>Ga0308309_10000001_pt1 | contig 1180043 bp, 1126 predicted proteins | sample HubBroMetageWFT5_FD_192491 | JGI IMG/M metagenome (GOLD analysis project Ga0308309, IMG submission 192491) | Warmed and freeze-thawed soil microbial communities from the Hubbard Brook experimental Forest, New Hampshire - Hubbard Brook CCASE Soil... | ecosystem: Environmental > Terrestrial >...
ATACGTCTACCCGGGTGGCTCGGCCGACTGGGTACCGTACTATAACATCGGCGCGCCTTCCAACGTGCTGAACCAAATGTGGTTCGCCGGCTACGACACCAACGGCAACCTCTTTGCGGACGGCTGCACCGCGCAGCCTCCCTCGGGATGCACGCCTGGCGCAGGTATCGAAGTTGTCGAACTGCCTGAGAGCGCCGAAAAGTTCGTAACTCTTCACTTGCACGGTCGCGGGCTTGCCCAAATACAAATTCCCGGCCAAATCCAGTGGGATGGCAAAGGACACCTGGACGTGGGAGGCGGCCAAGCTCTAGTATATTGGGCAACGGAAATACCCGGAGGCCTGAAACAGTTTGGCGCCACGAACTTCGCTGCCAGTGTCGAAACGAGGCAGTGGTTTGTCTTCGGCAATAACTTTGTCGTGCCCAATCTCCTCGGCAACGGTTTCGGTCCTGGGTCCTGTGCAACGCCTACAGCGCCTAGCGTAACGTGCACGCAGATTTATCCGAATCGGCTCGGGTCTGTTTCGCCTCGCCTTGAAATCGATCAGCCAGATTACCAACTAGAGCCGTTTGGCGCGGTCGTCAGCCGATAACTCGAGCTCAAACCGACAACCAAAAAATCGCCCGCTACTGCGGGTCGGCAACTGGGGAGGAGCAATGATGAGGGCTTCACAGATTATCCGCTATGCATTAGGCATTTGCACAGTTGCGCCGATATTCGCCGGCTGTGGCGCTCAGTCGCGGTCCGCTCTTGTGCTTTCGCCCCCGATCGTGCAGCAGAATGCTGCCGCAGCGATCAGCCGCATGACTCATCCGCCGATCAACGGTTTGGTTGAGAACGTGAGTCCGCGACGCTCTCAAGACATGCGGTCGTGGATTAATCCCGGAGTTGCCTCGGGCAAACTCCTGTATGTATCTGATCCACCCAATGGCGACGTTTACATTTACGCTTGGGACGTGCCCGGCCACCCGAGAGGATTCTTTATGGGACGGATCACGGGTTTGTCAGCGCCAAATGGCATGTGCACGGACAAAGCGGACAACATTTGGGTGACCCAGTTCAGCGGGCCAAAGTCTAGTGGGGCGGGCCTCATCGAGTTTGCGCACAACCGCAGGATCGGCTCCCTGCCTGATCCCAAGAATGAACCGGAAAGCTGCTCGGTCGACGAGACGACTGGGAATATCGCCGTGACCAACTACCGAACCACAACCGGCGAAGCGGGTAGCGTATACATCTACCCGCATGGTTCGTCGCATTGGAAAGCTTACCATAAGATTGGCTCGCCGCCGATGAACTTTCTGTGGTACCTAGGCTACGACAACATGGGCAATCTCTTCGTCGACGGCAGCGTCACCGGAGCTGCCGGCGATTTCCGATTAGCAGAGCTTCCCAAAAGTGGCAGCTTCTTCCGAATCCTTAACTGGGCCGGTCGCCTCCCTGGTCAAATTCAATGGGATGCAGGGAGGCTCAATGTCGGAGATCAGCAAGCCAGCCCAAAGAACTCGCCCGGGACCTGCATAGGCGAACCTACTAGGGGCTGCGGCGCGTCGTACACGCAGCATTTTGACACGAACTTCATCGATACGTTAGTTGCTGAACAGACGTTTACGTCGGGGACCCGCTTCGCCGTTCCCAATCCCACTGGCGTCGGCTGCGTGACGCCGCTACCACCGGCCACAACGTGCACGCAGATCTACTACTACGGCCTCGGCGTTTCGCCGATCAGAGAAATCGACGAACCAAACTACCAAGTGGAGCCATGGGGCTCGGTAATCACCCGGTGACCTCAAGCTTATCCCCTCGGGCGAAGGAGTAACCGATGACCATTAATTCTTTAGGCATTGCTGTTGGCGTCGTGTTTTTGTTAACCGGATGCAACGGACAGTCCGGGGGGCAGGCCACGATCCCGCAGGGCGGGATGCCTGCTGACCATGCGGCACATGGGTCGTGGATGAAACCGGGGGCTAAGGGCGATGACCTGCTTTACGTTTCTCAGTACGCCTCCAGCGGTATCGTTAACGTCTTTTCCTATCCTGGCCTTACCTTCGAGGGTGAGCTTACGGGGTTGAACAAGCCTCACGGCCTCTGCGCCGATAAGGCGGGGCACGTTTTCGTCGCGGACTTTGGAGCAGAGAATATCGTCGAGTACGCGCGTAATGGAATTGAGCGAATCAGGACTCTAAACGATGCGGGTTGGAATCCCAACGGCTGCTCGGTGGACCCGACGACCGGAAATCTCGCCGTCGCGAACTACCAGGGAGCCTCAAGCTCCCCCGGCAACCTTGTTGTCTACAAGGACGCCAGCGGCAGCCCGAAAGTATACTCGATTTCGCGATTTGTCAGATATTACAACTGCGGCTACGATGACAACGGTAATCTCTTCGTGGACGGTCTAGGTCGCGGCCGTACCCTGTTGGCCGAGCTTCCCAAAGGCAGCACTGTGCTTAACGTGGTCAAGTTCAGACACCTCGCCTTTCCTGGCAGTGTTCAGTGGGACGGCAAGTATATGACGGTCGTAAGTGCCGGTGATTTTCGCAATATTATTTACCGGTTCACGATTAGCGGGCGCAAGGGAACGACAGTTGGCTCGACTCCACTTAACGCACCCTATCTGCAGTCGGTCCCTCAGTCCTGGATTCAGGGCAAGACGGTCGTCGCGATCACCCAGAACCAGTCGAACCAAGAGGGCATCGGATTCTGGCATTATCCGGCGGGTGGTTCGCCCTACAAGATATTCGGTAGTTTAGGGAATGCATACGGCCTAGTGGTGATTAGCCTGAAGTAGGCCGCGGAGAAGGGGGAAATGGGAATGATGCGTCTAGGTTGTAGCCGTGGGTTTGGCGTCGGTCTGGCCCTTGTGTTGTTGGCCGGATGCAATGGCCAATCAGGAACGCCTGGCGCGATGCCGCAGGGCATTATTCCGTCCGGTCACGTGGCACACGTCGGGTCGTGGATGAAACCGAGGGTTTCCAGCAGTGACTTGCTGTACGTTGCCTCTCACAATAGCGGCGATATTTACGTATTCACGTATCCACGCGGTACGCTGGTTGGAACATTGACCGGTCTCAACATCACCGGAGGGCTGTGTTCAGACAAGAGCGGCAACGTCTGGATAAACAACCGAGAAAGCGTCAGGAAATGGATATCTCGTGGAATATGCCCATGGCGGCACTGATCCCATAGCAACACTGAACGATGCAAACGAAACTCCTGTTGATTGCTCCGTCGACTCAAACTCAGGAAACCTTGCCGCCGCGAACGGTTGTGTAGATGGGCCGGATGCGGCGGGACGCAGATTCCGGTGGGAGCGGCTGCCCCGAAACAGGGAGACGCGCCACTTGCACGTCGTGCCACATACAAACTATCAGGTCATCTACGCTTTAAGGACGGTAACGACGGTGCGCTCCCGGAATTTGGGATATCTTCGCCGCTGACGGTAATGAATGGAACGCTGTTTGGCACGACCGTGTCGGGGGCGGTGGGCTTCGGGCCGCATTAAAATTGTAACTGCCCTACGGGTTGCCCTACGGCCGATTTTCGGCGAACGATCCGGGATGACGAAAACCCCGACAATATCGGGGTTTTCAAGTGGCTCCGGATGTTGGACTCGAACCAACGACCCGCTGATTAACAGTCAGCTGCTCTACCAACTGAGCTAATCCGGAACGCGTTAAGCTCGGCGGCCGGCGGACGGAGGTTCCACGGCCAGGAACGCCACCCTGCCTTGAGGGTATAAGGGCGGGGTGCTAGAGCGTTCGAAGCGGGCTGCCGTCGAGATTCCGACCGACATAGATGATGCGGCTCTGGAAGTAGATGGGCGCCGAGTTGCGCTGACCAACCTGCGGAAAATCTACTTCCCCAAACTCAAAGTCACGAAGGGCGGCCTGCTGCGCTACTACCTGCGCATTGCCGACGTCCTGATTCCGCACGTCGCCGACCGGCCGATGGTTATGAAGCGCTATCCGCACGGCGTCACCGGAGATTTCTTCTACATGAAGCGTGCGCCGTCGCCGCGGCCGCCGTGGATTCGCACGTGCGCGATCGAACACAGCTCGGGTAACGTCATCGACTTTCCCGTCGTAGACGATCGCGCATCGCTCTTATGGCTGATCAATCTCGGATGCATCGATCTCAATCCGTGGTATTCTCTGTGTGGGGATCCCGATCGTCCACTCTACCTGCACTTCGATCTCGACCCGACGCCGGGCGCAACCTTTTCAGTCGTGCGCGAAGCCGCGCTGATCGTGCGCGACGTGCTGCAAGGTCTGGGCATGACTCCCTTCGTGAAGACGTCGGGAAGCAAAGGCGTGCACGTCTACGTCGCGATTCGCACCGGTCCGGCCCAACGCGAGGTTTGGGCAATCGCCAAGGAGATCGGCCATCAGATTGCGCGCGCGCATTCCGACGTGCTGACGGCCATTTACCGCGTCGCCAACCGCCCGCCGAACCACGTCCTCGTGGACTATAATCAGAACGCCTTCGGCAAAACGCTGGCCTCAATTTATTCCGTTCGCGCCAACGAAGCGGCGACCGTTTCAACGCCGGTCACGTGGGAGGAAATGGAAGCCGGCTGCGAGCCCGGCGATTTTACGATGTTGAACGTTCCGGAGCGGGTTGCGCGCCTCGGCGATCTCTGGCAGCCGGTGCTACGCAGCCGCGGCCGCTTCAATCTCGACAAGTTTGGGAGTACCTCGCCTCGTGCCGCCGTTTGAGCAGCTGCTTCTTCGCCCACCGATAGAGCCGATGGAAACGCGGCAGGTTCAACGCATTCCCGAGGGTGACGTCTGGAGCTACGAACCAAAGTGGGACGGCTTTCGCTGCATCGCCTTCCGCGACGGCGACGCCGTCGAGCTGCAATCCAAATCGGGTGAATCGCTCACGCGATACTTTCCCGAGATCGTCGCGGCGCTGCGAGAAGCCGGCGCGCGACAGTTCGTTACTGACGGCGAGCTGCTGATTGCCACCGAAACCGGCGCGGATTTTGATGCCTTGCTTCAACGCATCCATCCCGCGGCCAGCCGAGTACAGCGGCTGGCGGAAGAGACGCCGGCATCGTATGTGGTCTTCGATCTCCTTGTAGAAGGTAAAACCGCCTTTTACCAACGAGCGCTACGCGCGCGGCGCGAGCGCCTAGAACGGTTCCTCCAGCGAAACTTCGCGGAGGACCCGAGTATCCGGCTCTCTCCAGTAACCGACGACATTGCGCTTGCAAAAGAGTGGCTTGTCGGAAGCTTGGCTCGTCTCGATGGCGTCATCGCAAAGCAGAACGTACCATACGCATTCGGCAGCCGCGACGCGGTCGTTAAGATCAAACGCAACTACACTGCCGATTGCGTCGTCGGGGGGTTTCGCACCGGCGCGAATGGTACGATCGCGTCGCTGCTACTCGGTCTCTACGATGAAGACGGAAAGCTGCATCACGTCGGCTTCGTTGGGTCGATGAGCGCATCGGAACGCACCCGTGCCGCCGATCAGCTCAAGCCGATCGTCGAGCCGCCAGGGTTCAGCGGCGCCGCACCAGGCGGTCCGAGCCGCTGGCGGCGCAGCGAGAATTCAGAATGGTTCCCAGTGCGTCCGGAAGTCGTTGTCGAGGTGGCCTTCGATCACACCACCGCGCATCGTTTCCGGCACGCCGCACGGCTGCTCCGCTGGCGACCCGAGAAGCCTCCGCGGCAGTGCACGATGGATCAGTTGCTCAACCCTTCGACAGGCTCAGGGTGACAAAAGGCTATGGGACCGTTAAGTTCGCCGCGAGCTCAACCGTGACCGAAACGCCGGACGGGATGACGATCGCTTCGTGCGAGGTCCTTGCATAGATGTAACCACCCAACGACGGCGGGGTATTCTCTGAAACGCTGCTCGGGCGGCCGGGGGTTATACGCATCTGCCAAGCGATCGGGCCGGGCGTCACGGTGCCATACGGAACGCCATAATTCACCTGCTGACGCGACTGATATTGCGCCGCCGGGTTATACGGAACGACCTCGCGATTAACGACGTAGGCTTGAATGTTCTTCACCTTGCCGTTTGGAAGCTTGATCGTGTACAGCAAGAACCCGATGCGCGCCCGGTTCAATCCAGCCGGCTGACTCACGTCGGTCACGAAGCCGCGGATCACCGAGCCAACCAGTACTGTATGCGAAGTGTCGACGACCTTTAATTTGAACTCGCTCCCCACAGTTAACTGGGCGGAGTTTATGGATTCCTCGAGGACGCACGCGATTTTCGTTCCCGTGCGGAAAGTCTGCGATGGAAGATACGTCACGGCGCGCGCAGGCGCGAACCACGCCGCCGCGGTGCTCAGCGCAATCGCCGCCGCGAATGTCTTAGGACGCGAAATTCGGAACACGTAACTGCTCTCCATTAAAGGCCGTCGCTTTCCGAAGCGCATCGACGCGGTCCGCGCGCTCCCACGGTAGGTCGAGGTCGGGCCGGCCGAAGTGGCCGTAGGCCGCCGTTTGCTGGTAGATCGGCCGGCGCAGATTCAAATGATGGATGATCGCCGCGGGGCGAAGATCGAACACGTCGATGACGGCTTTCACGATGCGCTCTTCAGGCAGCCGTCCGGTGCCGAAGGTTTCGACCGAAACGCTCATCGGATGCGCGACGCCAATCGCATAGGCAACCTGCACTTCGCAGCGGTCCGCTAGTCCAGCGGCTACGACGTTCTTGGCGACCCACCGAGCCGCATACGCCCCCGAACGATCGACCTTCGTCGGATCCTTTCCGGAGAAGGCGCCGCCGCCATGCCGGGCCATCCCGCCATACGTGTCCGCGATGATCTTGCGCCCGGTTAGGCCGGCATCGCCCTTCGGACCGCCGATCACGAATCGGCCGGTCGGATTGACGTAGATACGCGTGCCTTCGTCGTGCATTGAGACCGGAATCACGTGGTCGATCACCTTCTCGGTGATTTCGCGACGGATCTCTTCGAGCGGAATCTCAGGATCGTGCTGCGTCGAAACGACTACCGCCTCCACGCGCACTGGCCGGTCGCCCTCGTACTCGACCGTCACTTGCGATTTTCCGTCGGGACGCAGATATGGAATGTCGCCGTTCTTGCGCATCGCGGCGAGATGACGCGTGAGGTTGTGCGCGAGAACGATCGGCAACGGCATCAGTTCGTCGGTTTCCCGGCACGCATAACCGAACATCATCCCCTGGTCGCCGGCGCCGACGAGTTCGAACTCGTCATCGTCGCCGGCACGCGCTTCCAGCGATCGATCGACGCCGAGCGCGATGTCGGGCGACTGCTCGTTGATCGAGACACTGACGCCGCACGTCTCGGCATCGAAGCCGATCGCCGATTTCGTGTAACCGACTTCGCGCACGACCTGACGCGCCAGCCGTGGAATGTCGACGTACGTTTTCGTCGTGACCTCACCCGCGATGTGAATCTGGCCGGTAATGGCAAACGTTTCGACCGCGACCCGCGAGTACGGATCGTCCGTAAGCAGCGCATCCAGCACGGCGTCGGAGATTTGATCGGCGAGCTTGTCCGGATGGCCTTCGGTCACCGACTCGCTGGTGAAAAGCCGGCGATATGCCATCAGGTTCCTTCGCTCCAAGAGGCGATGTACTTCTCTTGTTCCGGCGTGAGCGTATCGATGTCGACGCCCATCGAGGAGAGCTTGAGTCGGGCGACTTCTTCGTCGATCTCGACGGGAACGTCGTAGACCTTCTTCTCCAGGGCCTCGTGACACATCACCAGATAAGCGGTCGCGAGCGCCTGATTTGCAAAAGACATATCCATTACCGATGCGGGGTGACCCTCGGCGGCGGCGAGATTCACCAACCGTCCATCGGCGAGAATGCAAATCTTCCGTCCGTCGTGCAGCTCGTATTGCTCCACGAAAGCGCGCGGCTCGTTCTTGCTGCGCGCGATGCGGCGAATCGCCTCGAGGTCGAGCTCGTCGTTGAAGTGACCGGAGTTCGCGACGATCGCGCCATCCTTCATTAGTTTGAAATGCTCCTCGCGCACCACGTGATAGTTGCCGGTTACGGTGACGAAGATGTCGCCGATCTTCGCCGCGTCATTCATCGGCATCACGCGGTAGCCGTCCATGACGGCCTCGATCGCTTTGCGCGGATCGACCTCGGCGACGACGACGTGGGCACCCATCCCGGCCGCGCGCGACGCGATGCCCCGGCCGCACCAGCCGTAGCCGATCACGACCAGAGTCCGCCCGGCGAGCAGCACGTTGGTTGCGCGCACGATCCCATCCAACGTGGACTGCCCGGTTCCATAGCGATTGTCGAACATATGCTTGGTTAGCGCATTGTTCACCGCGATTACCGGATAGGGAAGGACTCCGTCGCGCTGCATCGCACGCAGACGAATGACACCGGTGGTGGTCTCTTCGCATCCGCCGATCATTTTATCGAGCATATCGGGATGCTTGGTGAAAATCGTCGTGACGAGATCGCATCCATCGTCCATCGAAATCTGCGGTTGCGTGGCGATTACCGACTCGATGTGCGAATAGTACGTCGCGTGATCCTCGCCTTTGATTGAGAACGTTGCGATCCCGTAATCGCACAGGGCCGCGGCAACGTCATCCTGCGTCGAGAGCGGATTGCTCGCGCACAACGCGATCTGTGCGCCACCGGCCTGTAGCGCCAGCATGAGATTGGCGGTCTCGGTGGTCACGTGCAGGCATGCGCCGATACGGATTCCGCGCAGCGGTTTGTCGATTTCGAACCGGTCGCGAATCTGCCCCAAGACCGGCATGTACGCTGCGGACCACGCGATCCGAGAGCGCCCGGCTTCCGCGAGGCTGCGGTCTTTAACGTCACCCTGTGCGGGTTCGCGTGACGAATCGGCTGGGGTGCGAGCTGGATCCAGAACTGGCACTAGTAACTCCTAGGGTGGGGGGAAATGGCTCGCGGGCCTTTCGCCGCAGGCTCCCCGAACCCATCCGCCAACTACGAGCGCCCGTGGAAACCCTCGACGAATACCTCCGGCGGCTCGCTTCCAGCGACGCGGTACCGGGCGGTGGCAGCGCCGCAGCATTGGTCGGCGCCCTCGGCGCGGCGCTAGTCGCCATGGTCGGGCGGATTATGGCCGAGCCAATCGATGGACCGGTTTCACAAGCGGATCGACTTCGCGACGAGCTCAGCGCCGCGCGCCTGCGGGACGAAGCCGCATTTCGCGCCGTCGTCGCCGCGCAAGCGCTGCCGAAAGCCGGCGATGCCGAGCGCGCAGCGCGCCGCGACGCAATTGAAGCCGCGCTCCAACGGGCCGCACAAGAACCGTTGCACGCCTCCGCGCTCGCCCTCGAAGTTCTGAAACTTACACTGCAATTGGTGGAGGCTCGTACCGGCGCGCTGGCCAGCGATGTCGGTTGCGCGGCCGAGTTCGCCTACGCGGCGTTGACGGCTTGCGCGTACAACGTGCGAATCAACCACCGCTACATGCACGACGCCGGCGTCATCGCCAATCAGGCCTCCAAGCTCGATTCGGACCAGAGCGAGGCTGCGCTTATCGTGGAGCGCGTGCGCGACGCCGTCGCGCGAGCCTTGGAAAAACCCTAGCGCGCCGTTTACAAGTGCGAGTACGCGGCCGCCGCCATCCCTCCGAGAATTTGACCCGCCAACGCTCCGGTATCCTCATCGTGCGGGCCGTTTAACGCGCTGATATAGAATGCGAACGCTATGTGACGTCCGCTTCGCGTGGTCGTGTATCCCGCCAAGCCCTTCTCGTAGACGCCGCCGCCGGTCAAGAAATTGTCGCTGTCGTCCGTACCGGTCTTGGCAAACACCTTGCCGCGAGCCGGCGAGGACCGCTGGATATCCGAAAGCGTGCCGTCAACGCCCAAGACCGGTAAGCCGCGCAGCAGCTGCGGATACCACGATTGCCGGTACACCCACGCTAGGTAATGCACCATGAAGTCGGTCGTGAAGAAGGCGCTGCTGCCGAGGCCATCCTGTTGTGCGGCCTGCAGCAAATCGAGCCCCGCGCCTCGCAGCAGCTTTGCTTCCAGCGCGAAACCGTTCTTTAGGTAGTCGCTGGTCGCGTGAGCCCGATACACGGCCCACATGTACGGCATCAAACCCGCGTGCAAATTGTCGCTGACTTTGAGCGTGATATACACGTCCTGCACGAGAGGCGGTGAGACGTGCTCTGCCACGAGGCTGGCTGGAACGTACGCCGCGCTCGAGGGAGGCGCGCCCGGCGTTGCCGCCGGCTGCGCGCTGATGCCGGCGTCGTTGAGCGCCACCGTGAACGCTGCCTGCGCGAATAATTTGGGCTCTGGCACGCGATAGGCGTAGAGCACACTGGGCCCCATCGGTTGGGATCCAGCGATTGTCACCACGTGGTGCCCGGACGCGTCGCGGACGTCGGCGCTCAAGTCGATGCTCGCATCGCTCTTTTGGGCGCCCGTTGTCGCACGATTCACAAACGTCACGTACGGAGTTTGCGGCGAGACGGCGATGCTGACGGGATCGCCCAGATGCGCACCGGGAGTTACCCTAACGTCGACGAGATTATCGTTGACGACGATCGAGGAGAGCGTGACGCCGGTTCCACCCTCGGCGCCCTGGTCGGGAAAGAGCGACGTATCGACCCAAACCCGTCCGTCGACGCGCTTCACACCGGCCTTCGCCACGCCGGCAGCCAGCTCGCGAAGCACCGTCAGCGGATCGCCGGGAACCGCCGTTGTCTCGGCCGATCCGTCGTAGGCATGATCTTCATTTTCAAACGCGAGCGTGCCGTCGGGCCGAATGCGTTGCGAAAGATTTGGATCGCCGCTCGCGACCAGTGCCAGATCGCCATGAAGAACGCCTTGCGAATCGATCGGTCCGGTTCGGTAGACCGGCGTTGTCCAGCGGAAATCCGGCCCAAGCAGCGCGAGGCTCGTGCCTTCGGTCAACAGCTTCGTGGTCGACGCTGCCACCATCAGCACGTGCGAATTCCGGGCGTAGAGCACCCGCTGAGCGTCGAGATCGTAGACCTCGCCCGCAACGATCGAGTGCGCAAGGCGCGGCGTTTGAGTCGGCACGTTGATCGCTGCCGCCAACGCCGCAGCGCTCAGCACTTAGGCAAAAACCTCGACGAGTTCGAGGAAGGGGGCGATGTCTGCCGCATCGACCTCCATACCGACGCCCTTGGTGTGATATCGGATGTCGTGAAAATCCATGCCTCCCGTCATCACCAAGCCGTATCGCTGCGCGGTTTCTCGAAACTCGCGCGTGTCGGCCGCGTCATGGAGCGGATAGAAGACTTCAAGCCCGCGCAAGCCGCGCTGGGCGAGCTCGTCGATAAGGATCCGATCCTTCAGCCGGCCGGGATGCGCCAGTACCGGGACGCCTCCTGCGGCCGAAATCGCTTCAATCGCGTGTTCGGGCGTCGTGTAGATTTGCGGAACGTAGCCCGGCTTACCGCGGCCAAGCGCCTGGCGAAAAGCCGCGTCCACGCTATCGACGATGCCAAGACGCACCAGCGCTTTGGCGACGTGGGGACGGCCGATGGCCAAGGCTCCGCCCGATTCGGTGAGCACGTCGTCAAGCGTCAACCCGTAACCGGCCTGCTGCAGTCGTTCGACCATCGTCTCGGCCCGTATGCGCCGTTGCGTCTGATTGTATTCGAGCAGCTCGTTAATCGGTGACGGTCCAAGTGGAACGCCGTAGCCCAGCACGTGAACCTCGTTTTCGCGCCAGGTCGAGTTGATTTCGATGCCGGTGATGATGCGCGCGCCGGGGGGTGGTTGGAACGCTCCATAGGCCGCCAGCGTATCGTGATCGGATATCGAAAAGAGCTCTACGCCTCGTTCCCCCATGAAGTCGGAGAGCTCTTGCGGACTGAGCGTTCCGTCGCTCATTCGCGTGTGTGAGTGCAAGTCAATTTTCAAGTACGGGAGCCTTCTCTTCTAGCTTGCGGCGCTCAACGAAGAGCGAGATGGCCGTGCGCTCGCTTTCGCCAATGGCGACGACGACAAATGACGGTGTGCAGACCGCGTCCAACTGGGCGCCCCTCAAATAGCTGCGCGCGATCGCCACGGCTTTGATCGCCTGGTTGATCGCGCCCGCCCCGACTGCCTGCAGTTCGGCGCTCTCGCGCTCGCGCAGCGCCGCGGCAAGGGCGCCGGCTACCGCGTTGGGACTGCTCTTAGCCGAGACCTTCAGAATTACGCCTGCGTTCATGCGATGCCCCGCAGAAAGATGCGCTTGATCTGGCTGGCCTTACCCGAGCTCGGATCGACCGCAACGACGGCGCCGCAAAACTGCCTCGGCCCGCTACGCTGAACGCTGAAGCGCTCCGAGAGTCCGGTGAGAAATCGGTCGAGCACCGCCCCGGCGTCCATGCCGATGATTCCGTCTGTCGGGCCGGTCATGCCGAGATCACTCAGGTAGGCCGTGCCGGCCGGAAGAATCTGCTCGTCGGCGGTCTGAACGTGCGTATGCGTTCCGACGACGCATGAAACGCGCCCGTCGAGGTAGCGCCCCATAGCCACTTTCTCCGAGGTCGCTTCGGCATGGAGATCCACTACGATGACCGGCGTTCGAGCGCGCAAGTCGGCGACCAGCGCGTCGGCGCAACGGAACGGATCGTCCACCGGCGACATAAAGGTCCGCCCCATCAGGTTGAGCACCCCGACGGTAACGCCGTCGACGGTAAAGGTACCGGCACCCCGGCCCGGCGCGGTCGGAGGATAGTTTGCCGGTCGGATGACACGGTTGCTGCTCTCGAGGTACTCGCTAAAATCACGCTTGTCGAAAATGTGATTGCCGCCGGTGATGAAATCAACGCCGCTCTCGAACATCTCTTGGGCTGTTTGTGCAGTGAGGCCAAACCCGCCTGCCGCGTTCTCGCCGTTGGCGATGCATGCATGAATGTGATGCTGCTCGCGCAGCAGCGAAACGCACCGTTTCAGCACCTCGCGCCCCGGGGATCCGACGACGTCCCCGACCATAAGCAGATTGAAGGTAGGGGTGTCTATCGGCGAGCCGATGCCTTCGCTTTCTTTTGGGATTTCAAAAAGTAAACGAGCACGCGCTTTTCTTCTCTGAAACCGACCAAACTCTTGGATTGCGCGGGATCGCGCAGGGCCTCAACCGCATAGAGCGCGGCTTCGTCTTCCGCAGCCGGATCTGCGTCGACCTGGTCGTCCGGGTGTGGGTTGCGCACGAGCGCCTCGCCGTAGCGGTCGCTGAAGAACCCGACCTGCAGCTCTAGCTCTTCTTTTGAAAAGGTCTCCAAGTCGCGCGTCACGTGCACGAAGGTCAGCGTGCGATCCCCTTCGCACTCGACGCGAAGCACCGCGGGCTCTTCTTTCGCCAACGCCAGAAAGCTGCGAACGTGGTCGTCGATCGCTTCGAGCAGGGTCGTCTGGGAAGCGCGGTCGAGCCGCTGGCGAACCGCGAAGGTCAATCGAAGCGTCCGATCCGTCGGACCTGAGCGAATCGAGGCTAGTTCGGGAAAGCGCACGAGAAGTGCGCAAACCAAACTGACCGTATCGGCATTTTCGACCACGCGTATGCTCATGACCGTCAGACTCTTCTTTCCCGCTCCAATCCCCGTTTGGACAACCATCGCCAAGGGGCAGGGTCAGTACGACACGGCCCCAAGGTCTCCCCTTGACCAGGCCTAGAAAAGACCCCCGCGGCCCTGCGGAAGGTTCCCGGCGCGCTAGCACTAGGCTTGCTTGCCTCCCTCGCCGCTCGTACCGTTATCTAGCTATCGGCGCCGTTCCAAGCCCACTAGCTCAGTTCGATCAGCGAGCGCACGCGGCGCAGAGGCCGTACAGGGTTACCGCGTGCCCGCTAACCCTGAATTTCGGGGGCGCGAGTTTGCGCAAATTCTCAAAGCACCCCGAGATGTCGAAGACGCGCTCGCACCGCTGGCACTGGAAATGGTGGTGGTGGCCTTTGTCCGATCGTTCGTATCGGATTGGCTCGCCCGGGATTTCGACCGCTTCGATCTCGCCGGCATGCAACAAGGCGGCGATGGCACGATAGACGGTCGCGATGCCGAGTCCGGCTGTACGCCCCGACGCGGCCTCAAATAGTTCGCCGACACTGAGCGGACGCTCGGCGCGCTCGAGCACTTCGGCAAGCGCGTCGCGCTGTTTCGTCTTTCGGCTGCGCTGGTTCACTACGTCGTCCTCTTAATTGTTAGGCTTCAAGTTTACTCCGGGCGGCAGCCTGCTCGGGCAAGTTTGACTATTTGATAATGATACGCTATTATCAAAAATAACACCTTCCAAATGCCGAGGAGCGAGTGGACCGACTATTGCGGCGTGGGCTCGTCGCTATGTTGGGCGCCGTTATGCTGAGCTTCTTCAGCTCCGCACCAACTGGGGCTACGAGCGCGAACGCCTTTCTTTCCGGAACCGTCTTCAACAATGGGGGCCCGGCGGGCCGCGTCGCGGTAACGGCGTCCGGCAATAATCTGACGGTCCAAGCCGTAACTGACAATAACGGCCACTTTTCGTTCCCGCCGCTCGCGCTCGGCACGTATGACGTTGAAGCGCAAAAGGGCGACCTGCGTGCGCTGCTTCGCGTGGATCTCGGCGGCGACGGGGCGGTGATAACGCTGTCGCTCAAAGCATTGAAACAAATCGGACAGGTCGCCGTTGCGCGCTCGCTGCCGATTCGCGGCAGCGGTAGCGACGTATCGCTCAACACGACCGATCTGACCCGCCTTCCTTTTAATAACAGCTTTCCCGCAATGCTTATTCAGTTGCCCGGCGCGGTTCGCGGCGCCAATGGTGTCGTCCACATTAACGGAGACCACGGCGTCATTAACTACCAGATAAACGGCGTGGCGCTTCCTCAGGGGCTCAACCGGGATATCGGAAGCGAGATCAACCTGAACGACCTTGCCTACGTCGACGTGATCGAAGGCGCATATCCGGCACAGTACGGGCTCAAATTCGGGTCGATCCTAAACCTGACGACGAAATCAGGTACGGGCCCGCCGGGCGCTGACAACGAGTCGAGCGTTGGCTCTGATACGACGCTCAACTCAACGTTCGATTACCACGCTCCGATCGTGGGCGGAGGCGGCTATTCCGCGTCGCTTGGCGGCTCGCAAACCACCCGCGGGCTCGATCCGCCCGACTTCGGGTCGCCGCACAACAACGCGAGCAACGTCAACCAATACGGCGCCGTTGCGATTCCGGCCGGCGGAAACAACTTCACGAATGTCACGTTCGTGCACAGCTACGGCACTTTCCAAATTCCCAACGACGTCAATCACGGCGAGCCGGCCAATACCGACGACAACGAGACGCAGGATGATACGTTCTTGAGCCTGCAGTTTCGCCACGCGCTGGGCGAGAGCGGCGGCATTACGTACGGTCCCGCCCTGAAAGTCTCGCGCATCGACGACTTCGGCGATCCGACCAACGACTTCATCTACGGCGAAACACTCAACGTCGAGCCGCCTCCCTTTGGCAACGGCGGCACTTCCACGGACTGCGCGAGCGCGGTCAAAACCGGTATCTTTACCCCCACGACCTGCGCGTACTCGCTAACGGACACCCGCACCGCCATCGACTACATCTTGCAGGCTGACTATTCGCAACGCCGAGGACCGCACGAGATTCGCGCGGGCGTCTCGTACGATGTCGCGCGAATCGTCAAAGATTACGCGATCACGCTGCAGCCGAACAACTTTCTCGCCCCAATTTTAACGCCTCGCACTCCGGATGCCGCGATCACGGTCGTGGATGACGCTCCCAACCTCGGGAACACCTATCAAGCGTACGTGCAAGATAGCTGGCACGTCGGCAATCTGTGGGAGGCCGACTACGGCCTGCGCTACGATTTCTTCACGATTAAATCGACTGAGTTTTCGCAAGGATTCGGCGCCTTCAGTCCGCGGCTGAAGCTCACGCGGTACTTCGGAAAACGCGCCAACGTGTATGCGTATATCGGTCGTTTCTTTGAACCGTTCTCGTTCGAAAACGTCTCTCCGAGCGCGGCGGCACTATTGAATCTTCCGCTGCAGCCGACGCCGGCGCAGTTCGACCTCAAGCCCGAGCGAGATACGCAACTCGAATTGGGCGGCCATTTGCCGCTTGGATCGGGTGTGCTCGGATTTCGCGTGTGGCAAAAGAACGCCAACGATTTGATCGACGACACGCAAGTCGGCGTGACCCTGCTGCACCAGGACATCAACTATCTGCTGGGCCGGCTCTCGCAGGAAGCGATTAACTACGTGCAGCCCCTGCCACGAAATGGTCGCGCCTATCTGTCGGTAGCCCACACCGTTTCATTGAACAGGGGCTGCGAAACGCAGCTGCTCGCGCCATGTTTTGGGTCGCCCACTGCGTTTACGCCGGCAGACCACAATCAGGCCTATAGCATCGCGGGCGGGATATTGCTCAACAACGCGCGCGGCGGTTGGTTCTCGGCCGACGGAGAGTACGGGAGTGGACTTTCTTCCGCGATCTGCCCGCCCGGCACACCCGGCTATTGCGAAGTCACGCCGCATACCATCTTTAACGTCAGCGAAGGTATCCCGATCGCCCCGCAAACCGCGCTGACGTTCGGCATCCAAAACCTTCTCAACGACCGGTTCTACGTAACGCTGCTCAACGCTCAGGGGAACCACTTCGCTCCCCCACGGACATTCATGCTGGGCATCCAAGAAGGACTCCACACCGGAGCCGCGGGATTATGATTCGTTGGGGCAATGCACGACTTAGAGCGCGGACGAATTGTCGTTACCGGCGGCGCAGGCCTTGTGGGCAGCGCCATTATTTGGGCTCTCAACCGCCGCGGCGTGCAGGACATCCTTGTGGTCGACCGCTTGGACCGGTCGGAGAAGTGGAAGCACCTGGTTCCGCTGCGCTTCGCCGACTACGTCGATGCCGACGATTTTGAAGCCCAACGAGCAAGTGGCGATAGCTTCGGTGACGTGCGCACCGTTTTTCACCTCGGCGCTTGCTCGTCGACGACCGAAAGCGACGCCGACTACCTCATCCGCAACAACTACGAGTACACCAAGAACCTGGCCCATTGGACCGCCGATCAAGCCGCACGCCTAATCTATGCTTCCTCCGCTGCCACCTACGGCGCGCTTGAATCGGATCTCTCGGACGAGATCGAGTTATCCGAGCTGCGCCCGCTAAACGGCTACGCGTTCTCCAAGCATCTCTTCGATCTCTACGCGGCGCGCACCGGGCTCGACGAGCGCGTGTGCGGCTTGAAATACTTCAACGTCTTCGGACCGAACGAAGATCATAAGGGCGAGATGCGCAGCATCGTGCAGAAAGCCTACGAGCAGATCCGTGAGTCAGGCAGCGTTCGGCTCTTCAAGAGTTATCGGCCGGAGTACCGCGATGGCGAACAGCAGCGCGATTTCATTTACGTTAAAGACGCCGTCGAAATGACGCTCCATTTAGCCGAGGCAAATGCCACCGGGCTGTTCAACATCGGCTCCGGCACTCCGCACACATGGCTGCAGCTAGTCCGGCCAATTTTTCACGCGCTCGAGCTCCCGGAGCGGATTGAGTTCGTTGAGATGCCGGAGCATCTTCGCGGCAAGTATCAGTATTACACGTGTGCGAAGATGCGGCGATTCTACGCGACCGGATACGATCGGCCGATTACACCGCTCGCCGACGCGGTAACGGATTACGTTACAACCTATTTGGTGCCGCAGCGCCCGCTCGAACTTTCCGATGCCCCGGTCGCCGCGCCACTAAAAGCTCCCTCCTAGAAAGGATCCGATGCCAGAACCTAGCCGCGCCGAACGCCGACGCCAAGTCCGCGGGGGCGCCGCCCCTCCGCCGCGCCGCGACCCGATGCGCCCGATCTACATCGGCGTCGGGATCGTGATTGCGGTGCTGATCGCGATTTTCGTCGGTTTTAATTGGTGGCACAACCGCACGGTACAGCAGGCCTATGCGACACCGACGCCGGGGCCGAGCGCGACTTCCAAGCCCATTCAATTAACGGACGGCGAAACCTTAGGGAAGAAATTTTTTAAAAACAAATATCCTGCTACGGCGCAGGGAGGTCACGGCCAGACGGTCGACGGCATCGCCTGCGGCTCTCAAGAGTACGCGACCCTCCACGTTCACAGCCATCTCGCGATCTTCAACAACGGCAAGCAGATCCAAGTCCCGCAATACATCGGCTTCGCGCCGAGTCTGGCCGGCGGATGCCTGTACTGGATTCACACCCACGACTCGAGCGGAATAATCCACGTAGAAGCGCCCGACGTGGCGCCTCCCCAAGGCGGCCCCTACACGTTAGGAATGTTGTTCGATATTTGGGGACAGCCGCTTCAGCGTGACGACGTCGCGGGAATGGTCGGCGACGTCACCGCATACGTCAACGGCCAGAAGTACGACGGCGACTTCAAGTCGATTCCGCTCGGGGCGCATCAGCAGGTCGTTCTGGAAATCGGGACACCGGCCGTTCCGCCGCCGAATTATGCCTTCCCGCCGAACGATTAGCGCAAGAGTTTCCCTATCGCCACATCGAGGTCGTGGTATGCGATCTCGCCGCTGTTAAGGTACGCGACCCTTTTATCCGTGCCGATCAGCGCAATGGTTGGAAACCCACCCTGCAGATACAAATTTGCGACGTTAAGTACTGGATCATACGCTACCGGATACTGCACGTTGAAACGGCGCGCCCAGTCGAGGACGTCGAGCTGTGACGAGGCAGACGTTCCATCTATGGCGGTATCGCTGCCCGAAACGGCAACGAAAGCTACCCGCGAGCGATACTTACGATAGAGCTTGTCGACCACCACGGTTTCACGCTGGCAGTGCGGACACCACGTCGCGAAAACTTCCAGAAACACCGGCTTTTCGACGGTAGAGAGATCGAAGAGGCCGGCGGTCGTGGAGACTTCGAATGTCGGTGCAGGTTGGCCGATTTGCGCTTTCCCGACGATCGGTGACTGCGACGCGCTTTGCACGCCGCGATGGCCCGGCCCCACCAAATACCACAGCACGGCGGCAACCGCAATGAGCGCAACGATCGCGACCGTGAGTAAGGCCAACGCGCGACGGCTCATGCGCTGCGTAGTTTCCGATCGACGGCAAGCGCCCCCGGAGCGCGCCAGGCTACGAAGAGGCTCGCCGCAGCAAGACCCAGATCGAGCGCAACGTGTGGCCAGTCGGCGACGGCTGAGTCGCTGGGGCCAAAGCACCCGCAGTTAGCCGATATATGTCGCACCACCGCCGAAGCAATCGCGCCGCCGTACAGCCCGAACTGCAGCGCAGCAAGTACGGCGGCCAGCCGCGTGAAGAGGCCGGCAATCAAATAGATGCCGAGCAACAGCTCAAAATATGGGAGCGCCAAGGCGAGCGGCCCGACGACCGCCGCGGGGAGCAGCCGAAAGCCGGCAATGTTTGCAGCAAGCGCGGTGGGGTGACCGATTTTGAGGATTCCCGCGATCAGGAGCAAGCCACCCAAAAGCACGCGGACGATTAAGACCACACCATTCATCCGCCCCATCGTTGCCCTAGAAGCCACTCAACCCCTGGTGGCGTACAATAGACAAGTGCGGAAGACTAGTGCGGAAAAAACTACGGTGCGTTGCGCTCGCTTGTGATCGTTTTCGTCAGGTTCGATTCCGCCCGTGACACGCCGCCGGTGATGCATCGCTTCACCGCCCCCTTTGCGCCCCGGCATGACTACGCGCTGCGCGACGCCGACGACTCCGAAAGCTCGATCGCGCGCGCCCTTGCAGAGATGCTTGGATGATTGCGCTGATCGCCGGCGCGGCACTCTCGCTGATTCCAATACACGGCGTCGTGATCCAAACACTGCCGGATCGGTCGGCGATCGTTCGGACCGATCCCGTGACGCTGATGCTGCCGGCGCAGATCCGGCGGTATCGATTCAGTCCTGCACTGACGTTGCACGCCGGCACCAGCGTCGACGCTTTGCTCGACGTTTCGACGCATCCGCCGACGCTGCGCGACGCGCTGCCCGCGGCTGAGTTTTCGCCGGGGTTGCCGGACTCGGGTAGGGCCACGGGAGTCGAACTCGGCGGCGCGCTGCCGTCGGCGGAGCTGGTCGACCAAGACGGACATCCCGTCCAGCTCGATCGAGCCTTTCGCGACAAAACGCTGCTGCTCTCATTCATCTTTACGCGCTGTCCCGATCGCACGCTCTGTCCCGCAATCAGCGGAAAACTCGCGTACTTGCAGCGGCAGCTCGACCCGCGACGATTTGCGTTGGCCGAGATCACGCTCGATCCGCAGTACGACTCGCCCGCGCAGCTACGGAGTTACGGCGCGGCCTACGGTGCCAAGGCCTCAGACTGGACGCTGCTGACCGGCACCGGCTCGACGGTCCAGCATCTGCTTAACGCTTTTCGGATCAGCTCGATGCGCGTCAGTACGAGCAACTTTCTCCACGACGATAAACTTTTTATCGTGACGCCCGCCGGCCGCGTTGCCTACATCGTCGAGACCGCGTCATGGGACCCACGCGCCGTAATCGCTCAGGCGCGCGCGGTTGCTGGAACGGCCAGCAATCCGTTCGAGCGCTTCAAGCTTGCTCTGGTGGCGGACGCGGTCGCAATGTGCGGGGGCAGCCAATTTGCGGGCATCGCCCTCCTAGAGCTTTCGCTCTTTACGCTCATTACCGCCGTCGCGCTAGCCGCGTTGTGGCTCGTCGCGCGCGTGCTCTGGCCCAAACCGCCCGTGTCGTCCTGAGCGCAGTCGAAGGGCGGTAGGCGGACTTCCCAGCGAGGCAAGGAAGCGTAATGCCACGGTCATGGAACAGCGGGCGTTCTTAGAGCATGCCATGGAACGATATGGTAAAGAGACCTACAACTTCGCCTACCGCTTGACACGCAACGAGCCGGATGCCCGCGATCTCACCCAAGAAGCCTTTATTCGCGTTTTTCGCGCGTGGCGGAGCTTCAAGCCAGGGACCTCCTTCCTCTCCTGGATTTACCGCATCGTCACGAATCTTCACCGGGACGAACTTCGGCGCCGTAAAGGACGTTATCAAGAAGAGATCCCACAAGCGGATGAGCCTCAACAGTTCGGCAGCGGCCGCCCCCTCGCAGTTCAACCAATTGAGGAGTTTATTGACGGCTATCTTAGCGAACCGGTCTCGAAGGCGCTCGCGGGACTTACCGCCGAGCAACGCGAGATCGTGCTTCTTGCCGACATCGAAGGCTTCAGCTACCAAGAAATCGGCGAGATCGTCGGTTGTTCCGTGGGAACAGTCCGTTCGAGGCTGCACCGCGCTCGCGGACAACTTCGCAAACTCGTCAATCGATTTATGAAATCGTCATCATGAACCAAACGCATCCGACACCCGAAGAACTCGTCGAATACCTCCACGGTGAGCTTCCCGCGTCGCACGACGCGTGGATCCACTCTCACCTGGCGGGCTGCTCGTCGTGTGCCGAAGCTTTCGAGGCGGAAGCATCCTTGACCGAGCTGCTCCGCGCGCACGCCCGCTCCGAAGATCGCGATTTTCCCCCGCAAGTCGCTGCAGCGATACGCGAGGCGATCGAGCGCCCGCGCCGGCCGCCGGTCTGGGAATCCCTACGCACCGCACTTCGCCCGGTCGTCGCCCTACCGGCCGCGGCCGCGATCGTTGTCGCGCTCTATCTCGGAATAAACTCCTGGCATCATACGCCGGCCGCTATGTCAATCAACGCGGCGTACTACGTCAACAACCATGCCGCCCTCACGGCGTCTGCGCCCTTTGCCGAAGATGCTCCAATACCGGCAATGCTGACGTCTGACGACACCGCTGCGGACCAGCAGACCGTTGCGCGGTAGTCTCATTGCGGTGCTCGCATTATTTGCGGGCAACCTAACGTTGGCAGGCGCGAGCCCCGTGCCGGACACCGATGCGTTGCTGTTTGCGGCAATATCGGCGCCCGTCAGAATATCGTACGCTGGTATCGTCGAGGTCGTGCGCATCGGTAACCACACCTCCGAGGCTTCGGTCTATCGAATCGAGCATCGCGCGCCCGATCTCACGCGGCGAAACTACAGCGCCCCATCTGCGCTTTCCGGTGATGCCGTGATTTCGAAGGGCGACGTAAGCTTTTCGGTCGACGCGCGCCGGCATCGCATCGTCGAAACTCGAAACGCCGCCCTAGACGATCGCATTGCTCTCGATGATAACTACGCGCTACTGCGGCAGAACTACCGCATCGCCTCGCGGGGCGACGAAGTGTTTGACGGACGGCGAACGGTCGGGCTCATGTTGATCAACAAGTACAATCGCCACCCGACGATGCTCGTGCGCATTGACCGAGCAACGAAGATCGTTTTGGATAAGCAAGAGTTCGCGCCCGACGGTTCGCTCGTCGGCGAGGTACGCTTCGAGGAAGTCAGCTATACGCAGGCGATTCCGCCGACGGAGTTCGCGCTACCCAAGCAGTATCAGTTGGTACAAGGTCCGACGTTTGGAGAGCCGCCGCAGAATCCCGACGTGGTCGTCCGAAACGCCGGCTTTGCCGCACGCGCACCCAAGACGCTCCCGGAAGGCTTCGCACCGGTCGAAGGCAATCTGGTCGAGCTCAAAGGCATTCGCACCGTACACGTGCTCTACTCCGACGGCATTCGGACGGTCTCGCTCTTCGAGAATGCCACCGCCTCCAAGCTCGATATGAGCGGTTTGCAGCCGGAATGGACCACCGTGGGCGCGCGCCAGGCGCAGTACGCAGAAGACGGCGCGATGGCGCTGCTGGGCTGGAGCGACGGCGCGCTACATTACGCCCTCGTCGGTGAGCTAGACTTAACCGAACTTCGCCAAATCGCCGCCTCGATCGCACCGTAAAGCGAAGGCCCCCGTCATCGACGGAGGCCTTCTGTTTTCGCTAGCGCGACGAGCGCTAGATCTTGATGTTCGCCGTGAAGTAGAATTGGATGGGCGTCTTATACGAACCGTTCAGCGCCGAGATGATCGCCGGCCCCAACTGTGGCTCATACGGGAACTTCCGGAAGGGCTGGATTTGCGAACCCGAACTGCCCGGCGGGTTTACGATGGCGCCCGGCGTCCCGTACGGCGCTACGGGGTAGACCGTGCCCTCCAGGTTGTTGTACGAGCAGATGTTGCCGTCCGCGAAGGTCCACGGCTCCTTGGTGCCACCCCAACAATAGTTCACGATGTTGGTGAGCTGTCCGACAAGCTGAATCCGCGGGCTCACGTCGTAGGAAAGCTGCAAGTTACCAATCAGTTCGTTGGGTTCCGTAAAGGCGCCGATCGGGTCGAACACTCCAGTGAACGGGTTTGGAATGTCGACGACACCGGGGCAGGTCGATGCGTTGTAACGATCGCCGAAGAGCGGCTTACCGCAACCGCTGGCGGGGTCGATGCCGGCCTCGGTAATCGGGATGCCATACTTGCTGCCGCCTTGGAACTGCAACGACGGAGTGATCGCGAACCGCTGGTGCTTGTAGTTGAGTAGCAGCGTTCCCACGTATGGTGAGCCGAAGCCCTGAGCGGCAAGCCCGAGTGAACCCGGGAACGTGTCGTACGTCGGGAAGTTCTGCGCGGTGTTGACCAACGCTTGTGCCGGTGAGGTCCAATATGGATTCGCGATCTCACCGCTCTTACAGCCGCCTCCCGGCAATGCGGGCGCCGGCGTGCCGTTTTGGTGGTAGCACGCACTGGCGGTCAGCCCGTTGGTCGTGCTGCCCCCGCACATCGTATTCGGACCGCCGGGGTGGGTGACGCAGTACTTCGTGTAGGCGTTGTACTGCGCGATCGAGTTGTTGATCGGCGCGAGCACGGTCGTTCCGGAAGCGCCGGCGGCGATCGGCCCGTAGCGGACGTACGAGTTCGTATAGGCGAACGATAACAAGCCCGAGATGCCGTCGCGCGAGAAGTCGCCCTTTTGCAACTGGAACTCCAGGCCCTGGCTGCGCTGGCTGCCGACGTTCAAGCCGGAGACGAATCCGTTTTGCGGTATCAGGAAGAACTGCTGGATTTGATCTTGCGTCTGCCGCAAAAACGGCGTCAGTTTGAACGACCAGTCGGTGTTCTTGAATCGGTGTTCCCACGAGATGTCGTAGTTGATTGAGGTCGGCGGCTGGATCGGATATCCCGGACTATTGCGGCCGAACTGCAGGAAATGCGATCCGATGTAATCCGCCAAGTCCTCTTGGCGAGTGTTGTACTGTTCGAAAGCGGTGTTCGGCGCTTCCGTATAGCGGCCGTAGGAGAATCGGAACACGTCGTTCGGATTCGACGTATACGTTCCCGCTACGCGAGGCTGGTAGATATTGTAATTGAAGTTGGCTGGAGCGTTCTGCACGTTGGCTACATGGAAACCCTTCGGGCACGCGGCCCCCGGAGTCGGATTTGCTTCCGGCGCCCCGGTCGTGTTGTTAACGCAATTGTCGAGATTGTACGCGTTGAACCAGAAGGCTCTCGCCGCCGCCGATCCTCCCAGTGGAGGCGCGGTCGTATTTTGTCCGTTAAAGCCGAAGGTGTCGAGCCGGATGCCGACGTTCAATAACCACTTGTCGGTCGGGCGGTACTGGTCGGTGATGGACGCCCCATAGAAGTTCGGGATGGTACCGCTATAGGTTCCGTTGAGGCCGTTCTCCGAGAGCAAGTACGTGCACGCGCTGCCGGCTTGCGGCTTGCCAGGGACGGGGCAGGAATTACCAACCGACGGAACGCTGTAACCGGGGCCCAAGGGGGTTTTATTGGCGTTACAGTTGACGACCGACGTTCCGCTGACGCTCGGAGCGTAGCAATACCCAGCATACGGATCGGCTGCGTTGACGACGTTGGCAAAGTTGCCCTCGCCGCCAAGGTTGTAAAATCCGTTGTTATCGCGAACGATCCGAGAGGTCGTGTACGAGCCCGCGATGCTGAGCAAATTCTGCTCGTTGAGCTGATCCTGGAATTCGAGGCTGAGACCGCGCGTGTGCGTGCTGAGCTCGTAATCGGGTGCGAGATTACAGAAGAAATAGCAGAAACTAATGTTGTACGGAGCGTTGAGGAACCAGTCGCTGTAGAACGTGAAGCCGTAGACTCGGACGAAGGCCGTCGATCCAAAGTTCTTCGTGTATTGGATCTTCGTAATCGCCGTGTCGTTATACGACTGGTCGGGGGCTCCGGGCGGTATCACCGCCGGATTCGTCGGCGAGCCGACGTTGGTCCCATTCGGGAACCCGTAGGGCCGAACGCAGTTCGTCATGCCGTTGAGTGCCGAAGAGCTGAACGTCTTGCCAACGGACGATCCGCAGCCCCACGTGTAGGTGTTCGTAAACGTCACGGGGACCGAGGTACCATACGGGATGCCGCCGCCGGTCAACGTGGAGAGCGTCTGGCCATTGACGGCGTACATGCACGCCGCTCCCGAAAGCGCGGCCTGGCCCGTGCAGAACGGTGACGCGAAGGAGTTGGCGGAGTAATATTCTTGGTTTTTCAGAGCTTCGTCGTCGTAGAGCAGCTGAATATCGTCGCGGCCCGCGTCGTTGTGATGTGGAATTCCGATGTGGAAGTTAACGACGGTATCGCGGCCGTAGAGCGTTGCCAATCCGAGTTGGGCGTCGTTGTTCGGCCAGTTTATCGGTCCGAGCGGATAGTAGGCGTCGCCCGAATTGCCGTAAAAGAGCGACCAGCCGGGAGCAAACGGTTTCCCGTAGGGACCGCTCACGATGCCGGCTACGGGACCGAGCCAATTATCGTACTCCGAGCCGTTATTACCGTTGATGTAGTTGAACGATTGGTTCAGACCCGCGATGCCGATGTAGTACGAAAACATACGATCCGGCGTCGCGCCGCCGGCTTCGATCGCGGCGCGATGATAGAACGCCGGCGTTGCGATGCCGAGCGAGCCGGTCGCGTACCCGGGAAACGTTCCGCTTTTGATGACCTGGTTAACGAAGCCGGAGAGACCTTGGCCCTCGGACGTCGCCGGGTTCGCGCCGGTGTAGACCTGGACTTCGGCATTCCCGAGCGACGACGCCGAGCTCGAAGCGTAGTTGTCGAACGAGCGGTTTACCGGGACGCCGTCGAACTCGTACCCGACCTGGTCGTAATCGCCACCGCGAATGTTGACCGTCGCGTAGTAGCCCGTTTGGTTCGGGATGACGTACGCACCGGGTACAGTCGAAATCGCCGAGTAAGCCTGGTTGATCAGGCCGCCGCCGCCCATCGCTGCGGTCGCTTGCTGCGCCGACGCATTGATCGAATAGACGTCAGCTGTCGTGCCGGATTTTACGAGCGCCCCAGCCGATGCCGCGGTAACGCGGGCGATCGTTTTCAGCGCCTTCGGCACGCGCACGGTAACGGTCTGAACGGTGTCCGCAAAGACCGTTTGACCGGGGACGCTGGTAGATTGATAGCCGCTCTTCGACGCCGTCACGGTGTACGTGTCGGGTCCGAGCGTAAGAAATGAGAAGTGACCCGCCGCATCGGTCGTAACGGTGACCGATTGCGAGGGGCTCGAAGCGATTACTTGCGCTCCTGCGATCGGAGCTGAGGTGTCGGCATCGACTACTGTGCCCGTGAGGCCGCCCGTCACGCTTGCCAGTGTCCAAGTTTCCTGACAGAAAAACGCGAGGAGCAGCAGTGACACGGTACCGAGATGCCGGAGAGATCTCCGAATCATTCCGTACCCTCCTGAAGTTTTCAAAATAACGCGGAAACTGTACCGTGGGCTTCGTTCTTGTGACTAAGCAGGCTAGTTCGCAGTCCTTTTTTAGCTTCCTTGAACTGTTCTTAAGAATGCTTGAACGGTCTGCCGGAGTTCGCGCGGAATTGCCATCGCATCGGCGACCGGCCCCGGCGCCCACGGAGCATCGCTAACCGCCGCGATTGAAGCAATCGAGCTTGCGAGCGCGTCGAGATCGTATCCACCTTCCAAGACGTAGGCGACCGATCCGCTGCAGTATTCTTCCGCAGTGCGACGGATCGCCGCAGCCAACGGCGTCGCGGCTTCCACGCCGACGCCGAGGTCGCCCACGCTGTCGCCGACGACATAATCGAAGCCCGCACTGACGATCAGCAGGTTTGGGCGAACGGCCCGCGCGACCAGCGGCAATACTTCTTCCCAGAGCGCGACGAAGGTCTCGGTCGATACTCCGGTCGCAGGCAGCGGAACGTTCACGACCACGTCCGCGCCGCGGCGGTAACTGTTCGCTCCAGTCCCGGGATAGGCAGGATAGGCGTGCGTCGAGAGATACGAGAGACCGGCGCCCGCCACGGCCTCCGTTCCGTTGCCATGGTGGTAATCGAAGTCCACGATCAGGACTCGTCCTTCCACTCCGCCTGTCCTGAGCTTGTCGAAGGGGTCAGGATGACGGGACGCTTGAAACGCGCGAGCGGCGATGGCAACGTTGTTAAAAAGACAAAAACCCATCCCACGCGACGGTTCGGCGTGGTGGCCGGGCGGACGGACCAAGGCAAAGACGGCCTCGCGTCCACTAACGCACGCTTCGACGGCGGCCAGTGCGCCGCCGGCGGCGCGGCGTGCGACGCGATAAGACGTTGAGTCGATGACCGCGTCGCCGGTTGACAGATACCGGCTCCTTCGGGCTTCGCTCAGGCTTACAAGCGATTCGGTTTCGCTGTTGACGAGTTCGATGTAGCGGCGCGTATGCACTCGACCGATATCGGCGTCGCTTGCATCCCGCGCGGCCGTACTATTGGTGAGTAAGTTGCCGGCGCGCAGGCGCGCCGCGACGGCTTCAACGCGAGCTGGGCGCTCGGGATGAGCGACGCCGCGCAGGTGTTCGCCGTAGAGCGCGTCGGTGACGAACTTCAGCCGGAGTGCTTTGCCCCCGGATGGCACGAATTCGACGCCGCCTCGCGGACGCTGTTGTAGTCCTTGGTGCCCTTCTTCATCATCGGCAGCAGCCGCTTATACGTCGCCACGGCTTTGGAGCACTGATTCGAGCCCGCGTAGGACTTCGCCGCAATGTAAAGTAGCGCCGGGTTCGCGTCGAGGAAACCCCTCGCGGCGCGATCCATCGCGTCGAAGATTTGCGCCGCTTCCTTATAGTTCCGCAGCTCGAAGTCGGCGCCGGCAACGCATCCGAGTGTCTCCGGCGAACGCTGGATCTCAAAGCTCTTGCCGCACGCGTCCCGCGCTCCGGTGTAGTCGTGCAGCCGTGAATAGGCTTGCCCCAAGAGCGCAAAGCCCTGCGCGTCGGGTGAAACTTGCGTGTAGTGTTTCAAATACGCGATGCTGTCGCTGAGCCGGCCGCTTTGCATCGAGACTTCACCCAATCCGAGCAGTGCACCCGAGCTGTTGGGGTCGAGCGCCAGAGCGGCCTGCCATTTCGCCACGGCCTGTCCGTACTGCCGCTGCGTCGCGAGATAATCGCCATAAGCGACGAACCCCGCCGGTACCTTTGGAAACTGCGTGGTCATCTGCTGAAAAATTACGACGCCCTGCGCGTCCTTCTTCTCTTGGACGAAGTAGCCACCCTTACGAATCATGATCGCAACTTTCTCGTCGTCGGTCGAAGCGGCGACAATGGCATCGTCGTAGGCTTCGGTGGTCCGCGCATCGTCGTGTTGCTTGGCGTAAAGGTCGGCTTTAAAAACCAGCGCTTGAAGGTTACGCGGATCGACGGCCAACGCGCGCTGGATCGTTTGGAGCGCCATCGGAATGTTGTTCTGTTGTGCGTAGGTCGTGGCGATCTGAAATACCGGAGCAGTGTCCTTCTTGTTCAGCGCGTAGGCGGCCTCAAACTGTGCGCGCGCATCGTCGAAGTGTTGCTCGGCCGCGTAGACGCTGCCGAGCGTTACCAGCGCTCCGGGGTCGCTCTTGTTGAACGTTACCGCTCGTTTGGCAACACGTTCCGCATCGGCGGGGCGATTCGTGCGGATGTATACGTCGGCAAGCTGGGCGAGTATGCCGAGATTTGTCGGGTCGAGATTCGAGGCTTGCTCGAGATCGTACGTTGCGGCAGCGACGTTGCCGAGCTGCTCCTCGGCGAATCCGTCATAGTAGAAGACTTGGGCGGTCTTGTCGCCCATTTGGAGCAGGTGCTGCGTTAACTGGATGGTGATATCCGGGCGACTGACCTGCAGATACTCCGCCGCGAGCTGCGCCATCGCAAGTTGATCGGTTGGATTAGCCTTGAGCCTCGCCTGCAAGCGCGGAATCGCGACGCTGGGCGGCTCGGGGCTGGCCGTCGGCAACGCCGAAGGCGATGGCGACGGGCTCGGCGTGCTCGCCTGTTTCTTTCCTCCGAAGAGACCGGCTTGCGCGCTCGGCGTCGTTGCGACGATACCCAATGCGCAAGCGACGGAGATCAAGGCGATGAGTCCAAATTGTTTCAAGAGACCTGTCCTTTAGCAGTTTCAATCAATTTCGTCAGTTCGGGCACGATACGGAACGCGTCGCCGACGACCAGCAGATCGGAAAACTCGGCAATGGGTGCGCCTCCGTCTTTATTGATCGCGACGATCGTTCCAGACGAACGCATCCCAACTTTGTGCTGAATCGCGCCCGAGATGCCCACCGCGATGTAGAGATTCGGAGTCACTGTTTTTCCGGTTTGCCCGATTTGCAAGTTGTACGGCACCCAGCCGGCGTCAGCCGCCGCGCGGGATGCGCCAACTGCTCCACCGAGCGCCCGGGCCAATGGCTTCAACAGCGTCTCGAAGGGTTCCGGGCCGCCGAGCCCACGCCCGCCCGCAATAACGACGGGCGCTTCCTCGAGCGCTAGCTCGCCGGCGCCTTCCACCACATCGCGTTCAATGGCCGCCGCATAGATAGCCGCGGGCTTCTCGAGCTCTTCCACCTGCGCTCCGCCGCCGCCCGGGGCGGCCGCAAATGCGTTCGGGCGAACGGTCGCGATGCCATAGTCCGCCGGACGCAGCGCACAGTGAGTCACGAGCGCGCCGCCGAGCTTCGGTGAAATGCATACGACGCTGTCGCCTTCGACCTTGACGTCGACGACGTCGGCGACGATGCCGGCCCCGAGCCGCACCATGAGACGCCCGGCAATGTCCCGCCCCGAGAGCGTATTAGGAATCAGGATCAGCGACGGACCCACCTTACGGGCGGCGGCCGCGAGATACTCAACCACGGGGTCGAGCAAGTACGCGTCGACGTCGCGATCCTCGCTGACGTAAATCGTGTCGACGGGATAAGCCTTGAGCTGTTCGGCCAACTGCCTCGCGCCTGATCCCAGCACGACGACGCTGGCTTTGCCCCCGAGCGACTGCGCCAGCCGGCGCGCTTCGCTGGCGAGCTCGAACGTGACCTTACGAGTTTCCCCTGCGCGGTGTTCGGCGTAGGCGATGACGTGCTTCATCGCTAGACCAACTTCTGTTCCTGAAGGAACGCGAAGATCGCCTGAGCGCCGGCTACCCCATCCGCGGCTTCGATCGTTTTGCCTTTGCCGCGCACTTCGGGAGGCGCGAAGCTTTGCAACGTTGTTTTCGATCCGCCCGTGCCGACCGGCGATTCCAGCGCAAGCTCCGCGATCCCGATGGTGGCGATCGTCTTTTTCTTCGCTCCCATGATGCCTTTGAGCGACGCGTAGCGCGGCTCCCCGAACGTCAGCGCGGTCGTGAGCAGCGACGGCAGCGGGCCGCGAACGATTTGGTACCCCGCGTCGGTCTCGCGTTCGACCTCCAACGCTCCGTCGCGGATTTCGATTTTACGCGCGTTGGTGATACATGGCAGACCGAGATGTTCGGCCAGGGCACCCGGCACGGCGCCGGTGCTGCTGTCGTCCGTGAGACCGCCAACGATCAGCAGATCGAACTCCAGCGAGCGCAGCGCGCGCGCCATGGCGTAGGCGGTCGCCCACACGTCGCTGCCCTCCAGCGCCGAGTCGCTCAGCACGAGCGCATCATCGGCGCCCATCGCAAGCGCGCGCCGCAGCGTCTCCTTGAGGCCTTCCGGCGCCATGGAGAATACCGTGACCCGCGTGTCGCTACCGATGCGTTCCTTCAGTTGTAAGCCAGCTTCGAGGGCGTATTCGTCGTACGGATTGAGTACCGTCTCGACACCGCTGCGCACCAGCCGTTTCGTCTGCGGGTCGATTCGCTTTTCGGCGTTCGGCTCCGGAACAAGTTTAATCGTCACCACGATCTTCACGTGGTAGAGTGACCTCCGTCGGAAAACGGGGGGAGAAGAGTCCTCCTGATTTTGGTGCTCCGCGCCCCGCGGACCTGCCGCGTGGTGCTCCGGCAGGGCGCCACGGCGACGCTGAGAACCGCTCGGAGATGCCGCGACTGAGCGTGTTCTTGATGTGCTGCGCCGCGCTTGTGCCATCGGCCGCTTCGGCCGACTCGTTCGTCCCGAAGCCGTCCCTCGCGACCGAGCAGCGGCCCGTGACGCTGCTGCTCGATGCTTCGCGCGCCGCCGACGGCATCATGCGGGCACACGAGCGGATCCCGGCGGCTCCGGGCGCCTTCACGGTCGTCTATCCGAAGTGGATACCGGGCGAACATGGTCCGACCGGACCGCTCAACGACCTTGCGGCGCTGCGCATCTCCGCAAACGGCGCGGCGTTGGACTGGCGTCGTGACTCGGTTGATCTCTACGCGTTCCACGTCACCGTTCCGCAAGGCGTGCAAGCGGTCGAGGTGGAGTTCGACGTGCTAATGAACGCGCCGCGCGACGTCATGTCGACGCACTCGCTGGCCCTCGTGAACTGGAATCGCGCCTTGCTCTATCAAGATGGCGTCGATTCCCATCACTACTTCGTCAAGCCGTCAATCGTACTGCCGCCCGGGTGGGACTTCGCAACCGCGTTGCGCGAACCGGTGCGCAGCGGTGAACGCGTCGATTTTGCCGTGACACCGCTAAGCATCCTGGTCGATTCGCCGCTCGATCTGGGCCGGTACGTGAGAAAGTGGGATCTGTGGCGTGACGGCGCGGCGTTCGTGCAGCTCGATGCATTTGCCGACTATCCTCAGGACCTCGACATCCCGACGAGCCGGCTTCGAGCCTATCAGCGCGTCCCTGCTGAGGCCTTTGCGATGTACGGGTCGCGCCACTTTCTTGACTATCACGCTTTGCTTACGCTCAGCGACGCTGTCGGATTTCAAGGCATCGAACATCATCAATCGAGTGACAACCGGGCGGGGGACGATTTCTTGACGGATCCGGAGCCATCGCTGGACGCAGGCGACTTAGTGACGCACGAGTTCTCACACTCCTGGAACGGTAAGTATCGCCGGCCGGCAGATCTCACGACACCCAACTTTCAAGTCCCTCAGCTGACCGATCTGCTCTGGGTCTACGAGGGCATGAATCAATACCTCGGCGACCTGCTCTCGTTCCGGGCCGGCATCCGAACGCCACGGCTTTATCCCGAGTATCTGGCGACGGTCTACGCGGAGATGGACTTCGAAACAGGGCGCGCAACGACGCCGCTGATCGACCTCACGACGGGCGCGCCGTACTTTTACGAAGCTCGCGGCGCTTATCCGGGGATACGACGGAACGCGAACGACTTCTACACCGAAGGCCATCTGCTTTGGCTCGACGTCGACACCATTATCCGTGCCCGTTCGCACGGCGCACGCTCGCTGGATACGTTCCTACACCGCTTTACCGAGCCGGCGGTAACGGGACCGATCGTCGTCACGTATACGCGCTCGCAGGTCGAAAGTGTCCTCAACGAGGTCGAGCCCTACGATTGGCATGCGTTCTTTGAACGGTACGTCTATCACCCAACGCCGCATCCTCCCAGCGACGAACTTGCCCGCGCCGGCTGGCGCATCGTCTACACCGAAAAGGCCAACGAGTTTATCACCGCCGCGCAGGCCGCCGACCACGGCATTGTTGGTTGGTATGCCTATGGCGCCGAGATAACGTCCGAAGGCACCGTGCAAGACGTGCGGGAGAACTCACCCGCCTGGAGAGCCGGGCTCGCGCCCGGGATGCAGATTCTTGCCGTGGACGGCCAGCAGTTTTCGGCCGACGTACTCGAGTACGCCGTCAGACGCGCGCAGCATTCGTTCACGCCCATCGCCTTGATCACGAAGCAAACCGGATGGTATCAAACGCTCTCGCTCGATTACCACGCCGGTATTCGCTACCCACATCTCGTGCGCGTCGAAGGCGTGCCCGACATGCTCGCCGCTATAGCCGCGCCCCACGCAAAGTAACGCGTGAGAAGCAACGCGGGATACTCGATGCTGGTCGCAGCGTCCCTTGCACTTGGCGGCTGCACCGCAGTGCGTACGGCCGTGCCTTGGGTTTCGGGTGGCGCGACCTATGCCGGTAGCGTGGCCGAGCCGGGGTTGTTGAGCCACGCGATCATCGGCTTTAGCGTTGACACGCCCCCGCGTGCCGTGACGGCCGCGCGTGAAGGCATCACGACGACCATCCTCTACGGCGGGTCCCCTGCGCCCCGGACCAAGCTCGCCGAAGCGCTACAAGCGCTCGGAATATCGGTGGTCGACGGCGGCATTTCCGGACTGATGTTCTATTGGGAGTGCCATCGGACGCATACGGTCAAACCACCGCCCAGCAGTTACACCTACAACCCGTACTGCCGAACCGACGAGAATCCGCGGATAAATTCGCAGGCTGTGGTGCTACGCGACGTCAGCCAGATTCTTGCGCGGAACGCAAAGCGGTCATACGTCGTCGGCTATTGGGTGCTCGACGACTGGCCGTTCTGGGATGCGGGCAGCGGCAAAGTGTTATTGCAAAAAATTCACCGGCTCATCGTCACGAAAGAGCCCAAGAGACCGGCCATTTGCGGATTTGGCGCCGGCCTTGGCAAGCCCGGACAAGTCAACTGGGATCCCGGCACGGCGGCAAATTACTCCAACGGTGGTTGTGACGTCGCGGGATGGTACAACTACTCCCCGTTCGGCCGGCGCCACCCGTCGTTGGGCAAAGGTCTCGATTGGACGATGAAGGCGCTACTTCCAGCGATGCAGCACAGCCTGGCGAATCACGGCTGGCATATCGCGCAGACCCCGCTGTACGGCATCGGTCAGGGCTGGGGCGGATCCTACGACAAACGGTACTTTCAGCCGGGCCTCACCCGGTGGGAAATCATCGCTCAGGCCAAAGCGTTTTGCGATTTCGGCGCCACCTACGTCGGATGGTATGCCTGGGACGACAGCGGGTTCGAATCGCGCACGCACACGCCGAATAATTCGCCGACCATCGCCGGCGGCATCGCCGCCGGCATCAACGCTTGCCACGCAATCTGGAAATAGTCTACCGATGAAATGCGGGAAGCGCGGGCTTGAGAATCATCACTGCGAAGGCGACGATCGGCAACGCGAGGGCGATTAAACCCCATATATTCCAGCGCTGCGAAAGCCGTTCGTATTCCTCGAGATTTCCCGCGTGTGCCGCCACGGAGAGCTGCCGTTGCGCACGCGAGAGTGGCGCAAACGCCAACCCGGCAAGGATCAAGGAAATGAGCCCCCACAAGATCCAGCCCGTCGATAGGATCGGAAGGCCGCCGACGAACGCGGCACCGAACCCGCCGACGAGCAAGATGAGGATTCCCGGGATCGTGAAGATTCTATCCGCCGCGATGATCGCATCGATGGTGTGCGCCATGATCGCCAAGTTGCCGCTTCGGTCGGCATAGTTCTTCCAAAAAACGCCCACCGTGATGTTGCCCAAAAAGAGCACAACGCCGGCTACGTGAAGCAACTTAAAGATTAGGTACATGGTTCCTTAAACCGCCTTCCATTTGAATCGATGAGTTCCCCGCCCTTTCGTTTTGTCCGATCGAAACGCCGCCGGGTTAAGACTCAACTAGATTGGTTAGCCTGCTCTTAAACGTGCGATAAGTAGCGCGCGATACTCTAGCAGTCAAGTACCTACTCTCGGTTTAGGAGCGTGGATCGTGCGTTGGTTTCTCGCTGCGGCCCTTGTTACTTTCATCTCCACTTCACCGGTGCTCGCGCAGGGTACATCCGCGATAACCTCAGGCGTCGCGGGACGCGTCCTCGACCAGTCGACGGGTTTGCCGATTGCGGATGCGACCGTCGAAGCGGTTGGCCCGACAAAACAATCGACGGCCTCTGACAGCAACGGCCACTTCTCGTTGAACGGCCTCGTGCTGGGAGCCTATCAATTCCGGGTCGCCCATGAGGGCTACCAGCCGGCGATCTCCGATAGCGTGTCGGTCACGGCGCTACAAAGCCCGTTCGTGACGTTGGTCCTCGCTCGACAGCGAACCGGCGCGACCGGATTACGCACGATCGGACACACGTCAACCCGCGGCTCGCAATCGCTGCAGCGCTCCTCGGTCATCTATCAGTCGGTCAGCGCTGAGGCAATCCAGAATCTGGGGTACTTCCGCGCGAGCGACTACCTACAGACCCTCCCACAGATCAACATCGCCGCTGGCACCAGCGGTGGGAGCGATACGCCGTCACCAGGTGACGATCAGTATCTCGACTTTCGCGGGGTCGGCAATCTCGAAACGACCACGCTGCTCGACGGCCATCCGATCGGCGCGGGCCTCAATCGCGGCAAGAACTACGGATACAACTGGGAGTCTTCACCGACGTTCGCGCTGCGCGACGTCGTCGTGACCTACGGTTCGGGGCTCTCCGGCCTTTCGCCGTATAGCGCGCTGGGTGGCGTGGCCAACATGGTGACGATCGATCCGACGCCGAGAACGCAGTGGAGCTTCACGCAAGGCTACGGAACGTTCTCGAAGCTGGTAACGACGATCACCGGAACCGGTATGCTCGGTCAGCACTTCGGCTACGCCGTTGCCTATGGGACCCAAGGCATCTACGGGCCTTACGCAAACGACTCGTTCTATCAGCCAGCGGCGGCGTACGACCAGGCCGCGCCGCGCGGCTCGGCAGTCTACAATCTTGCCGTCTACCCCTACGGCAGCGGCCTCGCCAACCGCGGCGCGATGGCGAAGTTTCAATATATCTTCGGCGATCCGGTGCATCCGTCGCACTTGACGGCGTCGGCCACTTGGTCAGCGTATTGGGACGATAAGACGGGCAACGGCGACGGGGACTACCTTCCCCACAACACGACGCTCGCGATGGGGAGAGCGCTTTTGGCAAGTTACTCGCCGGGAAAGCCAACGAAGCCGCCCTACTCCGTCGTCAACCTTCCGAACTGTCCGGACGGAACGTTCCTCGCGCGCAGTCTCAACGGCAATCCGTACGGCTTTGGGCCCAATGGCCTGCCTGACGGCGGTCCCCACTGCGTCACCCCGCAGGAGTACGCGTCCTTTGCCGGCGGCTGGCAAGGCGCAGGGACGGCGTGGCAGGCGTTTCACCAATCGCAATATGACCTAAGGTTCGATACGCCCACGCCGACGGGTCAGTTCGTCGTCGACGCCTATACGAACAGCTGGTTCCAGCTGTATGACCGAACCTTCGAGCTGCCGTACAATGCCGCAACCGCCCCGGGCGGTGCGGGTTACAGTCTTAATCCGTTCTGGACGAGTCCCGCCGTCGCAACGACGGGCCTTACCGCGACCGACCAGTTCTTCGGCCGAACCAGCGACTTTGGATTCGGCTTGGCATTCAACAACTACGCGTATAACCTACAGACGTTCAACACGCCGGCGTCGACGCCGGTGGTCAACGACGCGTACTCCTACCTACAGTACGTCTACCATCCCGAGCAGCGACCATTCTCGGTGTACGTGAACGCTGCTCAGGTCTTTGCTTCGGTCACCAACACGTGGGCCTTCAACCCACGTGTCGCGCTCGTCTACAATCTCACGCGCAACGACGTCTTTCGCGTCGCGGCGGGCTCGGCCGTGACTCAGCCGTTCGCCTCCCAGGTCTTCACTCCGGCTTCGCTGGTCGCCCCGGGCTCGCTGCCCGGCAACATCAACTGCACCGGCTTGACGATCATCGGCTCGGTCGGCAACCCCACGCTGCTGCCCGAACGCGCCGACGATGTCGACATCAGTATAGGTCACCGGTTCGGTCTGGATTCGCTGATCCAAGCTTCCGCCTACAGCGAGAACGTCAACAGTAAGATCTTCGCCGAGCCGATCAACGTCAATACACTCCCCCCCGGCTTCATCAACACCGCGCCGTATCAGAGCGTCGTCAATTCGCAGTGCGGCGGTAAGCCCGGCACGGGAGCGCTCGGCGTGAACTCTCAACACAACATCGGCCGTCTTCTGGCTCAGGGTATCGACGTTGAAGGGCGCCAGCGGGTGAACCGCAGCTTCTTCTTCGACTACGGCTATTCGATCGAAACGGCCGTGTTGAAATCGGCCGACGTGCTGTTGTTGCAAAACAACCCGACGTACATCATCGGCGCACAGCTGCCCGGCGTGCCGGTGCACAAGTGGCAGGTCTCCGCGGACTACACCTTTGGAAGAACCGTGGATGTGCGCTTAACGCAGTACTACGTCGGAACAAACAACCCGAAGAACATCCCAGCCTATAACTACGGAGAGGCTTCCGTAAACTTCCCATGGGGGGCCGGCCGTTTTAACGTCGCGGTTACGAACCTTTGGAATCAGTACGTCCAGTGGAACGGGCTCATCGGCTATGGTGTCCCATTGGCACTTAATAGTTATGCGACGGCTTCGCAATACGCCCCCTACATTGGCGCCGGCGCGACCGAATCGTACGGCCTACCGCCTCGCCAGATATATTTCGCTTACACGTTCCAATTCAACCATTAGGGCAACGCCGTCCTTCAGATTTTCTTCAGAATTGGCGGCTAAAATGGCGCACAGCCAAAAAGCCTTTTCACAGGAGCGTGGACCATGGAAATCTTTTACCGAGCGTCCGTAGCGTTTGTAGTGACCGGACTTCTCGCCGGATGCGCAAATCAGGCGACGTCATCATTCGAGCCCAACGGCGGCTCGACTCAGGTCCAGCCTCAACTCAAGGCGATGGCCGGCCATCGCCATACCGGCCGCGTTCTCTACATTGCGGACATCGACGGACAACCCGGCGTCGGCCAAATTCACGTGTACCCGGCCGACATGAAAAACTCAAAGGAAATCCGCACCATCACTCAGGGGACGGGCAGGCCCTTTGGATTATGGGTTGACTCCAAGAACGTTTTATATGCGGCGAACGAATCGAACAAATATCCGGCGAGCGTGACGGCGTTTAAACCCGGCGCGTCTTCGCCGTTCTTCACGATTACGAACTTCAAAGGCCAACCGCAAAGCGTAGCGGTTGACGCGAAGGGGAACGTGTTCGTCAACGAATCGGTCCAAGACGAGGGCTACGTGCAAGAGTTTGCGCCGGGAACTAACGTCGCTGAGAGTACGATCGATACCGGCGTGGGCGGCTATGCCTTCACGCCAGGCAGCATGGCGTTCGATCCGCAGGGTAACCTGATCGTCGCCGAACAAGCCAAGCTCAAGTTGCAGATCGTGAAGATCGCGCCTGGTTCCTCGACAGCCACGCCGATGAATCTCGATCTGAATGGCAACAACATCACCGGGCCAGGCATGGGCATCGATAGGGCCGGCAACATCTACGTCGCCAGCAGCCAAGGCTCGACGGTGTCGGTCTTCGCGCCAGGGCAAACGGAACCGTCACGCACGATCTCAGGCGTAGGCGCGTACGGCTTGACGTGGGTTACGCCGCAGGGTGCGGTCTATCAGGCTAGTGGCGAATACACCGTCGGGGAAATCGCGCCGGGCTCCAACTCGCCGACCTATACCCTGCCGTGCCAATGCTCCGCGCAAGGCGCGGCCGTCAGCAAATGAAGGGTTAGGTCTCTTACATGTATTTAGAGCTGACCCTGAATTGGTGGGCCATGCAGATGTCCGCGATTTGCTGATGGCTCAGCCGGCGGAAAGTCCGATTGCCGTACTCAAAATTCTCGCCGGCTTCGGTAGCATCGTAGCGAGCCTGTGCGCCGGAATTTAGCTGCGGCTGCTGCCGGAGCGTCTGGTTCTTGAAGTTGACTCGGTAGGCCAGCTCCTTGCCGAAGAGCACTATATCGCCGCGGGCGTTGGAATAACCACCATAGACCGGTTCCGAGAGCTCGGAACGCTCGTGGCCATTCGCGTAAATCTTTATAGCGAGGGCAGCAATGGGCAGGGCAGCATGAACCATAACTAGCCTTAAACGGATAAAAGCCGAGAAAGGTTGCAGGCAGCGGTAGCCTACTAGTTGCGCCCCTGACCGTTTCTGTGAGATAAGTAGCTGTCAACCTTTAGGCAAAATCTTTCGTTTTTACAGGAGTATTTTCAAATAGCTGCTCGCAATCGACGCCCAAGAACCGGTCAACGTGCACCCAAGAAGGCGGCTCCCCAAATCGCCAAAGAAGTGCCCCTCGAGGTCCCCGGCAGCATCAAGCAGGTCTTCCCGAGCGCCACATTCTCGGTCGAACTCGATAACGGCCACGTTATCCTAGCGCACATCGCTGGGCGTCTGCGCCGACACCGTATCCGGATTCTTCCGGGCGATCGCGTGGATCTCGAACTTTCACCGTACGACTTAACGAAGGGACGAATCGTCTATCGCTACCGCGCCGGCGAACAACGCCGGACCGCGTAAAAGAGGCCATAAGCCAACTTAGTCGTGCCTCTGCATCTGCGAAAACAACGCGATAGCGCAACCACCGACGTCTACGCCACGCGCGCCATGGACGCGACGATTCCCAAGCACCGCTTCCCTGCAGACGGCCTACGCCCGGATGTGGCGTTGCAACTCTTGGTCGACGAGCTGATGCTCGACGGCAATGCCCGGCAGAACCTCGCGACGTTTTGCCAGACATGGTTCGACGAGGGGATCCACAAGCTGATGGACCTCAGCATCGACAAGAACATGATCGACAAGGACGAGTATCCGGCAACCGCGGAGATCGAAGGCCGTTGCGTGCACCTGCTGGCGCATCTTTGGAACTCCCCGGCAGCCGGGACGACGATCGGATGCTCGACGACCGGTTCGAGTGAAGCCGCAATGCTCGGCGGCCTCGCTCTAAAGTGGAAGTGGCGCGAGCGCCGCGCGCAGGTTGGCAAACCGAGCGACAAACCGAACCTCATTACCGGCCCGGTGCAGGTCTGCTGGCACAAGTTCGCCCGGTATTTCGACGTCGAACTGCGAGAGATTCCAGTGGAGCGCGATCGCTTGGGCATCACCCCGGAGGAAGTCATCAAACGCGTCGATGAGAATACGATCGGCGTCGTTCCTACCTTCGGTGTCACCTTCACTTGCCAGTACGAACCCGTGGCACAAATTTCCGAAGCGCTGGATGAGCTCCAAAGCGAAACCGGGCTCGACGTTCCGATACACGTGGACGCCGCTTCGGGCGGATTCATCGCGCCGTTCGTACAGTCGGAGATCCTATGGGATTTTCGCTTGCCGCGAGTACGATCGATCAACACCTCGGGCCATAAGTTTGGACTGGCGCCGCTGGGCGTCGGTTGGGTGATTTGGCGTGAAGCGAGCGATTTGCCCGAGGGGCTTATCTTTCATGTGAACTACCTCGGCGGCGACATGCCGACGTTCGCGCTCAACTTTTCCCGGCCGGGCGGGCAGGTCGTCTGCCAATACTACCTGATGCTGCGCCTGGGCATGGATGGCTACCGGCGCATCCATCAAAGTTGCTACGACGTCGCACAACACGTTGCTCGCCGGATCGCCGCGTTTGGCCCGTTCGAACTCCTCTTCGACGGCGACAGCCGCCATGGAATCCCGGCCGTATCATGGACGATGCGCGAAAACGTCCGCGCCGGCTATTCGCTCTTCGACCTCTCCGATCGGCTGCGCGCGCGCGGCTGGCAGGTCGCGGCCTATACGATGGTTCCGAACCTCACGGATATGGCGGTCATGCGCGTCCTGATTAGGCACGGCTTTAGCCTCGACTCTGCCGACGCTCTGCTCGAAGACATCCGCCGCTCCCTTGAGTATTTCAAGACGCATCCGATTTCCAAACCGATGACCGCAGCAGAAGGCGCGTCGCACCATCACGATGCGCGCGCAACACACCCGCTTAGGGCACATTGAAACCCCTCTGACCGGAAATCGCCTCCGCGCCGTTACCGTTGTGGACTAAGGGCGAGACCTCCAACGTGACCCGGAACGGAGAACGAGGTCGTCGGCGTCTTAGCACCCGGCGCATACTCTGAGACACGTCCGAACGTGCCGACGTAGAGTTCGCCGTCGCGCGCTACCGTGAGTGCCGAAACGCCGTCTTGCACGCGGATCGTCCGCGCCGGCGTCCGCGACTTTGGCGGGTACACTGCGATAGAGTTGCTACCGCCCACATAGAGGTTCCCGGCGCTATCGAGGGCGATGGCTCCGCCTGGGGCCTTATGTAACCCTAAGTTCGTGAAGGTTTGCGAGCCCGCTGGGACGATAAACCACACTGACCCGGCCGAACAAGGATTCGCCGACAAGCAGCGCACCGCTCGAGTCGAACGCGAGGCCGGACGGATCGCCTAACCCCGTATGGGGGATCGTCAGCGTCTCGGATGGGCTCAGGCTTCCCTTCGGATAGATCTCGAGAAAAAACGAAGCGTTCGCGGGGTTGATGCCCGTGACGTAGACGTTCTCTTTGTTGTCCACGCCGACCGTGCCACAGTTGACGATGCCTTGCATGATGGTTCGGAACGGGGTCGTCGCATCAGCCTTATACTCCGGAAGGCTGGTCTGGTATGACTGGTCGGGCACATTCACGACGTAGAGCACGCCACGTTTGTCCACCCAAACGCCGCCCGGGCGTGGAACCCCATCGGTGATCGTTTGCAACAGCGTCGGGTTGCTGCCCGCCGAGTAGACGACGACGGAGCCTCCGTCGACGGTCGAAATATAGAGCTTCTGATTCGAATGTGCAGCGGTGCTCGCGGTTTGAGCCTGAGCCGGAACCGCGTTTGAATTCGCCGTGAGCGGCGAGCCCGTGCCGCTGCAGCCGGTCGCAAGCAGAGATAATGCGACGATGCCGAGCCGGACGGCAAGGCGTTGCGGGTTTTCAACGTTCATGAGTTTGCCTCCAAGAGCAGTCGGGCTCGCACCGGCGAGTCGGTCCCTCAGTAATCGCAAATGATTCTGAAAAAAGCATGAAGCCAGCTCGCGGATTACCCGGCTATGCAGGCTGGGGCTCCGTGACTTTACACTGAGTGAATGTACGTGACGGCCGAGTGGCCGTTGAAATCCTTGACCTGAATCGTATCGGTATCGTGCTTGCCGCAAGTTAGACCTTGCGGAACGACGGTGAAGGCACCGCTCGTCGTGATCGGCGTTTGAACGACCCAACATTGGCCGACAGTCGTCTGAGCGGTGAACTGGCCGGTGTACCCATCTTCGGTCGCGATCAAAGTGAACGATGATTCGATCGACTCGTTGGCAGGCTTCGTGGCCGTTCCATGGGGGTTTAGCTGGATTACGTTGGGCGTGAAATTGCTGTGGGTACAGGCGACAACATTGCTAACAATGACAACCGCCATGAACAGTCGACGTAGGTCGTTCATCCAAACCCCCATGGTGAAGAGTTCACTGAAAGCTTCACTTCCCTCTTCCCGGATCGCGTCGCTGGCGGCCTTGCGAGCGCCCTGCAGCCTCGACGTTACTGTGGAGGGCTTACCGGAATCATCAGATGCGCGTAGGGTGTGCCAGCCCACATCACATACGGCTTCGTTGGATCTGGATCGGCGGTCGCCGGGTAGCCCATTGTCTTGGCGGTGGGACCGACGATCATCACGTGAGATCCGGTCTTCACCCAATGGTTACCGTCGGCTGGTGCCGTCGCGTACGGATCGGTGTTGCTTGCGCCGTTGTCGCCGGCCAACATATAGACGAAGCCGACGCTGTCGGGCGGAGTCGCGTGCGTCATCCACGCGTGCGCCCACTGCATGGCGTTGTTGTCCAAGCACATGGAATTGCCAGCGGCGACCATGCAGGTGAAGCCGTTCGAGCCCGTCTGAAGGGTCCGCATCGTGCCGTCTTTCTGCATCTGCACGATCGTCGCGCCTTTAACGACGGGCGCCGGTGCACCAGTCATAACCTTTGCCATGTAGTCCGAGTCTGACATTGCGCCCGTTGGCTGAGCCTGAATCATGATTGGCGCGACGATTATAACGACCGCGATCGCCAATCCAAAAAACATGATACGAAACATAATTTTCTTCCTCCGAAAGAGCTGTGGGAACAGCAAGGCCGCGGCCTACACGAGGGCAGCGAGGCGCGCCGCTCAAAGTGGCGACGCTGGCGGGGCCACGGACTTTGTTGAGTATACTCCCGATCTGCCTCAAAAGCGAGCGCTCGCACGGCCAAGTGCTCGAAAAGGCCGCAAACAGGTGACATGGACGATATTTATGGGATGCCCGGAGTCGAACCCACGCTCGGGGATTCTAGCCGCTCCCGTCCGTTACCGAAGTGTTAATCCGTGAGGCTATTCCGTCGCACTGGTTCCCCGATCGTCCCTCCCGATCCCGGCCGTTTCCGACCCGTCCGTGACAAAATGTGACACGGATTCAATGGAAGCGATTTCATTCAGGGCGTCGCCTTCAATCCGCGCTCGAAGGAGTAGCGCCGGCGAGTGGATCTTATTTTATCGTGACATTGACAGGTTTTGATGCGGTGCCGTTCGCGACGACGACGAGTGTGCTCGCGCCGGTGTCCATCTTCGCCGGAACGTCGAAGTTGGTCGAGACTGGGAGCGAGCCCGTGGCGACGCCCATCGTGCTGTGACCGTGCGTGTGCGCGTAGAAGACGTTCCCGGTCGAGTTATTGGTGATGCGCACCAACGGGTAGTTCGTCGCATTTTCATTTTCGTCGCCATATGACGTCGCCTGTCCGAAGCCGTTGAACTGCGTTCCAGTGATCTTATAGGTTTGACCGCGCGTCAGCGTCTTGGAAACCCGCTTGATCGTCGGCAACCAACTCGCTTGCGGCTGTCCGGTTGGCGTGTAGAGCATGACGCTCGAATAGCTCAACACCATGACCTGTCCCGTCGGCAGCACAAGCGGCGGACCTGCATACGTTATCCCGTTGACCTGGGTGAGCGTCGATCCGTTCCACTCGTAGACGGTCCCGCTCACGCCGAAAACCAAGACGTTCCCACTCGGTTCGAGCGTTGCATAACTATCGCCAGCGTTGTCGCCGTTGGGGAAGTCCGGGCCAACCGTCCATTTGCCGGACGCCGCGTTATAGATCGCAGTGTGGCCGGCTCCGCTCGTTGAGAAGGATCCGGTATAGAAAACCGTTCCGTCGGGGCGGAGAATCGCAGGTCCGATCTCACCGGGCGGATAGTAACAGAGGCCCGGCCCGTACATAAGACATCCGTACGGTGACGGAGAGTGCAAGTCTACAATGGTCGAGCCTGCGGTCTTCCATTGACCCGTAGCAGGGTTGTAGATCTCCGAGTTCGGCGCGTTCTTTACGTCAGCGGTGAGAATCGTGCCGTTGGGAAGAAGCGTCCATCCTTCCTCGGCGTTGAAGTCTGACTTGCCCGCGTCACCGACGCGCTTCCACGCCAGCGTCTTCGGATTCAGATACGCGTCCCACATCTGAAGTTTGTCTCCCACAAGCATATTGCCATTCGGCAGTACACTCGACGGAGAATCGCCGATATTCTTCCACTTTTGGGGATGGCCGAGCGGCGTCCAGGTGTTCTTTATCGGATCGTAAACCGAACCCTGATTTGTGAGCTGCAAATCATAGCCGTTCCCCGGTGAGTTGTACTCGCCGCCGGCGATGGCTAGCCGGCCGTCGGCCAGTACGTCGGCCGCGAAATAAAGAGGCCCGTAGCCCGGCTGAAGCGATGCAACTTGGCTCCACGTGCCGTCGCTATAATTGCCTTTCGCGTCCGGAACGTAACGGTACCAGTTGCTCCAGTTCGCGCCGCTCTGGGCAAGAACAGAGCCGTCGGTCAGCAACCACGCCATCGTCATCCCGACCGGCGGCTGCTGAGCGATATGTGCGAAATGCCCTGCGTGGCTCTTTTCCATAGTCTCCAGCGATTGTTGAGAGACCCCTGGTATCATCGATCCGCCGCTAGAACATGCCGCCATCCCAACAGCGATAACCGCGGCGACCACTGCCCATAACGACCTAACGTTAGCGCGACACACGCAAACCTCCAAGGAAGGCGACTCTGAGAAAGCCACTACCTTTTGAGCTCAAGCGACAGTTTCCCGCTGAGGAATATGAAGAAGCAAGGTCTCAACTAACTCTTCATAAACCGTCCTGTCACACTTTGTCACGGACGGGTCAGAAGAGGTCGGTATCGGTCGGAACTATCGGGGATCGGGTGCGGCGGATAAGCGCTACGGAAAGACACTCTTCGGTAACGGAAGCCTCGGCCCACGGCTCGGCGGCCACCTCGCCGATCGGCGGCGGCCGAGGTGGCTTTCGAGATCGTCGCTTGGGTGGTACGATGGGCTGTGCCCGCATCGCTTGCCGGGGGCCTTGTCGGCAGAACATGATAAGCGTTTCGATGCATCGCGTCGAGACTTGGAGCAAGGCAGTCGAGACTTGGAGCAAGGCAAATGATGATTTCAGATTTGGGACGCTATGCATTAGGCATCTGCGCGGTCACTGCCATACTCGCGGGCTGCGGATCGCAGACCCCGATCGGAACTCCCGGAGCGATGCCGCAGATGCAAGCGAATCGGCAGATTGTCGCCGGGCCGAAGGGCTTGCAATCAGGTTCGCGGGCAGAGGTCCCCGCAGCAACATGGTATGTCGATGGGGTCCACGGCGACGACGGCAATAACTGCAAGACGAAATCCACGGCCTGCGCCACCATCGGACATGCGATCTCGCTTGCGGCGTCCGGCGACGCCATTCAGATCGCCGCGGCCACCTACCAAGAAAATTTAAGCATCCCGTTTAACCTGACGTTAAACGGCGCCAAGCCGGCGACCACAATCGTCGACGGCACGAACAGCCTCAATGTCTTTACGGTCGGCGCCGGCATCAGTCTTACGCTATCAAATCTCACTATCGAAAAAGGTGTCGGCTATTCGGGCGGCGGTGGCGTCGACAGTGCCGGCACGCTTATTGTCAGCAACAGCATTTTCTATTTGAATACGGCGCTCACCGGCGGCGCTATCCTCAGCTCCGGGATGGCGTCCATCAGCAACACCAGCTTCTTTGGGAACAGCCCCTATTTCTTCGGACATAGCGCGAGCTGCGGCGCCATCGACAACCGCGGCCCGATGACGATCACGACCTCGACGTTTGACACCAACTATGCTAATAACAATATCACCGCCGGTGGCGCCATCTGCAACGGCGGCACACTGACGATCACGAATAGCACGCTCAGCAACAATCAGTCACAAGGAAACAACACGGGCTACGGCGGCGGGATTTACAACTATGCGGGTACCCTCAACGTTACGAACAGTACCTTTAGCGCGAACTCTGCCACGACGAGCGGAGGAGCCATCTACAGCAATGGGGGGACCGTCCAGATCAGCAATTCGACTTTTGGCAATAACCCCGAGAACATCGGCGGCGGCGGGGCTCTCAGCAACGCAGGCGGCTCGGTTCTCATTCAAGACAGCATTGTCGCGAACACCGCGAACGGCGGGAACTGTGCCGGCACGATCACGTCCGACGGCTACAACCTGAGCAGCGACAGTACATGTAATTTTAAAAGTAGTGGGGATCTCAACAACAAGAATCCCAAGCTCAGCGCGCTGCACAAGAACGGAGGTCCCACGCAAACAATGGCGCTGCAGATAGGCAGTCCAGCGCTTGACGCCGGCAATCCCGCCGGCTGCCGTGACTTCTTTGGGAACCTTCTGAAGACCGACCAGCGCGGCAAGCGGCGTCCTGGCGGAAGGGAGACCACCGGCTGCGATATGGGCGCGTACGAAAGCCAAACGTATTGACTTAAGGACATGTGGTAGCCCTACATCGAGTAAGCATCTATGAGGACGCGAGTTTCCCGCTACGGAGTGAAGGCGAAAACCGTTCCGCAGCCATGGAGACCGCCGTTGTGCCTGCATTTAGGACCGCCATAAGACGTCGTGCCGTACAAGGTGCCTTTGACGTCGATCACGTCCGCAAAGGGATTCGCCCCGTCGGCGGAGCCGCCGGCGAAAGTGTGCAACACGTGCTCCGCGCCCGTCGTCGTAATGCTAAAGGTGGTTCCGCAACCAAACGGCCGAGCGTTATCTGCACGTCTGTCAGGAGCGGGACACCCAAGCAGCGAGCATGTTGGACTCGCTCTGCGGCTAGTCGGGCTTTTTACGCGGTTAGACAAATGTTAGAAAACGCGGTCTAGAACGGTCTAGGGTGGCGAAAAAGCCTCTGAAATAACGCTAGTTTTTATGGGATGGCCGGGAGTCGAACCTACACTCGGGGGTTCCGGAGAGTCCCGTCCACTACCGAAGAGTGTTATTTTGTCAGGCTTTTTCGCTCCCAGGTTCCCGGACGATGCCGTCCGTTCCCGAGCGTTCCCGACCGCTCCGTTAGAAAATGTTAGAAAAAATCGCGCCGGTGGCCTGGACGAAATCTAGTTATCGCTGGCTCCGATTCTGGGCCGACGCCACCCCGCCAACGCCGCCGAAGACTTGCTCGAGATCGTGATGCGGGGACTCGAACCCCAGACCCCTTACAACGAAGTAACTCCGTCGGCGACGGCCGGCCAAAGCAAAAGCCACGAAAATCGCCCAAAAGGTCGTAACCCCTCAAGCTTTCTCGGCTTCCTCCATTTCCAGCGATCTCCGCATTTTTCCAAGCGTTTCAGAAAATGTTAGAAACTCGGCTCCAGCGGGCTAGATTCCCGCCGGGGAAACAACCTCGGGGCTAGTGGGACAGTTCCCCGCCGGTTTAGGAGCCGGGCGACTACGAACTGCTTTCGATCCCTGGGTCTGTTGGTTTGAGGCCTTGTCCTGGATCGCCCTGATGGGTAATAGCGATCCTAAGGGGACCTGGTGTAAAGTTGAGTTGTACTTTCTGCTTAAACCCGAGTTTATCAACGATCGCTTGCACTTCTTTTTCTGCCGCGCTTATCGTTTCTGAAACCTCTGGCGTGGTCTCCTGAAAACGCCTGTTAAGTTCTTCGCCGAGAGCTTCTGCTGTCAGTCCCGCAAGCGTTTTATCTGTCTCTATGTCTTTTTTCATGCGCTCGGCTGTGTCACGCAGAGCCTTTTCACGCGCCCGCGACACACGCTCTCGTACAATCGTGACCATTGAGACCAGCCCGCCGAAGGCTTGCAGCCGCTCCCATCGACCCTTTTCTAAGTCTTTTCCGAGTACCGCCACTTTTCCGGAGCGATGTGTTTCAGCCATCCGTTCGACTAGGAGACCGATCAGCGAGACTATTGCGGCGCGTAGCATTTCGATGAGTGGCAGCGCCTCACTGGCCCCTTCGCGGGCTCCCGGGGACCAACCGTATCTTTCGAGACCTTTTATCAGTTCTGCAACCTCGTCTGTGTGAACGTGAACGTCGAAGCCATGTGCTGCCCTATTCCGAAACCTGTTGAATGTTCGGAGGACCTGCCACTCCTGCTCGCTCAGAACGCCTGAAGCGAGCGCAAGATCACACTTGCCCGAGAAAAAGAGCCTGTATTTCTTATCATGACTATGAGCCGACTTTTCGAAGTGCAGAGCGCGATCTAGCAACTCGTCAAGCAGGTTGTCAAGTATGATAGCGCCGCGCACAAGAAGGACCACCGAATCTTGTGCGGCATAAATCTCCGCGAGTATCAAGGCTAGATCACGAGACGAATCTTCGTCGTCGAAGTTTATTGGTTTTCTCGCCTTAGGCATTCGCTATGGGAGGCTCCTCGTTAGGCTTGGTAGGTGGCGGGGACGGTTGAACCGGCTTTGGTTGATCTGACTTTGGCTGAACGGGCTTAGGCGGAAGCTCCATCTCGAACTTCCCAATCTTTAGCTTCGTGGACTCTTTAGGTGGGTTGAACACTGCAGTGGCTGCTAAGCCTATGAACAAAAACCGTTTGAATGCGCCGTAAGCTAAGACGACGATAACTAACGCCGCTATGATCACAGTCCAGAGGTGGCGAGACGAGAGCCAGCTCGGGTCCAGCATTTGATAGACCGCGATGCCACCGAGAAGCGACAAAATAATGGCGACATTGATAACAAGCAGCGCCAGATTATAACCAGCGTAGAGGGCTGCAGCTACGGGTTCTTGGCTCGCTTTCTTATAGTAGAACGCCTCTTTGAAAAAGCCGAGGCATCCTCGACCAGCACGACGAGGTAGCCACAGCAGCGCGTTCTTCAGTAGTTTGGGGAGTGACCCGGCGGCCCAAGTCGCGACCACTCCGATAAGAATGGCGACCCAAGTCCCAGGATTGGTAACAAAATGCCAAACCGAATCCATACCGGGCGATTATAGCATGGGCTACAGTGAGACCCAGGCTGCCGCGTTTAGGCGTGCTGTCATCTCAACTTGATATAAGCCGCGATTGCGTCAGTCGCGACCTTCTCCGGGTCGTCATTCCGCCAGTTCGCTTCAATCTGCTTATGCTTCCCTTTGCGCGGGCTGTTCTGATCGGTGATCGTAATAGCGACAATCATCCCACCGTTCTTGCCAGGTTCCCCGTACGCAGCGCCAAGGGCAAAGCCGACCTTCTCAAAGTCGCCCGTATCGCCCGTCGGCTTGCCCGCAAACTCGGGCATGTTGTCGCGGAGAGCTTCATATAGCTCCGCCTTCCAAGCCTCGTATCGATCGTGTTCGTTCATGGCAAGATTATACCAAACGCTGCTTGCCCGAACAGGAAAAAGCCCCGCAGGCGTTCACCTACGGGGTTCGGCGGCGATACGGGCTCAGGGGCGAGGGCGCTCGTCAGGGATCGCTGCGGAGTAAGGGTTCGTGGACAACTATTCCTATGGCTTCGCTTGGAAAAATCTTCGCTGATAGCTCTCCAATCATTTTAAGAAGATCGTCCAATCGCCGACGGTTGTACATCCTCAGTTCAAGAAGCCCCGAAAACGTCGAAAAGCGTCGTAGCCATCGAATCATGCGAGCTTTCGAAACGTCCGCCAGTGTCCGGGACTTTCCGGAGTATTCCGCCAGAATGGTCGTCAAATGGTCGTCAGAATCGTAGACTCTTGACTCAACAAAACTCTGACTTAGGTTCGCCACCGATCGGGGCAGCACGTTCCAATGCGGACTATGAGCACGGCCTCGCAATATAGCGAAGCCATGCACTTTTTAGAATCACTCGCGGAAATAGTAGCCCGCTCGACGCCGTCATACCGACCCGAAAGCATGCAGCACCGCTTGAAACCGGCGCCCTGACCAGCTGCAGGGGCATGGGTCATTGCGGCCGAGCTTCTCGCATAGTTCTTTGATCCGTGAACTACGCGGTCGCCGCGCTTGACGCGTCTCCGACGTCTAATACTCCCCTTTGTCAACCCAGACGGCCCGGAACGCAATCGGTCTAACCGATCACCAGTGGCATGCTGTTAGGCGCGCTACACCATGCTTCGTGCTGATCCAGGCGCGGCCGTATTTGTCGATTGTGAACCCGCCCTGCTGCTCGACCGGCAGCGAACACTCAATAATGGTGCCACCGGGCGTAAGCCTTCCGATGCGATCGCCCGGTGCCTCGCTGAACCAGATATCTCCCGTACCGTCACCGACGATGACTTCGGGTCTAGCTCTCAAGCTACGCGGCGCTCTTATCCAACGACAGGCGGCCTGATCAGCCTACGCGGAGGGCGCCGCGGCTCCGATTGATCCGATGTAATCGGCTGGCAAATTTCGTTGCTTGGCGCCTCGGACGATCAAGTCAACGTACTCAGCCGATGGGCCGCAAGACTTGAGGCATTTTCCTTTGGCAATAAACGTGAAGACGTCAACCGGAACAGATGCTTCATCGTCAACGCGGTTCAGAAGCGCCGTTGCGAGGATCTCCGAATATCCTCCTTCGCGACCTTGGAGGCGAGCGCGCTCTTCGTCGCTGAGGCTGTAAATGAAGCCCCAGATCATGGAGGATGAGTCCTTTGTGATGTTGGCAGCGTCGCTTCCTCGCGTAATGCTGTGCTTATCAAAAAGGAGCCGATAGCCAGGAATGTAGGCTCTGCCGACCGGCATCGCAGTCGGCGCAGTTTGCTTCATCTCAGAGTCGAGAAGATTGGAGCCATATGCGAAGTATGAGCTCCTCGTCGGCCCCACTCCACATATTGCGTCCATGCGCCGCAAAAAACGAGTTCGCACATCGGAATCACCATATTGAAGCTCTCTGCACACGCGCCCGTATTCTCGAAGAACGCCTGTATGAAATAGCCGGCGGTTAATCGTCCGAGTCTTATTCTCAGCATCCTTCTTGAGCAGCCGCTCCGTGTCGATTCGAACCTTCCAGTTGTGCCGGGTCTCGCCGTTGTGAAGCAGTCCGTTTCGAATGTCTCCGAAAAAGTCGGCTCTGTCGTTGCTACTGAAATCTCCGAAAGCCGGACCGTTCCTCAGAAAATCTCGAAATGAAGCCGCCGTACTCACTTCCCCGGTGGAGCATCGGCCTTCTCGAAAAGACTGTAACGTGTCAATCAGCAAGCAATCCAGTGCGAGGATGGCAAAGCCAGGCCGCATTGGGAGCTCTTCGAGATCGTCATAGCGGCCAAGTTCCGCGATTGGTTGCAGAAATCGTTCCACCATGCGCCGATGAAAGCCGCGGAACACGGTTTGCCACTCCGGTGAGGCCGCAACTTCTGGGTCGAGACGCTCGCGTAGCCTACGGTAGTCACCTACCGTGAACCTCGACGCGATCTCAGTATTTGGGTCCATCTCCTCCTAGCGTCAACCTTCGAATACAGCGGAACCTTTAGGGGTTTCGACTGGCCACTACACTCTCATGGCCTCTGCGTTGTATTGGCCAACGGCCGCCTGCGCCATTGCGACGACCGCTCTGCGCAATTCGACAAGCCGCTCCGTCGTCCACACAGCTAGCTCGTCGACCGAATTAGCGATATTCGGACGATCGATTGTTCGAACGACCCGCAATGCTTGTCGGCGGCCTCGCTCTTGGAAGTCCCACGTAATCTCATCGCGCACGACCTCCTGGATCACATGCGCCCGAGCAGCCGTCAATGACGTTTGAAAGTCGTTCTCCATGCGCAACTGCCGCGGCGTGATCATATTTTCGGCGCGGTCACGGACCTCGCGAGCTTCACGGACTACCCCCGGGTTGAAACGCAGCTGTGTCGATCGCATTGTCGAGCCTACGGTGAATGAGCGAAGCAGTGGAGATCATGTCGAGCGCATCGAGTTCGGTTATTTGCCATGTGATTGCGGGTTCGTGGGCCGTGACGTTCCGGAAAGCGTGAAAAAGCCCCCGAATCAAGTGCGCGATCCCTTTCTGCTCGTTCCGTAGTGACTCCGAGTCGTAGCGGTTGAGGGCGAGCAACGGAAACGGGCGAGAGCCGCACTCGACCGTGGCATCGACAAGGGGGTTGCCGTCGAGCTTCGAGCCGACCTTCACCCGCAACCGATCGGCAACACTCTTAGTTACTTCAAACACGGCGTGGAAATAGTTGTCGTCCCGCAAGATCAGCTTGCTGCAGGCCGACAGCACGGCAGAATGGACTCCCCGCTGTTGTAGGATTGCTCGAAGTCGGTTCGCTCGCTCGTGCGCTTCGTCCAGCGTTGAGGCCGCTCGCACGCGCTGTAACTTGCCGGTAGGAGCAACCTCGAGCCCGACGATCACCAATGCCCGGTTTAGGTCCTCGCGAACGTGCGGATATCGAAACCGCACCTCATCGGACGACCAACGTGACGGGTGCATTGCGCATTCGATGAACGCGCCGACGCGATTACCGCAGGAGTCTTCCTTTTGAAGGCGTTGGAAAGTGTAGTAGAGGCGCTTCCATTTCGTGCTTTCGCCGCTGGTGTCCGTAATCGAACACGCGGCGAATATATTCGATATGTTTCGCCCGATCAAAACGTCCCCGATCGTACGAGCGATGCTGTCCAGAACGCCGTCCGGAAGAGATTCTATCATTTCTTAACGACGTTTCGCCACTCATACGAGCCAGGACTTGACGCCCTTGACCATGATCCGTTGCCGCCGGGCGGGTAATCCAACGCGAGCACGTCAGGCCGTCGTACGCGTAGTCGCGCGCACAACCAGGCGAGCACGTGGGCGCGGTCGGCCAGCGACGCAAGTCGCGCGGTCTGGTCTATCGCTTGGGTTTATAGACAACGCGCCACTTGTCCGGATTGCCCCGGTCCGTGTGACGCACTCGCTCTGCAAAAACGGTCGCTTTCGGGTTCATCGCGATTGCTGCATCGATCGCGCCAGCTTGAGTTGGCGCGGTCTTACTTGCGCGCTCTGAGCCAGGCTTGCGGACTGCGAAGTCTCCTTCGTCCTGACGCTTCTCGACAAAAAGCTCTTTAGCCACGAAACAAGCTCCTCTTTTAGCTCTATCTGGCGGGGGTTCGGGGCCCTTTATCGAACACCTGTTCGTCCGATGGCCCGCCCGCCTCAATACGACCGAGACCCATACGAGGACGAGCCGACTCGTGACGCAACCGCAGTGAGGGCCGCCATTAAGCACCTCGCTCCATGTGATCGCGCGCGTCTCCTGGCGTGGCTCTGTCTGTACTATCAAGATGACGGCGCGATGTTCTCGCAACAGATCAGCCGGCGACGGAAGCGGATCGTGTTCGACGGTGTCGAGTACTGGCTCGTGCGCGTTCCGAAGCGAGCTGATAGCTGAGCTCGCGCTTCCGCCGCCCTACTAGTTGTACTGCCTATTGACTGTTTAACTCCGCGTTCTTCATTAAAGACCGTACTCTCGTTCGATCAAACAGCGGCCCTCCATCCCGCCTGCCGCCCGTTCAGGCTACCGCGCGCGCATCCCGCGGACAAGGCGACCGCTGACGCGGCTCCGCTTTGCTCCGGCCTTGTGCGCGGGTCCCGGCGCGCGCGGTTCCGCCGGCGTGCGGCAAGCCATCTGTCGGGCCGCAGGGAGGACCAGATGATTTCAGTTTATGGCACAACGTTTGCGCACGTCAGAGAGATCTCGCGCGGTATGCTCGTCAGGCGGCTCGCCGGATTTTATGTCGTTGTCGACATCGCGCCCTTTGAAGACGACGGGATTCGTATTTGGCTCAGCGACGGCAGCACGATCACCCTCGGCCGTGACGGCCTGATCGAGGCAGCACGATGAGCAGGAGAGATCCCCAGAGACGGCGGCGCTGCTGGAGGCAGGTCTCTAAATCACCTGCGGCCGTCCCGATGCGTCACCGCAAGCACGGCTGGGTCACCGTAAGCATGACTATCGGGCCTTACCGGTGCTCCTCAGTACGTAATCCGTTACCAAATCGTTACCAAGCGGGGCGGTTTTGCGGATCGCGATGGACTGCGACAAATGCGCCCCCTCGACGAGTACGAACGCGCTGCAGAACGCAAGCCTTGTCGCAAAGGTGCATACGGGCGGCGCTCTTAAGCGCCCGGCGCATCACGCGAATTCGCACCGAAGGCTTTGATCGAGCGATCGTCTGCCGTCTTAGAACAGTCGAATCTGTCGATCGTCGGTCTTTCTCGATTCGGGTAAAATGAGATCGTTCCGCCGTTCCTGCACCCAAGTCATCTTACCGCTGTCGAACGTTCCGTAGCCGTCCCCAGCGGCGTAGCGTAATACGCGCCCGAGTTGCCCGCGATCGAGCGGCACGACCTGGTCCGCGTACACGTCTTCTAGCGACACCGTCATGCCCCGGTAAGCCTCCAGTAGAATCCTGGCGTGTCTAGCGCAATCCGCGTCCGTCAATGCGCGACCCTTTGCCATGCCGACCTTCTGCGAAGCCTCGTATGCTTCCGCGAACGCCCTTTCCGCGACCGCGCTTTTCGCGAGATGCACTAAATAGCGATATTGCGACTCGCTCGAGCGCAGCGGATAGGCGTGTTTGTGTACGAAGGTTCGGAACGGAAGGAGGTAGACCTGAGCGAGTTTGTCCTCCATCGTCATACCAGGCCGCACTTGGATGTGGCGCTCGGGTTCCTCCCAATAGTTGCCTCGGTAGAGGGCGTCCAGGCTGGCGTGGTTTTTGGTGGCCATCTCGCGCAACATCGCGTCCTCCGACGCGCGGCTGCTTAGGGCGACTCCGCGCATCCTCTGCACGCCGGTGACGTCGAGGTTGATCACGATCTCCACGCCCTTCGCGCCGAGCAGCGGCCGAAGACTTTCGAACGCAAGTATCTTCGGGCCGTGCGGATCGATGAGCCACAGGCTCAGCGACTTCTCCTCGAGAGTGCGGATTTCCGAAAGGATTGGAGCGATCGCTGCCGAGTAGTCGCCCTGCCGGACGACCACGTCAACCCCTTCTTGCACAAAACGCGCTGCCCGCGCGTCGAGCCGGTAACAATAATCCAAGTCGAGATCGACCAGCCGCACGTGCATTTGAGACTTTGGATAACGGTGCTGCACGCTCCGCGCGGCCGCGCAGGCCTGGAGGGCTGTTCCGAGCACGCGGTGGTCGGGATGCTCCGCGCTTCGGTGGAGTCCCGCGCCGGCGAAGAGGTCGATCAGCCAGATGTGCGAGTTGTCGATGTGTTCCCTTTTCGATTGCGCGATGATCGACGCAAACGCGCCGAAATAACGTCGCATGACCTCCAGTTTGTGCTCTGTTTGCGCCTTCGATTCGACGGCGTTCATTTCGTCCGGGTGCAGCCGCTCGGACTCGTTCATCCTTTTCGATCCGTTCGATCTGTCGCCGTCCGGGTTCGGCATCCTGACTTCGTACGTTCCGCGCCGGCGGCTGGCGTGCTTGCTCGGAGTCGCCCTCGGGCCTCCTTGCGACCGTGCAAGCGTTAAACTCGGATTGAAGGCGAAAAACACAGGCCCCCGCCGCAGCGGAGCTCGTCCGAGCCCGATTTGCCTGATAACCCCGAATATGCAAGACTAACGACGGCCCGGGATGGGCCGAAGGAGAGGAATGGCGGGAAAGAGCGCGATCGAATGGACCGAGAATTCGTGGAATCCCGCTACGGGGTGCACACAGGTGTCGCCCGGATGCGACCGATGCTACGCGAAGCGGCTGGTCGATGTACGACAGGTCCGCAATCCGCGCAGCCCCCGGTACGGGCATCCGTTCGAAGAGGTAATGCTGCACCGGGAGCGCCTTGGGCAACCCTCGCGCTGGAGATCGCCGAAGCGCATCTTCGTCAACTCGATGAGCGACCTGTTTCATCGGGACATTGACGACGAGTTCGTCGATCGCGTTTTCGACGAGATGGAGCGCAACGACCGTCACGTCTTCCAGGTGCTCACCAAGCGCGCGGATCGCATGAAGCGCTACGTCAACAAGCGCTGCGAGACGGAGCCGTGCCCGGGACACATCTGGTTGGGCGTTTCGGTCGAGAATCTCGACTATACGTGGCGCGCCGAAATGTTGCGCAAGACGAACGCCTCGACCAGGTGGATCTCGGCGGAGCCTCTGCTGGGTTCGCTGGCGGAACTCGACCTCGGCGCGATCGACTGGCTGGTAGCCGGCGGAGAGTCGGGTCCCGCAGCCCGTCCGATGGACGCGGATTGGGCGCGCGAACTGCGTGACAAGTGCAACGCCGCAGGCGTGGCATTTTTCTTTAAGCAGTGGGGCGGAACGAGCGACAAGCGCGGGGGCGCCGCCGCCGTCCTAGACGGGCGGCGTTGGTTGCAATATCCCGTTGTTCGTAAGCGCGCGGCGTAGCGTCACTATCACGGCAACTTTTCAGACGTACGCACAACGATTCCGAGCGGCCCCGAGAAAACGAAGGCCCCTAAGATCGGGTTTTCCATGGCGGAGTCGAACGCCTGACCGCTTACATGCGAAGTAAACGATGCTCGAAACCTGTCGTGCGTATGAAACGCGAGAAATAGCCCATTTTGGTTGCCGTGCCCGGCTTTTCGAGGCCGATTTTTCGTTCGCTAGCGTTCGCGACCGTTATCGTAAAAGGGATGGAGCGTTGACCCCCCTAGCGACATAGCTGGCGGCTAGTTTTCGGAGAGCAAACGACGAAAGTCCCGGCATGCAGAACCCCGTTGTTTGGATAACCGTTGCCAACGCGATTTACTTAGCCTCGTATACGGTCCGCGACATCCTCTGGCTGCGGGTACTCACCGTGTTGGCGGCGACCATGCTGATTCCTTATTACGCGATGCAGATGGTTCCGCTTCGAGCGGCGATCGACTGGAACGTCATCTTTATCATCATAAACTGCTATTGGATCGTTCGTCTGATTATCGAGCGCCAGCCGGTGCACTTTACGCCGGACGAAGCGCGGCTTCGCGAGCTCTCTTTCCCCTCGCTAACGTCGCGCGAGGCGCGCGATCTCTATGCTATGGGTACGTGGGTGGACATTGTGCCGCACGCGTCTCTGACCGTACACGACCGCACTGCTTATAAATTCTCGGTGATCCTGCGGGGCGATTCCGACGTGCTTTACCACGGAGCGACGATTTCGCAACTCGGCGAGGGGCAGTTTGTCGGCGGTATCGACCTTCAAGCTGAAGTGGTGGGCGACCTCGACGTCGTGGCGAGAACCGCAACGCGGGTGATGTGCTGGCCGCGCGACACCTTACGAGCCTTCATCGCGCACCGGCCCGCTGTCGCGCTTGCGCTCGAGCGCAGCGTTGGCTTCGAGCTTCAGCGCATCCTCGACACGACGCTGACGAAATTAAGCCGGGGCATCTAGGACCCGCTCGGCAGTATTTGGTCGCAACGCTCAGGGCCCGCTGTGTGGCCGCTTCACGACGTTCTGCCATAGCTGCTCGAGATTCTCGAGCCCGCCGAAGACCGAGGACCAGACAGTCGCATCGGACACGACGAGTTGACCGTCGAACACGCCGGGCTTGGCCTGAAGAATCGCATTGAAGCGGTCGTGGCCGGCAGCGACAAACGGATGGGGAGGCGCACTGAGATCAATTTTTTGCTGCGCTAGTACGTCGTATTTTTCCGCGCCTTCATTGAACGGCTCAAAATGCGGAAGATGCAAGTGTGGATTCAACGTTGTTACCCCGGTGAGGATACCAAATCGGTCAGCACTCCCGGCGATCTCTATCGGCGATGGAGATCCATCGGGCTCGTGCGCCGGCCGAAGACCGAACCGATTGCGAACCGGGGCGCCGAACCCGGTCAATAGGGAAAGACCGAAGCTTCCAAAGCGCTGTTGCGGCGGAATCGCATGGTCGCTGTGATGCAGCAGTTCGGCCTCCTGCCGCTTTATAGTATCCTCGGGCGCAAGGCCGTCGACGTTCCCGATGTCATGGTGCGGACAGACAAACACGCTGTGATCGGGGTCGGCTAAGAACTTCTTCACGGCAGCGATTTCCTGCGGTTCGGCGGTCTGCCGGGCGCGCCACCCATCGAGGCTGATGACGATGAGCGTATCGATGCTCGAGAGGAAGTCCTCGTCGAGCAGCGTCCGCGTCGCCGCAATTCGCTCGACGATTCTAATCGGGTTTCGCGTCCATGCTTGCGTCTTCTCAGCGAACACGCGGTAATTTGCGAGCACCTGGTGTTCAAGCGTACCCTCGATGCCTTGGTCTATGGCGGGACCGGCCAGATACTCGAATCTCGGCCAGTCCACACGTCGGATCTCAAAGATCGTAGCCCATCGATTATCCAATATACCGAGTTGAGCGTTGGCTTCGTCCGGCCGATTCCAGGCAAAATAGAGCGCGACATTACGCTCCGACATGTTGGCCTCCGATCTGGTTGAGTCTGCGAGTCCGCCTTATGTCATCGGCTCGGCATGAACTTGGAACCAGGATTGAGCGGCTCCAGACCGACCTGATCTGCGGGAAGAAACGGCGCGCCGAAATACGGGAAGCGATCGAGCACGCGATCTGCCGGCGGGGCGACTCCGTCGGCCAAAGCCGTATTCGTCATCAGCGTGAGCATGACGTCCATGACGTCGTCCGTTAGCGCACGCCCATTGAATTCGAGAAAATCGAACGCGGCCGGCGTTCCCAGGCGATACGGCAGGACAACCGGCACGAAGCGCTCGATCAACTGCTTGCCGTATTCCTGAGCGACTGCTGATGAGCCGGCCAATTGCGTCATTTTTTCTACCACGTCCGCAAATACGGGCGCCCAGCGCGTGAGATCGTCACTTGGATGCGACCGATTGAATTCTTCGCGCACCTGTGGGTCAATCGTGTACATGTGCGTGATCAAGGGTAGCCCCCAACGCGCAACCTGCGTTTCTGGCGCGTGTCCATAAAGCGAGATCGTTCCCCAAATGCGGATGAGTCCGTCGCCGATCGATGCAGTCGGTAGTTCCAGCACGATGGCCGTGATATTCCGTTTCAGGAACAGCTCTCGGGGATTGGCGAATGCCTGCGGCATGAACGTGCCTTCGTTGAAAAACGCGGCGATGAACGACACCAGCGTGTGGTTAGCGGAGAACATATCCGGCGCAAGTCCTGCAAACGCCTTGACACCGTTTTGCGCGCGAACGACCTGTCCGGTTGTCCCCGACGCGATGAGGTCGCCTCCGACTCCTTGAAGTGCGTCTGCTCCGACGGCGCGTCGAACCTCGAAGGACTGAACGTGTTCATGGATGTCGCCGGCCGCATGGCTGGGCTCCCCGAAACGAACCTTATAGGTAAGCTCTTCACGCGCGTCACCGTTGAGATCGAACCGAAACGCATAAACCCCCTCGCTACGGAAGGTGTCCGGAGCGGAAATTCCTGCGTCAGCGTTTACCGTCATCGCCACAACGGTGTGACCCGGTGATCCGGGAAAAATGTAGATGTCGCAAAGATTCAGGCGCGGGTCTTCCTGGCCGGTGGGCGAGTCGAAATGGTGAGACATTGGCCGTCCTTAGTTTTTGACTAGGCGATAAACATTGGTAAGATAGAATATGGAAAAGCGCCGGACTTTGGAAAGCACGCCGGCGTATCGTAATTCATGATGTTGCTCCCGCTTTTCGGAGCGGTCTGAATCCTGCGCGAATCTCTGCTGAAAAAAGCTCCGGCTGCTCCCACGCCGCGAAGTGGCCTCCTTCGGCAACTCGGTTGTAGTAGATAAGTTTCTGATATGCCCGTTCTGCCCAGCTACGCGGGGCCTGATAATTCTCACCAGGAAATACGCTTACGGCAGCCGGCATGGACACGTTAGCAGCGTTGTAAAGGCTGAAGTGCGTTTCCCAATAGAGACGCCCCGAAGAGATGCCTGTGTTTGTGAGCCAGTAGAGCGTAACGTCGTCGAGGACGTCGTCTTTTGTAATGGCACCGGCGGAGTGTCCGTCGATCGTACGACCTTGAACCGCCGAAACGAGCGCGGCCGCCGGCTGACTATAGCCGTCACCGTGGTCTAAAAGCCAGGCGGCCAGGCCGACGGGTGAATCGGCCAGCCCATACAGCGTTTGCGGGCGCGTGCCCATCATGAGCGCGTAGGCGCGCTTCTTTGCATACAACTGAGTCAGTTGATCGTATGCAGCTCTTTCGTCCGCAGCGAGGCCGCCTGGGGGCGGATCTCCGCATTGGAGCGCCCTCGCGATGTCGGAAGGAACGGTAGCGGGCAAATTGACGTGAATGCCGAGCAGTCCGGGTGGCGATTGCAAGGCCATAGAATCGGAGACGCCGGCGCCCCAGTCCCCACCCTGCGCCACGAACTGCGTATATCCGAGACGGTTCATCAGCTCGACCCAGGCACTCGCGATACGACGTGGATCCCACCCCGTGGTTATCGGTTTGCCCGAGAACCCGTACCCCGGCATATGCGGACAGACGAGATGGAACGCGTCGTTCGCGCTCACGCTATAGGCAGTAGGATCGGTGAGCGGCGCAATGACTCTCATGAATTCGACCAGCGATCCGGGCCAACCGTGCGTCATGATCAACGGCATTGCGTTACTGTGTTTCGAGCGGACGTGAATAAAGTGAATGTCGACTCCGCCGATCTCTGTCACGAACTGCGGGAATGCGTTCAATCTTGCTTCAAACCTCCGCCAGTCGTACTGCGTACCCCAATACTCCGCAAGACCCCGGATCATATCGAGCGGAATGCCCTGAGACGTGTCGGAAACAGTCTCGCGATCGGGCCAGCGCGTTGCCGTTATTCTCCGGCGCAGTTCGACGATTTCAGCTTCGTCGACGTTCACACTAAAGGGGCGGATCGCCGTGTTTTCTTGCGCGACGCCCGGCGCCGGCGTCTTAAGCACGACTGTCGCGCCGAGCGCAACTGATGTAAGGAGAAACGATCGGCGGGTAGACGATGCTAAATCGTTGCACAAACTCGGCTCCTCTGCGACTAAATGGAACCACTGTCTCGATATTGCTCTGCTGCGCCAACGGGCGGATGCCGTCTATTGCGAGGCAGTTACGCGGTGCTGAAGTATAACTTGGGCCAATCGGTAATGTAAACGGCCAAGCAAGCCATCGTCCGGCTGGAGGCGAGGGAGCAAAGGCTGGCGCTCAGTTCTTCACGGTTGAAGCCGTATAGATCTCATCTATCGATTGTATTAGCTGGTCGTTGAAGGCGGCGTCGCTCATGCCGCGAGTAAGGCCCTCTAGTAGAGCTCGTGAAAAGCTCGCGATCATACCACGATTATGCGACAGCCGTTCGCAAGCCTCACGGCGCGTGTAGCCGCCGGAGAGTGCGACGACGCGTGCGACGCCGTCGTGATTGATCAAAGGCTCGTAAAGGTTCGGCACGTTTGGAATTGTCAGTTTTAGGATTACCCGGCGCCCCGGCGGGAGGGCATCGAGTCGCCGCACGAGTGCAGCCAGGAGCACGGCTTCGGCGGCCTCCTTCTCGGGACTTTCTATCAGTACTTCCGTCTCGACAATCGGCAGCAACCCACGATCTGCGATCTGCGCGGCCAATTCAAACTGCTGATCGACAATTGCCGCAATGCCGCTGCACGAGGGAAGCCTAATGGTGGAGCGCGCCTTCGTGCCGTAGATGCCCAGTTCAAGCGCTCTGGAGAGCACCGCGGCCAGCCCCGGAATTGGCTTCATCAATTTTACACCGTCGTGCTCATCTTGCAATCCCTTATCCACCTTCAGAAAAGGAACGATTCCGCGATCCTTCCACAAGAAGGTAGGAATTGGTTTACCGGCGATCGTGCCGTCCATGGAACCCTCAAACAAAATTGTTGCGATGACTTTATCGCCTGTGAATGCCGGCGCAGTAATGACTCGAACGCGCATCTCATGTATGAGCGCGAACATCTCACCATCGCTCGTGTATTCGCTATCCGGAATACCGTATAAACGCAAGGCGCCGGGCGTCGAGCCCCCGCTCTGATCGAGTGCGGCGACAAAACCCGGCTTGCCGGTCATCTGGGCGTTCATTGCAGCATCAAGCATGTCGATTCTTTCTCAATTGCCAAAAACAGCTGTAAAGTTCGGGGTGCGAGTTTCTATTACCCACGCAACGATCGACCCGCAAGCAACTGGAGACTTGTCAACTCCGATTCGAACGATTCTCAAGCCGCAGCTATAAGGGAGCTTCCCTGCGCGAGGAAGAAGTCACCAGAACCTGCCCCGTCCCGATGAACCAACTCGCGAACGCTTGGGCAACGTTGGCTTCGTTCTTGATTGCCTATGCCGAGAATAGGACAGTGCGCGACTACTCAGATCCCGTTGCCCGGCCGCTTGACGGCGTGATCTTCCCCTCACGAGTGGGCGTACCCCTATCCTACCGCTTAGCGCCACGCTCGCGACACGCGGTTGCACTGGATACCCCGGCGTTCTTTGAATCGCTAAGCTGTATGCGCACTCCAGGCAACCATATGAAAGGATTGCAAAAGTCATGAAAACGGTGAACGAAGAAACGGTGAACGAAGAACTGAAGAACGAAGTGCTCGCGACCTATGCCGCTTACCTCAGAGCTTTCAACGCAAACGACATCGATTCAATCGATAAGCTGATGCAATATCCGCTCGCCCATATCGATAACGGCCGGACAAACCTCGTTGACACCTATCCCTTCAAGCCTGCCGAGTTGAAGGCTGAGAAGCAGTGGCACGCCACGACTGACCCCGACTGCGAAGTTTTCGCATCGACTGAGAAGGCACACGTGATCCTGCGGAGTGCCAATCGCGTTCGAGCCGACGGATCGCTTATCGAAACCGTTTCAGTCTTTTATGCACTGACCCGAACGCCCTCGGGATGGAAGTTCTTCGCAATTTCGGCCATCACCGTGCCCGCGTAACCACAACTTGTTCCCGGCACCAACGGGCTCCAGGAGAGCCCGTCAAGTTACTAATGCCGCGCGTGGGCCGCGAATCTTGGCCACGCTCACGCCTGGGCGGACGAGAGGCGCAGCACAAAGTCGCGCGAAAGGCCGGCACGTCGGGCTGCCTTACTTCGAGATGGGCGCAGAAAAATCGGGATTCGCCGACTGGGAACACCCGCATAAAGGGTTCGGCAGCCGCTTCCTTACAATGGAACTAGCGCCGCATCGGCGCGGAGAATTACGAAACGCGGGGAGCATTATGAATCGCGAATTGATCCGGGTCGAACCCTATTCGACCAACTTCGAAAAATGGGGAGCCCCCGTCTCCGTTGCCGCTCGGGCCGGCGACACGATCTACATCTCCGGCATGCCGCCGTTTAATCCGCAAACCGGCGAAGTCGAAAACGCGCCCTTCGAAGAGCAGGCTGAGCGCGTCATGGCGCAACTCAAACACGCACTTGAAACCGCGGGATCCGATCTCAGCCACGTGCTCAAATGCAACATCTTCTGCACGTCGCCCGACTACTTCAAGCCGTTCAACGACGTGTACAAGCGCTACTTCGAAGTTGGAAACCAGCCAGCTCGTATCTTCACGATTGTTCCGAAGTGGACGGGTCCTTTCGACGTCGAGATCGATTGCGTGGCCGTTGCCCGCGATTAACCACAGCGGGAACACGTGACAGTTTTTCGGCGGCGCTCGATGCCATGGAGCCGGTGCGCGTGCGGGCTGGCGCGAAAGTACCGCAGCCGAGGCGTTGGAGTGCTTTGCTCGCGCTGGTTCGAAGCACGAATACTGCGGCGTTGTAGGGTGGAACCCACCTAGCGCTAGCACGGTGGTTAGATCGCCCTTTTAGTGGGTAACGCGAAACCCCGCACACGTGCGAAGGGGGCAGCCGATGCCTGAAACGTTCGACCTCGATCACCGCCGCTTTTTTGTAAGGCGGCTTTGACCTTTGCCGGCGATCCAAATTCAGAATGTTCGGCGCGTGTGTGAGGCATTGTAGCTAAAACGATTCGGGGAGATCGATACTATGACGCAAGTGCAAGAATTAACGGAGAGGGAAACGACTGCCATCCGCACGTTTCCTAAGCAGAATGTTCCGGAAGAGAAACTCGTCGAACTGCGTCGGCGAGTCAAAGCAACGCAGTGGCCCGAACGAGAAACGGTTACCGACACAACTCAAGGAGTACAGCTCGCGACGACCCAGGCGCTCGCGCGCTATTGGGCGACAGACTATGACTGGCGCAAGATCGAGGCAAAGCTGAACGCGCTGCCACAGTTCATCACCGAGATCGATGGGCTGGACATTCATTTCATTCACGTCCGGTCAAAGCATGACAATGCATTGCCGCTGATCGTTACGCACGGATGGCCCGGATCGATCATCGAACAGATGAAGATCATCGATCCGCTGACGAATCCCACGGCGCACGGCGCCAGCGCATCCGACGCGTTCCATCTCGTGATTCCGTCAATACCGGGCTACGGATACTCGGGCAAACCGACTACGCCCGGGTGGGATGTAGCCCACATCGCGCGTGCCTGGGTGGTGCTGATGAAGCGCCTCGGGTACGCGAACTTCGTGGCGCAGGGCGGCGATTGGGGCGCTGTCATCACCGAACAAATGGGCGTGGACGCACCTCCGGAGTTGCTCGGCATTCACACCAACATGCCCGGCATCTTTCCAGGCGATATTGACAAGGCGGCCGCTTCTGGGGCGCCGGCACCGTCGGGTCTCTCGGCCGAGGAGAAAGACGCTTACGAGCGTTTGCAGTTCGTATACCAAAAAGGAATCGCTTACGGATATCAGATGGGGCTACGACCGCAGACGTTATACGGAATCGCGGACTCGCCCGTAGGCTTGGCCGCATACTTCCTTGATCACGACGCGCGCAGCTACGAGCTGATCTCACGCGTCTTTCAGGGAAAATCCGAAGGCCTCACCCGCGACGATATCCTCGACAACATTACGATCACCTGGTTGACGAACACGGCTCTTTCTGGTGCCCGTCTCTATTGGGAGAATTGGGGTAAACTCGGATATTTCAATGCCAAAGGCGTCTCCATCCCAGTTGCAGTGAGCAGCTTCCCTGACGAACTCTATTCAATGCCGCGGAGCTGGGCAGAGCAGGCGTATCCCAAACTGATCCATTTCAACAAGCTCGACAAAGGCGGACACTTTGCGGCGTGGGAACAACCACAACTCCTTTCAGAAGAGGTACGCGTTGGCTTCCGATCACTGCGCTAGTTAGGGTGGACTGGCGGCGCGCAAGACATGCGCGCCGCCATGTCTTATCGCACGCCCCCGCGCACGCCGCGCACCCACGGGCTCAGCCGGCTCGGCCGAGTGGCGCACCGCTCGGCTAGACGCTTCTGGGCAGGTCGGTATGGGACGAGGTGCCCTGTAGAGTGGGTTCGGTCTTTGTAACGGTCGATCGGTGTGGCGTCGTTGCCCGATTGACAAACGACTTGGATCTTTGAGCGCTGAACACAGACCATGACGGGGCGCAGTTTGCGCCACAAGACGCCAAAATCTCCAGCGGAATCGAGCATTTTCGATGGCAGAGATGGGGACTCGAACTCCGACTCCTTACATCTTGTGCAAGGAGTCAGATCGATTCTTCACCTCGGCGCTGGAACGCGCCCGCTGGAGGACCAACTTACGTAAGCGCGCCCTGCTTTGTCTTGCCGCAAAAACAAAAACGCCGAAATCCCTTAAGGAATCGGGCGTTTTGGTTGGTGGAGATGGGGGGACTCGAACCCCCGACCCCTTACATGCGAAGTGATTCCGGCTCGGACGAGCCGTCGTCCAAGAAGGCCCGAAAACGCCGAAAAGCGTCGTAGCCATCGAATCTTGCGATCGCTCGAAACGTCCGCCGGCGTCCGGGACTTTCCGGAGTATTCCGCCAGAATGGTCGTCAAATGGTCGTCAGATCGCAGACCATCGAAATCCGATAACCGCTTGCTACCAATTCAGGGTCGAGCCCATACTATCGCCGCCGTCTGTCCTGAGGAAAAGTAATCCTAGCCGGGCGACGAGGTCGGCGCTGAGCTCGGCGCCGTATCTCCTGAAATGAAATGCCACTGCACGGTACCTGTCGTGTCCAAAACTTTTACCTCTACCTTATAAGCTGCACCACCACCAAATGCATCGCAGTAGAAGGTCGAGGGCGGCGTGACGACCATGAGCCCCGTGTTGCAACGGACGGTCCCGTCAGGCTGAAGTCCACTTTTTTGTAGCCGGCGATTGAGTTCTTCCTGGGTTTCGCGCTGCACGACCGCAAGGTCGACTGGGACGTCCAGCGTTCGCGAATCTACCCCCTTTACAGGGTCGATAAAAACCTCTCTTCGAAGATCGTGACCTTGAACTGATACAAGACAGATTGCGTGATTTGTCCCGGTTACATCGACCGACGAGGGGCAGTGAACCTGTACCGCTGGTTCCTTATTACTGGCTGCTCCGGTTGTCATAACGAACTCAATCCATGCGGCTAGCGTCGAGCCCTCGATGATCGTTTGTTTTCCGGCATCGTGCTGAGCGATTGCGTTCAGCATCCATGCTGGCGAACTCAAGCCTTTCGGGTTAAAGGTGAAGAGCTGACCGTTATTCTCAGCGCGCAGCTGCAATTCGGTTACCGCAGGAGCGCCGATCACAGAGCATGTAAAAACTGTCCCTACGGGCAACAGTCGGTATCTGGGATTACCACACTGGACATCGGCTTTAACCCCGTAATTGTTAAGTAGATTCGCCTTCTCCAAGCGCTCGACTTGGTCAAACTCGTAAAAGGAAGAGGGCGGTATGCGGATCTGCTTTGTTGACGCGTCGTACACGACGCTCACTTGAACAGTTACGTTGTTAATCGTGATCGTACAATAGGGAGTCTTGGAACCAGAGAAATCCAACATTTCCGGGCACGTTGCAAGCGAAACGGATAAGCTTTCGTCGTATGCTCGCAGCCGTGGTACGATTTGAGAGTCGATGAACTGTTTCGCGGCCTGCGAACCATTGCTGCTTGAGTTATCTCCTGCGGCTACGGCGCACAGTGTGAGGAACGCGAGCAGAAGTGCAGCTGAGCGCGTCAAGCTTGAGATACGGATCATGCCCATCCTTACATAGGCCCCCTTTCAGAGCCCGTCTGCTATCATAACGAGCAACTTAAAGGTCGGTCGGCGAGAACCCCTGCGAGGCTTTGTTCCCGATCCCTGTCACGAGAAACGCCAGTCGCTCGCGGCAGCATCCATCAATCGGCGAAGCAGGCCAGGGGTGGGGATCATCATGCAGGACGTATTGCGCCTCGTTGCTTTTGCCATTCTGCAATAATCTCAACTGCAAACGGTCTATAGGTCTCTATTGGGCCAGCTATATCTTCATCGAACATCCGAACAAAGATCGCATGGATGTGATCTGCCAATTCATGCGCGGATTTCGAGGTTCGCAGTAGAGCGATAATGCGGGCTACCTCCGGTCCGTACTCCCCGTGGCGCGGTTCAATGACAATCCCCTGCGGATCCCACTGGTCAAACTTTTCAAGTAGCCATTGATAAAACTCGCCGTACAGGTTCTTTAATACCTCGTGAGAAGGGGAAAACGCATGGTAGACGTCTGCGATTCGTGCGTCGGCGACGCCGTTGCGTTGCTCGAATCGAGAGTGGATGATCGGTCGGCTCTAGTTCAACCCACGGCCGCTCGCCGACAGGACGCTGATGCACCCGAGCCTTTAGTGCCCAGGTAGTAGGCACGTAGGTCGGCAAGATGCTGGAGAGCCATCCGAATGCCGGTTCGTCATTTTCTCTGTCCTGGGCCGCCCAACGCTCGTCAATGCGTTGAAAGCCGCCATCGCTCAGCGAGATCCAGCACGCCCAGACGAATAGCTGGCTACCGCGGTAGGGCAGCTCGATGTTGGCAAGGATAAAGTGATGGCTTCCAACTGCACAAAGCTCACCATCCCTTGAAAACTCAAACTGATCTCCGCCTGGATCTAAGTCCGGTCTTTCAAGCCTCCAAGCCATCGGCAAACCCTCATGCCGTTCCCCACAGGAACCGCACTCGAACGTCGTCATCTAGTCACTCGTCCCTCCCGTCACCACTTGGATTCGCTTAACATTGGACTCGATCCGGGCTCGCGAGCGTGGCTGCCCGCCAATAAAGAAGGCATCACTCGATGCAGCGGCACCCCTCGCGGATTGCGAAGGGGTACCGCTGTCGAGTCACTCGCGGAAAGTAGTAGCCCCGCTCGACGCCGTCATATCGACCCGAAAGCATGCAGCACCGCTTGAAACCGGCGCCCTGATCCGCAGGGGCATGGGTCGTTGCGACCGAGCTTTTCCCAGAGTTCTTTTGATCCGTGAACTACGCGATCGCCGCGCTTGACGCGCGCCTCCGATGGGTAGCCGCGTCTGCGCTTGCTGCCTGGGCTAAAAGCCGCCAATCTGGTCGAAGTCGTCCTTGTTAACCATTGTAGTACCCTCCGGAGAACGAACTGCCAGATAGTATCAGTAACGGCTTTCATGGTCAAGTCGGCGCACTGAAGCACGCAGCAAGGCTCGGCTTATAACATGTTCTCTCCTGCGGCCGTCCGAGGTCCTCCAAGCTCGATCGATGGGATGCCACTCCTAATCGCGCGTCCGCTGAGGTCGATACTGAGTGCCGCGAGGAAAAGACAGCCAGCTGGAAAGATTGCAGCCCACCACGCTATGAAAAGATCAGACTGAAAGTTGACAAGCATGTTGCCCCAGGACGGCGTGGGCGGCTGAACGCCGAACCCGAAGAAGTCGACCGTTGCAAGCATTAGGAGAATGGCGGCCCAGTCACGCACCGCTCGCCGTATCAGAGACATCGAGGAACCTCGTTCGATTATCATTAGCATCGCTCGGGCGGCCAGTAAGGCACCGGCAACAAGAGCGATAATGGCCAGTCTAACGATCGGCGCCTCGCCGAAGGTGATCATTGCGACGACAATTACGAAAGGCCACGCCGAAAGGCTCGACGCCGCGTCGGCACCTCGTGCGATCGTAAACTGAACTCCAGCGCCGGCTCGGTTAGCTAGAAAAAGCAAGGCCAAGATGATGAGTTCGAAGATTGCGCCCGCCAAACTCATTCCAAGGGACAGGCGTGCTCCGACAATCAATCGTGCAAGAATATCGCGGCCGACTTCGTCCGTGCCGAGGACATGCCCACCGCAGTTATGCGCATGGACAAAACAGGGCGGTAACGGCCTTCCATTCCAGTGCAGGGTGTCGATGCTGTTAGCATAGTCTCTCAGCAGGTCTGCGGAAATGAAGATCGTCGTAAGAACGACAGCTGCAAAGGCCACGATTGCAATCTCTCGCTTATGCATCTCGAACCTCGCTCCCCGAGGTACGTGCTGCCGCGAGCCTTAGGATGGCACGGAAGAATAGCGTGAGCCAGCCGAAAAGGGCGACGACACCCATCGCCAAACCTGGCTGATCGAACGTATTAACTGCATTGAACAAAAACCGGCCTTCACCGGGCCAGGCAAAGGCGAGCTCGGTAATGAGGCATGCGCCAATGACCTCCGGCAGCCTTTCGGCGAGCGCTAACATCGCAAGATACAGACGCGACATGAACTCAAAGCCGTGGTTCTGCTTGGCCGAAGATTTCAGAGCGCACACCACGATTGGAATTTGTGCGAGCGCGGCGATGCATGCCGGCAAGATCAAGTGCGCGATGTGATCGGTCAAAGAAAAGCGATTAGAGGAGGCCGATCCGAAGACCGAGTGACCAAAACGGATGGCCGCAAGTACGGAAAGAGACAATGCCAGCCAAAAGAAGGGGACCGACTGCAGCACAAGCGCCAGCGCTGCAATGGAACGGTTGATGAACCGATTCCGCGTTCTTGATGCAACCCAAGCTACTGTTAGGCCGAAGGCGAGCGAGACAATCATCGAACCGATGAGAAGCTCCAGGGTAACGGGCAGTCTCGGCAGGATCTCACGCGCAAGTAGCGATTCGAGCCGCGGAGACGCAACGGATTTCGGGCCCGCGGTCGCTACAATGACGAAGCTGCATGCAAGAATGATAGCTGCCCCGACGACGACGTTGAATATCACCATGCTCGCGGAGCGTGCTCGCCCAACCATTACGCCGAGTCTACCACGAGCACAAAAAGGTTCTGCGAAGCTGGGGTCAAGCTAGATGCAACTAGCTGAGCGGTCTCGGCCGCCAAGTAAGGCATTGGATGAGATTTCTCACGGAACGATCGTTAGATTTGGGGTGGCACCTGGATTGCCCAAGTCTATCTCGCGAAAGTAGCCATTTTGCAGGGACGCGATCCGATTTATACCGTGCTCGGGAAACCAAAGCACACCCCGAGCATCGAGAGTCAGATTGCCGGGAGTTGCGATCTGGTTCGGCAGCCTATAGCTGCTCGAAACGTCGCTCGAGGTGATGTGCCAAAGCGTTCGCGAACGGTCCGCGATGAACCAAATACCGCCTGCGCTGTCGGAAATGCCTTTCTCGGGGCAACCTAAATCGCTAAACCGGCGCGTCGTTCCGTTTGACGTAACGTGACGAACGCCATCGCTGAAGCAATCAATGATCCAAACCCCGCCACGGCCATCGCTCACCGCCACCGTGGAGTCCGGCCACGGCATACCTGTGGACTGCTGCGACGCCCCTAAGACAACGCTCGTCCGCTGCTGACTGACCGCATAGAAGGCCTCATTTGCGCGCGTGATGTCCGCCGAGAGCTTCTTCGGGGCGACGGACACGATGGAAAAGTTCGCTCCATCGAGTTTTGCGAGATCGGTTTGATCTTTGACGTTGAACCAGACCGACCCAACATCACCTACGCCGATCTGCGATATGTCCACGGTCGGAGGAACGTTAATTGGTTGAACGGTCAGGTCAGGCAAGATTCGAAAAAGCTTTGAAGGATACGCGGTCATTGCGAGCAACGCGCCGTCGGGCTGAAGTAACAGGCGGGCGATCCGTGTGTTTTTGCTAACCGATGTGAGACTTATCTCCCGAGTCTCGCCGTGAGGGTCCACGTGGCCAACGAGCGCGCCGGCCTCGGAGAACCAGGCGCCGTCTCTGCCGTCGGAAATAATGAGATTCGGCGAACGGCCCGGTGATAATGCGTATTCGGCGTGCGAACCGTCGACGCGGACGATTCCAACGGTATCGCGGTCCGCATTCGTGAACCAGGCCCCAGACGAGCTTCCCGCAACAAAGGCGGGGTCGCTAAAAAGCGTCCCGGTGTATGTGAGGCGCTTGAGCGCGTCGAAATCATTGAGCGAAACGACGACGTAGTCACCAGGACGAACTCCTGAAAGATCGATCGGGAAGTCGGAATGTCGGCAGCAGTCGACCCAGACCCGCAGCACCCACTTCATGCGCTGAAGGCTATCGACGTAGAATGCACCATCTTCTTGATCGACGAAGCGCGTTTCAGAATTATCGTCGGCAGCAACGAGATCCAGCCTCGCGTTAGGAATATGGAGCACGCCGGCCAACCCCGCATGATCGTGATCGAAGGCCATGCTCCACCAACTTGAAAGATAAAGCGATGTCGATCGCGCGTGCCCTGCCAAGACGGCGGCCATCACCTGCCCGCCGAAGCATTTTCCTGCACCGGCGTAGACCTCGTAATTGCCGGCGGGAAGGCGCAGCGTAAATCGGTAAATCCCTGGAGCCGTCGTTCTCCCGACCATCTTCGGCGATCGCGCCAGCGTCGGCCGACCATGAAGAAATCCATGAGGCAGGTTGCGGTCGTTCATTTTGAGGTACCAGATTTCGGGCTGGGCGCGTAGATCTTCAAGGCAGTTTGCCGTGATGACCGTTAGCGTAGCCGGAACAGTGCGCTCCGCAGCCGGTACCGATGCGCTCAGACTCGCTCCCATGAAGGTGGTCAAAATCAGGAGCCGCAGCATCAACGAAGGCCTGCGACAGGCCGTGGCTTAACGGCAAAACGTTCAAGGCGACTGTCTAAGCCAATGCGATAGAGCGCCAGATCGCGCCGAACGATGAACCATACGTTACCGCTCGAATCGGGAACCAGTTCATCAATAGGCGGTAGTCCTGAAGCGTCTGGGGGAATGCGAGGGTATGGTACAGCTCTTACGGACCCGTCTAGCCCCACGGAGACGATCTCATGTGCCGAACTGTCAAGATACCAAAGCCGATGATTCGCGGCTACTAAATCGTAAGCCTGAAGCGGCGGTTTTAGCATCAAGGTCGTTTGTTGACCGTTGCGGTCAACGCCGATAAACGCATTGTGGGAGCGGGCGATGAACCAAACTCGGTTATCTAATTTCGCAGGAATCGCTACGGTTCCGTCGTTAGTTGCGGGGATCTTTAGCGGCCGAGGCTGCGGCCCACTTGCGTCGATGATTCCGGCGCCGTAGGCGCCGTCCCAACACGCAAATAAGCGCGCGCCGTCGAGGCCAATGACCCGGTTTGGGCCGCATCGCCAGGGTAGATCCAGCTGCGTCATCGTCCCGTCGATCGCGAATTTCATGATCCGATTCCCGGCCAAGCTGGTGTACCAAACATCACCGTCGTCCGTCGAGGTCAGCCGTGCATTTTCTTCGCCACTGTTGACAAACGGGAGCTGGTACGAATGAGTCGTTCTCGTTTGCAAGTTAACGCGGCTTACGAGCGAGTCATTAAAAGTCGCCATCCACGCAGATTGATCGTTTGGAAAAACGAGTTGAAAGAGGCCGGATCGTTCTGGCGCGGTCACCACGGTAACAATGCTGCCGCTGGACGTTAGGTGCTCCAAAGACGCACCGTTTACGATAAACCAGACGGTTCCATCGGGTCGCGGCGTCAGCGCGTGGACGCTGGGATGCTCGACTAGTCGATACTCTTTTAGAGATCCGCCGCTCGTGAGGTGTCCTACGCGCGTCTCGATTCCAAGACCCTCCACGAACCAAGGTGTACCGTCATTGGCTACGGCCAGCCCGTAAAGCGACGATTCGGAGAGCGTTTGGGCGAACGCCTGAGCGTAAAAACGTGACAGGTCGGGATGGACTATCGTTAGTGAGTCGCCACTAACGTTCACGTCTTGCGTGAAACCGCAGCAGTTGCCAAAGTGGATAAAGATCCGGTAGCTTCCCGGTGTGAGATCTTCGGCGTAAAACCGCAGGCCATCACTTGAAACCCACCTGCCGGCCGTCGCCGGGGCACTCTGAGGACTTACGTACACACGAACACCGGGAACCGGCAATGTTCCAGCTATTGCGCCCGACTGCGGTCGCTTTCCGGCGGAGCCACTTTGTTCGACTAGGCCAATCGTTCTCGAATCCCGCGGTAACAGCGCTACCTCTGACGTGGCTGCGCATTTGGAAGTCCGCTCTGTAATCGTGTAGTAGCCAGAGGGCAGAATTGTGTGGTAGATCCACAAGTCATGACTGCGGATCCCCGTTCGCAAGCGCACACGTGGCCGGAGTCCGATGTCGATAAGGGGAGCTGCGGTCTCCGCGCGATCGCACGTGTAGACGAGAATCGTTAGGGTTGTCGAAGCGCCCGCGGCTGAACCCGCGGATGCGGAGCTAATGATAATGAGCACAGCCAGGATTAGGGCGCGCACACGCTTACAATATCTCGTGCTATGTGACACGACCTGCATGGTGCGTGTCTGCTGCGTTTCTGCTGGCCGAACTCAAGAGGTGACGCGTCCCGCTCGGGTGTCCCTTTGAAGATCTTCCTCGATTCCCAATCAGGATCGCTTGCGGTGCGCTCGAGCGCGCCTCGACTATAATCGCGGGTCGACCGGTTCACTCTCTCCAAAGCCACCCTGCCGAAGACACACCCGTGGATCTCGCAACGGCTGACGACTCAGGGGCGCGCTTTGGGCAGCCAGCCCTCGGTGCGCAACGTCAGCAGTAGCTCATTGAGATCGTCCTGCCCGGACGGTTCCTTTGGTAGAGAACTCTTCGCCGCGGCATCCACGAGCCGTTCCTGGAGCCGCACGTACTCCTTCGAGTAAAAGTCCAACGTGTGACCTGCTGCTAGTTCCCCCTTTTCGTAACCTCCCACTTTTTGCGCGACCAACGCGTGTATGTATGGCAGCTTTAGGTCCTCGTTCAACCGCAGAATATTTGATTCCACAACACCTGTGCGCATGAGTTGAATGCCGGTCATCAGCACGCGAAATACATAAAGAATACGCTTGACGTGCTTGGTCGGCTTCTTCACGAAAGCGGTCCACTCTCGAAACCCAAATCCTTTGTAGTGTAGCGAGTGATTCGAGGTTATGCAGCTCTTGGCAATTTCTCTCAAGCGCCCCAGGTAGCCAGAGTCAAACAACACGATCGGTGAGAAAATCTGCTCCAGCACGTAGCCGTTGTTTTTGAGCAACAGCCGAAAGTATTTTCGAACATCGTGAGTTACGAGCTCATCCTCGTATCCATCAGCGGTCGATTCGCCCTCGATCGTCTCTCGACCGACGCCCTGTAAACTCAATGCCGCGGCTGCGGGGACCACGTGGACCCCGCGCAGGTCGAAGTCCGAATCCCCCGAGGGGAAGCCGTAGAGATGCGAGCCGCTCAAGGTTACGAAGAGCAGCGGATACGGTTGGGACTTGAGGATTGAATAGCGCCGATCAGTAATTTTGGGACTCTTGTGCGGATTGACAACCATGATTTCCGTGCTAGACTAGGAGCGCTGTGCGTAGACAGAGTGTACAACAAAAAACAAATCCGCGCGACATGACTTGGCCGCCGGCCGGGCACATGTTTCTATCGGATTTCTATTGCCTCGCCGCGACGGGTACGGCCGTCAGGTAATTCCGAGCTATCTGCACAACGATTTCCCACGAGGGGATCGAAGCGGAAACGCTCGATCCCCTCGTGGTTTTTGGCGTTTCGATGGACGCCGCGATCTTTGACAACTGAGAAACGAGAATGGGTCTCGGGACAGCGGCCTTGACCGTTGCGATGCTCACCGCTTGACACTGCGGAGCATCCGCCCACTTCGCCTCGTATTGCGAAGGCACTCCACCTAAGAGAGATACGGTGGCACGGCAGCGCGACACTCGCGTAAGCTTTAGATTCGTGCTGCCTTTCGTTGAAAAGAATTCGCGGGTCGATTTCGAGCGGTTATCTGCTGTAAACAGACTAGCGCGAGAGCGCGTCCGTTCGATGCAACTTATCCGCGGACTATATATTGGGCTCGAGTCGAGGCGACGAGTGCGCCTCCAAAGCGCAGGAACCTGGTTCGAGTCCGGGCGAGCCCGCCATCACGTGGCGGTTGTCGGCTAGTGGCAAGCCCGCAGCTCGTGACGCTGCTGACGCCGGTTCGATTCCGGCCGATCGCCCCACGCTTCGGAAGTTAGCTGAGATAGATCAAGCGCGGCTTTGAAAAGGCCGAGACGCGGATGCAAGCACCGCACTTCCGGCATCGCTCGGCGACGTTTTGGATAACGCGCGTGGCTACGAACCACGCGGTAGGGAGTTCGATTCTCTCCGCCGAGGCCACGGGCTCATAGTGATAGCGGCTAGCACGATGCGCTTGCAACGCGTAGGTCTCGGTTCGATTCCGAGTGAGTCCACCATTCCCGAGCAGCACGATCGGTCGTGCGGCGCCCTGTTAAGGCGAAGGCAAGTGGTTCGAATCCACTCTCGGGAGCCACAGGAGCGTAGCCCAATGCAGAGGCACCGGCCTCAGAAGCCGGCCAGTGAGAGTGCGAGTCTCTCCGCTCCTACCATGCCAGGTTGGCAGAGCGGCTATTGCACCTGATTGTAAATCAGAGGCGCCCAGCGCGCTTCGGGAGTTCGAGTCTCTCACCTGGCACCACTGCGGAGTGGTTCAATGGAAGAACGACGGCCTCATAAGCCGTGCGGCGCGAGTTCGATTCTCGCCTCCGCAACGACGTCCGGGCGTATGTCAATGGATCAGACGGCCGCGTTTGGGGCGCGGAGGTTGCGCGTTCGACTCGCGCCGCCGGACCAATTTATTCGGGAGAAGCCAAGGTGGGACGGCGACGGGTTTTGACCCCGTGAGGACTTGGTTCGACTCCAAGCTCCCGAGCCACGTGCATGTGAAGCTGAATTGGATAAGCGGCGGATTCTTAATCCGTTGGAAGTCGGTTCGATCCCGATCGCATGCACCAACGCGGCGACGTAGCCAAGTGGGAAGGCGGGGTGCTGCAAACACTTTACGGAGCGTGTTCGATTCACGCCGTCGCCTGATACGCCGGCGTTCCTCGTTCGGACGAGGGCTTGTTTCGTAAACAAGTCGCAGTGGGTTCGAAGCCCATCGCCGGCTGTGGAGAGTTGGGCGAATAGAAAGCCAGCAGTCCTGAAAACTGCCGAGCCGGCGCAGGCCGGTGTCCGGGTGCAAGTCCACGGGCTCTCCTCCATGACGGCGTAGCATAGCGACTAATGCGCCGGCTCGTCACGCCGGAGATCGCGGGTTAGAATCCCGCCGTCGTCGCCACGCGGCTTTGATGTAGCGCTAGCCTATCGCCGTGCCATGGCGAGTGCGCGGGTTGAACTCCCGCAAGCCGCTCCAACATCCGTTGCTGCGGGTCGGTAGTATCGGCTTATCTGGTCGAGCATCGCGGGTTAGCACCCGCGAAGCGGTTCGAATCCGTCGTTGCGCAAGCAATGCGCTCATTTGCCGGTGCGCCCCTTATCCGCGGCACTATCACACGGCATTCAAGGTTGCGGGTCGTAGTATCGGCTTACCGGTAGAGCCGCGCGCGAGCGCAGGTCCGTGGTTCGATTCCACGCCGGCTCGCCTCGAGGCGAGCAGGTAGCTCAGAAAAACCGCCGGTACGTTACTTATCCGTGACATCTTGCGGCGGGCCGTCGCATCGGGTTATCGGGAGCTTGAATACGCCGGTTCGATTCCGGCCGCACATTTTGTGCGTAGCTAAGTGGCAAAGCGCAAGTTGCGTCTCAAGCGGCGCTCTCCCGCTGCATCCCTTGTCCGCCGCGCTTTTTGCTGCACATACACTCGGTACGGGCCGAACGTTGACGGTTATCTTCCACCAACGACAGCTCGGAGCTGGATACTCCGACGCCTGAAGGCGATGTCGACCCGTCGACTCCACTCGCCCGTACCGCTAAACCCCTGCTCGATCGCACCAAAGGAGGTGAAAGAACATGAGCAACTACCTCGCACGCGTCCTGCGTGGACGCGTCATTGGCACGCTGCAAACGCAGCCTCAGCCCGATAAGAATCAGGTCAAGAACACGGCCGGTGGTTACGCGTATGCAATCGATCCGTGGGCTCGGGTCGACCGCTTTCTGATCCTCGGCTCGGAAGGCGGAACCTACTACGCTGCCGAGCACACGCTGACGCACGAAAATGCAAAGAACCTCGCCGAGCGTATTCGTGAGAACGGCCTCCGAGTCGTGGAGCGCATCGTCGAGATTTCGACGCAGGGCCGTGCGCCAAAGCAGGATCCGGCAATCTTCGCACTCGCGATGTGCGCTGGCTGGGGTGACGAGCCGACCCGGGCGCTCGCGCTAGGTCGCGGTCTGCAGGCGGTGTGCCGTACGGGTGCGCATCTGCTGCAGTTCGCCTCCTACATCGAGCAGTTCCGCGGTTGGGGTCGCGGCCTCCGTCGCGCGGTCGCGGCGTGGTACGATGCAAAGCCGGTCGATGCGCTGGCCTATCAGGTTCTGAAGTATCAGAACCGCCATGGTTGGACGCATCGCGACTTACTGCGCGTCGCTCACCCTCATACCATCGAGGATGCGCGTAATACGGTCTACCGCTGGATCGCGCAGAAGGGTGACGGTGAGGAAGTCCGGCTGGTGTCGGCGTTCGAGCAAGCAAAGCGCTTGGTCGACGTCGATGCGGGGACGATGGCGGCGTTCGTGCGCGAGCACGAGCTGCCTCGCGAAGCGATCCCGTCGGAGTGGCTGCGCGAGCCGGCGGTCTGGGAAGCGTTGCTGCAGCACATGCCGATGACGGCGCTGCTGCGCAACCTGGCGACGATGTCGCGCGTCGGTCTGCTGACGCCGGCATCGGCGGCAACGCGGCTGGTGACCGAGCGTCTGAGCGATGCTGAGCGCATCGTTAAGGCGCGCATCCACCCCGTTAACGTGCTCACTGCTTTGATGACCTATTCATCCGGAAGCGGCGTGCGCGGCGATGGTAAGTGGGCGCCGGTCGCGTCGATCGTCGACGCCCTCGACGCGGCGTTCTACCTGGCATTCGGTAACGTGCAGCCGAGGAGTGCGCCGATGCTGATCGGTCTCGACGTGTCGGGTTCGATGAGCACGGGTTGCGTTGCCGGAGTGCCGGGACTGACGCCCCGCATGGCGTCGGCAGCGCTTGCACTCGTGCACGCGCGTATCGAAGCCCAGTGCGAGGTCATGGCATTCTCGGGCCGCTTCGTGCCTCTCAATCTTCGCAAGGACGAGACGCTGAAGCAGCTTGTGGAGCGCACGCAGAGCCTGCCGTTCGAGCGAACGGACTGCTCGCTGCCAATGCTCTACGCTCTGGAACAACGCCTGGCGGTTGAAACGTTCGTCGTGCTCACGGACAACGAAACGTGGGCAGGCGCCATTCATCCGGACGAGGCGCTCCGTCGCTACCGCGAATGGAGCGGCATCACCGCGAAGCTCGCGGTCGTCGGTATGACGGCAACGAACTTCTCGATCGCCGATCCGGACGACGCCGGCATGCTCGACGTCGTGGGCTTCGACACGGCAACGCCAAACCTGATCGCGGACTTCGTTCGGGGTTAAAACCGGGGCGTCATCTCATGGTGGCGCCCCAAAGGGGCGAACATAGTGAAAACGAAACCGTCGGCAATATGCGGAAGCTCTTTTGGGCTTTTCCAGCGTTTGTAGTTACTGCCGCGGCCGCGCTTTTGATGGCTTTTGCGGGACGGAGCCAGTCGTACAAGCCAATTCCGGCTGCTCCGGCGCGCTTTGCATATGACCAAATTGAGATATCGCGGTTTTTCTTGCCGGGCGAGAAGACGACCGACTCGCCTCCCGGCTCATTTGAGCGCGATTACCACTGGGCCGTGACGCGGAGCGGAGACTATGATCACAGGTACGCGACGATGCACCACATAGCGTATTTCGATGGATGGACGCGCGTGGAAACTGCGGAGTCCATCCAGTTAGCAAATCGTCAGCGGAAAATCGTGATCATCGCAGATAAGGAGTCCGCAATGTTTCGTCGATATACGGGCTCGCAAGCTCAGGCGATGCTTACACCCGATCGGCGGTCACAATACGGCACCGTAGCTTCCACCGCTATCGTTGCGTCGCCGGGCACTGCCGTATATAACGTAAGCGACAAATTTTATTTTCTGCCGGCCATCCCATTGGGCGGCATCGAGGCACTCGGCCGGCGAACCTCCGAGACGACCGTGGCAAGTGAGCCGAAGGGATCGTGTGCGTCGGGACGCTTTTCACTCCAAGGGTATCGCGCGCTATCCGTTACCACAGAATACCGCGCGCCGTTTGCTGAGCCAAAAGATCCGCCTTTCCACCTACGGAGAGCCGACACTGGAATAGTGAATTTGTGCCGCGTCAGGGTGGTTCGCCCGACGCAGTCGGTCGCTCAGCGTTGGTTTGACAACCATTTTCTGCTCTACAAGCGTGAAGAAAACAGCACGATCGAGCATGGCAAAGCGAATATTTGGAACGTCGATATCATGGAGCGCGGTCACATCCATGCGCTGAGCGAGAACGACCGCACTCTCTTCAGCCTATCAGGGCGGTATGTCGATGGATGCTCAAGACGTCCGGTGCCATCCGACTGCGAGCCGTTAGCCAACTATGCAAAGCTAAGCGCCGCTGTCGTCTTCAGCCACGTCAACGGTGGGTTTTTCGGCGTCATTCAGTCGCGCGATGGTTCAATATGGTTCTGCGAGACCGCCAGAGATCGCTTGGGTCGGGTCGGCAACGATAACACGGTGCATGAGGTGACTCTGCCGCCCGGCACAATGCCAGAGCAACTCACCGAAGCGCCGGACGGCACTATTTGGTTTACGGAAGCCGGTTTTGGAGTGGTCGGTGGGCGACATTCAGGGGTGGGTTCATATGGGCCCAGCGGCGAGATCTCAGAGCCTGTGAAGTTCAAACCTGGGCAATCTATCGGCGGAATCGACGCGGCGAAAGACGGAAGCGTGTGGTTTTCATACGGTAACAACGACGCCGCGGTCGGGCAAATAACTGGGACCGGCCCACTCAGGCGCTTCCCCTTGGCCTCGGGAAGTTTGCCTTCGGGAGTTCGGCTTGGTCCTGATGGAGCTGTTTGGGCGGCGGAATACGGCGCTGGTGTCATCGCGCGCTTAGCGCCACCTGGCCCAGTGACGCGATTTCACGTGTCTACGGAGAAGGATCCGTCGGGACCATTTGGTTTAGCATTTGGTCGCAGTGTACTGTGGTTTACTTCGGAGTTCAACGTGGGCTATCTTGACGCGAATAATCAAAGCCACATTTTTACGGTCCAAAGAAACGACGGCAGCACGGGCGAAATCGTCGAGCTCCCCAATGGAGACGCGGCATTCACGGAAGACGTGGGCCGAATCGGCATTGTTTCGCCGCAAGGCGAATTTGTCGAGTTCGCGGTGCCTGGACAGCCTGACGATCTGCTGTTGGATAGAGAAGGTAACCTTTGGTACACAGATCGGAACAGCGTTCGAGTGATCCGAAACTTTTTGCAAGTCACTCGATCCGCGACGCAAATACTCAATCCGGTTTAATGTCACAATTGAGCGTGACCGAGCCTCCTCCCTTACCGGACACCAACTGACGGCTGCGGTTGAAGCGAGCCAGTTGGATTGACGAAGACGCCCGCGTAACGCTGAATTCCCTCGCCAAAGTTTGGTATCTGTGCGCTTATTCCGATGTATTCCGGCAAGCCTAGGGTGTACAATCCGAGGACCGCTGTGCCATTTGGCAGGAGCATCCAGTCGGATGAGAATTGACCTCCCACGAGCGAGAGGGCAATAGGTTGGGGTTGCTCTAGGGCAAACCATGCAACGCCCGGAGATCGTGACAGCCTGCGGGCGGCCGCCGCGGACAATCCGGGAACAGAGTCGGGCCAGTTGTCGAAGTCCGGCGCAACATCATCATCCGTATACGGATATTTCTGTAAGCTTGCCCATGGATAAGCCATCACGCTCAGCTCGGAGCGTCTCAATGCTTGTCGGATCCACGCGATGGTGGCTAGCCTCGTGCCAAGTATGATCGACGGTGCAAGCGTTGCCGGTAGGTCATGCTTCGTCGCGCTCACGGGGCATCGAAACTGAACCCAGATGTTGCTATGCCACTTACGCGACGAAACCATTCCGATAACGCTATTTGCGCCCCGATCGTACGCGAGGTTCTGCAGCAGGTAGCCTTGGGCAAGAGCGTACCGCCGAAGGGCAGGAGTCAGTATTGCCGCGGACGGCAACTCGGCGGGATGGCCCAAATATTGATAAAGCTTCTGTCGTATGTCTGTGCCATATTGCTGCGGCAAGACGCTTCCATCGAGCCGGGTTAAATTCGGATCCGATCGATCCGTTAATGCAGCTATCGCGATCCCGATGTCTGGATCGTAGCTGGTCCGCGGAACGCCGGCCCCGGTAACGCTCCAGGGAATCATGTACGCTAGATGGGAGTCCGAGCTGACCTTTAGCGTAGAGCCACTCCTGTACGTGATAGCCACCTGCACGCCTCCGTTGAAACCGTCGTCCAGGAGAAGGCCGTCCGGCGAGTTATTGTAATCTTCCAAGAACGATGCTAAGTTGTGGGCGTCGCGGCAGCGTTGCTCAAAAAGAGTTCGAGTCTTGCTAGACGATGTGAATGCACCGAGTTGCTGCCGCGTGATTTGATCGCACGCGCGCAGCAGAGTTGTCGCCTCTGCGCGAGACATTGAAGGCAGCGGCGATGAGGCCTGGCTGTGTGCGGCGCTAAGAAGTCGAGATATTGCGGCGGCTGATACCGTGCGTTTTCCCGCCTGAAAGGTGCCGTTGGCGTCGGCTGCGACAGTGGTCCGTGTAGCGCGCCCATGGCTGCGAGACTGGACGACGATCGTCGCAACATCGCTCGATCCTTCATGCATTGGACGGCCGGCGACCGGTCCGGTCAATACGCCGTCCGAGGTGAACAGCGCCCCCACTCGGCGCAACCAGCCTGTTCCACCGAGGCGAGATTCGTCAAGCCCAGCCGCGCGCATCAACGGCCCGCGATTGTAGGATATAAGGATCAGCCGTTTGTCGGGCAGGAGCACCCAGTTCGAGGTGCCGTCGATATCCAGTCGACCGCGAGGTATGATCCAAAAGAAAATGCCTGAGGCCCGTGCAGCTGGGAGCAGAGCGGCGATATCTGCCCTGGCAGCTGCGAGTCGCGAAAGGTCGCGGACGTCGTAGGACGCGAAGTCGCCGTTAACTATCTGGACGCGCAGCTGTGGCCGTAGAGAGATCGCGCGTATCCATGAAAGGGCCGCCAGCCTATCGCCCTGCTCGATAGGGACGGCCAGGCAGCTTGCCGCCGAGGTTTTGTCGGTTGGCACTGGGCAGTCGAAGCTTGCACTAATTCCGCCCCAACGTGATGATCCGATCTCGCCGGTTATCCGGCCCGTAGCATCATTTGCTTCGCTCCATACGGCGAATACGTTCGCGGCCGTCATCGCGCTTTGCAGCGGCGTGTTCGGCGCGACAGCTGGCGGCGACGGTAAAGACGTCGGCGGTTGAATATTTAAATTCTCGGCGTAAGCGGCTGCGAGTGCGTCAGGACTCATCCGATCCGCGTTCACATCCTTGTTGCCGAAGAGCGCAACGACGCACCGAGCGATCGTCGTATCGTAGATAAGGCCTTGGAATGAAGGGCCAATTACGCGCCACGGCAGCATAAATGCATTTTGCGACCTTGATAATGCGGATACGGTGTAACCATCGTCAAAGCTAATCACGACGGCTTCCTCGGGATAATCGTCTGTGTGAAAGCTAAAATTACTCGGTGACAAGTATCGTTGGATAAAGCCCTCGGCACCAGATTTACATGCCGGCAGCGCAGCCGCGCTAAAAGCCTTGTCTTGCATGCGCGAGCCAAACTCGCCGCTCAGGGCTGAAGCGCAGTGATCTATCACATACTCAGTTAGATTTGCTATTTGCTCGTTTGGTACGCGTCTTGCTCTACTCCGAACCGCGTCGAGCAAGGCCGAAACCTTTGCATTATCGACTGCTTCACCGTCAAGGACAAACCCGGCGCGGGAGCGCTCGATTGTTGCAGCGTAGTGTTTGCTCACCCATCCACCGTGACTCGAGTCGAGCGTTATGCTGACGACATGGTCAGTCGTTTCTGCAATCGCGTGGGTCGGTGAAGTAACTGTCTTTGCAGCCGCATAGTTCATTGTCGCGAGCGATTGACTTCGAGCATGCGCCGTGGCAAGAGTGAGCGCGAGCGCTACAATGGTTCCCATCCGCTTAAAAGCCCCTATTCTCGGGAGCAATGGCGTAAGCTTCGCCGCGTGGCTGAGCGGCTGGCATTGCTCGAGGGACGCCACTGTGACCGTCAAGAATCGCCGGACTCGGCTGAACTTTAGAGTCAGCCATTATGCTGCTCCTTCCACGCGCCGTACTCACTGGGCATGCAATGGGCACAGGGCCGATATCCAGCTGCAATGGCGCTCACCTCGTCGGCGAAGAACACGCGGTTTTTCGCGTAGCTGCCAGCTGCGACGAATCGCAATGCGCTCGCGCAGTTTAATCTGCCATATATGCGCTGCTTGCGATGACCTCCAAGCGTCCCTTTTTCCTCACTCGCGTAGGGCTTTCCGTCAGAACCAATCAGCGTGTAAGTTTTCATGCGGCCAGTTTTACTCAGCGGCTCACGTTCTTAGCTCGATTTCGTCAAGCTTACGCGGCGCATTGGGAGCATCCCACCCGAGGGGGTTCAGTTCCTGATCTAAGAAAGCAATCAAGTCATCACGCTTCGGGAACAACCGATGCGCGAACGCTACTGCCTTAGTCGGCGTATCAAAACCGTCGCGCTGGTCTTCCCAGTCCGGCAGGGGTGGTTGCTTGGCCCCCGCTCCAGCTTCGATCCAGACCTCCTTCGTTCCGCGCGTGCCCCGCTGGCCGACGATATAAACCTTGTAACGTTCGCGCTGCTTGGTGCTACCAAGGTAAACCTTTGCATTCGTGATCCTACTCATAGACCGTCCTTAAGCTAGTTCCTAATCAGAAAGACCTCCACACCCGCGGGAACTCTCACTCTGACACGATGAGGCGGCCACGGCTTTTTCAGCCCTGGCTGGGCTGGCCTAAGAACAGGGGACTCCCGACTGTTCTAAAGCGCTGGCGGGGTTTCTTCGGTTTATAGCGCTGCGCGAAGACGACTTGAGCTTCAGTTCTCCCGCGGTCCCTTGCCACAACTATGATGGCATTCATTTGGGCTCTTAAGCTCGGTCCAAGCGGAAACGCTGAACCAAAGAACTGTCCCGTCTATCGCTACAAACCCGTCGTAAGAAACTGCCACGCGACTCTGGGCGTCGACCGAGTCCGCAAAAACCATAGCCTCGTCGATGGCCTGCTCTAAGCGATCAGCGACGAAAGAGTGGAGATGGCGTTTACCTGCTCCGTCCTCCACAGTGACGCAGGGAATAAATGGGCCTCCTAAGTCGCGCACGCACTTTATACCAAAATCTAGCACGAATACGATCAACTCCGTTAAACCCTGGTCGATCTCCTCAAGATTCATATGTTCGGCCTTTCGCAAAACGGCGATGGGCATCTGCTAGCTCGCCGCGATCGCTTAAAAACGACGGTACCGCTAATCCTGAGTTCTTTCTGCATCGAGAGGCTGCGCCGCGTTATACGTCCACACCTACTGATGAACAACCTGCAAAGGGCTCCGCATCGTTCCGTCCAAGGGGGCGAAATGAAGGAACCGTTGCTCTCAGGACAGTTCGAATACGCCCTTGCGTACGCGGCGCACGTCCATCGTGCGCAGCCTCGCAAGGGTACGGATCTTCCCTATGCCGGACACTTGCTGTCAGTTGCCGGTATCGTGCTCCATAATGGCGGCACCGAAGAAGAGGCAATTGCAGCTCTCTTGCATGACGCCCCGGAGGATCAGGGCGGTCACGTGCGGCTCCAAGACATCGCATCGCAATTTGGACTTCAGGTTGCTCGTATCGTGGAAGCCTGTAGCGATTCTCTCGAGCAGGATCCTGAAAAAAAAGAAGAATGGCGGCCACGTAAAGAGCGATATCTAAGCCACCTTCGGGAGAACCCCGACCAGTCGGTATACTTGGTAAGCGCCGCCGACAAGCTCGACAACGCCCGCGCGACGCTGGCCGAGTGGCTCGAAGGCGTGCCGGTATGGAATCGATTCAAAGTGGGTCGCGAAGAGACGCTCTGGCTCTACGACGAGCTGATTATAACCTATGAATCCGGTCCGCCGGACAAACGTCGGCAGCCGATCGTGCGCGAGTTGAGAGAGATCGTCGTAAAGCTCAAAACCGGTGCTAAGTAAGGAGCGAAGCAAAAGTCCAGCGGACGACGTTCGGGCGCTCCTCGGGCGTCGATGGAGGGTTGCTCATGGATTTCAGTGGCTGCAAAGACCTCATATACGGCGACATCGGTGGCGCCGTGTTGTTCTTTCCGCGAACGCGAGCCGAGGCGTTTGCCGCATTTTGCAAAGCCCGTGACCAGGCGAAGACCTGGGGTGAGTTTCGCCAACTCGCACCGCCGACGCTTCTCGACGAAGTGCCCGATTACGACGAAGACGATGAGCCGCATGCCGACAACGCTCCGTTCAATAAGGGCGATACACTGAGTATTTGGTGGCCGTTTCCAGAAAGCGATCAAGTTGAGTTCCTGCCCCAGGATGTCGTTGCACTGGGTGCCTTCTCAGACACGGGTGAAGGCGACCGAGTCGATTTTGCGATTGCGCAGGAACATGAAATAGTAGAAAAACTTCGGGAACATGGATACTCTGTCGAGCGCAACGATAGTCTGGTACGCTCGGCGACACACTACTGATGCGCGCCGACATGCACGACTTCATATCAAACGCACCGGACGTCGGTGGCGGGCGCATTTCAGCGGGCTATCCCGATGAATGCATGGACTTCGCCACATTTGCCGGCTCGTTAGCCGCCCTCGTGACGGACGGCGAGTGGATCGTCCAACCATTTACGCAGAAACGAACGGCGGTGATAGTCGATTTCGCGTCTGAGACTGAAGCTGAGGCAGAAGAGAGCCTACAACGCGGCTGGAACGGCGCGTGGGAGTTCCCAATGGGATGCGTTAACAGCGTACGCTCCCGCATCGAAACGAACGAACAGAACGCAAGGATCGAGCGTCACCTTTCGTTGATAGCCACGGGTGACACCATGCGCGAATTCTTTTGGGGTGTCGGCGAAAAGCTGCTCGACGCTCACTCGTGCAAAGATCCCAACTGCCGGGTTTGCAAAGGTCGTTTTCAGCGCGACCTTGGCTTGACGATGGTCATATTTGCAGACCTTGGCTTTTCCACAATCTACTTATTTTCGCGCTGGCAGCCCTCAGTACGCTTGCGCGAGGTGCTGCGTAAAGAGCAAATTGAAATTCAGTGGAATCCGCTATCGGCCATCCCGAGTGCAGATCTAGAATCAAATAGATACTACTCAATTTGGGATGGGACCGAGAAGCAATATGAGGATTTTATCCAACGTTTCTGGGCACCCAGTTGGCAACGCTCGTCTGATCGATCACAGGGCGATGCGAAAGTGGTGCGGAGAAGAAACGAAAGACCGGGAACGCTCGCGATTCCAATGCCCGTTGCCAAGCCAGAGTGGCGATCGGTGACTAGCGTGCATTTTGGCGGCGTCTACGCCATGAGATCGATGGATTTCACCAAATCCGATGAGGCGGCATTCGTACAAGAGGCGAACCGCCTCTGCTTGACGCTGCTTCGCAAGGTCCGCGAGATGACGACTGATCCAGCTGACTTTACATGGTTGCTCGTGCCGGCGGAAATTGATTCGCTAGCCTCCGAGCTGAATCTCAATCCGAGTACAACGTCGTGGGCCGTGAACGTACGCGCCGCATTTGATTCAGACGATGAAGCGGCTCAATCGTTATGGGAGGCGTGGGCGCCTCGTTTGTACGCCGCTCTTTGCTTCGCAATGCCAGGGAAATCTTCCGGATCACCCCCGGCACTAGAAGGTAATCCCGATGACGTCGTCACCTTGGCACATGATTGACGCGTAACTCAATGACAGTAGAGGAGCTCGCCGCGGAAAATTGGTACGGCTACGGCCGGTGGAATGCGCCGTACTGGTTCATCGGTCCGGAGCCCGGCAAGGCGAAGAAAGAAGGTGAGAATCTTCTTGCGCGATGTCGCGCGTGGCTTGATCTCTGTCCCAACGGGCCGCAAAGCGGTGGACTAATCGACAGTCGGGACCATCACGCGAGGTTTAATCGACTTGAATTCTTCGTGCCGGAGCATGGGAAAAAACGAGTGCCCACGCAAAACACGTGGCGACAATTGATTCGCCTGCTCCTAGCCTATGAAAACAAGCCGTATGACAATGAATGCATCGCCAAGTATCAAGCTGAGAAGTGGGGCCGGCGCGACGGAGAAACGTGTGTGGCCGAACTCTCTGCGCTCGCGATGAATAAGTTGTCGCAGACACAGAAGCTCCGTGACAAATTTCGAATGGCGAGAACAATGTATCTATCAAAAAAGATCGCCGAAACTCGTCCCGACTTTGTGGTGATGTATGGCGGCGGCAAGCGAACGCGAAGGTGGTGGCAAATGATCGCCTGCGGTAACGCAAATGGCGACTGCTTTGAGTCCAGAGAGCTCTTGGGGTGGACGGCCTACCTTACCATCCGTAGCAGTACCGTTTTCGTCGTATCGAAACATCCAGTCAATCCCGGCGGCGCTTCGCCACCCGATGACTACTGGATCGCAATTGCTAACGAAATTAAACTCCGGCGCAAGGACCGTTAGTTCCTCATGTGTCGCGGGCGGCGGCTGCGTTTTGCTTTCAGCGCGCCTCGGGCGCGCCAAGACTGCGACCGCCTGGGTAGTCCACTCGGGACGAGCGTCTAGGCGAGATGAAAGAGAAGACGAAGGCGGCCGATCTCGACTGTCCACTGCCGTGGCGGGGCCGCGCTAACTTTGGTCGAGTACGGTGAGGCGCGAGTCACTCCAATTTTAGTGAGTTGGATTCGACTTGCGGTCGCTTTTCAGTTACGCCAAGGTCCAACTGCTTAGGGGGAGGCGGCTCAGGCTTCACCTTCCCTTTTTGCTGGACGTTTTGGAAAGAAGGACCAATGGATTGATGAGTATACATTGGACGACGTACCAGCGTGATATTTTGCATAAGTCCATGGGTTCGGTTCGCCTTTCTCAACCAAATAGAAATCGAGTTCCTCAATCAAAGGGCCCACAAATTGCGCTTGAGATTCGTTAGCTTGGTCAACAAGAAATTGAACGTCGAACACCCCGTTTATAGGCGGTCCGACTAGAGCCACTGGCACCCATTCGTCCCACCCCGAGTCATTTGCTGAGCCGTATCGAAGCTCAAAGTGGTCACCGGTGCGATCAACCGTTCCCTGGCGCCAGCTCCAATTTCTTCTCTTTTTCATCACTCCTCAATTTGAATAAATCTTCAGTCGCCGCGAGCGTCTTGTTGAACTCGCCAACCCAGCGCAGTTCCTTTTCCATAAGTTTGGGGGTCAACTTACTGTCCGGTTCCGCCACTCTTTAGGTCATCATGCACGGGGCGTTTTGTAGTGCTGCGTCTTGCCAGTTCGTATACGGAGCTTCTGCTCGTTCCAAAGATTGACGCAACCTCGGTCGCCGTGTTTACAGGCTTTGTTAGGCCGTGCAGATCGGCCGATTTCGACTCGATTGGCGGCGGTTCATGGCGCTCACGCACCGAGTATTCGACAGCGATCGTCTCGTCATTCTGAATTGCCGGCGAGACGAGCCTCAAGGCTTCATCCGCGGTATCGGCTCGCACGTCATAACTGAGCCGTACTTCGACTAAATAGCGTTTCGTCATGAGTAGTCAACTATCGGCGACGGTTCGTACTTCATTTACGGAGCTTCGTTGTACGAGCCACAGGCATAGCAGACGAAGATCGCTGGTCCACTGTCACTCATGAATCTGATCTTATCGGGAACTGACGCGACGACCTTACTGCATATTCCGCACACGAAGTCTACATCGTGCATGCCGGGGTGGACGTACGGACCGCCTTGAATGTTCAAGACCGCGCGACCTTCCGGCGGCTTCGAGAGGGGCTGCAGCGCTATGAGCCTGCGGTGCCCATTTCCAGGTGCCATCCAGCTATTTTAGCTGGCGGGGTTGCCTGAGACAATGCGGCGACAAAGTGCCAGTGGCGACTCTAAATCGGCATAAGCCCAGCGTTCGGTCGTTGGCGCATTGTGTTTCAAGATTACAGAACCGACGATAATGCGAAGTGACAGCTCAACGGCTTGCCAATCTGTTTGACGCTCCGCTCGAACGGCGTGTATGCAAGGTACCGGATGCTTAATCATTATCCCAAACGGAAGCGCCGCACGGTCTAATGCAACATCACTAGAGACGCGCACTGCTTCGCGACGTACGTTCGAGGCGTGGATCGCGAGCCCGACCTACCATCGAGCAACCAATTGTCTGTCGCAAGAGGGAAGCTTGTGCGCGTCATCGCTCTGCTCTTATTACGCCTCGGAAATGAAGAGTCAACCCGGAAAACTCGCCGACGTCGCTGGCGACGGAAGCGACCTGGCTGATTGCACGCCTAGCAAGGAACGAAATGTCACGCTTATGCGCTCTCCAAGAAGACGAGCCTTTGAAGGCCCGCTGGCAATAACTTTACCGCCGATCGCCCGGCTGAAGACGATCGGAAAATTGAGGCATGGACGGACCGAACGACCGGCTAGCTACGGTGAGGACGAAGCTGTTGCGCGTGATTGCAATTCTTCGAGAGCGGCTTCGAGTCGACGAACCCGAGCGCGCAGTTCCACCACCTCGTCGTGAAGAAGCAGAGCGCTCTCGGCGGTCTCCAACTGAGCCCGCTCAAGCTCCCGACTCACCTCCCGACGCTTCTTCCGGTCCCGAGCCGCCTCCGGGGGTCCCGCCGAAAGCCGGATAGCCGGCTCCGACTCTCCCGCCAGATACCAAGGCGAAACCTTGAGCTCCCTCGCTAGGCGAAGCGCTGCCTCCAGCTTGAGGCTCTTGATGTCACCCGTGCGCATCTTGCGCGCCGCGTCTGCCGAAACTCCGAGAATGTAGCCCAGTTCCGTGTCATTCAGACCCCGGACAAGCTCCTTAAAACGTTTACTGAAGTTAACAACGGCCACGGGGTTAGGATACCACAGGAAGGCAATAGTTTCCTATTGACCTTTATCGTGAGCTTGCTATTATACTGGTAGGTAGTAAGAGCAACGCGATGCCTCCTCTGGCCAGGGCTTCGGGCGTAGCCCACCTACGCCGTAGCCTGGGCCTACCCGGTCGCCACCGCGCCCCTTGCCTCCGCTCGCGATTACGGCATGACTGCTATGGACTCAGACGTCCCTTCCGGCGGTTCCGCTCAGGCGTTCGACTACTCGGAGCTGAACGACGGACAGCTTCGCTCGGCGATTCGGTTCGCGGAAAAACATCTTCGCTGGGTCGAGGAAGACCACGTCACGCTCCTGCGGGCCTACCGTGAGGAGATCGACGCGATGCGCCGGCACCTCATCGATCGCATGCTGAGGCGAATGGTTAGCAGCTCGGCACCAATCTCGGACGAGCAACGGCGCGACCTAAGTCGCGCCTTCGAGCGGCGCGCTATGGGTGCGAGTGAGATCGCAAAAGTCGTTCGCGCAGCTTCGAGAGGTCGAGTGGGTCATGTCGATGCGTTGACGGAGATCGAGGCGATGGCGTTGCTGCTGCGCTTAGACCGAGAAAAGTGAGTGCCTGAACTGCTGGCCAGTCCGGCCTATTGAGGAGACTAATTTGTATGTCCTACGACGACGAGCTCAACTGGCTGCGCGACCGCGGCGTTCAAATTGATCACAAAGGTCGGATCATCGTCAGTCTGCCAACCATACCCGATGGCCGTGACTTCGACCTCGCGGAGCGCGAACTGTCGATTGCCGAACTCATGCGCCACGAGATCGATCCTCGCCTCGCTGGATCGCGCGGGCGTCGTCGCCGCTTGTCAACGCCGGTCCAGCGTAATCCAGGTGCTCCGCGAGTTTATCAGCAACCGGCGGCGCGCGTCGGCCGACCGACGATCGGCTCGGAGGCGCGGGTTCACGTGCAAACGATGATCGCTCAAGAAACGCGCGATATTCTTGTAAGACACCGCGTCACGCTCGCCGACGTCTTTGACGATTGCGCCCGAAGGCTTTCGCGTGTGCCCTGATGACGACGAGGCGGTAGGTGGAGAGAAGCGCCGGCCGTCCGCCGGGCGCCCAAAGTCGGGACGCCCGAAGCGTGTCCGCATTACGACGACCATAGAGCCGTCCAAACTTGCGGTCCTCCGTGAACACGCCCGCCGCGAGAAGAAATCTTTAGGTCAGCTCGCCGACGAGTACGTCGCCGAGCACTTCCCTCTGATAGAGACGCCGTCGGAGGAGCACGGCGACAGCGACTAAGATCCGACCTTGCGCCAACTCGCAGCACTCGCGTGGCTGCGTCAAATAGAACGAAGCGGTATAAACGCCTCCGCAGGTTCTGTTAGGAACCGACCGTTGATGTCGGGCAGCGCTTGACGTGCTGCTTCTTCGCCCAGTCCCCTCAGATCGGGGATGCCTTTAGCATCATCTAGATCGAATCGCCTCCTGCTGACCACGGTTGTATAGCGCTGTATGTGGTCGTGGCCTAGGAGGACCGCCGCCGTGCCCACTGCTGCTGATGATTGCGTGCTCATAAAAAGGTCTACAATCCTGGTTGAATATTGAACGATGCCTTTTTGATGCCGTCCGCCGCTCATCACATCGATCGGCGAGGTCGTACAGCCGAGGCTTAAGACATAGATTTCTTCCGACCTCCATCCGAGGACCCCAATCGCCTCCACGACTGCGACGCCGATTGGATTATTTGCCCAGAGACCGCCGTCCACCATTGCGGGCCCGACTGATCCATAGTGTTCCTGGAGGTAGGTTGGTGGGGATGCGGTACCAAGCGCAACTTCTACTGCCGTAAGCTTGTAGTCAACGGTGAAGCGCGCGTCATGGGCAGTCTTCCTCAAAAGCACATCACCCGTTTCGAGATTCGAGCCAGGGATAACGAGACGGGTCCTGCTCTCGCCGAGCCGGCGATCTCCAAACGTCTGTTGTAAGGCCTCTCGCAGTGGAGCAGCCGAATACCTTGGTCCGATTAGTGCGCGTAATAACGGGAAGCGGTTTCTCGGAAAGATTGCCCCCCCATATTTTTCATAAAATGCAAGAATATTCGCGGCAGAGAATCCGAGGCCGAGCGCAATCGCAATGATTCCCCCGGTGGACGTTCCCACAATGAGGTCGAAATAGTCTGCTACCTCGACATTATTACTCCGCTCTATAGCGGACAGAAACGCAGCAGAGTAGACACCTTTTATCCCGCCACCGTCTATTGACAGTACTCGCCGCATTATCTAATGATCAGCGGAAATGGCGGTCGCAGCAAGGCATACCAACGATGTATAGCTCTTGTCTCCTTGAACTCCTCAGCCGCATTTCTGGCCACGCGTGCCCAATTCGCTACTGCTCGATGAAAAATAGCCCAAGCCATCGGATTCCACTCTGTCGGGCTAAAGACCAACCTGTCACCACATGGCGTTGGGATACCGGCCTGTACCCATTGAGCTGCAGAATACGACGCGATGTACTCCAAGACCGCCGGGATGTAATCAACTGGAGCCCCGGTAAAGAGTATGGGGTCGATCGAATAAAGCAGGCACTCCAAGTGAAAAGACACAGCCGCTACATTGTGGCGATTCCGAATATGCTTTAGCACCTTTATCATCGGGATAAAATTGCTGGAAGCTAAGGCGTTCTTTTCCGATAGCAGCTCTTGATGGCGTCGCGCGAAGCCGTCCTCCCAGCGACCAGTCGAGGGCCTAAATAGGCTGAATGGCTCGCGGCTAGGATCGCTAACTCCCGCAGCAAAGATCACCGGAAGCACCTCCACCTTAATCCCAAGCGCCAGTTTTATGCACATGCTGCTAGCGCGAAACGCCAAGTGATTGCGATACGTTTGGTTCAACGCCAGTGTGTTATAGATCAAGCGGAAGATATTAAAGCGCACAAGACTCGCATGGCCTGCGTCGATCTTATCGACTGAATACGTTTCGCATAACACGACAACGTCTATATCGTTGATTTTGTCAATAGCAGTGCGCTGCTTATACGAACCTTGAAGGAAACTTGTTGGTCTAAGCCCTGCGGACGGGCTCTTCGGATCCTCGATCAGCGCGCGGACCCCCTCGTGCTCCATTGCGGCAAGGATGATCTGACCTTGCCCGGGGTTAAGGGCGGCAAAAAACCGGTTAAAGTATTCCGTAAGATAGTAAATGGGCATGGTTACGACTTCCATTTTTCGTTCTCATTGGTTATCGGTACGCCTGCGGCGCTAAAGGGGCTATCGAGAGGACTTTCCTTATCGCGGATTTCAGCAGCGCTTTCAAGTTAGCCGGCATCTCATCTAACGACCATGCTCTCGCGGTGGCGCCGGGAAGCCAAAACTCAACAGCACGAGGTCTAACGAGTAGATCCATCCATAGTTCACTCGTTGTTAAGGTCGCGCGCATGATAAACTGCTCGCGGGCAGTTAACGCCCTTGTACATGGGAAGTTTCCAGCTGCAAAGATCCTTTCTTCCGATGCAGGCATCGAAGCCACAAGATCCTTTATTGGTCGATCCTCAAAGCTACGTATTTCAACGCGGTGGGCGAAGACATTTCGAATCTTTCTCAGTAAGTTCGCACTCGTGAATGTTTCATCGCTTAGCCAGCGCAGCGCGTAGGCAGCCTGAAGCTTTGCAGCCACCGTCGCCAAAAAACCGTGCCCTTCCAGTAAGGCTTTTACTCCCCCGGGTAGACTCGGATTCAGGCGTGCTTTGTAAAAGTCAGAAAGTATATCATCGATCAACGCTATCACCAGCACTGACCCTAACCGATCGCCTTCTCGAACCACTTCATCGAAAACCGCATCGAAGCGATTGAGATCGACAGGTTGCTCTGACACCGCTTCCTTTAAGAGGTTGGTTTGAAACGTCAGCATAGCGTCCGTCATCACATCGATCGTTTTGTCATTGACAACAATTGACCGAACATCGTTTTCGTTGCTCATGCTAATCCTATCGGATAGACGTTCTCCCCATTCTAACTGGCGTCCCTCGCCGCGACACGCTCACCGCACCGCCGATCGCAAACCCGTGCTTGCGTCTCCGGTGCATCGCGCATGGAGGGTCGTATCGAGCGAGGAATGCGTCTACTGAGCGGGCCAAATCGTCTGGATCGTGCTTGCGTCCGTGCGACCCAGGTCAAAGGCGGCGGTCAACTTCTGCTGGTCATTGAACGCAAGCAGCGAAAGATCGAGCGGGTGTTTTGGTCTCACCTCGCGCAGAATCACCTGCGCCTTCCCCTCGAGCCCAAGATCCTTTTGCTTTCCTGCATCAGCTGCCGATAACGCCTTATTGGTCATGAGGGCAAGCTTCATATCGTCTGCCAAGATTTTCTGTTGCATCACATCGTAACACACCATCCCAAGCATTGCTGCATTGGGAATGTCCTGGTAGGGAGGTGCGGTAACTGCGGGGTCCATGAAAACTACGGTGACATCCGTCGCTCCGGCCGCGATGGCAAGCCCGATTGGTGTGTTATTTGCGACGCCGCCGTCAACATACAGAAAATCCCGCGAGGTTCCATGGTTAAAGATCACCGGCTCGAACGCAAACGGAATTCCGGATGACGCCTCGACCGCACTTAAGAAGTTCGTGTTCTTCAGCTCGTAGGTTTCCTGTCCCACGCGACTAAGGAATCCGGTCTGTAGCGCCGTCACGTCGGGAGCGCCATCCGTTCGAACAAATGCGTAGAACGAGGCGGGCGACCCCTGCGTGATATCGGTGGCGGTGATGATGAGGCTATGCTTCAGATTGTTGACATTGAGATTCCCAGTAAGGATCTTGGTAACTGCAGTGCGATCAACGACGCTGAGCAGGGATAGAAGGGCGCCTTTGGGGCCGATGTGCCAGTAGAGCTGAGCGATGTGCGGAAACGTCGTGATCTTTTCGATTAGTGGGAGTTTCAAAAAATCTTCAAAGGCAACGACAAACTCTTGGACATGCTGAGCCTGGGGGATCAAAGTGAGGATATTGATCCTAGCAATGGACTTCCAAAGCTCCTCCAGCTCAGGCAGGAGGTCCTGCGCTAGAAAGGCTGCGTTAATTGCTCCGATCGAAGTGCCACAAACGAGATCGAACTGTTGGCCTGCGGCCGCAAGGCCACACGATACGCCGGCCTCGTAAGCGCCCCGAGCCCCTCCGCCGCTCAGCACCAAGGCTTTCATCGTTCCCTCCCTTTCGCGCAACTAGTATCTCACAAGTCGGTGAATTGCAGCCGTTCCGCTGCCTCAACGTCGCGATCCTGGAGACTCTCTCCGGGGAGAGAGCCGGTCGAGCGGACTCTTCGAAGGGCACCCATGCACCTCCGATGCATCGCGCATGCGGATTGCATCAAGTAACTGCGGAGAAAGCCTTACACCATATGGCGTTTTCAACGCTTGGCGGTTTTTTGTAAACGCGCTTTGCAAATTTGCAGACAGGCGATGCTAGATCGTGAGAATCGAGAAACCCTTATTTTATTGGCTTTTTCGCGAGGCCGGCGGATCGCGATCGCAGAGCAGGGTGGCCGGTTTCGAGGCCCTTCCCCTATGCCCACAATGCTGCGTGACCATGGCACTTCTTGTCTTTGCGCTGATCGCCGCGCTGCCAGAGGGGGCGTCAGAATCGCGCACGGGTATCCCCTATCCCACCTGCGAGGAAGTGCGCGTCGGGCTCGCCGTGACCGCACGCCTGGAAAACGGCGACGGTGATGCCGCAGGTGGGCGTTCCTTTCGCGCCCGACGCGCTCGCCGTTTTGTTTGATAGATCCTAGCCGCGCCCGGCGAGGCTCGCAAGGACCGGCTTCCGGTCCTCACTGCGCTCCGGTCCACGCCTCTCCGCTTCACTCCGCCCTTGCGAGCCTCGCCGGTCGCGGCTTTGCCGGACCCATCAACGGCGAGCGCCTCGAGCGCGAAAGGAGAATCGACGATGTCTCAACTTTATACGATCAAAGACGAACGGACTGTCTACTGCCGCGCGGCAATGAAAGCTAACGGCGGTGAATGGAATCCCGTGACTCGTGAGTGGATCTTCCGCGACGCGAGCGATCACGCGAATGCCGCAGCCGAGCTGTACCGGGTGACGCGCCCGACGATCGGGATGCGTCAAGCGCTGCAGGCCATGGTGGCCGACGGCACAGGAGCTATCGCGTGGGGTTTCGATCCGGCGGAAAAGCCGCTTCCGATCGACGAGCTCGACCGCAGCGAGGCTTCCAAGCTTCTCGCTGCCGGCTACGCGGTGCGTCGCGTTCTCGGAGTGCATCCGCTCGACAATGTCGAGCAGCCCACCGACGAGCCCGCAACCTGCGACTCGTCGGAGTTCGAAGCGCGCGAGCAAGCGCGTCGGCGACGTCGCCGGAACGCCGCATAACGGCAGCTCAGCACAACAAACCTTCACGAGAGCTCGCCACACCGGCGGGCTCTTCTCTTTCTATACCGTCGGAGATGTCTCAATGATTACTACATTCCAAGACTTCACAATTGATGACACGGCGCCGCGCTCGCGCAACCGGCTGACGACGCGATCGCTACGCGACGATGAAATCCGCGCGATCGCCGATACCAACTACCGGGGCGATAATCCGCTGCGATTCGACTGCGTCAGGCTCGCGGCCCTCATGTTCGAGCGGGCGGGCTACAGCATCAGCCTCTCGCCGGAAGTCAGCCCCTTGGCAGTTCCGCCGCGACCGATCGTCGTCGGCGACCTGGTCGTCGACGCGATGCATCGCACCGTCCGCTTCGGCGGCCGCGAGCTCGACCTCAAGCCGCGCGAGTTTGGTCTGCTCGAAGTCCTCGCGCGCCATCCTGGCCAGGTCTTCTCTCGCGCGCACCTTCTCGATTGCGTCTGGCCGCGCGACTATGACGGCGACGAACGCACCGTCGACGTCCACATCGCTCGCCTCCGCCGCCGCATCGGTGCGCGGCTTATCCTGACCGTTCACGGCGCCGGCTACAAGCTGGCCGCGCCCTGTGCAAACCTCGCCGCCTAAAAAGCGGCACTTGCCATAGAGCCACACTGCGGCGCTCGATCACGGGCGCCGCGGCGTTTTTCACATCCTAACGCCAGAAACAGGAGACAACCATGTCACGAAACCGCAAATCCAACTCGAACGGCACCGCGCTGGCGACTATCGAGCCGCCCGCGCTACCGACGATCAGTCGTTCCGAGGCGAACAAGCTGCTCAAGCAGCGTGCCCAGGACCTCTACCACGAAGCGCGAGCGGAACGGGAGGATCGCATCCGCCAGTTCGAAACCGAGTATGGTCGCGCCGACCGGATCGACCACACACTGCTGCGCGACCTCCAGCACCTGCAGACGCGCTTCGCCGCCATCGGCGCGCGTCAGTTCAAGTACAGCGCCGAAAACGAGCCAAAAGTGTCCAAGTTCACGAAGCAGCTTGGCGACATCATCGGTGAGCTGAGCTCGCATCTGGCGACCGAGCGCGCCATGGAGCTCTTCGCACCGGTCGAGGAACGAGACTTCGTCGGAGCCGGCGGCACGATCGGCCGCAAGGGCCTCGACGATTCGATCCTAGCCAGCTACAACGTCATCGACGATCCGCTCGGCCCGAAGAACGTGACGCCGACGCCGATCGACGAAGACGCGGACGAAGTCTGCCTCCACGACGACGTCGAGCCGTACGAGGATGATCCGTCGCGGGGCGCTTGCGCCGAGTGTGGCGAGGAGTTCGACCTCGCGACCGCCGGCAACACCGAGGACACGTGATGACGAACAAGGCGGTCGCGGTGCAGAGCCGAGGCCGCCTCATCGGCATTAGCGCAGAGTTTCTCCATGCTGCGCGCGAGCTCGCGATTCGGCGCGCCGCGCGTGATGCTCACCGCAGCGAGTGTGAATCGGATGCGCTCGAATGCAATGTCTGCCGCGTGCACGCCACGCGCATCGCCGAGGCAAAGGCCGCGCTTCGGAGCGACGCATTCTCGTAACGCCGCGTTAGCGGCCGCGCAGCGCGACCGCTTCACTGACTCGTCTCGTCGAGTACCTGCGGCGGCTCGGTCTTGCCGAGGAGCCGCTCAAGGCCGTCACCGGAGAGCACCAGCCGCGTGCCGTCGACATGATAATCGACCGCCGTGCTGCCAAGCTCTTCGGTGATCTTGAGCGTATTCGGGGCGATGACTTGATACTGGCCGGTCGACGTCGTCGGCGGATGCCAGCCCGCAGCCGCGAACGTGTCGATTGCGCTGATTGTCACCGTGTCTTTTGGCAGGAACTCGATCGATACGATCGCGGGCCGCCTCGCGACAACACGATGGTTGATCCATTTCCCAAGCAGAGCAACCTCGCCCGATCCATGCGCGCATCCGCCGAGAATCACAAGCGCCGCTGCGGCGTAGCAATGCCCGTGCAGGTTCATGGCTTTTTCGTATCTGCCCGCTGCACGATGGAGGAACCGCCATTGGGCGTTTGCGGTCGCTTACGGCGCGCGGGGTTTCTTCCGTCCTGTTTCTTCGTGTCCGGCGGTTGTTTGCGCCGGCGCTGCACGGCGAGGCGCAGCGTATTCGTCTTGATCGGGTAGCCGCTCTCGCTTATCTGTTTGGCGATCTCGGCGTACGTGGCCCCGCGCTCTTGCGCAGCGCGAATCTTTCCTTCGATGCGCGCGACCAGCACGTCGAGCTCGCGGCGTGACGCTGGCTTCGGTGACATCGCGTCGAGGCTATCACCAACCTTTGCGATCAACTCTTCCGACAGCATTTGTTGCCTCGTTGTTGCCCTAGATTTGCGTCCATATGAAATGATTGACTTTCCTATGGAGGTTGTTATGATTCTAGCATGGCTCTTGCACCGGCGCACCAGGCAGGCAACAGGCCCCAGCTCTTTTTCACGACGCAAGCCGGTGGTTGTGGCCACAGCGCCTGCGGCGCCGCGACCCCAACCAGGGAGAGCGAGGTCGCGTCGCCTTCGGCGCCGCTCAGCTCGCAACAAAGGCCGCCGTCGCGGTCGCTTCGCTCAGCGCGACGGCCTGACGAGTGCGGGGCGGGTGCACTTCGCGGCACTCGGGATTGCCTGCTCCGCGTTCGCCTTACCGAACAAGAGGCCGAGCAAGTTGCGCGCCGAGCTAAAGCACGAGGGCTAATTCGTTCAGATTTCGTCCGCCGAGTGCTCCTACGAGGGACTGGCGCCCGATTCTCGACCAGGCGATGTGTTTTAGCCGCCGAGGACGCGACGGCGATCCGGCAACTCACCAACATTGCAGCGGGCATTCGCAGCTTGATTGCGATCGCGCTCGCGCAGGGAAACATCGACGAGGACGAGCTTCAGAGCTGCCTGACCCAAGTTTCGTCGACCTTGGCGCGGATGTTGGTATGATCACCAAGTCCGTCCCGGCGCGCGCCCACACTCGGACCTTTGCCGTCGGCGTCGACTACATCACCGAACACACGCACCAGCGCGCTGTGTCCGCCGCCGGTGCCACCTTCGAGGGTGGCGTTACGTACGCGAGCGCGCCGGAGAAAGCAGCATGGGTTCACCTGCGCGGCGTGACGTCGGTTGAAACGGCGGCGATCGAGATGGAAGCGGTCGCGGTACTCTCGGCGCGCTGTCGCGACCCCGTCTATCACCTCATCATCGCCTACGCGAAACACGAACGCCCAACGCGCGAGCAGGTCGTCAGCGACGCGGAGCGCCTCCTGAAAGCGATCGGAATGGACGACCACCAGTACGTCCTTGCCGCGCATAAAGACACCGACGACTTTCACGCGCACGTAATCGCGAACCGAGTCGGGCCGGATGGCCGCGCCAACGTCCTCTGGCGCGAGCGCATCACCCGTGAGCGCGTCGGCGCGGAGATCTCGGCGGAGCGCGGGTGGGATATCGTTGCGGGGCGCCACAACCGCGACATCGTGCAGCGGATCGAGCGCCTCCACGACCTTCCAGCGGAGCCGGAACGGCGGATCAGCGATGGGGCGTACCGCCGCCTGCACGAGCGCGGGGAGCCCCCGTGGCAGGACATCGCACGGCCGTACATTCTCGATGCCGTGGACCGCGCACGAGATTGGAATGACCTGCGCCAGCGCCTTGGCGCGCATGGAGTCGTCCTGAAACTCGTGCGCCGCGGTGAGCGCGTCCAGGGTCTCGCATTTGCCGAGGGCTTCGATCGCACGGCGCCGGGCTGCGCCGCGTCACGGATTGACGCGCGCTGCGCGATCTCTGCGCTCGAACACCGCTTAGGTCCGTTCACGCCGTCGCATGAGCCTGCTCCTAGCATTGCCCACGGTGCGCCATGGAATAACACGGTTCGTCCAACGATTCTTGCAGCCGTCGATGCAGCGCAGTCCTGGGAAGATCTCCGAAAGCGACTGGATCAGCACGGCATCGTTATCAAGCTTGTCCAACGCGGCGGTCGCGTGCAGGGTCTTGCATTTGTACAGGGCCGTCACCCCGATGCGCCAGGGTGTGGAGCGTCTCGCATCGACCCCCGTTGCAAGAAGGCAGCGCTTGAGCAGCGGTTTGGCCCCTTCCCGCTAGATAAGCAGCAACGGCAAGAGCACAGCCGTGAAGCAGCCGTTAACGGAGAAGCGCGTCAGCGCAATCAGACACTGCGCGATCGTGCGGAGCAGGAAGGTGGTAGCGATCCCCGCTGGGCATTGCGTGAGGCCAGCCGGATCGCCGATCATGCTCGGATGCGCTCCGCGTATGCGGCATACCGCGACCGCTTCTTCGCCGAACGCAATCGTGCACTCGAGGCTCGCCGAAACACAGCTTGGGAGCGCGAGCGCGCGCAGCGCCAGCTCGAAGCCCGGCGCCGGCGCGAGGCGCGGCAGTTGTTGCGTGCCGTGGCGCGTCTGGGCGCGCGTGGTTTCATGGCGCGTCAAGTGGCGTATTGGTCGATCGACACCGTGATTGCACGCCGGAGAGCGCAAGAGCACGATGTTGCGCGCGTCCGCTGGGAGACAACGAAAATCGTATTGGCATCAGAGCGACGGGTATCGCGACAGGAGAAGATCATGGATTATCGCTCGTTTGTTACCGAAAAGGCGCGCGTCGGCGACCCCGCCGCGCAACGCGTGCTCGACATGCTGGCGGTGCCGGGTCGCAACCAGGAGCGTACCGCGCCAATATCCGAGCCGCGTCGAGTGAGCTTCAACGAAGTGCGCGCTCGCATTGAGGTTATCCGTGCGCAGGAGGAGGTACGCCGCGAGCGCTCGCGCGCGGAACGCGCGGGCCTGCAGCGCGTCGCGCAGCCGGCTGCACTCGACGATCAACTGGCAGTAGAGCGGAAACGAATTCAGGAGCAGATCGCCAATGCCACAGAGTTCACGGACGCAGAGCGTGCTCGACTCGCGCAACTTGCCCAAGAGAAGCGCTCATGGAATCCGCTCGCGCGAGCAGTAGCAACAAGAGCTCAGGCAGAACTCCGCGATGCGCGCCGCTCGCGTTACGATTCCGCAGTCGCGAAAGCGATGCGCGAATTTGAAGAGCGTGCCGTTCCGCAGATCGCCAAGCGCGTGGCTGCCGAAGAGCGCCGGTATCGCCAATTCGCCTCCACGTCACTTGACCTTGAAGGGCAAATGCGTGACGCGCGTACGGCCCTTCGCGACCGCATACCCCAGGTGGAGCACCGTATGCAAGTCCTTGAACGCGCGGGGGCTTCGCAGCTTGACGACTGCAAACTCAATGCGAACCTCAAGCAGCTCTCAGCCGCGATCGACCGGCAGTATTGGATCCTGCCAGAGGCGGTACGACGCGACGTCGAGTCCGCCATGAGGCGTGACCGCCGCGACCGTGATCGAGCGCGCGACACGATTTCGATGTAGGTAGTATGGCGCTAGCACTAATCTATATCTTTGCAACAGCCAAGCCGTTCTCCATACGTCGGCTCACCGCGCTGTTCGTTTCAGCGCTACTTATGGCGACGCCACTCCTGGAGATTGTTCACGTTCGGAATGTTCGAAACGATGCACTGATGATCGGAGCCTTGCTGACACTCCTCGTTTGGAGCACTCCTTTGCTGCGGGCGCTGCGCGACACCGTTCGTTACCGATCGCTATCTCTAGATGCTCTTCAACCTGTTTCGATCTTCGTCTTGTGGACGTATGGGTTCGCTCTAACCGCCGCACCAATAACTGCTATGTCTGAGGCGCTAAATCCGACTCGCGGGCTTCACCTAAGCGTACTTCTGCGACTCCTAGCGATAGCAAGTTTCGTCGCGCTCTTGCTTCGCGCGGGATCTCACAGCGACAGTTGTGCACGATCGCTCCAGCAAGTTCGCATTCGCGGCGGGCTTAGCAAGCCGTCCGCAACGCCCGATGGCTGCCGCTTATGGCGACTTGAACCCGCGACCACTGCTGTAGCCCGAGAGTGCCGAGAAGATTCGGAACAGTTGAGGTCGGCTCCCGAGTACCCCGACGGCAAACTATGGGCAAGCATGAATAGAGCAATGCGCAGCACTGCGATTGGCCTGAACGCTCTCGCGGGCTAAGGGACTCCCTGAGCGGTAGGCACTGATAGCGCCGCCGCCTTCCCGTTATTCCGTTGCTACGGCTAGGAGAACATCGCACCGCAGTCCCGGCAGCAGAAGTGGCGCCTTTGCCCAAGCCACCCCAGCAGAACTGTAATACCTCCGCAGACGCCGTAGCTCTCCTGCGTCGAATCGCTGGGCAGGTCGTCCTGTAGTTTCTCTTCGCCTTTCATGCCCCTCAACCACGACCAGGCTCAACTTTGGCAAGAGGGGCAATGGCGGTTGCGCTCAGCAGCAAGTCTAGGGGCGGCCGTGACCGAACCGAGGAGCAGCAAGGGGCTAGTCTGTTCGATTAGGCTAGCTCGGTAAGTGAGCAAGCGGATGGCCTTTCATTCGGACCTTGCGGCTCGTCGGTGCGAGGACGAACCGCCTCCAATCCACGGTCGCGGAGACGATTCGAAGTGAATTCGGAAAACCAAAGCGAGATCAGATATGAGTGACAGCTCTTCCACGATCGATCGTTTCTTTAGCGATCCCATTCTAAATGCGCCGTACGAGTATCCGCGGCAGCACTGGGAACTCGACGAACAAGGTCAGCCTACGCAGTGCATCATCGAGGGGCGCCGCCGAGCCGAATTCGTGACCCCAATCCCGAAGCCGAAAAAACAAAAGGGCTTCGATACTCAAACCGCGCTGCTGTTCGACGCCATCTCGACCGAGCGACAGCAGTACGACCCCACCTCGAACATCAACGCGATTCGCCAGCAGGTCGACAGCTGGCGGCATCGCTCGAATCCCGCCGATTGGCACGTAACGCCAGAAACAGGGCGCCTCTTGCAGCATTGGCGCAGCTATCCGTTCAGCGAAATTCGGCCGTTCTTCTGTCAAGTTGAAGCCGTCGAAACGTTAATCTGGCTTACCGAAGTGGCGCCGCATGAAGGCGCACGCCATAAGGGCATTCTCGAGTGGATCGACAACGCGAATGTCGCCGCAAACCCCGAGCTCTCGCGCATCGCGCTGAAACTCGCGACCGGCGCTGGCAAGACGACCGTTATGGCGATGATTATCGCTTGGCAAACCGTCAACGCGGTGCGCCACTCGCAGAGCAAGCGGTTCACGCGCGGGTTTCTCGTCGTGACGCCCGGCCTTACGATCAAGGACCGGCTGCGGGTTCTCCAGCCCAACGATCCCGATAGCTATTATCAAGCGCGTGAGCTCGTGCCAGCCGACATGTTCGAAGACGTCAACCGTGCGAAGATCGTCATCACGAATTACCACGCGTTCAAACTTCGCGAGCGCATAGAGCTCTCCAAGGGCGGACGAGCGCTGCTGCAAGGACGCGGCGAAGAGCTGAACACGCTCGAAACCGAAGGCCAGATGCTCCAGCGCGTGATGCCCGAACTGATGGGCTTCAAGAACGTGCTCGTACTCAACGACGAGGCGCACCACTGTTACCGCGAGAAACCCGGCGCCGAGCCCAATGAAGAGCTAAAAGGCGACGAGAGAACCGAGGCGCAGAAAAACACGGAAGCCGCACGCCTTTGGATCTCCGGCCTGGAAATCGTCAAACGCAAGCTCGGCCTTACTCGCGTCGTTGATCTCTCCGCGACGCCGTTCTTCCTCAGTGGATCGGGCTACGCCGAAGGCACGCTCTTCCCGTGGACCGTTTCGGACTTCTCCCTGATGGACGCGATCGAGTGCGGTGTCGTAAAACTGCCGCGCGTTCCAATCGCGGACAACATTCCCGGCGGCGACATGCCGATGTATCGCAACCTGTGGGAACACATTCGCCGCAACCTCCCGAAGAAGGGCCGCGGGAAGAGTGCGGCGCTCGACCCGCTCAACCTGCCGCCGCAGTTGCAGACTGCGCTCGACGCGCTCTACGGCCACTACGCCAAGACGTTTGACGAATGGCAGAAAGCAGGCATCGCGGCGCCGCCATGTTTCATCATCGTCTGCAACAACACCGCCACCTCGAAGCTCGTCTACGACTACGTTTCGGGATTCTCGCGTGAAAAAGACGACGGAACATCCACGTACGAAGCCGGTCGTCTCCCGCTCTTTCGCAACTTCGACGAACACGGAAACCCGCTATCCCGTCCCAACACGCTGCTGATCGACAGCGAGCAGCTCGAATCCGGCGAAGGCCTGGATCCAAATTTCCGCGCAATGGCGGCTGATGAGATCGAGCGCTTTCGTCGCGAAATTCTGGAGCGCGGCGGCCCTCTCGCAGAAGAGCTGAAGGCTGGCAAAGACCTCGATGACGTCACGATCTTGCGCGAAGTGATGAACACCGTCGGTAAGCGCGACCGCCTTGGCGGGTCGATCCGTTGCGTCGTCTCTGTTGCGATGCTGACGGAGGGCTGGGACACCAACACTGTGACGCACGTGCTCGGCGTCCGCGCATTCGGCACGCAATTGCTGTGCGAACAGGTCATAGGCCGCGCCCTGCGTCGCCAGTCCTACGATCTCAATGAAGAGGGGCGCTTCAACGCTGAGTATGCCGACGTGCTCGGTGTTCCGTTCGACTTCACGGCCAAGCCTGTCGTAGCGGCTCCGCAAGCGCCGAGGGAAACGGTTCAGGTCCGCGCCGTGCGCCCCGAGCGCGATGCGCTGGAAATTCGCTTCCCGCGCGTCGAAGGCTACCGCGTCGAGCTGCCGGAAGAGCGCTTGTCGGCCAACTTCACGCCTGAGTCGACGCTCAGGCTAACGCCGCAGCTCGTCGGGGCGACAGAGACAACGAATTCCGGCATCATAGGCGCACAGGTCGACCTCAACCTCGTGCACACCGGTGACGTCCGACCTTCACAAGTGCTCTATGAGCTAACGTCGCACCTCGTGCTCCATCGTTGGCGTGAAGCCGGGGAAGACCCGAAACTCCATTTGTTCGGCCAGCTCAAGCGCATCGCGAAGGAATGGCTCGACAACTATCTCACCTGCGACGGCGGTACCTATCCGGCGCAGCTCAAGTACCAGACCCTCGCGGACATGGCGTGTCAGAAGATCATCAATGCGATCAATCGCCAATACGTCGGTACGCAGGCGATCAAAGCCGTTCTCGATCCCTACAATCCGACTGGCTCGACGGTACACGTGAACTTCAATACGTCGAAGCGCAATCGCTGGACGACCGACCCGCGCCGCTGTCAGGTGAACTACGTGCTACTCGACAGCGACTGGGAAGCCGAGTTCTGCCGCGTCGCCGAGAAACACCCGCGCGTGCGCACATATGTAAAGAACGACGGCCTCTTCTTTGAGGTCCCCTATCGCTTTGGTTCCGTGATGCGCCGGTACCGGCCCGACTTCATCGTGCGCGTCGAGGACGGCCGCGGCGAAGACGACTTGCTCAATCTGATCGTCGAGATCAAAGGCTACCGTGGCGAAGATGCCAAGGAGAAGAAGTCAACGATGGAAACATATTGGGTTCCTGGCGTCAACAACCTCGGCACCTATGGCCGCTGGGCATTCGCGGAGCTCACTGAAGTGTATCGCATTGCGTCGGATTTCGAAGCCAAGGTTGAGGCGGCGATGAACGAAGGTATTGAAGCCGCGGCATCGACGATGCCGGAAGCGAGTTAAAGGCGATGGCAAAGAAATCGCCAGCTAGCAAGACGGTCACCACGCTAACCCACGACGAGGCGACGCGTAGGAACATCCCGACGGCGGAGTATGAGTCGCTCATCCAGCCATCCGAAAAGACGCCGATCCAAGTGGCGTACGAGCGGCGTGACTCGGACCTCGATCCTCAACTGATCTGGCGTGGCAAATATGAAGGGCCCGCCGATGTTGTCGTGTCGGCGCAACCGCTGTACATCCAGGAAAAGGTGCATCCCAAAGCGCTTATCGACGACCTGTTGCGCGAGACGCGCGAGCGCCGTCACGAAGCGGGCGAGATCATGCCTGACCTGTTCGCGGATTTCAATGGGCTCCCACACGGCGTCGACAAGACCGAGTTCTACCAGCACGATCAGAACTGGTCGAATCGGATGATTCTCGGCGACTCGCTCCGTGTAATGGTAAGTCTCGCCGAACGAGAAGGCCTACGCGGAAACGTGCAGTGTATCTACGTCGATCCGCCCTACGGCATCAACTTTAGAAGTAACTTTCAGTGGTCTACGACGACCCGCGATGTAAAGGATGGCAGTATAGAGCACATCACCCGCGAGCCCGAACAGGTAAAGGCGTTCCGCGATACGTGGCGCGATGGTATTCACAGCTATCTCACGTACCTGCGCGATCGCCTCCTGGTTGCCGGTGACCTGCTATCTGACTCCGGGTCGATTTTCGTTCAGATTGGGGAGGAGAACGTCCACCTTGTTCGTTCCCTGATGGACGAGGTTTTCGGTGAAGATAATTTCATTGCGCAAATCTCGTTTGTCAAAGCCGGCGCACTCGGAGCACGAGGTCTGCCAAGGCGTTTAGATTACCTTCTATGGTTCGGTAAAGCCAGTGGTGCAGCGAAGTTCCGGTCGCTCTTCCAGAAGAAGTCTCTAGACAATCTCGGCCAGTACACCTCCATCGTAACGGATGCTTACTCTCTTAGGCCGCTTACAGCGGACGAAAAACGCAACCTGGAGACAATCGCCATCGCTCGACTTTGCCGACTAGTATCGTTTACGAAGCCGGGCCCAGGGGCTCGGTATCCTCTCTATTTTGAGGGTGGCGTCTTCAGTCCGGGCAATCGTTGGTGGGGCTTCCCCGAAGAAAGCACCAAAGGCATTATCAAAGCTGGTAGGCTGCGTCGGCAGGGCAATTCCGTTGCAAGTCTGCGATATTGGAATGACTTGGCAGTCGACGAGTTATCGAACCTTTGGATTGACACCGCCTCGGGCAGCGCGATGGAGAAGATCTACGTTGTACAAACTAACGTAGAAATCGTCAAGCGTTGCTTGCTCATGGCCACGGATCCGGGCGATCTCGTACTCGATCCAACCTGCGGATCAGGCACGACGGCGTACGTCGCGGAACAATGGGGGCGGCGGTGGATCACAATTGACACCTCTCGCGTTGCGCTTGCTCTAGCGCGGGCCCGCATTATGGGAGCGCGGTATCCCTATTATATCCTCGTAGACTCTCGCGAAGGCCAACTCAAAGAATCAGAGGTAACGCGGACTACGCCGAGCTCGCAACCAGTGCATGGAAATATTCGTCACGGCTTTGTTTACGAGCGCGTGCCGCACGTTACTTTGAAGTCCATCGCGAATAACGCGGAAATCGACGTTATCTGGGACAAGTGGCAGCAAGCGCTGGAGCCGTTGCGCGAGTCGCTAAATGCCGCGCTGAAGAAAAATTGGCAAGAATGGGAGATTCCGCGCGAGGCCGACCCCGAGTGGGCGCCCGGTGCGGCGAAGCCGCATGCCGAATGGTGGCAGGCTCGCATCGCGCGACAACAGGAGATCGATAAGTCTATCGCTACGAAAGCCGAGTTTGAATACCTATACGATAAACCGTACGATGACAAGAAGATCGTCCGCGTCGCAGGTACCTTTACGGTTGAAAGCCTGAGCCCGCATCGCGTTCTCAGCGTCGGGACCGATGACGAGCTCATCGATCCGCTCGACATGGTTCGCAAGAATGGCGCGGATGGTCGCTCGTTCGTCGAAACGATTCTCGAGGATCTCAAGATCGCTGGCGTGCAGCAAGCGCACAAGGCAGACAAGATCGTGTTCACCGCGCTGACGCCCTGGCCCGGCGACTACGTCTGCGCGGACGGTCGCTACATCGAGGGCGCTCCGGGATCCGGCAAGGAAAGGCGCGCAGCGATTTTCATCGGGCCGGAGTTCGGCACCGTGCGCCGCGCCGATCTCGTAGCTGCAGCGAAAGAGGCGGCCGATGCCGGATTCGACGTCCTCATCGCCTGCGCGTTTGCCTACGAAGCTCGCACAACTGAGTTCAACAAGCTTGGGTCGCTGCCGGTACTGAAGGCGCGAATGAATGCCGACCTGCACATGTCCGACGACCTCAAGAACACCGGCAAGGGCAACCTCTTCGTCATCTTCGGAGAACCCGACATCGAGCTCATCAAGGAACCGGACGATAAGCTGCGTGTGAAGATCAAGGGCGTCGACGTTTTCAAGCCCAACACCGGCGAAGTCATCAGCGACGGAGCTGACGGTATCGCATGTTGGTTCGTCGACACGGATTACAACGAGGAGAGTTTCTTCGTGCGTCACGCGTACTTCTTAGGCGCCGGCGATCCATACGGCTCGCTGAGGACCACGCTGAAGGCTGAAATCGATGCGGACGCGTGGAGTTCGCTGAACAGCGACACCTCACGCGCATTCCCAAAACCGAAGTCAGGGCGAATCGCAGTGAAGGTTATCAACCACCTCGGCGACGAGGTGATGAAGGTCTTCAAGGTCGATTAGACCGGTGAAGTTTCTCATCGCGGATACCTTCACAGATAGCCTGGCGAGACTTACGTCCGACGAACAGAAGACCGTCAAGACAACCGCCTTCGACTTGCAGACTAACCCCAAGCAGCCGGGTCTTCAGTTTCACAAGCTGGACAAGGCGAGGGACCCACGCTTTTGGTCTGTGCGCGGCAGCCGTGACCTACGCCTCGTCGTTCACCGAACCGACGACGCGTTATTGCTGTGCTACGCTGGCCATCACGATGACGCGTACGACTGGGCGGAGCGCCGGAAGATCGAAGTCCACCCGAAGACCGGCGCCGCGCAGATCGTCGTTGTGCGCGAAACCGTCCAGGAAATCGCGATTCCGAAGTACATCGAGGTACCGTTGCACGCATCTCCAAAGCCGAAGCTGTTCGCTGGAATTTCGGATGACGAACTTCTCGGCTTCGGCGTTCCGACCGAGTGGCTCAACGATGTGCGCGGCGCAACGGAAGATACGTATCTCGCGCTGAGCGATCACTTGCCGCGCGAGGCCGCGGAGGCACTCTTGGACTTGGCAACCGGAGGGAAGCCGGAACCCGCTCCTAGGGCGATCGCTGGCGCCGATCCGTTCCAGCACCCCGACGCCATGCGCCGCTTCCGCGTGATGCACGACGTTGAGGAACTGGCACGCGCGATGGAGTTCCCGTGGGAGAAATGGACTATCTTCCTCCATCCAGCCCAGCGTGCGCTGGTGGAGAGAACGTTCAATGGGCCAGCTCGCGTAGCAGGTTCTGCCGGCACTGGCAAGACGATCGTTGCGTTGCACCGAGCAGCGTTTCTTGCACGCAGCAATCCCGACAGCCGCGTTCTTCTCGCCACCTTTTCGGAGCCGCTAGCTAATGCTCTGCGCACGAAACTGCGCCGTCTGGTCGGCAACGAACCGCTGCTCGGCGAACGCATCGAAGTGCACGCACTCGACTCGATCGGCCAAAGGCTCTATGAGTTGAATGTCGGCCGCATCGCGCTGGCGACCAGGGATGCGCTCAAGGCTGCGCTGCGGGACGCGGCCGTGCAAGCAAAGGACGGAAAATTCTCCCCGCAATTCCTCTTCGCGGAATGGCAGGACGTTGTGGACGCATGGCAGCTCGACTCCTGGGAATCCTATCGTGACGTCGTGCGCCTCGGACGAAAGACGCGACTGCCAGAAAAACAGCGCGCCTCGCTTTGGAGCATCTTCCATGATGTTCGAAACGCTTTACGCGATCGGGGCGAAGTCACCGCTCCGCAGATGTACGCCCAGCTTGCGTTCAAGTTGAAAGAAAAGGGACGTGCCCCGTTCGACTGCGTCGTTGTCGACGAGGCGCAGGACCTCAGCGTTGCACAGTTACGCTTCCTTGCAGCATTCGGTGGAACTCGCGCGAATGCACTGTTCTTTGCCGGGGATCTGGGCCAGCGCATCTTCCAGCAGCCGTTCTCATGGAAGGCGTTAGGTGTCGATGTCTCTGGCCGTTCGTTTCGCCTCAAGATCAACTACCGAACGTCACACCAAATTCGCAGCCAGGCTGATCGTCTATTGGATCCGGAATTATCGGATGTCGACGGCATCGTGGAAAAGCGTAGCGGAACGATCTCCACGTTCAACGGCGACCCGCCCGAAGTGGTAATCGCGGGTAACCCAGCGGAGGAAATCGAGACCGTCGCTGCGTGGATCCAGCGCCGCTCGAGTGAAGGCGTCGTTCCACATGAAATTGGTGTCTTCGTTCGTTCAGAAGCCGAACTCGACCGAGCCCGGGGTGCTGTCGAACGTGCTGGCCTACAATGTAATGTTCTCGACGAGCGCGTTGAGGCGGCGAGCGGTCGCGTGCCAATTGGAACGATGCACCTTGCAAAAGGACTCGAGTTTCGTTCCGTGGCGGTAATGGCTTGCGACGACGAAGTCCTTCCGCTTCAGGAACGGATCGAAAGCGTTGGAGACGACGCCGACCTGGCCGCGGTCTATGCCACGGAGCGTCACCTGCTCTACGTGGCCTGCACACGCGCTCGCGACCACCTGCTGGTTACAGGAGTGGAGCCGGCCTCGGAGTTTCTCGACGACCTTCGCCAGGCGTGACAGTCGCTTGTAGAGGAGCATCGGACTCTTGTCTTTTTTTGGCCGTGTCTCTCACGCTGAAAAACCACGATGGAAGTCATACAGGACAGTGCGACCCTCCGTTCCGGAGCTGCCGACGTCAAGCCTACCACCGGCACCGCTCCGCGTAAACGCTTCCCATCGGCTCGCTACGCTCGGCGTTGACGCGGAGCCTCTGCGCCGGCGGTTCCTGCGCCGTGCGGCAGCTCCGTGTCGGGCCGCCTAGTGATTCGACGTCGAACGGCTTGACGGCCGACGATGCGGCAGCGATAATTGGTGTGTAAGCGCACACACGACTTTCACCCGCATAATAATGCGGGTGAAAAGCCTCTGAGGCACGATCGTCCTCGGGGCTTTTTCTTTTTATGCTCATGCGTTTCGGTTTGAAAGCTTGATGAAGTCATCTAATTCGTATCTGTACACTCTACCGCGACGCGAGCGGGATCCGATGGGCATCATCTTCCCGTCGATCGGTCTGCTCATTTGGCTTGGGGCCGCATCCTGCTGGGTCGCGACGCAAGACGTCGCGCGCACGTTCGGTTATCAACCCTCGCTCGGCCGGCCGCTCTTCGAGCACATCTACTCGCCGTTCGAGCTGCTCGCATGGGCGATCAAGTTCGACCATCCCGCGCGTTTCGGGGTCGGGATCCATCAGGTGTTCGTTCGTGCGTATGAGATCGTGTTGCTCGGCAACGCCCTCGGCGTGGTTGGGGCTGCTGCGATGGCTACGCGCCGGTTTCGACGGTTGCAACGCCGCACTGATCTCCATGGTTCGGCCCACTGGGCGTCACCGGATGAAGTTCAAGCTACCGGTCTTATCGGCCGCGATCGCGGCGTCTACGTTGGCGCGTGGCGTGACCCGGCATCGAAGCGGACGAAGTACCTGCGCGACGGGAGCCCGACGCACTGCCTCGCCTTCATGCCGACGGGCTCGGGCAAGACCGTCGGCTTGGTTATCCCGACGCTGCTCTCATGGCAACGTTCGGCCGTCGTTCACGACCTCAAAGGCGAGATCTGGGCAAAAACGGCGGGATGGCGCGCTGCGAGCGCGGAGCATGGCGGGCTCGGCCAGCGCGTCTACAAGTTCGAGCCGACGGCGACCGACGGTTCGAGCGTACGGCTGAACCCGTTCGACCGCATCCGAGTTGGCACGCCGTACGAAATCCAGGACGTCCAGAACATCGTCGAGCTGGTCGCCGACGAGGGCGAGAAGCCCGTTCGGGGAGACAACCGCTTCTGGGTCGAGATGGCCAAGCGGCTGCTGCTCGGCCTGAGTCTCCACGTCAAGCACGACGGCGATCCGCGCAACGACTCGCTTCCCGGTGTTGCCTCGACGCTTGCCGACCCGCGCTTTGACGACGTTGACAAGTTCTTTGAACATCTGCGCGATTACCCACACGATCCCTTGCATTCGCGCCGGTGGCTCGATGCAGAGGGCGAGCCAACCGCGACTCATCCACTGGTCGCGCAGATCGCAACGCAGATGCTCGCGATGGAGCCGCGTGTCAAAGCAAACATCGTCGCCGAAGCGCAGAGCTTTTTGACGGTCTACAGTGACCCGGTAATTGGGGCGAACATTACGTCCAGCGACTTCGATATTTCGGAGCTGCACGATGGTCATCTGAGCCTATACCTCGTCGTGCAGCCGGCGCACAAAAAACGCTTGCGTGCCTTGACGCGCCTGCTCCTAACGCAGATCATGCTCGCCTTAATGGACACCCACGATCACGTCCGCGAGCCGAGCGTCCTGATTATGCTAGAAGAAGTTGCTGAGATTGGTGCTCTCGACATTGTGGCGACCGCGCTTGGGCTTGGGCGGGGATATGGGCTTAAGCTGTATCTCATAGCCCAGGACCTTAGCCAGCTCGAAACGGCCTGGGGCAGCAAGAGCAAGACGCTCGTTGCGAACTGTGCAATCCGCATTGCATCGGCACCGAACGACGTCGCGACGGCCGAGCTGCTCTCAAAGATGTGCGGCACGATGACCGTCCGGCACACTGTTCGGAACTACTCCGGCAGCCGCCTCAGTGCGCTGCTGCCGCATACGATGACTACCGAACACGACACGCAGCGCCCGCTGCTGACGCCCGACGAAGTCATGCGCCTTCCCGGGCCGCAAAAGGCCGACACGGGCGAAATCATTACAGCGGGGAATCTCCTCGTCTTCGCATCCGGACGTGCGCCCATTTATGGCGTGCAGCCCCTTTACTTTCGCGATCGCACGTTTACGCATCGTGCATCGATTCCGGCGCCGGACGTGAGCCGTGCCTGAGCAATTATCGCTGAACGATCAGCTGCACGTGCGTCTGCAGGAGAAGCTGCGTCGCGAGCTCGGCGCGGCTGTGCTCGATGCGCTGGCGGACCCGCGCGTGATCGAAGTAATGCTCAATCCCGACGGACGATTGTGGATAGACGAGCTCGGCATTGGCATGCGCGATACCGGGACGCAGATCTCCGCTGCTCAGGCCGAGAACCTGCTCGGCACCGTCGCCGCGACGCTCGGCTACGTCATTACGCCGGGACGTCCGGTGCTCGAAGGGGAACTCGCTCTCGACGGCAGCCGCGTGTGCGGATTGCTTCCGCCGGTGGTGCTTGCGCCGGCGTTCTGCATTCGCAAGGCCGCGGCACTGGTCTACGGTCTCGACGACTACGTGCGTGACGGCATTCTCGACGGCGTCGTGGCACCGACGCTTGCGAGCATCGATCGCCCGCCGGCGCGCGGCCACGCGGCGGTCCTGCGCCACGCGATCCGCACGCGCCAGAACATCTTGGTCGTGGGCGGCACGCAGAGCGGCAAGACAACACTGGCCAACGGGCTGCTCCACGAGCTGAGTACCGCGATCGGCTCGACACAACGCGTCCTGATGATCGAAGAGACGCGCGAGCTGCGCTGCAGCGTGCCCAATCACATTGCGCTGCGAACGACCGAAACCGTCGACATGACGCGCCTGGTGCGCACCGCACTGCGCCTGCGGCCCGACCGCATCATCGTCGGCGAGGTGCGCGGTGCCGAAGCGCTGGCGATGCTCAAAGCCTGGAACACGGGGCACCCCGGCGGCATTGCGACCGTGCACGCCAATGACGCCCGCGCTGGCCTCATTCGGCTCGAGCAGCTGGTCCAGGAAGCCAACGTGCCGCCGCAGCCGGCGCTGATTGCGGAAGCGGTTGACCTCATCGTCGTCATTGTGCGCACGCCGACTGGCCGAAAGATCACCGAGATCGCCCGTGTCCACGGGGCGTCCGCCTCCGGCTACGTGCTCGAAGCGATCGACCCCGCAACTGTCGACGAGACACCGCAGATGCACCGCCATTTGATCGCCCTATGAATTACTAAACCAAGAGAGGATTACGTTATGATTCGCATGCCCGCCGCGGTGAGAACCGCGGCGTCGTTATTTCCGCTCTTCGCGATCGCCATGCTGCAGCCGGTGCTCGCAAGTACCGGCGGCGGTCTGCCGTGGGATACGCCACTGCAGACGTTGCAGAACGACCTGACCGGACCGGTTGCCACCGCGGTCTCGGTGCTCGCGCTCTTCGCCGCCGGCGCGGCGCTGGTTTTCGGCGAGGAGCTTGGGCACCTCGTGCGGCGTGCGCTGTTGCTCGTCGTCGCGATCGCCTTTCTCGTGCTCGGCAACAACTTCTTGACGGCGCTGGGCCTGACGGGAGCGGTGATATGACCGATCGGCCGCGCACAATTCCCATTCACCTATCGCTGATTCGACCGATCCTGTTGATGGGCGCCGAGCGCGAGCTCGTGCTGATCTCGGGTATCCTCGCAGCGGTGCTCGTGATGAGCCTCGCTCGCCTGCTCTTTACCATTATCGGCGTCGTCTTCTGGGGCTTGAGTCTCGGGGCGTTGCAACGCGCCGCCAAGTCCGATCCGCAGTTTACCCGCGTTTATCTGCGCCACACGCGCTACCGCGCCTACTACGCGGCGCAGTCGCGCGCGACATCGCGCCTTTCAACCGTGCGGGAGGGGATGCCGTGCTAAACCTGCGCGAGTTTCGCTCGACGGCAAAAGGTTTGCCCGATCTCCTCAACTATGCCGCGGTCGTCGACGACGGCGTCGTGCTCAACAAAGACGGCAGCTTGACGGCGGCGTGGACGTATCGTGGCGAAGATCTCGATTCGGCCAGCGTGCCCGAGCTCTCCGGGCTCTCGGCGCGCGTCAACGCGGCGTTGGCGCGGCGCGGCAGCGGATGGATGATCCACGTCGACGCGCTGCGTACCGAGGCGCGCGGCTACCCGCAGACGGGGGCGTTTCCCGATCGTACGACGCTGCTCATCGACACAGAGCGGCGGGCGGCGTACGAGGCCGAAGGCGCGCACTACGAGAGCCGCTACGTGCTCTCCGTGACCTACCTTCCGCCGATCGACGCGCAGCACGCGATCGCGACCTTCTTCGTCGAGGGCGACCGGCCGCGGGAGCACGCCGGCATGGCTTCCCGAGCGCTGGAAACCTTCGCGGGCGCCCTTGTGGAAATCGAGGATAACCTGTCAGCAGCGCTGCGGCTAGTGCGCCTGCGCGGCCGCCGGATCGAGGACCCCTTCGGGCGCGGCCACATCCACGACGAGCTGCTCCGCCACCTGATGGTGTGTCTCACCGGGGAAGACCATCCGGTCAACCTGCCGCCGATCCCGATGTACCTCGATGCGGTCTTCGGCTCGCAGGACTTCTTCGGGGGCTTGCGCCCGCGCATCGGCTGCCGTCACATTCGCCCGATCGCGATCACCGGGTTTCCAGCGGAGAGTTATCCGGGCATCCTTGACTTCCTCAACCGCCTGCCGCTTTGCTACCGGTGGTCGACGCGTTTTATTCTGCTCGATGCGCCGGCCGCGCAGCAACGAATCAACCGATACCGCGCGCGCTGGTGGCAGAAGCGCAAGAGCTTGCGCAACCTCGTGCGCGAACAGACCGGCACGGCGCCGACGCACGTCGATGCCGACGCCGACGCGATGGCGACCGATGCCGTTGCCGCACTGGCCGATGCATCAAGCGGTGCCGTAAAGTTCGGCTACTATACGAGCGTCGTCGTGCTGATGGATGAGAACTCCGAGCTGGTCGATGCCGCGGCGCGCGACGTGCTTAAGGCGATTCACCATGCGGGTTTTGGCGCCCGCATCGAAGATGTCAACGCCGTCGAGGCGTTCTTGGGGACGTTGCCGGGCCACGGCGTTCCGAATATCCGCCGGCCGCTGCTGCACACGCTCAACCTCGCCGATCTGCTGCCGCTCACGACCATCTGGCCTGGACTCGCGCAACAGCCCTGTCCCTTCTATCCGCCGCACAGCCCGCCGCTTGCGTACGCGGCGACCACGGGCGCAACGCCGTTTCGCTTGAACCTCCACGTCGGCGACGTCGGCCATACGTTGGTCGTCGGACCGACCGGCAGCGGTAAATCGACGTTGCTGGCGTTCCTGCTCGCGCAGCATTTCCGCTATCCCGACGCGCACGTCTTCGCGTTCGACAAAGGCTACTCGCTCTATGTGCTCTGTGCCGCAAGCGGCGGATCGTACTACGAGATCGGCGCCGATAGCGGCCCGACGTTTACGCCGCTGGCGCAGATTGACGCACCGTCGGAGCGTTTGTGGGCGCAAGAGTGGCTCGAGACGCTCGTCACGTTGCAAGGTGTGACGGTCACTCCGGTGCACCGGCGCGCGCTGCATCACGCACTCGAGCTGCTCGCCAGCGCGCAGAGCCGCACGCTCACGGATCTCGTCAACACGGTCCAAGACCAGCTCTTACGCGATGCGCTCACGCCCTATACGCTCGCGGGTCCGCTCGGGAGATTGCTCGACGCTGAACGCGACGAGCTCGACGAGAATCTCTTCCAAGTCTTCGAGCTCGACCACGTCGCGATGATGGGCGAGAAGAATCTCGTGCCGGTTCTCCTCTACCTGTTTCATCGTGTGCAGCGGCGCTTGGCGCGCGGACGCCCGGCAATCGTTGCGCTGGGGGAAGCGTGGCTCGCGCTCTCGCATCCGCTCTTTCGCGAGAAGATCCGCGAGTGGCTCAAGACCTTGCGCAAGAGCAATGGCGGCGCGATTCTCGAGACGCAGTCCATTAGCGACATTACCGAGTCGCCGATTCGCGACGTCATCATCGAGTCGTGTCTGACGAAGATCTTTCTGCCCAACAGCGAGGCGCAGACCGAACACGCTGCCGGCGCATACAAAGCCTTGGGGCTTTCGCCACGCCAGATCGAGCTGGTCGCGCGCGCGGTGCCCAAGCGCCAATACTACTACAGCAGTCCGCTCGGCAAACGGCTTTTCGAACTTGGGCTCGGGCCGATTGCGGTCAGCTTTCTCGGTGCGGCCGGCCGCGATGACCTCGCCGCGATGCGCAGCCTCCGCGATCGCTTTCCTACTACATGGCCGGCCGAGTGGCTGTACCGGCGTGGGCTGCGCGATGCTGCCGCGCAGTGGGCCGACTCGTTACCACCCGCTTCAACGCTCACTACACCTTCTCTTTAAAGGAGACCACCATGAAACGAAATCTCTTCCGCGCCGTCGCGCTGGTAGCGGCGCTTCTCTGCGCACCCGCACAGCCTGCCCAAGCGCAAGTGGCCGTCTATGACGCGGCCAACTACGTCAAGAACGCGCTGACCGAGCTGCACACGCTGCAGATCGTGACCGATCAAGCAACCCAGATTGCCAATCAGCTTCAGCAGATCGACTACCAAGTGCAGAGTCTGCGCAACTTCCCCAACGGCATCTGGGGCCAAATCCAAGAGGACCTGCAGGCGCTCACGCACATCGCCAAAGTCGGCCAGAGCATCAGCTACGGCGACGCCAACCTGAGCACCGAGTTCACGCACATGTATCCAGGCTACGAGGTGCCGACGAACTACACGCGAGCCTACACGCAGTGGTCGACCAACGCACTGGGCGGCATCCAAGGTGCGCTGCAGTCGGCCAACTTGCAGAGCACGCAGTTCCAGAGTGAAGATGCACTCTTTAGCCAGCTTCAAGGCCTCTCCAACGGGTCCGTCGGGCAAATGCAGGCACTGCAAGCCGGCAACATGATCGGTATCCAGGAGGTGCAGCAGCTCGAGAAACTGCGCCAGCTGCAGATGGCGCAGCTCCAAGGCGAGTTCGACTACCTGGCCACGCAGCAGCAGAACGACCTAGTGAAGTTCGCGACGCTGCGCGCTTGGCTGGACAGCCAGCAGAACTACAAGTCCAGCGAGTAGCGTTGTAATGCGAAGGTTCACGAGAGCAGCATCGCTGCTCTTTTTTCTTCCGCTCCTACCGACAGCAGCGCTTGCGGAATCGGCTCCGGTCTGCGTACCGGGCGCCGGCGAGGGCGGCATCCTTACGGGCCTAGCGCATCAGTTCAGCACCACGACCCAACCTTGGATGACGACCGCCCTGCACTACGCGCAAGGCCTGTTCTTTGCGCTGGTTGCAATTGAAATCGCGTGGTCGGCGATCACGTACGTCCTGCAGAAGGACAGTCTGCCGGACTTCGTCGCGTCGCTGCTGCTGAAGATCCTGGGCGTCGGGTTTTTCTTCATCGTGTTGCAGCCGCAGTACGGACCGGTCTGGATCGGCGACATTATCTCCAGCTTCAGCCAAGCTGGCAGCGCGATCAGCGGACAGGTGCAGTTGACACCCGGCGATCCGAGCTCGGTCTTCAACTGCGGCACGGACATCGCCAACGCGATGCTCGAGAGCACCTCGGAGAATCAGGGCATGACGCTTGGCAATCTCTTGCCTATGATCGAGATCGTTCTTACCTCGATGATCTGCGCGCTTGGCGTCGTGTTGGCCTTTGCCATCATCGCGGGCCAGCTGCTCATCACGCTGGTCGAGTCGTACATCGTGATCGGCGCCGGCGTCTTCATGCTCGGCTTTACCGGCAGCCGCTGGACGCTGGTCTTCGGGGAGAAGTACGTTGGCTACGCGGTCAGTATCGGCATCAAGCTTTTCATGCTAGAGCTGATCGTCGGGCTGGGGTTCGACCTCGGACAGCAGTGGGGCTCACTGTTCGCAAACGGCATCGCACCGCCGGAAACCTACATCGAGGTGGTGGGCGCGGCGCTGGTCTTCGGCTTTCTCGCATGGCAGATTCCCAGTCTCGCGGCTTCCCTCATGAACGGCGCGCCGCGAATGACGCTGGGTAGCTTCGTGAGCACCGCCGGCGCCGTTGCCGTCGGCGGCGTAATCGTCGGAAGCGGTGTCGGCGCGCTGACCGCCGGTGCGACAACGCTTGCCGGCGGCAGTTCTGAAACCGTTCGTGCGGCCGGCGACGTCGGCGATGTCGAGAGCGCGCGCATCCTCGATACCGGCGGGCCTGGCGACGGGCGTTCCGGGTACGTCGGAAGCACGTACGATCCCGACGCGTACGCACGCGATTCGGACATGTTCGCGAGCAGCGCAACCTCGGAGCGCGACGACGAAATCGCGGACGCCGCTGACGCGGTCAGCGAATCCGACGATTCGACTGAATCCGCGCTCACGGAAGAGGAAGTCGCCACAACGCGCGCGAGCGACGCGGCCGTTGCCGCCGACGACGCTCGCGAGGTTACCCAAGCCGAAGAGAGTGACGTGCGCAGCGATCCAGCCGGCGCGCCGCGCGGCATCAATCCGACGCTCTTTCGCCAGCCGCCCGTGCCCGACGATTCCGCCGACGGCACCATCGAAATCCGCTTCAAACATCCTGAATGAGTGAGTGAACATATGAAAACAGCCGAACACGCCAGCCCAAATGCGGCGGCGCTCGAAACCCCCTATCTCTCGGCCCGTCGCGAGTGGAACGAACGCTACGGCGACTACATTGCGCGCGCGCGCAGCTGGCGATGGGCCGCGTTCTCGGCCCTCGCCGTGTCGCTGGTACTCGCTGTCGGCGTGGTCTGGCAAGGTGCGCAGAGCAAAGTCGTGCCGTACGTTGTCGAGGTCGACAAGCTCGGCGACGCGATTGCGGTCGCCCGTGCGGATCGTGCTGCACCGGCCGACGTCCATGTAATCAAGGCGCGACTCGCCGCCTGGATCGTCGACGTGCGCTCGGTCAGCTCCGACCCGCTGGCGCAGAAGGCCGCACTCTCACGCTCCTACGCTATGACTGCGGCCACCGCGACGCTCTTTCTCAACGACTACTACCGGCAGCACTCGCCATTTAGCCAGAACCACACGGTTGCGGTTGGCGTCGATGCGGTGCTGCCGATTAGCAAGCAAACCTACCAAATCCAATGGAGCGAGGACGGACGCGACCTGCAAGGCCGCAACCTCGCTACAACGCACTGGCTTGCCAGCATCACCGTCGCGTTTGATCCGCCAACGGATGAACGCGGCGTCCTGAGCAACCCGCTCGGGCTCTACGTGACCGGCATCAGCTGGACCCAACACTTGTAACTTTTCATCGCTTTTTGTGAGGAATGACCAATGCCGCGACAGATCAGGATCTTCGTTCTTCTTAGCTGTGCGCTCGTTCCGGCGGTTGCCCATGCGGGGCCGATCGCCGGGCCCGACGGTGTGCTGCGCTATCCGTTTGGGGAGCGCACGCCGCCGACATTGCGCTGCAAGCCGCTCTTCGTCTGTGACCTCGTGCTCGAACCCGGCGAGACGATTATCAACGTCGCAGTCGGCGACTCGGTGCGCTGGCTCATTGCGCCAGCATCGAGCGGCGGTGGCGATGGCGCGACACCGCACGTCCTCGTCAAGCCAACCGAAGCCGGCCTGCGAACGAACCTCATCGTGACGACGAACCGGCGCACGTATTACCTAACACTCGTGTCAAGTTACAGCTTTCCGATGCCGCGCATCGGCTTTCTCTATCCGCAAGACCCGCAGCAAGCTTTTGCCACTGCAGCTGTGGGGCGGGGGGTTCGCGTGGGCGCACCGCTGCCCGATACAGCGATCGACAAGCTCGATTTCAACTATCGCATGAGTGGCGACCACGACTTGCAGCCGGTCCGCGTCTTCAACGACGGCACTCATACCTATCTGCAAATGCCGCAGGGCATGCGCGAGGTTCCGGTGCTCTTCGCGATCGGCAGCGATGGCAGCGATACGCTCGTGAACTACCGTTTCACCGGCCTCTACTACGTCGTCGACGGCGTGCCGGAGGGCATCGCGCTCGTCGAGGGCAGCGGCAAGCACCAGCGCCGCGCGCTCGTGACCCGCGGGAGCTAAATCATGGATCCAAAACACCCAAGTTCACCGGTCGAGCTGGTCGAAAAAGCTTGGCGGGGCCCAGTTCTCGGGGTCATCAAGATCAGTGCGAAAGCCGGGTTCATGGCAGCGCTGCTGCTCGCCGGACTCGTCGGGCTGATCGTCTACGGCATATCGACGGCGGGACACCGCCGTGCTTCGAATCTCAACTCCGCAGCAAACCTGACCAAAGCTTCCGAGCAGCAGACGCCGTGGTGGAACGCCATTCCTAATGCCCAGCCCTCAGCGCTGCGGCTTCCCACGCTTCCGGTCCCCGCACAGGTTCCGCCGGTGCTTAAACAGGCTGAGAACTCCGTGCACGGGCCGGCGCTCGCGCCAATTTCCGCCACGCAGATGCAAGCAGAGCAGCTGGCGCACGAGCGGGAAGAGCGCCGCCAGGCGCTACTCGACGCAGCGCAAGCAGCCCCGGTCATGGTGCGGCTCAACGAGAACGGAACGCCCGAGCTTGCCGGTGCGACGCAGCGGGCAGCCGGTTCTGTTCCCTCGCCGGGTGCCTCCGGACTCGCCAGCAATACGTCGCAACCGCGAGCGGCTGAAACTCAAGGCGAGCGCGACGCCTTTCTCACCTCGGCCGCAAGCGCTTCGCGCGATCGAATCTTCGCGGCACGCCAAGACGATCCGTCGCCCTACGAACTTCACGCCGGTAGCGTCATACCAGCCGTCCTGCTCACGGGAATCAACGCGGATCTTCCCGGCACGATCGTCGCGCAGGTGCGCAACGACGTCTTTGACGGCGTCACCGGACGCTGTCTCCTTATTCCGCGCGGCACGAGACTCGTCGGTACCTACGATAACCGGATTGTACAGGGCCAACGCCGCGTTCTTGTTGCGTGGACGAGGCTGCTCTATCCCGATGGCTCGAGTGTCGACCTCCTCGGCATGCCTGGGACCGACGAGGCTGGATACGCCGGTTTTGGCGCCAACGTCGACGAGCACCTCAATAAGGTCTTCACGTCGGCACTCCTGCTCAGCATTATCGGCGCCGGGGCGCAATTGAGTCAGCCACAGCAGTCATCGAGCCTCTACGCGGCGCCGACCGTTGGGCAAACGATTGCCGGCGCCGTCGGACAGCAGATCGGCAACACGAGCATCCAGCTCACGCAGCGGCAATTGGAAATTCCGCCGACGCTTCAGGTGCCGCCAGGTTATCTTTTCAACGTGCTTGTCGATCGCGACATCGTGTTGACGGCACCGTACGGCGAGGTGGGTGCACGATGACGCTTCATGCACTTGCGCTTGCGGCGCTTATGGCGCACTGTGCGCCCACTGTCGCGCCATCAACCATGACAGCAATCGTACAAGTGGAAAGCGGCGGCAATCCGCTCGCGATCGGCGACAATACCGCGAACCGTTCGTACTACCCGCACGACCGCGCGGCCGCGGAACGTCTGGCGCACCGGCTGCTGAACGCGGGGCACTTGCTCGATGTCGGGATCGCTCAAATTGACAGCATGAACTTCCCTGGCTTCGGCGTTAACGTGCACACGATTTTCGATCCATGCATTAACCTGAGCATCGGCGCTAAGATTCTCAGCGACGACTACTCATTCGCGGCGCGGAGGTATCGCGATGCTCAGGTCGCGCTGCGCCATGCAATCGGCATGTACAACACCGGGCGCCTAAACGCTGGAGCGCGCTACATTGCGCGCGTGGTCGCCGCCGCTGCGATCCCTGACGGCTACGCTCAGAGCTCGCGCGCCGCCGCGCAGCGCGACGCGATGCATTCACCTCTCCTCGTGCGCGTGGCGACCACGCAGCACGAAGTACGGGGCACGCATCGCAAACAAGTCACGCCGGCGCGCTCGCCGATTCTCGTGTCGAATGTCTCGCGCGTCATCGTCTTCTGAATCCCATGAGCCAGCCCGTTCTCACGGCGACGTTCGCGCTAGTCATTGCGGTCATCCTCACCGCCACGATCGCAATCATCGCTTCAGCGACCGAAACGCCAAGTCGCGCGATAAAGCTTACCGTGGTTGGCGCAGCCATTGCGCTGGCGGTCGTCGGGCTTCAGCGCGCCGACCTGCGAATCAATTTCACGGGCAGCATGCCGATCGGTATCTACTTGCTCTCACCGATCCCCCCCGACGGTGTGAAACGCGGTATGCTGGTCGCCGCTTGCCCTCCGACTCGTGCGACAGAAATCGGTCGGCGTCGGGGGTATCTCGCCTCGGGCCCTTGCCCGTCCGGCACTGAACTTTTGCTAAAGGTCGTCGTCGCCGCCGCCGGAGACGAGGTCGCGCTGTCAGGGCGGGGCGTCGCCCTCAACGGATGCCTCCTGGCGAATAGCCGGCCGGTCCCGCACGACGCCGCCGGGCGCAGAATGTTGTCATGGCCTCAAGAGCACTTCCAGCTCCTGCAGGGCCAGCTTTGGCTCTACGCCGACAACGTTCGCAGCTGGGATTCCCGCTATTGGGGTCCGGTGCCGGTTGCGGACATCCTTGCGACGGTAGTTCCCGTGCTGACTATTCCCCGTTGGTCCCGCGCGCTGCGATTGGTCAGAGGGACTGCCGTGCGACGGCAGACTGACGCCTCGACTTCGTCAGCCTTACGCGGCGTTGCTACCTGCTTGTAACCCGCGTGGAACTGCAGCCACTCACTTTCTTTGCTCACCGACGGCACAGCTGGAGCTCAAGATAACTTCAGCGCGCGTCTCGCCTATCTCTACTCCAGGGAAAACCCAAGATGACTCACTTTGATGATCTTCCGGACGTTCTCACGGTCAAGGAGCTTCAGGAGTTTCTGCGCTTGGGCCGCAACAGAACATATGAGTTACTTAAGAGTCGGGCAATTCCAAGCATCCGACTCGGCCAAAAGTTCCTAGTGCCGCGGCAGGGCGTGCGGGAGTTCTTGGCACGCTCCGGCGAACCCATCGCGACCGGAACCCCCGTGAAAGGACACGCCTAACATGGGGTACTTGAAACGAATCGGACCCAAACGCTACCGTTACGCCTACGAAGCTCCGAGAGTCAAAGGCAAGCGGCATCAGCTAACCGGCACGTTCTACGATCTAACCAAAACGGAGGCCGAAGCCAAACTTGCAAAGCTCGAAGCAGAAGCGCATGACGCTGAACATGTATGCAATCCGAATCTGACGTTCGGGGAGTTGCTCGCTGACTTTATGGCTCAGAAGAAGCCGGTTCTCGCGGTGTCTACGTTCGAGCGGTACGAGGTGTACGGCAGGGCCTACTTACAGGCTGCCTTCGGTAGCCTAAAGGTTCGCGATCTACGGCAGGGGCTTTTGCTCGAAGCATACGCGAAGTGGTCCGCGACCGGAAGCAGCGGTAAGCCGATATCGGGGCGCAGCGTGCGTCACCTACACGACCTAGTGCGCTGCGTCCTGAACTTCGGTATCCGGCGGGACCTTGTGGCCCGCAACGTGGCAGCACAAATAGCTCCGGAAGACTTACCTAAGGCACCGAAGCCCGAACCCAAGGCGCTTGACGAAGCCGAGACCGCCCGACTTCTTGAAGCAGCACGCAACCCGTCACTTCGCGCAAAGCGATCGGGCGGCCCCACTGCCGAACCCTGGTTCGCTCCGGCCGTGGCCTTTGCAGTATACAGCGGAGCCCGACGGGGAGAAGTCCTCGGCCTTCGCTGGTCCGACCTAGGGGGAAACTCGGTCACGATACGACGCTCGCTCGCACGTACGAATAGCCTCGGACTTTTCCTCAAGGAGCCGAAGAACGGTAAGGCACGCACAATCGCGCTGCCGAGTGCGCTCGTGACGATCTTGGAGCAGCACCTGAAGGAGCAGCAACGAGAGCGTGACGTTCTGGGAGCCGGATATAAGGACGACGATCTGGTCTTTGCCCGTCCGGACGGTTCGCTCGTGAACCCACGGAACTTCGGAACCCGCGTAGTAGAGCTAGCCGAGAGGGCCAAGGTAAAGGCTATCACGCTTCACTGTTTGCGCGACACGCACGCCTCTCTGCTGGCAAAGAAAGGCGTGCCTCTCGAAGTAGTGAGCAAGCGTCTCGGTCACGCCGATATCCGCGTAACGGCCGAGCGTTATCTGCACGTCTATCAGGAGCGGGACACCCAAGCAGCGAGCATGCTGGACTCGCTCTGCGGCTAGTCGGGCTTTTTACGCGGTTAGACAAATGTTAGAAAACGCGGTCTAGAACGGTCTAGGGTGGCGAAAAAGCCTTTGAAATAACGCTAGTTTTTATGGGATGGCCGGGAGTCGAACCCGGACGTCCTTTCGGACTGCAGATTTTCGCACCACTATGGCTTTAGCCACCGCGTCTCCGCGTTTGTGGTCCGGACTGTGCCTTGACCCTATGAGAAATCATCTCACGTAGGCCGCGCCCGTCCAGTCTCTACACCTTCTCCGCGCTTACGGAGCTTGGCTCGGCGTTCTCACGTCTGCGATAAACAGAGAGTTCACCGACTTTGAGCGCATCCCGCAGCCGGTTTCCCACGCTGCGGCTCAACTCGTTTTAGTCAAGTCTGCTGTGTCTGCCTATTCCACCACCATCCCAGGAGCGTTTACTGCCGGTAGTGCTCGACGACGTCTTCCCGGCGCATCTGCGCCACGCCGGGGTCTTGACCGGCATTGCGCCGCGCCCGGCGCTGACGTAACAGATCCCAATATTGATCGAGCCGAACCGTGATTTCATCGAGCCGTTTGCGATCGTCCGCGGTCAGTTTGCCATTCTCGCCGTGTTCGAGCAGCTGGTGCTCCTCCGCGACGAGCTCCTCGATGTGCCCGCGTATCTGCGTGTCATCCATAGCTTAAAATCCCCTTCGCGGTTCAGAACCTCCGTGCAGGCGTTGGGGTTGTCCTGCTGCGTCGCGCTGCTGCAGCAGCACACCAAGAAGCAGGTCGGCAGTTGTGGCTATCGCGCTGTCGTGTCCCAGCGTCTCAAGGGCCGCATCGAGCACGATGATCCCGGCCGGAAGAATGTCGGCGCGCTGCGCCTTCATGCCCACGACCTTCTTGCGCTCTTGGAGATTCATTCCGAGCAGACGATCCAACGTACGCTCCAGATCTGCGCGTGTGAGCGAGGAGGATGTAAGCGGCACTCGGCGCTCTCGCACGATCGCCGCGGTCGTTGTAGCGCTGCCGCCGACGAGAGCAAGCCGTTCGACGCGCGCACACTTGCCCAGCGGCTTTAGCGCCTCCCGAGCGATATTGCGAGCTCGTGAAATGGTTTCGGCTCCAACAGGTGCATCGCGTCCGGCGAGTTCGGGAACTGCTTCCGTCAAACGCACGGCGCCGACCTCGCACGAGACAACGCTTTCGGGCGCGACCGAATCGCCGGCCGCGTATTCGGTGCTCCCGCCACCCATGTCGACGACTCCGACGCGCTCCCCGCGCCATCCGTCAAATGCGGTCAACGCACCACGATACGAGGCCGCCGCTTCTTCTTCTCCGCTCAACACGCGCAGAGGAACGCCGAGCAGCTCATGCACTCGCTGCCCAAACTCCTCGCCGTTCTCGGCTCGTCGTAGCGCGCTCGTTCCAATGGCAAAAAGACGGACGTAATGTCCGCGCACCGCGCGCGCCAATTGCTCCACGGCGTCGAGCGTTCGCGCGATGGGCTCATCGCCGAGCCGGCCACGTTCCCCCAAACCCTCACCAATTCGCGTACCGATTGAGCGCGCGAGCTCCGCCCGAGGGCGATCCGGTTCGATGTCGGCGAGCAGTACGCGCGCCGAATTCGTCCCGATCGAAACGATCGCGTAACGCTTACTCATGCCTTGAGAGTCCGAAGCCGATTACGATGGGCGCTTCGCTTCAAAAAACGCGGCGCGGCGCTTCTTGCGCAAGAAGTGCCGCTCGGCCGCAGGAAGGCCGTCGGCCAGTTCCCATTCCTCGGTGCTCTTGAGAAAGAGCGCGATTTGTTGTTCGAAGTCGTCGTCGCGTATCTGCGGCGCGAGCGAAACCGAACAGCGCCGCCCGTCGCGTCGCACTTCGAAAGCCAGACGCTTGCGCCGCTCCAGCGAACGCTGATACTGATCGCGATGCGTTTCAACGTCGAACGCGCTTGCGGTTGCCAGATCGCCGTCGTCGAGCCGCACGGTCGCGCCGTAGGCGTTGAGGTTAATGACGATTCCACCCAGCGTATCGTTCACGGGGCGGTCGAGGGAGCGGGACTGACAAAGATTATTGCTTCATTGGGTCGCACGAGACGCAAGCGATCGTGAATCTCCGGAATGGCGCCCTGCGGATCTCGGAGCCGGCGCAGCTCGCGCTGCTGATCGTCCCGATGCCGCTCGAGTGCGGTGATATCGGAACGGATCGTCGCAAGTTCGTGCGCTGCCATAAGATTTTCGCCAATCGCACGCGCGAACTGAACCACAACCAGGGCCACAACGAGTAGGGCAACCGCGACCGCCGTTACTCGAACGGCGAGCCTAAAGACAGGGCGCACGCGTCGCCTCAGTGCGCTTTTCCGATCGGTTCCAGACCTTCGGCTTGCCATTCTCCCAATCGTCGGTACTTTTGATATCGCTGCTCTAACAGTCTTTCAGCCGGAAGCTCCGTTAAACGCGTTAGGGCTACGTCCACTGCCTGCAGCGTGCGCTTCACGACGTCGCTGCCATTGCGGTGAGCGCCCCCTAGCGGTTCGGGTAAGATTTCGTCCACGATACCAAAGCGGTGCAAATCATCTGCCGTCAACTTCAACCGAGCCGCGGCTTCTTCCGCCTTGCTCGCATCGGACCAAAGGATCGCCGCGCAGCCCTCCGGGGAAGCCACCGAATACGTGCTGTGCTCCAACATGATCAGGTGATCGGCGATCGCCAGAGCGAGCGCGCCGCCTGAACCGCCTTCGCCAACGATGGTCGCAACTATCGGAACGCGCGCTGTCGCAAAGGCTTGCAGGCACGTCGCGATCGCTTCGGACTGCGCGTGCTCTTCCGAGCTAATCCCCGGATCGGCCCCCTTGGTGTCGACGAAGGTGACGATCGGCAATCCGAGACGCGATGCGAGTCGTGCAAGCCGGCTCGCCTTGCGATATCCTTCCGGCGCCGGCATCCCGAAGTTTCGCCGCAGGTTTTCCTTGGTGTCTCGGCCGCGCTGCTGCCCCAGAACCATCACGGCACGTCCATGTATCAAGGCGAATCCGCCCACGACCGAGGGATCGTCGCGATAGTGCCGATCACCATGCAGCTCGTCAAAGCGATCGAAGCGCGAGATGTAGTCGAGCGACGTGGGGCGGGCGGGATGCCGCGCCATGTGGACCTTCTCCCAGGGCGAGAGCGTCCCGAAGAGCTCTTGTAAAATTTGGCGATATTTTTTCTCGAGTGCGGCAACTTCGGAAGACATCTCCAAAGGCTGGGCTGCCGAGGCTTCGCGCAGCTCCGCGATGCGCCGCTCGAGCTCGACCATGCCTTTCTCGCGCTCGACGATGATGTTATTGCTCATGCCGTCCGACGTACTCCAGCAATCGCACCAGCGTGGCTTTCAAGTCCCGGCGATCGACGACCATGTCGATCGCACCCTTTTCCAACAAAAACTCCGCCGTTTGGAATTGATCGGGCAACCGCTGACGAATCGTCTGTTCGATCACCCGCCTTCCCGCAAAGCCGATCATGGCTTTCGATTCGGCCACGATGACGTCGGCCTGAAACGCGAACGAGGCCGCGACCCCGCCGGTGGTCGGGTCGGTAAGCACGATCACGAAGAAATTGCCGTCTTCCATGAAGCGCGAAACCGCAGCGGTGGTCTTCGCCATCTGCATGAGCGCGAGCATGCCTTCTTCCATGCGCGCGCCGCCCGAAGCGGCGAAGATCACGCACGGTAATTTTCGATTTCGCGCCTCTTCGAGCAGCAGCGTAATCCGTTCGCCGGTCACGCGACCCATCGTGCCGCCGCGAAAATGGAAGTCCATCACGCCCAATCCGACCGCGAAGCCGCCGATGGTTCCAAATCCACAGACGACCGATTCGGAAAGCCCGCTGCGCTCGCGATCGCCGCTAAGCTTGGCCGGATACGATTTCTTGTCCGACCAGCCCAAGGGATCGCTGGAAACGACATCGTTGCCGATCTCGGTGAACTCCGAATCTATAAGCGAGTTGATTCGATCGTACGCGTTCATACGGAAGTGGTAGCCGCAGCGACTGCACACGTAGAGGTTCGCGGCCAGATCGCGGCGATAGAGCACCTCGCCGCACTTAGGACACTTGCTCCACAGGGCCGCATCGACGCGCTGTGCGTCCTTACCGCGACGCGACGGAAGCCATTCGGGCATCGGCATTAGGTGCGGGGCTCCTTGGCAACTTGGGGGAACAGCCATGCGGCGTAGAGCCGGCGCAGCTGCCTGAGATAGTTGAAGATCTCTCGTTCGTTGAGCTTCGATTGACCGGCCACGCGATCCCTAAAGACGTACGGAACCTCGACGGCTTTTCCGTAATGCGCCTTCGCAATTACTTCCAGGCCGATCTTAAAGCCGATAGGATCCAGGGTAACGCCCGAGATCGCGTCGCGCCGCACCAAAAAGTAGCCGCTCGTGACGTCCTTGACGCGCGTGAGCGGGCGCGCCAGCCAGCACGCGACGAGCGACGTTATGATGCGGCGCTTTGGCCAGTTCACGATGCCGCCGCCGCGAACGTAGCGGCTCCCGACGGCCAAGCCAAACTCGCCGGATTCCAGCGCCGCCACCATTTTCGGAAGCGCGATGATATCGTGACTGAAGTCCGCATCCATCGCACCGAACGCGACGGACTGCGGCCGCGCGATCTTCCAGCCGTCGATGACGGCACTGGATAAGCCGAGCTTCCCGCTGCGATGCAAGCAGCGAACGGGCAAGCGCTGTGAAAGCTGTTCGACCAGCTCACCGGTTCCATCCGGAGAGTTGTCATCAACGACGATTATTTCGCCGTCTAGCGAGTTCGAGGAGAACGTCTCACCCAGCGCACCAAGGAGCTTCCCGATACCGGCGGCTTCGTTATAGGTGGGGATGACGATCGAAAAGGGAAGTGGCATGCCGAATCGGTGCTTCTACGACGTGAAGGCGCCGATCACCGCCAATAGCACGATGGCGGCGGTATCGGTTCGCAAGATGCGCGGGCCAAGGAAGACCAATTCCGCCCCGCGTCGTTGCGCCGACTCCGCTTCGTCGTGGGTAAAACCCCCTTCTGGGCCGATGACGATCAGGACCGTCCCACGCGCAGGCAACGCGCGCGTCAGCCGCTCCAGCAAGGGGACCGGCTGTGCCATCTCCCAAGCAAAAATCACCGCGGCGTACTCATCGAATCGCGCAATCAGCGCATCGAAATCGAGCGGATTGCGGATCTCGGGAACGTCGTAGCGGCCGCATTGCTGCGCTGCAGTGCGCGCCAGTCGCCTCCAGCGCTCGAGTTTCTCCGCTCCCACATCACGTCCGACGCTGCGTTCGCAATAAAAGGGGAGAAATTTGCAGGCGCCCAGTTCGGTGCACTTTTCGACGACGAACTCCATCCGCCGGGCTTTCGGAATGGCTTGCGCAACGTCGACCTTCAACGCAGGCTTTTGCACGCAATCCGGCTCGATAGCTTCGACTAGCGTTGCTCGAACGACCGGGTTTACGCCGACGATCGTTGCTGAAAAACGGCCGGCGGCGGAGTCAATAATCTCGATTCGATCCCCCGCATGCAAGCGGAGCACGTGCGCAATCTTGTGCGCGTCACCTCCGTCAATCTCGACGGTGTGTCCGACCTCTCTGCGCCCCTCGACAAAGAATCGTCGAGCGGTCAGGATTCGCTCACTCCGGACGAAACGCGTCCTTCACGCGATCGAAGAAGGTACGCTCGTCGACGGCATCGCCGCCGGCTCGCGCGTACTCTTCCAACAGATCGCGCTGACGTTTGTGAAGCTTTGTTGGAACGACGACATGAACCGTGACGTAGTGATCTCCGCGCTGTGTGCCGCGCACGCTCGGCATACCGTGACCTCGGATGCGTAACCTCGTCCCCGATTGCGTGCCCGGCGCGAGCGTCATCTGCACGTCGCCGTCAAGTGATGGGACGTCGACAGTGGCGCCTAGGGCCGCCTGCGGAAAGCTCACCGGAACATCCGCGAACGTATCGCGGCCGTCGCGTCTGAAGATCGGATGCGGAGCAACGCTCAAATAGACGTACAGATCGCCGGGTGCACCGCCGTGCGTTCCTGCCTCGCCGTTGCCGGCGATGCGAATGCGCGAGCCGTCGTCCACACCAGCCGGCACGTTGACCGTCAGGCGTGATTCCACGGTGCGCTGCCCGCTACCGCCGCAGCTTTCGCACGGATGAGCGATGACGTGTCCCTCGCCGCCGCAGCGCGTGCAGGCAGACTGCGTGACGATCTGTCCGAGCGGCGTCTGACGAACCGAGCGCGCCATGCCGCTTCCGCCGCAACGCTCGCACGGAACGACCATCGTGCCAGGTTTCGCACCGGTGCCGCTGCACGTGTCGCACTGCGACAGGCGATCGAAGACGATCTCCTTAGTTGTGCCGGTGAACGCCTCCTCGAGCGAGATCTCGACGTCGTAACGGAGATCGGCACCGCGCTGCGGTCCGGCGCGTCGCGTTGCGGTCGCTCCGCGCGCGTTGCCGAAAAACATATCGAAGATATCGCCAAAGGCGCCCGTTCCAAATCCGAAGTCGGCGGCCCCGCCCGACGCGCCGTTGCCTACGACACCGAAACGATCGTATTGGGCGCGCTTGTTCGGATCTGACAGCACTTCGTAGGCTTCGTTGATCTCTTTGAATCGATGCTCCGCCTTCGATTTATCGTGCGCGACATCGGGATGGTGCTGCCGCGCGAGCGCCCGATAAGCTCGCTTGATCTCTTCCCCCGAGGCGTCAGGAGCGACGCCGAGGATATCGTAGTAATCCTTCGTGGGCATGTTACGGAATGTGTTCGACGTCCGAAAGACGCTGACTTAAGCTTTCTGCGGTACCCGAAGCGAGCGCCAGTAAGCGGGCGTACGGCATACGTCTCGGCCCTAAGATCGAAAGCATTCCCAACGCGTGGTCTCCAATGCGATACGGCACCGTTACCACCGACAAGTCGGCAAGCTCTTCGCTTCCAAGCTCATGACCGATCTTAACGCTGGGAGCATCGGCCTTCATCGCGTCGGCTACGATTTGGTAAAGCGTCTTCTGTTCCTCGATAATTCGCAAGATCGAGCGCAGCTTGCGGAGATCTTGAAACTCCGGTTGATCCAATAAGTTCTGAGCTCCGGCGGAGGCAATCATTGGCTGCTCGCCTGAACGTGCCGAGAAAAAGGCCGCGACGACGGCGCTGCGGAGGTCATCCGAAACACCCGCCTCGCGAGCTGACTGCGTGATCTCGCCCTCGGTAATCTCGCGTAGCGAATGGTGTGCAAGCCGCGCGTTGAGCGCGTTGGAAAAGCGCGTGAGATCGTCCGGCTGCACCTCGGCACCGAGTTCGAACAAACTTTGCGCTGCCACGCCAAGCGACGTCACGACGATCGCAACGCCGGTGTGCGGCGTCAGCCAAATCAGTTGAACGTGCTTGAAGAGCTGAGTTTCTTGCTGCGGCTTGGTAACGAACGCCAGGTTGTTCGAAAGGCGCCCCAGGAGGCGCGTCGTGTTGTCGATGATCTCGTCAAGCTCGCGGGTCGCGTCACACAACTCGTCGTGGATCCGGTGCCGTTCGTTGGGGGTCAGGACTTCGGGCTGCATCAGCTGGTCGACGTAGGTGCGGTACCCCGCATCCGACGGGATGCGCCCGGCGGAGGTATGCGGCTGCACCAGGTAACCGCCGGCTTCCAGTTCGGCCATCTCATTGCGCACGGTAGCCGAGCTGATGCCCAAATTATACTTCTGCGTCAGCGAATTTGAGCCGACCGGCTCGGCCGTGGCGATGTACTCGTAAACCACGGTCGCAAGAATATAGGCCTGGCGTTTTCCGAGGCTGCCGCCATCAATCACCACCCTACTGTAGCACTCCCGCCGCGGGAGTGCTAGCCGGAGGCGTCAGACCTTGCGCCCGCTCGATTGCTTTGTCGAGCTCGTCCCAGCTCAAGCCGCCGACCGAGACGTAGCTGACCCTACCCGAGGGATCCAGGACCAGAGTGATCGGAAACTTTGTTACGGAGTATATGCGGTCGATCGCGCCGTTCACGTCTTCCACGAGCGGCAGCGCAATGTTCCAGCGACGCAAATAGCTGGCCGCGACATCCGGCAGTTCTTCGGAGATCGTCACCACCGCAACGCGGTCCCCATATATCTGTCGAGCGCGCACGAAATCGTTGAGCTCCGAGGTGCACACGTGACACCAGGTCGCCCAAAAATCAATGACGACGACTTTCCCGCGAAGGTCGGACAGGTACTTCGTACCGTGCGCGGTCGGGATGGCAAAGTTGGGCGGTGGGGCGTCGTAGCGGATCGTCGCGAGACCCGTTGTAGGTGCGGTCAACGCCGCCAAAAGCAGTGCGGCCAACATCGAACCGCATGTTCTTCGGCAGGCGTGACTATGCGGCCTCGGTAACTGGTCGTCTCATGACGACGCCTGCGATCGAGGCGCTCTTCGAGGAGAGCCGACGCTTCCCACCGCCTCCCGAGTTTGCCGCTCAAGCAAACGCGACGGCAGACATCTACGCGGAAGCCGAGCGCGATTACGCGGCGTTTTGGGCTTCCTGGGCGCGAACGCTGGAATGGATCAAGCCCTTTACCGTCACGCTGGAATGGAACGAGCCTTTTGCACGGTGGTTTGGCGACGGAGAGCTCAACGTTTCCGTGAACTGTTTGGATCGCCACGTAACCGCTGGAGACGGTGAGAAGATCGCCTATTATTATGAAGGCGAACCCGGCGACCGGCGCAGCATCACGTATCGAGAGCTGCTCGATGAGGTCAACCGCTTCGCCAACGGATTGCGCAGCCTGGGAATTCGTCGCGGCGACCGCGTCGCGATATATATGCCGATGATTCTGGAGCTGCCCGTGGCGATGCTTGCTTGCGCCCGAATCGGCGCCGCACATTCCGTGATTTTTGGTGGCTTTTCGCCGGAATCGATCGTCGACCGTGTCAACGATGCACAATGCGTCGCGCTGATTACGGCCGACTTCGGTTGGCGGCGGGGTGCCAAGGTTCCGCTCAAGCGCAACTGCGATGTCGCGATGGAGCACACCCCGACGGTAAAGCACTGCATCGTAGCGCGTCGAATCGGCGGCGACGTCTTCATGCACGCGGGACGCGACTACTGGTGGAGCGAGGTCGTCGCGGGACAGTCCGCAGAGTGCGAACCCGAGGCGATGAACGCCGAAGACCTGCTCTTCCTCCTGTACACGAGCGGTACGACGGCTAAACCCAAGGGCATCAAGCACACCACGGCGGGTTATCTTACGCAAGCAATGATGACTCACAAGCTCGTCTTCGATTTGAAAGAAGATCGGGACATTTATTGGTGCACCGCCGACATCGGTTGGGTAACCGGCCACTCCTACATCGTCTACGGCCCGTTGGCCAACGGTGCGACCAGCGTCATCTACGAGGGCACCCCGGATTTCCCCGACAAAGATCGCTTTTGGGAAATCGTCGAACGCTATCGCGTGACGATCCTCTACACGGCCCCAACCGCAATTCGAACCTTCATGAAGTGGGGGACTGAATATCCGGCTAGGCACGATCTCTCGTCGCTGCGCCTTCTTGGAACGGTCGGAGAACCGATCAACCCGGAAGCGTGGATGTGGTATCGCGAATGGATCGGCCGCAATGAAGTTCCGGTCGTCGACACCTGGTGGCAGACGGAGACCGGCGGCATTATGGTTTCACCCCTGCCCGGCGTAACGACGCTGCTCCCCGGCAGCGCAACGCGACCGTTGCCCGGCATCGCCGCCGACGTCGTCAACGATCGCGGCGAACCGGTACCGCTGGGAGGCGGCGGATATGCCGTTCTGACGCAACCCTGGCCCGGAATGCTGCGCGGAATTTGGGGCGACGACGAACGGTACGTGCAAACGTATTGGTCGAAATTCCCACACGTTTATTTCGCCGGCGATGGGGCACGCCGTGACGCTGAAGGCAACTACTGGTTCATGGGGCGCATCGATGACGTCATGAACGTCAGCGGACACCGGATCTCTACAACTGAGGTCGAGAGCGCCCTCGTCGATCACCCGGCCGTGGCTGAAGCCGCGGTGTGCGGAAAGCTCGACGAGATGACCGGTCAGGCAATTTACGCGTTCGTTTCGCTCAAAGGTGGGAGCAGCGGCTCGTCCGAGCTTGCCGACGAGCTGCGCGATCACGTTGGCGCGCGACTCGGAAAGTTTACAAAGCCGAAGTACATCACGTTTACCCAGGAGCTTCCCAAGACGCGCAGCGGTAAAATCATGCGCCGCTTGTTGCGCGACATCGCCGAGGGACGAACGCTTGGCGACACGACGACGTTGGCTGACTCATCCGTCGTCAAAGAGTTGCAAGCGCGCGCGCAGGTCGAGGTAACGCAGGAAACCTAACCCGTTACGAATTCCCGGAAAGGAACAGCTCCAGGTCGTCGAGGTGTTCGATGCGCGTGGCGGGCGGCAACGTCGCGAGAATCGTCGCGCCGTAACGCGTCGATGCGGCCCGACCGTCGAGCAGCGCAACCAGCCCCCGATCGCTGCGGCTGCGAATGAGCCGTCCGAAGCCCTGTTTGAGCCGCACCGTCGCCGCGGGAACCATGTAATGCTCGAAGCCGTCCAAACCCCGTGCTTCCAACGCGCGCACGCGTGCCATTACCAGTGGATCGCTCGGTGATGGAAACGGCAACCGATCGATGATGACGCACGAGAGCGCATCCCCGACGACGTCGATCCCCTCCCAAAACGTTGCGGTCGCAAAAAGCACGGCAGCCGGCGTTCGCCGGAACCATTCGAGCAACGACAAACGCGGCATTTCACCCTGCATCCGGAGCGGAAACGCCAAGCGTTCGCGTAACAACGCATAGAGCTCACGCAGTCGGGCATGCGACGTAAACAGGACGAATGCGCGTCCGCCGGTACGATCGAGGCACTCCTCGATCAGCGGCGCCGCGCGCCGCGCGAATTCCGCCGATTTCGGATTGAGTTCCGCCGGCGCGATGAAGAGCCGCGCTTGTCGCGCGTAATCGAAGGGCGACGGCGCAATCAGGCCTTGCGCGTCGTCGACACCGAGCGTTCGACGCACAAATTCAAACGAGTCATTCGTGGAGAGCGTCGCGCTGGTGAGCACGACGCTGTGGGTGTGCGAAAACAGCGTCGCACGCAGAAAATCGGCAACCTCGTGCGGCGCGCATTTAACGCAGTAGCGTCCTTCCGAATCGCTCCGCTCCACCCACGCAATCGTCTCAGGCGTTCCGGCCTCCACGCGATCGATCACGGATTCGTGCGCGACCACCGAACGTAAGGCAAGGTCTCGCCGGCGCTCCGCTTCGGCCGGGTTTTCCACTCGTCGCTTTAAGGCGTGGAGCCAATTGGCAAAGAGCCAGTTTTCGAGGCGGTACAGCGCGGCGCGTAGAGCTTCCAGCGCCGGCCAAGCGTGTTCGTTTGCCGCGATAGGGTAACGATCTCCCGGGACCCGCGTTAACGAAGACTCCAAGCGTCGAACCGCGACGTCGAACTCCGCGTCGAAGGACGACGGGAGCTCGTACACGCGGTGGAGCTTTCGCAGAATTCGATTGACGCTCGCTGCTGAGATCACGGCGGTCAGCGCATCCGTCGCCCAGCGCTCGCACTGATGGGCTTCGTCGAGCACCGCAACGTCATATGGTGGAAGCAATCCCCCGCCGGCCGCAAGATCCAAAAAGAAGAGCGCGTGGTTAACGACGACGAGATCGGCATACTTGGCCTCGTCGCGTTTGTTGAAGAAAAAGCAATCGTGAAAGTGCGTACAGAATTCGCCGACGCAATCATCGGCGTCGGCGTCGAGCTGTTCCCACTCCGCCGCCGGCGGCACGAACCGTAATTCGGCACGATCGCCCGTCTCGGTACGGCCGGCCCACTCCCACATCTGCTGCATGGAAAGCGAAGGCGCTACCAATCGGTCTGCGCGCAAACGCTCGAGCTTCTGACGGCAGAGATAGTGACCGCGCCCTTTGAGCAGCGTGACTCGGACCGGTACGCCAAGCGCCGCCTGCACCAGCGGAATGTCCTTATGCACGAGCTGCTCTTGGAGTGCGATCGTTCCGGTCGAGAGCACGACTTTTTTCCCGCTGCGCACTGCCGGCACGAGGTACGCTAAGGATTTTCCCACACCCGTGCCCGCCTCGACGATCGTATGCATCCCTTCGAGGATGCCGCGCTCGACGAGCTGCGCCATCTGCACTTGTCCTGCGCGCGGCTCGTACCCGGGCAACGTACGCGCAAAAGCGCCATCCGATCCGAAAAGGGCCTCCAGGGTTCCGGTCACTGCTCGCCGTGCTGCGGATCGATCGGCGATTCGTACTCCGTCTCGAGCTGGCGGCCGCTGTGCGCATCGACGACGACCGGCGCGACGCGGCGCGGCGGAAAATAAATTGCGTACGTCAAGGCAAAGCCCGCGACGAGGCCGGCGACGTGCGCCTGCCACGAAATCTGCGGAACGGTAAACGTAATGATTAAGTTCAGGACGAGGATCCCAACGTTGGCGCGCACGAGCTCCATCCCGGGTTTCCCGAGTTTGAATCCGATCGCGAAGAGCGCGCCGAACAGACCGAAGATCGCGCCGCTGGCACCGACCGTTGCGACGTTCGGGTCGCTGAAGTAAACCACGCCCAATCCAGAGGCAATCAGCGAGACCATGTAAACGACGAGCATGCGCCACGACCCGAGCGCAAACTCGATGAAACGGCCGAGAAAAAAGAGCGACATCATATTGACGCCGATGTGGATCAAGCCGCCATGCAGAAAGGCGCCGGTCACGATGCGCCACCACTGCCCACCTTGCAGAACGGCGACCGGAATCAGCGCGCCGTCGTTGAGCACTCGCTCCATTCCGACCCCGCCGCCGAATCCCGAGATCATCGAGGGTCCGGCGACGGAAATCTCCCACACGTAGCCGATGATGTTGAGAACGATCAAGAAGCGCGTGATCACGCGATCATGACCGTGCGCGCGAGTTCGAGTGAGATGGCGTGACGTTGGCCGCCGACTTCGATCGTGACGGGACCGCCCAGCGGCGCCTTCTCCAGCACGGAGAGGCGCGCGCCGGGGCGCAACCCGACCTGGCCGAGATAACGAAGAATTTCCGGCATCTGCTCGGTGACGCCGGAAACCGTGACCCGCTTGCCGGGCTCGACCTGCGCTAGCGGCGTGCCGCTGCGAACTGGCTCCGTGAGGTCTTTCGGCGGAATCGGATGCCCGTGCGGGCACGTCTGCGGGTCCCCCAGCGCGGCGACGAGGCGTTCCTCAACGCGCTCGGTGATGGCGTGTTCCAAAATGCAGGCTTCCGAATAGACCTCATCCCACGGCATGCCCAAAATGTCGGTGAGCAGACGCTCCGCCAAGCGGTTACGACGCACGACGCCGACGGCCACTTCGAGCCCTTTTCGCGTGAGCTTGATGTCCCCGCGAACTTCGTGCTCGACAAACCCGTCGTTCACGAGTTTTTTGAGCATCCCGGAGACCGATGCGGGTGCGACGCCCAATTCTGTAGCCAGTGCCGATGTGGTTACGCCGGGACCCTCGCGCTCTAAGCGATAGATCGCCTTCATATACATCTCAAAGGACTCGGCAAAATGCGAATGTGAGTGACCGGGCATAGGAGTCTTAACTTCGTGGCCGCGCGGGGAGTTCCGCAACGGCCTCGTTCAGCCGCTCCTCCATCGCCCGCTTCTCTTGCGCGCCGGCAAAGCTGGCGTCGATGGCGTTACGGACGTAACGCTCCAGGGCGGAGGCTCCCGCGATCTGCTCCACCTGTCCGTATTCGTGCTGCAGCGAGGTGCGAAAGATCGCTGGATCGTCGGCGTCAATGACGACGCTGCAACCTTGCTCGTCGAAATCAACGTAGGGATGAGGGTAATCGAGAAGCGTCGCGCCGGTCAGCCGGTTCGACGTCGGACAGATCTCGAGCGGAATGCGCCGCGATGCGAGCATCGCGACGGTGTCCGGATCCTCGAGAGCGCGAATCCCGTGACCGATGCGTTCGACGCCGAGCAGTTCCACCGCATCCCGCACGCTGTGCGCGCCGGCGGCCTCACCCGCGTGCGCGACGCAGTGGAGTCCACTCGAGCGTGCGTATGCGAACGCATCGACGAAGAGGCTGGCCGGAAATCGCACTTCATCCCCACCAAGCGCAATGCCGATGACGTCCAAATCGCGCATGCACGACATTGCGCGTGCCGTCTCCATCGCGCTGCTCGGCCCAAAGTTTCGAGTCACGTCGGCCAAGAGATTGAAGCCGGCACGAGGTTGCGCCGCTCGCAGCTCGGCGACGATCGCTTCCATCGTCGCGCGAACGTCGAGATCCGGATTGAAAAACGTCCACACCGACGGCGATATAAAAAGCTCTCCGTAGATCACGTTCTGCGCGAGCGCATCCTGGACGAACTCGCGCGCCAACCGCGCATAGTCTTGCGGATCGCGCAAGGATCGGCTCACCGCAGCAAAAAGCAGCAAAAACTCGTCGAGGTCCTTGAACCCATACGGGTCATCCTGATCCCCTCGACTCCGCTCGGGATAGACTCCGTCGAAGGATGACTTATCTACTCGCGACCGCGTATAGCGTAGGGGCACGCCATGCCTCGCCGCCAACTCGAGGAACGTGGCAGCGCGCAGACATCCCTCCAAATGGCAGTGCAAGTGAATCTTTGGGATGCGCTCAGCAAGCGAACCGATCGCCATGCGCTTGCCTTCGTCATCGGTCCGGCGAGCACCGCGCCAAGCGGGCCGTGGCAGGGGCGAAACCCACGCCGTCGTATTTTAGTCGTTCTTATCGCGGGGTGGAGCAGTCCGGTAGCTCGTCGGGCTCATAACCCGAAGGACGGTGGTTCAAATCCACCCCCCGCAACCAATTTTTAGGTCCAAAATCCAGCGTCGTCCTTACAATGTGGCTATCCATCCGTGCGCCGTGCGTTATGCACCGCGTAGAATTCGTAGCGATGGCTTCCTTCAACGACACCGGCGCGGCGAGGAGCGCGGCCAAAGCAAGGACGAAAGAGCATCTCATGTCCTCTCGATGCCGCTCGGGTCGAAACGGTTGGGGGGTCGCGCTCGGATTAGCCGCTGGGATCTCTGCATGCTCGAGCGCCGGGAATGGATCAACCATGCTTTCCGGTTCCAATATAGCCCCGGCGGCCGCGCAGAAAATCCTCGATGACGAGTTTGACGGCTCGAAACTCAACGACGAAATCTGGTTCTGGTGCTATCCCTACGGCGCGCCCGACAACTGTACTAACGGCCAGAGCGGAATCCCGTATCGCGAGCGCGAGCAATATCGGCCGTCCCAGCTGACCGTCGCCGATGGGGCTTTGCATCTGGTCGCCATACGGCGTTCGGTCAAGCCGCATTTCCCGTGGACGTCGGGCATGGTGACGACGGGAGGCCCGTTCGAAAACGGGCCGCCGCGTCCAACCTTCGCCTTCAAGTACGGTTACGCGGAGATGCGCGCCAAGTTGCCCCGCGGCCACGGGTTTTGGCCGGCCTTTTGGCTATTGCCGGCAAGCGGCGCCTGGCCGCCCGAGATCGACATCATGGAATGGCAAGGCGCTCAGCCCCGGCGTGATTTCATGACCGTTCATTTCTCCGACAAGCACACGAAAGACGATTCGCTGCAAGGAACGTATGACGGCCCCGATCTCTCGCAGGCCTACCGTACGTATGGGCTCGATTGGAAGACCGACAGCCTCACCTGGTACGTAGATGGCGTGACACGCTTTAGCGTCACGCCGAAGCAGATCGAAGCGCGGGGCGGTCGATTCCCTCGCACTCCGATGTATATCCTCATCAACCTAGCCGTTGGCGGGTGGGTGAGTCCGCCGAATCGGCATACGCCGTCGCCCGCGGCTATGACGATCGACTACGTCCGCGTGTGGGATCGGAACCCCACCGAGGCATCACGTCCGCCGTAAGATCGACAACCTTCCTCGCCCAATTTCGTAATCCGCCATGCCGTAATAGATGTCGAATTCGCTCTCGCTGCGAGGGTCGATGCCTGTGGGGAAAACCACGTGACTGACCGTTCCGCGCAACTCGCCTCGTGCTTCGGGAACGAAGAGCGGCTCCGGCGACCGAAAGACGATTCGATCCAGCCGCTGTGCGTCGTGAATGATGACTCCCGCGCCGTATCGCAGCAACTCCGAGCCGCGGGGATGTTCCAGTTCGTCAACGCCGTGAATGACGGAGAGCCAACCTTCCGGTATGCGGATCGGCGGCGTTCCGGCACCCACCTTGATCGTGCCCCAGGTCGCCGCGGGCATCGTCAGCCGATGCGTTTCAGTTACGTTGCAAATCGCATGCAGGTCTTCGCGGACGCCAGCGAGCGGTACGTATCCGATCGCAATGCCCTCGCGCCGTTTTGGCGGTAACGACTCGATCACCTCAATCGCCTCCTTCCCGTCGCTTATTGAAAGCTGTAAGGTTGGGCGGTGATAAAAGGCGAGCGACTCGATTCCGCCGGGAGAGCGCACCGGTTCAGGAAAGAACGCCGCATCCTTGTCCGCAAACGGCGCCTTGCCGCCGCAAAACTGCAGCAGGCCGAGCCGTTCCCATCGCAGACCGTCCTGCGAAGCGGCAACCGCGACCTCAGGGCCGCGTGGTCCAAAGGCTACGTACGCCATGACGTACCGATCGAGAACCTCGATGAACGTCACACGCGGATCCTCGCAACCGTAACCGCCCGGCTGATCGCGCAGTTCGTACTGCGCTTCAGGTTCGAGCGCGTAACCGCGAGGCTGCAACTCCAACGTACCGTCGCCGCGCGGTAAGGCGCTAAAAGATCCGATTCGCGAAATGTTGCCGGGGGCAACCATGCGCGGATAAAGCTGCAGGGTGCCATCCCGCAGCCGCGTGCAGGCCGGATTCAAAATGCCTAAGCGCTCGGCGACCAGGTTGTCCGGCTTTAAGACGATGCCGGAGCGGCGGAATCGCAGCGCCTCGAAAGAAACCGGCATGCGTTCAAACTCCCTGCAAAGACTAGCCTTTAAGCAGTCCCATTTCTTTACCCACTGCCTCGAACGCGGCCAGCGCCCGATCCATTTCTTCGCGCGTGAGCGCCGCGCTAATCTGCACGCGAATCCGCGCCGCTCCCTCCGGCACTACCGGATAGCCAAAACCGGTCACAAACACGCCACCCTTTAAGAGCTTGTCGCTCATAGCGATCGCAAAGGCCGTCTCGCCGACGATAATCGGAACGATCGCGCTCTCGCTGTCGAGAGGACGATACCCGACGCGCTTGAGCGCATCGCGAAAGTAGCTCGTCTTCTCTCGAAGCGCTTGCACGAGCTCGGGATGCTCGTCAAGATACTCGATCGCGGCCAGCGAGCTGCATGCGACCGTTGCCGGCAGCGCGTTCGAGAATAGTTGTGGCCGCGACCGCTGAATCAGCGTATCAATGAGCGCGCTGCTGCCGGCGACGAATCCGCCGGCGGCGCCGCCCAAGGCCTTTCCCAACGTGCCGGTGATGACGTCGACCTTTCCCGTCAAGCCGTAATGCTCGATCGTGCCGCGACCAGTCTTTCCCATGACGCCGGTACCGTGCGAATCGTCCACGACGGTAATCGCACCGTACTCTTTAGCGAGCGCAACCATCTCGGGCAGTTTTGCGAGATCGCCTTCCATCGAGAAAACGCCGTCCGTAACGATTACGATGGGAAAACTGCCTTGCACGCTCTTGAGCTTCTCCTCGAGCTCACGCATGTTGCCATGTTTGAAGCGTTCGCGTCGCGCCTTGGAAGCAAGTCGGACGCCGTCGATGATCGAGGCGTGATTGAGCTCGTCGCTGATAATCGCCGATCCCACGTCGCAGATCGTCGGAAAGAGCCCGGTATTGGCGTTCCAACAGGAAACGTACGAGAGCGACGCTTCCGTGCCCAAGAAGTTGGCGATGCGATCTTCGAGCGTGCGGTGGACGTCGAACGTTCCGCAGATAAAGCGAACGGAGGCCGTGCCGGCGCCGTACTTTTCGAGCCCCCGCTTTCCCGCCTCGACGACTTCCGGCTGATCGGCGAGTCCCAGGTAGTTGTTGCTGGACAGTACGATGACGTCGCCGGCCTCTTCCATGTGAACTTCGGGCGCCATCGGCGTCGTCAAATGTCGGAGATGCTTGTAGGTACCGGCTTTTTTTAGCGCATCGAGGTCGCCTTGCAGCTTCGCTTCGAACGCCTGATTCATGACTTTGCAGTATCTCCTTTGAAATCGAGTACGATCTTGGCGGCTTCGCCCTTGCGCATCAATTCAAACGCGCGCTCGAACTGCGTGTACGGCAGCACGTGGGTGATGATCGAGCGCGGATCGACGCGGCCGCTCTTCACCAGAGCTTCGGTCTGATACCAAGTTTCGAACATGCGCCGGCCGTTGATGCCAAGCACCGTCAGTCCCTTGAAGATGATCCGCTCGGCAAGGTTCAAGTTCACATTGTCGGAGGGAATCCCCAGCAGCGCGGCAGTGCCGCCGTTGCGGACGAGCTGCAATCCCAGATCGATCGCGGCGCCGCTGCCGGACATCTCCAGCAGGACGTCTACGCCGTCGCCACGGGTTCGATGCTTGATTTCTGCAACGAGATCGGCTTGTGTGGCCAAAAACGTGGCATCGGCGCCAAGCCGCGCTGCCAGCTCGAGCTTGGCGGGATTTACATCGATCGCGTACACCGTCGTTGCCCCGGCAGCTCGAGCGACGGGAATCGCCATGAGGCCGATCGAGCCGACGCCGGTAATCGCGACGCTCTTGACGCTCACCCCGGCGGCCATGACGGTATGGACGGCATTGCCCAGCGGATCGAAGATCGCCGCGCATTCGTCGGGAATGGCCGGATCGAGCCGCCACACGTTGTACTCTGGGATCGCGACGTATTCCGCAAACGCGCCGTCGCGATCGACGCCGATGATCTGCACGCGCTCGCAGATGTGCGCCTGTCCGATGCGGCAGAGCAGACAAGTGAGGTCGGCGATATGACCCTCCGCCGAAACGCGTTCGCCGACACGCACCGCGCGCACCGCATCGCCGATCGCCGCAACCGTCCCCATAAATTCGTGCCCAACGATCAGCGGCGGCTTGATCCGGTGTTGTGCCCAACTGTCCCAGGCGTAAATGTGCAGATCCGTGCCGCACAGTCCGGCCTTCTCCACGCGGATCAGCACGTCGGTGGGCCCGATCGGCGGTATCGGCGCATCGGTCAACAGAAAACCAGGCTGGGGGCCCGGCTTGACAAGAGCCCGCATCGACGAAGCCATGACGGCGCGGTATTTCACTCGCACGGGGACAAACCCCCGCGGGAAATTAGCCGGCGCGCTGCTCGTTCGCGAAGACGGCGAGATCGCGCGGTGTAATGAAGACTTCTTCGCCGTTATGCAGGCCGAGATCGCGGAAACGCTCCTGCGCCATTTCAACGTGAACCGGCGCCCCCCACTCCGTGATCGCCTCAACTTTGACCAAGGGACCGGCGGCGTTGATGTGCTTAGTGGTTGCGCGAAAATAGTTTGCGCCTTGGGGATGCCGGGCGATCTCCAAGGCGTGCGGCCGCACAAAAACCAAATGGCCCGTGGCCTCCCGGTGGATGTGCGGCGTGCCGTTGTCGATCCGACCATGAAAGAGATTGACGTTGCCCAAGAAATTATAGACAAACGAGCTGGCCGGCCGGCTGTACACCTCGTCGGGCGTTCCGACTTGTTCGATCCGCCCTGCGTTCATGACCGCAACCTGGTCGGCAACCTCGAGGGCCTCATCCTGATCGTGCGTCACGAAGACGCTTGTGACGCCGACCTCGTCGTGCAGTTGACGCAGCCATCGGCGCAGCTCCATGCGCACCTTGGCGTCGAGCGCACCAAACGGTTCATCCAAGAGCATGACGCTTGGCTCGACCGCCAAGGCGCGGGCAAGTGCCACGCGCTGGCGCTGCCCGCCAGAAAGCTGCGAAGGATATCGGCCGGCTTGATTCTGGAGTTGGATCAGATCGAGCAGTTCGCCGACGCGCGCGCGAATCTGTTGCGCCGAAGGGCGCGTTCGACGCGACCGCACTCGCAAACCAAACGCGATGTTCTCGAAGACCGTCATGTGGCGAAACAGCGCGTAATGCTGAAAGACAAACCCAACGCGCCGCTCGCGAGCCGTTCGATCGGCGATGTCCTCGCCGTCGAACCGCACCACTCCGCCGTCTGGAATTTCTAAGCCGGCGATGATTCGTAGGAGCGTGGTCTTCCCCGAGCCCGAAGGTCCCAGGAGTGCCACCAACCGCCCCTGCGGGATCTCGAGATCGATTCGGTCCAGCGCGCTCAAGGTTCCAAAGCGTTTGCTGACGTTGCGTACGGTGATGCTCATGTTGGCTGGCTTCCGACCTTTCCGGCTTTCCATTCGACGATGCTCTTGATCACCAGCGTCGCGAGCGCCAACAACGCTAACAGCGACGCGACTGTAAATGCGGGGACGAATTGATAATCGTTGTAAAGCACTTCGATCTGCAGCGGCATCGTGTTGGTCAGGCCGCGGATGTGCCCCGAAACGACCGAGACGGCACCAAACTCGCCCATCGCGCGAGCGTTGCACAGAATCACGCCGTAGAGCAAGGCCCACTTCACGTTCGGCAGCGTGACTTTGAGAAACGTCTGCCAGCCGCTGGCGCCAAGCGTCAGCGCGGCTTCTTCTTCATCGTTGCCTTGAGCCGAAATCAGCGGCAGCAACTCGCGCGCGATGAACGGAACGGTGACAAAGATTGTCACCAGCAGGATACCTGGAACGGCGAAGATGACGCGCACATTGTGGTCGGTCAGCCACGGACCCAGCGCTCCATGCGCGCCGAAGAGCAGCACGTATGCCAGGCCTGCGACAACGGGAGAGACGGAGAACGGTAGGTCGATCAGCGCGATCAGAAAGCTCTTGCCGAAAAACTCGAACTTGCCGATGCACCATGCCGCCGCTACGCCGAATACCAGGTTTGCCGGCACCGCAATTGCGGCGGCCAGCAGCGTCAACCGAATCGCCGACAACGTATCCGCATCGCGGAAGCTCGCCGCGTATGCCGCGAGGCCCTTGCCCAACGCAACGGCAAAAACCACCGCCAGCGGCGCCAAAAGGAACGCCCCGAGAAAGATTACCGACGTACCGATCAACAACCCGCGCACCCACGCCGACTCCCTGACGGCAGGTGCGGCACCCCTAAGCTCGATCGCGCTAACCACTGCGTTCGCCCCTGCTACTCCAACGTTGTAGCGAATTGATGCCGAAGAGCAGCACGAAGGATACCGTCAGCATGACCACGGCGATCGACGTTGCTGCCGTGTAGTCGTATTCTTCGAGTTTGGTGACAATTAGCAATGGTGCAATCTCGGTGCGCATCGGCATGTTTCCGGCGATGAAGATCACCGAGCCGTACTCGCCGACCCCGCGCGCAAAGGCCAGCGCAAACCCGGTGAGCGCCGCGGGGAAAATCGCCGGGTATACGACGCGCGCGAAGGTCTGCCAGCGTCCCGCGCCGAGACTTGCGGCGGCCTCTTCGAACTCTTTGTCGAGATCCTCCAAGACCGGTTGAACCGTACGCACAACGAAGGGCATCCCGACAAAGGTCAGTGCGATGACGATCCCAAGGCGAGTAAAGGCAACGTGTACGCCGAGCGACGCAAGCGGCATGCCGAACCATCCGCCCGGAGCGTAGAGCGTCGTTAGCGCTATCCCAGCGACTGCCGTCGGCAGCGCAAACGGCAAATCGACGAACGCATCGAGGACGCGCTTGAGCGGAAACCGGTACCGCACTAAGACCCATGCGACCAGCGTGCCGAGCACGAAGTTTAACGACGCCGCGGCGGTCGCCGCGCCGAAACTCAAGCCATACGCGGCGAGCGCGCGCGACGACATGACGACGCGCCAGAAATCGTGCCAACCGATTTTGAACGACTCAGCGAACGTCGCCGCGAGTGGAATCAGCACGATCAGCGACAGATACGCGATCGTGAAGCCGAGCGTCAGCCCGAACCCCGGAATGATGGTTTTCCGGCGAAGACCCGCGAGAGGAAAGGCCATTGTTTAGGGTGGACTCGACTGATAGATCTGGTCGAAGACGCCGCCATCGGCAAAGAACGCCTGCTGGACCTTGTCCCAGCCGCCGAACTGCCCGATCGTGACGAGCTTCATCGCAGGGAACTGCCCGGCATACCGCTTTGCCACCGCAGGGAGTCGCGGGCGAAAGTTATGCCGTGCGATGATTTCTTGCCCTGCAGCAGAGTAGAGGTATCGCAGGTACGCCTCCGCGATGCGGCGCGTTCCTTTCTTGTCGACGACGCCGTCGACCAATGCCACCGGTGGCTCGGCGAGAATGCTCAGTGACGGCCTCACGATTTGGAATTTCCCGCGTCCGAGTTTATCGACCGCGAGCAGCGCGTCGCTCTCCCAGGCGATCAGCACATCACCGATTCCCCGCTCCACGAACGTCGTGGTCGAGCCACGCGCTCCCGAGTCGAGCACCGGGACGTTTTTGTAGAGCCGCGTGACGAAGCTCTTCGCCGAGGCCGAATTGCCACCGCGACGAGCAAGCGCATAAGCCCACGCCGCCAAGAAGTTCCAGCGCGCGCCTCCCGAGGTCTTTGGATTTGGCGTGATCACGGCGACGCCAGGCTTCGCCAAATCGTTCCAGTCGCGAATGTGTTTGGGATTTCCCTCGCGCACGAGAAAGACGATCGTTGACGTGTACGGCGTGCTGTTGAACGGAAGTCGCGTTTGCCAGTTAGACGGAAGCAACGTTGCTTTCTGTGAGATCGCATCGACGTCATACGCCAGTGCGAGCGTAACCACGTCGGCCTGCAGACCGTCGATGACCGCGCGGGCTTGTTTACCAGACCCGCCGTTGGATTGTTCTACCGTCACGGTTTGACCGGTCTTCGCCTTCCAATATTTTGCAAAGGCCGCGTTATAGTCGTCGTACAGCTCGCGCGTGGGATCGAAGGAAACGTTTAGTATCGTTGATGCGGGTTGGCCCTGAGCACCGGCAAGGGCACCGGAGCCCAGGACCAACGCCGCCGCCGCAACGGAGATAATAGCCTTAGAAATCATATTCAAGCTGCGCCCGATTGTATTTGAAGAACGGAATTCCGCCGAGTTCCGTCGAGCCGAGCGTCGAGCCCGTTGGACAGTCCGTCGCGGCTGCGCCGCAGAACGTGTTGGAGAGCTGCCGCTGAATGTAGCGATAGCGCAACATCAAGCCGTGATACGGCCCTTTGCCCACGTGGCTAAAGCGGTAGCGACCGTCGAGAACCCAGATGTTCGTGTTCTCGGGCGCCAACGCGTTCCCGTAGTTGTACCAAGCGTCGGTCGCGATGAAGATGAGCTTTTTATTCGTCGAAGTGTACGTCAATCCGAGCTTCCACGACGTCCCCGGCGATCGGCGGTCGACCATGCCCTGCGAGGTGCTGGTCGTGAACAGCGGGTCGCTATCGTAGTTGTCGGTGTAGGGGCTCGCCCAGCCCCCATAGTAGATCTGCGTCGTGCCGTTCGGGTTGGTGAAGCATTGCGCGGCATTGGTCGGAAGAAAGTAGGCCAGCGTTGCCTTTGCCGTGATCTGATAGCTGGAGTTGCTGCACGTCACGTTCTTCGGCAGGAAAATTGAGTCGGTGTGCCAGGGGATCGAGTCGTAGCCGGCGGCAAACTGCAGGTTTCGCGTAATATTCAAGCCGGCTTGCGCCCCGACCACCTGGCTATTAACCTTGCCGATGTAGGACTGTCCGCTGTTGCTCTCCCAGCCGCCTTGCAGCGCGACGAACGGCGCCATCTTTCCGGGCGACGTGTACTTGCCGTCGAACCACCACATGTTCACGAGATCGCTGACGCCATAGAAATATCCGTCGGCGGATAAACCCGCTCCTGACGGGTTCGCGTAACCGGCTTTGCCCATCGCAAACCCGTTGGTATTGATGCCCAAGCCGCCGGGAACGTTGATATTCGCGGGCAAGCCCGGAGCGCCGGCCGGATAACTCGTGAGCATCGTCTGCCGGCTGAAATTGGAGCTCGTCCGGTTTTCGAACGTCAGCATGTCGGCGGCTTCAAACGTCAAGCCGGAGGGAAACGTATATCCCAAATCGCCGCCTTGAAAGGCCGCCGGCTTCAGACGCGAATCGGCTGGGTTAGCCCAGGGCGAGGTCAAGACTTGATTGCCCAGCGTTCCTAACCATCCGTACGCCTTGTACCGCACGTAAGCTTCGTCGAACGTGCTCAACGTAAAACCGGGAAGCGTATCGTCGGGGTTGGTGTTGGGCGGAACTTGCGTGACGCAGACCGAGCCTTTGATATGATTGGCCGGAACGACGCACGGCCCGTCGATTGGATTAGCATAGAAGTACGTTCCGCCAACATCCCAGCCGCTGCCCGGAAAATTGTAGTCGCCGTGCAGCGCGATGCCGGTGTTCCACGTCGCCTGATTGACACCGTTGGCGTTATATTTGGCACCCGGCGCAAAATCAAACTGCGTTCCCGGATTATTTGAGGCATTCTGCCGCGTGAAGTAATACGAACGCAGATAACCGCCCAGCGTCAGTGGATTCGGCGTCGGAGGCGGCGGCGGCGGGGGCGCGACCGTCGCTTCGGGAGCGGGCGGCGGAGGCGGCGCTTCGGTCGGTGGCGCCGTCGCCGGAATGTACCGCACCACCACCAAATGCCGATCCGGCACCCACTGGACGTACGCGCCCATCCCTTCCGAAATCACGCGCACCGGAACCAACACCACGCCCTGATAAATGATCGGCGACACGTCGAGCGGGCGCGATTCGCCGTTGATGATCACTTCGGGCTTGCCGACCGTCACCCGCACTTCCGCGCCGGCTTTCGAGACCGTCGCGGTCTTGCTGGACGAATCGTACGAAACCGTCGCGCCCATCTGTTCGAACATCGAGCGCAGCGGAATCAGGATCGTGCCGCCGCGCACCAGCGCGGCCAGGACGCGACCCTGCTTGAGCACGTCGGGATTGGCGTAGACGTGCCGATCGTTATAGAGAATCGGAATCTGCCCTGAGGGCGGTGCCCCGAAATCCGCCGTCTCCGCCAGCGCCGCGGCGCCGCCCACGAGCGCCAGCGCCGCTGCCATAACCCCAGCACGACCGAGAACCTGCATGCGAGAAGGAACCTCCTTTTAACGTAAATGACTGGAGTCACTTCTCCTTAAAAAACAAATGACCTTGGTCATTGACCTTGGTTATTTTAAAAGAAATAGCCTGGCCGCAACGGCCAGGCTATCCCCGCACTACTCCCGGGCTCTGAGGCAGCCTAGAAGTCGTATTCCAACTGTGCGCGATTGTATTTAAAGAGCGGTAAGCCGCCGAAATCGGACGCGCCGATCGCCGCGCCCGGGGGGCAGTTCGTGGCAGCGGCGCCGCAAAACGTGTTTGATTGCATCCGCTGGATGTACCGATCCCGGAGGACCAGCCCGTGATAGGGTCCCTTTCCGACGTGGCTGAAGCGGTAGCGACCGTCGAGAACCCAGGTGTTCGTGTTCTCTGGGGCCAGCGCGTTGCCGTAGTTGTACCAGGCGTCGGTGGCGATCAATATCCACTTCTGGTTCGTCGAAGTGTACTGAAGCCCAACCTTCCACGACGTTCCCGGTGCGCGCCGGTCGGCTTGGCCCTGCGTAACGCTCGTCGTGAAGAGCGGATCGCTGTCATAGTTGTCGGTATACGGGCTGGCCCAGCCGCCATAGTAGATTTGCGTCGCGCCGTTGGGATTGGTGAAGCATTGCGCCGCGTTGAGCGGAAGGAAATACCCAAGCGTGGCGCCCTTCGCGCTGATTTGATTGTTGGCGTTGCTGCACGTAACGTTCTTGGGCAGAAATACGGTATCGGTGCGCCAGGGGATTGAATCGTAGCCAGCCGTTAGTTGAAGGTTCTTCGTGATGTTTGCTCCGATTTGCGCGCCGACGACCTGACTGTTGACCTTGCCGATGAACGACTGCCCGCTATTGTTCTCAAAACCGCCTTGCAGCGCGACGAACGGCGCCCAACGGCTATTGAACGTGTACTTACCGTCGAACCACCACATGTTCACGAGATCGCTGACCCCGTAAAAATACCCGTCAGCCGCGAATCCCGTTCCTGAAGGCTCGGCATAGCCGACTTTGCCCATCGCAAAACCGTCGGTCTTGATGCCCAAGCCGCCCGGAACGTAGATGTTGGGCGCCATCCCGTTGCTGCCGGCTGGGAAGCTCGTCAGCAGCGTCTGCCGGCTGAACGCCGAACTCGTGCGATTCTCATAAGCCAGCATATCGGCGCCTTGGACCGTGAAACCGCCCGGGCTCGTGTATCCTAAGTAACCGCCTTCAAACGCGGCCGGCTTCAGACGCGAGTCCGCCGGATTCGCCCAGGGTGAGTCGAACAGGATGTTTCCCATCGCGCCGTTCCAACCGAAGGCATTGTATTTCAGATAGGCTTCATAGAGCGTGCTCATTGTGAAGCCCGGCAGCGTATCGTCGGGATTGGTGTTAGGTGGAACTTGCGTGACGCAGACCGAGCCTTTGATATGGTTGGCCGGAACGACGCACGGCCCGTTTATCGGATTAGCGTAGAGATAGCTTCCGCCGACGTGCCAACCGCCGCCCGGGAAGTTGTAGTCCGCGTGCGGCGCAATAGCGGTGTTCCACGTCGCCTGATTGACGCCGGCAGAGCTGTACTTCGATTCAGAAAAGTTGAATTGAGCGCCCGGATTATTTGAGGCATTCTGCCGCGTGAAGTAATACGAACGCAGATAACCGCCCAGCGTCAGTGGATTCGGCGTCGGAGGCGGCGGCGGCGGGGGCGCGACCGTCGCTTCGGGAGCGGGCGGCGGAGGCGGCGCTTCGGTCGGTGGCGCCGTCGCCGGAATGTACCGCACCACCACCAAATGCCGATCCGGCACCCACTGGACGTACGCGCCCATCCCTTCCGAAATCACGCGCACCGGAACCAACACCACGCCCTGATAAATGATCGGCGACACGTCGAGCGGGCGCGATTCGCCGTTGATGATCACTTCGGGCTTGCCGACCGTCACCCGCACTTCCGCGCCGGCTTTCGAGACCGTCGCGGTCTTGCTGGACGAATCGTACGAAACCGTCGCGCCCATCTGTTCGAACATCGAGCGCAGCGGAATCAGGATCGTGCCGCCGCGCACCAGCGCGGCCAGGACGCGACCCTGCTTGAGCACGTCGGGATTGGCGTAGACGTGCCGATCGTTATAGAGAATCGGAATCTGCCCTGAGGGCGGTGCCCCGAAATCCGCCGTCTCCGCCAGCGCCGAAGTCGAGTTGGTCGCAACTAAAGCCACCGCGAGGAGGCCGTAGCGCAGGATACTAAATGACACGTTGAAGCATGCTCCTTCTGCAGTTCAGGAGGGACTCAGCAATTAGTCTAGCGCTTGCCGATTAAGCCCCTCTTAACGGATGCTTAACCCGAGTGGCGGATTAACCGAAGCGCCCGGTAATGTAATCCTCGGTCCGTTTGTCTCTCGGGTTGGTAAAGATGGTCGCGGTCGTGCCGCTTTCGACCAGCTCGCCCATCAGAAAGAACGCCGTGTTATCGCTGATGCGGGCGGCCTGCTGCATCGAGTGAGTCACGATGACGAACGTGTACTCCTTTTTCAGTTCGCAAATGAGATCTTCGATCTTGCTGGTTGCGATCGGATCCAGGGCCGAAGCGGGCTCGTCCATCAAGACGACTTCGGGGTCGACCGCAAGGCAACGCGCGATGCAGAGCCGTTGCTGCTGTCCGCCCGAAAGCGCCAGCGCGGAACGATCCAACCGATCCTTGACTTCGTCCCACAGCGCGGCGTGCCGTAAGCTGTGCTCGCAGATGTTCATTAGCGCGCTTTGGTTGCGCTCGCCGTGAATGCGCGGCCCGTACACGACGTTATCGAAGATCGACTTCGGAAACGGATTGGGTCGCTGAAAGACCATCCCGATGCGGTACCGGATCGTAACCGGATCAATCTCCGGCGCGTAAATGTCTTGGTCGTCGAGAATCACGCGCCCCTCGACGCGTGCGGCCGGTGTAAGATCGTGCATCCGATTGAGCGAACGAATAAACGTGGATTTTCCGCAGCCCGATGGACCAATCAGCGCCATTACGCGGTTGGCGGGTACGTTTAGCGAGGCGTTACGAATCGCATGAAAAGCGCCGTAATAAACGTTTAGTTTCTCAACGGCGATTTTCGGTTCGGTCGAAAGCGAAGTCGAATCCTGCGCAGCCAACATGCGGCGCTGCTATTCGCCCCCGATTCGCAATTGCCCGTTTACGCTTTAAGGAGGTTAAGGGATGCCGAGGAGCGCAGCCTAGCGAGCCGTTTCACGTTTGATGCGCATGATGGGCAGGCGAATCGTGAACGACGTTCCCCTGCCGAGCATGGACTCGGCCGAAATCGCGCCGCCGTGCGCATCGACGATACCCTTGACGATCGCCAAACCCAACCCGGCGCCGCCGCTGCCGCGTGTGCGCGAACGATCCACTACGTAGAATCGTTCGAAGATGTGCGGAAGATCGCGATAGGGGATCCCTTCGCCCGTGTCGCGCACCCGCAAGACCGCGTCGCTATCGCGGGCGTCGAGCTCGATTCGAATTCGGCCGCCGCCTGACGTGTGCCGGAGCGCGTTGTCAATGAGATTGACGAAGACTTGCGCGAGTCGGTCCGGATCGGCTTCGACGCGCACGGGACGCAGCGCCCCAAGCTCCAGGGAGACGCCCTTATTCCATGCTTGCTGCTCGAAGGACGCCACGATCGGGCGCGCGACTTCTTCCAGGTCGACGTCACGTAAATCCAGCTTCAGCTGTCCCGACTCGGCACGGGCTTGCTCGAGCAGCTGACCGACGAGCGCCGTCAATCGATCCACCTGCGAGAGCGCTTGCGGAATAAAGAGATCGCGCGCCTCTTCTTCCGGCGCTTCGAGCACGGTCTCAAGCATCAACTTGATGGATGAAAGCGGCGTACGCAACTCGTGGGAGACGTTTGAAAGAAACTCTTTGCGCGCGCGATCGAGACGCACTAAGCCGGTTTGATCGTCGGAGAAAATTACAACGCGTTCGGAATCGCCGCTTTCGTCGGTAAGCGGCGAGACCGAGACCCGATACGTTCGCTGGCCCGACGCTCCGGTCATTAACAAGGGCGCGACCGAGGCTTCGCCCCGTAACGCGTCTGCAATTCTGCGCTCCAACTCGACGTTGTGAATTGCTTCGATGATATGGAGATTGGTGGCCCGATCCGGATCGAACCCGAAGGTCGCGCCCGCGGCCGCGTTGGCGAACTCCACCCTTCGCGCCCCGTCGACGAGAATCACGCCAATCGGGAGAGCGCCGACCAGCCGCGCGAAACCGCTATCTACCGGAGGGGAAAGCGTCGTTGACGGAGCGGCATTTTGCGCTGATTCAACGCGATCCGGGCCGGCGCGCCATTGCCAGAGACGCGATATCCCAACCCCGCCGGCCAGACCCAGGAGCGCTGCCAACAGAGACCACTCAAGCGGCGTCAAGCTTTAAACATGTAGCCGCGGCTTCGCACCGTCAAAATGTGGCGCGGCGCGCGCGAGTCCTCTTCGACCTTCTCCCGCAGCCAGCGAATATGGACGCTGACGGTCTGTTGCTCGCCTTCAAAGTCGTATCCCCATACTTTGTCGAGAAGCGTCTGCCGCGTGACGACGCGCCCCTGGTTCTCCATCAACACGCGCAGCAGTCCGAACTCCTTGGGCGCAAGGGAAACATCTTTACCTCGCACCGTGAGCTGCTGGCGGGACGGATCGAGGACGATCTGGCCGAGTGCGATGGCCTCGTCGTGCCCAATCGGCAACGCATTTTGCCTACGCAACCGCGCCTTCACCCGGGCGAGGAACTCGTGCAGTGCAAACGGCTTGGTGACGTAGTCGTCGGCGCCTAGTTCGAGCGCCAGGACCTTGTCGATCTCTTGATCCTTCGCCGTGAGCATGATGATCGGCACTGGACTAAACTTTCGAATCTCTTTGCACGCTTCAACGCCATCCAGGACTGGCAGCATAATGTCGAGCACGATCAAATCGGGTTGCTCGCGCTGCGCCATCGCGATCGCGCTGCGGCCATCGCCGGCGGTGACGACCGCATACCCGCTGCGCTCGAGGTTGAAGCGCAGCGTTTGGAGGATCGCGGACTCGTCGTCCACGATGAGGATCTTTTTATTGACGTCCTGGCTCTTGACTGCGGTCGTCCGCGACGACCTTATCTCCGACGTTCCATTCATACGTCTTTGCTATCGCGCTGTAGTCCAGCGCGCCGTCCCCTTCCGCGGAGCGAGTAGTGTAGAGTTGGTAGGCTAAACCGGTCGCCGGCATCGGGTAGTTCGAAGCTCGTGCCGTGTCGAGCGCTGCGGCAAGGTCTTTGCGAAGCAGATCCACGGCGAATCCGCCGTTAAACGTGCCGGCCAGCCAGGTTTTAGGCAGCCATTCTTGGAGCAAGTAGTTCGCGGCCGTCGCGGATGACAGCACGGCGCGCACCGCCTGTACGTCCGCACCGGCGCGCTTTGCGAAGACCAAGCCTTCGACGTTTGCGATCATGACGTTGGCAATGATGATCTGGTTCACCAGCTTGACGGTCTCGCCCATCCCGACCGGACCGAGATGGTGCGGAGTTCCCATAGCGCGAAGCACGGGTGCCGCGCGCGCAAACGCTTCCTCCGATGCACCGACCATGATGGTAAGCGTACCGTCGCGCGCCCGCACTGGGCCTCCGCTCACCGGCGCGTCGATGAAATCGATGCCCAGTTCCCCCAGTCGTTCGGCGAAGCGACGGGATGCCACCGGCGAGATCGTCGACATGTCGATGACCAGCAACCCGCGTCGCGCACCGGCGACGATCCCGCGCAAACCGAAAAGCACGTCTTCCACGTCGGGAGCATCGGGAACGCAGATGACGAGCGCGTCCACGTGCGCTGAGACGGCGGCCGGATCCGCAGCCTCAACGATACCGTCGCCTCGCAGACGCTCCAGCGCTTCGCGACGCCGATGCGCGCTTGCCACGACGTCAAAGCCGGCCTTTCGCAACGAGCGTGCCATCGGCTCACCCATCGCGCCCAGTCCAACGAATCCGACGCGCGCAATCACGAGCCGCCCCTTTTGGGCGCCGCCTCAGGATAACCTTCGGAGCCCGGCGAAGGCGCCGCTATGACGACCGCTACCGCCACTCCCTCGATCGTTCGTCCGACGTTTGATGAGATGAATCTCTCCATCGGGAAGCGCACGCGCCTGCATCGTCTGATGTACGAGCACGGCCCCGCGAACGGCACGCTCATGATGCTGCCGATCGATCAGGGCCTGGAACATGGGCCCGTGGATTTCTTCGATAATCCGGCGGCAATCGACACCGATTGGATCTATCGTTTGGCCGTAGAAGGCAACTTTTCGGGCGTGGCGCTGCACGTCGGGCTTGCCGAAAAGTATCAAAAGCAATACGCCGGGCGCGTCCCGCTTTTGCTGAAAGTCAACGGAAAGACGAACATCCCGCCCGACGATGAAGCCTTCAGCCCGCTCACGTCATCGGTTGAAGACGCCATGCGACTCGGAGCCGACGCGGTAGGATATACGCTCTACGTGGGTAGCCCGTCCCAAGAACTTGACATCGCGCAGTGCAACGACGTACGGCGCGAGTGCGACCGTTACGGTATGCCGCTGGTCGTGTGGGCTTATCCGCGCGGCGCGGCGGTGAAGGCCAAGGGCAGCATCGACTCTCTCTACGCCGTCGACTACGCAGCGCGCGTCGCGTGCGAACTCGGCGCCGACGTGATTAAACTCAACGAGCCGGTCTGGAAGGCCGATGATGCCGGCAAACTGCCCAAGCCCTACAATACGCTCGAGTTTGACGACGTGGAGGGTCTGCGAAAGGTCGTGAAGTCGGCCGGACGCAGCCTCGTTCTCGTTTCAGGCGGAAGCAAGATGGGCGACGATGCGACGATACACAAAGCCCACGTCGCAATGGCCGCCGGTTGCGTAGGCCTGATTTTCGGCCGGAATATGTGGCAGCGCAAGTGGGACGAGGCGCTCGCAATGGCCTCGCAGATCCACGGAGTCCTGTCGGGATACGGCCAACAGCAATAGATCTGCCCCCTCGGGCTTTCCAGCGCTTAATGGGCCGTTAGTTGTGCCTGGGACGTCGCGCAATTCGAGCAATACCAGCCGACGGCGCCGCCGTGATCCGCGGCCACCATTTGCTCTTGCGAACCGCGCCGTCCACACCCGGCACACGCGAAGGTCTGTCCGGCATGCGCCGTCTCGCCGCCGCCCTCATGGCGCTTGGCAATGTAGAAGGCGAAATAAATCGCTGCGCCGACGACCCACGGGGCCCATGCAAAGAATGCGTCGAACGTGCTGCCGGAGATCTGCGGGTTCACTTCTTAAAATACTCGGCGTTGATCAGCGTGTAGTTCTCCCACTTCTCGGGCACGTCGGAGTCGGCGAAAATCGCTTCCACGGGACAAGCAGAAACGCACGCGCCACAATCGATGCAGACCTCCGGATCGATGTAGAGCATCTCATCGTCATCCTTGCCGTGAATACAATCGACCGGACAAACGTCGACGCATGATTTGTCCTTTGTGCCGATGCACGGTTCGGTGATGATGTAGGCCATGGATTTTCAGCTTCCCCTGAGGGGAAGCTGCGCCCTTCAGGCGGCGGGCCTGCCTCGAATCGCGCGTATCAACCACAGCAATACGATCGCACCGATCAAGGCGCAAAGCATGCTGGGAAGGTTGAATCCAGTTACGCCGGCATGGCCAAAAAACCCATAGAGCCAGCCGCCGATAACGGCACCCACGATGCCCACGAGGATATCAGCTAGAGTGCCGCCGGGTGCTTCCCCAGGAACGATCCAACGCGCGATCAGGCCTACGATCAGGCCAAAAATGATCCAGGCAAGAATCCCCAACGTCTTTCCCTCCTTTGCTTTACGGCAGGCAGCGTACAGGGAGCGAACGCCCCTGTGGTGGACGTACCCAGATTATGAAGCGTACATTCATTTGCCTGCTCTGCGCTTTTGTCGTGGCAGCGGCCGGCGCGCCCGCCGCGGAGTCGACCGGTACGGAGATAACGGCTTCCGGAACCGGCAGCGTTTCATTGCCGCCCAATATCGCTACGGTCTCCGCGTCCGTCGAAACCTACGCCGATAGTGCCAACGCTGCGGTGGCGCAAAACAACGTTGTGTACGAGCGCATCGTTGCGGCTCTCGAGCGGCTGGGGATTGTGCGCAGCGACATCACGCTCGCGTACTATAACGTCAGTTACAATCCCCGCCCACAAGTCATGCCGGCGAATCCGACCGGCGAGCGCTACGGTTACACCGTGTCGCGAAGTTTCTCGGTTAAAGTTCGACAGATCGGAGATGCCGGACGCGCGAGCGACGCGTGCACGAGCGCGGGAGCCACGGCGATCAATGGCGTCACCTTCGGCCTGTCTGACCCCGGTGTTGCGCGCGAGCAAGCAACGGCGCGGGCCGTCGCGGAGGCACGCGCGAACGCCGAGGCGATCGCCCGCGCGGCAGCGCTACGCATAGTCGGAATCAAGAGCATCGAGCTCGGAACGGGTCCTACGGGAATCGTGCCCCTCATGAAAGCCGCGGTGGCGAACGGACCCACCCAGTTCGACCAGTCGAACGTCAACGTGACCGTTTCGGTGAGCGTCGTATTCCTGGCGGAGCCGTGACCCCACGCCGGTGGGCGAAACCTCGCCGAGCCGTTCCGGTACACTAAGCGATGACCACCCAGTGCGAACTCTGTACCGCGCGGCCGGCTGTGACGTCGTATGGCGGACGCCGCGTCTGCAACCGTTGCGCGCAAAAACGCGCCGCGACCAGCGCGCTGCCGTTCCTGGGTGCCGCCCTGGCGGCGGCCGGTCTGATTGCCGGAAGCGCCTTGCTCGCCGAGCGAATGCAAGGCGAGGGAGAAGCGTCGCCTTTCGACACACTCGGCCGGCGGCTGCGCGGTAGAACGCCGACCCTAGAGACCTTTTCTCGCGATCTCACCGAACTGGCGCGAAACGGCAAACTGGATCCGGTGATCGGACGCGATCAGGAAATCGAACGCGTCGTTTCAATTCTCGCACGACGCAGCAAGAACAACCCATGTCTGATCGGCGAACCCGGCGTTGGAAAAACCGCAATCGTCGAAGGCCTCGCTGCGCGCATCGTTGCCGGCGACGCGCCGGCTTCCTTGCGTGGAAAACGGGTGCTCGCGCTTTCGCTTGGCCCACTAGTCGCGGGAACGAAGTACCGCGGCGAGTTCGAGGGCCGCGTCAAGCGAATTCTGGATGAAGTCAAACGCAGCGCGCGTGACATCATCCTGTTTATCGACGAGCTGCATACGCTCGTCGGCGCCGGCGCGGCTGAGGGAGCACCCCTCGATTTGAGTACGATGATCAAACCCGAGCTGGCCCGGGGGGACCTGCAATGCATCGGCGCCACGACCTTCGACGAATATCGCAAGTACATTGAATCCGATGCCGCGCTGGAGCGCCGGTTTCAGCCCGTCATGGTTGAGGAACCCAGCATCGATGAAACGATCGAGATATTGCGCGGTTTGCGCGAGCGCTACGCTCGCCATCACCACGTTACGATCGATGAGGGGGCGATCGCGACAGCGGCTCAGCTTGCGGCGCGATACATCGCGGATCGTTTTATGCCCGACAAGGCGATCGATCTTATGGACGAGGCCGCCGCATCGGTCACATTAGCCAACAAGGGCGCGGTAGAACAGCCTCGCGTCACCAGTGCCGACGTTGCATCGGTGGTAACTCGGTGGACCGGCATTCCGCAAAGTTCGCTGACCGAATCGCAAGCCAGTCGCCTGCTAGAGCTCGAGCGGCTTCTCGCAGCGCGCGTCATCGGTCAAGATCGCGCGATCGCCGCCGTATCCGATGCGATTCGACGGGCTCGTACGGGTCTGCACGATCCGCGCAAACCGCTGGGCAGCTTTCTCTTTCGCGGTCCGAGCGGCGTTGGAAAGACCGAGCTCGCAAAGGCGCTGGCAGAAGTGCTATTCGGCAGCGAAGCCGCGTTAGTGCGCATCGACCTATCCGAGTTCACCGAGCCGCATACCGTGTCGCGACTGCTCGGCGCGCCGCCGGGCTATGCGGGACACGACGAGGCCGGTCAGCTTACCGAACCGGTACGGCGACGCCCCTATTGCGTCGTCCTGTTCGACGAGCTTGAAAAGGCGCACCCCGACGTTGCCGCGATTCTGCTGCAGATTCTCGACGATGGACGCGTCACCGATGCCAAGGGGCGCACGATCGATTTTCGCCACACGCTCATTATCCTGACGACGAATCTGCAGGACGACGAAGTGCCGATTGCCTTACGCTCCGAACTGCTCGATCGTATCGATGAGCTGGTGCCATTCCGAGAACTTGGTCTGCCGCAAATCGAGGCCATCGTGACGATTCACGTCGATGCGTTGGCAAGACGACTCGGAGCACGCAACGTTACCCTCAACCTTTCCGATGAAGCCAAGCTCTATTTGGCGCGCGTTTCGATGGGTGCGGGCAGCGGCGCTCGCTACGTACAACGTACGGTCTCGCATTATGTTTCAACGCCGTTGTCTACGGCGTTGCTTCGCGGTGAGCTGCGCGACGGTTCGGGAGCCGACGTCGTCCTCGACGGCGACGTGCTCCGAGTGCGGGCAGCGTAAAGGAAATCGCTTAGGGCAAGAGCGCTGCGCCTGAGTTCGTCGCAGGCGATAGCGCCAGCGCGACCGGTGCGCTGACCCCAGTGCTCAACGTCATCCACGATGCTCCGGCGTACGGTGGAGGATACTCCGTAACCGTGTTGTTCCCATAGTTGGCGACGTAGAGGTTGCCGAGCACGTCAATGGCGAGCGCAATCGGCTGGCTTTGGCCGCCGCCGATCGTCGTAGGCGGGTTGGTATAGGGCGCGACATATTCGGTGACCGTGTTCGCGCCTTGATTCGGAACAAAGAGATTGGCCGAGGCGCTTAATGCAATCGTGCCCTGTTCGTTCACGCCGTTGCTGATCGTGGCGATCGGCGCGCTTTGGTTCGAATAGGGCGGCGAGTACTCCACTACCGAGTTTGGCGTCGAGTTGAGGTTTGCGACAAAGAGATTGCCATGCGCGTCGAGCGCTAATGAGTTCGGCGCGTTCAGCCCTTTGGCGATCGTGGTCGGCGCACCACCATATGGCGGCGCATATATCGTGACGGTATTGGCGGCTGCGTTGAGGACGAAGAGATTGGCGTTCGAATCGAGCGCCAAGCTGACAGGATCGTCCACGTTTGACGAAATCACCTGCGACGGCGCGCCGCCGTACGGCGGGGAGTAAACCGTCACGGTGTTACTGCCGTTCCCGTTAGCCACAAACAAGTCGCCGCGGTTATCGAGCGCCAGCGCCTGGGGATGGTTAACGCCGTTGGCAATCGCGGTTGGTGCTTGACTGTACGGCGGCGCGTAAACGCCGACGTTACCCGGCTGGTTTGCGACGAAGAGATTTCCGGAGGCGTCAAAAACTAGTGCCTGCGGGTTCGTTACGCCGTTTTGAATCGTCTGCAAGGGGGCGCTCTGCGCGTTAACGTAGAGCGTCACGCTGTTGATAGTTGAATTCGCAACGCCTAATATCTGGCGGAAATTTACGCGCATCGTGCCGCTGCAGACCGCTCCGGATTGCGCGCAAGGGTTGGACGGGCCGAGATAGTTGGCCGTCGCACGCAAAATCGCCGAGCCGGCGCTGGCGACCGCGGGACCCGAAACGTAAAATAGATTCGGTGCGAGCGTCGTCGCCTGCGTAACTGCAAGAGGCAATGAGCCGCCGGCCTGACTTAGTGAATAGCTTGCGCCACCGCTTCCGATGATGACGTTCTGATTCGCGTCGAGCAACTCGACGAGAAACGCATGCTTCCCGGCGCCGTAGAGATCGACTCCACCTTGCGAGTTCTGACCACTCATAGCCGAAGCGGGGACGATTTGGAGCTGGGCCGGCACGCCGCTCGTCGTGAGGTTCAGAACGTTACTCGTGGTTGCCGCAACGGTGAACGCAACCGCGGAGGCTCCAATCGTTCCCGTATAGGTCCCAGCCGGAAGGGTTAACGCGAGCTGACAAGTGGTGCCGCCCGACGACGGAGTGCACCCCGTAGCGTTCGGCCCGACCGAAACGGTTTGACTGATCGTGGTAGGCCCGCTCATGTTGATCGGAAGAAGCTGGGCGCCGCCCGATGGCGGCGCACTTCCGGTCACGGCCGGGGGCGCCGCCGTCATGATCGGTGCCGTGACGCCGAAGGTTTGCGGTGTCGGCGAAGGCGCAACGACGACGGATTTGGATGGCGGGGCATTGTACTGGGTCGCGCCCGGTACGTAGATTCGCACGACCGTATTACCGGAGCCGCCTGCGCCGCCGTTGCCGGCCGGCATCATCATGCCGCTCTGACTCCCTCCACCGGCGCACCCGCCTGCAAAGACGGCAATGCCCAACGCCGCTGCCGACACCGCGGATTTTATCCGAAGCATTGCGCTATCGCAGAACGCGCTCGACGTTGCTGCGCATGTCGGCCGGCGATATCTCGCCAACGACGATCTTGCGAACAATTCCGCCGCGATCGATGAAGACGTGCACCGGCAGTCCGTTCACGTTGAATTGGTCGCGCAGTGTGCCCGCGTCGACAACGATCGGGTAGCTGAGATGGTGCTGGCTGCGAAACGCGGCCGCCTTGCGGCCGTTCTCTAGGACGTCGACCCCGACCACTCGGAGGCCGCGCGCGCCGTACGTTCGTTGGAGCGCCTCGATCGCCGGAGCCTCTTGATTGCACGGCGGACACCACGTCGCAAAAAAGTTAAGGTAGACGGCCTTGCCATGCAGCGAAGCAAGCGCGAGATTCGGGCCCGGAAGACTCGGCTCGATCCAGTTCGGGGCCGGGCGTCCGACGCGCGCCGGTTGGGATTGCGCGACCTGCGACCCGGCGTTCACACCGTGGCTGCACGCTGCAAGTGCGCATGAAATGAGAATCACCTGCGGGGTGCCCCTAGCCATAGCTTGGATAGCCAATCGATTGACGGTCGCGCAGCATCTGCTCGACAAGTTCGCCGACGTCAGCGAAAAGCCGCTGGTCGCGTACGTAGCGCAGCTCGCGCAAGGCGAGCTCGCGGCCGTAGATCGTGTAGTGGAAATCCCGCAGCCATGCCTCGACGGTGCGCGTCTTTCCATCGAATTGCGGGTTGGTTCCGATCGAGACTAGCGCCGCATAATCGCGCCCCTCGTATCGGGCCACCGAGGAATAGACGCCGTCTTTCGGCAGCAGCTTATGGGGAACGCGCACGTTGGCGGTCGGAAAGCCAAGCGTGCGACCGCGTCCGGCTCCAGTCTCGACGGGACCGCGAATCTCATAACCGGTTCCGCCCAGCAGTCGATCGGCCTGGGCGAGCCGACCCTGGCCGATCAGCGCTCGAATGCGCGTGCTGGAGATGCGCTCGCCGCCCTCCGCGACGTGTTCTACAGGGACCAACCGGACATCGTGCCGCGTGAAATAGTTGTGCATCATCGCAACGTCTCCGGTTCGCTTGTGACCGAATCGAAACGTCGAGCCGACAACGACTCCGCGAACGCCCAGCCGTTGAGCTAAAATTTCTAGAAATGCTTCGGGCCGAAGCGTCGCGACGTCGTCGTCGAACTTGACGAAGAAGCATTCTTCAAAGCCGGCATCCGCGAAGAGTGTCAGACGTTCTTCGGGCGTGCAAAGCAACGGAGGTTCAGTTCCCGGGTGCAGGTGCGTCGACGGATGGTTGGCAAACGTGAGCAGGCCCGAGCGCCATCCCGGCTTGCGTAACAGAAGCGTTTGCCGAGCGATCTCTCGATGGCCCCGATGGAAGCCGTCGAAAAACCCAATCGCCAAGACGAGCGGTCGTGAAGCGTCCCGCACAAAGTCATGATGGACCCGCATTTATGTGAAGACCTTGCGTGGTGCGAGCAATGCCCCGAGCGCTTCGCCTACGCCGACGAGCGCGCGCGATTCGTCGCGAACGAAAACGTGTCGCGCCGTCGCGCCTTCCGGCAGCGGCACAACGCGCCCCGCCCGAAAATCCGCCGAGCCGCGTAAGTCCAATACGATCGTCGGAAATGGAATGATGTGTTCGGGCGCGATCAGCGCACGCTCCGGCGCATGCGCAATCTCTTCCAGCGTGAGCGCCTCGTACAGCACGAACGGTCCTGAGGCCTCACGCACGAGGGCACCCATGTGCGCGGGCACATCCATGGCCTCGCCGAGGTCGTGGCAGAGCGTGCGGACGTATGTGCCCTCGCTGCAGGCAACGCGCAGCCGAGCCGCGCCCTGCCCCGAGCCCGTCGAAGGGTCGACGCCAAGCAGCGTCAAGCCGTAAATCGTGACGCTCCGCGACTTTCGTTCGACGGTTTTTCCCTCGCGGGCCAACTCGTAGAGGCGTTTGCCCTGATATCGCGCCGCCGAATACATCGGCGGCACTTGCGCGATTTTTCCCACGAAATCGGGCAGCACGCGCTCCAAGCGTTGTGGCCAATCGGCCGGTGGAGCTCGTTGCTCGATCGTTTCGCCGTGCGCGTCTTGCGTTGTCGTCGAACGCCCCAGAACCAGCATGCACGCGTAGCTCTTGCGTTGATCCACGAGCAGCGGGATCAATCGTGTGGCTTTGCCGATCGCCAACGGCAGCACCCCGGCTGCCTGCGGATCGAGCGTGCCGAGATGCCCGGCGGTGAGTTTTCGATCGGCCGCGTACAGTGCGTAAATTCGACGCACGCGCGACACTGCGCGCGCCGAACTCGGCCCGGCCGCTTTGAAGAGGTTGACGAAACCGATCACACTTCGTCCTTCGACTCTGCGTCGATAGGCTCAGCGTCGCTCAGGGCAGGTTCGGACGTGAAACTATAAGCCTTCGGAGATCAGCGCCGCTTCGACCGCTTCGAACGCAGCCGGCAGCGAGCCACGATAGGTCAACCCCGACGCTCGAAAGTGACCGCCACCGCCAAGGCGTTGGGCCGCGGCCTGAACGTTGAGGCGCCCGCCGGAACGCAAGCTTACGCGAATCTCTCCTTCGATCGCTTTGAAGAGCGCGGCGACGTCGACGCCTTCCTGCCCCAGCAGCGTGTTGACCATATCCTCGGTGTCTTCGCCGTCGGCACCTGTTAGCGCGAGCATCGCATCGTCAACGTACGAGTAACAGTAGCGTCCGTCGTGCCTGAAGCGCATCTCGTCGATGATGCGTCCCAACAGCTTCGTTGCCGCTACACGTCTGCGCAAGAAAATCTCTTCGGTGATCTGCTCCTTGTCCGCGCCAAGGTGCATTAGCTCCGCGGCAAGCTGCAACGCCTCCGGCGTGGTGTTCGAGTGCATGAATCCGCCGGTGTCGGTCATGACCGTCGCTAGAATGCAGGTCGCGATTGATGCATCGACTGGAACGCCCAGCCGGCGCAACAAATGCATCACGACGCTGCCCGTCGAGCACTCCTCCTCCAGCACGAAATTGAGCTTGCCGAAGAGCGAGTTGCCCAGATGGTGATCGATGTCGAGCATGTTCTCCCGCTCGACCGGCGGCAAATACTCGCCGGCCCGTCGCCAATCGCTCATATCGCAAAAAACGTACAGCGTATCCGCGGGAAGATCCGGCGGGAGCTCTCGACTGACGAGCTGCGCCTCCGGCAAGAACCGGAGATTGCGCGGCACCTCGTCCTGTTGAAAATACGCAACCCGCTTGCCCTGCCGTTTGAGCGCCAACCCCAGCGCAAGTCCGGCCCCAAGCGTATCGCCGTCGGGTTTTACGTGACTAACCATTACGAATGAGCTGCGCCGGCGCAACTCATCGACGACTTCTTGCGCCGACGCTACGCGCGGCGTGCTCTCAATCATTCGTTTTCCTCCGGGACAACGTTCAGCGCAGCCTCACGCAGGGTCTTGGCGAGCGCGATTGCCCGTTCCGCCGAACGATCCTCGACGAAAACGAGCTCCGGCGTGTGACGCAGATCGATCTTTCGGCCGAGCTCCCCGCGCAGAAATCCGCTGGCGTGCTTCAATGCGTCGAGCGATTGCCGTGCCTGATGCCGGTCGCCTATCACCGAAACGAAGACCTTACAGCGTCGCAGATCGTCGCTCACCTCGACGCGCGTCACCGTGACGAAGGCCAGCCGCGGATCTTGCAGCTCCTGCGAAATTAAGGTTCCTAAGATGCGTTGCACCTCGTGGTCGATCTTGGCAATCCGCTGCGGTTTCATATTAGGCATCCAATCGTGAAGGCACGAGGAGGGCTAAGCCTGCTGTCTTCACGCGCGCACCAGTTCCGGAGCGACGTGTTCGACTGCGTAGGCTTCAATGACGTCGCCTTCTTTGAGGTCTTGGAATTTCGCGATCTGGATGCCGCATTCAAACCCTTCGGCAACTTCGCGCACGTCGTCTTTAAAGCGGCGGAGGCCTTCGATTTCACCAACGAAGACTACGGCGGCGTCGCGAATGACGCGCGCCTTGGCGTTGCGCGTAATCTTGCCGCCGGTTACGTAGCAACCCACGATCGTACCGACGCGGCTGACCTTGAAGACTTGGCGCACTTCGGCTCGGCCCAGGATGACCTCGCGCTCCACGGGAGTGAGCATTCCTCGCATGGCTTTCTTGAGGTCGTCTTCGATTTCGTAGATCACTTGATAGAAGCGGAGGTCGACTCCCTCGTTTTCCGCCAGCCTGCGGGCCGTCTCGTCGGGGCGAATGTTGAAGCCGATCAACACCCCGTTGGAAGCACTCGCGAGATTGACGTCGTTGGGCGAAATCGCGCCAACGCCGCCGTGGATGACGCGAATCTCAACGTCGTCGGTCGAAAGCGATTCCATGCGTCCGCGCAGCGCTTCGAGCGAGCCTTGGCCGTCGGCTTTGATGATCAGATTGAGCACCTTCTTGCCCTCGGCCGGCATCGACATGAACGTCTCGAGGGAGACGCGCTGAGTACTGGTCGCGGCCATACGCACGTCGCGGCGACGTGTCGCACGTTTTTCCGCGGTCTCGCGGGCAACCCGCTCGTCGCTGACGACACTCAGTGTATCGCCCGCCGCAGGAACGTCGGAGAGGCCCATCACTTCGACCGGGATCGATGGCCCGGCTTTCTTGACCTGTTTCCCCTTATCGTCGATGAGCGCGCGGACTTTGCCGAAGGTGCCTCCGGCAACGACGATGTCGCCGACGCGCAACGTCCCGTTTTGCACCAGCACAGTTGCGACGGCACCGCGGCCACGGTGCAGCGCCGACTCGATGACGACGCCGCTGGCGCGCCTATTTTTGTTCGCGCGCAGCTCTCGAATGTCGGCCTCGAGCAGCACCGTATCGAGTAGCCCGTCGATTCCGTCGCCGGTTTTCGCCGAGACCGGAACCATTTCGACGGTCCCGCCCCAGTCGACGGACTGCAGCCCTTGTTCCATCAGCTGCTGCTTGACGCGATCGGGTTGCGCGTCGGGGCGGTCCATCTTGTTGATCGCAACGACGATCGGAACGTTGGCGGCTTTAACGTGCGCGATGGCCTCTTTGGTTTGCGGCATGACGCCGTCGTCGGCTGCGACGACGAGAATCGCCACGTCAGTCACCTTGGCACCACGAGCGCGCATTGCGGTAAACGCTTCGTGGCCGGGCGTATCTACGAAGGTGATCTTGCGATCGTTCCGCTCGACGGTGTACGCGCCGATCTTCTGCGTGATGCCGCCGGCTTCGCCGGCTGCGACGTTCGCCTGTCGAATTTTGTCGAGCAGCGACGTCTTGCCGTGGTCGACGTGGCCGAGCACCGTCACCACCGGCGGACGCGCCGTCAACATTTCCGGCTTGTCCTCTTCCTGGTCTACGGTAACTTCTTCGCCGGCCTCTTTGACGACCGCGTTGAAACCGAAGCGCTTTGCGATTTGGATCGCGACGTCGCTCGAAATGTTCTGATTGATGGTCGCCATCGTTCCGATCTTAATGAGCTCGGTGATGACGTCACGGGCCGGAACGATCATCGACGTTGCCAACTCTTGCACGGTCAGCAAGTCTGGAATCTCGATCGTTTCGAGCGTCCGCGCTGGTGCGGCGACTACCGAGTCGCCCTTCTTTTTGCGTTGCCGCTCTTTTTCAAGCAGCAGCTCTTTCTCGCGATCTTTTTTCGCGGTCGCCTTATCTTCGTGCGTCCGCGGTCGATCGCCGGGACGGCCTCCGGCTGAGGGCGCCGGCATTTCTGACGGCGGCGCACCGGGCCGGCTTGGCGCGGGGCGCACGCCGGGCGTCATCGCGCGGAACGGACCGTTTCCGACCCGCCGCTGCGGTGGAACGGCACGTGGCGGGGCTACGATCCGGCCGATCGTCGGCGCGCTCTTTCCGCCCTGTCCGGGCATGACCTCGCCCGGGCGTGGCGCCACACCGGGACGCCCAGGCAGACCGGTTTGCGGCCCGGGGGATGCCGAGGCGGCGGTGCTCGGCGGGGGCGGACGGCGCGCGATCGTCGCTTGACCCGACGGGACCGGACGCAGCTGCGGGATGTTTTCGGCCGCTGGCCGCGCTGGCTTGCGTTCGAGCAGCGGCGGAGCGGGAGCCTGCGCTGGAACCTGCGCTACTGGGGTTTGCGCCGCCGGGGCTTGCGCCGCCGGGGCTTGCGCTGCGGGTCGAGCCGCGGCTCCGGTGACGGGGCGCAGACGTTGGACTGGCGGCGCTGAGACTGGCTTGGAGGGCGCCGCTTTAGGCGCGACCGGCTTCGCGGTTGCGCCGCTGGGCGGGGGGCTGGCCTTCGGAGGGGGGGAGGGCTTTTCGCTGGGCGTCAGCAGCACGCTACGGACCAGATCGGCGATCTGATCCGGGACGACGCTTAATTGATTCTTTGCCTCGAAGACGCCGCCGAGGCGCTCGTTGAAGAGCGCCGAGAGCTCTTTCGAGGTGAGTCCGAGCTCCTTCGCGAGCTCAAAGATCCTTACTTTTCCGGCCAAATTCTCTCTCGAGCGCGCGGCGCTCGAGTCCCATCAGTTGGAGTGCGCGGAGCCCCAACCGACGGTTTTGGCTCCGCTAGGTAATCAAAGGTTCGCCCTCATCGGAGGGATCGGTCGTTTTGAACAGTCATGAGTTTATGTTTTGCACGAGCTCTTTATTAAACCATATTCGGCCGCTGCGGTGCCAAGCCCCGGGTACCGCTTGTTCTTGCGGGCACGCTCCGCGCACTGCGCCGAGCAGAGATACGCTCCACGCCCAGCCCGCCGGCGACGAAAGCCAGGCTGATCGGCCTGCCACCCGAGCGTCGTGCGCACAAAGCGCCTAAGGTCGGATTGCGCAAACCGTTGCCGGCAACCGACGCAGGTGCGTATCGGATTAGGCGCTGTCCTTCCCCAATCGCTCGCGACGGAATTCCTCGAGTTTGCGAATGAGTTCGGCGTCGATCTCGTCGGCGGTCGGCGCGGCCACTTCGGGCGCTTCGCCCGACGGTGACTCGCCCGTTGTCCGCTCCGCGCGCTCGGCTAAGTAACGCTCGCGCGCCTGGCTCGATTCGCTTTCGCTTGCAATGTCGAGTCGCCAACCGGTCAAGCGCGCCGCCAGCCGGACATTCTGTCCGTCGCGGCCGATTGCCAGCGAGAGTTGATAGTCCGGAACGATCACCAATGCGACGCCGTCGTCCTCGAAGAGCTCCACGTCGATCACCTTAGCCGGCGCCAGGGCATTCATAATGAACGTTGTGGCCGTCGGATCGTAGCGAATGATGTCGACTTTTTCGCCGCGTAAATTGTCGGTGACGTTCGCGATGCGGCTAGACTTCGGCCCCAAGCAGGCTCCGATCGGATCGACTTCGGCACGATTGCTCCGAACCGCCACTTTCGAGCGGCTCCCCGGATCGCGTGCGATGGCCATGATCTCGACCGTACCATCGGCGATTTCGGGCACCTCGAGCTCCAGCAGTCGCTGAACCAAGCCCTCCGCCGCACGCGACAGGATGACTTGCGGTCCTTTGGGAGATTTCTTGACGTCGAGCACGTAGGCGCGAATGAAATCGTTGATCCGGTAGTTCTCACCAGGAACTTGCTCGTCGAGGTACATGACGGCCTCGTCGCGCCCTTCCAGCGTGACGTACATGTTGCGTTGCTCGTAACGCTGGACCGTACCCGTAACCAAGTCGTTGAGCTTTCGCACGTACTTGTTATAAACGGTGTCCCGCTCGGCTTCACGGATGCGCTGAACGATCACTTGCTTTGCAGTCTGGGCCGCAATACGCCCGAAATCTTTGGGTGTGACTTCTTCGTCGAAGAAATCGCCGGCCTGATAGGGCCGCCCAGCCTTCTTCACCGAAATCTCGAGCTTCGGATCCTCTACCTCATCTACGACGGTGCGGCGATGAAAGACACGATAAGCGCCGGACTGCCGATCGACGATGACGATGGCGTTCGATTCCGTTCCGAAGTGACGTTTGTACGCCGTGAGGAGCGCCGCTTCGAGTGCTTCGAGCAACATCTCGAATGAGATATTCCGCTCTCTCGCGATATAGTGGAGAACGTCGATGAGCTTCTCTTCAGTTGCGGTGTTTTCTATTGTTGCCATGCATTTGTTTCCGTTGAAGTTTGTCGCGCTGGAAATCTATCCGAGGGTCGTATTCCAAACGTGCCGACTTGATCGTTGCGAGCGGCAGAAGCAGTTCGCCAGCGTCCGTTTCAACTACTACCGTCTCGCCACGCAGACCACGCAGGATTCCACGATGAGTCTTGCCGCCGTTTACCGTGAGCGTCGTCACGATCCGCGCGCGTTGCCCGGCGAAGCGCTCGTAGTCGGCGCCCCGTAGCAGCGGCCGATCCAGGCCCGCCGATTCGACTTCAAGCCTATACCCTTCGTCCAACGCTCCAAGGTTCGCGTTAATGTAAGCGGCGACGCGTTCGCACAGCTCCAGGTCGACACCGCCGGAGCGATCGATGGTTACGCTCAATTCGAGTATGCCGCGAACCGGACGTGCGTGGTGCGCTACGATTTCGAGACCGTCAAACCGTTTATCGTGCGCGATCGCATCGAGTTGCTGTTCGAAAGCGACTGCGACCTTAGGAGCGCCTTTGCTCATAATGGATCTTCGTGTTCTCTAGAAGCAGCGAAGCGCGGGACTGTTCCCACGCTCCTTCTGGTTTCTCTCCAAAACCTTCGCCATTTGGAGGCCCTATCATTCTTCAGAAAAGGCCCGATTTAGACCCGATCGAGGTCACCTCTCGCGCATCCTATGCCTTTTCTAAAGTGCGACGGGCCGCAAGCCCACAGTGGGTGCGACCCCTCGCTCTGTTTTCCTAGGTTGCGATCGGCGCGCCGCCGGAGCACGTCCGGCTGCCGTGGGCGCGCACTTATGCGGCCCTATTTGGCGCGTGTATCGCGGGCCCGATGGCCCGGCGGATTTTGCGGTTCCAACCGCCCTCCTTCGTGACTGACGAAGTGTACCGGCCTTTCCCGGCACGATAAAATTCTAATGCGACTAATGTCGAAATGCAAGCGGGAAACGTGCCGCCTCACGGCGACGAGACAGGCGACGGTGCGTATGGAACCAATAATCGGCCGTCGCACGCCTGGGAGACGATCCCATCAACGATCGGCGCGACGCCCGCGTCAAACGGGCTGAGCGGCGCGTGCGCGCCGCCGCCGCCGCCAATCGTGATCTGCGTGCCGTTGACCGGACCCGCGTGCACGTTGTTTTGCACGTTGTACGAGCTCGGCTGCTCGGCGTATCCGCCGCGGATCGCCTGTGGATAGCGCACGAGCCATCCCGTGCATATCGTGGTGGGTCCCGCCTTGTGAGCATCCGTTACCCACATCTTCACGCGCGCTTCGTTGCCGGTGTTGCGCACTTCGTAGATGTACTTGGTTCGCGCCAGCACTTCTGGCGGCGGCGTCGGTTCGAGCCGGCCGCGCAGCGAGTAGGTCGGCGTATACGACTTCGTCGTCGGGTGGACTGGATTATTTGGCAGAAGAGCGCGCAGTTTCGCGTTGATGTTGCGCGCGATCGGCGCCTTCGGTGCGGGAGTGATTCTCGGTCCGGGCGGCGGAGTCGGCGGTATCGCGATCGGGCGCGCCGGGGCGGCCTGTGCTTTGGTGGCACTGCCGGGGCGAGGACCCGGCGAGGCACCCCCGCTTGGACCCGGACTCGGTGCGGTCCCCGCCGTGCGCGCGACCGCCGCCGTGCTGGTGGGACTCGGGTTGGGCACGCCGGCACGCGTCGCCGGCAGGGCCGAAGCCCGGATGGCCGGCGCTGAACTAGGGGCCGCGCTGGCGCGCGCAATCGCGGCCGCCGTTGGTGACGCGCGCGGCAGCGCTGGCGCTGGTGTCGCCGCTTGCGCGCTGGGGCGGACGTTCGGTGCGGGATTCGGTGACGGACGCGCCGACGGCGCGCTGGTAGGAACCGGCGAGGGAGCCAGGGTCGGAGGCGGTTTGAGGGTTACGGCGACCGGCGCCACCGTCGGCACCGTTACCGGCGCCGCCGGAAGTTCGGTACGGGGTTGCGGCTCGAAGATATTCTGCGTCGGCTGCGGATTGGGTTGGGGCGTCTGCTGCGGAATCGGACGCGGGTTCGGAGGTGCAGTTGGTGCAGCGACCGCCAACTCATGGCGGTTAACCGGCAAACGCTGGGTTTGCGGCTGCGCTAAGGGAGCGTGTTGGAGCGGTGCGATCGTTCGCACGTGCGGAACGGCCGCGGTCGCATGAACTGCAGCCGGCTGATTCGCAACGACGATCGGCGACGTGCGGCTGATTGTTACGACTTCTCCGCCTTGGACGCTCTCAGTCGCGCCTTGCTGCGACGAACTGACCAGCACGGTAAAGAGCAGCGCGGCCAACAGCGCATGCAAAAGCAGCGAGGCTAAGAAGCTCCCCGCGAGTCGCTCCGGATAGCGGCGGTCCCGCGGATCGCGCTCGAACTTCACGGCGAGGAGTTAAGTGCGCTTAATCGAGCGCAGGAGCCTGCCGGCGTTCGCCGCACAAGGCTGGGTCGCGCATGGAATCCATTTTACACAAGCGCACGAAGATCGTCGCAACCGTCGGCCCCGCCTCACGCGATCCCGGAATATTGCGCTCGCTTTACATCTCTGGGGCGAACGTACTGCGGCTGAACTTCTCACACGGCACGCCCGAAGAGCACGGATACGTCATCGAGCGCGCGCGAGAGGTCTCGGCCGAGCTCGGCATTCACACGGCGTTGTTGCAAGACTTGCCGGGGCCGAAGGTGCGCACCGGTCCACTCGCGCAAGACGTCAAGTCGGTCCGTCTCGATCGCGGGGCGCGTTTTTTCATCAGCGCCGAGCCGGTCGCCGGAACGCAAGAGCGAGTCAGCACGACGTATCGCGATCTGGCCGCCGACGTCGCCATCGGCACGCGTCTCTACCTGCAAGATGGCCAGATCATTCTCCTCGTCATCGGAAAAAGTGCGAGCGAGATCGAAACGACCGTCGAGTTCGGCGGAGACTTGCGCCCCTCTCAAGGCATCAATTACCCCGATGGTACGCTGAACATTCCGTCGGTCACGAAGCGCGATCTCGAGTTCCTCGAGTTCGGCCTGGAACGCGGGGTTGATTACGTCGCTATATCATTCGTGCGCTCGGCTGAGGATGTCGAACGAGTCAAGGCTTTCATGGCCGAACGCAACAAGCGCGTCCCGGTCATCGCCAAAATCGAGAAGCACGAAGCGCTCGCGCAGCTGGACGCCATCATCGCGGCGTCGGACGGGATCATGGTCGCGCGCGGCGATCTCGGGATCGAGATCCCGATAGAAACCGTCCCGATTATCCAGAAACAGATCATTGCGAAGTGCAATCGTGCGAGCAAGCCCGTCGTTACGGCTACTCAAATGCTCGAATCCATGATCGCTTCGCCTCGCCCCACGCGCGCGGAAGCCACCGACGTTGCTAATGCAATTCTCGACGGAACGGATGCAGTCATGTTATCGGGCGAAACCGCGCTGGGCGCGTATCCGACGGAAGCGGTGCGTACGATGGCCGAGATCGCGCGGGAAGTCGAGAAGCACTATCCGCACGCCTCACTGCGTGACCGGCGCTTAGAGAATTTCGAGCCTACGATCGCCTCGTCGGTCGCCGAAGCCGCGACGCGCGCCAGCGCCGAGTTGAACATACCGTATATCGTTACCGGTACGACGACCGGAAATACGGCGCACCACATCGCGGCGTTTCGCCCGCAGGCGCGGATCGTGGCGCTGACGCCGGAGGAACGCGTCGCGCGCCGGTTGGCGCTGCTATGGGGAACGGAGTCGTTGCTCATCGACCCCTATTCCTCGATCGACGTGCTGCTATATATGACTGAGCGACAGATGGTCCACGAGGGGCTGGTGCGCTCCGGCGACCTGATCGCGTTCACCACTGGCATGCCGGTCGGGTCGGGCGGAACGAACGTGCTAAAAATTCACCAGATTCCTTAGGACGCGCTCCCTCGGAGCTAGCGTTTGAGCAGCGCACGCGCGTGGCGCAACGCCGCATCGTGCTTCTCGCCCGAAAGCATACGCGCGATTTCGCCTTCGCGCTCCTTGGTGCCGGAGATCGCGCGCACGGCAATCGTCGTTTGCTCGGCATCTTCGAACTTATCGAGCACATAGTGACGATCCGCCCAAGTCGCGAGCTGTGCGAGATGCGTCACACAAACGACTTGCTCGCGCCGGGACAGCTCGCCGATGCGAGCACCTACCGCCGTCGCCGTCGCGCCACCGATGCCGGCGTCGATTTCATCGAAGACCAAGGCTCCCTGCGCCTGCCGCACTTCGGCAAGCACGACGACGAGCGCGAGCAAAACGCGCGATAGCTCGCCGCCGGATGCGACACGCGCGAGCGGCCGCGCCGGTTCCCCGGCGTTTGCGGCGAAAAGAAACTCAACGTGTTCCGCTCCGCGTGCGCCGATGCGTTCGAGCGGTTCGAACGCGACTTCAAACCGCGCGGAGCTCAGCGCCATTTCGGCAAACTCCGCAAGAACGCGCTCGCACAACGCCTTTGCAGCTTCGCGTCGTGCCGCAGTGAGGGCCACGGCGGCGGCGTGCAGCTCGCGCTGCGCTTCGGCAACCTCGGTACGGTACCGGGCGAGTAACGCGTCACGGCTCTCGTACTCGTCAATGGCTTCGCGTGCGCGTTGGGCGTGCGCGACGAGCTCGTGGATATCGCCGCCATATTTGCGCTTGAGGCGGTCCAGAAGATCGAGACGCGCATTGATCGCTTCAAGCTCGGCCGGATCGAACTCCGTCGCCTCGAGCGCTCTCGCAACGTCGGCGGCCAAATCTCCCGCATCCGACTGCAACGCGGCGGCCTGTCGCGCCATAGCCTGCAGCTGGCCGCCGAATCGTTCCACGCCGGAGAGCGCGACGGCGGCCGAACCCAACGCTCCGCTCGCGCTGCGCTCGTCGCCCGCCAGCGCCTCGCGCGCCGCATGCAACGCGATCGCGATTCGCTCGACGTTATCAAGATATTTGCGCCGCTCGTTGAGCCGCTCGGCCTCGCCCGGCTCCAGCCGAGCTTCCTCGATTTCGCGAACGGTAAGGCAGGCGTCGTCATACCGTTCGCGGGCACGACGTTCGTCGTGCGTCAGCGTTGCGAGCGCTTGGGCGGATGCTTCGGCGCGAGCATGAGCGACCGCTACGGCATCCCTAAAACGCAACGCCGGCTCTCCGGCAAAGCGATCGAGGAGCTCCAGATGATACGCCGGCGAGAGCAACCGCTGCGCTTCGTGTTGACCGACGATTTCCGCAATCGCATTCCCGATTTCGCGAACGTAAGCGGCCGTTGCGGGCCTGCCGTTGACGCGCAGGCTCGAACGCCCGGCTTCGGTCATCTCGCGCACGACGCTTCCCGCCTCCCCGGGATCGAGTTCGAAGCCGTCCGCGCGGAGTCGCTCGCGAAGGGACTCGTCGGGATCGAACGCCAGCGTGACGACGGCTTTGCGCGTGCCTCGTCGGACCGCATCCGCCCCGGCCCGCGCTCCCAACGCAAAATCTAGCGCGCCAAGCAGCATCGTCTTACCGGAACCCGTCTCGCCCGTAAAGATCGTCGCGCCACCGGCGAACTCCACGTCGGCCCTCGCGATTAGACCGTAACTCTCGATCTGCAACCGCCGCAACATAAAGGTCTTAAGTTCGTTAACGACGAGGATCTTTAATCGAAACACCCCACAGCATCTTGGCTTCGAGCCGCTCCAAGAAATGCAGCGGCGTTGTCCGCGCAAAGTGGACGCGCTTGGGATGACACCGGATCATGACGCTCGTACTGGCGGCGACTTCGGCGAGCACGTCGCCGTCGCACTCGAGGTGCGCTTGCGCGCTTTCGAGGTCGCACGTGATTTCGATCTGGGAGGTGATCGGCACGATCAACGGTCGTGAAAAAAGCGTGTGAGGCAGCAGCGGAACAACGCCGAACGCTTCGACACTGGGTGCGATCAGCGACCCGCCTGCCGACAAGAAGTAGGCAGTCGATCCGGTCGGCGTTGCCACACAAATGCCGTCCGCAGCGATGCGGGTGACGGCACCTTGCTCAAAACGCAGCCCAAACGGAACGATGCGCGAGACTTCGCCTTTGCGCACTACGACGTCGTTGAGCGCGAAGAATCGTCGCCGGCCGTACTCGGCCTCGAGGGCGGTCCGTTCGTCCACGAAGAGTCCGCGCTCGACCAGCGCCGGGAGATCGGAAAGGCGCGGATCGTCTTCGTCGAGCTCCGTAAGAAAGCCTAAGCGACCGGTATTGATGCCGAGCAACGGAATATCACCCTCGACCGCGATGCGCGCGGCGCGCAGCAGCGTGCCATCCCCACCAACGGTGATAAAAAGCGAGGCCGTCACTGCGCTCGACCCATCCAAGACCTCGAATCCGCCCGCGCGAAAATCCGAGGCCACGCGGCTGGCAATGGAGCGGGCGTGTTCGCGGGCCGTATCGACGTAGAGAGCGACGACCTTCTTCTGAATCGCGAGCATCGTTGTCATAGGTGGGGAACCTCTTCGTCGAGGACGGTCTCGATTCGTGCGTCCTCGAATGTAGGGCCGCCGCGCGTCAGCAGCATCAGAAACTCGCGGTTTCCCGCCGGCCCCAGCAACGGCGAGGCGGCCAGCGCGGCTGCCGACAGACCCAGAGCGACTGCGGCTTGACGAACCGCGCGTAAGACCGCGCCATGCGTTGCGCGGTCGCGTACTACGCCGCCCGAGCCGACGTTTCGGCGTCCGGCTTCAAACTGCGGCTTCACCAGTGCGACGATAACGCCATTATCGCGCAGATACGCCACCGCACGCTTCAAGATCGTTCGCAACGAGATGAAAGACGTGTCGATCACAATGACGTCGAATCCGACCTGGAACGCATCGTCCGCAAGGAGACGAAAGTTCGTGCGCTCCATGACCCGAACGCGACGATCGTTGCGCAGCCCCCAGTCGAATTGGCCGTACCCAACGTCGACGGCCGTGACACGTTTTGCGCCGTGCTGCAGGAGACAATCGGTGAAACCGCCGGTCGAGGCGCCGACGTCGAGCGCTTCGGCGTCGCGCACGTCGACGTTGAACGCGGTAAGCGCGTAATCGAGTTTCTCGCCACCGCGACTGACGAACCGCCGGGGTTGCGAGATCACGATCGTCGCGCCGTGCGCCACGTTCTGCCCCGCCTTCGTCGCGACCCTACCATCGATGCTGACGCGACCCTCCATAATGAGGCTACGCGCCTGCGAACGCGTGATGCCGCCGTGCTGCGCAACCACGGTGTCAAGCCGGATTTTCGATAACCTCCTCAGGCGTTTGACTGCAGGCTAAAAGGGCAGCTCGTCGTTAGGCTCTTCACCCGTCGGCGCGTTGTTTGTGGGCTTCGCTTCCGATATCGCTTCGTCGATCTGCTCCTGAGCGTTCTTCAGAAGCGCTTCGCAGTCGCGCGCGAGCACTTTTCCTTCCTTGAATAGCTCCGTGGCACGCTGCAGCTCGACCGTACCACCTTCGAGTTCTTTGACGATCGAATCGATGCGTGCAAGCTTCTGTTCGAAGGTTTGGGGCAATCGGACGCTCATTCTCCGTCCACCGATTCCACGCGGGCTCCGAACGTCCCGCGAGTAACTCGCGCCGTCACCACGTCTCCGGGCGCGAGCAGAGCGGCATCCCGCACTACTACGCCATCTTTAGTCACGATTGCATATCCGCGCGCAAGCGGTCGTGTCGGGTCTTCGCCCTCGAGAGCCGCACGGGCGAGTTCGAGCCGGCGTGCGTAACGATCTACACCTCGCAATGCCCATCCGGAGAGCCTGGTATTCGCCCGAACCAAACCGATTTGCCATTGCGCTACGCGTGCGGCGGGGCTGAGTCGTTCCAACCGGCGCTCGAGGAGGCGAGTGCGTTCGATGCATCGCGCGACAAAGTTCCCCACCGCTTGGTTGAGCTCAACTTCGGCGAAACGCATGGTCTGGCTCTTGCCGGCCATTACCGAGCGATACCCGCGCCGCAGCGACGCGCTCAGGTCGCGGATCCGCTCGAACGCGCGTCGCCATTCTTGTGACAGTTGCACGGCGGCAGCCGTCGGCGTCGCCAACGCAAGATCAGCGACTTCGTCCGCTAGGTGCCGATCCTTGAGATGGCCGACCGCGGTGATAATCGGATGGCGCGCGCGCAGAATGGCCCTAACGACTGCCTCGCGATTGAACGTCAAGCGATCGTCGCTGGACCCGCCTCCCCGCGTAAGGACGACTACGTCCACGTTGGCGCGTGACGCTCGATCGATCGCTTCAGCGATCTCGATCTCCGCACCCTTGCCTTGTACGCGCGACGCAAAGAAAATGATCTCAACGTGCGGCGCATCGGTGCGCATCCGTCCTTCAAAATCGGCACGAGCGTCGTCGTTGCTCGTGATCAGCGCCACGCGCCGCGGGAAGGCCGGAATCTCGCGCTTCCTCGACGTATCGAAGGCTCCTTCGGCGCGCAACCGCATGCGCAGCTCCTCGATCTCCGCGGCGAGCTTCCCTTCACCCACGAGAGACAGCGCAATCGCGCGCAGCTGATAGACCGCGCGGGTGGGCCGAAGCTCGATGCTGCCTTCCGCACGAACCATAAGTCCTTCGCGAATCCGCGGAAAATGCCGCGCTTCACTGGCAAACGAGAAGCAGCCCAATATCGCTTCCCCTTCTTTCAGGGTCAGGTTGAGATTGCCGTCTTTCCAGCGTTTAATATCGGTGATTTCTCCGACGATCGCAACGCGCTGCAATTGGGTATGGCGCGCCACCCAGCCCGCGAATCGGCGTGAAAACTCGGCGACCGAAAGCTCGAGCACGCCCTCGTTATTCATCGCCGAATGTGGGGCGCGGGTGTAGGCGATACCGATTCCAAGGGCGATGGAACGAGCGTCGGCGGAGCTGCCGGGGGCGTGGCGTCGGGAGGAGGCAGCGTCGGTTGAGGCAAGGCCGCGGCCGCACGCGCAGCCGCGTCGCTGGCCGCGTTGTTGGCCTGGTACTCGTCGATAGCGCCGCCGCACGACGATTCCGTGCCTTTCAAATAGTACTCCGTGCCGCGACCGCAACCACCTACTTTCGAAACCTCATCGGAGGGGAACGGAAACTCGTGCGGCGGCGTGCCGGCGAGAGCGGCTTTCATGAATCGCGCCCAAATGCGCGCCGGAATGTTGCCACCATACGATTCGACCATCGGCTCGTAGTCGTCGTTGCCAAGCCATACGGCGGTAACCAGATCCGGCGTATAGCCGACGAACCATGCGTCGCGAAAGTCCGACGTGGTTCCGGTCTTTCCGGCTGCCGGACGACCAATGATCGCGTTTGGATAACCGGTGCCGCGCGCAATCACGTCCTCGAAAATGGAGGTCATGATATAGGCCGTGCCCGCGCTCACGACATCGTTGGCTTGCGGAAAGCGATTGTCCAAAACGGGGCTCCCCAGCGAATCCCGAACCAAACGAAACGGGGTCGGATCGACGTGCAGACCCTGATTTGCCAGCGTCGAATAGCCGCTGGCTTGATCCAGTACAGTGACGACCGACGAACCAAGCGCGACCGAGAGATTTGCTTCCAACGGAGTCGTCACGCCCATTCGATGGGCGTAGTCGATGACGCGATCCAAGCCGACACGATCGGCGACCTTCACCGCGACGACGTTGCGCGACATAACGAGCGCTTCGCGCAGCGTTATCGCGCCCATGTAGCTGTGGTCGTCGTCCATCGGTGACCATTGCGTTCCGTCGCCCATGGGGTAACTCACGGGCGAATCGTCGATCACGGTTGAGGCGGGCATGCCCGAATCGATTGCGGCGCTGTAGTCATAGATCTTGAACGACGAGCCGGGCTGCCGGCGCGCTTGCCACGCGCGGTTGAATTGATTGTGCAGCGAGAAGCCCGCGCCGCCCACCATCGCCAGGATCTCGCCCGTCGACGGGCGCAACGCGACTAGCGCCGCCTCGTGCGCCCCGATGCCTTCTGCGATCGCCTGATGGACGCCCCACGTGACGGCCTCCTGAGCGATCTCTTGCATCCGCTTGTCGACCGTCGTGTACACTTGCAAACCGCCTTCTTCGACGGCGCTCTTGCCGAAGAGCCGTTGCAACTGGGCGATAGCGTAGGTCGTGAAATACGGATAGCGATAGCCTTGCAAACCCGGCGCTTGTTGCGCGGTGAGGCCGAGCGGTCCATCGTACGCGGCGTTAGCTTGGTCTGTGGTGACGTACCCACTCTCAACCATGCGATCCAAAACGTGACGCTCGCGGTCGCGCGCCAGCGCAAGACTTGAAAACGGGGAGTACACGGAAGGCGCCGCGACCACGCCCGCCAGCATCGCGGCCTGAGCGAGCGTCAGGCCTTCGACGCCTCGGCCGAAATAGGCGTGAGCCGCCGCGTCGACGCCATACGCACCGGCGCCGAGGTAAATAATGTTGAGATAGCGCTCGAGGATCTCGTCTTTGGTGTAATAACGCTCGATCTCGATCGCCAGCAATGCTTCCTGGATTTTTCGCGCAATCGAAACTTGATCGGTTAGAAAGAGCCGCCGCGCGAGCTGCTGCGTAATGGTTGACGCGCCTTGCAGCTGCTGATGCGTGAGGTCGGCGTATGTCGCCCGTGCGATGCCGCTGAAATCAACGCCGTGATGGTAATAGAAATTATGGTCTTCGTTGGCGATGAACGCCTCGCGCACGAGCCCGGGAATGCGGACTATCGGAACCCAAACCCGATTCTCCTTGTACACCGCTGCTAGCTGCGTGCCGTCGCGCGCGAAGATGCGCGTGGTGCTCGCCGGCTGATAATCCGCCATGCGGCTGATGTCGGGAAGGTTTCGGGCGTACGCGGCGACCATGCCGGCAACGGTGCCCGTTGCGAAGAGCACGACCATCAGCACCGCCACGACGATGCCTCCCAACATGTGGTTGCGCCGGCGTCGGGTTCTAGGTCTTGGCATTTGCCACGGCACTCAAGACTCCGTTGACGAATCGTCCGGAATCCTCGGTAGAGAAGCGCTTCGCAAGCGCGACCGCCTCATTGATCGCCACCGCCGTCGGCGTTTCCGGCCGGCAGTGCAGTTCGAACGTCGCCATTTCGAGGACCAATCGGTCGATCGTAGGTAGGCGCTCAATCGCCCAGCCTTCTAAGAGAGGACTTACGATGCGATCGGCTTTTTCGGCGTATTCGAGCGTTCCCAACGCAAGGTCCTCGACGAACGCGCGCTGCCGGACGTCCGCGTCTTCCCCCACCACGTCGCTGAGCGCATCGCTGGGCGCACGATCGCCGATGACGACCGAATACAGTACCTGCAAGGCCTGCTCGCGAGCAAGCCGCCGCGCGTTCACCGGGGTAAGGGTTCCTTGAGAAGGAGCTCGATGTCGTACCGGCCGTCGCGAAATTCCCGGCACGAAAGAACCTGTAGGCACAGCGCGATCGTCGTATTCACGCCCTCGATTAGCGTTTCACGCAGCGCCCGTTCCATGCGCGCAATCGCGACCTCGCGAGTGTCGCCAAAGGCAACGATTTTGGCGATCATGGAATCGTAGTAGGGTGGGATGGTTGCGCCCGTATAGAGATGAGTATCGACGCGTATGCCCGGACCGCCGGGGAAGACCAGCTTCGAAACCGTGCCGGCCGCCGGCGCAAAGTTGTTCTCCGGATCTTCGGCGTTGATGCGGCATTCAATTGCGTGTCCGCGTGCTACCAGATCGTTTTGCCCGTACCCCAGCGGCTCGCCCGCTGCGATGCGGATCTGTTCCTTGACCAGATCGATGTTATACACCATCTCGGTGACGGGATGCTCGACCTGAATCCGCGTGTTCATCTCCATAAAATAGACGTCATCGCCGATCGCGAGAAACTCGAGAGTGCCTGCATTGGTATAGCCGACGTACCGAGAGGCGCGTAATGCCATCTCGTGCAGCTTGGTGCGCATGTGAGAGGCGAGATTAGGCGCGGGCGTCTCTTCGATGATCTTCTGATGGGACGGCTTCTGCACGGAGCAATCACGCTCGCCGAGATGAACGAGATTTCCGAATTCGTCGCCCAACACTTGCACTTCGATGTGGCGCGGGGCAAGCATCAATTTTTCGATGTAGACCCGGCCATCCTTAAAGCTGGCCTCCGCCTCGGCGGTTGCACCGGCGTAGGCCCGCGGCAAATCACCGGCATCGTGAACCACCCGCATGCCTCTGCCGCCGCCGCCGGCGGTCGCCTTCAGCAGCACGGGATAACCGATGGCAGCCGCAGCCTTTTGTGCCTCCTCGACCGAGGCGAGCACGTCACTTCCGGGTGTTGTCGCAACGCCCGCCTCGTGCACGAGACGCTTGGCCGTCGCCTTGTCGCCCATCAGCGCGATGACGCCTGGCTTGGGACCGATGAACGTCAAACCGTGATCGTTACAGATTTCTGCAAAGCGCGCATTCTCCGCGAGAAATCCGTACCCGGGGTGAATCGCATCGCAACGTGTGATCATGGCGGTCGAGATAATGTTCGGAATGTTCAGATAGGATCGTCCGGCTGGTCCGGGTCCTACGCAGAACGCTTCGTCGGCTTGCCGAACGTGCATCGAATCGCGGTCGGCCTCGGAAAAGATCGCCACCGTAGCAACGCCCAGCTCCTGGCAAGCCCGATTGATGCGCAGCGCGATCTCGCCGCGATTGGCGATCAAGACCTTTCGAAACATCGGCCGGTGTCTATTGTCCTCGTGCTACCAAAAAAAGCGGCTGACCGTATTCGACCGGCGTTCCATCGCCGGTCACGATCGATAGGAGACGGCCAGCACCCATGCCATGAACCGGAGTCCGGATGCCGAGCGCTTCAATGTAACCGAGTTCCCGATCGACGTCAACGGCATCGCCTTCCGCCGGCGCGGGGCGGCTCAGGCGAAAGATCCCTACGAGATCGGCTTTGATCGTATCGATTTTTTGTGGAGATGCTTCCACCGTTAACCAATCCGATCCAGCGCCAGTTGCTTCGGAGCGCCGCGAGCGCCGGGTGACCTCGATTACGTCGTCTGGACGCTCGATTCGGACGCGAACGGCATCACCTTCGGCAAGAAAACGCGCAAGCGCGTGCACGCGCGCTTCCGCGGCTTGGAATCGCCCTTCGGACATGGCTGGAACGCTTTCGCGTGGCGAACCTGCCGACCTGGCGTCGTCGTAATATACGACACCGGCGAGGTCGTTGGGCGCCAAGGCCTCACGCATTGCCGCAAAGCGAGGCTCGATCTCCGCGAGTGGAACGAGAACGAAAGCGCGCTCGGTGAGATGTGGATGCGGTACGCGAAGCCCTGGTTCGTCGATCTCGAGGTCATCGTAGATCAGCAGGTCGAGATCGATCGTTCGGGGACCCCAGTGCTCGGTGGGCGACCGCCCCAGTCTCTTTTCCAGTTCTTTTAAGGCGTCGAGCAACTCGACTGCCGATAGCGTCGTCTCGATCAGTGCGACCGCATTAGCAAACCAGGGCTGATCGACTCTACCCCACGGTTTCGTACGATAGATCGAAGATTGCGCGACGACGGTTCCCACGTCGCTGAGGGATCTAAGCGCGCGTTTAACGGTTCCGGCGCGATCGCCGAGGTTTGCGCCGACGCCCACATAGGCTCGGTGTGCCGTCACGAGCTTCGAAAGTTCGGATTAACACGCTCAAGCGTCACCGAGGGCGTCGCGCCGCCATCAAGGATCCCCGGCTTTGAAATCGTCACCTCGGCATGCGCGATACGCGGATCCTCGAAGATCGCCGCGAGCAAGTCGGCTGCAAGACGCTCAATCAACGCGTACGAGGTCGTAGCGACAGTCTGCGTCAGACGCGCATGCAATGCGGCATAATCCACGGTGTCGGAAAGATCGTCGCTCGATTGCGCATTGCGTAGATCGATCTGCGCCACAACCTCGATATCGAACGGCTGGAGGTGCTCGCGCTCCGTCGCCTCGGCCCCGTGACGGCCCTGGACACGGATGCCCCGCAGGGTTATCCGATCCATCCCGCCGGCCTCCAGTCGCGCACGATCGCGTCCGCAACGGCGACGGCATCGCGCGCGGCGGCAACGTCGTGCACCCGCACCATGTCGATGCCTGCGCTCACCGCGAGCGCCGTAGTCGCGACGCTCCCGTGGACACGCTCCATCGGCTCGCGCCCCGTCAGCTTGCCGATCGTAGATTTGCGTGACGTTCCGACCATCGTCGGAAAACCCAGCGCCACGAGGCGAGGCAACGCTCGAAGCACGGCTAGGTTCTGATCCGCTGTCTTCCCGAACCCAATGCCCGGATCCAACACGATTCGTTCCGGCGTTATTCCTCGCGCCGTTGCGCGGATCGCGCAATCCTCGAGGTAGCGTAGTACCTCATCCACGACGCAGCCTTCGTACGCCGTGCCGATTTGATTGTGCATCGCGACGATCGGCATGCGCAGCTCCGCCACGACGTCCAAGAGTTCGTCGGATGCGCCCCAGACCGAGTTGACGATCTCGGCGCCGGCGGCTCGAGCCGCTCGCGCGACCACCGGTTTGTAGGTGTCGATTGAAATCGGCGCTTTCGCTAGGCGCTCGCTCAACGCTTCGATGACCGGCACGACACGCGCAATTTCCGCAGCATCGTCGATCCTGTGATGCCCGGGCCGCGTCGATTCGCCGCCCACGTCCAGGATGTCGGCGCCAGCGTTCCACTGCGCGACCGCGTGAGCCGTTGCCGCTCGTGTGTCTACCAAGCCGTCGCCTGAGAACGAGTCGGGGGTTACGTTGAGGATGCCCATGATATACGTCCGACCGCCCCATCGAATTTCCCCCGCTCGCAGTTTTAGGAGACCGCGGTCGGCACGTACCATTCGCGTAGTCCTGCGACGATGAACGTCGAGCCGGTAACCACTACGACATCGTTAATCGTGGCCATGCGACGCGCGACGGTGAGCGCTTCGACCGGTTCGCCGATCGCGCGCCCCCAGGTACCAAGCGACTCGGCGATGGTTGCTAGGCGATGCGGCGGAATCGCTTTGCGTCCCATTGCTGAAAACGTCGTGAACGTAAACGTGGATTGAATTCCGGCAAGAATCTCGAGGATTCGGCCGGCGTCTTTGTTCTCCCCGATTGCAACCACGTAGTGGATCCGCCGTCCAGGAAACCTCTCTCGAAGCGAAGCGACGAGTGATTCGGCTTTTTCGGCGTTGTGTGCGATGTCGAAAATGACCGTGGGTTTTGTCCCGAGCGGTTCCATTCTTCCGGGAATCGAAAGCTCGCCGAAGGCTCGGACGACATCCCCCGGACTGGGGCGCAGTTGGTCGCCGAGTTGCTCGAGCACCACGATTGCGGTCGCGGCGTTCGTGCGCTGAAAAATGCCGAGCACGGGAAGCGTCAGCCGATACGACGCCCTCAACGTGGTAACGGCCAGTACCTGCGTTCGGGGGTCGTCATCGTCTTGATGCGCGATCTGCACCGCGTCTGCGACGTAGACGATCGGCGCGCCAACCTCGGCGGCGTATCGTTCGACCACCGCTCGAGCCGCAGCGCTGACCGGCGCAAGCACGAGCGGCACGTTAGGCTTAGCGATGCCCGCTTTTTCGAAGGCGATTGCTTCGATGGTGCTGCCGAGCACGTCGGTATGATCGTAACCGATCGAAGTGATTGCCGTAACCACTGGCAGAACGACGTTCGTGCCGTCGAGGCGCCCGCCCAGCCCGACCTCGATGACGGCAACATCCACGCGCTCCTCCGCGAAATACTTGAAAGCCAGCGCCAGAAGCGTTTCGTAATATGTTGGGCGACCGTACCGCGAAGCAGTTCGGGCGATGGCGGGCATCATCTCGGCGAGCAACGACGCGAAACGCTCCTGGGCAACCGGCAGACCGCTAATTCGCGCGCGCTCGGTCATGGAGTGCAGGTGCGGCTTGGTATGCAGCCCGGTCCGCTTACCCGCAGCCTGCAATGCGTTCGCGATCATCGTAGACGTCGAGCCCTTACCGCTCGTTCCGCCTATGTGAACGGTGGGGTAGGCGCGGTGAGGATCGCCGAGCTCGCGCAGCAACGCGCGGATGCGGTCGAGTTTGTACGAAGTGCGCGGAGAGAGCATTTCGTCGATCGTTTCGAGCAGATAGGCTTGTGCCTGAGCGAAGCTAGAAATTTCCGTCATCCGTCCACCGGTAGGTCGGCTAACAGTTCGAGCGCGTGCGGCAACGCCGTTAGAATGACGTCTAACGATTCTGCAACTGCCTTCGGGCTTCCGGGGAGGTTCACGATGAGGGTCCGATCGCGCACGCCCGCGAGCGCGCGCGAGAGCATCGCGCTCTTGGTGTGTATCAGCGAAGCGGCGCGAATCGCTTCGGCAATCCCGGGAACTTCGTAATCCAAAACGGCGGCCGTCGCCTGCGGCGTTCGGTCGCGCGGCGACAACCCGGTGCCCCCGCTGGTCAGCACGAGATCGGCCGCTCGTGAATCCGCGATCTCGATCAGTTGAGCTTGCAGCGCACCGGGATCGTCGGGGAGTACGCTCTCGCGCACAACTTCGTATACGCCGCCGAGCCGCTCCCTCATGATCGGAATGCAGGCGTCGGCGCGCTCGCCCGAAGCCGCGCGGTCGGAGAGGACGATGAGCGCCGCCCTAAAGGTCATTTCTCCCTTTGTCATCCTCAGCGCGCCGCGCAGCGGCGCTGTCGAAGGACCCGCTCTTGCCACCGCTCTTTTTCAGCAATCGCACCGACTCGATGGTGATTGCCCTGTCGAGCGCTTTGGCCATGTCGTAAATCGTCAATGCGGCGATTGAGGCGGCAACCATCGCTTCCAACTCGACGCCGGTGCGAGCTTCGGTACGCGCCTGCGCTTCAATCCGCAACGCGCCGTCCGCGCGCCAATCAAAGCGCACGTCCACCGACGTGAGCGGCAGCGAGTGCGCCAGCGGAATCAGCGTGGCGGTCCGCTTTGCGGCCATGATCCCGGCCACTTGCGCGGCAACCAGCGCGTCGCCCTTGGGCAAGCTCGAATCGCGAAGCGCGGCTTGTGCCTGAGCGTTCATGCGAACCACGGCTTCCGCCAGCGCGAGCCGGGCGGTAACTTCCTTGTTGGCGATATCCACCATCGCGATACTGCCATCGGCCGCGATGTGCGACGGCTTCATCGCGGCGCGCTTTGAAATCGGGCCCAAATCAGACAAAGCAGCGAGAGCACCCACAGGATCACGAGATGCGTGATGTGATGAGCGTGCTGTGGGCCGGACTCCGTAAAGAGGTTTATTTTGCCCATTCCGTAGAGAATGCCCAGGACGAAGAAGACGACGGCTAAGGCGACCGCGATAGCTCTCATGTGATGATCCCTTTACGTGCGAGAACGAGACAGATTGCGCCGACGAAAACGCAGTACCATCCGAACGGGCGCAAATCGTTCGAGCGAAAGTAGCGGGTCAAAAAGGCCACGGAAAGATATGCGGCGACGCCGGCCGCGATTCCGCCGGCCACGGCCTGCACGAGCACGACGTGCGCCGCCGGCACGAAGAGCTTCGGCATCTCCAGTAGTGCGGCGGCGAGAATTACCGGCGTCGCCAGCAAGAACGAATACCGTGCCGCATCTTCGTGATCGAGGTCGCAAAGCAGCCCCGCGACCATCGAGATGCCCGATCGCGAGATGCCCGGGAGCAGCGCGAACGCCTGCGCGAAGCCGATGGAAAGGCTCGCGGGATAGCCCAACCGCTCGATCGGTTTATCGGCTCTTCCAATGGCCCGACGCTGTCGCCGCCGCAGCGCTTCGCCAGCGAACATGACCAGGCCATTGATAAGCAAAAAGAACGCCGCAGGGGCGGGCGACCCAAACAGACGGCGCACCGGAATCTCAAATATCACGCCGAGAATCCCGACCGGAATCGTCGCGACGACGAGCCGCCAGCCGATTCGTTCGTCGCGATCGTCGCTCAAGCTACCGCGTATCAAGCTCGCGATAACCGCCCGAACGATTGCATACCATTGCGCGCGGTAAAAAACGACGAGCGCCAGCGCGGTGCCCAAGTGCAACACGACCACAAACGCCAAAAACGATGCGCTCGAACGATCCACGTTGTGCCATCCCAGCAGCGCCGGAACGAGAATCGTATGGCCGAGGCTCGACACGGGAAAGAGCTCGCTGGTGCCTTGCAACAATGCAAGAACGAGCGCTTGAACGAAGGTCACCTGCTTAGCCTACCACGCCACGAACTTGACGCTGTAGGTATAGGTTCCCACAACCGGTTTGCAATCGCGGAGCGCCGGTGTGTAGCGCGCTTGGCGTGCCATCGATACCGCCACGAGATCCAGCGATGAGTTGCCCGTGCTTTGCATAACACCGGTGCTCGTCACCTGACCCGCCGAATCGAGCTGGACGTGCACGAGCGCAACCCCGTTCGTACCGGCGGTGCGCGCCTCTGGCGCGATGTCGGGCGGTGAGGGAGAGACGGCAACGGCGGCGGCGGCATTGGGTTGCGTGCAGCCGGCATTGGCAGTCGCGACCGGCGAGGGAGTCGGCGACGCGGCGACCGGCGTTCGGGCAGCGGCGGGCCCCCCACCCGCTTCTGCCGGCGCGGCCGGGCCCTTGCTGGCGCGCGGCGGTGCAGACTTTGCTGCCAATGGTGACGGGCGAGGTCTCGGAGGAGGCGGCGGAGTGGGAATCTTTCTTACGGCGATGGTCGCGGGCCGATGCTCGATTGAAACGACTTCAGCCTGATTCTGCGGCGTCGGTGAGGCGGGACGAAGAATCACCGCGACGATGAGGTGCACGAGCAGCGAAAGCGCGAACGCAATTACCAGTAAACGCGGAATGCGTTTCACGGCGCATGGGGCAGTTGAACGTTAATCCGGCTGGAAATCAGCGCGGAAGAGATAGTTGCCCGTTGTCGGCTGACAATCGATGAGTTTCGGCGAGTACGCGGATTGTCGAGCGGCGCGCAGCGCTGCCTGATCGATCGCCATGTTGCTCGAGCTCTTGTAGACCGACGCACCGACCAAATTCCCGCTTGGACCAACGGTGACTTCGACTTCCACGGTGACGGCGCCAAGGCCGAGATCGCGCGCGGATTCCGGATAATCGGGCTGCACGGGGTTAGTGACCGTCGCTTCGACGTTCGGATTGGCGCACGCCGGCTTTGGCGTTCCCGGGGGTGCGGAAGCCGGCGCAGCCGTACCCTGACCCGCCGGCGCGCCGTTCTCACTTCCACTCTTCGGCTGGGTTACGGTGCTCTCGGTCGATCCGGTCGCTTTGTTGTTGCTAGTGTGAACGAGATTGACCTTGAGCTTGGGCTGGGGTTGCTCTTGCTTCTTCGGCGGCGGCGTCGAAAGCGGGTTTGGCGTCGGCGTGGGCGGCGGCGTGGGCGTGGGCGGCGGCGGCGTCGGCACGCGAACGCGCGTCTTCTTGGCCATCGTGACCTTCTCGACGTTCTGTTCTTCGTGGTGCTGCGCAAAATTGGGCAACACCGAGCCGATCGCTAAGTGTGCGACCAGCGAGATCACGAAGGCCCAGCCGATAAAGCCTCGGACGCGTTCGCCGGTCGTGATGTAGGGAGATCCGCGCTTGGCCATTGCCTACTGGTTTACGCCCGCGGGACTGCCCTGGACGTGGTTGGCGAGGCCAAAATCGGTGAGGTTCACGGATTTCGCCGCATCCATGAGCTGCAGGATGATGCCGTAGCTGGTCTTGGGATTCGCTTTGATAATGACGCTTTTGAACTTGTGGTCGGTGGCATCTTGGAGCTGCGCGAAGGCGGCCTTCGCGTCGCCAATCGTAACTTGATTGGAGCCGATTTGGATGTGGTCGTTTTCATCGATGATCACGACGATCTGCGACGGTTGAACCTTGTCCTTGTTGTACGCATCGGGCAGCTTCGGCTCTTTTGTTACCGACGCCAAAATGATGAAGATAATTAGGAGCACCAACAACACGTCGGTAAACGGCGTGATGTTGATTGTCGACATTACCTCATCTTCGCCTCCACCTGTGGAAACGGCCACGCATTAACCCTCCTAGGATGTTACGAAACCGACGTCTTCCAAGCCGGCTTGCTTGGCGGCGTCGAGAATTCGAATGATAATCCCGTACGGCGCCTTCGCGTCGGCGACTACGGCTACGTGGTGGTGCGGCTTCTTCTTCGAGGCATCGTATATGACGCGATATACGCCGACCTCGTCGGTCTTCGTTCCATCGACAAATATTACGCCTTTATTGTTGACGTCGACTTCGATATCGTTCTTGTTCTTGTTTTCCGTCGAACTGTTGGGATTTTTGTTGGGCAGCTCTTTCTCGAAACCGGGCGGTGCGACCAGCGCGGCGAGAATCATGAAGATGATGAGCAAAACGAGCAATACGTCGGTAAATGGCGTGATGTTGATCTCCGCCATTACCTCTTGCTCTTGTTGTGCCGATAACAGTCCCACCGTGATGCCTCCGCGACCCTACTTGGCCGAGGCCTTCGTCGGCTGATAAAGCTCCGTCGGAATCGGCGCGCCGGTGTTGTGGAAGTGAAGCATTTCCGCGAGCTGATTCGCAGCGACGATCATCTCTTGATTGTAGTTCTTGATGCGCGACTTGAAGAAGTTGAAAAAGACCACCGCGATGACCGCAATAATCAAACCGGTCGCCGTCGTGATCAAGGCTTCGGATACGCCCGCCGCGACGACCGCAGGCGTCGAGTTCCCCTTGAGGGCAATGTCTTGGAAGGCTCGGATGATGCCCAAGACGGTGCCGAAGAGGCCGACGAACGGTGCGATGACCGCGATCGTCCCGATGATCGCCAGATTCCGCTCCAATGAATTGAGGTGCTCCATCAACGCAATCGAGAGCGCGTCGGTGATGTCGGCGCGGTTCTTCTCGCCCCGGCGAAGCCCGAACTCGAGAATGCGCGGAAGCATGCCACGTTTCTTCTTACAGATTTCGATCGCGCCGTCGAGATCGTCTTCCGAAACTTTGGTTCCGATCTGACGCAGCAAACCTTTGGTGTCGGAGTGCTGCATCTGAAAGAAGACCAAACGCTCGATGACGACGGCAAGACCGACGATCGAAATGAGCAAGAGCAGCCACATATCCCAGCCGCCCTGCTGCATGAGACCCATAAATCCCGAAAACACGTCTCTACGATCCCTCCACTAGACGATGTTCCGCGGCGACCTTCGCCCCGTGAGGGCGCGAGATTGGCCTACCCCGGCCGAAAGTCCTGGTAATCTCAACCGCCGCTTCCCGACTAGCCAGCGGGAGTGGCGTTCAGGTTCTTTTTCACAAACGATTCGATTTGAAGCGCTAATGCTTCATTGCCCTCCGCCTTGGCTTGCTGATCGGCCTTATCGAGGGCTTCGGCGGCCTTTTTCTTTGTGCCGTCGTCATGGCTCGACGCCCACTGACCCGTCAGCGCAATTCCTTCAGCGAAATTCGCTGCTGCATCGTTGGGTTTGAGGGCCAGAGCCTTGTCCGCGTATGCCTGCATCCGCTTGTAATCCGGCTTATCCATCCTTGCAACCAAGAACGCGGCTTGCGTATTGGCTGTGACGGCAACCTCCGGGTCGCCTCCGGCCGCCGCTTGATCGAAGTCTTTGAAGGCTTGATCGTAGTTCTTGGCGTTGGCCGCGTCGAGGCCCATTTTCAGCAGGCTGCTTCCCACCATTCGGCCCGGTAACGTGCTGTTGGGATCGAGTTGTTTGATCTCGGCGGCGGTCGCCTGCATGTCTTGCGTATCATTCGTCTGCAAGTAGGCGTTCATCAGCGCTGAGTCGATCGCTACCTTGGCGTTGGTCGGCGTTTTTGGATCGGCGAATGCCGAGGCGTGCACCTGTTTTAGCGTCGCAATCGCGTCGCCGTACTGCTTGTTGGCCACTTGCGCCATGCCCAGAGCGTATTTTGAGTTCGCGCTCGAGTCGAGCGCGACGGCTTTTTGCGCGTAAGCAAGCGCCTGGGCCGGATTCGACGTGGATTCATCCACAGACGCCCTGGCAAAGCTTCGCGCGGCGATGGGTTGGAACTGCTTGCCGATCGTCCCCACTTTATCGAAAGCGGCGGCGGCCGTCGCGTAGTCGTTGCTGTCAAACGCGGCAACGCCGAGCATCTGCCGCAACGACTCATCGGACGGGTTTGAAAGGAGGGCGCTTTGCGCCTTCGACTTGGCTTCGGCATATTGTTTTTCGCGAATAAGAGTCGCGACTTGGCCGGCTGCCGGACTCAGCGTTCCGCCGGCAGGTAACCCGCCGCCCGACCCTTCGGTGCTCGCATTCGCCACGGACCTGCCGTGGAATTGGAGCGTAAAGTCGTAAAACGCCGTAATCGGAGTAGCACCACGACGCGCCGGACGATACGTCGAGTTTTGAGCGATTTCCATCGCCGCGGCGTTGTCGCCCTGATTTGTCGAGCTAATGACTTTGATGGCTTTATGCGAACCGTCGGGGTGCACTTCTACTTGTACGACGACCTTGCCGTTGCCGACGATCGGCTGGCTCGTCTTGCCTTGGTGCAACAACTTGGCCGGTACGAATTCGTTCGCATACTGAGCGAACGCCGGAGTCTGCGCAAATGCAACCGATACCGCGACGGCCGGCACAATGAGTCGAAGGAAGAGTTTCATGACGCACCTCACGCCGGTGTGGTACGAGGCGATTCCCCCGGCGGCCTGCGATGGCGCTCGAGTGCCGCGACTTCCTTGGCAGTCAGCGGCCGAAAGCGGCCAGCAGGCAGTCCGCCCAACTTGAGCGGTCCAAACCGAATGCGCGTCAATTCCAGGACGCGATGGCCCAGCGCTTCAAACATCCGCCGAACCTGCCGGTTACGCCCCTCGTGAATGGTTATGTCGAGAACGCTGGATTCCCGGCGTACGCTGACGACTCGTACTTTGGACCCTGACGCGCGAAACTCAGAGAGCGTCACGCCGTGCGTCAAGCGATGGACGTCTTCGGCCGAGAGCCACCCCGCGATCGTAACGCGATAGGTCTTCTCGACGCCGAAACGTGGGTGTAGCAGGCGGTGGGCCAAGTCGCCGTCGTTGGTCAGTAGCAGCGCTCCGGATGTGGCGTAGTCTAACCGCCCGACCGGAAAAACGCCGCGTTGCAGCGGGACCAAGTCTGAAATCGTGGAGCGCCCTTGCGGATCCCGCATCGTCGTAACGACGCCAAGCGGTTTGTGCAACAGCAAATAGGTTGGTTCGGCGGGAAGCGCGACGGCGGTTCCATCAACCTCAACCCGCTCGCCGGGCCGCACCACCGTGCCGAGCTCGCGCACGATCCGTCCGTCGACGCGCACGCGACCGGCCGCAACGAGCTCGTCGGCATGTCTGCGCGACGCAACCCCGCTGCGCGCCAAATATCTATTGAGTCGCGCTGCCCTTCACCCTTAGCCGAATCCGCCGCCGACGTTATCCTAATACTTTCCATTATCTTCATGGCCGCGCGACATCGAGAGCGCCTCTTTGGTGACCGTTTGCAGGAACTCTTCGTTGGTGCGCGTTTGCGCCATCTTGTCGAGGATAATCTCGGTGATGTCGCCCGTATTAAGCACCGCCGTGGCGCGGCGCAGCATCCAGATCTTGCGCATCTCGTCGGGCGAGAGCAGCAGCTCTTCGTGCCGCGTGCCGGAACGTTTGATGTCGATCGCCGGAAAGACGCGGGATTCGGCGAGTTTGCGCGTCAGGTCGATCTCCATGTTGCCGGTGCCTTTGAACTCTTCGAAGATAACGTCGTCCATCTTCGAGCCGGTCTCGATCAGCGCGGTCGCGATGATCGTGAGCGAGCCGCCCTCTTCGATTTTTCGGGCAGCGCCGAAGAAGCGCTTCGGCTTGTGCAACGAGGCGGTGTCGAGACCGCCGGAGAGCGTGCGGCCGGAGCTCGCGACCACCTGGTTGTAGGCACGCGCCAGGCGCGTGATCGAGTCGAGCAAGATCACGACGTCTTTACCGAGCTCGACGAGGCGCTTCGCGCGCTCCATCGTTAGCTCCGCAACGGCCGTGTGGTTTTCGGGATGCTCGTCGAACGTCGACGCGACTACGTCGCCGTCGATCGTGCGCTGCATGTCGGTCACCTCTTCCGGGCGTTCGTCCACGAGCAGCGCGATGATATGCGCGTCGGGGTGATTGATAGAAATCGAGTTGGCGATGTTCTTGAGCAGCGTCGTCTTACCGGCCTTCGGGGGTGAGACGATCAGGGCACGCTGGCCTTTGCCGATCGGCGAAAAGAGATCGATGACGCGCGTTGAGAGCTGCGTCGAGCGCACCTCGAGCTTGAACCGCTCTTGCGGATAGATCGGCGTTCCCTTTTCAAAGACTCGCCGCCCTTTAATGGCTTCGGGCTCAAACCCGTTGACTTTGTCGACACGAATCAGCCCGTAATATTTTTCGCTCTCTTTGGGACGCCGGGCCTGGCCTTCGACCATGTCGCCGCGCCGTAATTCGAAGCGGCGTATCTGCGACTGGCTAACGTAGACATCGTCGTTACCGATGTAGTAGCCCGCGCGCCGCAGGAAACCATACCCCTCGGGTAAGATGTCGAGAATGCCGCTCGCCACCTCGATACCGGAGCGAGCAATTTGCGCCTGCACCAAAAGGGTAACGATCTCATCCTTCTTTACTTTGGCCGGCGTTGGAATCTCAATTTCGAGCTCCTTCGCGAGCTCGAGCAGCTCAGTCTTCGTCTTTTCAGAAAGCTGAGCCTCAGTGAGCATCGGCGGCAGTTCGACCTGCGGAAGCTGATCGTGAAATGCCGCGGCGTGTTGCGGAAAGTGATGGCGCCGACGCGCACGTCGACGGCGTCCTCCGCCGCCTTGCTGCGAGCGCATATCGTTGTTGAAGCGCTGTTCGGGGTTGGGACGATGTTCGGTTTGCAGAAGAATCTCTCGCTGTTAGAGCCGCACACGTCAAGCGTTGGGGCGAAGCGAGGCTGCCATCGCAATCAAACCGGTGACGTGAACGTGGGGATGTCAAAGAATATCGCGGCTGTCAACAAAGCGACCGCAACACGACGACCACACTATAGCACAATGGAACCGGGCCTTCAAGCCAGCCGCAAGCGAGCGGGTCCACTAACGTAGGGTGTACCGGCCTCATAGAAGCGCAAACGACGCTCCTTGGCTCGCGTCACGCCGATTCGCCGGCTGCGCCCGACGCGCAAGGGGGCCGCCCTCGTGCGCGCAAGCCAGAGCTGCGATTTCGCAAAAAGGTCGAGCCCGTCTAAAGACCGGTCGATCGCCAGTGCGCGACAAAGGCGCCCTGGCCCGCGACAGAGGTCGAGCGAATTCTCAATGTCGCGCCGGGCTCTCATCAACGCGAGGCCTTCGATGGGCTCTAACGCTCGAACGAGCACGCCTGCTCCCGTGCCGTCGCATTCGCTCGATAAGTTGAAACAAAACGACGTGCCGTAAATCTGGTAGACGTACGCCCGATGGGGCGGCCCGAAAAGCGTCGCATTACGGCGGCTCTTTCCGCTATAGGCGTGACAAGCGGGATCTCCGGGAAGGTAAGCCTCCGTCTCGACGATGCGCCCCGCGGTCATTCCATCCTCGCTTTGACGCACCAGAACGCAGCCGAGCAGGGCTTCGGCGAGAGCGGTGGTTTGAATCGGTAAATCGTCCGGCGTTACCGGGCTAAACCTCATGCCGCGAGATTCAGCGCGGCTTCTGCTCGGGCCCTTTGCGTCAAATCGTCGGTGGTTTGGACTCGCACGCTGTACGAAGAAAGCGCGTTAAGGGCGCAATGCAAACGAACGTACGGAAGCACGAGCGCGTCGGCGAGCACTTTGCGCTGATTGATTTCAGCGACGAGCGCTGCATCGCCCAAGAGAAAGCGCACTCGCGCAAGCCCGCGTGCGCGAAGCGTTTCCGCCAGCGTGGTCAGCGCTGCATAGCCGCTCGCGCGGTCGATAAACCCGGCCGCATCGGGCACCCGGAAGGTCAAACGGATTAACCGCTGCTTTCCACTGGCGCTCAAGAGCGCGTAGGCAATCCCCTCGCCACGCGGGCCTGCCGCGTAGCCGACCGCCGCTTCGATCATCGAACCTCGCATCGTTCTGCCTCACGTCTAGTGTATAGCGAACGTATGTTCGAGTCAAGCAATCCGTGCGGGTTGCCGGAGGCTCGTATAAAGAGCGAGCGTGCGATCGGTCTGTCGCTCCAAAGAGAAACGCTCCGCCGCTCGGCGTATGGTCCCCGCCGCCGCTTGATCCGGCCTAACGGGGACGGCTGTGAAGGCGCGGGCGAAGGCGGGCGCCGTCGGCGAAACGACGCTGCCGGCACCGTCCAGGACTTCCCCATTTGGCGCGGCGTCCGCCGCAATGACGTACGCACCTGCGGCCAGCGCTTCTGCCAGCACGAGCCCTTGCGTTTCAGTCGTACTCGGCATCACGAAGGCGTCTGCGCTCGCATAGAAGTTGGGCAGGTCGTCGCGAGGCACCACGCCGAGAAAACGTGTTTGTTCGGCAATGCCGAGTTTGCGCGCGAGCTCCTCGAGATCTGACCGAAGGGGGCCGTCCCCTGCGATCGCGAGCTTGAGCGAGGCGTCTTGCGCAAACGCAAGCGCCTCCAAGATCAGTTCGACGTTCTTCTCTTTGGCCAAGCGGCAAACGCTCAGGAGCAGACGTTCACCCTGACGCACGCCGAGCCTCAACCGGAGCGCCTCGTCACGGCGGCCCGCGCCGAAACGCACCAGGTCGACGCCGGTTGGAACGATTTCGATTCGCGTGCTGACGCGGAGCTCGCGCAAGCGATCGGCCATCGCCGGGGTGGGCACGATGATGGCATCGGCCAAGTTGGCAAATGTCCGCGTGAGTTGCGTGGCCGCAAACCGCGTCGCGTTCGGCTCAAACGGAATGTAGTGCGCGTACGCTTCGAGCTGCGTGTGGTACGTGTAGACGATCGGCATGCCGTAACGGCGCGCGTAGCGCAATCCCATCCATCCGGTGACGAACGGCGAGTGAACGTGGATGAGCGAGAGCCGTTTGATCACACCGTTGAGGTTGCGCCGGCTCACCAATGGAAGTGTTAGGCGATACGGTGTACGCGTCGGCAGCGGCAGCGACGGCATCCGAAAGACCGGGCCATCCGCCTCGGCATAGCCCGGCATCCGCGGCGCAAAGCAATAGACGGCGTGTCCCCGCGCGCGCAGGCCGTCGGCCAGCGCCTCGATGGAAGCCACCACGCCGTTGACCACCGGGCGATAAATTTCCGTGAAAAACCCGACGCGAAGGAACTCCATGCCCGCATTGCTCTTCGCGTCTGACCGGCAAGAGTCCGCGAGAAGGGTCCTCCTTGCCGTTGTGACTTTGGGCATATTCCCGCTTCGGAGTGAATGTGCTATAGTGCCCGGGTCAGATTAAGCCTGCCAAAAAGGACAGCAAGCAGGCTTGGAGTGTCTCGGCGTTTCCGTAGGATCCATCGCCCAGCGGTCGCCTTGCGCCGCTTCCCCAAACGCGACTCGCCGCTCATCGTTCGCTACTAGCGTGGTGTAGTGCTCAGACCTTGACGACGAGCCAGGAAAGAAAGGAATTTCGGGTTGATCGGACGCGTACTCTGCGCCACTTTTGCCGTCGCCGTATTGGCAGTCTATCCGGCGTTCGCGGCCACGCCGCTTTCTAATTCACCTTCATCGGTCACCGGGGTAGCCTGGCATCGCGACGGCGTCGTGACCTGGGAGCTCGTCGAGCACCGCTCAATCGCTCCGCAAATCGTACGCCGGCTCACCCCCGCCCTGGCTCCGGGAAGCTCGAAAATCATCGCTCGGGGCACGCCCGGCGTTCTCGAAGTGCGAATGCGCTACGCTCAACGTGACGGCGGTCCGGTTCATCACTTCGTGCTTTGGACCAGCGTCGAGCGCGTGTCGCACGCGCGCATCGTCGGAATCGGAATCGGCAATTCACCGCTTGCCGAATTCGAAGCGCACGGTGCGGCCCGCATGGCATACGGCGCGATGGAAATGGTCGCAACGGCCTACACCGCAAGTTGCGGTGGATGCGACGGCATGACCGCAATCGGTCACCGCGCGGGACACGGAATCGTCGCGGTCGATCCGCGCGTGATTCCACTCGGCACGCGCCTGTATATCCCAGGTTACGGTCCCGCGATTGCGGGCGATACCGGTGGTGCGATCATCGGGCACCGCATCGACCTGGGCTTCGACTCCTGGCGCGACGCCATGCTCTTCGGCCGACGCGACGTCACGGTATATCGGCTGAAGTAGCGTACAATGACGGGGTGCTTAGCCCCCGTAGACTGCTCGCGCGAGCGGGGTTACGACCGAAGAAGCGACTCGGCCAAAATTTCCTGACCAATGCGTCGGCCGCGCGTCACATTGCGCGCCTCAGCCTGCAGGGCGCATCTCCCGGAACGCACATTCTAGAAATCGGCGCTGGCACCGGAGCGCTGACGGCGGCGCTGCTGGCCGAAGGCGCGGATGTGACGGCGCTCGAGGTTGACCCACAGCTCGTCGAAATACTGCGCTCGCGCCCCGAAATAAATGCGGGGCGCATCATTGCCGCGGATGCGCTGACCTTTGATTACAACGAGTGGTCCCGCGCGCAACCGTGGCGCGTTGCGGGAAATCTCCCATATAATATCGCGACGCCGTTGATGCTTCACTTGATCGAGATGCACGACGGCCCCGATTCGCTAACCGTAATGGTCCAGAAAGACGTGGCAGAGCGGCTGGTCGCGACGCCGGGCACGCGGGCGTACGGCAGTCTTTCCGTCGCAGTGCAATATGCAATGAGCGCGGAGCTCGTATTTACCCTGGCTCCCGGATCGTTCTTTCCAGCGCCAAAAGTGCACTCGAGCGTCGTGCGGCTGTTACGGCGAGCAGCGCCGGCCGTGCGCACGCGCGACACCACGCTTTTTTGGAAGGTCGTCCGCGGCGCGTTCGCGTACCGGCGGAAGACGCTCGTTAACAGTCTGGCGCTTGCACTCAATCTCGACCGAGCCCAGATTGGACGCGCGCTTGCGCTCAGCAATCTCTCTCCGGAGCTTCGCGGTGAACGACTCGACCTCAGCGATTTCGCGCGCCTGGCCGACGCGCTGGCCGAAGGATAGTTTCAAAGGCGTTTGGACCTGGCTGCTGGCGGGCTTTATCGCCTTTCTGTTCGTGGCGGCTTTCATCGCCGGGCTCCAGACGAGTCGCGTTCCGGCGCTAAGCCCGCTGGAATTCGATCTCTTGATCCTGTTTCAGTTCGTGGTCGAAGGCGTGCTCGTCGTGCTGGTGCTGGCCGCACTACCGTCGCTTTCCAAATTCAGTTTGAGCGAGCTAGGGTTTCGTATGCCGACGGCGTCGAATGTGGGCACCGCAATACTGGGAGCCGGCGTTATGGTGGTCGTTGCAAACGGCGGCGCAACGCTCATCGAGTCTCTCGCGCACAGCCAGCATCAGCAAGACATCGTACAGATTTTCAAACAGCTTCACGACTCTAAGACGATTGCCATCTTCGTCGCGTTTGCCGTCGTCTTCGCGCCGTTTGCGGAAGAAACGTTTTTCCGCGTCTTCTTCTTCAATCTCGGGATGCGCTATGCCGGCTTCTGGGGAGGCGCGGCCGTTAGCGGCGTGCTCTTCGGGATCGCGCACGGCGACGTTTACGCCGCGCTGCCCCTCGCTCTGGGCGGAGTGGTTCTCTGCGCGGTGTACTACCGCACGCGTAATGCGTACGCGTCGATGATCTCGCACGCACTGTTCAATACGTTGTCGATCGTTTTGCTGCTGTTCGTCCCCAAAATCACCTCATAAGCATCCGGGCGGCCTCGACGACGGCCTCGGCTTCGATCGCAGGCGTGTCGAGATACTGCAGTCGATGTCGAAGCGCGGGTGGGGTGCTGGTCGTCGCGGGCCGCCGGTCGAATCCGCGGTCGCGCACGTAGCGCCCGATCAGATGTATGGCGGCGGAGTTCGGTTCGTCGTACCAGTCGGGATGATGAGCGAGCCACACTCCAACGATTGGCACGCCGCCGTGCGCCATCGTGAAGTGCAGCGGGCCCGCGGGAATTCCAACGAAAAGGTCGGTGCGTTTGACGACCGCTTTGTAGAGGCGCGCGAACGGCTCGTCTAAGTCACCAAAGAGCGCGCGAAAGCCGGTAACGCCTTCGCCCAGACTCTCGTCGTCCATTGAGACAAACTGCCAGCGCGGCGTAGCAGCGCGCAGCGCGGCAACGAACGCTCGGGCTTGCGAGCCATCACCCCAGTTCTTTCGGGATGCCGTCACGCCCGTGCGCGAGACGACGCACAAGCGCGTGTGTGGAGGCAGAACGCGCGCCAGCCGTTCGTCCACCAGTCGCTGTATGGCGGCCGGCGCGGAGAAATCGATCGCGTTCGGTAACGGGCGCGCCAAGTCGAATTCCGAGAGTCTCTCGGGGCGCACGATCAGTCGCGCGAGGTTGCGCGCTTTGGTCTGAAAGGGATACGCGGTCATGCCTTCGGTTTCAGGATAATCGGTCCAAAGCACGACGTCGGGTGCGAAGCGCTTCGCCGGTTCGTCCAGCGGAGCGGGAACCTTGAGTGTGACGCTTCGCCCATCGCATCGCTTCAAGATCAGTCCGAGGTGGCGCGCGTCGCGATCCGCGCCGTCCCCGAGTCGGCGGACACCGCTGAAGAGTGGCTCCAGCCTGGTGCAGCCCTCCATCAGGCTAACGTAATCGTCGCCGAAGCGCGTGATCGCGTAGGAGTTGGACTTTTCCAGTAGCGGCGCGAGCGCGCCAAAGTGAACCCAATCGCCCAGCCCGTGCGGCCAGTAGATTAGGACGCGCGCGTCGCGTAGTGAGGCGAACCGGCCGCGATCTTCCCGCATTGCGCGCACCTGTAGCGTCAGCACTTTACTTCAGCGTTGCACGGGCACGCCGCCGCAGAGGCCCGGCAGCGGGCCTCCGGCTAGGCTTGCAAAAAAAGCCGCTGCATTCGTGTCGTACGCGCCGCATCGGGGGACATTCGGATCGGGGTGAGGATCGAGACGTACCTGCGGGTTCGCCGCAGCGACGGCCCAAACGCCTTCGTCCCGCCGCATCAGCAAGACGGGTTGCCGGCTATCGCGCTTCGCTAGTGCTTGAGCGTACGCATCCCAATCGACGATGTACGGCCAGCGCCCGGGCCGCAGAACGGTATCGTTAAATAGCAACAACACGACGAGCGCGCAAGGAAGCACCCCGCGCGCGAAGCGTGGATTGCGCGCAATGCCGAACGCCGCCGCGATGGCTGTCGCCGCAACCAACGTCGCCGTGTAGTGCGACCCGACTCGGCTGGGCTCATAGTTCCACGGCCGCATGAAGGCGATCTCCGCCAACAGCGGTGCGCCCAAAAGCAGCCAGCGTCCGATCGCGAGTGGCGCGAACGCAAACGGAGCGAGCAACAGAAAGATCATTGCGATTTTGCCGGCAGGGTCGAAGACTGTGAGTCCATAGTGCGGAACGCTCGGTACCGTTGCAAACACGCGCTCGGTGACAAAAAACCCGGCAGCGTTGCAAATGCCCAGCGCCCCCAACGCCAGCCCGATGCGTCGATCCCACCACAGCGCGCAGGCCGCGGCAAACCACAACACAAAAAGGATCTGATCCTCCTTCAACCCCATGAGCAGCTGCGCGATCAGCAGCGTCGGCCACAGTGCGCGCCGTCGAGCGAACAGCGCACCGCTGAACGCGAGCAACGGTACGAACGCATTCTCGGAAAAGTTATCGTAACCCAGCCCTTGTGCCGCTGGTGACAGCAGATACGCGATTCCGATGAGATTCGCGTAGCCAGCTGCGAGACCGATCTCGCGTGCCAGCAACACGAGTGGGATCGCCGCGACCGCGACCGCAAGCACCTGCGCGACGACTAGCGTCTCCGAGCGCGGAAACAACGCGACTAGCGGAACCAGCGAGCCGAGCACCCATGAATCGTGCACCTGGAAGTGCGGGCGCCACTCACCGTAGTTCCACGACGAGCCGTGCTGCAGATTCACAAACGTTTGCAAGTACGTACCAAGATCGGCGCCGTACCGCAACGCATAGAGCTTATTGAGATCCAACGCGACGTAGACCACCGCAAAGATCGAGACGGCTACGTATATCGCGCGGATGCTACGATCGTAAAAGCCGTCCATCTACGGAGCGACCTTTTCTCGATAAACGCGTTCCACGATAGCGCGAAGGCGATCGATAAAATGCTCCGGCGCAAACTGCTCTGCGTGGGCTCGCAAGCGCTGCGAATCGAATCGCGACGCGTCGAAGGTGCGCAGAACGGACGCCAGCGATTCAGCCGACGGCTCGTCGAAGAAAGCGCCGGTTTCTCCCTGCACGATCGTTTCGCGGGCGCCGCCCCCGCGAAACGCGATCGTTGGCCGCCCGGCGGCGGCCGCTTCGAGCGGCACGAGGCCAAAATCTTCTTCTCCCGGTACGATCGCGGCGCGAGCGTCGCCGAGCAGCTCGTTGAGCCGCGCGTCGGAGATGTACCCGAGCACCGTCGTCGTTGTGCCGTGTGCAAGTTTTCGCAGCGCTCCTTCCGACGGCCCCGTGCCGGCCACGAAAAGCTTGACCCCAGCGAGCGCTGCGGCGCGAATGGCGAGATCGATGCGCTTATACGGCAGCAGGCGCGACGCGACGACATAATAGTCGCCCGCACCGCTCCCCACGGTGAAGCGCTGAACTTCAACCGGACAGTGAAGAACGTCGCTATCTCGACCGTAGTATCTCCGGATGCGTTCCGCGACGTTCTGCGAGTTGGCGACGAAGCGCGTCGGGCGCTGTGCGGCGGCACGATCCCACGCGATCAAGCGATCGACCATCGGGCGAAGCAGCGGGGTTCCGACGTAGTCGTCGTAGGCGAATGCAAAACGGCTGACGGTGTTGATGTAACAGACGTGAACCGCGCCCCCCGGAACACGCACACCCTTGGCCCACGCGGTTGTCGAGCTGACGATTGCGTCGAAGCCGGAGAAATTGAAAGTTTCGAACGCCCGTGGATAGAACGGCGCGAGCGCGCGAAAGTATCGATTCGCGAACGGCACGCGAGCTAAGTAGGAGCAGCGCACACGCGGTGCCGGAATCAAATCGCCGACAAGACGAGCGTCGTAGAGTGCCGTGTAGACCGGCGCCTCGGGCCAGGCCTGCGCTATCCTCGAGAAAACGCGCTCCGCACCGCCGCGCTGGTTCAAGTAATCATGAACGAGCGCAACTTTCATGGGCGGCTAGGCGCGAGAATCAATCCTGTAAATTCGTGCCGCGGGGTAATACCAGCGCAATCGTAGGATTGCCGAGATACGACCGCGCAACGCGCTGAACGTCGTCCGAGGTCGTCGCGGAGATCGCAGCCAGCGCGTGATTGATAAAGTCCGGCGACGCGCTCTCACGCGAAAACACTGCGGCCAGCCAGGTCCGCGTTTCCAGCGTCGTCGCGTCGCTGGCAAAGTCGCCCGCGGCTTCGGCTTTGAACTCCTCGATCGAGCCTTGGAGCCGTGTAGCGGCGAGCACGCCGACAACCGAGAGGGCCGTCGCAAAAGCGCGGCTGGGATTGCCGATCAGCCCGCCGTTCACGTACAGCACCAAAGTCGCCGGAGCTCGATCGTATGCGTACACCGTGCCGACCGAGCGCGAGGCAAAGGTCGGTGAGACGACCCCCGGCACTTGCGCGATATCGGAAAGCGTTCTCCGGACAAAGGCGGCTAAGACGAGCATCGGTCCGAAGTCGCGACTGTCGACGTTTGGCGCGGGGTATTGGGCGATCAACCACGGCGACGATATGTCACGATGGGCGACGATTTCATGGGTCGCACCATTGAGCGTCGGAACCCGCACCGTTACCGGCACAGTCGTTCCAACAGGCAACGCGGCGGCTAGCGCGGTCAATGTTTCCGCCGGCAGCGTGTCGAGGCGTCCTCCCGCACTGACGAAAGCCCCGCCGCGCCGATAGTACGCGCGGTAAAACGTCCGTGCGTCGGTAGAGAAGAACTGCGCCAGCGACGCAGGTGTTCCGAGTTCCGGCAAGCCAGCGTTGGCCTGACGCGACGAAGCCGCATTGAGCATATCGAGACCGACTTGAAGCGCGACTTGTTGAACTTGGGCGATCTGGCGCACCAAAACCGATCTCGCATCGCGGACCGTCGCGGGCGAGAAGTCCGGCGCGGCCAACGCGGTGCGGAACATATCGAGAACGGCGGGCGCGTCTTCGGCCAGCGCCTCGACATAAAACCGCACGTCCGCGGGATCCACCGTAAAGTGGATCGAGCCTCCTCGCGCAGCGATCGCATCTTCCAACGGAAGCACGGACTTGTCACCCTGAGCCAGCGGCGTACGTACGATCGTCTCGGCGACTAGCGCGGCCAAACCGTTTTGTTTCATCGTCTGTCGATCCAGCCCGGCGCGCACGATCATGCTCGTGCCGACCAGCGAGGCGGCGCCGTCGACTTGGCGGACGATCGTCGTACCACCGCCGGCGTTTTCCACGCTCGGCGCGGGAACCGCAACGCTGGCCGCAAGCGCACTGACGGGCGCCGTCGCAATCGCGAAGGCGGCCGTGAGGCACAGCCAAGAGACGAGCTTCACTGAGACGACTCCTTTTGCGGTGTGGTAGCGATCAAATCGACGACGACCGGCTTGCGCAGATAGTGACGGACGACTTCGGCGACGTACTGCGGATCGAGCGCCCGCGCGGCCTGCTCGTAGTTTCCGTGCGCGATGCCTGGAGCGTATTCGAGATTCCCTTCGACCGTATACCAACCGAGATTGTCGGCTCGTTCTTGCGGCGTTTGCGTATCGGCGGCGACGTGGTATAAGAAGGCTTCGCGCGCCGCATTAAAGGCTTGCGCGTCCATCGGCTGCTGCAATGCTTCAAGCGCGTCCATGACGTTCTTCTCGGTCTGTTTCTCGTGGCTGCCCCCGATCGTCACTACCATGACGCCGGGATCGTGCAGCGTGATGAATTGACCGATGACGAGCGCATCGCTCTGTGAACGGTCGAGAACTTTGGAGACGACGCCGGTTTGCTCTCGAAAGAGATAATCGGCGACAAAATCAAGCGCGGTCGCAGCTTTTTGATCGGCGATCGGTGGACCAATCCAGGCGAGGCCAACGCCGTCCACGGCCCCCACCGCCGTTGTTGATACGGGCATTCCGGCCAGCTTCGAATCGTACGGTGAATCCATCGATCCGCCTCCGCCTCCGTCGGTCACCGCCGTTATGCTCGAAGCGTCGACGTTTCCGGCCAGCGTCAACACGGCGTTAGCGGCACGAAAGGCACGCTTTGCGTAACCACTCACTTGAGCCGTTGTGATGCCGGTCAGTTGCGGTACTGTGGTTGGCAGCGGCGGATAATGCGCCGGCCCGATCGCAAAAATTTGCTTGAAGAGCAGGTCGTGTAGCGTAGTGTCGGATTCGTAGCGCTGCTGAACGCCGAGCACGGCAGCGTTTGCGCGTGCCGTCTTCACGGCCGCGTCGTCCACAGACGGCGCGAAATACGCCGCCGTCATCGCCGCAACGATCCGCCTCGTCGCCGAAGCCGGAACGACCGCGCCAATCCCGATGATGTCAGGATAGACCGCGATGTTCAGTTCGCCGCCAACGGTGTGCACCAGCGCGTAGAGCGATTTCCCGCTGGCGAGGGGGGCGACGGCCGCTGCGGTCGCCGCTAGGTTCGCGATCCCCGGCGTCGCGTCGTCGTAACCGGGGGCGGGGGCGCGAAACCAGAGCCCAACCGCGGCCGAAGCTACCGTCGTGTCCGGATAGAGTACGTACGATCCACCGCGTGGGAGGGAGCCCGTTTCCCGCATTATCGCCGCGCTCACCGATACAGCCGAGAGCAGCGATGCCAGGCTTAGCATCGCTACGGCGAAGGCGGGTCGCCCGGTCATGCCGGTTCCGGCGAGATTTTCGGCGGCAGGCGCGTGGGCTTTTCGAGGCGCTTGGGCTCGTCGGCGACGGGCCGGTCCGCGGGCGATTCCGTCGGCGGGGCTACCTCGATGCCCTTAGTCCGATCGAACGGACGACCGTCAACGATCGCTTTGACTTCTTCTGCCTCGACGGTTTCATACTCAAGTAGCGACGCAACCATGCGTTCGACTTTGTCCCAATTATTATTGAGAATCTGCTTGCCGATTTGGTACGACGACTCGATGATCTTTCGAACCTCACCATCGATCTTGCTCGCGACTTCTTCGGAATAGTTTCGCTCTTCGCTGATGTCGCGCCCGAGAAAGACCTGATGCGCTCCGCGCCCGTACTGAATCGGGCCCAGCTCGCTCATACCGTACTGAGTCACCATCCGGCGCGCCAGTTCGGTCGCCTGTTCGAAATCGTTACTTGCGCCCGTCGTGACGTCGCCAAACTTGATTTCCTCAGCGAGCCGTCCCCCCATCGCGCGCGTGATCATCGCGAGCAGTTCTTCCTTGCTCCGATTGTGCCGGTCGTCTTCCGGCAGCGACCACGTGATGCCCAGCGCCATGCCGCGTGGAATGATCGTCACTTTATGAATCGGATCGGATTTGTCGAGCAGTCCACCGATCACGGCATGACCCGACTCGTGATATGCAGTCGTTTCCTTTTCTTTTTGCGACATCACTACGGACTTACGCTCGGGCCCAACCATTACGCGATCGATTGCTTCGTCGCAATCGATCATTTCGATGACGTTCTTGTTGCGCCGTGCCGCGAGCAAGGCCGCTTCGTTCAGTAAATTCTCCAGGTCCGCTCCGGAAAAACCGGGCGTACGTTTTGCAAGCGTTTCGAGCGAAACTTCTTTACCCAACGGCTTATTACGCGCGTGCACTTCGAGGATTTTCTCCCGTCCTTTGTAGTCCGCGCGCCCGACGACGATCTGTCGGTCAAAACGTCCGGGACGCAAGAGTGCGGGATCGAGCACGTCGGCGCGATTCGTCGCGGCAATCAGAATCACACCGGTATTTTGGTCGAATCCATCCATCTCGACGAGCAATTGGTTGAGCGTTTGCTCGCGCTCGTCGTGGCCTCCGCCCAAACCAGCGCCGCGTTGACGTCCCACCGCATCGATCTCGTCGATGAAGACGATGCAGGGCGCCGATTTCTTTGCTTGATCGAACAAGTCACGTACGCGAGAGGCGCCCACGCCGACGAACATTTCGACGAAATCCGAACCGGAGATCGACAAGAACGGTACGCCCGCTTCGCCGGCGATCGCGCGGGCCAGCAGGGTCTTACCCGTGCCTGGCGGCCCAAGGAGCAACACGCCCTTGGGGATGCGCGCGCCCAGTGACTGGTACTTCTTGGGAAATTTCAGGAAGTCGACGATCTCGGCGAGCTCCTCTTTTGCTTCGTCGACACCCGCGACGTCGGCAAAGGTCACCTTTGGACGGTTTTCAGAGAGCATCTTCGCGCGCGATCGCCCGAACGAGAGCGCTTGACTCCCGCCGCTCTGCGCCTGACGCAAGATGAAAAAGAGCAGAAGCACGGTGATTGCCAGCGGCCCCAGCGTCAAAAGACTGGAAAGAAGTCCGGTATTCGACTGCTGGTCGAAGCTGATCGCGCCGCTTTTGACCTTCTTGTAGACCTCGTCAACGAAGGTCTGGTCGACGTTAGGAACGGCGACCGTGTATTTCGTTCCATTGGCCAGATCGCCGATCGCGTTGAGTCCGGTGGCGTGGAACGACTGAACTTGTCCTGCCTCGAGCTTTTGGTAGAAGGCCCCGTAATCGAGCCGCGTTTCACCCTCGCTGGGCTGGACGAACCGCTCGACGATGATAAAGACGGCGACGACCGCCAGGATGATCAGGATGATCGATTTGAGGTGTTTACTCACGTTTTAGTTAGACCGTTTGACCCCTCTTGAAGCTCGGCCAGGTAAGGAAGATTGCGGTAACATTCCTTATAGTCCAAACCGTAACCTATAGCGAAGACGTCCGGGACGGCAAGACCCCGGTAATCAATGGTCACGTCGACCTCCCGCCGTGCAGGCTTATCGAAGAGAACGCAGCTCCGCAGCGTCCCAGGCCGGCGCTCTGCTAGTAACGCTTGCAGAAACTGGAGCGTGAGGCCGGTATCCACGATATCGTCGACAATGATGACGTTAGTGCCCTCTAGCGGCAGGCTGGCGTCCGCCGCGAGCCGCGCCGCAGTGCCGGTTGTCCCTGCGCTTCCATATCGTTGAACGAAAATATAGTCGACCATGATTTCACTCGGACCGTCTGGCTCACCGGCCAGCGCTCGCGCGAGGTCGGCCATCAGGCACAGCGCTCCTTTCAACACCCCGAGCAGCACGACCGGTTGCCGGCGATATTCCACGGCGATCTCGGCTGCAAGGCGGTCGACCGCGACTGCGACTTCTTCCGCAGCATAGATGCGGCGCCCGAGGTTTCCCTTAACTTCCAGCGCCGTCACCCTTCTTAACACCCCTAATAGCGCCGCGCTGAATTCTCAGAGCGATCCCAGGCTTCATATAAAAGGTGCCGCTTCTGCCCTGCTCGAGCGCGCGCACTGCTGCCTCCACATGAGCGAAGTCGATGTCCCGTAGGTTGTCTTGTGCCCCCAGCTGCTCGCGAATCGAACGACGGAGTTGCGCGCGCTGAGTTGCATCGCGTTCCTCCGATACAAGCTCGGCGGCGCGCGCCACCGCGCGATCGAGCCCGGGAAAGAGCGGCCGCAATGTCGTCAGTGCTTCGCGCACCGCGTTACGGCGTAAGCCGCGTTGCGCATTCGTCGGATCCACGGCGTACGGCAACGCTTTCGCATGACAGTACGCGCGCAGCGTTTCCGACGGAATGCCGACGACGGGGCGCGCAAGTTCGATCTCCGGCGCAAGGGGACGACGGGCCGGCATACCGCCCAAACCGCTCGGCCCAGCGCCGCGCAACAGCGCAAGCAGAACCGTTTCGCTTTGATCCTCGGCATGGTGCGCGGTTGCGATCACCCCGCATCCTCGGCGCCGTGCCGCCGCAACGAGCGCGTCGTAACGGGCATTGCGCAGGCGCTGTTCGTCGCGCGCTCGGCTCTTCAATGCCAGCACCTCGAGCGGAATCTCGTACTGGGCGGCGAGTTGCAGCACGACGCACTCGTCTTGCCAGGCCGATGCGCGCACTCCGTGATTAACGAATGCCGCAGACAACCTCAGCTGCAAGGGTTTTGCGACGGCGTGCAGCGCGGCGGCAAGGGCCACCGAATCCGGACCGCCGCTGCACGCGACGAGCACGTTCTCGCCGCGTTGCAGAATGCCGCCGTTCTGAATCGCTCGCTCGACGTCACGTTCGGGGTGGGCTCGCCTCATGAGCGCCGTACATGCCGAGCGATCTCGCGCTCGACGTCGCGTTTAGCAACGTCGGCGCGCTTATCCCAGAATTTCTTGCCGCGGGCGAGACCGAGTTGCACCTTTACCAAGCCGCGTGTGAAGTAGAGGCGCAGCGGAACGATCGTCAAGCCTTTTTCGGCGACGCGACTTTGCAGCCGGACGATTTCGTTCTTATGCAAGAGCAGCTTGCGCGGCCGCGTCGGTTCGGTATTCGAGTAGCTCCCCTGCTTATAAGGCTGAATGTGCATTCCCATGAGCCACGCTTCCCCGTCGCGAAAACGCGCGTACGCTTCGCTCAGGCTCGTACCGCCGCTACGAACTGCCTTCACTTCCGTGCCGGTCAAGACCAAGCCGGCCTCCAGCGACTCGAGGATGTGAAATTCGTGACGCGCTCGGCGATTCTCGATCGCCGGGGAGTTCTTGGTCATGCTTGCAGGAGCGGATTGCGCCGGTCGTCGGCGGCGTCCAGTTTGCCGCGCGAGACGAAGCTACCCTCGGCGTGAGCGAGCACGTCGCCCGAACTATTTAGAACGCTGGCATCCACGCCCAGTACGTTGCGCCGCTGCCACGTCACGCGCCCACGCACCTCGATCGGCTGTTCGAGCGGAACCGGCTTACGAAAGCGGACGCTAACCGACGCGGTAACTCCGCGGTGTCCCGCAAAGCCGGCGGCGTGCGCCATCGCTTCATCTAATAATGCCATCACGATTCCGCCGTGGGCGATTCCGCGCCAACCCTGGTACTCGGGCGCGAGCGTGAGCCGCGCCTGCACGCCTTCGGCATCGACCGCGCGACCGAAGTGCACGTGCATCCCAATCGGATTCGTTGGACCGCACGCAAAGCAGTTTCCATCGTCAAACGGTACGTCGCTCAACTAATCAACCCGCGCTCGCTAACGCCCGACGCTTAGCCGGTCGATGAGGTATCCCGGCAACTGCGCCGCGCGCATCTTGCGCTGGACCGCTTCGACCGGGTAGTCGTAACGGATCCACTTGACGCGCTCCTCGGCAGGATCGTAGAGCACCAATGACGCCTGCGGATTCAGATCGCGTGGCTGGCCGACGCTGCCGACATCAATGATGTACCGCTTGCCCTTCTCCAACTTCAGCTCGCCGCCGTGCTGCATGTGCTTGTGTCCGACCTTGCCTTCCGCGTCCCGGACCCAGTATTCGGCGATGTGCGTGTGCCCGATGAAGACCATGCTCGCATCGGTGCGCTCGAAGGCCCGTGCCGCTCCATCCTTATCGAGAATGTATTCAAAGTAGTTCACTGGTGCGCCGTGGACGAGCAGGAAATCCGGAAAACGCAGCTCGTACGGCAGCAGGTTCAGCCACGCGCGGCTCGCATCGTCGAGTACGCCTTGCGTCCAGCCGATCGCGGCGCGCGCAGCGTGGTTGAAGTTTTCGACGCCGAAATTCTCGACGGCGGCCAAGTCGTGATTGCCCAAAACCGCGTGCCGAGCGCGTTTACGCAGCGTAGCGACGCATTCGTTGGGATTGGGTCCATAACCGACGACGTCGCCAAGCGACACCACCACGTCGTCGGCGGTTAGCATGGAAAGCGCCCGCTCGAGCGACTCAAGATTTCCGTGCACGTCGGAAAGAATCGCGTATCGCACGTCAGACGTTGACCTCGGCCAAAACGGAGCGAAGCGCAGCCTCAAAGGCTCGACGCATTGGAGCGGTACCGGCGCTGACACGCACGTACGTATCGAGCGGCGGCGCACCCGGCTTGCGTATCCACACCCCTCGCACCAGCAGCTCGTTCATGACTCGCGTCGCACGCTCGGCCGTCTGAAAGTCGATGCAGACGAAGTTCGTTCGCGACTCAATATATCGGCGCCCCAACTCTCTCGCCAAACGATAATAGCCATCGCGCGCGTGCGCCGTCTCCGCGACGACGTGGCGACGAAACGACTCGTCCTGCAGCGACGCCAGCGCGCCGATCTGCGCGTTTCGATTGATTCCGTAATGTAGGCGGATTTTCTGGAAGGTTGCCAGGTTGCGTTCCGTGCTCAGCCCATAACCGATGCGCGCTCCCGCCATGCCGTAGGCTTTCGAAAACGTGCGTAAGCGAATGAGGCGGTCCTCAAAGACCGGCGGCAGCAGTTCGGCTTCGTCGACGAAGTCGGCATAGGCCTCGTCGAGCAGCAACAGGCTATCCCGCGGCAACGCATCGTAAAAACGCGTCATCTCCTCGCGCGAGATAAAACGTCCGCTCGGATTGTCGGGATTGGCGAGATAGACGGTGCGCGGCGCATCCCGGCGTGCGACTTGCAGCAACGCCTCCCAGTCCGGCGTCCCATCATTCCGATAGGCGGCGTAGACGGGCCGGCCGCCATATCCGACGACGTGGTAATCAAAGGTAGGGTAGGTACCGCGCGTCGAGAGCGCCGCGTCGCCCGGCGCGACGAAAGCGCGCACCGCCAAGCCCATAATATCGTCGATGCCGGCGCCAACGAGAATCTGTTCCGGCCGGCAGCGGTGCTTCTCAGCGAGAGCATCGCGTAAATCGAGCGATTCGGGATCACCATACCAGGCCAAGCGCGAAAGCTGCGCGCTCATCGCCGCCACCGCCTTGGGCGACGGGCCGAACGCGCTTTCATTTGCGCCTAAGCGGACGAGTTCGCGCTGATGCGTTTCGCGCATCAACTGCTCGGGGCCGATGAAGGGCGTGGTCGCCGGTATAGCTTCAACGGCTCGGGTGGGACGAATCAATCAGCCTCCCAGAAAGCGGTGGACGGCGACGGGGGCGCCCGCCGGCCACTCCTCATCGCTCTCATCCATAATAATGAATCCATCGGCGCGCGCCGTCAGGCTTACCGAAAACGAGCGCAACGGAAGTGGATGCGCGAGAGGGGTTCCTCCATCATTTTCCAGCTCTACGGGAATGTACCACGTCCACCCCGGGCGGCTATGCGCGGGGGCGGTCAGGCGCGCCGTCAGGGTCGACCCGGCGACCGGCGCACCGGTCAAGGCCGCGACGATCGGCGCAGCCACCGCCTCCAGCATCATTAACGCCGATGTTGGATTGCCCGGCAATCCGAGAATCGGCTTGCTGCCGTGGGCGCCAAAGAGCGTCGGTTTCCCGGGTTTCACTCGCAAGCCGTGGACGATGATGCCCGGCTTGGCGATCCGCACCACCGCGTCCGGCAAACGATCGCGTTCCCCGACGGAAGATCCGCCCGTTATTGCCACGCCGTCACACTCCGCAATCGCGGTCGCAAGCGCCGAAGCAAACTCTTCGCTTTCGTCGCGCAGGGTAGGATAGTGGCGCGCGTCCGCACCCATTGCGCGCAGCGACGCGGCAATCACGTAGCGATTTGAATCGCGAATCTGCCCCGGCGCCGGCCGCATATTGGGCTCGACCAGTTCGTCACCGGAGGAGAGTACCGCGAAGACCGGACGCCGATAGACCGGAATACTGACGATGCCGAGCGTCGCGAGCACGCCGATGTCCGACGGCCGAATCCGACGCCGCGCATGCATTATCGCCTCACCGCAGCGCATGTCGGCGGAGCGCTCGACGACGTTCGCGCCCGCCTCAACGGGCGTCTCGATCGTAACGACGTCGCCTTCCATCCGCGCGTCTTCAATTGGAACGACGGCGTTCGCGCCGGCCGGTAAAACGCCGCCCGTGGGGATGCGGGTCGCCGACGTGCGAGTGATCGCGAGCTGCGAGCGGCCTCCCATCGGGACCTCCCCGATGATGCGGAACGAACCCGGTGCCCCTTCCGCAACCACTGCAAAGCCGTCCATCGCGGAGCGCGCGGCGTTCGGATAATCGTCGTCGGTAACAATCGTCTGCGCGAGCACGCGCCCCTGCGCGCTCTCGAGCGTGACGTATTCGACCTCGAGCGGCCCAAGTGCCACGCGCGCGAGAAATGCGGCAATCGCCCGACGCGGCGGCAGCAGCGCGTCAGGCGTAAATACCCGCGCCGGTAGGACTGGATTTGCAGACTGCGTAATGGCGCGTTTCTCCATGCTCGATATCGCTCTCGTTCGTCGCGATCCCGACCGCGTACGACGCGCTCTCATTCGTCGCGGACTGGACGCTGCGGTTGTGGACGAGCTTCTTCGCTACGACGAAGAGTACCGCTCCGCGCTTACCGCGGTCGAACGAGCAAAAGCTGAGAAGAATCGGCTCTCTGCCGCGATTGGGGAGGCGCCCGATAAAGCGGTAGCGGCACGCGAACTGCGCCCAAAGACCGAAGGGCTCTCTCGCGAGATTGAAGAGGCCGACGCTCGCGCTCAGGCCCTCGCGCCCACCGAAAAAGGTTCTCCGCTGCGCGAACTGCTGCAGAATCTGCCAAACCTGCTCGACGACTCCGTTCCCGACGGCGCCGATGCAGCATCCAACGTCGAGCTGCGCCGATGGGGAGAACCGCGCCGTTTCGACTTCGTCGCGAAACCGCACTGGGAGCTGGGAGAGCGCCTCGGCATTCTGGACTTTGCGCGTGCTGCCAAACTCTCGGGAAGCCGGTTTTCGGTGCTTACGGGCGCGGGCGCGCGATTGGCGCGGGCGCTCGAAGCGTTCTTTCTCGATCGCGCAGCCGCACGAGGGTACGTGGAAGTCGCGCCGCCCTTGCTAGTTTCGCCCGAAACGATGTGGTCGACCGGTCAGCTGAATAAATTCGCCGACGCGATGTTCGAAGATCCGCAAGCCCGGCTTTTTATGATTCCCACCGCGGAGGTTCCGCTGACGGCGCTGCACTCGGACGAAATTCTCGAGGGCGCCGGGCTACCAAAAAAATATGCCGCCGGTACGCCGTGTTTTCGGAAAGAAGCCGGCGCAGCGGGTAAGGATACACGGGGATTGATGCGACAGCATCAATTCGAAAAGGTCGAGCTTGTCTGGCTTAGCCATCCGGAAACGTCGTTCGAGGCGCTCGAGAGTTTGACCGGCGATGCGGAATCGCTATTGCGCGAATTGGAGCTGCCCTATCGCATCGTCGCGCTGTGCGCCGGAGATATGGGCTTCAACGCCGCCAAGACCTATGACATTGAAGCGTGGATCCCCAGTAGCGACTCGTACCGGGAGGTCAGCTCGTGTTCGAATTGCACGGATTTCCAGGCCCGCCGTGCGGCGATCCGTTTCCGTCGCGACGCAAAAAGCAAGCCTGAGCTCGTGCATACGCTCAATGGTTCTGGCTTGCCGGTCGGTCGCACGCTCATCGCGATTCTCGAGAACTATCAGCAAGCCGACGGCTCGATTCGGCTGCCGCAAGCGCTTCAGCCGTATACGGGATTTTCGGAAATTCGCAGCTAACGCGGTGGCGCGTTAGGAGACGTCTTGAATGAGCTCCAACAGTACTTCGCGGTCGAGGTAACGGATGTGTCCGTGCTCGCGCCGCAGCGCCTTGCGCGACTCCAGCTCGGCGATCGCTCGTGCGGCCACTTCCTTGACGGTCCCGCCGGCTGCGGCGATTTGCGACTGCGTAATCGTCGACAGCGACGCGGCGGCCGGCACGAGGCCGCGCTCCGGCATCGCGTACGGAAGTAAGACCCGCGCGATTCGACCCAAAATCGGCAGCGATCCCTGAACGCTTAGCGCGTCCGCCAAAAGACGAACGCGTTGCGCCATGACGATGCCAAGCGCATTGGTCGTTTCCGGGTAACGCGCGGCGACCCGCGAAACAACGTCCCACGGCACCTTGAGGACCCGGGCCGTCTTCGAAAAGACCGATATGCGTGCCATCTTAAGCCCACGATCAAAATATTCAGCAACGCCGAAGAGCTCGTACGGGAAAATCTCGTATAAAATTCGCTCGCGCTCACGCCCGCCGCCGTTGGCGCGCGCGACGATTCCCTCGGTCACCATACCGATGAAAGGCCAGTCGATGTTCTCGGCCACCAGCGTTTGTCCGCGGCGACCAGTCTGCCAGACCGCGTTCGCCGCGAGTTCTTCCCGTACGCCGGTGTCGAGCGCTGCGAAGGGCGGGCACCGGGAGAGATGCTGTGCGTTAGAGTTGCGATCGGTGACTTCCCCGGAACGGTGCGTCAAACGCAGCTGCCAAACTCGGTTCGCGACGCGACGCGTTTCGACGACGAATCGATCCGGCCGGTCCTGCGTAACGCGCGACGATAGCGCGCGCGGTTCGTTCTCTGTTATAAGAGTGAGGGAGCCGCCCGATGGAAGACGGTCTAGGGCTTTGCGGATCAGGTCGGGCCGTTCCCACGTCGGCATACCCCGCAAGTCTATTTCGGCAGGTTGTACCACTCCCGTCACGTTCTCGCCAAGCCGAGCGCTCTACTCCCTGAGAAAGGTCAATCGAGAGGAGTTAGCATGGTACGGTCTCTGGTTCTGCGCTTCGTTAGCTGCATTGCGCTCGTATGCCTGGCATCGCTCGCGCTGCCCGTCACGGCATCGGCCCAAGCGACGGATTTGCATTTTACGACGGCCATCCGGTCGGTGTACGGGTCTCCGTACCCCATCACCGGACGGCTCGATATCCAAACTTTTCCGGCGGGGAACCTGCGCGGGTACTATCACACGTCGTACTATAAGCTCTTCATCCCAGTTGTGGGTGGACGCGATGGCAACTATATCTGGTTCGATATCGGCCCTTCCAGCGTGGATCTCGGCCTTGGCGCCGGGCCGGAAGGAAAGCTCCACGTTGTCGGGACGATGAACGCCGACGGCTCGTTCAGCGGCCAGGTTTATCCCGAAACGGCCGCCGCTCTCGCGGGCATTTCGATGCAAAACGGATTCGCGAGCCCCGCACCCAACGCCGGGCAGAGCGACCAGTATGTTCTCACGGGAACGCCGACGACCGAGATCGAGCCCACACCGCAGCCCTGAGCACTAACTCGTACGATTCGCCGCACTCGTAACGGCCTTCCAGACGCGCAGCGGCGCCGACGGAAGGCCGTCCATATGTTTGAGAAAGAGCGTTAGCTGCCATAGCTGCCGGTCGTTGAGCGCCCTTCCGAAGGCCGGCATCCCAGTGAAACGAATCCCGTGGTCGACTTTCCAGTACGTCACGCCTTCCGGATCGTCTTCGACACCGTCCTTCGTTAGCTGCGGCGGAGTCTGATAGAGGCCTCGCGCGACGTTCGAGGGCTTGCCATTCGCCACCCCATGACAGACGGCGCAGTTAGCGGCGTAGAGCCGAATGCCGGCGATCAAGTTCTCGTCAGTCGCCGCAATCGGCGGCGGAGCCTTGGACGCCTCGCGCGCCAAGGTCGCTCGCAGTGACGTGCGGGCTGCCCAGCGTTCGAGCGCAGATGGCTTTCCGTCGGCATTAGCCGGCATCATCCCGGCCTTGATTCCAAGATAAACGCCGAGTGCGAGAACGACCAGCGTTGCGACTACTCCGAGAACGACTCCGCGCGCCATCGGGCGCTCTTCGACGCGACCCCAGGATTGACCGTCGGCGCGGTGTAGAGCCGTGCATGAGCGTGAAAGTGTACGGCATCAACCACATTGCCATCGAAGTCAGCGACGTCGCTAAAGCCGTCAAGTTCTATCAAGACGTTTTTAATTTGGAGAAACTTGACGAAGGCGAAGGCGATGCCTTTTTCAAGGTTGGCGAACATCAATTTCTCGCGATGTTCGAAGCCGCCAACGTTACGCCGAATCGTACCCGACACTTCGGATTGATCGTGCGAGATGATTCGCAGCTCGCCGAAGTTCGCGACAAGCTAACGACGCGGTACGGAATTAAGCTGATACCGCCGTTCCGATGCGATTTTATCGATCCGTTCGGGAATCGCGTGCAGGTCGTGGACCTGCACGACGAGTCACTGATCTGGCTTCTACCCTATCGAGAGGTTCAAGACACCGGCATCACGTTTGAATGACTATGCCGCACCGCGTTCTTCGACGTGCTCAGGCCGCAGGCCAAGACCGACGAGACGTCCGGGGATGCGGGGCAGAAACGGAAGCCAGCGCACCAGTGCCGGCAGCCGGCGCAAGAGTGGGGCCCGTTTGCCGGCGAGCACTTTCCCAATGACTTTGCTTTGGATGAAAAGCTGCAGCGACTGCGTGAGGCGCGCTGCACCTTCGCGTCGCCGCTGAACGGCACGGAGATCCTGCACCGTAACCCCCCCGCGCAAAAGTTTGCTGCCCAGCATGTTGGCGGCCGCAACGGCATCTTGGATCGCCAAGTTGATTCCCACGCCGCCGATCGGCGACATCGCGTGCGCGGCATCGCCGATGCAGAGGAGCCCAGGGCGGTACCACTGGCGCAAACGATTCACGCGGACGGTCAACAGCTTCACGTCGTCCCACCGTTGGATTTCGGCGGCGCGATCGCGCAGAAACGGTACGATCGCGCCGATCTCGCCACGAAAGGCCTCCAGTCCGCGCTCGCGTAGTTCGTCGAGCGAGCCCTTCGGAATCACAAACGCACACTGCCAGTAGACGCCCCGGTCGATCAGCGCCATCATTCGCCCGTCGCGGATGTACCCGAACGTTTCGTGGGGATCGTCGCCATGTTTCGTCAACCGCAACCATAGCACGTCCATCGGTGCGCCGAGCTCCATGGGATCGAGCACGGCGAGCTGGCGCACGATAGATTCCCGTCCGTCGGCGGCGATTGTCAGCTCGGCTCGTATTTCCACCGTTCCGCTCGGCGACTCGGCGCGTACGCCGACGATGCGGTCGTTTTCCCAGAGCAACTCGTCCGCGCGCGTCTGCATGCGCAGGTCGAATGCCGGATAGCGCCGCGCTTCTTCGGCGAGAAAGCTCAGAAAATCCCACTGCGGCATGAACGCCACAAACTTACAGCGCGTCGGAAGATGCGTGAAATCGGCGACCGTTACGAGCGTGTCACCGACGTTGCCAGCCAACGTCGTGACCTCTTGGTGCGGACGCTGCAGGAACTTTTCGAGCAAGCCGAGCTCGGCCATGATCTCGAGCGTGGACGGATGAATCGTGTCGCCGCGGAAATCGCGCAAGAAGTCGCCGTGCTTTTCCAATAAGACGACTGAGACGCCGGCGCGGGCCAGCAGCAAGGCGGCCATCATGCCGGCCGGACCGCTGCCGACGATGCAGCAGCTAGTGTTGACCTGATTCACCCTAGATTGCGAGAGAAAAAACGATACCGCGCGAATTCAGCCTCGCGTGCATCAACCCGCGCCGTGCAAGCCGCTCCAATTTCATCGATGAAATTCTCAAGCGAGCGCGCCGCAACCCCCGGAGCCAGTGCCCGGTCGAGCAGCGATCCAAAAATCTGCATCGGCAAGTCGTATCCGCCACTCAGCAGCAGCTTTGATTCTCCAAGTCCGGCCGGTTCCACGGCAAAGTTTCCCTTGAACGTCGGAAATGCGGCGGAGAGGTTGGCCGACCGAAAGGTGATGTCAAAGACTCGCACGTCGTCCGAATGCTTGGCCGTGGTCAGATGAATCGGTACGGCGACGTAACCAACGTCGGGAAGGTGAAGGTCGCCTAAGCTAATGTGCAGTGCAAAGCCGCGCCACATACCTTCCTGATTGGCGATGGCCTGCAGCAACTCGCCAAGCGCGGCGGCCGCCGGGTCGGGGGGGATCCGCAGCGTGCGCTCTAGCCGAACGTCTGGCATGTCGTCATCTTGAGCGGGCTCTTCGCCACCCCGTTCAAGCCAGCCCACTCCCTCCCGCGGACTACGTGATCTTGCGACGAGTCGCGACGAGCCACGCGGCAACCGCCACGCCGCCGACGATGAGCACCTCGCGTTCCAGGTACTTTGGCAAGAGGCGACTTCGCCGCCCTTGCATGAACTCGTCCGAGAGGAACACGGAAGGAGCCGACCAGAGGTCCCGCTGGTATTCCATAACGTTCCAAGTTGTGAGGGTCAACGCCAAGATTACGACGGCCCAACCTAACGAACTTGACCTCATAATCCCTACGGCTTTCCCCCAAAACGCGATTTTGCCGCAAAAACCCGGGAGACGCGACATCCTAATCGCGCGCGAGGAAAAAGGTATGCCTATCTAAAACTTTAGGCATACCTAAAATGAAGTTCTTGGCGCTTGGGCCTTGGCGTGCCCTCCTCTTTCTTGGGCTGCTCGCCGTTTCGGCCACGCCGAGCGCAGCGCTCGCCGACGCCGATCAAAGCACTTCGCCGAACTCGACTTCGCTCGGATTGCAACCTCTCTCGGGCCCGGTTCCGCAAGCCACACCGGCGCCCGGTGAATCAGGTGTTATTCAACGCCCCGACGGCGCGTATCAAGCGATCCCTTCGTCACGCGGACGCACGAAAATCTTTCACCTCGTCGAGCGCGCTGCGCACTGGACGCTCAAGCCCGGTCTGACGGTGATGGCGAACACCTACAACGGCGTTGTCCCCGGACCAGCACTGGTCGTTCGTCAAGGCGACACCTTGGTTCTCGATTACACCAACGACGGCGCGGTGCCGGATTCGATTCACATGCACGGAGTTCACGACATTCCCGTGACGATGGATGGAGTCGGCGGTATCTCGCAACCGCTCGTGCCGCCCGGCGGCCATTTTGTCTACCACTTCGTTGCGGATCAAGCCGGCACGTTCATTTACCACACGCACGACGATGAAGCCATGCTCGATTCCGGTTTATACGGGGCAATCATCGTCGAGCCGTCGGCGCCGCGCCCAGTCGAGCGCGGCGTAGCGCACGATTTTCTGGAGATAATCTCATCATGGCAGATCCAGAGTGCAGCCGAGAATCATTTTACGCTCAACGGGAAGGAATACCCGAGTACGCGCGCCCTGGACGTTCGCTCGGGGCAGCGCTTTCGTATTCGCTGGATCAACATCTCAGGTGAAGCGTTCCACACGATGCATACGCACGGTCACTACCAGCAGGTGATCGCGCGGGATGCGTCACCGGTTGATTATCGCGATATCCAAGACACCATTCTGGTGGCTCCCGGACAACGTGTCGACGTGGTCCTCGACGCCAATGCGAAACCTGGAACCTGGTTGATTCACTGCCACGTTTTGGATCACATCGAAGACTCGGCCGGCATGCCGGCCGGGCTCGTCACCGCTATCCATTACGCCGGCACTCCCAACACACTGACAGCGATGTACCGGGCGATGAGGCCGGCGGCCGGCGCGACGACGCGCGCGCTGAGCTTTGGAATGACCGTGCTGCTCGGCGCGATTGCCGGCTTTACGATCTTCCTTGGCTTGCCGATTGCGCGCGCACGCCGCCTTTCCGCACAAACGATCGCGTTGCTCAATGCACTGGCCATTGGAATTCTGCTCTATCTCGTGGTCGAGATCGCACAGAACGCGATCCTTCCGATCTCTCAAGGATTAAACGCGTGGCATGCGGGAGGCGGCGCGTTTCCGACCGCCTTGATTCTGGTCTTCACTGCCGGACTGCTGATCGGTTTGGTCGGACTGGGCAGTGTGGCCACGCATTTCGCGCGGCAAGCGGCGATACACGCCGAGAATCCCCTCGTCCTAGCGGCTATCATTGCGATCGGCATCGGTGCCCATAATTTCGGCGAGGGTTTGGCGATCGGCGCCTCGGCGGCAGCCGGAGCGACGGCCATCGCTCTGTCCCTGATCGTCGGTTTTGGTTTGCACAATGCGACCGAAGGCTTCGGCGTGGCCGCGCCGCTGGTTGGCCGCGTCGTGCCGTCTTGGGCGCAGATCGGCCTCGCCGGAGTCATCGCGGGCGGTCCAACATTCGTTGGCACGATCATCGGTTACAGCTTTTACTCGCCGACGCTCTCCGTGCTCTTCCTGGCAATCGCTGTCGGAGCGTTGGTTTTCGTGATCGGCGAACTCTGGAGCGTTCTGCGACGATCCGGATTGACGGCATCCGTGACGGCAACGATGTGCGCCGGATTCTTGATTGCGCTCGCGACCGAGCTCTTTATCGACATCAACGGAGGCTAACGACGGCATGAGCTTCGCCCCGAGCTGGTTCTTTGCGGCAGTCATTCTGCTCGCGGCGGAACCGCAAACCAGCTGGCACGACGTTACGCTGGGCGCACCAGCGTCAACGCTGCGCGCATCGTTAGGCGATCCGTTGCGGATTGTCTCGATCAGCGACCGGCGCGTAGCTCGCTATTGGCTGGTTGGATCGAACTCGACGTACTTGCTCGTTGTCGAGCAGAACGGTTACGTCGCGGACTTCGAGGCCTTTACCGACGCCGCGCCCAGCGGCATCCTCGACAACGTCGCACCCGATCCATCCGGCGTGCGCCTAGGCGATACGATGGGCAGCGTGAAGTCGAAACATCTCGGTTTTCATCAGGACGTCGATGAAGACGGCCGCACGTTCATCGTCGGCCGGATCTCTTCCACGGTCGGCGCAAGCTACACGTTTCAAAACGGCCGCCTGCGCAGCTTCTTTTGGAGGGCCACGCCCAGCGATTCGAATCCCGCGCTTGCGCGGCTGACCGCGCCGGCCGGGGACTCGGTTTCATCGGCCATTCTGGACGTTCAACGCAACGACAGCGACGGCGTCGCGTGGGAATACCGCTATCTTACCTTTCACCCATGCGCCGACAACTCGCGCTGGCAACTCAAGAACCAGTCGCTGCTCCACGACGGCGCCCACGCATACGATCGGCTTCACGTGGTCTGTCCTGCGACCAACGCGGAGCGGGACTTCTATTTTGACATCAGTAGCTATTTTGGAAAGACGTAGCGGCCGCGTTACCACTTCAACTCGTTGCGGCACTGATGCTCGACAAACAGGTCAGCGGCTGCGCCAGTCAGTCCGGAAAAACGCCGCAGACATACGTAGCCCAGGCGTTCGATCTTCGGCAAATTCGGCTTCGCACCGGTGAGCGAATGACGGTTGCAGCGGCAAGCGATTCATGCATGACGCTGGGCCAGTCCATTCGAATGATGATCTTCGAGCGGAGCGCGGGCGGAGAGTATCGTCGCGTACTCGACACCGTCACTCTCCCCGACACCGCGCGAGTAAACGCAAACGGCACCGTTACCGTCGCGACCCACGACTCGATCGAAGTCATCTTCGAGGCGGCGTACGTCTGGAACGGATCAAACTATGTGTTTTCTCCGGCGCAATCGCACCGTTACGACGTCGCGCTGAGCGAAAGGAGGCCGTTCGAGCGGCCCGTGCACTTCGCTCGCGGGACGGGCGCAACCACGCTCGCAGGAACCGTCGCGTACAACTTCGGCGACGACTATGTCTTCGACGCGCGGGCGGGACAGCGCATAAGGATCGCGCGGCTCGAGGGCTCGGGCCGCGCGCGCATCTCACTGTACTATAACGGCGAAATATCGAGCCTAGCGGACCTCACCGACGCCAATCAATGGGGCGGCAAGCTTGTTAAGACGGGAACTTATCATCTTTACGTCACGGGAACGGACGAGCACGATGAAGCGCTGCGTTCAAACTACGAGATTCGGCTGGAGATTCACTAGCCTACGGCGTAACGCGAAATGCCGTCCCCCAGCCGCCGTTGACGCCCCCGCCTTGGGTCGTACCGTACAACGCGCCGTTCAAAGAGAGCAGCCGCGCAAAGGGATTCGCACCGTCACTTCCGGCCTTGAAGCCGTAGAGCACGCGCTCCGTACCAGAAGTACTGACCTGGAAGACGGTTCCCCAGTTCGCCTTGTTGCCTTCTACCGTCGTTCCATACAGCAAGCCGTTGAACGCCGCGAGGCCCGCGTAGGGATACGCACCGTCGCTGCCCCCCTTAAATGAGTAGACTACATGCTCTGAGCCACCCGTGCTGATCTCGAAGACCGCGCCGTATCCGGCGTGGCCCCCATACTTGGTCGTACCGTAGAGTTTTCCGTTGAGCGTCGTCAAACCGTCGAAAGGATATCCACCGTCGGGCTGAGCCTTGAAGCCGTAGAGCACGCGTTCTTTTCCTGCCGTGCTGCTCGCGAAAACCGTGCCCCAGCCCTTGCTGCCGCCTTGCTGCGTCGTTCCGTACAGGGTGCCGTTCAGCGCGATCAACTTGCTAAAAGGATAGCCCCCGTCTTTTCCGGCCTTGAAGCTGTAGAGCACGTGCGCCGGACCCGACGCCGTGCTCTCGAAGATCGTGCCCCAGCCGGCGGTGCCGCCTTCAACCGTGGTGCCGTAGAACTTGCCGTTGAGGTAGATCAATCCCGCGTATGGTGCCGCGCCGTCGCGTCCCGCCTTGAAGCTGTAGATCACGTGCTCTTTGCCCTGTACGGTAACATCGAACAGCGTGCCCCAGTTGGGGGCGCCTCCGGACTGCGTCGTGCCGAAGAGTTTGCCGTTCACCGCAATTAAACCGGCGCACGGGTACGCTCCGTCCTTGCCGGCTTTGAAACTGTAAATAACGTGTTCCTGACCGGTAGTCGTCAGTTCGAAGACGGTGCCGTAACCCGCGGAACCACCATCGTACGTCGTACCGTAGAGCTTGCCGCTAACCGCAACGAGCGTGCCGAACGGCTGACCGCCATCTTTGCCCGCTTTAAATTTGTAGAGTGACTTATAGGTCGCACCCGCGAGCGGTTGCGTCTCTTCTTCTGCCGTTCGTAGCGCGGATGGCGGACTGCCGCACAACCACGCGCCGAGTGGGCGGACACCAGGCGCGCCGTTCTCAGGAGCGTTTGCAAACGGCAACGCCGGCGACCCTAGGTGCGAGCAGTTGCAAAGCAGTAGAGCGCAAGCAAGCAATGCAGTAATACGCATGATGGTAACGCTCATACCATGAGACGACCGCAACGCCCTCTACGCAAAGGGGGCGCGATGATCTCGCCTAAGCGTGGTCAACGGATGATAATGCGATGCAGCCTCCTGGCCTGTCTCGTGGCTGCCGTGATGCCGGCCGTGCCAGCGCGGTCATCCGCAGTCATGTCGACGAACAGTCTCTTTCCTGCGGGTGTCGCGCAACGCCTCAACGCAGAATTGACTGCGATCACAAAACGCAACCGTCTGCCCAGCGTCGCCGTGGGTGTTCGCGTGCCGGGCAAAGGCAGTTATGCGTTTGCCGACGGGTTCGCCAACTTGCACACCCGGCTTCCCCGTACGCTCGACCAGCCGTTTCGCATCGCCAGCATAACTAAGCCATTTGCCGCCACCGTGATTCTCCTTCTGGTTGACCGCGGGTTGCTGCACAAAACCGACACCATTGCCAAATGGTATCCGTCGTTTCCCAACGCGAATCGCATCACTATCGACGATCTGCTGCGGATGCGCAGCGGCATTCCCGCTCCCAACGATGACCAAGTGTTGGCGCAGGTTTACGATGCGCCGCTGGCACCGGCGCCAGCGTTGCCCGCCGAGCTCGCGAGCTATTCAAAACTCAGGCGTCAGTTCAAGCCACCGAACACGCGTAGCGTTTACACGGACTTCAACTACGAAATTCTCGCCGGCATCGCCGAGCAGATAACCGGCAAGGAGATTGGGCAGCTCATCACCGAGACGGTGATCGTGCCGCTTCAACTGCGATCGACATGGTACCCGAGCGGAACCGAAATTCCTAGCCCGCTGCGTGGATACAGCTGGAATTCGGCGACAAAGCGTTTTGATGACAAAACGCTTTTCAATCCACCGCTCGCGGGCGCCGCGGGGGCATTGGTTTCAGACGTTTCCGATTTGCTTGCGTTCTCGCGGGTGCTGTGCCTGGGTGGATTGCTCAAGCCGCAGACTCAACGCGAGCGCATGATCGCCCAACCGCTGCCCGGCAGTAATGCCGGTTATGGCGAAGGCGTCGCAACGGGGAACGGCGTCTGCGGGCATTCCGGCACGATCAACGGCTTCAACACCGACATGTATTACTTCCAGAAGTTCAATGCATCGCTCGTCATCAGCGTCAACCGCCTGGATCGCGACAATGAGGCCCAGACGACACCGATCCTGGCCCTCATGACCAAGATTATTCGAGCCGAGCTAAGGCCAATGCGCAACCCCCCGCGCCAATTGTAACGACGGAAACCTAGTATGTCAGTCTAGCCGAGGCGACATCCGTGCCCGCGCGCTGCAACGTGATCCACCGGATGCGTTCGTTCGGGCGTACAAGAAGCGTTGCCGTCTGACCGGTGCTCACCAAGGCGCCGAGATCCGTCGTCGCAGATCCGGAGCGCGCAATCGCGTGCAATGACCCGGCGGGTTTGTCTGCAATGATGTAAATCCATGAACCGTCTCGCGCGTACAGAATTTTTGCCGCAACCGGACGCAACGTCTCCGGTGCCATCGAGACGTGGTTGAAGTGGCTGTGGACCATAGTTACGAGCGCGACGTCTTCGCTTGACAGCCGTTCGCGCAGCACGAGCGTCTGCCACCCAAGGCCGAGGAACGCAAGCACGAGCACGGCCGCAAAAGCGAGCCAAGAGACGTTCGCGCGAGGCGTGCTCCTTGCAGGGCGCCAACGTGCGGACTCGAGTAGCCTGCGCTCCAGCTCCGGCGACGGAGTAGCAGCCGGTAGCGCGGCGGCGAGCGAAGCCGCAACGATTTGGGCTTGTGCGACGCGCTCCGCGCACGCCGAGCAGTGCGCGACGTGCCGTTCGACCTCGCGAGCCGCATCGTCGTCGAGTATGCCCAGCGGATAAAGCTCCGCGTCCTCGCCTAAATGTTCGGTCACGAGCGGCTCCCCCCAGCTGCCAGTTCCGCTTGCAATTTGCGCATAGCCATCGAGATACGACTCTTGATCGTTCCCAGCGGAACACCCAACTCGTATGCAACCTCAACCTGCGTCTTATTTCCATAGTACGCCAACGCAAGCGCAGTGCGCTGCTCTTCGGGAAGCCGGGCGAGCGCATTCTGCAAGCGGTGCGTCTCGACCGGATCCACGACGGGCGGATCGACGCTTGACACAGGAGCCAGGCGCGCCGCCTTGAGTTCTCGGGCATCGCGACGGCTTTGACTTCGCAGCATCGCAATCGATTGGTTTCGCACGCACGCAATCAAGTACGCTCTTAGCATCTCGCGATTGCCTTCGAAGCGGTTGGGAGCGCGCCATACGCGCAGAAGCGCGTCGTGCACGCAGTCTTCCGCGCTCGCGTTGTCGGGGATGGCGTGGCGGGCAATGCTGAAGAATAGGCGCGACCAGAGCACGTAGACTTGCTCCAAGCCCGACGGCCTGCGCGCGACAAAGTCCTCGACAAGTCCGTCCATCTATCGCCTGGCATACGGGCCCGCTGCTTTCACGCCCTGGTTACGCCGCCGGGCCGCTCGGCGGATTGCCCACTCATCCGCACAAGCCGGTGGCGGCATATGCACCAACATGAAAGCATTTTTTATGGGCCTACAAACGGCGCTTCTCGGCATCGTCCTTACCGGCGGCGCTCATGCCGCCGTTCCGGCCCTACTCCCCGCGGTCGCGACCGTTCACATTAAGGATTTCAAATACAATCCGCCGGCACTAACCGTGCACGTGGGCGACCGCGTCACGTTCGTCAATGACGACGACGAAGCGCACACGGTGACGTCGATCGACAAATCGTTCGATTCCGAAGGGCTCGACACGACTGGTATGTGGCAGCACGTCTTTAGCAAAACCGGCACCTACCACTATTTTTGCGAGCTGCATCCATACATGAAAGCAGCGATTGTCGTTCTGCCGGCAGCGCCGGCAAAGTAAGGAGACACACATGAAACGCGACGACTTTCTCAAACACGTCGCCTGGACCGGAGGCGGTATCGCCTGGTCCTTAACCGGCGGTGGCCTATTCAATGCCCAACGTGCACTTGCCGCGGGCGGCCCGATTTCATTCGTTCAGATCAGCGACAGTCATATCGGCTTCGCGCGACCTGAAAATCTGGATGTGATCGGGACGCTTGAAAAAACCATCGCCGGAATCAACGCGATGCCGGTGCAACCAACCTTCGTCGTCCATACTGGCGACGTAACACACCTCGCCAAACCCGCACAGTTCGATACGGCCAAGCAAATACTAGGGACGCTCAAGGCGCCGCTCATCGTTCTGCCCGGAGAGCACGACGTCATCGGCACGCCGGCGGCGTTTTTTGAGGCCTTCCGGCGGAGCGATGCTCCGAAGGGATGGTTTTCGTGGGACCAAGGCGGCGCACACTTCTTGTCACTCGTCAACGTCTTCAACTTCGAAATCGACGGGAAGCTTGGCGCCGAGCAGATCGATTTTGTCGAGAAGGACCTCGCCGCGCAGAAGAGCTCAACCCCAATCGTCGTCTTCGCCCACGTTCCGCTCTACGCGCTCTTTCCGCCGTGGGGCTGGACGACGGAGGACGGCTCGCGCGTCTTGGCGGCGCTGCGCCGCTTCGACGCGGTAACCGTGCTCAACGGCCACATCCACCAAATCGTCCAGCACACCGACGGCAACATCCGGTTTGCGACCGCCGCGTCCACCGCATATCCGCAGCCCGCACCGGGCACCGCGGCCAAACCGGGCCCGCTAAAAGTGCCGGACAGCAAGTTACTTAGCGTTCTCGGATACCGCAGCGTAGAAATCGCACGCAGTGCTGCAACGATCACCGACCACTCACTACAAACGTAGCGTTTATACTTTCTTAATTACGCCGACTTATCATTATAAAATCACCACACACCAACATCACTCAAAGGAGCCTCAGATGAAACCACCCCATCAGATTGGAGCCGTCTGCATAGCCATGGCGCTTGCAGCGTGCTCCGGCGCGCAGAACGGTTCGATAACGAACCCCGTTCCGGCGGTGGGCGCACCGCAGACCTCTTCCACTTTCGTTGCAGCAGCCGGCGCGAATAAAGACCAACATCTCGCCGGCGCCCAGAGGGTGACGACTGCACTCATTCTCGTCGCGAACGAAAACACCGGCTTGGGCGGCTCGATTCGGGAATATGGCGAAAGCGCCAACGGAAACGTTGCGCCGAGCACCGTCATCAGTCACATTAACGGACCCTACGCCATCGCCTTCAGTTCAACAGAAGGCATCGGCATTGCAAACGGCAACATCGCGTCGGGCGGCCAGGCCGGTGCCGAAACGTTCGGGCTGGCCGGCGATTTCTTGACCGGGATCTCGTGCTTCCCCAAACCCAGCCAGACGAATGGAGCGGCGTTCGATGGGAAGGGCCAGCTCTTCGTTTCCGCGTTCTTACCAGAGGGCGGCCGCGCTGTCGAAGTATTCGCGCCTGAAGCAAACGGCTGCGTTAAACCAAAGCGTACCATCTCCGACGAGGGCGGTCTGGCCATCGACAGCAACAACCTTCTCTACGTGGCGAATTCGAAGACGGCAACGATCGATATCTTTCCGGCGGGATCCTCCACCATGCAGGCGCAGATCGGCGGAAGCAACACCGGGCTAGTAGCTCCCGGCACGGTCGCGGTCGACGCTTCGCTCAACGTCTACGTCTTTGATACTACGACTGCTACGATCAGCGAGTTCGCCGCCGGAGCGCATGGCAACGTCGCACCGATCCGCACCATCGCCGGCTCGAAGACCGGGCTTGGCGGAGGGAACGGCTTCAGCTTCGGGCTAGCGGTCAGTAAGACGAGCGGTAAGATATTCGTCTCCAACCCGGGCTCGAACGCAATCCTTGGTTTCGCAGCGACTGCAAGCGACAACGTTGCGCCGATCCAAACGATCGCCGGCAGCGCCAGCGGGCTTGCGGACCCATTGGGGATTGCATTGGCAGAATAACTCGTTTCCGGAGACCGGTTCTTCACGGCTTCGCATTAGCGACGCCGTGTTGCATTGGCCGTGAAAAAGCTACGGAGATGCGAAAAAGGGAAACTGCCGCAAAACGTGCCCAAGGAAGAAGACCACATCGCCGTAATAGCCTCAGACACATGATGGAAGCTGCCGATGCCGCGGTGCCGCGGATTACGCCCGAAGAGGCCAAAACGATGATCGCGCAGGAAAACACGCTAGTCATCGATGTGCGCGAGACGCCTGAACTCGTAAGGAGTGGCAAGATCGCCGGCGCTGTGCACGTCTCCTGTGGCGAGCTGGAGCTTCGAGCCGACCCAGAGACGCCCTATTACGACAAAAGTTTTGACAAGAACAAGAGAATCATTCTCTACTGCTCGGCTGGCGAACGCTCGGCGCTGAGCGGTAAACTGCTCAAAGAGATGGGCTACAACAACGTCTACAATCTCGGGTGCTTCAAAGACTGGGTCGAGAGCGGCGGATCCGTCGAGACGGTCGACCCAGGAATATAAGCACATGATAACTACGGAATCGATCGAGGCTGCGCGGATTCGGATCGGCGGCACGATCTTGCGAACGCCCCTGGTGAAGCTGGAAACCGGCACTAACGATCCCGTCATCTACCTCAAACTAGAGAACTTGCAGCCCATCAACTCGTTCAAGCTGCGCGGTGCGGCGAACGCGGTGGCGATGCTTCCACCCGAACGGCGCTCACTCGGCGTATGGACAATCAGCGCCGGTAACGCGGGCCAGGGCGTCGCATACGCAGCCCGCCAGGCTGGCGTGCCCTGCACGGTCGTTACTATAGAGACCGCACCCGAAACCAAGATCGATCGGATGCGCGCGCTCGGCGCGCATTTGGTGAAAGCGTCTTTCGACGCGTGTTGGGAAGCGATGGAACGCCGTACGTTCCCGGGCGTTACCGGAACGTTCATTCACCCGTTTGACGACGACGATTTTATCGCGGGCAACGCAACGATGGGCTTGGAGATCGTCGAGGATCTGCCCGATGTCGCAACGGTCATTACCGCCATGGGCGGGGGTGGGCTGGCAACTGGGGTCGCCACCGGCGTCCGCGCGCGTAAACCCGGCGTGAAAGTCTACGTCGCGGAACCGGAGACGGCCGCGCCGGCGTCGATTTCCTTTTCGACCGGTAAAGCATCGGCGTTCGAGGGATGGCGGGCAACATTCGTTGACGGTGCGGGCGGCAAGAGCGTCTTCCCGCGGATGTGGGAGCGGATGCAAGGTGTCGTCGATGGCTCCATTGTCGTCACGCTAGACGAAACCAAACACGCGATGCGCGTGCTCGCCGAGAAGTCACGCGTGATCGCCGAAGGTGCTGGAGCGCTCGCCCTCGCCGCCGCACTCGGCGGTAAGGCCGGCAACGGCCCGATCGTCGCCGTGGTTTCGGGCGGCAACGTCGAATTGTCGACGTTCTTCGAACTGATCGCTGGAGCGTAATGCCCCCGAAAGCGACCTTCGCAACTCGATACCATGGTAGAGACCTGAGCGCAGCAAACCGCTTATCGTACAAGGAGAGGGTGGGATTCGAACCCACGGAACGTTCATCACGTTCAGCGGTTTTCAAGACCGCCGCATTCAACCACTCTGCCACCTCTCCAAGTGCCCGCTAACGTCGATTTTTATTGCGGTTTCCGCAAATGGGCTTGCTAACAGAGAACGACTAGCAGAGCCATTTGCTAACATTTGCTAACGTAAACTTAGGCCCTCTCCGGAACCAGGAGCGAACGAGCGAGCTCGTTGACCGCCTGTCGCCCGAGGCCTTCGATCGAACGAGCATAGACGGAGAGCGTCACGACGGGAGAGCTGTGACCCATGAGCGTCTGCACTTCCTTGATCCAAACGCCGTCGGCCAGCGTGATCGACGCAAACGCGTGTCGCAGATCGTGGAAGCGGAAGCCGCGGATTCCCACCGACGTTCCCATACTCGCAAAGCGGCATCGTGATCTCGGGACCAGCCTCCGGCGTGCGCTTCACGGGGACCGCCTGCAACAATTCGTTTCTTAACGTTCATACGCAAATGCCCGCGAGCGCCACGCAACACGTAGGTATTTTCGTGAGAAGCGGCGCTGCAAACGTTAGGATCAATGGTTGCGACGTCACTGGGAATTTGGTTAACGGCGTGAACGTCAACGCGAGCGGGAGCGCACCTACAAATATCTTCATCAAACATACCGACTTTACCGGTATTACGCCGAATCCGGTTAGCGTCGGAACTCCGGTGACCAATCTCCCATCCGCTTCCGCCGTCAAAGCCCGCGAGGCGATCGGCGGTTGTAGCGCCTGCTGCAAACCCCCGGAGGCGACCGTAGTGCACGTGAGAAGCGCGCAGAGGCCCGGGAAGCGCCGTAACCATACGGGCTACGGTCATAGAGCGCTTTCCTTCGGCGTGTCGTTTAGATTTTCACCTGTGCGTTGAAATAGACGTTGATCGGCGGCGGCCCGCTGCCAATCGCACCGTTGTTACCCGGCGATGGATAGTAGCTCTGCGTGTACAACGGGTGGACCTTGTTGGCCGCGAAGTCGTTGATCCCGGTGCCGTTGTAGAAGTTGCTTGGGTAGATCGTGGTGTTGAGCGAGGCGCCCGCCGGAAGATATCCGCAGACGGCATAACCCGGAGGATTCGCCTGAGTCCACGGCTCCGACGAACCGCCGAAGCAGGCGTGGAACAGATCAGCGCCCAGTACGGTCAACTTGATTCGCGGGCTGACGTCGTACGAGATCTGGAGGTTACCCGCGAGAGTCGAGGGATTCTGGTAGGATCCGAGCGCCGAGAACACGCCGGTTTGCGGATTGGGGATGTACAGATAACCGAACGTGCCCGTACCGATGTTCCTAGCATTGAGGTAGTTGCACTGCAGCGGGTTGGTCTTGGGCGAGACCGTAGTTATGCCCGTAGCCGCCGAGTTGAGCGTACAGGAGCGCGGGTCAAGCCCTTGGACGTCCAGCGGGCTGCCGTAGAAACCACCCGTCTGGAATACGAAGCTCGGCGTAATCGCCAGCTTGTCGTGACGCCAGTTGAGAATCAACGAGCTCACGAACGGCGAGATGTAGCTGGTATTCGCACCGCTCAGGTTGGGAGCGATCGCCGTCGTGTAGGGATTATACCAGCCGTTGGGATCGAGCAATCCCTGCTCGGGCTTTTTATAGTACGGATTCTCGATCACGTCGCAGGTTATCGGAGCACTCGACGTACCGCAATTCTTCGGCTTGGCGTTGCACGATACCGGCACGCTCCCACCGCCGACAATCCCGCGATAGCACTGACTGCCGCCGCCGGCCTTGGTCAGTTGATTGTACGCCGCGATCACCTGGTTGAGCGCGATCGTCGTGTTGGGAACGACGCCGCCGTTGGCGAGCGTCTCGTTCTGGAACTGCACCTTCGAGTTGGTGTACGTGAACGCGAACTGTCCCGAGAAGCCGTTGCGAGTAAAATCACCCTTGTTGACTTGGAGTTCCACGCCGTAGTCGCGGTTGACGCCGACCGGCACCTGCGTCGCGAAATTCGCTCCGATGAAGGTCTGCTGCTGCCACTGGTTGACCCACGTGTAGTACGGCGTGACCTTGAAGCTCAGGTCGGTTCCCTTGAAGTGGTGTTCCAGCGACAGGTCGTACTGCGCCGACGAGATTCCCGGGATCGGGTGGAACGGTGAGTAGAAGCCGAGATTCATGGTGTTGTTCCACACCGACCGGTTATCGCCGCTGGCGCTGAGGTACTGAACCGACGCCGAGATCGGCGGCTGCGTGTAACGTCCGGCCGATGCCCGGATAACGGTATCGGGGTTGAACGTATACGTGGCCGAGAAACGCGGCTGCCAGTAGTTCAGCGAGTACGACGAGGGCGATGCGGACGTGAAGTTCGGCGCCGCTACACCGTCTTGAGTCGTGCCGTTGGGATGCACCCAGCCGGTGTGCGGTCCGCTCGGATTTAGAGCCGCGGCCGCCTTGTTACAGTCGCCGACCACGTACTGGGCGCTTGCCGGTGGTGGTACGCCAGGCGGCAGCGGTTGCGTCAAGACTTGATTCGTGGATGCTTGAACGCACGTGTAGTTCGCGGTCATGTTGGCGAAGAACGCGTCGGCCGTGCTGGTCGAGTTCGGCAGGTTGTAGGTGAAGTTGTCGTAGCGGATCGCCGCGTTGATCAGGAACCGATCGCTGGGTCTCCATTGATCGCCAAGCGAGAAGTTCGTGAAGCGCGGTCCAACCGTGTTGGACGCACCGGTTACGTTGCCGTTCCACAACGAATCCCAGGTAGCGCCCGCTCTTGCCGCCGGCGATCCCGGAGGCGCGAAACTGTTGGGCCATCCCGGAGGTCCGGCTGCGGCATTGCTGACCCAGCTCGGACCGACTGCGCTATTGGTGGCGACGTTGAAATAGCCGCTGCTCAGGCAGATTGTCGCCTTACCGGTGGTCGGATCGTAGCATTTGAAGCCACCGGCGGTCTTGGCCATGTAGCCGATCGGTGAGCACGCGCTCAAACAATTTGAGTATGCCGACGTATTGTTGAAGCGGTTCACCGAAGCGGTGGTGTAGTTGCCGTCCAGCGTGATCAGGTTCTGGTCGTTGATTTGATCGTTGAAGTCCAGCGCGCCGCCCGCGGTGTGCGTGAGCAGCGTGTATTCCGCAGAGGGGCTCGAGCCAGTCGCCTCAGGGATATCGAAAGCACCGAAACTTGGCGCCTCTTGCAACCAATCCGAGTAGAAGGTGTAGCCGTACGCGCGCAGATACGCCGACTGGCTCAGCGCGTAGGTGTACTGCAGCTTCGTGATGCCCGTATCGTTGGAGATCACGTTGACGCTGTTATCGGTCAGCGGGAGCGCGCCATGGAAGGCGTGCGGCGGCGTACCAGGTACGTAATAGAGTCCCGGAGCCTTGAAGTTCGTCGGGCTGGACGCGATCGGGGTGCCGAAGGGCACGTTGTACGCGACGTTGTCGCCGTAGCCCATGTAGCCATTGATCCCGAAAGTACTGTTCGGGCTGAAGAAGCACTGGTTCGCGGAGAGCACCGGCACCGGAGCCGACGGCGTGCCCCAGGTCACGACCGGCGATACACCGCACGTGGGCGGCCCGGCCGGCGCGTGGAACAGCGCCCAGGAGAACTGGTTGTTACTGGTCCCGATGTCGTTCGGCGATTGGTAGAAGTAGTTGTTGAGCGCCGAACCGCTCCAGAGTATCTGAACGTCATCCCGCAAGCCGTTGTGCTTGGGAATTCCCATGTGCAGGTTGATCACGCTTTCGCGATCGCTGACACTCGCCGGGAAGGCATCCAGGCCGCTGTAGTATTCCCAGCAGCCGGAGCCTACGACCATTGGGGGGCTGCCGCCAATCGTGTTGGTCGGAGGACCCCCAACCGGACACGAGGGCTTGACGCCTTGGCAGTTGGGCGTCGTGCAAACGTAGCCGATGCCAAAGCCCACGGCCGCGGGGCCGGCATAGATTCCGCCCGGCGTACTATAGCCCGCGCCGTTGGAATTATCGAGGAAGCGGTATTGCTGGTTGTAACCGCTCAGCGCGACGTAGTAGCTGAAGGTCCGGTCGGGCGTCGAGCCGCCGGCTTCAACTTCTGCCTGGTGATAGAAGGTCGGGGTTCCAATCCCGAGATTCGCCGTGGCAAAACCCGGGAACGTGCCCGTCTTGATGACTTGATTGATGAAACCCGCCGTGCCGGCCGAGGCGACTGACGCGGGACCGCCGCCGGTGTACACCTGAAGCTCTTGGAGACCCAAAGTGGATTCCGTCGACGAGTTGTAGTTGTCGAAGGCGCGGTTGACGGGAATGCCATCATACTCGTACCCGGTGTAATAGCCGTTTTGACCGCGGACGTATGCGGCGTTGAATTCCCAACCCATGCCTCCCATCGAGGTCTGAACGCCGGGAACCGACGCCATCGCCGAGTAAGCGTTATTGAGGTTACCACTGCCGCCTAGCGCCGCGGCTGCGGACGCTTGTGTGGCGTTGACGCTATAAAGGTCGCTGCCGACGCCGGGCTTCACCAGCGACGCGCCCGCCGCGGACGTCACGCGCGCAATCGTCTTGAGCGTCTTGACCATCGTATACGCGACGCTCTGCGACTGGTCGGCAAAAACCGTAACGCCCGGGAACGAAACACTTTGGTATCCCCCCCGCGTTAGATTGACGGTATACGTATCCGGGTTGAGCGAGAGAATGACAAAGTGTCCTCCCGCGTCCGTCGTTGCGGTGCGAGTCTCCGAGGGCGCGACTGCCTGTACCTGAACTCCGGCAATCGGCGTGCCCGCGTTGTCCCGAACGATGCCGGTCAGATTTCCTGTGACGCCTGCCAGTGCCCATGTTTCCTGGAACAGGAATGCCGCCAGAAGCAGAACCGCAGCGCCCGTACAACGGCGCGTTTGTTGCTGTTTCATTGTTGCGTCGTTTCCTCTTGTCGTAGCTTCGGAGTAGTGCACCCGATAAGGCGCGTGCAATGCGCCTTAGCGAAGCACCACGAACGCGACCTTTTGAGAGTCGTTGATGAGCGACGGCAAAGGGCGACTTTCGTATCAACGATGTTCAAAATCAGCAAACCTCAAATCGAAAAAGGCGCGTTACGCCGCGTCATTCTTGGGATTTGCTGAAGCATTGCCGGCGCGCCTCGGCTATGCTTCGACCATGGCATTGCAGCGTTGCACCGAGCGTCAGATTACCAAGCTATTGCGTCGCGCTGGGAACCCGCGACTGCTGACCGATTCGCCGCTGATGGGCGAGGTTTGCGCTGCAACCGGTAAACCGGACGCCGTAGCGGCGCTCGAGTACGTCGTCTCGTCGGCGCTCACCGCGGGAGAAGGGCGTATTGCGGCCCTGCGGGATGCGATCTTCGAAGCCGATTTCCAACGCTCCGCGACCAACGCCGAATTGGCTGCGCGCAACGGCGTCTCACTAAGGCATTTTCAACGTCGGCGAGCGGAAGCAGTCGCGCTAATCGCTCGTTTCGCTTGTGCTATTTTGGGGACAGAACGCGCTGAGGCGGAGGTGGGCGCCGTCGCCCGAGATAGGTGCGGGCGGCGATACGATGCGGGATGGCGCTTCAACCGGGAGCGCGCGGCCTTCTTGCGCGCGCGCGATGAAGCAAAAGCGTTAGAGATGCGCAGCATCGCCGCGAACCTGTTTCGGCTAGCCGCAACCGGCGAGGCTCGCGCAACTGCTCGAGAATGCCTCGTCGAGGCAAACGTACATCTCGGCGAGGACGAGTTCAGTTCAAACTCGTTCGTGCGCGCGACGCTTGCGCTGGTGAAAGATCAGCCGGATGAGGCCGAAGAACACGCGCGCCGCGCTCTGGACTCGGTCGAGGAGTCGGAACGTTACGCCTGCATCGCGCTGATTTCGCAGGCTCGGCTGATGGGCTCGCGCCCGTGGTGGCCGCCACCGGAGACGCAAGACCTTCCGCTTGGCTCGTGGGCGAGGAGCGCGATGGACGTGGAGTATGCGCGCCATCGCGCTTTTCAAGGACGCTGGAGTGAGGCCGAGCGGCTGGCTCGAGCGGCTCAATGGCAGGCCGAAGCCGCGGGGCATCGAGGGCTGTCGGCGCGTTGCGCGGCGGTGCTGTGCGCGTGTGCCGACGCGCGCGGGGCGATGTCGCAGTCCCGTCGCTGGTGCGCTCGCGCGTTTGCACTACTGTTGGCGACGCACGACTGCGTTGTTGCGACCGGGCTCTTCCTGCCGAACCACGAGCAAAAGTTGCGTCATGATGACCCGCTCGTCGGCGCGGCCCTCTACGATCGACTCTGTCTGGTCGTGCCGCAGATGCTCGGTGAAACGCCACCGCAGCGCTCGGCCGTGCTCGACCTCATAGCCGAGCTGTTGCGAAGGACGATGTCGTCGCCGCGCGACGCGGGCAATTTCGACTCGGCGCTGATGCGGGCCGCACGCGTCGATTCCGCCTTGACGTACTACCTCGGACCATCTACGAATGCGGTCGCAGAGACGCTGGCGCTGGCTGTCGTGGCGATGACGCGAGCTCCGTGGAGCACGGTGCGCAAGCGCGCAGGTGAGGTGGTCGTGGAGATCGCGCGTAAGCTGGCGCCGCCCACCCCGCGCGCGTTCCCTATTTTGGTGCCCCAGGGCCGACTGTCACAATCGGCGCTCGTCGATCATTTGAGAAATGATGATGAACGCTCGCCCGATCTACGCTTTCGGCGCGTACCGCTTCGATCCGGCGCGAGGAGTGCTCAGCAATGGCGGCGCGGTCGTTCCGCTGCCGGAACGGCTAGCGAGCCTGCTGCTCTTGTTGATTCACGGTAACGGGGAGGTCATCGACAAGGAAACGATAGCGGCACAGGTTTGGCCCGACACGACCGTCAGCGATGGGAATCTCTCTCAGCATATGTACATGCTGCGGCAGTTGCTCGACGAGCACGCGCGCGACCGCGCGTATGTCGTCACCGTACGGCGCCGGGGTTACCGTTTCGTGGCGCCCATCAGCGTCGCCGCTCCCTCGCCGCCACCTACCGTCGGAGTGGCCGCCGAGGAAGCCGGACACAGTCTCTTGGGCAGCGCCCCCGAGGCGTTCCATCATTACTGCCGAGGTTCGTACCTGCTCGAGAAGCGAACCGCGAGCGCTCTTACAGCCGCGGCGGAGCAATTCGAAGCCGCCCTGCGCGTGGACCAACAGCACGTGCCTGCGCTGATCGGATTGGCTCGAGCCCACTCCCTGATGGCCGAGTACTGGTACGCTCCGGGCTCATATACGTTTCCCAAAGCGAAAGCTGCCATCGTGCGCGCACTCGAGATCGATCCCGCATCGGCTGAAGCGCGCGCGATCCTTGGAAGTATTCTGCTTTTTTGCGACTGGAACTGGACGGAGGCGGAGCACGAGATCGAAACGGCGATCCGCTTGAACCCTAAATCGAGCACCATTTATATCCACGCGGCATGGTTTTACATGTGCCAGGGCTCCAGCGAGAGAGCTTTGCGGGAAATGCAGCAAGCGCTGGTCATCGAGCCTTCTTCGCCGGTGCTGCAGCTTTTCGTCGCACGGATATTTCTCCACATGGGAGACTATCGCCGCGCTATCGGCGCCCTTTCGAATCTAATCGACAGCGGTCCCGATTTTTCGATTGCACGGCGTCATCGTGCTCAGGCCTTTATCCTCAACGGACAACCGGAAGAAGCCCTCGCCGATTTGCTGCTTCTGCCCCAAGATCGGGCAGAGGACATCGCCCTGCGCCTGCCGTTGCTCGCTCGTGCCTACGCCGACTGCGGCGATACGGAGCGCGCCGAAACGATCTATCGAGCGCTGTTGGAGATGTCGCGCATTGAGTTCGTCGTCGGATTCAACCTGGCAACGATCGCAGTCGGGCTGGGACGGCTCGAGGAAGCGTTGGTGCATCTGGAGCGCGCTTTGGAAAAGCGGGAGACGGCGCTCTTGATGCTTCGCAGTTTGCCTTGGTTCGGACCGATCGCGCAGCGCGCTCGTTTCAAAGCGCTCCTGCAGGCTATCTGGCCGCCCGCGCGTGGAATGATCTCCGAAAGGGGTTACCCCCGAACCGCCACCGGGTAGGCGGCGGGGCTGCGAAGTCCGTTGGCGTCGACGCTGCGTACGCCCAGCACGTAATCGTCCTCGGAGACCGGGACCGTCGCTTCGGTAACGTTTCCAACGTTGCGCGCGTGCTCCCATTTGCGGCGCGCGCAGCACCCTGGACCAAATGCGCGTAGGTGGAGAACTGGATGACCGGGCGACGAACGGCGCGCCGATACCAACAAATATACCATCGCCTTTTCGGTCGCTGCATCAAGAGCCACGCTATTGCGCCTACGTTCGATCGATATCGTAGCCGCGCGTCGACAACTTCGGTGGATACGACGTAGCGACGTCGCTCGTCTGGGCCTACGATCGCATCAATTGGAAGGATCGCTTTAACGCCGGACGTTCGACTGGGACGCAGGATGCGACGATGCGGCTGAGAGCGACGGAACACTTCAACGTCATAATAGCCCCGTCAGGGACCGCTCGCCGCGGCCGAATCTATGGCTTCATGCGCTAAGAAGAAATTCGGCTAGTCATCTGCAGGCGGCGACGATTGGAAGCACGGCCGGCGCAACATCGTTCTCCGTCTCCCCCGTCAGCTTTCTTGCCGCTGCGAGCGTGTCTGGCATGCTGATTGGCGTATGCACCGGCGTCTGAGAGCAGGTCATTCCGCGTATGCTGCAGCGTCATTGGCGGTCCTTACCAGCAACACTTGACCATGACTGATCAGTGCGTCGTTGATACGCAGACCCTCGACGGCAGGGAAGAGGTTATGGCGGAGCGCGCTGCACAAGATCGACGAGCGAACGTGGCCGATCTCTTTGAGCGGGGCGGGCGATTGCGCCGCTGAGGGGGACGGCGACGCCGTTGCAACTTGAGCAACAATCAGGACGCCGACAAAGATCACTTTACCCATCCTCTAACGGCCGAACTATCACTACACCGACGCTTTTCCCTAGATTCGTGTGACCGACGGGCGGCGTTGGAACAGTCTTCAGGATCTCGCCGCAACGTCTGCTTCAGGGTCACGAAGCGATCTGTGATAAAGCCACTTCTTCGTCTTATTTTACAAGGCTTTTCACATTATGACCTACGTGCAAAAAGGCGCTTTGGTCACCGTTTGGTCACAAGCCTACGCGCCCGCGCATTTGCGTATAAGCGAGCGAGTGCAATTCGCAGCCGTTTTATCCATGCCTCTCAGGACGTCCCGACGCGCCTCAGGTTCGGACTTTTCATTAGCCACCCGGAAAGGTCAAGACCGCTAGGAGGGACTTCGAATCCCGCTGGGGCCACTTTTTATCCTTGTTCACATAGTCTGGTACGCAGCGGTTTCGTGTTACGGTGCGGCGCCGGCGTTCGTTATGTCTTACAGGGCGCGCTGTATGCCCTGTATGCCTCCACACCGCGGCAGCGCGCCTCGGGTTCGGCGGTCTGCGATGCCTCGGTAAGCACTTGCGCCTGGTGGATGCGACGGGTTAGCCGCCGAGGTACCCGCCCGCTACCGGGGAAGCACACAGCCGGGGCAATCCAAACACTGCGGCGGGCCAGCGTCATCTAAGCGCACGCGACGCCGCGCGGGAGTTCGGGGATTCGGCGGATCTTGCACACATGAAAAAGTTGATTGTATTTGACCTCGATGGCACGCTAGCGCCGAGCAAGGCGATGATCGATGCCGAGATGGCGACACTTTTCACCGCTCTGCTCGAGGTAGTGAAGGTCGCGATTATCTCGGGAGGCAGCTGGGATCAGTTTGAAACGCAGGTCCTTGCCAGGCTTCCGCAAGATGCGCATGTCAGCAATTTGTCCATTCTACCGACCTCCGGGACAACATTCTATCAGTATAAGGGTGGCTGGCAGAAGCTCTACTCGGAGGACCTAAGCGTCGCTCAGAAGCAGCAGATTATCGCCGCATTGAATGCGGCTGTGGATTCAGCCGGATTTGCGGCCACGAAGACCTGGGGCGAAACAATCGAAGATCGCGGGAGTCAGATCACGTACTCGGCACTCGGGCAGCAAGCTCCCCTCGATGAAAAGACCAACTGGGATCCCGATTTTGCGAAGCGGCAGAAGATCAAGGCGCTCCTCGATGTTGCGCTTCCCGACTTTTCCGTGCGGCTGGGCGGTACGACATCGATAGACGTCACGCTTCCCGGAATTGATAAGGCCTATGGGATAGGGAAACTGCGAGATGTCCTCGGCATTACGATCGCGGAGATGATCTACGTCGGCGACGCATTGTTCCCAGGCGGAAATGATTACCCCGCACGAGGCACCGGCGTTGTATGCATTCAGGTCCGAGACCCGAACGAGACCAAGCGCGTAATCGAGGCGATCACGGCTTGCCTTTCGTAGGAGTGTGCCATCATCCGGTCGAGATCAGCGATAAGATGAGGAGTAACGCGCGTCGATCGTGATGTATTGGATATAGCGGAAATCGCGAATGAGCCAGATACGGCCCGCGCTAACCTCGAGCAAGACGAAGTATGCGGGCTCTCGGCTCGATGGCGCACTGAAGATCGCAATCACCGGAACGCCGTCGACGAAGCCTGCTTCCGCGCGGAGGTCTTCGGTTTTGGTGTACGCGGCGTAGCGATCGTAGTACCCCGCGTCCACCGCACGTGGATGTTGTACGCGCGAAACGACCTCGAGGCGCGATTCCGCTGCTAGCAGCGCGCGCAGCCCATCCCAGTTGTGGGCGTTAAAGAGATCGGCGTACCGCCGCAGCGTCATCAGCGTTTCGGCAGCGACGGGTTGCGCCGGTTCCGCAAAACGCGCGCGCGGCGTCCGAGCGATGTTCGCGCGTGCCCTCGATAACGCGGCCTTCACCGCGCCGACGGTGGTTCCCATCGTGTGCGCCGTTTCCTCGAGCGATTGTCCGAGCACGTCTTTGAGGATCGCGGCGCTGCGCTGCGTCGGCGGCAGCTCTGCGAAAACCGTCAGCGCCGCTTCCACGAGTGCGGGATCGACGCCGGATTCTTCCGGTTCTGTGCGGTCCGGGACGTCGGCAACGGGCTCCACGTGTTGGCGTTCGAAGCGTTTGATAAAATCCATAGCTGTGTTATGCGCGATCCGGAAGAGCCAGGGTTTGAGGTTGGGCGGTTGCACCATCTGGCCCAGAGCGTAATACGCTTTTGCTAAAGTCTCTTGAACGACGTCTTCGCCGTCGAAGATCGAGCCGGTCATGCGCGCACAGTACCGATGGAGCTCGGGACGAATTTCGTCGACGAGCTCCATGAATTTGTCGCGTGCTTCCACCATCGCAGGCAACAGCGCGCGCGTCTGATCTTCCATCTTCACCCCAACGATTCGACGCCTTCACCGGTCACCCCGATTGCGGCGACGCCGTCGGCGAGAATCTCCCCGCAAGCCGCCGACGATCGCCGCGCCGACTTTATCGACGTCGAGCGGCACCTTCCAGCGACGCTTGAGAAACTCCGCCGCCGATAAACCCTGCGCCGCGCCATAATTGGCGGCCGCAGTGGTTCCGATCTCCGTGCCTTCAATTAGCTGACGCGGCAGCACGGCGAAAAAGCGGATGCCTAACTTCTTCGCGTCCGACACTTCTTGTGCGTACTCGGCCATAAACCACTGCATACGCTTTGCGCCGGCGTAGCCGCCCGAGAGCGGTGAGCCGGCGACCGCGGCTCCGCTCGAAACGATCGCAACGGTACTGCCCGCCGCGAGCGGAAGCGTCAGCGCAGCCTTCAGTAGGCGAAATGCAGCTTGTGTATCGGCGTTCCACGGAATGGAAAATGTCTCCCAACTGAACTCGTCCAGCGCTCCCATCTGCGGCCGGACGCCGGCGGCAAGCACGACGAGCTGCGGTTTGTACTCGCGCAGCAACCGCTCCGCGGTCGATGCATCCGTCGCATCGGCCTGGACCGTTCGCACGGCGCCATCGAACTCTGCAGCAACTGCGTCGAGTCCATCGCGTCCACGCGCAACGGCGACGACCGAGGCTCCTTCGGAAACCAACCGTTTCACCGTTGCCAGGCCGACGCCGGAGCTTGCTCCGATCACGACGGCGGACTTATCTTTCAACGACTTCATCGTAGTGCTCTCGTTAGTAAAGCGGCGAGCCATATCATTGTTCCGGCGCCGGCCCCGCTCGCAAGCGGGACCAAAACCTCTTCCACAGGCATCGCCATAATGTGCGCGAGAACGATCATGTCAGGATCTCCTGCGCAGCATCGACGACGTTGCTCCACTTGCCGTCTTGCTCGACTCCGTACGAGTCATGCCAGTTCCACCATTTGTAAGGCTCGGACTGCGGATAGCCTTGGGGTGAATCTTCCCAGTTCTCTTGACGCCCGAGCGGCGTGATGTCGAGGTAACTCCACGTGCTTCCCAGCGCCTCGTCACCGCGATTGTTGAGGAAGTACGTGCGGTACACGTTCTCGCCGTCGCGGAAGAAGACGTTGGTGCCGTGCCATTCGTCAACGCCGAAGTCGGCGTCGAAACCGTCGGCAATCGTATACCATGGCATCGTCCAGCCCATCCGCGCCTTCAAGCGCTCGATGTCGGGCTGCGGAGCACGCGAGACGTTCGCGAAGGTTGTGTCTCGTGCGTGGAGGTGTGAAACGTGCGCAACCTGATCGGCCATCATCGAGCAGCCGCGACAGGCATGCTCGGGCCAGCCGTACACGCCGGGCTCGAAGAACGCGCGATAGATCACCAGCTGGCGGCGCCCTTCGAACAAGTCGAGGAGGCTGACCTTGCCCTTGGGTGAGTCGAACGTGTAGTTTTTCTCGACCTTCATCCACGGCATGCGCCGCCGCTCTGCGGCGAGAGCGTCGCGGGCGCGGGTCGACGCTTTTTCTTTTACCAGCAGCCGCCGGCGGGCGGTTTCCCACTCTTCCGGTGACACGACGGGAGGTGCGTTCAATAGGCGATCGGTCATTTGTTATCCCCTTCAAAAAACTCGGTCCTGCCATGAAGACGATTGTGCCCGCCCAAAAGATACGGGTAGCCCTGTGCGCTTCACGCCGGCAGCTCGCTATCAAATTTTATCAAATGCGGAGCGATTCGTTTAGCGCACGCGCCGCGATTACACTAAAGGAGCGGCAAAGCCGCACCGGCGAACGGGCCGATGTATGATTGCGGTACTTTCGCGTAGAGGATTCGTCGTGCTCGCTTCGAGCAGCGCAATGGCGGCGTGGCCGAAATGGGCGCACGGCGAGGGCGCGTTTATTCAGGACGTGGCTTGGTCACCCGACGGCAGGCAGCTCTTATTCTCGAAGGGCGACGTACGAGGCCCGATGCATCTGTTTCTCATCCACAGCGACGGCTCGGCTCTACGGCAGATCACGACCGGTGCATCCATCAACGTGTTCGGCGCCTGGTCGCCCGACGGTACCCGCATTGCATTCCGCTCGAACCGAGACGGCGCGAGCGAGCTTTACCTGATGCAGCCCGATGGCACCGATATTCATCGCCTGACGTTTGGTGGAGCGCCCAATACTTTTCCGTCGTGGTCGCCAACCGGGTCGATCGCCTTCAATTCAAAGCGCACCGGAACGTGGCAAATCTTTGAGATCGCCCCCGGTAAGACTCCGTTGCAGATCACCAATAACGCTTGGAGCAACGAAAACCCGATCTATTCACCGGATGGCCAGCTCATCGTGTTTCAATCGAAGCGCCGAGGGCGTGACGCGATTTACGTCATCAGTGCTGATGGTAGCAGCGAGCGTATCGTACCCGGACGGGAGCGCTTCTGCGTCTTTCCCGCTTGGAGAACGAACGGCATCGTAACCTTCAGCTCGAGTGCAAATGCGGACACCCCGGCCGACAGGATTGATGCGGTGAGCCTCGATACTGGCACGGTGAGCAAACTTCCAATCAAAGCCGGCTTCTTCGTACGCTGGGAGCGGAGTGGACGCCAGGCCGCCATCATCAGCGGGACGTACCCGCAAACCAACCTATTCCGGTGCAACCTGGACGGGACAAACCTCGTCGAGATCGCCTAGGCAGACGACGAAGAGTTCGCGGCGAACGGTCCAGCGCGATGTCTCGCTTGCCTACGACCGGCGGCACGATACTGCGAACCAGGCGAAGATACGCCGGCAAAGGTCAGTTTGTTATTTGTCGGGCACCTCGTTGCTTTCACGCCGGCCTTCCGCCCATCGCTGAGATTAGCAGGACTTCAGTGCGAAGTTGGGGCCGGTGGCTCCCTGCGCGTAACGACACGTTTGCTTCATAGTGAACTTGCCGTTATCGTTCGCGCAGCCGCGCTCGACGGTGTATGAGCCAGTCAAGCCATGCGATGCATACGTCGCGGTTTCCGAAGCCTCGCAGACGCCGCCGGTAACTTTCCCAATGGCGCCGCTTCCGGTCAGCGATTTCCCTTTCAGCAGAAATGTTGCGGGCGTGATGAATACCGTCGATCCATATTCGAACGTCAAAGTACCACCCACGGAGTTTTGGTATTGAGCCAAATCGCCGTAGATCCGGCCGGTACCAAAGATGCTGTCTGTGACGTTTCCGGCGTACCCGCCGCTGACGTCGAGCGTCGTCGCCATGGTGCCGAGTCCGGTCGCAGCAACCGGCGCCGAGGCACCGATCGGCGCCCCGGCTCCGCTGCCGCCGCAGCCGGTCGCCACAATAACCACGAGCGCGACCATAAGGGCCGTGCGCTTAGAGCTGGAATTGTACATCAGGCTGTTCCTCCTGATGTAATCGCTAGATCAAAATCGTGAAAATTCCATGAACGGCAACGATCCAGCGCGTCGTCGGCAGCCTTCGATATGGGGCTCCTGGCCGATCGCATGGGTCGTAATGCCAAGTAAGTCGCTGGATGGGTCCCCTTTCTCGGCAGGGCATTCTGGAACCGCGGTAACTCATACCCCGATCAAAGGCTGGAGCGCCTTAGTTCCTCGCCGGTGTACACAAACGGAACGTTGGCCGGAGTCACAATGCGCGCGATATCGCGGAAGATGACGCTCGCGACGCCCTCCGGCGGTTTTGCGGCCTGGTAGGTTATCCACGCAACAATGGTTGTGTCAGTCGCCGGGAAGTAGTAGTCCGCGGTGTTGTAACCGGGAAGCGCGCCGGTATAGCCGTACCAGCCCGCGCTACAGTTGATGCCCAAACCAAACGCAGTGTTCCCAAGGAACTGTCTGCATTCTGTGAGCGGGCGGTAGGTCATCGGTCCCCCCGTCTTTCCGGTGGCGTACAGCTTGATCCAACGTTTGATGTCCGCCATATCCGAAATCATCTCGCCGGCCGAACCCATGAACGCGACGGGAATTGTGTTGCTGACGTCTTCCCACTTACGCTGCTTGTCGAGGCCGTAACCGCGCGCCCACGGGTCCGGCATGGCTTCCGTTTGCGGGTAGGAAGTCTGCGTCAAGCCGAATGGCTCCAACAGCCGCTTGCGGATCTGATCGCCAACGCTGTCTTTCGTGATCGCCTCGATAATCATACCGAGAAGCAAGTAGTTGGTATTGCTGTAGTGGTAACCCTGGCCGGGTGAAAAGTAAGGCTTCTGTTTCACGGCCCAAGCGACGAGCGTGCGCGGGTCGAAATTCTTCGGGACGGCCATGTTCAAGTGCTCGAACTGCGGGGTATTGAAAGCCTCGAAAAGGCCGCTACGCATATTGCAGAGTTCCCGCACGGTAATTTTATCGCCGTTGGGGATGCTGACGCCAAGCGGGAAGCGACTGACTGGGTCGTCGAGCGTGAGCCTCTTTTCGGCGATCAATTGTAGGATAACGCTCGATACGAACGTTTTAGTGTTGCTGCCGATGCGGAAATGGTCCGGCACCGTCAGTGGCCGCTTGGTCGCAAGATTGGCATAGCCGAACGCACGTACGAAGCTTGCGCCTTTGCCGTCCCAAACACCGATCAGAACGCCGGGAATTGGCGTGCGGGCGCCGTACATCTTGCGATCCTTTTCGACAGTCGCGACGATCGCGGATTGGACTGACGCGCTCGCCAGCGACGGTGCCTTTTCGGTGCTGCGCGCGATTGAAGGCACCAAAAGGCAACCGAGAATAAACGCAACGGCGAATCTCTGCATGTAAAACTCCTTAGCGGCGCGATTCGCCGGCGGGGAAGCATCTCCCGGGTTTGGGCACACGTTAAAGCGTGACTGTATGCCCGTTATTTGTCGTCGGGCACGCGACGGTCGAGCGGCTGACGCATGAAATAGGATTTATCGAACGCCGCGTGGATTGGAGCGAACGGCCGGGGTTGTTGGTTGAAGTCGAAGGAATCCGGTTCCGGAGAGTTTGCCCGAGAATCGCTTGCGTTCAGCCGCGGAAGTCCGAACTGGTCTTCGACAAACTTGAGAATGCTGCCGTGCTCGTAGGGTACATGCGAAACGTATCCCTGTTTTGCATAAGGTGAGATGATCAGTAGCGGCAAGCGGAAGCCCAGCCCGTCATAGTCCACCAGCGGCGGTGCAACGGGATCGTACCACCCCCCGTAGTCGTCCCAGAAGACGAAGATGGCCGTCGAATCCCAGTACTTCGATTCGCCGACCGCGTTCACCACCGACGCCACCCAGGAGGGTCCCGTGTTCGAGCCGCAGCCGGCGTGATCGGAGTTTGCGCAGGTCGGCGTGATCCAGCTAACTGCGCGAAGCCTTCCGCGTGAAACGTCGGCCAAGAACTGCGATGGCGGATTGATAACGTCCTTATGCCAGTCCGGCCCGTAGTAAATATGTTTGATCGCCTGGTATGCGCTCCAGATGATCGGATAGCCCGAATACGATACCGCGTAGTATGCCCACGAAATGCCGGCGTTGTCGAGCTCGTCGCCGATCGTCTGGGGATCCCAACACGCAACCTCATACCCGAATGGAACTTGACGCCGCGGGCCGACGGTGGATATCTCATCGCCCGAGCCGCCCGGGCAGCCCCACGCTGAAAACGGATAGTTGACCGCCGACTCCGCCTGCCCGGAGATGATGTATTGATGTGAAATGAAGCTGCTGGCATCGAAGTTCGACGCAAACATCTCGTCGGCAAGCACGTATTTGCGCGCCATTTCGAAATATGGCTTCGTCTCCTGACGTGGCACGTACGCATACTGAGGATGTTTGACCGGGCACGGCGGATACTTAGCGTGTCCGCAACCGACATACTCTTGGTTGAAGCCATTCATCCGGCAGTTCGTACCGGGAAAACTTCCCGTACCGTTGCAGGCCGTGAAGAACGAATACGAGCTGTGGTCGAGATCCCACGTCGTTTCCAGCCCAATCGGCACGAGCTCGATCCTCCGTCCGCGCGAGTCGTAGCCGTACTTCGCCGTGCGCGCCCTCGGAAATCCGTAGAATAAATCGTTAAAGCTCCGGTTCTCCTGAACGACGATGACCACGTGTTTAATCTTGGAGGTTGGAGGAAGGGGCTGCGGATTCGGGATCGAGGGAAATCCCGATCCGCCGCTGCACGCTGCCAAGGATAACGCCGCGGCGACAATCGTCAAGCGCATCGGGTAGTGCTTACGACGTTTCAAACCAAGGGCCCGCCGAGGTACGTTTCGAAGGCGTCTTGGCCGCCGAGAATGGACTTCCGGGGTTTGAATTTGATTCCCTCAATCATCAAAAGCGCTGCGCGTATCTACATCAAAGACCGCTCCGACATCGGAAGTCTGCACCGCCCTCTGCCGCATATCGGGGCGTTGACGTAATAACCGCAGGGTATCGCCGGAGGGCAAACCGTCAATGCAACGACGGGCTCGCGGCGAAAGCGCGACTGGATGACCCGGCACATCCCGATGCACGGCATAGACGACATCCGCATCGTCCGCGACATTGCAAATCGATTCGATCAACGGCGCGTTAACGAGCGGCTTATCGCCGAGCAAGACGAGCAACGAAACGTTCGCCGGGACGACGCGATTTGCCAACGCGAGCGAGTGCGACATGCCGCGCTCAGGCTCGTCGTTGCGCACCACCTCGACATCGAAACGACCAAGCAGATATCGCTCGACCTCGGCGCCCGCGACAACGATCGGCCTCCACGACTGTGCTGCCGAGATCGGATACTCAATCAGCGTCCGGCCCCGGAACGCCATCAACAGTTTTTGCTTGCCGACGCGCGACGACGTCCCTGCGGCCAGAATGACGGCCCGCGCGCGATCATGCTTCTGTTGCAACCGCCTAACCCTGGCGATGGATCGCGCGGCTCGTCGTTCGTAGCGGCGTACCCCCTCGCTCGTGACGGCTGGCTATGATTTCGGATAGGATCGAGAGGGCTGTCTCGGCGAGCGTTGTCCCGCCGATATCGAGCCCGGCCGGACCGTGAATTCGCGCCAACGCATCTTCAGCGAAGCCATCTTCCCGAAGCGCCGCGCGTCGCGCCGCTTGGGATCGGCGGCTGCCCAGCAATCCGATGTACGGAGCGTCCGAGCGCAACGCACACCGTAACGCGGGCAGATCAAACTTCGGATCGTGTGAAAGCATCACGATCGACGTATGTTTCGAGAGTTCGGCCGACAAATAGTCGCCGGGCCATTTCCGCACGATCGCATGCGCCTCGGGCACGCGCTCGTTGGTCGCAAACGCCGGACGTGGATCGACGACGGTGACGTTGAAATCCAAGCGTCGACCAATCGAAGCCAGCTCGGACGCTAGAGCCGTAGCTCCAATGAGAATCAATCGCTCTTTCGCGGGATACTCGTGTTCGAACGCCACCAGAGAACCGTCGACATCCTCGTACGTAAACGACGCGCGTGCATCGCGCGCACCTGCCGCGATTGCCCGGGCCTCGTCTAGAAACGAGCGTTCCGGGCGCCATGCCACGACCCGCATAATCGCCCCACAGCCGGCGCCCCCCACGATCTCGTTTTCAGTCGTCAGATTTATATCGAGTCGGCGCGTTTGCCGGTCAGCGGCGGTTCGCAGCGACGCCTCGACGATCTCCGTTTCGTGGCAACCCGCCCCGATGTTGCCGACGATACGCCCATGGGTGTCGACGGCGATGGTCGTGCCGACCGGTGCCGTCGCGGCCTCACGCAATGCGACCAGCGTAGCCAGGGAAAAGTCGCGATCTTCCTCCAACCACGCCGCCGCGGTTGCAAACACTTCACGCATGCGCTTCGGTGGAGGATTTCCATCCGAGCGGACCGGCTCCTCGCCGTTCACTGGGGTCGCGGGTCACGGGACGCGCGCGTTCGACGCGCGAACGGCACGCGTGGAGGTACTCCTTATGGAACTTAGTGCGCGCAATCAACTTCGCGGCCGGATAACGGGCATCCACGTGGGCGACATTCTGGGTGAGGTCGAGGTCGAGCTCGAACTCAATCCTGTTACGATTACAGCCACCATTACCACTTCGTCGATTCAACGTCTCGCACTCAAAATGGGCGATCGGGTAACCGCTATCATCAAGTCCACCGAAGTCCTAATCGGAAAGTAAACGCCACATGAAGAAGATCGTGCTGCGAATGGTCGCACTCTCGGCGGCTATGCTGGTAACGTTTTCCACCGCCGCTGCGCAAGCAACCGCCACGGTATCCGTGCTATACGCGGGCTCGCTCGTTACAACGATGGAGGGCCCAATCAAAGCCGCGCTGACCGCGGGCGGAATCGATTTCCAGGGCCAGGGCGCCGGGAGTAAAATGCTCGCCAACCTGATCGCGTCGGGTGTAAAGAGTCCCGATGTCTTCATCAGCGTCGACCCGAACCTCGTGCGCGGACTTGGAACGAAGGTCGCAAGCGCGTCGACGTTCGCCTCGACGACCCTCGGCATCGGCTGGTCGAACGATTCGAGGAAAGCGACGCTCTTTGCGGACGTTGCGGCCGGAAAGAAAACGATGCTGCAAGCACTTCAGACTCCGGGCCTGGTCATCGGCCGAACCGATCCCAAGCTAGACCCGAAAGGCGTCTACACGGTGCAGGCAATGACCATGCTCGCGGGTGCGCGAGGCGCGAAAAGTATCCTGGGCGATGACGAAAACGGCGCTCAGATTTTCCCGGAGGAGGATCTTCTCGCGCGCATCGACACCGGTCAAGCCGACGTGGGGTTCTTCTATAAGACTGAAGCTACTGCTCGCGGTTTGCACTTTGTCCCGCTACCCGGAGCCGCGGCGATGTCGGACAAAATTACTTACACGATCGCAATCATGAGGGCCGCTCGGCATCCAAGCCAAGCGAAGGCGTTCGAGCAATTCATGTTGATTGGCGAGGGCAAGACGATTCTCGAAAAGGCCGGCATAGAATATCTATCCTCGCCCCGAGTCATCGTGCCTACGCCCTAACGATGCGAACGGGTTACTTACATGAGTTTCCAGCCCGTTCAAGTCATTTCGCAACCTGCGCGTACTGCTCGCGCACTCGGACCGCCTCAACGTGATCGTACGCTCGCGCCGCTTCGACGGCAAGTTCCTCCAGAAGCTCGACTTCGTCGGGGTCGAGTTGCGCGCCGTTTGTGTGCGCCCCGTATAGAGTAAAACAGACGAGTTCGTGGCGCACCGTCACTGGAATTGCCAAGGTATAGATCGCCGCGTTTTCGGCGTCGAGTTGCGAGCGTAAGTTGTCGAGCCAAATAACCTTTTCGTCGGCGAGCAGCATTCGCACGAGCAGATGGTTTCCGTCGAATCCCGCGGGTGCAAGCGTCGTTCGGTCCGCTGTCGCAATGCCTTCGAACCGCGCGCCTCCGGCGAATCGCCGATAAAGGGCTGCGGCTGCCAGATCGATTGCGTCCACCGGGATCTGAACGAGGCCATTCGCTATCGCAGCCTCATCGGTCGCATATGGAAGCGCCGAAGCTGCGCGACGCAGGTATTGTTCGGCCATCCGCCGCCGACGAAAGAACACCGCTTCGACGAATCCCTCGACGCCGCGGTTGATGCGATCGAGCAAAAAGCCTATAGCGATGGTGGCCATCAGTTCCAAGCCGATCGCCAAGCGTCCGATCGCGATTACCCGCGAAAAGAACCAGTCTAAAATCGAGATCAACGAAATCACCGCGAGAGACAAGGTGCCGTAGACGAGGGCGCGGTTCAGCACGAAGTTGACATCAAGCACCCGCAGTCTAAAAATTGCATACGCGATGCAGATGGGCATGATTACGACGGCGAACCCCACGACCTGCCCTACAACAAACGGAACGCCCGGGACGAAGTAAATCGCATACGCCACGAAGGACGCGATCGTCCCAATTACCAGAAAGCCCCACCGCTGCCGGTCGCTCGGCGCCGCCATTGCCACGTTCTTTGCAAGTATTAATCCGGCAAGAGCAAAGGCCCCGAGCGGAATGACGGCGCTCGTGATTACGTCCCATTTCGGAAGGGACTCCGTGGCGAAGAACGCGCGCCATTCGACGACGTAAAGCCCGTACGACACGGCGAGAAATATCCATACTGACGGGTCGATCCGCCGGCGCCACCCGAAGACGTCCCCGTTAGGAAAGCGTAGAACGAATGGTAGCAACGGCAAAACGCTCCACGCTCCGAAGACCGTGCTCAAAACGAAGCTGAGCACGAGATACGCCTTCTCTGGTAATAGGTGCGACCAATACATGAACGCCGGCCCCGTACCGAAGTAGCCGACGGCGAAAAGATAGAACGCCCACGACATGATCGACGGCCGCAGGAAGACGAGCAAGAACGCCACGATAAGAAAGATCGTGGGCGGCACGTATGCGAGCACGCCGCCGATGCGCTGCCAAAGGCTGAAGCTCGGCTCCGAGACCGCACCCAACGTTACGGTACGCGTTACGTCGCCACGTTCGAACGTCAGCGTTTCATGCTCGCCTTTGTAGGCCGAGCGCACGCGCGACGAGATTTCGAAGTCGCCTCGCGTGACTAGGCGATCCCCAACGCGCACTCCCGCTCGATCCGCTGGCGAACCGGAATCGACGCCGGCGACGACCACACGCTGCGGGGGAAGTGCGATGCCGAACGTGCCTTCACCCCAATTCTCAGCGAAATCGACGTGCCCGATCGGAGAATAATAAATCACGGCCACACACAGCGTCACGATTATCAGAAGCGCTCTCGCAAGATTCTGGCGCATTACGAGCAGCTTAGCGTGGCGCTGCGCCAGCCATCAGCAGTCCAGGGACGTTGAATATCGAGTGGACGAGGACGGCGGGAACCACGCTGCCGCTGCGCCGGCGTAGCTCTCCCGTCAGTGCGCCCAATATCAGTGCCGCTGCAGCCGTCCAAGGGCCGACCGCGAGATGCACCAAAGCGAACAGGACCGCCGAACCTGCCACCGCTGCAACGCCTGCTCGTGCTGATGTTTCGAGCGGCGACGAAAGCATACGCGTTATTACGGTTTGCAGCAGGCCTCGAAAAATCAACTCCTCCTGCACCGGCGCGCACAGCCCGAAGTAAAACCATGCCAGGGCGCGGGACAAACTCAAGCCGGCCAACGGGCCGGGTTCGTGGGTTTGCGACAGCATGCCAGCTGCAACCGCCGCTAATGGCACTGCAACCGCAAACGCAATTGCGAGATGGCGAAGGTTCGACCAACGCAGCCCGAAGTCTGCGAGCGTCACCCCTAGGTATCTTCGCAGCGCGCACATGAGGACCAGTGCCGACGCAGCGCTGAAAACGATAATAAACGGCACGGCGTGCGCGATCGACAGATGTAGGGCTGCCGCCAACGCGAACGTGGGGACATAAACCGCTAAGAGCAGCGCGAGCGTAACACCGAGAACGCTCAAGCACCGTAACGCCTTGGTAATGGCTCCTTTCAGAGGTGCGTTCCTAGTGCATGCGCCGGCGGCTCGGGTTTGTGACCGTGAAAGTGATTGAACATTTCTTCATCGTCCTCGCTCGACATCGTGAAATGACGTACGAGGTTGCCCCCGCGCGGTTCCGCGAGGGACGCAGCTTTCGCCGACGAATTGCCTGTGCCTTCACATTCAGTGCCTCCTCGACCCCACTAGTGAGGGGCTATGCATCGAGCCTATCGTCCCGCGAACGGCGATACCACGAAGTTTCTAGAGATTTCGTGCGATGTCGGGTACGCGTGGCGGGAGAGAGCATGAACGTCTTGGTATTGGGCGGTACGCGATTTGCGGGGCGACACATCATCGAAGCTCTCGTGCTCGGGGGCCATCGGGTAGTGTGCTTCCATCGGGGCGAAACGGTCTGCGAGCTTCCGCCTGAAGTCGAGGTGCGCTTGGGCGACCGGAACGGTGACCTAAGCGCGCTCGATAGCGAACGCTGGGATGCCATCGTTGACGTCAATGCCTACGAATCCGCTCAGGTCGAGCGGTCGCTGGAGCTGCGCGCGAACCGCTACGCGTTTATCTCCACGGTCAGTGTCTACCGCGATCTCTCGCAGCCATACGTAGCCGAGGAAGCGCCCACGATCGAGGCCTTCGATCCGACGGACCCGGCCGAGCGGTATGGCGGCAACAAGGCTGCGTGCGAACGGCTCGTGGAAGCACGACACCCGCAAACATTTGTGATATTACGTCCAGGATTGATCGCGGGCAAGTGGGACTACACGGGACGCTTCGCCTACTGGTGCGAGCGAGTTCTGCGAGGCGGTCAAATCTTAGTTCCGGCTCCGCCGGATCGCCACGTTCAATTCGTCGACGCGGCAGATCTGGCGCGGTTCGCCGAGCTCGCGCTTTCATGCGAGCTCTCCGGCATCTTCAATGTCGTCGGGCCAGCGAGGTCCACGACCATGCAAGAGCTCCTCATTACCTGTGAATCGGTTGCCGGAGCACGGGGCGCTCCTCCGTCACGCTTTTTTTGGGCGGATGGCGCGCGGCTCGTCGGCGGCGGCGTGCAGCCCTGGACCGAGATGCCGTTGTGGGTGCCCGACGCACAATGGGCCGGCCTCATGGAAGTCGGCAACGCAAAGGCACTCGCCGCCGGCCTAACGCTCCGCCCGATTACCGATACAGTGAACGCGGTGCTGGACTGGACGCAGGCATCTGAGGCTTCCAACCCAGCGGGAATCGATGCGCGGCGCGAGGCGGAGTTGTTAGCCTCGCTGGGTTAGGGGCCGATCTGTTTTGCCACCCAGTCGATCACACCGTCGTGGAAGTGCAACTCGATGTGTGAAAAACGTGACGACAAAAGCGCCGTCGCATCGCCCGTTTTGAGTTGAGCGGAACCGGGTGCTCCCGGTTAATTCATCGAAGGATAACGTTCTCCCGATCGGCAAGCGTTCTCTCGCTATGTCGACACCCAACAACAGACCGATAACGACCCTCGCGGTAGCGTCCTGCGTTCTCACGGTCTGCACGCTTGCGACCGCGGCGTCACAATCGGGTACCAACACTTCCTACGCGCATCTGCCGAATGACTGGATGATCGGAAAGCCGCGGTCGCTCGTCACGGCAACCGATACGATGCCGCAAGGCGCCGCGGCTTCGCCAAGCGGGAAGACCTTGGCAGTCGTCGAGTCGGGTTTCAATCCGCCGACGCTGCGTCTATATAGCACGTCGGATCTGAGTCAGCTCGCGTCCATCTCGCTGAAGGGCGCGTTCGGGCGCCCGGTGTGGATCGACGATGATCACGTTCTCGTCGCCGGTGCAAACGCGGACGCGCTCTTTGTCGCCGACATCGCGGATCAGAGCGCGCGCGAAGTTGCGATGCCGAAGCACTCGTATCCGGTGGTCGTCACAATGGCGCGTGATGCGTTCGCGGTGGGGAGTGACGGAGATTTCTCGGTTCGGGTCGGCAATCTCGACCAACTCTCACATTCGACACCGGTAAAAATCGGGGGTCATATCGGCGGCTTGGCGTTTTCCCCGGACGGTAAGACGCTCTACGCCTCGAACCGATCGAGTGATTACGTCGAGGCGATCGACACGCGCACGCTCGCGACGCGGAGGATCGAAACCGGACTGCACCCCTCCGACATGCTGGCTTTCGGCACGACGCTGTACGTCGCGCAGACCGATGCGGATTCCGTCGGCGTCTACGACTCGTCCACCGGCGCAAGGTTGGCGACGATTTTCGTCGGGGACAGGGGATCGCGGGAACGACTCGCCGGCGTTTCGCCCAACGCGCTTGCCAGAGCCAACGACTCGATATTCGTCAGCCTCGGCGCGGCAAATTCCGTCGCGATCGTCCGGGACCGGCGTGTCGTCGGCCGCGTACCCGCGGGCTGGTATCCAACCGACGTCGTGCCGCTCGGCAATCGCCTGTACATCGTCAATGGAAAAGGCGAAGGCACACGCCCCAACTCGCGATTCAATCCAAAAAACACCCAGAGCAACTACGACTACGTCGCAGCCATCCAGTATGGCTCGATTCGCTGCTACGATCTGTCCCGCGAGCCTACCGTGGCCGGCAATCCCCAAGGCGCGGCCGGGTGGGCAGCTTTGGGACGCAATTCGATCGTTCGCAAGAACGGTCCGATACGACACGTCTTCTTCATCTTAAAAGAGAACCGATCGTACGATCAGGTTTTCGGCGACGTTCCGCTGGGCAACGGTGATCCGAAGCTGACGTGGTTCGACGCACGGGTAACGCCCAATCAACACGTGCTCGCTGCACGCTTCGGTTTGTTCGATAACGCCTACACGAGCGGCGAAGTCAGTGAGAGCGGACATAACTGGGCCGACTCCGCATTCGTTAACGATTACATCGAACGCACCTGGCCGGCTACGTACGGCGACCGGGGAGGCGCGGACGACTCGCTCTCAGACGTAGGAATCGCCCGAAACGGTTACGTGTGGCAGGCGGCGCAAGCCGCGCACGTTTCGTTTCGCGACTACGGCGAAATGACGACTCCCAATCCGTCCGGACGCGGGCAAAAGCCCGTCCCCAGCCTCATCGGTTTCTACGACCCGCTCTACGTGGGTTGGAATCTCTCCTATAGCGACGTCGACCGAGTTAAGGAATGGCGCCGGGAGTTCGACGGGTTCGTTCGTAACGGCACGGTGCCACAGCTTGAGTATATTTGGCTTCCGAACGACCACACGGCGGGCAGCAGGCTGGGTATGTTGACGCCCGTGTCATTCGTCGCCCAAAATGACTACGCCACGGGCCTTATCGTGGATGCCATCTCCCACTCTCAGGTATGGAAGTCATCGGCCATCTTTATCACCGAAGACGACGCGCAAGATGGTCCCGATCACGTCAGCGGTCAGCGAACGACACTCCTTCTTATCTCGCCTTACGCGCGTGGGGGACTCCAGCACGCCCACTACTCGACGGTGAGCGTGGTTCGAACAATGGAGCTCATGTTAGGTTTGCCGGCCTTGTCAACGTACGATGCAATGGCCGTACCGCTTTACGCGGCTTTTTCGGGAACCGCGCACTTCCGGCCCTATGACGCTATCGCGCCAGAGGTCAGCGTGACCGCGAAGAACGGCAAACTCGCTTTCGGCGCGGCGACGAGCGCTAAGCTAAACTTCACGCGGCCGGACGCTAATCCACCCGGCGTCATGCACGACGTTCTCGCTCGAAATCACTCCGTTGTAGAAACCAAGTCCCATTCGGCACGCGTGATGCCATAGATGTAAATCGGCTTGCCGAAACGATTTTGCTCTAGACGCTTGAGTCGCCGCATGCCGTTTCGCTTGGCGACGGCAATTGACGGGCGATTCTGCGTAACGATGAACGAAACGACGCGGTCGACGCCGAGCTGCGCAAACGCCCAGTCCCTAGACGCGCGCGCCGCTTCAGTCGCGTAGCCCGCGCCCCAAAATTCGGGCAAGAGCATATAGGCCACTTCCACGTCTTCGCGGGCGTCCACGTCGTCCCAGTGGAGCAATCCAACGTGACCAACGTGGCTGCCGTCGGAGCGTCGCTCCGCGACCAAGAGCGAGTAGCCGTACCGACCGTACGAACGCAACACGTTTTCAAGCACCAGGCGACTGCGCTCGAGGTCATACAGCTCGGGATAAAATCGCATCACCCGCGGATCGCTCATCAAACGGTACACGAGCTGCGCCTCGCTCGGCCTATAGCGACGCAGCCTTAACCGCCGAGTTTCTAGCGCGTCAAAGGGGCGCGTCAGAGCAACGCCGGCGTGGCGCTCAGCACTTGCGCGTGAAGCTGTATCCGCCGCCCCGCATGTGCTTCCCATCGGAGGTCAGGGTGAGCGTGTGCTCTCCGTAATAAGTAAGCGTTACGGTCGTGCCCTTCAGCCCCCAGTTGCCGGAAACGCCATCGTTGTCGGTAACATTACCGTTGAGATCGGCGGTTAAAGTGAGTCCCGGCTTGTCGTCGGCGACCCATGTCCCGACCAAGTTCACCGTACTGCAGCCCGTCGGAATGGGAGTAGCGGTGGGCATCGCAGCCAGCGGCGTCAGCGCTCCACCATAAAATTTGTGTGCGACGTCGAGACAGAGTGCGTCGGCATCATAAGGGTTTTCGGGCGACTGCACGGCGCAGGTGAACGTGACGACGTAGCCCTTGGCCAGCGGATAGCAGCGAACGGTGGCAGCGCCCGAGGCGCCATTGGCCAAGGGATTTTGGACCGAAGCAATCCACTCGCCGCTGCCGGCGGGCGATTCGGTCGCGCCCTGCAGGTACGCATTTAAGGCCGCCTTCGCCTTCGCGCTGCATTCGTCGATCGAGCCTGCATCGCTCACATGCCGGATGCCCGTCGACAGCTCGACGGCAGCCGGGGCGTCCACGCGGCACCACAGCATGCCCAAGGAGAGTGCGGCCGCCAGTATCCATAGCCGGCGCGCGACGTTCAACGCCACCGTTGCCCTACACCGCCCGCGGGCGCTAGTGACGCTTCACTCGTGGTGCCGCCAAATGCAGTCGCCAGTTTCGCGCAGAGTGCGGTCGCGCTATCCGGATTCGGCGGGACCTGCACCACACAGGTAAACGTGACGAAATACCCGGTGTCGAGCGGGTAGCAATGGACGGCCGCGGCGGCAGACGAATGACCGGAGGCATCGGGAGCGCCGTTGGCCTTCCACTCTCCGGTGTCGCCGGTGCCGACTTCCGCGGCATCTTGGAGCACCGCGTTCAAGGCGTTCTTGGCCTGAGTATTACAGTTGCTCAGCGGCTCGTTCTTGACGACCTTTCGAGCCCCGACCACCATGTCGAGCGCGGCGGACGACGTCGCTCCAGCCATGCCAAATGTCAGAGCAACGGCAGCGGTAAACAGCGCAACGCGATAGACCGATGTCACGGATACGGCGACCTCCCTCGATTCGAGGCGTTAGACGACCGCGCGGGACACTCCCCTTGTCTCGATCGGCACTAATCGCTGTCCGGCGGGATGAACGACGGCCGCTCGTGCAGGAAACGCGACTCGGGATACGGCCCGCGAATCGGCGTGAAGACCCGCGGACGCTGCGTAAAGTCAAAGCTGTCGAGAATGCTCGTCGCCCGTGTGTCGGTAAACCCGGCGGAGGTTGGGCCAATCGGCGCAAGATCGAAGACTTCTTCGACGAATTTGAGGAGACTTCCAAACTCGTACTGCGTGTGCGATACGTAACCCGCTTTCCCAACCGCTGCCATCCGTGCAAAGGGCGAGATGATGATGCACGGCACGCGAATTCCCAGGCCGCGGAAGTCTCGCTGCGGTGGCCGCGCATTGTCGTACCAGCCGCCCCAATCATCCCATACCACAATAATGGCGGTGGATTGCCAGTACGGGCTGCGCCCGATCGCGTTCACAATGGAGGCCACCCACGACGGCCCGGCGTTGCTGCCGCTCCCGGGGTGATCAGAATCTCGCCAATCCGGCGTAACCCAGGAGACCTGCGCGAGCGCCCCCCGAGCCACGTCGCGAAGAATCTGCGTCTGGGGTGAGATCACGTTCTGCCAGTCCGGGCCGAAGCGAATCCGGTGGATTGAATTAAACTCGGACCACACTTGGCCGCCGATTCGATTCAGTGGCGAGGCGTAGTACTTCCACGAAACGTGCGCGACGTCCAGCGGATCGGCGATTGTCGGAAAGTCGCTAAAACAGGGAAACGGACCGTTGAACCGCTCGATGCGATTGGTTGTGAGGGTGAACGATCGCGTACCCGGCGGTGCATCGCACCCCCACGGAAGCCGGTCGGGTGCATCGACTTCTGCAACCGGCGTCGGTCCGATCAACGTGTTCGCTGCGATCAAGCTCAGATGAGCGGTGAAGCTCGGTCCGAACTCCATCGGAAACATGCGATCCGCGAGAACGTACCGACGGGCCATCGCCCAGTATGGCGCGGACTCGTCGCGGGGAACGCGTGCGTATGCGTAGTCTTTCGGGCCTCCATAAAAGTGCTCGCCCTCGAAACCGTTCATCTTGCCGTGATTCCAGGCGCCGATCGAATCGCGCCAGTTGTTTTCAATATTTCCAGGATCTTCGAGCGGCGTTAAATGCAGCGCAACCTTCGTTGAGCCGGCATAACCGAAGTCCGGCGCATCCGCGCCCGGAAAGCCGCTGAACAGATTGTCGAAGCTGCGATTTTCCTGCACGACGATCACGACGTGCTTAACATAGGCGTTCGGCGGCGTACTTCTCACCGGTGCTACGCCGAGCATTCTCCCGCCGCAGCCGGCGCTCGCGACGAGGGCCGCAAAGATTAGCCGACGACCGGCGACATAGCGATAGCAGTGCATCGCTAAGTAATTCAGCCTAATGGAAACTGTGCCTTGCACCCCCTTGGGCTAATGGTGATGATCCGCCCTCGTGATGGCCTCGATACGGAATAAGACCGTTCTAAGGGAACGCGCAGGGATTTTAGCGTAAGGAGCGCCGATGGGCGAACCCCAACGGAAGCTCGACGCTCTTTACGACGCATCGTCCCTACCGCGCTCATCCGGGTAGGGCTCGTCGTCGAGCGGCCTCCGGCAGACACGGAAAGCGCCCGCGGCAACGTAAGATTCGGCTCAGTTATTTGCTCCCTGGGTTTGTCTTGAGCATACCCACCGCGGGCTTGGGGAAAAACAGGAAATGAAGCGCATGCGGGTTCGACGAGGGTGGGGAGCGGCTGCAATTGTCGTGCTTTGCATCGTAGCGCTCGCTATCTGGCAATGGCAGGTCCTAGCTCGCTTCGCGCTCGTTACGACGGCGGATTCGATCGCACACGTGCGCATCTCGTTTCGACAGATGACGCTCCGACTTGACCACGGAGTCTTCGACGACGTACGCATCGCGTCGCTTCAAAACGAACCGATTGCAGAGATCCCTCGGTTGACGGTCAGCTACGATTTGAAAGATTTGTTCCCGGGCGGACGGCGACTCTTCGGATTGAAGTCCGTCGAGGCGGATTCGCCGCACGTCACAATCGTCCGCCACGCGGACGGCTCCTACAACATTCCGATTCCGAGCCTGCAGGCCAACCGGCCCAGTGCCCAGCCCCCGCTCATTCTCACGGCCCGCGTCACCAGCGGTTCGATCGACGTCGTCGACCAGCGCCCCCAAGCCGTTCCCGGCGAGGACCGCGTTTACATCGCGAATCTGAATGTGAACGCCGACATTTCGACCAAGGCGCGAGCGCGCTACGGCGTGGATTTACAGTACGGCGAGCGACCTGGTCAATTCTATCCGGTACACGGCCGCGGGGACATGAATCCGAGCGAGGGTTACATTAATCAGCGATGGACGGCTTCAGCGCTTCCGATCGCGGCGGCGGTAAATTTCGTCGCCGATTCGACATCACTCCGATTCCTCGGGGGAACGCTGCACGATCTCGACGCCCGCTACGTCGGTTTGCCCGATGCAAACGCGACCATGCGGACGCATCTCGCCGCGAGCGCACTTTTGAGCGGCGGACGCATTAGCATTGCGGGTCTCTCAAGGCCGGTCGAGGACGTGCGCGGACCGGTGGACGTCTATGACAACGGTCTGCTGACGCCGCGCTTTGACGCCATTCTGGCCGGCGCACCGGTGCGCATCAGCGGCGGCATCTACGGCTTGCGCAATCCGCGCTTGAGAATGACGATCCAGGGCACCGCCGACTCCGCTCGGCTGCGCTCCGCTTTCACGCAGGCGCAACGCCTGCCCATTAGCGGCCCGGTCGCGTTTGGATTGCTCGTGGAAGGTGCAACCGCGAAGCCCACGACCTGGATCGACCTTCGCTCGCCGCATCTGACGTACGCTGCAACGTCGCTGGATCGCGTTGCCGGACTGGTTGAGTTCGATGGCCGCGAAGCCGACGTGATTGGTTTGCGCAGCGCGTACCGGCAACTCGACGTAACGGCGCGCGGCCGCATTACTTTCGCCCGTCAGCCCGGTGCCGTCAATGTGCTGGTCGGGGTGCAGTCACCGCCCGGCGGGATCCCCTACGTCGGCGCGCTTTTGCCGCAGATGGCAGTGCACGGCACCGCCCTGGCGACGTCGGACGATCCCAAAACGATCGGCGTTCAAGGCGCGCTCTGGGGAACCAGCGCGACGCAGCGGCTCGACGCGCTTTTCAACGTCGACGGACGGGGTATGGGATCGGTTGGACCGGTTCACATTACCGCCGGGCGGAGCTCGCTTTACGCGCGAATCGCGCTCGACGGTCCTCACCACCTAAGTCTTGGACTCATCGACGCGCGTGACTTCCCCATTGCAGCGGCGCGAGCGACGGCGAATGGAACGATCTTCGTCGGTCAAGCACAATCCGGAATCGCGGCCGGGTTGACCGGCCGGCTCGCCGGATCCTGGGGAGATGCGCGTGCAAACGGACGGGTCGCCCTCGCGAATGGCAGGTTGCACGGCGCTCTTTTCGGCAACGTACCCGGTCAGGCGAGTTTCGGCGCCGCCGTGGCGGGAACGCCGCAATCGCCGCACGTTTCCGGTACCGTCGTGGTCGCCGGCGGCCGCTATCGCAGTTTTGACGTCAACGGGAACGCCGGCATTGCGTACGCCGACGGCGCACTGCAGCTTCACGACACCGTCGTCGCTGTGGGGCCGCTCTTCGCAGGCGTCGCGGGTACGATCCAAGGCGTGTCGCCGCACGGCACATTGTCACCGCGGTATGATCTCGCCACGCAGCTCCACTCTTCGGACATCAGCGCGCTGCTTGCGACCGTCCAGCCGCGAACGGCGTCGCTCGTTCAAGGGAGCCTCGATGCAAATCTTCGGGTGCGCGGCACTGGCTCGGCCCCATCGTTCTCCGGCACAGTTAGCGCGCCGGAGGGTTCGGTGAATGGGTTGGCGTTTCGCGGTCTGCGCGGAGACGTGAGCGGCGGCCTCGGTGCGTTGTCGGTGCGCACTGGTCAGGTAACGGTCGGTTCGACCGCCGTCGCATTGAAGGGCGCAGCGACCCCCGCCCGGGCTCGCGTGACCATTGACGCCCCGCATACCGATCTGGCCGACTTCAACGATTTCTTCGATGCGGGCGACACGTTTGCCGGAACCGGCCGGCTTGCGCTGCAAGCAACGCTGAACGGATCGCGCGTCGTGGCCACAAATGGAAGCGCGCGCTTTTCGAATGCGCGTTTCCGTCGCATTGCGCTCGGTAAATTTTCAGCACGTTGGCAAACGACGGGACGTGCGGTCGACACTCTGCTCAGTTTTGGCGGCCCTACCGGCGAAGTTCACGTTACGGGGAGTGCGATGCCGGCCGATATGGCCGTCGACATGCACGCAACAGCTCACTCGGTCGACCTCGCCACGTGGCTGCCGATGCTCGGATTCATCGCCCCGATTACCGGACGCCTCGATGCCCAGACGGCGTTCTCTGGACGATACCCCGACATCGCAATGAACCTGCACGCGGCGGTCCTCGGCGGCACTGCAGGGCGGATGCAGGTTGAACGCTTTGAGATCTCGGCAACGGCGCAGCATGGACGAAGTACGATTCAATCCGCGATCCTCCAGCTGCCGTCAGTGACGACCACGATTTCTGGAACGTTTGGTTTGCGAGAGAGCGATCCCATGGCGCTCGTCGCGCATAGCACCAGTCCAAACGTGGGAGCGTTGCTCCTTGAAGCCACCGGCAAAGACCCGCACCTAAGCGGAACGCTCGACTCGACGCTGCATGTGGAGGGCTCGCACGCATCACCTCGCCTACGCGACGCCGTCACGCTGCAATCGGTACGCTACCGCAATCTCACGATACCGCGCATCGTGGCCGCGATCGAGGCCGATCGTCGCGCGCTGAGAATTGCAAGCGCGGAAGTCGACCTGGAGCGCGGCAAGGCGTTGCTTTCGGCGATCGTTCCGATTGCGATCACCTCCTCGGGGATAAAACCCGGCGCCGGCCCGATTGCCGCGTCGTTCCGTGCCGACGACGTCGAGCTGTCAAACTTTCTCGCTCTTCTTCCCAAGGACACGAAAACGAGTGGGCGCGTTGACGGTGAAGTCGTCGCAAACGGCAGTCTCGACGCGCCGCAGCTCGGCGGTTCGCTTGCGCTCCGCAACGGAACGTTCAGCGGCCCGATGGAGCGGTCGCCTATCTCTGGGGTTGTTGCGGATCTCTCTTTTGCGGGAACGCGGGCGCAACTGCAATCGCGAGCCGCAGTCGGCGGCGGTTCTCTTACGGCGGAAGGCACGGCATCGATCCCGAACCTGCGCCGCCCGGCCGACGCAACCGTGAACCTGCACGCGTTAGCCCAGAATGCGCGGCTCAATCTGCCGGACTATTTCCAGGGTCTCCTCAACGCGGACGTTTCGTTGGAACGCGCCGCCTCGAATACGACCCAAATGAGCGGCAGCATTGCCGTCTCGAACGCCCGCATTCCACTCAACGCATTTCTGAATAAAAAAGGCGGCGCGCAAGCGCAGCCGACCCTGCCTAACGTTGCGTTCAATAACGTTCGCATCACAGCGGGCCCCAACGTCCGCGTGCAGAGCGCAAACGTCGACATCGGAGCGACCGGCGATGTCACGCTCGCCGGAACGCTAAACGCGCCGAACCTGGCCGGAGTTTTCCGTTCCACCGGCGGGTCGCTCAACTTTTACCGCAACTTCAACTTGGAGAGCGGTACCGTTCGATTCGATCGCTCAAGCGGAGTCATTCCCGACGTGAACGCGGTCGCGACCACGTTCGTCGCCAATCCGGCAACGGCGATCCGGCTTCACGTTACCGGCCCCGTGACGAACATGAATCTCGCACTCGCCTCTCAACCGGCGTATAGCCGCCAGCAGATCCTCGGGCTGCTCGTCGGCGCGCAGCAGTTTGGTGCAGTGCGAGGCGTTCAGGCCAACGCGCAGAATTTCTCGGCCGGCTCCGCCGCGGCCAACGTCGCCCTGGGTCACCTCAATACCCTTTTTACGCGCAACTTGCTGCAGCCGCTCTCGTCCTCGCTTGCCGGAACGCTGGGCTTTACTGAAGTGCAAATCACCAGCGACCTTCAGAGCGGGTTGGGAGTCAATGCCGTCAAGGCATTCGGAAAAAACGTAAGAGCCATTTTTGCGCAAACCTTCGGCTATCCCCAAACGCAAAGCATCACACTCGAGGCTAATCCGACCGTCGATACCGGTCTGCGACTAACGGCGTACACGTCGCAAGGCCCAACGCTCTTGGCGCTGCAACAACCCCAGTCGACGGGCCTGGACGTGCTGAACCTCAACCCGCTGACCTCGTTTACGCCGCTGACCGGCACGAACGGCATCTCGTTCGCGTACCTGAGGAGGTTTCCGTGAGGCTCATCGTCCATCTCGTTGCACTGAGCCTTGCCATAGGCCTCATCGCGGCGACTCACTCGCCGACGCTAATCGGTTACGCGAACCTTCCGCATCTCTTGGCGGTTCATCCGCTCCACCAAATGCTGGAGGCGTACGACCGCGAGATCGCAGCGTTGCGAAGCACGGAAACGGTTTCCAACCTGACCGATCCCAGCGCAGAGTCGCAACGCGCCGCCGCCGCACTGCAACGCGACGTGAGCGCCACGCGTTCACGAGTCGATCGCCTCGCTACGAGCATCAGCGGGCAAGATCGCGCGCGCGAGCGTCAAGCGCTCGCGGCCGCCGCAGCATCGGAGAGCGCGTCGGATCGGGAGATGGAATCCTATCGCGACGAGCTGGCTCGTGAAACGAGCGCTAATCTGAGTGCTTATGCGAGTGCGATCGCGCAGCGGACGCAGCGGGCCTATGCGGCTCGGGAGCAGCAGCTTCACGAAAACGAACTCACGCTGGCGTTCGACCGTGCACGCCAGAATGCCGGGCAGCGCCTGATGCTCCGGCTCAAACTACAAGATCTGCATCTCGCTCACACCACGCGCGAGAAGCTGCAAGCCGAGGTTGCGGCATTAAACGAACGCGACTCCGCCGCTCTAGCGGATCTTCGCCGAACCGATTCGGCAGTGCTGAAACGCTATGGCGCGCAACTTCAGCGCGATGGGGCTGTCGCGAACGCGCAAATGGCTTCACAGCTTCGTTCAAAAGCAGCCGCAAATCTCGCGCTTCGGTTTCGGGTTCTGGAGTCCGAGGCAGAATCGGCGAGAATCCTGCCCGGCCTATCGTCGCGGCTCGGAGCCTTTTCCTCGAGTTATCGTTTCTCTGCCGACGCGACGGCAGTCAATGGCGGATTGCGCGCCGCCCGTAGCAATCTCACGCAGCGCTTTGCAGTGCTGGGCGCGGACGACCGCCAGTCGCGCGCCGAAACGGTCGCCCAAATCGGCGCCATCGAACGGGCTCGCAACGAACTGCGCGGGGCGATGATCGTGCAAATCGAGCGTTACGCGAAACGCCTCGCACGCGACCGCCACTTGGCCAGCGTCGTCTTCAGTTCGCGCCCAACGGACAGCGTCGACGTAACCGGCGCGCTAGCAGCCGAACTCGTGCGATTCTAAGGTTGGCGCAGCTGCGACGAACTGATGCCCGCAGCTTGCCGAATTTCGTCGACGTCCTTGACGAGCGCCTCGCCGGCCGATCCTTTAGGCGGACAGTCGAGATCGGGCGAAACCCAGCCCTGCCACGTGATGTGCGTCGTACTTCCGAACGACGCGCTCTTCATGCACGGAACCGTTGCCGCATTGCTGCCGCGCGCCGCCGCGAGATCCGCGAAGAAGCGCGCTGCAGTCGCTTTCGGAACCGTGAACGCTTTTTCCGACCCTGCCGAGCTCCCGTCGCGGTTTTGCAGCGTAGCGGAAGCCTTGCCGTCGGACGAGACGGAGATCTTGTACCCAACCGCGTTCGTAGAACCGGAGTTGACGATGACGGCGCTATCGATCGAGGCACCAGCCACGCAGCCTGCAATCGCAAGCGCGCTTAGTAAGGTTGCGCGAACGAACACGCTAAAAGCCTGCAATCTGGGCGGGCGTTCCCCAACCCGTGGGTCCGTCGTAACCTTGTCTCGCATGGCAAAGGTACGAAATCGAGCAATCACCGTTATCTCCTAGGATGATGTCGTGATATGTCGAGCCGCCTCGGTGACGCCAGATCCACTGGGGTGCGTTCGTTCGCGCGGCGCTCGGGCCGAGTGCAAACATTGCCGCGACAATCGCCGCCGACACGCTGGTTCCACCGGCTTGCTGCCACCCGCCGCTCGATGCATAGAACGCGACGCCTGTTGCGGGATCGGCTATCGCTGATATATCGGTCTCGGCGCGCATCGCGCAGCCCGGCAGACGTTGCCACGACGGCTTAGAAACGTACTGGCTACATCCGCTTCCGGCGTAGCGCCAGGCTCGTTCGCTCCAACCGCGCCCCGTAGAAGTGGCCAATAGCGTCGTCCCGCCGACGCAAACCACTCCGGCAAAGCTGCACGGCTGCTTTGCTCCCGTCCCATCGTCACCCGAACTCGCTGTGATGGCCCGGCCTGAGTGGGCGTAAGCGGAATCGCCGGCACTCTCCTCGCCGCCGCTGTACGAGTTGCTGATCGCTACCGCACCGAGCGCTGCCGCGGCATTGACGCCTGCTGCCAAATCCGTCGCCTTATTGGTGTTGGTCTGCACGAGGACGAGCTTACAGTTCGGACAGATTGCCGAGATCATATCCAAATCTAGCGCTTCCTCCGGCCGCCAATCATCGCTAGCGTCCGCATTCGGCTTCGGCAAGGGAGTCAAACGCCCACGCTGGTTGACGAGCTTGAGGCATCCGATGGAGATGGAGCAGGCGGGGAGCCCCATTTTCTTGCGATAGATGGCGAGATCGCCGGAAGCGTTCGGGTAGCCATAAGCGGCTACGACCGCGACCTTCGAGCCCTTTCCGTTGCTCTTTGCCACCTGCGCCACGCCGTAGGCGGCCTGAAGATCGAACGCGCAGTACGGTGCCGTTCGATTGCAGGCAGCGTTGCGGGCACGCACCCGCACGATCGCATCGCATTCGCGCCGGCCAGGGGAAGCTGGATGGCGGCAGACGTAGCGCTCGGCGGGCTGGGTTGAACCGTGCTGGGTTGAAGCGGGCTGCGTCTGCGCTACGTTATTAGACGGCGATTTCGGAGGAGCCAGGTTTTGCGCGAGCGACGGTCCCTTCGGTGCCGAACCTTGCCCTTGGTCCGGCGTCGCATCGCCGGCATCGGCCTCGCCGGGCGACGCGTTTGTTATCGGCGTTTCCTCCGACGGCTGCTGAGGCCCAACGGCCGGCAGAGGGGTCTGCTGCAGACCGCCACCGCCGCACGCCGAGAGCGTCGCGACGCCCAGAGCTAAGATCAGACCAAGGACGGCTTTCATGGCTCCTCTAGAATGCGCCCAAACCCTTAGGCGTTCCCCAACCCGTCGGGCCGTCGAATCCGGCCCGGGCATAGCAGATGTACTTAATCCTCGAGGCGCACGTGACGCCGAGCCTGGCGTTGAGATTGTTGCCGACCGTTACGTCGTTGAGATTCCCGGCGTGCCGCTTCCAAATTTCGGAGGCGCCGCTCTGCGAGCCCGCGTTGCCGGCGAGCGCAAACGTCGCTGCGATAATCGGGGTCGATGCGCTCGTGCCTCCGAACAAGAACCAGCAGTTCGGCGGCGAGCAGCCACCTTCTTCGGAGTTGTAAACCATTACCGGCGCCCGTACCGAGGCGGTTGCCGAGACGTCGGACTCCGAACGCATCCGGCACCCTCCGTCGTTCTGCCATGCGGGTTTTCCAATCTTCGTGCTGCATCCGCTACCGGTCGCGCCGCACGGCGAAGTTCCGCCGCCGCCACACTGGTCGAAGGTCCAATCGTTCCAAGTACCCTCGGCCCAACCCCGCGCATTGCGGGCCCGCACCAGATGCGTTCCACCGACGCAAACGACGTACGTGTACGAGCACGGCTGAGCTGGGCCGCCGCCGTACGCGCCGCCTCCGCCGTTGTCACCCGCCGCCGCAGTAATCACGACACCAGGTTGATGGAAAATCGAGTTGTCGCCACCGCTTTCGGGACCGCCCCACGACGCACTGATGTACTTTGCGCCGATCCGCCCGGCCGTCTTTACACCGGCGTAGAGATTGCTCGTGTTGTTGTTGTTAGTCTGAACGAGAATGATCTTGCAGTTCGGGCAGATCGCCGAGACCATGTCAAGGTCGAGCGATTCTTCACCCTTCCAATCGTCGTTGCGGGGCGGCTCCGGTGGCAGTGGCGAGGCATTGCCGTTTTGGTTCACGATGCGCAAGCATTTCGTCGACGGCGAGCATGCCTTCAGGCCCATCGTTCTGCGATAGGCCGCAAGATCGCCGGCTGCGTGCTTATAGCCGTACGCATCCACGATTGCGACGACTCTGCCGCTCCCTTTCGTCAAGGACGGCAGGTTATACGCCGACTGCAGATCGTTGGGGCAGTATCCGCTGCCCTCAAACGGGCACGTTTCGCCGGCATTCTCCACGTCGGGCGCCATTTGCGCGGGCGGCATGATGTCCGTGCGCACCATCGCGAAGCATTGCATCTCGTCTGCCGTTCCCGACGCCGTGCAGAGGCGGCGAACCGGATTTAGCCCGACGAACGGAACGTCGCCGCTGCCCGGACCGACGAGAGCATCCGGAGGCATCGCGCCGTTTTGGCCGATCAGCGCCTGATTCTGTGGAACGAGCGACTGACTAAGCGAACCGCCGGAACACGCCGCCAAGGCGAAGATGACCAGTAGGGAATGGACTCGAACGATTCCGCGATTCACAACATCCTCCAAAGCGTTTACGTTATCACCCTAAGAACGTCGCCGCGCGCGCCGTCGTTCCGGAGCTGGACGCAGAGACTTGCATGTTAACCCTTCGCGCCCCTATGGAGTGCCGTGTTCCCACGCCGCTAGGTCGCGAATTGTTGATTATAAGCAACGGTTGCGCGATCGTCGCCAGTGATTTCGTCGCTTCCAAGCGTGCGCCCAAACGCAAACTCAGCGACGCGCTACTGCGCGAAGCAAGCGCACAGGTGCGGGCGTACTTCAATCGGCGACTCGGGCGTTTCGATCTGCCCTTGGCACTCACCGGCACGACGTTTCGCATCGACGTATGGCGAGCCGTCGCCGCGCTGTCGTTCGGAGAGTTCGTCTCTTATGCCGACGTTGCGCGCGCCGTGGGTCGTCCGTTGGCACACCGGGGCGTAGCCGGGGCGATGGCGTTGGCGCCGCTCGATTTATTCATTCCCGCACACCGCGTGATCGGTGCCGACGGACGAATCAAAGGCGCGCGGCCGCGCTCGCTGCGGGCTCGCCTCGCAGCTTTCGAACGCGCTTAGGAGGCGTACGCTTCGGCCTGCGGCGCGTTCTCCAGCGTCTCGTGCAAGAAGCAGGCTTGATACGCAACGATGTCTCGAACGAACGGAAACTGCGGATGCCGGCGTTCCGACGCGAGACGATACCGCTCTCCATCGCGCTCCAGAATATTCCAGCGCACCATCAACGGTAGTGCCGCGCACACCATAGCGCGCGGATTGCGGCGTAGCTCGGGATCGACGAAGAGCGCTCGCGGCAGCGCCTCAAGACGGTGCTCCACCGCCGCGCAGGCCTCGTAAGCGGTAAACTCGCCGTCGCGCGAGGCGAGCCAATCGCCCAGAAGCTGGCTCGTTACGACCGGACGAATCGCCGTAAGTGTTTGCTTCAGCGAGGTCATGTCGCGATTCGCTAGCGCGCCGAAGGGCACGACGCGATAGAGCATCGAGAGACGCCGCGCAACGAACGGGTCGTAACTCACGCCGGCTAGGTAGATCGTCGCCAGCGGTGCGAGCCTTTCGATCGTGCCGCGCAACGGACCGATGCGGCCGTCGATCGAGTACTTTCCTTCGGGTGTCAAATAGAATGTGCCGCCACGGCGCACGATGTCTTCCAGCAAAGCGAGATCTCCCTCGATGTTGGCACGCGTCTCGTCGAGCGTCTCGCGACGATAGGGTTCCCGCAACGCCGCAACCTTAACGACGCTGCGCGATCGCGCGAACCACTCGGAGCGCCAGAGATCCGAGGTCTTCGTTTCCGGCGCAAACTGGGACGCGATGCGCTCGTCGAAGATCTCGCGCAGCAAAAGCGGTCCGTGGCGACGTTGGAGCGACCATGCGAGAGCACCGATTTCGCGCGAGCCGAGTTCATTTTCGATCGGCAGCATGCCAAGCGCGATGAAGAGCGGCCCTGCGTTGATGCGGCGCAGTAACGAACGCAACCATGGAAGCCGCTGAGCCAAAAAGCCGGGCTCGTACATGCGGCGTGAGCTGGCGGTAAAGATTGGATGACGCCAAGAACCGCTCTGCACCACCGTTGTCGTGACAATCGTCATCGATTCCAGATCGTGTTGGTGATTCGCGACGATCAGCGTGGGGCCGCGCCGCCGCGGAAGTTTGCCCCAGCACCGAACCCGATACGCGAGGTGATCCCACGCGCAGTTCGTCGTTACCGCGACGAAGCGCAGCGGCCAACCCCACAGCGACGAGATCGGCCGGCGGCCGACGCGCAGTACGGCCAGCGATGCGAGCGCAAAACTGAAGCCGGAAAGTCCGAACACCGCTTGATAGCCGGCGCGCGTACCGTGGAAGAGACCGATCAGCCATCCACCCACCAGCGGCGCAACGACGTTGGGAAAGAGCGTTGCGATGCCCCACAGCCCCAAATCGCGAGCGACGTCGCGCAGTTTGGGAATCGCATCCATTGCCAGCGCCCACCCGCTCGAAATCACGCCGCCAAAACCGATGCCAAATAGCACCGCAAACGGAAGCATCCAGCTCAACGACGGAGCCAGCGCAAAGCCAATCGTTGCAATCGCCATTGCCGCACCGGCGAGGGCCGTCACGATCTTGCGCGGTACGCGATCGGAGAGCAGGCCAAGATAGAGGCTCGATGCCACGGCGCCGGCGATCGTTGAAAACGCATACAGCGCGGTTCCGGCGGAAGGATCGCCGACTTTTTCAACGTCGCGAAAGTAAAACAGCACGAACGTCTGCAGCATGATTAGTCCGAAGAATACAAGCGTGCGCGCCGCGAAGACCACCAGAAAATCGTGCCAGTCGCGCACGTGCGCGTGCTCTTCACTGTCGTAAACGCCTTCGCCGATGCCGAGCAGCGAGAGGCCGCCTACGGTCATGATCGCGGCCGCGGCGAGAAACGTCAGCTTCGGATCCGGCATCGCGCCCGCGATAGCGAACCCGAGGACCGTGCCGGCGAGGGTCGTCGCCCCGCGAACGCCCGAGACGGCACCCCAGTGGCGGCGTGGAACCAGCTCGGGCAAGAGCGCCTGATAGGCGCAAAGCGCAACGTTGGCTCCTGCCGTCGCGAGCACGAGAAAGAACGCAAACCACATCAGCGAGTGCGCGTACGAAAGAGCGATCAATGCGCCCACATCGATGACGATGCCGGCCGCAACGAAGTTGCGGCGCGAACCGCCGCGCCGTCGCAGCGCATCGGAGAGCCAGCCGCCCAGCGGTGGCACAACCATTGCAGCCAGCGCCGCGACGCTGGCCAGCACGGAGAGCACGAAGACGTGATTATCGGGTGCAAGGCGCGCGGTCGACGCGGGGACCGCAATGGTCATCAGCGCGGTGTCTTGAAACGTCAGGGGCAGCCACAGCGCGTTGAGCATGACCCAAGCACCGATTTCCCGGGTCGAAGCGATATTCAAACTATGAATCTATTGTTTGACGGCGTCGATCAGCACGATTCCGCGGCCGCCGAAGTCGCGTAGCTTATCGAGTGCAGCAACGGCCGCGCCGATCGGCGTGTCGGGATTGGTCGCTTCGGAAATCGAAAATCCGGTTTGTCGCTTGGCTTGCGCGTCGATCGGATCGCGCAGCATGCGCGGCATGAGCTTGAACTTGCCGATCAATCCCAGCATCGGCCCGGCTTTTTCGTCGACGGTTTGAGGATCGACCGCCATGACGACCACACCGTGGCGCTTTCCGTTCTCCGTTCCTTCGAAGGCGACGAAATCGATTCCCAAATCGCGGGTATGCGCGCGTACGACGTCAACCCCGTTACCCTGGATGGCTACCGAGTACCCGGCCGGCGGATGTCCGCGGAGCTCCGCGAGCCAGACTTCGAGCGCCGGCATCATTGCCTGCGTGCCCGCGACGACGTCGTGACCGTCGTAGGTACCGGTACCCTGAGCAAAAACGGCGCTGTCGGCCAGACCCGGCCTGGCCTTAACAGTCGTGCGCCAAGTGCGCGACGATAACACGCTGGCTCCGGCGAAGAGCGGAAACGCGATTGGGTTCGCTGCAGCCGGAGAGGAGCTCCCTGCCGCACCGTGCCCCGGGTTCGAACATGCCGCAAGCAAGGTCAGCGCGACGAGCGTGACGAGGGTCGCGTCTTTCACCGAGCGCGGATTCGAGGAGAAGCCCATGGCCCCCCGTAAGGCCACTCATTGTGCCCCTATCGTATGGATCGTATCTAAAGGTTAACGAGCTGCTCCGACTTCAGGAACCGCTTTCGCAGCCTCCGCATCACGACGAGATGCTGTTCATCGTGATCCATCAAGTCTACGAGTTATGGTTCAAGCAGCTCTTGCACGAGGTTGATGCGGCCGCGGCGGCGATCGACCGGAACGATCTGTCCCGCGCCGGCAAGCAGTTTCGCCGCATCCACACGATTCAGCGGCTGCTCGAACAGCAGGTCGATATATTAGAAACGATGGCGCCGCAAAACTTCAACCAGTTTCGCGATCACCTCAATCCCGCGAGCGGATTTCAGTCGGTGCAGTTTCGCGAGCTGGAGTTCGCGTGCGGCGTACGGCGCACCGACGTCTTGCAGTTTCTCGAGCTCGACGCGGACCAGCGTGCTCGGCTGAACCTTCGACTGCACGAACCCTCCCTCTACGATCGCGTGAAAGCGCTGCTGCAAGGGCGCGGCTTTTTAGTCAGTTCCGCCGAGGAACTCATCGAAAGCTATCGGCAAATCTATACCAACGAAGCGGCGCACCGCGACTTATACCTGCTGCTCGAAGACTTGATCGAGTTCGACGAACGGTTCTTGCTATGGCGGGGGCGGCACGTCCGCATGGTGGAGCGAATGATCGGTCAGAAGCAAGGCACCGGAGGCTCCTCGGGTGCGCAGTATCTTGAAAAAACGCTGGCGCATCGATTCTTCCCAGAGCTGTGGGCCGTGCGCACGTATCTCGGCGAAGGAACCTACGCGTGAGTAAAACGGCGACCGCGTTACCGCATGGCACGCACGACCTTCGCGCCGACTTTCCGATTCTCGCAAATTCGACGTATCTCGTCAGTCATTCGATGGGCGCGGCCCCCTTGCGGGCTCGCAGCGAACTCGATCGCTATTGGAACGAGTGGGCCAGGGACGGCCCAGAAGCCTGGGAGCGCTGGCTGCCCCGCATTGCCGAGATCGCGGACGGCATCGGCCGAATCGTTGGGGCGCCCGCGGGCTCGCTCTTTTTAGGGCCAAACGTTTCGGTGCTGCAGGCGGCGATTGCGAGCTGCATCGACTTTCGCGCAGCGCGCAACGAAATCGTCTACGAGTCGTTGCAGTTTCCATCGCTGACCTACGTCTGGCGGGAATGGGAGCGGTACGGAGCGGCGGTGCGCGTGGTGGAGTCCCTCGACGGTCGGACGGTTCCCACCGAGCGCATCATCAATGCGATTACGGAGAAGACGGCGATCGCTGTCGTCTCGCACGCCTACTATGTCTCCGGCGCGCTAGCCGACATCGGAGCCATTCAAGCCCATTGTCGAAAGGTGGGCGCGCTGCTTTGCGTGGACGCCTACCAAACCACAGGCATCTATCCGTACGACGTCACCGGGTTGGATCTGGATCTGGCGACCGGCGGATCGCATAAGTGGCTCTGCGGCGGTCCCGGCTGCGGATGGATTTACGTCAAACCATCGTTGCTCGAAACCCTTCGTCCGGCGATTACGGGATGGATGGCCCACGAACGCCCGTTTGCCTTTGAAGCGGCGCCGATCGTTCACGCGAGCTCGATGTACCGCTTCGGCCACGGCACGCCGACCATTCCGGGGTACGTCGTAGCCGCGCCGGGGCACGAAATGATTGCGGCGATCGGGGTCGCCCGCATTCGCGAGCATAACGTCCGTCTGACCGACGCAATCGTCGAGATGGCGCTAGAGAGAAAGCTGCGCGTCAACTCGCCGCTGAAAGCCGAAAATCGAACCGGCTGGATCGGCATTGATTTCGAGAACTCCGAACGAGCCTGCCGAGAGCTCGTCGAGCAGCGGGTTTTCGTGGACTATCGGCCGGGATGCGGAATTCGAATCGGTCCGCACTTCTACACGGGCGACGAAGAGATCGGCGCCTTCTTCCGGATCCTCGACCGCATCCGGTAGTAACCCTTGTCAGCCTGAGCGGAGTGCCGTAGGCACGGAGTCGAAGGGCCAAGGCATCGTGGACTCGACTTCGATGGTCGTCGACCATACCAGAATTGGCGCCGCGTTCCGGCGCCTTTCGCTTCCCGTTGCGGTGCAGATGCTAGGCGATCAGCTGCTTGGTACCGCCGATACCATCGCCATCGGCAGCATGGGTACGGTCGCGCTTGCGGGGGCGACCGCAGCCAGCACGCTCTTCATCGCAATCGTCTTTGCCGCGTCGGGTTTCATGAGCGGTACCTCGATCGTTGCGTCCCAGCGCATCGGCGCCCACGACGTCGAAGCCTTCGGGCGGACCGTGCGCGCCGGCATGATCGTGCCGCTGCTGATTGGTGCGCTCTGTTTTGCGGCAAGTCTCTTCGGCTCGGCGCCCGCGATTCATTGGATGGTCGGGGATCTTCCGAGTGCCCACGCCAGTGCCATCTATCTGATGCTGCGCTGTGCGTCGATCGTACCGATCGTAATTTCCGGCACGCTCATCGTCGGGCTGGGCGCTGCCGGAAATCGCCAGTTTGGAATTCTCGTCCTGCTCGTCGTGAATCTCGTTCACATTCCGCTGTTGCTAATGCTCGGCCTCGGATGGTGGACGCATCATCCGTTCGGCATCGTGGGGGCCGGAGTTTCGTCGCTCCTTTCGGAAACGATTGCATCCGCCTACGCGCTGTTCTACGTCGCGCGGCGGCCGCATTACCGCATCTTCGCCGAGCGCACCGTGTCGTGGCCGCTCGCGCAGCGCTGTGCGCGCTTAGGCTTGCCCGAAGCGATCTTCCTGCTCGGCGTGATGGCGCCCGACATTTTCATCGTTGCGATGCTCGCACCGTTGGGAGCCGTTGCCGTCGCGGCATTTCGCGCGCTCAACGTCGTTTCGGATTTAACGTTCGTAGTACCGGGTCCACTGCAAAGCGCCGTGCAAATCGTCATCGGGCAACGGCTCGGAGCGCGGGATCCCGCGGGCGCCCGTTGGTTTTTCGAAGGGGCCCGCCGCGTGTCGTTAGTCGTCACGACGCTGACGGGGGTCGCTACGGCATTGCTGGCGTGGCCTCTGGCCTACCTGTTCACGCTCGACGCAAGCGTAGCGACCATAGCGGCATTGCCGTTGGCGCTGCACATGGTCACGCTACCCCTCAAAGGTTGGGCGATGGTATCGCTCGCACCGATCCGCGCGTCCGGCGACACGCGCTTCTCGATGACCGTAGGGATCGTGTGCAGCGTGCTGGTCATCCCATTGGCCTGGATCGGGATCGAGCGGCTTCATCTCGGACTCTATAGCGTCCCTATTGGATGGATCGTCGCTTGGATGGTGCGCGCGCTCCTGACCCAATGGAAGCTCAACGAAGGCGCGTGGATGCGAAGCGCTCCGCTCGCCGCGTAAGGAGAGCTCCTATAAGAGGGCGGGTTTTCTTCCGGGATTGCCTAACGGCGCGGGATGGCGTTCACGGAGGGATTCATCTCCGACCTGGTTGGGCGGCAGGCAACGATCGACGACTTGCCGATCGGCAAGGTCTCTGATTTTGTCGTCGGCAAGCCCGAGGCCGTCTTCCCGCAGATAGACGGCCTGGTAATCAAAACGTCGCAGGGGCTTCGCTTTGCTCCGATCGACACCGTCGCCGACGTGGACCGCAACGGAACGGTCGCGCTGACGATCGCGCCTAAGGAGCCCGCGCCTGCCGAGCAAGAAGAGCTGTATCTCGTTGCCGACCTGCTCGACAAGCAGATCGTGGACGTGGACGGCCGCAAGGTCGTGCGAATCAACGACATCGAGGTCGCGAATGCGGGTGGACGGCTGCGCGTCGTTGCGGCCGACGTCGGCATCGCCGGACTCCTTCGCCGCCTCGGTTTGCGAGCGTTCGGAAACCGCTGGCTTTCGCGCATCGGGAACGTTCGCCGTTCGATGATCGCGTGGGATTCGGTCGCGCCGATTCGCGAGGTCAATCCGTCGCACGTTCATCTTTCCGTGAAAGAAAGCCGGCTCGCGCGAATCCATCCTTCAGAGCTGGCTGAGATCATCGGCGATCTCTCCTCCCGTGAAGCGGCTGCGGTGGTCGGACAGCTCGACGATGAAACGGCGGCCGACGCGTTCGAGCATCTCGACGCCGAGACGCGTAAGAATCTCATCGAGGACATCGGCACGGAACGTGCCGCCGACATCATCGAGGAGATGGATGCGGACGACGCGGCCGACCTGCTTGCCGAGCTTCCCGAAGAGCAACAATCGGAACTGCTAGCCGAAATGAACGCGTACACGGCCGGAGAGTTGCGCGAGCTCGTTAAGTATCCGGAAGATACCGCGGGCGGCCTGATGACAACCGACTACGTCTGGATCTATCCGCATCGGACGACCGAGGCGACGATCCGCAAGATCCGCGAGATCGCGCCCGCGTCGGAGTTTATCTACTACCTCTACGTCGTCGACAAAGACGACCATCTGCTCGGCGCACTCTCGTTACGTACGCTGCTGCTCGCACTGCCGACCGCCTTCATCGATCGGATCATGGAGACCGATTTGGTCACGGTCGCGCCTAATGCGGCCGCCGTCGACGTCGCCTCGACGATCGCAAAGTACGATCTGTTGGCCATACCCGTAGTCGACGACCGCGGCAAAATGTTAGGGATCGTTACCGTAGACGATGCGATCGATGCGATCATGCCCGACGACATCGCCAAGAAGTTGCCGCGTTTACGTGCGCGACATCACTCGCATCACAGCGTCGCGTGACGGCGGAGGCGATCGTCGAGTTCACCGAGGCCCTCACGCGTATTGCGGCATCGGGTGGAGGCGCCAAGGCACTTGCGGCCTACTTAGCGCAGACGACCGGCGGCGGCGTGATGCTCGAAGATGCTCGCTGGCGCCATCTCGCGACGTCAGGAGCTGGGCCGATGCCGCCAAGCGCGCGGGGAATCGTGGAAGCCGGCGCGCCCGGTAAGGCGCTGCGCGTAGCCGCCGGCAATAATCACTACGGCTGGCTTTCTTTGTTCGGGGGGAACGCTAAAACCGATTCGGACGTGCTATTGCGACTGACCGCCGCCGTCATCGGCATCGAGCTCGCGCGAGACGTCGCGACAGTGCGCGGACAAAAGACCGATTTCTGGGCGGCACTGCTCGCCGAAGAGTTTCACGATGCCGCGGCGGCGCGGGAAGCTGCCGCAGCGCACGGCATCGTGTTGGCCTCGTCGTATCTGACGGTCGCGCTCGAGGCCGAGAACGCCGACGGACGCAGCGGAGCGGATCCCAATGCGCTGCGTTCGTTGGTCGCGGACGTCTTTCGTTGTCCCGATGGCGAGCTGGGCCTTCAAGAGTGCGGCGTGGCTTTGTTTGTTTTCGTACCGGCGAGCCGTGCGGTTGATGCCAGCAATGCGCGAACCGCGGCCGGCCTGCTGCCAAAAAATATCGCGCGCCGCAAACCGGACCTGCGGGTTTCTGGCGGCGTCGGTACGCTGGAACCATTGCTCGCACTGCGGCGCAGCGCCGCCTACGCGGAAGCCGCCCTTACGATCGGGCGGCGCGTTTACGGAAGCGGACATGTCGCTTCGTACGCGGAGCTGGGTGCGTATCCGCTCCTGTACGAGGGCGCCGACGTTCAGGCGCTGCGAGCGTTTGCTTCCGACGCGCTCGCTCCGTTGCGGCTCTACGACGAAAAACATCAAACCGAGCTCGAACGAACGCTGAAACTATATTTTAAAGTCGGACAGAACGTCAAGACCGCGGCGGAAGCGTTGAGCGTTCATCGCCACACGGTCTTCTACCGCCTGCGGCAGATCGCTGAGATCTCCGGGCGATCATTCGAAAATCCGCACGATCAACTCACGCTGCGCATGGCGGTTGCAATCGATGAACTCCACAACGCGTCCTGAGTCGCGGCGGCCTTCCGCCAAGCGCGACGTGATGAAGCTCGCGCGCGAGCGCGACGTCCGCTTCATACGGCTCGTTTTTGCCGATATCTTCGGCGTCAGCAAGAACGTTTCAATCCCCGTCGATCAACTCGAGGCGGCGCTCGACGAGCGAATCACGTTTGACGGCGGATCGATCGACGGTTTCGTGCGCGGAGAAGAACTCGATATGCTCCTGCAGCCGGATCCGGCCACATTTGCGGTTTATCCCTGGCGGGGACCGCACAACGAGGCCGAAGGGCGGTTGATCTGCGATATCGCGATGCCGGATGGCTCTCCGTTCGAAGGCTGCCCGCGCACGACGTTACGCCGTGCAATCGAGAGCGCTTCCCAGTTGCGTGGGCAGCGTATCGGGCTGGAAATCGAATTCTACCTTTTCGAACAAAAAGCCGGTGACGGCGCGTCGACTACGACTTCTGACGTCGGCTCCTACTTCGATTTCTCGGCAAACGATCGCGGCGAGCAAGCGCGTAACGCGATCGTCGCAGCACTGCGGGAAATGGGCGTACCGATCGCTTCAGCACATCACGAACATGGCGCCGGTCAACATGAGATCGACGTCGCGCACGACGATCCGCTCGCGGCCGCCGATCACACGCTGACGCTGCGGACCATTGCCAAACACGTCGCGGCGGATTATGGATTGGACGCAACGTTCATGCCCAAGCCGCTCGAGGAGTGTGCCGGAAGCGGCCTGCACGTGGATTTTCGGCTCGCGGACCAAACCGATGAGGAAACGGCGCTCTATGTCGTCGGAGGATTGCTGGCGCATGCCGCCGCAACGACGGCGATCTGCAATCCGACCGTCAACTCCTACAAGCGTTTAGTCGCGGCCTGGGACGCGCCGATTTACACGGTGTGGTCGGAGCGCAGCGCGAACGCGCTCGTGCGCGTCCCGCCGGCACAAATGCCGCCGCGCATTGAGATGCGCAGCCCCGACCCGGCGTGCAATCCGTATCTCGCGTTCGCGGTGTTGATCGGTGCCGCTGCCGACGGCATTGCGACTGGCACGCTGCCGGGTCCGGCGCTCGTCGGATCGACGTACGAGCTAACGGAACGCGAACGCCGCGAGCGCGGCATCGGCACGCTCCCCAAATCGTTGCGCCAGGCGATCGCCGAGCTCGACGCCGACACGGTCGTGCGTTCAGCCCTTGGCGATCACCTCTACCATGCGTTTCGCGACGCAAAACTCGAGGAATACGAACGCTACCGCCGCGCCGTTCACCCGTGGGAACGCGAACAGTACCTACGGTTGTATTAGCGTTCGAGGCAACAGGATAAAGACTATGGCGGATGACCGCGTGCCCCCGCCGACCTCGGTGGTCCTTGTGACCGCCATTTGGGGACTGCTGTTCCTTCCAGGGCTTTTGGGCGCGGCGCTCTCTCCAATGTTCTTTGACGCCCCCGGTTCGATGAATCACCCGGCCGCCTGGATGAACGCCTTGATCGTCGTTTCGTTTCCGTGCTTATGTATTCTGTCGATCGCGGGTTCCTGGATCGTTTGGGCGTGGCGCAGGCGCCATCCGACGCGCTTCTTCACGGGCGCGCAGATCGCGGTGGCGCTGCTTCCGTTGATTCCGGTGACGTACGTTGTGGGAGCAATGATCGTAGAAACCGCCGGCGTAATTGCCAGCGGCCAGCCGCTGGGGCTGCACAGCACGATCATCAAGCACTAGCAACGCCCTTCGACTTCGCTCGCTACGCTCGCTTCGCTCAGGGTGACAAAAGGGAGGCTTCGCGCTTGAGAATGCGCCAGGCGTGCTCGACGTCGCTGCGTTGGGTGCGTAAGTTCCCGATCGCGAGTCGAAGCGCATAGCGGCCCTCGATCTTTGTATGCGAGATAAAGACTTCGCCGGTTGCGTTGACTGCGTGCATGATCGAGGCGTTGAGCGCCTCGAGTTGCGCCTCGCCGAATCCTGACGGCGCGTAACGGAAACAGACGACCGAGAGCGGGTGCGGGGCCAGCACTTCCCAATCCGGTTCATCGCGTACCCATCTAGCAAATTGTTGGGCGAGTTCGATGTGCTCGCGCAGCCGTTGACGGATTCCGTCGGCGCCGAAATGACGCAGCACGAACCATAGTTTGAGCGCGCGAAAGCGCCGCCCCAACTGGAGGCCATAGTCCATATAGTTGATCGCATCGGCTTCGGGAGTGGCGAGGTACTCCGGTACCAGGCTGAATGCGCGACGAACGACCGCTTCGTCTCTGATGAACAGCACCGAACAATCCATCGGAACGAACATCCATTTATGCGGGTTGACCACCAGCGAATCGGCGAGTTCTACGCCGGCGAGGAGCTCGCGAAACTCCGGAATGATCGCGGCAATTCCAGCGTAGGCGGCATCGACGTGTAGCCAAATGCCGTAGTTACGGGCGATCTCGCCGATCGCCGGCAAGGGGTCGACCGACGTCGTCGACGTCGTTCCCACCGTTGCAACGATCGCGAGCGGCTGCATCCCGGCAGCTCGATCGGCTTCAATGTTTGAGGCAAGGGCGTCGGCGCGCATCCGAAACGCCGCGTCGCAGGGAACGCGTACGACGTTGCGTTGTCCGATGCCCAATGCAATGGCGGCCTTTTCAACGTGCGAGTGCGTGTGATCGGTGATGTAGACGCGCAGGCGCGGCAGCTCGCGGCCCGCCATTCCTTCTTCGCGGATGTGAAGATCGAGCGCTTCGCGCGCGGCCGCCAGCGCGGTAAAGCCGCCGATTGAAGCGGTGTCGTAAATGACGCCCATCCATCCCGGGGGCAGTCCGAGAAGTCGCGCGAGCCAACCCATCGTGACTTCCTCCAGTTCGGTCGCGGCTGGGGAAGTGCGCCACAGCATGGCTTTGACGTCGAGCGTTGCGGCTAGTGCTTCGGCGGCGATAGCGACCGGCGCCGCACTCGTTGCAAAGTACGCCAAAAAACGCGGGTGGTTCCAGTGCGTGATCGCGGGAACGATGATCTGCTCGAAATCCGCCATGATGCGCTCGAACGGCTCGCCCGATTCGGGCGCGTGCGGCGGTAATGCGGCCACGACGTCACCGGGTTTGACGTCGGGCATGACCCGATAAGACTCCGGATGCTCGAAGTAGCGCTCAATCCAGGCTGAGACTCGCCCCAGGTCATCGCGCAGCGAGCGGCTTGCATCCATGCGATGAAGTGTTAGCGCCTTAGGCGGAGAAGGCCCCTGGCATGAAATACCGGACGTACCCGAACAGCGATGTCGTCGTCAGCGAGGTCGGCTTCGGCCTTTGGACTACTTCGACCGGCTGGTGGGGTGAAAAGAGCGATGACGATGCGGTCGCGATGCTGCGCGCCGCTCACGATCTCGGCATCACGCTCTACGACGCCGCCGACACCTACGGTAACGGCCGTAGCGAGGAACAACTCGCTGCAGCGTTTGCCGAACGTCGCGACCGCGTCGTGTACGCGACGAAGTTTGGATACGATTTCTCCAACAGCGGTGATTCGCGCCGAGGACAATCCGAACTGCGGCAAGATTTCTCGACGGCCTTCGTTCGCCGTGCCCTAGAAGCGTCTCTGCGCCGCCTGCATACCGATTACATCGACATCTATCAGATGCACAACGCGCGTATGGCGCAAATCGAAGACGACGCCCTGTGGGAGCTGCTCGAGTCGTTTAAGAGCGAGGGCAAGATTCGCACGTACGGCGTCGCGCTCGGGCCGGCAATCGGCTGGCTCTTCGAAGGCATTGATGCCGTCCGCCGTCGCAACGTGGCGACGCTGCAGATCATCTGGAACGTGCTCGAACAGTATCCTGGAAACGAGCAGATCCGTGCGGCCAAAGAAAACGGCGCGGACACGGGCTTCATGATTCGCGTTCCGCATTCCAGCGGAATGTTGGAGGGGCGCTATACCGCCGACACGACGTTTCCCGAGAACGATCATCGGCGCCATCGTCCGCGTGAATGGCTCATCAACGGCATTCAAAAAGTTGCGCAATTGCGGTTCCTGGAGCGTACGGATCGCACGCTGGGGCAGGCCGCAATCGCGTGGCTGCTGGGCGAACCGCGCGTTATGACGGTTCTCCCCAACATCTACGATCGCGAGCAGCTCGCGGAGTTCGCTGCGGCGCCCGATGCGCCGGGGCTCACGGCGGACGAAACGGCGCGCATCGCGGCGCTGTATGCAGAGAACTTCGGCGTCGACGAGCCGCCGATGGCCTTCAAAGGCAGCATGTCCAGGGACGAGCCAGTCCTGAGCGGAGCCCTGAGCGGAGACAAAGGATGAAACTCGAGCACGTCACCACACCGCATGCTCCCCAGCCGATCGGTCCCTATAGCCAAGCGGTCGCGTGTGGGAACGAGCTCTACTGCAGCGGTCAGATTCCGCTCGATCCGCAGACCGGCGAGATGGTCGAGGGCGACGCCGCCGTTCAAGCCGAACGGGTGATCGAAAATCTCGGCGCGGTTCTTTGCGCCGCCGGCTACGAATTCGCCAACGTCGTGAAAACGACGATTTACCTCGTCGACATGCGCGATTTTCCGCCGGTCAACAGAGTCTATGAGAAATACTTCGGAGCGACCAAGCCGGCGCGCTCGACGGTCGCCGTCGCCGCACTCCCACGTGGAGCTCGCGTAGAGATCGACTGTATCGCCCGAGACTGATGTGGCTCCGCTTTATCAGAGCGCCATCCCACTATTGAGGTGAGGTAGCCGGACCTACAATCAACCGCTCTGATTCTTCCTTTGCGATCGCAGCGACGTCCGGATCGAGCGATGCTTGCGCGGCTTTGAGTTCTTCCATCGCGAGCGCTCGCTGGCCCTGCGCCACATACGCGCGTGCCAATAAATAGCGTACGCGACCGTCGTACGGCGCCGCGGCGACGCCTTTGAGGAGCGCAGCCTGTGCGAGCGGATACAGCCCGTTGTGCTCGTAGTCGATCCCTAGGTTCACGTACGATTCGGGAACATACGGGTTGACCGCGATCGCTTGAACGTAGTAGCTCACGGCGCGTTTCCAGTCGCCGCCTATGTCGGCCAGATAGCCAAAGTTGACGATCGCCTCGGGACGCTCCGGTTCTAGACGGTGTGCCCGTTTAAACTCATCGAGCGCATTTCCGAGCGTTCCCTCCTGAATCCACGCGACGCCCAAATTATCGTGACATGCATAGTTGACCGGATCGATGTTGAGGCAGTCATTGAGATAGCGGACGGCCGTAGCGTGGTCGCGGAGGTCCAAATACGCCATCGCTAAGCCGTTGAGCGCGGCAATCGATTGTCCGTCGCTATCGAGCGCGCGCCGGAAGTAAAGAATCGCCTCGTTTGGACGATGCAGCGTGCCGTAGATTTCCCCCAGCTCTTCCTGGGTATCGGAGTCGGTCGGATTCGCGTCCGCGGCCCGCACCATCTGCGCTTCGTACTGCCGCAGGTCACCCTTGCGAAGATGCAGCAGCACGAGATCTCGAATTGAATCGGTTCCGGGAAGCGCGCTCTCGAACTGCGCGATGGCGCCATCGATGCGATTCTGTGTGGCATACACCACGCCGAGGCGATTGTGCGTCTCCTTATCGTGCGGGTTGCGGGCGAGCAGCTGCTCGTAGACCGCTTCCGCGCGGTCGAAACGGCCCTGGCGATAATAAAGGTCCCCGAGGAAGCGCGCCGCGTCCGTGGCCGCCGGGTGCGTTGCAACGAAATCGGCCAGCTGGATCACCGCCTCGTCCATCTGCCCGGCTGCAATCAGCTCGCGCGCGTACGTAATCGCCGCCCGTTGATCCGCAGCCGCGTGAGCCTCGGCCGGAATTAGGATATTCGCGGCCGGTTGCGCTCCGGCGGGAGCGCCAAGCATCGCCGCTACCGGCGGAACCAGCAGCAGGAAGGCGAGGAGCGTACATCGGGTCATGGCAGGTACCTCAACCCTACTATAGCGCACGGCTGGAGGATGGCGTGACGACGGCGGGGTCACCGGCCTAATGCACCAGGGGAAGAACGTTGCTCGGCGTCAGCGGATAGAAGGCCATCGCGATCAGCGCGACCGCACAGATGCCGACGCTCGCCCATGCCAAGGGAACGAAGGGGCGGAAGTCGTGGACGCGTTCGCCTTCGGGCCGTTCGTACATCAGGCGGATGACCTTCGCGTAGGCGTAGAGCGAGATCGCAGTTCCGACGATTAGCAGAGCGGCCAGCGCCAGATAGCCACTCGCAACGCCGGTGGCGAGAATCAAAATTTTCCCCAAAAATCCGGCGGTCGGCGGTAAGCCAGCCAGAGCAAGCAAGAAGATCGTCATCGCGGCGGCAAGCCACGGGCGGCGGCGCCCCAAACCGTGGTAGCTGCTCAACTGCGATCCTTCTTCGCCTTCCCCGGAGATTGCCGCAGCAACGGCAAACGCGCCCAGATTCATGAACGCATACGCCGCCAGATAGTAGACCGCGTACCGTAACCCCAGCGGAGTCGTCCCCGCGAGCGCGACAAGAATGTAGCCGACTTGCGCAATCCCGGAATAACCTAGCAGTCTTTTGAGGTCGTGCTGCGCCAGCATGCCGACGTTGCCGACGATCATCGAGATTCCGGCAACGACCCAGACCGGCAGCAGAAGCTTTTCACCGATGCCGCCCGGCAGTGCCGCGTAAATGAACCGCGCAAAGACCGCTAACGCACCGGCTTTGGTTGCAACGCTCATGAAGGCCGTCACGGGGAGCGGCGCTCCTTCGAAGACGTCCGGCGTCCAGGTATGGAACGGTACCAAACTCAGCTTAAAAACAAGCCCGATGAGAAACATACCGGAGCCGGCCCAGAAGAGTGGATTCCCCACGAGCGACGGGTTGACGAAGGCGGAGAGCATCACGCTTCCGGTCGCGCCGAAGAGCAGCGCCGCGCCGAACAGTAAGAATCCGGTCGCGGTCGAACTCAAAATTAAATACTTCAAAGCCGACTCGCGAGCCGTTTTACGATCCGCCGTCGCGCACAAGGCGTACAGCCCCAGCGAAAGCAGCTCGAGCCCCAGAAAGATCATCAAGAGGTTCGCCGCACCGGCCATGAGCATCGCGCCGCACGCGCTCCACAGCATGATCGAGCTGGCTCCCGCAATGCGTTGCGCGGGACCACCGGTGGCGTACAGGATGAGCGAACCGGCAGCCGCGATCAAGATTATCTCTTCAAAGACCGTCGTAAAACCGCCGGTCATGAAACCGCCGAAGAATGCATCGAAATTGTGGCCGAACTGTCGCGCGGCCAGGACGCCGGCGGCAATCACGCCCGCCAGGCCGATTCCGATCAAAAGATAACGCAACTCGCGACGGCCGGAGAATAAATCAACGATCAGCACGGCGAGCCCAGCGACCGCAACGACGCCGACCGGAAGGATCGCGGCCCAGTCGGCGCTGGTGAACGGCATCATGGGTGCAGCAACGGTGCCGGATAGACGCCGACGATCAGGAGTGCGGCCAGCAACGGGGCAACGGCCAGACCTTCCAGCCAAGTAAGATCGGAGCGAACCGGTACGTCGGCGACCGGCGGACCGTTCATGATGTCCTGATACAAGCGCAACATGTACGCCGAAGCGAGGACGATCGCGACGAGCGCCACGATCACCGGCCAAACGTATCCCGCCTGATAAACGCCGATCAGAATCACGAGCTCACCAACGAATCCGGCCAGCCCTGGAAGCCCTAACGCCGCAAGGGCCGCAATGCACAACGCGCCGGCCAGACGCGGATTCTTCGATCCCAGGCCGCAAAGCCGCGGCAGCATTCGCGTGTCTTCGCGCTCTTCAACGTAGCCCAGCACCAAAAAAAGCGCCGCCGAGAACAGCCCGTGCGCAATGATGTAGACGAGCGCGCCTTCCAATGCAATGCGATTCCCCGAAGCGATTGCCAGCACGATCAAACCGAGATGCGACAGAGACGAATAGGCCACGACGCGCTTGGCGTCGGTTTGGACGAGTGCAATCACCGCGCCGTAGATCAGCGAGATGGCGCCGAGTATCATCAACGGAAGCGCGTACTCGTGTACGTAGGCAGGCAAGAGCGTCAGGGCGATCCCCAGGAATCCGTAGAGGCCGGCTTTGGACTGCACGGCGGAGACGACCGCGACCATCGGCGAGGGCAATCCACTGTAGGTGGGCGGCATCCACGTATGAAGCGGCCACACCGGCGTTTTCACCAAAAACGCAAACGCGAATCCGGCGTAAATCCACGGCGCCCAGCCGCCGGCAAGCTGCGCCCCCGCGCGCCCGATGACGTCGGTCGAGCCGTAGATCACGCCAAAGGCCGCGGTCGCCAGCAACAGCGTCAATCCGCCCGCAAAGTTATAGATGAAGTAACGCCAGGCAGTGGCCGGATGCTCGCCCCATCCGATCAGCACGAAGAAGACTGGTACGAGCATGAGATCCCAGAACAGTGCGAAGACGAGGAGGTCGCGTGCGAGAAAGAGCCCGAGCATCGTTCCCTCGAGCATGAGCATCAGCGCGATGAAGTCACGGGTGCGCGGAACTCTGCTGACGGCAATCGCGCAAGCGCTGCAGATCGCAAGCAGCAGCGCAATCCAAAACGAAATCGGCGTCGCCCCGAAGTGGAACGCCGCTTGGAACGGTCGCGAAAGCCAGTGAAAGCTCCACTCGCGCGTGCCCGATGCCAGCAGCATCGCGAACGTTGCACCGGCGATCAGCGTGCCAATCGCGCGCGAGAGCATCCGATCCTCGCGCGGGAACGCGAAGAGCAAGGCGCCGGCGACGATCGGGAGGAGAATTGTTACGAGAACGAGCGACATCTATCGAACTCCGCCCGCCAATGCGTAATACAGAATGAAACACGCCGCCCCGAAGACGAGGATTAGAGCATATGCGCGTACCAGGCCCGTCTGAAACGATCGCACCACCGCTCCGAGCCAGCGCGCCCAAAAGACGAGGTCTCGCACCGCTCCGTCGACCACTCGCGGGTCCAGCACGCGACCGCCGACGACGCCAAGGAACTGTGCGGGGCGGACGAATATCAAGTCGATCGCTGCATCGAAATAAAAGAGATTGACGAGCACCGCCGGCATGCGACGCGTCTCGCCTTGCAGACGTTCGACCGCGCCGGCTTGCGCGTCCCGCGTCGCGTACCGTTGCCATGCGATAACGAATCCGATCAGCACGGCGACGAACACGATCGCGGACGTCAGCCCTTCGGAAATCCCCGCAGCGGACGGCACCATTTGCTGCCCGAACAACGGCGCGAAGAATCGAGCCCAGGGCGAGTTTTCGCCGCCATACATCAGCGCGGCACCGATCGCAACGCTCGGCACGACCAAAATCGCGACTGGTGCGTTCATGATCCACGCCGGCGCCTGACCGGAATGTGCACCGGGCTCCTCGTCGCCGCGATACTCACCCAAGAACGCGATGAAAAGCAGCCGGAACATGTAGTAAGCCGTGATTCCGGCTGTCACGATTCCAACCGCGTACAGCCAGGGATGTCCGTGCTGCAAAGCGCCATAGATGATCTGATCCTTCGAAAAGAACCCGCTGAACATCGGCACGCCGCATATCGAAAGCACGGCGGTTAGCATTACCCAGAATGCAAAGGGCATTCGCTTCCATAGCCCGCCCATTTTACGAATGTCCTGCTCGTTGGCGAGCGCGTGAATCACCAGACCGGCACCAAGAAAGAGTTGCGCCTTGAAGAATGCGTGTGTGAAGAAGTGCGCGATTCCACCCTCGTACGCGCCGACGCCGACGCCCATGATCATGTAGCCGATCTGCGACATCGTCGAGTATGCGAGGACGCGCTTGATGTCCCATTGCGCCGTCCCAAGCACGGCGCCTAGCAGCGCGGTCAGACCGCCGATCGTTCCGACCAGCATTTGCGCGCCGGCGCTGCCATCCCAGAGCGGTGCGCAGCGCGCGACGAGATATACACCCGCCGTAACCATCGTCGCGGCGTGAATCAAAGCGGAGACCGGGGTCGGCCCTTCCATCGCATCCGGAAGCCACGTGTGGAGAGGAACTTGCGCCGACTTCGCAGCCGCGCCGATGAAGAGCGCGAGGCAGATCGCAAAAAGCAAACCGGCGCCATACGCCCCCGTTGCCGCAAACGCATCGCCGAAGCCGATCGAATGCACGTTGGCCACGATCAAAAAGATCGCGAACATCATGCCGACGTCGCCGACGACGTTGATCACGAAGGCTTTGCGCGCCGCCGCCACCGCCGTCGGGCGCTCGAACCAAAAACCGATCAGGAAGTACGAAGCCAGACCTACGAGTCCCCAGCCAACGAGCAGACCAACGAAGTTGTCCGACAGTACGAGCGTGAGCATCGCAAAGACGAAGAAGCCCATGTAGGCAAAGAATCGTGCAAAGGCGGGATCGCCGTCCATGTAGCCGATCGAGTAGAACACGATCAGGAATCCCACGCCGGTGATGATGAACGTCCACAGGAGCGAGAGTGGGTCGAGCAAGAGCCCGAAATCGAATCCCGGCATCCACGAAAAGAGTGGCTGATGCGCGCCCAACGCCCCGCCGGCGTTCTGCGTTGCAGCCGCCCACGACAGCACTGCCAGTACGAACGCCGCGCCGACGAGTGCGGAGACGAGCCATCCCGCCAGCGCGCGCAGCTGCGGCCCAAAGGCCCAGCAAATCACCGCGCCCGCAAGCGGCAGCAGCCACAACGTCAGCAACAGCGGATACGAGCCCGTCACCCCAAGCGTATGGTGAATCATCCCTTGAGCGCTCTCACGTCGTCGACGTCGACGTACTTCTCGGGCCTGAACGTGGTGACGATGATCGCAAGGCCGATTGCGGCTTCGGCTGCAGCTACGGTGATCACGAGGAAGGCGAAAATCTGACCGGAGTTTTGCAGCCAGGCGCGGGCGAACGCGATGAGCAGCAAGTTGGCAGCGTTGAACATCAGCTCGATGCTCATCAGCATGATCAGCGGATTACGCCGTACGATGACGCCCAGGACGCCGATGAAGAACATCACGGATGCAAGGGCGACGTAGTCGCCGATGGGAGCCGCCATCATCCCTCGCCCTCGCGAAGGATCGCCTCGCGCATCGCACGCTCGACCTTAGCTTCGTGGGGCGGTGAGGGAGCGCGCATCTGCTCGCCGCCCAGCGTTATGACGCCGATGACCGCGACCATCAAGATCAACGCCGTGACTTCGAACGGCAGCAGCTGCACCGTAAATAGCGCCTTGCCGAAATCGGCGATGCTGCCGAAGACTCCCGCGTTACCGACGGCTCCCGCACGGGGAGGCGTTAGGGCGGGCGCGCGAACGAGCGCATAGGTGAGAAAGACGAAGGCTGCCGCGACGATGATTCCGGCCGGCATCCAAATCTTGGGCAGACGATTCGGCCCCGCGGCGAAGGGCGCCGTGCCACTGCTGAGCAGCGCGATGACGAAAACGAAGAGCACTAAGATTGCGCCGGAATACACGATGATCTGGATTACGGCCAAGAACTCCGCCGACAGCGTCAAGTACAGGACCGCGAGCGCCGCAAAATTAAGGAGCAGCGCGACGACGCTGTAGACCGGCTTGCGCGCCGCGATCGTCCAGACGGCGCTGGCGATGAGAATCGTTCCGACCAGCCAAAACGCAATCATCGTTCGTCCGCCGAACGAAGGAGCGTCAAACCCTTGCGTTGCGTTTTGAGAATTTCCCCGCGCCACGTTGCGTCGTAACCGTGCTCGACGTCGGTGGTCGCTTTGACTTCGGCGACGCGCCCAAGATCGCCGGGGATGCCGCCAGGCCGTTCGTTCGGCGGTACGCCGACCCCGGCCGCACCGGGAACCAGCAGCCGGTCCTTGTCGTAGATAAACGAACCGCGACGATAATCCGCCATTTCAAAACGGGGCGTGAGAACGATCGCGTCGGTCGGACACGCCTCCTCGCACATTCCACAGAAGATGCAGCGCAGCTCGTCGATCTCGTAGCGAGCCGCATAGCGCTCCCCCGGCGAACGACGGTCCGCCGGTGAGTTCTCGGCCCCGATCACGGTGATCGCGTTGGCGGGGCAGACGCTCGAGCAGAGCTCGCACCCGATGCACCGCTCTTTACCGTCCTCGTAGCGACGCAGCTCGTGCAGACCGTGAAACCGCGGCGCGTGTTGTTTCTTTACCGAAGGATACTGAATCGTCGGCCGCCGCCGAAACATGAAGCCGAAAGTGATCGACAATCCCTTCAGGATCGCGACGATGTTGTAGAGACGCTTTTGCGACGCCATCGAATCTATCCCTTGTAGGCCACGACGACGGCCGTTACGATGAGGTTGAGCGTTGCAACCGGCAACAGCACTTTCCAACCGAAGGCCATCAGACGATCGTAGCGCAGACGCGGCAGCGTGGCGCGCAGCCATATGTAGAAAAACATGAAACAGGCGACCTTCAGGACGAACCAAACCACGCCGGGTATCGCGGTCAAAGCGAACGGCGCATTCCATCCGCCGAAGAACAGGAGCGTCGCGATGCACGAGACCGTCAGCATGTTGACGTACTCGGCGATGAAAAACAACCCAAACCGAAGGCCCGAGTACTCGGTGTGGAATCCCGCGACCAGCTCGGTTTCGGCTTCGACGAGATCGAACGGCGCGCGATTCGTCTCTGCCACGGCGGTTATCACGTAGATCACGCACCCCACGAACTGCGGCAAGACGAACCACCACCGGGCTTGCGCGTTAACGATGCCGTCCAACGACGTCGTGCCGGCCAGAATCAACACGCCGATCAACGACAACGACATCGCAAGCTCGTAACTAATCATCTGGGCGGTCGAACGAACGCTGCCCAAGAGCGGATACTTCGAACCGGAGGCCCACCCACCCAAGCAAATACCGTACACGCCGAGCGAGCCGATGGCCAGAATCAAAAGGATTCCGGCGTTGACGTTGCCGATCGCCCACGTGCCCGATGACGAAGCGCCGAACGGAATAACGGCATAGACCGAAAACGCCGTCAGCAGCGAAATAAACGGCGCGAGCTTATAGATCAGGCGGTCGGCGGTCTCCGGCGTGAGATCTTCCTTGAGCATCAGCTTCGCGGCATCGGCCGCAGGCTGCAGCAAACCCCAGGGCCCAACGCGGTTGGGGCCCGGCCGCAGCTGCATCCAGCCCAACACCTTCCGCTCTACGAGCATGGCGTACGCGAACGACGTGACGACGACGAAGAGCAGAATCACCGATTTGATCAGAATCACGAGCCACAAGGGCATAAACTACGCCCTCATTCCGGCCATCAAGGGATCGTGGAGCCAGGTGCCTCCACCGGAGAGGATCGTGCGCCCTTCGACAACGCCGTTTCGCGGCGCGGTAGATGCGAAGCGCTCGTCACCGAACGTGAAGTCTGTCGGGACTTTGGCGATATTGGCGATGACCGCCCGATCGATTTCTTCGAGCGACGGCATCGTCACACCCAACTGATCGGCCAGTCCGCACAGCATTTCGAAATCGGAACGAACGAACTCGGGCGATTGCAACGACGGGTTGACCGGCAAAAGCTCTCCGCTGAGATTGGTGGTCGTCCCGTGTTTCTCGAAAGCGCCCATGGCGGGCAACACCAGCGTCGCGAGGGAGGCCGTCTCGGTCATGAAGAGCTCGCTGACCACCACGAATGGAACGGCGTCGAGTGCTTCGCAAACGGCCGTCGGATGCGCACCGTTCCGAGCCGGATTTGCGCCAAAGATCGAAAGCACGCTCAAATTGCCGGTCTTGCCGCGGTCGAGCATCGCGTATGTGTCCAATCCAGGCGGAACCGGCGCATACCCGGGACCGACGCTTGGAAGCATGCCCATGGCTTCGGCTCCGCGCGCGTTGCCCTGTTCGCTCGCGATCAACGTCGAGAGTTCCGTGACGTCGGCGAACGCGGCAGCATAACTCTTTCCGATGCCCAAATCAACGCCGTCCCAAATCAGCGCCACGCGCGTCGCCTCGCCGGCAGCCGCACGCGCCTCCTGCGCGCTTTGCGCGTACACGAGGCGCGCACCATTTTGCAGCGCCGCTTTGCGAACCCGCAGCCACAGCACGGGAGCACGCTCGACCAGCGACGCGCCGACGATTGCAATCACTTGCGCGCCGTCGATGGCGGCAAGCGGTGCGCCGTACGCGCCGGGCGATGCCTGACGCTGCAGGCCGGCGCGCCAATCGAGATTCTTGACGCTCAGACGTCGAAAGACGTGCTGCAGCGCAAACGCTTCTTCATTCGTCAGCCGCCCGCCCCCGATCGCGCCGACGCTGGCCGGGCCGCGATCTTCGAGCGCGTCTCGAATGGCCTTCGCCCAGAGAATCAACGCGTCGTCCCATCCGATCTGCACGAATCCGCCGCCCTTACGGTAGAGCGGTTGCATCAGGCGTTCGGGCGATTCGTAAAAGCCGACGTTGTAGCGACCGCGGTCGCAGAGCCAACCGCCGGAGATCTGGTCGTCTTCTACGAGCATGGTCCGCAACAGCTTGCCGTATCGGACGTCGGCAAACTGCTGACAGCCCACCGCGCACTGCGTACAGGTCGTCTGCGTCCGGTTCAGATCCCAAGGACGTGACTTAAACCGGTACGTCTTCGACGTCAACGCGCCGACGGGACACAGTTCGGTGACGTTTCCGGTGAAGTTGTGGCGGTACGGCCGGTTCGTCGCGGTCGCAATGATGTCGTGCGCGCCGCGGTCTTTGACAACGAGCTGACGCTGGTCGGCAATGAGGTCGTCAAATCGCACGCACCGCTGGCAAACGATACAGCGCTCTTCGTCCAGCACGATCGTCGGTCCGAGGTCCACAGCCTTGGGCTTGGAGAGTTTTGAATCGGCGACGTCGGACGTTCCGCGCGCGTACGCCATCGCATAATCCTGCAAGTCGCATTCACCGCCCTTATCGCAGATCGGACAGTCCAACGGATGGTTGACGAGGAAGAGCTCGAGAACCACCGCGCGGGCAGCTTCGACCCGCTCGCCTCGCGTGCGAACCACCATGCCATCCGCGACGGCGGTATTGCAGGCGATTTGGAGTTTGGGCATCCCTTCGATCTCGACCACGCAGATGCGGCAGAGTCCGGCCGGTCCCAACTTCGTGTGATAGCAGTAGATCGGAATCTCTTGCTTGACGGTCTTGGCGGCTTCGACCAGCAACGTTTCTTTGGGAACGCTCACGGGCACCCCGTCGATGGTAAGGTTTACCATTGCCGACCCGCTTCGGCCGCAACCCGCGATTTGAACTGATCCGGAAAGCGCAACATCACGGATTTGAGGAACGGCTCGATGGAGTCGCCCAGCGCGCACAAATTCAGCCCCGTAATCGAGCCCGAAACGCGCAGCAGCATCTCATAATCGCCCGGAATTCCTCGACCTTGCACGAGCCGTTCGAGGACGCGCTCCATCCAACTGCCGCCCTCGCGACAGGGCGTGCATTGCCCGCACGACTCATGCGCGAAGAACCGCACGAGGTTGTAAGCCGCGTTTACAAAGTCGGTCGAATCGTCGAAGACCACGAAGCCGCCTGAGCCCAGCATAGAACCCGCCTTCGTCATGCTCTCGTAATCGTATGGCAAGTTCAAATGCTCTTCGAAGATGCACGCGGACGAGCCGCCTCCCGGCTGCACCGCCATGAATTTTCGGCCGGGGCGCAGTCCACCGGCGAGCTCGATGATCTCGCGCACGGTCGTACCGAGCGCGACCTCATAGTTACCAGGATTGCGGACGTGACCGGAAACGGAGACGATCTTATAACCTTTGCTTCGCTCGGTGCCCACCGAGGCAAACCATTGCGCGCCGCGTTCGAGAATCGGAACCAAATAGGCCAGCGTTTCGACGTTGTTCACGACCGTCGGCATTCCGTAGAGTCCTTCAACGGCAGGGAACGGCGGCTTCAACCGCGGCTCACCCCGCTTGCCTTCAAGCGAATTGAGCAGACCAGTTTCCTCGCCGCAGATATACGCGCCGGCTCCGCGATGTACGGTAATTTCCAAATCGTATACGCCACCGAAGATGCTCCGACCCAGATACCCGGCGTTTCGCGCCTCTTCAAGGGCGGCGCAAAAAATCTCGTAACCGCGCTTGAATTCGCCGCGAATATAGATGAACGCATGGTGACATGCGATGCCGTAGGCGCCGATCAGCATGCCTTCGAGCACTAAATGCGGTGCGTCTTCGAGCAGCATGTGGTCCTTGAACGTACCGGGCTCCGCCTCGTCGCAGTTGCAGACCAAATAACGCAACTGCTTGTCGGAAGGGAGAAAAGACCATTTTCTGGCCGTCGGGAAAGCGGCACCCCCACGGCCGCGCAAGCCGGATTTCTCGGCAAGGTCCAGCACGTCGCTTGGCTGCAGCTCGCGAACGACGCGCTCCCACTGCTTATAGCCGCCGCGCTGCCGGTACGCTCCGATGCCTCGCATATCGACTTCGCCGATACCAGCGGTTAGAATTTTAGTGACCGGCATGGTTCGTCCGTTCATCGATCGTTTCGACGAGCGCTCGCGCTTCGACCACCGCGCGCTCGGTCGTCTTCCCAAAGAGGTATACGTCGCGATTGATAAGGTGGTCGAGCATGATCGTACCGCTCTCGTCACCGATGCCGCCCGGGTTGTTCGGATCCTCGACTTCCACCGCACCTTGCGATTTTTGGCCGAATGCAATTTGCGCGTCGGCGGCAATGCTCCAGGTCCGCCCAGGCACGTCGGTCTGCGCCATCGGCGCGACGCCGTACTCACCGGCGCGCATGGCGGCCAGCATTTCGTCGATCTTTTGGGGTATCAAGTCGTAGGCGAACTCGAGGTTTACTTCCATGCAGGTCGCCCGATCGCAGGCCGCGAGGCACTCGACTTCCTCGTATGAAAAGAGTCCGTCATCAGTTGTTTGTAAGTGTCCGATCCCGAGCTTCTCGCGAAAGTACGCCATGATATCTTCCGCGCCGTTGATCGTGCACGCGAGCCCGCGGCAAACTTGCAACATGTATTTGCCGACCGGACGCCGATAGAACAACGTGTAAAATGAAACCGCACCCTCGACTTCGGCGGGCGTGATCTCGAGCATCTCCGCTGTCGCAGCCATTGCCTCGCCGCTCACATATCCTTCGTGCTCCTGAAACAGATGCACGATTGGCAGCAGCGCCGATCGCTTTTGCTCGTACCGCGCCATCAGCTCGGAACATTTCGGAGCGAGCCGCTCGAGCAATGCCGGAAAGTTCTTCTCGCGCTCAGTCATGCGGCGGTGCTTCCGGCTTCGACGCTCGCCGGCCATCAAGCGTCGAACGTCCCGCAGAACTTTCCGTCACTGCTCTCGCTAAGAAATTTGCACCATCCCATTTCTCGATCGATGACTGGCAACTGAGGTCGCGCAGTACGGTAGTGAGGGGCGTGTAAAGGTTCGTGACCGAGCGGCAACAGATCATCGGTCGACTTCCCCGAACACCGGGTCGAGCGAGCCGATCATGACGACGAGGTCGGCGATCAGGTTTCCTGGAGCGATTCCTTTGAGCGCCTGGAGATTGTACATGCTGGGCGGGCGCGTGCGAACGCGATACGGGCGGTTCTCCCCGTTGCTGACGATGTAGTAGGCGAGCTCGCCACGCGGCGATTCGATCGATTGATAGACGTCGCCGGGCGGCACGCGAAAGCCCTCGCTGATGAGCTTGAAGTGGTGAATCAACGCCTCCATCGAGAGCGCGATCGTTTCTTTCGGAGGCAGTGCGACTTTCGGATCGTCGATCATCACCGGGCCGGGTGTGTTGAGGCGCTGACGAGCTTGCCGAACGATGCGCATCGATTGCTCCATCTCATCGAGTCGCACCAAGAAGCGCGCGTAGGCGTCGCCTTCGTTGCGCGCCGGGATGTCGAAATCGTACGTCTCGTATCCGCTGTACGGAAACGCCTTGCGCACGTCGTACGCAATGCCGCTCGCTCGCAGGCTCGGGCCCGTCACGTTCCATTGTACGGCGTCCTCGGGCGACAGAACGCCGACGTCAATGGTACGATCTTGGAAAATCGGGTTGGCTTGCAGTAAGCCGCGCAACTCGCGCAGGCGACGGGGGAATTTCTCTATCAGCGCATCGAGCTTGCTTAGGTAGCCGTCGGGAAGGTCACCGTTGAGCCCGCCGACGCGCATGTAGTTCGGATGCATCCGCGCGCCGCCGTTGGCTTCTTGCAAGTCCAGGATGTTTTCGCGCAAATCGAAGCAGTAGAAAAATACTGAGATCGCACCCAGATCGATGGCATGTGTGCCCAGCCAGACGCAGTGCGAGGCGATGCGAGTCAGCTCCATTTCGAGGACGCGAATAACTTGCGCCCGCGGCGGAATGCGATCGGTGATGCCAAGGAGCTTCTCCACGGCCAACGAGTAGCACAGCGCGTTCGACGATGGCGCGAGGTAATCCATGCGCTCGATCACGGTCTGAGCTTGCGTCCAAAATAATCCTTCGGCGGTCTTCTCGATGCCGGTGTGGAGGTATCCGATCTCGGGCTCGGCTTTCACGACGCTTTCGCCGTCGATCTCCAGCACGATTTGCAGCACGCCGTGCGTCGACGGATGCTGCGGGCCCATCGAGAGCACCATCGTATTGCCGCTCTGGCTGACGATCTCGGGGGCAGGCATCGCCGGGGTCGTCATGACTCGCGTGCTCGCTTCACTTGTTCTTGCAGCGCTTCCAGCGTGCGTCCGGACGGCGGCGTGCCGGCGACGACGTTGCTCTTGTTGGCGAAGGCCGGCCGGGGAGAACGTTCGCGCGCGGGGCCGCGCATTGGGTAATCTTTGCGCAGCGGATGCCCTTCCCAGTCGTGCGGCATTTGAATGCGCCGCAGATCGGCGTGCCCTTCGAAAACGAGCCCAAACAAATCGTACACCTCGCGCTCGGCCCAGTCCGCCGATCTCCAGAGATCCATGACCGACGGCAGGCGTTCGTTCTCCTCGACGCCGCACAGCACGCGCAGCCTCGCCGGAGCGCCGATCTCCTTGACGCCGGCGCGCTTGGGAGCCAGCTTCAACAAATGGTATACGACGTCGAAGCGCGGCGAACGCTGCAGATAATCGACCGCGCCAAGATCGAGCAGCATCGCGTACCCATCGCGTTTGAGCGATTCCAAGCGCGCGCGCAGCTCGCTGGGGGCAACTCGTTCGATGACCGCGTCGTCGATCGCCGGACGTAGGCTCGGCGGATCGATCGCGGAGCCGGCGATCGGCGGTGTTTGCGTGCTAGGCATGACGGATTCTAATAGGTGACGACTTAGGCCGAAGCGACGATCCCGCCGCGGCCGCCTTCGCGAATCTGCTGCTGAATCAGGTTCACCGCGTAGAGCAGACCATCGGGGGTCGGCGGACACCCAGGCACGTAGACGTCGACCGGAATGATCGTGTCGACGCCTTGAATGATGGCATAGTTGTCGAAGATGCCGCCCGAGCTGGCGCACGCACCCATCGAAATGACCCATTTAGGATCGGCCATCTGATCGTAGAGCCGCTTCACGACCGGTCCCATCTTCTGAGCTACGCGACCCGAAACGATCATCAAGTCGGCTTGACGAGGTGAGCTGCGAAAGACTTCTGAGCCGAGACGCGCGATGTCGTACTCCGACGACGTCACCGTCATCATCTCGATCGCGCAGCAAGCTAGTCCCATCGTGAGCGGCCAGACGGACGAGCTCTGCGCCCAGCGCGCGACCTCATCGACCCGCGCGAGCATAAACTGTCCGGGACCTAGCGCCATACGAAGCCACCCTTCTTCCACACGTAGGCATACCCGATCGCAAGCACGATGATGAAGACGACCATTTCGAGCAAGCCAAAGACGCGCAGGGCGTGCATTTGCACGGCCCACGGATAAAATGAGGCGGCTTCGACGTCGAAAATCACAAAAAGCATCGCGACGAGATAGAATCGCACGGGAAAACGCCCCGCGACGGGAGAGGTCGGCTCGACGCCGCACTCGTACGCTTCACGTTTATGCGCATTTGGCTTCGCCCGCGCCAACAGGCCCGGCAGAACGGTGAAAAACAGTGCGGCCGCTACCGCTACGCCGAGATAGATTGCGACCGGACCGTACGGAGTCATGGCTTGTGAAAGTTTTCACAAGCTCTACTTCATACCTGTTCTCGCCCACATTGGCCCCGGATTATAAGCTTCTTGGACTGGGGGGACGCGGCCGGGTTCAGCCCGTACACTCGGGCATGCGGTACGCCGTTTTAGGAATGCTTCTGCTCTTTGCCCTAGGCGACGGCTGCTCGCCTCCGCCAAACGTCGTAGGCGTCCAAGATTACGGGCGCGTCGCGGGGCGCGTGCTCGATGCGATGACAAATCGCCCGGTTTCCAACGCGGTCGTCTCGGTCGGTTCACTTTACACGGCTCGGGCCGACGTGAACGGCGGGTTCATTCTGCGAACCGTTGCCGGCGATCAGACCGTGACCGCACGAGCCGCCGGATACAGCACGGCAACGGCCGATACGACGATCGCTAAAGACGCGACGGTCTCAATCGGTTACATTCGTTTGGTTCCGCTGACGAGTCCGCAAGGACAGCCGACACTGGCGCCGCCCGCCACGCCGACACCCTTTGCATCGGCGACCCCCAGCACGGCAGCAAGCACAATGCCGCTGGTTAGCGCCTCGCCGCTGCCGACTGCCTCGGCGACGCCTTAACTCAAGCGGAGCGTGGCTAGGTCGAGGTCGTACTCGATCGATCGATAGATGTTGTCGGGGATCTCGCCGGCGCGGCGCATCGCCAGGATGGCTTGACGTTCTGCCGCCAGCGCCTCCTTCTGCAGGTTTCGATCGATCCGGCTCTCTTTTTCCTCGAGCGCTTGGTCTTTGTCGGCCTTGCCGCGGAGCACGTCGATGCGTTGCCGATATTCGAGGAGAACCCGGTCGGCAATCTCGCGCTCCAACGGACCGCTCCGTCGCGCTTCCTCCCGGCGCAAGCGCTCGATGCCCGCCTCCAACGCTCGAATGCGCAGCCCCGTTTCGCGGCGATGACTGCGGCTCGTCTCGGTGACGCCGAGCCACTCGATCAGCGGCCTGAGCGTCAATCCTTGCAGCACCAGCGTCACGAAGATCACGCAGACGGTGAAGAAAATCATCACGCTTCGGGCCGGAAATGGCTCGAAGCCAAGCGTGTAGGGTAATGCCAGCGCGATGGCGAGCGAAACGATGCCGCGCATCCCCGCCCACGCCAGCACCGCAACGGGCTGCCAGGGCGGACTGGGATCGATCTCCCGTGAGCGGCGGCTGAACACGCGCGGCAAATACGTTGCCGGGAATACCCAGGCAATGCGAACGATAATAACGGTCGCGCTGATCAACAAACCGTACAGCAGGTAGTCGCGCGCATGTGGCTCCAGCGCCGCGACAATCGACGGCAGCTCGAGTCCGATCAAGAGAAATGCAAACGCGTTGAGCACAAACGTCAGGAGGCGCCACACCGACGATCCGAGCACGCGCGTCTCCGAGTCGATGAAGGTCGTCGAACGGCGACTGAGTAGAATGCCCGCCGTAACCGCGGCCATCACACCCGAGACGTGAAGTTCTTCAGCCGGCAAATAAGCGGCGAACGGTGCCAGAAGGAAGACGACGCTGGCAATCATCGCATCACCGAAGCCAACGCGGGTGGTGTACCGGAGGATGCCTTCCAACAGAAATGCGGCGACCACACCGACAACGACTCCGCCGGCCGCGACGACAACGAAAGCTACGCCGGCACGCGCTAAGGAGAACGTCCCCGAGACCGCCGCGGCGATTGCGAACCGATAAAGCACGAGCGCGGTAGCGTCGTTCATCAAGCACTCGCCGCTTACGATCGCCGCGATGCGGCGCGGGATCGCGATCTGCTCGAAGATCGCTTCCGAGGCGACGGCGTCGGGCGGCGAAACGATCGCGCCAAGCGTAAAGGCGAGCGGCCAGGTGAATTCCGGAAGCACCGTATGGACGACAAAGGCGACCGCCGCCATCGTCACGATAACCAATCCAACTGCATGCAGCGTAATCGCGCGCGCGTTGCGCCGAAGCGCGATCCAATCGGTTGACCACGCCGCGCTGTAGAGCAGCGGCGGCACGACGAGCAGCATGATCAACTCGGGCTCGATGTGCGGGCGCGGCAGGTGCCGCGTGAAAGCAAGGCCGATGCCCCCGATCGTAAACGCGACAGGATACGGAATCCGCAAGCGTTTCGCCAGCACGGTGAGAACGACGACCGCGCCCAAAAACGTGACCAGGACCAGCGCCTGACCCATTCGGCGTTATTCTATCGAGTCGGCGTCGATCGGTTGACCGACGGCGCGCAAGTCCACCGCGTACCCGGCAACGACGAGATAGACGCGTTGCGCGTGCCTCACGAGACGCTGCACCATCCGTCCCATTGAATCGCGGAAGAGTCGCGCCGACGCCGCAACCGGTACCACATCCCAGCCGATCTGCTCGCTGACGACGACGACGTAGGCTGATGAGGCAAGCATGGCGTCTACGAATTCGGCTGCCTCTTTGTCGAGCTGAGTTTGAAAGACCGCGTAATCGATTTCGAGCAGGTCGATTCGCGCGGCGATGCGAGCAGCGAGCCACGTGCCTAGCGCGTCAACCAGCAAACACGTGTCGGGCGCCGCGCCTCGGAACAGCTCCAGCTGTGCGTCGCGCGTCATGGCCGCGGTCTCCACCGTACGCCACGTTGCGGGGCGGTCGCGAACGTGCAGCATCAAGCGGGCGCGCCATTCGGCGTCCTCGGGCTCGCCGGCCGCCGTAGCAACGTACGTTACCTGGCATCCGCTTTCGTGCGCGAGACGGACGCCGAACGCGCTCTTTCCCGAACGCACCGGTCCGGTGATGAATACCACCGCCATTGTACGTTTATTCGACTCAAAGCGGCTTGTCGCCCCGTTGCGACGAAGCTTCGAGCCGATCATGGTGCTGAATGTTCTGCTTATCGCCATCGGCGTCTGGTTCGTCGCAATCACGCTCAGCGATATCTTTCAAGTTGTTATCATGCCGAGAGCGACGGCACGGCGCTACCGGATCAGCTTCTACGCCTGGAGTTTCATGTGGTACGTGTGGCCGAAAGCCGCGTGGCGTTTGTTCCCGGACGACTCGAACCGACGCGAGGATTTCTTGGCGGTCTACGCTCCGTTCATGCTGATTTTGATGATCGGTCTTTGGGTTGCGCTGCTGACCTTCAGCTTTGGCCTCATGTTGTGGGGAATGCGCGGCGGCATCACCCCCGAGCACGCATCCTTCGGTACGTTACTGTATTTTTCGGGGACCTCACTCCTCACGATCGGCTTTGGCGACGTCATCGGACACGCCGCCGGTCCGCGATTCGTCTCACTCCTCGCCGCGCTTGCCGGGCTTTCGTTGGTTTCGATGATGACGGCGTTTCTGTTCGCCATATTCGGATCGTTTCAGCAGCGTGAAACCTTCGTCGTTACCGTTGCGGCGCGCGCCGGCACGCCCCCCAGCGGCGTCAACCTGCTCGCCATCGCCGGATACTCGCGTACCCGCGAAGGCCTGACGCCGTTGATGGTCGACGCGCAACACTGGGCCGCGGCCGTGATGGAGAGCCACTTGGCCTATCCGATGCTGGGATTCTTGCGCTCGAGCCACGACGACCAATCGTGGGTTGGAACGCTAGGAACGCTGCTCGACGCCGCGACTCTGCTCATGACCACGGTGGAGGGCATCAACGACGGTCAGGCCCGCATCTTCTATAACGTCGGACGGCACGCAACGCTCGACCTCTCGAGATATTTTCGCGTTGGAGAGATGGACGAAAGCGTCGGGATCGAGCGCGCCGAGTTCGAACATGCCTGCGATCGTCTCGCGGCGGCGGGATACACTCTGCACGATCGCGACGAGGCCTGGCAACGTTTCGCTGAGCTCCGCACGAGCTACGCTTCACACCTCAACGTGCTGGCACGATTCTTCCAGATTCCGCCCCTGCAGTGGATCGGCGATCGCTCAATGCTCGCGAGGTCACACCACGGCTGAGGCCTCCTAGAAACCGTGGCGCGCGTCGGCGCGGTGCAGAAATCTCTTGACGTCGTCGATCGGCACCGCAAAGCCGATGCTACGCTCCTCGTCGAAGCGTGACTCCGCGACGCCCACGACTTCGCCGGTGTCCGCAATGAAAACCGGCGCCCCGCTCTCGCCCGGCACGATCGAAAGCGTCACCTCCAGCGCGTCGTTGCGCACCGAAGAGAGGCGTCCCGTCCCGACCGATGTCGCCAAGCCGAGGCCTTCGTCGTCGAATTCGTCCGGAACCGGATATCCTAGTAGGCCGACTTCTCGCCCCACTTCACGCTGCAAGTGCGTCGACGAACCCAGCGAGATCACCGAGAGACTTCGGTACGGCGTTCGCAACAACGCGAGATCGAGGTCCTCGTTGGACGCGACGACCCTGGCGGGCGCCCGCCGGCGATTGTCGATCGTGATGCGCAAGTCCCAGGCTCGGTCGATGGCGTGCTGCACGGTTAGAATGTCGCTCCCCCAGTTGCCCGACGCAACGACGAATCCCGTCGCGTAGGCATCGTCGTACCGATCTCGATTACGTTCGGGGGGAATCTTCATCGTTAAGAGCACGACGGCCGGACGAAGCCGCTGCACGGAGGCAACGAACGCGTCGTCGGCATGACCGCTGCACGCGACGAGTGCCAGCAGCGTGACCGCGATCAGGGGCGGCGCGGTGCGGCGAATCATGCGAGGCGCTCGATGAGTGCGGCGCGCAATTCGGTTAAGCCTGCTCCTGTAAGCGCGCTGACGTACGTTACGCCGGCCTCGTCGGCGGCCTCGGCAACGAGTCGATCCGCTTTGTTGAAGACGAGCAGACGAGGCGTGTTATCGAGACGCAGTTCATGTAAGAGCGTTTCCACGGCGCGACGCTGACGCGACCATTGCGCGTTGCCGGCGTCAACCACGTGCAGCAAGAGATCCGCTTCGCCGAGCTCCTCCAACGTCGCTTGGAACGCGTTAATGAGATCCTTTGGAAGATCGGTGATGAATCCGACGGTGTCCGCCAAGCGGACGTAGGTCCCCGGCGCCAGATAGACGCGCCGAATCGTCGGATCGAGGGTCGCAAACGGCTGATCGGCAACAAACGCGTGACTCCGCGCCATGGCATTGAGTAAGGACGTTTTTCCGACGTTGGTATAGCCCACGAGGGCAACGAGCCGCTCGCCATCGCGCGCCGAGCGCCGCACCGCACGTTGACGGCGAACGTCGGTGAGCAGCCGGCGCAGCACGCTGATGCGCGCGCCGATGCGGCGCCGGTCGACCTCCAGTTTCGTTTCGCCCGGTCCACGCGTTCCGATCCCGCCGCCCAGTCGCGAGAGGTCGGCGCCGACGCCGATGAGGTTCGATTGGCGATAGCGCAGCTGCGCGAGCTCGACTTGCAGTTTACCCTCGCGGCTGCGTGCGTGACGTGCGAACACGTCCAAAATCAACATCGTGCGGTCGACGATCGCAAGTGGAAGGATCGCTTCGAGGTTCTTGCGCTGCCGCGGACGCAGGTCGTTGAGAACCAGCAGCAACTGGGCATTTAAATCGCGCGCGAGCTCGCTAATCTCAGAGGCTTTGCCGCTGCCTACGAGCGTCGCCGGATCGACGCGGTCGCGCCGTTGAACTACTCGATCGACAACGCGAGCACCGGCGGCGTTTGCAAGCGCCTCGAACTCGCTTAACTCCGCATCGATGGAATCACGAGTCGCGGGCGTTACGACCGCGACGACAATTGCGCGCTGCATCATCGCCGCGCGAGTGGGCTCACGCGGTCGAGCAGCCACCGCACGCCTTGATTGTAGTTGGGTCCGGGGCGTTCGATGATGTCGGGATTCACATCGTAGACGCGGTGCAGGCGAACGGCTCGTAGACTGCGCCAGGGTTCGCGGTCGACGACGGCGTCGAGATGCGTCATAGGATCGGCTACGAGAAGATCTGGTTGATCGCGCAACAGAGCCTCAGCGCTGTACTCTCCGTACGCGGCGTGCAGGTCTTCCGCCGCATTTCTTCCACCTGCCAGCGCAATGAGCGTGGTGATATACGAGCCGGATCCCGCCGTCCAGATCGGGCCGCTGCCGAGGACAACGAAAACGCTCGGACGACGAGCGAAGCGCTGCGTGAGCGCGCGAAGAGCGGCCGTTTCGCGCTGCAGGCCGACGACGGCTGCGGTAGCCTGGCGCTGCCGTCCGGTGAGCGCACCGACGACTCTCAGGTTCGTAAAGATTCGCTCGTAGCTGTCGTCGGGCAGCAGCACGACCGGGATATGCGCGCGTTGCAGCGGCTGCACGAATCGCGACTGCGATGGAATACCGATCACGACGCTGGGGCTCAGCGCGACAATCGCCTCAACGTCGACGCTGCTCGCGTCCGCAACCCGCGGCAACCGCTTTGCCTGCGGCACGTCGGTAAACGCCGAAACGCCCACCAGCTGGCTTCCGGCACCGATCGCGTACAGATCGTCCGCAAACGACGGCACGAGCGCGACGACGCGGCTGGCGCCGCCGGCCTTTACTTTGCGTCGCTCGTCGGAATGAAAGCTACATCCGCCGAGCAGCACGGTCAACGACGCGATCGCGAGCATCCGAAGCATTAGGGCGACTACGCAACCACGGGAGCGCCGACCTCTGGAGGAAGCGACGGCCGTCTTCTACAATCGCGCGCATACGTCTGCGCGGGAAGCCGGTGTGAGGCCGGCACGGTCGCGCCACTGTATGCGGGGAGCCGCCCAACGCCACTGTCCGTGAACGGATGGGAAGGCGCGGGCACCGGCAGCGATCCGCAAGTCAGGATACCGTCACAGACGCTCGAGCATGATCCGCCTCGCGCCAAGGAAAGGATTGCGATGTTTCCACTGATTGCCGCTATCATAGCGGCTTCCCCTACCCCGTCGGCCTCACCGACGGCCGTACCACAAATCGCGCACGTCGTCACCAGCGACCGCGGCATCGAGGCCGCTGCACGCACGGCACGAACCACGTACGTCGTAACCTCAGGACAAATCGCACGGGATGGCGATCGCACCGTCGCTGACGCAATCGAAGAGATTCCCGGCGTCAACGTCGTTCGCTACGGACCGTTCGGTGCGCAAACCGCGGTCGGCATCCGCGGCAGCTCGTCACAGCAAGTGCTGATTCTCGTCGATGGGCTTCCAAGTGCCGGCACGCAAATCAACGACGTCAACCTCGAGGACTTTTCGGTCAGCGGCATCGATCGGATCGAAGTCGTCGAGGGCGGCGGTTCGACCCTTTACGGTTCCGGATCGATCGGGGGCGTCATCAACATCATCACCGCGCCGCAACCAGCGCGCAGCAGCGCCACCCTTTCGACCGGATCCTTTGGCCAACAGACGTATGCAGTTACAACGCCATATCTCTCGTTCGCGCGAACGTACGCCGCAAACGACTACTCCGTCGTCAACGCGCCGGCCCGGCAAAACGCTCAAGCCAGCTTGGATGCGTTGACGGCGCGCTATGGGCATTCCGTGGGCGCCTTCGACATCACGCTCACAGGCAATCTCGAGAACGCTCAAGCCGGAGCCCCTGGCCAGCTCGGATTTTTTTCGCCGACGAGCGAAGCCACGAATCTCGACCGCAATCTTCGGCTCGGCGTCGAACGAACCGGTCCACACTCCACGACTTCGCTCGAGCTCGGCGATTCTTCCGAGAATCTCTCGTACACTTGCGATACGCCCGTCGACGCCAACTGCCCGAACTCATCGTTCCCCACTCCCGGCCCGGGAATGACGTCGAATCCGCCCTATTCGCAGGTGCTTTACGACCAACACTGGATGGCGAGCCTTCGCAACGTCGCCACAAGCGAGAACGAGCGCGTCGTCTATGGAGTCGATCTCATGCGTGGCGTCGCCCGCATCGATTCAGGCACGGGAGGTGGATCGCCGTTTGCCGCCGACAACGCGCCGTTCTTTGACTCCTACGCTCAAACGGCGGCGTACCTGCAGTCGCAATGGTTCTCCGGTAACGGCAACGAGTTTTACGCTGGTCTACGAGGGGAACGCGACGGCGGCGTGGGCGGAGCGTACTCGCCTTCGCTCGGCGGCATCCTTGCGCTCTTCGACGGGCTCTCGTTGCGGCTGAACGCGGCCACCGCCTTTCGCGTGCCGACCGCAGAGGAGCTCTACTATCCGGGGTTCTCCAATCCCAACCTTCAACCCGAACGCACGCGAGTCGCTGACGCAACCCTGGTCGCCCCAAAGCTATGGGACGGCGTGCGTTTCGGCTGGTTCACGATGAGCGGATCGAACCTCATCGTCTCCCCTCCCCCAGCGTACATTCCGCAAAACGTGGGACGTGCGCTAATCCAAGGGCTTTCGTTGAGCGCGCAGGCGCGAACGTTTTACGGCTGCGTCGCGAGTCTCGACGTCACCGACCTCTATCGGGCCGAGGATCTGCAAACGCTGACACGATTATCCGGACGGGGGCCGGTCTTCGCCGTAACGCTCGGGCTGCGTTACGAAGCACCGCCCAATCGGCGCTTCGACGGATTCAAAATAGCCGTGCGAACGCAGGGTCCGCAGGAGTTGCCGGATCCGTATCTTTCGCCTGAATTCTCGGTCTATCAACCCGCAACGTTCACGAACGTGGAGGCGTATCTCGGCTATCGTCTGACACCCGACCTGGTCCTTGCGCTGCGCGGTTACAACCTTGGCAACGATCGTTACGCGCTTTATGCGGGTTACCCGATGCCGGGACGCGCCGTCGGCATCGAACTCCGGAGCCGGTGAGTGAAGCTCGGCGTGACAGCAATCCTCCTCGTGCTGCTGACCGCAGCGGCAGCTGCGGTCAGTTTGCTCGTCGGTGGAACGCCGCTGTCGGTGGCACAAATTGCGACGGCGCTCGCGCATCCACGAGACCCGGGAATCGTCAACGCCATCGTGTGGCAACTTCGTCTGCCTCGCGTCTGCGTCGCTGCGACCGTCGGTGCGGCATTGGCTCTCTGCGGCGCGATGTTGCAGGGCATGCTGCGCAACCCGCTGGTGGACCCGTATCTCACCGGGGTTAGCGCCGCTGCGGCGGCCGCGATCGCGATCGCTATTCTTGCCGGTGCGGCAGCCGGCGCGATGCCGGCTATCGGGTTCGTCGCCGGACTTGGTGCGGCGGTGCTGGTTGCGTCGTTGGCCAGACGCGGCGGCGGAATCGACAGCAACCGTCTCATTCTCGCCGGCGTATCGCTTTCGACGCTCTTCGCGGCGATCGTCGCGCTCGTCGTCGTGCGCGCGCAGTCGAGCGATTACGCCGCCACGATCGTGGCCTGGCTGGCCGGCTCGATGGCCGGCCGGGGATGGCACGAGCTCGCCGTGGCCGCGCCCTATCTCGGGGTGGGGGCGCTGCTTGCGCTCTGGGCTGCCGCGCCGCTCAACGCGCTGCGCATCGGCGAGTTGCGCGCGCGTGCCGTCGGCGTTAACGTCGATCGGGCGCAGTGGATCATTCTCGCGGGGTCGTCGCTGCTTGCGGCAAGTAGCGTCGTTCTCGCCGGACTCGTCGGCTTCGTCGGACTGATCGTGCCCCATCTCGCACGGCGTCTCGTCGGATCGGATGCGCGCGTGCTCCTGCCTGCCTGTGCTGCGATCGGCGCCACGCTCTGCATGCTTGCCGATGCCATCTGCCGGCGAATCGTCGCCCCCGCGGAACTCCCCATCGGCGTGCTCCTGGCCTTCATCGGCGTGCCGACGTTTCTGTACCTCTACCTTCATTCGCCGCCGTCGCTGAACTCGAGCGCACGCGTTGATTGAGCTGCACGACGTCGCGCTGCGAATCGGCGGACGCCGGCTGCTGGACGCCATTGACGCGCGCATTGCGCGGGGAGAACTCGTCGCTCTCTTGGGGGCCAATGGCGCCGGAAAAACGACGCTGCTGCGCGCGATCGCCGGACTGTACCCGCTGGGCAGCGGCTCGATTTGCCTCGACGGATCGCCCGGTGCGCAACTCGGATCGCTGGAGCGCGCGAAGCGCGTCGCACTGGTTACGGGCGACGAAGTCTTACTCGATGCATTACGCGTTCGCGACGTAGTTTCGATCGGCCGATTCCCGCACCACCGCTGGTGGCAATGGCGAGAACAGCCGGCAGACGAGAACGCCGTGGACCGCGCGCTGGCAGCCGTGCGAATGCAGGACGTGGCCGAGCGCTTCTTCTCGACGCTGAGCGCCGGCGAACGACAGCGCGTTTGGATCGCCCTCGGGCTCGCGCAGGAGACGCCGATCCTGCTGCTCGACGAACCGACGAGTCATTTGGACGTGCGCGTCGCGCACGAGATTCTTTCGCTGCTTCGTTCGCTCGCGGAAGGCGGGAAGAGCGTCGTTTGTGCGCTGCACGATGTCAACGAGGCGCTGGCGTACGCCGATCGCATTGCGTTGCTCGGCGCTCAAACGCTGCTGGCGATAGCGCCGACCGAAGCGGTCCTCGCCGGATCGCTCCTCGAGCGCGCTTACGGCATCGCGATGGAGCAGGTTCGACTCTCCGACGGCCGGTTGCGCGTTTTTGCGCGAGTTCCTAATGGCTCATCAGGCGGACGTCGGAGCCCAGAACCCAGCGCGTGATGCCGCGCTGTGCTCCGCTGGTAATGACGACGCCGACCGCATCGTCGGGCCGTTGAAAGATCGGCGACTCGACGAAGTTGGCAACGCACGAAAGGACGACCGCATGCGTTCCCGGTGCGACCAGCAACGCGTGAGGGAGCATCGCCTGCGCTTCATCGAACGACGCCGCGTGATACTCGCGCAATCGCGCGCGCGAATCCCAAATGAGCACGGAGGGATCGTCCGTCGTGCTGTACAGGACGACACGCTGGCCACGATGCAGCCTGCAATCGGAGAGTGCCGGCACCGACATGGAGAGCCATGCCAGCACGAGCACCAGCGCGAGCGCTACCTTACGCATCGGGGGGATCCCCGTCGACGCGAATGGTCAGCACCGCCAAATCGTCGCGTAGCCGATTGCCTCCGCGTGCGCGCGCTTGCGCGACCAGCTCGTCCGCAAGCGCTTGCGCGTGCGGAGTCGCGCGTTCGATCAACTCCATGGCGCCGCGCTCCGATAACTGCACGCCGGCCCGGTTTCTCACTTCCGTGAGGCCGTCGGTCGCGAGCACTAGGATGTCGCCCTTATGAAGCTCGATCGCCTCACTCCCGAACGGCTCCTCCATCACCCCCAGCACGGGGCCGGTGATCGATAGGCGAGCCACACCGTCACGCGTGCGAACGAAGGCGCAGTCGTGGCCGGCGCTTCCATATCGCAGCAGGAACGTGCTGGTATCGAGCACGCCGACGAACATCGAAACAAACAAGTACGGATTGCCGACCGCCTTGGCGAAAGCCCCGTTGAATTCGTCCAAGATTTCCGACGGCTCGCTCTTGCGCAGCGCAATCGCGCGAATCATGAACTTGATGAACGCGGTCAGCACGGCTGCGTCGACGCCTTTTCCGCTGATATCGGCAATCAAGACGAGCGCGAGAGTGTCCGAAAGGCGATAGACGTCGAACACGTCGCCGCCAACGGCGAGGTGAGTTGTGGCAGAAACGTAGGCGCTGCCGACTTCGCAGTGGGGCAGTGGCATCGACTCGCTGCGAAACGCGCGCTGCAAAATTTCGCTGATCGTTCGCTCTTCCTCCAGCTCGCGATTGAGCCGCGAACGATAGGTATTGAAGAGAATAGCGAGCAGGCCGAACACGAGCACCCAAGCGGCGCGGACGTAGGAAGACCGATCGAGCTGCAGCTGCGTGCTCCGCACGAGAGCGGCGTCGGTGCCGGCCAGCGCTTGCCGAATGGCCGCCACCGTTCCGGTTTCGTAATCCGAAAAGAGTTTGTTACGCTTATCGAGCTCGTCGAGCCGTTCGCCCGGATGGCGTAGCAGAGGGGCCGCCACATCCTTGCGCCATTCGGACTGCAGATGGGCGTAGGTGCCGAGCAGTTGTTCGGCGCCGATCAACCGCTGCTCGCGAAGCGTGCGGCGGATTGCGCTCTCCTTGGCGTCGTACCCCGCCGCGGCCTGGCGGTATTGACCGGCGTAGAAGGGGTCTCGGGTAAGCGAGTAACCCCGCAGCGAGTTTTCCTCGTCAATCTGCAAGCGCAGCAGTTCCTCTAAATCGATCTGCGCTTGTTGAATCTGGGATTGACGGTCGAACGTGTTGGTGATCTGGGCTCGCGTTTCAAAACTTCCCTGCACGGCGAACACCAGCGTCAATACCAGGAATGCGGTCAGTAAGATCGTCCCGGAGACGCGCGCGAGCGGCGTGTTCTTCACAAAGGCGTCACGAGAGCCCGGTCGAAGAACGGCAAGCCGTGCAGACGCAAGTGAACCCCACGATATTCAAATCCTACGACGTTCGCGGCGTTTATCCGTCCGAACTGAATGAAGACGTGGCGTATTCCATCGGACGCTGCTTCGTGCCGCTGATCGGAGGAGAGCGCACTACCGTGGTCGTGGGGCGCGATATGCGTCCTTCGGGTCAAAAGCTCAGCGACGGCTTCGCACGGGGCGCGAGTGAGGCCGGAGCCGACGTGGTGGACATCGGAATGGTCTCAACCGACGCGCTCTATTTTGCCGTCGGAAAGTTCGCGTTCGACGGCGGCGTGATGATCACGGCTTCGCACAATCCCGCACAATACAACGGCATGAAGTTCACGCGTTCGCAGGCCCAAGCGATATCGCTCGACACCGGCTTGGCAACGATACGGGATCAACTCGTCTCCGGAACGTTGCCTCCCAAGTCATCGACGCCGGGAGCGACCTCTCAGCGCAACGTACTGGACGACTTCGCGCAGCACTGCCTTTCGTTTGTCGATCGCGCGAAAGTCAAGACTTTCAAGGTCGCGGTCGATGCCGGCAATGGGATGGCGGGAGAAACGATCCCGCACGTCTTCAAGTTTCTTCCCTGCGAAGTCGTACCGATCTATTTCGAGCTCGACGGGAGTTTTCCAAATCACCCCGCCAGTCCGATCGAACCGGAAAACATGATCGATTTGCAAGCCGAAGTGCGCAAGCACCAATGCGACCTCGGCGTCGCGTTCGATGGGGACGCCGACCGGATGTTCGTCGTCGACGAAAAGGGCGACCTCGTCGACGGCAGCACCGTAACCGCGTTGGTTGCGCTAAACACGCTGAAAAAGTTCCCCGGCGCGAAGATTCTCTACAATCTGATCTGCAGCCGCAGCGTTCCCGAGCTAATCACCAAGGCCGGGGGCGTCCCGGTCCGTTCCAAAGTGGGTCATTCGATCATCAAAGCCGTGATGCGCGAGCAAGACATTGTCTTCGGCGGCGAGCACAGCGGGCATTTCTACTTTCGAGACAACTGGTACGCCGATTCGGGGATGATTGCTCTCCTGGCCTGCCTCGAGGTCTTTAGCGAGGCCAACAAGCCGGTGAGCGAAGTCATCGCACCCATCGATACGCGCTTTCGCTCGGGAGAGATCAATCGCCAAGTAAGCAACGTTTCGGCGAAGCTCGAAGAAATTCAAAATCATTACCCCGACGCCCAGATCGATCACCTCGACGGTGTCACGATCTCCTACCCTCACTGGTGGATGAACGTGCGCCCGTCAAATACCGAACCGCTTTTACGGCTCAACGTCGAAGGCGATACGCGCGAGTTGATGGAGGAGCACCGCGACGAAGCCTTGGCGCTAATACGCAGTTAACCCGAATCCGAGGGGCGCCGCAGCGCGCGACGTCGAAGCTTACGTTGCAATGTCCGAACTGCTGCTAGGACCTGCATTTATCGCCATCGGCGATGGGACGTCGACATTCGGACGAGTAGCAATCGCAGACGGGCGCATTACCGGCGTACTTCCAGCGGACGGGCCGGCTGATTACGCATTACCGGCGGGCGGGAGCATCGCTCCAGGCCTAATTGACGTTCATACCAACGGAGCGGCCGAATATCTGTTCAACCGCGATCAAGGGCATGCCGTCGGCGTAGCCGGAAGCGCGTACGCCCAACAGGGCGCGACGGGATTTGTCGCCGGCGTCATGACCGCACCGTGGGAGTCAATGCTTCACGCCGCGTCGGAGATCGTCGAGGCCGCGAACCAGCTCGAAGAAGATGCGCCGCAGGGTGCGCGATGCCTCGGCATTCACTTTGAAGGACCCTTCCTCAACCCCAAGTTTCGCCGCATCCATCGTCAGGAGTGGCTGCTCACAGCCGGCGCCGGACGCGCGCGGGAGATGGTGGACGCCTGCAAAGGCGCGTGTCTGCTGGTGACGATGGCGCCCGAAGTCGACGGCGCGAGCGACGCGCTGCGTGTTTTCGTGGAGAACGAAGTCGTGTGCTCGGCCGGACACACCGCGGCTCGCTACCGTGAAGGAATGCTCGCCATCGGACTTGGCTTCCGTTCGCTGACTCACGCGTTCAACGGGATGCCGCCACTCGATCATCGCGATCCCTCAATCTTGGCGGCCTTTATTCAAGACCGCCGCACGCTCGTGCAGGTCATCTGCGACGGCATTCACGTCTCACCGGTGATGATCGACATTCTCCACCGCACGCTCGGCGATCGCGTGGTCCTGGTAACGGACAACATGCCGGCCGCCGATCCTGGATATCACATCGAAGGCGGCGTCATGCGCGCCGCCGACGGCACCATCGCCGGCAGTGCGCTGCGCATGGACGAAGCGCTCCGCAACTATATGTCCTACGCGCAGATTCCCTTTGCCCAAGCGATCGTCGCGGCGACGCATGCGCCGGCGCGGCTAATCCGGCATGAGGCTGAAATCGGCCGCGTTGCGCGCGGCGCGCGCGCGGACCTATCGTTTTGGGACCGCGACTATCAAGTCATCGGCACAATGGTCGGCGGACGCTTCGTCTACAACCGGATCGAGGTCGCCGCTTAGGAGTTCGTGCGGTCGCGCCGTCACCCCAACGATTCGGGTACGACGGCGCGCTTCTGGCGCAAGTTAGAGTCGGCGGTACCTCGCATTGCCGAGCGTAGCATTGCAATTGCCGCATACAGCACCACGACCACGACGAGCCAGCGCACGTACACGATCGGCAAACGGTACGCCATGTGCGCCGCAATCCAGACGCCGGGAATTCCGCCAAGCGTCAGACCGAGCGCCGCTCGCATCGAGAAGGCATTGAATCGAATAAACCGCAGGCTCGCCACCGGCATCAGGAAGGCGCACGAGCCCATCATGATAGGAAATGCCGCGATCGGATTCATGCCGAGAAGGCTGACCATGATCATGCACGGAGCGTACAACCCGATGCCGATTGTCATCAGCGCACCGAGGCAAAAGCTGACCGCGATCCCGATCCACAAACGCACGCCGTCGAGACCGAGCGCGTTCCCGGTAAGGCCAAACTGGCTTCCTTTTAGGTTGGTCATGATGAACAGCAAGGCAGCCACGGCCAGCGCGCTGCCCATGCCGATCTGCACGTAGCGACGAGGCAAACGCGAAACGAGCCCCGCGCCGAGCCACGCACCGACAATCGAAGCCAGAATCAAGGAAACCAGCGTGTACGGGGCGACCGCAACGATACCAATGAAAATCGCTGCCTCGACGACGGTTGGAAGCGCGTGGCCAACATTTAGCGTTCCCGGTATGCGCTCGTCCGGAACGAAGCGGAGAAACTTAAAGAGCGACGTGGTCGTCGCGAACGAGCCGATGCCGAGCGTGTCGAAAAAATTCGTTACAAAGCCGATCCCCACCGCGATCGCAGCGGAAAGCGGACCGGGCAGAACGGTGCGCTGGCGCGGAAGCACACGCACCAAAGCAACGATCAAAACCAGCGCTACGATTACGAGGCCGATGTAGAGGACCGTGCGTACGCTCATTGCTGCAGACGGTACGCCCACAAGGCGCCACGGCCTGCTCCGAAGCGATGCGAACTTAGGAGGCGGCGAGCTCGCGGGTAGCCGCGGCGTTGAAATACGCGGCTTTGGGATGATGCATGACCATGGCAGCCGTGGACTGCTCCGGCACGATTTGAAACGCCGGCGTCAGCGCCACGCCGATCTTCGCCGTCGCATCGAGTAGTGAAAAAACGATCTCGTGCTGTTGCAGGTCAGGGCAGGCGCCGTAGCCCCACGAGTAGCGCTTCCCTCGTTCCGCGTCAAGCTGCAGCTCGCGCCGAATGCGCCGATGCGTGTACTCCGCCAACGCTTCAGCCGATTGGACCGAAAACCCGTGCAAGAAATATGACTCGCTGTAATCCCCGGAAGCCTGCAACTGTTCGGTGCGGGCCGTGGCATTGCTGCCAACCGTAACGATTTGCAAGGCGACGACGTCGCTTGCGCCGTTTCGCGGCTCGCGCAAGTAGTCCGCGAGGCTGAGATGCTCGCCGCCGACTTGTCGCGGAAACGTCATACGCGCGAGCTCGCTGCGCGGATCGCGCGGGTCGAATAGGATAACCTCATCGCCGATTCCGGCGGCTGGAAAGTATCCGTACACCACGCGTGGTTGCAAGAGATCGCCGTGCAGCGCCTCGGCCTGATACTCCCGCAAACGTGGCTCGAACTCTTCGGCGACGAGCCGATCGAACGCCGCACCCTTGACGTTTGACGCGCCCCATGAGAGCCGGTAGAGGCTGCGCAGATCGAAACACGGCCATACTTCGTGCAAGTCGATCCTCCGACTCTGCTCAGGATGACAATATGAGAGGTCGCGCACGCCCCAGAAGGGCGGTACCGGAACCGGCGCGCGCTCTTCCTTCACGAGCGACAGGACGGTCGGACCGGCGGGCCGAGTATCAACGCGCCGTCGATCGCGCGCCCCGATTGCCTCCTGCTTCGTGCGTTCCAGCAGCTGCACGCGCCGTTCCTCGTCGCCGGTCAGTGCGTCGACGAGGTCGAGTCCTTCAAACGCATCGCGCGCGTAGAAGAGGCCCGGTTCGAAGAAACGAGTCCCATTGTCGAGCCAAGCGATGCGCCGTCCAAAATCGCGATTGATGGCCGCACCGCCGACGATCACCGGGAAGCGCAGACCCCGCGTGTCTTGTTCTTCGAGACAGATCGGCATCTGTTTGCTGGTCGAAACGAGAAGCGCCGAGAGCCCAATCGCGTCCGCATCGACCTCGACGGCCTTCTCTAAAATCCTGTTCATCGGCACCTGCTTGCCGAGATCGTGCACGGTGTAACCGTTGTTCGCCAGGATGGTGTGGACCAAATTCTTACCGATGTCGTGAACGTCGCCAAAGACGGTGGCAAGTACCACGGTACCCTTGGTAGTGCCGGCGCGGCGCTCGAGAAACTGTTCCAAGTGTGCGACGGCCTTTTTCATCACCTCGGCAGACTGCAGCACGAACGGCAGAATCAGTTCGCCGCGTCCGAACCGGTCGCCGACGTCTTTCATCGCCGGCAGCAAGATTTCGTTAAGGACTTCGACCGGCGTACGTCCCTGGAGCGCCTCGTCAATTTTGGCTTCGATGCCGTCTTTGCGGCGACGGAGAATCGCTTGATGGATGCGCTCTTCGATAGGCGCGTCATCCGCAGCCGCCTCGGCCTGGGCCGCGTCGGCGGAGGACCCATCCTGTGTCGCGGCCTCAAAATGCTCGATCAATCGTGTTAGCGCATCGGCCCGACGGTTGAAGACGAGATCGTCGCAGAGCTCTCGAACGCCCGCGTCGACCTCGAAGTATGGGGTAATTTCCTTGGGATGCACCAGCGCGCAATCGAGCCCCGCTTCGACGCAGTGATGTAGGAAGACCGAGTTCAGCGCCGCGCGCGCTTCGGGCTTCAGGCCGAATGAAACGTTCGAAATACCCAGGGAGGTGAGCACGCCCGGCAGCTCCCGCTTGATTCCGCGGATTCCTTCGATCGTTTCCAAGGCGGAGTCGCGGAATTCCGCTTCGCCGGTGGCGAGGGTGAAAGTAAGATCGTCGAAGATCAGAGCGCCCGGCGGAATTCCGTATTCGCCGACCGCGATTTCGTAAATGCGGCGGGCGACTTCAACTTTGCGTGCCGCCGTTTTCGCCATGCCGCTCTCGTCGATGGTCAGAGCGACTAGCGCAGCTCCATGTTCGCGCGCCATCGGTAAGACGGTGTCCATCTTGGTGCGACCCGATTCCAAGTGAACGGAGTTGAGAATCGCGCGTCCAGGATAGTTGCGCAGCGCGATCTCGAGTACTTTTGGCTCCGTCGAGTCGATCACTAGCGGTGCCTCGATCGATTGCGCGAACCGGCGCACGAGCTCGCGCATCTGCTCGTCCTCGTCCGGCCGCTCCGTTAGCGCGCAGCAGACGTCGATCAGATGCGCTCCGCCCTCGACCTGCTCGCGCGCAACCAACACGATGTCGTCGTAGCGATCCTCCAGCAACAACCGCTTGATTTTTCGCGAGCCTTGGGAGTTGATGCGTTCGCCGACGAGCAGCGGGCGCGGCTGCTGTTCGAGCGAGACCGCGGTAATTGCCGACGCCGCTTCTTGCGGGCGTTCGACATGCGGCCGGGCTTTGCGCTCGACTGAAGCAACCGCATCGCGCAGCGCAGCGATGTGCTGCGGCGTGGTTCCGCAACATCCGCCCACGACGTTGACGCCGAAGTCACGGACGAATGCGGCAAGCTCGCCCGCAAGTTCCTCCGGACCCTCGGGATAGATCGTTTCACCCTGAGGTCCCATGAGCGGGAGCCCCGCGTTGGGAACGACGCTGACGAAGCACCGCGCGTTTTCGCAGAGATAGCGGATCGAATCGCGCATCTGTGCCGGGCCGGTGGAGCAGTTGAGACCGACGACATCGACTTCCAGCGCGTCCAGCGTCGCACAAATAGCGCGGATGTCCGTGCCGAGCAGCATCCGTCCTTCGGTAATGAGCGTCGGCTGCGCCTGAATCGGCACGCGGCGCATTCCCCGTGCGAACTCCAGTCTGATTCCCGCGATCGCGGCCTTCAGCTCCAACAAATCCTGCATCGTCTCCAGCAACAGCAAGTCGACGCCGCCTTCTACCAGGGCACGCGCCTGCTCCGCGTAAAGATCGCGCAGTTGTTCGTAGGTGATCTGCGAAAGCGACGGATCCGATGAGGAGATGAGCATGCCGGTGGGGCCCATCGAGCCGGCCACGAAGCGCGGCCGGTCGACCGTCGAAACTGCGTCGCAGGCCTCACGGGCAAGCGTTGCGGCGGTCAGATTGATCTCGCGGGTGCGATCGCCGAGGCCGTACTCGTCTAGCTTCAGTCTCGTGCCGGTGAACGAATCGGTCTCGACTACGTCGGCGCCGGCCGCCAAATAGGATTCGTGAATCGCCCGGACGATATCGGGACGCGTCAGAACCAGCGCCTCGTTGCACCCGTGATAACCCGCTCCGCCAAAGTCCGCAGCGGCGAGATCGAGCGCCATGAGCTGCGTGCCCATCGCGCCATCGAAGATCAGGACCCGCTCGCGCAGCAGGCGTAAATATTCAGACATCAATCAAGACCCACTCGCTTTTTCGACGGCGACGTGTTCGGATACGCGAACTTCCCCGACCGCGTGTCCGGCCCGATTATACACCGCCGGAGCGGCAAATCGAGCGAGCGGGCCGGCGGTTCGCGGATCCAGCGAGCCCAGTCGACGCAAGATTGCCATCGTGGACGGCCCGCGCGCCCGCGAGCTGCCGTCGAGAACCTTCGAGGCGTAGCCGTATCCGTGGGCGATGTCCGCGACGCCGTGGACACCTTCAGCGCCGGCTTTCGACGCGATGCTCCCATTTGCGGCAAGCATCAGCTCCGTATCGAATTGCGCGGTCCCTGCAACGTATTGCGGATAGCGCACCATCGCGTCGCGAACGCACTCTAGGGCTCGCGCATCGCGATCGTTCACTTCGGCAAGCGAGGCCAGGCGTGCGAACGATCGAGCTGCGTTTCGCAAACTCGTCGCGTAGGCGGGAATCCCGCAGCCATCCGTACCGATTGGCCACGCCGCGGCATCGTCGTCGGAACACCTCGCACAAAACTGCAAGACCTGTCGCTCCGCGGGATTCTCCGCGCGTAAGTACGTCCGAGTATCCGCACCGATCGTCTTGCAAAGCGCGAGAATTCCGGCATGCTTTCCGGAGCAGTTGTTGTGCAGCGCGGTCGGTTGTTGACCGGAGCGACGCAACGCGTTCGCGGCCGCCTCGTCGTAGGGCCAATGCACGCCACACTGCAACGCCGACGGATCTACGCCGATCTTGAGCAGGATTGAAAGTACCGCTTCCACGTGAAACGGCTCGCCGGAATGCGAGCCGGTCATGACCGCGATTTCTCGCGCGTCGAGCCCAAAACGCTCGGCCGCGCCCGCAGCAATCACCGCGGCGGCGATAAATGGTTTTGCCGTCGACCGCAGATAGACGGGAGCCTCGACGTCGCCGGCCTGGTAAACGATCTCACCCCGGGGGTCCACCGCGCAGGCGGCGACATGATGGACCGACTCAACCAGGTTACCGCGAGTTACTTCGACGAGAATCGGTTGATTCAAACCAGCGCCGGTTCGACGACCGTCGCTTCCTGCTCGGCAAATACCGGGTTGCTGAGATAACGCTCGCCCGTGTCGCACGCGAACGTCACGATGGTTTGTCCTTGCGAGTGCGGCCGCGTCGCGACCTGCAGCGCCGCCCAGACGTTCGCGCCGGCCGAGATGCCGACCAGCATGCCTTCGTCGCGCGCCAGGCGGCGCGCGGTCGCAATCGCGTCGGCGTCCGTGACTCGTATCACTTCGTCGTAGATTTGGGTGTTGAGCACCTTCGGTATGAACCCCGCGCCCGTGCCTTGAATCTTATGCGGTCCTGGCTTGCCGCCGGAGAGCACCGGGGACGCATCCGGTTCGACCGCGATCATCTTTACGCTCGGTTTGCGCGACTTCAGCACCTCGCCGACGCCGGTGATGGTGCCTCCCGTACCAATCGCCGAGACGACGGTATCGACCGCACCGTCGGTATCGCGCCAAATTTCTTCGGCGGTCGTACGGCGATGGATCTCGGGATTCGACGGATTTTCGAACTGCTGTGGCATGAAATACTTGCCGGAAGCACCGGCGAGAATCTCATTGGCGCGCCGAAGCGCTCCCGGCATTCCTTCCGCCCCGGGCGTCAGCACGACTTGCGCGCCGTACGCTTTGAGCAGGTTCCGGCGCTCGACCGTCATCGTGTCGGGCATGACGAGAATCACCGGATAGCCCTTCGCCGCCGCAACGAACGCCAGCGCGATCCCGGTGTTCCCGCTCGTCGGCTCCAGTATCGTCATCCCCGGAAGGAGGCGGCCATCGCGCTCGCCGGCTTCGATCATCGAGACTCCGATGCGGTCTTTCACCGAACCGGCCGGATTGAACGACTCCATCTTCACGAGGACGGTCGCCCGAATTCCGGCCGTCAGGTGGGGAATCTTGACCAGCGGCGTGTTGCCGAAGGTATCGGCCAAATTTTCATAGATGCGTGCCATAGTATCGTGCTTAACCCTTGGCATGAATCCGCCGTTTCACCCGGCTCCTCGCGGAAGGCTTTCCGAGGCGCTTCCTTTTACTATCAGCAACCATGCGCCGGTCCTCCCCAGTTGCCCGCGAGATCTGCGCCATACTCGCGATTACCTTGGCTCCCCTCACGCCGGCCAACGCGCGCAACGCACCGACGCTGCCGGCCGCGCTGAGCGCGATCGCCTCCGCCGCGCCGACCGCGATGCGGTATCAGGGCACGCCGGGACTTTCCATTGCGATCACCGATCGCTCGCAAATCTTACGCGTCATCACGTTAGGCTATGCGAACCTGGACGCGAGAACGCCGGTCACGCCGCAGACGCGCTTTGCCATCGGCTCGATAACCAAGTCGATGACCGCGCTCGCGCTGCTGCAGCTCTCGGATGCCGGACGAGTCGATTTGGCCGCGCCGGTTCAGCGGTACCTTCCATGGTTTTCCGTTGATGCCAAAGGCGCGCCGATACTCGTTCATCAGCTCCTGTCGCACACCGCCGGTCTTCCCGACGATTTCTCCGCCGAAGTAGGCTACACGTACGACGTCGTTGCGTTGCGTGCCGCCAAGACGATCTTCACGCCGGGCAGCGCGTGGTCGTACTCCAACGATGGCTATGCAACCGCCGGGGCGATCTTAGCGCGAATCGACGGCCGCTCGTGGGCCGATGCGTTGGAAATGCGCGTCTTCAACCCTTTGCGTATGAATCACAGCGCCGACGTGTTCACCCCGGATACCATGGCGAACGCCGCCATCGGTTACCAATTCCGCGACAACGACCGTCCCGCGTCACTGCGGCCAGCTCTGGCCGCAGCACCGCCTATGGACTTCGTCGATCCGGCCGGGTCGGTGCTATCGACGCCTGAAGACATGGCGCGCTATATGCGCTTTTATCTCAACGGCGGTAGAACCGGCGACGGAACGCAGCTCATCGCTCCGGCGACGTTCGCGGCGATGACGAATCCCGACTCGTTAAAGAACGGAAAGCCGGCGGGCGCTGCGGGTGTCGAGCTGACGGAGGCCCCAACCTTCTACAAGCGATACGGGTACGGACTCTCGATCTTCGACGAAGGCGGCGATCACGTAATCGGTCACACCGGTGGCATCTCCGGCTATACGGCGTGCATGCAGATGAATCTCACGCGCGGCTTTGGCGTCGTCGCGTTCGCCAACCTCGTGGAAGCGCCGCTCCATCCATGCGCCATCGTGCTCTACGCGATGCACGTGCTGCGCGCGCAAAGCCTTGGCGAACCGCTCCCGCCGCCGCCCGCGCCCCCCGATCCCGCGCGCGTCGAGCACGCTCGGGATTATGCCGGCGCATATACGGCCGAAAACGGTGCATTGCTCCAGGTCGTACCGTTCGGCGACCGGCTCGCCTTGATTGACGGCGCAAAACGCATTGCGCTTTATCCGCGCGGCGAGGACCTCTTCTGGGCGGACGATCCGAAGTACGCCTTCTTCCTCTGGTCGTTTGGCCGCGTCCAAAGCGGAGCCGTCGTGGAGATGAACTACGGTTCGCGATGGTTCGCAAACGAGCGTTATCGAGGAGCCCGCACGTTTTCGTACCCGGCAGATTGGGCCGCGTTAGTAGGCCGCTACGAAAATACGTATTTCGGCGAGCCAGCCATCACGCGCGTCGTCATCGTAAAAGACCAGCTCACTTTCGATGGAGTCGAGGTTCTCAAGCCGCTCGGTAACGGCACCTTCGCCTTAGGCGACTCGATCGTACGCTTCGAAGACTACGACGGAAATGCGCCGCAGCGTCTCAGCATCGACGATACGCATCTCTATCGAGTCGAGCTACCTTAGCAAGAATCCCCTTAGAAAGAGTCCCGACCTACGTCTCGTTCCGGCAACGGTCAAAAAGCGCGGGGAATCTCGTTAAACGGAAACTGCGACGAGCGCGGACCAGCGCAGGATGCGCGCGTCGTTCCGAGCTTTGCTCGGCTGCGCGAGCGCTGTAACAGGAGGAGCACAGGAGGTGCGACGACGAGTGGTTCCGTGAACGAGATTTCCCACGCCTTTTGACTGCGGCTTGAAAACGGAAATCGGGACGCTTTCTAACTACCTATATCCCAAAGCAGGCCGAGATCTTTTTTAGAGAAGGCCCTGAAGGCGATCAGCGTCTCGGTGGTGACGATGCCGTCGAGCGCCGCGATGTGCTCGGTGACGAGATCGTTGAGCTCTTCATGCTGCTTGACTCGGGCGATCGCGATCAGGTCGTATGGCCCGGCGACCGAGTAGACTTCGGCGATGCCAGGCACGGCGAGCAGATCGTCGGCGATCGAGCGCAGCCGAGGCCGTTCTACATTCATCAGGATGACGGCGGTAACCATCAGACCGAAGCTCCGCGAGGGTGCGGCTCGCCGCAATTTGGACGGCGTTGGTTCATCGCAGCAGCGCAGTCGGTACAAAACGTGCATTCATACGAGCACCGTCCGCATGAGGTTTTCATGACGCGTCTTTACGGGATTCTCGCATCCGCCCCTCCGCCGTTTCGAATCGAGCAGGGCACGCCGACGTCGTTACTTGTTCTTGAAGCGCGCGACGCGCTTTTCGTTGTAGGCGGCCAAGCCTTCTTTGGCATCCTCACTCTTGAAGAGCAACGACTGCAATTCGCGCTCGAGCGCGAGTGCGTCTTGAAGCGGAAGCTCCGCGCCAGTCTGCACGCTGCGCTTGATGTGGCCGACCGCCATCGGTGCCTTGTTCGGCGAGCAAAACTGCTTGGCATAATCGACGATTTGACCGCGGAACTCTTGCGCGCTGCCTTCGAAGAGGTCGGTGATCATGCCCCACTCAAAGGCCTGTTCGAAGCTAACGGTCTTACCGGTGGCCATCAGTTCGATGGCGCGCGATTTGCCGACCAGGCGGGCGAGGCGTTGGGTTCCGCCGGTGCCGGGAAGCACGCCCAGCGAGACCTCCGGAAGCCCGATTTTGCCGGCGTCTTTACGCGCGATTCGCAGATCTGCCGCCATGGCGATCTCCAAACCTCCACCGACGCAGTGGCCGTTGAGCGCGGCGATCACCAGCTTCGGCGTCTGCTCCAAGCGCTGCAGCGTCTCGTTGGCGTGCAGGCAGAACATGTATTTGAACTCGGGCGTAACTTGGTTGAGCATACCGATGTTGGCGCCGGCCGAGAAAAACTTCTCACCCTTTCCGCTCAACACGATGGTTTCGACATCCGAGTCGAAACGCGCGTCGAGAATCGCTTCGTCCAACTGGCGCATCATCTCGTGCGTGTACGTGTTCGCCGGGGGATCGTCCATCTCGATGAACGCCACATGGCCATCTTTCCAATAGTTGATGACGCGTTTGCCGTCGTGCGCGCGTGCCTCGCGACCAAACGGCGTTTGTTGCGCCGCTCCGTTGACCGTCGTACTCATGCCATGTTTCCTTTAGGGGCGATCCAGTTACTATTCTTAAAATACTCTTTGAGTTTTGTTTCATCGGCCTCGGTCGGGAGCACCATCGGAGCGTAGGCCTCCCACTCTTCGCTGGTTAGCTTGCGTCCATCGACCGAGTACTGCCGGCCGGCATAATCTCCGATCTTGCGATTGAAGCGCATGTCCGGTACGTAAAACTTCGTCTCGCTGGGATTGACTTCGTTGACCCGGGCAACGGTCGCCGATACTTCTTCGAAGAACTGTTGACGCGCGCGTTCGTTGAGGTGCTCCTTGTCGACGCTATCGCCGGTCTTATCCTCGTCGACGCGCCCCTTGATGCCCCAAGCGTAGGCCCACTGAGCCGATCCAGAATGATCCGTTCCAAAAAGATCGAGCGAGCCTGAGATCCACTTGTTGTAATACTTCTGCTGGATCTCGACGGGAATCACTCCGGCCTTCGCGATTCGGCGAAGTCCCGTGATGCCGGTTCCCATGTGAAACGACTCTTCGCGGAGCATCGGCCCCATCGAGGCGGCAAGCGGCGAGAAACTCGAGTGCGAGAGCATGGTGAGCTGAAACTTACCGTCGCGATCCATGAAATTCGTGTACGCGAAGAAATCCAGCCAATGGGTAACGTCGTCGTTAAACGCGTTCAGCAGCCGGTTCTTCTTTCCGAACGCGCGGCGCTCGAGCATCTTTTGTGCCTCGATCTTACCCTCGCTGCCAAAATGCTCGACCATGAGGTGACACATCTGATAACCGTGACGGGTCTCTTCGACCATGATTCGCACGAGCGAGGCCAGATCGTACTCGGTGGGCGCATTGTTGACAAGAAAGCGCTGCTGTTCGTTGGAAGCAAATTCGGTATCGCCTTGGTAGACGACCATGTTGAGCACTGCGTCACGCATCCGCTGATCGGGAATCTCGCGAATCCGCTCCCAGCGCCGCTCGCCTTTAAAATCGCCGAAGTAAATCTCGGGTGTCGGCAGCTCACCATATTTCGCCTCGAAGCGGTACCCTGGCATAAAGCGATCGACGAGTTCGCGGTCGAGGCCGATGTCGTGCCGCCACTCGTCGAGCATGCCGATCCAGTCGTCGAAATTCGATATTCGATTCATCCTTGCGCCTTTACAATATAACGGATTTTTCTCGAGCGTCGAGAATATCGTTATACTAAGTGCGAGCTGGGGTGTCAAGGCCGGTCACCCGGCCCAATTCCTTTATCTTCACGCTCTATGGCGATATGGTCCATCGGCTGTCGGGCGACGGTTCGCTCTGGATTGGAGCGCTCATCCGCTTGATGGCCTCGTTTGGGGTTTCGGCCGCGGCAGTTCGCCAGGCCGTATCGCGCATGTCGCGGCAGGGATGGCTGGCGGCTCGGCGTCAGGGCAACCGAGCGTTCTACGTGGTGACCGAGCGCGGTCGGAGGCGGATCGACGAGCTCAGCCCGCGGATATACGGGCCGGTCATCGAGTGGGACGGCCGGTGGCGGCTCCTCACCTACACGATCGGCGAGGAGCATCGCAAGGGCCGGGAGCGCCTTCGCAAGGAGCTGAGCGCGCTGGGCTGGGCGCCGCTCTCCGCCTCGACCTGGATCTCTCCTTCCGACACGCTCGCCGCGGCGCGCGAAGCTGCGCGTTCGACGCTTACCCTTGAAGCGGTTCACTTATTCAGCAGCGAGTATCGCGGCCCGCTCACCGATCGCGAGCTGCTCGAGCACTGCTGGAGCGTTCCCGGGATTGCCTCCGCCTACCATCAATTTATCGCTCGCTATGCACCGCGTCTGGAACGTGAACGGGAGCGTCACGATTCGAGCGATGAAGGGGCGCTGGTCGAGCGCCTCTGGCTCGTCCACGATTATCGAAAGTTCGCCTACCTCGATCCCGGTCTGCCCAGCGAGCTACTCCCGGCACACTGGCCGGGGACTGCCGCCGCGTCGCTCTTCAGGGAGTACTACGCCTCACTCGACGTTAAATCACAACGATACTTTCATCTCTGCGCCGATGCGAAGAACGGGGCGGAACGGTGAGGCGTCGAAGCGAGCCGCCCATGCCCAAACGCCTGATGATTCTCTTGGCCGTCGCGGCCTTCGCAATTGCGGCCTGCCATAGCAACGGCTCCATGTCTCCGACACCCTCGTCATCGCCAGGCTCCCCGCATCCGAACCCCTCGATCACGAAAGCGACGGTCTTGGTTACGATCCTCGGCACCCCGGCGCCGAAGATTCCAGTCGAAGAATCGACGCCCAGGAACACGGCGAGCCCGCGGCCCGGAACGCCGTTCGATACGGAAATCACCGGGATGAAAGGGCTCGCGCATTTCAAAAACCTCAAGCCGAGCAAAACCTACTGCTGGGTAGCGATCCTTGCTCCCGGTCAAAAATCGTCGGAATGCGCGAGTTGGGAGACTTGGCAAACCGGAAACATCACGTTAGGAACGTAACGGAATTCCTTTACTCATCGTCATGTAAATGAAGATGACAGCCGTCTTCGGCTTCTAACAGCACGTCGTGTGCTTCGGCGAGCACCGCTCTCGAGAGAGGCCGGCTCGGAGGCTCGACCGTACCTTCGTCCGCTAGAAATTCCACTTCGCTCCAGTCCTCCCACGTTTCCAGCGGCTCGCCGTCGAGCGTAGCGGGAAATCGCACGCAGAACCCCTGATCGATGTGAAGACCGACGACGCTGACCTCCGTACCGCGTGGAAAATACGTTCCGTCTTTCCACAGCGTGCCATAGGTCGTATTATACTGTCGCCCGATTTTCAGCGGCTCTCCCATGCCCTCCCTATACCCCAAACGGGTTCATCGGTTTCTCGCCGATGTAGGTCAGCACGCTCTTGGTTTCGGTATACAGCCGCATCGTCTCCATTCCCAGCTCGCGGCCATATCCAGACTGCTTGTAGCCGCCGAAGGGTACTCCGGGAAAGACGGCATACGGCGTATTGATTGCGACCGAACCGCTGCGGATCGCTCGCGCAACGCGATTGGCACGGCCGACGCTCGTCGACCACACGCTCGCAGCGAGGCCGTAGTCGCTCGCATTGGCAAGCGCTATTGCTTCGGCTTCGTCGGCAAACCGCACGAATGTTGCAACCGGTCCGAAGATCTCCTCGCGCGCGATGCGATGTGAATTTTCCGCCTCGAAGGCGGTCGGACTCCAAAACGTTCCCGCCGAAAACGCCTCCCCCAGATCCGGAGGTCCGCCGCCGAAAAGCGCCCTCGCCCCTTCCGACGCGCCGATCTCACAGTAGCTCTTGATCTTGTCGTACTGGTCGCGCAACGTAATCGCTCCGATTTGCGTCTGCGGATCTTCCGGATCTCCCACGCGCAACCGTTTTGCCTTCTCGATGAAGCTACTGACGAAGCGGTCGTAAATTCCCGACTGCAGCAGAATGCGCGACCGCGCTTCACAGCACTGGCCAGCGTTGTAGTACACGCCGTAAAGTGCTCCGGCGACGGCGGCGTCGAGATCGGCATCGTCGAACACGACGGATGGCGACTTGCCACCGAGTTCCAGCGTTACTCGCTTGAGCGTCTGCGCGGCGGTCGCGGCGACAATTTTTCCGGTCGCAGTCGAGCCGGTGAAGGCGATCTTATCAACATCGGGATGCTCGACTAGCCACGCACCGATCGGGCGCGTCGAACCGGTCAGAACGTTGAGTACGCCTGCGGGCACGCCGGCCTCAAGCGCGATTTTCCCGAGCTCGATTGCGGTTAGCGGCGTGACCGACGATGGCTTGAGGATGATGGTGCATCCCGCAGCCAGCGCGGGCGCAACCTTCCATGAAGCCAGCAGCAGCGGAAAATTCCATGGAACGATCGCGCCGACGACGCCGACCGGTTCGCGCACCGTATTCGCCAAATACGTCGGAAGGGGGGGCGGCAGCGTCTCTCCGTAGTTCTTTGTCGCCGCGCCGGCGTAGAACTCGAAGCAATCCACGATAGCGCCGAGCTCGCCTTTGGCGGTCGCGATGGTCTTGCCGTTGTCGCGCACCTCTAACAGCGCCAGCTCCGCGCTGCGTTCGCCGATCAGCTGGGCAATTTTATAAATGATTTTAGCTCGCCGCGAAGCGGCCATCGTTGACCATTTCCCGGCGTCGAATGCCGAGCGCGCCGCGGAAACGGCGGCGTCCACGTCCTCGCGCGTTGCATCCGCAACGGCGGCGACCTTTGCACCGGTTGCAGGGTTTAGGTCGTCATACGTACCCCCATCCGAAGCGTCGCGGGACGTACCGCCGATGAGCAGTTGCGTTTTCATTAACGTGGATGTCAAGGCCATTATGCTGGCTTCTCCTCCACGCGCTCGAATACCGTTGCAATGCCTTGGCCCACGCCGATGCACATCGTAGCCAATCCATACCGGCCGCTCCGCCGGCGCAGTTCGTGCAACAGCGTAGTGACCAGCCGTGCGCCGCTCGCGCCAAGGGGATGGCCGAGCGCGATTGCACCGCCGTTCACGTTCGTCCGTTGGGCGTCCAGCTCGAGGTCACGCATGCACGCAATCGCTTGCGCCGCAAAGGCTTCGTTGATCTCGACCAGGTCGATTTGCGCGACGGACAACTCTGCGAGACCAAGCGCCTTCCTCGTCGCAGGGATCGGTCCCAATCCCATCACGTCGGGCGCCACACCCGCTGCCGCGGAGGCGACAAATCGCGCCATCGGTACGAGTCCCAGGCGCTTCGCCGCGCTCGCCTCGCAGAGAAGCACCGCCGCCGCTCCGTCGTTAATGCCCGACGAATTGCCGGCCGTCACCGTTCCATCCTTTTTAAACGATGGCTTGAGTTTTCCAAGGACCTCCAGCGTCGTCTCGGGACGCGGGTGCTCGTCTCGAAAGACGACGCCTTGCTCGCCGTTAGCGCCGGTGATGGTAACGGGCGTGATTTCGTCGGCAAACGCGTCGCGCTCCATCGCCGCTTTGCACTTCATCTGAGATTCGTATGCGAAGCGGTCCTGTTCTTCGCGCGTTACTCCATAGCGTTGCGCCACATTCTCGGCCGTTTCACCCAGCGAGATCGTCCATTGCGACGGCATCTTGGGGTTGATCATCCGCCAGCCGAGCACCGTGTCGAAGAGCCGCTGACCTCGGGCAAAGGGAGCGTCGCTCTTTGGCAAGACGTAGGGCGCGCGCGTCATCGATTCGACACCCCCCGCAACCACGACGTCGCATTCGCCGAAAGCGATGGCTTGGGCGGCTGAGTTGATCGCTTGGAGACTCGAACCACATAGCCGATTGACGGTGACGCCGGGAATCTCGATCGGCAACTCCGCCAACAGCGCGGCCATGCGAGCGACGTTGCGATTATCCTCACCGCTCTGATTCGCGGCGCCTAAGTAGACGTCGTCAATGGCCGACGGAGGAACGGCAGTGCGTTGCACGACGGAACGCACGACGAGCGCTGCGAGGTCGTCCGGCCGGACGCTCGCGAGCCGGCCGCCGATCCGTCCAATCGGCGTGCGGAGTGCGTCAATCACCCAGACCTCGCGATTCACTCGGGCGCCTCGGCAGGCGTTTGGCTTTCGTCGACGTCGAGTACCCAGAGTGAACGATGCGGAGCAAAGGCCTCGCCTTCGGCGTCGGCCAGCCGATTCAAGATGCGCGTTACGCGTGCGCCGCCGATCTCGCGCCCCCACGCAATCGGACCGATCGGATAATTCGCACCGAACCGGAGCGCCGTGTCGACGTCGTCGGCCGAAGCGACTCTATCGTGGACGGCAATCATCGCTTCGTTGACGATCGAGCCGACCGTTCTTCCGAGAAAGAGACCCGGACCATCTTCCACCAAAACTGCGCCTTTCCCGAGGTTTGCAAAGAACTCTTGCGCGAGCTCGAGCGCGTCGTCCGATGCGGCTTTAAGGTCAACGATTTCAACCGCGCGCTGCGCAGTGAGCGATCCGAGCACCCCGTATCCGATCAAACGCTCCGGATGGCGCAGTCGACGCGCGCATGCTTCCAAATCCGTCGCGTACGCATCCACGAAGAAGAGCGTCTCCGCCCCCAGCAGTGAATCCAGCCCGGCGATGACGTCTCCGCGATCGGCGGCGCCGTCGCCGACGTCGACGACCATCGTCACGGCGGGTGAGATCTCGTCGAGCAGCTCGTCGTTTTCGATGCGCGCGACGTGGACGTAGCGCTCTCCAATCAGCTCGGCGAGCTCATCGGCGAGGCCGCCGAATCCTAAGATGACGACCGATTCCTGCGAGTCGGGTTCCGTTTGGGGCAGTTCGACGGCAGCATCGAATCGCTTCGGGGTCGCGTCGCCGTAGCGATAAAAGCCGGCCCCGCTCTTGCGGCCCAATAAACCATCGGCAACCATGCGCCGTTGAAGAGCGATCGGCGCGAGCCGTTGCGCTTCCGTGCGCGCGTAGATCGACTCGGTCGTCGCAAGGTTTACGTCAAGCCCGATCAGATCCATTAGCTCGAACGGCCCCATGCGAAACCCTGCGGCTCGGGCCAACGCGTCCAATTCCTCGGCCGAGGCGACTCCGCGCTGCAGCGCGCGCAGCGCTTGAAGATAGTACGGCCGCGCGACGCGATTGACGATGAAGCCCGGAGTATCCGCCGTCAGGACGGGACTCTTGCCCATCCGCGCGACCAGATCGAGCGCGCGGCCGATAGCATCGTCGCTCGTTTGCGGTGCGCGCACGACTTCGACAAGTTTCATCCGCGCCGCCGGGTTAAAGAAATGGAGGCCGACCACACGTTCGGGATGCGGCACCGAGTCGGCGAGATCGGCGACGGAGAGCGACGAGGTGTTGGTCGCCAGCAACGCGTCCCGAGAAAGCGCGGCCGCAAGCGCCACAAAGACATCGCGTTTGACGTCGAAGCGCTCCGTCACGGCTTCGATCGCAACCTGCGCGTCGCTGCGCGCAGGAATGGAAGCGGTCCAACGAATTCGTTCCGGAATCGAACGGTCGCCGGATCGTTCGGCTTCGCGTTGCAAGTAGTCAAGCCCGCGTTCGCGTGAAGCGGCTTGCGGCTCGATGACTTCCACGTCGTAGCCCCCTTGCGCCGCGACGAGCGCGATGCCGGCTCCCATGGTTCCACCGCCGACCACCAACGCGCGCTCTCCCATCGCCCGGCTGCTTCGCGAAAGGAGCCGCAAACGCTTCGTCGATACTCACGCGTGATGGAAAAACCGAGATGGCGCTTGCGCAAGTCGGATTACGTCGTCGACTCGCCATATATGCGATTGCGCAAGGATGAAGTAGAGCTTCCCGACGGCACGATCGTCCCAAACTACTACGTCCGGGAGTCACGCGGCTTCGTAACCGTATTCGCTCTCACCGACGACGAGCAAGTCGTCCTCGTGCGGCAATATCGCTACGGGTCGGACTCCATTCATTTAGAGCTTCCGGCGGGCATGCTGCTTGACGACGAAACTCCTCGCGACTGCGCGTTGCGCGAGCTCGCCGAGGAGACCGGTCATGAAGTGCTGCGCTGCGACCTCGCCGCCGAGTACTTGCCGGAGCCGGTACGCTCCACCGCTCGCGCCTACGTCTACGTGGCGTTGGGCGCACGGAAGACCCGCGAGCCAAAACTCGATCCGACCGAACATCTGGAGGTCGAACTCGCGCCCCTGCCGGCGTTCCGGGCGATGTTGCGGGATGGCAGCATCGACGCGGGCGCCTCAATCGCCGCCGGCTACCGCGTTCTGGATCGATTGAACCTGCTCGGGTGAAACACCAGCTTGCGTCGCCCGGTACATAGGGGCGCTATGCGAACTCCGCCAAAGCCTGGCCTCCAGCCGATCGTTGCGCTCTTCATCAAGCTCACGGCAATCGTTGCCGCCGTCATCCTGCTCCTCTTCATCGCCGGGTATCTCTTGAAAGTCGTCGTCATCGCCGCAGTTATCGCGGCCGTGCTGCTCGGCGGATACTTCATCTTCAATTTGATCCGGCGCCGCTCAAACTACCCGGTCATCCGCTAGCCAAGCCCTCAGCGCCTCACTAACACGGTCTGGTTCCTCCAACATCGCGAGGTGACCGCTTTCCTCGCACGCGATGAGTTCGCCGTGCGGGAACCGCCTCGCGATTGCTCGCGATTCATCGAGGGAAACCACGTTGTCGCACGCCCCGGCGACGACGAGCGCCGGGACGTTCAGATCCTCGGCAATGTCCTCGGACGTCGGGCGCAGGGCCATGCCGCGCAACGCCGCCGCCGCACCCAGCGGATCGATGGACCGAGCGATCGCGTACGCCCGCTCGACGACGTCAGGCCGAGCTTCACGCGTCCGCGCCGCGAACATCCGCGGCAGATAGGCTTCGATCACGGGTTCGATGCTGCCCTCACGCTCGACGCGCGCCGCGAGCTCGCCCCGCGCCGCGGCTTGTTGCGGCGTATCGCCACTCAATCGGCTGCAAACCAGCGCGAGACGCTCGACCCGCTCGGTAAACATCCGCGCAAACGCAAGCGCTACGTAACCGCCCATTGAGTGTCCGACGAGGGAGCAACGTTCGATTCCAAGCGTATCGAGAAGCACCGCGACATCAGAGGCCATCGTTTCCATTAGATACGGACCGTCCGGAACGCTCGACGTTCCCGCGCCGCGCATGTCAGGACGTACGACGCGCGCGGTCTCCGCGAGTGCAACCGTTTGCGCATCCCAGATAGCACGCGCAAACGGAAATCCATGGATTAAGACAACAGCGCGCGCGCGTTTTTGTCCATCCACGCGTGCATCGATGCGCGCGCCGTCGTCCGCAAAAACTTGCATTGCTGCTCGTAATACTGTATAAGGTAGGCAACACCCCTGGTCGATTGCTGACCAGAGAAAGGATGACTCCACAGCTAATGGCAGTCAAACGTAGAAAGAGGAAGGCTGCGACAGCGGCGGCGGGAGCGAAGCGCAAAGCAACGCGCAAAGTTGGACGCAAGGTCCGCAAAGTCGCGCGCAAAGTAGGTCGCAAGGTCCGCAAGGCCGCGCGCAAAGGCGCACGTAAAGTGCGCAAGGCCGTGCGCCGCAAGACGGTGCGCAAGAAGGCCGCCGTCCGCAAAGGCGTGCGCAAAGCGCGTAAAACGACCCGTAAGGCAACGCGCCGTAAGAAGGCCGCCGCCTAACTCCCGCCTTCCCGAAACTCCGCCGGTATAGCCGGCGGAGTATTAGCGAGTCGCGAAAACCGCGACTCGCTTTTTTATACGCGCCGGACCGCCGGACGTAGAAACCAAATCACTAGAAACATCGCCGTACAAATCGCGCCCGCGAGCGCGAACGTGGGACGCAGGCCAATGAACGCTGCGATCGCGCCGTCGACGAGCGAACCCAGCGGAACGACGCCGATCGCGATCATCGTATACACGGCCAGCGCGCGGCCCCGTACCTCGTCGGGTGAGAGAACCTGAATCAAGGTATTCGTTGCGCCCAGCGAGGCCAGCGTGCCAACGCCGACGACAAAGAGCACCGGTAGAGCCCACGCCAGCGAGGGCACGAAGGCCAACGCGAAGACGCCGACCGACATAAGCAGCGCCGATTGAAGCCAAAGTCGCGAGCGTCGCTCGCGTTGTGCGAAGTACGCGGTGACGAGCGCCCCGCCGAATCCACCAATTCCAATCGCCGAGACGGCCCAGCCTAGACCGCGCGCGCCGGCGTGTAAGTCGTTCACTGCTAGAGCGGGGACGAGCTGACTGTACGGCCGCGTCAAGATCGCTGTGACAAACTGCGAGAGCATGATCCAACGCAATGCGGGATGGCGCATGAGGAAGACGACTCCGTGGCGCATCGCATACAGCGTCGATTCATATCGCGTTGACGAGGGGAGTGACGGACGCATCATCATCACGGCAACGACGACGGCTAGCGTCGCTGCTGCGTTGAAGTAAAAAGCGCCTTCGACACCGATCCACACGATGAGTAATCCCGCGAGCGCCGGACCGAGCACCGCCGGTGCGTTAAATGCGACCGAGTTCAGACCCACGGCATTCCCAAGGTATTGCCGATCGACCAAGAACGGAACCCAACTCTGCCGCGTCGGCGAATCGAATCCGTTTGCGGCGGAGTTGAGCGCCGACAGCACGACCAAGCTGAATAAGTCCAACCGATGCGCCGTCGCGAGCAGGGCGAGCATCAGCGCTGCGAACGCCATCGTCGTGTTGGTAACGAAGAGCACGCGGCGACGCGGCAGCCGATCTGCAACGACGCCGGCCAAGGGCGAGAGCAGCAAGACGGGCACGGCACGGGCCGCGCCCAAAATTCCAAGGTCGAGCGCCGCGCGGTGGGGTGAGCCGGCCATGCGGGCGACAAAAAATCCCATCGCCGTGAACTGCATCCACGTGCCGAGATTAGAGATCAGCAGCCCGATCCAAAGCAACCGGAAGTCGCGGTACCGCAGCGCCGTGAGAATCGACGGGCGGCGGGCGACGGTTTCTTCGGTCACGCGCCCCGCGTACGTATGGCCGCGAGGATCAGTGCGATGCTCTGCGCGGCATCGACTCTGGAGGTATCGATGCAGAGGTCGTAGTTTCGGGCATCACCGAACTCCAAGCCGTACCACTCTCGCATATACGCGCTGCGCGCGCGATCGACCCGGTCTACTTCGTCCCCCGCCGTTACGCGCGATGATCCGGTCGCCTCAACGATGCGCGCAATCCGCCACGCACGCGGCGCGTGCATGAAAACGCGAAGGACATCCTCGCGAGCTCCTAAGAGCGCCGATGAGCCGCGGCCAACGAGCACGGCCTTGCCGTGCGATGCATATTCTACGACGGCGTCTTGGACGGCGCGCAGCAACTCTTCGTCCAGCGGCTCGTCGGCGGACGCTTGCGCGAGCTCGGGCGTAGCGCGCTCGAGACTAGTGAGCAGACGCTCCCCGAGCGTCCGTTCCGCGTCTTCGTTCGCGTCGACCGCTTCCGGCGTAATATGCAGCCGTTTGGCGACGACCACCGGAAGTTGCTCGTCGACGTACTCGTAGCCGAGCGCAGAAGCGACCCGTTTCGCGATCGAGAGGGCGCCGGAACCATACTCGTTGGAGATCGTTACAATCACCGGAAAAGGAGTACGCAAGGCCGAAGGTTCGGCTCCTGCCGATCGTAGAGACTAAGGACTTACGCAAGGTCTTTCGTACCCCCAAACGCGTTCCGGGAGCCCTCGGTGCGTTGCGTTCGCTGTTCTCGCGCGAATACGAGGAGCGCGTTGCGGTGGACGACGTAACGTTTGCGCTCGAACCGGGCGAACTGGTCGGTTACATCGGCCCCAACGGTGCCGGTAAGTCGACGACGATCAAGATGCTCACCGGCATCCTGGTCCCCACGTCGGGGCAGGTCCGCGTCGCGGGGCTTGTGCCGTGGAAGAGCCGCAAGGAAAACGCGCGTAATATCGGCGTCGTCTTCGGGCAGCGCAGCCAACTGTATTGGGATCTCCCGCTGGTCGAATCGTTCGAGCTGCTGCGCGCAATCTATGGAGTGCCGTGGGAGCAATACCGAAAGAACTTAAGCGAGTTTATCGAGATCCTCGAGATGGACGACTTCATGCAAACGCCGGTGCGCCAGCTCTCGCTGGGTCAGCGCATGCGCGGGGACTTCGCCGCAGCCTTGCTGCACAGCCCCCGGATCGTCTACCTCGACGAACCGACCATCGGTTTGGACGTCGTCGCAAAGCAAGCCATACGCGAATTTATCGCGCGAATTAACAAAGAGCGGCAGACGACGATCGTTTTGACGACCCACGACCTGGCCGACGTGGAGCGCCTCTGCCGGCGCATCGTGCTCATCGATCGCGGGACGATCATTTACGATGGCGACGTCGAGCGGATCAAGACGGAGTACGGACGATATCGCACGTTGATCGTGCGCTTTAGCGAGGCGGTACCGCACCCGAGCCTCGAGGGTACGGAACTCGTCGCCGTCGAGAACTCCATCGCGCGATTTCGGTTCGACCGAAACGCGCAGCGAGCCGACCTGCTCGTGCGGCAAGCGAGTGAGCGATACAGCGTCGAAGACGTCAGTTTGGAAGAGCCGGACCTCGAATCGATCATTCGCCGCATCTACGTCGAGGGTTACGAGCGGCAATCGGAGGAAGACGCGTCATGATTTTTTCCAGCGGCACGAAGCGGCCGAAGATTCACTCCAGCGCCTATCTGGCACCCAGCGCGATCGTCAGCGGAGACGTAACGATCGGCGCCGGGTGCGCGGTGCTGCACGGCGCCGTCATCACGGCCGAAGGCGCGCCGCTGACCATCGGCGAGCAGAGCGTAATCATGGAGAACGCGGTCCTGAAAGCTAGCGGCGGAACCGCGCTACTCTTTCCCCTGGCCGTAGGCAACCGCTGCATAATCGGCCCGCACGCCTACGTCGTCGGCGCGTCGATCGGCGACGGCTGCTTTGTGGCCAGCGGAGCAAAGATCTTTAACGGCGCGACGCTCGAAAAGGGCAGCGGCGTTGCCCTGGGCGGAATCGTTCACGTGAAGTCACGCGTGCCAGCCAACGGGAGCGTTCCGATGCAACACATTGCCTTCGGCGATCCTGCAACGATCTATCCACCCGAAAAGGCCGGCGAAGTGCAAGCCAAGATGGACTTCTACGCCGACGTTTTCAATTTGGACTCGAGCGACGAAGTGCGCGGCCGCGCCGCCGAAACCTATGCAAAGTTTTTGCGCAAAGCCCACGCGCAAGACGCGGGGCTCGAAGAGCACCGCAACGTCAAGCCGCCGCCGCGGCGCTCGGGCGACGAACCGCCCCAAACGCAAGCCACCCAGGTGGACAAAGTCGTCGACGTTATGATGCTGGAGCTCGAAGAGATGGAGCACCGGCGCCAACAGGCCATCAAGCGGCAGAAAGGGACCTGACGTTCCCAATCTCGAGCCGTATATCGAGTTCGCAAAGAAAGCTTTTGCACGCGAAGCCACGTATCGCCTAGAGGTCCTCACGGAGATCGGCTCGCTCGTCCTGCGCGTCTATATTCTGCGATCGCTCTGGACCGCGCTGTACGCGCAAAATGCCGCGCCGATCAATCTGCCGCTGCACGCCATGATTACCTATGCGACGGTCGCTATGCTGATGTCGCTGATCTTGGAAGTCGACGGAACCCGCTTGATTCGCGAAAAGATCCGCGAGGGCACGATCGCCACGGACCTGATGAAGCCGATCAGCGTGCCGCTCTACTTCTTCAGCGACGGCGTCGGGCAGACGCTCCTCCACGTCGTCTTGGTAGTTCCCTCGCTGCTGTGCGCGCTGCTGCTGGTGCGGATCGACGTGCCCTCGGCGGCGACCTTCGGCGCTTTTCTGCTGGCTTTCGCCATTGGTTATGGCGTGAATTTTTTTCTGAACTTTCTGATGAACAGCATCGCGTTCTGGACGCTGGAAACCTTTGCCGCACAACTGATCGTGCGCTGGGCGTCCGACCTCCTCTCAGGACAGATCATTCCGCTAACGCTTTTCCCGGGAATCATCGGACGCATCGTCTTTACGCTGCCCTTCGCGGCGATCTATTCGACGCCGTTGCTGATCTACGTCGGCGTTATTCCGCCCTCAGCATGGGCCGCCAGCATCGCGGCGCAGATCACGTGGCTTGCGTTTTTCGCTGCGCTTTCGTCACTCGTTTGGCGGGCGGCCTCGAACCGCGTCGTGATCCAAGGCGGCTAAAAAGAAAACGCTACGGAACGAACACCTCGTCGACGTAACACCAGCGCCACCGCTCTTCGGGCTCGAACGATTGGATCACGGGGTGCGCCGTCGCCGCGAAATGTCGCGTCGCGTGCTTGTTCCGCGAGGAGTCGCAGCAGCCAACTTGGCCGCAGGTCAAGCAGAGTCGCAGATGGACCCACACGTCGCCGGTCGCCAAGCACTCCTCGCAGCCGTTGGGGGTTCGCGCTTTCGGATGGCCCGCATGCTCGATGTGTTCGCAGATTTCGGCGTTCATCAGGCCGCCTCCGGGAGATCCCATAGCACCAGCTCGCCATGACCGCCGACACCAAGCCGCGAAACGTCGTAGAGCCGTACCGAATCGCCCGCAGTCAACCGCACGCCGTTCGCTTCGACGCTGCCTTCCGCTACGAAGAGAAAGCCGTAGCGCTTTGGCGCGAACTCCGTAGAGAGCGTGCCGCCTTCGACTCGCGCGACGCGCAAGCTCGCGCGCTGCGTAATGCGAATCGGCGCTTCTACGACCGGATCTCCACTCGCGACGGCGAGCCAACGATTGCGCCGCTCCTCGCTGGAAAATTCCATTTGCCCGTACGATGGCGGCATGCCGAGACGTCCCGGCAGCACCCACATCTGAACGAGATGTAACGGCCGACCGGGATCGTTGTTGAATTCGCTGTGGCGAACCCCCGTGCCCGCACTCATGAATTGCACGCCGCCGGGCCCGACCACGCCGTGATTGCCCATGCTATCGCGATGCGCGAGCTCACCAGCGAGCACGTACGTGACGATCTCCATGTCTTGATGCGGATGAGCCGGGAAACCGGTGCCGCCGGCAATCGTATCGTCGTTGAAAACGCGCAACGCTCCCCAGTGCACGTTCTGTGCATCGACGTAATCGGCAAAGCTGAAAGAGTAGTACGTTTCGAGCCAGCCGTGATTGGCGTGGGCGCGCTCGCTGGATCGGACGATCGTAAACACTGGAGCAGGTGAAGTGATGGCCGTCATAGCGCCTTCGACCCGTTCAGGCGGGAACGAGGTTGCGCAGCCGGCCGAGCAAGAGATGATAGTACAACATGCCGCGTACGGGACCGAGCCGCCGCAAGAGCGACGTTTGATCGATACCGGCCTGGCCGGATAGCAACGCAAGGCTGCGCGCGACGCCCGAATCCCGCAGGGGAAAAACATCCAAGCGCCCCATGCCGCGCAAAAGCACGACCGACGCGCTCCACGGCCCGAGGCCGCGAACGCGGCATAGACGCCGCGCAGCCTCGTCCGTCGGCAGCTTTTCAAGCGCAACTTCGTCGATCTCGCCTTCGACGACGGCGGCCGCAGCGGCGCGGACGTGAGCCACCTTGTTTCGCGACAACCCGGCAGCGCGCAGGGTGCCATCATCGGCGTCGAGCCAACGCCGTGGGCCGGGAAACACATGGCAGCGTATGCCGTCGACGGTTGCCGGTTCGCCGAGCGCCTCCACGGCGCGGCGCATGATCGCGGCGCCTGCATGGATCGAGATTTGCTGGAAAATCACGGCGTGAGCGCAGGCTTCCCAGAGCGTCGGATAGCGCGGCGGTTTGAGTCCGCGCAGGGCGGTCGCGATCGGTTGAAGCCACGCCACTCGCCGGCTGCGCGCGTACCACTCCGACAAGTCGACATCCGTGCCGAGAAGGCGCTCGACGACTGGGCGCCAGCGGTCGGCATGGCGACTTGTCGCAGCGAACTCAATGGTCCCATCGTGGAGAGCGCGCACGGCCACGATAGCCGTCGTCGAGCCGTCGCGTAGCGCGCGGCAGTACGTCCCCTGTTCGTCGACGACGTCGACGCTATTGCTTGCAAGACGACGCAGCGCGTCCACGGTCAAGTCCAATCGAAACGGAAGCCGAACGGGGAGCGCCTGTGCTGCACCGAAACGCATCGCTTAAGGATCCTCATGCTGCAAGCTTATCTGCAATACTGGCGCATCAACTTTCTGACCCTCCTGGAATATCGGGCAAATTTCGTGATGTGGTTCGTCTTCACGATCGCCTATCACGGCGTGGCACTCGCTGCGCTGTACGTCACCATGCGGCAGTTTCCGTCGATGAACGGGTGGAGCTTTCGTGAGATGTTCTTCCTCTACGCGCTTTGGATGTGCGGTCACGAGCTCCACAACACGTTGTTCTTCACGGTGGTCAGCGTGCCCGACTACGTTCGCGAGGGTCGCTTCGACCGCTTCTTGGTTCGTCCACTCAACACGCTCTTTCAGGTGCTTACCGTGCCGCAGCAGATCGTTCCCGATGGCCTGGTGCTCGCAATTGCAACCCTTGCGCTTGCTGCGGCTGCCGTGCACGTCCGGATCGATTGGATCTTTCTGACGTTCGTGCCCTTGGTCGTTCTTGGCGGTGCGCTCATCGATCTGGGCATATCCCTGGCGGTTGCAACGGTGTCGTTCTGGTTCATTCGCGTCGACACGCTACGCTGGGTGGTCATGTCGCTGGAGCAAGACTTTACGCGCTACCCGATCAGCATCTACACGCGCGGAGTAAGAATCGTCTTGGCATTCGTACTGCCGTTTGCGTTCATGAACTATTTTCCGGCGACGTACTTTTTGCAGAAAGCCGACACGGGATTGCACCTGAATCCAGCAATCGGCCTGTTGACCCCGGCGATCGGACTGGCATGGCTTGGGGCTTCGTATGGGTTCTGGCTCATCGGATTGCGGCACTATCAGGGAACCGGTTCGTGAATCGCGGCGCATTTTTGCGGTCCGCCTGCGCGGTAACGTTGGCGACGCAAGCCGTCGCCTCGGCAGCCGATTCGTTGAGCGCAAAGATCCGAGCGATCGCGCGCGCGCTTTCCGGAGAGATCGGCGTGTACGCGCGCACCATGGCATCCGGACCGCCACTGGTAAGCTACGCCGCGCTCGAGAGTTTCCCGACGGCCTCGACGATCAAAGTGCTCATCATGACGACCGCCTATGCCGCGGAGCAAAGCGACCCTGGCGCGCTCTCCGAAAAAATCTCGTTTTACCGCAGCGAGCTCATCGGCGGCTCGGATTTCATGAGCGAAGTCGACGACGGACGACGGTTCACAGTGCGGCAACTGCTTACGCCGATGATTCAAGTCAGCGACAATACGGCGGCAAATATGCTCATCGGCCATTTCGGGGTTCAGGCCATCAACCTCGTTGGAGAACGGGCCGGCATGGCGCGCACCCATCTGGCGCGCAAGTTCCTAGACTACGGCGCTGTGGTGCATCATCACGACAACGTCTCAACCGCTTCGGACATGGGGCGCCTGCTCTACCTGATCGAACGCGGCGCGCGCGAGCGTGTCAGCACCATCGTCTCTCCGGAGGGTTGCAGAGCGATGATCGGGATCATGCTCGGGCAAACCGACCGCGACGGCATTCCGGCTGCACTTCCATCCAACGCGCAAGTCGCGAACAAGACTGGTGAAATCGTGGGGACGCGCAATGATATCGCCATCGTCGAACCCTTCGGCGACTCGCCATTCGTCCTGGCGATCATGACTCGCGATGCCTTCGACTACCGGGCCGCCTATGCCGCGATCCACGCCGTGACGCGCGCCACGTACGCGGCCGCCGCGGGAACCTTCGCCTAACGCTTACCGCTCCGGAGAGATCGGGCAGCCGTAAGCCCTGCCGCTGGAAAGCAGCGCAAGCTTGGCTTCGCGCTTGAGCCGTTTAAAACGAGCCTCCTGCGATTTCGCGATCGAAAAGGTTCCGGGATGCCAGCTTGCAACGAGCCGAACGGGCAAGCGGCCGCGGGTGTACTTCGCGCCTACGCGCCGCCGGTGCGCGGTCAAACGACGCGGCAAGTTTAAGGTCACGCCGGTGTAAAGCGAGCCGTCTTTGCATGCCAGAACGTAGACGGTGGGTTTAGAGCCGGTTTGCTGCGGAAGAACCTTGTTCGTCGACACCAAAATGAACGTTCTCCGCCTAAGTATCCCACCGCTGCCCCGCTTCGCCGTAACGGCGCGATCGGCGTTTTCCACGTTTGCCGGGGTGCACGCCCTGGCGGCATCCGACTTGGAGAATTTGACCTTTGCACTTGGCGAAGCGATCGCCAACGCAATCCAGCATGCGCAGACCGCTCAGGCAATCCAGATCAGCATCGCGCTGGAAGGCGACTCCATCGTGGTGACGGTAACGGACTGCGGACGCGGTTTCCCCGCTCCGCCTCCGGGACCGCTCCCATTCCCTAGCGTCTGCGCTGAGGGCGGCCGCGGTTTTGCGATCATGCAGCGCTGTACCGATTTTCTGGAGATCGACAGCGCGCCTGGAAGCGGCACGATCGTACGGCTTGGGCGCCGCCGTCGCATGCGTCAGGAGGTAGGCACCGCTCCGTAAAACGTTGCCGCATGACCTTGCCAAGCCTGCACTCAAAGAGCCCGGGCGGGTACGCGCTCGGGGCCGCGCTTCTCCTTGGAACCCTCGGCGCGGACCAGCCGATGCCGCCGCTCCCTTCCTACGCGCCCGTCACGGCTATGGTGGACGCGGTGCAGGCGGCCCGGTTGCAGAGCACGGTCGATGAGCTCGTAGCGTTTGGTACTCGCAACGACTTTTCCGAAAAGAGCTCAACCCATGCTCACGGAGTCTTTGGGGCGCGCGATTGGATTGTTGGGCGGTTCGCCGCCATTGCGGCAACGACGAACGGGCGCATGAGCGTCGCGCTGGATACGTATCTTCAGGCTAAGACACCCAAGACTCCACGAGCCGTGTTGGAGTCGAGCGTGCTCGCAACGCTGCGCGGCACGATGCCTGGGCGCGTGTACGTAATGTCGAGTCATTTCGACGACTGCGACGGCCGCTGCACCGATGGCATGGGGGTCGCTCCGGGTGCGGACGACAACGGTTCCAGCGTCGCCGCGGTTCTCGAGGCGGCTCGCGTAATGGCCAACGTGCAGTTCCGCGGGACGATTCTGTTCGCGTGTTTCGACGGCGAAGAACTGGGATTGTGGGGCTCCAACCACTATGCGCACGAGCTGGCCGCAAAGCACACTCCTATCTTGGCGGTTCTCAACGACGACATCATCGGGAATTCGGTCGGTGGCAACGGTTCCTCGGAACCCGGGGTCATCCGCGTGTTCAGCGAGGCACTTCCGGAAGGCGCGGATCTCGAACGAGTGAACCTCGTCGGCTCGGAGAACGATTCGCCGTCGCGAGAGCTGTCGCGTTTCATCGCCGAGCTGGTTCCGGCTTACGTTCCCGACTTCACGGTTCGGCAGATCTATCGCTCCGATCGCTTCATGCGGGGCGGCGATCAGGAGTCGTTTCAATCCGTGGGTTACGCGGCTGCGGTTCGCTTCGTCGAGGCGCACGAGAACTTTACCCACCAGCATCAAGACGTCCGCATGCGCGATGGCGTTCAGTACGGAGATTTACCGCAGTATATCGATATCGAGTACTTGCGGCGCGCAACGCAGGCTAACGTTGCCGCCTTGGCGGTGCTCGCGCTGGGACCGGCGCCGCCGGGCGACGTGCGGCTGGAACTGAAGCGCCTCGGTTATGACTCGACGCTCCGCTGGCAACCGGGTACCGACGCCGCATCGTACGAAATCGTCTGGCGATCGACCGACGCGCCGCAGTGGGAGCACGCGCGAAACGTCGGCAACGCTACCGAAGCAACGGTACCGGTATCGAAAGACGATTACGTGATCGGCGTGCGAAGCGTGGATTCGAACGGGCTGCGCAGCCCCGCGGTCTATCCGGTGGCCGCCCGGCAGTAGTCGGTGTGTCGGTGCGCGCCATCTCCAGCAACGTTCGATAGATCGTTTCGGCACGCTCGGTGTCACCGCTGTCGCCGGGCGATCGAAAAATCGGGACCGCTGTCGATCAGGTTCGGAAGTAGCGTCGCTGATTCTTAGCTACCGCCTTCGTGTACCTCTATATTCCAAATCACACATCGGCGCCAACAAAGCCCGTACGCCGGCGGCGTTCCAGCAGAGTTACGTTTCGGCTCTCGCCAACAACGGCGCAATTGGGAGCGTATTGCAACCGTTCAACCTCTATGTCAACGCGCAGATAAAGATCTGACGCTAAGCACCCCGAAGAGCGTCACCTGGTGGTGAAGGATGGCTGGCGACGCTTTTCGGGGTTTGCTGCGCTCTTGGTCTTCATCGGGCTCGGCTCTTTCGGCGTCGGCAACGGGGCGCAGCCAGCCGATCGCATTGCCGGTTTCGAAGGCGGCAATGGCTGGCTCAACGGCCCGGAGCTGACCCCGGCGGGGCTCCAGGGGAGAGTCGTCCTCGTGGACTTTTGGGAGTACACCTGCATCAATTGTTTGCGGACGCTTCCCTATCTTCGTGAATGGTATCGCCGCTATCACGATCGTGGATTCGTAATCGTCGGCGTACATACGCCGGAGTTCGATTTTTCAGGCGTACGAGCCAACGTGGCCGCCGCTGCGAAGCGCCTGGGGGTCGTCTGGCCCGTCGTGCTGGACGACCGCCTTGCAATTTGGAAGCGATATGGAAACGACGTTTGGCCGCACGAGTATCTCTACGATCAAAGCGGGAAGCTGGTCGAGGACTTTGCCGGCGAAGGCGGCTACCCGCAGACGGAAGCGCGCATCCAGACGCTGCTAAAGCGGGGAGACGCGCAGCTCGCGTTACCGCCGACGATGCCGCTGCTCCCCGAAGACAGCTATGACAAACCCGGCGCGGTCTGTTACCCGAAGACGCCGGAGCTGCTGGTCGGGCGCGAGCCGGTCGCCAACGCCTCGGCGTTCAACAATCCGGCGCAAGACAGCAACTATGTTGACGGCACTTCGGATCCACACGATGGTGCCATTTATCTTCAAGGATTCTGGCATCTGACGTCCGAGGCCGCGGTCTCCGGCGGGAACGATGGTTATCTCGCGCTTCGCTATCACGCCATCCAAGTCGTTGCGGTCATGAAACCCGAAAACGGCGCGCAGGTCCGCGTCGACGTCACGCAAGACGGCGCGCCCGTCGCCAAGAGCGACGCCGGAAACGACTTGCGCTACGATCCGGAGGGACGATCGTACGTGAGCGTGGATTCGCCGCGCGCCTACGATATCGTCGTTAATGCCCGTTTCGGCGAGCATCGTTTGAAGCTGTCGCCTCGAGCATACGGCCTGGGCATCTACGACTTTGCCTTCGAATCGTGTGCAGTCTCGCCCAAATGAGCGGTTAGCGTTTCGCGCAGCGCCAGGAGCGTTTCGTCGATATCGGCCACCGTGTGTGCGCTTGACACGAACATCACTTCGTTTTGGGATGGCGGAAGCAGAACTCCGCGCGCGAGCATCGCTCGATAGTATGTCGCGTAGGCCGCCTTGTCGGCGAGTCGGGCGTCGTCATAGTTTCGATTCGGTGGACCGGCGCGGAACTTGAAATCAACGATCGATTCTTTCTGCACGACGGCGTACGGCAGGCCTCGCTCGAGGAACGCCGTTCGTATGCCGTCAGCGAGGCGTTCAGCAACCGTTCGCATCGATGCATAGTATTCGGGATGTTTTTCGAGCAGGTCGAGAACGCGGTGCGCCATCGCAACGCTAAACGGATTACCACCGTGCGTGCCGCCCGTGAACGCAGCTCCTTGCGGTGCGAGCACCGCCATGACGTCTTCGCGTCCGCCGAATGCTGCAATCGGGACGCCGCCACCCATAATCTTTCCCAGCGCCGTGAGATCCGGCGTAATTCCGGTAAGTCGTTGCGCGCCGCCCCGCCCGAAGCGCAGCCACGTGATTACCTCGTCAAAGATCAAGAGCGCACCCCAGCGATGCGTACGCTCGCGCAATCCTTCCAGAAAGCCTGAGTCGGGCCAGACCAAACCCATATTGCCCGCGATCGGCTCAACGAGAATCGCCGCAAGGTCGGTTTGGCTGCCCTTCGCGCATTCGTCGACCGAAGCGAGGTCGTTATACCGCGCGACCGCGACGTCGCGCTTGACGCGGTTGGGAATTCCACTTTCGCCCGCCGCTCCGGCGGACGCGCCCGCATCTAACAACGCAAGGTCGAAGTGGCCGTGGTAACCACCCGCGAATTTGAGAACCCGCTGGCGCCCGGTGAAGGCGCGCGCAACGCGCACGGCGCTCATCATCGCTTCAGTGCCGGTCGTAACGAAGCGCAGACGCTGCATTGACGGCAGATCCGCGCGAATGCGCTCGGCCAGCCGCAGCTCCTCAGTATGCGTAGCGCCCCAGACGAAGCCGTGTCGCGCGAGTGAATCCAAGCCACCAACGAGCGCCGGATGGGTATGCCCGAAGAGCAATGGACCATAGGCCATCACGTAGTCGATGTAACGGCGCCCCGCTTCATCGTAAGCGTACGCGTCGTGGGCCCCAGCCTGAACGAACATCGGGCCGCCGACGTTCCATGCCGAACGCACCGGCGAGTCGCAACCGCCCGCCAGCACGGCACGCGCCCGCTCGATCTGCATACTCTTGCGCGGTTCGGAGGTTCAACGGAGAAGCCATGCTCCCAAAGGATCCGCCGGTCTCAGCACAGACCAAGATCGACGAACTGGTTAAGGACTTTCCGATTGCCGCGGAAGTCATGCGTGCTTTTGGTTTAGGGTGCAGCGGATGCGGCGTGAGCAAATACGAGACGATCGAGCAGGGCGCACGCGCGCACGGTCTACGAATAGAGCCGATCCTCGCCGCGCTCGAGCAGGCGCGTATCTCGGGGAACGTCCCGCCCATCGCCGACGCGGATCGGCAGCCGCAGCGGCGCGCTCCCGGCGCTTTTGCACGCCGCGCCACGATCAGGCATACGATTCCGATCATGTCGGGCAAAGGCGGCGTGGGAAAATCGCTGATCACAGCGCTGCTGGCCATCGGACTGCGGCGCAAACATTACCGCGTCGGGATTTTGGATGCCGACATCACTGGGCCGTCGATTCCCATGCTTTTTGGCTTGCACGAGCCACTGCTGATTACGCCCGATCCCGTCAAAACGACTCCGCAAGGTCAACCGCTGCCGCTGATAATGCCGGCAGTCTCGCGCAGCGCGATCGAAATCGTCAGCGCAAACCTCCTCACGGACCGCGCGGATACCGCCATGATTTGGCGCGGACCGATTGTCGCAAGCGTCATTCGGCAGTTTTACGAGCAGGTGGTTTGGAGCGACCTAGATTTCTTGCTCGTCGACCTTCCGCCGGGAACGTCGGACGCGCCGCTGACAGTACTGCAGTCGCTCTCGATCGACGGCGTCGTACTTGTCACCATGCCGCAAGCACTCGCAACCATGATCGTCCGCAAGGCTGCCAACCTCGTGCATCAGTTGAAAAAGCCGATCCTAGGCGTAGTTGAAAACATGTCGTACTTCATCGCGCCCGACACCCGCACGCGTTACGAAATCTTCGGACCGTCCTATGCCGAGCGCGTCGCCGAGCTCGCGCACGCGCCCGTCCTCGCGCGTCTCCCGGTCGATCCCGCCAAAGCGCGGCTTGCGGACGAAGGCCGCATAGAAGAGCTTGACGATGCGATCTGCGACGAGCTGGCCGAACGCTTGCTCGCCGAGATCGCGGCGCACCCCAAGCCGGCGGAAACGATCTCAATTATCTAACGGCGGGCAGAAGTAGTTTTTAGTAGCATGGATTACGGCCTGCTGCCCATGCTCCCGCATCGTAGAGCACCGCGAGGGGAGCCCGAGCCAAACCTTCTGCGACGGTTAGTGATAACTCCGTGTGAGGTTGAACGTGAGTCCGAAACGGTCGCGTAGATAGCAGCGTGGAAGCGCTGGGTCTTCTTCCACGAGGGTGCACCCCTGCGACAACAAACGCTCCTTAGCTGCATTTACGTCGTCGACCTCAAACTCGAACACGGGCCCATTGGAGTCGCCGGGTTCAAAGTACACGGTGAACCCGCCGGTCTCGAAGCCGAGCATCGGTGAGTCGGGGACGATCGCAAAGCCGAGTACTCCATGATAGAAGGCCTTCGCTTCCTCGATGCTCTTGGTGCGCAGAATCACGTCGGTCGTTGAACGCATTGAATCCCTCCGTCGGCTAGGACTGTTTCAACTAAGTCTAATGCCGAGCAAGCAACGCTCGAAACCACGCGGCCGATGTTCCTTAGATCCGCCAGAAACACTTTACTCTGGGGCTGGTGACCAACGCAACGCCCTCGGCAGTGACGATACCGGGTTTGTGCCGTTTCCGTGGCCTCTGGCGAGGTTGCACGCAGCGTGCACGAGCCGAAGGTTAGAAAGCCTTTCTGCGCCGCCCTGAGACCGCGGGTTTAGCTTCAGACTTTTTTATCAGCCTGGCTTAGACTCTGCGGCATTGTCCCTCTCCGACCCACAAGGAGAATTGACTATGCGTTTTATGCAATGCATTATAATTGCCGCCGCTGCAGCGACGGCTATGGTTATCTCAGCCGGTGCTGCCTTGGCGAACGGGTACAACGGCAACACCATTAATATGTTTGTCCCGGCATCGGCCAATTACAGCGGTGCCTGGCCGGTTACCGTAACGCGCTCGCAACGCAGCAACGGCACCGGCTGCCTAACGCTGAGCGGCAATGCCCGCGGCGGTCAGGCTTCGCTGGACTTTGGCGGTTTCAAGTACCCTTACGGCTCATTCCTAGTTAGCGACGGTATCCTCGTGGCGACTATCTCAGAACCACTATATGGTCAGAACGGCGCCCTGATGTTCATCGTTCACGCCGCCCAAGGCCACATCGGCCAGGGCATCTTTGAAAATATCGAAGGCGGGTCAAACTTCGACTTCGGTGCGTTGGCGTTCGGCATGAAGAACGGCTGCTGAAGCTATTGCCCGGTCCCGTAACCGCTCGTTTACGGGACGGATCGTCGATTCACGCTTGCCGCGCCCGATAGAATCGCCATCAATAACTCTCGTTAAACGGGCAGAAATAGCATGGATTAGGTGTCGGCCGCGTCCCAGTTCCACGCGGCTGCCGGCACCGGCTTGGCATGGAGCACCCTGCGGCTTCGACCGCAGCGAGCTATACAGCGATGAGGGCCCGCCGAATCGGCGCAGTAGCTACGGGACCATGGGCCGAGGTTACTTTAAAGAGCTGAGGACTCGCCTCGCGCAGCGCGAAGCATGCCAGTCCTTGCCCTTTTCTGGAGGCTACCTCATGAAGAAAATGGCCCTTTTTCTCTTCCTTACCGTCGCGATCGCCGGAAGTGCCATTGCATCGCGCGCCGACGCGCAATCCAACGACAGCGCCGCGATCACCGCGCTCTATCAACAGTTTGCCAACGCGTTTCGGCACAAGGACCTCAACGCCATAATGTTGCCCTACATCCACAGCAATGCGCTCTTCGTCTTCGACGTCAGCACACCGCGCGAGCATGTGGGCTGGGATAACTATCGTGCTGACTGGAAAGGATTCTTTGATTCAATCAAGGGCAATCCGAGGTTGTCCATCAGCGAGCTGTCCGTGACGATCAGCGGCGACGTCGCCTACACGCGCAGCATTCAATCGCTTACCGGGAACATGGGCAACTTGCACGCGATGGCGGTTCGCGTTACCGACGTTCTGCGAAAAGTCAACGGTAAATGGCTGATCGTGCAAGAGCACGTTTCCGTGCCGATCAACTTCACTACGCTCAAACCGGATTTCATGTCGAGACCCTGAGGAGAGTCCTTTACACCTCGACGTGCCTCGTTTGAAACGGCTTTAACGCTTAAGAGACGTAACAGAGCGGCCCCCGCCCCGCGCCTGCCATCCGCGATCACGCGGCCGCGCCGCATTGCCGGCCTTGGGCATACGGCTCGCCCAGCGCGAGCTACGTGAGTGGCGAGAGATGCTTTGGTTCGTAGAGGCCGAGCTTGTCGCCGCCGGGGAGTTCGAGCGTCGTCACCAAACCCCAGCCGCGGTCGGCGACCCGTGTCGCTTTGATTCCCTTTTTCTCGAGCTGGTGTACCGTCGCGGCGATCTCGTCGCAGATCAGCCACAGTTCGTGTTCGGGGTCGTCTTCCGTCTCATGGACGGCGAGTTCCGTCGGCGGTGCGGCGAAGAAGAGCCGCCCGTTGCCAGCGTCGACGTAGCGCAGGTCGAGCGCGTCCTTGAAAAAGTCGTAGATCTCCTTGGAGTGCTTGGTGTAGAAGATCGCGTGGATACCGGTGATCACTCTGTCCCTCTTCCCTCGAACTATACGCGCTTCGCGCGCTCCGCTCGGGATGACATTACTACGGCGCTTCGCGGCGCTCCGCTCGGGATGACTTTAAGTGATATCATTCTGGCCTGATTGCGTTCCCGTCATTCAGCCGCCGAAAGATAACCCAGGCTCGAATGGGGACGTCGGGTGTTGTAGTTCTCGATCCACGGGTAGAACGAGAGGTGCGGCTCGCAAGTATTGGTCGAGTAACGTCACCGAAAACAGCAACGTGGTCGACTTGGACTCCGGTTGCATCAATCGTGCCGGGAAGAATCCTTAACGCGAAGTACCCGAGCGGAGTACGAGTAAGACCGGCGAAACGCGACGCTGCATGAGCTTTCGGAAGCTGCTGCTGGGCCTTGGAGCGGGAATCTCGACCGGCTACGCATTCGTACGCGCGGTGGAAGCTGCCGCGGAGTGGCGCCGGCCCTCGGCTGCACGCAGCAGCGATGCGAAGGCCTATGCCCGTTGCCGGCGCGCGCTCGAGATGGCGGACGCCTTGCGTGGGACGCTGGGGTTTCTGGCGTTTACCTATGGACCGCTGGCGCGAGCCGCGGATCGCGCAACCGGACCCGCTGCGGCGTGGCTGCGTCCGCCGCTATTTGTGGCGCCGCTTTCGCTGCTCGCCGCCCTCGTTGACCTTCCGACTTCGTACGTTCAGGAGTATTCGCTCGAGCGCCGCTTTGGATTGAGCGAACAAACGCCTCGCGCGTGGTTAGGCGACTATGCTAAGAGCGCGCTACTCGCCACGGCCTTGATGAGTTTTGTCGCGACGCTCTTCGGACTGGCGGTGCGACGCGCGCCGCGGGCGTGGCCATGGATCGCGACCGTAGGGGTCTTTCCGCTCTTCGTCATCGGCAATCTCATCGTGCCGCTTTACGTTATGCCGCTCTTCAACGCGTTCGAACCCGTCCGCGGTTCGCTCGAAGAACGACTGCGCGCACTCGCGGCGCGATTTGGCGTCGGCGATGCGGCGATTTTACGAATGGATATGAGCCGGCAGACTCGCAAGGCCAACGCCTTTGTCACCGGCATCGGACACACGCATCGCATCGTCCTAGGCGATACGCTCATCGAGGCCTTCCCGGATAACGAAACGGAGTTCGTCGTCGCTCACGAGCTGGGGCACTACGTCAACCGCGACACCTGGCGCCTCATCGGTCTGGGCGAAATCCTTGCCGGCGTGCTCTTTCTGATTGCCAACGCCGCGATCTCGCCGGCGGCCCGAGAAAAGCTTCGCGATCGCCCGTTGCTGCTCGTCCGCCTCTACGCGATCATGCTGGTTGCGATGCAGGTGCTGCGTCCATTTTTGTTTGCATTCTCTCGATCGCGCGAATGGGCGGCGGATCGATTCGCGCTCGCTGCGACGCAGGATGCCGGCAGCGGCGTTTCGGCCTTCCGCCGTCTGCGCGAACAGAATTTGGCCGACGACGATCCGCCGGTATGGTACGAATTGTTCTTCTCGTCACATCCGTCGCTGCGGGCGCGGATTGAGGCTCTAAACGAGTATCGGTGACGGGCGCGTACGCAGCCAGGCGGCGACGTCCGTTTTTGACGTAACGTAAGAACCGGTTCGGAGCTCCTCACGCAGCTCGCCAAAGAGCCCGAAGCCTTCCGCGAAGGCATCGTGCTTGTGGATGGATTCCTCGTTGACTTGGCTGGCGAAAACGAACGTCTCATCACCGAAATCGGCATACATGTCCAGGGCGCGCGCGAGAATTCCGCGCACGACGTCCTCCACGAATTTTGGATTGTGGTGAGCTTTGTTCACCACGAAGAACTCGTCGGGACGCTTTAGCAGATCGTAGGTCTCGCTGGACATTGCGTTTTCGACGATCTCGACGAGGTCCTCGGCCCGGATCGCTTCGGCGTCCGATTCCTCAAGGCCGATCAAGATCGAGCCGCGTCCGCGTTGATTGTGCGTTGCTGCGGGAAGCGCGTCGAGTGCGCGCCGAGCGTCGGTCTCGCTAAACCCGGCGTCGAGGAGTTCGTGCATGGCGTGCTCGCGCATCATCGCTTGCGCACAGGGGCACGCCGTCATGCCTTCGGCCTCGACGCCGATCACGCGGCGCGTTCCCACCCCGTCGGCATGTGCTATACCGACGAGCGTATAGGTTTCTTCGCCGCGCTTGCCGCTGACCGGCGTCCAGCGTTCCAGCCCGAACTCAGCCCGCAGACGTACGTCGGCGCGTACCGCGCGCTGGCTTTGCACGATCTCGCGCGCGATCGCTTCGGCCAAGCGCTCGATGCGCGCCGGCTTGGAGTCGCGTGCGAGCACGTCGAGCGTCGCCTCTTCGAGAACTTCCGCAAAGCGTGACATGTGCACGCCGGCTTTATCGGGTGCAAGGTCGGCCACCATCGCAAACTCGGCGTTATAGACTTGAGCCCGTCCGTCTACTTCCAGGTGAACGACTCGGCGCACTCGCGAAACACCGGCGCGGTTGAGCGACAGCCGGATTTCCGGTTCTTCGGATTGCCGGTCGGTGTCGAAGCGCAGCGCCCGTTCTCGGCGTCGGACGCTTCCGTCGGTTGGCGGGGCAACGAGGTGCGGCGCGATCTCCGCAAGCGGAGCGAGGTTGTACGGTCGGGCCCCGAGATGACGCTGCACGATCGTCCCGTCGAAGATTAGGAGGTCGACATCGATCGGACGAGGTGCGAGCCGAGGCGTGCCGCGCGCACGGCCGACGGCCAGCTCGACGTCGCGCGCATATCGCTTGAACGCCTCCAAGTCGAGCTCCGAGCGCAAACCCGCGGCAATGTTGAGATACGCCGGACCTTGCGCTCCATGCGCGGCTTCCGATTCGTAAAACGACGAAACGGCAAAAATCTGCGCGCGCGCCCTCAAGCGTTGAAGGGCGGCGAGAATGTTCCCCTGCCGATCGCCGAGGTTCGAACCTATGCCGATGTAGATGTCGTGCACCGAGTCCCTCTTCGATGGGAATTCACCGCGATCCCAGCGTACACTACCGGCGATGCAATCGAGCACGCTTTATCCCTATGAGCTCGATCCCAAATTGACGACTCAGGTTTGGGGCGGGGACGAGTTGGTTCGCGTATACGGAAAGCACGGCGATCCAAACGCCAAGCTTGGCGAATCGTGGGAATGCTGGGATGCCGATCGCGTGATCAACGGCGCGTTAGCCGGCTCGGCGCTGGCCGATCTTCGCGCTCGGCTGGGCGGCCGGCTGCTGGGCGATCTCGATCCGACGCGCATCTTCCCCGTTCTGACGAAGATCATCACGGCGCACGATTGGCTCTCCGTCCAGGTGCATCCGGATGACGCCTACGCGCAACGCGTGGAGCATCAGCCCTTCGGCAAGACGGAGTGCTGGTACGTTTTGGACGCGCAACCTAACGCGCAGATCGTTTACGGTTGGACGCGCGATACGTCACGCGCCGAGTACGAGCAGCGGGTCGCCGACGGCACGCTTGGCGAACTGCTTCGAAAGATCGATCTGAAGACCGGCGACACCGTCTACATACCGCATGGCTTGGTGCATGCGATCGGGCCCGGCGTTACCGTGTTCGAGACGCAGCAGGCGTCCGACTTAACTTATCGGCTGTTCGACTACAATCGCGTGGGCCTCGACGGTAAGCCACGCGAACTGCACGTTCAGAAGGCGGCAGACGTTTTGAATTACTCGGCCGGAACGGGCGGCGCGCTCCTGCAGATTCCGTATCATTTCGAAGGGCTCGACCGCACCGCGCTGATCGCGGATAGCAACTTCGTCGTCGAGCGTATCGTCGCGCGCGGCGAGCCGGCGACAATGGCCACCAACGCGCGCCCACTCATCTTGATGTCGCTCGATGCATCCTTAGAAGTCGGGAGCAACGATTCCATCGTTACGCTGGAACGCTATCAAACCGTCTTAGTCGCTGCCGGCTCCCGGTGGTGCACGGTGCGGGCGGCCGCCGGCGATGGGGCGCCTTTTATGTTCGTCACTCCGCCGGAGAACGCGCAACTGCTGCCCGGTCGGTTGCTGGCGGCCGGCATCGCACAAGAGCAGATCGACCGCTTCACGGAGCAGTTCTGAAGGCTTCGGGATTCTCGACGCATCCGGGCGCGCTCGTGCCGCGTTGTACCATCGTATGACTACGCAAACCGCCACCTTTGCCGCCGGCTGCTTTTGGGGCGTCGAAGCCGCGTTCCGCGAGATTCCGGGGGTCCTCGACGCCGTTTCCGGTTACACCGGCGGCCACGTCGAAAACCCCACGTACCGTCAAGTCTGCGGCCACGCGACCGGCCACGCCGAGGCCGTGCAGGTTACGTTTGACCCGCAGCGCGTCAGCTTCGAGCAGTTGTTAGATCGCTTTTGGGAGATTCACGATGCGTCGCAGCTCAACCGTCAGGGACCGGACGTCGGCGATCAATACCGTTCGGCGATTTTCACTCACGGTTCCGATCAGGAGCGAGCCGCGATCGCTTCGCGCGACCGCGAACAGGCAAAGTATCGGCGACCAATCGTAACGCAGATCCTGCCGGCGGCGCGTTTCTGGCCGGCCGAAGAGTACCACCAGCGCTACTTTGAAAAGAACGGCGGCGTCGCATGCCACGTCATGCCGAGCGCGGGGCGATGAAGCGCGTCGAGTTCGTGGCGGCCGCGGCCATTGCGGTGCTCGGCGTAACGAGCGCACGAGTGCGTGCGGGCCAAGTTTACGAGGTGGCGCACAGCGACGCGCAGTGGCTAGCGCTGCTTGGCCCCGATCGTTTCGATATTTTACGCCGCGGCGGAACGGAGCCGGCTTTTTCGAGTCCGCTCATCGGCGAAAAACGGCCTGGCATCTATCGTTGCGCGGGCTGCGAGCTTACGCTCTTCTCGTCGAAGAAGAAATACGACAGCGGCGACGGTTGGCCGTCGTTTTGGGACGTGCTGCCGAATACGACGCGCACGCAAAACGACTACGCGCTTCTCGAGCCGCGGACCGAAGTGCACTGCCGGCGCTGCGGCGGGCATTTGGGCCACATCTTTGACGACGGACCGGCGCCGACGCATCTGCGTTACTGCATCGACGGCCTAGCCCTGCGATTCGTGCCGGGCGCGGCGTAATCGCAGCGTCTCGTGCGAATTCTCGTTACGAACGACGACGGCATCGATTCGCCCGGGATCTCGGCGCTCACCGACGCACTCGGTTCCGAGCACGCCGTCGTGGTCGTCGCGCCGTCGGGCAACCGGAGCGGCGTATCGCATGCCATTACGGCGAATGAAGCGATCACGCTGGAGCGTAGAACGGATCGGGCGCCACTCTCATACTCCTGTTCGGGAACGCCGGCCGATTGCGTTTTCCTTGGATCGACGGAGCTCTCTGCGCAGCCGCAACTCGTAGTAAGCGGGATTAACCACGGTCCGAACCTGGGCGACGACGTCTATTACTCCGGCACCGTCGCCGGAGCCGTCGAAGCGTCGTTGTTGGGAATTCCCGCGCTGGCAGTATCGCTGGCGTCCAATCATTCGGATCCGCTCGGGCGGAGGTATTGGGAGAGTGCCGCGGAGATCGTCCGGCGCTGCATCGCGCTCGAATTCGGACGCTTGAGCGACCCCACGCGCTATTGGAATTTGAACGTTCCCAATCGCCCGATATCACAGATCCACGGCATCGCCGTAACGCGTTTGGGGCGCAAGCGCATCTGCGGACGAATGGTCGGCGAAGAACACGATGGCGCGACGCGGTATTATCGTGCCTGGGAATCGCCGTTCGAAACGGATCGTGACACGCTCGGCACGGACATCGAGGCCGTGCACGCGGATTATGCCAGCCTTACGCCGCTCTTGCTCGACCGAACCGCCCCGGTCACTCCCTCACTCGACTGGTTGCGCCTTGGAAGCGTCCTTCCAGCGAACTCGGCAATCAGGGCCAGCCGCCGCATTAGCTGATCGAACTGCGCGCAGTCCAGCGACTGCGCACCGTCCGACAACGCGTTGGGCGGATCCGGATGCACCTCGATGAGGAGTCCGTGCGCTCCGGCGGCAACGCTGGCGACCGCGATCGGCGGCACGAGGCGAGCGATCCCCATTGCGTGCGATGGATCGACGATCACGGGAAGGTGCGTCATCTCGTCGAGCAGCGGAACCACCGAGATATCGAGCAGGTTGCGCGTCGCAACGTCGAACGAGCGCACGCCCCGCTCGCAGAGGACGACGTTCTCATTTCCGCCCAGCAAGATGTATTCTGCGGCGAGCAACCACTCTTGCACCGTCGCTGACAGCCCGCGCTTCAGCAGCACCGGCACACGCATCGCCCCTACCTCGCGAAGCAGCGCAAAATTTTGCATGTTGCGCGTGCCGATCTGCAGCATGTCCGCGTAGTGCGCAACCTTGTCAACGTCGCGAGGATCGAGCACCTCTGTAACGACGCCCAAGCCGTGGCGATCCGCCGCGTAGCGCAGCATCTTCAGAGCTTCTTCGCCGAGACCCTGGAACGAGTAGGGTGAAGTGCGCGGTTTGTAGGCACCTCCGCGCAACACGTTAGCTCCGGACTCTGCCACGGCGCGGGCGACATGTTCTAACTGCTCGCTGGATTCTACGCCGCAGGGGCCGGCGCAAATAGCAATTTCGTCGCCTCCGAAAGTCGCACCGCTACGCAGGCGCACGACCGTGCGCTCTGCCCGCGCATCGCGACGGACCAGACGATACGATTGCGGTACGTTGACCCCTCGTTCCACCTCCGCCGCTTCGACGCAAGCTCCACGCTTCATGCCCGTTCTTAATAAAGCAGGCTACGGGCGTCGCGCTGTATGAATCAGGGCGGCAATGGAGCACGTTGCGGTTACGGGTGTGGGCGTCGTGTCGCCAATTGGCACCTCGACCGACTCCTTCTGGCGCAACTTGCTCGAAGGACGACGCGCAATCGCTCCGATGCCCGATCGTCATCACGTCTCCGGAAACGCCCTTTGGGCGGCCGTCTCCGACGACTTTCTGGCGCCCGGTGCGCTCGCGACAAGCGCGATCCGGAACACGGATCGCTTTACACAGTACGCGATGGCGGCCACCGCCGAAGCACTCGAGCGCGCGAAGCTCGATCCGCCCGCCGAGCGCACCGCCGTCGTCATCGGCAACACGATGGGTGGCTTTCCTTTCGTCGCAGAGGCACAGACGCGTTTCGTGAAAGACGGTGGACGAGCCGTTACGCCCAAGCTCATGGCACTGGTGATTCCCAACATGCCCGCCGCGTTGATTGCGATGCATTGGAGACTGCACGGTCCGCAGCTCGCCATCAGCACCGCGTGCGCCTCTTCGCTCGACGCGATCGGTCTCGCGTCCGGAATGATCGAACGCGGCGAAATCGACGCCGCAATTGCCGGCGGCAGCGAGACGCTGCTGTGCCCGTTGGTCTACGAGAGCCTCGTTCGCGCCGGCGCGCTCTCTCGCAACCCCGACGCAGCGCGTGCGTCGCGACCGTTTGACGTCGAACGCGATGGTTTTGTGATGGGCGACGGCGCCGCGGTACTCGTCTTGGAACGCACCGAGCGGGCATCCGCAAGAGGAGCTCGGATTCTCGCCCGCATTCGCGGTTACGGTTCGCTCGGGGATGCGTACCATATCACCTCACCTGATCCTTCGGCCACGTACGAAGTTCGAGCGATGCGCGACGCGCTGGAACGCGCGGGCGACGCCGGTCAAGCCTGTCACGTCGTTTACGCGCATGCCACGAGCACGATCGTCGGCGACGCTGCGGAATCGCGAGCGATCGATGCAGTCTACACCGATCGGCCAGCGATCGTTACGTCGATCAAGGGTCATCTCGGGCACAGCATGGCAAGCTCGGGCGCGATGTGCACGATCGCCGGAATTACCGGAATGCACGAAGGCTTCATCCCGCCGACGATGGGAACGCAGCATCTCGATCCGGCAACGACGTTCGATTTGGTGATGTCTTCGCCGCGCGCGTACTCGTATTCGGTCTTTCAAGTCAACGCCTTCGGCTTCGGCGGACAAAACGCGTCGCTCGTGGTGTCGCGTTGACGGTCGTCTCCGGCAGGGCGGGTACGACACCGGTAGGAAGCTTCGGGAGTACCACTGAGGTAGGACGCCGATGAACCTTCTCGTCAAAGGAACGAGCGGGCCGTTGACCGGCGAGGTTGACGTACCGAACTCGAAGTATCACGCGCATCGCGCGTTGATTCTGGCGTCGCTTGCGCCGGGAACGAGCCGGATTCTCGGCCTCTCCGATGCGCGCCACGTGCAGTACACGGTGGACGTGCTGCGTGCGTTGGGAACGAAGATCGAGGTCGACGGCCAGACGCTGCTGGTTACGGGCGGTCCATACCACGTCAAGCGGCGGATCGTTTCCGTCGGGAGTTCCGGCTCGACGCTGTACTTCATGATCGGCCTCGCCTCCCTGGCGGACGCGCCAATCACGTTGACCGCGCAAAAATATTTCCGCCGGCGCCCCGTTGGACCACTCCTCGAAGCACTCGCCCAGATGGGCGTGCGATTCGAGTCGGCGCAAGGCTGCCCGCCGATCGCAATCACTCCGGGTAAACCGCGCGGCGGCACGATTCTGATTCCCGGGACGTTGTCGCAGTGGATATCCGGCCTACTTCTGTTGGCGCCGTTCGCGAAAGAGCGGACCGTGATCGAAGTCGAAGGCGAACTGAACGAACGCCCATACATCCAGCTTACGGCCGAGATGATGCGGGCGTTCGATTTGCACGTGCGCATCGCACCAGACTACCGGCGTTTCGAAGTCGAACCGGGTCAAAAAGCCCGCCAAGCAACGGTCGAGCTTCCGCCGGACATCGGCTCGGCGGCATTCGGGCTCGCGGTGACCGCGATTCACCCATCCAACGTGCTCTTCCGGGGCTTACAAAAGCTGCCCGGCGAGCTCCCCGATCATCCCGAGGGTGCGTTTTTGGAGATCCTCCGTGAAATGGGGCTTCCGATGGCGTACGACGCCGATGCGCGCGCGGTGCGAGTAAAGCACGATGGCGTCGAACTGCGCGGTTTGCGGGTGGACTGTCGAGACATTCCCGATATGTTGCCGATTCTCTCGACACTGGGAACGTTCGCAAAAGGCGAAACGATTCTGGAGAACATCGAACACGTGCGCTTAAAAGAATCGGATCGCGTTGCCGCGATGCTGCAGCTCAACCGTATGGGCGGCCGGCTCGAGCTGCACGAGGACCGCTTGGTCGCGCACGGCGTCTCGCAACTGTTCGGCGCAAAGCTCTCCTCCTTCAACGATCATCGGATCTTGATGTCGCTCGCGGTTGCGGCGTCGCGGGCCGAGGGTCAGAGCACACTGACATATCCGAATGCGTATCGCATCTCGTATCCGCGCTTCTTGGAAGCGATGCGCAGCATCGGCGTTCCGATGTCAATCTCCGACGCCCCGGTCAACGGTGAGCGCCCCAAGCCAAAACCTGTCGCGCCGATGCTCAAACCCGATCGGGCAGCCGCGTTCACGTTGGACGAGCTGCTGGTTCGGCACGCGCGTCAATCGCCGCTCGCCCTGGCGGTTGTCGAAGCGCGCGAAGGACGCGATGCAACGCTGACGTGGCAAGAGCTACTGGACCGCGTCGATCGCACCGCGATGCTGCTCTTGCGCTTGGGCGTGCACCCCGGCGAGCGGGTTGCATTCCAGTTCCCGAACTGCCTCGAGTTTGTCGTCGTTGCGCTGGCGACGCTGCGTGTGGGAGCGGTGTGTTGTCCGTTGATGCCGATTTTCCGCGAGCGCGAAGTCGCCTTCTGTTTGCGACGATCGCGCGCGCGCGTGCTTTTTGTGCCGGATGAAGCTCGCGGGCGCCACTACGCCGGCGAAATCGCCACCTTGCTCAACGAAGCCTCGATCTCCAGCGGCGACCTTCCGCTGCGCCTGGAACACGTCGTCGTTTCGGTCATCGGTCGAAAGACGCATCCATTGCCGGGCGCCGATAATTTCAACGGCTCGGTGCACTGGTTGCGCTTCCAAGAAGCGCTCGCCGAGATCTCCGTTGACTCCGCGCTCCTGGACGCCCGTCGCAGCGATCCTACTGCGGTCGCGCAGCTGCTCTTCACCTCGGGGACCTCGGGCGAGCCAAAGGGCGTGCTGCATCGCAACGACGTTTTGATGCGCGCGGCTGCAATGGAAGTCGAACATTTAGGGCTCGGGGGTGAAGATCGCATCTTCGTTCCGTCGCCGCTTGCGCACCAAACGGGATTTCTTTACGGCATGTGGTTGGCGATCGTGATGGGCGTTCCACAGATCCTTCAGTCGGTTTGGAATGCGCCGCGCGCGCTGCGCGCGCTCAACGATTGGGACGGAACGTTCGTCCAAGCAGCAACGCCGTTCTTGGCAGACCTCGTCAGGGCCGTCGAGGACGGCGCGCGTCCCCCGGCCGCGCTTCAGATCTTCGTCGCGACCGGCGCGGCCGTGCCGCGCGGGTTGGCCGAGCGCGCGACGCGCATTCTCGGCACGGCGGTCTGCGGCGGATGGGGCACGACGGAGTCGTGTCTCGGAACGCTCTCCGCGCCGGGCGACGAGCCTGCAAAGGTCTGGGGAACGGACGGCCGTGCGCTGCGCGGGATCGGCGTGAGAATCAGGGACTTGCAGGGTCGCGCGCTCCCGGTAGGCGAGGAAGGGCATTTCGAGGTGCGATCGCCGACGATGTTCGAAGCATATGCCGATCATCCGGAGTGGACTGCGGAAGCCTTCACCGCGGACGGCTGGTTTCGCACGGGCGATCTCGGCGTCATGGACGAGTCGGGGTACATTCGCATCACCGGACGCGTGCGCGACGTCATCAATCGCGGGGGCGAGAAAATTCCCGTTGCGGAGATGGAACAACTGCTCGGCGATCATCCCGCGATCGCCGACGTTGCGATTGTAGCTATGCCGGACGCGCGTTTGGGCGAACGAGCCTGCGCCTTCGTTATTCTGCGCGCGGGGGCTCGGTTCGATTTCGAGCGTATGCAGCATTATCTCGATGCCTGCCAAGTCGCCAAGCATTACTGGCCGGAACGCCTCGAAATCGTCGCGGAGCTGCCGCATACGCCGTCGGGAAAAATCCAGAAATACGTCCTACGCGAACGCGCGAAGACGATGCGCCCACACGCGCGTGCCGCGGAGAAAATCTCTTGAAGCAACTCGATCGCTCGGCCGATTTCGACGAAGCGGCTTTTGCGCGGCTCAAGGGCGAGATCGCCGCGTACGTCGCCGGACCCGCCGAGGCATGGGCGCAGCGCATTGAAACGGAACGTCGCGTTCCGCTCGAGCTTTGGGAGGAACTTCGCAAGCACGGCTATCTGTCGTTAGCTGCGCCGTCCGCGTACGGCGGCCGAGGGATTCCGTTTCCGCGTTATCTCGAGCTAATCGAGCTCTTTTCGATGTCGCACGCGTCGATTCGCATGATCGTTCACGTCGTCAACGGGACGTGGCGTGCAATGGACCGCTTTGCAACGCCGCAACAGCGGGAGTCCTTCATCGTACCTTCGATCAAAGGTGAGATCAAGATTGCGTTCACGTTGACCGAGCCTACCGCCGGTACGGGAGCGGACCTGCGCTGCAGCGTCGTTCGCGACGACGACACATATTACCTGAGCGGCGAGAAACATCTGATCACATTCGGGACCATCTGCGATTACTGGCTGCTGTTCGCGCGCCTGGCCGGAACGCGCGGCGCCGACGGAACCGTTGCGTTGCTCGTCGACCGCCGCTCTCCAGGCGCGACCGTGATCGCAATGGAGGAGTCAATGGGCGTACGCGGCACCGACCACGCTCGTTTGATCTTCGAACGCACGCCGGTTCCATTGGCGAACCGGATCGGTGCGGAGGGTGAGGGGCTCGCCGTCGCGCTCGGCGGGTTTCTGACACCCAGCCGCATTTCGGTCGCGATGAGCTGCGTCGGTCTCGCACGCCGCGCGCAAGACTTGGCAATCGCGTACGCCGCGCGAAGGGAAACATTCGGCAAGAAGCTCGCGGAGCGCCAAGCGATCCGCTTCATGGTCGCCGAGAATGCGACCGATATCGAGGCGGCCCGGCAGCTCGTGCTCCACGCCGCGCGGCAGTGGGAAGCGGATGCGCCGGATGCGGCGATGCTCTCTTCGATGTCGAAGCTGCAGGCCGTCGAGATGCTGACGCGCGTGACCGACAAGGCGCTTCAGATCCACGGCGGCATCGGCTTCTGGCAGCCAAATGCGATCGAGCGCGTGTATCGCGATGCGCGGGCGCAGCGCTTCGAGGAAGGGACCAACGAAATTCAAAAGACCGTCATCGCCCGCCAGCTGCTCGATGGTGAAAGGGGCGGCGCATGAGCCGTCGTTTTGAAGGGAAGATCGCGCTGATCACGGGCAGCTCGCGAGGGATTGGCCGCGCCTTGGCGCTGACGCTCGCGCGCGAGGGCGCCACTGTGGTCGTGAACTACCAGCGTAACGCCGACCTTGCGGCCGCGACGGTCGGCGAGATCGAAACGATGGGATCGCGTGCGATCGCTGTCCAGGCGAACATGGAAAACGTCGACGAGATCGATCGGCTCTTCGACTGCGTCGAGCGCGAGTTCGGACGGCTCGACCACTTCGTTTCCAACGCGGCCGCCAGCTCGTTCAAGAAAATCGTGGATTTAAAGGCGCATAACCTTGACCGCTCCTTCGATCTGAACGTTCGTGCCTTCGTGTTGGGCGCCCAGCGCGCGGTCAAGCTGATGAAGCACGGCGGCCGAATCGCCGTGCTCTCCAGCTACGGCAGCGTGCGCGCCTATCCGACGTATGCAAACCTCGGTTCGAACAAGGCCGCGATCGAGGCGTGGGTTCGGTACATGGCCGTCGAGTTCGCGCCGCATGGCGTCAACGTGAACGCGATCAACGGGGGATTGATCGATACGGAGTCGTGCGCCTACTTCTACGAAAACGTTCCGGGAATGGCGCCCATCGAATCGGTGCTTTCGAAAGTACCCAAGGGGCGCATGGGAACCACGCAGGAGGTCGCCGACACGATCGCGTTTCTGCTCGCGCCGGAGTCAGAGTACGTCACGGGTCAAACGATCGCTGTAGACGGCGGCCTGAGCGTCATCGCTCCGCCGTTTTATGCGGATACCACGCCGCCGCTCTCGCTCGGTTAAGCCTCGAGGATGTTCGCCCACGCCCTGCAACCAGGCGCGATCGGCACGCTTCGCTTGGGCAATCGCATCATCATGGGATCGATGCATCTCGGAATTGAGGCCGATGGCGCGGCGTTAGCGGCGTTCTATGCCGAACGCGCCCGCGGCGGTGCGGGTTTGATCGTGACTGGCGGATCGTCGATAAACCGTGCCGGCGCCGGCGGCCAAAACTACAGCTTCATCAACGATCCGGCCAGCGCGCCGCCTCTTCGTCAAGCCGCGGAGGCCGTGCACGCGGCCGGCGGGCGCATTGCGCTACAACTCTTCCACGCCGGGCGGTACGCGTTTTACGCTTCATTCGGCCTGCAGCCGGTCGCACCGTCAGCTATTCCGTCGCGCTTTTCTCCGGATCCCCCGCACGCGCTCGATGAAGCCGAGATCGCCGACACGATTCGCGACTTTGCGCGCGGCGCAATCCGTGCGCGTGAATTGGGATTCGATGCGATCGAAGTGATGGCTTCGGAAGGGTATCTGCTCAATCAGTTTTTGTCACCCCTTACGAATCGCCGCGACGATGCGTGGGGCGGCGATTTTCAGCGGCGGATGAGGCTGCCTCGTGCGGTTCTGCGTGCAATTCGCGCCGGCGTCGGAGCCGATTTTCCGGTGATTTTCCGCATCTCCGGCGCGGATTTGATGAAAGATTCCACCACCGCGGAGGAAACGCTCGGGTTCGCGCGCGCTCTGGCCATTGACGGCGTGGACGCGCTCAACGTGGGCATCGGCTGGCACGAGTCATCGATTCCCACCGTACAGCAAATCGTGCCTAGCGGCGTGTGGATCCCCTTTGCGGCGGCGGTCAAACGCGCCGTCGGCGAGCTCCCCGTGATCGCAAGCAACCGAATCAATAGCCTCGACGCGGCGGAGCACGTGCTCGCCGCCAAAAGCGTCGACTTCGTCTCGATGGCGCGGCCGTTTCTCGCCGATGCGTTCATCGTTACGAAGGCCGCGCACAGGGACGCGGCGCTGGTCAACACCTGCATTGCATGCAATCAAGCTTGCATCGATCGCTCGTTGCTCGACGAGCCGGTGTCGTGCATGGTCAATCCTCGCGCTGGGCGCGAACGCGAGTTTCTCGAAACGCCGGATTTTTCGCGAGCGGCGCGGCGCTTCGCGGTAATCGGAGGCGGCCCCGCCGGCATGGAAGCCGCCAGGGCGTTAGCCAGCCTTGGCCACACCGTCGAGCTATTCGAAGCCGAGGATGAGCTTGGCGGCCAATTCCGCATGGCACGACGGATTCCGGGAAAGCGCGACTATGGCGAAACGATTCGCTATTTCAACAATGAACTTGCGCGGCTTGGCGTTGCGGTGCATCTCCATCGTCGCGTCACCGACGCCGCCGCGTTGGGCTCGTTTGATGCAATCGTCCTGGCCGCGGGCGTCGTCCCGCGGCCGGCCCTCGTTGCCGGTTGCGATCTTCCGCACGTCATGTCGTATGCCGACTTGCTGCTGGGCGATCCTGGCGTGGGCGATCGCGTCGCCGTCGTCGGCGCCGGCGGCATCGGCGTCGACGTGGCGCACTACCTGAGCTTCGGTGAATCTAGCGTGGACGAAGGCACTCGCTTTCTCTACGAGCAGGGTTTGGCGGCGCCGCCGGATGGCGCGTTGCTCGTGACCGGCCGCAAGCACGTCGCGCTGATGCGGCGTGGTTCTGCGATTGGCGAGCGCATCGGCAAGACGACCCGCTGGACCGTGCTGCGCGCGCTGCGCTCCGCTGGTGTCGAAACCTATCCAAACGTCACCTACGAGGCAATCGTGTCCGGCGGCATACGCATTCGCGACGCACGCGGCGACGTGCAAACGATCGCCGCCGACACGGTCGTTATCGCTGCCGGTCAACAGAGCAACGATGCGCTCCTTCCCGCAATCCGCCGGCTCGGCGTTCCCTATCGCGTCGTCGGTGGGGCGAAAAACGCTACGGAGTTGAACGCAGTGCGCGCTTTCGAGGAAGGCTTACGAGCCGCCCACGAGCTTTCCGCGCATTTCGATCTTACCAAGAGAGCTCGCGCATAGCGCGTGCGCTCGTCGCGACGGTATCCTGCGGCAAGGGCGCCAAAACCCAGCGAATATACGGCCTGTCCCGCGAGTGCGTGAATCGCACTCGCGCCGCCCGTAACGTTCCACAACAGATCGGGCAACTGCCGCGCGCGAACCGCGCCGTAGGACTTGCAGACATTCTCCAGGGTTAGAATCATGCAGGTTTCCCGATTTATTACGTAGCGGTTTTGAGCAGCGACTGAAGCTGCGAGACGTGATCGGTAAACGCCTCGCGCCCGCGCCTGGTGAGGCGATACCGCGTGAGCGGGCGTCGCTTGACGAAGCTTTTCTCTTCGTCGACGTACCCCGCTTCGACGAGCTTGCCCAGATGCGCCCCGAGATTGCCGTTGCTCACGTCGAGAGAGCGGGCCAGTTCGGAGAATGCGATCCAATCAAAGTTTAAGAGCTCGGCAACGACGCCGAGCCGAACTTTTGAGAGCAGCAGCTCGTCCATTTTTGACTCTTCAGTCGCGCGCAAGGAGCTCGCTGACTCCGAAGCCCGCATATCCGACAAGCATGCCGGCTCCCAAAACGTAGCCGGCAATGCCCGGCGGGGCGAAGTTCGCCGCGATCAACGAGGCGATCACCAAAACGCCCGCGACTTGCGCGCGCCGGTTTCCGTGCATGCCGATGTAGAGGAGCACGATGGCCTCGGCAACGCTCCAAATCGCTGCCGACGCGATTCCCGCGAAGATCCGGTAAACCGCCGCGTTGGTGATAAACGCCAGCCCAAGCGTCAGCCACAGAACGTTGAAGAATTCGCGCTGCACCAGCGAGCTGCGCTCAAGCGCCGCGCGCGTCGATCGGCTTCGAAGAATCGAAAAAACCACAGCGGCGGTGAGAGCTACCGGGATCGACCACAATGCGACGCCCGGAATCGAATCGGTGTCGACCAGTTGGAAAAGGATCGTAATGAATGCCGAACAGATTCCCCAAATAACAAAGTACTCGCCGCCCGCGCAGAGCCGCTGGTGCGACTCAGCCAAAATGCGCTCGACCATCTCGATGTGATCTCGCGCCTCAGGCGCGCCGATGTGGTCCACTCTCACACCTCCATCCGGATCAGGAGTGCCATTCCGATGACGAGCGCGAGCGCCCACGCAGCGCCGTTCGTCGGCGTTTGGGGCGTGGCGGCCCAGAGAGCGGCCATGGCAAGACCGTAGATGCCCCAGACAATGAAGAGACTCAAGAAGCATGATGCGGAGGGCCGAACGAGTTGTTTCAGAGTAATCTGTTTCATAGATTATTCTGTAATACCACGAATCGAAGGCGGTGTCAAGCTAAACGTGGAGGGCCGACGGCGTTGACGCTGAGCCTCAGCCCTGGTATCGTACCGAAGTCATGTACGCGATCATCGAATCCGGCGGCAAGCAATACCGAGTCGCCGAAGGCGACGTCATCCGCTGCGACCTGATCGCAAATGAGGTTGGCTCCGACATTACCTTCGATCGAGTCGTGCTCGCGGAGACCGATGAGGTCGTAAAGGTGGGAAGCCCCATACTCGACGGCGCGTCGGTCACGGGAACCGTACTCCGGCAGCTTAAGGATAAGAAGATTCTGGTCTTCCGCTATAAGCCGAAGAAGCGGGTCCGCAAGCTCAACGGCCACCGACAACCCTACGCTGAAGTCAAGATCACCAAGATAACGCTGCCGTAAGGCTGCGCGCACTTTCGCATGCTGGAGGTCATCTTCTACCGGGACGGCGACGACCGCCTCTCCGGAATTTGTGCGCGCGGCCATGCCGATTTCGCGGAGCACGGCCAAGACATCGTCTGCGCTGCGGTCTCCGCGGTATTGCAAGCCATGCGCCTCGGCTTGGAAGGCTATGCCGGTCTCGAGCTTGAGGCGCTTCAACAGCCGGGCGAGCTGCGTCTCGATTGGACCGAATCGGATCGCGATCTCGAGAGCCTTCGCGCCATCGTGACGACCGCCGAGCTCGCCGTCAAGCAGATCGCGCGGCGTTTTCCCGATCACGTCCGCCTGAAGCGCCGCCGAGAAGCGCGACGAGTGGGAGGCAAGGCGTCAGGACGGGTAACAGACTTGACAGACCGAAGGAGGCACGATGTCTGAAAGTTTTCGCACGACACCACACGACCAGGCCTGGTCGAGTTCAAGCAGCCCCGGCAACGGCTATCAGAGCGGCGAGAGGGGTTCGCACTCGAACGAGGATGCAGGCGAGGCCGGAAAGATCGTGCTGGTCGGAGTCCTCGGCGGGTTGCTTTCAGCCGCCGGATACGTAATCTACCGCCGCTTACCGGAAGAGCAGAAACAACGGTTGCAGTCGCAGGTTCGCCTGATCGTGCAGCAACGCATCACCGAAATCCGCCAAAACTTCAATATCTAGAGTTAAGCCACTCCGGCAGATTATGGACCTTCGGGAATGTCGGGCTTGGTTTCGGGTGCGGGCGGAGGCGGGGCCGCCGGCGGTTCTGAGATTTCCGCCGCCCGTTCCATTTCGGCGATGAACGAATGCGACGTGTTCTGCACGTCGCGCATGAAGCGTCCGGCTTGGCGCACGATCTTGGGCAGGCGGTCGGGCCCGAAGAGCAGGAGCGCCAGCATGGAAACCACCACGATATCAGGGACGGAAAACATCGGCGGCTATCCTTCCTGAAGCGCGATAGGACTTCCGCCGGCCCTTCGACTGAGTTTATCCCGAGCGTAGTCGAAAGGACGGGAGGGCTTACCTGGGTAGCCGTGCAAGCATCAGGACCCGCCCGTGAAAATCATTTACACACGCGGCAATCGCACCGAAACGCTGGCATCGCTCGCGACGTTGCGAAAAATCCTTAACCGGTTCGTTGCGCACCGCGTCTTCTACGAAGTCTCGAGCCGCAGCAAACGCGGTCATGAATTCTTTTCTACGAAGAACGTCTTTGTGGTCGGACTGATCGAGGTGACGAACTTCGAGCACCTCAAGATCCTGATTTTCGATGCCCACAACCAGTCGCATTCCATCGAGATTCTCAATCCGCAGACGATGCGAATCTACGACGAACTGCCGGGACGCGGCTTTGCCGTTTCGTTTATCAGCGGCGAGCCCAACGGCGTAGAAACGCGCTGCTACATTCGGGACGAGGGTGAGGAGACCGAACGCATCCACGAACGGACGGCCCTCGAGAAGATCACCTTGCCGCAGCTCTTCGAATACCTCGAGGAGATCACCGCCGTCGAGCCGGCCGCCAAAAAGTCGGAACGTTAGCGCGCCGTTCGATCCGATCGGCCCGGCGGAGCACGCGCACGGCCTCATCGATGCGTCCTTGCTGCTTAAAGGCGACGCCCAGATTGAGATAGGCGACCGCGTACTCCTGGTCGTTTGCGATCGCTCGTTCGTATAGCAGGATCGCCTCGTCCACCGCGCCGTCTTCCAGCGACAAATTGCCAAGGTTGGTTAACGCGGGCGGATATTCATCAATGGCTTGCAGTGCGGCGTTGAAGTCATCCCATGCCAGCTCGCGCAGATCGAGGGCGATGCGCGCCACTCCGCGCTTGTTTAGCAAATACGCGCGTTCGACCAGAGTGCACGGTTCTTCCAGCAGCCCACTCAAGGCGGCTTCGGCGCCCAAGAACTCGCGGCGCTCGAGCGCGGCCAGCGCGCAAGCAAATCGGGGATTTTTCCGGAACACTGCTAGCCATGTTCACGATCGACGTCGTTACGCTCTTCCCGGAGCTCTTTGCGCCGTTTGTCGGCCTTTCGATTGTGGGCCGCGCCGTCGAGCGCGGCCTCGCCAACGTGCGCTACCATCACCTGCTCGACGAACTTGTCGGGGAGGAACGCGCCGACGACGCGCCGTTTGGGGGAGGTCCCGGCATGGTGCTGCGGATCGAGCCGATCGCCCGAATTCTCGACCGAATCGCCGAAGGGGCCCCCAGCGGCGAGCGCCGCGTGATCGTGGTCCCCAGCCCAAGCGGAAGCGCCTTCACGCATGGCGACGCGGCGTTTTGGGCGAGCTTGGACCGAATGATCATCGTGTGCGGCCATTACGAGGGCATCGATGACCGCTTAGGCTCCCTCTATCCGACCGAGGAACGCTCGCTCGGCGATTTTGTGCTGACCGGCGGCGAGATACCGGCGCTGGCCTTCTTGGACGCGACGGTGCGGCTGGTCGTAGGCACCCTGCGCCGGGAGTCGCTCCAGAGTGAGTCGTTTGCCGCTGGAACCCTCGATTATCCCAGTTTCACGCGACCGGCAAGCTTTCGTGGCGTCGACGTGCCGCCGGTGCTGCTCTCCGGCGACCACGCAAAGATCGCGGAGTGGCGGCGCGAGCAGTCGCGGGTTCGCACGGCGGCGCGTCGGGGCGACCTACTCGGCGCCTTGCACCCCAACGAAGGGCCATGATAGGATACGGTGGTTGTGCCGGGCCCCACGCCCGGCTATTCGTTGCTCAGCCCTTCGAATTCGCCCAGGATGAAGCTATGAACGTCATCGATGTCCTCAACCGCGATCAACTCAAGGATGGGATTCCGCAATTCCGTGCCGGGGATACCGTTAAGGTTTACTCCAAGGTCGTCGAGGGTGGCAAGGAACGCACGCAGATGTTCGAAGGCGTCGTCATCGTGCGCAAAGGCGGCGGCATCGGCGAATCGATTACCGTGCGCCGCATCGCTCACGGCGTCGGCGTTGAGAAAACGTTCCTCCTGCACAGCCCTCGCGTCGAGCGCGTCGAGGTAGGCAAGCGGGGTATCGTTTCCCGCAGCCGCCTCTACTATTTGAGCGAGAAAGTCGGCAAAGCCGCGCGGATCAAGGAAAAGAAAGCCAAAGGAACCTGACGCGCCGCCCTGACACCATTGCAGCTCCTCGGGCTTCTGTGCGTTTTGACCGTCGCGCGGATCGCGCTTTCGATCAAACCCTTACCGCGTACGAACGGCGGCGCGCTGGCAGCACGGGCCCGCGGATTCCTCGACGCGCTCCTGGTGGCGGGCCTCCTTGCGCTTTTCTTGATTACGTTCGTGATCCGGACGTTCTATATTCCGTCGGTGTCAATGGTGCCGACGTTGCAGGTTCACGACGTGGTGCTAGTCGATGAAATTGCCTATCGGCTGCGCTCGCCGGCGACGGGCGACGTCGCCGTCTTCACTCCGCCCGTCGATTCCGGCGGGAGCGACTACGTGAAGCGCGTGATCGGAATTCCCGGCGATCGGATCTCTGTCTTCAACGGCGCAGTCTATCGGAACGGCGCGGCACTTCAGGAACCCTATCAGAATCAGCCTCCGAACTACACGTTGGCCATCCGCGATTACGGCATTTATGTAAACGGCCGCGCCCTGGACCCGCACCAAGCCAACGTACCGCCACGTCAGATGTGGCGGGCCCCGAACTCTATTCCGCGGGGATGCTACTTCGTGCTCGGCGACAACCGGAATTACTCGGACGACTCCCACGTTTGGGGATTCGCGCAGAACGGCGGGGTCTTTGAAGCTGGGCCGATGGCGGCGCGCAAGGTGCGTGCGCGCTTCGTCGGCCGGGCGTTCTTCATTCTTTGGCCGCTGGGCAGGCTGCGCGTGCTGGAGAATTAGATCGCGCCATGACGCCGTTTGAGCTGCTGGCAATCGTCGCAATCATTGGTGCGGCCCGTGCGATTCTTTCGCTGCGCCCCGTCGTCGCAGGCTCTTCGGGACGCAGCACCGCGATCGCGCGCGAGTTTCTGGACCCATTCATCATCGCCGGCATCGCGGCGTGGATCCTCATCACGTTCGTGGCGCGCACGTATTACATCCCCTCCGGCTCGATGCTGCCGACGCTGCAAATCCACGACGTCCTTCTCGTCGATAAGTTCGAGTACCGATTCCACCGCCCTAACGAAGGCGACGTCGTCGTCTTCCCTCCACCGGTTCCAACGCCCGACGATTTCATCAAGCGGGTGATCGGCCGGCCGGGAGACATGCTGCGAATCGCCGACGGCGCCGTATATATCGACGGCGCCCCGCTGCGAGAGCCGTACGTGGCTGAGAAGCCAGCCTACAGCCTGGAAGTGCGCGACTACGGAATCTACGTAAACTATGGCGCGGGCTGGCAGCGCCTCGATCCCAGCGCCGCGAACGTCCCGCCGGCAGCGCAGTGGAGCGCGCCGAATCGCATTCCGGATCACTGCTATATCATGCTAGGCGATAATCGCAACGATTCCGAGGACTCGCACATCTGGGGATTCGCGCAAGACACCGGCCGCTTTGCTACCGGACCGCGCAGTAACGCCGGGGCCGGTTTTACCGGTCGAGCCTTTCTGATCTTCTGGCCGCCATCGCAAGCCAAGATTCTCTAGCGGTCTAAGCGAAGTCGGCTCACGTGGTCCGCTTCTTGCGATGGCGGTCGGTGGCCAACCTGGCCTTGCAACTCGCGGTGCTCGCGCTGCTAATTGCAGCCTTCTTCGTCCGTCTTCCGCAAGTGTCGGGCCTTTCGATGGAACCGCATATCCGCTCCGGCGAATACGTTCTCATCAACACGTTTGCGTATCGCATCGGCCTCCCGCGGCGCGGCGATATCGTCGCCTTTCGCCAGGATGGCGACGCTCGCGGCGTCTTCATCAAACGCGTGATAGGCCTGCCGGGCGATCGCATTTCGATCGCCGGAGGCAAAGTTTATCTCAACGGCGCTCAACTCGAGGAGCCCTACGTCCAACACTCCGACGCTCGTACCTTCCCCGCAATTACCGTACCGCCGTCGGCGGTGTACGTGCTTGGCGACAACCGCGCCGAGAGCGAGGATTCCCGCTTCTTCGGGACGGTCACCGACGATCGCTTGATTGGGCGCGCCGTTGCCGGAATCTGGCCGCCGCGCATGCTTGGCGGCCTTTGACCCAGTGCCACGCCCCGTTGGGAACTCGCAAATTGTGAATTTGGAACGGCAGGTGCAGTGGTATCCCGGCCACATGGTGCAAACGACGCGCCGGATTCGAGAGTATTTGCGTTCCATCGATATCGTCGTGGAGGTCGTCGACGCGCGCATCGCCTACAGCGGCCGCAATGCGATACTTGACAAGCTTGCGGGCAACCGTTTTCGGCTGGTCGTATTGGACCGCGACGACTTAGCGGACCCCGAGACGACGCGCGCGTGGCTCCACACCATTTCGAGTCACGGCGTCAAATCGGTTGCCGTCGACGGCCGGATGCGGCGGAGCGTCGTCCGCGTGGCCGCGGCCATTACGGGCTCCTCACCCAAGGGCGCTCGCGGCACAGGCACGTCACGCGCGATGATCGTCGGCTTGCCGAACTCTGGAAAATCCACGATCGTCAACGCACTACTACGACGAGCCGCCGCGAAGACGGAAGACCGCGCCGGCGTGACGCGCCAGATGCAGTGGTTCCGACTCGCACCCGGACTCGAAATTATGGATACGCCCGGAGTGCTGCAGCCGAAAATCGCGAATGCCGCCGCTCAATGGAAACTGGCCATCTGCGGCGCCGTGCCGCGCAATCGGTACGACCCGCAAGAGGTCGCGGAGGCGTTCCACCGCTGGTTACGCGAGCGAGATCCCGAGACCGGAGTGCCGGACCTGCGGGAGTTCGCCGCAGGACGCGGCTTTATGCGGCGGGGCGGCGAGGTGGACTATCACAACGCAGCCCAGTCGTACATCAGCGCGTTCAACGAAGGCCTCTTCGGACGCATTTCCTTGGAGACTCCCGATGACACCCAAGCAGCGTAAAACGAAAAACGCGTACGAACGCGAACGCCGCCGGCTGCACCGTCTTCACCGCTTCGAGTATGCGGCGCGCGAGCGTGGATTCGTTCTGGTGGGAGGCGTCGACGAGGTGGGGCGCGGCCCGCTAGCCGGACCTGTCGTAGCCGCGTGCGTCGTCGCCGAGCGGCCGCTATTGATCAAAGGCCTCAATGACTCCAAACAAGTTCGCCCCGACGCGCGCGTTACAATCGCAGAAGTCATTAAAGTGCAAGCCACGGCTTGGGCCGTTGGCAGCGCCTGCGTCGCCGAAATCGATCGCATGAACATCTATTGGGCAAGCATTCTGGCAATGGAGCGTGCTATCGCGTCGCTCACGGCGACACCCCAATACCTGATCACCGACGCTGTCAGAATTCGATCGTTCGATGGTCCGCAGGAACCGTTGATCCACGGGGACGCGCGCTGTGCGGTCGTCGCAGCCGCTTCAATTCTCGCCAAAGTCCACCGCGACGCTCTGATGGTGGAGCTCGATGGCATAGATTCACGCTATGGTTTTGCTTTACACAAGGGATATTCGACGCCGCACCACATCGAGGCGTTGCGCCTGCATGGTCCGAGCATCCACCATCGCGCAAACTGGGCGCGCGTGCGCGACGCGCAACTCGCGCTTGGCCTGGAATCCCTCGACGCGCTGGAACAATTTACCGAACTCGAGGCGATTCCGCCACGCGATGCCGCCGCGGTCGGATAACGGCGAGAAGGGACGACGCGGTGAGGACACCGCAAGCGCGTTCCTCGCTGCCTGCGGCTATCGCGTGCTGGCACGCAACGTGCGCCTTCCCGGCGGTGAGATCGACATGGTTTGCCTCGACGGGCCGATCCTCGTGATCGTCGAAGTAAAAAGGCGTGATTCGCGGACCTTCGGCTCGGCGTTACGCGCAGTCGACGGCCGCAAACGCGCAACCCTCCGGCGGATCGCAGGCGACTACGCGCAGATCGTGGCACCGTTGGCCAAGATCCGATTCGACGTCGTGACGCTGGACGATCGGCAACTAACCTTGCACCGAAACGCGTTCTAGTGGCTCAATCCAAAGGCCCCAAACCGGAGCTGCGCCGCAGCGTAACGCCTTGGGGTTCCTTTTCGTGGGGCTACTCCGACGTCGGGGCCGATATCTTCGTCGGCTTGGGCTTGGTATTAGCCTGGGCGGCAGGCGCGTCCAACGTCGCGTTCCTCTTCGCCGGCGTCGTCTACGTGTGCATCGGCCTCGCCTACACCGAGTTGGCGGCGACGTATCCCGTCGCGGGCGGCGGTCAGTATTTCGTGATGCGCGGTCTCGGTGACATTTTCGGCTTCATCGCGGGCTGGGCCGTGCTGCTGGACTTCACGATCGACGTAACGCTCTTCGCTTGGACCTCTGTCGATTATTCAAGCCAGTTGTTGCCATCGCTCGTGAACTCGCTCCATCCGTGGAACCATTTTATCGTCGTACTGACGCTCGTTCTCGGCCTTTGCCTCCTCAACGTCGTGGGCGTGCGCGAAAGCACTGCCTTTAACGGCGTTGTCTCCGCTATGGACGTCATCAGCGAAACGTGCATTCTGTGCTTCGGCTTCTTGTTCGCGTTCCGGCCGCAGCTGCTGATTCATACGATGCAGATGAACTGGCCGTCTCCCTATCAGCTCATGCTTGGAACATCGCTGGCGATCATTTCGTTCGTCGGGCTCGAATCGATTTCACAAGCAGCACAAGAGACGCAGCGCCCGGCATCAATCATTCCGCGCACCTCGGTCTCGTTGATTCTTACGATCCTCATCTTTGCTCTGGCCTATTCCAACCTCGCGCTTGGTCTGCAGCCGTGGCATCCGATCACGAACGCGGCCGGGCATCCGATGCAGTTCTGGCAAATTTTTCCAAACAACGCCGACAATCAAGGCAAAGCCGTCGCACTGCTCGCCGCTCAGGTGCCCTACTACGGCGCCTTCGCCGCTCTCTACGTTCCGGTGCTGGGCGCCATTTTGCTCTTGATATCGTCGAACTCCGGCGTATTCGGCAGTTCGCGTATTGCGTACGCGATGAGTACCAGCAACCTGCTGCCCTCGCTTTTTCAGCGCGTGAACCGCAAGTTCCGTACGCCCGCGATCTCGATCGTTTTTTTCTCGACGATCGCGGTGCTGGAACTCGTCTTTGCGGCCGCTCCGGCACTCTATCCGCACGTCACCTCGCTTTACAGTCGGTTCTTCCACGGTGAAAATGGCTTGGAGTTTCTGGCCGATCTGTACGCCTTCGGGGCGGCAACGAGCTACTCGTTCGTCTTCCTCGGTTTGATCGGATTGCGCCTCACCGATCCGCTGAGCCCTCGCAAGTTCAAGATTCCGTTGAACGTGCCGTTCACGTTCCGAGGCGAGCGCGTCGAGTTTCCCGTCATCGCCGTCATCGGGTTTATCGGAATCTTCTCGATTCTGATGTTCACGCTTCGCACGCACGCACTCGGTCGGATCTTCGGCCCGAGTTGGCTGGTTTTAGGGCTGATTTTCTATCTCGTCTATCGCAACCATCGGCGGCTTCCGCTGTTGCGCTCAGAGCGGCGGGATTGGCGCAACTCTCAAACCGAAATTCTTCGCCGCGCCGGTGAGTTGGAACTGATGGACGAGTATCTCGCGAACTTGAAAGCCAGCGACGAACGGCGCGCGGGGCAACGAGCGTAGCATGCTGATCGTGCGCGGGTTACTCGCCGTAGCCATTACACTCTGTGGAATCATCATTCTCGCGCGGATGCTTGCAGTGCTGCCCACGGGGCGGTTTACGATCCTGCCCGGCGTCGTGCTTGGGATCGCCATGATAGCGCTGGGGGTGCATCGGCTTTCGTTGATCATCCGCGCTCGAGGCCCGGGGTGATAACGATCGCCGGCCACGTGCACGTCACTGTAGCGGGTGCACTGATCGCGGTCTTTATCGCGGGGGCGGTTGGAACGACGCTGTGGTGGATGCTGCACCCGCCGGAATCGTACGTACAGCGCATCGCCGCGAAAGCCGAAAGCGAACTCGAACGGCTGGTCGGCAGCTTGATTGTCGCCTTCTCCCCAGAAATCGATTCGTCGCACATGGTAGCGCTGGCCGTGAAGCTGGCGCGCGGGGAACGCTCCGAGCTCTTGGCGCTCTACGTTATCGAGGTGCCGTATACGTTGCCGCCCGACGCGGAGATGCCGTTGGAGGAACGCACGGCGCTCGATGCGCTCGGCGCGGCGGAGACGATCGCCAACAAGAACAACGTCGCAGTTCGAACCGAGATCATCAAAGCGCGCTCGACCAAACAGGCGGTTCTCGACGTCGCCAAGCGAGAAAAAGCAAACCTCATCATCCTCGGTTCTTTCCGCGAAGGAAAGTATAGCGGCGCACCGTTGGGACGCATCATCGAAGAGATCGCCGCCGATGCAAAATGCGATGTGCTCATCGGCGTCGAAGGAAAGCACGGTACGCTGCTGATCGATGAGAGCGTACAATCCAGTTCGCAAGCCGTCTGATTTCTTAGAGGTGAGTTAGTGAATGCCATCATGATAGTGCTTTGGTCTGCCGTTGCAGCGATGGGCTCCAATACCGCTCCCGCGATTGCCGAGTTCGATCATGCGTTTGCCGCCGTTAGCGACTACACGTGCGTGCTCCACGTTCATGAAGCGAAGGGCAATGAGACGCAGGACCGAGTTTATCAATACTCGTTCATGAAGCCGCATTTTGCGAGGACGCTAATTCTCGACGGTGACGGCAAAGGCTCGGGCGGCGTATGGGTCGGGACGAATGAAATCAGCGGCCATCAAGGCGGCATTCTCTCCGGCTTCCATCGCAAAGTGGATCTCCACGATCCGCGCGCCGTTTCACTGCGCGGCGTCACGATTCCCGAGGGCCTGCTGCAGCGGATCGTTGAAGACTACGTAACCATTTCGGGCAAGCTGACGCAAACCGAAGGCGGCAAGATCGGCGGCGTCGCCACCTATCGCCTAGACCTCAAGGTCAGCGACCCCGCGTCGAACGGTGACGTGACCGAACAGATTCTCTATCTTTCCAAAGAAACGCACTGGCCGATCCGGCAAATCATGTATTCCGGTTCGCAAATCGTGCTCGATGAATCCGTCGAAAACCTAAAAACAAACACCGGATTGACGCAAGCCGACTTCCCGTTCTAGGCTCGCTCCCAACGCATCGTGAGCGCTCTCTCGGCTCTGAACTTTGGCCTCTAACGTTCTACGGCGATGCCTGAGATCGAGTAGGAGGGGTTGGTGATGGCGTGTAGCAGGCTGCCGCTGGGGAGCGAGTATTCGTAAGTATTGCCGGAAAACGGATCGCTGACGAAGGCTCGCGCAGCGTGACTTGTCAGCGCGACGTCGAACGGATCAATTTGACCGGTTGCGAACTCGTACTTCGGAGAACGTGAACCCTGAGCGAAGACCTTTACCGCCGGCACGACGGGGTCGCAGACGACGAGATCGTCCGCGGCATCAAACTCGATCCCACCCGTCGCCTTCAGCGACAGCGGAAGCATCTTCCCGTGAGTGCTCCCGGGGGCATATTCGTTGATTCTTCCGATTACGTGTTGGTCGTCGTAAGTTACGTAGAGGTTGTTCTTTGAATCGAGGCCGACGTCTTCGACGACGCTGAACTGGCGGTTTGTGATCTCTCGCGTCGGGTTCGTGCTGCCGGACGCATACTCGGCGACGTTGCCGTTGCCGAGCGAGAAGCTGTACTCGTTGCTGAGGTAGACCTTCCCGTCATGTCCCACTGCTACTTGAAATGCTATTCCGTCAGGATCCGTGAGCGTTTCGAACGGAGTCGTGGCGCCGACGTGAAACGCGAAGACGTGGTTCGATCCCTGGTCGACGACGTAGACGTTGCGCTGGTCGTCGACCGCGACGCTACGCGGATTCGTAAACCCGGTCAGATCGCCCACGAGCCCAAGGCTTCGCGAGTCATAGATCTGCACGTCGCCGAAAGAATAGCGCGCGATATACAGCAGCTTGGCGCGCGTGGCGTTCGGTGCGATCCGCGCGGGCCTTGGGTCAACCTTCGTTCGAGCCGCGTGAGCGGCGCTCGACGTCCCGTTCGGCGGACCAAAGACTGCCTGCGGCCCCGTACACCCGTCGACGAGCCCCAAGCTGACCGCCGTTGCTAACGCGAGTCGAGATCGGAAGCTCCCCATCGTATTCTCCCCCGAGCGCCAATATGCGCAACCGTTTGCGGCTCGATGATAGGGAGAACTTGTTAGGAAAGGCTGAAGGTCACGACGACGGACGAGCTACCGTGCGAGGTAGCGTTTGCGCAGCTCGTCCAAGACGACGGCAAGCAGGATGACGGCGCCGAGGAGCACCTTCTGAAGGTACGAATCGACATTGAGCAGGTTCATCGCGTTGTAGAGCACGCCGATCAGTAGCGCGCCGAAGAACGTTCCGATCACGCTCCCGCGGCCTCCCGTCAAGCTCGTTCCCCCAACGACCACCGCTGCGATCGACTCCAGCAGTTCGTCCCCCGTTCCGGTTTGGGGCGAACCCGATGAGAACAGCGCCATATATAAGAAGCCGACGATCGCGGCACACGCGCCGCTCAAAACATAGACGGCGGTCTTGACACGCGAGACGTTGATGCCGGCAAGGCGCGCGGCCTCTTCGTTGCCGCCGATCGCGAAGACGTACCGTCCGAATCGCGTGCGCGTTAGCAGCACGGAAGCGATCACGATGACGACGAGCATCCATATAACCGGCACTGGTAGGTTGGGAAGGTGCAACGCGCCCGTAAGTGCGCCCAAAAACGAACCGATTCCGGTCTTCTGAAAATCGCTGCTGTGCAACGCAATGGGGCGACCGTGCGCAAGAATGAACGAGGCTCCGAGCGCCATCTCCAACATCGCCAGGGTCGTGATAAAGGGCGGAAGATTGAGCTTGACGACCGGTAACGCGTTGATCCATCCCGCCAGGCTGCCGACGCCGACGGCAACGATTAGCGTAGCCGCGATCAGTGGAAAACCGCTAAGGTGCACCGCGTTGGCGAACAGGGCCGCAACGACTCCGGTCAACGCCACGAGAGACCCGACCGACAGATCGATCCCGCCCGTGATGATCACAAAAGTTTGCCCGACACCCAACACGCAGTTGTAGGTGATCTGCCGCAACACGCGCACGATGTTGCTTGGTTCCAGGAACGAGCCATGCGACGCGACGTCTATAACCGCAACCAGCAAGATGACGAATGCGGCCGCGCCGCCGATGCGGATCCAATACCAGCGGCGGTCCTGGTCGTTCATGCTGCCGCCCCCGTTGCAACGGCAATTACCTTATCCGGCGTGACGTTTGCGCGCGTAAACTCCGCCGCGATCCGGCCATCGCGAACGACCAGAACGCGATGCGCCATCCCCAGCGCCTCCGGCAGATCGCTGGATACCATCACGATTGCCGCGCCGCGCGCCGCTAAGTCGAGCATGATCTTATAGATTTCGGCCTTTGCGCCGACGTCGATTCCGCGCGTCGGTTCATCGAAGAGGAAGACCAGCGCATTGCCGAGCAGCCATTTTGCTAGCACGACCTTCTGCTGCGTTCCGCCCGAAAGATTGCGCACGAGCTGCTCCGTACCGGGCGTTCGAATGCGCAACTCATCGATCATGCGGATCGTGGCCGCTCGTTCGCGAGCCACGTCGATCAGCAGATCTCGGTCGACGAACTCGGCCAGATGCGCGAGCGTGACGTTTTCCCGCACCGTCATCCCCAGCACGAGTCCTTGCGCCTTTCGGTCCTCTGTAATAAACGCGATCCCGTCCGCGATCGCGTCGCCGACGCTGCCTCGGCGTAAGACTGCCCCGTCGACTCGCACTTCGCCGCGATCCGGCACGTCGGCGCCGGCGATGGCGCGCACGATCTCCGTGCGACCGGCACCGATCAAGCCGGCCAGTGCGACGATCTCGCCTGCCTTCACCGAAAAACTGACGTCCTTTACGATCGGCGCTCGCGTGAGGCCGTGCACGTCCAAGCGAACCGGCGCGTTCGGCGCAAACGGGGGAAGCTCGGGAAAGTGTGCGTCCAGTCGTCGGCCGACCATCGCGCGGATGATCTCGTCGGGCGCAAAGCTGCTCGCGTCGCGCGTTTCGACGACTTTGCCATCGCGCATGACGGTTACACGGTCGGCGATTCGTGAAAGCTCCTCCATACGATGCGAGATGTAGATGATGCCGGCACCGCCGGCTCGAAGCCGCCGAACGATCCCAAAAAGCCGCTCGATCTCACGGTCCGAGAGCGCTGCGGTTGGTTCGTCCATCACGATGATGCGCGCCGCGCGTGCCAAGACTTTCGCGATCTCGACGAGCTGCTGTTGCCCAACCGAAAGCCGGGAGACCGGCACGTCGAGTGGTATCTCCAATCCAAGTTCGTCCAGCGCCCGCGTCGCACGCGCTCGCACCGCGGCCGTGTCGATGAGACCGCGGTGCGTCGGTTCGGCACCAAGCGCGATGTTTGCGGGTGCCGTTAGCTGCGGCACGAGCGTGAACTCTTGGTAGATCATGCCGATACCGAGATGCTGCGCTTCCTGCGGCGTCGCAATGCGGGCCGGAGTTCCGTCGATGAGGATCTCGCCTCGGTCGGCTTGCAGTGCCCCGGCGAGGACCTTCATCAGAGTTGACTTGCCGGCGCCATTTTCGCCAACGAGCACGAGCACTTCGCCGGCAAAGAGGGTCAGCAAAACATCCGAAAGCGCCTGCACACCGGGAAAAGTTTTCCCGATGCCGCGCATCTCGAGCAAAGGCGCCGTCACTTACGGCGAACTCTGCGCCTGTCCCAGCGACGCTTTCGTGAAGGTTCCGACGCCGATCTTCACGACAGGCGGCGGTTTCTTGCCGGCAAAGTAATTAGCGATCACGTCAATCGTGGTCGAACCGATTTTGGCGGGATACTGAACCGCATCTCCGTACATCTCGCCCTTTGCGATCGCGTCGCGCGCTTCCGGCGTAGCGTCGTAGCCGACGATCGCAATCTTTCCGGTCAATCCGGCGGCGCGGACCGCTGCGAGTGCGCCGAGCGCCGAATCGTCGTTGATGCCAAAAATGCCCTTCAAGTCGCGGTGAGCCTGGAGAATGTCCCCGGTATCGCTGCTCGCTTTGTCGCGCGTTCCGCCCGAATCCACGTCGGCCACGATCGTCACGGACGGGCAGCGCTGCGCGATTGCGGCTTTGAACCCCTTGACGCGATCCTGAACGCTCGTCACTTCAGGCTCGTCGATGATGGCGATGCTGCCGCCTTTGCCGACGGCCTGACAGATCAGCGACCCGGCCTGAAAACCGCCTTGCACGTTGTCGCTGGCAATGTGCGCAACCACACGCCCTTGTTGGCTCGTGCTGGCAATATCGGCGGTGAAGACCGGAATGCCGGCCGAGTTCGCCTCGGCGATCGCGCTCCCGATGGCTTGCGAATCGTACGGCGTCAGCACCATCGCATCGACGCGTTTAGAGATGAAGTCTTCTACCTGACTCTGCTGCTTGGCATTGTCTCGACTGGCATCCACGACGATGAGCGAATAGCCGTTCTTAGCGGCCTCGGCGCGCATGCCGGACTCCATATCCTGGTAAAACTGCGCTTCCCGATTTTGAATGGAGACGCCGATCGTCTTGCGCGCCGAACCAGTTCCGCTCGCGGACGAGGAGGCACTGGACTGCGAGCTTCCATGGGAGCACGCGGCGAGCGCGGCGATTACGACGACCGTTGAAGCGATGCGAGCGAGCGCTCTTTTCAAGCAATTCTCCTTTGTTATGTGCGATGTTTCCCCGCTGTCCACAAGCTGTGACGTTAGTCTTGTGCAATCTGTGGAGAAACCGTCGGCGCCGTCCGGGGGAACGGCGTTTTACGGTCCTCGTCCCGCCAGCGATCGTCCAACGGCCGGCGCACGAAGGCGTGCGGGGACATGCCCTGGGGGTTTCTCTCCAGCCATGCCGTTGCGCGCACGGCTAAGTATTCGAAATCGTGATACTGCGCTTGACCGCGCGTACGCCGCATGATTGCCACGGCCGGCGCGATCTGCTTCCAGCAATGGGCAATCAAGCGTGCAAAGAGATCCATGAAGGTATCTTCGGAAACGAGGCCGCGCTTCACGAGCGTTCCCATTTCGTTGAGCCAGTTGCAGGCGACCATCTCGGGATGGTCTGCCGGATCGATGAACCCGATCGTCTCCAGCTCGGCGCGATAGGCAGGGTCCTCGAGTCTCTGCGGGAGCTTTTCTTGGACGAACGTCAGTGCCGATTGGAGTTCTGGGGCGCGGAAATCCCGCTCCAGCGAAAGCAGCGCCTGGAGCTGATTTCCGGCGCGGATGTGGCGGAGTTGAACGAGCGCGGCGACCACGCTCCCGCATATTACGACAAGCGTTCCGGTCTCCGCTAACGCGCTCAGCATTGCGGCATCAATCATAATCTCTTAATCGTCATTCTTGCCTTGCTCGCAGGGCCCCTAGATATTGCGCGCGGAGCGCGCAGAGGGTGCCCGAATGCTCGCCCTGTCCTTTTCGGCCGCGATGCTAGGCATCGAAGGCTATGTCGTGCGCGTTGAAGCCGACAGTGCAGCGGGGACCCCGGCCTTTGTGATCATCGGCCTTCCCGACCGCGCGCTGGGCGAAGCGCGCGAACGCGTGCGCGCCGCAATTATCAACTCGGGTTTTGCCTACCCCGCAGGGCGGCTGCTCGTCAACCTTTCGCCCGCGGAGGTTCGCAAAGCCGGTCCAGCGTTCGACCTTGCCATCGCCTTGGCATTGATGGCCATCGACGAGCAAATCGATCGGCTCGCACTGCGGGATTTCATCGCGTTGGGAGAGCTCGCGCTCGACGGCAAACTACAGCCGGTCGGCGGCATTCTTCCCATGGTGCTCGGCGCTCGCGATGCGGGTTTTACGAAGTTGATCGTTCCGGCGGGCAATGCCGACGAGGCCGCGCTCGTCGCGGACATCGAACTCTATGCCGTCGACTCGCTGCAATCGGCAATCGCCGTGCTCGGGGGACACGGAGCGAAATGGCGCCGGCGCACTGCCGCGCCGACGATTGAGCCTGCGGACGAGATCGTTCACGGGGATTTGGCAGACGTTCGCGGCCAGTTGGCCGCCAAACGCGCGCTCGAGATTGCTGCCGCAGGCGGCCATAATCTGCTCTTGGTCGGACCGCCCGGTTGTGGAAAAACGATGCTGGCTCGGCGCTTGCCCTCCATTCTGCCGTCCATGTCCCTGCACGAAGCGCTGGAAGTCACGAAGATCTACAGCGTCGCGGGATTGCTTTTGCGCCGCGCGGGCATCGTTCGCGCGCGGCCGTTTCGATTTCCGCATCACACGATCAGCCAAACGGCGCTAGTTGGCGGCGGCGCGCTAGTCAAGCCCGGAGAGATATCGCTCGCGCATCATGGCGTACTCTTTCTCGACGAGCTTCCGGAATTTTCGCGCAGCGCGATCGAGGTCATGCGTCAACCGTTGGAAGAAGGGACGGTCACGATTGCGCGAGCCGCCGGAACGTTTACCTATCCCGCGCGTTTTCAACTCGTAGCGTCAATGAACCCGTGCCCCTGCGGGTACCGCGGCACGCGAAGCGTCGAATGCCGATGCGACGATGCCACCGTTGCAAAATACGTCAGCAAACTTTCCGGCCCGCTGCTCGATCGCATCGACCTGCAGATCGAGATTGCGCGCGTACCGTTCGACGACATGGTGCGCTACGAAAGCGGCGAGCGATCGACTCGAATTCGGGAGCGAGTCGTCGAGGCGCGGGACCGGCAAAGCCGGCGCTTCAGCGGGGCGTCGCTGCTATGCAACGCCGAAATTCCCGGCAATGCGATGCGCCGTTATTGCGCACTCGACGACGCCGCCATGCGGCTACTGGCGCTTGCCAGCGCGAAGCGCCAATTTTCGGCCCGTGCGCTCGATCGCATTGCACGCGTCGCGCGCACCATTGCCGACCTCGCCGGTGAGGAGGCGATTCGGGCGGAGCACGTTGCCGAAGCGATTCAGTACCGCAGTTTGGAACGGCTCGGCGCCGCGGCCTAATTCACTAAGTTCCTTCGAACTGCGGGATCGCATCCCCGTCAAGGAAGACACCTAACTCGGCGGGTGAAAATTGCAACCCGGCCCAAAACGATCCGAAATCGCCGTAGCGCGCACTCGCTTCATCGAAGCGCATTTCGTACACGAGTTTCTTGAAGACCAGAGGATCATCGGCATACAGATCGACGCCCCACTCGAAGTCATCGAAGCCGATCGAGCCCGAGATGACTTGCGTCACGCGCCCGTGATACGACCGGCCCACTACCCCGTGCTGGCTCATCATCTTGGCTCGAGCTTCGTACCCGAGAATATACCAGTTTTGCACTTCACCGCGTCGCTTGCTCATCGGATAGAAGCATTGGTAGCGGCGCGTCGGGATCTTGGCCCATAGGCGCGGCGCAATGTACTGACTCTCGGCCTGTTTGCGCACGAGCTCGTCGAACGCCGCGATCCATTCGGGGGAATGCGGTGGAAGCCCGCGCTGATCGAGCTCCGCATGAATCTTTGCCGTCGCGTCGTACAGGCCGAGCTCCAACACGGAAACGTAGGATGCGTGCGGAACGAGGAACTCACGCAGCTCGAGTTTGTCGACCAACGTTTGCGCATACGCCAGACCGTCGAACGTCCGGGCGTAATGCGTGAGCATCAGATCGGCTTTGTGCCCTACGACTTGGGTGAGCCCGACGTCGCCTTCGTTGTTTCCCTTGAGATGATCGAGGAGATCGGCCGCGTGGCCGGCATATTTGTTGCGCCGCTTTTCCGGCAGCCCATCCCACAGCCGCCGGTTGAAGGCAAACATCCGATGGAGAATCCACCAGCCTTCCAACGATTCGGGCACGTTCGGGTCGCGCATACTCTGCCGCTCGTTCGGCCTATCCGCGCGCTAATACTTTTACGCGTTTTACCTCGGCGGCGACTTCCGCCTCGAGCCGGTCTGGGCGTTCACGATATTTCGCCCAGAGGGGCGGGGTGTGCGCGATGTCGTTGAGCACGCGTGTATAGACGGCGTTCACCGGAGTCGGCACGTGCCGCTCGAGGCCGGCCGCTGCAACGGCCCCGTTGAGGACGTCGACTTCGGTCTGAGGTTTGGCGCGCCGCAGATCCAATAACAAGGACGGCGGCTTCGTGCCGCGCGCTCTCGCGATCGTGCGCGCCATGAGCGGGCGTGAGAGCGGGCTTGGGAGGCTCGCCACACCGAACAGCGCTCGTACGGGATAGCGAGGCAAGTCGATCGGTTCGAGTCCCAACGCCTGCATCACGGCGCGAACTTCACGAATCATGCGGATTTCAAGAGTAAAAATTTTTTCGAAATGCACGAACCGGTTTGGTAAAACATTGAGAATCGCGCAGCTCGCATTAGCCACAACGTTGAGAGCCAGCTTGCTCCATTTCAACGCGCGCCAGTCGTCGACGACTTTGACGCTTAGCCCAGTGCCGCCGAAGGTTGCGGCCAACCAATTATATGCGTTGGAGCCCATCGGCGCGAGCGCCAGTCCACCTTCCCTTGCGGGCCGAGCGTTGCCGTCGCGATCTCGGTCGACCGGGGTCGTCAGCGCGGCCGCGATCACATTATCGGTGCCGAAGGCGGCCGCCAGGCGCTCTTCATTGCCGACGCCGTTTTGCGGCGATACGAAGACGCACTTCTCGGGATAAGGAATCGCCTTGCGCAACGTTTCGACTGCGCCCTCGGTATCGTACGACTTGGTCGCAATTATCGCCACATCCGCGTCGTATGGCGTCACAGCGGCAAGTGCTCGCGGAGCGTACGCAACGTCCACTCCGACCGCGCGCAAAAGATCACCCAAATAAGTGCCGACAGCGCCTTTACCGACGATATAGACATTCACGCGGAAACGCCCGTCGAGCCGAAACCTCGGTCACCGCGCAAGGTCGGCGGCAACGCTTCGACGACGTCAAACTGAGCGCGTGAAACCGGGCCGACGACGAGCTGCGCAATCCGATCGCCGCGACGAATAACGACCGGCTCGCTCCCAAGATTTGCGAGCACGACAGAGAGTTCGCCGCGATAATCCGCATCGATGGTTCCAGGCGAATTCAGACAAGTCACTCCACTACGGATCGCAAGGCCGCTGCGAGGGCGGATTTGCGCTTCGAATCCGGGCGGCAGCGCGATCGCAAAGCCGGTCGGTACCAGCGCGCGCGCGCCAGGCAACAGCGTCAGGTGTTCGCGTACTGCGGCGTGCAAATCCGCTCCGGCCGCGTGTTCGCTCATATATTCGGGGTGCGGCAGACCCTCGCCGTGCGGCAAACGCTGGAGCGCGACCCGCACGCAGGCCACTATAGCTGGGCCAGCTCTTCGCGGAAACTCTCGATGTCGCGAAACGAACGATAGACGCTCGCAAAGCGAATATATGCTACCGGATCGAGCTGACGTAACGCCTCCATGAGCTTCTCTCCAACTAAAGCGGAGGGTACCTCGCTTTCGCCCCGTGCAAAAAGCTCGCGTTCGAGGTCGGCGGCCACTGCCTCCATTCGGCTTTCCGAGATCGGGCGCTTCTCGCACGCTTTACGCAACCCAGTGAGTATCTTCTCGCGGCTGTACTGTTCGCGCCGGCCGTCCTTCTTCACGACGAAAAGGCGGGGGGCTTCCATCCGCTCGTAGGTGGTAAAGCGATGTTTGCAGCGCGGATCCAGACATTCGCGCCGCCGACGCACCACGGTTTCATCATCGCGCGAATCGACGACCCGAGTCTCACTCTTGCGACAAGTTGGGCAAGTCAGCGGTCAGTCTCTCCACCCACGGCATATCTTGTGGGTGCACGTATTATACGTTACTACGGGTAGTTAACGCAAAAAGGCCCGACGTGCTGAAGCACGTCGGCGCCTCGGTGGATCGGGCGCAGAACTCTCAGGCAGCGCCGATTTTAAACATCTTCGTACCGCAGACCGGGCATTTGCCTTCCGTTGCCGGGCGCCCGTTCTTCATCGTGATCTGAACCGCGTCTTTGATTTCCCGCTTGGCCTTGCACTTGACGCAATACGCTTCTGCTGCCAACTCTGCTACCTCCGTGCGGCCTGGCTATTCCGTTGGGCGCCAGCGATTCCCCCTGGACGCAAAGTCCGCATAGCGCTTTTTCGTGCGGCGCGTGATAGAGGCCCAGTGCGGGAGCCGACCTATCAGCCGCGGGCGGCGATCGTCGCGGCGCGCGGAGGGCGTGGCTTCGAGGCTGCCGCAGCGGGGCTGTGGTGCTGCGGTGACCTCGGCGGCCTTGCCCGGACTTGCATCGCGATTGTCGGCACCCGGGCGGCGACTCCTTATGGCCGCCGGCTGGCCCATACGATTGCGGCCGACCTTGGACGGGCAGGCTGCTGCGTGCTCTCCGGCTTGGCGCTGGGCATCGACGGAGCCGCACATGAAGGCGCTTTGACCGTGGGGGCGCCGACGATCGGGGTGCTGGGCAGCGGTCACCGTCACTTCTTTCCTTCGCGTAACCGGCCGCTCGCGGATAGGATGCTCGCGGCCGGGGGCGCCGTGCTCTCCCCGTATCCGCCCGACCAAGCGGCTTTCCCAGGACAGTTTCTACAGCGAAACGGCGTCGTCGCGGCGTTGGCGGATGTCGTCCTGGTGGTCGAGGCACCTTCCCGTAGCGGTGCCCTCAATACGGCGAGCTGGGCTGCCGGTCGGATTCCGGTGCTGGCCGTGCCGGGGGACGTGGACCGAAAGCACGTCCAGGGCTGCCTGGCGTTGATCCGGGACGGCGCTACATTGGCTCGCAATGCGCAGGACGTGATGGAATCGCTGGGCCAGCACGGGGTCATTCCTTTGGATTTCGCGCCGGAGCCGGCCCACGACCCAGTCGCCGATGCGATATTGCGCGCGATCGAGGGCGGCGCATCGCAGTTCGACGAAATCGTTGCGGCCAGCGGTGTCAACGCCTCGGCAGCCCTCGCGACCCTTGCGCTGCTCGAGTTGGAAGGCGCAGTGGAATCTTGCGGAGCCGCACGGTATGCGCGGGTCGCAACTCTACCGCGCGGCGAACATGCCGCGCAGTGAAGCCTCCCGATACTGCGCCGCGGGTAGACGATGCATTGCGCGCCTTTGCCGACGCCGCAACGGCTGCCGTTGCGGCGAAATATCCATCGGCAGTGCCGGTCGTCGCCTTCGAGGCGCCGCGCCGTCCCGAGTTCGGCGACTTTGCGACGAATCTCGCGTTCACGCTTGCGAAAGAGGCACGCCGCTCGCCCCAGGAAGTCGCCGACGCAATTGTCGCCGAGCTAACGCAGCGAGCTCCGCAACTCACGCGTATCTTCAGCCGCATGGAAGCGGTCGCCGGATTCATCAACCTGCGTCTCGCGCCCGCGGTTTGGCACGCCGAGCTCGCGCGGATTCTGCAGGAGGGTGAGCACTTCGGTGAAGCTCCGCGCAACGGGTTACGCGTCTCGCTGGAGTTCGGCAGCGCGAATCCAACCGGACCGCTCGTCGTCGTGCAGGGCCGCTCGATGTCGATCGGTGCGACGCTGGCCAGCGCGATGCGCTTTTGCGGCTACGACGTCTTTACGGAATGGATCATCAACGACGCGGGAAAGCAGCTCGACGCGCTTGGGCGCTCGATCTACGCGCGGTATCGGCAGCTCTTCGACCCGGCCTATCGCTTTCCCGAAAACGGCTATCCCGGCGAATACCTGATTCCAATCGCGCAGCATATTCGCGAGCGCGACGGCGAGCGTTGGACCGGAAGCCCGGAATCCGAATGGCTGCCATACTTCTCGAAGTTCGGACGCGACGAGATCGTTGCCGAACAGCAGCGCACCGCGCGACGCTTCGGTATTGAGTACGACCGCTGGCAGAGCGAACAGGACCTGCACGAAGCCGGCAAGGTCCGCGAGGGTGTGGATCGCCTTCGCGAGCTCGGCCTGGTGTACGAAAATGAGGGAGCACTATTCTTTCGCGCGACGGAATTCGGCGACGACAAAGATCGGGTGCTACTGCGCCGCGACGGCCGCCCGACGTACTTCTGCATGGACGTGGCGTACCATTATCAGAAGCTCAAAGACAGCGATCGTGTCGTCGACATTCTCGGGCCCGACCATCACGGCTACATCGAACGCCTGCAGGGTCTCTCCTCGGCGCTCGGGTTTCCCGGGCGATTGGAGATCGCCATCGCGCAGCAGATTGCGCTGATGCGCGGAAGCGAGCAGATCGGGATGAGCAAACGTGCCGGCGAGATTCTCTCGCTCGATGAGATTCTCGACGAAGTCGGCGTCGACGCCGCGCGCTTCTTCTTCATCATGCTCGCTGTCGAGTCGCCCCTTACGTTCGATTTGAAGCTTGCGGTCGAAAAAGAGAACGACAATCCCGTATACTACGTGCAGTACGGCCACGCTCGGATCGCTTCGGTGCTGCGGCGAGCGCTGGCCGACGATGTGCTGGCCGCGCGCACCGCCTCGCTCGCGCCGCTCGTCCACTCGGCAGAGCTCTCACTCGCGCGAAAGTTGGCCGGGTTTCCGCAAGTAGTCGCCGGCGTGGTCGAGCACCTCGCGCCGCATCGTCTCGCCCGGTACGCGCGTGACGTTGCCGCCGATTTCCACCAGTTCTACACGGAATGCAAAATCTTGACCGAGGATTCCGAGACTCGGCTCGCGCGGTTGGCGCTCTGCTTGGCGGCGAAGAGCGTTCTGGCGCGCGCGCTGTCGCTCGCCGGCGTCAGCACGCCGGATTCGATGTAGCTTCGCAAGCGTGTCCGGTTTCCTCGCAGCGCTCTGGCTACTCGGCCTTTTCGCGGCTGCGCCGGCGCTGCGCGCTGGCGCGCGGTACGTGTTCGCCGATCGCCTTCGCGATGCGCTGTTCCTCGGTGTTGCAATTCCCTTCGTGCTGGGATTCGTGCATTTGCTCTATCCAGTTGCCTGCTGGTGTGCGCTCGTGCTGTGCGTGGCCGTCGCCTATTGGCGTCGCCTGGGCGAGCCCGCGCGGAGCGAGATCGATCGCGACCACCCGCCTTACGTATTGATCGCGGCCCTCGTCGCGGTTGCATGGCCGCAGCTAATGCGTCCGCTGCTCGACGGAGATTCACTCTCCTATCATCTTCCCAATGCCGCATCGTGGGTCCAGTCGCATTCGCTTTGGTCCACGGCGACGCGCTACTGGTGGTACCCCCCAGCATCGGAGCTTTTCGCAAGCGGGCTTTACGCCGTCGGCAGCTCCTTTGCGTTGCCCTGGAGCGGCTTTGCCGCGCTGACGCTCTTGGGCTTTCGCATCGTGACATGGGCACGCGAATCGTACGCAGCGCCTCCGCTGCTAGCCGACGCGCTGGCCGCCGCGACGGTGACGGTTTACCCGCTCGCGATCCAAGGCGGCACGCTACAAAACGACGTGTGGCTAGCAGCATTCTGGCTCGAGGCACTTTGGGCGTTGCGCTCGGCAACGAACGCTTCAGTAGCAACACGCACGCTCGCGGTCACCGCACTCATCAAACCGCAAGGCTGGCTCCTGTCGGTCGTGGCGTTGGTCGCATGGCGAGCACCGGCGAAGCTCTGGTTCGCTGCCGGCGTGCCGCTCGCGCTCTGGCTGTTGCGCGACGCGTTGTTGTGGAGTGGCGCGACTGTTGCGCCGGCGAACACCGCTACTGAAAACGCGCTCGGCTCGACGATCCTGGCCCACGGCGCGCCGGCATTCGCACTGCTCGCGCGCGTCGCGCTGCAAACATCACCGTTCGCTGCGATGGCATTCTGCGCGGCGCTTTTCGGCCCGGCCGTCGCCCGACGCCAGCGATCGTTGGGTTGGTCGGGGCTCGGCGCGGCGCTGCTCTTTTTCGTGCTTCCCTTCGGCTACAACACCGCCGTGGCACAGCTTGCGACCGGCGCGTCGTTGCGCTTTGCGGCACCCGCGATTGCGATCGGCGTGCTCATCCTCGCCCCCGCCGCGTGTCGAATCGTCCGCCTCGCAACGGTACTGTTGCTTGCATCAACGGTTTTCGGCGTCTGGTCGCTGCTGATGGTTTTTTGGAACGATGGCTCGACCCATGTTGCCTTAGCAATCGCGGCGCTCGCCGCGACGTTCGCGGCGACATCGCATCTGTGGCGCGTCGCGTGGCCGTATGCCATCGCTTTCGGGATAGCGGTACTGGCGGCCGTGCACTTTGCCGCGCGTCACCCGCTCGACTATTACGCTGACGCGCTGCGTGTCGGCACGGCCTCGCCGGGGATCTATCGCTGGATCGAAACGGAGCGACCCGCGGCAATTGGCGGCTGGGGGCTGCGCTTGGGCGTCGTCAATGTTCTCTCGCCCACGACGCGCACGCTCGACTTATCCGATGCGAACGCGTGCGTGCAAGCGCGCCGCTCCGGTGTCCTTCTCGCGGCGGTGGCCGAAAACGACCGTACGAACGACGTCAACGCGCAGCGGCTTGCGACCGCGCGAGCCTGCGGGCGAGCCACTTTCGACGACGGCATCGGCGTCATTGCTTCTCCAGCTGCGCGGTAATCCACGGCGCCATGAAGTAGCGCCAGAGAATTTTGATTAGCGCGGCGGCCGGAATGCCGAGAATGAGGCCGGGAATGCCGAAGAGCTCGCCTCCGGCAAAGACCGCAAACATCGCGCCGATCGGAGAGACGCCGACGGATTGCCCCATGATTTTGGGAACCAGCACGTTATCGCTAATGCGGGCCATTCCGAACATGATGACCTGCACCCACACGATCATCCATAGGCCTTGCGGCGCGCACATCGGGATCGCGATGAGCTCCGCGATCAGCATGCCGACGATCGGGACGGCATACGCGACGCCGGAGAGGATGCCGAGGATCAATGAAAACTTGAATCCGATAATCGCGCAGACGATCGCGATCACGGTTCCGGTAATGGCGCTGACGATAACCTGGCCGGAGATGTAGTTTGCGAAGAGCTCCGTGACCTCGGCCGCCAGTCTGCGGGCCGTTTCCCGTTTGCGCGGCGGAAACATCGAGGTAAATCCTTCGGCGATTTGAACGTCGTTGAGCAGAAAGAAAAACGAAAGAATGATCGCCGAGAAGGCAACGAAAAAAGCGGTTGCGGTATTGAGCGCGATCGCGCCGATCGAGGCGAGGGTCCCACCCACGAAACCCGTCATCTGTGCGGTGCCAACCTTGCCGATGTTAAAGCCGTTCAGCGGCAGTTTCAGCGTCGGAAAGTGCTGGTCGAGAGAGTTTTCGAAGCCAATCAACCAGCTCTGCGCCGTAGCGGCGTAGCCCGGAACGTTCGCCGCCAAGAGTTGGGTCTGATCGATCGTCAATGGCACGACGACAACCAGGAATATCGTAACTACGACAAGCAGTCCGAGGAAAACGATCGAGATCGCGACCGGCTTGGGCAGCCGCCGTTCCAGGCGCCTCGCGATCGGCTGTACGCCGAACGCAATGAAGGCGGCGATCAAGAAGATCGTGAGCGTGCGCGGTATGTGCCGCGCAAGCCACAGCGCAAGCAGCGCCAGCACGATGGCGCTGGCAATCCAGGCTATGCGCCGCCAGAGGTCGCCGCTTAGAGCGGTTTGCACAGTAACCGCCGTTCCGTGAGATAGCCCCCGCGGGTGTAAAGCTCGCGCGCCGCGGCGTTTTCTTCCGTTACCATCAAGGCCATATACGGTAAACCACGCCGCCTTGCCTCATCCTCTGCCGCCTTCAGCAATGCGGCGCCCACACCGTCCCGCCGGGACTCAGGCTCGACGGCCATGTAGGCGACGAACCCCTGCGGCAGCAACGTAACTTCGTCGGGAAGCTCGTCGAGCAGCAGCAAAAAACCAACGCGTTTCTTCCCGCGCTGCGCAATCAGCATGACGTACGATTGCTCCTCGACGATTTCGCACAATCGATCGAAGGCGGCGCGCGCGATCGGTTCGGCCACCCGGCGCACCGAAGCGATACTCGCCATCACGCAACGCCGTCCCAACGATTTCACGAAGTCACGGTCCGCGGCCGCGGTAGCTCCGACGCCCTTCGAAACCCGCACGTCGAGCGTCACGAGCGGCGCGATCCCGGGTCGGTGATCGGTTCGCCGGCACGGCACTGCGGGCACTCGTCTTCGCCATACGAACGCAGCGGCAGCTCCAGCAGAGCGTACAACTGTATGTTGTCAACCCCCACGATCTCATCCTGAGCTTGTCGAAGGACGATGACTCCGACGCCGACAACCTGCGCGCCGCGCCTGCGTACGACGTCGATAACCTCGCGAACCGAAAGCCCCGTGGTGACGACGTCTTCGACGACCAGCGCGTGGTCCGTCGGCGAGAGGGCGAAACCGCGCCGCAGCACCGGCACGCCGTTTTCTTTCTCGACGAAGATTGCTTTCGTGCCGAGCTGGCGGGCGACCTCATAACCGAGCAACACGCCGCCGATGGCTGCGCTCACGACCACGGTTGGTGAAACGTCTCGAAAATGCTCCGCGATTTCCCTTGCCACGGGCTCCAGCAGCGATGGATCCTCGAGGATACGAAACTTCTGAACGAATTGGCTGCTGTGCCTTCCCGAACTCAACCGAAAGTGCCCGTGAAGCAGCGCACCTCGCTCCACGAGCTCGGAGTGCACGTCGAGCCCGGCATCGCTCATGCTCGGACGGTCATTTCCTCGAGAATCGTCTTCACGGCCGCAACGGGGTCTTCGGCTTCGACGACCGGACGACCGACGACCAGATAGTCGGAACCTGCGGCAACGGCTTGCGCCGGAGTCGTCACGCGCTTCTGGTCGGCATGCGCGCTGCCGGTGGGACGGATTCCGGGCGTGAGCGTGAGGAAGTCGTCGCCAAAAAAGCGCTTGAGATCGCGAACTTCGTGCGCACTGCAGACGACGCCCGAGCACCCGGCGTCGCGAGCCAATGCCGCTAAGCGAATCGCGTTCTCCCCGGGGCCACCCTGCAATCCCAACTCGTTGAGGTCTTCGGGCGCGATGCTCGTCAGCAGCGTAACGGCGAAAACGTGCGGCGGGTTGACGCCGAGTGCGGCGGCGCGCTCGCCGGCTGCGTCGACCGCAGCGCGCATCATATCGAGCCCTCCCAACGCATGCACGTTTACCAGTCGCACGTTCGGGCGCAGGAGCTGTACCATCGCCGCTGCCACCGTTCGCGGAATGTCGTGCAGCTTTGCGTCTACGAATACGCGGACGTCGCGCGCTTCGCAGTAGGAGAGGATTCGCTCCGGATATCCGTACAGAGCCTCGAGTCCGACCTTGACGATGACGTCGAGCTCGTAGAGCTGGTCGACGAGCCTTTCGGCTCGCTCGGCGCTGGGGACGTCGAGCGCAACGATCAGTTGAGCCGACATGGCATCATCCTTCGTCTCCTTCATATTGATGGGGCGTCGCAAACTCGACGTTCGCTTTTCCGACAATCTCGTCGAGCGAGGTAAGGTTACGGCTCGCAAGATACGCACGCAGCTCTGAGGCGATCCGTTCGGGAATGCGGGGATCGGTAAAATTTGCCGTCCCGATCGAAATCGCCGCCGCGCCCGCCAAGAAGAACTCGAGTGCATCGCTGAGGTTCTCGATGCCGCCCTGTCCCACGATTGGGATTTTGACCGCCTGAGCGACTTCGTAGACCGCGAGCACGGCGATGGGGCGGATTGCGGGTCCCGAAAGCCCGCCGGTGATATTTCCCAAACGCGGACGCCAGGTTTCGACGTCGATCGCCATGCCACGGACCGTATTGATCACCGCGAGCGCATCGGCGCCGGCGGCTTCGGCCTCCCGTGCCACGGCGGTGATGTCGGTAACGTTCGGCGAGAGCTTGACGATCAGCGGCTTATCGGTGGTCGCGCGCGCCGCACGAACGACCTTCGCCGTGAGACCGGGATCGCAACCGAAGGTCTCACCCTCGCTCGCCACGTTAGGGCAAGAGACGTTCAGCTCGACGGCCGAGATCTCGTCGCGCGCCGCCAAACGCTCGCAGATGTACGCATAATCGTCGATCGAGAACCCCGCAACGCTCCCGACGATTTTGCAGGGGCGCGAGGCATACTTGTGCAGCTCGCGGGCGAGATACCACTCGATGCCGGGGTTTTGCAACCCGATGGCGTTGAGCATTCCCGCCGGCGTGTGCACCAGACGTGGTGTAGCGTTTCCGAGCCGCGGCAAGCGCGTGACGCTCTTGAGTACGATCGCGCCGATCATGCTCAGATCCGCAAAGGGCGCGTACTCTTCGCCGGATCCATAGCAGCCGCTGCCCATCAGCGTTGGATACTCCAGCTCGAGCGCTCCCAAACGCGTCGCTATGCTGGGCGTGGGGATCACCATCGCAACTCATCGGCCCAAAACACAGGACCTTCTTTGCAGATGCGCGCGTAGACGACGTCGCTTCCACCGAATTCCGCCGGCGGGAAGCTTGGCGCTTGCGCGCTGCTGCCGATTAGCGGCACGACACAGCCCCAGCAGCCACCGACGCCGCAGCCAAACGTCTCTTCCAGTGCTAGCTGTGCGCGCACGCCAAACTCTCCAGCGATGCGCGCCACGGCGCGCAGCATCGGGGATGGACCGCAGGCATAGATTTCGTCGGGCTTGCGCGCACGCGCCAACGCTGCGGTCACGTATCCGCGCTCGCCGAACGTCCCATCGTCGGTTGTCAATACGAGCTCGCAACCGGCATCCGCGAAACGTTGTGCGTCGACCAGCAGCTCCCTCGTTCTTGCTCCGTAGAAAAGCCTGACGCGCGCTCCACGCCGGCACAAGCTCCGCGCGCAAAGCAGCACTGACGCAATTCCCACGCCGCCGGCGACGATTGCAACGTCGCGCGCATCGCTCGAACAATCGAATCCGTTGCCGAGCGGTCCGACGACGTCGAGCCGATCGCCTGCGCGCAACTCACTCAGCTCCCGGGTGCGCTTGCCCGTTATGAAGAAGAGGATGCTCGCGAGGTTGCCTTCCGCTTCATAGATGGCGAGCGCCGTTGCAGCCGATTGCGCGCTCGGTGGGATCGCCATCAGGTATTGACCGGCGCGAGTCGCAGCGGAAAGCTCGGGTGCGTCGAGCGTCACCAACGCGACGCCCGTCGCGAGTTCACGACGTTCGATCACGGTGGTCGCGTGAACGCGGGCGTGCGAGTCAAGCGTCGCCATATTCACAGCTCATTTTCTGCAAATTCTCAGAAAAATCTCTGAAAACGGGTGCACGCCCTTGCTACCGGAGCCGTTATACTGTATAGAGAGCGTAAATAATAAGGAAAGGAGGGTCCGCAGATGGCAGGTCTTATCGTCTTCAAATCACTAGCCGACGCACTCAGAGCGGGCTATCAGGTTTACGATCGGACTGCTGACGGTTATCTCGTCAGGACGCGCACGGCCGCTGGCTGGGCCATGGCCTTGGTTTCCTGCAAGTAACATCGTCTTTATAGAAACGACAACGCCGCCGGGCAAGCGACCGGCGGCGTTATTTTTTTGAGAATGCTCCGCTCTCAAGGCCGGTAGTCCGGCGGGGACGCGGGCTTCTCGATCTCCGGCATCGAGCCGGGCCGCCATCCACCGTACGTCGGGCCGGGTGGCATTGTGCTCCCAGCGGCATTTCCTGGCGCTGCCGCCGCACCGCCGTCGCTCGCCGGACCGAATTGCTGGCGCACCGTAGGCGGTCCAAAGGTTGCTCCGCTCAAAACGGCGCCGATTATTTGAGCGATGCCGACGAACATCGGAATCAATCCACCGAGAAGCCACGGACCGTAAACGTATCGGCCATCTCCGTGGTAGCCGATAAAGCCCAGACCAACGAGTAAGGCAAAACCGATGAACGCGACTTGGATGCCTCGGCGAAGCTGTTGCTGCGCGACAAAGTCGGTGTCGTAGACGTATTGATTCGGTACCGCTCCGGGCGCCGACATCCCGGGAGTCCAACCATATTTCATGGCTTTGCGCATCTCTCGCGCATTCGGCGGCGGCACGATGCCGCGACGCAGCATCTCCATTCGCTCCTGATGTGCGAGCACGCGCGAGACGATCCATGCGGCAACCGGTGCGCCAAAAATGAAGAAGATCGCAAATAGGGGGATGAGATCGCTGTAGTCCGTCACTGTAGGATTGCTCCGTTGGTAAAGATGTGAATCGATCCGTCGGAGGTGCCGACCGATACTCGGCCGCTGCCGGCACCAAGGCGGATCGTGCGTTGAGCGCTATCGCCATGCGTGAGCGATGAGCCGTCGACGACGATTCGCCCATTGCTGGTCGATGCGTCGATGCTCAGATTGGCGTTGGGCGCCAGGTTCAATCGAACTGGTCCATCGTCGGTGTGCACCGTTGCAGCCGGTCGGTCTCCGACTAAACTTAGGCCGCTGGCCTCGATGCGGCCGTCCTGCGTGGTCGCGACTAGCGACCCGACGGTCACGTCGTGCATCGCGAGGTGTCCGTCCATGGACTCCATCGCGAGACGATCGCCGCGCACGTTTGTGGCCTCTACGTATCCATCGTCGCTGTGCGCTTCCACGGCCCCGGTAAGGTCGGCAAGCGTTATGTGGCCGTCCTGGGACTGCACGCTGACGCCACCGCCGACGCCCGCGACGTCGGCTCCCGAGCAGCGCGCGATGTCGACGTGCGCGCCGGCCGGTACTGCGACGTCGATTCGCTCGTTGCTAAAGCCAAAGATATCGACCGAAACCATCTCCGCCGACGGACGTTCGATACGTACGCCGTCGGAGGTGCGTGCGACGTGCAGCTGAGGATAGGTGTTGTTAGAGAAAATGGCTCCGTGCATTTCCGTCATATCGCGTACGTGAACGAGCCCGTCGTTGGAAACGGTAACGTGCACGCGGGAGCGCGTGTCGTCAATGACGACGCGCGGCGCCGCGCCGGCCGCTAGCGGCGCGAAGGTCACGGGCGTAAAATCGGCGTGGTGCATGCCGGAAGCGAAGGTTGCCCCGCCGCGGCCGACCGAGTAAATCGCCATCCCGACGACCAAGATTTCCGCAGCGATCAGCATCGCCACGATCGAGGCGCGGCTCACTTAAAGACGCGGCCCCCAACCGTCGAAGGTGGGGCGCAGCGACTGCGCGGAGTTCCACCTATCCGTCGGCAGCGTCGGCCGCTCGCGATCGGGGCGGGTACCGCCGGGAAGGGTTTTGTTTGGAATCGTTGTCATTATCTGGGTTGGTCCTCCGTGGATTTTTCCTGCCCTAGTTACGGCGCCCAGACTGACATGTTTCGCTTTATCAGGTTCGCCCGCAACCGAAACAATTGCCGCGCGTCGCGCGTAGGAAAGGCGTGTCGGCAGTCCTGGCGGAGGCGCCGCCGCGCCGGGTGAACGCGGAGCCTGAAGACGGCAGTTTGGTCGCGCTGACGCTCCGGGGCCACCCGGAGGCGTTTGCGACGCTCGTCGAGCGGTACGATCGCGCCGTTTACCACCTCGCCTACCGAACGCTGCACGATGTGGAGGAAGCCCGCGATGCAACGCAAGAGGCCTTTTTTAAAGCGTTTCGGAGCCTGCGAACGTTCAAGCCGGCTTCGAAATTCTCAACCTGGATCTTCGCGATCGCGTACCATGCCTGCTGCGATCGGCTCAACCGGCGCAAGCGCTATGCCAGCGAGGAGTTGCCGGAACGCGCCGACCCGGCGCCGGGACCCGAGCAGCAAGCGATCGCACTCGACGAAGCGACACGGCTGCGCGCCGCTATCGACGCGCTCCCGGAAAAGTACCGCTCGGTGATCACGCTCTTTCATCTCCAGGGGAAACAGTATGAGGAGATCGCAAGCGTTTTGGGGCTGCCGATGGGTACGGTAAAAACACACTTATTCCGCGCAAAAGAGCAGCTACGCAGGCTTCTGGGCGGAGCGGAGGTAACGGAATCATGAGTATGAGCGACGGCGATGGATGGGCTGAGGAAGCCCTCGATCAAGCTATTTTTGGCCTCCCGCTCGAGGAGCCGCCGGCCGGCCTGCGAGCGTCGATTTTGATGGCGACGGCCTACCGCCCAGCGCCCGCCTTTTCAGTCGTGGAGCTCGCCATCCTCGGAGCGTTGGGAGCGCTCGGCATCTGGCTGATCGCCCTGCTCTTTTTGGGCGGCGGCACGCTCTTCGTCCAGACGGCCGCAACGATCGGCTCGGTAGTCTCGCGATCGCTCTCAAATGCCGCCACGCTGGCATGGCTAGCGGCGGGCGGCGCGACCGCCCTCTGGCTCACCCTTTTCACCGGATCCCAACCCGTCTTCGCCGCATCGCAGAGGTCAGAACGGAGGACCAGCCGATAATCCCTCTGCATGGAGAAACGGACGGCGCCGGAGCGGCGCCCATATAGAATCCTCGTTGTCGAAGACGACGCAGCAATTAGTCGCGTTCTACAGCTCGAGCTGGAGCACGAGCGTTACGAGGTAGACGTCGCGCGCGACGGACTGTCGGGCCTCGAAAAAGCGCTGAAGGAACCCGATCTCGTGATCCTCGATCTCATGCTGCCGCGCATGGACGGGATCGAAGTTTGCAAGCGCATTCGCGCCAAGAGCCGCGTGCCGATTATTATGTTGACGGCGCGCGATCGCGTGCCGGACCGCGTCGCGGGACTAGACGTCGGCGCCGATGACTACGTGACCAAGCCGTTCTCCACGGAGGAGCTGCTCGCGCGCATCCGCGCCCGTTTGCGCGAGCGTACCCCGCAAGGCAACGTGATCGAATACCGCGACGTCGTGATGGATCGCGATCGGCACGAAGTGCACCGCGCGGGGAAGCCGATCGCGCTGACCGCCAAGGAATACGCACTGCTCGAGTACTTGCTGCTTCACCGCAACAAAGTGCACACGCGCGACGAGCTCTTCAACGGGGTGTGGGGAAGCGACTTTCTCGGCGACTCCAACCTGATCGACGTCTACATTCGGTATCTGCGCGGAAAAATTGACGAAGGATTCGACGATAAGCTCATCACAACCGTACGGGGCGTCGGCTACACCATCAAGGACTAGCGGGAACGCGATTGTCCCTAAAGTGGCGCATCGCCCTCGGCTACTCGTTGTTGCTGATCGTGGCGATGATGGTGATGAGTGGGATCATCGTTTGGCGCTTTCAGCAGATACTGTACGATCAGGCCGCAACGAGCGTGAATGCGACGATGCGGGGGATCGTCCAGTTCGCGCAGCAAGCCACAACGCCGTTTTCGATCGAGGACTCGGGTGGAACGCTGCAGTTCTTGTTCAACAGCAGCAACCTGGCAACGTGGAACTCGGCCAACAGCTTCGTACAGGTGGACTCAAGCGACGGTTACCCACTGGCGAAAACCGCGAATCTAGGTTCGCTTACGATTCCACCAAATCCGAAGCTCTCCGCTTCGCACGATGTCGCGTTCCGTCAGGAGACGCTGGGCGCGCGCTCGTTTCTAATCGAAGATCGCTATCTCAAAGAGGGCGTGAACGCCGCGATCATCCATGTGGCCGAACCGCTCGATACACTGCAGCGCACGTTTACACGCGCGCGTGAGGCGATCGGTATCGTGCTCGCCGCGACCGCCGTCGCAGTCGTGATCTTTTCGATCGTCTTTGCATCACAGGCCACGACGCCGATCAATCAGCTCTCACGCGAGATGCGCGAAATCAGCTCGGATCGTCTGGCCATCGCCGGCGGTCGCGGCGCCCTCGACGGACGGCGGCAGCAGTGGCGTCGCCGTCGCGATGAAGTCGGCCGCCTTGCCAAGAGCTTCAGCGATTTGCTGGCGCGATTAGCGGAGGCGTTTGCGCGCGAACGACAGTTTATCTCTGATGCATCCCACGAACTTAAAACACCGCTCACGTCAATCAATTCCAACGCACAACTGCTCTTACGCTGGGGCGATCAAGACCCCGCGATTCGACGCGAGAGCTTGGAAACGATCGTGCGCGAGAGCGCGGACCTCGCCGGGATGGTCAACGGCATGCTGACGCTGGCCAAGGCCGATCGTGGCGACGAGATTCCGAAAGAACCGCTCTCCCTCGCGCAAATCGTCAGTGAGGTGGTGCAAAACGCGTCGTCGCGGGCGGCCGAAAAACATCTCGAGCTGCGTTTCACGCACGCCGGCACGCCTATCGTTTACGGCGATGCAAATTTGCTGCGCCAGATGGTAGGCAACTTAGTCGATAATGCGATCAAGTTTAGCGACCGCGGTACGGTGGACGTGCAGGTGGCGAGCGATCGGGAGTGGGCCTGGGTAGAAGTCGCAGATAGCGGCCCGGGTATCCCTCAAGAAGAGCTCGCGCACGTTTTCGAGCGTTTCTATCGCGCCGATAAGGCGCGTTCGCGCAACGTTCCCGGAACGGGTTTAGGGCTAGCGATCGTCCGCTCAATTGCTGGAGTGCATGGCGGCGAAGCCACCGCGAGCAGGGCTCCCTGTGGCGGCGCGCTTTTTCGCGTAATCTTACCGCTCGTAAAGCCTCCGTTCACCGATCTTTCATGATGGGCCCAGCGCGCTCCCGATACAATGTGTTCGTGCGCGAAAAATGGGGGCGGGGAGCAATCGCGACGCTCCTCGCCTCACTGTGTTGTCTGGCTATCGCGGCACCCGTCCGTGCCGACGAGCAGTTCGACGTCGGGCCGTCGCCGGTTCTCAACGTACAAATGAACCGGGGACACCTCACCATTCAGACTTGGGATCGGCCGCAAGTGCAGATCGTCTCCGATCAGCCTATGGACGTGCAGCACCTGGCGCCCGAGCAGGTCGATCCGCGGATGCCCAAACAGCTGCAGATTTCCTCGGAGGAGATTCAAACGCAGCATGGTCGCGTAGCCTTGCCGGCAGAGTCCTTCGTGCTCCCGGAACTGCCCGGCACACAGCACGACGCGATCGTGGCGCGGGGCGGCGGCAACGTCACTATTACGATTCCGCGCAACACCGCCATGGTGCTAGCGCACGTTCGTGCCGGCCATTTGTCGCTCAATGGATACCATGGCGTCTTCGTGGCGCACAGCCGCGGCGCGGGAATCGAGCTCAACAACGTTAGCGGCACCGGTTTCGTTGAATCGCTGCGAGGCCGAGTCGTCGCGACCAACTCGTCGTTCGATCGCCTGCGCATGCGCACGGCTACCGGAAACATGCTCTTCCAGGGTTGTACGTCGCATCAAATCCAGGCGACCAGCACCTACGGATCGATCGTCTACGACAACGGCCATTTCCAGCCGGGCCTGGCGCGCTTTGAGTCCGAACATGGCAACGTGGCGCTGGGCGTCCGCGGCGGCGCGCAGATCGGCGCGCACAGCGGCTCCGGACACGTCATCTCGAGCTTCCACAACAACGGCGCTCACGTCCGCGGCGATCCCGCGACGAAGCAGGCCACCGTCGACGGCGGCGGACCGGTAGTCACTGCAACGTCGAAGAACGGCTCGGTGTACTTGTACAGCGGGTCAATGAACGAGCATCCCCACGTTCGCGAAGAGCTTAACGGCAGCACGCGTCTTCCGGTTCGCTATCCGAGCGCCGAGCCTCCGCAATACTATGCTCCGATGCCGGCAGTGCAATCGCGCCCACAGCCGCCGCCACGCTCGCAAGCGCCGCGCGCGCAGCCATTCCCCCCGCGTGAAGCGATGCCGCATCCCGCACGACACCCCGGGCGGCCGCCCTTACGTTAGCTTCAGTCAGCCGGCCGCTGTCGCTTCCGTCTTCAGATCGATCCTAAGTCCGTCGTATGCCGCAATCGCTCGCAGACCGAGCTCATCTTCCAACTGCTGCGCGAGAGCCGTCGGATCGGCCTCGAGCATCTTCGTCCCGAAGTGTTGAAAGACGGCCACTTTCGGACGCACATCCGCAACGACGCGGCGCGCATGCGGCCAGGTAAGATGATCGACGTCCATCTGATCGCGGTAACGCAACACGTTGATGACGAGTACGTCCGGGCGATGCTTGGCATAATCCGCAGCGAGTCCATCGAAATACTTGCCGCACGGCAGGTACGATACGCGTAGCCCGTCGTGCACGAAGTGCAGACCGTGCGTTTGCACGGAATGCATGTGCCGCATCGAGGTAAAGATCTCGACGTCGCCCACGCGATAGGGTCCACTGCTCGCTTCGAGACGCTCGATGCGCTCGACGAAGCGGCGCGCGTACGGCAGCACGACGGGCTCCGAATCGAATGCATCGGCCGGCGCGAGCACGGTGCCGCGTCGGCGAAAACCACCGGACGTCATGGCTTCAATCATCGCATTGACGTCGCTCGAATGATCTAGATGCTTGTGCGAAAGCACGATCGCATCGAGCTCGCGCGGATTGCAGGGCGGCACGTGGTTGAGCGCGCGCAGCAGCGCGCCAGGCCCGGGATCGACGTGAATTTGGGTCTCACCAAAATACATCCACATCCCGCCCGATGCCCGTAGCTGCCGCGCGACGACGAAGCGCGCGCCGCCGCTGCCGAGAAAGAGAATCGAAGGTCCCATCTCGATTTCTAAGACAGAACGGGCAGTTTTTCAAACACGCCGTCGAGGACCGTCGCGGAGGGGCGACCCAGCCAACGTTCCAGCACGGTCGCGTACACGCTGCGGAAATCGATAGTGTATCGAACGTTGCCCATGTTCGTAGAGCCGAGGTCCGGCAACGCGCCGTAGAGCCCGCCCTTGACGCCGCCGCCGATCAAGAAGAGCGGCGACGCTTCACCGTGATCGGTGCCGCGACTTCCGTTCTCGTCGATCCGCCGGCCAAACTCGCTAAACGTCAGGGTCAACACGCGCCGGTCGTTGCCGTGCGCCGCGAGGTCCTCGTAAAAGGCGCCGATGGCGTTCGATAGCTGCGTCAGCAGTCGGTTCTGCGTTGTCACCTGGCTGACGTGCGTATCGAACGAGCCGTGTTCGACGTAGATCGCTTTCGTTCCCAAGTTGCTTCCGACGATCTGCGCGGCCAGCGCCAAACTGCGGCCCAAGCCGGTCGCCGGATACGACGCCTTGGTGGTGTAACCCGCGACGAGATTCGGCAGCTCCTCCGAGCTGCGCTGCGCGTTCCCCTCGACCTCCATCACGTGAGCCAAATAGGGGGAATCGAAGGGCAGACGCCGGTCGCGCGCCTCGTTCGAAAACGCTCTACGCGCAGACGCGTCGCGGTCGGCAACCATCGCGTAGTCCCCGAGTTCGGCGATCGCGGGAATATCCGTCCGATCGGAGACCAACACTTCGGGCAGAACCTTCGAAACGGAAACACCTTTGAAGAGATTGTTCTGCGACGGCGAGGCCTCGTCGAAGTACCGTCCCAGCCATCCGGTGTGCTCGTAACGATCCGGGGCGGCCGTCTGCCAGATCTCGGTAGAGCGAAAATGCGAATGATCGGGATTGGGATAGCCGACGCCTTGCACGATCGCGACCATCCCCTTATCGTAGAGCGCCTTGAGGGAACGCATGCCGGGATTCAGCCCGACTTGCGCGTCGATGGCAAGCACGTCGTTGCGAGCAATCGCCAGCGCCGGACGCACTTGGTAGTAGCGTTCGTCGCCGTGCGGCACGATACAGTTGAGTCCGTCGTTGCCTCCGTACAAATTGATGACGACCAAGCAGCGATCGGCACTCCCGGGCAGTCCCGGAAGCGGCGCCTGCGCGAGCGCCTTCGCGAAAACGTGTTCCGTATTAGCCACAACGGCCAATCCCGAGGCCGTTCCGAGCAAAAAGCTACGCCTTTTCATTAGTTTAACTGATACGCGGGTGTCGCCATCGCGAGATAGGCCGCCCCCCTGACGCGTTGATAGTAGTTTTCCAACGAAAGCGAGGCGAGGGCGGCGCTTCCGGTTCCCCCCAAATAGCTCTCCAGCTCTACGAACGAAGCGGGTGCCGCATCGCCTTGCAGAATCGTCTCCGCGAGCGCGCGCGCCGCGCTCGCGGAAGTGACCGGCAATCCGCGCAACCACGACGACGCGGCCAGCGTCTGCGAACCGAGCAGCCGCGTTAGAAAATTCTGTCGCGCGATCATCGTGCCGCTGGTGATCCAGTTTTGCCCCCCGGGCCATCCCGCAACGCTGGGCGGGAAGTAGAGCCGCTGACCCATCTGCTGCAGCGCCGGCAACGCACTTTGGTCGACCGCCGGAAGCCCCAACGTTTTATAAGTACCGATGACGAACTCGACCGGACTCTTCACCAGCGCGCGATAGGCTCGCGCGCTGTAGAACACGCTGCTGCTCAACAGCGTCGACAGGACCGGCCGCAGCTCGAAATCGTGCCTCCGCAGGATCGCGGCGACGGAATCCACTAGTTGCGGCTCGGGATCGTTGTAAACGAACCAGCTGAGCAGGCTCGCCGCGAAGAAACGCGCGCACTGGTGCTGCTCGAAGATGACGTTCACGACATCGTCGCCGGTAAAGTTGCCGGTGCGCCCCAAAAACGTCTTGACGCCAGAATCGTGCTGCGACGCATCGAGTGTAACCGTATCGCTGCGCCGGTCCACACGCCATCCCGTCCAGGCGCGTGCCGACTCGCGCACGTCGTTTTCAGTATAATGATCGACGCCCAACGTGAAGAGCTCCATCAACTCGCGCGCATAGTTTTCGTTCGGATGCGCGGCAACGTTCTGCGCGCCGTTGAGATAGATGAGCATCGCCGCATCTTTGGATACGTCACGCGTCAGCTCGCGAAGATTGCCGAGCGCGTATCGCCTGAAGAGCGCGTTCTGATTGTACGTGATCCACGGAAAGAGCGGCGTCGCGAGCGACGTAAAGTGCCCGTGGAAGTAAAACGTCATCTTCTCTTGCAGCGGCGCCGGCGTCGTCAGCATTCGGTTCAGCCACCACAGCTGGAGCGCAAAGATGACCTGCATGTGTTCGCGGAACGTTTTGCGGCGCGTCATCGTCATCGGTTGATCGAGCATCGTCCGCTGCAGCGGGTCGGTCGCCATCGAAAGCGGGTGCGTCAACTCATCGAGCTGTTGCGGCGGTGCAATGGAGGTTGGCGACGGGATGTCCAGGAGCGCGGCAACGGCATCCTGCGCTCGCATGGCTGCGTAGCGTCGGATATCGTCGGGCGCCCCGCCAAAGCCGGCGCGCCGCAGCAAATGCGCCGCGGCGCGCTCGCCAAGGGGGCCATGATGCGGCTGCAACGCGGTGGGAAAATCGGGACGACCCTGCGGACGCAGGATGCCGCCGACGTCGATCTGAGCCTGCGCGGCCATTACCGCTACCTACGCTGCCTCCGCCGAGCCGACCTCGCTGTTTACAGCGGGTCTAACCGGGCTCTAAGCGGCGTGCGCCGAATGGCGAGCGGCGATGGCGGTGTTGGAATCACGGCTCGAGCGGCATTCCGAGAGTTTTCAGAAGAACGCGCAACGGATGGAGCGGTTAGTCGCGGAGTTGCGCGAGCGACTGACCGCCGTGCGCGGCGGCGGCGGACAAGACGCCGTGGACAAGCATCGACGCCGCAACAAACTAACGGCACGCGAACGGATCGAACGGCTGATCGACCCGGGCTCCGATCTTCTCGAGCTTTCCCCGCTGGCTGCCGTTGACATGTACAGCAACGACTCACCCGCCGCCGGAATCATAACGGGAATCGGCATCGTCGAAGGCCAGCATTGCGTGATCGTCGCCAACGACGCGACGGTAAAGGGCGGCACGTACTACCCGATGACGGTGAAAAAGCACCTGCGCGCGCAAGAAATTGCGGAGCAGAATCATCTTCCCTGCATCTATTTGGTCGATTCGGGAGGCGCTTTTTTGCCGCTGCAGGCCGACGTCTTTCCCGACCGCGACCACTTTGGGCGAATCTTCTACAATCAGGCACGCATGTCGAGCAAGCGCATCCCGCAGATCGCCGCCGTGATGGGTTCGTGCACCGCGGGGGGAGCCTACGTGCCCGCGATGAGCGACGAGGCGGTGATCGTCAAAGGTCAAGGCACGATCTTCCTGGGTGGCCCGCCGCTCGTAAAGGCTGCAACGGGCGAAGAGGTGACGGCTGAAGAGCTGGGGGGCGCCGACGTTCATACGCGCGTCTCCGGAGTAGCCGATCACTTCGCCAACGACGATGCCCAGGCACTTGCAATGGTGCGCGAGATCGTGCGCAACCTACATTTGGAGCTGCCCCAGCAGTGGGATCGAATCGACCCGCAATCGCCCAAGTATGAACAGCGAGATCTCTACGGCATCATTCCGGCCGACAGCCGCGTCGGTTACGAGGTTCGCGAGGTCATCGCACGACTCGTCGACGCGTCGGAATTCCACGAGTTCAAAGCGCGATATGGCGCGACGCTGGTCTGCGGTTTTGCTCGCATCGAGGGACATCCGATCGGCATTTTGGCCAACAACGGAATTCTGTTCAGCGAAAGCGCGCTCAAAGGAACGCACTTCATCGAGCTGTGCGCCCAACGCGGCACGCCGCTGCTCTTCCTTCAGAACATCACCGGGTTCATGGTCGGCAAGGAGTACGAAAACCGTGGAATCGCCAAAGACGGCGCGAAACTGGTGATGGCGGTGGCGTGCGCGGAAGTTCCCAAGTTCACGGTCGTGATCGGCGGCAGTTTCGGCGCCGGCAACTACGGCATGTGCGGACGCGCTTATGCGCCGCGCCAGCTGTGGATGTGGCCGAACGCGCGCATCAGCGTGATGGGCGGACCGCAAGCCGCGAGCGTACTCTCCACGGTCAAGGGCGAAATGTCACCTGAGGAAACCGCGGCGTTCGAAGCGCCGATTCTCGAAAAATACGAACGCGAGGGCAGCCCCTACTATTCCACGGCGCGGCTGTGGGATGACGGCGTCATCGATCCGCTTGACACGCGGCACGTTATCGCGATTGGGCTGGACGTAGCCGCGCACGCACCGCAGCCGCGTACGCAGTTCGGCGTCTTCAGGATGTAACGCGAGCGGTGATTCAGCCGGGCGGTAAGCGGCCCGGGTACAGTTTGTAGTAGCTCGGCGACTCGATCCACCGGCCGCCACGATAGCGCAACACCGCGCTGGCACTTGGTTTGGTCGGACAGCACATCGGCGCGGTTGCGGAATAATACGGGCCGGCCAGCGAGATGGAGTTGTCACTCCGGACGATTGTCGCGCTCAACTCGCACGGATTGGCGACGGAGGCCGCCGGAACCACGCTTCCTCCCGGACCGCCCGCGAAGACCGTCACCGTCGACGAACCGCAATCCGCGGCCATCTCGTGCGACTGCACGACGAGCTGCTGCACCCCTGGGCGCATGAGCTCGGCCGCGCCGACGATGCGCAACTCTTGTACCGGAAACCACATTGACGCGCCATTGGCCTTGGTCACGCGCTCGAGCGGTCCACCGTTGACCGGCGATTGATACCGCAACCGATACGCCCACTTCGCGGGGCATAGATCGAGAGATACCATTGATAGAACTCGTTGCCGTTCGAGGCGCCGACGAGCTTCTTGCTGGCAACGGCACGCCATTGACCGTTCATCGCCTGTCCGTTCAGATAGACGCGCTGGTTCTGCACGACGCCGCCGGGCGGCGGCGGCACGAGAGCGCCATGCGTCGGCTGCGCCGCTGTCGCGACGGCGCAAACCAAAATCAGCGCGATTCCAGTGACGAGCGTGCCTTGTGACTTCACCATAGTACGGGCGATTCGACGGCTCCGGCTTGCGCACTGCCGAGATGCTATGGTTTGAGCGCGCTCATCGGGATGGCGGACGGGAGCGTTACGTTGCCGTGCTGCGGTGGCGGCGTTCGAACGATCTGCGCGAGCATGTCGTTCCAGGCTTGAGTTAGAATCGGCAACAGCGTCACCAATCGGTGGATGCCGCCGGATTGCACGTAAAATGAGACGTCGAATCCGGCGTCTGCGAGATAGACCGCCGTTGCGGTGGGGTATTGCGTCGGTATGCTTTCGTCGGCGCTGCCGGTAAGCACGTAGAACGGCGTTTTCCGCATCAGTGTGACGATCCGGCGCGAATCGGATCCCAAGAGGCCACCCGCAATGCACATCACCGCCGCCCACTCGTTGGGATGAGCCGGCGCAACCTCGAAGACCGAAAAACCGCCCATGGAGTACCCGGCGAGAAACCGCCTGCGTGGATCGATCCTAAAGGCTTGGCTGGCCGCGTGCAAAGCGTCGTAGACGTCGGCCACGGATCCGCGAAAATCGTAGTAGCCGCGTCCCCACGGAGCGATGACGATCGTTCCGGTTTTCTCGGCGAGCATCGCGATATATGGCGGCGAAAGCAGCTCCGTTTCGGATTGCGGATGACCGTGCAAGAGCACGATCAGCGGCGCTGGGCGAGCGGCGTCGTAGCTGGTCGGAACGTAGACCGCCAAAGGCTGCATCGTTCCATCTTCCGACGATCGCACCAACGTTTCACCTAGACCGCGGATCGATACCAGCGAGCGATAGGAACCGTCGAGCAGCTGCGTTGCCAAGCTCAAATCAAGGACGGCAAATTGGCGCACCGTCTGCGACCAGTCCTCGGTTGTGTACCCGCTAGGAACGCTTCGATCGCTGAGAAGCTCGGCGTCTTCGTTCAAACGGTCGTAGTAATCGAAAGTCGTTTCACGGCCCGCGACTGGAGCGACCTTTGAGATATTTGCGAGGTAGGTTGCGGCGGTATCTCGCAGGGAGACGCGCAGGTCGTCCGCGGAACTCCCCAACAGGAGAGTCAGAGCAGCGGTGACCAGCGCGCCCCTGGTCATGACACAGAGTTTAACGCGCCGCCGCGAACGGTTGTGACGCGACGTCCGCGTTGTTTAGATGCCGGCGTACCATTCGTAGCCCTGATCTTCCCAATAACCGCCGCGTCCGCCGGCGATCGTGGCCACGCCGCCGGCGAGTTCGATACGCGCAATCCACTTCGCGCTCTTGTAGCCGAGCTGAGTTGGCACGCGCAATCGCACCGGCGCCCCGTGACTAAGATCGAGGGGAACGTCGTTGAGCCGCGTTGCGAGCAGCGCTTGCGGATGACGCGCCTGGTGCATATCCAAGCTCTCGTAGTACAGGTTTCCGGCGCCGTCGTTATCCATGCAACGAAAGACGGCATAGCGCGCGTCGCTCCTCGGCGCAACTGCCGCGAGAAGATCGCCAAGCCGCACGCCGCTCCACTTGCCGATCGCACTCCAGCCTTCGACGCAGTCGTGGCGCGTGATCTGCGTCTGCTGCGGCATCTGAGCGAGTTCTGCAAGCGTGAACGTGCGCGGGCGCTCGACCGCACCATCCACGACAAGGCGATATGCCGCAAACTTTCCAGCCGCCAACTCCGCGTACCGCACATCCGAAGGGGTGGCGAATCCGTTCACACGAAACTCCCGGTCGACGTCGCGCTCGTGATACTCACGCGCTAAGCCGTGCGTGCCGATGAGCAGGTGATTGAGCCCTTCCGCGGATGCCAGCACCCGGCGAAAGCCGGCGTTGTCGTTGAGCGGCGAAGTGATCGGCCCACACGCCGCCAGCGCCGAGACCGTGGATGCGATAAACAGCCGTCGCCTCATTCCGGCTGATACCATCCGGTGATCATGGAGCGCATCTGATTAATTACTCCTTGCGTCAAAACTTGGAACGTATGGATCGCGAAAAATCCCAGGAGCAGCAACATTCCTGCAAAATGCCATAGCCGCGCGAACTGCCGTCCGCCGAACACGGCGGTTAGCGGATTTGCGATCGCGTCGATACCGGGCGAGAGCGCCAGCCCGGTCACCACGACGAGCGGCGCGATGACGAAAAGCACGGTCGTATAGGCGGCTTTTTGCAGCGGATTGTAGGTACCGTGCGGTGGCGGTGTCGCGCGGAGCTTGAGGTAGTAAGCTTGCATCGGCCACAGTTTCGGCAGGTCGTCGGGCCGCAAGATCATCTCGCGCAGGTTTCCTTTGATCGCCGTTGACACCAACCAGGCGAACCAACAGAGCCCGGCAATCCACGCAAAAAACAGATGCCATCGCCGCCCGCCGGCGAGGTCCTGATAGCCCGGGATCGTCACGGGCGACGGAAACGCGTGCGCACCTCGTGAGCCCATGCCGTCGTCCGTCCAGCCAAGCCATCCGGTCGTCTCGAATGTGCGCCCAAACAGCGTCGCCGTCCCGACGCCCTCTGCGGGCGATCCGATGGCAAGCACGCGCCGCGACGGATCGCTCTTGTCGGATGCGTCCAAGTTGGGTGATGCGTTGAAGATCTGCAGCCCGCTCCCCACCAGCACGAAGAACGCGAGCACCCAAAGCCAGTGGCTTGCTCGCGTGAGCAGCGCATAGCGATAGATAGCCTGGCGTGCGTCTTTCATCGTAGTCAGTATAACGCGTGCGAGGCCCGCTCGGATGATGCCGCGAACCCTCAGGCGCTGTGGCTCCGAGCATCAAGCTGGCCGTCGAGGACGGGATTGCCCGCGTTACGCTTGCCAGGCCGGACGTGCGCAACGCCTTTGACGCCGAGGTCATCGAACGGCTCCACGAGATTTTCAGCGAGATCACGGCCTCCGACGAGGTCCGAGTGGTCGTGCTGGCCGGCGAGGGGCGCGTCTTCTGTGGCGGCGCCGACATCAATTGGATGCGCGCTTCGCTCGATCTGAGCTACGAAACAAACCTCGGCGATGCCGAACGCATGAGCGATATGTACCGCGCGATCGACAACTGCCCAAAACCGGTCATCGGCCGCATTCACGGCGCGGCGCTGGGCGGCGGCGCGGGGCTCGCCGCCGTTTGCGACGTGGCGATCGCTGCCCAGGACGCAATCTTCGGGTTCACCGAAGTGAAGTTGGGAATCATTCCGGCGGTCATCTCGCCGTTCGTGCTCGCGAAAATCGGAGCGTCGCACGCACGCGCCCTCTTTCTCACAGGCGAACGTTTCGACGCACAGCGGGCGAAGCAAATCGCGCTCGTTCATGAAGTCGTCCCGGTTGAAGAACTCGATGCTGCCGTAAATCGCTCCGTCTTGGAATTGTTCACGGCCGGCCCGTCCGCCGTCCGTGCCGCTAAACTGCTCGTCCACCGCGTGCTCGATAACTCGTACGATGACTCGCGCACGATTACAACCAAGGCAATCGCGCAGCAGCGTATCTCGACCGAGGGACAGGAAGGCTTACGCGCCTTTTTAGAACGCCGCAAACCGTCATTTGCGCAAGCTCATCCCGACTCTCCACATCTTGATTAAGCGACTCCTGATCGCCAATCGCGGCGAAATCGCGGTGCGCGTTGCGCGTGCGGCGCGCGAAATGGGCATCGTTCCCCTCGGAATTTACTCCGAAGCGGATGCCAATGCGTACCATCTGCAATTCGTCGACGATGCGCGTTGCATCGGACCGCCGGCCGCGGCGCAGTCGTATTTAAACGCCGAGGCGATTGTTGCGGCGGCGATCGAGATGAAGGCCGACGGCGTTCACCCGGGCTACGGATTCCTTTCCGAACGGGCCCATTTTGCTCGAGCCGCGGGCGACGCCGGTCTGATTTTCGTCGGTCCGCCACCCGAAGCAATGGCTGCCATGGGCAGCAAGATCGAAGCCAAGCGGCGCGTCAGCGCGTTCGATGTGCCAACGGTCCCGGGCTACGATGGTCAAAATCAATCGCTTTTGGCGTTACGCGAGAACGCCAGGTTAATCGGATTCCCGCTGATGATCAAAGCCAGCGCCGGGGGCGGCGGCCGCGGCATGCGGGTCGTCGACGCGCTGACCCATTTCGATGAAGCGCTCGAGGCGGCGAAGCGCGAAGCGCTGGCGGCTTTCGGCGACGAAACCGTGCTGCTCGAACGTTACCTGCGCAATCCTCGCCACATCGAGTTCCAAATTCTTGCCGACGTGCACGGCACGACGATTCATTTGGGTGAACGCGAATGCTCGATACAGCGGCGACACCAGAAAATTGTCGAGGAGGCGCCCTCGGTCGCCCTGACGCCGGCGCTGCGGGCAGAGATGGGCGCGGCCGCGGTCCGCGCCGCGCAATCTGTCGGCTACGTCAATGCCGGCACGTGTGAGTTCATGTTGGACGCGCGCGAAGCATTCTATTTCTTGGAGATGAACGCGCGTTTGCAAGTCGAGCATCCGATAACGGAGCTGGTGTACGATATCGATCTCGTGCAGTGGCAACTGCGCATCGCCGCAGGCGAACGCTTGACGTTCCAGCAGGCCGACGTGCGCCCGCGCGGCTGGGCGATCGAAGCGCGTTTATATGCAGAGGATCCGGCCAACGAGATGTTGCCGTCGACCGGCACGATCGCGAACTGGTCGCTGCCCGAAGGCCCGGGCGTTCGGGTAGATGCCGGCGTCACCACGGGCAGCGAGGTGAGCCACTACTACGATCCGATGCTCGCAAAGCTCATCGTCTTCGGCAGCGACCGCACTGCGGCTATCGCGCGCTTAGAGCGAACGCTCGAGGAGTGCGTGGTTGACGGCGTGCGCACGAATCTTCCGTTGCTGCTCTGGATCGCGCGCGACGCCGCCTTCCGCGCCGGTGAGACGACGACGAGTTTTCTCGACGAGCGATTGGACGAGTCGGTCTTCGCGCGTGCCGCTCCGTCCGATGAGGCCGTGCTGCTGTGCGTCGCTGCGTTGCTGATCGACGGACGCGCGCCATGGCGCGTCGCCGAGGTCGGGGTGCCGTTGCGCCTTGCTCACGAAGATCGTGCGATCGATCTAACGGCCGACGCAACCGGCGACTTAGGCGCGTGGCGAGTCTCCGGCGATCTCGCCGGCGAGCTGCGCGCGCAACGCGAAGGAATCGCCGTTCGCGCTAGCTTGGCGGGCACGTCGGCGACCGGCGCCGTGACGTACGCCGGCAATCGTTTCAACGTTCATCTCGACGGCCGGACGTGGCCGTTTGCGTTTGCGCCACCGCCGGCCGGCGAGTTAGGCGGGGGTGCTCACGCTGCCGTCGCCGGCGCGCACGTCGTGGCACCGATGCCGGGGAAGATCGTCAAAGTTGCGGTGCACGAGAACGAGGCGGTCGAAGAGCATGCGCTCCTGCTCGTACTCGAGGCGATGAAGATGGAGCACCGGATCGAAGCCTCCGCCGCGGGGACGGTGAAATCGGTACTCGTTAAGGAAGGCCAAATCGTCGCCGCCGGCACCCCCTTAGCGGAACTCTCATGACACTTCCGAAATTCGTCACGGTCTTCGAAATGGGTGCGCGCGACGGACTGCAAAACGAGAACGCGTACGTTTCCACCGATGATAAAGTTCGATATATCGACCTGCTCTCCGAGAGCGGATTAAAATGGATCGAAGCCACTTCGTTCGTGAGTCCCAAGGCAATTCCGCAGCTCGCCGACGCCACGGAAGTCTTTACGCGCATTCGCAAAGCGCCGGGCGTACGGTATCCGGTGCTGGTTCCCAATCTCAAGGGCTACGAGCGCGCGCGCGCCGTCGGCGCAAATGCGATCGCCGTCTTCACGGCCGCATCCGAAAACTTCACCAAGCGCAACATCAACATGACCGTCGAGCAGTCGCTGGCGACGTTTAGTGAGGTCGTGCGCGCCGCGAAGAATGACGGCGTGTGGGTGCGGGGTTATGTTTCGACTGCGTTCGGTTCACCTTTCGGCGATGCAGTGACGCCCCGGATGGTGCTCGAGGTCAGCCAGAAGCTGATCGAAATGGGCTGCGACGAGCTCTCGATCGGCGATACCATCGGCGTCGGCGTTCCAAGCCAGGTGGAAGCCCTCGTTCCGTTGCTAGCGGCACGGATTCCGCTCGATCGAATCGCGCTGCATTTTCACGATACGCGCGGCACGGCGCTTGCGAACGTTTATGCCGGGCTGCAACAGGGCATCGCCAAGTTCGACGCGTCGTCGGGCGGCTTGGGCGGTTGTCCGTATGCGCCGGGAGCGACCGGCAACGTCGGTACCGAGGACGTACTCTACCTGCTGCACCAGATGGGCATCGAGACCGGCGTCGATCTCGCCAGAGTTCGGCGAGCGTCGCGCTTCGTTGCCGGCGTTGTCGATCACGCGCTCACGAGCAAGGCCTATCAGGCAATGGAGGCTGCGGACGGGCTTACCACGGCGCGATGAAACGCGGATCGATTGCGCCCTTGACGACGCTCGTGAACTTCGCGAAGGGACAATCCATACTCGGACAGCCGGGCACGTAGACTGGCACTCGCTGCGGATTCTGACCCTGCCCCGCGCGCATCGAGTCGAGCGATTGTGCGGCAAAGTACGTGCGCACGAAAGCTTGGCCGCTCGACGGGCGGTGCAGCTCGAAAATCAGCGCGCTTCCGGGTGGGGTATCCTTGAGTTGATCGCCCTCGATCAGCCACGACAATCGCAGTAGGGCCGCAAACTCGGCCAACTGGGTATCGTGCCCGGAGAAAAACACGAATCGCGCATTGGACGGCACTCGCGTGCCCGCCACCGCTTTGCCGGACGCGCCTTCTTCGAGGGTCTGCAAGATGTGCGCCATGATGTTCGACGAGTGAGCGCGCGCGGCGTAACGGTTGTGCTCGAGCTCTTTCGCTAGGACGTGCAGGTGCAGCAGCTCGAGCAGGCCGCCGCGATCGATTCTTCCCCACCCGACGTCGGGGTGGCCATCGGTGTATTCGAGCAACATGTTCTCCGCGACGTCGGCGGCCATGTCGAGGCCGCCTGACGGCGAAGCGAGGCCGCCGTCACCGTCGTTCGCGGCCGTCGTCGGCACGTCAGTGATGCGCTTGCAGGTTGCTGGAGGAGCACATCCGAGCACCTGTTCCATGGCGGAGAACGTCGAACCGTTCGCGTCGACCAGTCCGTTGAAGTTTCCGCCCACGGCGCCAAGAATCGACGCCATGGATTCGGCCTTGTTGACGACGCCGACCCCAGGGAGCGGATCGAACAGCGGGTCGGGATCGCCCGGCGCGTGCCGAACCACGACACCGCAACCCGGTGCAAGGCCTTGCACAAGCGCGTCGCCGGTGGCACGCGTGCGTTGGTCGACGTCGGCCCAAACGAATACGGAGCCGCTCGACGGGCATCCGGTTGCGCCCACTCCAAGCATTCCGCCATAGACCCGGCGATAGTACGCGCCGAACTGGCGCATCAGGAGCGCGCCGCGCTCGGTCAGATTTCCAGGCTGACCCGGCCACTTCGGCCACGGCTGGCTCGCATAGGCCTGCAGCTCGTCGGGGTGCGTCGGGGATCGCACGCCATGGCGACTAACCACGATCACCATCCGTAGGTCGGACGAGTTTTGCGGCGATGCGGACGACTGCCCTTGCACGGCACCGCACGCGAGCGCTGCCACAAGTACAAACACGATGAGTCGCGCCACGCTCATGGAACTTCACCTTTCAAAGGAGCAACTTTTCAGCGATGATAAGCGGCCCGAATGAAGTCAGCATGAACTACACGGTGAAATTGCTTCTCATCGCCGCGATCGCCGCGGCACTGGGCGGATGCGGCAAGTCGATCGGCGCCGGACCGCGGATTCCATCGTTGCCGACCACGTTGCCGGAAGGTCCTGACCTCACTCCGCGTCGCAGCCAGTTTCCGCCGACCCCCTCCGGCGTTCATCTCAATCTGGTCTTTAACTATCGGGTAAGGAACCTGCGCCGAGAGATCGGCGTCGTGGATCTCGTGTGGGGAGCGGGTTCGCCGTATCCCAAGCGGGTCGTCAACCAATTTTACACGCCCTTCGAGCGCGACGGACCCTACGGGGCAGCGCACGGTCTGAGCTGGTGGAAACGGCACCATCCCGATTGGATTGAGTACCGGTGCAATCGCAAGGACGTCGCGTTCGAATTCGGCGAGCGCAACGACGTGCCGATCGATATCGCGAACCCTGCCGCGCTCTCCTATCAACGCACGAGCGCGGTTGACGCGGCACTCGCCGCCGGCTACCGCGGGATAGACTTCGATAATCTGCAACTCGGCAACTATTTTCATCGCTGCGGCCACTACACGACCTCGCGAAAGTGGGTCCAGCAATATAGCGGGAGCAACTCCGATCCGCGCTACACACGAGACGTGCTGGCTTGGGCGCACAGCACCTTCACGTACGTTCACGCCCATTCTTTAACGGCGACGATGTCGATAAATTATTCGTACGACTCAAACTTTAGCGCCGAGCAAAACGACACGCTGTCGATGCAGGCCGACGAAGTGCTCGCCGAGGCGGGCTTCACGAACTATGGAACCAAGCACCACAACGTAACCACGCCGAAAGAATGGCAGCAGATCCTTGGGCTCATCCACGTCGTTCAGGCGCACAACGGCTGCTTCATGGAAAACGGAGAGGAGCCGTCGCTTTCAAACCGCATCTCGCAACGCGAACGTCTGTGGGTCGTCGCCAACTATCTGCTCATTCGCGACGATTGCACCTACGTGTGGATCAGCGGCTTCACCGCCTCGGGTGCGCAAGATTACGGCCGAATTTTGATCTACCCCGAGTACGGTCTCGCCATCGGCAAGCCGCTTGGCGCGGCGGAATCGATTGGCGCTGCATGGGAGCGCGCCTACAGCGGTGGTCTCACGCTCGTGAATCCATCGGACGAGGCCGTCACAATACCCTTGCACGGTTCGTACGTCGACGAAAACGGCCGGCGGTACACCGGCTCGATACGCCTCGGCGCCGCAACGGGACAGATTTTACTCAAATAGGCAGGTGGTTTCGTCGTTACCGTAGCGCGAGCGGGATGACGAAACGGGTCGCCGTGTGAGATTCGCTGTACGCGCTGATTTTGTTGTCGACCAAGCCGGCGGCGATACCGCTCGATCGCACCTCTGCATCGCTCGGGGACGCGCCGCGTCCCTTCGGGTGAAAGACCCATAGCGCGCCATTCGATTTGAGATGCATCACGGCGCGCGCGATACGCATTAGATCGCGGGGTCCATCGATGCGCAGAAAAATAAGGTCGTACCGCGTGCGCAACGACTGGGATGCGGCCTTGGCCAACCGCGCATTTAAGTTGGTGGTAAAAGACTCTTCGTGGCGACCGACGATGGCGACGTGCGCGTCGGCGACGACGCCGAGCTTCTCGAAAAGCGAACGCCCCGAATAGTCCCGCTCGGTCCGGTCGTTCATGTAAGCCCGAGATTCTTGGGCTTGGGCGGAATTTCCGTGTAAGCCATCGGCCGGTCCCACCAGTCGTGGCGCCGCATCCGCAGCATCCCTTCGCTGGGCGGCGGCGGCACGCGCAGCTCGAGGGCCCGCGCGTAGGCGTCCAGGTAGCGGTCGATCATCCGCTCCAAACTGAACTTTTGCTCGACATGGGTTCGGCAGGCGCGCCGATCGAGCGTCGCCAGGAGCGGCACCTTCGCGACCGCCTCATCAACGTCGTTGCACAGGAAGCCGGTCACGCCGTCGATCACGATCTCGGGCATCGACCCCATCCTGGCCGCAAGCACCGGTGTGCCGCATGCCATCGCTTCGATCGTGGTCAAGCCGAAGCGTTCGGGCCGTGTCGTCATGTGCACCAAGGCGAGGGCGTTTGAGAGGAGCTCGTTGCGCTCCTCGCGTTCGACCGCTCCCAAAAACTGAATGCGATCGCCATCAACGTGCGGAGCAATTTGATTCCGGAAGTACGCCTCATCTTGTGGTATCGCCGCGATCTTCAACCGTATACCGGCACGCTTAGCGATCTCGATTGCGAGATGCGTACCCTTCTCGGGATGGAAGCGTCCGAGAAATGCCAGATATTCACCGGGTCGATCGGTGAAGCTAAACTGACTCGGGTCGATGCCGTTGTAAGTCGTCGCGAGATAGGACAGGCCCGGGTCGCGATCGGCGTCGGAGATCGAACAGAAAAAGCTGCGCGCGGCGCCGGCATAGTACGCTGCCAAGATCTGCGGCGACGAAAAGCCGTGAACGGTCGTCAGCAGCGGCGGTGTGGACGAGCTCAACGCGTACGTCAGCGGCTTCCAGTCGAAATGGTTGTGGATCAGCTCGAAGTCGCCCGCGCGGCGGAAGACCTCGGCGATATGCAGGGCAGTAAAGACGTCGTCGTTGAGCGCCGGATCTTGGTTCAGCCCGACCGGAACGACGGAGACGAGCTTTCCGTCGAAGCGCGAGTTGGCAGTCGCAAAAAGCGTAACGTCGAGGCCCCGCCGGCGCATGCCCGTTGCGACGTTGTAGGCGATCTGTTCCCACGGCCCGTAGCCGGGCGGCGGGGCCGGCCAGGAAATCGCCGCCAAGACGGCGAGCCGCCGGCCCTTCAGCTCCACCGGTGCGATATGTACCTTACAGGAATCATTGAATCAAGCCGCCTTTGAGAACGAGCTGCGGGTCGCGCAACGCCCGCACGTCGTCGCCCACGTCGCGCCGCAGCAACAGCATGTCCGCCGGCTCGTCGACCGCCAGGATGCCGTCATGTAGGCCGACGAGCTCCGCTGCAACGTTGGTCGCTGCATGCAGGGCTTGTTGCGGCGTCATACCCAACAGCGCCCACATCAGCTCGACTTCCTGCGCGTAGTTCTCGTGATAGTTGTACGGCGTGCCCGCATCGGAACCGCCGGCAATCCGCACGCCGTTGTCGTACGCGCGCCGAATGTTGGAAAGCATCGCTTCGTTCACGACGCGCGCCTTGTCGAGGACGTATTTAGGCTGATGCCCATCTTCGAGGTGCGCCAGGATGCACGTCGGAGCGCTCAACGTTGGAACCAGGAAGACGCGGCGCTCTTTGAACAGCTCGATGCATTCGTCATCGAGCATCGTTCCATGCTCGATCGAATCGATGCCGGCGCGTAATGCATTCTTGATACCCTGCGTGCCGATCGCGTGAGCAGCAACGCGCAATCCATGCCGGTGCGCTTCCTGGATCGCGGCCTCGAGCTCGTCGGGCGCGAGCTGCGCGTTACCGGGAACCGCCCCTTTCGTCAGCACGCCACCGGTTGCGATCAACTTGATGCAGTCGGCGCCCGCCCACATCTGCTCGCGCACCGCTTTACGCGCCTCCCAGGGTGAGTCCACGGCGCGGCCGATCGGCCACCCGTGACCGCCGGTCATGCACAGTACCGATCCGGCGGCGCGCATGCGCGGGCCGGAGATGCGTCCTTCCTCAATGGCTTCGTGAACGTCGGTCGCGATCCGATTTGAGCTGCCGAGATCGCGGATCGTGGTAATGCCTGCTTTGATTGACTTGCACGCGTTCTCGACAGCACGCAGCAGCCGCTGGTTGGGCGTCGTGGCCTGGATCATGCCCATCAAATCGGGGTCGCCGCTGCCTTCCAGGTGCGCGTGCGCGTTGACGAGACCCGGCGTAACGCACGCCGCTTCCAGTTCACAGGGTCCTTGCGCCGCGCGAATTTCCTTAACGTAACCGTCGCCGATTACGATGTCGACGTTGCGCTTCGGCGGTTCGAGCGTGCCGTCGTAGAAAGTTCCGGCTCGAACGATCATCGGGCGTCTATTCGGATGCCTCGCGGGCTTCGCCTAGCGAATCGTGAGGTTTGTAAGCCCGCTGACGCCATTGACGATCAGCTGCACCGCGATTGCCGCGACGATGATGCCGACGATGCGCCCGACAGCGTCCACGCCGGTCTTACCGAACCACATCGTCAGCCGCTGCGAGCCACGCATAAAGGCGTACGTAATCGCGATGACGACGAGCGCGACAACCACAAAGATGCCGCCGTTGAGCAGTTGATGATCCGGCGTCGGATTCACCAGCGCGACGCTGGCGGTAAGGGCGCCCGGCCCCGTAATGATCGGAATCGCGAGAGGAAAGACGGACGGATCGCTCATCGGGGCGCCCGTGGCCTTCGCACGGTCGGCCGTCTGACTGTCGGTTTTCTCGGCAAAGACCATGTTGAAGCCGACTTTGAGCAGGAGTAGTCCGCCGGCGATTTTGAAGGCGCCGATCTCGACTCCCAGCGCGCCGAGCAGCGCCTCGCCCGCAAAGGCGAACGCGATCAGCGTTACTCCCGCTACGATCGTCGCGCGCAAGGCAATCTGAGCCTGATCCTGTGGCGAACGTCCCTCGGTGAGCGTCGCAAATGCGGCTGCAGCCTCGATCGGATTGAGCATCGCGATCAACGTGACGAAAACATAGAAGGCTTCGCCCAGCTGTCCGGCTAGCACGTCACCCAGCGTAGTTTGGCGTGCGCGGTTTTGGCGTGCTCGACGACCGTATCGTCGACCGGTCCGTCGACCAGCATGGTAAAGTGGCCCATCTTGCGGCGCGCGACGGCGTGGCGTTTGCCGTATAAGTGTAAAACGATCGATGGATCCTGGAGCAGATCCGGGATGCCGGCAAGGCGATCGCCGGTCCCGGCGCCGAGCACGTTCATCATGATGGCGTTCGCGAGCAATCGCGGGGGCGAAAGCGGCAAGTCGCAGATCGCCCGAACGTGCTGCTCGTACTGCGAGCACGGTGTAACGTCGATCGTGTAATGGCCGCTGTTGTGCGGGCGCGGCGCGATTTCATTCACCAGCAGTTCTCCCTGACTCGACAGAAAAAATTCCACGCAATAGGTGCCCACGATGCCGAGTTTGCGTCCAACGATTGCGGCCATGTCTTGAGCGCTCTTCGCGGTGTGCCATGCCACGCGCGCCGGCGCCACGGTCATCGTCAGAATTCCCCGGTCATGATTGTTTTCCGCGATTGGATAGAGGACGATTTCATCATCGGCGTTGCGGGTCGCAATCGCGCTGAGCTCGCACGCCAGCGGAACGACACGCTCGAAGATCAGTTCGGCTCCGCCGGCCTCGGACATTGCGTTCCGGGCTTCTTCCGCCGTCGCCGCCTGCCATTGCCCCTTGCCATCGTAACCGCCTTGAGCCGTCTTGAGAATCGCGGGAAAACCGACTTGCTCGCCGGCGCGTTGGAGATCGTCGCTCGTTTCCACGCGCGCGAATTCGGTCGTCGGGAGGCCCACATCGCGAAGGAACTGTTTCTCGCGAATCCGGTTTTGAGTCACGTGCAGCACGCTGCTCGCGGGCGTAACTCGATGTCCCAGCGCTTCCAAATGTCGAACCGAGTTGACATCGATGTTTTCGAACTCGTAGGTAATCACGTCGCTGCGCCGCCCCAGCTCCTCGATTGCATCAAGGTCGCTATAGGCTGCGAGGATTTGCTCGTCGGCAACCTGTCCGCAGGGCGAATGCTCCTGGGGATCGAGCGTGATCACGTGATAGCCCATGCGTTTCGCGTCGAGCGTAAACATGCGCCCGAGCTGTCCGCCGCCAATCACGCCGATCGTTTGGGCGGATTTCAATCGACGCTGCTTGAGGCAGCGGCATCGTGCATGCGCACCAGATAGGCGGCGAGCCGTTCCGCCACGCCGGAATCCGCAAGCGCGACGATGCGCGCTGCAAACAGCGCGGCGTTAACCGCGCCGCCGACCGCCATCGCCGCCACCGGAACGCCCGGCGGCATTTGCACGATCGAAAGCAGCGAGTCGAGACCGCCGATGCGTGAGGACGGCACCGGCACGCCGATGACCGGCAGCTGAGTTTTTGCGGCGGTCATGCCCGGTAGGTGCGCCGCGCCGCCGGCGCCCGCGATGATTGCGCGAAGCCCGCGGCGCTCCGCCGATTCCGCGTACGCGAACATCTCGTCCGGCATGCGATGCGCCGAGACGACGCGCACCTCGCACGGAATCTCCAGTTCGTTCAATGTATCGCGCGCGCTTGCCATCGTTTCCCAATCGGAACGGCTGCCCATGATGATTCCAACCATCGGTGCTTTGCCTGCTTGCGCCATCGCGAGGCGCTTCGCGCCCGGCCTCGAAGGGGCCCGCTATGTCGCGTTTTCTTCTCGGCATCAACTATTGGCCGCGCCGAAGCGCCATGTACATGTGGCAGCGCTTCGCCATCGATGAGATCGCCGAGGATATGGCGCGCATTAAGGACCTCAGCCTCGATGTGGTGCGGGTTTTTCTCATGTGGGAAGCGTTTCAACCCGAAGCAAACGCGATGGACGCCGCAACGCTGCGACGCTTTGACGCGGTAATGGAATGCGTCCACGACGCCGGGCTCAAGGCAATGCCGACCCTGTTCTGCGGTCACATGAGCGGTGTGAACTGGCTGCCGGCCTGGACGCTCGAGCGGACTACCGCGAAGGGGCGCTTCCGCACGATTTCAAACGGCGCGGTCGTCGAGCGCGGTATCGGCGATTTCTACGCCGATCCAGAGTTGCTCCGGGCGCAGCTGTTCTTCGCGCGGCGCGTCGGCGAGCGCGTGCGCGACCATCCTGCCCTCCTCGCCTGGGATCTCGGTAACGAGTTTTCGAACCTCCGCGAGCCAAATACGTCGCAAGATGCCGCGCTGTGGAGTGTGCGCCTAACCGAAGCGTTGCTCGAGACGTCCGGCATAAACGCGACTGGCGGCATGCACGGCGAAGACCTCGACCACGATCGCAACCTTCGGCCGTCGAGCATTGCGGCACCGTGGCCGTTCGCGACGATGCACGGCTATTCGGTCTACAGTTCCTTTGCGCGCGACCGTCTCGACACCAACGTCGTGCCGTTTCTCTGTCAGCTGCAACAATCGTTCAGCCAAAAACGCGTCCTGTTTACCGAGTTCGGAAACCCGGAATGTCCGCCCGGGAGCTCCCGCGTCGACGGCTTCGCGTGTTTGAATGAGGCCGAAATGGCGCAGTACGGGAGCGGGGTTTGCGAGCGGCTTCACGCGCGCGGCGCTCTCGGTGCGTTTTGGTGGTGTTGGGCCGACTACGATTTGGCGCTGGCGAACGTTCCGCCGTTCGACCTAGCACCGCACGAGCTGCGCTTCGGTGTCGTGCGAAGCGATGGAAGCTTCAAGGCGATCGCCCAAACCCTGGCGCAGTTCGCGCGCGAATCTCGGGACGTTATCGAACCTCCGGCATCAATTGCCGACGAAAACGAACACTATGCCGGTCTTCCCGAAAGCATCCGGCGCGAATACTACGATTACTGCGCGGCATATGCCTGAAAGCGCGCGTACGCTGATCGTTACCGGCGCCAGCTCGGGTATCGGCCGCGCGCTGGCACTCGCGGCCGCACGTGAGGGTTATCGCGTCGTTGTGGTGGCGCGCCGGGCCGAGCGGCTCGACGAGCTTGCACGAAGCGTTCGCGACTCGGGCGGCAGCTGCATCGCGCTCGCCGGCGACGTGACGGCACGCGACATGCCCGGTCGAATCGTCGAAGCAGCGATGCATGGCTACGGACGCATCGACGTGCTCGTAAACAACGCGGGCGGCGGAACGTACGGTCCTCTGTTGCAGGAAAGCGACGCAGCTATCGACTCTCAGTGGCAACTGAATTTCGCGGCACCGTTGCGCCTTGCGCGCGCCGCACTTCCGGCGCTGGAAGTAACGCGCGGTCAAATGATCTTCGTCGGAACTGGAAGCGCCCGAATGCCGCTGCCGAACTACGGTGCCTACGCCCCGGCGAAAGCTGCGCTCCGCACCGCCGCCATACAGTTACGCCGCGAGCTGCGCCCGCGCGGAATCGCGGTGACGTACGTCGACCCGGGACTTGTCGCGACGGAGTTTCATTCAACTATCGGTATCGATCGCACGAAGGGAATCCCGCCAGCGACGCCCGAGCGCGTCGCGCGCGCGATTCTGCGTGGAATTAAGCGCCGTTCCGCCGTCGTCAACGGGGTGCCCTGGCAAACCGCGGGGACCGTTCTGGGTGAATGGGCCGGCACGCTCGCGGATCGGATCGTCATAGGCCGCTTCACACCAAGGCTTACACAACCTGACGATCGCGAAGCCAGCACAAACATTGTCGCCGAAGCAGAGTCTAACGACCACGCCTCATTTGAAAAGGCTCTTGAGCCTGTAGCGCGGCGCATGGAGCGCGTGAAGCTTCCGCCGGCGTTTTTGCGGGACGCGTTGGTACCAGGTACGAGGCTCGAATTGAACGCGCTGGCAATGCGTTGGGCCGGGATGCCAAATAAGAATGAACGAGCCGCGCTGCGCGAGGCGCTCGATGCGCTCGAGGCTAGTGGTTATCTCGAACGCCTGGAGGATGAAACGTGGAACGTCGTACGCGCCGATTGAGCGGAACGCTTCTTGCCGCCACGCTTGCGACCGCCGGGGCAATCGGCCTCGCCCGCGGAGCGATTGGGCCGGCCGAGCAGCTCGGCGTCTTCGCGTTGCTCGGTGGAAGGCCCCAGGTCGTTTCGGAGTTCTGGGCGGTGCACGCCGCCGGATTAACGGCGACGCTGAAGATCCGGCAGTTTCAACTCGACGGCTCCACGCCGATTCGTAACTACGACGTGGACATGCAAAGGCTGATGCACCTCATTATAGTCCGCGACGATTTTGGCAGCTTCGCACACCTTCATCCAAGCTTTGACGCGACGATCGGCGCGTTCGCGCAGTCGTTCACGAAAGACCCTGGCCACCGATACTACGTCTACGCCGACACCGTGCCGCGCGGCATCGGGCAGCAAGTCTTTCGTTTTACGATGGAAAGCGATGGTCCATTCGCGGCTTCGCCCCGCACGTTCGGCGCGTCACATGGCAGCGTTGCGGTCGGTCCTTACACGGTCGTCCTGGCGCACACGCTGCTTCCGGCGAACCAGTCGCAAAGCCTGGACCTGACCGTTTTGAAAGCCGGTGCGCCCGCGCGCGATCTCGGCACCTACCTTGGCGCCGCGGCGCACGTCGTCTTCATCAATACGTCGACCCTGACGTACGTGCACGTGCATCCGAGCGTGCGAGGCGCGGCCAAGATGGCTATGGGCACGAGCATGAATACGGACGTGAACAGTCAGGCCGGGCCCAATATGCGAATGGATCTGCCCGCGCTTCCGGCGGGAACCTACAAGACCTGGATTCAGTTCCGGGGCGCGAACGACACGGTCTATACGGCGCCGTTCACGGTACTCGCACGCTGACGCGCCGCAGATACTTCACGCCGATTGCCCCGAAAAACAGCAGCGTTGCCAGCAGCACGATCGTCGCGCCGCTAGAAGCGCGCACGTAGTACGAAAGATAGAGCCCGCCGACGGTGCTTACCGCGCCGAGCAATGCCGCAAGCGCCATCATCGGCGCAAACCGCGACGTCAGCTGATATGCCGCCGCCGCGGGCGTAACGAGCAACGCCGCCACGAGCACGATACCTACCGCTTGCAGCGCTACGACGATCGTGAGGGCGAGCATTACCAGGAGCGTATACTCGTAGGCCGGCGCGGCGATGCCGCTGGCTTGCGCGACGATCGGGTCAAACGTCGTGTAGAGCAACCCGCGAAAGAGCACGACCACCGCCGCCGCGACGACGACGCTCAGCGCGAGAATCAACCACAGATCCTGGGGCTGCACCGACAGAATGTCGCCGAAGAGAAAGCTCTGCAAGTCGACCGCGTAGCTGCGCTGCTGGCTCATCAGGAAAACGCCCAAGGCAAACATACCGGTAAAGAGGACGCCGATCGTCGTATCGAGCGAGATGCGTCCGCGCCGATGGACGAAACCAATCCCCACCGCGGTGAACACGGCGACGACGCCGGCGCCGATGTAGAAGTTGGCGCCGCGCAGATACGCGATCACGATGCCGGCGAACGAGGCGTGCGCGATGCCGTCGCCGATAAACGAGAGCTTGCGCAAAATCACGTACGTGCCCATCGTCGAGCAGAGCAGTCCGACCGCCAGTGCGGCGACAAACGCCCTCTGCATGAACGCATAGTGAAACGGCTCGGTCAGAACCGTCACGTCTTGATTTCCGGATGCGCCGCATGCGCGGCGTGCGGTTCGTGATCGTGGCGCAGGTGCCCGTGCGTATGCGTGTGCTCGCGAATCGCGCTGTACGCACCCGATTCGACGACTTCACGCGGCGTCCCGAGCGCGAGGACGCGGCGGTCCAGGACGAGCAGCCGATCGAACCATTCGTCAACGCGATCCAAATCGTGGGTCGCCATGAGCACGGGCAACCCATTCCCAACCAGCTCCCGAACGATTTGGCGCAGCGCCTCTTCGGTTGCCGCATCGACTCCGGTCGTCGGTTCGTCGAGCAACAAGAGTTGCGGCTCTTGTGCGATCGCCCGCGCCACAAAAGCGCGCTGCTGCTGGCCGCCTGACAGGCGTGCGATGTGGCGGCCCGCAAGCGCGGTCATGTTCACAAGCTCGAGCGCGTGACGTACCATGTGCCGATCGTGCTCGCCAAAGGGCTGCCAAAAACGCAAGCGAGCGAATCGGCCCATCGACACCACGTCCCAAACGGTCGCGGGAAACGACCAATCGACGGCCTCCACTTGTGGAACGTACGCGATCGTCCCGGGCGGCAGCTTCCGCGGTTGCGATCCTAGAACGCGAAGCTCGCCGCTCGACGGCAGCAAGAGACCCGCGATCGTTTTCAGCAGCGTCGATTTTCCCGATCCGTTCGGCCCGACGATGCCGAGCGCCTCACCGTAGTGCACGCGCAGCGTCGCACCGACCAGCGCGGTGAAGTCTTCGTAGCGCACGACGAGATCCCGCGCCACGACTGCGTCCTTATTTTTGTCAGCGTGCATCACTTCAAAGTCTGTACGATAACGTTCGTATCGTATGTCAGCATTGCGATGTAGTTGGCGACACGCGGATCCGCTCCAACGGAATCGTCGTACAGGTCCTCGACGACGCGAATCCCCGCGCCTTGCGCGATCGAGTAGAGAACCTTCGGGCTATATTCGGGTTCGCTGAACACACCGTGCACGTGGTGCGCTTTCGCTAGATCGATCAACGCCGCAATCTGTTGCGGGTTCGGCGCCTGGCCCGGATTGCGCTCGACGAAACCGAGGGTCGTGATGCCGAAGCGATCGTTATAGTACTGCCAGGCGTTGTGGAAAACAATCATGTAACGATGGGGCGGAGGAATCGCATTGATCCGGCCTTGGATCTGCGCCGTTAGCTCCTTGAGGCGCTCGCTGTAGCTTGCAGCATTGCGGCGGTAGGCATCCGCGTGGGCCGGATCGAGCGCCACGAGCGCATCGCGGATCTTCAACACGTACTGCTGCGCTAACACGGGATCCATCCAAAGATGCGGATTGAGATTTTTCACTGGCAGACCATCGCTGCAGACGACAATCCGCAGATCGGGAGCGCCGGCGTCGCGCAGCAATCGGTCAAGCCAGGCCTCGAGGCCTGCGCCGTTCTCCACTAAGAGCTTTGCATCAGCGACCGTTGCCACGTCTTGAGGCGCGGGCTGGAACGTTTCCGGCGAAGCTCCGACCGGCACGATGTTCTTGACGCTCACGTACTCGCCGCCGACGCCCTGCACAAACGAGTTTAGCGTCGAGATCGTCGTGGCGACCGCAATCTTCCCGTTTGCCGGGTAGCCCTGAGGTTGTCGAGCATGCGAACAACCCACCAACGACAGCAGTAGCAGCGCAGCAAGGCGCGTCATCGGCACGAACGACACCGGCCGAAGAACTCCAGCGCATGCCCGTTAAGCTCAAAGCCGTGAAGCTTGCGCAACGATTCTGCGAACTGCTCCATCGCCGCGCAGTCAACGTCTTCAACTCGCCCGCATTTGCCACAGATCGCGTGATGGTGGTGGGGATCGGGTTCGCACAGCATGTACGTTGCTTCACCCTCAGCGTCAGAACGAGCGGTAACATCGCCCTTTGTACGCAGACGATCGAGCGTGCGATAGACCGTCGAAAGCGAAACGCGCGCACCCGTGCGCTTGAGCCGTTGGTGGATCTCCGTCGCCGAAAGAAAGCGCTGCTCGCGAGCGAGGATGGTGGAAATCCATTCGCGCGGACGCGTCACGTAGTCAGCCCGGCTTCCCACCTCCAGACTATTTGCGAACTGTTCGCAATTTACCTTTTGTCACCGGACTGGCGCTCGGGCTTGGCGAGGGACAGGTGGCAATCGCCGCCTTGGCCTTGGTGCGCACTTGATCGCGCCAATACGTCGAGCTTTCGCTCCACGGCGGTAGGATAAGCCCGACTGCCTGCGCGCGAGTTTGCACTTTTGGTATCACGTCGGTGAACTGCGGAGGAACCGTGCCGCCTTCGGTGTTCACCACGTTGGCGAGCGCCAGCCATGCGTCCGCGAGCATCATGGCCGGTAGGGCCTGCGCAGCGGCGCCGCACGATGCGTTCAGCTTCGCGGCCACATCGGATTCCAACGCCAGTCCCCACGCTGAAAAGGCCGCGATCTGCGCAAAAAGCGGCGCTCGCTGCGCGTCACTCGAGCAGATGCTGTCGAGAATTTCGCGCTCTTCGTTAAGCATTGCGAGCACCTCAACGATCGCACCGTATCTCTGCAGCAGCTGCGTGGAGCTGCCTCCAGGCCTATGCCGGTCGTAATCCCGCACGCGTGTCGACGCGTCGTCAATCGTTTGGCTATTGCACCGATTCGAAGCCACCTCGGCGGACGTTGTAGCCCGCGCGGTCGCGTTTGTTTCAATCAGCGCTACCAGTGCCAGCGCAACGGCGGCCGCTCGGGAGAATCTCCTCATTTGACTTTGACAGGTGCCCAGGCCGGCACGTACAATCCTCCAGGTCGCCAATGCGACCCCGTGGGGATGTAGCTCAGCTGGTAGAGCACTTGCTTCGCATGTAAGGGGTCGGGGGTTCGAGTCCCCCCATCTCCACCATCGAAAACGCTTGATTTTATTGGGGTCTGGCGTTTTTGCGTCCGCGGAATTGCGCGGTGATCGGCGGAATTTACAATTGATGTAAGTGGTCGAGGTTCGAGTCCGCATCTCCACCATCGGAAATGCCTTATTCCATAAGGAATTCTTCGGTTTCTCTTTCCGCGGCAACGCGAAGCGATGGGCCGCATTTACGACAATCGTACGACATTTCGGCTGCGAGAGCTGCGAAGGTCGTCGCAAAAAACCGTGTTGCCAATTGGGAGTTGGCCACTTAAATTTGGATCCCGGCTATGAGTCTCGCCCGCAGCCGCGCAGGTCTTGACTCTCCCGTTACGGGAGGGTCTAGACTCAGGTTATGGCCGTCAAGTTATCGATCGGCGACTTCTCGCGAATGACGCACCTCAGCGTCAAGGCGCTCCGCCACTACCACGATCTGGGGGTCTTGGAACCCAGCGAGGTCGACGCTCAGACAGGCTATCGGTCGTACCATACTGCGCAAGTGCCAAGGGCTCAAATTATCCGCCGATTCCGTGACCTGGGCATGCCGGTGGAGCAGGTCAAAGCGGTCCTCGACGCTACCGACCTCGCCGCGCGCAACGCATTGATTGTCGCTCACCTCGAGCGAATGGAATCTCAACTTGAACAGACGCAATCTATCATATCGTCATTGCGAGCGCTGCTCGCAGCGTCGCCGGCACCCATAGCGGTTGAGTACCGTTCGGTGCCGCGCCTCCGTGTCGCCGCGATCTCGAAAGTCGTGGAGCTGCCCAACATCGAACCGTGGTGGTCGGATTCGTTCGCGGAGATCTATCGCGCGCTGCGTGGCGCCGCGATTCGACCGGCCGGCCCTTCCGGCGCCCTCTATCCCACCGAGCTGTTCACCGAGGAGCGCGCCGACGTAGTTCTGTTCGTGCCCATCAGCGATTCGTTCGAGCCTACAGGAGACGTGCAAGTACGCGAGCTTCCTGCAGTCGAGCTCGCCATCGCGATGCACCATGGCGCCCTACGCGAAGCGGATCAAACCTACGGGCCGCTGGGCACGCACGTTGCCGAGCGAGCGATCGGGGTGGTAGGCCCGATTCGCGAGCACTACCTCATCACCGAAGATGACACGACCGAGGAGAGCCAACTGCAAACGGAGATCGGCTGGCCGATTTTTCGGACAGCCGGCGCGCGTTAGAAGGCACAGCCGATGTCAATCCGTTTACCTGCGCCCATATCCGAATATTTCGGCGCGCGTAACTCGTTTGATGTGGGCAGAATTCTTGCTCCATTTGATGAGGACGCCATCGTTAATGACGAGGGCAAGGAGTATCGGGGACGCGCCGAGATTCGAGCATGGATCGACGAGACGACCCGAAAATACCGCGCGACGGCCGAACCCAAAGATGCGAGGAAAACCCGTTGCGAAATTATCGTCTCCGCGGTTGTATCGGGCAACTTTCCTGGTTCTCCGCTGCTGCTCGATCATGCATTCACGCTGGGCGGCGAGAAGATCGGCCGCCTAGAGATTCGCAAATGAAGACCTTCGATTTCCGCGGCAAGCGGGCTCTGGTTACGGGCGGAACAAAAGGGATCGGCGAGGCGATCGTACGACGTCTGTCCACCGGCGGCGCCGTCGTTGCAACAACTGCTCGCGCTTCATTGCCGGACGATCAGCATCCCGACGTCTTCGTGCAGGCTGATGTCACCAGCGCCGAGGGCGTAGCGCAAGTCGTTAAGGAGATCGCTGGGTGCCTGGGCGGCATCGATATCCTCGTCAATTCCATCGGCGGCTCCACGGCACCGGCCGGCGGCTTCGCCGTCTTGACCGACGACGAGTGGCACGCAGCACTTAATCTAAATCTCCTTGCAGCCGTACGCCTCGACCGCGCTCTGTTACCGGGGATGATCGAGCGCGGGTCGGGGGTGATCATCCACATCTCTTCGATCCAACGCCGGATGCCGCTTTACGAGTCAACCTTGGCGTACGCGGCTGCAAAGGCCGCACTTACAACCTATAGCAAGGGGCTTTCGAACGAAGTCGCGCCGAAGGGCGTCCGGGTCGTCAGCATTGCGCCGGGCTTTGTAGAGACGCCGGCGGCGACTGGCATGATCGATCGGCTCGCCGCGAGCGCCGGCACGGACCGCGAAACCGCGCGCCGGGAACTAATAAACTCTCTTGGTGGGATACCAATCGGCAGACCGAACCGCCCAGGGGAAGTTGCCGAACTCGTGGCGTTCCTCGCTTCCGACCGCGCGCCAACGATTAACGGCGCGGAATATGTCATCGACGGTGGAACGCTACCAACGATCTGAATCGGACACGCGGGGGACTTGTTGCACATGCTCAGCAACCCAAAGTAACGCATGCAGGCGCTAAAAAGCGTACGGCAATCTTACGACAATTCGCGCGGAAACTGGCGGAAAGCGCGGACGCTAGCGAACGAAAAATAGGCTTCGAAAAGTCTGACGCAGCAAGGAAAATGGGCTATTTCTTGCGTTTCGTACGCAGTCTAGGTTTTGAACAGCGTTCACTTCGCATGTAAGGGGCCGGGGGTTCGAGTCCCCCCATCTCCACCATCGAAAAATGTGCCGTGCGCGTACCCCGTCGAGCCAACGGCGTTGCGCGAACCCAAACTCTTGCCACGCTGAATTCGAGGGCGTACCATAGCCGCATGAGACATCGTTCGAAGGCGCGAGTCCTGATCGCGGTAGGTTGCATCCTGCTTGGATCCATTGGTTCGTTTTTGGAGATCGGGCCAGCTATTGCAGCCGGAACGGGCACTGTCGGCGGCATTCCGATCTACCAACCATCGACGGTCTCCTCCAAAAGTGATGATACCTCTGTTCTCTTTCATACTTCACGCTCAATCAGCGACGTGAATGCGTATTACTTAAAGTTCCTTGCCAACGCGGGCTGGACGCTCCTTGGACATACTGCGACTTCGTCCGGTGCCTCTATTACCGCCAAGCGCGGCGATCAGGGCGTCACGCTTTCGATCTACCCCGCCTACGGCGGCACGTCAGTCACACTGAGCCGTTATCCCTGGAACAAACACTAAGCAGCAACTAAGGTAGCGCGTTCCAAAGTGACGCGTAGCCGGCCACGATCCAACGGCGCCAAGGGTTCAGCGTGGCCGCGCTGGTACTGCACCGTAGCAGCGCAAAGCGATTGTCGGGGGGCATGCGTTCTGGTTCGCCTTCGCGAACGGGCCATCTTGAGCTATTTCTCGACTGATGATAGCACCGTCGATCTCACTGCCTTCAAGATCACCCGCGTTCTTGCAAACGGAGAATCCACCCAAAACGTATCTCGTGTAAGGAGAGCCCCCGATATGAAAAGGTTCGGTTGGAGTAGTCTCATTTTTGGGTTCGTGGTTTTCGCATCGGCGATCACGACCGGATGCACCAACGGCTCGCGCTCGCAAGGGGGCAAGGCGCCGGCCGCGACGCGAGGCGGAGTTTAAAGATCGATCTGGACTGCTTGCACGATTTGCAAGGGGCCCGGGTTCGGGTCTCCCATCTCCGCCAGAAACGCGGCAATTCAATGTTTCATATCACCTGAGCCGTGATCGCGTTGTTGTGCGGCGAGCCAATCGTGGATCGCCGACACCTTTTCGCGATCGGCGCTGCTGAAGGTGATTGCGGCCCCCGTTGGTGTTTCAAAATAACGAACGGATACTGGCGCCGCCCCAGACGCCAACTGAGCTAAACCAGGCATCGCAATACCATGGATATAGGCGGGGTCCGAGTAATCGCCGCGAGCGAACTTCGCCGCTTCTGCGAGCAAATGCGAACGTACAAGTGCGATCTGCTTTGGATCCATGTCGTGAACCATAACCTCAACGACGCCGCCAGAAGAACTCGGTAGAAACATATGCATAGCGGTACGCATGTCAAACGGCATGATCTGTGCACCGCGAGTCATGACCGTATTTCGGTCCGTCGCCGGCGTATCCGCATAGACCGGACTGGTCATCAAAGCCATCAAAGCTGCGATAGATAACCGTTCAATCTTCATTTAACACCTCAGAAAGGATAGACAGCGACTCAAGGACGGAGCCCCGCTGGTGCTCGGGTATCGCCGAAAAGACTTTGGAGAACTTCGCAGCGCGCGATGCGGCAAGATTCCGCGCTATCCTAGAACCAAGCGGCGTCAACCGTAGCCGCAAGATGCGGGAGTCGTCCTTGTCCCGTATGCGTTCAAGCCACCCGCGACTCTCTAGGATGGCAGCGATTCGGCTGACCGTACTCTTCTCTAAGCGAAGCCGCGTCGCCAAGCCATTTTGTGATATCCGCGGCTCCCGTGACAGTTCAAGAACGGCCTGCGCCTCTGCAACGGACATGGGTTGACCGCACGGCGTCTGGTCTGGCCTGTGCAACCCGAGGCTGCGTATGAGCGCAACGATTTCTTCCTGAAAGGAGACCGCTTGCGGGACAAGTTCTTTGCGATTAGTTCGAGAGGACAACAGTTGCAGGCTACAACTGTCTCCGTCGAACCGTCAAGCAACCAACCTCGTAGTATTGACAGGCGTCGATACAGTCGCGTAATATCGAAGGGTGTCAATGCAACGGTGCTGCCGACCGACCAAAATGGCGAACCTTGACCTCGAAAGCGAGGCAGCGCTCTTCAAGGCCATCGGCGACCCTCATCGCCTGAGCATCCTCGCCACGCTTGCCCGCGTCGACGGCGAGGTTTGCGTCTGCGACTTCACCGACGGCTTACCGCTCAATCAGCCAACCGTGTCGCATCACCTCCGCATCCTGCGCGAAGCGGAACTGGTCTCGTGCGAACGTCGTGGCACCTGGGTTTACTACCGTCTTGCGGCGGCCGCGTATGAGCGGCTCGGCGACGCGTTGGCGTCCGTCTTCCGACAGAAAGTGCTTGCATGAGGACGCACCTCAATCTTGCCACCACGGATCTCGCCAAGAGCGTGGAGTTCTACTCGACCTTGCTCGACGCGAAACCAACGAAGCTATTCGGCGACTACGCGTTGTTCATCACGGATCAGCCGGGACTCGAGCTCGCCCTCGACCGAGCCGATGAGGTTTCACCAACCCAAGATGCGCATTACGGCGTGTACGTCGAGGGCGCGGAGGAAGTGGAGCGAGCGATCGCGCGACTCGAGCGGGCGAGTCTCGCCTCATCCATCGAGCGCGAAGAGACGTGCTGCTACGCGAATCAAACCAAGGTCTGGGCTATCGATCCGGAGGGTCGTCGTTGGGAAATCTACACGGTCAACAAGGAGACCGACGAGCGCGACGACGCCGACTCGGCGTGCTGCTCCGTGGGTGACGAAACGGGTCAGTGCTGCATCGCCGAGTGACCTTGCTCAGGCGAAGCGCCGCCGAGGCCTTAGGCTCGGCTTTCCTGCTCGCCGGCATTGTCGGCTCCGGTATCATGGCGCAGCGGCTCTCGGGCGGCAACCTCGCCATTGCATTGCTCGCTAACACGCTTGCGACCGGCGGAGTCCTTATGTGCCTCATCGCCGCGCTTGGGCCGATCTCAGGCGCGCATTTCAACCCGGCCGTGTCGCTCGCTGACGCGATCCGCGGTGGCCTGCCCTGGAACGAGGTCCCGGTGTACGTTGGCGCGCAGCTAACCGGCGCGATTGCCGGAGTCGCGGCGGCGAATACGATGTTCGGCCTTCCGGTCTTCTTTGCGTCGCATCATGCTCGCGTCGGTCCGGCTCAGTGGTTCGCCGAATTCGTCGCAACGTTTGGCTTGCTCCTCGTGATTTGGGGATGCGTCCGCTTCCGTTCGGCTTTCACTCCGTTCGCTGTAGCGGCCTATATCGTCGCCGCGTACTGGTTCACGTCGTCGACCTCGTTCGCCAATCCGGCGGTAACGATCGCGCGGTCGCTCTCCGATACTTTCGCGGGTATTCGTCCCCAGGATACTCCCGAATTTATTTTCGCCCAGCTGCTCGGAGCCGTCTGCGCGACAGTGTCATTTCAGTGGATTGCGCCGCTCGCACGGCGCGATGCCGAAGGCGTTCTTCTTCGGCATGGCGGAGGGTCGGATGCAGTCGCATAAACCGTTCGTCCTATTTGTTTGCCGCCACAACACCGGTCGCAGCCAAATGGCGGAAGCCTACCTTCGGCACTTCGCAGGCGCAGCGGTGGAGGTTGCGTCAGCAGGGAGTACCCCCGGCGAGAAGATTGAACCCGTCGTGGTGCTAGCGATGGCAGAGGTCGGGATCGACGTATCGGCCGCGCAGCCCAAGCTAATTGAGAAAGGCGTGGCCGATCGCGCTGACCTCGTCATAACGATGGGCTGCGACGTTCATGGTGTTCGGCGAGTCGACGACGACTGGGACATCCCCGATCCAAAGGGTCAGTCACTCAGTCGCGTGCGAGAGATTCGAGACATGATCAAACACAAGGCGCGGGAGCTAGCATCTTCTTTGAAGCAGGGAACTACAATGAAGCGCCGGGTGCTGTTCGTCTGTGTACGTAACGCAGCGCGGAGCCAAATGGCGGAGGCATTTCTCAACAGCATCTGCCCCGACGAATTTGAGGCCGCCAGCGCGGGACTCGAACCTGGCGAACTAGACCCGCTTGCCGTCGAGGTTATGCATGAGGTCGGCATTGATATCTCGTGCAACCAAACGAAGAGCGTGTTCGACTTGTTCAAGACCGGCAAGCTCTTCGCGTATGTCGTGACGGTCTGTGACGAAGCCAGCGCCGAGCGCTGCCCGATCTTTCCCGGCGTAACGAAGCGCCTCCACTGGAGCTTCGCCGATCCAGCCGCCCTTCGAGGCTCATGGGACGAGCGACTTGCGCAGGCACGAGTCATTCGCGATCAGATACACGACCGGATAGCGGTCTGGTGCGATACGATGTGCGCTCGGGCACCTATCTCCGCCTGAATACACTCAATCCTCGCGACCAAGCGAAAGATCCGCTATGGGGGCGATTTTTGAGGCAGTCCTCGTGGGGAGAAAGCAGCGTGACAGGCCGAAAACCCTGATACAGCAAGCTTTTGCCGAACCGGACTTGTTGCTTCGCATGTAAGGGGTCGGGGGTTCGAGTCCCCCATCTCCACCATCGGAAATGCCCAATTCTGGTAAGCCGCTTTGCTTGTTGCAATCATTTGTGGCGAACACCGTGCTTACGCAGGCGGTCAAGCCCAGGAACGCCCGCAATGAAAGCGACCCTGCGGTTCACCAGGGAGGTGTTTCGACGGCTGCGGGCGATTTTGAAACAACGGCCTCTCGCGCCTGTAGATGGCGCGTCTGCTCGTCGGAGCGCTGGAGGAGCGTCGATGCAACACAATGCCAGTGGGGCGATTTCAACCTACGCAAGAGTAGCCGGCTGGCTCTATCTCTTCATCATCGTCATTGGATTCTACGTCGAAATGTTCGTGCGTGGCAGAATCATCGTCGACGGCAATGCCACCGCCACGGCCCACAACATGTCTGCCTTCGAATCGCTTTGGCGACTTGGATTTGGTGGCGAGATCACGATGTGGATCTTTTCCATATTCATCATGGGCGTCTTCTATGTGCTGCTGCGGCCAGTCAATGGAACCTTGGCGTTAATCGCTCTGCTCTTCAATCTCATGGATACCGCCATAGAGACACTCAATGCGACGATTTGCAACTTTGCGGCGCTCTTTTTGTCGAACGGCGCTGGCGCACTGAAGATTTTCGACCAACGGCAGCTCGCGGCTCTGGCGGCGCTGGCCCTGCGTTTGCACGAATACGGTTTTGCTGCGGGGCTGGTGTTCTTCGGATTCGTCCTGATGTTGAATGGCTACCTGATGATGCGATCGACGTTCTTTCCGCGATGGCTCGGCCTCCTGGCGGTGGTCGGCGGAATCGCGTACATCATCAACAGCTACTGCGTCTTCCTGGCGCCGATGGTGGAAGACGCGATCTTCCCGTTCATTCTTCTCCCGGCATTGGTTGCGGAGTTGTCGATCAGCCTCTGGTTGATCGTTAAAGGCGTCGATGTTCCACGATGGAATGCGACGCGACCGGTTGTCGTGTGATGTAAGGGGCCGGGGGTTCGAGTCCCCCATCTCCACCAACGAGAATCGCGAAACTGATGGCGCAAGCGTGATCTACGTTTTCAGGGCCTGCGCGGACGCATAGACGACGTTAGCTCTTACGGCACACTGGTTCGATCAGCTGCGGCGGATGTGTGCCGAGGTGAATCTCCCACACTTTGCCTTTCGAGTCTACTTCGAACGGTTGCTGTACCGGCAGGCTATAGTTGGGACTCGCCACCGTGCATTTATATTGTGGGCCGGTGCACGTCGAGGACGGCGGGACTTGCAGAACGAGGAAGTGCCGATGAAGATTCGGCGTTTCGAGAACCTGTTGAATGCGAGCCGCGTAGCATGATTGGGGCAGCGTGACGTAAGCTTGGACCATAAACGTCGACTTACTCGTGATGCCGCCATTGACGCTGGTTGCGGTGGCTAGCTGCGGCGAAGAGGCCGCCGTTGCGATCGAGGGAGCGAACGCGAGCAGCGCCATCGCTGCCGCGCAACGAAGATGAGGCATGTTGTCTGAACCTCCTTATGTAGCCTAGCGATAGCATTGTCGCTTTTCACGCCGGCGTCCTTCGTAGTCCCTCGATGTCGCCGGTCTGACGCACGACGACAACCTAGATAGAGAGCTGTGCGTATGCTGCGGCGAGTAGAGGCATCTTCAAGCCCGCGGCGTCGCCGCGCATACACATATCCCCGATTATGGTGTCGGCTTCCGTCGGCGCACCCTTTTGCAGGTCGCGATACATCGAAAGGGTCAGCAAAGAACCCGAATCGGTCAGGGCTCCCCTTATTCGTTCTATGGTTTCCGGTCGCGGAGATTGTCCGCAGGCAGCCGCCACCTGGATGCACTCTTCGAGCATTGCAAGCGCGAGGTCACGACCTCTCGGAGAAATCGCGATTTCGCCAATCGAGCCACGAAGCAAACACGTGATTCCCCCCAACGCAGCAGCGAAGACCCACTTCTCCCACATCTCCCCCACGATGTTCGCGGACGGCCGCGCGACAAATCCTGCACCCTGCAGTACTCGATCGAGCTCGCTTAGGCGACTTGACCTTTTACCGTCGAGTTCGCCGTAAACGAGTTCCTGCGTATCGGTTAGCTGAAGTACGCGCCCCTTATCGTCGAGCGTATTTGACACGATGCACGCCCCACCGAGGACCGAATGCCCACCGAAACGATCGGATAACACGTCGATGTGCCGCATCCCGTTAAGCACAGGCAGAATCGCACTGTTGTCACCGATCGCGGACGCGAAATCCGTTATAGCGCCGTCCAACGAGTATCCTTTGACAACCAACAGAACAAGATCATAGCGCGACGTCGTCTCCTCCGGCGTGATGATCGTCGGCGTGAGTGTCGCATTCCATGCGGACTGGCGATCTCGAGCCCCTTGGCTCGGAGCTCGGCGGCCCTTTGCCTACGTGCGAGAAACGTTACGTCGCGTCCGGCCTGCATGAGCCGCCCGCCGAAATATCCGCCCACGGCCCAGCACCGACGACAAGTATTCGTATTGCCATTGCGTTTTTTAATTTTTGGTTATGGCGGCAATCAGTGAGCCAACGCCCTTGTGAGGAGCTATCCTAGCACACAAAAGACAAACACGGTCGGTTTTGCCCGACGAGCAAAAGCAGTTTGGCTGGCCCACGCGAGCGAGATCCGCAGGATTAGTCGCAGCTTTTCGGTTTTCGTGTTACGATGAAACACTTCGCGTCGCCGTGCGTTCAACGCGAAGGCACGTTTCGCAAGTTCTCGGCCTTCGCTGCCGAGGAAGGAACCGCTAAAATGGATGCTCTACCAAACGTTGTTCTTGTTCACGGCGCATGGGCCGACGGCTCCAGTTGGAGCGCCGTCATCGAACGCCTGCAGGCCAACGGCTACAATGTCACGGCGCCGCAGTTTCCAATGACGGCACTAGCAAACGACGTTGCTCGCCTGCGGCAGGTCCTGGCCCGCCAGAACGGCCCGACGATCGTCGCTGGCCACTCCTACGGCGGCCAGATCATGACTGCTCTAGGAGCCGATGCGCCGAACGTCGTCGGTTTGGTCTACATCGCCGCCTTCGGACTTGACGAGGGCGAATCGATCGGCGCGTTGCTGTCGCAGGGTCCGGTGACTCCGTCGCTCGCGCACATGATCATTGACGCGCAGGGCTCGGCCTGGTTATCAGAAGATGATTTCGTGAATCACTTTGCGGCTGACGTAGATCCGGTAAAGGCAAGGGTCATGTTCGCCGTCCAGCAGGCTCTGTCCGCATCAGCCCTCGGCGACGTGATGGGTAAGCCGGCGTGGAAATCATTGCGGTCTTGGTACATGGTCGCGAGTAAGGATCAGGCGATCCCGCCCGATGCCGAGCGTTTGTTCGCCAAACGCATGAACGCGACTACTGTGGAGGTCCCGTCGAGCCATGTGGCGATGGTCTCCCACCCCGATGAGGTGGCGAAGCTCATCGAGACGGCTGCCAAAGCTCTGACGCCGATCGCAACGTAAGCGCTTCGCCGCGAACTAGAAGAAGCAACACTGCCACCCCGAACGCGTGGGCCTCGCTTTGCGGGGCGCACTTTTAGCGGCGTTGTCTCCTTCCCGCGTCATCGTTACCGCTGCGGTCGGCGCGTTACTCTCACGCGGCTGCGCTGGGCGGAGGGATTTCTTACGCGACCGCAGTTCGAATCTCCAATCTCCACCAAAAATACGCCGATTCCATAAGTTTTTTAGGTCGGCGCTTGATTTTGTAGAATTGCGCGACCAACGCAGTAAAAGTGTGGGATCGCCGGCGACGACGTTTTTCGTGCAGCTTCGCGACAAGCCGCAGGCAAAGGCCTTGACAAATAATACGACCGGTCATAGTATCGCTACGATGAGAACTGGCGAAAGGTCCGCGTGGCAAAACTGAGCGTCCGCGAAAAGATTGTAGCCGTAGCGGCGGAGCGTTTTCACGCGCTTGGCTACAACGCGTGTGGCGTCCAGGAGATCGTCGACGCTGCCGGCGTCCCGAAGGGTTCATTCTATAACTATTTCAAGGCCAAAGAACTGCTGGCGCGCGAGGTCTTAAATAATTATTGGGCCGGTGCGGGGATGGAAATACTTGCCGACAAGTCGATCGCTCCACTGGAACGGCTGCGTCGACACTTCCAGCACATCGCCTCGCGATATAAGAAGTTCGGCTTTGAAAACGGTTGTTTGGTCGCGAAGTTCATGCATGAGGTTTCGGATTCGACACCCCTTTTGCGGACAGATCTCAGTCGACAGATCGCACGGTGGACGGTACTGATTGCCGAAGCCATTCGCGAAGGCCAGGCCGACCGAACCATCTCGAATTCCATCGATGCCGAAACAACGGCTCGCTTCCTAATCGAGAGCTGGGGCGGCGTGACGGGCGCCATGAAGCTCGCCGTGAGCCGCGCGCCGATCGATGATTTCTTTTCGGTTGCCTTCGGCAAGCTGCTGCTGCCGGGCGCGCCGACGTTAAGGCGGCGCAAGATTCGAGTCTAGGGAGAGTCTTCCGATTTGATCGGTTACGCGCCCCCAGATCTTGACGCAAGACGACCGGTCATATTATTATCTAAACCAGCGGCGTACCTGCGGTGAGAGCCGAAAAACCTCTGGAGACGAGAGATGACCGAAACCACAGAAACCAAGAATAAGGCATTCGTGCTCGAGGGCTTCGACACGTTGTTCAATAAACGGGACTACGTCACGGCCGAGAGGTTTTGGTCGCCGAACTACATCCAGCATAGCGCGCATATCCCGCCGGGGCGTGAGGGCTTATTCGGTCTGATCAAGAGTCTGCCGCCCACGCTGAAATACGAGAATGGCTTGATCCTTGCTGAGGGCGACATGCTGATGTTGCACGGCCGGTTCAGCGGCATTGGCCAACCCGCAAACTGGATTGTGCTCGACGTCGTACGAATCGAAGATGGGCGTCTTGCCGAACACTGGGACGTCGTAGAGGACGAAGCTACGCGCGAAACGTCTGTCAGCGGGTTGCCGATGTTCGGCGCAATCTTCCCCGGATCTAAAGGATACTAGGATGGATACTCAAGTTGTCTTGGTCACCGGACGCGCGGACATTGGCACCTCCGAGGCTGCCGCTGGAGGTAGTTCATCATGACCAAGTCAGAAGCGCCCGTTCGAATCATCGAGGAGTCGCCTGCGTTCTGGAGAGTCGTCTTCGACCATCCGCCTTTCAACATCGTGGATGCCGGCATCTTCGAAGGCCTACAGGACCTACTTGGACGGATGGACGCCAGCCTCGACCTCCGCGTGGTTGTGTTTGAAAGTGCGATCCCTGACTTCTATCTCGCCCATTTTGACTTGACCGGCAACATAGGAAACATCCTGACCACCGTAGGCCGTACAGGCCTGCCGATCTTGATCGACACCTTCGTCCGCCTCACCAAGAGCCCGGTGGTCAGCATCGCGAAGATCCGAGGATGCGCCAGGGGCGCGAGCAGCGAGTTCGTGCTTGCTTGTGATATGCGCTTCGGCTCGCGCGAAAATATGCTGCTGGGTCAGCCTGAAGTGGCGGTTGGAGTGCATCCCGGCGGCGGGGGCGCGGAGCGACTCCCGCACCTAGTCGGCCGCGGTCGCGCGCTAGAAATCGTGCTAAGTGGAAACGACTTCGATGGCGAGACCGCGGAGCGCTATGGATACATCAACCGGGCGCTTCCAGATGCGGAGTTGAATGGCTTCGTCGACTCGCTTGCGCGCCGGATCGCCTCCTTCGATCGACCGGCCATCGCGGCAGCGAAAGATCTCATCAACCAGGTCTCATTGCCAAGCGCGGATCGGCTCCTCAACGCCCTCAACTCCTTTGAGATGGCCCTAGCGTGGCCACAAGCGCAGCGGCGATTTCAAGCGCTATTCAAACGCGGACTTCAACAAGATGCCGACTTCGAGAAGAACTGGCCGGCTGTGCTTGGCGCGCTCCTCGAGCCATAGTCGGCGCGAGAAAATGAACTGCATCCGCCCGTGTGGCTCCGACAGAGTTCAGGCCACCGATGGCTGATTCGAAAAAGGTAAGCCGCTGTAGCTGGGTAACCGACGATCCTCTGATCTTGCGGTATCACGACAGAGAGTGGGGTACTCCCGTCCACGACGACCGGCGCCTCTTCGGGCTTACGCTCTTGGAAGGGGCGCAGGCCGGCTTGAACTGGATGATAATCCTACGCCGTCGTGAGGCCTATCGCGCAGCGTTTGCCGATTTCGACCCGGCTCGAATCGCGCGCTTCGACGGCCGTAAGGTTGCGTCGCTTATGCGCAACGTCGCGATTATTCGAAATCGCAGGAAGATTGAGGGAGCGATACAAAATGCCCGAGCTTACCTCGCCCTTCGCAAGGACGGCAACACGCTCGACGATTTCATGTGGAAGTTCGTCGGCGGAAAACCCATCGTCAATCGCTGGAGGAATATCTCGCAGATTCCTGCGTCGACGCCAGAATCCGACGCGATGAGCAAAGCGATGAAGAAGGCAGGGTTCACGTTCTTCGGAACGACGATCTGCTACGCACACATGCAGGCCGCAGGGATGGTTAACGACCATATCGTGACGTGCTTTCGATATCGCGAGCTTCTGCAGGCGCGATAGTTGGATGCGGAAACCGCCAAAGCGACGATCCCTAACGCGGTTCTTTGTGGGGACAAGAAGTAAGGCAGGATGATACGTTAGATGTCGGCATCGACGCCGTGCGGAATCAAACCGTAGAGCGCGACGGCCATGTACGCCCCGAAACTCACGACCGGCGCGACCAGCGCGAGCAGCGTCGCGAGGGTGTAGGTCACCCAGGCAGCGCGGTACGCCCGGACGGTCTGCGCGATCGTTGCATCGGAGACGCCCGCGTTGAACGCTCGCGTGCGCACGAGGTGATAGACGATCACGTTGTATATAGCTCCCGTGAACGAGAGCGCTAGGCCATAGAGAAACGCCGCCGCTTGCATCGTGGGATATGAGCCTAGCGTGTTGGTCGCAAATGGGATGAATGCGGTGCCGGCCAGCAGCAGAAGGTTGAAGAAGACGGTTCGGCGGTCGATCCTCTCGACCAGCCGAAACAGCGCCTTGTGATTCTGCCACATGATGCCGATCACGGCGAACGACAGGGCGTACGCGATCAGATTCGGCCAGACGTGCAGCAGCGCCGCCGTTAGATCGTGGTTCGTCGCGTAGTGCATCTCGGGCAGGGCGATACCTAGGATCAGCAGCGTGATCGCAAAGGCGAACACACTGTCTGAAAAGGCTTCGAATCGAAATTTGTTCATCTCGAGGTCCTCTCTCGGTCGTGGTTGTTCGACGGCCCACGGGCGTGTTTACGTAGAGGCCGACGCAGCAAGCAAAGGCGTTTGGCATGCGCGTAACTGCACGGTGATCGGCGCCACTTGTATTACATTCGATTCGAAGAGGGCAACCGAGGCTGCCCCCTCTCATTGACGATTTTTAGCAGCCGCCCTTCATGCCGAACACCAACACACCCGAGTCGATCTCTTCCCCACCGTAGACCCCCTCGTAGATGCCCTGGGTGATGTTGCCGTTGCCGGCGGAAGCAACGAAAACCAAGCCTTCGTTCTGACCCGATGCCCCCGGTGATTGGATAGTCGCCACGAGGGTGTTGTCGATGAGCTGGAATGTGCCGCCGTTGCCGACACCGGCTAGCGAGGCCGGGCCGCTATGCCGCCAGCCGAGGCTGCCGTTGTCTGTCAGCGTTAGGCAGTACGTGCCGTTGGCGCCGCGCGAATGGGTCACGGTCAGCGGCCAGTTGCCGCTGTAGCTCCGCGCCATGCCGTTGCGCGCCATGGCGGCGTTGGCCGAGACGGCCATAGCCATGGTGATGCCGATGGTAATTAAAATCCGCTCCAGAGAGCGCATAATCAGTTCTCCTTTCGATAATCGAAGATGGACGATGCGCCGAGTGTGAGCTATCTTGGTAAAAAAAGTGTGAGGCTGCGATGAAGGCGCTTTACACTTTATTCATATCGAATCGGTAGACTCCGGCAAAACACAAACTGTCGGAGGATTCATGTCTAAGAAATTCAGTGCCGTCGCTGTTACGTTTGTCGCTCTCGCGCTCGCTGCGTGCGGAGCGGGCGGCGTCGGCGCCGGCAATACCGCACTAATGAATGGCACCACGTACTCCCTTCCCGCGGTCGACTCGGATTTGGCAATGACCGCTACCGTTCCAAAAGACACCATCGGCGAAGAGCTTCCCGGAGAGGGCGTTGGATCGATCAAGTCGTCGGTATGGAAGGCGACGCTTGGCGGATTCACGCAAACGCAACGCTCGCAGTCGCTCGCATTCCCCCCCGGGACCAAGGTTACGATTCGCAACCTGTCCTCGAGCATCACGCACACTCTCGACGTGGTCAAAGTGATATCCGGACCACCGGCCGTCTTTCCGCGGAACCCGAATCTCTCGATACCGGCAAAAGGCGACGGCAAACTCGAAGCCGGATACGCGAGCGGCCCGATTAGCCCTGGCAAGTCGGTGACCGTTACGCTAGTGAAGGCCGGCACCTACTTGGTTGGCTGCGCTTTCCATTACGGCGAAGGGATGCGCGACGTGCTGGTTGTTAAAGACGGCGCGAAGCCCGGGCCCCAAGCGACTCCACCAAGTCCCAAAGTAACGCCCACGCCCTGGAACCACTAAACCGCCCAAGATGACGACCGCCTGAGATTCGAAGTATGGAAGTTACGCGAACGATCAAGAAGAGTAAATATGCGTACGACAATCTCACGACAATTCGCGCGGACATGGCTCGGGGTTCAAGTCCCTCCACCTCCACCACGTTTAGAGCCCTACGGTCCCGATGTCGGGCGCCTTGAACGATGCGATCCGGTCGCCCCTAAAGACGACGGTCGTCGAAAAACGCGGCCCCACGTCGTAGAACCACGTGCGCTCGTGCAGGATTTTGTCGCGGCTCGCGAAGTCCGTCGGGTAGCCCAGCAACCACGCGACCTCATCACGCGTCAAGCCGGCGTGCAGCGCTTGAAGTTTTCGGCGCAGGTCGAGCGATGCGGGAGGCGGCTTAAGAGAGAAGGTCGAGTCGATCTGCCAATCGGCTAGCTCGACGGCCGGGCAGTCCTTACCTTCGATGTTGCTGCCGAACGAGAGTTGATGTCCGGCAGGCGGTGTGCTAAAGACAAAGCGCAACGGCTCAATTGCCACGAATCGTGGCGCCAAGTCGTTGCCACTCCGCGTGCCGGGCCACAGCATCGCGACGCGATTCTGCTCGCGTTCGATTGCGACAACCCGTAGCGGAGCCGACGCGTCGAAGGCAGCGACGTTCGGACCGCACTTCAATGCCAAGCCACCGTACGCGTAGACGTTATGACCGAAGTAGCCGTCGCGCACCTTCGAGAGTCGGTCAACGTCATTTTGCGAAGGCCACCACACCACGATGTGCCAGCGATCCGTCGGCCGGCTCCAATCCCCGAGCGGCAACGATAACCCGTCGGAAGGCGTCGCAAACTGCTTTGCAGCGTGTGGCTCCGCGTTCCACAGACCGCCGTCCGCAGGCGACCTGCCAAACGTAATTGGCATGACAAACTCCTCGAGCCGCCCATGTTGCGCCAGCTGAACGGCACCGATGGTCACATCGAGAGGATGTTGCGTTCCACCGGGTTCGCCAAGCCGGCGCGCGCTAAACGACAACGCCCCGGGATCAATGGTATACGGTATTCCAATACTAGACGTGTGCAGCGTCGCGTTGCCGTCGTAATCCACTGTAAGATCGATCGCTACCGACTGTCGCGGAACCGTCGTCGGGGTACCGGTTTGCGCGCCTCGTGAACTATGGCACCCGGGCGACGCAATCAACAGCGCCCCCGTCGCCCACGCCAATGCTCGCCCCCGCACAGATCTCACCTTATCAGTTTACGCACGGTCGTCCTCGTACTCGTCGTGACGGCGCCACCAGAGACCGGGTTCCTCTTCGTTGCGGCCGCCGGGCGCGCGATCGAGCCACTGATACATGCCCCATAGACCATCGAGGCCGCGCGCGTACGCGGAATAGGTATGGTAAACGGTGCCGTCGTCAAGCACGAGCGCGCTCACGCCGGGCGTTTCACGCCGATACGTCGGCCAGTCCGTTCCGCATCCGCCCGCAATCTCGGTTGCCCAGGTTTGCTGCGCGGCTGCAAGCGTCGGCCGCGTATCTTCCGCGCGGAAGTTGTACTCGATGCTTCCCGACCGCTGTTGCTCCTCGGTGCACCCGGCTTGGAAGTCGAGGTTGAAGTCGCTGCCGAACGACGACGCCCACGGAAACGTCCAGCCCATGCGCCGTTTGTACGCGTGCAGCTTCTCGAGCGGCGCGCGCGAAACGGCGCACAGCGTGACGTCGTGATGAGCGAGGTGAATCGCGAAGCCGTTGAATCCGTCCGCGATCGACGAGCACGACGGACAACCCGCAATGAAATCCGGGCCGAACATAAAATGGTAAACGAGCAGCTGCGAATTTCCCCGGAAGAGATCCGCGAGCGACGCCTTTCCCTCGTCGGTATCGAAGCGGTAGTCCTTGTCGATGCGAACCCGGGGCAGCTCTCGCCGGCGCCGCGCCAGCTCGTCGCTGCGGCGCGTCAGCTCCTTTTCGTCTGCGAGCAGCTTCAGCCGGGCTTTTAGCCACTCATCAGGTGTTGCGATCTTGTGTTGTGCGGTCGTATTATTCGACATGGTGAATTCTCCTAAATTTCGATAACTTCTGCCAGCTTGTCGACAATCGACTTCCAGCCTTTGGCGTGGCCGTCGCGCGACTCTTCATTACGCAGCTTCGTGTGCGTGAGAACGAGCTCGGTTTTCTTTGGAGCGAGCGCATGGAATTCGAGCGTGAGAAGCGACTCGTGGACGCCGGTTTCCTCGTCTTCTTCCCACGTCCAGGCGCAGACGATGCGCTCGTTTCTAACGATCTCGCGATAGACGCCGCCGACGATCCACGGACCGTCGGGCGTATCCCACGTGATGGAATACGAACCGCCGACGCGAGGATCGACCGTAACGTCAAGCACCTTCTGCTCGGCCCCGATGAGAAAACGGCGCAAAGCATCGGGCGAAAGCCAGGCGTCGAAGACGCGATCGATGGGTGCATCAAACGTGCGGCGCACCACGAGCGACGTCGGTGCCGGCTTCGTGAGTTCTGAAGCGGTCATTTCTTTTTCTTTTCCTTTTTAGACGTTTCGGTGAGGTAGGCATCGAGCCGGTCGAGTGCCGCGTTCCAGTATTTCTGCTGCGTCCCGATCCACGACGTTGCTGCATCCATGGCTTTGGGTGTGAGCTCCAAGTGATGCACGCGCCCCTCGACGCTGCGCCTGATGAGACCTGACTGCTCGAGGATCTTCACGTGTTTGGAAATCGCCGGCTGCGACATCGGAATGCCGGCGGAAACCGCGGAGATGCTCAGGCGCCCTTTTGCGAGGCGCTCGACCATCCAGCGCCGCGTGGGGTCACCTAAGGCCGAGAACACCGAATCGAGGGTGGCTGATGTAGACATATAACTCTTCGGTTATATATCGGGAAACGCGAAATGTCAAGGCCGCCGCTCACGGGGGTGGTGCGGGTCACTTAGCGGCGCGTTGTTTAGGCCGCCGGTATTAGAAGCTGCTTTTCGGGGCCGCTCCCTTTCTCGGCGGCCGTATAGGCGCCGATCGCTTTGTCGAGCGGCCAGCTTTTCGTCTCGAACGGTTTCAGAGCCCCGTATTCAAAGCCGGGCCTGATTGCGTCCATGATGGCGGCTATTTCTTCCCCTCTGAACTGAAGTGAATCGACGCCGATCAATCGTCGGAGACCGTGATAGAAATCGACCAAATCGAACGATACGCGCCGGGCGCCAACGCTCGCCATGGCGATCTGGCGGCCAAACACGCTCAACGACTTGAGACACTGTTCGAACATCGGTCCCCCGACGGCGTCGTAGACGAGATCAACGCCGTGATTGGCGGTGGCCGCTTTGACTTCCGCGACCAGGTCTTGCGTCTTCACGTTGATGTAGACGTCGCACTCGCAGGGACGTTCCACCATGTCTGCGCCAACGACGCGCGCGCCCTTCCAGTGCGCGATCTGCGTCACCGCGCGCCCGACCGCTCCCAGGGCGCCGGTAACAAGGATTGTCTCGCCGGCTTTCACGGCTCCCTGCACGAGACCGTACCACGCGACGACGAACGGAACGCCGACCGTGGCCGCTTCTTCCATGGAGAGATGCGGCGGCTTGTCTGAAAGCCAGGCGGACGACATGACGACGAATTCGGCGTGCGATCCGTCACGCTCGACGCCAAAGCCCGGGCCGCTTCCCCAAACCTCGCGCCCTTTGCCGTCGCCGGCGACGACCGTGCCGGCGTAGTCGCGTCCCGGCGTGCGCGGCAACGGCGTTTTGAAGGCACCCGCAACGTTCTTGACGTCGCTTGGATTGACGGCCGCGGCGTGGATCTGCACAAGCGATTCGCCGCGCCCCGGCTGAGGCGTATCAAGCTGTTCGATCGAAAGCACTGACGGCGGCCCGTATTGTGCGAATCGCAGCGCCTTCATTGCATTGAGCAAATGTTGACCTTCCCTTTCGATAGTGATCGCCAAGATCACGTAATTCCTTCGCCTTGGTAAACAATCCAAAAGCCACTCACAGGCTTGAGGCGGCGTTCGCCATGAACGCCGCGACCTGTTGCGGTCGCGAAAGCATCACGACATGACTGGAGTCGAGCTCAAGCGTCCGCGCCTTGATCTTTCTGGCGAGGGCCCGCTCGAGGTTCGGATCAATCATGCGATCACGTTTTGCAACGATGTACCATGAGGGTTTCGTCTTCCATGCCACGGCCGTGACCTTGGTGCTAAAACAGGCAGCCGCGATCGGGCCTTGCGTTACCGCCATTACGGCGGTCTCGCTGGGTGGTAAGTCTTGCGCGAAGTCCGAGGCGATTGCAGACGGCGGCATCGCCAGGAAGCCGGCGGCATCGGCCTTTAGTCGAGCAATGCCTGGAGGTGTTGGGTAGCCTTGCGACATCTCATTAAACGACTGTCCCGCATTCGGCGCACCGGCGGCTACGAAGACCAGGCCTGCTACCTTCGGATCCGTTCCTATTTGAGTGATCACGGCACCACCCCAGGAATGACCGACGAGCAAAACGCGCCCGTCTTGATCATCGATGGCACGCTTCGTCGCCGCGACGTCATCCTTAAGCGACGTCAATGGATTCTGGACCGCCGTAACGGTAAATCCCCTCGCCTGTAACATCGGAATGACCTTCGACCAGCTAGATCCATCGGCAAAAGCACCGTGAACGAGTACGATGTTCCTTACACCACTCGGGTGGTCGGCGCCCTGGGCCGAGCCTATTGCGGTGAGCGCCGATGCCGCAAGCACGGCAATCGCCACAAGCGTACTCATTTTGAATTTCTGTCGCATTAGCACACTCCTCACGTAAAGTTAAGATATGAGAAAGACCGTTTCCGCGTTGCGTTCCTTAGCCATTATTCGAACGCCGCGGATCACCAGGCGCTGAAAATGTTCCGTCGCGATGTGGGAATCAAGAGAGGCTTTATCCCTATACTCTTCCCACAACGCAAATACGTTTGGTTTTTCCTTGCTTCGTCCGACGTCAAAGCTGATTACGCCGTCCTCTTTGCGCGACTCGTCCCGCAGCTCGCGCAGGAAGCCCTCGGCTTTGTCCGCGTCTTCGGGAGCGAATGTGAAATGGATGGACTGAATGAGCATTGTCTACCTCAATGACCTACGCTTTGGCCGCCGTCGACGTGCAGAATCTCCCCGGTCACGAATTCCGCAAACTCGAGGAAAAGCACCGCGTCGACGATATCGCTAACCTCAGCCATCCGGCCGAGTGGATGAAATTTCGCAAGTGCCTCGTGGGTCTCGGCGGGGTGCATCGGTGTCTTGACGTGTCCCGGCGCGACCGCGTTCACGCGAATGCCGCGTGAAGCATATTCGATCGCGAGAGCTCTTGTCGCATAGTTGAGGCCACCCTTCGTCACCGAGGCGAGGAAGGCCGGAATCTGCGAGTTTGGATGATCGACCAAGCTGGCGGTAATGTTGACGACGTGCCCCGACCTTTGACGGGCCATTTGGGCCATTGCCGCCTGCGTGACGCGAAAGAAGCCGCCGAGGTTGGTGCCAATCGCATTCGCGAAATCGGCTTCCGTGTAGTCCGTAAATGGCTTACCGATGAATATGCCGGCGTTGTTTACAAGGCAGTCTACTCTGCCAAACCGCTTAACGGCTTCGCCGACAACTCGTTCTCCAACCCCCGGACTCGAGATATCGCTTGCGATCGTCAGGATGCCTGGATCGCTCAAGGGTTTAATCGATCGAGAGGTGGCAACTACACTATAATTCCGATCTCTAAACCCCCGCACGAGTCCGGCGCCAATACCTTGCGAAGCACCGGTTACGATCACAACTTTGTTATCCACGATTAAAGAAGAGCCGGCCACTTAAACGGTCTGAACAACTCGCTGGCTGACGACTCTTGCTGCCTCCAATATCACGTTGGTTACCGCCTGTGGCTGCGAGATCATGATTGCGTGTGAGCCCCGCAGCTCAGTGACCTTCGCACCGGCCCGCTCGGCCATCGAGCGCACAATGTCAGCACCGGCACCCACGTCTTCAGTGGCGACTATTGCCCAGGATGGCAGCGTTTTCCAGGCGACCGGCCCGGAAGTATCGGCAAATGCGTTGCCCGCGATGGGACGCTGCTCGGCGGCCATTAGCCTAGTGCGCTCTTCCGGCACGTCGGCGGCAAAGCCCCTGCGGAAGTGAGCTGGATCGAGCGTGTACTCGGGTGCCGTCTGTCCATTCGAGCCGGTTGGATACTGACGTTCGATAAGCACCGGATTGATGATGCTGTCGTTCGAATGCACGTCGGCGAGGCGCTCGCCTTCCTCGGGAATCAGCGCTGCGACGTACACGAGGCCGACGACGTTTGACGCTTTGGCGGCAGCATTACTCGTGACCGCTCCCCCGTACGAATGCGCGACGAGTAGGACGGGACCGTCGATCTGATTGATAAAGCTCGCGATGTAGGCAGAGTCGGAGTGCACGCCGCGCAGCGGATTGGGCGGAGCGAGGACGTCATAGTCTTGCTCCTGCAAATGTTCGATAACTGCGTTCCAACTGGACGCGTCGGCGAAAGCACCGTGCACGATTACGATGGTTGGTTTCTCATTCATTGAGGCATCTCCTAAATGTTGGGTGTGGTTGATTGAAAACGTTGACAGTGGATTCTGCGATGCCGGCGTTACATCGGCACAGTAACGCCCGGCGCGCCGACGACAATGATTCCCGCCGCGAGGTGGCCGTTGTTCTTGGCCGCAAAAATGAACAGATGCGATCCCGGCTTCAACGCCGACCGATTAGCGACGGCGAGTCGAACGACGGGCGTTCCGGCCGGGATCGTTACGAGCTTCGACCCCGCTTGAGACGTATAATTGAGCGTCAGCGTAAGCGGTCCGCCGCTCGTGGCCGAAGACACAGTGCCGTTGGTCATGCGCGAGGTTAGCTGAACCGTTCCGTTCGTCATGTGGGATGCCGCAGCCACGGCGCCGTTCGTCATGCTCGAACCGCCGCGGGCGCCGGGCCAGTCCCACGCAGCATCGGCCGGAGCGTTCCGGAAGGCGTTGGGGAGCAGGAGCACGCCCACGGCGCTCGCGTCGTCGGCACTTGGAACGCTCGCCACCCCGAGCAACGAATTCGGCTTAATATCCGAAAGGGACGCCGGGAAGGCCTCGACGACGATGGTCTTGGGCCCGAGCGCGAGCGTTACCGCTCCTCGACTCGTTGCGACAGTCAATGCCGTCGCCGTGACGTGTGAAATCGTGCCGCGAACGTGCACGTTCGGAAGGGGCGCAGCCGCATGGGCCGGCACGTCAGCCGCTATGAGAAAGGAAAGCACTGCGGCGACCGTCGTGGCCGCGTTGTCGAGGCTTTGTTTCGCCATAATTTGTTCTCCATGTGGACGAGATTTTACCGAGCCTAGCACGACCTGCGTGTGTTGTCTGGCCACAAATAGTGTGCAGACGCGAACCGACGCCGTCGCTATCCTTAAGCCGTGAAGGTGTATCGCAGGATCTACAGGAGCAACAAATGGCAGGAGATGTCAATAAATCGCGTCGGACCTTTCTAGGAGCATCGGCGCTCGGTCTCGTGGCTGCCCAGCTAGGCACCATTGCAAGCGCCAATGCGCAAGAGAGCAACAACAACAATCGCATTTCTGCGTCGGGGACGGCGAGGACATCGCAAGGGCCCTTTGGCCCGCTAAAGCATGTCAATGCCGGCGTACTTAGCATCGCGTATGCAGAAGCCGGCCCGGCAGATGGCCCACCGGTGCTGCTCTTCCATGGCTGGCCCTACGACATTCACAGCTACGTCGATGTCGTTCCTATACTCGCGGCGGCCGGCTACCGCGTTCTCGTCCCATACTTGCGCGGCTACGGCGAAACGCAGTTTCTCTCCGCCTCGACGCCGCGTAATGCTCAGCCGGCTGCAGTCGCAGTCGATGCCATCAGCCTCATGGACGCACTCAAGATCGATAAAGCGATTATTGGGGGATTTGATTGGGGTGGCAGAAACGCCAACCTTCTGGCATTTCTTTGGCCCGAGCGCGTCAAGGCGCTGGTCTCGGTGAGCGGCTATCTCGTTGGTAGCCAGGCCTTCACCCAGATGCCGCTGCCGCCTGCCGCTGAGAACAAATGGTGGTATCTCTTTTATTTCGCCACGGACCGCGGTCAGGCTGGTTACACCAAGAACACTAAAGACTTCAACAGATTCATCTGGCAGCAAGCCTCGCCGAAATGGGCGTTCGATGACGAGACGTTCGAGCGGTCTGCAGGGGCGTTTGAAAATCCGGATTTCGTTCGTATCTCACTCTACAACTATCGCTGGTATTTGGGCCTGGAGCCGGGCGAGCAAAAATACGATGGATTGGAGACGAAGATCGCGACATTTCCAACTATCGCTTGTCCGACGATCACATTGGAAGGCGACGCGAACGGCGCACCGCATGCTGACCCGAGCGTCTATGCCAAGAAGTATGTCGGCAAGTATGAGCATCGCAACATTACCGGCGGCATAGGGCACAATCTGCCGCAAGAGGCGCCGGCAGACTTCGCAAAGGCCATCATTGACGTCGACAAGGCTTGACGGCGACTCTGCCATGATAAGTTCAAACGATGCCGACAAGGGACTGATTTCACTGGGTCTCGAGCTTCCTCCACCGGTGACGCCGTTTGGCGAGTACGTCGAAACGGTGCAAACGGGAAATCTACTCTTTTTAACCGGTGCATTGCCGGTGCTCGGTCACGATGTGAAATACCGCGGGCGCATCGGCGCAGAGCTCGACACGACGCAGGGCCGAGCCGCAACGCGCCTTGCCGCGCTGAACGCCCTGGTAACCGCTAAAGAGCATCTCGGGTCGCTAAATCGCGTTAAACGCGTAGTACGGCTCGGCGTAATGCTCGCGACCTCCGGAGATCAAGTCGAGCATCCGAAGGTCGCTGATGCAGCTTCCGAGTTGTTCCGCGATGTGTTCGGCGCCGCCAAGAATCCGGTCCGACTAGTATACGGCGTAGCAAGTCTTCCGTTTAACGCGCCGGTCGAACTAGAGGTGATTTTCGAAGTGGCCTAACGAAGCTTTGGATTAGGCCGCGCGCATCTGCGCGAGCTCGGGAATTCCCAACACGAAAAGGTTCGTTCGCTCTTCGGGTGTGAACTGGAACGCCCTAGCGATACGGTCCAACAATTTCGCTGATGCGCGCGCCGCATCGCCGTTCTCAAGACGACGATACCAGTTACGACTTATGCCTACGGCTTCGGCGATTTCTTCCTGAGTTACGGGGCGTCCACGCCGGGCGGGCAAACGTTCCCACGATCCAAGCGTCGTGCTCTCCGGCGGGATGCTCCGCCGGCGCGTTTTCAAAAACGATGCAAGCTCGGATTGCGAGCCGACGGTTTCAGCAGCCATCGTTCAATACCTTAGTGATACCCATAGCCTGATGGTAGGAGCCGGCAGTACAACCCAGCATCAGTCACATGACTGCATCTGACTTAAGCGTGGGTTCCCTCGCTTGCCAGCGCATCGCGCAGCTGAAACCGCGACGTGACATCGAGCTTTGGATAGATTCGATATAGGTGCGAACCGACGGTTCGATGCGACAAATATAGCTTTTGGCCGATTTCGCGGTTTGTTAACCCTTCCGCGGCCATCAGTGCGATCTGCAACTCTTGGGGCGTCAGTTCTTCTTGGCGCTCGGGGACTCGCCGTTGAATCGAGGCGCCGGCTGCCCGGAGTTCTTGACGCGCTCGTTCGCTCCACGGCAAAGCGCCCAGCGCGTCAAAAGCCTCCATCGCAGCCTGCAATAATGGACGCGCCTCTCTCGCGCGTCGGGCCCGGCGGAGCCACGCGCCGAAAGCCAATCGCAGGCGCGCCATCGTGAACGACGAGTGTCCGGCTGCGGCTGCGAGCGCCGCTTCGAAAAGCCGGGGCGCCTCCATATCGTCCGCGAGAATGGCGCGCGCGTACAGCATGGCCAGTTGAAACTGCGGCGATGGCGTGCGGCGTGCAAGTGCCTCCATCTCTGCGAGCAACGCTATGGCGTCGTCGCGGTGCCCGCTTTGCACCGCTGCTTCGGCCAGATCGCCGATGAAGTAACAGTGGCGCATGGAATGGTAGGCGCTATCTAGCGGGTCGAACATCCGGCGAAGGTGCCGGTACGCGTCGTCGTAGCGCCCCCCACCAAGCGCATTTATGCCTCTAGCCATTTGTACTTCGGCGAGCAGAATGCCGAGAGGCTGAGCGATTCGTTCCGCGTCGTTTGCAAGCGCCTCGGCAGATTCGTAATCGCCGCGCAACGCTGCGGACATGGCCGCGGCGGCTCGCGCAAGAGAAACGTACGTCGGTTGCTCCGTCTCCTGCGCGAGGCGCGTGCCCTCCTCGGCATCCGCGATAGCTACGTTGCGATTGCCACGAAAGATTGCGCTCCAGGCCCGCAGGACCAACATGTGCGCCAACAGAGCCAGTCTGCCGTCGCTTCTTAAGCCGGCGATCGCACTGCTAAGAAAGCGTTCAGCCAAGTCGAAATCGCCGATTTGAATTGCCGCCAGGCCTAGTAGATGTGCGGTCCGCGCATCATCCCGAAGGTTCGCCGCGAAGCGACGCAGTCGCTCGATTACGAACGCTCCACGATCGATCGGATCGGTCATGGCGACGATGAGAACGAATCGCGGGTCGTCTCCGGAGGAAGCTCGCACGCGCTCAACGGCTCCGATGACGTGCTTGCAGACTTCCTCGTCGGGCTCGGCCCACCAGCCTTTCGTCGCGGGGCCCGAGAGCAGATCCAGCGCAAGGTCGACGTCGTCGTCGGTTTTGATGCTGTCTGCGATCTCTTTGAGGGCTTCTGCGCCAGAAATGCTCCGCTGCGTCGCCTCGCGGAACCACGTCAACCAGACACGATCGTGCCGCGAGAGTTCCAGCGCTTCCGCTTTTTGAAGGAGGCTTACGACAACGCCGTTCCAGCCTAATTCGAATGCCAGTTCCGATGCCTGCAACAGGCACCTCGCTCGCCTCGCTGTATCGGCGCTGAGTTCCGCGGCGCGCTCGAGCGCCCGAATCGCGACACGCACGTCACCGCGCTGCAACGCGCGGGTGCCTGCCGATTCCAGAGCCTCCGCTACCCCTTCGTCGGGTCCGACCGTAGCGGCTGCTCGATGCCACACACTGCGGTCGGGATCGTCTTTCAGCACAGTTGCAAGTGCAATGTGCGCAGCGGCACGTTCGACGATGTTCGACGTGGCGCTGACAGCAGATCGAACGAGCGGATGTCGAAATTGCACGCTAACCGCATCACCGTGAATCAATCTCGCCCTGACCGCGGGCGCCAGCACCTCGAGGGATGGCTCCTCGCTGCCGAGCAACTTCGCGGCGCTCAAGATCTCGGCGAGGCTCGATCCCTCATCCGTCGCAGCGATCAGCAACACATCTCGCGTGCTAAGCGGCAGTTCCAAGATCCGAGAAGCGAAGGCGCGTTCTAGCCGGGCCGTGAGCGGCAAAAGTGCCGGCAACAATCCACTGCTCGATGCTTCGACTGCAATAGCCTTTGGCAGTTCTACAAGCGCTAAAGGATTGCCGGCGGATTCACGCAGTACGCGATCGCGAATTTCACCCGAAAGATTGGGGCTGTGCACCTGGAGTAACCCACGCGATGCAGTCTCGTCGAGACCTTCGACGCGCAGCTCTGGAATGATGTCCACGAAGAGCGAGTCGGGAAGATCGCGGCTCGAGACAAGCAACACGATCGGTTCAGACTGCAACCGGCGCGCAATAAACGTAAGAACGTTGATCGTCGACCGATCTAGCCACTGCGCATCGTCGACAACCAACAATAGAGCGTGCTCGGATGCGAAGTCGCTCAGAAGGTCGAGTGCGCCTAACGCAATTAGAAAAAGTTCGGCGGCCGGAACATCTGCGAGCCCAAAGGCTGCACGAAGTGCGTCTTGTTGGGGGCCGGGTAATCGCTCGGTGCGCTCGACGATCGGTCGCAGGAGCTCGTAAAGGCCCGCGAACGGCAAATTCGTCTCCGACGGCACGCCGGTCGCGGCCAGCAACGACATTTCTCGCGAGGCCGCTCGCAACTTTGCAGCCTCTAAAATCGCCGTTTTCCCGACCCCGGCCTCGCCTCGAATGAGCAAAGCGCTACCCCTATCGCTTACGCTATCGAGCTGTTCTTCAATGACCCCAAGCTCGCGCTCGCGTCCGAATAGGACGGCATCCGGATGGGGTGGTCGACTCATGACACCGACGACACGCTCGGGGAATGCGGAGTTCCGCCGGTCCTGCGACCCCACTCCCCGCGTCCGAGAACGCTTAGAAGCGACCTTTGCTCATTAAGCGCTATTCATTACTCGCGTATCCGTCCAATCGACCATGAGCCTCCGCTCAGCGAAGAACCACGTCCCGTCTACTTTTGCGAAAGTGTCATAATAGCGAATCGAAGCGATAAAGAGCGTCCGTTTTCCGTCAGATGCAGATACATGATGGGCAATGCAATATGTTTCGCCGGCTGCTCGATCTTCGTCTAGGACAACCGTGCTTTGCCCCATAAAATGCGTCGTCGCTTCGTATTTATTGAGATCGTCGAATACAGAAGCCAAGTCTTCCCGTCTGTGTGATTCCGTTGACGGCTTTGCGGACTTAACGTCCATAAATACAACAAAGTGCGCATCTGGAGTAAAAAGAGACATTTGCCCCTTCGCATCACGTCTATCCGCACAGTGTGCATACGCATCCAGAAGCTCACGTATTGCCAAACGATCGGCGGCTTCGGAGCCTGGAATTACCTCGTGAGTCGTCCTTTCCAATTTCGCGAGCTGCTCAAGTACTTGACATCAGCTGATGCCCGCAAGCATCTCGCCGCGAGTCTGGTAGAGCTCCCAAAACTTGTCAGCGATCCTCAATGGGTCGACGGAATTGCCGCTATCCGTCGGTGTGCCCTTGATTGTGCCGCGGACCATGACCTCGCCGACATAGATGCCGTCGCCTTTTAGCCGTTGCGCGAGCAAACCCGCCAGCTTATTTTTTGCGGCATTCGCAAGCGCTATGCCCATCTGGTTAAGAGAAGTGGCATACGCGTCTATGTCCGGCGAGAGCTCGCCAAACCCGCCGTTCGTTATCAGAATGGCTCCGTCGCCGGCGCTCTTGAGATCGGGAAGCGCTTCGCGGGTGGCGGCGAGAAGCCCAAAGACGGCGACGTCGAAAATCCCGCGCAGCGCGGCCGGATCGGCGGTGAGAAGATCTCCTGCTTCAGCGCCTCCGAACGCGTTCCAGTGGATTGCAGCGATCGGGCCGAGTTCGGCGCGCACCTTGCGAATTGCCGCACCGATGGCCGCCGCGTCGGCGGCGTCAGCCGGGAACGCGACGGCGGTGATCCCTCTGGCTTTCAAGGCCGCAACTCCCGCTGCGAGGCGGTCTTCGCTCCGGCCGACGAGTGCGACGGAAAAGCCCTCCGTGCCGAATTTCTCGGCCACAGCGGTCGAGTTGCCGGGCCCGAACCCGACGATCACGATGGTTTTTGACATGGTTGCCCTCTTGACGAAACCGTTTCTAGGGAGGCTGCAATGGACCCGCTGTGAGATATGCTGTCGCTGCTGAGAGTGCGTAGCTATATGTCGGGTGGCTTTGACGCCGGGGGAGACTGGTCGCTCCAGTTCGATCAGCACGACGGCATCAAGTTCTACGCCGTCGTTTCCGGCGAGTGTTGGCTATCCGTGGACGGCGTGCCCGATCCGGTCCGCGTAAAGAGCGGAGACTGCTTCCTCTTGCCAAGGGGACGCGCTTTCCCTATGGCGAGCGACATGTCGCTAACGCCGCTTGACGCGGTCATATTTATGTCGACGGCGCAGAACGGACGCATCAACTTGTACAACGGCGGCGGTCAAATTCTTCAGCGTGACGCGTTGGCGCATGCTACTCGCCGCGGACAAGCTAGCGAGTCATGGGGTGTTCGCCGCGTGAATATTGCCGCCGCCGGAACCTCCGTCCGGATCGCGACAAGCAGCTCGCAACCGTAGCGAGTTGACGAAAATCTGCCGGCGCGCCGTTAGACCAGCAGTCACTCGCCGGCTGCGCGAATCTCGAGAATCCGAAAGCCGCCGCGTTCGATTGAAAGGCCCATGGCGCGCAGCTCCCTTGGTTCTAGGACTCCGCGATCTTCCCAGCCGCGCCGCTCGCTATTATACACGCGGCACGCAGCGCGCCTTGGCAAAAGGTGCTCGCCGGTAAATTGAATCGGAGCGTAAATGGTATCTGCGCCAGTATTGCCAACGAGCAACACAAGGTCTTCATCGCGCCGAAGCGCGACGCCCACGGCGTCCCCCGTGTAAATGCGGACGTCGTCGGAGACGTCAACCATATAGATTTCGACGGGCCAATTGCAGTCGATGCTGCAGGTTGCGTAAGCGCGAACGCCGCCCTCGGCTTCACGAACGAGAAAATACGAGAATGGTGTGCCGTGGTATGGAACGTCGCGGAGCGCAACCCAATTCCAACCCGCGGGCATGAGAGGATTGACTCGCGGTAGCCCCGGCATCAGCACCAAGCCGCAGACGCCTTCTATGGCTGCCCACAAGAAGCGCGGCGGCTCCCACGGCGAGAGGCGCATGCCGCGATTCGCCAAACTTTCGCCGTCGAACCATTCGCTGAACTGCCCAGGCACGGTGTTATAGCGTTGCGGATCAACGCCGTAGTGTTCGAACGACGACCGCAAAGCACGAACCATAGAATGCGGATGGTATCGCTGAGCTCCGAACGCGTACCACCAGGTCAGCCCGGGCCAAACGCCGCCCATCAGTCCCGAGTGTGCCGCCGGGTCGAAGCGTGGATCGAGGCTGGAGACGGTCCGCAGGCCAGCCGGCGTCCAGAAGTCCGGCGAATTCAATCGGCTGATGATGCGAAAAGCCGTCTCCTCCGAACACGCGCGCATGATAACAGGAAAGATCTCGTCGCCGGTTACGTCGGTACGTGCCGTGCCGTCGACGTCGATGTTCAGATAGTAGAGCCCGTTCTTCGGATTGACGAGGTAGGCGTCCATCGCGTCTCGGATCCGCGCCGACGCCGCGGAGAACTCCTTCCGGTCGTCGTCGTGCGCCAGCGCGTCGGCTAGGTGCGCCGCGGCGCGCAGCGCGGCCACACATTCAGCATTTATTTCGGTAACGGCGCCGCTGATATGGTAACCACCGACGATGTTGCGCCAGCCAGCGATCGCCCACACGTCGCCGCGAGGATCGTCGGCGGAGCAAAAAACGAGGCCGCGATCGTCGATCTGAGAGATGATGTAACGGGCCGCCCGCGCAACCGCCGGATACGTCGTCGCCAGCCAGTACGCATCGCCGGTGGCGCGGAAATGGTGATTGACCGCCAGCACATAGAGCGGGGTGTCGTCGTTGATGTTCAGCCCGTCGTCCTCGACGCGACCGCTGACGGCGTCGAAGTACTCCGGCAGCTTGCCGTTGGAGTACTGTTTTTGGCTGAGATTATCGAGCAAGCGGCGCGAGAAGGATGGCAAGAAGTGATCATTCCCGAAGACGAACCAGGCCGCGTCGCGTATCACGACATTCTGGTAGGTTCCCGGATCGTTGGTGAAGGCTTGCCCCGTCGGATACGAAGCCATCACTCGCCGCATATTGACCTTACTCCATAGCGCGCCCTGATTGATCACCGGGTCGGGCGTCAGCACTCGACCCGCACGAAGGATTCCTTCCAGCGACGCAATGGTGTGCTCGAGCGCGTCGTCTGCGCTTGAAATGCGACCGTATCGCTGTAACGCGTCCTGCTCGCCATCGGTATAGAGCCCGACGGCGAACCAAAAGCGCCGGCGCTCCGACGGTGCGAGAGCGAAGTCCCATTGGAGCCGCCCGATGAGATCGCCCGTTACAGAGGTGTCGTCGTTCAGCGCGTCTTGGTATGCCGGATCGTACGACCGCGCGTAGTCGCAGTCGGCGGAAAACCTCGCCGGGGCTTCAGATCCGCCAATAACGCGAATCCACTGCGGACTACCTGCGTTGCGTGCGATTAGCGCGCGAGCGCCGTTGTCGTAGCGCGCGCAAACGTCGGCACGCATGCTTCCGCGAAGCATTGCCGAGGCAATAACCCGCAGGTCATGCCGTACGATGTCGCGATTCTCGAGTTCGACGATGACGTAAACTAACGGCTCGTCGTCACCAGGATCGCCTTTCGCAAATGGGAGAAACGTTGTTTCGGCGACATCGATAGCTTCGACGAGTTGAAATCGCACTCGCTGGTAGGCGGGATGGATCTCCAATATGCGCGGCCCCGCGGCAAAGAGTCCTGGGAAGAAGGGATCCACGGGCTCGGGGTGGCCGGCGTAGCGTGCGTTGACCGTTCCAACAAGCGACTTGCCGATCGAATTGAGAAAGATCCGCTCGATCGCGCCATCGCCTTTTGTGTGAATCCAGATCGCGCTGTTGCCCAAGCTCGCGCCCATGGCTAGCTGCGAACCAGCAATCGTATAAGGCTTCATCTCGAGGTGCCGTCTCGAAAGGCGACGACAGGAACGTCGCTGGACTGGATCACCGTTCGTGCATGCCGACGGCTAGCGCAAACGCTTGTCGACGCCGTCGACGAGAATTCCAACGATGTTCGCGACGATGGGCTCGAACGGAGCGTTGGACGATTGATGACGCCAGCTCATCGCGCCGCCCACAAGCGCCGAGGCGATTAGCATTGCCGTGCAGTGCCCGAATCGCGGTGAAAGAAAGTCGGTCAGTGCGGCTTCCATGCTTCGCTGCATCTGCGGCTCGAAGTCGCGATCGATTCTGCACCGCCGGTGTAAAGCCACGAAGGCGAAGGTATTCTTGCCTACAGCCAGCAGCAACCCGCGCGTCTCGGTGGTGCCGAGCGGATCAGCCTCCGATAGATGGCCCGCGAAATCTTCCCGAAGCATCGCGTCGAGCAGAGCGAACTTATCACTGAAGTGCGCATAGAATGTCGCGCGATTCACCGTCGCGCGTCCGGCGATATCTTGCACGCTGATCGATTCGAAGTTTTTCTCGGCGAGCAGCGAGACGAGCGCATCGCGGATGAGCTTACGCGTGCGCGTGACGCGCGGATCGACGCGCGTCGGGCGTTGGGCTAGAGTACTAACCGTCACTTTCCCTATCTCGTCGGATAAGCGACATTTTCGTGATTTTGTCGGTTGACCAATATTCCCGACAGTCGTATTATATGCGGCACCAGCCTATTATACGACGAGTGTCGCCTAGGTGCAAGTTCCCAAAAGGAGAGACCATGCCCGCCCAATTGCAAGAAAAAGCTATTCACGCCCTCGACCCAGCCCACACGACGGTGGAGTTTATCGTCCGACACCTTATGATCACCAAAGTCCGCGGCCGCTTCACAGCCTTCGACGGGCAAATCGAGCTGGAGGCCGGCAGCGATCTCCCAACTTCAATTACGGCCACCGTTGACGCGGGTTCGATCGACACGCGCGAAGAGCAGCGCGACGCGCATCTGCGTTCGGCTGACTTCTTCGAGGTCGAGAAATTCCCGCATTTGGTCTTCGAAAGCATTCGAATCCATGGAATGCCGGACGATTTTACGATTGACGGCAAGCTTACGATTCGCGGCATCACGCGTGACGTGAAGCTGACCGGCAGCTTTGAAGGACGCGCCGTCGATCCGTGGGGCGGCCTTCGCGTCGGGTACGCGGCGCACGGCACGATCAGTCGCAAAGACTTCGGCCTTGCATGGAATGCGACGCTTGAAACCGGGGGTGTCGTGGTCGGCGACGAGGTACGGATCGAGCTCAACGTCGAGGCAGTGCTGACCGAGAAAGCTGCGGCCTAGACGCCTGCTCGCTCAGCGTCTGAAACGCGCCGACCTAAGCTTGCGTTTGCGCTGCATAAAATACCCCCGATCAAGCGCGCTTCAAATTGAGACGCGTGGTCGATGTGAAGTGCAACCGGTTCAGAAGCAGCGCGTTGAGCGTTACGGTGATCGTGGAGACGCTCATGAGCAACGCGGACCATTCCGGCGCGAGCAGGACCTTGAAGGCGGGATACAAGACTCCGGCGGCAATCGGGATAGCAACGAGATTGTAGATCGAAGCCCAGAACAGATTTTCTTTCACCTTCGCTCGTACCGCACGTGCGATACGAACGGCGATGGCGACGGAGGCGGGATCGGAGTTCATGAGCACCACCTCGGCCGTCTCGATCGCGACGTCCGTGCCCGCGCCGATCGCGATCCCGACATCGGCTTGGGCAAGTGCCGGCGCATCGTTCACGCCATCGCCGACCATCGCGACGTGTTCACCTGCTGTCTGCAGATCCTTCACTCGGGCCGCCTTGTCTTCCGGACGTACTTGCGCAAGGACGTCATCGATTCCGATAGCGCGCGCGACCGCTTTCGCCGTTATCGGGTTGTCGCCGGTGATCATGACCGAGCGAATATGCATCGCGTGCAAGTCTTTCACGGCCTCGATCGCGCTGGGACGTACTTTGTCGGCCACGGCGAGAATGCCAACGAAGGCACCATCGATCGCGACGAGCATAGGTGTTTTGGCCTGCCCCGCTAGCTGGTCCGTTTGCGTACCTAAAGAGCCCGGCTGCCCTACGCGTTCTTTCGCCATGAGTGCGGCGTTGCCGACAAGCACGCGGTGGCCATCAACGGTTGCCCTCGCGCCTAGCCCGGGCAGCGCTTGGAAGTCCGTCGCAGACGGAATCTGAAGATTGCGGGCGCGGGCGCCTTCGACGATCGCTTCCGCGAGGGGATGCTCCGAAGCGCCGTCGGCAGCCGCCGCGAATCGTGTGAGATCGTCGGCGTTCACCCCGGTTGCCGGCAGGACATCCGTCAGGCTGGGCTTGCCCTCCGTTAGCGTTCCAGTCTTGTCGAAGGCAACGCACTGAATCCCCGCGGTCGCTTCGAGCGCGGTGGCGTTTTTGAAGAGTACGCCCTCGCGTGCGGCTTTACCGATGCCGACGGTCAATGCGGTCGGCGTTGCCAGCGCGAGCGCATCGGGACAAGCGATAACGATCGTGGAAACGGCAGCGGTGATCGCTAAGATGGCGGGAGCGCCAAGGCCCAGCCAAATGACGAAAGTGGCACCACCCGCCCCCAACGCGATGAATACGAGGTAGCGTCCGGCGCGGTCGGCCAGTTCTTGGGCGGGCGCCTTCGACGCCTGAGCGTCCCGCACCACCTTCACAATGCGCGCAAGCGCGGTATCCGCGCCGATCGCCTCTGCTCGGAACGTGAAACTCCCGTTCTTGTTGACCGTTCCGCCGACGACTTTTGAGCCAACATTCTTCTCGACTGGGACAGGCTCGCCGGTCAGCATCGACTCATCGACATAACTCGAGCCCGAGAGCACGACGCCGTCCACCGGGACGCGGTCTCCTGGGCGAACGGCCAGCTCATCGCCAACGACGATCTCTTCGAGTGGAACTTCGAGCTCCGCGCCGTTACGCTTGACGCGTGCCGTTGGGGGCGCCAGCTTTAGAAGCGCTTCGACAGCCCTTCCGGTCGCGAAGCGACTCCGCATCTCGAGCCAGTGACCTACGAGCGAGAACGTGGCGAGCATCGCGGTCGCATCGTAGAAGACGTCCTGCGAACCAAGAATTGTCGCCGCAACCGAATAGCCGTAACTTACGACGATACCGAGGGCGATGAGCGTCATCATCGTTGCGTCCCGGCGCAACAGTGCGCGCCAGGCGTTAACGATGAAGACTGACGATCCCCAAAAAACGATCGGCGTCGTGAGCACGAGGCCGAACCACGATTCCGAGAATCCCCAAGGCAAGGTTCCGGTGAAGCCTAGTTTGTGTCCCAGAGAAGAGTAAAGCACGATCGGCACCGAGAGGATGGCGCCGACGATCGACTTGCGAAGCATGTCGCCAACCATCGCGGCGCTGTGCCGATCCATGGAGGCATCCGGTGTGTCGTGCTCTCTGCACGTGCAGGCGAATCCCGCATCGTGAATGACACGCTCGAAATCGTCCGCGCTCGCAACGCCGGCCTCGTAGCCGACGGTCGCACGCTGCGCCGTGCGGTCAACTGAGACCGCGGAGACACCGGGAACGGAATAAAGCGCATCCTCAATGCGAGCGTAGTCCAACCCGGAGCATACGTCTTGGATATCTACGACGGCGGTATCAGTATCGTGCTGCGTGTTCTTTGTCGTTTCGGGTTGTTCGGTTAGCATGAAGCCTCCGCGCTCTCGCGGCGCCAAACGCAAGAGCCGCAAACCTCGCCGTTTCGGCCACTTGACAACGGAAGTTTTTAGTTCTTACATTTTAAGTACTGACCATTAGCTCACCTACCCAAGCGTGCCCTCGGCGCTGCAGCGCGTGGCTGATCCGGCGTTGTAGGCCTCGATTTTGATGGAGCGCGGTTTACCCACAATGAGAAGCACAGGAGCGCTCATCAGTATGGCCCTCGTCGGCGTCCTCGCCGCGGCTTGCGGTCGAGGCTTGGCCGATTCACCTCTGCCACTCAAAACGGTCGCCGACATTCAGCTGCCGGGTAACGCCACGCGATTGGACTATCAATCGCTCGATCCGCGCCGCCACTTGCTCTTCATTGCACACTTGGGCGACGGCGAGGTCATCGTCGTCGATACGAAGGGTCGACGGGTACTGGTTACGATTCCCGATATCAAGGCCGTGCACGGCGTACTCGTGGTCCCCGAGCTGCGCACCGCTTATGCCAGCGCGACAGGCTCCAACGAAATCGTCGCGATCAGCGAGGATTCGTTGCGCATAACCGGCCGAACCGAAGGTGGCGTTTATCCCGATGGCCTCGCGTACGACCCGAACACGAAGCACGTGTTCGTTTCCGACGAGCACGGCAACACCGATACGGTCATCGATACACACTCAAACAAGCGCGTTGCGACGATCGAGCTCTTTCCGCTCAAGGAGGTCGGCGGTCGCCCAGTCTTGCGCGTGATGGAACCGCAGCATTGACGGAACGCCGTCGACGCCGCAAAGAGCGCTAGTGGCTAGTCCGTCGTGAACCAGGCAATTGCGCCATCGCGCGTCCTGAAATAGCCGGTCGAGAATACCGCCGACCCCTCCAAGTCCCAACCACCGAAGCTCGATCGAGTCGTGCTCGGGATCCCGAAGATATCGTGCGATTCGGTCGCTATACGGCTCTACAGGTGCTGATATTCTCCATCTTCCTTCTTGACGATCCATCCACTTATCGCCGGCCGATTGCTCGCTTCGCATATCGTTTGTTAGCGTCCGTCGCAATTTGGGAAGGTATATTGCTTACCACGCGTGTGCCCGATTCCTCGTCCGGACGGCTCATTTCGCGTTTTGGGCGGCTACATTTTCGGAGGTTCGTCCATGATCAAAAGTTGCGCGTATCCCCTAAGCTTTGCCATCGTCCTAATGTCCGTCAGTCCCGGCGCTCAGGCACAGAGCGCCGTCAACGCGACCGGCAACTGGACCGTCACTCCCACCGGTCAGTCGTTCGCGACTGGTACGGTCAAGCTGCAGCAAGAAGGGTCGACCATCGTTGGCAGTTACGGCCAAAGTGGGAGGATTGAAGGCAAGTTCCAGCCGGGCACCCTTCAGATCGATGCCAATTGGACTGACTCTCGGGGAACCGGTTGGATGACGATCATCTTCGCAGACGACGGGAACAGATTTTCCGGTGAATGGGGACGACCTGGGAGTAAACCGAGCGGCCAGTTCGTCGCGATTCGCTCCGTCCACCCCAACGTAACTGGACTCTACAACGTTAGCGTTACCGGCGGGCCTGAATTTACATCGCATCGGATGAGCCTGCATCAGTTGGCGTTAGACGTCGTCGGAAATTTCGGGCCGGGAACCCAGCTAAACGGCACAGTGGCCTCGGACGCCAACACCTTGACGGGAACCTGGAAGGGCCCCAGCGGGAACGGTTGGATCAAACTGCAGTTCGCCGACGACAGCAAGACCTTCCAGGGCACGTGGGGCCTAGCGCCAGACGCAGAGGCCGCCGGACAGATCGTCGGAAGCGTCGTCAACACGTCTCAGCTTTGGGTCAGAGGACTTTGGGAGATCGCGTCCAGCGGTGCAGCGTTTACGGCAAACGTTCTCAAACTCCAGCAGGAGGGTCAGACGGTCACGGGATCCTTCAAGGGCGGACACGTGCAAGGTACACTTCCGCGCGGTTCCCTCTCACTAAGTGGAACATGGAGAGACACGCACGGAACCGGTGTTTTCGTGCTCAAGTTTGCATCGGACGGTATGCATTTCCAAGGCACGTGGACTACGAAGGGCAAGACCAGCGGAAGCATTATAGGAAAGCGCGTGATCGCCGCAACGCCCGCTTTGCGCCAGTAACACTTCCACGTTCGCGCCCTCCGCCAGAAGGAGGGCGCAACCGCGCGCGACCCTGACCGGTCGTCCAGTCGTATGAAAGCCTGGATTGCGGATGGCTACGGCCCACCTTCGCAGCTTCGTCTTGGCGAAATCGAGTTACCGCACGTCGAAGGCGGTTCGGTACTCGTGCGCATGCGGGCCGCCGCCGTCAACCCCTTTGATGTAAAGCTTATTACCGGCGCGGTGAAGGACTTCATGCCCATCAAAGCTCCGTACGTGCCAGGCATGGATGGGTCTGGCACGATCGACAGCGTCGGCGGACGCGTCACGGAATACGCACCAGGTGACGAGGTGCTTGGTTTTTTCACTGCTGGTGGAACGTTTGGCGAATTCGCCGTCATCTCCGCGCACGCAAGCGGTCTCGCGAAAAAGCCTGATCCGCTCGATTTTCTTGATGCGGCAGCAATACCCGAAGCGGGCCTGACCGCAATGACGATTCTCCGTGCGCTCGAGCTGCGCGACGGCCAACGTTTGCTAATCATTGGTGCGACCGGAGGGATCGGACTGTTTCTCACACAGCTTGGGCGACTTCGCGGCGCTCACATCATTGCCACCGCGCGACCTGAAGATGGCGATTATGCGCGCTCGCTGGGTGCCGACGAAGTCGTTGATTACACCGCCGGCGCCGTAGTAACCCAAGTGCGCGAGCGCCACCCCGACGGAATCGATGCCATCGCCGATGTGGTCAACAGCGGTGAAGCGCTCCTCGCTACCGCGAGTGCGCTTAAGAAAGGAGGAACGCTGGTTTCCTCACTGTACGGGCCGGAGCAGAGCGCCTACCCGAAAAGCGTGCGAGTGAACTACATTCAGAGCAGGCCGCAGCCGGGTGACCTCAGCGAACTCGCACACCTCGTTTCAACGGGAAAGTTGCGGATCGAAATCGGCAAAACCTATTCGTTCCTTGAGGCGCCTGAGGCGCTGTCGGACCTTCTCGATCCGACGAAACACACGCGCGGCAAGCTGGTTGTCAGAATTTCCTGAAGATAGACGTACGGACAACCATCCGAGCTCAGCGCTTTCGATAAAGCAGCACGGGATCGCTGACGCCGACCAGTCCCGCACTCTAAATCCGTTTGATTGTCACGCACCAGGCCGGTGCGCCGTCGTTGTGGTATCTGGTCTCAACCCGGTCCGCATCGATGGTCGCGGTGCGGGCCAGTAGTGGAATAGTCCGCAATCCAGCGCCGTCTCAAACCTGCGCCCCAAACGCTCCAACTGGAACGCGTGACGCGTCCCAGGGCAGTCCCGTCAGCCGTTCGTGGCTGGTTGGGTGTCGACCACTGAACGGATCGTCAGCGAAGGTTCCTGATCGATCCGACAACTTCGTCCCCTTCATGTAAGGCTGAACTTTCGGCAGACCGACGCCGACTCCAGTCAGACCGAGCGACGGAGCGTCTAACTCGCGCGCTTCAGCTCAGCGTATGGCGACAAGAGATCGGCGTTTTCCTCGACGAAAGTGCGCAAGTCGCACATCGCGCTCGGGTTTGCGACCGCGGAATTATCGCAGAGATCGAGGAAGCGCTCCAGGCTCTCGAGCGCATTTGACCACCGCGCATCTTCGGGGAGGCCCGCAGCGTGCTGGAATGCCGCGGCTAAGTCCCGCTTCGCGCGTCCTGCGGCGTGCGCCGCGAGCAGACGCGGTCCCGGCCAATTGAGCAGCAGCTGCGAAATGCCGTCACAGAGCCGAAGGCAGGCGATTTCGTGTTCCATTTTTTCTTGTAACTCCTATGTACTTTTGCGCGCCAACAGTAGCGCGCTCGGGATGACTAACAGTGCGAGGATGCCGGTGACGAAAAAGGCATCGGTGTAGGCGAGTGCGGTGGCTTGCGATGTTACGGCAGCCGCGAGTTGTGCCGGGCTGGCGTGTTGCAAGAACTGCGCGACCGGTAGCCGCGAAATAGTCTCTTCCGCAGCGAGCATCGTTTGGTGAAACTGCTCGCGCCGATCGACGAACGCGACGATTCCGGCCGACGAGATCGAGCCGCCTAACTGGAAGGCAAGCACGATAAACGACGCCGCTTTGGGCGCCGCATCTGGCGTCACGGCGCGCATAGTTGCGACCAGCAGCGGCGAGTAGACGAATGCCGATCCGGTTCCGATCACCAAGAGTGGCAAGATAAACGTGCCGAGGTCGCTCTGCGTCGTCACGATTCGGCCGAGCCAGAGCAGGCCGACTCCCGCCACTGCCAAACCGCCGCCAATCAGCCAACGCAGGTCGAAGCGCGGCATGCTCGTGAGACGGGCCACCGGCATGGTTAACAGCAGCACCGGCAGTGCGCGAATGCCGATCAGCAAACCTGCGAGCGTGCTCGTGAAGCCCAAGTCTTCCACCGTAAACTGCGGCAGGAGCAACAGGGCCGGGAAGACGATTCCCGCCAACGCGCCGGCGATTGCCAGCGCCGCCGACACTGCCGGCGCGCGCAGGATGCGCAGATCCACGATCGGCTGCTCGACGTGCAGTTCCCACCAGACGAACGCGGCAGTTGCAGCCAGTGCGATAAACGTGCTGAGTTGGATCGATTGATCGGAAAACCAGTCGTCGTGCTGCCCTTGATCAAGCACGTACTGCATAGAGCTGACGGCGACAATGAGCAGCCCGATGCCGGTGACGTCGAAAGGCGCTTTGCGCTGCGCAGCATTCTCGCGCATGTAGCGCCACAACAGAATGAAGGCAACGGCGCCGGGGACGAGGTTAACATCGAAGACCCACGGCCACGAATAATTATCGACCAGGATTCCGCCCAACGTCGGGCCGACTGAAGGGCCGAGAATAGTACCGAGCGCGAATATCGACTGACTCAAGCCCAGCTGCTCCGGCGGAAACGTATCGCGCAGCACGACTTGCGCAACAGCCAGCAATCCGCCACCGAATGCGCCTTGTATCACGCGAAACAGAATCAGCGCGGTTAGCGTGGTCGCCATCCCGCAAAGCATCGACGCGAGCGTGAAGCCGGCGATCGATGCCAGGAAGTAATTCTTGCGGCCGAAGCGCAGCTGCAGCCACGGCGTCAGCGGAATTACGACGACGTTGGCAATCACGTAACCCGTCAGCACCCACGTCGCCTCGTCGACGCTGGCGCCGAGATTGCCCTGAACCGTCGGCAGCGCGACGTTGACGATCGTGAGATCGATCGTTTGTAGGAGCGCCGCCATCATCACGCCGGCCACGACTATCCAGCGGCGCGCGCCGTACTCGACAAGCGACGGCGTTTGCGCAGGCGGTGGAACTGCCGCTGGTTGCGGCCGAGGGCGGGCGGGAGTAAGGCCGGTACGGGCGACCCGCTCGGCAACCGACATTCGTGACTCCGTTTTTTGTGGGAAGGGCTTGCACTAAAATATCGCTTGTGCAATGCTATGACCAGAACCTAAGTTATCCTAGTACTAGGAGCGCCACCCTTCGACGCCGCCTCAGGGTGACAAGGGCGGGAGAGCATAATAAATGATGAACGCAAGCACGGAGCGGCGGCACGAGTTGAGCGGTTTTCTGCGGACGCGGCGCGCCAAGATCGTGCCCTCCGACGTCGGCCTCGCCGACGGTGCGCGCCGTCGAACGCCAGGGCTGCGCCGCGAGGAGGTCGCGCTGCTCGCCAATATCGGCACGACCTGGTACACGCGGCTCGAGCAGGGGCTCCCGATCAACGTCTCGGCCGACGTGCTGGCCTCGATCTCGCGGGCGCTCCGACTCACCACCGAGGAGCGCCGCCATCTCTATCTGCTCGCCGGTCTTCCCTTAACGGTCGTGCCGCAAGACGAGGAGCGGGTGAGCCGCCTTGTGCTGCGCGTGCTCGACGTGCTCGAGCCATCGCCCGCCTATGTGCGTGGCCGCCGCTGGGACGTGCTCGCCTACAATCGCACCGCCGACGCGCTCGTCGATTTCTCGCGTGCGACAGGGCTTGAGCGCAATCTCGTCTGGCGAATCTTCCGGGACGAGAAAATGCAATGCCGCTACGGCGATTTGCAATGCATCATGCGCCGTTGCGTCGCCAACTTCCGCACCGTCGCAGCGAAGTATCCCAACGATCCGTCGTTCATTGAGCTCATCGAAGAGCTTCGCGCTACGTCGCCCGAGTTCAAACAACTCTGGGCCGAACACGACGTGCTCGGATCGACCGAAGGGTTAAAGCGTTTCTTGCATCCGCAGCTTGGTGAGTTTATTTTGGATTACACCGGCTTCGAGATTCCCGGCGACGGCGATATGCGCCTCGTCGTTATGACGGCGGAACCTGGTTCCGAAAGCGAACGAAAACTGCAGTTACTTTCGCGGTCCGATTCCGCTCAGCTTGACACCGCAAGCCGAACGCTAGCAGTCCAGCGCTGATCCGGCGGTGGGGCGGCGATCCGGGTTCGTATTCGAGCACGTCCGTTATGGAACGGCGACGAAACCGTGCTGAACGCCGCTTCCGTCGATGTAATAGCCGCAGATATCGTCGTGGTTGTTGATTCCCGTGACCCAGGTACCGGACGCGTTTGGCGCGTCAATCGCCTGCCACTGCTGTTTTGCTCCACCCCGAGTCGGGCCCGTCAGCAGAAAGCCGTGCACCTTCTTTTGTGAGTCGATGTAGTCGCCGACGACTTGATCCTGCCAGTTCAGGCCAAGTGCGTACGTGGTTTCCGAGCCGGGGTATGAAAATGGATAGTAAGTACCGGCCTGCAGATAGAACCCCTCGGCGCCATCGGAGGTCGCTTCCCACCCTGAGATGTTGCCCTTTCCGTTGATGCCGGTCGCTTCGGCGTTGCTTGCTCCCGGAGGCTTCAGGTCGGTGAATGTTTCCGTCGGGACGACGAGCTCGAAGGGGACGTTGATGCCCGAGCCGTTCGTATAAAAACCGACGGCGTACTCGGAGTCGCTTACCCCCAAGATCTCGGTTACCGCGTCGCTCCCTGTGCCTTCATTCGTGTCTTCAAGCACCGTCCAGAGGCCGTTTATTCTGACGAAGCCCCAGGTGCCGGCGCTGAGGCCGCTAGGGTCGATGACATAACCGACGTCGATCTTGTTGCTCGACAAACCCGTTGCGACCGTGCCCTGAGAGCCCTGGTCATTTAAGTCTATGAACTTGCTGTAGGGCGGCTGCGACGTATAGCTCGCATAAATATTGCTGCCTTGGCCGGTCCCGTACGTTCCGACGATTTTGCTTAGCTGATTGATCCCGTTTACTTCGTTGAAGTTCGAGTTCGGATCGTCGACGGTTTTAAAGACGAACGGAATCGGCGAGGGCGTTGGTGAGCTCGCGTTCAACGGTTTGATACGCTGCGATCCTTGCGACACGGCAGCAGGCGATGAAAAAGATGATACCGGTCCGTTACATGCCGACAAAACAAGGCCGAAGAAACCGACTGCCATAGCGGCCGATGCGGGCATCGGTGCCTTCGAGAGAAAGCTCACTAAATGAGAAAAGGGTCGCACAATACTTCTCCTTCTGACCCGCAATCTCTATCATGGCATTGGCATCGGCGGCTTTCAAGGGGCTCACGCATCGACCGATCCTTCATCTCAAGGTTGCGTGCACCACGCGCAGGTGAAATAGCGATCGACCAGGCGCTCGGGTGGTAAACGCCGGGGAAGCTTGCTAACTCGCACTCGACTACCACGAAAACTCTGTACTTTGGTGGCGAAAAAAGCCGACCGGAAGTTTGAGCGCTCAAGGAGTGGCTAGTTCCGGTCCGCCGATCTTCGACGCCTCGGGGTCGAGCGCGATGCATTTTGCCCGAAGGCCTGTCGCGCATTGCAGAACTGGCTCGCGATTCGCGAAACCTTGGCGGGGGCGGTGGTGAAGAGAGACTAGTAGCAGTGGTTATTTCGTATTACTGAGACATCGAAGTTACGCTCAACGAACTGCGTCGGAGACAAGCTAGACACATCTAGATCAATCTCGCTTTGGAGACTCCCATGCAGCTCCAGCCTAATAGTGTACTTTCCCTTCGGGATCTCAGCCGATAAGATGTAGTACCCATCCGCTTCGTGGTTCAGCCTCGTGGCGGTATCGTCGTACTGAAGCTTCGGATATTCGGAAGCGTGAGCTATCGACAGTCGCGGCTTCTCTGCAAGCCCTTTCGCGCATTGGATCACTTCAAGCTTTACCAATCCGGCACTTGCCCCGCCAGCCGACGCTTGCGTATTGAATAACACTATCCCGATCAACACGAGGTAAGCTAATGGCCGCATTTATTTCCTGCAAGCAGTCGCTTTTTGAAATTTTCTTTTAGCAATCCGCGTAAAGCCGTTGGCTGTGGGCTTACGGGATCTCAAACACGGCCTCGTGATCGCGGAGTGCAGAACGGGACTAACGACACGGCAAGTCACTAGCGATCAGCGGCCACCGATCGGCGACTGTCGCCACCGAACCGTGGGCCGATGCTGCACAATGGGCGTGCGTATTGATCCCATGCCAGCCAGGCGAGCGTCAACAAATCCCGGGATCCGTCCTGCTTGTGCGTATCCTGCACGTTTGCGTTCCCCGACAGCTTTGGGCGTCAACCTTAGCCTAGGTGGAACGAACGCCGACGCTAACGGATGGCGATGCCGGTGGGCCCGTTTAAGCCGGTGTTCGAACCGCCGATCGTTCGGATCGGAGAAACGTTGCCATTTGCGGTTGCGCCGTAAACGGTCACGGTAGAGTTGCTTTCATTTGCAACGTACATGGTCGTCCCTCGCACGGCTATGCCGAAGGGTTCGTTCAAGCCGGTGTTCGAGCCGCTGATGGTCCGGATCGGCGCGACGTTGCCGTTCGCCCCCGCGGCGTAGACAGTCACGCTTTGGCCGTTATAGTTCGTGACATACAAATCATTGCTGGAATCCAAGGCGATGCAAAAGGGGTAGGCCAGACCCGTGTTCGAGCCGGTGATTGTCTGCATCGGCGCGACGTTGCCGTTAGCCCCCGCGGCGTAGACGGTCAGGCTTCCGGTGAATTGGGAGCCGCCATTAGTGTTCACGATGTAGGCCTTGTGGTTGGCATCCACCGCGATGCCGTAGGGGCCGTGAAGTCCGGTATTCGAGCCGGCGATCGTGTGGAGTGGAGCGACGTTGCCCTTCGCCGTCTGTTGATAGATCGTCGCGCTGAGAGCGTAGAAGTTTGCGACGTAGAGACAAGGCTTCCTGAGACACGCAAACGCCGCCGCAGAAACCGTCGTACGGTGGACCGATGCGGGCTGCGGGGCCGGGGGGTTAGGAGAGCCTCCGCCGCAAGCGGACAGGCCAAATGCCACCGAAACAAGAGCTGCGGTTGCAATCCTACGATCGAGAGGAGCAATCATTTCACAGCCTCCTTATGAGGAAGATTTGTTTCGCGGAAGCCGGGACGCAAATGTACTCGCCTGCCTTAGCAGCCGCGAACGTTAGGCTTCTGGCATCAGCGTAGCACAAGCGCCCGTGAAATGGCAGGCATCGTTGAAACTCAGACCCAGCGAGGTTCAGACGATCGGCAGACCCGGCGTCGTAAACTCGACGTGCGCCGGAAACGGCACCTTTCTCGACTGCTGTTTATTCAGATTAATGCTGCCGTACTTCAGTTGTGCGCTGACGTCTCCATCGCCCGAGCCAACACTCGTGATGTAACCGTTACATACCGCTAACGCTGCGCCCCGGATGTTCGCTGCGAGTTCTAGCGTGAAGCGCAAAGGCACACTTTTAAACGAACCGATCGTGATTGTCAGAATCGGATAAACGCTTTGCACAAACGTGTGTTGGCCTAGATACACAACGGACCTTTCGCCGCTGGGGTGCTTAGAGCGATCCGTGTATTCATGTAGCTCCTTCGCCACGCACCACCCCTGCGCTACTACGTCAAACACGTCGAGATCCAGCACGCTCTTCAGCGCCCCCGTCGCTTCTGATCCGATCACACCCCACGCTAGCCGAGTCGCACCCATGCCGGGCTCTTTGCCTAAGGCCTCTTTCACGGTTGACTCCATTTGCGCGTTGTCGGGTAACAGATCGCGCAGTCGCATTTCGGCCTTCTCAGTCATCACATACCTCTCTCTTAACTATTGGAACATCCGCCTCAAACCGCGCCTCTCCCATCTCTAATTGCGCCTGAAGGTGCGCAGTTGGTCCCGCTTTCTGTACGTGATCGGGAAAGTTTGTTTCGCTTTTCGAATCTAGTGAAGCTCGGATGCGCAGGAGGCTGCGAGTGATCTTGACCAAACGCATTCGCAATCCAATCGCCGTTGCTGCGAGGACCGCCGCGAGCAAGCCCGCAACAAATAATACGAAAGCCCAGGTGCCGTTGCGCTTACCAAGGGTTATTGTAACCGCGGAATTGACCGTCGCAACGGTTCCCGCGTTCTCGCCCGTTGCCAACCAATACCCAACGGGCATACCCCGCTTAAGCGTCGTTCCCGCGACGGGATCCGTGCGCGTGACCTGTCCTCGTCCTCGAGCACTTGGCTCTTCGCCTCGACGCACCGCGTGCAAGTGACTTCGTTCGATGGTAGCGGCCGCATTCGCCTCGATGAGTCCGACGACTGCGGGAACCGCGGCACTAACGGGTGCTACCGTCGGTGGCCTCGGTGGCGTGGTCGGCTTCGACACCGATCGTGCGACCGGGGTCGCTCGTGGTGTCCTAGTTGCAGTCGCGGTTACGGGCACAATCGTGCGACCTGTCGCGGTTGCTACCGCGTGCGGTCCATTGGAAACCGGCATCGTCGATCGCGCTGCGGGGACGGGCGTGTTCTCGGCACCGGAGACGAGCGGGGCTTGTTCGGACGGAGACGCCGAGTACACGGGAGCCGATACGCCGTATCGACGCTTCGTAACGACGGGTGCGGACGGAGACGCCGAGTTCATAGGAGCCGCTACGCCGTACCGGCGCTTCGGAACGACGGGTGCGGACGGAGACGCCGAATTCATAGGAGCCGCTACGCCGTACCGGCGCTTCGTAACGACGGGTGCGGACGGAGACGCCGAATTCATAGGAGCCGCTACGCCGTACCGGCGCTTCGGAACGACGGGTTCGGACGGAGACGCCGAGTTCACGGGACCGGACGCGTTATACGAGGACTTTGAAACGTTGGTTATGGTTACTTGCAACTCGCCGGTATTGCCGCTGTACATGCTCGAGACGACATTCATTCCGAGGAACAAGCGCCCTGACGACGGTGCCTCGCCACGATAAGCCCTTCCAACAAGAAAAATGACGTCGCCGATCCGGCCGATCAGCGCACCAATTGGGGCATTTTGTAGCGTCGCGTTGCGGCGGTTGCGCGGTCGGGACGAAACCTGTTGTGATGTGGCGCCACCAAACGACCACTGACCGCCGCACCTGACAGTAAATACGTCTCCCTCTCTGAGATCAACGCCTGTATCTACCCACGGCACCGTTGCAGGCACGGAGATGACCGTTTGTCCTTGTGCCAACACCGGCATCACCAGCGCCAAAAAACACCATGCCGCTAAAAAAGTTGCAGCTCTGCTACGCAGCGGCCGCGATCTCCGCTGATGAACGATCCACGTTACAGGATCGACCATGCGCACCTTTTCCTTTAGAGGATGAACTTCTTCGAAGCTTTCCCAGTTTTTTACTCTGGCGCTTCGGAAAATCGTGGCGAAGGTACGTTCGCTCGTGAGGCTAAGACACGCAGGGGGTCGCAGGAAGCGCTAGTGATAAACTTCCTTCCGACCTCAAGTTGCACCAGTCCGTGACAGGCAACGACCGTGCGACAGCGATCTGCTTATGGGAAGCTCCCTCGGTCGAAAGAGTCAGAGACCTCGTTGAGCCCCTCTTAGCCCGGTTTAGCGAGAATGAATATATTCCCATCGATCCCTCAAATTCATCGGGCCTTCCAGCTACCACCGCGACCGTTTGAGCCGATCGTCCAACCATGAAAGGGTGCCGGCATCGCCTTACTTTTCCCCCGGCAACCGGTCATGAACCGCCAAAAAAAGCGCGCCGAGTTTGTTCGGCGCGCTTTGGGGTTTAGTCGTGACGCTTATGGAACCGCGACAAAACCGTGTTGGATCCCGCTTCCGTCGATGTAATAGCCGCAGATATCGTCGCTGTCGTTGACGCCGGTAACCACGGTGCCGTTCTCCTCATTCGGTTCGTCGATCGTTTGCCAGACCTGTTGGCTTCCGCTTTTCGTGGGTCCGGTCAAGATGAATCCGTGCTTGACACCGCCGCCTGACGTCTGATAATAACCGACGATTTGGTCTTGCGAGTTGAGGCCCAACGCTTCAGTTAACGTTGCCCCAGGATACGCAACCGGGTAGTACCTACCGGCCCGCAGGAAGAATCCCACGACGCCGCCAGCGGTGGAGCCCCACCCTGAAACGTCATTTACTACATTGATACCCGTCGCTTCGGCGCCGGTCGCCCCCGGAGGTTTGAGCGCGTAGAATTTTTCAAGTGGAAGGTTTGCCTCGACGGGGATGTTGACGCCGGAGGAGTTCGTGTAGAAGCCGGCCCCGAACTCTGAGGCGTTGGTGCTCAAGATCTCGGTAACGGCGTTGTTACCGGTGCCCTCTTTTCGGTCCTTGAGCAGCGTAAAGAGGTTGTTGATGTCGATGAACCCCCAGATGCGGGTGAGCTGCTGCGGGTTGATCACATAGCCGACCACCAAGGTCAGGCCCGCGACGCTCACCACACTCGTCGCAACGGTACCCTGGGCGCGCGAAAAATTTACCGGCTGAAAACTGGAATACGGTGGTACTGAGGTGTAGCCTCCGAAGGGGTTGCTCGGCGCGCCTGAGCCGACGGTTCCAACGATCTCGCTTAACGCATCGATTCCCGTCACCTCGTTGACGCTCGAAGTCGGATCGTCAACGGTCTGAAATGTGAACGGAATCGGGGAGGCGGCAGTACCGATGAGCGGGGTCAGTCCTCGGGATTGTGGCACTACGCCCGGCGATGAAGTGGAGGCCGGTCCGTTGCACGCCGATAAGGTGAGGCCGCACGAGAGGAGCGCCACCCCGAGTAAGCCGAGCCGTGGGGCATCAAGAAACTTGGTCATTCTTGTATCCATGGCTACGGGACCGCGACGAAGCCGTGCTGGACCCCGCTTGCGTCGACGTAATAGCCACAGATATCCTCGTGGTTGCTGATTCCCGTGACCCACGTACCGGCGGCCGCATTTGGCTCATCGATCACCTGCCATTGCTGTTTTGCTCCACCTCTGGTAGGGCCCGTCAGCAGAAAGCCGTGAGTCTTACCATGTGAGTCAATATAGTCACCGACGATTTGATCCTGCCAGTTCAGGCTAAGTGCGTACGTGGCTTGCGAGCCGGGGTACAAAAACGGATAGTACGTACCGGCCTGCAGGTAGAACCCCTCGGTGCCTTTGTTGGTGCTTTCCCATCCTGAGATGTTGCCTTTTCCGTTGATCCCGGTCGCTTCGGCGTTGACTGAACCCGGAGGTTTCAGCTCGGTGAAGGTTACGGTCGGGATGTTGAGTTCGAACGGAACGTCAATGCCGGAAGGGTTCACGTAGAACCCCACGGCCAACCCCGAATCGTTTATGCCCAAGATCTCGGTGACCGCATCGTTCCCGGTGCCTTCATTCGAGTCTGAAAGCAGCGTGAACAGGCTGTTTATTCTCACGAAAGCATAGATGCCGGCGGGCAGGCCGCTGGGATCGATCACGTAGCCGGCGATGTCCTTGTTGCTCGACAAACTCGTCGCGACCGTGCCCTGAGAGCCCTGGTCATTTACGCCGTGAAATACCGTGTAAGGCGGCAACGAGTTATAGCTGTTATAAATATTGCTGCCCTGACCGCTCCCGTAGGTTCCGACGATTTTGCTTAGCTGATTGATCCCGTTTACTTCGTTGAAGTTCGAGTTCGGATCATCGACGGTTTGGAAGACGAATGGAATCGGCGAGGGGGTTGGTGAGCTCGCGTTCAAGGGCTTGACGCTCTGCGATCGTTGCGGCACGGCGGCCGCCGATGAAAAAGATGATGCCGGTCCGTTACACGCCGACAACGCGAGGCTGAAAAGTCCGACTGCAATGGCGGCAGCTGCTGGGATTGATGACTTCGAAAAAGAAGCCATCATATAAGAGAAAGGCCGCACAGTAAATCTCCTTCTGACTGGCGACCTTCATCATGGCACCGGCTCCGGCGGCTTTCAAGGCATTTCGGCGGGTAAATACCAACTCTAACTCAACGTCGTCACTTTGTTAACGCGTTAACGCCCGCGCAAACGCAGGCCTTCCGGGGCTCTGCCGGAATATTCCAGTGCAGTGCGCCGCTGGAGCTTGGTTGCACTTGCGACGCTCGCTCTTTGCGTCGCGTGCAGCAACAAAACGAACGTCGGGGACGCGGGCTTCGTCCCGTAATCGGTTGGCTTTGCCGCGGCTCCCGAAAGTTCGAAGATTTTCGATTACCAGGCCGGGCGCCAGGCCTAAGATTCGGCACTTTCTCGACTTCCGTCTGCAAGACTGACCGCGTGGAACCACTCGATTTGCGCCCACGGCCGCCCCGCAGCTGCTACGCGGAACTTGACGGCCTCATGCTAATGCCGCGAACGATCGATAAACTGCGCTCCCAGTTGCCGGGAGGGAATCCCGGAGACTATTTCATCAATGGCCGCATCAAGGGCATCTCTGGATATTTGCTCGAGCGCCTCGGCATCGACGAAGCGGAGCTACTCAAGGCCGTGCGGGTTGCGGCAAACGACGGCGACGTTGCGCGATGGCTGCGAACCCACACCGATGCCTCGCAGTATCCGAGCGTCAACGCGACGCTTCGGCGCATCAAGCCGAAGCATTCCGAGAACGAGCGCGTTTTTCGCGAGATCTATGCCGCGACGTTGGCAAACCGATCCGATCTCGAATTCATCATCGATATCATTGATGCTGACGACGATCGCATCTTCGGCACGGGTTAGAACGACGAAAGCGAACAAGAGCGGCGCAGCTCTGTTGAAGGCCGTCGGTGGGAAAGTTCTTCTCCCGATCTTAGTTGCGGTCGCTTACGTCATCGCGGCGAAGCTCGGGTTCACGTTGGCGTTCACGACGAAGCAAGTGACCGCTGTTTGGCCGCCGACCGGCATCGCGCTCGCCGCGCTCTTGCTGTGGGGATATCGCGTCTGGCCGGGTATTTGGATCGGAGCGTTCGCAAGTAACGCGCTAAGCTCGGAACCGCTTTGGACCGCGGCAGCGATTGCGACGGGAAATACGCTCGCGCCGGTGTTCGGTTACTTTCTCCTGCAACGCTTCGGCTTCGACAATGCCCTCGAGCGCGTCCGCGACGTTCTTCTTCTTGCGCTGTTCGGGGCGGCGATTGCGATGACGGTATCGGCAACGAACGGCGTCATCGCTCTCGTGCTTGCCCAAATCATCCCCTGGAGTGCATTCCCGTCGGTTTGGTGGGTGTGGTGGGCGGGCGATGCCATGGGAGTGCTGTTCGTGGCTGCCCCGTTGCTTGCGTGGATAACCAGCCTCCAACGAAAGGAACGCGCAGAGGGCGGCACGTTCGAACTAAGCGCGCTTGCAGCAGGCTTGTTGGGGGCGAGCTTCGTCTCATTTCTGAGCAACGTCCCGCTGCGCTTTTCGGTCTATCCGTTTATCATCTGGACGGCGCTGCGGTTCCGACAGCGTGAAACGACCACAGTAATCGCGGTGGTCTCCGTTCTCGCGATTTGGGCAACGGCGCATGGTATGGGGCCCTGGAGCTCTGGCTCGCTCGACGCACGGCTCGTTCAGCTTGACAGTTGGATGTCGGTTCTCGCGATAACGGGCCTGGTGCTCGGTGCAATCACCGCCGAGAGGCGCGCGGCTCGCTTCGACCTTCAGGCGCTGTTGGAGGAGACGAAGCGGTCGGCCGAAACGCTGCAGGCCGCTTTCCTTCCCGAACATCTGCCGCAGCGTTTGGGCCTGACGTGCGATGCGCTTTACATCGCGGCGGAGCGCGAAGCGCTCATCGGTGGCGATTGGTACGACGCTTTCGACCTGCCCGACGGCCGGATTGCCTTTTCGATCGGCGATGTGGCGGGTCACGGGCTCGATGCGGCGGTCACCGCCGCGCGCCTTCGACGGAGTATTTTCGCCGCAGCGATCAATTCCGAAGATCCCGCCGACATCTTGACCAAGGCCGAGCAAATGCTGCGCTCGCAGCAGGATACGGCGGTTACAGCTTTGGTCGCCATCATCAGCGCGGATCTCTCCACGCTGCGCTATGCAAGCGCCGGGCATCCGCCGCCGATCGTTGCCGGTCCGAGCGTTCCCGCGCGGTCGCTGGCATACGGCGGTGTGCCTTTCGGAATTGGAATACCGATTGCGCCAGAAACGCGCACCGTATCCTTAGGAACCGACGCGGCTATTCTTTTCTACACCGATGGGCTCACGGAGTTCAAGCGCGACATCGAACGCGCGGAACGAGCGGTATTACAAGCCGTAACGCGCTTAGCTGACGAGCCGTACTTGGAATGCCCCGCGGTCTATATCCAGAAAAGCGTCATGGGTTCCGATAGGCCTGCCGACGATACGGTGCTCCTAGTGGTGCAAGTCAGCGCGACGCTTAAGAAATCCTGGAGCTACGATTCAAGAAATCCGCGTGATGCACATTCTTTGCGTCGTGAGATTGCGCGCTTCATACGCTTCTTCGCGCCCACCGAAGAGGAGATCTTTGGCGCCGAGCTCATTATCGGCGAGGCGCTCGCAAACACGGTCGAGCACGCGCCGGGCTTAGTTAGCGTCGATATTGATTGGACCGATCGGCATCCCGTCGTTACCATTTCCGACGCGGGCCCCGGACTAGCGAGCCTCGTGGCGACGCTACCCACCGATTCGTTGGATGAAAACGGACGCGGTCTTTTCCTGATTGCGTCTATGTCGCGAGATGTGACAATTGAAAATCAGCCCGGAATGGGAACTAAAATGCGAATCGTTCTGCCGAACGAGCGCTAGGCGGGCGCCCCGCCTGCGACGCTGCAAAAGTGACTTTGCTACAACGCCAGAGCCGCCTGGCCGAGGCTCAAACCGCCATCGTTGGGCGGAACATTTCGGTTGAACCAAAGCCGCTGGCCGAGCTGCACCGCCAGCATCTCCATGAGCAGCGCGTTTTGGAAAACGCCGCCCGAGACGACCGCCGGCAAAGCCGCATCGCGATTTGCGATTGACGTGATCAGGTCCACGATCGCAGCATGAAAAGCGAGCGCGATCTCAGACGTCGGCCGGCCTGCGATCCGATCCGCAACAATGAGTTGGAGCATTGGGCGAAAGTCGGCCTCGTTGGCCTCGAATGGGAAAGGATAAGCTCGGACGTCACCGCTGGAGCGAGCCAAATGCTCGAGCCACATGGCCGCCTGTCCCTCAAAGGTTTGCTCGCGGGTAAAACCCACGAGTGCAGCCACCGTGTCGAAGAGTCTGCCGATCGACGTGGTCTCAAAAACGCGCACGCCATGAATGATGAGTTCGCGTGCCTGCCGATAGCGCTCGGGAAACAGAAAGGGCTCTCGGTCGAACGGGATGTCGTCGACGATCCCGTACAAGAATCCGGCGGCTGCCTGAACGGGAAACCGCGCCGCGGCGTCGCCCCCCGGTAGAGATGCTCGGCGTAAATGCGCCACGCGCCTTAGACCATCGGTGAGGGAGCCGCGGAAAACCTCGCCCCCCCAGATGCTTGCGTCGTCTCCATACCCCGTGCCGTCGAATGCAAAGCCTATCACTTGCGTGTCCCGCGCGGCGCGCTCGGCTAGCACGCTTGCGACGTGCGCTCGATGGTGCTGCACCGCCACGCGCTTACCGGGCAACGATTCGGCAAGTTCCGTGCTTCGATAGCCAGGATGCATGTCGTGGGCGATGGTGAGGTCCTCGAGCCGCACTTGGTACATCGCGCACAAATCAAGAACGGTCGCCGAGCAAGCTTCTCGAGCGGCGAGGTGGTCTAGATCTCCGATGTGCTGACTCGCGAAAGCCTGACCCTCCACGACGAGCGTGAGGGCATTCTTCAAGTCGCCGCCCAGAGCGAGGATCGGTTTTGTTTTGGGAAACGTCGCAACGGCCTGGGGCGCTAGGCCGCGCCCCCGCCTCAGGATTATCCGATCGTTCGGGGCCGCGCGTACGACCGAGTCATCAATGCGCCGCGCGATGGGTCGCTCACCGATCAAGAACGCATCCGCGATCCCCGAGAGCGTCGATAGGGCCTCATCGTCGAAGTACGCAATCGGCTCGCTCGACCGATTCGCGCTCGTCATCACGAGTACGTCCGGCGCGCCGGCGGCAAACAAGAGGTGGTGCAACGGCGTGTACGGCAGCATCACGCCAAGATCACGGTTGTCCGGCGCGACGCCTGCGAAATCGCGTTTCGCCCGAGCCAATAGAATCGGCCGCTCGATCGATACCAGTAGCCGTTCAGCTTCGGCATCGAGCTCTACCAGCGTGTGAGCTCGCGCTAGATTCCGGGCCATCACGGCGAACGGGCGCTCTTTACGGTATTTCCGTTCCCGCATCGCAGCGACGGCATCGGCGTTTGTCGCATCGCAGGCCAGATGATATCCGCCGATCCCTTTGATGGCCGCGATCGCGCCGTTCGCAAGCAAGGCTGCGGTGCGCGCGATCGCGCCCGGCCCTTCGATCTTAACGTCGCCTTCGTGCAAGCGCACCGTCGGTCCGCACGCGGGGCACGCCACCGGCTGCGCGTGAAAGCGCCGATTCGTCGGATCCTCATACTCGCAACGGCATTCGGCGCAAAGCGGCCAGTCGCGCATTACCGTGCGCGGGCGATCGTACGGAAGACCGTAAACGATGCTGTAGCGCGGACCACAGTTCGTGCAGTTGATATATGGATAGCCGAACCGGCGATCGGCCGGATCGAAGAGTTCGCGCAGGCAATCATCGCAGACCGCGAGATCGGGCGAGATGCGCACCGTGGGTGCCTTAGTGGCCAGGCTATTGCGAATTTCGAATGCATCGAATCCGGTGGCGACGATGGGGGTGACGTCAAAGGATGCCACGTGCGCGGCGGGTGGCGGATCGCCCCGAACCGCATCGATGAAACGCGCTAGGGCTTCGTCGCTGGCCTCGGCCACGACGTTCACGCCGTCTTCGCCGTTGCAAACCCAGCCGGCGATCCCATTTTGTTGCGCGATACGGTAAACGAACGGTCTAAATCCGACCCCCTGCACGACGCCCGCGATTCGAATACGAACCGCACACAGCTTCGACGTCTTATCGGCTACCGACATAGCAACCGCGGCCGGCAACGCCGATTTGGATAACGCGCCCATCTTCAACGAGCACCGGAACCATTGCGCTCGGCCCAGCCAATTCCATCAACCGCGCGCGCGCAGCGCCATCCGCTTCAACGTCCTGCTCCCGATACTCGCGTCCGTCCCAATCCAACTGTTCGCGCAGCTGCGCGCAGTAGGGACAGGACTTCGTCACAAAGAGTTCAAGCGGCATCGTCCGCCCAACCTATCGCGCGACGCATCGTGTGATAGATCGTTCCTTGTGCCTCCTGAATGCGCGGGATATAGTCGGACCGTACGACGATCGCCTGATCGGCCAGCCCACGACGTAGGATCTCTCCTCCGTCGTATCCCAGCAGCGCGATCGTCTTGTTTCCGCGCTTGCGCGCTTCCTCGAGCGTAGCGATAACGTTCAGCGATCCGCCGCTGGTCGAGAGCGCCACGACGACGTCGTGTGGGCGTACGTGGGCGATCAGTTGACGAAGGAAGATGTACTCGCGGCCGACGTCGTTGGCAATGGCGCTAATCGTCGCCGGTTCGGCGGCAAGTGAAAGCGCACGAATCGGCGCGAGCCCGCTAGCCGGCATGACGCAGTCCAACGCCCAATCCGTGGCGTCGGTCGCCGAACCACCGTTTCCAAACAGCAACAGCCGTCCGCCCGCGGAGAGTTCTTGCGCCATCGTCGTGACTGCGGCGGCGATAGCATCGCACTCCTCCATCGCAACGCGCTCCCGCAGTGCCTCAGCGTCGGCCGCTTTTTCGCGGACCGAGGCTGCAACGCTGGCCTGGACGCTAACGATCGGCTGCGGTCCACCGCCAAGAAACGGATAGAGGAATGCCGAGGCGCCGACGTCGTCGTTACGTTGACGATGCTCGAGAAAAACGTGCACGCTTTCGTACAGAATATGTCCGGTGATTTCGACGATCTCCTGATGCACGTGTTCGTCGGCCGTTGCGGGCTCAGTAGCGAAATCGGCCTCGCCCCCGGGAAGCGCAATCGTGAACGCACCCAGAGCTCGCGCTTCCGCAAGAGCGTGCGACACGGCTGTATCTCCATCAGGGGGTCCAAAGCCGACCACAACGTCATGCGCCGTGAGAATCACCGGAAGCGAGAATTCGAAAGAAAGACTCAAATCGGACGCAGGCAGCGCGGGCTTTCCGACGAGAACGGGATGCACGAACTCGACTGCGACGTGCTGCGCGTCCGTCGCGTAAGCCCCGCGGCCAAACGCGTAAATTCGCCCGCCGGAGCTCAAGCGCTCCGCAACCGCACGTGCCGCTTCGGCGATCGCTTCGGCGTTCGCATCGAAAAAACGGCGCGCGATCGGGGCGCGTCCGCGAATGGAGGAAGCGATGCGCTGCGCGAGATCGGTGCCGTTTGCGGTAGACTTCAGCAAATTCGTGGCAGCGGGTCACCGACGAGCATATCGATTACCCGCGTCCCTCCGTAGCCATTGACGCCGATTACGCAACGTTTTGGCTCGGCTCTGACCTCTCCGACGCACACCGCACGTTCGCCCCCGGGGACGGCCCGCAACGCTGCAAGCGCGGCATCGGCGTGCTCGGACGCAATGACAGCGAGGAACTGTCCTTCATTGGCGATGTGAAGCGGATCGAGTCCAAGCAATTCGCATGCGCCGCGGACTGCGTCGTCCATGGGAACTTGCTCCTCGAAAATCGCAATGCCCCACGACCCCTCGCGGGCCAACTCGTTCAGGGCCGTAGCGACGCCACCACGCGTTGGATCGCGCATCCACCGCAGGCCCGCAGTACAGCGCTCTAAGAGCGCTGCGACGAACGGCCAAACCGGACGCGTGTCCGAAACGAGATCGGCCTGCAGATCGAGCTCTCCCCGCGCTAAGAGAATCGTGATGCCGTGCGCGCCGATTGGTCCCGACAATAGGACCTTGTCGCCGGGGCGAATGGTCGCGGCATCGAGCGTCACACGCCGATCTAGTTCGCCGACTCCGAACGTCGTGATGTACATCCCATCGGCTTGACCGTGCTCGACGACCTTCGTGTCACCGCCGACAACGAAGACGCCGGCCTTGCGCGCGGCGATCGCCATCGCCTCGACCTCGCTTTCCAGCGTTCCCGCTGGCAGGCCCGCCTCGAGAATAAACGTAGCCATCAGCGCAATCGGCTTGGCTGCGGATACCGCCAGGTCGTTGAGCGTTCCGTTAACGGCCAGCTCGCCGATCGATCCACCTGGAAAGCGGAGCGGTCTGACTACGAACCCGTCGGCGGTCGTCGCAATGCTCGTTCCGGCAACGTCGATTGTGGCCGCATCATTGAACGCTTGTAAGACTGGGTTCGAAAAGTACGGTGCGATGAGGCCTTCGAGCAATCGGCGCGAAGCGACGCCTCCGGCACCATGTGCCATCTCGATTTGCGTGTCGGCGAAACGCGGCGTCTTGCGCCTCGGCTGTACGATGGCCACGTCCTACGCCTCGACGGCGGCTCGCATCGCGTAACGATAGTACGCGGCGCAGGCACCTTCGCTCGATACCATGAGCGCGCCGACCGGATGCTCCGGGTTACACTCGGTTCCAAAGAGCTTGCACTGCGGAGGCTTGAGGACGCCCTTGAGCACTTCGCCGCATTGCGCGCCGCGAGGATCGGTAACACGCACGCCGGGAATATCGAAGATCCGCTCGGCGTCGAATGCGGAAAAATCCGCTCGGATAGCCAGAGCCGACTGTGAGATAAAACCTAAACCTCGCCACTCGAAATAGGGTCGCAACTCAAACACCTGTGCCATCGCCGCGAGCGCCGGCATGTTGCCCTCCCAGGGCACGATCCGTTTGTATTGATTTTCGACCCTGGCTTCGATCGCGTGTAGCTGATGGACGATCATGAGAATCGACTCTAAGATGTCGAGCGGCTCGAAACCCGAAACCACTACCGGCTTACCATAGTCACGCGCGATGAATTCGTAGGGCCGGCAACCGGTGATCGACGATACGTGCCCGGGCCCGACGAACCCATCGATCCGCATATCCGGCGAATCGAGGATCGCGCGCATTGCCGGAACGATCGTGACGTGATTACAGAACACGGAGAAGTTTTCGATGCCCAGCGCGCGCGCTCGCAGGATCGTTAGCGCGGTGGAAGGCGCCGTTGTCTCGAAGCCGATCGAGAAAAAGCAGACGTGCTTCTGCGGGTTCTGCTGGGCGAGCCGCAATGCGTCGAGCGGTGAATAGACCATGCGAATGTCCGCGCCGCGCGCCTTCAGCTCCAGAGGCGTACCTTTTGTTCCGGGCACGCGCATCATGTCTCCGAAGCAGGTTAAGATCGTATCATCACGATCGGCAATCGTAAGGCCGTCGTCCACGCGCCCAGTTGGAAGCACGCAGACCGGACAACCGGGACCGTGGATAAGCTCGATGTTTTCGGGTAACACGTCACGCAACCCATGACGATAGATCGAGTGCGTATGGCCCCCACAGACTTCCATCACGCGATAGCGCCGCCCGGGTTGGACCGTTCGCGCTATCTCACGTGCGACACCCGAGATGACCTGGGGATCGCGAAACTCATCAACGTACTTCATCTTGCTCACCTTTGGGCTCCGCGAACGAGTACCCGCGGACCTCTTCAATCGCGAGCTGGTCTTCACCCATCGCACGTAGCATGCGCAACTGATCCTGCGCTCGTTCTTCGTCGATCTTGCTTAGGGCGAAACCAACGTGGATCAAAATCCAATCGCCCGGAGAAACTTCGCCTTTTTCAAGCAATCCAATGTTGACGTTGCGCTGCACGCTTCCTACGTTGACGCGTGCGAGTAACGGCTGCTCTGTCACGATGTCGATGATCTGACCGGGAATGGCGAGGCACACGATTCAGGCCGATCTCGCCGCGACGAGGTGCAGGCGCACCCTCACCAGCGGCGCCACGCTGAGAACCAGCAATTTCAACGGTTTCAGCCCAAAGTCGCGTACGTCGACGCTGAGCTGCCCGTCGAGAGTGACGTGATTGCCACTCCGATCGAGCGTAAATTCGCTTTCGTAGCGGCGCGAGAGTCCGGCGAGTGTGATCTGGCCCGCTCCGGTGTAGCGCCCCCGAATGGAACTGGGGCTAAACTCACCAAGATCGCCTGCGATTCGAGGGAAGCGCTTGCTGTCGATCAGCTTCCACATCTCCCGGTCTTGCAAGTCGTTACCCGTGCGCAAGCTCTCGACCTTGAACTCGACGTGCATCCTCGGCACCGGCTCGCCAGACAGCGTGCCGTCCGGGTTCCACGCGGCATAAATATAGCCGCTCAGCTCGGTCGTTTTTCCATAGGCGGACTGCGTCGCCGAAGTCGCAAAAAACGTCAGTGACGAGCGGGCGCCTACAACTTCGAAACGCTCCTCGAGCACGCCCTCCAGCATGCTTTTATCTTCGCCGGGCGTGATGAGGTAACTCTCGGCCGTGATCACGCAGATCTCGCCGCTGCGAGGTGCAGATGGAGCTTGACGATTGGGTCGACGCTCACCAGTAGCAGCTTCGGCGGTTTCAGGCCGAACTCGCGGATGTCGAACTGTAGGTCCCCCTCGATCGTAACGCGGTCGCCGGAGTGCGCGAGCGTAAGTTCGCCGTCGTACGTCCGGGAGCGCCCGGCAAGCGTCACGTAGCCCGTAGCGGCGTAGTGGCCCGGCGTCGGTGTCGGGCGCAACTCGCGAAGATCGGCCGCCACGCGGGGAAACCGCTTGCTATCGATCATCTTCCACATCTCGCGATCCTGTAGGCCATTACCGGACCGGAGCTGCTCGACCGAAAACTCGACGTGCATGCGTGGCGGTGGTTGAGCGGAAAGCGTGCCGTCTTGGTTCCAATCCGCTTCGACGTAGCCCCCGAGATTCGTGGCCTTCCCGTTCACCCGGTGCAGCGTTGAGCGGCCCTCGAACGAGACCCACGATTCCGACGGGGCTACGGCAAAACGCGTCCCGGGCTCCGCGCCTATCGGCACGTTACATGCCTCTCATTTCAGCGTAGCGCACCAGATCGCTCGTCAAATCTGCGACGAGACTCGGAGCGCCGCGCTTAATGGTCGCATCGCCGAACACACCAAGGACCACCGAGAGAAGTTCCTTCATAAGCGGCGGCTCGCCCGACATCTCGCGCAGCTTTTCATATCGTGCGATATCCTTAGACATGCTGGCGAACAAGCGTTCCGCGGCAAAGCCTGCCGCAAACGCGAGCGCACCGACGATCAAGCCCCTGTCCATACCGTGTTCCTTTCGTCTTTTACATTGGCAAAAGTGTCCTCAACGAGCTTGCGCACCAGGTCCACCGCGGGCTGCACTGCGCATCGCACGGGTTCCGTCAGCTCGAGAGTTTCCTGGGCGCCGGATGGCTCGCATCCAACAATCGTGATCGGCGGCGGCTCTCGGCCGATCATCCGAACGAGTCCGAACACACTCGCGAGGTCCATGCGATGTGCGTCGGGCACGATATCCGCATCGCTTATCTTCGGCTCCAAAACGTATAGCGTGCCTGGCAGACCCCCTCGCGGCACGGCATCAATGATGAACGCTCGATCGTAACCCGCGAGCAGCTCGTACGCCAGATGCAAGCTGCGAATGCCGTAGTCTTCGATCGTTACGCCTTCGATAGGATCGGTTGCGAGAATGCGCGCGACTTCCGGCCCAAAGCCATCGTCGCCGAAAAACACGTTGCCGATGCCCGCTACCAGCAATCTCAACTTATTCGTGTCCCGCTGGTACGCCGACCGGCTCAACTTCGTCAGGATAAAAGAAGAACGAGCGTCCGTACCAGTCGTGCAGGTCGCTGGCGGGATCGTCGTCGACCGTCACCGCGACGTACATCTGATTCTCCACGTCTTGATGGATCGCTCGCACGGTCGCGACCTTGCCATCGAGGAAGAAATCCCACACGTCGGCCCGGCGCTTGGGATGCAATCGGACCAGCGTACCCTTTGCGACTTTTACGCCGTTGATGAAAACGCAGTCCATCGCCGGAACGTCGAGCGCCGCAAACGGATCGGGAATTCGCGGAGAATCGCCTTCAGACTGAAGCAGCGTGCCGTGCAATCGCCCAAGCTCCTGCGGGCCAAACCGTTCGGCGCGCTCGACGATTGCGCGAGCGCGGGGATCGGTCGCCCGAGCCTCGTTGCGTTCGTCATCGGATAAACTGAGAACGCTCAGCATCATCAACTCATCCACCTCAGTCGCATCGAAGGTATCGCCTTCGCTCTGCGGAGCCACGGCCGGAAAATCGTAGAGAATGATCGGGGAGGATAGCACGAGTGAGGAATGCTGTGGGTCGGCGCGTTCGTCGCCGATCAGAACCGGCCAGGTATGGCGGTTGACGAGAGCTGCGTTTGCAACCTTGCTATCCTCGGGAGGATCGAGCGCCGATAGAAACCGACCGCTTTGCACGCAGAGCAACGTGTGCGTTGAAACGAAAGCGGTGCGCAGAGCGGAACTGCGCGCACCCGGAACGACCGTCGAATGATTCTCAATGCGAACCCGGAGTTTACACAGCGAAGGTCGCTCGGGCGTTGCTTCGCACTCAACCGTTATCACCCCGTGCAACGACCATCGCCGGCGTAAAATGCGGCCGCGGAGCGCGTCGGCCTCGTCACGTATAGGGTCGGCGTTCTCTTCGGAAGCGAAGGCAATCGGAACGGCGGTCAACCCGGCGGCCGATGCGTTTAAACTGACCGATACCTCGCGTTCGACGCCCTCGTCAAATGTGACGTATTTGCGCGAGCCTACGGCTAGCGATTCAACCGGTTCGAACGACGATCCGGACCACTCTTCGACCTGACGCGCCTCGACTTGCAAAAAGCGCACGAGCACGTCCACTTCCGTGTCGCGCTCGCGCTCGAGCAACACCTCGGTCTGTGCCTCGGCAGCTTCCCCGGTGCCTGCGATCTCGTACGCCTCCGGAACGATTACACCGAATTGCCAACGGATGCGATTCTTGCGAGCCGAGGCAGTATACGGATAAAGGATGTAGCCTTCGTAGAGCACGGCATTGGCAACGTTAAGAGCGGGCGCGAAACGATTCACCGCTTCACCTCGGCAATCTCGCACAAGCGCTCGAGCGCGGCATCCCACGTCGGCAGACCGGTTGCGATTTTGAAACGGCGCAGCTCGTTGAACAAATCGACGTTCACTCGAATCCAGGCGGAACGAGGGAAAACGGCGTCGACGGCTTCACGCCACACCGTGACCGGCAGTCCGTAACGCGCTTCGCAACTCCAAGGAACTAGCTCCGGCCTCACACCCTCTGGACCATCGACGAATACGATTCCGCTGAAAAGTAGATTCAGTGGAACGCTTCCGTCCTTGAGCGCCGCGAGGTATTTATGCGCCGCGACCTCAAAATCGTAACTACAGGGTATGGACAGTTCGACTTCCGTTTCGTTCTCGAAGAACGGAACGATTTGAGCGACGTGGGTCCAGAGCATCGGCTTGAGCGTCTCTCCATAGCGCGCCGGCTCGCCGAAAAGCTCCTTGAGCAACTCGCTCTCTTCGGCGACGTAGCGACGGCGCTGCACCTCGAGTCGAATTTGAACGCGCAAGGCGATTGCATCGACCTTCGCTCGGCTGCCTTCGGTGATGCGCAGCCGTAGAACAAGCATCGGTGAGGCGGCGTAGCGTTCGGCGCGGGCGCCGATCACGGAGAAGTTCAGATCGATCACGAGACTCGCGCCGTCACTCTTCCTTCGCTGCGCAGCTTCACGTTGTTGAAGTACTCGGCGATCTTCTTGTGAGAGTCTTCGCCGCCGTCGAATCCTTTCCACGTGGTGCGGATCAGGCCGACCAGCTCATAGGCGGAATCAATCGGCACGATGAAAGCGCGCGATACGTCGCGATTGCGTTGCATCAGAATCGCCTCGACGTCTGGCTGGATTGACCCTAGATCCGGGTACCGTGCAACGATCTCTTCCCACGTGCCGAGGGGCAGCAGCGATTCGGTTGCGCCGACCGGACTAGGGTAGAAAGCCACCATCTTCTTTTCGATTGAATTGTAGAAAAAAAAGACGAGACTGATCGGAACTTGGAGCGCATCCCACGTCGCGTCAGTGAGCGTAAAGCCCGCGATTTCACGATAACGCGTAGGGATGGCGCGATACTTCCCTTGAGCCGCGCCTTCGGGCTCAAAGACGATATAGCACGGACGACAGGAACACAAAATCCTGCGGGCGGCAAGCTCGACGAGGTGGCTGTGCTCGAGCCCCAGCGGCGTGGAGCAGTAGTCACAGCGCAACCCCTCGGGAGCACGATTTTTCATCATCTCCGCAAGCGCCCCGAAGTTATCTCTGCCGTTAGAGTTCATCGCGCTCAGACCGGACTGAGGATTCGGAGCGACGTCGCGACGTCTCCCGCCGTTTCTTGTGCTCGAACCTCGCGAATCTCGGGAACCCGTTCGAGGATGGCGCGTTCTACCGCAAGCTTGAGCGTCGTCGCCGAAGCCGGGCAGCCATCGCAGCTGCCCTCTAAGCGGACGTACACAATGTCGCCCTCGATTCGGGAAATTTCCATGTTCCCTTTATGCGATTTAACGTAGGGCAGCACCGACTCCAACGCCTGCCGCACCCGGTCTTCGAGTGCGACCGGATGCAGCCCATGCAGACAAAGTAAACTCTCGACGAGCTCGTCTTCGCAAAGACGGTCGAAGACAGCCTCGGACCGATCGCCCAGTTCCGAATGAACGATGGAGAGCATGCGCTCGATTCCCTCGCCGTATACCGAAATGATGGTGCGAACGAGCTCCTCCGCCTGCTCGCGAGCTTGGCGCGGCGTTTGATCCGCGTCGAAGCCCGCGAGCAGGCTTTCTACCCGGTCGATCATCCCATCGGACCTATCCGAAGGGTGCTATCGGCGAATGGACGGTGTCGATGCTCTTGTCGTCTCCTAGATACATGTGCACGCCGCAAGGCAAGCACGGATCGAAGCTGCGCACTGCACGCATGATGTCGATGCCCTTAAATGCATCCGGGCCGTTCTCTTCCAGAATCGGCGTGTTCTGCACGGCATCTTCGTATGGGCCGGGTGTACCGTACACGTCGCGAGGATTGCCATTCCACGGAGTCGGGGGCCATGGATGATAGTTCGCGATCTTCCCCTCGCGGATGACCATATGATGCGAAAGCACGCCGCGGACCGCCTCGGTGAAGCCGCAACCAATGGCTTCTTCCGGGACCGTGAACGGCTCCCAGGACCGCGTCCTGCCTGCGTGGAGCTCTTCGAACGCCTTATCCAGAAAGTACAGCGCCGCGGCGGCCGCGTAGGCTTGGAAGTACGTTCTTGCGCGATTACGTTCGAGCGTGTTGGACCATTTCGGCACCTTCCACTCGAAGGAGACCGGACCGCTGAGCGCGCTCTTGGGAAGATTTATTTGAACGCTCGTCCCGGTCGCCTTGATGTATCCGCCCATGTCCACTAAGCCTGACAGCGCGGTCGACCACAGACGCGCGATCGGGCCGCCGCCCGTGTCGAGCGCTAGATGATCTTTCCCATCGAACCAACGCGGCGACATTACCCAGCTGTACTGGTTCGCGAAATCGCGCTTCTTTGGCGTCGGCAGCGTGTGCATGTTCCAGGGATGGCGGCGGTCGACCGGATTGCCCAATGGATCCTGCGGAACGAACGTCTCCTCGCTCGCCCAGTCGTCGTAGTACGAGTGTCCGAGCAAGATCCGAATACCGAGGTTGATCGTCACGAGATCGTTCGTAACCAGTTTGCCGTCGACGACGACGCCTGGAGTCACGAACATCTTGCGACCCCAGTGACTCATATTCTTGTATTGAAAGTCGCAGTGGTCAGGATCCTGGAAAGCACCCCAGCATCCCAACAGGATCCGCCGCTCGCCGTTGTGTTCGTAGCCGGGAAGCGCCTCATACCAGAAGTTGAACAGATCGTCGTGCAATGGCACGCAGACTTTCATGTACTCGATGTAGCGCATGAGACGCGAATAATAGTCGGTGAATAGCTGCTGCGTTGCGACAGTTCCGGTACCCCCGGCGTAAAGCGTGGACGGATGGACGTGGCGTCCCTCCATCAAGCAGAACATTTCTCGCGTGTATCGGCTGATCTGCAATGCCTGACGATAAAAGTCGCCCGTAAATGGATTGAGCGACGACATGATGTCGGCGATCGTTTTATAGCCGTGGATCTTGGCGTTGGGGGCTTCCGTCTTTTTTGCCTTCTCCCAAACGTTCGGATTCGTCTCGCGAACCATATTCTCGCAGTAGTCGACGCCGACAAGATTCTCTTGGAAGATGTTGTGATCGAACATGTACTCGGCAGCTTCGCCGAGGTTCATGATCCATTCACCCATTGCCGGAGGGCGAACGCCGAAGGCCATGTTTTGTCCGTATACGGAGCACACGCAATGATTGTCGCCGCAGATACCGCAAATGCGAGACGTGATAAAGTGGGCGTCGCGCGGGTCCTTGCCCTTCATGAAGATGCTGTAGCCCCGGAAAATCGATGAGGTCGAGTGACACTCGGCGACGATCTTCCTTTGGAAGTCGATCTTCGTGTAAATCCCAAGGCTGCCGACGATCCTAGTAATTGGATCCCACGACATTTCGACCAGCCGCGACGGCTGCGTTCCGGTTCCGCTACCTGGTAGATCTTTAACAGCCATGCTAATCCTCTCGTTCGATGATGGGGCTGCAGCGAATGATCAGTGTCTCGTGTATCCGGTGGTCAGCGTTCTGCCTTTATGGCGCCACTTTGGCTCTTTGTCGACAGTGGCGGTCGTAAAGTTGCGCATCGTCTTGACCACGGAACCGGTAACGGTGCTGATCGCCGAGGAAATCTTGCCGCCGGGCGGCTCGTCCATGAAGGGCATGAACTTATCGGGGAAGCCCGGCATCGTACAACCGATGCAGATGCCGCCAACGTTGGGGCATCCCCCCACGCCGCCCATCCAACCACGCTTGGGGACGTTGCACTTGACGACCGGACCCCAGCACCCCAGTTTGACGAGACACGCTGGCGAGTCGTATTCCGTAGCGAACTGACCCTGCTCGTAGTAGCCGGCGCGATCGCAACCCTCATGAACGGTGTTGCCGAACAGCCACGTCGGGCGGCCGGCTTCGTCGAGCGGAATCATCGGCGCGCGTCCGGCCGCTTGCCACAAAAGATACAAAATCGTCTCGGACAAATTGTCCGGCTGCGTGGGACAGCCGGGGACGCACACGATCGGAACGCCCGCGCTCGACTTCCAATCCCAGCCGAGATAGTCGAGAATTCCCATCGCGCCCGTCGGATTGCCTGCCATTGCATGGATTCCGCCGTACGTCGCGCAGGTCCCGGCCGCAAGCACGGCCCACGCCTTTGGCGCGAGGCGATCGATCCATCCGCTGAACGTTATCGGCTGGTCGCTGCCCGGCGCGTTGCCAAAGCCGGTGAAATAGCCCTCTTTCTTGATTTCCTCATTAGCGATCGAGCCCTCGATCACGAGCACGAACGGATTGAGCTCGCCGCGCTCGGCTTTGAAGAAGGCTTCGAGAAACTCCGCACCGCCGAGGCTGTACTCGATGAGCGGCCAATGAAACTTGACGCCGGGTAACCCAGGTAGTGCCCCCAGCGCAATCTCTTCGATGCTAGGCTGCATCGCTGCGGTCAAGGCGACCGAGTCGCCGTCACAGCCAAGTCCTGCCGGAATCCACAGGACGTTTACGATCGTGTCTGCCATTGTAATGCGTCCTCACGTGATGAACGGTCGTCGCGACGATTGCGACACGCTGGGATTACCATTTCAGGCTAGTTGAAGCGATGACCGAATTCAAGAGCCCGCGAAAGCGTTTATGGCTTTCGCGCGAGGCACATTGGTTACCGAACCGTTACCGGATGCAGTGGGCGCACTGCCACGCTTAAAAACCGCGTTCGCCAGGGCCGAATAGGGCGGCTGAGGCGTTACCAGGGCGTTACACGATTGCTTCACGAGTACCGTGACGTGCGAGCTGCCGACGTTGTGATATGCTTACGGAAAACCGCAACCAGGATACATGGAATTGCACGAGATTACGATAGCTCTCAGCCTCTTGGAGGGCGTTCAGTCGACCGCGCTTGAACAGGGTATTGATCGCGTCAGCGCGGTTCATGTTCGACTGGGAGCCCTTAGCGGAGTAGGTCGCGACGCATTGCTATTTTCGTGGGACGTGGCGACTGCGGAAACGATTGCCGAAGGAAGCCAGCTATGTATTGAGGAGATTCCATTGATCGTCTTCTGCGAGCACTGTGAAGGGGAGCGCGCCCCACCACCCGGTTCGGGGCTGCTTTGCCCCGAGTGTGGCACCCCCTCCCCCCGCATCGTGCGCGGGCGTGAAATGCTACTCGTCGCTATGGAGGTTCCGGCGTGAAAATGCGCGTCGTTAAGATCGCATCAAATCTCATGGTAAAGAACGACGCACTCGCGGCCAGACTCCGCGACCGCTTCGCCCAAAACCGTACGCTCGTCGTTAACATACTCTCGAGCCCAGGCTCGGGAAAAACGACTTTGCTCGAGGAGACGCTAGACCGCTTAGCGCCTAAATACAGCGTCGGCGCGCTGGTCGGCGATCAGGCCACCGCAAACGACGCAACGCGTCTGGCGCGCAGCGGAGTCCCGGTGCATCAAATAACAACGGCGGCGGAATGCCGGCTCGATGCCGAAATGATCACTCAGGCGCTAGCAAAATGGGGAGAAAAGCGATTTGACGCACTCTTTATCGAGAATGTTGGCAATCTAATTTGCCCGGCGGAATATGATTTGGGCGAAGACCTGCGCGTCGTGCTGTTCTCCGTCACGGAAGGCGAGGACAAGCCGCTAAAGTATCCCCTCGCCTTCAACACCTCGAACGTCGCGCTCGTCACCAAAATCGATATCGCCGAAGCCGTGGGATACGATCGCTTACTGGCCCAAAGAAATATCCAAGCGGTGAATCCCGACGTGTCGATTCTCGAGCTCTCGGCGCGCACCGGTGCGGGAATGGACGAGTGGATTAAGCTCATCGACGGCCTGATCGGCGCCAAGGCATTCGCCGCAACGCGGTAAGCCCCGCGAAACGGAGCTAGGCGGCGATGGGACGAACGAATCCGCTCTGATCGAGGGGATGCGTAGATGACTCTTCCGCGATCGCGGCTCCTAACGCGCCTGCTCGCGTCAGAAGCTCGCGTCGTAAGACTCTCGGCACCGGCGGGATATGGCAAGTCGTCGCTGGCACGCCTGTTCGCGCGCCAGTTCGAGCATTACGCAATCTGTGACTGCACGAACGTTTCGGATCTCGTAGACTTTGCCGCCCGCGCCTTGTCGGCATTGGCCGGCGAGTCGCAGGGGAGCGGTGACTCGGCTGCATTGACGCGGTTGCGCCTGCACGCGATTGAGGCCGACGAGGCGACTTGGAGCCGCTCGATACTCGGAGCGTGGAAAGGTCGTCAGGAGCGCTCCCTCTTTATCCTCGAACACGGCGAGGCCATCGAAGGCGCTGGCCCGATCATGGCATTACTCGGCGATCTGCTGGCGACGCGACCCGCGGAACGCGTGGTCCTCATCAGCTCGCGAGTAGCGCTGCCTCTTCGAGCATCTCACTACTTGGCTCCAAATCAGATACTGACGCTGTCACGCGAAGAGCTCCGCTTTAACGCTGAGGAAGCCGCCAGTATCTTCGAAGGATGCGATGTTCCGCCGACGATCGTCGATCGGATGGTTCGGCTGGCCGACGGCTGGCCCAGCGTGCTCCTGTTGCTCGCGCTGTTTGTGCAATACGACGCGAACATCGAGACGCTGATCGAGCGATTGGAGCGCGTCGCTCGCGCCGACATGCACGAGCATCTGGTCCATGAAGTGCTTACGGCTTTCACGCCCGACATGATGTCGACGTTATTGGCTATGGCAGCGATACCCAACGCTACGCTCGACGATATCGCGGCAGCCACCGGCATTCGCCACGCTACTCCGATCATTGATAGATTATTGCACCTCCCGGGGTTCATCTCGTCGGAGAGCGGCGCTTATCAAGTCCATCCACTGGTTCTCAAAACGCTGCGATCCAGCCACGGAGCCGACCTCGCGGACGACCTCTTGCGCGCGGCACAGGAATACGAGCGCGCGGGCGAGTTCTTGCGAGCGGCCGAGCTCTACACTGCCTGCGCCAATGCGCACGCGGCGGCCGGAGCACTCGACCGCCTGCCGGCCGCACTCTTCCAACAACCGCCAACCCGATTGATCGACGCTCTAACGAAGATTGAGATGTCTAGTCTGTGCGCATATCCGAACCTGTGGATTGCCGCGCTGCCATGGCGCCGGCAGAACGTCGATTCCGCTCACCTCTACGACGAGGGATCGCAATTGCAGGCGGCCTCCGGCGATTCCATTTCTCTGCAGAAGCGATTGCGCGTCCGACTCGCAATGTTAGCCCAGGAGATTGGACGACTTGCCGAAGCCCGCGCACTGGTCGAAGCCTGCAAAGGTCGCAGCTCGCTCGACGAATCTCCTGAGGAGCGGCGACTTCTCTTGATGACGTCGGCGGTAATCGCCGCGAAACAGGGACGCTTTGCCGAGGCCGACCAGTTCGCTGACGAGGCCGACGCGGTGCAGATCGCGCGAAACGGCAGGTTTGAACCGGAGCGTGGATTGGTCGCGATGGAGAAGGCGCGTCTTTTCGGTGACTGGCTCGGCGCGCTAAAGTTGAGCGAAGAGGCACTCTACGCGGCGCAGCGTAACGGCGTCATTTCGCGCATCGCTACTGCGGCCCGCGCTGTCGCGTGGTCGGCGTGGTACTGCAACGACGATGCGCTTGTAACGGCGGCAAACGAGATGCTCGAGGCTTGCGGCAGTTCGGAAGTATCGGCATTCGCCCGCTCCGTCCAGGCGGCGCTTTCACCCTTCAGCGCTGATGCCCCGACCGCCGACCCGGCGCTTCACGTCGCTCGCTGGCATGCGGCACTGATCACGACGAACGCGGGGCAGGCCGAGGACCTTTTCGACCAAGCAATCCGTGGCATCGATACCACCGAGAACGTGTTTTTGCAGATCATGATGCGCGCAAGCGCGGCGTTGCTCCTACCAACACAGCGGCGTCGCTTGTTGGAAGCGCGCGTGATCGCGCAACGCATCGAGTCGCCGCCGCTCCAGGCGTCACTCGAGCTGCTCATCGACTCGCCTCGCCCTAGTGACTACGGCATCTTCAAATACATGGCCGCGCGGGTCGCTCGTTCGCCTCTCAAGGTGCGTCAAGATATATTGTACGTCGACGTCGTTCGGGGGCGAGTGCGCCGCGGCTCGGAGCTGGTTCACGTTTCGGATCGCGGGTTTGAGTTGCTGGTGGCGCTCGCGCTAATGCCCAACGGAACGAGCAAAGAGGCATTGGCGAGCGCAATCTGGCCCGGTCTCGACGTCGAAGCCGCGCTTAACGCCCTAAAAATGTGTGTATCGCGCACGCGCGTTCAAATCGCAGACCGCGATGCAATCCAAAGCACCAAGCGCGGCTACTCGTTAGGCGAACGAGTTGCGATTGACGTGCATGAATTCGAGCGGCTCTTGCGCAGTATCCGCGGTGTCGAAGCGTTCGGCGACCCGATCCGTCGACAACTTCAAGAGGCGGCGGGATCGCTCGGGGCGCGTGAACGGGAATATGCCGGCAGCTGGGCTTGGTTTGCGCCGTGCGCCACGCATTTGGACGAACTGCAACGCGAACTGACGCTCTTGCTGACTAAGGACGCGTTTAAGCGCGACCAAGTCCCACCCACGTCGGTCACGCACGCCTCACAGCAGGTCGTAACCGCGGGACTTATAGACGACAACTGAAACGCCCCAACTTGCGGCAAAGGCACCGACGATGACGAACCCGAGCAGTCCAAAGTTGTTGCTTAGGTGGTTGACGAGGTCCCAAGCGACTCCCTTGAAACTGAACCGGGCGTGCAGCACGCTTAGCGCCTCGATCGTCCCGACGAACAATGCCACTAGAACCGAAACGAGCGTGACATTCATATTGTACCAGAGTTTTCGGATGGGAGTCACGAACGCCCAACCGTAAGCGCCCAGCATCAAGATTCCATCGGTCGTGTCGATAAGAGACATGCCTACGGTAAAGAGCAACGGAAAGATCAGAATCGTTAGAATTGGCAGCCCCTTGGTGGCCTCGATAGCGGCTATCCCAAGCAGACCTACCTCCGTTGCAGTGTCGAACCCCAAGCCGAAGAGCAGACCGAGGGGGTACATGTGCCAGCTACTCCCGACAAGACGCAGCAGCGGGCGGCAGAAGCGTCCGATGAGGCCACGCTGCAACAGAAAGTCGTCCATCGTCTGTTCGTCGTAACCGCGTCCGCTCCGAACGCTTCTGAATGCTCGGATCACCTGAATAAGGGCGACGAGATTGATCGCCGCAATCAGGTAGAGGAACAGCGCAGAAACGGATGTCCCAAGGACGCCTCCGACGGTCTGTAATGTCGGAAACGCCCGTTGGATGGTTGCGGCGGCCAGGCCTATTGCTGCCGAAAGCACCACGACGATCGTGGAGTGGCCGAGCGAGAAGTAGAATCCGGCCGCGACAGGCCGCTTGTTTTCCTGCATCAGCTTGCGCGTTACGTTGTCGATCGCCGAGATATGATCTGCATCGACGGCGTGGCGCAGGCCAAACGTATACGCGAGAAGCGCAGTAGCGATGAGCGCCGGCCGCGTTTGGAAAGTTGCAAGGGCTAGAACCCATGCGCCAACGTTGACTGCCACGAGCAGCCCGTACATGAGCAGAATTCGAGCGCGGACGTCCGTGGCGTTGTCGTCGAAGACTCGCCTCAATGCTGCAAAGTCAAACGGCCGTGGCGGCATTCGGTTCACCGGTGCGGTGTTGGCCTGCCAGGCTCGCCATAACCTGCATCCCGAATTTTTGTCTACATCAAATACAAATTGGAGTTATCGACATTCGGCTCGATGCCGTCGGCGGCCAGCCAGCGCTCGATGTGGTCGACGTATTCGGCTCCAAACGTATCGAGTAGGCTGCGCCGGTAAATCGCGTAGCAATCCGGTTGCGCGGTTGTGACATAGTGCTCCAGCGCGCGGCGGTGGATCGCCATGTAGCCATCGCGTAAGCGGAGGCCGCCGTGAATCAAGGCGACGAGCAACTCGCTCGGTGATTTTTCTGGGGTCAAAGCCAGCTGCGTCATAAACCATTCGTCCAGTGCACGCGGAAGGCGCGTGCACCGTGTGGGACCCATCGAGCCGGAACCCTTGCGACGAGCCAACTCAGGCGATGCTAATGAGCGTGTCCGTGGTCGTCTTCGTTGGCCGGATGGGAGTGGGGATGATCGTGCGTCGTTCCGTCGGCGTGCGTGTGCTCGTGGGCGTGCTGCTCGTGCGGGTGGTCGTGTTCGTGGTCACTGTGATCGTGACGATGAGTGTGCGCCGTACCGTCGGCGTGCGTATGGGGATGCGAGTGTTCGTTGCTTTGCATAGCGTCGAAATTCAATTTTTGCCCGGCGTCCTCCCGCCGATTATAGGATGCCGGCAGCTTTCAATTTGGACTCATCAGCCCAACGCCGTTACCGTCGGGATCCTCGACCAGGCCAAAGCCTTAACGATCATTGCCAAAACAGCGAGGCGAAGTAGGCGCCCGTGGCGGCGATGACGATGCCGGCTACACCCCATCCAGCGGCGGCTAGCGGTCTGCCGATCGGATGGCGACCCATGATGCTCCTCGACCGTGCCACGAGCAGCATGACGATCAGCGATATCGGCGTACCGACACCACCGATGATCGATGCGACAAACAACACCTTTATCGGAGGCGCGCCGAGAAGGCCCGCCAGCGCTGCGATCACGGTCAGCAGAATCATCGATTCATAAAACCTTCGGCCGCGCCCCCATTTTTGGTCGAGGCTGGCGTGCCACCCGAACGTTTCATTGAGCATGTAGGCACTGGTCGCGATCAACACCGGAACGGCGATCATTGCCGAACCCAGAAGCCCCAAACCAAAAAGCAGTTTCGCATAATGTCCGGCCAGCGGTTCGAGCGCTTTGGCGGCTTGATCGGCGGTTGTGACGGTCTCGTGATGAACGCCCAGCGTCGCGCCGGTCGCCACTACGATCGCCCAAAATGATAACCCGGCGACGATCGTTCCTAGGGTCGCGTCGACCTGCACCAACCCGAGCCGCTTCAGCGGTGGCCGTTCTCTGGCGGTCTCGAAAGTTTGCCAAACGTAAGCGTAGGATGTCAGGGTCGTACCGAGCAACGCTATCGCACCACTTGCGTAATCTTGCGAACGCCCGAAATGCGGTACGAACGTTCCGACGAACACCGCGTGCCAATCCGGATGTGCCAGCACGGCCGAGATTGGATAGCCCAGAAAGGCGAGAGGGAAGATCAGCAGGACGTGTTTGACCTTCTCGTACGAGTCGAAAATGAGCATACCAAGGGACGCGGCGGCGAGAGGAAGGATCCACCAGCGGTAGTCGATTCCGCTAAGAACCTGCAGCGCGGCCCCGCCGCCCTCGAGGTCAGCGACCAGCGTGATAACCGTAACGCTAACAACCGACACGAGCATGACCTGTGCGATAGCCCGACCGTGCAGCTTCAAGGCATCGGCCTCGAGACCGTGCCTGGTTATTGCACCCACGTGCGCCGCGATGACTTGCACCACCGCAAGCATCGGAATCACGAGAATTACAAGCCAGCCGAGACCATAGATCGTCGTCGAACCGATAACCGCAAGTGACGCGACCGTCGTCGGATCGTTATCGCTCGCGCCTGAAACAATCCCCGGCCCGAGGTAGTGCCAGAATCCGCGTTTCATTCCTACCGTGTTCGCCTTCCATTTAGGATCGGTTCACTCTTCCTTCAGAAGCCCGGCCTATGCTAAAAAAAAGAAAGTTTCTTCTTGAGAGGAGCCAACAACATGACGGTGCGCCATCTTGGACTCACCATGGTTCTGGCGGTGACCGCATGCGGCGCCCCGCATGCACTGCCCAGCGTGACCCAGGTCGTACCCGTAACACACCAGCGGTCGTTAGCGCAGGTTCCCCGCAAATGGTACGTAGACGGCGTACACGGTAGTAACAGAAACGACTGCGCGTCACGCCGGTTTGCGTGCAAAACGATCGCGCATGCCATCTCGCTCACGTCGCCGGGCGATTCCATCGTCGTCGCTGCCGCGACCTACCCAGAGAACCTCACCGTCCGCCACAGCTTAAAGATTCTCGGTTCCGGCGCCGCGACTACAATTATCGATGGACGACGCCGCGCCAGCGCGTTCCTAATTACTCATCCCGGATCCGTTGTCACGCTTTCGCGGATGACCATGCGCAACGCGGGTGGACTGGGCGACGGCGGCGCCATCTACAACTGCTCTACCACATTAACGATCGTCGACAGCATCGTTACCGAGAACAGGGTCAGACGCGGGCTCGGCACCTACGGTTACGGTGGCGGCATCTACAACTGCCCGGGGAGTACCCTGACGATTATCAACAGCACGTTTAGCCGAAATAGCGCAGAAGGAGGAGGCGCTATCTGCAACGGCGGTAGCCTGACCATCATCAGCAGCACGTTTAGCGGTAATGTGGCACGTAAGCACAGGGGCGGCGGCATCTTCAATTACGGCGTGCTAACAGTCAACAACAGCACCTTCAGCGGCAATAGCGTTCTAAACGGCGTCGGCGGTGCCATTCATAACGGGGAGCTATTGGGGCAAACGGGCACGCTCGAGATCAACAATAGCACGTTCAGTCGGAATACCGCAGCGGTCGGTAAGGGCGGCGCCATCTTCAACCTCAACGGTGCGACCGGGGCGCTTCAGAACAGCATCGTCTCGAACAACGCGGGCGGAAATTGTCGCGGCATGCTGACCTCAAATGGCTACAACTTGAGCAGCGACGACACGTGCGATTTCGACAGCGCCGGCGATTTGAACCGCACCGACCCCAAGCTCGGACCTTTGCGAGACAACGGCGGGCCGACACAGACCATGGCGCTGCTCACCGAAAGCCCGGCCATCGATGCCGGTAACCCGAGTGGCTGCACAAACCGCCACGGCGATCCTCTAAAGACCGATCAACGCGGTGAGCCTCGCCCTGACAAAGGGGATTCCGCCGGTTGCGATATGGGCGCGTACGAACGCCAAGGAGCTTCGATATAAGGAGATTCGACGGAGCGGCTCGTCGAACGGTGGACTTGGAGGTAGATGCACTCTATGGATAGACGCCGGTTTATCGTTGCCGGGATTTCGGCTGTCGCGGTGGGCGCGACGTTTGCTGCCGACGCGTGTTCGTCTGGTGGCGGCACAAATGGTCAGATCCCGCAACCGCCGTTTACGCCGGTACACGAGCTCTCGACGCAGTACGCAATCACAAATATTAAGGGCTACAGGCTTCGGACGCGCACCTATAACGGTCGTATCGTGGGTCCAAGCCTTGAAACGCGTCCCGGGCAAGCCCTGGCGATTAGGATCGTCAATCGTTTGCCGCCGAATCCACCGGCGAAACCGCCGCTTCGAAGCGTGCCGATACCCGATGTAAGAGATTCGATGGCAGCGATGGACGCGGCCGCTCACTTCCCCATGAAGGCTTCGCAGAAAATCAATCCGATGAATAACCCGCACGGATTCAACACGACCAACTTGCACGTCCACGGCCTTCAAACCATTCCGCACATCTTCGCGCCGCTAGGGACGACGGACCCCAGCGCTATGATGCTCGAAATCGCCCCAGGAAAGAGTTTTCTGTATAATTTCCCGATTCCAGCCGACCATCCAAGTGGATTGCACTGGTACCATCCGCACAAACACGGATCTACCGACGTGCAAGTCAGCGGTGGTATGGCGGGTTTGATCGTCGTTCGCGGACCAATCGACGACGTGCCCGAGATCGCCGCGGCGCGCGAGATCTTTCTCGTCGTGCAGTCCATCAATGTAAATCCGAGCAAGGGTCATCCGGATCTTTACGAGCGTGAGTACGTCGCATACAAGAAGCCCGAAGATGGTGGGTATGCCTTCGGTACGCTTTTTACGATGCTGACCGTTAACGGTGATGGCATCTATTGGGTTCGCAACGCGACCCGAGACACGCCGGCAGAATTCACACCGCTTGGCGTTCCGCATTTTGAAGTAAGTCCCGGCGAAGTCGTGCGGCTGCGCCTCCTCAACGGGACCACTCGCGCTCCACTCCTGATGGCGCTGCCAGGGTTCGATGCCTGGCAGATCGGACTTGACGGCATTAACACGCTAGAACCGCTCTACGTCGATATGAGCGGGAAAGGCATCACCGAGGTAACGCCTGAAAATTTATTTACCGCGCCGATTCAACTGGCCGCTCAAGCCAACCGAATCGAATTACTGCTACGGGCACCGAGGAAGGAAGGTACTTTCACGCTCTCGTCACTGGCAACTCGCGACATCTTCCCCGCAGCGGGTGGAAAGTTCGATATTGCCCGGTTCGTTGTCACCGGCAGCCCCGTGAAGATGAGCATCCCCTCGGCGTTACCCAAGCCCACGCGTGAATACCCGGTCATCGAGGAGAAGGACATCGTTGCGCGCCGCAGGTTCCGCTTTAGTCAGGGTCCGCGAACCGATCTACTGACGGGCTTCGGTTTCACGGTCAACGGCGTACTCTATCAAGAGATGGAATGCCCCACCCAGCCAAGAGTTGGGACTTGCGAAGAGTGGCGCATCATAAACGATACCGACGACGTCCATCCGTTTCATCTCCACGAGAACTCTTTTCAGCTCTTCGCGGTCAACGATAAGCCCAGACGACCAATCGAGATTTGGGATACTTTTGCGATTCCACCAAAGCGGAACGGCGTCAACGGTAGCCTAACCATCCGAATTCGATTCGTGCAATGGACTGGAAAAACGGTTTTCCATTGCCATGTCCTTCCCCACGAAGATACCGGGATGATGCAGAATATTCTGATGACCTAGCTTCACGAGATCGTTCGACCGCGCCCGGGAGGAGGCTCGCGCCCCCGAGAAGTCTTTTATAGTGACCGGTGTACGTGGGTGGGTAGGTGGCGCAGTCGTTTTCGCAGCGGCGTTCTTGATATGGAACGTGCTGTCGGGGGCACTCTCGGCGATGCTGCTGCTCTTTACCGCGGTGCTACTTTCAGCCGGCCTGCGGCCGATTGTCGATCGCTTGAATAAGCGGATGCCGTTCGGCGCCGCGGTCGGTGTCGCGTTCGGCGTGATGATCATCGCACTCGCTGCGGTCGGGTTCGTCCTGGTGCAACCCTTGGGCGCCGAACTGGTCAAGTTGATTCAGGCCGTTCCGAGCTACGCGAGCTCGCTTCAGAACCAACTCGTCGTAGCGCAGCGCTACCTCAAGAACGACCAAGTGGCTCGCCAGTTCGCGTCGGTATTTGCAAATTCAGCCGGAATCGCCATCAATACGATCGGTCCGCACATTCTGGGTGGCCCAAGGCTCGTTGCCGGAGCAATCGGCGACTCGCTGTTGATCGTCTTGCTCGCAATTGGTTGGATGCTCTCGTCCGACGAACTCGAGCGGTTCGCGCTCAGCCTGATCCCGCCAGGCGTGCGTAACGATTGGCGCGACGCCTTCGCCGACATCGGCGCCCGGCTAAGCGCCTACGTGCAGGGCGTCGTTCTCAACGGCGCGGTCGTCGGAGTGGCGATGGGCGCGTCGCTCGCGCTGCTCGGCGTCCCTTATGCCCTGCTCCTGGGGTTCATCGCCGCCATCTTCCAGGCCATCCCGATGGTCGGCGCCGTAATTTCCGGTCCGATCGTTCTTGTCGTAGTGTTGGCGACGAGCGGCTGGGTGAAGATGCTGATAGCACTAGCCATCTTCGTAGTCGTCCAGGTGATCGACCAAAACGCGCTCTCGCCGATCATCTTCGGCCAGCGCGTTCAGATAAGCTTCTTGTTGATCATTCTCGCTACGGTCGTCGGCGGCACGCTACTCGGCATCGGCGGTGCCTTTCTCGCGGTGCCGGCAGCAGCCGTGCTCCAAGTGCTCGTCGTGCGCATCGTGGCGCCTGCAATCCGTCGCGCGAACTCGAGCCGGCCGACAGTTGAGTGAATTCCGAGGGCCTCACTCTCCGGGTGGATGAAAGTGGACCTCTCTCCTGACGGCCTGATCGACCTCTTCGGGAGGTATCAACACCGTCGATCTGGTTCGTATCGTTCCCGAGGCGGCAACCACTAGCCCGATGGCCGACGCCGCCACTTGATCCGGCAGGTCGATAATGAGAATCGCATCTTCGTCCCCGAAAGTGAAATAAAAGGCCTCCAGCTTTCCGTTGAGCGATGCGAGCAGCTCTTCGACGGCCTTGCGCCGTGACGTTCCGCCGCTCTTCAAAAGGCCCTTTGCGCCCTCGGCAGTGTAGGTAGCATGAACCAAATACTTTGGCATCGGCAGCCCTCCTTACGCCCAGGTCCCTTTCAACGTGTTGGCAGTGCTCTCCCGGAGCTGCTTAGATTTACAATCTAGACAGCGATTGATTTTCGCGAGATGATTGGCTCAAGCCGAACCTATGAAAACTTGATCCCGATTTAGCACGATCCTCATCCATCCGATCGGATCCGGCAGGCGTTATCGTTAGCATGAAATTCGTAACACTTATTCTGGCAAGCGGTATTCTGGTGAGTGCCACTGCGAGTGCATCGGCCCCTTCGAGGGTGGTTTCACGACTGGACGGTGCGCATGACTGGATCAATGGCCGGGCGACTGCGTCCGATCTCATCGGCAAGGTCGTCATCGTGGATGTCTTCACCGTCGATTGTTCGAACTGCCAAAACGTCGTGCCCACGTTGCGTTGGCTCTATTCAAACGATCGCGCACGTGGCCTTAGGGTGATTGGAATCCACGCTCCCGAGACTCCGGCGGAGCGATCGAAGGCATATGTCGAGCAAAGTCTCGCCCGGCAGGGCGTGGTCTGGCCCGTTGCCATCGACAACGATTTCGCGCTGTGGCGCGATTACGGCGTTCAGGCTTGGCCCACCGAGTTATTCTTCGACCGGCGCGGGCTACTGCGCAAGGTCATAGTCGGGGACTCGCAAGATAAAGCCGTCCGCGCCACAGTCGAATCGTTGCTCGGCTCTTGATCGCGCACCGTCGCTCAGCCAGGTAGAGCCGCCGCTACGTCGACGTTTTCGCCGTATAGGCGACGCAATAGCCGTTGGGCGAAATCGATCCATCGACGACTTGGCAAGTGCCGTTTGACTTTTCGTCCGCGCCCGGAATGAAGAACTTGCATCCCGCGCAGCGCATGCTGCCGTTCGGCGTCGTTTGGTAATGCATCGAGGCTTGTGGCGCCTTCGACGCGTCGGCCGACGCTGCAACGGTAAGCGCTCCTGCGAGCGCGGGTAACATCACGACGCCTTCGAGAAACGTCCGTCGCGTTAGGGGAGTCGCGTCATAAGCCATCTCGTTGACCTCCATCGGGATGATTCTCACCGAACCCTACGGTTAACCTATGAAGAAAGGGTGAAGAGGAGGGCCGTGCGATGAGCTCGTACGCCGCTCCGATTCCCACGATGATCGCCATTACGAGCAGCGTGACCCAGCCGTAGTTGAAAATCGCCCGGCCGCTGCTGAGCGGGCTCGGCCAGACGATGTTGAGCAGCATCAGCAGCAAGTAGAGCGCGCCTCCGATGGTGACCCACACGCCCCACCTCCCCAACGTAATCGTTCCCCCCGGCTTCCATCCGCGACACCGCGCGATCAATGCGCCCAAGACGGTCAGAAAGAAGGCCAAGTAGATGCCCGAGGTTGCGAAGGAGACCAGCGCATAGAGCGCGTTGACGTTGGCCGGATAATCAAACCACAAAACGTGCACTGGTCTGCTCGGATTTATCAGCACCAGCAGCAAGAAGAGAAACGGTACGACCGTTCCGATAAGGATCGCGTTGGCCGGCGTGCGATGGCGCGGAGAGACGCGCCTGATCCAATGGCTGCACGGCAGCCCGCCATCGCGCGCCAGCGCAAACGCAACCCGCGCACCCGCGCCCTGAACCGCGGTGCCGCAACTGAAGAACGCAACGATCACAATCATCAGGAAGAAATCCTGGACGAGCGGCGGAAGCGTGGCAAATAGGGTGTTGATGCCTCCGCTGACGACGGCGCCAATACCCGCGGCCGGCGTGGCAAGCAGCAGCCCGAGCACTAAAACGAATGACGCGATGCCGCCATACAACAATGCGTTGCGCATTGCCTTGGGCACCTGACGTTGTGCTTCGACCGTTTCTTCGGAAATGTCGCCGGCGGATTCGAAGCCATAGAAAATGTAGACGTTGGCGAGTACGGCCACGAGAGCGGCGCCCGTCCACCAGTTGCCGCCAAAATTCAAGCCGAGCGGATTAGTCTTCGCGTACTCGACGTGCTGCGTCGAAAGAATAAATCCCAGGCGTTGATGAAAACCCCAAACCGCAAAAGCGACGAAGACGCCGAACGTGCCGATCGTTTCGACGTACACCCCGTAGCGCGCCACACGTCCCATGATCTTCGCGCCGATCGAATTCAAGATCGCCGACAGAACGATGATGCCACCGGCGATAACAAAGATCGTCGCGTGATCGTCGGGACGCAGATGCGTCCCGAACCAAATATTCGAAAGCGACGTGACGTAGCCGACGGCGCCCGAATCCACCGATGCGACCGTCGCTAACAGCGCAAATCCGTAAATCCAACCGATGAACCAACCATACCTCGCTCCGACGCAGTATTTGCCGTATTGGTAAAGCGCGCCTGAAAGCGGATATTCGCTGGCGAGTTCGCCGAAAACCAGCGCGACGAGCAGCATCAGCCCGACCACAATCGGGATCGTCCAAATATAGCGTGGTCCGCCGCTTCCCAGGCCCAAGGTGTAGAGCGAATAGATGCCCACCATTGGGCTCAAATAACTGAAGGCGACCGCGAAATTGTCGAAGAGCGAAAGGACTCTCGCAAGCTCTTGCGGGTAGCCGAGCGCGCCGAGGCGGTCGTCGGTTAGTGTTTTGCCCACGTTTCCATGTTGGCAGGACGGCCGTTTAACGCCTCGCCCACCGTGGGAACGCGGCACGCCACCGTCTAAGGCTGGCCAACATCTTGAAGTCCCGCGCGGTGCTCGTCATCGGTATGCATAGGAGCGGCACGAGCGCCGTCGCTCGCGGGCTTCAAGCGCTATCCGTTTACCTGGGGAACGACTTCCTTGATGCCCAACCGGAAAACCCGACCGGTTATTGGGAAGACAAAGGGGTCGTAACGATCAACGAGCGCGCCCTAAAGCAGTTGGGGCTCGCGTGGGACGATGTCACCCCTGTAGCGCCAACGGCATTTCGGCGATTTCGAATGCGCCTGCTGCAAAATCACGCCGTGCGATACGTCCGGCGCACCTTCGCATCGCAGCCGCTTTGGGGTTTCAAAGACCCGCGCACCATTCGGCTCTTGCCATTCTGGCGTGGCGTACTGCGCAAGTGCCACGCGGACGATGCCTACGTCGTCGTCGTTCGAAACCCGTTGAGCGTAGCCGCGTCGCTCTTCCGGCGGCAAGCGATGGATGTTGTCACGTCGCATCGGCTCTGGCTGGTGCACATGATTCCGTTTCTGCGCGAGCTCCGTGACAGGCCGACGGTCGTCGTCGACTACGATCTCCTGATGGCCGATCCGCGTGCGCAGCTGGCAAGAATCGCCACGAGACTGAACGTACCTTCCAACGAAACTACGGCCCCCGAAATGGACCGCTTCGCGGCCGACTTCTTGGATGAAAGACTCCGACACAGCCTTTTCTCGCCGCGTGACTTCGATCTTACGACGCCCGAAGCGCGGTTGACTCACGAAGCTTACGCCTTGCTCTACGAGCTCGCCATGGACGGGGTAAACTTCGGAGACGATACCTTTTGGAGCGGTTGGGAAAAAATTGAGCGCGACCTACAGACGCTGATCGAGCGCCACTGAATCAGTGTGGCATCTCGTCATCCCCGAGTCCGAAATAGTGTCCGAGCTCGTGAATGATCGTGTCGCGTACTTCCTGCACGGCCTCATCCCGTGTCTGGGTGACTCGACCGATCGGGCCACGAAAGACCGCGATCTCGTCGGGCAGCAATGGCATCTCGTGCGTGCGTTCGGTGAGCGCGACTCCACGATAGATGCCGAGGAGTTCCGTATCGCCGGCGTCCCCCTCGACGCTCTCAAGGTCCTCAGCACTCGGCTCGTCTTCCACCTCAATGACAACGTTCTTGATAAGATCGGTGAACCGTTTTGGAAGCGATTCTAGGGCCTCGCTGACCACGCGTTCGAATTCGGCAGGCGTCAGGTGTCCACCGGTCATCTCGCCGACCCTCTTCTCAGCGATACTAGCGCGACGTCAACCTGCAAGCCGCATACGTCAGGCGGATTGGCATTAGTTGTAGGTCACGGAACGCCTTGTCACGGATAATTACGGCGTGCAGGGACGTATAGTACGTCAGGTCCGGGGACTCAACTCGGCATCGCCATGCTCCAGCAGCCGAGCGATCGAAAGCCATAAGGCCTCGAACGCAAGCGGGTTTTGGTAGTGGACAACCAGCCTGAGATTGCCGAAGCGGTGCGAGAGAGCGCTGCTCGCGCTCCGAGCGGCAGAGCAAGGCGGAAGACGCGTATCGCTAATCTCGAGATCGATCACGATTTCCACGTCGTCACAGTGGGTGGCTACTCAGCCAACCTCACCGCCACCGAGTTCAAGATCCTAACGCTGTTGGCGCAAAATCCCGGAGAGGTCTTTACACGGTCGCATCTACTTGACAGTCTCGGCGACGACGGGGACATCTACGAGCGCACGTTGGACCGTCATATCAATAACCTTCGCAAGAAAATCGAGAAAGATCCGCGCAATCCCGAATACGTGCTCACCGTATGTGGAACCGGCTACAAGATGCGCCGAACCTGACCTGTGAAGCTCGAAGTCGACGCGGAGCGTTTAGCGCTCCTCCTGGGCCTGTCGCTCTTCTTTGGTTTTGCGTTCGAAGGATTCTATTCCGAAGAATTGCCGCGGCGTCCAGGTGGGGTACGCACGTTCCCGCTGCTGGCATTGGCGGGCGGAAGTCTTTTTCTGCTGGAGCCGCGCTATGGTATCGCGTTCGTCGCGGGATTACTCGTACTAGGCTCATGGATCTACGCCTACGTATGCCGCCAACTCAAGCCCGATGCGCCACCGCCGGAAGGCGCTCTCATCGTACCGACGTGCTGTCTGCTCGCCTACGTGCTTGGCCCGGTTGCCCTCGTGCAGCCGGTCTGGCTGAGCGTTACCGTCGCGGTCGCGGCAGTGCTATTACTCGGCGGTCGCCGCACGTTGCACAACTGGGCGCAGCGCGTCCCCGGGCAGGAAATCGTTACCGCCGCTCAGTTTTTGATTCTCGTCGGCATCGTCTTACCGTTGCTCGCCGGCAAGCCGCCGATTCCAAACACGCCGATAACACCCTTCGGCGTTTGGCTCGCAGTCGTTGCCGTTTCATCGATCTCGTATGCGAGCTATCTCCTGCAGCGCTTCGTTTTTCCCGGGCGCACCACGCTGTTCACGTCGATCCTGGGCGGGCTTTACTCGTCCACCGCCACAACCGTCGTGCTGTCGCGCCGAGCGCGCGACGAAGGCATGACGCGCGAGCTCCAGGGAGGCATCGTTGCGGCGACTGCGATGATGTACGTGCGTGTGCTCGTGATCTGTTCGCTTTTTAACGTCGGTCTGGGACGGATGTTGGTCGTTCCCTTGTTGGGTCTTGCGCTGCTCAGCGCCATCGTCGCAGGCTCGCTCGCACGCCTCGGTCCGCGCTCCGCCATCGTCAGCGAGCCGATGAACCCGCTTCAAATCTGGGCTGCTCTCGCCTTTGCCGCACTCTTCGTCGCGATCTCGATGCTAACGACTCTCGCTCAAGGCCACCTCGGCCACGCCGGCGTGTTCGCGCTAGCGGGGATCGTCGGCGTCACGGACATCGATCCGTTCGTCTTGAGCCTTGCGCAGGGCGGAGCGGCCGGAATCGGGCTCGCGACGGCGGCGACGGCAATCATCATCGCTACGTCATCCAACAACGTGCTCAAAGCCGTGTATACCATTGCGTTCTCGCGTCGCCGCGAAAGCTGGATTCCGGCCGCGGCGCTGGCATTTATCGCCGCGCTGGGAATTGCGATCGCCTTCGCGCTTTAGACGCTCGGCCGTCGAGTGCGCAACGACGGTTACGTTGGGCGCCCCATGAGATAGAACGCTCCCCAGTCGCGAAGCCGTGGAAAGACGCTTCGGGTTTCGACCTGAGCTGCACGGAACGCATCGCGATGACCCATGCCGCTACGAATCGCCGAGTAAAAACAAGGAAAGAAATGTTCGGTTGCGGTCGCGTCAACCGGCCACAGCGTTCCGACGATGGTTTGCACGCCGGCGACGAAGAAGGCCGCGGGTAAGCCGCGCAAGTTATCGCCCAAGTCGTACCGCCCAAGCGCGGTCTCACAAGCACTCAGCGTAAGCAGCTCCAGCCCTCGCAAATCCTGGGCAAGGATTTCATAGGCGAAGAGGCGCCCGTCGTCGCGGTCGCCGTCCTCTGCGAGAAAAATACACTGAAATGCCGGTGCCGCAACCGCGTGTCGCCCATGCGTCGATATATGCGCGTAGCGCGATTGCGCAAGTGCTGCAAGGACGGCGGGTTTCGTGGCCGCATCGTCGAGGATGGGCTTGACATCCAGCGTGGCGGCGATAGTGCGTGCTTCACTGGAAGACCATGGAATCGCTGCCAGCCCCAAGCGATTAACGCCGGCGAAGCTCAAGCCGATGACGGAACTTGCCGATGCACCGGGTGGTTGGGCGTGCGGCGGCGCTCGCCGCATCAAAACGCCCAGCGACGGTGCAACCGTAATCGTCCAATCGTCCGCCAGCGGATGATCCGGGCCTCCAAGGAGCGACCAGGGATAGAAGTGGAGCGGGCCGTGCGGAACGATCGCCAGGCAGTCCTTGCCGCTTTTGTGAAGCTCGGCTAGCAGCTCAACGAACGGCCCGAGATAACGCCGAAGGTCGACGCTCAATCCTTCTGCCGCGCTGCGGTCGACAAGTCGAGGGCCTGGCACCGTCATAACGCGCGCACGCCGCTCTTGAACGATCATGCCCAGCGGCGGCATAAATGCACGCAACTCCCCAAGCTGCATCGCAAGGAGACTGGCCGGAAAATTTTCGGCAATTGCCGTCATACGCGTGAGCTCTTTCGTAGCGAGCATCACTATGGTGGCGACTCGGCCATCCGGCGTGGCACCGAGGAAATAGTCGAGCAGCACCGTGCGATCGTCAAGCGACGCCTGAATATCTTCAATCGACAGGACGCCCAGACGTCGATCTATCGATCGAACGGCCAGCATGTTCTGGACGCAAAGATCCAAGGAGCGTTGCAGGTTTCTCAGTTGTTCGACAGGCTGCGACCCGCCCTCGCGATTGCTCGCCTCGATGTACGAGGAGAGCAACATCCCTTCTTCGTTTTGGACTTGCTCGAGCGCGGGATCAACCGAAAGTTCGATCGCCGCGATCTTTTCGAGGATCGCCGTAGCCTCGTCATCCTCACTCGCGTCAAAACGCGCGCTCGCCAGCGTGGCCGCGGTAAACTGAGATGCTTTGCCCGCAAGGGCGATCGATGCGTACACGGTGCCGCTCACCTGCTTTGCGACCATGCCCGCGATCGACTTCCGGCACATCGACTGGACGAGCCGCATCGCCGGCTCCCCCAGCAACGCTTCAAAGCGCAACGCGAAGCTTAGCAAAACCGCGGCGATGCTGGCGGCCACGCCGGGATCGCCGTGCGAGGCCAAATCGTCGATGCGCGTGCCGTAGGTAAGCGCTTCATCGAGAAATCCTAACTCCAAACAGTAATCGAGGGCTTGTCCATAATGAAAAATCGCTTCGGCGTAGCTCTTTGCTTCAAAGGCGTTCGTCGCGAGCCCCGAGATCAACAGGTAACGCAGATACCGCAACGCGTCGGCGTGTGCTGCCGCGAACTGGGGCTGTGAACTGTCAAGCTGATCGAGGGCGGCGAGCGCATCGTTTTCCCGCCGTTCGCGTTGAGTCTGCGCAACCAGTGGCATTATCCGCGATGGCGACGACTCGCCCGTGTCAGTGCAAAATGCAAACAGCGCCAGCTCACGATCCCAAAACTGCCGCCGTGCCGCAGCGCTGCCGTGTCCCATCACGAGCGGGCGATAGATCTCGACCAAGGCTAAGCCATGCGAGGAATTGACTCGAACGAGCATCATAAGCGCATCGAGCACGATTTCGACGGTTCGTTCGACACCTTCACGTGCGGTCAACCTATCCGGCGACGAGAGCAACGCGACGACACGGCGCTCCGCCTCGGCCGGTTCGATGGCCTCTTGCGCAAGCGCGCGATCTAAGGCCGACAAGTAGGCCATTGAATTTTGTTCGGGATCCGCGTTGGCCCAGAGCTTCGCGCCGACCGCCGCGACCCGGTGGTCTTCCGGTTCGCCGGACAGCGCCGACCTTAGCCGAAGCGCTTGCAATAACGCCTTTTCGGCGTTCGTCCAGTCCGGCCGCAGCTTGACCGCATTTTGAAGATACGCAACGGCCTTCCCCAGAGCGTCGACGGGTTCCGGAACGGCTAGGTCCTGAGCGGGAATCAGAGCGTACGCGGGTCCCAGTTCCTGACGCAGGCGGTTGCGCCAGATGTTGAGGGAACGATTATAGTTTGCGATATCGCCGCCAAGGAAGTACGGGTCGAGATTCATCACGCCGAGTCGAAAATCGAGCTCACCGGCGGGCCACAACTCGTTCTGTTCGGGGCGGTGCCGAAGCCATTCTGCCGCCTCGGTAGCACGACGGTAGATTCGGCCATCCGGAAGATCCATCAACGCACGCGTCGCAACCGTGATGAAATCCATGCTCGCACGCACGCGCCCGCGCAGCGCTTCAGGATCGTCTCCCGCGGCTGCGGTCGCCGCGAGCAGCAACGTTTGCAGATTCGCGGCCTGACGCCAGTGCTCGGAAAGAAGCTGCTGTGCGTACTTCGAAAGCTCGCGCGCATACAGATACGCGAGCGGAACCACCGTCTCGGGGGAACTCACGCGCCGAACGGCTTCATCCATGCTGATCTCGCCACGTTCAAGCATTTCCCACGTCGTCTCGATCGGCCCCGTGCCCAAAAAAAACGGAGCGCCGCCTTCAATCTGGGTTCGGATGCGCTCGATTTCTTCGATGGCGCGCAGGACCGGCTCGCGCCCCCCCAGGCTTTCGCGTGCGCGATCTAGCGCGCTTCTCGCGAAAAGCGACGGATGCGCGAACAGATACCGCGCCTTTGCGGCCGAATCCGGCTGCTGCGCGTACTCCTCGAAGACCGCGGCGATATCAGTCGTCACTCAAGCGCGAACGCCACTTCAGGCTGATCTTCAAAGCGCGCCCGGGTGGGAATCGACGCAAATCCGGGCCTTGCAATCGATGCAGTGAGTTGGATTGAACCACGGGAGACTCCGCTCGAACTGGTTCGCACGATCATCTGGAGCCGCTGAAGACCGCGAATGGCCTGAGCCCTCGTCTGCGTAAACTCCCAGGCGGGCTCGGAACTACCCTCGTTCAATCCCTCGGCAAAGATGAGCGAACTTGGAACCTTTGTGTCAACACCGATTTTCGCGTTAACGAACTTAAAATCAACGCCCAGCTCGAAGCTTTCCGACAACTCGACGGGCTGATCGGTTCGCAACGGTTCGAGCGAAAGCGCAATGGGCGCCGGCTGCCCCGCTTTGCCTGCAGTCAGCGTCGCAAGGACCCAAGCTTTTTCGAACGTCGCCCCGTCCGTCGGGTGAAACGTACATGAAAAGCGCACGTGATAGAATCGATGAGCGGCGTCGGCGGCAATAAGATCGGCGACTGACCCGTCGCTACCGGCCGTTTTCTTCGTCAGCAACGTCACAAGCGGCATTCCGAGGGCAACGTACGTCCTCAGCGGGCCAGGCGGCGCTCGAAAGCCCTTGCTCTTCAATTCGCGCTCATCGGGCTCGAGCAAGCCCGTAACGGTTTTGGTCTCAACGAACGGAACGTCAAACATCGCTATCTTCTCCTCAAAAGCGTGGCCTCGTGCGAAGATCGGAGACCGGCTTGGGGGATCCCGCTGAAAGCGACGATTGCACGGGATCGGTCGCGCCCGCGATACCGATTACGGCGCTAGCGACGTTCAGCGTCGCCGTGATTTGGTCGGGATAGCGAAAGCGATAACTCGACGGCGGCGGAACCATCCCTTGGGACGCCAGCGTTTCATAACTCCTGGACGGCTCGGCGCCGGCCCGCCACGCATCGCGAAACTCGCCGGCATAGCGTTGCAGCACGTCCAGCGTCGTTCGCAGCCGGATCCAACGGTGGTTGTCCCACGTCATCTCGATTGGCGGCTCGGTTTCCGGAATCCGGAAATGTTCGACGAGCAGTTCGCCGGCAAGCTCGCCGCGATCGAGCAGCGTTTTGATCACCGTCGGTGGCATGGTGAGATTGATGCCGCCTTCTTCCGCGCTCAGTCGAACGTGCGCGATGCGATCGCGAAAACCAGGTGCCTCCGATTGCATCGTGTCTTGCCAGTTCTGCATCGCGTTTACGACCGCACCGTAAAATCCCGGCGTGTTGGAAGGCGTGCGAGCTTCGCTGAAGCGGCTCCAAATGCTGCCGATCTCGGCTTTGTTGTTCGTAGGAACGTACGCGCCATTCGACGGATCGGCGGGGTCTACGCCGGGCGGAAACTCTTCGAGCGTGATTGCGAGCGTCGGCCAGCTCGGAATCGGAGCGTCGAAAAAGCTGATCGGGAAATTGCTTGACAGGCCGCCGTCCGAAAACCAGACCGGCTCGACGTTGGCTGCAGCCGGATTCGCCGCGTTCGCCGGCAGCGTGTAGTCAACGGCATAGAGCCGGATCGCACTCAAAAGCAAAGGGAACGAAAGGCTCATTCGCGCCGCGACGATGACGGGAAAATTCGCGGGCGACGGCAGCGGGCGGTACCCTTGGCTTTCGAGATGCGCTCGGCGGGGCGTTGAGGTCGGATCATTCGGATTGGGGCTGCGGCCGTGCTCCACCATCCAATCGACGACGTGGGCGGGAAAAAACCGCTCGAATTCATCGCGCCGGAAATAAAACACGCCGGACTCGAATGGAAGCCGGAAGGGGCGTCCCATGGTGAGGGAGGTCGTCACCATCTCGAGATTGATGGCGCGATCGGGCGGCCCGGCGCCGTCGAGCTCATCGTCGCTGCGGACGCGGCCCACCCAAAGATCGCCGAACGTCAGGGGGCGATTCAAACCGGTCGCGGCAATATCGTCGATTTGCCTTGACAGCCAGTACGTCAGCGGCTCCGCACTTCCCGGCAGGGTCGATTCCGTTCCGCCCGAGCACATTCCATAGTGCGAAGACGGCACCACGTACAGCACGCAAGCTACGACGACGACCAGCAGCAAGATGAGCGCCATTGCGAAAACCTGCGGACCGGTGCCCAGCCAGGGAATGCTGAATCGAAACAGTGCTTCGAGGTAGCCGGCGACGGCCAACGCAATGACGACGCTTGCGAGCACGACGTTGAATACGCCCGCGGCGGAAGTGCGCCGAAGCGCGCTTTTGACGCCAATCAACCACAGGAAGAGGTAAAAAAGTGGAGCTGCGGCCGCCACGGGGACGAACAGGGACTGCAAGTTCCGTCCCTGCGCAAGCCAATCCATGATTTGCGTCTTTACCTTGATGAATCCATCGTGCGCGCCGGTTTGACGGCGGAATTCGGCGGCCGCCGCAACCGCCGCCGCGATCGCTCCGGCCGAAGTGCCGCCGATGTTCTTGAAACGGAACCGTTGCGCGATTCGAAGGATCGCCGGCGGATAGACGATGCCGCTCGTTATGCCACCCTTCATGACGATATCGCAAAGCTGCGAGGGATTCTGGAAGTCCCCCTCAGTTAGTTCGGCGATCGCCTTGGTACAGGTTGCAAGCGGTTCTATGGTTCGAAGCATTTTTTGTCAGGCCGCGCCGACCTTCCGAGCAGGAGCGCCTACGCCGCAAGCCAACCTAGCGCTAGAATGTTCGGGTTCGCGCGTGCGCGCCGGTTTGCGCTCGTCGCCGTCGTCGCTCTCGGCGCTCTTGCCGCATGTGCCCCCAACGTTGATCTCACCGCGGTGCAGCAATATGCCGTCCTTGCGCAGCAATCCCAAGCATCGTTCGATGCGATAGCTGGCGATTACGACGCGAGCTGCGAACGCCAGCGCGAGCTCAATTTGCGGGCCGACTATCTCACATGGAAACCCGACGTTGCATCGGCTTCAAACACCCCGCACGCCGGTCAAAAACCCTTCTTTGGAACGACCGTTCAAGAGACGTGCGTCGTCACAACCGGATATGCAAAGTATCCGCTCGGCGCAGTATCGCGGGACTGGAAGTTGGCAAATCAGACGCTCCTGGAGTACATTCACTCGCTTGGCGCACTGGCCAACGTCGCGGCGGCGCCCACTCCAGCCATCGCGCCGCTGACGGGCGCCGCGGTCGCAGCCAATTTGATTCCGGCACCGCAAGCGACGAATATTGCGACGTTCGCCAATGCGATCGTTGCTTATTGGCAACGAAACGCACGCGAACGCGATGTAGCCAGATTCCTTGAAGCGGTGAACACCGTAGATCCGACTACGGGCAAAACGTCGTTCGCCGGAGCGGTCGAAGCGCTCGACGTGGCCGGCAGCGCATATGCCATCCTGATTTACAACGAATGCACGGAGATCACCAACCTATACGCGCCGGCGCTGCGGGTTTTATCCACAATGGCCCATGGCGCCAACGAACCGCTGGTAATTGAGCGGGCGCATCGCATCCGTTTGCACTGGGCTTCGGATCTTCGCGCCTGCGCCGTTCACCAGAATGCGGCAGCGGGGTACCTGGCGACGTTGAAAAAACTTTCCGCTGCTAACGATGCGCTCGTTAAGGCCGAGCGAGAGCCACTCACGTCCAGGGCTGCCCTCTTCACGGATCTCGCCGACCTGAGCGACAGCGTCTCCGCCTTGTACGCGTTACTGTTCTCTAAGGCCGCGATACCTGCGCCGTAAGAGCGCGAGGAGGCGATATGCAAAAAATGAGCGCGCCGCAGTGTTTGACTATATCTCACTGGTACGCGGTGGTTGCGCGCACGCTATCGAACGCGTCTACGCTGCCGAGTTTAAGCCAGCAGAACGTTGACGCGCTGACGAAAGCATCCGACGACGTTGCGATTCAAAGTAGCAATCTTGCGACTAAAGCGGTCCAAGTCGAATTCGCCGATGCCGGTAAGGCGTTTCGAGACGTTTCCGACGCCGCGAGCCAAGCTTCAGAAGCGGCGAATAAGCTCGCTAACGACGTAACGAAGATCAACAACCTGCTCGAGATCGCCGCCAAACTGATCGCGCTCTCGGCGGCTGTGCTCACCGGCAACTATGGAAACGCGCTAACCGATCTCGTCGCTCTTGTCGGTAAACCAAGCCCTGGTCAGGGCGCGCAGGATCCGCTGGGATCGTAGTGCGGAAGGGAGGTTAGCATGCAGTTCTCGTCCACGATCGTCGAGGTCGCGATTGGCCTCGCGCTGATCTATATCGGGTTGAGCTTGCTTGCCTCGTGGATTAACGAAACGATCGCAGCCGGTTTGAATCTTCGCGGGAAAGGGCTCACCAACGGCATCCGTCAGATGCTCGGCGATGCCCGGCTCGAAAACAAGCTCTTCCGCCATCCGATCCTTGCTTCGTCGAAGACGCACCCCGAGCGGACTCCGTCGTACATCTCGGCCTCTCAATTCGCAACCGCGCTCTTAGACGTGATCCGAGCCGACAAAGTCGTGGGAATAACCCCGACTCAGGCCTTCCAAGGCGTTCAGAATGCCCTCGCCACGACGGATGAACCGCTGAAGACGGCGTTGACTTCGATCGTAGCAACGGCGGCGGGCGACTACACCGCCGTCGTGAACGGCATCGAAGGGTGGTTCAACGACACGATGAACCGCGTCAGCGGCGCGTATCGCCGCGGAGCGATGGTTTGGATATTTTTCATCGCCATCGTGTTGGCTTCCGGGCTCGATGCCGACAGCGTGAAGTTCGTCAAAATGCTGGAATGGAACTCGTCAACCCGCGCTGCCTTGGTGACGGCGGCCGGCACGGCGGCGAAGGAGCAGAACGCATCCGCGGCGCTCGCGCACGTTAGCACGACCGTCTTTAATTCGCTAGCTTTGGGCTGGTTCGGATCCCCAGTCCATCGCCGGCGACGACTCCGGTTGAGCCTCCGTGGCAGATCGCCCTTGGCCTCCTCGGCACGGTGCTGGCCATTTCGCTAGGCGCGCCATTTTGGTTTGACACGCTGAAGTTCTTGATGAACGTACGAAGCGCGGGGACAAACCCCAGCGACCACTAGAAAAACCGGGCGCCCCCTTCCTTTCCAGCCTAAAACGCAGTACGCTAAAACATTGAACCGCGCGGTATGGAGCGGCTTGAGGAGGGCACAGAATCATGGCGTTCCGCATAAAGGACCTGATGATCAGCATCATTCCGAAGGAAGGCAACGGCCCCGGCGATCTCGGTTGCCCACCCGCTACGATCTTCTGCGACCCACACAGCCCCGGCGGTGGTGGAGACCAACACGGCCACTACGGCATAGGACCCCATATCGAATGCAATGCCTGGAGCCACCATCCTACGCAGTATCTTTGCGGCTGGACTTTTTTCTGCCCTAAGTGGAGCCGCACTGCCCCCTCACCATATTGCTGCCACCACACAAGAGCCGCAGGGCTGATCCCCGTTGCGTTCATCGGAGATCCCGAGCTGGCAGCCGAGCAACTAGCGGCGCTGAAGGCGCAGCTCAAAGAAGCGATCGCCGAGATCGAGGCTCAAGAAAAGATTGTCGCCGAGCGGCTGCAGCCGCAGACCGACGCCGAGATCGACGAGCTTCTAGCAAAGCTTAAGGAAGCGCAGGCCGAGCTGGGGAAAAAGAGGTCGGGCCCGAAAAAGCGCTAGCTCTTCGGAAAGACTCGACACGATAGCAAGCCACGCTCGCAGAAATCTTCGGGAGCTTCGGCTGAGAGCCAATCCGGCATACGAGTTGGTGGTGCTCGACCGGCTCTCGGCTGCCGAACGCCTTGCCTTGGACGGGGTCAGCCGCGATCCGGACTGTTACGGAATTCTGCGCCCGCGTGACGATCTTGCACTCAGCATCAAATCCGTCTCGCACGATACGGCGCTTCTCCTCTTCACTCTTCAAAATGCCTCGATCTTGCCGCAGTACGTGGTGAGCGCATTGGGAGAGCGGTGGGACTCCGTCATTGGGCAGATGGTCTTCGACGGGATTCTCGAGGTCGAGGCAGACGGCAAAATGCTCTCCGGCCCGGCCGCTCGGCACATCATTTACGGGGAAACGTTGAGGAGTGGTCAACAGAGTGCTTTGTCCGTACTTTCACGTGAAGCGCTGGAATACGGCGAGGCGCTGAATGTTTCCGACGTAGCGGCACTGTCCGCACGTCTTTACTCCTACAACTGTATTCCAGCGTCCCCACGATGGCACCGTTTGCTCTTTGACCAGAACGCTGTCGAAACACATCTTGGCATTCGAGACGCGCGCATCGTAAAGTTGCTAGCCACGCGATGGATGCGCCTGCCGTCCGAAACGACCAACCGTGCTTGGATGGCATGGCGCTCTGTCGTCGCCGCCAACCACGACGATGAAGCTCTGACGTATAAGCTCTATGTCAGTCCGAACTGCGGCGAGCTCAAGGGTGCGTTTGCGGCGACGGTGGAGGCACTATCAAACTCTGCCGCATTTCACTGGAAAGCGGGGAATGGCGTGCACGGTCTGTTGCGCCCGGATAAGATTGTGGCCTATTTTAGCGAGCTCGCCGATTTGCAGAGCATCGCCGCGCATCTCATGGAAAAGTTAGACGGGTGCGCGGCACAAGGCGTTCCATTTACTGCCGAAATTGGGGGCCGGGGATTACTCTCGTGGGGCATCGATCCGCCGGCGGACGAACGCACCGTTCCATGGCTCGAGCGAGAAAGCTGGCGTGGAAGAATCTGCAATCTGCTGGCGAGCGCTCTCGCGCACGCGAAAACGTCGCCTCAAGACGGGCTCCCCGCCGCGCAGTTTGCGATGGAACGGGCCCGTCTCGAAGGCGTCGACACCGATACGTGGACTCCAACGAGTTCGCTCACCTGGGGACCGTCAGCCGGCAAGTAAGACGATGACTATAACCGACCGTTTCGTCCTGCCGAGCGGCGTCGTTCTTCAGCCGGTCAGCGAGCTACCTGAGACGTTTCGGAGCAAGATTAGCTCACAAAGCGGCGACTTTGTTTTAAGCCGCCCGAGTTCGCGAACACAGGCGAAAGTAATTGAAGCGGACGCTGCGGACCTTGTTAAGGAATTTTACGAGCCCCAGACGATCGCCCGGGCAGTCGCGCGCTTCGGCAAACGCAGTGGCGTCGCTGCCGAACGACTGCTCGAAGATGCATTGCCTATGCTGCGGTCGCTGATTGACTCGGGGCTTTTGGTGCCGGCTGGCTCGGAGGCGGCGCTACCAATTCAGCCATCGCTGGTTGGTGAAAAAAGGCTGGGCGAATGGACCGTGCTTAGGTGCGCGCAGACATTGGAAGACATCGAGATCTACCAGGTTCGCGATGCCGATGGCCGATTCGGCGCGCTCAAGCTCGGCCGCGCCGGAGTCAGAATCGCGAACCGCACAATCGCACGAGAGGCGCTGATTCTGTCGGAGCTCGATTCGACGGTTACACCGAAATTATTCGGCAGCGGCGTGTGGCAGTCTCGAGCATACTTAATCACGGAATGGTTTGCGGGAACGGACGCCCAACAACTCTGCGGCGAGTTGGTCCGGGGTAACACCGTGGAATCCCGCCGCGAACTATTGGAAGTCACGGGGAAGATCCTTGAAGCGTACGCTCGTCTCCACGCGCAGGGCGTGATTCACGGTGACGTTCACGCTCGAAACATCCTCGTCGGCCGCAGACAGCAAACAAAGATCGTCGATTTCGGCTTGGCTCACCGAATCGATGGTCCGACACCGACCGATTCAGCGCAACGGGGCGGCATCGGATTCTTTTACGAGCCGGAGTTTGCTCGCGCAACCCGCAGTAACGCTTTTCCTCCCCAGCCGACTGCTCTCGGAGAGCAATACTCGTTAGCAGCGTTGTTATATCTTCTAATAACGGGCTTTCACTATTTAGATTTCTCGCTGGAGAAGGACGAGATGCTGCGCCAAATCGCCGAAGCTCGGGTGATGCCGTTTGCCGAGCGAGGCATAAACCCGTGGCCCGATGTCGAGCGGTTGTTGGAGCGGGCGCTGAACAAGGAGCCCTCCGATCGGTTTTCGTCGGTGGCGGAGCTTGCGGGGCTCTGGCTCGCTGCGGTTGTGCCTAAAGTGGGCGCAGCCGCCCCTTCCGTCGACCCTACGCATTTAGCCGATCTCCCCGTGGCGGCGCTCCAGACGTATTGCATCGGAAGCCCGACGCTTTCAGATGGACCGTTGCCTCCCCCGAGTACGTCCGTCAACTACGGTAGCGCCGGAGTCGCGTACGCTCTCTACCGGATTTCCTGCGCATCGGACGATCCCAAAGCCCTGGCGCTGGCCGACGTGTGGTCGGACAGATCGGTTGGCGAGATCGGAAGCGGTAATGCATTTTACAACGATGATTTCAAGATCACGCCAGAAACGGTCGGGCGCACGTCGCTGTACCACGGCCCGGCGGGCGTCTTCCTGGTGCACGCGCTGATCGCTCACTCCAGAGGCGATCGCTCTCTGCAGTCTGCAGCGACCCAAGCCTTCATCGAAGCCTGTCGGCAACCGTGCGCGATTTTGGATTTGACGTTGGGTCGTGCCGGATCATTACTCGGCTGCACGTTTTTGCTGGATACATTCGACGGCGAGACACTGGCAGATCACCTGACAGCAACGCGACACCAGCTGAGCCACCTCGGCAATGACATCTGCAGCGAGCTTTGGCATGCGATCGGCAACTATGCACGTGTCGGTGAAACGAGCGAGTTAACAGTTCTTGGTATTGCACACGGCTGGGCAGGATTGCTCTACGCCACGCTGTGCTGGTGCGCTGCCGCCGAGCAACCTCTTCCCGCGTCCCTTACCGCTCGGCTCCAGGAGCTTGCCGATTGTGCCGAGCCCGCGGGTCGCGGCTTACAATGGAAGTGGGACGCTGCGAGACAAAACCAGTACATGCCCGGATGGTGCAACGGCAGCGCAGGATACGTGTTTCTCTGGACGCAGGCATCTCAAATAACCGGAGAGCGCAGGTATCTCGAGATGGCAGAAGGCGCCGCGTGGCACACCTGGGAGACGCCGGTTCCGAACGCAAGCTTGTGTTGTGGGAAAGCCGGTCAGGCCTATGCCCTGCTCAACTTTTATCGCCACTGCGGTGATTCCATTTGGCTGCGCCGCGCAAAGGAGATGGCCCAGTCCGCCGCCCTCGTCGCCCGGCGCCAGGGCAATTTCAGGCAAGGCGATCGATCGGAATGGCGCCCGCAAAGCCTATACAAAGGCGCCGTGGGTCTAGCTGTGCTCGCCGCTGACCTTGAGGCTTTGGACGAAGCGCGCATGCCGCTGTTCGAACGCACGCCTTCAAGGTGACGGACTGGCTCCGCGGTTGAGCAGTGATTGGACGTGCTCGATGCTGTGTGCCGTGCTTACCGCGTGAGAGTGGTCACCGAGCTGTTTGTAAATCGCGAGGGCCTCGCGATAAGACTGTAAGGCGTCGTGGTAACGGCCGAGATCCGTTTGAACGATGCCAATGTTTCGGAGAGCTTCGGCCTCATCATCAAGTTCGCCGTCTCGCCTGAAATAGCCCAGCGCGCGCTCGAGATCTCGCAATGAGTCGGCGTACCGCCCTTGTCGCTCTTCAATCACACCGAGCTCCATCAGTGGACTCGATTCGGCCCCCGGTCCCAGCTTTTGAAGAAGCGCAATGCACTGGTGCAACGACGCTAACGCGTCGGCATAATGCCCCTGTTTTTCCTCAACCAGCGCGATGTCCAGAAGCGTATACGCTTCGCGGTCGCGATCCCCCAATTCGCGATAGAGAGCCAGCGCGTGCCGGAGTGACCGGAGCGCCTCGACGTATCGGCTCTGGTTGTATTCGACGAGGCCGGCGTACTGGAAGCCGATTGCCTGCCCATCGAAGTCGCCGACAACGCCGAAAATCAGCATTGCTTGATGAAGGGATCGGAGCGCATCGGCGTTTCTGCTTTGCTCGCTTTCAATGCTACCGATGTTTACGAGAGCGCGCGCCTCGCCGTCTCGGTCGCCTAGCTCGCGATACAGCGCGAGCGCCTTGCGTTCCCAGTACAGCCCTTCGCCGTATCGGCTGCGGTTTATTTCCGTATCGCCGATGTTCTTAAAAGCGTCGGCTTCGCCGTCGCGGTCGCCGACTTGTTCAAATAGCGCGAGGGCCTTTTGGAAGGTCTCAAAGGCTTGCGCATAGCGGTCTTGATCGTACTGGATGAGCCCGACGCCCTCGACTGCGCCGGCTTGACGATCGCGATCGCCCTCTTGTTGATAAAAGGTTAGCGCGTCCGAGTATGTTTTCAGTGCATCGGCGTAGCGTCCCTGAAGGCGCTGCACGTTGCCGAGGTTCAACCGTGCGGCGTTGATCGCGTTGGCGTCGCCACTCCGCTGCGCTTGTGTCAGCTGCTGTTGATAAAACGTCTCGGCCTGCGCAAAGTTTGCGAATTTTGCCAAAGACCAGTTCAAACTGGGATGATACGTCGCTTGCTGGGTGCTTGCGGCAGAGATTACGTCGATGAGCGAAGCCTTGAGTCGCCTTTCACCAATCAGCAGGTAACCCGTCTTGGTGATGTTGACCTCACCGCGCGTGCAGGCGAACGTCACGCCGGCGTTGGCGGAATCGACCGAGAACTCAGTGCCGTGCACCGACGCCGTGAGCACTTCTCCGGATTGAACGCGGAAGAAGTCCAATGTCTTCGGCACGACGTTGAACAATGACGTGCCACGGTTGCTCGAAACGAGCTCGCCCGCTCCGGTGCTGACGAATGTGACGCTGGAGCCGGGCTGGAGCGTCGCTTTGCTCTTGTCGCCGGTGCTGACTACGACCAGCATAATGTTTGCCGGCACGTCTACGCGCGTCCCGTCGAGTATCGTCTGACCGCGACGAACCGTGCGTTCCATTCTGCCGGCTCGGGTGAGCGTCACGGCTGCAAACTCGACCGGTTTACCCTCGAGCAGAATCTGCTGCACTATATGAACGCGCACCGCTGTGGCCTGCGCCCAGACGGTCGGCGGCGCAACCATGAAAGCCGCGCTTAATACTAAAGCAGAGCGCCATCGGCTCATGGTAAGACACCTTCTTCCTGCGGCTCCGACGAATCGGCTGCGTGCGAAAGGCGCTCGACTATCTCCGCAATGTGCTGCTGGACCAAGTCGGGATAGTCATCGATGCTGAGGGCCTGAATATCGTCTACAGTTCGAAGAATTGCCGGATGGCCGCGCATGACCGGTAAAACGCAACGTGATGTCTCGCCGGCGAGAATCCATTTGCGGTGTGCCCGAATAATCTCGAAGCAACAGTAGGGCTGCTTAAAATACGCCTCCGAGTACACTGGTACGATGAACCGGCTCGCGTCGATGGCCAGCGAAAGTTTCGTCTGCCATCCGGTTCCCGAGCGGATCGACGACGTATCGAAGAATACCGACAGTTGGTTTCCATTCGGCAGCCTTGCGTCGCGAAGGGGAGCATAGACGTTCTCGAAGACCCACGCTCTTTCTTCATGCGCGTAGCTTACGAAGACATCGTAGTCGTATGTCTCGGGCGGCGTTGCGTCGATCGCATTGGCCTCGTCGGCAAGGATTTGAGAGCCGCGTATCCCGCTCAACCCCGACGTCAGCACGATCCCAAGCGCAATGAGCGATACCTGGGGTTGAATGTGGTGCGAAAAAAAGAGCCACGTCTCGAATACCGCGAAGATCGTTAGCCCGACAACGGCGGCGAGCCCGGCCGAAAGCCACGGCGACAAATAGCGCAGCGCGCGCAGCCGCGTACGCTTGAGTTGATAGAACCATGCGACGTACGCAAGGAGCGCCAGTCCCGAAAAGAAAGGCACCACCAATATAAGCATCGCGTTTTGGGGTTGAACGTCATAGTACGGCTCCTTTCCAACCAGGGAGCCTTCGTCGAGTGCATTGCTCAACGCCCACCCGAGCAATTCCGGACCGCTGCGGTCGGTAAACGCCGCGCGATCGCCCTCGATCGTACCCACGATGATAAACATCTTGTCGTCAAACTGCGAATAGTGCGAAAACGAGCGCGCGCTGGTAAAACGGTACACAAACCGAGGATTCAGCCCGATTGGCGAACCGAGCCGAACCGGAACGTGCGTCGAGTCGCATGCGGGCGAGTTGGCAAACGCGCGGGGCGGCATCAACGCTCGAACCACCATCGCCCACACGTTCTCCGTCCCTTGCAACTGCCTCAACTCATTCACGAATGGAACGTTCGCATAACATATTCTATAGAATAGGCCGTCAGCGTTAGGGATGCTCGTAAACTTCGTTTCCGCCGCACCGCTGACGACACTATAGATTTTACTGTCTCGTGGATCGAGCGGTCCGATCAGCTCGTCGTATCGATCGATCGCGGGCTCCTCGGTGGCGTACACCGGGAAGCGCCGCGCCGCGGCACGGATACTCGCAATGAGCGCTGCCCGGGCCGACGTCATCGGCGCTCCGCATGGATTCGATTGACACGGTTCGAATTGGACGTCGAGAATTACGGCACTGGGCCGTTGATCGCTTTTTACCAGGCCTTCGAGGAAATCCGCGATCTTTCGCCGGTCGCTGGCGATATCCGTAACGCTCCAGTCAACGTCAACAATGCTGACTTCTTGAGAAAACGTCGGCGCTACCCGCAAGCTGAGCCAGCGCAAAACGTGCCAGTCCCACTCGTGCGGCATCCACGAGGCTGCGGCGATTAAAATGACTAGATATGCGCCTACCAACACACTGGTGCTGATGGCCCACCGCGGCATCGCTATGTGCCCCGCGAAGCGCAGACCTGAAACGCGCTATTCGGCGATCCGCTCTGCATCTGGTGACCTCATACGTTTTGGCTTAAGGCCTTACTGAAAATGGCCTTGCACCCGCGGGGGTTGCTTTCCTCTTTAGCTCGGCGTGGACCTCAGTATGAAACCTTGGTATCATGCCATCAGCAATGGCGAGTCAACGGCCGGATCTCGAAAAGTCGCTGCTACCGCTTATCGTAGGGGTGACGGGCCACCGCGACTTGGGCCACGACGAGATTGCCGGAGTCACTCAACAAGTGCGCGGACTCTTTGGCATGCTGCGCGCTACGTATCCTCACACGCCGATCATCTTATTGTCGTCGCTGGCTGAAGGCGCCGATCGGCTCGTGGCCCGCACGGCGTTGGATTGCGGCATCGAGCTGTTCGTTGTCTTACCGATGCGACTCGATGAGTACGAGCGCGACTTCGGCTCAACGCAATCGCTGGAAGAGTTTCGCGAAATCATGAAGGGCCGCTGCGATGCCGCCGTCGTTCCGATGTCCGAGGAGCACGATGCCGAAGCGTCCCGCCTTCCGGGACCGGCTCGCGATCGCCGCTATGCGACGGCCGGCGCCTTTATGGTGAGCTATAGCCAGATCCTTATCGCGTTGTGGGACGGAAGCCCCGACGAAATGCTCGGAGGCACGTCGCAGATCGTCCGATTCGCACTTCAGGGCGTTCCACCAAAGTACCTGAGCGGGTCGAAGGAGCCGCTGCGCACGAACGAGACCGGCGCCGTCTATCACGTACGCGTCAGCCGTGCGTCGGCCCCTTCGAATGGCCCATCGCCCGGTGCGCAATGGTTATATCCAGGAGCCGACATGGCCGACGCGGTGGCCGTAAACGCCGTGCGCGCGGCGTTCGAAGAGAATCTGCGCAATCTAGAGCTATTCAACCGCGACGCGAGCACGCCGGCAATATTGAGGCAGTCCCGGGTCAGCGCGGAAGACCTGCTGCCGTCACAACAGGCAGCGCCGCTGAACGTCAACGGTGTGATTTTAGAATATACGCGCACGCTCTTTGGCCTGGCCGATACGCTCGCGCTTCGCTGCAGGAACTGGACGCACGCTGCGATGACCGCGATTTTTTGCGCCATCGCAGGCGCCGTGATCCTATTCAGCCTCTACACGAACCTTTTTCCGGGTGCGCCCGCGCTCTACTTTGGCTTCCTGGGGCTCGTTGGTCTCGCGTTTGGCGTCGACATGCTCGTCTCGCGTAAGCGGATGCAAGACCGATTCCAGGATTATCGCGCGTTGGCGGAAGGATTTCGGGTCCAGTTTTATTGGCGATTAGCCGGAATTCCGGAATCCGTTTACGATCACTACCTTGCGCGACAGGAAGGCGAACTCGATTGGATTCGAAACGCCATGCGCGCGTCGCGATTTCGAAACCAGATCGAACCAAACGAAGCCGGGGAAAAAAAGAAGGCATTGCTGGAGTTAATTCTTGGCCGGTGGATTAACGATCAAGGTGCTTACTTTGCGCGAGCGGTTGGAAAGGAACGCGAGAAGGCGGTCCGGATAAAAGCCGGCGCGACGCTCTGTTTGATCGCCAGTGCCGTCCTTGCCGTCGTGCTGGCCGTCGCCGTGATCGAGCACATCACGGCTTATCACGGCACCTTGACCATGACACTGACTCTTGCATTGGCCGGCGCCGGCCTCTTGACGGGATACGCACAGAAGCGCGCGCATGAAGAGCACGCGCGGCGCTATCAGCGCATGTGCGCGCTCTATAAGATCGCGGGCGAACGGTTTGCGCTTCACCTGCGTGAGGGCGATTTGGCAGCGGCTCGTTCGGTGCTGGTGCAGCTCGGACGCGAAGCGCTCGCCGAAACGTGCGATTGGCTGCTGCTTCACCGGGAGCGTCAGATCGACGTTCCAACGGCGTGACCACGCACGCGTGGTTATTACACGAGCATCGCTTCGGCGACGGCGCGCTCTTCGCTTAGCGCGCGCCCTTCTTCATCCATTGCGGAAAGCTCATCCTCGCTGAAGGCCTCACGTAGCGTCGCCCGCATTTTCAAGTACTCCTCTTCTTCGGTGTATTCCCGTAACGCTTCAAGCGTGGCGAGGCGCGCGTCGGCATACGCGAGCAGCCGCGCGGCCCGTTTGCGATCTTCTCTCCGCCCGGCGGCGTCGTCGCTCGGCCGAAACGCCGCTACCGCCGCCAAGTGCTGCAGTGCCCAAACCAACGCAACCTCGTAGTGCACGCTGCGCGACATCGCGACGGCTTCACGGGCGCGGGATCGCGCCTCGTCGTGGCGTTCGAGGGCGACCAGATATGCGGCCATATTGCACATCACGAACGTCGTGCGGTAGGTGAAGATCGCGCGGCGGTCCGTGGCCAGCGCCTCACGCGCGAGCTGTAGTGCCGCCTCCGCGTTGCCGCCACGAAATTCCGCCTCGGCGAGATTCGTCGCGACCGCCGCTGCCAGTCGCTCCGCGCCGTTGGCTTTGAAGATTGCAAGCGCTTCGGCATAGAATTCGCGCGCCGCTGCCAAATCGCCGCGCGACTGGCGCGCGATCGCGAGGTTTTCCAACGACGCTCCGGCGAGCGTGCGCGCGCCAAGCCTCCGAAACGCGGACAGCGCCTCCTGCAGCATTGTTTCGCCTTCCGATACGCGCCCCATAAAGACGAGCCCGCGCCCCGAGTGGCGCAGCGCCTGCGCAATACCGAATTCGTCGTTCAGCGCGCGGTATTGGGTAAGCGCTCGTTGCGCCGCAGTGTAGCTCCCCTTGTGCAGTCCCAGCACGCCATCGAGCTGGGCTTCCACAAGATCGAGCTGGGCTACCACGACAGCGGGGGTGGTTTCGTCAATGCAGGCTTGCGCTGCGCGAATCCACCGCCGCCCTTCGGGGGCCGCAAGAAACGCCCATTCGCGACCGAGGGCACCGGCGAGCCGCTGGCCCAGGGCGACGTCGGCGCGCGCCGTGAGCGCCCAGTCCAGCGCCGTACGCCAGTTTTCCAGCTCCGACTCGACCTGCGCGAACCACTCGCCATCCGGCGTCGTGTCGTAAGCGCTCTCGAAACGCTGCGCAAGCGCCAAGAATGCCAGCGCGTGAGCGCGCGCAACCGACTCGCCTTCGCCGCTTTCCGCAAGCTTTTCACGGGCATACTGACGCGTCGACTCCAACAGCCGATAGCGCGTGACGTCGTCACCGGGATCCGCCTGAACCAGCGATTTGTCCACCAACGACGTCAACAGTTCGAGCACCGCAAGCTCGTCGTACGCCTCGTCGCCGCAGACCGCGCTCGCGCTCTCGAGCGTAAATCCGCCCGCAAAGATCGACAGCTTCCGAAAGACCGCACGCTCCTCTTCGGAGAGCAGGTCATAACTCCAATCGATGAGCGCGCGCATCGTTTGGTGGCGCGGCAGCGCGCTACGATCGCCGCCGGTGAGCACGCGGAAGCGCTCGTCCAGTTTTTGAGCCAGCTGTTGCGGTGAAAGCACCTTGATGCGGGCCGCCGCGAGCTCGATCGCCAATGGAATGCCGTCCAAGCGCCGCGAGATCTCCGTGACGAACGGCGCGTTCGCGTCGCTCAGCGTGAAGCGCGCGTCCGAGGCAAGCGCGCGATCCGCGAAGAGCGCCACCGCACCGTAGGAACGCGCGGTTTGCGCCGTCACGAATTCGCGCACCGGCGGCACCGCAAGCGAGGGCAAGCGAAAGACGCGCTCGCCGGCAATGTTCAAACTCTCCCGGCTCGTTGCGAGGATGCGCGCGTCCGGGCACGCACGGAGAATTGCCGCCGTGACCTTGCGGGCCTCGTGGATGACGTGTTCGCAGTTATCGAGAATCAGCAGTGCGCGCCGCGGTTTGAGATGCACAAGCAGCGTATCGATCAGCGGCACATTCGGCGATTCGCGCACACCCAGTGCCTGTGCGACGGCCGACGCAACGAGCGCTGCATCGGAGATTGGCGCTAACTCGACAAGCCACACGCCGTCGCCGAAGGCCTCGAGCTGCTCCGCGCCAACCTGAATTGCGCAGCGCGTCTTCCCCGCGCCGCCGCTGCCGAACAGCGTGACCAGCCGGTTCTCGTGCAGCAGTTGCTTGATCTCGGCAACGTCGTTCTCGCGCCCGACGAAGGACGTCAGCTGCATTGGCAGGTTGTGGGGAAGCTCGTCGAGCGAGCGCAGCGCCGGGAATTGGTCGCGCAGCCTTGGCGCGACGAGCTGATACACGTGCTCGGCGCGGGCGAGATCTTTGAGCCGGTGTGCGCCGAGATCGCGCAGGCCCGACTCCGCGGGCAGGTCGCCGCGTAGCAGTTCTGCAGTCGTGCCCGAGACCAACACTTGTCCGCCGTGACCGATCGCGAGCAGTCGTGCGACGCGGTTCACCGCCGGGCCGAAGTAGTCTCCGTCGCGCTCGTCGGCCGTTCCCGTATGCAGCGCCATCCGCACGAACGCGCCGCCGATCTGGGAAAAATCTTCGGCCTCGAGCGCCCGCTGCGCGTCGAGCGCTGCGGCGAGTGCAGCCTGCGCCGTTTCAAAAGCGGTGCAGAACGCGTCGCCGACTGTTTTGAAGACGTCACCGCCGCGCGCCGCGACGACGTCGCGAATCAGCTCGTCATGCCGGCGCAGCGCCGTCGCCATTGCCGCGCGGTCCCGTTCCCACCGCTGCGTGCTGCCCTCGATGTCGGTGAACAGAAAGGTCACGGTTCCGGTCACCATCCGCCGAAGTTCGCGCCCCGGCCCCTCCTTGTCATTCTGCGAGGTCAATGCCAGGCGTGTGGCACTCCGCAGTGGCAGAATACGGGGCATGCAGCGCCTCGATGGGCGGTTCGTCTACGCCGCCAGCGACCTTAACGACTATTTGGAGTGTAGGCGCCTCACCGAGCTCGAGGGACTTGTCGCAAGGAACAAGCTGACTCGCCCGGATCCACAAGACGAGCGCGCCGAGCTAGTCCGTCGTAAGGGTGAGGAACACGAGCAGAGGCATCTGGCCGGTTTACTCGAGCGCTATCCCGACGAGGTCGTGCAGTTCGGCCGCTCTGAGGCCGGTATCGAGCAGTACCGGCAGGCCGAGCTGGAAACGCTCGAAGCGATGCGGCAGGGCGCCCGCGTCATCTACCAAGCAACATTTTTCGACGGCGAATTTATTGGGCGGGCCGATTTCCTGCGGCGCGTCGAGCGGCCGTCGAACCTAGGATCGTACGGCTACGAGGTCATCGACACGAAGCTCGCGCTTTCACCCAAAGCCTATTACATCGTGCAGCTCTGCAATTACAGCGAGCATCTGGAACGCCTGCAGGGACGCATGCCGGAATACGGGCACGTCGTCTTCGGCGACGGCACGGAGCAGCGGTTTCGCATGAACGATTACATGGCGTATTACCGCCATCTCAAGCGGACGTTCTTGGATTTCGCAAGCAATCCGGAATTGGAACGGCTTGATTCGGCTCGCGAATACCCTTTGAAGTGCCGACACTGCGAGATTTGCGTCTGGAACGACGCGTGCAAGAGCAAACGCTCTGCCGACGATCACCTCACGCTGGTCGCATGGATGCGGCGCGATCAGGTGTCCAAGCTCGAAGCGGCGGCGATCACGAGCGTCGAGCAGCTCGCTACGGCTGGCGACGAGCAACGTCCCGAAGGTATGAACCCCGATACGTTTGCAAAGCTGCGGCGTCAGGCGTCGCTCCAAGTGCGCGGGCGCGAAAGCCGTCGGGCGATCTACCAGTTGCTGGAGCATCAGCCTCCGATGGGATTCTCACTTCTGCCGCCGCCTTCGGCCGGCGACGTCTTTTTCGATATGGAGGGGGACCCTCTGTACGAGCCGGGCAGGGGTCTCGAATATCTCTTCGGCTGTTGGACGCCCGACGACGCGCCGCAGTTTCGCCCGTTTTGGGGCAGGACGCGCTCGGAAGAAAAGCTCGCCTTCGAGGCCTTTGTGGACTTTGTGGTGGAGCGACGCATGCGCTATCCGGAGCTGCACATTTATCACTATTCGAGCTACGAAAAGTCGGCGCTTCGCCGTCTCGCGCAAGAGCATTGCACGCGAGAGCGGGAGATCGACACGCTGCTGCGCGACGAGGTCTTCGTAGATCTCTTCGCCGTCGTGCGTCAAACCGTCGTGATTTCAGAGGAAGGCTATGGGTTGAAAAAGCTCGAGCGCTTCTATGACCTTGCTCGGGCAACCGACGTCAAGAAGGGCGACCAGTCCATCGTAATGTTTGAGCGCTGGCTGATCAGCGGCGATCAAGGCATTCTCGATGACATAGAGGCTTACAACCGCGACGACTGCCGCTCGACGTACTTGCTGGGTGAGTGGCTTCGGGCGCGCCGCCTTGAGGCCGCCGCCGCGTTTGGCATCGAATTTCCTTTCCACGTGCACGAGCCGGCGAAGCAGCGAGCCGAAGCGGAAGCCGAGGACGAAGAGCGCAGCGCGCTCGAGCGCGAGCTGCTCGTAAACGTCCTGCCGCCGAGGAGCGACGAAGAGTACGCGCTCATGAGTGAGGATCGCCGGTCTCGATATTTGCTCGGCAGCCTCCTGGCATACCACCAGCGGGAAGCGAAGCCGCAATGGTGGGCTTACTTCGACCGTTGCGAAAACGTGGACGAACTGCTCGAATTCGATCGCGAGCCGATCGCTGGCCTGCAGCTTTGCGAAGATGTACCTCCACGGGAGACTAAGCGGAGCAAGATTTACACGTACTCGTTTCCGGAACAGCATCACAAAATGGGATCGGGCGAAGCCGTCGACCCTCGCACGAAAAGAGGGGTCGTCATCGTTTCGGTTGACGATGAGCGCAATATTCTCGAGCTCAAAACCGCCGCGACGGTCGAGGATGCACGCCAAATTAAGGAACTCATTCCGCCCGGTCCACCGCGGACGAAGACCCAACAAAAAGCGCTCGCACGAATCGCCCGCTCCTTCCTTGCGGGCAACCTGAAGAAAGACTTCCCGGCAACGTACGATCTCCTGACCAATCGCGACCCGCGGGCTATCGGCATGCGGACGCTGCAACCCGACGATGTCGACGCGGCAAGCATCTCCCGCGTAGCGGCCGCGCTCGACAACAGCTATTTATTTATTCAAGGCCCGCCCGGTAGCGGGAAGAGCACGTACGGTTCGCAGGTTATCTGCGATTTGCTCGCAAGCGGGAAGCGCGTCGCCGTGACGAGTACGAGCCATGCAGCAATTCACAACTTGTTGCATAAAGTGGAAGCGTGCGTCTCCGAGCGCGGTGGCAAGTTTGCCGGACGCTATAAGCATAGCGATCAAAACCCGGGATCTGAGTTTCGCTCGAAGCTCGAAACGCCGCTGATTCTTTCGGAAGGCAAGAACGATCGATTCGATGGCGATGACTACGATCTCGGCGCCGGGACTGCGTGGCTCTTTGCGCGTGAAGAGCTTGCCGGCAAGTTCGACTATCTCTTCGTTGACGAAGCAGGGCAGGTCGCACTCGCCGACGCTCTGGCGCTTTCGCTCTGTGCTAAAAACGTCGTGCTGCTGGGGGACCCGTCGCAGCTATCGCAGGTAAGCCAAGGAAGCCAGCCCCTGCATGCCGGTGATTCTGTGCTCCAGCATCTGCTCGGCGACCTTCAAACGGTGCCGAAGCACCGCGGAATTTTCTTGAATCTTACGTATCGCATGCAAGCAGAAATCTGCGCTTTCATCTCTGACGCGATGTACGAAGGGCGGTTGCAGCCGTCCGAAAAAGCGCGCGCCCATCGGGTAACCATGGGCGGTGAGGAGCTCGCCGGACTTTATTTTATGCAGGTCGACCATTCCGGCAACAGTTCGAGCTCCCTCGAAGAGGCCAATGCGATCGTCCGTCAGATCTCGCTGATCTATCAATACGAACGCGACGTCATCGTCGTCACGCCGTATAACGCGCAGCGCCGACTGATCTCACGCAAGCTCACGGAAGCCGGCCTCGAGGTACGCGTCGGCACCGTGGACAAGTTCCAGGGCCAAGAAGCGGCGGTCGTGTTTTACTCAATGGCAACGTCGAGCGGCGAAGACTTGCCGCGCGACATGGAATTCTTGTTCGAGCGCAATCGTTTCAACGTCGCTATCTCGCGGGCTCGAGCGGCCAGCGTGCTCGTTTGCAGCCGCAGACTTCTGGATATTTCATGCCGGACACCCGAAGAGATGGCGCTCGTCAACCTCTTGTGCGCGTTTGTCGAACGCGCCGACGCCAACATCGCCTCTAGGCGTTCGGGCATGCACGTGTAGCGTGAGGCTGGACGTCGGGATCCCATAACCGCTTGGTCCAGCAGTCACCCAACAGCGAGCAATAGCACAACGTGAGATCGAAGCGCCGTGCGTGCGCCATCACCCGGCGTGCAAGAAACTTTCCGTCGACGCGCAGGAGCTCGAGCTTTGCGCCGGCCGATATGACGTCGCCCGAGAAGATCGTGCTCGCCGTCATGCTTGCCGTGCCGCGGGCGCGGGCCTTAGCCTCGTCGGCCTTTGCCTCGGCTCTTTCGGCATCGATGGCCGCCGCAATCGCCGGCTGAGCGGTGGGGGTCGCCGGTCGCTCGACCACCTTGCCGTCGCGGGTGATAACGGCACTAAAGATTAGCGCCGGGCCGATGCCCGCGTTGCTGACGTCGAGTTCGAAGTATTTGTCGACTGACGATGACGTGATGAACGTGAGATAAGGCCAGACGGTCGCGCTGAACTGCTTACGGATGACGTACGTCTGATAGGCCGACGATGCCGCGGCCACGGTGCTGATGAGCAGTGCTCCGAGCGCAATCAGAAGGTCGAGTCGAAAACGTTTATCGTCCACGAGCGGAGCGTCCAACCGCGACGCTGACGACGCCGTTGTTGTACGGAACGGCGAAGGTTCGCGCAGGCGCGCTCGCGCCCGGCGGAAACGCAACGATGTTCCCTTCGTTCGACTCGAACTCGTAGTTGCCGGCAAAGAGCGTTCCGTCTGGACCATACGCTAAACCGTCGGCAGCCACGATCCCATTTGTCAGGCTTCGGGCCGGCTTGCCGCGCTCGTGCGGAAAGAAATCGATCGCCGAATTCACAGAGATAACCAGCGCACCCGTCTGGTCGAAGGTATCGGCGCCAACCCAGCGGCTCTTCGGCAAGTTGCGAAATGGGACGATCTTGCCGCTCGTCGAGCCGGCTGGGAATTCAATCACATCCCAGGCGATGCCGCCGGTGTTGTTCACGACGAAGACGTTGGCTGAGCGATCCAGCGCGATGCCTACGGCGATATTGATCGGCGATTGGAGGTAGCTCGACGGCTGCATTTGGCCCGGCGGATAAATCGCGACGTATCCGGTCGTCGATCCGCTCTGTTTGACGATGTGGCTATGGCCATGGCGTGTCCTCGCGAACACGTAGCAACTCTCCGACGGAGCCGCCCCACACAGGTTCGAGACGTACATGTTTCCGGCGGAGTCAAAGGCACCGCCCGACGGTCCGTCGAGCCCGGCCGCGTAGGTCCGCAGGAGCTTGCGAAGCTTCGGCGCGTAGACGTTGATGTATCCTCGGCCGTCGCTCGCGGCATTGACCACCGCGACGTAGACGTTGCCCTCGCCATCCGTCCAAACGCCGTCCGGATACCCCCGCCTGAACCCGAGCGACCCCAACGCCGATGCTTTGCCATAGGCGTCGTAAAAGTAGACTGACCCCGAACCAGTGTTCCAGTCGAGCGTCGTCGCGTAGAGAAGCTCGCGCGGTCTTACGTCGGGCAGCGTGGCACTCCGGGATGCGGCGATTTGCGCCGGCAAGAGGGCGCTAGCGCTCGGTGCTGCCCCGTCACACGCCGTAAGGCCAACGAACGCACCGATGAGCCCTAATCCGAGGAAAAGTGCACGCCAGCTAATGCACATGCGATGGGCAATTCGCCGCCTGCTGCTAAATCTTCTCCGGCGTGTCGAAATTGAAGGCCTCCGCTCGACGCATAGGCAGAGTCCAGTCTTAAAAGGAGAGATTTCATGAGATTCGCGGTCCTGGTAAAGGCAAGCAAAGAGAGTGAGGCCGGGGTGCTTCCTTCCAGCGAGATGCTTGCCGAGATGGGAAAATTTAACGAGCAGCTGGCAAAAGATGGCGTGTTGCTGGCTGCCGATGGCCTGCAGTCTACGTCCAAGGGCGCCCGCCTTCGCTTCGATGGCGGCCGTACGACCGTGACCGACGGCCCGTTCACCGAAACGAAGGAGCTGGTCGCCGGCTTCTGGATCGTTCAAGGCAAATCCAAAGAAGAGGTCGTCGAGCGCTTTACGCACGCTCCGTTCGACGGCGGCCAAGTCATTGAGATTCGCCAGGTCTTCGAAGCCGAGGATTTTGGCGAGAACCTGACGCCTGAAATTCGCAATCTCGAAGAACGCACTCGAGAGCACATCAAATGAAGACGAATCGCTTTCTCGAAACCCTCGGAAGCGAAGGCGCGACGTGCTATCTTCACGAGGTTTCCCCGACACCGTAGTGGACTCGGGCGATCTCCACGGCACGATCGCCGCGATTTGGCGTATCGAGTCGCCGAAGCTGATCGCGCGCCTGGCGCGGATGGTACGCGACGTCGGTCGCGCCGAGGACCTCGCACAGGATGCCTTCGTTTTGGCCCTTTCGCAGTGGCCCGACGAAGGCATCCCGCGCAACCCGGGTGCGTGGCTGATGACCGTTGCAAAGCGTCGCGCGATCGATCAGATTCGTCGCGATGATACTATCCATCGTAAGAACGAACGCCTCGCCCACGAGCTTTCTGTCTCGGAATCGGAAGCTGATTTTGCATCCTCTTACGAGGAAATCGACGACGATATGCTGCGCCTGATGTTCGTGGCCTGCCATCCGGTCGTGTCAAGAGAAGCTCACGTTGCGCTGACGCTCAAGCTCATCGGCGGACTCACAACCGCCGAGATCGCGCGGGCCTTTCTCACCTCGGAAACGACCATCGCCCAGCGCATCGTGCGCGCGAAGCGTACGCTCGCGGAAGCACGCGTTCCATTCGAAGTTCCGACGGGCTTCGACCGCTTGCGCCGCCTTTCATCGATCTTGGAGACGATTTACCTGATTTTCAACGAAGGCTACGCGGCGTCGGCGGGCGAGGACGTGCTGCGCCCCGAGCTCGTTGAGGACGCGCTACGCCTAGGACGAATGCTCGCGGCGCTCATGCCCGATGAGAGCGAGGTGCACGGCCTTGTCGCATTGATGGAGATTCAAGCCTCCCGCATGCGAGCCCGCGTGGGGCCGTCGGGAGAGCCGGTGCTTCTGCTCGATCAAGATCGCAGCAAGTGGAATCGCCTTCTGATCCTGCGCGGCCGCAACGCCCTGATGCAAGCTGAGAGGCTCACCGGCTCGCTAGGACCGTACGCGCTACAAGCCGCGATCGCCGCCTGCCACGCCCGCGCTGCCACGCCCGATCAGACGAACTGGCAGTGCATCGCCGCGCTCTACGATGCGCTGGCGCGACGCATGCCGACGCCGGTCGTGGAGCTAAACCGCGCCGTCGCGATCGGCATGGCGGTTGGACCGCAGGCGGGGCTTGACATCGTCGACAGACTCCTCGACGAGCCGACACTGCAAACGTACCATCTCCTCCCGAGCGTCCGCGCCGATCTGCTCTTCAAACTCGACCGCATCAGCGAAGCCCGAGCCGAGTTCGAACGCGCCGCATCGCTCGCTCGCAATGCCCGCGACCGCACGTTCCTGCTCGCGCGTGCTAGGGAAGGAGCTCAAAAGGATTTGTCTGACCCGCTGCCATGACGTACCAGGCGGTGGCGCCGACGTGTAACGAGGCGTAGTATTTGCCGCCGTCGCAGTCGCTCAGACCGTTCTTTGAGGCAGCGATGATACCTAACCCGTCGGTGTTGGGGCCGTTGCTTTGCGCGTATGCGATGTCACTCATATACATCTGCGCAATCGGTTGGTCGCCCGAAGCATTGCGCAGTTCGAGCGCGTCGGCGAGGTGCCCAGTGCCCTCGAACCACACTCCGGATCGGTCGCCGCTGCAAAAGCTTACGCCGCTGAACCCGCCCTTGCTGACCGCCAGATTAGTGACGTCCCAACTTGGTGCGGCCGCCCACACCGGGTTCTGAAACGCGAGATAACTCCACGAGTTCACGTCCTCGGGTTTGAACGGCTTGTTGGGCGTCTTGCCGTCGTTGCCCGTTCCGGCGTAGAAGCGGCCGGCTTGCCGATCCCACATCGAGGCGACGAATTGCTTGGCCCAGGCGGCGTGCGCGGCCCATTCGCTTTGACCCGATTCCACCGCAAGCATCGAAAAGAACGCATACATATCAAGGTTGTGTTCCGTCGATTTCCACTCGATCTTCGAACCGCGCGCCGTGTAACCGCCGGTGTAACCGCCCGCACCCCGCGCGTCGTAGGTGTTGGTTTGCAGCCATTGCGCGATGGCTGTCGCCCCCGTCAAATACGCGGTATTGGATGTTTTGGCGTAGAGCTGAACGAGGGCTTGACCTACCCAGGCCATGTTGCCGACGTCGCTGGTGTTGTCGCGCACCACGACGTCGCCCGGGTTGAGCAACGGTTTGGGGGCATAGGCAGCGCGCAGCCGGCCATCCCCAGCTTTATCGTGCGCCTGGACGTAAAGAAACGCGTTGCCGACGACTTCGGATCGCGAGATATCGTCGGGCGTTCCTTGTGCCAACATCGCGTCGACAAAAAGCGCATCGTCGTACGTCACGGCGTCGGTAAACTTCTTCAGCGGGCCGCCATCGAAGCTCTGAATGAGGCGCGTGGTCGAGCCCTTTACGTAACGGTCCATCATCAGACGGAGAAACTCGTACGCCTTCGATACGCTTCCGGACGGAGCGGCGGTACGCGATGCCATCCCGCTCGGCACAAAGGTTGCGCCGCTGCCCGATCCGCCGGAGCATCCGGCGATTGGGACGATGAGGAGACTCAGTGCCACCCCGGCTACGATCCGCTCCATTAAGATGTGTTACGGACAGGACAGGCGCGCATCCCTTTAAAGTGGAAGCGGCGCGGCGTGGCAAGCAGCGCAAGTCCGATCAAGACCGTCGTGATCATCGTCAAAGAGAACCACACGTACGATAATTATTTCGGCATGTTTCCCGCAGGAAACGGCGATGCAACGCTGCCACAGGCGCCGAATCCGCCGAAGAACGACCCCAATCACACGCACGAGGCGTGGCTCAACCGAAAGACCGGCGCGACCCGCCTCGGCTACAAAGAAGCCGACATTCCCACCTATTTTGCTTATGCGCGGCAGTTCACGCTGTGCGACAACTACTTCACCGCGGTTGCGGGACCGTCCACGCCGAATCACCTGATGTTAGTCGCTGCGGCCTCGCCGGTGATCGATAATCCGCGGTCCTCAGCGGGGCCGTATGATTTGCGCTCGCTGCCGGATGAGCTCGATGCAGCAGGCTTGACGTGGGGCAGCTACACGAGCGGCTATCCGTTCACTTTAATTACAAAGCTCGGGACCCGGAACATGAAGCCGCAGAGCGCGTTTGCCGGCGATGCCGCGGCGGGGCGGCTACCGAATGTTTCGTGGATTTATGGGCCGAGCGGGCTCGACGAACATCCGACGGCCAGCGTGACCACCGGCATGAACTGGACCGCCGGGCTTGTGGATGCAATCTCGAAGGGATCGCAGTGGCCGAACGCGTCGATCTTTATCACGTGGGACGATTGGGGCGGATGGGTGGACCACGTCGACCCGCCGCCGCTCGAAACGTGGACGGATGGCACGCAGTTCTATCCGGGCGGGCGCGTCGGCTGTCTCGTGCTGAGTCCTTACGCGAAGCGCAGCTATATTTCACACGCGCAGCACACGCACGTTAGCCTCGTGAAGTTTTGCGAGGTGACGTTCGGGCTGCGCTCGATCAACCAGCGGGATGCGGCGTCGGACGGGATGGAAGATTGCTTCGACTTCGCCAGCCCGCCCAATCTCACACCGCCGCAATAGATCATCCTACATCGAGGTCAGCGATAAGGTCTCCGTGTTGAGCTGATAGCTTCCGGCCGAGACCGTGTTGTTCGGGTTCGCGCAGATCACGCTATTGTTCGGGCCGTATACCACGACGAGTCCCGGCGGCCCGCACTGTACCTGGGTAAGCTGATAATTCGAGAGGAACGTCGCGCCCGGACTGCTCGGCTGAACCTGATAGGACGTGTACGTAGTATTGTTCGAGACGATCGATCCGTAGACGGCCGCCCCGACCGCAGCCGACGCCGCGCCGATGGCCATGGCGCCCCAGAAGCCACCGCCCCAATAGGACGAGGCGGGATACCATGCGACGCCACGGTTCCAGCCCCACGCCGTGTTGTTCACATACACAGGGTTGCGGATGACGGTATTTCCGCTCACGTTGACGTTCGTCCGGTTTCCGTTATTAATGTTGTTGCGGTTTCCGTTATTGACGTTGTTGCGGTTTCCGTTATTGACGTTCCCGTTGCCGCGGTTGCCGTTGCCGACGTTACCGTTGCCGCGGTTGCCGTTGCCGACGTTACCGTTGCCGCGGTTGCCGTTGCCGACGTTACCGTTGCTCACGTTTCCGCGGTTACCGTTGCCGGCGCTGCCGCGATTGCCGTTGCCGACGTTGCCGCCTTGGGGGCGTTGAGGTTGAGCCGGCCGGGTCTGCGGCGCGCGGCCGGTGTCGCGCGACAGGTTGAATCCGCCACCGCCGGACGGACGAGCGCCGCCGCCGCCACCGCCGGGCGGACGAGCGCCGCCGCCACCGCCTCGCATGGCCCCACCGCCACCGCCTCGCATACCGCCACCGCCACCGCCACCTCCGCCCGGCCGCGCCGACGCAAGCGCCGGTTGCAACGCAAAGAGCACCGTTAGAATGATGCTAAGATATTTCATTTTACTTCACGACCTTGTCGATGTGTCCGTTCAAATTTACGGACGTTCCGCGTTTCGTGGTAAACGCGATGAGAATGCCGTTCGCCGGAACTTTCGTCGACGATAGCGTCAGCGGTTGCGGCTGATCGGTCAAATTTACGTAAACGGTTCCATTCTTGAAATCGAGTGAACTCGTCTTTCCTGACTGCACCAGCGTCGCGCTGGTCACAAAGCAAACCAGCAGCGGGCCTTGATACGCGCAAGCCGCGCGGTGGATTACCAGCGTGCCTTTGCCGTCCGCCGACGTCACGAAGAGCGCATCGTGAATAATCTTGATGACCACGTCGTTGTACGTGTTGCGGGTACCGTCACTTTGCTGGATCGTGACGGTGCCCATTGCGCCGGCCGTCGCCGTGCTCAACGCTACGCCAGCGGTCAACGCCGAAAGCGTCGCAAGCGCTGCGCCGGCGACGCGTAAAAATCGTAGTGCCATACAAATTTCCTTCAGAGCCTCACCGAGAAACCTACCGGAGGCTCAGTGGAAGGTTCTTCGGCCTTGCTCCCCTTACTGCAAACCGGCGCACGGTCGGCTAGGTTTTAGGCCCGAGTTTAAGGCTTTCTTCATACGTGGCGACTAAAATCGCAGGCGTACGGTCCGAGGCGTCGCGCCGAGGCGAGGTGGCATAGTCTGGGGGATACCGAGCGAGCGCCGCGGCACCTCGACCGTTCTTTACGTCATTCTTGTCGGTCAGGGTGACGCGAGAGGAACGATGACGTAGGCGGCGGGCGCGGGGTCCAGGAGGGCGGCGAACTCCGCGCCCGTCATACCACTTTTGATCCGGCGACGGGTGAGTTCATAGCGAGATCGCGTGTCGGTTTGAAATCGAGGATCGGTGGTGAATCCGAAGAGCAGTCCGGCCTGTTGCTCGAGCTGGATCGTTTCCGCGTCGAAGGCACCGCTCGGGTAAGCATACGCCAGCACTTCCGAGTGCAAGCGCGCGCCGAGCTCTTCGACGCAGCGATCGATCTGATAACTTTGCGCCGACGTACCCAGCGTGGACAAATCAACGTGGTTAACGCCGTGGCAGCCGATCGACATGCCCGCACGCGACATCGTTTCTACCTCGACCCAGCTCAAGTGCCGTAGCGTTCCAATCGATCCGACGTTGACGAAAAACGTGGCGACGTCACCGTATCGCTGCAGAATGGGGAAAGCGTAGCTGAACTGATCGCCGTAGCCATCGTCAAACGTCAACAATACCGCGTGAGCGAGCGAGCGATGCTCGCGCATATCGCGCTCGAGCTCGGTGATGCCGATCGTGTGCAGCCCTTTATCGTGGAGGTACTGCAGCTCGGCCGCGAACTGGACCGGTGAAACCGTCAGCGCTTGAGAGATGGGGTCGCTCGGAGCCGACACGTCGACCCGGTGGTACATCAACACCACCGGAAAGGCCAGAAGAACCGCCAGCAACGACCCCATTATTTTTGTTTCACTCTTATTTCATTCCACGCGCAGCGGCGCCTGCTCTACTTCTTTAACGCCGGCGGTATTTCGCGCAATGATATCGAGCCGATACGAGTGCCGGCGCGAGAATGGCGGCAACTCGAGCACTCGCGCATGGAAACGATAGATCCCCGGTGCGACGTGCGTACTGTTGATCGAAAAGGCCGCAGTCCGGATCTCTACCGATGCAACGTTGGTACTGACCACGAACGTGCCGTCAAACCACATTCCGGGGCGAATCGTCAGCGTTGAAAACCACATCGCGACGATCTGGGGCCGTGCGTTCGGTGTAACGACCGGTGGCGTCGGCCACGCGCGCGGCTGCTTTGCTGCAACGAGCAAATTCGACGGAACGGAAACGGGCTGCGACGAACATCCCCCGGCGAGCGAACAGGACGCCCCTGCCAGCACGATCGCTCGCGCAAAGCGAAAAGGGTTTCGAGCCACATCGAAGCATGATTGCCGATACATGGACTTGATGGAGGCGCCTTCCTCTCGGGTCGAAGCCGAGCCTTCCGTTCACCGCATCGATCTCGTAATCGAAGATTCGGGATTGGCCACCCGGCTGGATTGGCTTGTCACGTTAGCGGGCATCTGGATCATCACCGGTCTGTTCATCGACGCACATCAGCACTTGTTCCTCGCGGTCGAGTCGTTCTTCAACCCGTGGCACATGACGATGTACAGCGGCGCGATCTTTGCCGCCGGCGTCTTAGGCGTTGCGATCTATCGGAACTACGGCGATGCGGGTTCGTTCTGGAAAGCCGTTCCATCGGGTTATTCGCAGAGCGTCATCGGCGTCGCCGCCCTGCTGTTCGGCGGGGCGTTAGACTTCGTCTGGCATGCCGTTTTCGGCTTCGAGCATCAGCTCGATCTGCTGCTAAGCCCGCCACACCTCTTCTTGTTGGCCGGCCTCTTTTTCTTGATCACGGGACCGGTGCGCAGCGGGCTGCGCCGTTCGGCTGCGCCGAATCTTATGGAACAGCTGCCCATGCTGATCTCGCTTGGCCTGGCCTTCGAGATCATTCAGTTCGTCACGCAGTTCGGCTTCTATCCCGAAGCGCTGCGGCGCGACCATCCACTCTCGCAGGCCGCGTTTACGAGCGAACAGTTCGTACTCTCGGTCTTTCTCTATTATCGGCAGGCATTGGAGTTGTCGATCGTCATCTGGCAGAGCGCGCTGCTCGCCGCCGCGGTTTTATATCTTTGCCTTCGCAAGCGACTGTATTTTGGCGCACTGATCGTTCTCTGCGTCGCCGAAAAGCTTTGGATCGGCGGCGAGCTCTCGAGCGATCGCATGGAACTCGTTCTTATCGTCTTGGCCTCGATTGCGGCCGGGCTTGCCGGCGACACGATCGTTGCTAAACTGAAACCCTCTGTGCGCAATCCAAACGCGTTTCGGCTGTTGGGCTTCGTCGTACCGGCCGCGTATTTTGCGGCGTACTTCGTCCTCGCCGTGCCGATGTTCGGGGGGACGTGGTGGGATGCGAGCTTGGTGCTTGGCTCGATTGCCGTCGCTGGGTTGGTCGGCGTCTGCATCAGTCAGCTTTTCCTTGCGGGACCGCAAAGCAGCGCCACTACTGGATGAAGCTGTACCCAAGCGCGTACGTCATCGCGCTTGCGACCGTGGTCCTACATCTCGCCTTCTGCCACCGTTTCGGATACTATCGCGACGAACTCTATTTCATCGATTGCGCGAAGCATTTGGCCTGGGGATACGTCGACCAGCCGCCGCTCGTACCGTTCATAACGTGGCTGACCGCGCCGCTCGGCTATCCTGTGTGGGGTCTGCGCTTCCTTCCCGGATTGTTGTCCGGCGTGACGGTCCTCTTCGGCTGTGCGATTGCCCGCGAGTTCGGCGGTCGCGGATTCGCGCAAACGTTGACGGCGCTCACGATCGCCCTTGCTCCGGGATTGATCGGCATCGCGTACGGTCTCTCCACCGAACTGCTATCGCCGGCGGCCTGGACGGTTTTGATCTACTTGACGATTCGTCTCGTCAAAACGCAAGACGTTCGTCTGTACGTCCCGATCGCTCTTGTGGTAACGCTCGCAATGTACGCAAAATACTCGATTGCGGGCTGCGCCGTTGCTTTGGCCATCGGATTGCTGTGCGGCGGGCACGCCAAGCTTTTGCGTTCGCCCTGGCTCGCGTTTGGAGTCGCGTTAACGATGGTGCTGGTGCTTCCCAACGCGCTTTGGCAGATCCGTCACGGTTTGCCGATGCTCGAGGTCGTGCACAACGATCAGCTCAACCGACACGCCCTTGCCAACGGCATGGCCGACGAATCGCCGAACCGCTGGACGAATGCGCTCTACATGCTGGGCTTGCAGTTTGCGTACAATAATCCGCTCTTTTCACCGGTGTGGATTTGGGGTTTGGGGTGGTTGTGGGCCTACCGCGCCCAGGGTCAGATTGGAAGACCGTACCGTTTCCTGACGGTCGCGTATCTGTTGTTGCTGGGAGTGCTCATCCTCACGATCGGACGCGGCTACTACATCCAGGGCGTCTATCCGGCGCTCTTCGCGGCGGGCGCGGTGGCGGTCGAGCGCGCGCTCCAGTCGCGGCCCCGATGGTCGCGGGCCGCCGTCCTTGCCGCGGCTTTCGTTGGCGGCTTGCCGATGTTTCCGCTCTCGCTTCCCGTTCTGTCACTCCCAGCGTACATGGCGTATGAACGCGCGATCGGCTTGAGCCGCCCGACGCCTCCCGACGGTAAGAGTCATCTCATCAATCCGATGTTCGCCGACCAGCTGGGGTGGAAAACGATGACGCAAACGGTGGCGGGCGCGTATTGGTCGTTGCCCGCCGCACAGCGCACGATCACGGCGGTCTTTGCTGATCGCTACGCATATGCCGGAGCACTCGATTATTACGGGCCGCGTTACGGACTACCGATGGTAATCAGCCCGAACAACCAATACTATCTGTGGGGAACGCGCGGGTATAGTGGACGTTCCGTCCTAGCCGTCGGCGCCACGGATTATTGGCTCCTGCTGCATTGGTTCGGCAGTGTCCGCCAGATCGCGGTCTATCGCAACGATTACCGATGGATGCTGGAGGGTCCGCTGCCGATCTACATCTGCACGCGCCCGCGAGTTCCGCTGGCGGTGATGTGGCCGGCTTTCAAGTATTATGGCCTCTGAGGACCGGTCACCCGACGAAGGGAGGACTCGCTTCCTCCTGGGTATGATGTAGAAACGGCTATGGAAAACGTACACGCAGAACGCTCCGCCGGTTGGTCCGTCCTATGCTACGTCGCCGTGTTGGTTGTGGCTACGATGCTCAATAACGGCCTGCCGCCCGTGGACGAAAAAGCTACGAACACGGCGTTGCTGATCGATTCGCACCGGTTCGCCCTGTTGTTCAGCGCGTGGCTCACGTTCCCGGCCGTGGCCTTCTTCCTTTGGTTTTTGGTCGGCTTGCGCAGCTATCTGAGCCATGCGCCGGGACGGCAAGAAGGGCTTCCGACGCTCGCCCTAATGGCCGGCGTCTTGATGACGGCGCTCTCGCTCTTCGCCGTCTCGCTCGAAACGGTCGCGCTCTACGTCTCGCCGGATACGTTCTCGAAGAACGGTCTCGAGGCCATCTACAATACCTTCATCTTCACGCAGGGCGGCCTGGGATATGCACCCGTCGCGATCTTCCTATTCGCCTGTGCGCTTAGCATGCGGCGGCACGAGTCGGCGCCGTCGTGGCTCGCGGCGCTGGGCTACCTCGCTGCCCTTGGAGCGGCTGTCGCAACCCTGTCGATCTTCTTCACTTCGACCGATTCGTTCATGGCGCCGGGGCAGTTGGGGCCGGGTATCTTCGGCGCCATTCCCGCCGCCATATGGCTGGTCGCAACCGGCGTAACGCTTATTCAGAGCAAACGCGGGGTTGCGCTCTCGAGCACGTCGGCCGCATCGTAGGTCGCGTTGTTGACGCGATTCGAGACCTCACGCACCTGCATGAGCGCGGGGTCGAACGGCCGCAAAATTGACGCGGCGACTTCGGGCGGCAACGGCTCCGGGTCCAGCCACAACTCAACCTTCGAGCCGGTCAGCATAACGGGCATGCGATTGTGTACGGGAGCGACGATTGCATTGGGCTCGCAGGTAATCACGTCGCACGCGACCGTCCCGTCGACCGGTTCCCACAGGCCGGCTAGCGCGAACGGTTCACCCGATTCGAGCGTGTAATAAAAGGGCCGGCCATTATGCCATTCGTAAAAGCCGTCCGCAAATTCGATGCAGCGCCGCCGAATCGGATTGCGCCTCGCGAGAATCGACTCAGCGCGAATGTTGATTCGGCGGCGCACGCCCCACCGCAACTCTTCGGCGACGTTGTACCCGTCGTTACGAACGCCAAGCACGCCCTGCGTCGGCGCGATATTGTAGCGCGGCAGCCTGGTCTCGCTGAACTCCGGAAACTTAAAACGCGGAAACGCCCCCGCGAGGGCCCCCGGCTTGGCGAGCGTGAATCTACCGCACATGGCGAGCTTTGCTTCGGCACTTACCTCCGGCATTCTCTTTGCGGTGGTGACGTACTTCGACGCGCACAATCACATCACGGGAATCCTCCCATAGGAAGCCTATGCGGATCTGCCAGCCTTCATTGCAAGCCTTTCCAATCCGCGCGAAACGGTTAGCGTCGACGATCGCTTGGCGCTCTACCGGTACCTCGCCGACACGTGGTACCCGGCGCAGGGGGCAGCGCTCGACGACAAACTCTTCTCGCCGGCTGACGGCCAGAGGTTTGCGCTCGGTGCGGGCGCCGCATTGGTCGTCTACCGCGACGAGGTCGCGGGGAGCGTTGTGGCCTTGAACGGCACGCTCGAACGCGTGCTGACCGCGACGCCGTGGTCGGAGTTCGACAGCGCGTACGCGTTTCGCGGAGGACCCGCGGGCACATATCTTCGCGATCGCTTTTACGCCGGCAGCGACGATCGCCTGAACGCAAATCTCTGTAAGGCGACGGTGCTCGATCTCGCGGCGACGAACATCGACGACTCCGAGCAATCGCTGCCGTTCATCGGGGGATGGAAATTCCTCGCCGGCACGTCCGGCGCGCTCGGCTGGATCGAATGCACGATGCGCGCACCAGCCGATCCGGAGCTGAGCACGGCTCTGCGTGCAATGAAACGCAACATGCCGACGATCAAGATCGTCTTGATGACGCACACGGCGCAGCTCGCCACCCTGCCCGGCGGCAAAACGTACAGCGAATGGTCGAAGTCGGGCGCGTGCGCGGCGGTGCAGCTTCCGCAGGGTCTGGTCACGACGCCCAGGATGGTGTACGAGGGCTTAATGGGCTGGAACGGCGGAAAGCCGGTTGTTTCCGCCGCCGAGGCTCGTAGTTATTTCAATGACGTCGTCGGTATCGATACGGCCGCGCCCGAAACGACCTGTTTCAGCCTCGACGGCATGGCCTATTACCGTCAGCTCATCGCGGCGGTATACGACGCGTCGAAATCGCGCCGGCTAGCCGGGTGGCACGGCAAGCTGCTGGTTCACACGCACGTCGGCGAAGGCGGCCTCGTGAACTACGCGCCGAATCCGCCGCCACAGCCATGGAGTTTCCAAACGGCCTTTGCGGCGCTTCCGCCGACCCGCACCAACACGGCGCAAGCGCGCACCAATATCTCGACGCTGTTGGCCGCGATCGGTCAGTTCGAGCGTGCCCACCCCGACACGCACGATTACGTGGTCTTCCGGCTCGCGCACGATACGTGGGCGACCGCGGCACAGGCCGAGGCGATGCGCGATGAGAGCGTCGAGGCCGACGTGAACCTCGAGAGCAACGTCGCGACCGGCGCATATCCGGTTGCGCGCATGCCGCTCGCCTCACAGATCCTCGCGGACCGCATCGATCCGCTTGCGCGCAATCCCGCCACCAACTTCCAGCTCGACGACCTCCTCGGAACCCTGGTCAGCGACCCGAACGACGTGTCGCAGGTCGGCGGCGTGCTCGGAAATGCCGCGCTAAAATATCTCTTAGAGGCCCGCGTGCGCTGTCTCTTGGGTACGGACGCCGGCGGCGTCGAACATTCCGACATCGTCAAGGAGTACGAGTACGCGTCATCGCTGATCGCCTATTGGAATCAAACGGACCCGGTGTTCCGTGCGCGTTCCGGCGACGCGGGCCGGGAAACCCTCTTTGCGAACGTGCGCTGGCATCTGGCCAATATGGCTTCCGACGCGGCTCGCCCCTATTAACGGCGGCCAAGTGCTCCGGGCGCCGCGGTTGTGGCATAATGGAGTGGCCCTTCGCCGTTTACTACGTCTCAGGAGAATTATCGTGTATCAACGTTGCCTTTCGGCCTGCCTCGCCGCCGCATTTGCGTGGTCGCCGCTCGTTGGGCTTGCGCAACAGACCGCCGGCGGCGCGCGTCCGTCGATCGCCGTACTCGATTTCAATACCAACGGGCTCACCTCGGATTGGTATGGCTCGTTCCAGCCCGGCGTGGCGCTAAGTGATCTCGTCACGGACCGGATGGTGAACGGGGGCGGCTTCAACGTTGTCGACCGTACCCACCTCAGCTCGACGCTTGGAGAACATCAGCTCGCTGCCAGCGGCGAAGTTGATCCGCAGACCGCCATCAGCGCCGGGCGGATGACCGGCGCGCACTATCTGATCACCGGAAACATTCTGCAGCTCGACCAAACCGGCAATAGCACCGCCGGCGCCGGGAGTTTGTTGCCGAACTGGGTTGGGGCTGCGGCCAGCGGCGTTTCGACCCATCGCGTGACCATCAAAGTTGCGGTGCGAGTCATCGACGCCCGGACCGGACAAATCGTTCAGAGCTTCTCCGATGAAGAGACACGGACGGGCACGTCGTGGAGTGCCGGCGGTTTCGGCGGCGGCGTCGCCGGATCGTACAGCAACTCAACGTTCGTCAACAGCGACATGGGGCATCTCATCGACGATGAGGCCGGTAAGATCGTCGCCGCGATCAGCCCGAGCCGCTTCAACTCCGGTCCGGTTGCACCGCTGTTGAGCGGACACATCGCCGCAATCGACGGCAGCAACGTCATTATCGATATCGGCGCCAACGTCGGCGTGCAAGTCGGACAGCAGTTCGATATCGTGAAAGTGAAATCGCTGGTCGATCCGACGACGCACGCGCTGCTGCACGTCAACGAAAATATCGGACGGCTGCAAATCGACACCGTGAGCTCCAACGCATCGGTCGGACACGTCATTTCCGGCAAAGCTGCGGTTCGCGTCACGGTGACGGCTGCACCCTAGCCGCCCCTCCAGGTGATCGCTCCGGCGGAGCTACGCCCACTTCGGCTCTTCGCGCAGTCGAGCGATGAAACCGTACGGTTCTTCGCGCGCAGTAGCGCCGACGTTCACGTCGGCAAAGACGAATGGCTCTTTCATGAGGGGGAGAGTCCGCGTTTTTTCGTGCTGCTCGAAGGCGCCGCCGAGGTCCTCAAAAGCATTGCCGGCCGGCTAACGCCGCTGACGTCATACGCAACGGGTGACTCGTTCGGCGAGGTACCGTTGATTCTCGGGGCGTGCACGCTGAGCGGCGTTCGCGCGACGTCGCCGCTGCGTCTTGCGCGCGTCGATCAAAGCGTCTTTTGGCAGATGATGCGCCGCGACGAAGGCTTCAGTCATTCGGTGACGACCGACATGTCGCGACGTATCGCACTGGTCGAACAGCTTGCCATCGAGGCGCCGGAGGAACGCTGCACGATTCGCGGCGATAGTCGCTCGCCTGCGTGGCATGAGTTGCGCGATTTTCTCACGCGGATGCATATTCCGTACAACTGGGAAGAGCGCACCGGCGACGCCTGCGAGGTGACTTTTACCGACGACGGCGCTTCGCTCCAATCGCCGACCGTGCGGAGGTTGGCCGAGCGCTTGGGTCTTTCCGACGTTCCGCACAGCACGCACTACGACGTCGCGATTGTTGGCGCCGGACCGGCGGGCCTTGCGGCGGCGGTGTATGGCGCGTCGGAGGGCCTGCAAACCTTGTTAATCGAGGCCTACGCTCCGGGCGGTCAGGCCGGCATGTCGTCGATGATTGAAAACTATCTCGGTTTTCCCTCGGGCGTGTCTGGCGAGGATCTCGCCGATCGCGCATTTCGCCAAGCGCGCCGCTTCGGCGCGGAGGTCGTCGTAACTCGGGAGGTGCGTTCGCTATCGGGTGAGTCAGGCGATCGCCGGTTGACGCTGGATGATGGCCAAGTCGTCCTGGCGCGTGCGGTCGTGCTGGCGCCCGGCGTCGCTTATCGGCGGTTGCCAGCCGAACGTTGCGACGACTTCTTGAACCGTGGCATCTACTACGGCGCGGCGCAGACCGAAGCGCTGCGGATGAACGGCTGTAGCGTTCATATTGCGGGCGGGGGAAATTCCGCCGGACAGGCCGCCTTACATTTTTCCCAGTACGCACGAACGGTGAAAATCATAATCCGCGGCAACGCGCTGAGCAAAGACATGTCGCGCTATCTGACCGAGCGTATCGCGAATTGCGAAAACATCTCCGTCGTGACGGAGTGCGTAATCGCGGCGGTTGACGGCAGCGATCGCCTCGAACGGATTGCGCTGCACACCGGCGACGGCGCTACGAATTGGGAGCCTAGCGACGGCCTCTTCGTCTTCATCGGCGCCGTGCCAAAAACCGACTGGCTCAACGGCTTCGTCGCCTGCGACGATCGCGGCTTCATTCTCACGGGCCCCCAAGCCATCGCGTCAGACGGCGCCTGGCCGCTCGAACGCAATCCCTATTTCTTGGAAACCAGCCGTCCCGGAGTCTTTGCCGTCGGCGACGTTCGAAAGGATTCAGTCAAGCGTGTCGCTGCGAGCGTCGGCGAAGGTTCCAGCGCCATCTCGCTCGTCAACGCTCATCTGCAGACTTTGCCAACCTCATCCCGTGTCATCCTGACGAGGGAGCCGGCGCGGTGAGGCGGGCGACGACGCGTTCGACCTTCACGACGCGCGTCTTCGTCCAACGGTCGTGGAGCAGCACGCGACGCCAGACGAGGCTCGACGGCACGATCAACCACCAAACCAAGAAGACGATGAGATATCGGCCGATCGTGCGCGCGATGCTCGGCTTGCGAAAATCGGTGGTGACCACGCGCAGCCCGGTGATCATCATGCCGAACGTTTGCCCGGCAACCATTACGAGCAACGCGAGATAGACGGGAAACCAAAAGAAGAATCCCAACCGTTGGATGAATCCGGCGACGAACGCGACAAGCGAATCGGCCGAAAACGGCACGCTCTGCCCACCGACCTTAATCCCCACTCCTTGGTCTGAAATCGTCAGGGGTCCCACGACTGCCTCATCGGTTGGAGCAGCCGCCGGCGTAGCGGACGGAGCGGCTGTTGCGGCCAACGGGTTGGTCCATGCCCAAGACGCTCGATATCGGCTGTGGTGAGGTGCGGGTGTAGCGACGACATGTTTCTTCCCGCGAATCGTGATCGGCCCCATGCCCGGCGCCTGTACCTCGACGTCGCCCGGCGCGACCGTTACGGCAGCCGGGGCAGCGGAACGTCCAACGTTCGCAACGCTTCCGCCGAATGATGTGATGATCGCGCTGACGACGACCGCATCGATGCCCCAGGCCGCGAAACGTCGCCACCAACCGGCACAATCGCGAGTCGCCACCGTTGCTCGACCGGGCGCGGCGAGTGCCGGCGGTTCCTCACTGCGTTCACGCAGAAACCACGTTTGCGCGTTGGCATAACTTTGCGTAGCGATGAAGTTGCGCAGCGACGCGATTCGCTGCGTCGCGTACGGCTCGCTGCTTAACCATTCGCCCCAGCGTAGGACCGAATCGGTTTGGATCTCCGCTTGCTGCTCGGCGAAGGCTTGATAATCCACTTGGCGCCCGAACGCGTGAAACGCTGCCATCCCCATTGCGCGAACGGCGGCATCGAGCGAGCCGCAGCACAGCAGTCCAACCTTGTCACAAGTCAAGGCGCAACGCCGGAGCCATGCACCGAAGATCAATGAAATTAGCGGGTTCTCGTTGCCGTTGACGCTCAACAGCGAATGGAAACGAGTATGCCCGGCGGCGATATGCCCCAGCTCGCGTCCGATCATGAACGCAAGCTCGTCGTCGGAGAAATGCTCGATCCAGTGGCTCGAGAGCACGAGCGCGTACGGCTCCCCGAAGCCGAGAGCAACGACGGGCACGTAGTTGTCTTCGCGTACGAAGACAAACGGCATGGGGATCTCGAGCGCCGCGCAGGCCCGTTTAACGATCGTAAAGACGCGCGGATATTGCCGTTCGTGCACCCAGACGCTCGAACCGAGCAGTCGACCCCGCGCCAGTGTCACGTACAGCATCGCGACCACGATGAAAAGCGCTACCTGTGACGCGCCGATCGATTCGTGAAGCAGGTAGCCAATGAGTAACGCGGCCGGAAACGCACAGAGCGCGGTCAGCCAGAAGGCGAGACGCTCCGATGGTACTCGGAGCGAGCCACGACCCACGAAGAGTTCCTGCATTCAGCCTTTCTTCACGGCGGCTCCCTGTAAAATTCCTATGAACTCCCTGCTGGCGGCGTACGATCGCGCCCCTTTTGTGCGATGCGGCGCGCTTCGACCGCTCATGAGCCGTGTGCCATGAAGTAAAACATCCCGGCCGTCGCGCCTCCCATCAACGCGAAGGTCGCCCAGCCCCACGCCCGAGCCAATCTCGAGCTGACCCATTTCCCCATGATGCGGCCGCTCGAGGCGAGCCAGACGATGACGCCGATCAACGGCACGGCGGCGATGCCGTTGAGCACGGCCGACCAGAAGAGCGCTTTGATGGCATCGATACGAAGCAGATTCATCGCAATGCCGATTAGAATCCCGATCGCGATTATTAAGTAAAAGCGCGGCGCGCGGTGGACTGGTTCGCTTAGGCCTTCCCGAAAACCGAAGGTTTGTGCGGCGACGTAGGCCGACGATGTCGCCAGCACCGGAACGGCGAGGATGCCGGTGCCGACCATCCCCAGCGCAAAGAGTAGCTCGGCAAACCGCCCGGCTAAAGGCCGAAGGGCTTGCGCGGCTTGCTGCGCCGTGGCGATGTCGTGACGTCCGTGAGCACCCAGCGTAGCGGCCGTCGTAACGATGATGAAGAAAGCAACGAGGTTGGAGAAAATCATACCGGCGTTCACGTCGATATGCATCTTCTTTACCAATCCGGCATTGGTTCCACGCCGGGCCGCGATCGAAGTCTTTCCGGCTTCTTTATCCTCCTCCACCATCAACGACGACTGCCAATAGAACAGGTACGGCGTTATCGTGGTACCCAGCACGCCCACCATAGTCGAGAGCCACGTCGCATCGAAGTGCAGTCGTGGAACGGCGAACCGCAGCAGCACCTGCCCCCAGGGGGGGCGTACGACAAAGGCCGTGACGACGTACGCGAAAAGCGCCAAAGTCAACCATTTGAAGAACCGCGAGATGGCTGCGTAGGGGAGCCAGGTTTGCGCGGCCAGCAAGGCGACCCCAAATAGAAAGACGAGTGCATCAATGGGCAGCGGGACGACCAGATGCGCGGCGTCGGCCATTCCGCCGATGTCCGCGCCCAAGTTGAATGTGTTCGCAACGATTACTAAACCGGCCAGCCCATACGCGGCCCATAGCGGGAGGCGCTTTCGCATAACTGCGGCTAGCCCCTCACCGTTGACCATCGCAATGCGCGAGCACATTCCTTGAATCACCGCCATCATCGGCGTCGAAATCAGCGTCAGCCAAAGCATCGAATACCCCGTTGCCGCTCCGGCGACGGAGTAGGTTGAGATTCCCGACGGATCGTCGTCAGCGGCTCCGGTAATGAGTCCGGGACCTAAGACCGCAAAGAACTTGCGAATGCGCACAGCCACCGGGGCGCTTGTACCCCGTTCCGCGGGGGACTGAATCTACTCCGGCAGCAACGCGGCAACCTCGCCGCTGGGCATCCGCTCGATGACGACGGCGAGATTGCCGCGACGCAGCGCTTCTGCCGTGGCTACGAGCGACGACATCGTCCTAAGGTAGAGCGCACCGCCGATGCTCACGCGGCGCACGCCCGCTTCGAAGAGTTCCGCGAGCGAAACGACCGAATCGCTCGGACCTATCAACACGTTTACCGGCTTCGGAGCGACGGCGCTGCCGACGGCGGTAATTGCGGCCATGTCCGGCAAGCCGGGAGCGTACAATACATCCGCGCCAGCCTCGGCGAACGCCGTCAAGCGACGAATCGTATCGTCGAGATCCGGGCGCCCATTGAGATAGTTATCGGTCCGCCCGGTCAGCACGATCTGGCCGCGGGCGGCTTGTGCAGCCGCCCGAATGCGCGCCACCGCACGATCGAAGTCGTGAATCGGATGGGCAGGATCGGCCGTCGTATCCTCAATCCCAAGCCCCGCCAATCCTGAGCGAATGGCTGCGCGCACGGTCGCCACGCAGTCCTCCGGCTGCGGACCAAAACCATCTTCCAGGTCGCCGTTCACCGGCAGATCGCTGACGCGGGCGAGCAACGCGGCATGCGCGATCGCATCCTCGCGGGAAACGGCGTGACGTCCGTCCTGACGGCCAAGCGAAAACGCGAGCCCAAGCGACGTGCTTCCCAAGGCTTCAAATCCGGCGCGTTTCAGCAAGACTGCCGACGCACCGTCCCACGCGTTCGGCATTACGAACGCTTCAGGCCGTTCGTGCAACGCGCGAAATCGTTCGTATGCAGATGTAGCCATGCGTTACGCCGCGGTCCAGTCCGGAATACGCTCCTTGCGAGCCCGCGCCAGGTCCGCGAGCGTTTCGGGGCCGCACGCATTCGCTAACGTTCCACCGATGTTGCCTGCACCTATGATACCGATATTCATCTCCGCTCCTCGTTACTAAGGGTCACTGAGGCCTAGAGCGGGTTAAGCCGCGCGCGGGTTGCACGCGCTGAGGACAGGCTCGGCCATGGAATCGAAGAATGCTTGCTCATCGTGAAACCGTGGGAACGTCTCGCGGCGTTGATCGCGGCGGCGGTTGCAATCGCGCTTAACGTCGCGGCCTCCGTCCAACTTTTTACGCCGCCGAGCACCCTTGGGTACCATTTGGTGTACAGCGACGGTAACCGCGTAGCGGCCGTGGATCCGGAGACGCCCGCCGCGCGCGCAGGAATCGTCGTTGATGACCGTCTGGATTTTTCGCGGTCGACGTTGCACGACCGCATCGTTGGTCTCGAGTATCAGCCGCCGCTGACGGGCGAGCGTATCACCTTGCTAGTCGTTCGGCCTGCAAAATCACGTGTGGTCACGCTCGAAGCGACGCCGATTACGCCGGCCGAATCGCAACAGGCGCTCTTTTCGCCGCTGGCTTCATTCCTGCGGCTCGCGGGGTTTGCGTATATCGTTGTTGCGCTGCTGATCTTACTACGGCGTCCGAACCGGATGACGTGGGGACTCTTCCTCTATCTGGTCTCGGCGACGAACGTAACGTTGTACCGTTTCCCCGATTGGCTCTTTCCGATCGCGCAGTTCGCTTCTGACCTCTTGGGAATTGTCGGACCGATCGGGCTAGTAATCTTTGCCGCGCGCTTTCCGGCCAACCGTCCCGAGAAGTGGCGCGCCTGGCTCGACAGGCTAGCGATTCCGATCGGCGGTCTGCTCGCAGTACCAAATCTCGCGTGGGATGCGACATCGCTCTTCTTCGGTTGGAATCCGTCGCTATGGATGTCGTTGGGAGCGATCCTTGGCGCACTCACCCTGATCCTGATCGCCGGCGTGACCCTGGTGACCGCATATCTGGGCGTTGGGCGTTGGGAGCGTCAGCGATTTCAATGGGTCATCGCAGGCGTTCTGTTTACGCTGCTGAGCTACGCATCGGAGTGGGGACGTTACTGGCAGTCAACCTATTCCCTTGCGACCTCCAACGCCTTCGTCTGGATCGCCGTGCTGCTCTACGCTTTGGCGCCCTTTGCGCTTGCCTATGCCGTCGTGCGCCAGCGCGTCTTCGACATCTCCTTCGTCATCAGCCGCACGCTCGTCTACACGACCCTCACGGCCATGATCTTTGCGATCTTCGCCTTCATCGAATGGCTCGCCGGGCGAATCATCGAGCACAGCGGCGTCACGATCGCGCTGGTTGCGCTCACGGCGATTGGCATCGCATTCTCACTGGATGCGGCGCACGCAAAAATTGAAGCCTTCGTGGAAAGTCAGCTCTTTCGCCGCCGCCATTTAGCGGAACGTCACCTCGCCAGCGTTGCGGCCGGACTACCCTACGCGGAGAACACCGCAATAGTGGAGGAGGCACTCGTGCGTGAACCAGTTGAGGCGTACGCACTAAGCTGCGCGGAACTTTATAGGCTCGATGATTCCGGCGAGTACCTCTCCGACGGCAGACCGCTCAATCGCGCCGTCTCACTGCGCCTGCAAGGAACGCGCCACGCGGCACGCTTGCACGAGCTCGATCGAACCGATCGACCGAACTCGCAAAACGGCGACCCCGTTCTCGCCGTTCCGGTGTTCGTGCGGGCCCGGCTCCAGGCCGTCGCCGCCTACGGTGCGCACCTCAACGGCGAAGATATCGATCCCGACGAGGTCGCCTCGCTCGAATCCGTATGCACCGCAGCGGGCATGGCCTACGATCATCTCGACGCGCTGCGCGTGAACCGCGAAATCGCGCGATGGCGCAGGCTCGCGGAGCGTCAGGCTCGCGAGCTGGCCGTATTGCGCGAGCGCGCCTCGTTACTCGGCGAGCATCTCGCTGGAGATGATGCTCACGGGAACGGTCCCGTGTGAGAGAAGATCGTTGTGGAACTCTTGCAAGTCGAAGGCGCTGCCTTTCTTCGCTTTGTATTGCGCGAGCAGCGCTTCGATCTGCGCCTTGCCGACGGCATAGTCGAACGCTTGTCCCGCGCCTAGCGCGAAGCGGCTGACCTCGCCCTGCGCCGTTGCGGCGTCGACGCCTGCGTTGGCGGCAAACCATTTCAAGGCCTGATCGAAGCTCCACGCACCAGTTGCAAGTTTCGTATCGACGATCGCGCGCGCCCCGCGCAGCCGCTCGAACTGCGCGACGGCGTAGCGTCCGTCGAGATCGTTGCCGTAGAGGCCGTCACGTTCGAGCAACGCCTCCTCGTAGAAAGCCCAGCCCTCGGAAAACACGCTATCGAATGACAGGCGTCGCACCGGATCGGCGTTGTTCTTGGCAATCGAGAGCTGGAGGAAATGACCCGGAAAGCCTTCGTGCCCGCTGGTCATCAGCACGCGGTCTCGGTCGAAATCTTCGAAGATCGCGCCGTTCGCAGCGGCCTTGGCCATCTGCGGGTTGGGCGGCGGAACGAAATAGATGCCATCAACCTGCTTTGAAAGAATGGGCGGCGGATTCATCGAGGCGCCCGGCAGAATCGGCAGCAGGAACGCCGGCGTCTCCTCGATCTTCATCCGCCCGACGTATGCGGGGATCGTTACGATTCGTTTCTTTGCGATAAATGTGCGCAGCGTATCGAGCTGCGTCTGAAAGAAGGCGAACTGCGCATCCTTAGTGGTCGGCGTCATGCCGCCGCCGTTGGCCGCCGCTTGAACGGGGTTGGAAAGGTTGACGCCCTTGGCCCTGGCTTCGGCTTTGATTTCACGCTCTTGCGCCAGCGCGGCATCCAACGTTTTGCGCCCGATCGCGGCAATCTGATCGGAGTCGTACGGCAACAGCAACTCGTCGCGCAGCATGGCGTTATAGGCGTCGGTCCCCATCGCATAGTTGATCGGCCAGCTCGCGGCGTTGTCGCTCATCCATTTGTTCCATTGCACGACCGCGGCGACCGTCGCGTCACGCGCTTTCGCGAAACGCACGCTCTGATCGGCGGGAAGGCCAGCAGCCATCGGCGTCAGCACGTAGGTGAAGAGCGCGGGCGCCATTGCGAGCTGCTTGAGCGCGACTTCGGCTTGTAGTCTTCCCGGATGCGTGATCAGCGGCCGCTGAGCGGCCATCCATGCCGGCGCTTTCTCCAAACGAGAGATCAGGTGATCCCACCACACCGACGGATCTTGCTCGTCCTTGTGCAGGATCATCGTAAAGACGACGCCGAGCAGCGTGAGCGGCGGACCGGACGGGTCTTTCCCGGCTTCGAGCTCGGCAAACGCACGGCGCTGCTGCGCAACGAAGGCGCGCATCAATGTGATGTCGTTGCGATCCTGCAACGTCGCACCGGTCATGTCGATCGCGTTCATTTTTTGCTCGTACGTCGCGAGCAGTTGCTTGAAGCGTGCGATTCCGGCCGGCGTCGGATCGCTCCAATTGCCGTCGTAACGGTATTCTCCTAAGAACGTCGCGACCTCCGGAGAAGCCGCCAGAAACTCGTTGACCGATTGCAGCTCCAGGGCCGCGATTTGCGCGCTGGGCGAACCTTGCGCCGGCGCCCGCAGAGGCACCAAAGCGATACACGCGGCCGCAACAGCGGCCAAAATCCGTTCGTTCATGCTGCCTCTACGGCGGCGGCGAGGCGATTGTTTCGCATGGTTTCCTTCCTAGGGCATTTTAGGCAACGTACCGGGTGCGAGCGTCTTTGCAAGCGTGGCGAAGACCGTCTGACTCACGTCCCGATTATCGCCTTTAGAGTCGAACGCAACGGGCAGGTACGTCGTTACCACGGCGATGGTAAGCTTGCGCGCGGGTAGATAGCCGACGGTCGCGCCGCACCCCGCGAAGTTTTTGATTTGCGCGATCCACGGGCCGAGGTTGACGACGCCGAGCCCGTAGTTGAACGCCGCCGTGTTGCGACGGCACGCGCCGCATTTGGGATCGGGATGGCCGAAGCCGGCGAGATTCGGCCGTACTTGCGCGGCATGGGACGCGCGCGAGAGCAGCGCGCCGGACCCGACAAGCTCCATCGATCTCGCCATATCGGCTATGTCGGTAATTTGTACGGCGCCGTTGGCGGTCGTCCACGACGGATCCCAAAACGTCGAATCCTCGTAGAACGGCAGGCCGGCAGGAATTTGCAGCTCGCTGCGCCGCTCGGAAGTGTAAGTGTGCAGCACCGGTTCGGGGATCTCGGGAGTGTCGAAGCTGCGGGTTTGGGAGAGCCGCATCGGCGTCATGACGTATCTTTGCAGCGCTTGCGCCAGCGGCAGGCCGATGATCTTTTCGAGCACCCGCCCCAAGATAACGTAGTTCGTATGCGAATAGCCCCAGTTCGTGCCCGGCGCGAACATCATCGGCTTTCGCACCCCGATGAGCGTCAGCTCCTCAGAGCTCCAATGGCGGAACGGATCGAGGGTCACGCCGCGCAGCACTTCCGGCTGGTAAACGTAATCGGCGTATCCGGACGTCATGTTGGCGAGGTTTCCCAGCGTAATCCGATTGGCGTATGGAAGGCTCGGGAAGTATCGAGCGAGTTTATCGGTGAGGTCGACCCTCTTTTGGTCCACGAGCTCTAACAACGCCGTGGCCAAATAGGTGAACGCCATCGCGCCATTGCGGAAATGCATTTGCGGCGTCGCCGGTACGCCGGTCATGGATTCACCCATCGCGCCGGCGTAGAGCGTGCTGCCGCCGGACGTCACGCGCACGAGGATCGCCTTGAGATGGTACTGACCCATCGCGCTTCGCGCGACAGCGTTGATCGATGCGGATTGCGGCTGATCGGCAGCACCTGCCCGAGCCATCAGCGCGCCGGCGGCGATGGCCAGCGCGACGATGCTCGATGAAATGCGACTACAGTTTGCCGGCCGCATGCAGCGTGTCGTAGATCGCGACGACAAGTTTGCCGGAGTTATTCTGTTTGCTGTCCGGTTGGCTATTCAGCCCAAATGCAATTACCGCATCCTGGCGCGGAAAGTAGACGTGCAGCATCCGATAGCCCAGCGTCATGCCTTCGTAGAACCAAACCGCTCCGATCGGAGACCGGGTCATCTGCGCAATGCCCAAGCCGAACCCTTGCGGATCTTCGAGGCTCGTCTTCGCGATCGGCTTGCCGCTTTTCAACGAGACCAGCTGCATCATCTCAGCACGCTGTTTCGGCGCCAGGATGCTCCCAGCGTACAGCGCGCGAGCCCAACGCGTCATGTCCTGCGGCGTCGACACGATGCCGCCGGCGCCTTGCATCCACGAAACGCTGTCGTCGCGTACGTCGAGGCCAAAGAGCGGCGCTAGCCCCGCATTGTCAGCATCGCGGCTAAAGAAATATCCCGACGTCATGCGGTCGAGCACGCTCGCCGGGTACGAGTACGCTGCGTAATAGGTGGTGTCGAGGCCTAGGTTGTTTCGCAGGAAGCGCCGATCCAGCTCGCTCGTGTAGCTGTGACCCGTAACCCGCTCGATGATCATCTCTGCGAGAATATAGTTGGTATTCGAGTATGAGTAACCCGTCGTTGGCGGCGGCGCACCCGGAGTGGTCGGATAGGCGTAGCGGACTAATTCGGCCGTCGTAAGATTGTGCTTTGGATTGCGCGCATACGCGCTCAACATCGCGTTCGAAAAATCGTAGCCTGGAATGCCGCTCGTCATGTCGAGCAAACGCCGAATCGTAACGCTCTTCCATGCGGGATATTGCGGCAGCCAGCGCCCGAGCGTTTGGTCGATGCTCAGTTTCCCGTCCGCTTCGAGCTGGAGGATCGTTGCAGCGGTGAAGGCTTTGGTATTGCTGCCGATTTGCCAGAGCGTATCCGACGTAATCGGCGTTCCCTCGCCTCCGTAGCGAGTCATTCCCGCCGTGACGTCGATCGTCTCCGGCGCGCCATGCAGGCTGACGCTCAAGGAGATGGCGGAGATGTGTTCCGGCCTGGCGCGCGCTGCGAGATATTGGTTCAGGTCTCGCTGGAGCGAGGCTCGCAGCGTCGCGTCGATCGAAGCCGGTGCGGGCGCGGTCGCGAGCAATGCGCCCGCGAACAACAGGACCCTTAATCTAGGCATGGGTCGCTTGCATTCGGGCCCTGGCGCACCGTTCCCGGTTGAATATCTTAGGCCACAACCGGGTATAGGGATGCCAGCCAGCCCAACTAGAGAGGGAGCCTAGACATGATTCGAACGTTACCCATACTCTTTTTCTTGGTCGCACAAAGCACCATCGCTGCAGGGGCCGCAACCTGCGCCGGTCCCAATCCCGCGATCACGCGCGTCGCGGTCCAGAGTGTCACGAGCGGTCCGGTCAATCAATATCATTTGGTTGGTACGGTGGTGAACTTCGGCAGCGAGCACCAATCGCCGAACGCGCTGCAGTTCGTCGATATCTATCAGTACGGCATTAAGCTCGATGCGAAAGCTATACCGCCGCTCGGGCGCCTGCAATCGGCAACGTTTTCATACATGTGGCCGCGAAACCCAGAGGCCGCCAAAGGGACGACGACGCTCAACTTTCGCATCCGCATGGTGCAAGGGACAGATTGCAACCCGGCCAACGGCACCTATAGCCTAACGTTCTAAGTATCAGATCCGAAATATCTTGGCGAACTGATCGAACAGTTGGCGCTTGCCGCTGACGCGCGCGACGCCTTGTTCGATCGCTTGGCCCGCAGTGATCTCTCCCGCCATCAGCGCCCGAATTCCAGGCCCCGCCTCAATCACGAGGTCGGCGTCCGGCAACCTCCCCGTCGCGGCTTCGATGGATCCGTCGTGCACGCGCGCATGAACCACGACGTCACCCAAGCGCAATTCGTAGTTGGCGCGGACTCCCTGGCAAGCTTCGGGCCGGAACGTTGAGCGCAGGGCCATCGCGATGGAGTCGGGCGTGACGATCTCGTCGGGGCGCGGCTCCCCCAGCGATTTCGCGCCCCACCGGCCGAAGCAAACGACCGCCTCTTCCAGCTCGGATCCATACTCGGTCAACTCGTAGACGACCGATCCAGCCGGCCTTGGCAAGACCCGGCGACGCACGACGCCCGATTTCTCGAGCTCTTTCAGGCGCGAGGTTAGCACGTTGCTGGGAATCCCCGGCAGGCCGCGCTGCAGGTCGGTAAACCGCTTGGGCCCGATGAGCAGATCGCGGACGATCAGCAGGCCCCATCGCTCGCCCAGGATTTCGACGGCGCGCGAGAGCCCGCAGTACTGGCCGTAGGTGCGGTTCGTCATGCTTGCCATTGTATAGCAAAATCTTTTTTTTGCATAGTACTTGTTTCTAACAAGTTTACTTCGTATAATCGAGCCTACCCAATCCCTCAACCGAAGGAGCAACTCTGATGACCGCTCTCGTCGACCAACTGCCCCGCCAATCAGACACGCGCAAGCTCGCCCGCTGCGGCGTGACGGCGTCGCGCATCGCGCTCGGACTCGTCTTCACGCTTGCCGGAGCCTCGATCTTCTTCCTTATAGCGAACCCGCCGCCGATGCCCCCCGGCTTGGCCGGAGTCTTCACATCCGCGTTTTTTCAATCGCACTGGGTGGTTTTCGTCGATCTCGTCGAATTGGCGGCCGGCGTGCTGCTGCTCGCCAATCGCTACGTGCCGTTTGCGCTGGTGCTGCTGGCCGCCGTTCTCTCGAACATCCTCGTCTTCCATCTCACGATGCAACCCCAGACGATTGCGCTGCCGATCCTACTCACTGCGTTGTGGTTCGTGCTCGCCTACCAGCATCGCGCGAAGCTCACACAGCTCTTTTAACCATACCGCTCTTGAAATACAAAGGAAGTCTTGACATGCAACTCAATCCAAACCTCATTTTCAACGGAAATGCCGAAGAGGTACTGCAGCATTATCGCGATGCGCTGGGCGGAGAAGTGAGCATCATGCGCTTCGCCGACTCGCCGGCCGCCGAATCCGTCGCACCCGGTTGGGCCAACAAGGTCATCTACGGGACGCTGCGCTCGTCCGCAGGAATCCTCAACGTCATGGATGCGCCGGCGGATCGTGGGGGAGCGCCCGGCGACAACTTCGTACTGGGAATCGAGGCTGAGAACGCCGCGCAAGTCGACGAAATCTTTGCGAAGCTTTCGGCAGGCGGCACGGTCACGATGCCGCTCGACAGAACGTTCTGGTCACCGCGATTCGGAATGCTTACCGATAGGTTTGGCGTCAAGTGGATGATCAATCTCTGCGAGGCTTCGTGAGTGATGAGTAAACGAACGCACTATCCGCCTGGCGTTCCCTGTTGGGTCGACACGATGCAAACCGATCCGGATGCCGCGATTCGCTTCTACGCCGGACTGTTCGGATGGGAGTTTGTCGGCCCCGGCCAAATGCCGGCCACGCCTGCCGGCAGATATTTCGTAGCGCGCGTTCGCGGGCGGGACGTTGCAGGCGTAAGCTCGCAGCCGGCCTCGGCGCCGGGCGTCACGGCTTGGAATACGTACGTTGCCGTTGACGACGCGAACGCCGCGTGCGCCAAGGTGTCAATCGCGGGAGGCACGATCATATATCCTCCGTTTGACGCCGCGCCCGCGGGTAGCATGGCGGTGGTCGCCGATCGCGCCGGTGCAATCTTGCGCCTTTGGGAAGCCAAGGATCGAGCCGGAGCGCAAATCGTCAACGAACCCTCAGCCTGGGCGATGAACGTCTTGCACACGACCGATCTCGACGACGCGAAGCGCTTCTACGGCGAAGTCTTCGGTTGGCAGACCGATACTTTCGACGCCGGCGGAACGCCGATGACGCTGTGGCGTCTTCCCGGCTACGTTGGAGGCGAGCCGAGGCAGCCGGTTCCGCGCGACGTCGTGGCTATCATGGTGCCGCTCGTCGAGGATCACGCCGCAAACGCACCGCATTGGAGCGTCGACTTTTGGATCGATAACGTCGATCGCGCGGCAGCAACGGCTTCGAAGCTTGGTGGAAGGGTCGTGGCGCCGCCGCACGATGCGCCGGGGTTCCGTCGTTGCGTGATCACCGATCCCCAAGGAGCCATTTTTTCTTTGAGTCAGCTGACGGGATTCTGAGGAGTCGCATGCAAAATATTACTCCGTTTCTGTGGTTCGATGACAACGCCGAAGAGGCCGTGAACTTCTACGTTTCAATCTTCAAGAACTCAAAGATCGACACGATTACCCGTTACAGCGCGGCGGGACCCGGCCCGGAGGGAAGCGTAATGACGATTAGCTTCCGGCTCGACGGCACGGATTTTGTAGCGCTCAACGGCGGCCATAGCGCACCCGACGGCCACGAACTGACGCCACGCATTACGCTGGCGTCTTCATCCGCGATATCGTTCGTCGTGAACTGCCCGACGCAGGCGGAGGTTGACGAATTGTGGGAGAGACTTATCGACCGTGGCGACCCGATGCAATGCGGTTGGCTGAAAGATAAATACGGCGTCACCTGGCAGATCGTGCCGGAAGGCTTGAGCGAGCTGTTCGGCGACGAGGATCCGGATAAAGTTAACAGAGCTATGCGGGCGATGTTTGAGATGGAGAAGCTCGACATCAACGCATTGCGGCGCGCGAGCGAGGGGCGTTAGCCTACCGCGAGATAGCGTCGTCGAGCGCACGCGCAAATCGTTCGGGCTGATCGAACATCACGAAGTGCCGCGAACGGTCGATGACCACTACGAGAGCGTGCGGGGTACGCGATGCCCAACGCACGTACGTCGCGCGCTTTTGACTCTCTGACGCGAAGCCTTCGGCGAGCGTGGCGCCGAGGCTGTGCCCCACAACGATTGGGCTCTTTAGGGCTTCCATTGTAATCAAGCGATGCAGACTCTCCTCGGCACGCTTCATGAGACGGTCGCCGGCGATCATCTTCCGTCCGTCGAATCCGGGCAAGCGTCACGACGAAGACGTCGTCGTTCTTCGAGAGGCTACCGATCTGCGCGTTCCACTGCCACGAACCGCAGAACAATGCCGGGATGAAAATGATTGGCCGGCCGCTCCTTGCACCGAAGCGTTCGACGCGTAATATGCCGCTGTCGAACGTCGCGGCCTCTTCGATGGAACAAGCGCGTTGCGCTGCCGGCGTCGAAAGCACCCGGCATGGCGCAGGATGCACTACGCGTCGGCATCGATGTCGGCGGCACCTTTACCGACCTCGTCGCCGTCGAGTCGTGGAGCGGCCGGGTCAAGACGCGCAAAGTCGCCAGTACGCCTCACGAACCGCAGCGCGCCGTCATGCACGTGCTGCTGGCGCTGCTCGACGAATACGACGAGCGGCCCGTCATCGAATTTCTCGCGCACTCCACAACGATCGCCACTAACGCCCTGCTCGGCCAACTGGGGCTCGAGCTGCCGCGGGTGGCGCTCGTCACGACGCAGGGATTCCGCGACGTCATCGAGATCGGCAGGCAGAATCGCAGCGAGGTCTACAACCTGTTCGTCGAGCGGCCTCGGCCGCTGGTTGCGCGCGACGATCGGCTCACCGTACGCGAGCGCATCGACTACGCCGGCAAAGTGCTCGTGCCGCTCGAGGATGCTTCGATTGCCGCGGTCTGCGCCGACTTGTGTGGGCGCGACATTGCAGGCGCCGCAGTGTGTTTGCTAAACGCACACGCCAACCCCACCCACGAGAACCGCCTAGCTGAAGCGATGGCAACCGCGCTGCCGGGCGTGCGGATCACTCGCTCCTCCGCCGTCGATCCCCAGTATCGCGAGTACGAGCGTTTTTCGACGGCGGTCGTGAACGCCGCGCTTGCACCGATCGTCGAACGCTATCTCGAGCGACTCATCCGTGAGCTTCGGGCGAACGGCATCGACGCGTCGCTCTACGTTATGCGCAGCGATGGAGGCATTGCCACCGCAGCAGCAATGTTAAACCGGCCCGCGGCAATAATCGAGAGCGGCCCTGCAAGCGGTGCGATCGCTACCGCGGCGCTTGGCCGGCGGATCGGCGTGCAGCGTTTGCTTTCGTTCGACATGGGTGGAACAACCGCCAAAGCCGGCACGATTGTGGCCGGCGTGGCGCAAGTGGCGCACGAGTTTGAAGCCGCCGGCAAGACTCACAGCGGCCGCGCCGTCAAAGGCAGTGGTTACCCCGTTCGATTTCCGTTTGTCGATTTGGCGGAAGTCAGCGCGGGAGGAGGCACCATCGCGTGGATTGACGACGCAGGTTCCTTGGGCGTCGGACCGCTTTCGGCTGGCGCGGATCCGGGGCCCGCATGTTACGGAGAGTCGGATCGTCCGACCGTCACCGACGCTAACGTCGTGCTCGGGCGGCTACATCAACGGCACTTGCTCGGCGGCACGTTCCCGATCGAGGCGTCGCGCGCACGCGCTTCCATCGAAGCGTTGGCGCGGCTAATCGGCGCGAGCGTTGAAACGACGGCTGCCGGCATCGTCAGACTGATTGACGATGCAATGGCGAAGGTGTTGCGCATCGTGACGATTGAGCGGGGGCTGGATCCTCGCAGCTTCACGCTGGTCGCGTTCGGCGGCGGCGGACCGTTGCACGCTTGTGCGCTGGCCGACGAGCTTGAAATCGAACGCGCGATCGTTCCGCCACATCCGGGATTATTCTCAGCCTCCGGCTTGCTCGACGCCGGTCTACATGTCACCGACGTCGCCCCGTTGCTTTGCAACACCAATGCGTTTGACGCGCAAACCGCGGATCGCTTTTTTGCTGAAGGCGAGGCGCGCGCTCACGTGGAGCTACTCGACCAAGGGGCGCACGCCCGGAGCATCGCCTTTTTGCGACAGTACGACGCGCGGTACCGCGGGCAAAGTTTCGAGCTGACAATCGAGCACGATTGTGCGATGGACGTTGTCGCGGAGCGCTTCCACGAAGCGCACCGCGCGCGCTACGGTTACGACGTCCACGATGAGGTCGTCGAGTTAGTCAACATGCGGCTGACCGCGAGCGGGAGCGTCTTTCGAGAACCGTACGCTACTGAGCGTTCTCCTGCGCTAGGCACAGGCTTCGTCGAACTGCGACAGGAGGTGAAGCGTCCAGTTTGGATCGACGATCGCTTCGTAGAGGTTGCAATATTGCGGCGTGAGGCACTGGGGCACGGCAAGCGCGTTGATGCGCCGGCGGTCGTAGAACAGTACGACACCACCACATATGTTGCGCCTGGCTGGACGATGACGGTCGAGGAGGATTTGCTGGTGCTGGAGCGAGCGAAGCGATGATCGATCCGATTGTGGTCGAGATCATCAAGAATGCGCTGGTGTATGCCAGCGAAGAGATGGGAATCGCGGTGCGCAACAGCGCCTACTCGGCGAACATCAAAGAACGGCTCGATCATTCCTGCGCGCTCTTCGACCGGTTTGGACGGTTGATCGCGCAAGCCGAACACATTCCCGTCCATCTCGGCTCGCTGCCGTGGGGACTGCGGCAAATGCTGGAAATCGTCGAGCGGGAACATGGCGGTGCGCGCGACGGTGAGATGTGGGTTGCGAACGATCCATACGTCACCGGCACGCACCTCAACGACGTCACCGTCGTACGCCCGATCTTCTTTCGCGGCACGTTAGCGGGATACGCGGCCAACAAAGCCCACCACGCCGACGTCGGGGGCTCCGTGCCCGGCTCGATGCCGGTTGACGCAACCGAACTCTTTGCCGAAGGCGTCGTTGTTCCGCCGATGCGTCTGGTCCGTGACGACCGGGTCGTTCCGGAAACCGTCTCCTTGTTTCGCGCGAACTCGCGCACAGCGGATGCGCGCAGCGGCGATTTGCGCGCGCAAGTCGCCGGCAACTACTCAGGCGAACGACGGCTCTTGTTGCTATGCGAGCGGTACGGCCTCGACGAGCTAGAGACCGCGATCGCGCGCGCGCTGGAGGGCAGCGAAGCGCGAATGCGCGCCGCACTCCGGGCGATCGGCGACGGCACTTTCGACGCGATCGATTACCTCGAAGACCGAGACGGCAAACCAACCATCGTCATCGCGGTGCGGATGGAGTTGCGCGACGGGAGCGTTCGTTTCGACTACACGGGCACGTCGGACCAAGTCGACTTTCCGCTCAATGCGGTCTTCGGCGTAACGCTGTCGGGCGTGCACTATGCATTACGAGCCGTCACCGATCCAACGATCCCGATGAACGACGGATGCTTTCGCCCCGTGACGGTCCACGCGCCGCTCGGAACGCTGCTCAATCCGCGTCGCCCGGCGCCGGTTTCGGGCGGCAACGTAGAAACCAGCATGCGCAACGCCGAGGTCGCGTTGCAGGCGCTCGCGCGGGCCGAGCCGCAACGCGTTCCGGCCTGCAGCGGCGGCACGATGAGCAACGTAATGCTGGGCGGAACGCGCCCGGACGGCCGAAGTTGGGCGTTCTACGAAACAAACGGTTGCGGCATGGGCGCGCGGCCAAACCTCGACGGCATCGACGGCATTCACTGCCACATGACCAACACGCTCAACACTCCGATCGAAGCAATCGAACGCGAGTATCCGCTTCGCGTCGTGCGCTACGAGTTGGCTGAGGGTACGGGTGGCGCCGGACGCCATCGGGGCGGAAACGGATTGATTCGCTCGCTAGAGCTCGTCGAAGGTTCGGCGCACGCGACGCTGCTCGCCGATCGCCACACGCTGCAGCCAGCGGGCGCACATGGAGGCGCGCCCGGCGCGTGCGGACGTCACACGCTGACTCGCAACGGCACAGCCTCACACATCGGTGCTAAAGTGAGCCTTCCGCTCGAACCGGGCGACGTGTTGACGATTCAAACGCCGGGCGGCGGGGGCTACGGAGAGTTGCCGTAACCGGATGCCGGCCGCTCCAAGCCAAAGCGCGCCGCGCAGAGCAAATCGACGATGCGAATCGCGCTGCGGCGTGGTGAAAAACGCCGGCGAGCGTCGGCCGCAACGAGTTTTCCGTAGCGCACGCGCGCGTCCGAATCGGCGAGCATTTTCGCTATTGCCTCCCCAAGAACGCCGGCTTGACTCACGATCGCAACGTCGGGCGCAAAAAGCGCGCGTAGCTCGTCGCGGGCCAGGACGATCGCCGGAATCCCAGCTTGCGCGAGCAGCACGTTGCCGAACGCGCTCGGATCGGTAAGCCCCAGATGCACGACGCACGCCAGTGTCGCGCCGCCCTTTCCCAAGAGCATTTCGGGCGTGATCGGTATGGCATGTGCGCCGAGTTGAACTGCATGCCGGTCTTCGTCCGAGCCGGCGATCCCCACCACCGCGCATGCCGGATCGTCTGAGCAACGCAGGCGCAACGCCGCGATTCGTTCCGGAGCCGCGCACGCAAGCCACGGAACCTCCAGCGTCACGGCGCCTTGCGTTCGAATTACGCCCCCGGTCGAACCGTCACCCTGCACCGTTACGCCAAGCGAGGCGACCTCGTCGCAAAACCACGCAAGCGTCGCCGCATTCCGGAAACGGCGGTCGTAACGTCGCCAGAGCGGGATCGCGCCGCGTACGATCGGATGGCCGAACGCGCGCAAGGCATCCTCGAGATCGTGCAGCGCGGCTGCCACCAGCGGATCGGCGTCGGAGCTGCGCACGGCGATCGCACCCACGTCGCCACGCGCCGTTCGGGGCAACGCGGAAAGAGCGGGCGACCAACGGTCGTAGAAGCGGCGTTCGTTCTCTACTTCACGATCGAATCTCCCGACGGATGCGGCCTCGTAGTGGGCAAACCGCGCGGAGGCCACGTACGCGATCGCACGGCCCTGCTCGCGTGCGCGCATGCATAGGTCGACGTCCTCGAACCCATTAACGAACGATTCGTCGAAGCCACCGTTCTCGACGAACCATCGGGTGCGTACCGCCATCGCCGCGCCGGAAACGCCAGGCGCGTCGCGCGATTCCCGTACGCCATCGAGCGTCGGAGGAAGATTTCGGCACGAGTAGTGCCAGTGCGCGTTGCGCAACATAACCAATCCGGCGGCCTGCGTGACTCCGTCCTCAAAGAAGAGCGCGCCGCCGCCAATCGCCACCTCCTTTCGCTCGAACGCACGTACCAGCGGTGTGAGCGCGTCTCCGATCGGATAGGCGTCATTGTTCAGCAATAGCGTCAGCGGAGATTGCGCCAAGCGGGTACCGGCGTTGCAGGCGCCCGCAAAGTTTCGATTCGCTTCGTAGCGGGCATACCGCACCCACGGGAAGCCGGCGATCTGCTGCGGCGTCTCGTCGCTCGAAGCGTTGTCAACGACGATCGTTTCAAATGGGAATGAAACTTCCGACGCAAGCCGTTCGAGCTCGCGCAAGCAGCGCGCCGTCAACCACCAGTTGTTGTAGACGGGGATGATGATGCTCAGTGCGGGCGCCGGCATGTGACGGTACGCCCGCTTAGGCCGCGCCCACGCGAATCTGCTCGAGCAACTCGCGTTTCGTCTCCGGCACCATCGCGCGAACGAACACTATAGTTACGATGCAGAGCACCGCGTAAAGCCCGAACGTTACGGGGCGCCCGAGCCGCTCGACCATCGTGAGAAAGAACTGTGAAACCAGGAAGTTTCCAACCCAGTTGGCGAGCGTCGAGAGCGACATGCCGAGGCCGCGCGCCTGGAGCGGAAAAATCTCGGAGATCAAAAGCCAAACGATCGGCCCCAAACTGAACGCAAAGCAACCGACGTAGAGCATCATGCTCAAGAGCGCGATTGGACCGAGCGAGCCGGAAAGATGCGGCTGAGAGAATGCGTATGCCAGCGCCGACAGTGCCACGAACATTCCCGCAAGGCCGGCGTACAACAACGGCTTGCGCCCAAGGCGGTCCACGAAAAAGATCGCGATCAGCGTCATAACGCAGTTCACCGTGCCGACGAGCGATTGCGCCAAGATGGACGCCGATGCCGATCCGATCCCGGCCATCTCAAAGATCTGCGGTCCGTAATAGATTACGGTGTTGATGCCGGTGATCTGCTGCAAGACCGCCAGCGTGATGCCGATTACAAGCGCCGCGCGCACCGCCGGTTGCCGCAACGCATCAAATCCCTGACTCTTGACGCGCAGGCTGTCGACAATCGACAGCTCTTCGCGGGCGCTCGCAGCCGAGTCGCGATAGATGTGCTCCAGCGCCGCACGCGCCCGTACGAGCAGCGCTATTCTGAACAGATATCGCGGACTCTCGGGCATGCCCAACATCCCGCCCATGAGCACCAGCGACGGAACCACCGCCAATCCCAGCATCCATCGCCACTGTCCGCCGCCGGCCAAAGCGTAGTCCACGATGTAGGCGGCGAGAATACCCACAGTAATCGCAAACTGATAGAGCGAGACGAGCGCCCCGCGGACGGTCGACGGAGCAACCTCCGCAATGTAGAGCGGCGCAACAACGGAGCTAAAGCCGATCCCAATTCCAACGACGAAACGACCGCACAAGAGAACCATTTCGTTTGGCGTCAGCGCCGACACGATCGCGCCCACGAGAAAGGTGACTCCGGCAGCGAAGAGCGTCCAGCGCCGCCCGATGCGATCGGCAACGGTGCCGGCAACCGCGGAGCCTGCGATACAACCGATCAGCACGATGCTGATCGTTAAGGCCTGCAGTTTCGTAGCCAGCCCGAAATCCTTGGTAATAAAGAGAATTGCGCCGGAGATCACACCGGTGTCGTATCCAAAGAGCAATCCGCCGAGCGCCGCCACCGACGCAATGAGTAAAACGTACGCCTGTCCTGAGCGAAGTCGAAGGACCCGCATGCAGGCGCTTTTGCAAGCCACGCTCGAACGCTCCTCTATGCCGCATGCGCTCAAAATGGAAGCCGCGATCGCGTACGCCCGTAACCACGGGTTGCACGCGCTGCTCGTTGCGCGTGGCAGCGACGTACTGGCGCAGGAGGTTGGCGATGGATTCCAAGTCGATACGCCGCATGCGCTGTACAGCGGAACGAAGAGCTTTTGGGGCGTTGCCGCGATTTATGCGTGCGCTGACGGACTGCTCGAGCTCGACGAACCGCTCGCCGAGACAATCGATCTCTGGCGCGACGATCCCTGGAAGCGGCGCATTACGGCGCGCATGCTGCTCTCGCTCACGGCCGGGTTCGGCTTCGGCGGCTTAGGCGCCAGCGTGCCGACGTACGATCGCGCCCTCGGTATGCCTTTGAAAAACGAGCCGGGTTCGGGCTTCAAATACGGCGGAATTCCGTTCCAGGCGTTTGGCGCGTTCTTTGCGCGCAAACTCTTCGCGACAGGCCTCACACCGAACGAGTACTTACGGGAACGCGTTCTCGATCCGGCCGGCGTTCGGATTGGCAGCTGGCGCCAGCTCTCCGACGGTACGCAGCCGTTGCCCACCGGCGCATCGCTCTCGGCAGTGAATTGGCTGACGTACGGTCGCTTCGTTCTGCGCGAGCGAGTCGCGCTCAAATCGTGTTTCGAAGGCTCCGCCGCAAACGTACGCTACGGGCTAGGGTGGTGGCTCGGCGCGCGCGGCGCTCCATCGGACCTCGTGTACGCGAGCGGCTCGGCGGGCCAAGGACTCTATCTCGTCCCTTCACTCGACCTCGCGATCGTACACTTCGCGAAAAGCTCGTCGTATCGACACGACGCCTTCTTAAAGCGGCTCTTCGGATGAGCACTTATGCGAGAAGGAGGCTTGGCGAGCCGTAGCATAGTGCGACGCCATGAATCCCGCTTGCATTCCGCGCGCTGCCTTGTTTATCGCGCTCTTCTGCTTTTTGAACGCCTGTTCCGGTGGGTCGCAGCTGCCGTTGCCTTACATGCACAGCGACGTGGCGTTGCGGGCACTGGCTTCAACCGGCGCGGGCAAAATCGATCACATCATTTACATCGTGCAGGAGAACCGCAGCTTCGACAACCTCTTTCAGGGCTATCCGGGCGCGAACACCAAATCGTTCGGAAAGAATTCAAAGGGCCAAACGATTCAGCTCCAGCCGGTAAGCCTCAAAGTACAGTACGTCATCGACCACTCTGCTACCGCGATGTTCGAGGCCTGCAACGGCACCGGTTCTCTGCCGGGCACCAATTGCCGGATGGATGGCTTCGATCTTGAAGGGTCGTTCAACGGTCCGAACAACCCGCAGTACGTCTACGTGCCGCACAAAGACTCTAAGCCGTACTTCGACATGGCGCACGAATGGGTGGTGGCCGACAACATGTTCCAGTCGCAGCTGGATGAAAGCTTCGTGGCGCATCAGTACATCATTGCCGCGCAAGCCGCATCCGCCGTCGATTTACCGAACGGCCCTTGGGGCTGCACCGGGAGCAAATACGACACCGTCGCGACGATTACGGCCTCTCGCAACCAATACGGGCCGCCCGAGCTGGCGTGCTTCAACTACCAGACGCTTGGGGATGAACTCGATAAGGCAAAGCTTACCTGGCGTTTCTACGCGAGCGCCTACGGCAGCCAATCCAGCGGCACCGGAGCGGTGTGGTCGAGCTATCAGGCCGTCAAGCATATCTACCGGGGTCGCGATTGGACAAAAGACGTCATTTCGCCGAATTGGAAGTTCATCACCGACGTTCGTGCGGGCAAGCTCGCAAACTTCACCTGGATCACGCCGGTCTGCGACGATTCCGATCACGTGAACTGCCCCGGCGGCTACGGGCCGTCGTGGGTCTCGGCGCTCGTTAATACGGTTGGTAAGAGCAAGTTCTGGAATACCACCGCGATCTTCGTACAGTGGGACGACTGGGGCGGACTCTACGATCACGTTTCGCCTCCCTTCGAAGACTCTGACGGTTTAGGATTCCGGGTCCCGCTGCTGGTCATCTCGCCGTATGCCAAACAAAACTACGTTTCGCACGTGCAGTACGAAACCGCAAGCGTGCTGCGGTTCGCGGAAGATCTCTTCGGCCTGCGTCAGCTTGCTGCGGCCGACAAGCGCGCGAATTCACCCGGCTCACCACCCGGCGATTGCTTTGATTTCTCGCAGAGCCCGCGCAAGTTCGTTCCAATCAAGGCGCCGTTGCCACCGAAGTTCTTCATGCACCAGCCGAGCGACGGCTACTTCGCCCCCGATTACGAATAGCGATCAGGGCGTTACGGGATTGGTTCCCTGCAGCAGTTTGAGGCCTTCCTTCTTTAATGTCGCCTGCAGCGGCACAAGAGATGTTAGGTAAGCGTTGTATTCCGCCATCGCGGCCGTATATGCGGCCTCAAAGCGCTTGCCGTAATCGAGCTGCTCCGCCGTGGGCGGCAGCTGCGTTCCCGGGAACCCGGTGCGCGGAACGGATTCTCGCAACGAACCGGGCCGCTGAATCGAATCCTCGTCGTTCTTGTAGTCGGCCGTGAAGGCTGCGAAGACCTCGCTCCACTGCTGCTGGGCGCCGGCGATCTCGCGCCCGAGCGAGGCGTCGTTTTTCGCCGTTGAGGCCGCCGCGGCCAGAGATTTTTTGATCGCATCGAGGTTGTTGAGCGCTTCGTCGATCTTGCCGTAGATTGTCGCATACTTGCGCGCAAAGGCGTAGCCCGCACGATATTGCGCGGGAGTCCAGCGATCGCGCGGATCGCCGGCCACGACAAAGGACTGCGAAAGACTTGTGCCGCCGAGCACGATACGCGCCGTGTAGGTTCCGGGCACGACCATCGGCCCGGTCTTGGGACCCTGGTACTCCTCCCGCGAGGCCCCGTACCATTTCAGCGGCGGATCTTCGGTAAAGTCCCAAACGTACCGATTGATGCCGGCTTTGTTGGGAACGTATGACTCCTCCTTACCCTTCACCTTGTGCGTGCCCTTGACGGTTCGAATCAGTTGACCGCTTTCGTCGAGGATTTGCAAGGTGGGCGCGCTTTTCTGTGCGACCGTCTCATAGAAATCGACGATGGCACCCCTTGGCGCGTTCTCACCGGCAAAGCGCGTGTAGATGCCGAGATCGTTGGAATGGTAATGGTATTCGTACGCGGTTCGTGGTGCGTAGAGCAGCGTGCCGGTACGCACGGCATTGCCGAGCTGTTGGATTGAACCCAGTGAATCGAGAATCCAAACGTCGCGCCCGTGCGTCGCGAGCACCAAATCGTCGAACTGCGGCGCAATGCGAATATCGCGCACGGATACGACCGGAAGATTCATGCGAAAGTCTTGCCAGCTTGCGCCGCCGTCAAAGGAGATCCACACACCGTTCTCAGTGCCGGCATAGAGCAGATTCGGGTTACGGATGTCGGGGCGAATCGTTCGCACGTATTGATTACTCGGGAGGCCGTTGATGATCTTCGTCCAAGTTTGCCCATAGTCGTGCGTGACGTACGCATACGGAGCATAATCCCCCAACCGATGGTTGTCGGCGACCGCGTACGCAGAACCGGGGATCAACGGCGACGGCGCGATCGTCTCAATTCGCGCGTTTTCCGGCGTTCCGGGCGGAGTCACGTTATGCCAATGCTGCCCGCCGTCGCGCGTCATCTGAACGAGCCCATCGTCGGTGCCGGCCCAGATCTCACCCCTATCGACTTGTGAGCCTTCGATGTAGAGAATCGTGTCGCTGTACTCCGCGCCGGAAACGTCCTTGGCTAGTGGGCCGCCTGACGGTAGTTGATGCGCCTTGATGTTGCGGGTGAGATCCGGACTGATCGCCGTCCAGGTTTCGCCGCGATCCGTCGACTGAAAAATAACATTCCCGCCAAACCACGCTACCGGTTTGTCATCCTGAGCCCTTCGCCAGGGAGCGAATGCGATCGGCGAATCCCAGTTGAAGCGATATGGGACCGAGCTCAAGTCGAACGGACCTAAAAAGCTTCCGGGAAACGCATCGTACGGTCGGATGAAGCGGCTTACTTGCGTCGCGCGGTCGAAGATAGTCAGGGCCCCATCTTCCAAATCGGCCCACACATAGCGCGCGTCGAGCGGATCCGGCACGGTCCACATTCCGTCACCGCCGACGACGTCGATCCAGTGGCGGTCGAGAATGCCTTCGTTATCGAGCGACGTGTTGGGTCCACAAAACCCGCCGTTGTCTTGAAAGGCCGCGCAGACATAATACGGATTCTCGTCCGAGAGGCCGACATGGTAAATCTGTCCGATTGCCAAGTTGCGCGAGAACGACCAGTGCGCGAGGTCCGTCGTCAGTGCATAGCCGCCGTCCTCACCAACGATAATGCGCTTGGGGTTGGTAGGGTCGATCCAAATCGCGTGGTAGTCGACGTGCACGCCCTTGGCGATCTCGGTGAACTTCCTTCCACCGTCCTTGCTCTCAGCGAGCATCTCTGAAACCGCGTAGATGTGGTTGGCGTTCTTTGGGTCCACGGCGATGTGAGTGAAATAGAACGGGCGCTGATCGACCAGCGTGTCGTTGCTCGTCATCGCCCAATGTACGCCACCGTCGTCGGAACGCCAAAGGATGCCGCCTCTCGCTTCGATGAGTGCGAAGATGCGGTTCGGGCGGCTTGGCGCGATCGCCAATCCGATCCGTCCGGTGTAGCCCGTTGGGAATCCGTGGCCGGTGATTCTCTTCCAGCTGCGACCGCCGTCGGTCGACTTGTAGAGCCCTCCGTCGGGACCGCCGCTCGTAAACGTCCACGGCACCCGGCGAAAGTGCCACATCCCCGCATAGACGACGTTGGGGTTCTGCGGGTCGATCGCGACGTCGCTGGCACCGCTCGACGGGCTGAGATAGAGCGATTTACTCCACGTTGCTCCACCATCGAAGGTCACGTACACGCCGCGGTTCGGCGAGTCTTTGAACGGATCGCCGAACGCCCCAACGACGACGTGGCGCGGATCGCGAGGATCGACTGCGATTCGTGAAATGGACCAAACGCCCAGCAAGCCGACCCTACGCCACGTTTTGGCGCCGTCCGTCGACTTGTATAATCCGTCGCCGTAGCTGACGTTGTTGCGCGGGTTTGCCTCGCCAGTCCCAACCCAGACGAAGCGCTCGTTCGTCGGGTCGATCGCGACCGCACCGACTGCCGCAACGGTTTGCTTCTCGAAGACCGCTTCCCAGGTAGCGCCGCCGTCGCTCGATTTCCAAACGCCCCCGCCCGCGGTGCCGATATAGTACAGCCGATCGTCTTGCGGCGTTCCGGCGACCGCCGGGACGCGCCCGCCGGCGATCGCCGGGCCGATCGACCGCCACGCTAGATTCGCATACGCGGCAGCGGCGAAGAGCACGCTAGAGAGAACGATCATTATGGGCTGACTGTTTTGATGCCCGAAAGCTCTTTCATGCCGGCTTGACGGAGCGCTGCGTTGATGCGCGGCACGACGCTGGCGACGAAGGCGTTGTACCGCGCGACCCCGTCGCGATATTCTGCGTCCACGCGCGCGAGGAAGTCGGCAACCGGCGGCGTGATGAGCCCCTGCGCGTTTCCAAACGCGCCCAAAAGCTCTTCGTGTAATTTGGTCTCGTCCTCGGTTCCTTCTCCGCGAACGTCCACGGCCAGCGAATCGAAGACCGCCTGCCGCGCGTTCGACCCGTCCTGAAGCTTGCCGATCGACGCGGCGTTATTCGCTTTCTTAGCGGTGTCGAGGCCGGCGTCGAGCGACTTCTTGAGGTCGTCGAGATGGTTGAGCATCGCATCGACCTGCGAGAGATGGGCCATCTGACGCATCGCCGCGTCGAAGCTTTGCCGGTAGTCGGCTTGCGTGAAGCGAGAGCGAGGATCCGGTTCGACTTTGAACCGCCGGACGTAGGCGTGCCCCGAAAGCCAAAGGCGGACGCTGTAATCTCCCGGCACGACCCCGGGTCCGGTATCCGGACCCTTCAAGAAGTCAACGGTCGCACCGTTCCACTTCACCGGACCGTTGACCGTAAAATCCCACGTGTAGCGGTTCAACCCGACCTTGTTTGAGACGTAGGGCTCGTCCTTGTCGGCGACTTTGTGCGTGCCCGAAACGCTACGAATCACGCGTCCTCGCGAATCGAGAATTTCCAGCCTCGGCGGGTTCTTCTGCGCTTGGCTTTGGTAGAACGTGATCATGACGCCGTACGGCGGATTGTCCGCGGCGTAGTTCGTATAGGTTCCCTCGTCGTTGGAATGCAATGTCCACTCGTACGCAACGCGCGGCGTAAAGAGCCAGGTAGCGCTCGCGATGGCGCGCTGCAGCTCTTGCACCGGCCGTACGTCGTCCATGATGTAGACGGACCGGCCATGCGTCGCGATCACGAGATCGTCGTATTGGCGCTGCATTCGAATGTCATGCACCGAGACCGTCGGCAAGTCGTTTTTGAACGACTGCCAATGCCCACCGCCGTCGAATGAGATCCAGATGCCTTCTTCCGTGCCGAGATAGACGAGATTGCGATCGTGAATATCGGGGCGGATCGCACGCGCCCACTGGTCCGTCGGCAACCCATTGACGATCTTCGCCCAACTCTTTCCGAAATCGTGGGTGACGAAGACGTACGGCGCGCTGTCGCCCATTTCGTGTCCATCGGTGATCGCGTATGCGGTACCGTCCACCAACGTTGAAGGCGCAACGGTAGCGAAGCGGCCGAACTGCGGCGCGCCCGGCGGTGTCACGTTCGCCCAGTGCTTACCTCCGTCGCGCGTCAGTTGCACCAAGCCATCGTCGGTGCCGACCCAAATCTCGCCACGTGCCCGTTCGGAGCCCTCGATGTCGAGAATGGTGTCGGTATATTCCGCGCCCGAAACGTCGTTCGTTATCGGCCCGCCGGCCGGATTCTGATGGGACTTCAGGTTGCGCGTGAGGTCCGGGCTGAGGGCGGTCCAGCTGCGTCCGCGATCGGTGGTCTGAAAGATGACGTTGCCGCCATACCAACCGATGAGTTTGCCGCCGGCGCTTCGCCATGGCGCAAACGCGATGGGCGACTCCCAGTTGAAGCGATACTTGCTCGTGCCGAGCTCCCAAGATTCTTTACCGGTCTGCAGATACGGCTGTCCCGACCACTGGTCTTGAGTGACGCGGTTGTAGATCGTCAGCGCACCGTCTTGCGCGTCCGACCAAATCCAATCCGGATCGTCGGGTTCGGGAATTCCCCACGTGCCGTCGCCGCCGACCGAATTGATCCAGTTCTTGTTTTGAATGCCTGACGGATCCAAGGTGTTGGATGGTGCGCACCAGCCATTGTTGTCTTGCAGACCGGCACAGACCGTGTAGGGGTTGTCGCGGCCGAGCCCGACCCGATAAACCTGGCCGATCGGCAGATTCGCCGAGAAAAACCAATTTTGCCCACCGTCGACGGTGAGGGCGTAGCCGCCGTCCTCGCCCAGGATGATGCGCGAGGGGTCATTTGAGGCGATCCAGATCGCGTGAAAATCGACGTGCACGTCGCGCGCGATCGGTTTGAACGTTTTGCCCGAGTCCCGGCTGAGCAAGACTTGAAAAGAAACCGCATAGACACGATCAGGGTTCTTCGGATCGACGGCGAGGTGCGAAAAGTAGAACGGACGCGCGTCGATCTGCGAGTCCTTGCTCACCACCGCCCAATTGGCGCCTCCATCGTCGGAGCGCCACAGCACGCCCTCTTTCGATTCGATCAGCGCGTAGACGCGGTTACCGTTGCTCGGCGCGACGGCCAGGCCGATGCGCCCCATCGGAGCTTGCGGCAACCCATGCCCTTCCAGCTTCGTCCAGGTTTCGCCGGCGTCGTTCGATCGATAGAGGCCGTCATCAACGCCGCCGCTGACAAAGGTCCATGGCCGGCGCTGAAACTTCCAAATGCCGGCGTAAAGAACGCTCGGATTCTGCACGTCCATGGCGAGGTCGGAGGCTCCGCTCTCAGGCCCGACGGCGAGCGTCTGCCGCCACGTCTTTCCACCGTCGTCGGTGACGTAGACGCCGCGTTGCGTGCTGTCGCTGAAGACGTCGCCGAGCGCAGCCACGATCACGTGGTTGTGATTGCGCGGATCGACCAGAATCCTCGAGATGTAGCGCGTGCCCTCCAGGCCCACGCGACTCCAATGCTCGCCGCCGTCCACCGTCTTATAGAGCCCATCGCCGTAGCTCACGTCGTTGCGCGGATTCGACTCGCCGGTTCCGACCCACACCGTTCGTTCGTCGGTCGGATCGATCGTTACGGCGCCGATCGAAGCTACGCGCTCTTTTTCAAAGACCGGATCCCAGGTCTGGCCGCCGTTCTCCGTCTTCCAGACGCCCCCGCCGGCCGCTCCGACGTAGTAAATCTTCGGATTCGTTGCCGTGCCGGCTACCGCCGCGACTCGACCGCCGGAGCCCGCCGGACCGATTGCGCGCCAACTCATGTTTCCAAACGGCGGTCCCGGCGTGGCCGAAGGCGAGGCCGAAACGGATGGAACGGGTTTTGGCGGCGCCGGCGACGGCGGCAGCGGTGAAGGCGAAGGGTTCGCCGCTCGCGCTTGCCCCGCACTCAATAGGATGACACCGAAAACAAGCGGCGCTAACGCCAACGCACGTTTCATCAACGAGAAACCTCCATGGGTTCGCAGTAGTCTGCGCACCCGGGCAATCCTGCGCACCCAAACTCAAAGAAGTATCAAAGCAATCGCGCTTTAGCGCGTAACCGGTATGTTTCGCGACTGATACTTTGGGACGTTTACATGGATCGCGTACCATTGCGACCAAGCGATCATGGCGCAGAGTGCCGCCAACATTACTAAAACGATCGCAAAAGCCCAACGGCGTCCGCCTGGGGGCCGGGGAGGTCCTTCCCCGGAAGGCGCGCCCGGCGGGCGGCTCGAATCCACCGGCCCCATATGCGGAGGATCATCGCCAGCTTCCTGGCGACACCGATCGTTCTATTTGGCTCATTTCTCGTTACGTGCGGGCCTGCCCACGCCGCCCATCGCGCAATCCCAGCGACACCGGCGGCCATTGCCGTATACGCAAGGGTTCTTCGGCATATCAATCCGGAAATGCCGGGCTGGCAGAGCCGGAGTCTGGCGCAGCGCGTGCTGGTGAATGCGGTGCGTTGGCGGCTGGATGCGAACATGCTCGTGGCGATCGTCGCGGTTGAGTCGCGCTGGCACACGCATGCGGTCTCTCCTGCAGGCGCGATTGGCCTCGGGCAGCTGATGCCGGGAACCGCCGCGTCATTGCGCGTCAATCCACGCGATCCGGGGCAGAATCTCTCCGGTGCCGCACGATATCTGCGCGGTTTGATGCAGCGCTTTGGGTCGAACCATCCGGACTTGATCTTCGCCGCGTACAACGCGGGGCCGAAGGCGGTCAGCGAATACGGCGGCGTTCCGCCCTACGACGAAACCCTAAACTACGTCGTGCGCGTCGCCGATACGTGGGCACGGCTCACCAGAACCGTCCATTTGCCGGCAAACGCCTACGCCGTCTGGCCGGCGCACGGTCTCGATATCGACTACTGGCTCAACGCCACCGAACAGCCGTAGCCCACGCAGCCTCATCCCGAGCGAAGCCGAAGGATGACTTCGACCGCATCCTCCAGCCCGTGAGGACCGTCCACTTTTAGCGGAATGGCGCCCGCGTTAAGCGCCGCTTCGACGTCGCTTTCGCGGTCGCCGACGACGATGCAACAGCTCGGATCGACGCCGAGCGCGCGCGCCGCGTCCAGAATGAGTTTCGGCTTTGGTTTGCGGCATTCGCACGCATCCTCGGGCGCGTGCGGACAGACGAAGAATCCCGCGAACGGCCCCAGCACTTCATCAATCCGCCGATTCACCGCATCGACGGCGTCCGTCGTGATGAAGCCGCGGCCGATGCCGCTCTGATTGCTCACCACCGCGATCGGCAAGCCGGCGGCACGCAAACGATCGAGCAGTACACGCGCGTTCGGCGCGGGCTCGACGCGATCGGGATCGCCGTTGAATGGCACGTCCAGGACGATCGTTTCGTCCCGATCGAAGAGCACCGCGCAGGGTCGTGGAGGCGAAGATGCGGTCACGGATTAATTTGAAAAACGGTGCCGCACCCCATAGAGTGGCTACCTTCACAATACAGACCGCCGTAGGCGGTCGTACCATACAAAACGCCGCCAACTTCGGTCAAGGCGCCTTCCGGGTTTTGGCCGTCCGGGTTCCCGCGGAATCGGTACATCACCGTCTCATGGCCTGCGGCATCGATCTTAAACACCGTACCGCATGAATTGGAGCAACGTGAGTAACCGCCGCCGTTGTTCGTGGTGCCGTAAAGCGCGCCGTGTAGCGGTGCCAGGCCCGCTCCAGGGTACGCGCCATCGCTCCCGCGAAACCGGTGAAGTACGGTTTCAGCGCCGGACTTCGTGACTTTAAAGACAACGCCGCAGCCGGCATAACACGGTGCAACTCCACCGAAAACCGTCGTGCCATAGAGATCGCCGTTCATAACGGTCAGGCCGGCCACCGGCTGATCCCCATCGCCTTCGGCACCGCGAAAGTTGTGGATCACGCGCTCCTTTCCGGAGGGCGTCACCGCGAAGATCGTGCCGCATCCGAGTAAGTGGGGACACCCCGAATACTTGCCGCCTCCCGTCGTCGTTCCGTAGAGCGTGCCCTTTAGCTGGGTTAGGCTCGCCGCCGGCCACGCGCCGTCGTAGGTCCCGTCCGTGCCAAAACTATAGATGACGTTTTCCTTGCCGGACGTTGCAATTTTAAAGATCGTTCCTTTACCATGCGGACCGCCGCCGTGAGTCGTCCCGTACAGCGTACCGTTCACGTCCGTTAGTCCGGCTTCGGGATATGCGCCGTCGAACGCGTTCTTATAAAAGCTATGCAAGATGTGCTCGACGCCGGACCGCGTCACTTTGAAGACCGACCCCTTATTATAGGCTCCACCCTTCGAGGTCGTCCCGTAGAGCGTCCCATTGACGTTGATCAAGCCTGCATCGGGATAGAAGCCGTCGGGATAACCCTTGAAGCCATAGACTACGTTCTCGGCGCCATCCGTCGTTATCGCGAAGAGCGTTCCGCATCCGACGCCGGGATGGCATCCCGAGCCGCCGACGCTGGTCATTCCGTAAAGCGTCCCGAAAACGACCAGCATATGACGCATCGGCGCAGCGCCGTCACTCGTGCCTGCACCTTGGAAGCTGTATAGGACTTTGTAGCCGCTACTCAGCGCACCTGCGGACGCGTTGTTAGGCGACCGAGTGCCGGAAACGAACGCGGGCGATCCGTTGCAGCCTACGAGCGAAAGAACAGCAGCACAAAGGCTCCAAAAACTGATGTGCCGCATTCTAGTGCGCGACCGTAACGTAGACGTCGGCACCCTGCTCCAAAAACTCGCGAGACTTCTCCGCCATCCCGCGCTCGGCGTATTCGCGAACCTCCTGCGTGATCTTCATCGAACAAAAGTGCGGTCCGCACATCGAACAAAAATGTGCGACCTTGGCGCCCGGCGCGGGCAGCGTTTCGTCGTGGAACTCACGCGCGGTCTCGGGATCGAGCGAAAGATCGAACTGATCCTCCCAGCGGAATTCGAAGCGCGCCTTCGAGAGCATGTCGTCCCAGTGCGCCGCCCCGGCATGTCCTTTCGCGAGATCGGCGGCGTGCGCCGCGATCTTATATGCGATGACGCCATCCTTGACGTCCTTTTTGTTGGGCAAGCCGAGATGCTCCTTGGGGGTGACGTAGCACAGCATCGCAGTCCCGAACCAGCCGATCATCGCGGCGCCGATGGCGCTGGTGATGTGATCGTAGCCCGGCGCGACGTCCGTCACCAGAGGACCGAGAGTGTAGAATGGGGCCTCGCTGCAGACGTCGAGCTGCTTGCGCATGTTCTCCTCGATCAAATGCATAGGAACGTGACCCGGCCCTTCGATCATCACCTGGACGTCGTGCTTCCAAGCGATTTGGGTCAGCTCTCCTAACGTTTCCAGCTCTGCGAACTGGGCGGCATCGTTGGCATCGGCGGTGCAGCCCGGGCGCAATCCGTCGCCCAGCGAGAACGCGACGTCGTACGCTTTCATGATCTCGCAGATCTCTTCGAAGTTCTCGTAAAGGAAGTTCTCGCGGTGATGCGCCAGACACCACTTCGCAAGGATCGACCCGCCTCGCGAAACGATGCCGGTGATCCGGTTTGCGGTGAGCGGCACGTAACGCAGCAACACGCCCGCGTGAATCGTAAAGTAGTCGACGCCTTGCTCCGCCTGTTCGATGAGCGTATCGCGGAAGAGCTCCCACGTCAGGTCCTCCGCTTTGCCGCCGACTTTCTCCAGCGCCTGGTAGATCGGAACCGTGCCGATCGGGACGGGAGCGTTGCGGAGAATCCACTCACGCGTTTCGTGAATGTTCTTGCCGGTCGAGAGGTCCATGACCGTGTCGGCACCCCAGCGCGTCGCCCACGTCATCTTTTCGACTTCCTCGTCGATCGATGACGTGACGGCGGAGTTACCGATATTCGCGTTGATCTTCACGAGAAAGTTGCGACCGATGATCATTGGCTCGCTCTCGGGATGGTTCACGTTCGCGGGAAGAATCGCGCGGCCCCGCGCGATTTCGGTGCGCACGAACTCCGGTTCAGCGCCTTCGCGAAGCGCAACGAACTCCATCTCGGGCGTGACCTCGCCACGACGGGCGTAGCGCATCTGGGTCACGTTCGCGCTGGACTTCGCGCGACGAGGCGCGCGCGCGGCGGGGAAGCGCATCCCGTCGAGCTCCGCCATGGCGTCGCGTCCGCGCCGATAGATGGACGATGGACGTTCGAGTTGCACGGTGTCACCGCGCCCCGAAATCCATGCTTCACGCAGCGGCGGCAAGCCGCGGCGAATATCGGTTGCGCATTGCGGGTCGGTATATGGTCCGCTCGTGTCGTAGAGCGTGTGGATCGTTCCGTCGGTCAACTCGACCGCGCGCCGCGGCACGCGAATCGACCGATTCGATCCGCTAACGTAAACTTTCATGTGCACCTCCCTACGCCGGCATTACCCGGATCAGGTTAACTTGCGGTCGACGCGTCTTTGATAGGACGCCGCCCTCTCAGCCGTAGCTCCCGCTGCCGAGGATATACGCTCTCTGGTCTACGACTCCGCCGCTGAGGATGGCAAGGCGACGCTTTGGAGGCAACCAGCTAGTCGATTGGACCGGTCCAGCCGCAAGAGATTGGCTCGATGCGCGTAATGCTGGGCAACTTATGACGACGCTGGCGCACGATCCGGATCCCCAGGAGACCCAAGAGTGGCTCGACGCGATTCGCGGCGTCCTGGCTGTCGAAGGCCCCGGTCGGGCCCGTGAACTAATTGCGCGGCTCGTTGACGAAGCGCAGCGCGCCGGCGCACACGTTTCGCTCGGTCTGCAGACGCCATACGTTAATACGATTCCGGTCGACCGGCAGCCGGAGATGCCCGGCGATCGCGAGCTCGAGGCACGGCTGCGTCATTACGTTCGTTGGAATGCGCTGGCGATGGTCGTGCGCGCCAATAAGATCAGCTCCGAGCTCGGCGGTCACGTCGCGAGCTTTGCGTCGGCCGCGACGCTCTACGACGTCGGATTCAATCACTTTTTCCGCGCGCCGAGCAACACGGTCGACGGCGATCTAGTCTTCTTTCAAGGGCACTCGTCACCGGGCGTTTACGCGCGCGCGTTCCTGGAAGGGCGCATCAGCGAAAGGCAACTCCAGCACTTTCGTCAGGAAGTCGACGGCAAGGGCCTCTCATCGTATCCGCATCCCTGGCTGATGCCGGATTTCTGGCAGTTCCCGACCGTGTCGATGGGCTTGGGCCCGATAATGTCGATCTATCAGGCGCGCTTCATGCGCTACCTGCACGATCGCGGATTGCGCGACACCACGGGACGGAAGATCTGGGCATTCGTCGGCGATGGCGAAATGGACGAGCCCGAATCGCTTGGCGCGGTCTCGCTGGCGGGTCGTGAAAAGCTCGACAATCTGATCTGGGTCGTCAACTGCAATCTGCAGCGTCTCGACGGACCGGTGCGCGGCAACGGCAAGATCATTCAAGAGCTCGAGGGCGTGTTCAAGGGCGCCGGGTGGAACGTCATCAAGGTGATCTGGGGGAGCCGCTGGGATCAGCTGCTCGCCAAAGATTCGAGCGGCCGCCTCGTCCAGTTGATGGACGAATGCGTGGACGGCGACTATCAAACGTTTAAGTCACGCGACGGCAAGTACGTGCGCGATGCGTTTTTCGGCCGCTATCCCGAGACGAAGGCGATGGTCGAAGCGTGGAGCGACGACGAGATCTGGGCGCTCCAGCGTGGCGGTCACGATCCGATCAAAGTTTACGCCGCCTACAAGGCAGCCAGCGAACATCGCGGCGAGCCGACCGTCGTTCTGGCCAAGACGATCAAAGGCTACGGTATGGGCGAAGCCGGCGAGGCGCAGAACATCGCGCACCAGGCCAAGAAAATGGAAGTGGAAGCGATGCGCATTTTTCGAAATCGTTTCTCGCTTCCAATCTCCGATGCCGAGATCGGCGGCGAGCAAATTCCTTTTTATAAGCCGCCGGAAGACGCGCCCGAGATGCGCTACCTGCGCGACCTTTTGGCGGCGCTGGGAAGCGTTCCGCAACGGCGACGCAAAGCCGCATCGCTGGTGGTGCCCGAACTTTCGACGTTCGACGCGCAGCTGCAGGGAACGGGCGAGCGTCACATTTCGACCACGATGGCTTTCGTGCGCATCCTGAACGCAATCGCGCGCGATCGTGAAATCGGTGCCCGCGTCGTTCCGATCGTAGCGGATGAATCGCGCACCTTTGGTATGGAAGGAATGTTCCGGCAGCTTGGCATCTACTCGTCGGTGGGTCAGCTCTACCACCCGCAAGACGCCGAGCAGTTGATGTGGTACCGCGAAGACAAGCTCGGCCAGATTTTACAGGAAGGCATCAACGAGGCAGGCGCGATTTCGTCGTGGATTGCCGCGGGAACGTCGTACTCCAACCACAACTTGCCGATGATCCCATTCTACATCTTCTACTCGATGTTCGGCTTTCAGCGCGTCGGCGATCTCGCGTGGGCTGCCGGCGACAGCCGCACGCGCGGCTTCCTGCTCGGGGCCACGTCCGGCCGCACGACGTTGAACGGCGAAGGGCTGCAGCACGAGGACGGCAGCAGCCAAGTTGCGGCGTCGTTCGTGCCCAACTGCGTCAGCTACGATCCAACCTTCTCCTATGAGGTCGCGGTCATCATCCAAGACGGGTTGCGGCGAATGGTGACCGATCAGGAAGACGTCTACTACTACATCACCCTTATGAACGAAAACTATCAACATCCCGCGATGCCGCCGGAGGCGCGGGATGGCATTCTGCGCGGCATGTATTTGTTGCGGGATGCTTCGACCAGCTCGGCACAGGCCCGCAAGTGGCCGCGCGTGCAGCTCTTCGGCTCCGGTGCGATTCTGCGTGAGGTTTTGGCGGCCGCCGATCTGCTCGCCGACGAATGGAACGTCAGCAGCGACGTTTGGAGCGTCACCAGCTTCAACGAACTGCAGCGCGACGGAGTCGCGGCACGTCGCTGGAATTTGCTGCATCCTCACGAGCCGCCACGGCTCTCACATGTCGAACAATGCTTGCGCGATCGCCAAGGTCCCGGTATCGCCGCGACGGACTACATTCGTACCTTCGCCGAACAGATTCATCCGTTCGTGGGACGCCGCTACGTGGCGCTGGGAACGGACGGCTATGGGCGCAGCGATTATCGGCGCAAGCTGCGTGAGTTCTTCGAGGTGGATCGCCATTTCGTAACCGTAGCCGCGCTGCGCGCGCTTGCCGACGAAGGGAAGGTCCCCGTCGCAACGATTCACAAAGCACTCGAGCAGTACCATATCGCTCCGAACAAACCCAATCCCATTACGGTGTAGGAGGCCAAGGCGAGATGACGACAGCCTTAAAGTACTTTGCAGCAAGCTTTTGTGCTGCCGGCCTCTTGCTGTCGGCTTGCAGCGGCGCTAAGGTCGCGTCGCAGTCACATTTCGCACGCGGCGGAGAGCGCGCGCCGAGTTGGTCTCTGCCTAGCCTTCCCGGTCCAAGCGTCTCTTTAGCCTCGCTGCACGGCAAGGCGGTCTATCTCAATTTTTTCGCGACGTGGTGTCACGGATGCAACGAAGAGGTCCCCGACATCAATGCCACGCAACAGAAGTATCGGGCGCGCGGCCTACAAGTGGTCGGCGTCGATGTAGCCGAGAACGCTCGCAAGGCCGCGGAATTTAGGAACGAGCATCATCTCGTTTATCCCATCGTGATCGACGACGGGACCTTGCGCAGGGAGTACGATGTGAACGGACTACCCGTGCAAGTATTTATCGATCGATCCGGGACCGTAAGAAGGGTTAGCGTTGGGCAACTCTCGCTTGCCGGCATGAGGAACGATGTTGAGAGCATCCTGCAATAGATCAAAGGTAGCAACATGAGTGAAGCGATCGAGGTGCGCGTTCCGGATATCGGTGACTTCAACGAAGTGCCGGTCATCGAAGTGCTGGTCAAGAACGGCGATCGCGTCAAGAAAAACGACTCGCTGATCACCCTCGAGAGCGAAAAGGCTTCGATGGAAGTGCCCGCCGACGTTGACGGCGTCGTTCAAGACGTCAGAGTGAAAGTCGGCGACAGGGTTTCCGAAGGCGCCACGATTTTGGTGTTGAGCCCTGCCGAAGGCGCGCCGCCGCCGGTGCCCCCACCGCAGCAGGGGCCCGCCCCGGCATCAACACCGGCACCGGCCGCACCGGCCGCCTCACCCGCACCGGTAGCGCCGCAACCACCCGCACCCGAACGTCCCGACGGCGCCGTGCACGCGGGGCCGGCGATTCGTAAGTTTGCGCGCGAGCTCGGCGTCAATTTGGTCGATCTACAAGGCAGCGGTCCAAACGGACGGATCACGCGTGAAGACGTGCAGGGCTTCGTCAAGGGTGCGCTCGAGCGCGGCGGGGCGGGAGGGCCCTCGTTCGGCGGACTTCCGCCCTGGCCCAATGTCGATTTCGCACAGTACGGCGAGGTGGAACGGCGACCACTTTCGCGCATAAAGAAGCTTTCCGGCCCGAATCTGCATCGCAATTGGTTGCAGATTCCGCACATTACCAACTACGACGAAGCCGACGTGACTTCGCTCGAGGCGTTTCGCAATCAGGTCAACGCGGAGCGGTCCTCGGAGCAACAACCAAAACTGACGATGTTGGCCTTCCTCGTCAAGGCTTCGATCGCGGCGCTGCAGCGATATCCGGAGTTCAACGCCTCACTCGCCGGCGACCAGCTGGTTTATAAGCGCTACTACAACATCGGCTTCGCGGCCGATACACCGGGCGGGCTCGTCGTTCCGGTCATCAGGAACGCCGCTGCAAAAGGCCTGCTGGAAATCGCGCGTGAGGCATCCGACTTGGCGGCCAAAGCACGCGACGGAAAGCTGGGGCTAAGCGAAATGCAGGGCGGCACGTTCACAATCTCGTCGATCGGCGGCATCGGCGGAACCGCATTCACGCAAATTGTCAACGCGCCGGAGGTCGCAATTCTCGGCGCCACGCGAGCGGCTATGAAGCCGGCCTGGAACGGCGAGAGCTTCGAGCCGAGGCTCATGCTCCCGATTAGCGTCAGTTACGACCATCGAGTCGTCGACGGCGCCGGTGCAGCCCGCTTTCTCGTCTATGTTTCCGCCCTGCTCGCCGACTTTCGCCGCGTTTTGCTCTAAAGTTTGGCGGACCTACCCATACCTGACAGTCTATGTCATGTATTGGGGCTATAGTGTTCCTCAAAGCAACGCGCACCGCAACACGCACCACAACACGCACCATACGAAGGAAGGGCGGCATGAACCAGACTCAAGCGACCACAAAACCCTCCATTACCGGCGTTGACCTTACCGCGTATCTTGTCAAGGACCCGGATAGCGCTATTGCCTTCTACCGCGACGTTCTCGGAATGACTCCCACCGCGATCGACGACCAAGGGCGCGGAGCGGAGTTCACGCTTCCCGACGGCTCGACGTTCGGGGTTTGGAAGCCCGACGACGGGGCGGCCGGCGGCGCAATCATGTTCGCGGTCGACGATGCGCAAGCCGCCGTGGAGCATTATCGCGGACGCGGCCTGCAGCTCAGCGACGTCATGGAATCGCCCGTGTGTTTCATGTCATTCGGCGCGGACCCCGAAGGCAACGCAATCATCATCCACCAGCGCAAGGTTCGCGATTAACCCACAGGCTTTGAATAACGCTCGAGAGCCCGCCGAGCCCGCGCGATGACGGCGTCGCGCAGGTCGGTGGGCTCAACGACGGTTGCGATGTCGGACCACGCAATCACCTGGAAGAGCGCGACCTCTAAGCCGGGAAAAACCACGCGTACCAACGTATCGCGTTCGCGTTGCGCCACAATCTCCGCGGGCCAGTACATGCTCATGCGTTCGAGCGCATCGTTAGCGGCGCGCAGCGTCACGGCGCAGTCGCCGCTCCGCGAAGATTCCGTGAAGCGTGCCGAAGATTCGGCCCAGTAGCGCTCCAGGTCGAAGCTTATCGGCCGCTCGAAGCGCACGGCTGACTCTTCGGCGCTGCGAATTCGGTCCACGCGGAAGCTGCGCAGCTCCTCTCCATGACGCGCCACCAGATACCAGACGCCGGCTTTCGAAACCAACCCCAGCGGATCCACGGTACGAGTCGACGAGGTTCGGCTACGATCCTCATAACGGATTCTAACGCGCCGGTCGTCCCACACGGCACGGCGCAGCGTCGTTAGAAACGCTCGCGGCGGCTCGGGTTGATTCCAGCGGCGCTGATCGATGTGAATTCGCGAGCGGGATTTTTCGGCCGCGCGCTGCTGAACGTCGGCCAATCCGCCGTGCAGTTTTTCCAGCGCCCGATCGAGCCCCCGCTCTAGTCCGAGGTCTGCGAGGGGACTCGCCCCGGAAACGAAGAGCGCGCGAATCTCGTCCTCAGTAAAATGCGTCAGCGCCCGCCGATAACCGTCCGCTAGGACGATGCCGCCGTTCGAGCCCCTTTCGGCATAGACCGGCACGCCGGCCGCGCCCAGCGCCTCGACGTCGCGATAGATCGTTCTTTCTGAAACCTCGAGCCGCTCGGAAAGAATGCGCGCAGAAATTTGACGATGCGATTGCAGCAAGAGCAGGAGCGAGATCAGCCGGTCGGCCTTCACGACCTCATCAAACTAGACAAATATGACAGAGCATGTCAAGTATCGGGTGATAACCCTGATCGGAGCAAAGTTGTCACCCTAAGCGAAGCAACGTTGTAACCCTGAGCGAAGTGAGCGTTAGCGAACGAAGTCGAAGGGCGAAGGGCTCAGGGTGACGAGGTAAGCTGACGCAGAACGAACTGCAGAATTCCGCCGTGCCGGTAGTATTCCGCTTCGTTGGGGGTATCGATACGGGTGCGGACTTCGAAACCGATCGACTGGCCGGTTTGAGCATTCGTTGCTTTCACGCTCACGCGCATGTGCGGCTCGATGCCGTCGGCGATCCCGGTGAGGTCGTAGATTTCTTCCCCCGTGAGACCGAGCGTCGAACGATCCGTCCCGTCGAGATATTCCAGGGGCAGCACACCCATGCCGATCAAATTGCTGCGGTGAATGCGCTCGAACGACTCCGCGATCACCGCCTTAATGCCGAGCAAATAGGGCCCTTTAGCGGCCCAGTCGCGCGAGGAGCCTGAGCCATATTCCTTGCCCGCCAGGACGATCAGCGGCGTGCCGTCGGATCCGTATCTCATCGCCGCGTCAAAAATCGAAAGGTGTTCGCCGGTAGGCAAATAGCGCGTGACCCCGCCTTCGACACCTGGCACGAGTAAGTTGCGCAACCGCACGTTGGCAAACGTGCCCCGCACCATGACCTCGTGATTGCCGCGCCGCGCGCCGTACGAGTTAAAATCGCGCGGCTCGATGCCGTGCTCCATCAGGTATTTCCCAGCGGGGCTGATTTTAGCGATGCTGCCGGCCGGCGAGATGTGGTCGGTCGTCACCGAATCGCCCAGCATTGCAATGGCACGCGCGCCGCGCACGTCCTGCGGCGGCTGCGGCTCCGCCGGCATTCCATCGAAATACGGCGGCTTCTTGACGTACTCGGACATCGGATCCCACGCGTAGCGCTCGCTGGCCGCGACGTCGAGGGCGCTCCAGTTCGCATCGCCTTTGAACACGTCGGCATACTCCCGCACGAACATTTCGTCGCTGATGCAGCTGGCGATCGTTGCCGCGATGCGATCGTTGCTGGGCCAAATATCTTTCAGCCAAACCGGCCTGCCGTCGCTACCGGTACCAAGCGGCTCCGTCGTCAAATCGATGTCCATCCGTCCGGCGAGCGCGTAGGCGACGACCAGCGGGGGCGACGCTAAATAGTTGGCGCGCACCTGCGGATGAATCCGCCCCTCGAAATTGCGATTGCCGGAGAGCACTGCCGCAACGATCAAATCTCGATCCGCAACCGTTTCGGCGACGTCGCTGGGAAGCGGGCCGGAGTTTCCGATACAGGTGGTACAACCGTACCCGATGACGTTGAAGCCGAGGCGATCGAGATATTCTTGCAATCCCGCTTTTGCCAAGTAATCCGAGACGACTTTGGATCCCGGCGCGAGCGACGTCTTCACCCAGGGCTGCGTCCGCAGCCCGCGCTCGACGGCGTTGCGCGCCAGCAACCCCGCGCCGACAAGCACCGAGGGATTCGATGTATTCGTGCAGCTGGTGATTGCCGCGATCACGACCGAGCCGTCGTCGACGTCTTCCTCGGTCTGCGAGATCACCGCCGTTCCGCCGCCCCCTTCGTCCTCGAAGCGCGCGACGGCGCCGTTGGCGCGTTCGCGCGCCGCCATCCAGCCTTGCAACGCATCTTGAAAGGAGCGTTTAACGTCGTATAACGGAACGCGATCTTGAGGCCGCCTCGGTCCGGCGAGGCTTGGTTCGACGCTCGCGAGATCGAGCGTCAGCGTGTCGACGAACTCGGGTTCGGGCGTTTCGTCGGTCCGGAAGAGCGCCTGCGATTTCGCGTAGGTTTCGACCAGCCCGACGTGCTCGCGCGAACGGCCGGTTAGCCGCAAATATTCGAGCGTACGCTCGTCGATCGGGAAAATCGCGACCGTAGATCCAAACTCGGGCGACATGTTGCTGATGGTCGTACGATCGACGACCGGGAGTGCCGAGAGTCCGGCCCCATAAAACTCCACGAACGTTCCGACGACGCCTTTGTGCCGCAACATCTCCGCTACGGTCAGCACTAAGTCCGTTGCCGTCACGCCCTCGCGTAGTGCACCCTCCAAACGAAAGCCCACGACCTCCGGTATCAGCATCGTTACCGGCTGTCCGAGCATCGCGGCCTCGGCTTCGATACCGCCTACTCCCCATGCCAGCACGCCGAGTCCGTTGACCATCGTCGTGTGTGAATCCGTACCGACGGCCGTGTCGGGATACGCAAGTGCATGCGTTGCCCGGTCGGACGCGCCGAAGACGACCCGTGCGAGATACTCGATGTTGACTTGATGGACGATGCCGGTTCCGGGAGGAACGACGCGCAAGCCGGAGAGCGCCGACTGCCCCCATTTGAGAAACGCGTAGCGTTCGCGATTGCGCTCGAACTCGAGGTCGGTGTTCTTAGCCAACGCGTCGTTCGAGCCGAAATAGTCCGCCTGGACCGAGTGGTCGATGACGAGTTCCACCGGCTGCAGCGGATTTATCGCCTTTGCATTGCCGCCCATCTCGGCCATCGCATCGCGCATCGCCGCCAAATCGACGACGCACGGCACGCCGGTAAAATCTTGCAGCAAGACGCGCGCCGGCGTAAACGCGATCTCGCGCTCGTGACGCGCGTTTCCGCTCCAGCGTGCGAGGGCCTCGACATCTTCTCGGCTGACAATTCGTCCGTCTTCGAAACGTAGCAGATTCTCCAGCAGAATTTTTAAGGAAAACGGCAGCCGGGCGAGCTTGGCGATTCCGGACTCTTCCAACGCCCGGAGGCGAAAGTACGTGTAGGAGCGATCTCCGACGCGCAGCGTATCGAGCGCGCCGAAGCTATTCGGATGTCGGTTCATCGGATACGCGTACTTTCGGATCGCCCTGCGCGTAGCCTTCGATCTTCAACGCGGCAGCGCCGGTACAGAGCTCCCAGAGCGGTTCGGCCACCAGTGCGAGACGCCACGGCTGCAGTGCGAGCACCCGCTCGAAATCCGCGCGATCTCGCGGAATCTCGCGGGTCAGACGTTCGAGGACCGCACGCGGCACGAGCAAACTCGCGGGCAGGTCGGCGGCGCGAGCAATCTCGGCGACCGCCGCACCCAAGAATGCCACGAGCGCATCGCGTGCCGGCGCCGCGGGACGCGTGGGGCGTTGAGGAAGATCGGCTTCATTGAGAGCCAGGCCGCGCGCAACCGCGCCGAGGATCGCGGTTCCGAGCTGCCGCTTCATTCCCGCGTCGAGCCGCCGCAGTTGCGCCAAATCGTCGAGTTGAGTGGGGCGTAGCACCGCCAATCCGGCGACGACGTCGTCGGGAATCACGTAACGCACCGGAAGATCACGTTCGCGGGCGGTACGATCGCGCAGCTTCACGAGCTCGTTGAGAATTCCGAGCTCGCGGCGGCTCATTCGCATCGCTCCGGGAATCCGCAGGTACGCGCGGCGCTCGTCAATGCGATAGCGCTCGATATCGCCAAGCTCGGCGCACTCCTCGTACACCCACTCGTAGCGTCCCTTTTGCTCGAGCCTCGGACGCAAGGCATCGTAGAGTGGCAACAAGTGTGCCACGTCGCCGACCAGATACTCGATCTGCCGCTCCGAGAACGGCCGGGAGGACCAGTCGCTCACCGTTTGCGATTTGGCGAGCCGTACGCCGCAGACGCTGCGAACCAAATCGGCCAACGAGATTTGCATGCCGTAACCGAGAAACGCCGCAGCCACTTGCGTATCGAAAACGCGTGGCGGCACGAGGTCGAAGCGATCGGCAAAGATTTTCAAATCCGCCGACAGTGCGTGGCCGACGACGGTCGTGTGCGTCAGAGCTGTTGCAAGCGGCCGAAGATCCGGCACGGCCAGTGCATCGACGATCGCGGCATCCTCATCAAACGCCAGTTGGACGACCATCAAGCGTGGCGAGTAGGTGCGTTCGGCGTGAAACTCGGTGTCGAGCGCAACGCGCGCCGCATCGCCAACGCGCACGCACAGCGCATCGAGCGCAACTCGATCGGAGACGATCGCCGGCACCGTCACGGCGATGGGGGGGCGGTTTCCCGCTGGTGGAATCGGAAGTGCGGACAGTGGTGCGTCGCACAGTAGTGGCGCGCATACCGGCTCGCCCGCCATTCGTAGCCGTGAATCGCAACGGTGACGCGGTCGCCAAAGATCGTCAACAGCGCGCAGAGCGGAACGGCAATCGCGCACATCGTCCAAACGTGGACCCAAACGGGAACCCGAAATGTCGCCGCCGTCGCGGTCGCAACCGTTCCGCCGAGTCCCGGAATTACCCGAACGGCAAGCAGAAACGACGGCGAGCCGACGGGGAACCGTTTGACCCAGGCCGGCAGGCGCTGCAGGTATTCGTGCAAATCGAAGAGTCGCGACGCGTGACGATTAATCCAGTAACCAAGGAGCGCCGCGAGGACGAGGCCTACGGTGTCGATCAGCGTTCCCTTCAGCGGCCCGAAGATCGCGCCGTTCATGATAGCCAGCGCGTCGGTCACGGAAAACGGCGCTGAGGCGACCAAGGCAAAGACGGCAACCGCGAGAGGGTAGGCAAGCGGCCCGATCGATCGGATTTCATGCTCGACCCGCGGCTGATTGCGGATCACCCAAAATGCGACCAAGAACGAACCGGCCAAGAGCGCGAGCGCGAGACCCTTGCGGAGGGAACGATTCAAGCGATGATAGTGCGGGCGGTCATTACGTTGCTATGCGGTGTTGGGCTCTACACCGCGCTTTTCATGCAAGCAAAGAGCCTGCGCGCCAAGCACGGCGAGGTTAGCGGACCGAGCGTGGTCAAAACGCCGCGAGCCCACCTCTTCGGCGTCCAGAACTCGCTTCTCGGCTTGGTTTACTATCCGGCGCTTGCGGTGGCGATTTGGTTAGTCCACGGCGGCGTAGGGATGGTGCTGGTGCTGGCCGCCGTCCTTTTTGCCGCGGTCACGTCCGCCGCTCTCGGCTATTCGCTGCTCTTCGTGACGCGCCGCGAGTGCCTGTATTGTTGGACCGCCCACGTCGTAAACTGGTCCCTGCTGTTTCTTTCTTGCTGGTTATTATGGCGAGCATCTTGAGTCCGAGCATCAGATTTTGGTAGAATCCTCCTCTCTGGTCAGGACGGCACGAACGGGCGCCGGACCGCCGGAAGAGAGGGCCGGATACGCAGCGTTAGTTCTACGGTCCGGCGAACGGCAGATTAAATACGGGGCTGCGCGAGTGCGCGGCCCCTCTGCTCATGCCTCCACGTCTGCGATCATGGCGCGGTAGGTCGGGTCGCGCGTTGGGGCGGCGGCGAACCAGGCCTCGAGCATCTCTTCGGCGAGGGCCGCAGTGGTGACACGCAGGCTCATGCAGATCACGTTTGCGTCGTTCCACTCGCGCGCGCCGGCGGCAGTTGCGGCATCGCCGCAGAGCGCGGCTCGGATGCCGGGGACCTTGTTGGCGGCAATGCTTACGCCGGTTCCCGTCCAGCAGCAGAGCACTCCATATTCCGCGGCGCCCTGCGCGACCGCGCTGGCAACCTCGTGGGCCACCGACGGCCACGCATCCGATCCATCCCGCACGAGCGCGCCGAAACGGCTTACCTGATGGTCGTGCGTCTTCAGCCAACGCTCGATCGCCTCAGGAAGGTCGCCCGCCATGTCGCTGCCCAATGCGATGTGCATCGAGAGGTTTTCTCCCTAGCGCGGCGGGAGACTGCAACGCGTGAGCCAGGTGCGCATTGCCGCGACGGTCATCTTGGCGCGGCCAAAGTTCGAAATCTATTTGACTCGCCGAAGCACGCAGAGTGCCTTCGCTCCGGATGCCTTCGTCTTTCCAGGAGGGACGATCGAAACGCAAGACGCTGGCGCGGCAGTACGGGATCGCACGCTAGGACTCGAGCCGGCTCACCTCGAGCACGAGTTTCGCGCCCAAGTCGTACCGGCTTTAGATTCCACCGAACCGCCGATCGATCGAGACGCGGCCCGGTCGCTACTGGTAGCGGCGTTGCGGGAGCTTTTCGAAGAGGCCGGCGTGCTGTTGGCGCGCACGGCGGCCGCCGCTTCGGTAGACGCGAGGGCGCTAGACCGCCGGCAGATCGAGGAGGAACGGGCGCGCATTCGAAGCGGCGCCCTGAGCTTCGCCGAGTTTCTCGCGCGCCACGACTGGTACGCCGACGCGCGCGCGCTGGCGCTCTTCTCGCATTGGATCACTCCACCAAGCGAACCGCGGCGTTACAATACGCACTTCTTCTTCGCGGTCTCGCCGCCCGGTCAAGCCGCGCTTGCGGATGCATTCGAGACGCACGACGGCCTGTGGATCGCGCCCGGCGAAGCGCTCGCGCGGCATCGGCTGGGTGAGTTCCACCTGGTCTATCCGACGATCAAACATCTCGAGCGTTTGAGCGCGTTCAATTCGGTCGAAACGGCGCTGGCCTTTGCACGCAGCAAGCCCATCGTAACGATCATGCCGCACGAAGCCGGAGGCTACTTTGAGATACCGGCCCCGCTCGAGGGCGTATGGTGACGCTGGTTCGCGCGCCCAACCCGTCGGCGATGACGCTGTCGGGCACCAATTCCTACCTACTGGATTGCGGCGAAGGTGCGGGGCTGGTAATCGATCCCGGTCCGACGATCAGCCGCCACGTCGACGCGCTCGTCGAGACTGCCACATCGCAGAGGCTTTCAATCGCCGCTATCGCGTTGACGCACGGCCATCCCGACCATTCCGGCGCGGCCGCAGAGCTGGCAGCGCTGACGCAAGCCCCGATCTACGCGCATCCTGCCAGCCGCATCCCGCACACGCACGATTTACCGCTCGAGGGCGCGTTGCGCGTCGGCCGCGTGGCCCTGCCCACGATCGACGCGCCCGGGCACACCTTCGATCACGTCGTTTTTTATCTCCCGGAGGAGGGGAGCTTGTTCACCGGCGATGTGATCTTAGGCGAGGGCACCTCCGTGATTGCGCCCCCGGGGGGAGCGATGCGTCCCTACCGACGAACGCTCCGGCGGCTTGCCCACGAGTTCCCCGACGTAAGAGTAATCTATGGCGGACACGGCCCGGTCGTCACCGCGGCCAGGGCGAAGATCGATGAATACATCGAACATCGGCGTCAGCGCGAGCAACAAATTGTGGACGCGCTGCGCGAAGCGCCGCTCACCATTCCCGAGATCGTGCACCGCGTCTACGGGCCGGAACGCAGCGTGCTCTGGCCGGCGATGGCGCGGCAGATCCTCGCGCATCTCATCGCCCTCGAAGGCGAGGGCCGCGTCGCGGGCTGTGTCCTGGAGCGCGCGATGACGGCGGACGAAATGGCGATGCTCAATCCGCGCATTGAAGAGATCGTCGGGGCGGCAGAAGCGGCCGTCATCGTCGCCGAACTTGGCACTGAAATGCGCCTCCAAAAACTCGTCGCCTATCGCCTCACGGAGGGCTAGTCATTGCGCCGATTGCTTCTTCTCGCCAGTACGATCTCGCTCGCTTCGTGCGGACAGTCCAGCGGCCCCGTGCTCGTTCCGCTCGGCGGCGCGGCTAACCAATCGTGCTACGTCATCAAGCAAAATCCGACGACCGTGAAAGCCACGATCACATTCTACGGCTGGCCGGACAACTCGCCTCCCGGAAACAGCATCGCGCATCCGGTCATTCATCAACATGCCGGCGGCGACGGTACGTACTGCAACCCGACGACATTTGCGACCGAACGCAGCAACAACAAGCAGATTCCCTATGGCATCAAGATCTACGTGCCGTTTCTGAGACAATATTTTATCCGCGAAGATCTGTGCGCCGCCTCGGGACCGCCAACGGGAAGCGGTAGCAACGGCTGTTACAAATTGTGGTTCGATCTTTGGGTCGGCGGAACGGCCAAATCCAAAGCGCGCGACGTTGTAAAATGTGAGCGCATGCTGACCCCCCACCAGCAGGTCTCGGTTGTTCTTTATCCGCGCAACGGGATGCCGGTGAAATTCCCGGGGCCGCTCTATCGTAACAATCCCGCACCTAACGGTACGTGCTACGGCAAACGAATGACGACTTTGCCGAACTGACTCCCTTCGGCGAGACGTCGGGCTGCGGCAACGGCCTCGTCGAGTTTGAAGACTTTATCCACGATCGGCCGCAGACCGTCGTCGAACAACTCCAGCATAGCCGCAAAATCCCGCGGGCTTCCCATGGACGTGCCCAAGACGCTGACGTGCTTCCAGAAGAGCGGAAACGTCTTGATTGTGGCTTCGCCGTTGGTACCGCCGTACACGACGATACGGCCGCCCGGCCGGACCGCGTCGAGTGCCTTGCGCAGGGTCTCTCCACCGGACGAATCGACAACCAAGTCTACCGACTCGGATCGCACCAGTTTGTGCCAATCCGGCGTGTGGCGATAGTTGATGCCGCGGTCCGCGCCGAGCGTTTTGGCGCGTTCCAGCTTCTCGTCGCTGCCGGACGTCACAATCGTTCGCGCGCCGGCGCGTTTGGCGAAGAGCAAGGCGAAGCTTTGCACGCCGCCACCCACGCCCGTGATCAGAACCGTTTCGCCGGCTCGTAACGCGCCGCGCGTAAAGAGTGCGCGATAAGCGGTCAACCCGGCGAGCGGAATCGCCGCGGCCTCTTCCATGGAAAGGCCGGACGGCTTCGGGTAGACGTTCTCGGCCGGTACGGTGACGTATTGCGCAAACGTTCCATCGCGCGGCATCCCCAAAATCGTCGCGTTCGCGGCGTCCCAAACGTGTGGATCGTCGCCCCATCCTAACAGTGGATCGATCACAACTTCGGCCCCGATCCGCAAATCGCCGAACACCGAGCCTAGCTTGGCGATTTCACCCGCGCCGTCGGAACCCAGCGTTACCGGCATACGAATGTTGGGGTAGAGGCCTTGCGTGATGAAGACGTCGCGACGATTGAGCGCGGCGGCGCGAACACGAACCAGCACTTCGCTTTCACTCGGCTGCGGGACGGGAACGTCGTCGATCCGCAACTGCTGCGGCCCGCCGATGGCGTGGAGGCGGATCGCTTTCATTACTGTCGGCACTGTCGGTCGTTACTCGTGGACGGTGAAGATGAACTTTACCGCCGCCGGCTGCACGAAAAAGCGCATTGGTCGGAAGGTCGGCGTGACGGCAGCAAAGCCCGGGCGACAACGGTGAGGTCGTAACTACCCGACGGAGCTTGTGCCGAGAAGTTTACTTTTGCGTCGGTCGAGGTGGTGAGCGTCGTCGGACCGCGCAACGTCACTTTCGCTCGAGCGATTGGCGCGCCGCTCGGCATGCGTACGGTGCCAGTTATTAGACAGCATGCGGCAATGAGGACTGGCAACATCGTCGGCGACTTCGCTCACACCCATCGACCAGGCCTTCCTACGCGACGCGACGTAGAACGTCGAATCATGAACGACCGAGCAAAAGCCATCCGCGCATTCTTCCGGGGTCTCGCGCGATTGCAACGTACCTTATCCATTGAGTTTGGCCCGTTCCGCGCGAGCGGCGTGCCGGCGATCCTAATCGGCGTCACCGGGATCGTTCTGGCAAGCGGCGTCACGGCTGCCTTAGCAAAGGGAGCGACCCGCTTACCCGAAACCTTGGGCGAGGCCCGCGGCTTGGCCGACGCGTTGAACGCCGGATCGCCGCGTCTGAAGTCATGATCGAAAACGATGCGCTCAAAGAACTGATTCGCGCCGAACTGCCCGACGCGGAAATCGGCGTCTTCGATCGCACCGGCACCATGGATCATTTCAACCTGACGGTGCGCTCCCAAACCTTTAAGGGCAAGACTCTGATCGAACAGCATCAACTCGTTTATGGCGCCCTCAAGGGCGCGCTCAAAGACGGCCGCGTTCACGCGGTCGAGCTTAAAACCATCGTTGTGGAGCATTGATATGTCGCATGACTTAAAAGAAGAAATCGCGCGCGAAATCGCCGCGAACAAGATTCTCGTCTATGGTAAGGGGACGAAAACCGCGCCACGCTGCGGTTTTACTCTCGAGACGATCCAATTCTTCGACAACTTCGGCTATCCGTTCGAAGTCGTTGACGTGCTGGAGAACGTGGCAAAGCGTGAAGCGCTTTCGGAGATGACGAACTGGCCGACCTTGCCGAAGGTTTTCATCAACGGCGCTTTCTTTGGCGATACGGACATTTTGGGCCCGATGGCCGAAAACGGCGACCTGCAAACCAAGCTCGAAGAGGCGTTCGGCGGTCCGGCGCCTTCGGCGAAGCAAACCATCAACTTACGCTAGTGGCGTACGCGACGGTCATCTCACCGGAGGAACTGCACGCCCGGCTTGGTGATCCCGACGTCGCCGTGCTGGATTGTCGCCACGCGCTGGCCGACTTCTCGCTCGGCCGTCGGCTCTACGATGAGTCACACATACCGGGCGCCTTCTTGGCGGCAGTCGAGGAGGACTTGGCCGGGCCGAAGACCGGAATGAATGGCCGCCATCCGTTGCCCGATCCCGAAACGTTCGCACGATTCTTGCGCGGCGTCGGGGTCAACGATGACACGCAGATCGTTGCGTACGATGCCGGCGCCGATATGTTTGCGCCCCGGCTTTGGTTTCTCTGTCGTTGGATCGGTCATGACGCCAGCGCAATTCTCGACGGCGGGTTCGCCGCCTGGAACGCCCACGGATGCCCGGTCACATCCACACCTTCCAAACGCTCTAGCGAAGGCACGCTGACTGTTCGACTTCGCCCGGAGCTCGTCGTTGACGTCGAATACGTGAGCAGAAACTTGAAAAGCCCCGCTATGCAGCTACTCGACGCGCGCGCGAAAGAACGTTACACGGGTGAAACCGAGCCGATCGACCCGGTTGGCGGACACATCCCCGGTGCACTGCAGCGATGGTTCAAAGATAACTTCACTAGCGATGGTCGCCTCAAATCGCCCGAGCAGCTTCGGGCAGAGTTTGCAAACAGCGGGCTCGACGCAAAACTGACCGTGCATCAATGCGGCTCCGGCGTTTCCTCCACGGCGACGTACCTTGCCATGGTTCACGCCGGCCTCGAAGGTTCACGCATCTACAACGGATCGTGGAGCGAATGGGTCGCCGACCCTTCACGCCCTATCGCTACAGGAGATTAGCGTTTCGCGGGCGGAGGGACGGCGAACGGTTTTGCGACCGCGCCTGCGGGTGACGCTTCGAGGCGCGACAGTTCTTCGGGCGTCGGTGCTTGCGAAAAGTCGCGGCACGTATCGACGAAACAAAAAAAGCCGAACGGCTCATCGCCGCGATTGACGAACTGGTGCAGCTCCAGCGGACCGACGTAGACCACGTCGTCGGGACCGATCTCGGTCGCCGTGTCGCCGATGACCGCGTACCCGAGACCGCGACGCACAATGACGTAGTGTTCGTGCTCGTGTTTCTCCAAACGCGATGCGGCGCCGGGTATAACTTCGAAGTAGCGCAGCTCCATCTGTGGTCCGGGCTCGCTGCGCACGCTTTTGCGGCTACCGACGATCGTGTGGCGCTCGACGCCTATCCCGGGCGCCCCTGGGGAGTAGCCGGCGCGCTCTACCCCCTCCCAGCCTTCCTGCGTTGCTCGAACAATCCGTCGGTGCATCGGTGCCCACGATAGCACATCGGCGCGTTCGCCGCTAGAATTTCACCCGCAGCGGGGCGAAGAACTCGGCCATGCCGCGATACTGGCTGCTAAAGACCGAGCCCAGCGCGTATTCGTTCGAGCAGCTGCGCAAAGACGGCATTACGCCGTGGACGGGCGTGCGGAGCTTCCAGGCACGCAACAATATGATGGAGATGCGCCCCGACGATCTCGCGCTTTTTTACCATTCCAGCATCGCGGAGCCGGCCGCGGTCGGCATCTGTCGGGTCGTGAAGACCGCGTATCCCGATTTCACTCAATTCGAGCGGACGAGCGAGTACTTCGATGGACGAGCCAAGCCGGATAAGCCGCTTTGGTTCATGGTGGACGTTGCGTATGTCGAGCAGTTTGCGCATCCGGTCACGCTGGCGCGCATGCGCGCGGAGGCGCGGCTCGTTGGGATGGCCCTGCTGCGGCGCGGGCAGCGACTCTCGGTGCAGCCCGTCATGCCGCACGAATGGGAGATCGTGCTCGAACTTGCCGGCGGTTAGCCCAGGGCCTGCGCTTGCGTGAGAAAGACGCGCTGCGCCTCAATCGGCATCTCGCCCGGTCCAGGTGAAAGCCGCCGGTAGGTGCCATCCACTTGCAACTCGCGGCTTTTCACGTTGTCGGCGAGCAGCACGGTCAAGATGTGCGAGGCGAGCGTCTCCGACATGACCGGGTCGAGCACCGGAACCGCGAGCTCGACGCGACGATCTAGGTTACGTCCCATCCAGTCGGCGCTGGCGATGTGCGTTTCGAGCTCACCACCATTTTCGAAGACGTAAATGCGCGAGTGCTCCAAGAACCGGCCGACGATGCTGCGCACCCGAATGTTTTCGCTCACTCCCGGCACGCCGGGTCGCAGCACGCACATGCCGCGGACGAGTAAATCGATCGAAACCCCGGCCTGCGACGCGCGATAGAGCGCGCGCACGACTTCCGTCTCCGTCAAAGCGTTGATCTTCGCGCGAATGCCGGCGCGCCGCCCGGCGCGGGCGTGCTCCGTTTCGCGCTCGATCCGAGCGATAAGCTCGCGATGCAGCGTCACCGGCGCAACCCAAAGGACTTCATAGTCGGTGACCTTCGAAAAGCCGGTCAGCGCGTTGAAGAGTTGGGCGTCATCCGTGCCGAGCTCCGGGCGGCACGTGAACAGGCTCAAATCCGTGTAGAGCCGCGCGGTTTTTTCGTTGTAGTTACCGGTGCCGAAGTGCATGTAACGGCGTAAACCGTCGTCGTCCTCACGCACCACCAGAAGGCTCTTGGCATGCACTTTCTGATTGGCAAAGCCGTATACGACGTGGGCCCCGGCACGCTCCAACCGCTTTGCCCACTCGATGTTGTTCTCTTCGTCAAAGCGCGCTTTGAGCTCTATAACGACGGCGACTTGCTTTTCGTTCTCGGCGGCCGTGAGCAGCGCCCGAACGATCGGCGAATTCTTTCCCGACGTACGGTAAAGCGTCGCCTTGATGGCGAGCACTTTCTCATCCTCAGCCGCCTGCTGCAAGAACTGGATGACCGGGTCGAACGACTCGTACGGATGGTGAAGCAGGGTGTCGCCTTCACGAATTTGCGCGAAGATGTCCGTGACGCCGATCAGGCGCTTGGGGATCGCCGGCAAGAACGGCTTGTCGCGCAGCTGCTCGTACCCCGGTAAGTTCGCGATCTGCCAAAGATCGCTCAGCGCCATCAGCCCTTCAATTTCGTAGCAATCGACCGGCTGAAGATCGAGCGAGTTGCAGAGAAAGTCGCGCATGTACTCGGGCATGCCCCGCTCGAGTTCCAGACGGACCGGCTCGCCGAAGCGGCGGCGCCGCAGCTCCGATTCGATCGCGCGCAAGAGATCGTCGGCTTCGTCCTCCTGCAGGTCGAGATCGGCATCGCGCGTGACCCGGAACAGGTAGGCGTCGCGCACGTGCATGCCGGGGAAGAGGCCGTCGAGATGGTGGGCGATCAGATCTTCGAGCAGGACGAAGCGGCGTTCGTCAACGGCTCCGCCTTCGACGGGGACAAAACGAGGCAGCGTTGGAGGAATCTTGACGCGCGCAAAGTGCAGCTCGATTCCATCGCGGGTCGCTTCCTCCAGCTCCACGGCGAGTGACAGCGACAAATTGGAGATATATGGAAACGGGTGTCCGCTGTCCACCGCCAGCGGCGTCAGCACCGGAAACACGTTATCGTCGAACGTTCGCTCCAGGGCGGCTTGCGTTTCGTCGTCGAGCTCGGCGACGCGCATCAGGCGAATCTTTTCGCGCTCGAGCGCCGGCAACAAGTCATCGTTGAGAAGCCGCATCTGCAGCGGGAGGGACGCGCGCAGCCGCTCCGATATCGCTGCAAGATGTTCGGTAGGCGTGCGGCCATCCTCGGACCGGCGGACGACCTGCGCTTCGATCTGCTGCTTGATCGCCGCAACCCGAATCATGAAGAATTCGTCGAGGTTCGTTCCATAAATCGCGACGAACTTTAAGCGCTCGATCAACGGGTTGCGCGGGTCGAGACCTTCTTCCAGTACGCGGTCGTTGAACTCGAGCCACGAAAGCTCACGGCTGATATACAGCGATGGATCGTCGAGACCGACGACTGGAGTCGTTGCCGGTTGGGGTTGCGTGATCATCGAGTTGCGTTGCTTAGCGTTCCGGGCCGGGTTTCGCCTCCCGAACGGGAAAAAACTTGCCGATGGCCGAGCTGTCAGCGCATGTCGCCCAACACCTCTCGCTTTCACTTACGGCGCTCGCGCTCGCGCTTTGTGCGGGTGTACCGCTCGGCGTCCTGGCCGCCGAGTCCCCGGGGCTTCGCGGCGGCGTACTGGCGCTGGCCAGCGTCGGCCGCACGCTTCCCAGCCTAGCCGTCTTGATGCTCCTGCTGCCCTGGCTCGGCGTCGGCGCGGCGCCCGCGGTGATCGCACTCGCGCTGCTTGCGGTCCCGCCGATCGTGATCAGCGTCGATCTCGGCATTCGCGGCGTTTCCAAAGCGGCGCTAGACGCCGCTACCGGAATGGGCATGACGCCGCTGCAACGCTTTATGCGCGTGGTTGCGCCGCTCGCGTTACCGGTTTCGTTCACCGGGCTGCGCACCGCCACGACGGAGACGATTGCCAGCGCAACGCTTGCGACGTTCATTGGCGCGGGCGGCCTGGGAGACGAAATCATCCGCGGACTACAAACCGACGACGCCCCCCTGCTCTTCAGCGCCGCGGCACTCGTCGCCGTCTTAGCGTTGGGCGCCGATCTGGTCCTGAGTGCGGCCGGCCGAATCATAGCGGCACGCACGTGAGTTCGACGAGCTCAGCAGCGGCCGTTTCGCGCGCGCGAGCCCTAGCGCTGCTCGGCGCCGCGCCAACATTTTCGGGGTGTGCGTTGCGCCGAGCAGATGTTCGCGTTGGCTCGAAGAACTTCACCGAATCGTTCGTCATCGCCGAGATCTACGCCCAAGCGCTGGAGAACGCCGGCATGCGCGTGGCACGGCTCTTCAACCTGGGCTCGACGCAAATCGCGATTGCCGCCATGGAGCGCGGTAACATCGATTGTTATCCCGAATATACCGGCACGGCGCTGATCGACGTCTTGCATCTCGGCCCGATCGCCGATTCGCGTAAAGCGTACGCCGTCGTTTCGCAGCTTTTTGAAGAACGCTACGGTATCGTTTGGCTCAAGCCGTCGCCGATGAACGACTCGCAGGCGCTGGCGACGACGCGCACCGTTGCGGCGCAGAAACGCCTCGCAACCCTCTCCGACGTTGCAATCGCCGCGCCGAGTCTGCGCCTGGCAACGATCCAGGAGTTTCTCGCGCGTCCCGACGGCTTGCCCGGACTGCAGCGATATTATGGTGGGTTTCAGTTTCGCGAGGTGCGCACGTATGATATCGCACTGAAGTACCGCGCGTTGCTCGAGGGGAAGGCCGAAATCGCTAGCGCATTCAGCACCGACGGAGCGATCGTAACGGATTCGCTGGTGATCTTGCGTGACGACCGGCATTTTTGGTCGGCGTACAACGTGGCGCCGGTCGTGCGCAAAGCCGCACTTACCGCGCGCCCGCAAATCGCCCGCGTGCTCAACGCCGTGTCGCCGTCGATCACCGATCGCGCCGCACAGACCATGAACGCGGCCGTCGAAAATTCACAGCAAGATCCCGCTGACGTCGCTGCAGCGTTCCTTCGCTCGATGGAGGCACGCCGTTGAAGGGGCAGATCCGCTACGAGCACGTCACCATTCGATATCCAGGCTCGGATCGCAATGCCGTAGACGACGTTTCCTTCGAGTGCGGCAGCGGCGAGCTCGTCGTGCTGCTGGGCCCCTCCGGCTGCGGCAAATCGACGCTCTTGCGCACGGTAAATCGCCTCGTGCCGCTCGACGCCGGGCACGTTTTCGTGGATGGCGCCGACGTTACCCAACGCGATGCCGTCGAGCTGCGGCGCAGCATCGGCTACGTGATTCAAGCCATCGGCCTCTTCCCTCACATGACCGTGGCGCAAAACGTCGCGGTGGTCCCCTCGCTGCTTGGATGGGATCGGCAAGCGATCGCGCGGCGCGTCGACGATCTGCTGCGGCTCGTCGGCCTCGATCCTGACTCGTACCGCACTCGGCGACCCAGCCAGCTCTCCGGCGGCGAAGCGCAACGCATCGGCGTCGCGCGGGCAATCGCGGCACGACCGCACGCGCTCTTGATGGACGAGCCCTTCGGCGCCGTGGACGCTGTGGTCCGCAGCGCGTTGCAGCGGGAGTTGGTTCGTATCGTCGCAGAGCTCGAAACCACGACGCTGTTCGTCACCCACGACGTTGACGAGGCGTTTCGCTTGGCCGACCGAATCGTCGTGATGCGCGCCGGCCGTCTCGAGCAAGTCGCGCAGCCCCACGAGCTCTTCGAGCACCCCGCAACGGCCTACGTTGCGGAGATCGTCCACGCCGGCGACGACGTCTTTCGCCGTTACTTCCTGCACGGGCGCGAACTGCTTCGCGGCGGCTCCCAATGAATTACATCCTGAACCATCCGCTTCGCGTTGCCGCGTTGGCGGCCGGCCATCTGGAGCTCGTTGCCGTTGCGCTCGTCGTGGCGCTCGCAATCGCGCTGCCGCTGGGACTCTTCGCTGCGCGGCACCCCCGTATCGCACCGTGGTTGCTTGGAACGCTCGGCGCGATCTACACGATCCCAAGTTTGGCGTTGCTGGCGGTGCTCGTGCGCTGGGTCGGGCTAGGGTTCGCGCCGATTTTCGTCGCGCTCGTCGTTTACGCGCAATTCATGCTAACGCGCAACATCGTTGCCGGCATCGCGGGAGTCGACCAAGCTCAAGTCGACGCGGCACGCGGTCTCGGAATGTCTCCCACACAGGTGTTACTCCGCGTCGAGTTTCCGCAAGCGCTCCCGGTCATGATCGGCGGCGTGCGGATTGCGGCCATCGCGATGATCGCGATCGCTACGCTGGGTGGCTACGTAGGCGGCGTAGGTTTGGGAGTCCTGATCTTCAACGGGTTGACGTTACACCAGCCGCAGATGATCGTGGCCGGAAGTTTGGCCGCTTCTGCCCTATCCATCGTAGTGGACATGTTACTCCGTCTCGGGGAACGGCGCGCCGCTACTCCTTAACTAGGAGCTGGACGGTGAAGCGCTTTCTCCGATCGTGCCAGGCGGCTTCCGAGCGGAAACCTGCCTCGCGTCCTAAGCGCGCGATATCCTTGTCGCTGAACTTGTAAGAAGACTCGGTTTGAATCCGCTCGCCGGCGCCACATGTCACGCGCAGCCCAAGAGCTCGTAACGACACGCTCATCCGTTCCTGCGCTTCCAGGAAGGAGTCGACGGATCCCCGCGTTTCGTCGTAATGCGCGACGTGTTTGAACTTGCGAAGATCGAATTCGGCATCGAGCTCGCGATTGATCCGAGCCAGCATATTGAGGTTGAAGGCAGCGGTAACGCCGGTCGGATCGTTGTACGCAAGCTCGAGCGTCGCCCGGTCTTTCTTGAGATCGGCGCCGAGCAATAAGCCGTCCCCGGAGTTCAGCGCTTCACCGAGAAGGGAGAAGAGCCGCGTTGCTTCGTCCGGCTCGTAGTTGCCGATATTCGAACCCATAAGCATTGCGAGCATCTTGCGGTCCGAGCGAATCACATGCGATGCAAGAACGTCAAAATAGTCGCCCGCATAAGCGCGCACGGAAAGCGTTGGATAGCTTTCGACCAAGGCCGTTGACGAAGCTCGGATTGCGTCGGTCGAGATGTCGATGGGACTGTACTGGAGTTTCGGCTGCACCCGCAGGGCCTCACCAATGAGTAGGCGCGTTTTGATTGCGCTTCCGCTCCCGAGCTCGAGAAAATCCAGCGGCGCGTCGAGCACGCGGACGATCTGCCATCCCCATTGCGAAAGAATCTCCGTCTCAGCGCGCGTTAGATAGTACTCGGGAATTCGCGTGATCGCTTCGAAGAGCGCGGAGCCCACGTCGTCGTAGAGATATTTCGAAGACAAGCGCTTGGGCCTGGCCCTAAGACCCCGCGCGACGTCCTGCGCGAGCGACGGTACGCCGTGCGCACGCGGTACGGTAATCAATTCGAAGCGGTCGGAGACCGCAGTGCTGATCGTCACGTTTCGCCCTTCATGCCCAAGTGAGTATACTCATAAACCACCGCCGCGCCAATAGTTGCGAATTTAGGGTTCGATCAGCTCGACTCGCAACCGCGACTTGCGGAAGCCGTATAACGCATACACGAGGATCCCCACTCCGAACCAAACCCCGTAGCGAATCCACGTGGCCACCTGAAGGCCCGTGACGAGATAGAGGCACGCGGCGGCCCCGGCGATGGAAAAGAACGGCAGCAGCGGTGCGCGGAAGGGGCGGCTCGCTGTTGGATTGGCGATGCGAAGGACCAAGACGCCCGCGCAGACGATCGCGAAGGCTGCCAGCGTGCCGATGTTCACGAGCGTCAGCAGCTCGGTCAGCGGCAAAACGGCCGCGAAGACTGCGACGATAAGCCCCGTGATCAGCGTCATACGGGCGGGCGTTCGGAAAACGTGATGGATTCGTGCTACGCCAGGAGGCAGCATACGGTCTCGCGCCATCACATAAAAAATTCGTACCTGACCGAGCAAGGAGGTGAGCATCACCGTCGCGTTTCCCGCCAAACCGCCGATCGCAACGATCCAATAGAGCGTGTGACTCTTGCTGACCGCACCGAGCGCGTCGAGCATCGCCGCGCCGTCGGAAAGACGATCGAAGCGCACCACGCCGACCGTGCAAAGAGTCAATCCCACATAGAGTATTCCGCCGAGCGTCAGCGCCAAGATAATCCCGATCGGAACGTCGCGCTCGGGCCGCTTCGCTTCCTCCGATGCGACCGTGACCGTGTCGAACCCAATATATGCAAAAAAGACCAGCGCCGTGCTCATAAGCACACCGTGATATCCGAACGGCGTAAACGGGTGCAGGTTGGACGGACGAATGGCGTGCGCGACGGCGATGATGAAGACCACCATCGCGAGAATTTGCACCACGACCAGCGCGCCGTTAACATTCGCCGATTCACGAATGCCGACGGCGACCAACAGCGTTACCGCGAGGGTGACGACTAACGCGAAAAGGTCGATCTGTGGATGCGGTGAGTGCACGTTCGCGGTTTGCGCCCACGCCGGAAAGACCACGCCCACGTTGGCGAGCATGTGTTGAAAGTAGTCCGACAACGACGACGCGGTGGGCGCGACCGAGAGCCCGTACTCTAAGATCAGATCCCAGCCGATAATCCACGCTACGAGCTCGCCGAGCGTCGCATACGCATAGGTGTACGCGCTTCCAGCGACGGGCACCATAGAAGCAAATTCGGCATAGCACAACGCCACGCACAGGCTGACGAAGCCGGAAAGGACGTACGCTGCGATCACCGCCGGACCGGCGGCGTGGGCGCCCGCACCAATCGTCGGAAAGATTCCGCCGAGCATGGTGCCCAATCCAATCGCCGTCAAAGCCGGCCACCCTAGAACGCGTCGCAGGCGCGGCCCTGACGAGGGCGCCGCGCTCCACGCCAGCGGCTGGCAAGCTAAGAGCTGTTTTAAGACCGGGTGCCGCAGCAAACGATCAGGGTTTCGCGCAGAGTTCCTGCAACGAGGCCTCTGCCGTTGGATTCGGCGCGGCGGCAATCGGGCGTACGTACATCGCGAAGTAGCTGGTGCCGTGAACCGTCGTAATCACCATGTCGACGGTAGAGTCGCCGCCCTTCGCCGACGATCCTCGCGCTTGCAAGTAAACCGCGGGCTGATCCCCACAGATCTTGGTTGCGCGGCGACGCTGCACGGTTACATTCTTTAGGGTTCCTTGCATGTTTGCGCTCGAGAAAACGTCACCGGCGACGAGTGCCTTCGGTGATTTGAAGAGCATCAACACTTCTCGGTCGTCGGACGGCGCTCGCCAAAATTGCATAAAGCCCATGATGCCCGGCGACGATTGCCAGCCCGGTGGTGCCTGAAATGTCAACCCGTCGGCAGGACTTGCGCTAAAAGCGCACCCGGTTTGGGCGACCGCCCCAACAAAGCAGACCGCCGCGATACCGCTTCTCGACAGTTTCATTGTATTTTGTTCTTCCGCTCCGCGGCTTTGTCATTCATAGGAATCGATGCGGGCCCAGCGATCGAAGATCAGCGCGATGTATTCGCGCGTTTCCTCGTACGGAGGAACGCCACCATACCGAGCGACGGCCAACGGCCCGGCATTGTAGGCTGCCAGCGCGGTAGCGTACGGATCCGCGTAGCGGTCGCGATAGTACGCGACGTAACCGCCCAGCAGTGCCGCAGCGCCATCGATCGAGTCGAACGGATCGAGCGGATTGACGCCCGCCTCCGCCGCGGTTTCCGGCATGAACTGCGCGATTCCGATCGCACCTGCCGCTGAAACGGCGAGGGCGTCATAGGCCGATTCTTGCAACAGCGTTGCCCCGAGAAATTCCGGCGGCAAACCTTGCGCGCGTCCCGCCCGCACCGTCGCATCGGCGAGGAGCAACGCCTGCGTCGCAAGGATGCGCGGATTGGTGCGTAAGATCGCGCGCGCAATCGCAAGTTCGGGCTGCGCAACTGGAGCGCCATCGCGAACGAGCACCGCGCCTTTGAGGGCGTGCACGTCGGCAACCGATGGCCAGCTTAACACCATATTAAGGGCGCGATTGAGGTGAACAGGTGCTACAACGCGCCCGCTGCTATGGTATATGCTAGAGGCGGTGCAGCCGCACAACGATATGGCGATTAGGGAGATCCAAATGCTTTTCGTCGTCGCCTTGTTCCTCACGCTCGTGGTGGGCGATTTCGCCTCGACATTCTTCTACCACGTTCCGCAGCATCTGTGGTTTACGCTACACCTTCGAACGCATCACGATCGGCGGCGTTCGTACTTCGACCACGCCGTGCTCTCGAAAGATCCCGCTGTGCTGCTGGATGGGTTTTTGGGAGCCATCCCATATCTGGCCGCAGCGGCGTTCGCGGCCCGCATCTCGTTGCCCGGCGCGATAGCTGGACTCATTTTCGGCCAGCTTCACGTATGGTGGCGGCATACCACCGACCTCGGGTGGCGCACGCCGGCGTGGCTTTGCCGCATCCTGCGTGCCCTCGGGATCGTGCTCCCCGAGGACCACGACGGCCATCACCGAAACCCCGATATCGAGTTTGGCGACATTTTCCGGTTTTATGACGCCCCGGCTCGGGCGCTCTTGGCCAGACTTGCCCCGACGAGCCGGCGGGCGCGTAATGCCGGTCGGCGCTCTGCAAAGGAGGCGCCGGCCAGGGCCTAATCGGGAGAGCGAATGACCAAACGGGCGCTTCTACTGATCTCCGACACGGGCGGCGGCCACCGCAGCGCGGCCAACGCCATCGTCGCGGCGTTGGACGAGCTCTCGGCGCCGCACTCGTTCGAGCATCGGATCGAAGACGTCGCGGCGCATTGCGCCTTTCCGCTCACGCAGCTTGGCTTGGGATATAGCATGGCCCTGCGCTACGCGCCGCCCGTTTACGGTGCGCTCTATCACGCGACCAATGGCCGGCGTCGTTACCGTGCACTCGTGCGCTTCTGCGAGCCACTTTACCGCGAGCGGTTGCGCGATCTTTTCATCGGCTATCAGCCCGACATTATCGTCTCGGTCCATCCGTTGCTGAATCACGCGGCATTGCGCGCCCGCGACGATGCGCACATGCACCACGTCCCGATCGTCACCGTCATCACGGATCTCGGCAAGGTGCACGAATCATGGCTCGTCGCCGACGCCGACGCCGTCGTCGTTCCAGCACGCGAAGTTTATCAGCGCGCCCTTTCGCGGGGAGTTCCGCCGGCGCACCTGCACATCCTCGGCCATCCGATTCATCCAAAGTTCGACGACGTCACGGGAAGCAAAGCCGACCTGCGTGCGCAGCTCGGACTAAGGTCCGATGCCTTCATCGTGATGCTAATGGCCGGCGGTGAAGGCGGGGGCAAACTGCTCTCGACGTCGCTCGCCCTCGCGCGCGCACGCCTGCCGATCGAGCTGGTCGTCGTTTGCGGCCGTAACGAGCATCTCGAGCAAAAGCTTGGCGAACTCTCGCGAAATCTGCCGACGCCGATGCACGTCTTGGGTTTCACAAACAAGGTTCCCGAATATTTTCGCGCAGTCGACTTGCTCGTGACCAAAGCCGGTCCCGGCACTCTGGCCGAAGCGAATGCGGCACAGCTGCCGGTCGTCGTGTACGATTACGTTCCCGGTCAGGAACGCGGCAACGTCGATTTCGTGCGACACAACGGACTCGGAGTAATCGCGCTCAAAAGCGCGACCGGGGTCGTTTCCGCGGTGCGAACGCTGATCCGCACTCCAGACCGTTTAGTGACGATTCGCCACAATCAAGAGATCGTCGCGACGCGCCACAGCTCGCGACGCATCGCCGCGCTCATCTCCCAGATCACGGACCAAGGCCGCCTTCAAACCACCGCCGCGGCGGTGTAGCCTCGGCGTCGCGCCAGGCGCGATTCGAAGACGGGAAGTTACTGCCCTGGGGCGCCGTTCCAGACGGTGCCGCCCGGAAGAATTTCCGGCGGGCGCGGTTTCTGTTTGAAATCGAAGTCGCTGCGCAGGTCGCCAAGCACCGGTTGATCCTCGCGCACGTTCGGACGCCGATCGGGGCGACCGTCGGTTTTCGGATCGATGCGCCGGCTGCCGAGAAAATCGTCCTCGATGAACTTGACGTAGGCGTCGTGACTGAGCGTCTGATGATCGATGAAGCCGCGGCGCGCGTACGGACTGATGACAAGACCGGGAACGCGCAGGCCGTACCCGTTATCATCGACGCGCGGCGGGGCGACGTGATCGTAGAATCCGCCCCAATCATCCCAGCTCAGGAAGATCGCCGTACTGTTCCAATCCGGACTGCGCATAATGGCATTGATTAAGCCCGTCACGTAGGATTGACCGAGGCTCACGAGAGCCGGAGGGTGCTCGCTGTACGGCGCCGCCGGCGCGATCCACACGACACTAGGGAGCGTTCCGTTTTTCGCGGCGGTGTAAAAGTCGCGAAGATCGCGAACGTTGCCGAGCTCCCCGTCTCTCTTGACGGTATCGAAGTAGGGCAGAACATTCCAGATACCCGGCGTGTGCGCTCCCTGCGGCACGGCCGCACAGGCGTCGAGGTCGTTGGCGCAGTCCGGCTCCACGCCGGCCATCACGTAGTACGCCCAGCTCACGTGTTGCGCGTGCAACAGATAGGTGAGGTCCGTCCAAGCATAATCGGGGCGTCCAGGCCCGTGGAACCGCGCGTTGCGTGGATCGAAGTCGCGGGGATAATCGGGATGTTGTAGTTCGTTCGTGCAGCTCATCGGGTCGCCGAGACGCTGGCACCATGCCGACCATTCCGAGACCAAGTAGAGATGCTGCGGTAAGCTCCACGAGGCGTTCGGCTCGAACAGGCGGTCCTGTAGCACGAAATCGTGCGCGTATTTCCAGTAGTTTGGAAGCTCGCGAGCATCGTGGTAACCCATGACCTCGGCGGTTCCGGCACAGTTCGGCGCGTTGGGATCGGCACACAGACGACGCGCACGGTGGGTGACCTTGACGAACCCGTCCATCTTGCCGCCATCGATGTCGGTCACCGCGGCAGGTGCGCTGTGTGGGCCGCCGCGGTTGCGATCGTCGGGATCGTGAAACGGTCGCACGCAAGATCCCTGGCTTGGATCGGGAACGCAAGCTGCCGGGACGCCGTCGTTCATCGGAATGCCGTCCGCACCGGGAAACGTTCCAAAATATGAATCGAAGGAACGGTTCTCTTGCATGATGATAACGACGTGGCGAATCTTGTGAATTGGATCGCTCGCGGGCGGCTTGACCGGGATAGCCGCCCCTAAGACGAGCGCCAGCAGCGCGGCGCTATACCGCAACTTTAAGGCCGGTCGTCAAACCGCCCCGCAGTGCCATCGTGGCCGCGCCGACTTGGCCCGCATCGTTACCCAAGGCGGCGACCACGATCTGGGTCGTTCCTCTCGGAACCATCGTCGTCAACTCCTCGACGCGCGGGCGAACGGCGTCGAGCATGAAATCGGCGGCCGTCGAAACACCACCGCCCAATGCGATCTTCTCGGGATTCACAAAGGCGATGACGTTTGCTAGCCCGATCGCCAAGTCGGCAGTGAAGTTCTTCCAAGCGGCCAGGGCATGACCGTCGCCGGTTTGTGCCGCGCGTCGAATCTTTTTCGAGCTGAGTTTTTCACGCGGCACGTCGAGCAGCGTACTGCGCGGAAACGACGGCCCCACCGCAAAGGCGTGGCGAATCAAACCCGTGCCCGAGGCCTGGGCTTCAAAGCACCCAATCTTCCCGCAGCCGCAGACGAAACCGTCGTTCGGGCGGATTTGGTGATGGCCGATCTCCCCTGCGCCCCAGCGATTTCCCAAGAGCAGTTCACCGCGAGCGACGATGCCGCCGCCGATGCCCGTTCCGAGCGTTAACAACACGAAGTCCTTCGTCAGCTTGCCGGTACCAAATGTATACTCACCCAGCGTCGCGCAGCGCGCGTCGTTGGCGACGAAGACCGGCATCGAGAACTTCGTCCGCAGCGCCTCTCCGAGCGGGGCATCGTGCCAGCCGAAGTTCGGACTGTAGAGCACCGAACCCGACGCAGCGTCGATATTACCTGGCGAGCCGATCCCGATTCCGGCGACTCTCCCGGCATCTTTGAGCGCCGCTCCGATCGTCGTGTCGAGTGCGGCAATGACGGCCTCGAATCTCAGGTCGTCCAAGTCCTCTTCATGCTGGCGAAGGATGGCTCCATCCTCCGTTACGACCGCTGCGGTGACGTGCGAACCGCCTAAATCGACGCCGATAGCCGTTTGCATGGCCGCTATCTTTGGCTTTCCGCGGAGGCGGTCCCCGCAAGGCGCGGGAATCGAGCATTCGTTATGGAGACGATAGACCTCACCAGTTTACGAAGCTATGCGCGCCGGACTGGGCAGCCGACGCACCCGGAGCTTTTGGATACGCGCCCCCTGGAGCACGTCAATAAAATCGAAATCGACGAAGAGCACATAACGATCGAGTTCGACGAGAAAACCACCCGCTATTACAATGCCAACGAAATCGTGCATCGGGAGTGGGTTTATAAGTACAACGACGATCCCGCCTTCGTCGCTGCAGTCGGCCGCGTCATCGAGCTCGCGCGCGGGCATCTCAAGGACATGCCTGAAAATATCGCATGTCCGCCTGGCTGCGCCGAATGCTGCAGCGGTTACGAGCCGTTCGTCAGCAAGGCCGACGTGCAACGTATCGCGGATCACCTCGGAATGACGTACGACGAAACGCTGCGCGAATACGTCGTCGAGCGCCCGTCGGCGGACGGTTACACCGTTGGGTGGTTGCGCAAGATCAGCGACGACATCGCAGACCGGTGCGTTTTCTTAATGGGGTCTCGCAGCGGCCGGCATTACTGTGGCATTTATCCGGCGCGTCCTGGCGACTGCCGCGAATTTACCCCAATCGGATGCGAAGACGTCGATACTTCGCTCCCGCGTCAATCCAGCTTTAAGATCGGACCGGCGTTCCAACCCAAGCGGCGCAACCGCAAGCGGAACGGCCGGCGCCTCTAGCAGCCGCACGCAAATAGCGTGCAAGAATGATCCAGCGAGGTTCGCTATGCTCCCGGCATGCGCCGCAAAGACCTGATCCTCGGTTCGATGAAGTGCACGACGCGTAGCTCGTAATGAAGGAAACCGCCCTAGCACAGGTTTTTCCGGCGGGCTACTTTACCGGCGAAACGACCGCGTGGACGTCCGGCGGCGTCATCCTCGCCGAGGTTCGTCACGCCGTTTCGAGAGCAGTGCCGCCGCATCGCCACGAAGCTGCCTATTTCAGCCTGCTCCTGGAAGGATCGTACGCGGAGCGGGGCGCGGATTTCGATCTTGTCTATGAACCGTACACACTCGTCTTTCACGCCGCCGGGACGCTGCACGAAGACGAGATCGGCGAGCGCGGTTGCCGTTTCTTCTCGGCGGCCTTGCTCGACGAGTGGAGCAAAGTCATCGCGGAACTCGGCGGCGCTCGCGCGCACGTCTTCGAACTCGACGGAGAAGACCCGGTCTGGATCGTTTTGCGATTGTACCGCGAATTTTACTCACGGCACGCGAATGCCGAAGCGGCCGTTGAAGATCTGGTCTACCAGCTCTGCACGCACGTCGCGCAGCGTTCCCCCGAGGAGCTCGACGAGCCGGCGTGGCTTCACTCCGTCGATGCCAGCGTGCGGGAGCGCTTTCGCGAGGCGATCGACCTGCGCGCCATTGCGCGGCAAGCCGGCGTACATCCGGCGCACCTATGTCGCGCTTACCGCCGCTTTCGGGGACGCACCCTGTCCGATGCGATGCTTGGGATGCGCATCCAGCACGTGTGCCGGCGGTTGGTCGAGAGCCGCGATCCGCTCAGCGCGATCGCGCTCGAAAGCGGCTTCGCGGACCAAAGCCACATGACGCGAATTTTTACGCGAGTGACCGGCCGCTCGCCGGGAGCGCACCGCCGCCAAGAACTCGCAAATCCGATACAAGCCTAGCGCGGCTCCGCGCGCTTAGCATAGAGGCGTGAAGAGAGTCGTCTGTATCGCGCTCGTGCTAGCCGCCGCCTCGGTTTTGGGTGCGGCCGCTCGCCGCGACAATCACCTTTCGTCGTATCGCATTCGCTTTGCGGCCGTGGTCGCGATGATCGACGTAAACGGCAAGACGGTTCCGCAGCTCCTCGAGCAAGACGGTATCCGGCAGCAACACGACGTCGCCTTCCTAAGCTTCGAAGGCTCGCATGGCTCCTGTGCTAGCGGTTCTCCGCAAGAACGCGAGTTCTTGATGGGCGACGCGTCCTACGCCAAATACGTGGGCATCCGTTTCGTCGTGGGGGTACCAAAGTCGCTCGATCACGCCGACGCCACGGTCGCATCGTCCTCGCTCAGTCTCTCCGACACGTTTTGGAGCTGGCAGGATGGCTATAAATTCACAACGGCGTTCGTCTTTCATTTTGGCAGCGCGGAATGCTCGCGAAGCGGCGACGTTAGCCGCTGCACGCGTCCGAACGATGATGTCGGGCGACGTCTGTACGCCGGAGTTTCGTTCGCTTGGCCTTTCCGGCACAGGAGCAGATGGTTTTTCGCGTGAAATCGCATCCGGCTCGTCGAGCACTCATTTCATAACACCGGGCTCTATAACGTCCACGGCACCGGAGCGTATTCACGGGACAACATGGGGGTCTTCGAGATCACGCACCTCGTTAAAGACATTGGAGCGCTCACGGCACCGACGCTGCGCAACGTTGCAGTGCGCGCGCCCTACGGTTCCATAGCGATCTCAACGCGGCTCTCGATCACTACGCGGCGGACGAACGACCGGCCGCGGATCGGTGATCCACGGCTTTTCGCACGCCAAAACCGAACGCGCCGATCCAAACTGAAAGGCGAACCGGACGCCACCGACGTACTCGCCGCAGTGTACGGAGGGAACGCCTTTGCGTCGCAGGTTCGTTGTCACGCTGTCTTTTGCCACGCTCGTGCTTCTCGCGGCGCCGAGCTCAGCGCAATTGCGGACCGTGGCGCCGTCGCTCTACGCGGGAATGCACTGGCGGTTTATCGGACCGATGCGCGGCGGGCGCACCGTCGCAATCGACGGCATTCCAAACGAACCGAATCGTTTCTACATCGCCGCCGTCAACGGCGGAATTTGGAAGACCGAGGACGCCGGTCGTACTTGGACCCCGATCTTCGATCGCGAGCCCACCGGTTCGATCGGCGCGCTCGGAGTCGCGCAGAGTAATCCGCGGATCATCTACGCGGGGAGCGGTGAGGGATTGCAGCGGCCGGATCTGTCGGTCGGTGACGGCATCTACAAGTCCGTTGACGGTGGCGAGACTTGGGTTCATCTCGGCTTGCGCGACGGCCAGCAGATTGCTTCGCTGGCAATCGATCCGACGGACGCGAACCGACTCTTCGTCGCCGTGCTCGGCTACCCGTACGGACCCAACGACGAACGCGGCCTCTACCGGTCGACCGACGGCGGCGCCAGCTTCCAGCGAGTCCTTTTCAAGAACGCCGACGTCGGCGCATTTGACGTCGTGCTCGATCCACGCAATCCGAAAACGGTCTACGCCACGCTGTGGGCTGCGCGCCAAGCGCCCTGGGAGATCGGCGCGTCGTTTGAGATACCCGGAAGCGGAATCTTCAAGTCAACCGACGGCGGAGCCACATGGCTGCAGCTGCGTGACGGATTGCCGCCGCGCATCGGGCGCGCCGAAATTGCCGTCGCGCCGAGCAATTCGCAGATTGTCTACGCCTACGCCGACATCGAAGCCAAGGGCAGCGATGAGGGTGCGCTCTACCGAAGCGCTGACGGAGGCGCGCACTTCATCCGGGTCAACGACGCGGACGAGATCGCACAGCGCGGGGACGACCTCGTGTCGCTCGCGATCGATCCGCGCGATCCCAATATCGTCTACCTCACCAACACCTCGACGTACCGTTCCACGGACGGCGGACGGACGTTGATTGCATTCAAGGGAGCTCCCGGCGGCGACGATTACCACACTGTGTGGATCAACCCAAACGATCCAAAGATCATCGCACTCGCGAGCGATCAAGGCGCCACGATTTCGGTCGATGGTGGGACGACGTGGAGTTCCTGGTACAATCAACCGACGGCGCAGATGTATCATGTCAATGCCGACTCGCGTTTTCCTTATTGGGTCTGCGGCGGTCAGCAGGAGAGCGGATCGGCGTGCGTGGCCAGCCGCGGTAACTGGGGCGAGGTGACGGAGCGTGACTGGCACCCCGCAGGTGCGCAAGAATACGGCTACGTCGTTCCGGATCCACTTCATCGCGGCGTTTTCTTCGGCGGAAAGGTCGAGAAGTTCGACGAGCGCACGAGCCAGACGCAGGAGGTCTCGCCGATAGCGTTGCCCTCAAAGCAGTATCGCGTCGTCCGCACCGAACCGCTGGCTTTCGATCACTTCGATCCCCACCGACTATATTTCGGCTCCAACGTTGTCTTTACGACCAGCAACGGTGGACAGAGCTGGGTAAAGATCAGTCCGGATTTAACGCGACCGCATCCCGGCGTACCGGCGGTGCTGGGACCCTTTGAAAGCGACGATCCGCGGCACGGCGCGCATCGTGGCGTGATCTACGCGCTGGCTCCGTCGTACGTGCGTCCGCGAACGATGTGGGCCGGAACCGACGACGGGTTAGTATGGATCACGCGGGACCGTGGCAACCATTGGCACGATATCACGCCGCCGGGGTTGACGCCGTGGAGCAAAGTCGCACAAATCGACGCCTCGCGCTTTGACGACAATACGGCCTTCGTCGCCGTGAACCGATTTCGATTGAACGACCTGCACCCGTACGTTTACGTGACGCGCGATGGCGGCACGACGTGGCGGCTCGCGGTCAACGGTTTATCGAACGGTCCGGTGAACGCGGTACGCCAAGATCCCGTCGAGCCGCGCTTGCTCTACGCCGCTACCGAAAACGGCGTCGCGACCTCGTTCGACGGCGGTGAGCTGTGGCAGTCGCTGCAACTATCCTTGCCGCACACCTCCGTGCGAGATCTGATCGTTCATGGCAATGACCTCGTCGTTGCCACGCACGGCCGCGGTTTCTGGATACTCGACGACGTCGAGCCGTTAAGAGAGCTGGCGCGCGGCGTTATCCCTCAACCAACCGAGGTTGATAAAGCGTTTCTGTTTGCGCCGGCGTTGGCGTACCGCGTGCGCCGAAGCACCAGCAGCGACACGCCTTTGCCGCCGGAGGAGCCGGCCGGCCAGAATCCCCCCGATGGTGCCATCGTCGACTACGCGCTCGGCCCGACCGCAGGACGAGTCGCCATTTCATTCTTTGACGGCACGGGTCGTTTGATGCGCCGCTACGCGAGCGACGATCTCGGCCCGCCGCCTATTCCGCATCTGGACAAACCAGCCTATTGGGAACGGCGATTCGCGCGACCCTCAACGAGCGCCGGGATGCATCGTTTCGTCTGGGATTTGCGCGAGCCGCCGCCGCACTCGCAACAAGACCTTCCGATTTCGGCGGTGCCGCACGATACGCCGCGCGTCCCCGAAGGGCCACTCGTCGTGCCCGGACGCTACACCGTGCGCTTAGAGGTCGATGGCCGCGCCTGGCAGCGTTCGCTCGATGTCGCAATGGATCCACGTGTCTCGATCTCTCGAAATGCGCTAGAGCAGCAATATCTTCTAGCGCATCAAGTCGCGTCGTTGATGGGCCTGAGTTTTACCGAATCGGCCGCCGCTAAAACGGCAGGGCACGCAAAAGCCGCGGCGGCCTTTGAGGCGCTCAACGCCGATGCCGGATCTCTGCTCGATACGATTGATGGTGCCGACGCGCCGCCGACCCAGCAGGCCATCGAAGCAGTCCGCTTGCTCGAAGGGCGGCTGCGCGCGATCCAGAATCGGTGAGGGCTCGAAAGGAGTTTTTCCGATGAGACTGATCAACATGCCGCTTGCATCGCTAGCGTTGGTGATGCTTGCCCTCGCCGTCCCAGTCGTCGCGGCTTCGGCGACGCTGACGATTCCGCTCAGCACTCAGAACGGGTCCGGAGAGAGCGGAACCGCTAAGCTTACGGATGGAAACGGGGGCGTCAGCGTGGTCATCTCGCTCCAAGGCGCGCCCGCTAGCGCTCAGCCCGCCCATATCCACGACGGGGTCTGCTCGGATCTCGGGGGCGTCGCATATCCGCTCCAAGACGTCGTCAACGGAGCGTCGACGACCTTCGTAAAGGGGACGACCATCGCTGCGCTGATGGCGAAACCTCAGGCGATCAACGTTCACGAGAGCGCGGCGAATCTGGCGAAATACGTTGCCTGCGGGGACATCACCGCGAAGCCCTCCATGTAACCGCCGGCGCTCTACGGCTGAAGCAACGCGGCATATCGCGCCGGGTCGATGTTGCCGCCGCTCAGGATCGCGCCGATACGCTTGCCTCTGAGATCGGGAATGCGCCGTTGCAGCAGCGCCGCTAATGCCGCGACGCCGCTCGGCTCCACGACCAGCTTCATCCTTTCGAACGCAAAGCGCATTGCATCGCGCAGCTCGTCGTCGCTCACCGTGACGATGGCCCGGACGTGCTCGCGTGCAATCGCGAAGGTGAGCTCACCGGGCGCGGTTGTCTGCAGGCCGTCCGCGATTGTCTGCGGCACGGGAGTCGTGACGCGCTCACCGCGCGCCAGGGACTGTGCGAAATCGTCGCCCTCGCGGGGTTCGACGCCGTAGAGAACGATCGACCGATCGATGCCGTGCGCTGCGATTGCGGTTCCACCCATTAGCCCGCCTCCGCCGACCGGCGCGACGATCGCGTCCAGCTCAGGTGCCTGCTCCAGCAGTTCCAGCGCGGCGGTTCCCGCGCCGGCAACGATGCGAGGATCGTCGAATGGCGGAACGAGCGTCGCGCCTCGTTCGTCGGCAATGGCTTGCGCGATCTCCTCGCGATGTGAGCGCTCGCGCTGATAGTGGATGACCTCGGCGCCGTACTCGCGTGTTGCAGCCAGTTTGACGGCCGGAGCGTCGGTGGGCATCACGATGGTCGCCGGAATGCCAAGCAATCTTGCCGCCAGCGCGACTCCTTGAGCGTGATTCCCGCTCGAGAAAGCAACGACGCCACGCGCGCGTTGTGCGTCCGAAAGTGAAGCCAAGAAGTTGTACGCGCCGCGAAACTTGAACGCTCCCATGCGCTGAAGGTTCTCGCACTTAACGAAGAGTTGCGCGTCGCAGCATTGGTCGAGCGTTCGCGACGTTACGACGGGAGTACGGTGAGCGACGCCGGCCAGGCGTTGCGCAGCCGCTTGTACGTCGGCCAGCGAGACCGGCGACGCTATTTCGGTGCCATGTGGAAGTTCCAGTCCACGACTTTTTGGTTCTCGTCGAGGCGCATCCGCTCGATGTAGTCGTGCTTCTGAAACTTCACGTTGAAGCAGTGCCAGCCGGGATCGCAGTTCGCAGTCGTCTCTTTAACCGATATTAGCTTGCCCTGTGCGCTTAGCTCGTCCGACCACTCCGCAACCTTGACGCGTGTGACCGTAACACCCTTGGCGATGTCGTCTTGTACGGGCTTCAAATCATTGCCGATCACGGCGCGGGTGATGCGATCCGCCTCGCGCTCGTTACGATTCTGGAACCAGCACCCGGCAAGCAACGCGACGACTATGACGAAAAAAATCGCTCGTTTGAGAATCACGACGCAAGGGCCTCCGGGCTCGTTTGCGCCGGAAACGAGACAAACGTCAGCGCAGGATTCCACTCTTCCGCGAGCCTGACGCTCCATTCGCTTTCGAAGAGCGCCGCAGGACGGCCGTGCCAGTCCTCGACCAACTTCGCATTCGACGGTAAGTGGGCGCGGGCAATCTGTTCGCGCTCCCCTTCAACGTGGCGCGCCAGCGTATAGGGCAGCGTCATCAATAGCGTCTTCACGTTGTACTCAGACTCGAGACGATATTTAGCGACCTCGAACTGCAGCTCACCGACCGCTCCAAGGATCGGCTCGGTTCGGGTCGTTCCCCAAGGATAGAAGACTTGCACGGCTCCCTCCTCGCGCAACTGCGCGATGCCTTTTCCAAACGATTTATAACCCGAAACGTCGGTACTGCGTACGGACGCAAAATGTTCCGGAGCAAAGGCGGGAATCGGCGGAAAAGTCACGCGCGTGCTTTCATAGAGCGTATCGCCGATCGCAAAAGCCCCGGGATTGGCGAGCCCGACGACGTCGCCGGCGTAGGCAACGTCCAGCGAGACGCGTTCGTCGGCGAAGAGCCGCATCGCCCGTGAGAGCCGCACCGGGGCTTCCGTCCGCGCGTTGCGAACGGTCATATCGCGAGCAAACTCGCCCGAGCAAACGCGCACGAATGCCACGCGATCGCGATGGCGCGGGTCCATGTTGGCTTGAATCTTAAAGACGAAGCCGGTGAATTCGTCGCTTGCAGGATCGACGCCGGAACGTTGCGATGGAGCGGGCGCCATTTCCACGAACTCATCTAGGAAAAGCTGCACTCCGAAGTTCGTGACGGCGCTGCCGAAAAAGACCGGCGACACCTCACCGCGGAGCATCGACGCCGGATCGAATCGCTCACCGGCTCCGTCGAGCAGCTCGATCCCTTCGCGAAATTGCTGGTACACGTGTTCGCTCACCAGGCTGCGGAGCTGCGGATCGGTAACATCGGTGACGGAAACCGCAGCGCGCGTTGCGCCGTGTGCGGCCCGCTCGAAGCGATGCACGAGCCGCGTTCGACGATCGTAGACGCCCTTAAACTCTTCACCGCTTCCGAGCGGCCAATTCATCGGAAAAACGCCAAGACCAAGCACGTTCTCCAACTCGTCGAGCAGCTCGAGCGGATCGCGGCTCGGGCGGTCGAGCTTGTTCATGAACGTGAAGAGCGGTATGCGTCGCTCGCGACAGATCGCAAAGAGCTTCTTAGTCTGAGGCTCAACGCCTTTGGCAGCATCGATCAGCATCACCGCGCTATCGGCCGCGAGCAGCGTACGATACGTATCTTCGCCAAAGTCCTGGTGCCCCGGCGTGTCCAGCAAGTTGATCGTGTAGCCGTGATACGGAAATTGAAGTACCGTCGAGGTGATAGAAATCCCGCGCTCGCGTTCGAGCGCCATCCAATCGCTCGTCGCCTGACGCTGGCGCTTGCGCGCGGAAACCTGCCCCGCAACGTGGATCGCGCCGCCGTAAAGCAAAAGCTTTTCGGTAAGCGTCGTCTTGCCGGCGTCGGGATGGGAAATAATTGCAAAGGTGCGGCGGTTGCGCACGTGCTCCTGAATCGTCACTCGAGTAACGTCCGCTCCATCAGTGTTGCGCCGGTTCGTACACCCGTAGCTGCGAGCCCTGCGGGGCCTGGCGAATTACCGCAAGAAGGCCCGCCGCCCGGTAAAACTGCACGCGAGGCGGAATCCGCAGTCGATCGGCTCCCCGCCGCACGTAGGCCTCCTCACCGGCAATGGTGATCGTGCAATCACCATACACTAACGTCGCGGGTGGCACAATTGGCGCGGCGAGCGCAGGCAGGTGCGCGAGCACGTAGCGTTGCGAGCCGTTTGATTCCGAGGTCTGGCTCAAACACTCCGGCAACGCCGAGAGCGCCCACGGCGCGTCACCGTGCAGCGGCACGGCGTCATTTCGCTGCGCGACGCTCGAGGTACCAGCCTTCGGCGGCATTCGGGCGTACACCGACGCGATCCTAATCCGAATTAGGTCGCGATTCGCCCACGCCGTCGTCAACACCGCCACGCCCACAACGATCACGGTCGATAACAGTAAGTACCTCAGCATATCCTACAAAAGGCACTAAGGAAGTCCTTAGTGGCTCCCCAACTCGATCGTCATGCGAGCTGCGCCGACGGCGTAGTCGCCCATCCCATAATAAACGTCGAAGACGTTCTCGCCGAGGTCGGGGCGCGGGTCGAGGCCCGTCGGAAAGACGACGTTGTCGACGACGCCGCGACGCTCGCGTCTCGTTTCGGGCACCAAGACCGGCTGCGGTGAATGGTAAAGAACGGAATCGGGGCGCTCCAGATCGTGGATCACGATGCCGGCGCTGTAGCGCAAAAACGGTTTGTGCGGTCCGTCATCGATCACGTCGACGCCGTGAAACACGGACATCCAAACGTCGTTTCCATTCAGCGCCATTCGCACGGGCGGCGTTCCGGCGCCGATTTTGATCGAACCCCACTTCGCATCCGGGCAGAGTACTTGAACGCTTTCGGAAACGTTGCAAAGCTTGCGGCGATCCTTCAACAGCGGAGCGAGCGGAACGTACGCGATACGGATCGATTCGCGGTCTTCAAGGGGCATGCGCTTGATCATCGGAACGGCGGCGCGGCCGTCGACGCTGGAAAGATGCAACATCGGACGGTGATAAAACGCCAAGCATTTCCGGCCTCCCGGCGCCACGACGGGCGCGGGGAAAAACGCTGCATCTTTGTCGTCACCTGCCACGTTGCCGGTTCCGGCGAGGTTCACGGGTCCCAGACGCTCCCAATGATAGGCGTCTTTCGACAAGGCGAGCGCGATGCGTGGGCCGTCGGGACCTACGGCGGTGTACGCCATCACGTACGATTCAAGGACAGGGACGTAGGTAACGCGCGGATCCTCGCAACCGTATCCGGGACGCGGCCGCAACTCGTACGGAGCCTCCGGCTGGAGTGCGAAGCCGAGCCGTTCGACTTCAAACCTGCGGTTTGCGCAGCGCGTGCGAACGATGCCAACGCGCGAAATGTTTCCTTCGGCGACGCAGCGCGGGTAGAGGAGCAGCTCCCCTTCTGGAGCACGCGCTGCCGCCGGATTCAAAATGCCGCCGGCTTCGCTGGGATCTCCGTTCGGTGCCAAGACGAGGCCGAGGCGCGCTACGCGTACCCTGAGGCGCTCGATCAGCTCCACGTTAGGTGTTTGCTTGCGCGACGAAATCATCTCGTTGACTACGGCAGGTATGTCGCGGCGATCGGCTCGTTGCTGGGCGTCACGACTTCGACTTTCACGCCACGACGATAGACGCTGTTGGGAACGATCCAGAGTGTGTACGTACGGTATGGCGCAGACGGTTCGCCGCTGTCGGCGGGGGCTTGTTCGAACGCGACGACGCGCACGCGCTGCGGATTCGCGCGAATCGATTCGATAATTTGCTTATAACCGGTGCGGTCGTGCGGTCCCATGAGTAATGCCACGCCAAACTCCCCCTTGAAGTGCACAGGCGCGTGAATGCCGAGCTTGCCCAGAGCGACGGCATCGCGTACTATAAGGATTTGGTTCCCTCCTAGAACGGCGGTTGTACCCGTTGCCAGCGTCTTCACGCGAATCTCGCGACATCCGACCAGCACGATGAGCCCTAGGGCTAGACCTGCCAGGGCCGAGCAGCGCTTCACGGCCGTCCGCTTCGCCCGTACCTACCTGCGGCCTCCCCGAGGGCGAAAAAAACGTCTTCAATTGTCGTTGCCGGAGCCCTCGCTGCGACGGTAGGCTGAAACAATGAAACCGCTGCTGCGCCTGGCTTTGGCCGCAGATCTTGTCGCGCTGATGACGGTCGTGTTGGGAAGCTGGACGCGTATTAATGGCGCCGGCCTCACGTGCCCGGACTGGCCGCTGTGTCACGGACGCCTCGTACCTTCGCTGACGGATGGGACGCTCTGGGAGTGGACGCATCGACTGCTTGCGTCGATCGTGGCTCCGCTTCTGATCGCGCTCATTGCCGTCGCATGGAGCAAACGACGACGCTCGCCGTTCATCGGTCCAACGCTCGCCGTGATTGCGGTCTTGTTCGTCGTTCAAATTTTCCTTGGAGCAGAAACGGTCCGTCTCGCAAACGCGCCAACCTCCGTCGTCCTACATTGGGCAACCGCAATGGCGTTGATTGCAGCGCTTTCTGCGATGGCGGTTTTTGCCGCTGCTTGTGACGCAACGCCCCAGGCGCGCGAAGCAACGCGCGCTTCCGCGCTGCAAGGACTCGTTCTGGGCCTGACGGCAACTCTCGCTTTCGTGACGATGTGCATCGGTGCGTACGTTAGTTCGAGCGGCTCCGGTCTCGCGTGCCTCTCGATTCCGGGGTGTGCCGGCAGCGTCGTCATCTACACGCCGGAACAATACGTTCAGATGTTGCATCGGATTGCTGCCGCGGCGACGCTGATCTGCGCCGCAGCGGCCGTTGCGCTGACCTGGGCGTACTGGGCATCGACGCGTCTGCGAACGGTAGTCGCGATTGGCGTCGCCCTGGTCTCGATTCAAGTCCTGTTGGGGTTGCTGAACGTGGCACTGCGACTCCCGACCGATCTTCGTGAAGCACACGCGGTCAACGCCGCACTGGTTTTTCTTGCGTTCTTCGTCGGAACGATCTTCGCCGTGCTCGATGCCGTGCCGCGTGCGGACCTAAGCCACTCCACCGGAAACCGCTCGCAGCTATGAGCATGCTCGCGCGGCTCGAGGACTATTACGAGCTCTCGAAACCGCGCATTATCGCATTGCTGCTCGTGACGACCGCAGCCGCAATGGTAATGGCGGCGCGCGGTATGCCACAGGTGAGCGTACTGGTATGGACGCTGCTGGCGGGTGCGCTCGCGGCGGCCTCGGCCGGTGCGATGAACTGCGTTTGGGACGCCGATATCGACCGGGTGATGAAACGCACGCAAGGGCGTCCGATTCCTCAAGGCCGAATTTCGGTTCGAAGCGCAACGATCTACGCGTTCGCGGTCGGCGCGCTGTCGTTTGCAATCTTCTACTTTTTGGTCAATCCGCTTGCGGCATGGCTGTCGCTGGCCGGTAACCTCTACTACGTCGTCGTCTACACCATGTGGCTCAAGCGCATCACGCCGCTGAATATCGTCGTCGGAGGCGCAGCCGGTTCGGTGCCGCCGCTGGTGGGATGGGCCGCAGTTACGCACACGATCGGAACCCCGGCCCTCGGGCTCTTCGCGTTGATCTTTCTGTGGACGCCGCCGCATTTTTGGTCGCTGGCCCTGACCACGGAGACCGAGTACGGTAAAGCCAAGATTCCAATGTTTCCAAACGTCTACGGGAGGGAGCGTACCAAGCGCGAGATCGTGTACTACAGCCTCGTGCTGGTTGCCGCATCGCTCTTGCTTTATCCGTTGCACGTGATGGGCGCCTTGTATTTCGGGGCGGCCGCCGTGCTGGGTGGAATCTTCGTACTGGATGCGCTTCGAACTTGGCGCGAGCAGACCGGAACGCTTGCGGCTCGCAAGCTCTTTCGTTATTCGCTCCTGTACCTCGCATTGATGTGCGTGGTCATGGTGATCGACCGCATCGTTTCATGAACCGATTGCTCTGGACGCTGGCGCTGGGTGTCTTCGCCGGCGCGCTGGATCTCAGCGTGCTTTCCCCCGCCCTTCCCGCACTCGGCCGCGATTTTGGCGTACAAACGAGCGATCTCGCCTGGGTATTTACGCTTTATTTGCTGGTCACCGTGCTCTCGATTACCGTCGCCAGTACGTTGGCCGACCGGTACGGGCGCCGTCCCGTCTACCTGGCGTGCATCGCAATCTTCGCCGCCGGAAGCGTCGTGGCGATCCTGGCGCCCTCGTATGCGATCTTTCTCTTAGCGCGCGCGATCCAAGCGCTCGGCGCGGGCGGCATCTTTCCGGTTGCAACGGCCACGATCGGTGACGTCGTCCCGCCTGCGCGGCGTGGTGCGGCGCTGGGAATTGTCGCGGCGACCTGGGGTCTCGCCGCCGTCATCGGTCCGAGCCTTGGCGGACTCATTACGCATTACGTTTCGTGGCGGTGGATCTTTGTCGCAAACGTTCCACTCGCCGCGATAGTATTTGGTTTCGCGCTCGTTGACGTACCCACGGACGCGCCACGCCGTCGACCGAGGCTCGATGTCGTTGGCTTGTTCTTACTCTGTGCCGGATTGCTCGCGCTGATGGACGGACTAATCGCGACGCGGCTCGCAATCGCGCTAGGCGGAGCCGGCATCCTTGTGGGATTCACGTTTTGGGAACTGGGGGTTGACTCGCCAGTCGTCCCGTCGGAGGTCGTTCGCACGCCGCAGCTGATAAAAACCTACGCACTCGAGATCCTCATCGGCGTTTTGGAAGGATCGCTGTTCTTTATCCCAACCGTCTTGGTCGGGGCTCAAGGGCTCTCTTACGCCGCCGCGGGCTTCGTTGCGGCACTTGGCGCAGCTACGTTCGTCGTAGTCATTCCGGCAGCGGGGCGCGCACTGGATCGAATCGGCAGCCGCGACGTGTTGCTCGTCGGCGCCACGCTCACCGAGCTCGGACTGGCGATTTTTGCACTTGGTTTTCAATCGCTCCCGCTGGCATTGCTGGCGATGATCGTGGCCGGTGCCGGATTCGGAGCGCTCCTCGGTGCCCCGACGCGGTATATCGTCACCAACGAGACGCCCGAGCGCGTTCGCGCGACGGCCGTCGGACTCTTGAGTCAGGCGCTAATCGTGGGACAGATCGTCGGAAGCTCGCTGGCGGGCGGGCTCTTCGCCATGGCCCGCAGCGAAATAGCCGGATACCGGCATGCCTATCTTGGCTTTAGCGCGGTCGCGTTCGTGGCGCTGCTTTTGGCTGCGATGCTGAAGCCGCGACGCGAGGAACGCAAGCGCCCCATCGAGGAGGCAGCCGCGGGAGCCGCCTAGGGCGAAGCGTTCCCGATGCCCACGCACGTCGTCGAGAATCAGCCCCCGATTCTCGAAAACTACAACGTCTTTAAATCGGACCGCGCACTCTCGGATACGCTCGCGCGGCAAGCGCCGGAAATGCTTACCGACGAACTCGTTGCACTGGGTGACTTAGCCGGGTCGCCGGAGGTCATCGCGCTCGGATTTGAGGCCAACGAACATCCGCCTGAGCTTCGCACGCACGATCGATTCGGCAATCGCATCGACGAGATCGCTTTTCATCCCGCGTGGCATCGCTTGATGCGTCACGCGACGCAGGCGGGTCTCCATGGAACGCCGTGGCAAGACCCGCAGCCGTTGGCTCACCTGCGCCGAGCGGTGAAGTTTTACGTCTGGGGTCAAGTTGAGTCGGGGCACGGATGTCCGATCTCGATGACGTACGCCGCAGTTCCGGTGCTGCGCGAGCAATCGCAGCTGGCCGACGCATGGCTCGCGCCGCTGTCGCGGCCGCAATACGATCCACGGCTCGTTCCGATCGGTCGGAAAGCATCGGCTCTCTGCGGCATGGGCATGACCGAAAAACAAGGCGGCTCGGACGTCCGTTCGAACCGCACGAGGGCCGTACCGGCAGCGCGGCGCGGCGCGGGTAGCGAGTACTTCCTGACCGGGCACAAGTGGTTTTGCAGCGCACCCATGAACGACGCTTTTCTGGTTCTGGCACAGACCCAGGACAGGCTGTCGTGCTTCTTGGTTCCGCGCGTGCTGCCGGACGGATCGCGCAATCCGTTCGCCATCGTGCGTCTCAAGAACAAGCTCGGCAATCGCAGCAATGCGTCCGCGGAGGTAGAGTTCGATGCGACGCACGGCTGGCTCATCGGTGACGAAGGGGAGGGCGTCCAGCGCATCGTCGAGATGGTCAACTACACTCGGCTGGATTGTACGATCGGCTCCGCCGCGCTTATGCGCGCAGCGTTGGTTCAAGCGATTCATCATTCGGCGCATCGCAGAACCTTTGGCACGGCGCTGATCGACCACCCCCTGATGCAAAATGTGCTGGCCGATCTCGCGCTCGAGTGCGAAGCCGCGACTGCGTTGTTCGTGCGATTGGCCCGTGCCGTCGACGATTCAACCCGCAACCCGCAAGCCGCGGCGCTCAAACGCATCGGTACCGCTCTTGGCAAATACTACGTATGCAAGCGAGCGCCGGTTGTCGTCGGCGAGGCACTCGAATGTCTTGGGGGAAATGGTTACGTCGAAGATTCGATCATGCCGAGGCTCTACCGCGAGGCGCCGCTGAACTCCATATGGGAAGGATCGGGTAACATCAACGCGTTGGACGTACTGCGAATCGTTCGCAAGCAGCCCGAAGCGCTCGCCGCGTGGCACGACGAACTCGTCCCCACGTTCGGTGACCCGCGAATCGCCGCGGAAGCGCAACTCCTGCGACGCGAACTCGCCGGCGACGATGGTGCGGAGGCGCGAGCTCGCTCGCTAAGCGAACGGATGGCGCTCCTCTGGCAGGGCGCGCTGCTCGTCCGACATGCTCCCAACTATATCTCGGATGCGTTCGTTGAGAGCCGAATCGACGGACGACGCGGCCAGGTGCTCGGGACATTACCGCATGGTACGAGGCTGCGGGCGATCGTCGACCGGGCTGCGCCGGTTCTTAGCCGAGCGGCTTACACGTGAAGCTCAAACGTCTCAACGCGGAGGCGCGCAGCTTGGCTCGGCGCGCATGGACGGAAAAAGAGCGCGCTATCGTGTGGCGCGGGCTCACCGGGCGGTTCTCTCTTGCGATCGAGCCGCTGTTGGGAATGCTGTTCATGAGCCTGCTGACGTGGGGCATCGTGTATCGCGCGCAGCACGTGCCCTCGGACGCCACGCTGATCAAGATCGCCTGGATTTTCGCGCTGGGCGCCATCGCATTCGCCGGCTATTTCGTCGCGGTGCTCGTTGCACCGATCGCAGCATACGTGCAAACGTTCAAACCGATCTACATTCTGGACGGCTACGTACGGTATCGCGAGCCCGACGCGCGATCGCAGCTCGACGCGTGCGGTTACGCCGCCGCGCTCTTCGCGGATCGAAGCGTCGCATGCGAATGGGAATGGCTGGGCAAGCGCCGCTTACCCAACGCGACGATTCCGGCACTGGTCGAATTCTCGGTTTATGCGGGGATACACAGGATTGACGGCAAGCCCACGGGTTTGCTCCCCGACGAGGAGCTCCCGTTGCTCGCCATCGGCATCGCCACGCGCCACGGTTACCGCGCAGACCTATAAGCGGTTAGATGGTATCATTTGAACTCTGGTCGACAATCGCGTCGGTTGGCACGTTCCTAGTCATCGCCGCCACGGCCGTCGTTGCAATCATCCAGCTTCGTCACACGCGCAGCGGGAACCAGATCGCCGCAGCCATGACCATTCACAGCTTTGTCGAGAGCCAGGAGTTCCAAGAAGGCCGCCGATTTATCCGCGACGAGCTGGTCAACCTGCCTCCAAGATGTCGAGTTTCGCCGCACGCTGGGGGCAACGACAACCAGGGCCGCGCGACCAATGATTTTAGTGGGTAACTACTACGAAGAAATCGGGATCTTCGTAAAATACGGCCTCGTGGACGAAAATATTGCATCCGAGATGTGGTCGAACGAAATTGTGGCGGACTGGGAACGGATGGCTCCGGCCATCGCGATCATGCAGCAACGCGGGTCATTCGGCTGGAAAAACTTTGAGTACATATTCACTCTCTGCGAAGCCTGGCTGAAACGATATCCCGAAGGCAAATTTCCAAAACAGCGTCGCCGGACCGGCCGTCCCGACGTCAGTCGTAGATGATTGCGGTTATGGTTCGGAGTTGTTCAGCGGGACGCGCATCGTGGTGGTTGCAGGCCAATGGTGGCCGTATCCGGCGAGCAGAACCACAGACGCGCCGACCGCAAAGATACCGAGGAGACCGATGGCGACGATGCGGTAAAGCATCGGCGGAATGCCGCGGCTTTCCGGAACTTCGCTAAAATCGAGATACTCGTCGTCGCGAACGATCATGTGCGCCTATGCTCCCTTCGCCGGCGAGAACCCAATGACGTTCAGTCCGGCCAAGAGCGCCAAGATGGCGCCGATCCCAAGCAAGAACAACATCAGCTTGAAAACCTGATTCTCGGTGCCGCTGGCGTTCCAGTCCTTGTAGAGCGCGTAGAATGCAACCACGGCAACGACGATCCCGGCAATCACCGCCCCTAACCGCTCAACGATCGCTGCGTTCACGTTCGCTCCTTACAACAGGTAGAAAATTGAGAACAACACAACCCAGATTACGTCGACGAAGTGCCAATAGAGCGTTCCGGCCGTGATCCCGAAGAACTTTCCTCGCGTGTAGACCCCGGCGGCCGATTGCAGCACGAGCACGGTCAGATAACAAACGCCGAGGAAAACGTGCAGTCCATGCATGCCGGTCAGCGTAAAGAACGAAGCGCCGAAGATCCCGCTGCCCCACCAGGTCACGTGCTCGCCGAAGATCAGGTGGTTGTATTCATAGACTTGGCCGCCGAGAAAGCCTGCGCCGAGCACGATGGTCGCGAGCAGAAACCATATGTAGCGCATGAACTTACCGTGTTTGAAGTTCTCGAGCGCGTAGTGCATCGTTGCGCCGGAGCCGAACAGTACGACCGAGTTCCAGGCCGCAAACGCTACGTCCAGACGCTGAATTCCCGGCGGGGGCCAGCCCTGTCCGCTGTTGCGTAGATAGAGATACGCGAAGATGAACGAAGAAAAGAGTACGCAGTCGCTGACGAGGAAGAGCAAGAACCCCTGAAGTCGCAGCTCTCGCGTCTCGATGTAGAGCTGATCGACCTCTCCATGCGCGTCGCGCGCCAGCGATGCGACCGACATCAATGGGCTCCGGCAGCCACGGGTGGCGGCGAGTCGGTGAGTTCCTCGTCGAGTCCCTTATACGGCAGCGGCTGACTAAAGTCGTACGGCAGGCCGTAGACCGTCGGAATGTGCTTGAAGTTGTAATAGTGCGGCGGCGACGGAATCTGCCACTCCAGAGTACGCGCACCCCACGGGTTGGGCCCCGAACGCTTTCCGTTGCGAATGCTCCACAGGGCGTTGACGAAAAAGATCAGGATCGAAATCGTCATCAAATACGACGCAACCGTTTCGAACCGGTTCCAGAATGCGAATTGCGGATCGTACGTCGCGACCTCGCGCGGCATGCCTAGCATGCCGAGCCAATGCATCGGAATGAACGTCCCATTGAATCCGATGAAAAAGAGCCAGAAGTGGATCTTGCCGAGGGTCTCGTTCAGCAATCGGCCGGACATCTTCGGGAACCAGTAGTACATGCCGGCAAAAATCGCCATCAGGCTTCCGCCGACGAGTACGTAATGAATGTGGCCGACGATGAAGTACGTGCCGTGCACGTGCAAGTCGAACGGAACGGCGGCGAGAAAGATGCCGGTGATGCCGCCGATCGTAAACAGCCCGACGAAACCGATTGCAAACAGCATCGCCGTAGAGAAGTGAATTTTGCCCCCCCATAGTGTCGCGACCCATGAGAAGATTTTGATACCTGTCGGCACGCCTATGACAAACGTGATGATCATAAACGGCAGCTGCAAGAAAGGCGCAAGCCCCGACGTAAACATGTGATGGGCCCAGACCATAAATCCGGCGAGCGCGATGGCCATCGAAGAGAAAGCGATCAGCTTATAGCCAAAAATCGGCTTCCGCGAAAAGGTCGGCAGCACTTCGGAGATGATGCCGAATGCCGGAAGAATCATGATATAAACGGCCGGATGCGAGTAGAACCAGAACATGTGCTGCCACATTACTGGGCTTCCGCCTTTGGTTGGATCGTAGAACGGCACGCCGAACTGCCGCTCGATAAAGAGCGCCGCAAGCGCCGCCGCCAGCGCCGTCGTGGCAATCATCAGGAGCGGCGCGGTGGCGAACTGTCCCCACACGAACAGCGGCATGCGGGTAAAGGTCATCCCCGGAGCGCGCATCTTCAAGATCGTCACAACGAAGTTGATTCCCGTCATGGTCGAGCTCACCCCGACCAAGAAGATCGCCGCGCACCACATCGACGTTCCGGCTGCGCCTTGCAACGATACCGGTGGGTATTCCATCCAGCCGGCTGTCGGCGCGCCCATCAGGAACGACGAGAACAGCATCAATCCGGAGACCGGAAAGATCCAGAAGCTGAGCATGTTAAGCCACGGAAAGGCGACGTCACGCGCCCCGATCTGCACCGGAAAAACAAGGTTGCCGAAGCCGCCGGTCAACATCGGGATGATCACCAGCCAAACCATCGCACTGCCGTGAACGCTGTAAACTTCGTTGTACGTGTCCGAAGCGACGAAGCCGCCGTTCGGGTTGAGCAGCTGCGTGCGGATCACCTCCGCCAGCAATCCAGACAGCATCAAGAAAACGAAGGCGGTAATGATGTATTGGATCCCGATGATCTTGTGATCGAGCGAGAAAACGTATCGCCGGACGAACCCCTGGGGCTCCGGGTGGATGTGATCGGCGATCCCGCCTGCGTGCACTGCTGCTACTGCCATAGTTCTTTCGATTGTATCACTTCAGTGTGGCGAGGAATGCGACCAAGTTCGCGATGTCTTGCGCCGACAAGCCGTTAGCGCTGGCGTTTGGCATCGTACCCATGCTCCCGGTATAGCCGTTCTGCAGAATTGCCGCGACGTTTGGAGGCGTGGCCGGCTGGGCGTTGACAAGGTTCGGATGAGCGGGATCGTGGAGCACGCCCTTGAGGCCTGGACCAACGAGTTTCTGATCGAACGGTGCGACCTTGTGGCACGCCTCGCATTTTTGGCTGAAAAGCCGCTGCCCGTCCGCAGCGTTGCCGCCCTGGAGGGAAATCGCCTGGCCGCCCGCTGCCGGCAACGCGTTGCTCGCATGCGCGTTCTTTTGTTGCCAGCCTTTGAACCACTTATCGAACGCGCCTTTCTCTTCGATCACGAGTACCTGCTTGTTCATTTCGCTATGCAACACGCCGCAGAACTGGGTGCAGATGATCGGATAGCGCCCATCGAGCCGCGGTGTAAACCGAATCGTCGTCACGAGCCCCGGAACGGTGTCGTTCTTCAGGCGCATGGCCGGCACCCAGAATCCGTGGATCACGTCGGCAGCGGTCAGATTGAGCGTCACCGGCACGCCGCGCGGAAGGTGCATCTCGTCGGTTACTTCGCCGTTGATCTGAGGATAGCGGAACGAAAAATAAAACTGATGCCCGATCGCTTCGACCACGAGACCGTTCTCCGGCTCCAAGAGGATCTCGTACCAAATGCGCACGCTGACGATGGAAAGCAGCACGACGAAGAGCACGGGAATCAACGTCCACCAGAACTCGAGCTTGGGATTGTCGTGGATTTGCACGCCGATCGCGTCGGGCGGATCGGTTCGTCGCGCGCGAAATGCGACCGCAAAATAGATGAGGTAGCCCGCGACAAAAATGTACAGCGCGCTTCCGGCGGCGGACATGAAACGGAAGAGGGTGTCCACCTGCCGCGCCGTAACGATCGCGGCCGGCAGATAGGTCTCCAGCGGAAACGTATACCAAAAAACGATCGCCGCCACGGCCAAGACGGTCAAGACCGCGGTAGCGATCCAGAAGCCTCGGTCTACCCGGACGGGCTGCGCTCTGTTCTCAACCAAGTTAGAAGGCTCTCTCCCCAAACTCACTATAAAAGCCGATAACGCCGCGCGCAGCGACTAAACGGGCTTTTAAGAGACTCTGTCGGCGGCCCCTGCAAACTCGCGCACCAACCAGTCGACGTTGGTGATCGCCGTTCCGACGACGACCGCATCGGCTCCGGCGTCGAGCGCGGAGCGAACGCCGCACGGGGAGTGGATTCCTCCTTCGCATACGGCAAATGTCGCGAGCGGCGCAAGCTCGCCGACCAAATCCAGCGCCGGGAGCGATCGGCCGTGCGTTTCCGCCGTGTAACCGCAGAGGGTCGTCGCGACGATGTCTGTACCGGCTTCGGATGCGGCAACCGCATCGGCGAGCGTGGCGCAATCGGCCATGGCGAGGCGGCCGGCGGCATGAATCGTTGCGACTACCTCATCGAGAGTGCTGCCGTCGGGACGCGCGCGTTCGGTCGCATCGAACGCCACGATATCGGCGGCGGCTGCGATAGCGGCGCGAACTTCAGCGAGCGTGGGCGTGATGTACGGTTCGAAGCCGGCGTATTTGCGCTTGATCAAGCCGATGATGGGCACCGCAACCCGCGCGCGCACCGCATGCAGATTGCTCACCCCCGCTATGCGCACGGCCACTGCTCCGCTCTCTTGGGCAGCACGCGCCATCGCGGCGACGACGTACGGATCGTCGAGTGCGGAGCCGGGCCAGGCCTGGACGGAAACGATCAATCCGCCGCGCAGACCTTCGAGCAGGCTATTCATGCAACTCACGCACGTCGAGCCCAAGCTCGCGGTACGCCAAGAGCAATGCTCCCATTGCGGGTTCGTAACGCGGTTCGACGACCTGAGCATCCGCGTGCATCGCCAGGATGCCGTCACAGATGCGCCGGCGGAAGCGGTCATCTCCAAAGAGCCCTCCCGTGAGCGCGACGCGTGCAGCCTCGGCGGCGCCAATCGCTCGGCAAGCGAGCGCGGCAAGTCGATCCGCACCGCGATCCGCGATCGCATGAAAACGTTCGTGGCGCAGAGCGGCGGGCGCGAACGATGCCAGCCGATCGCGCGATACTGTGCCGGAGTAAAATGCGTGCGCGAGTTGTCGCATCGATGCCTCCCCGAAGAATTTCAGCGCGGCGTCCATCTCTGGGCCAAAGGATGCGTCGCCGTCGTCTTCCGCGCGCATCAACGTTGCAATCGCGTCGCAGGCAATGCGAAATGCGCTTCCTTCATCGCCGAAGAGAAATCCCCAACCGCCGAAAGTGTGCTCCGACCCTTTGACGTCGCGCGTGTAGACCACCGAGCCGGTTCCGGCGATGACGACGACGCCTGGCAGGCCCGCCAGTGCTCCGGCATGTGCGATCGGCGCATCGTGTAGCAGCACCGGACGGGGCGACGGCAATTGGGGCGGAAGGCCGCGGATGCGGCCGTCGTAGCCGCTGACGCCGGCAACGATCGCTTCGAAGCACGCGTTTTGCGGGAGGCCGGCGCGGCGGGATGCGTCGGCTAATGCGTCTTGCAGCGCGTCGCGCAACCGGGTGGATTCCGGTGCAACGCCGATTTCATCCGCCGGTCCGCTCGTTCCGCATGCGAGAATTCGTCCGCGTTCGTCACCGACAACGGCAACCGTGGAGCTTTGACCGCCATCGATTCCCGCAACCAAGAACGTCACCGCCGGTGCTCCAGAAATTCGAGCGCGAAACGGGACGCCGCCGATTCGCGTTCATCGCGGCCACTCAGCGTGCGTATTTCTCCGATCGACTCGCGATGATGGTAGAGTTCGTGTCCGACCGCCAACGCGACGAACTCTCCAAGTTCCGCGACGGATAGCCGCGCAGCACATGCGATGTTGAGACGAATCTCCGGCGTAGCCGGGTCGTATTCCGAACGCAGTTCGGCCGCTCCCCATTCCCCCAGGTCGGCGAAGCAAACCCGCACGCCGTAGGATCTCGCGAGCTCGAGCGCGCTCTTCACAGCGGTACGCCGTCGGCAACGAGCTGCGCGCGTAACTGCACCGGATCGATCTCTGCGACGCGCACGCGACGCGCGATCGCCAGTGCGGCCGCCGTTCCTGCTGCTTGGCCGAGCGTCATTACGGTGGGCGTCAGGCGCGTCGAAGCGAGGGCTTCGTGCGTCGTGGAGATGCAACGGCCGGCGACCAGCAGCTGCTCCCGATTGACCGGCAACAAACAGCGATAGGGAATCTCGTAGCTCTCCCCCGCCGCGAGCCGATGCGTAGTCGTTCCACTCCCGCTGGGATTGTGCAGATCGATTGGGTACGCGCTCCGGGCAACGGCATCGTCGAACCGGCGCGCGTGCAGGACATCCTCGCGATTTAACGTGTACCGACCGACGATGCGGCGCGATTCACGGATGCCGACCTGTGTGCCGGTCGCGGCGATGCGGGCATTGGCGAATCCCGGTACGCGCTGGCGGAAGAATTCAAACAACTGCATCGCCTGCAGCCGCGATTCGACCTCGGCTCGAGTGAGCTCGTCGGGGTCGAGCGGATCTACCTCCACGACGCGCGTCATGTTGACCGTCACCTCGTCGGGATAGGGTGAGATGAAAAACGAGACGAGCTCGCGCGGAATCTGGACGAGACCGTCTTCTTGTGCGCGCTTCCAGAGTGAGTAGAGGCCGGCGACGGCGGTGAGAGCCGGCGCGGTGATCTGCGAAGGCGCAAGAGAGCTGCGCAGCTCTTCGGGATGCTCTCGCAAGTACGCCGCCAGCGCCTCAAGATCGACGTGGCTGAGCCGGAAGATCAAGGTTGCCGGCTGCACGCGACCGCGCTCGTCGCCTTGCTGCGTGGGCACGCCGGCCGAGGCGGCGACGAGCGCATCGGCCGTTGCATCGATCACTATCGTCGCGCGGTAGTCGCGCGTGCCTCCAATCGTCGCGAACGACCCTCCCGTGACGGTTGCATCTTCGACGTGCACCGACAAAAAATAGCCGTGCAGGAGCAGCGTAACGCCGGCTTCGGACATCATTTCGAAGAGCAACGCTTTGTGGATCTCCGGATCGAAGGGTGTGATCGTCGCGACGTAATCCGACGAATCGGGAAGATGACCCGGCGAACCGCCTTTGCGCATCAGCCGCTCGACGATTTCCTGCGCGATGCCGCCGACGATGCGCTGCTTACCGGAGTGAAACGTCATCCACGGGCCAACCATCGCGGCCGTCGCAGTACCACCGAGAAAGCCGTAGCGTTCGACCAAAAGCGTTCTCGCACCATGACGTGCCGCCGCCAGCGCGGCAGCGCAACCAGCGTTGCCTCCCCCGACCACGAGCACGTCGAAATTCGGCGGTGCCGAGGGAGTAGAGGGCTGCATGCGCCGCGATTCGTCGCCTCACGGGGCAGGCCATTTCCCGGCATTCCACAATAACGGCACATGCAAGTTCCAATTGCTTCCCAAGAACGCAATTGGGCGATGGCTGCGCATTTGAGCGCCCTCGTCGCCGTTGCGGGCCTGCCCTTCGGTCACGTGCTCGGGCCGCTCATCGTATACCTGATTAAGGGCCACGAATCCGAGTTCGTCGGTGAGCACGCGCGGGCGTCGTTGAACTATCAGATCACGATTTCGATTCTTGCGCTCGTCGCCATTCTCGTTGCCGTGGCGCTGAGTTTGGGCTTCATGATCAATTCGCCGTCCGACAGCTCCGGGGCCGGGACCACATACGCGGTGAGCTTCGCCGTTCTATGGATCGCGATCGCCATCGCTGCCGTGCTGCTCCTCTTGCTCTCGCTCATCTTCATTATTATGGGAACGGTCGCTGCCAATGAAGGGCGCCCGTATACCTATCCCTTCGCGATTCGGTTTTTACGCTGATGTTGATGCAACGAGTCAAGCCGCTCGCGCGCATCCTCGCCGAAGGAAGCGACGACGAACATGGCCTGAAGCGCTCGCTCGGGCCGTGGGCGCTTACCGCCATGGGCATCGGCGCCATCATCGGAACCGGGATCTTCGTCCTGACCGGCGTTGCATCGGCCACGCGAGCCGGCCCGTCGTTGACGTTGTCGTTCGTAGTCGCCGGGATCGTCAGCGCACTTGCCGCGCTCTGCTACGCGGAAGTATCGAGTAAGATTCCGATCTCGGGCAGCGCGTATACCTATACGTACGCAACGCTGGGGGAATTTCTGGCCTGGATCATCGGGTGGGATCTCGTGCTGGAGTACGCGCTCGGGGCCGCAACGGTCAGCATCGGCTGGTCGGGCTACTTCGTCAACATCTTGCATCAAACCGGAATCGGCTGGCTGAACATTCCGGCGGTCTGGACCAATGGGCCGCACTGGGGCCTGGCAAATCAAGCCGGCGTCTCAGGTTACGCAAATCTTCCCGCGGCCGGCATCATCCTCGTGATCACCGCACTACTCGCACGCGGAACGCGAGAGTCCGGCTCGGTCAACGCGGTGATCGTCGCGATCAAACTTCTGATCGTGCTTTTTTTCATCGCGATCGGCGTCGGCCACATCAACGGCGCGAACTATCATCTGCCGCCCGGCGGCCTTGCCGGAATGGGCGGGTACTTCCCGTTCGGTTGGACCGGGATGCTCGGCGGCGCCGCGTTCATTTTCTTCGCGTACATCGGATTCGATGCCGTATCGACAACCGCCGAGGAGGCGCGAAATCCCGGCAAAGATCTGCCTTTCGGCATCCTCATGAGCTTAGCGGTTTGCACGATTCTGTACATCATCGTCGTGGCGATCCTCAATGGCATGGTGCCGTTCTATCAGCTCAACGTCTCGTTTCCGGTCGCATTTGCGATGAACTACGTCGGCCTTAGTTGGGCCGGCGTGATTATCTCAATAGGCGCAATCGCGGGCCTCACGACGGTACTGCTCGTGATGATGTTCGGGCAGAGTCGTATCTTCTACGCCATGTCGCGTGACGGGCTAATACCGGCGTCATTTACTCGGATTCATCCGACCTGGCGTACTCCGATCTTTTCAACGCTCTTCTTCGGCATATGCATCGCTGCCATCGCCGCCCTAACGCCGATCAACATCGTAGGCTCGCTTACCAACATGGGCACGCTCGTCGCGTTCATGCTGGTTTCGATTGCTGTTCCAATTCTGCGCCGCAGGCATCCGGAGCTGACCGGACGGTTCCAACTGCCGTTCGGCCCCTACATCATTCCGATACTTTCAGCAATTTCTGCGCTCGGCCTAGTTTACTATCTCAAGATCGGCAACCCGGTGGCATGGGGCTTCTTCCCGATCGTCTGGTTGTGGTTCCTGATTTGGCTTGTAGTTGGGCTGGTCTTCTACTTCATTTACGGCCGCAACAAGAGCACGATTGCCTTAGAGCAAACCGAAGGACTCGCAGTCCGGCAACCGCCGGTAAACTAATAGCACTTCGCGCATCCTCATGCTGATGCAACGAGTAAAGCCGCTCGCGCGCATCCTGGCCGAAGGAAGCGACGAGGAGCGTGGCCTCAAACGCTCGCTGGGCCGGTGGTCGCTCGCCGCCTTGGGCGTCGGTTCCATTATCGGCACCGGCATCTTCGTTCTGACAGGCGTAGGCTCGGCGACGCGAGCTGGACCCGCGCTCACGATTTCGTTCGTCATCGCCGGTATCGTAAGCGGACTCGCAGCGCTTTGCTACGCCGAGGTGTCGAGCAAGGTCCCGATCTCAGGAAGCGCCTACACGTACACTTACTCGACGCTAGGCGAGCTTTTCGCCTGGATCGTCGGCTGGGCCCTCGTCCTCGAATACGCGCTCGGTGCAGCGACGGTGAGCGTCGGCTGGTCGGGCTACTTTACGTACATCCTTCGCACGCTGAACCTTTGGAATGTCCCTCTCATCTGGCAACACAACCATTGGGATCCGGTCTCGGGAGTTGCTAACCTGCCGGCGGCGGCGATCATCCTCCTCATCACGGCGCTGCTCGTAAAGGGGACGCGGGAGTCCGGCACAGTCAACGCGATCGTCGTTGTCGTGAAAGTGGCGATCGTGCTCTTCTTTATCGCAATCGGAATCGGTCACATCAATTCGGCTAACTATCATTTGCCGGAGGGACCCACGACTGGAGCCGGCGGATACTTACCATTTGGCTGGGGCGGCGTGCTCGGTGGCGCCGCTTTTATGTTCTTCGCCTACATTGGATTTGATGCCGTTTCGACCGCCGCGGAAGAGGTCAAGAATCCCGGTAAGGACTTACCATTCGGCATCATCGTGAGCTTGATCATCTGCACGATCCTCTATATCATCGTAGTCGCGATCCTGAACGGCATGGTGCCGTTCAACCATCTTAACGTCGCCTACCCGGTAGCATACGCCGTCGACAGCGTCGGCTTGGCATGGGCCGGCGTCATCATCTCCTTTGGCGCAATCGCCGGTCTGACTACCGTTATGCTCGTCCAGATGTACGGGCAGACGAGGATATTCTACGCGATGTCCCGCGACGGGCTCATTCCCAGGCTGTTTGTAAGGCTTCATCCAACCTGGCGCACGCCCTGGCTTTCGCAAATCATCTTTGGCATCTTGATCGCCGTTTCGGGCGCCTTCTTCCCGATTGGCGTGCTCACATCGCTGACGAATATGGGAACGTTCGTGGCTTTCATCCTCGTCGCTGTCGCGGTGCCGCTATTGCGAAACCGCCATCCGGAACTCAGGGGGTCGTTCACGATTCCATTTGGTCCGTACATAGTCCCAACGCTGGCCGCGCTTAGCGCCCTGGGAATGATGTATTATCTTAGGGTTGGAAATCCCGTGGTCTGGGGCTTCTTTCCAATCGCTTGGCTAGGATTCCTAATATGGCTTATTGTCGGCTTGTTCTTCTACTTCTCGTATGGCCGCAATAAGAGTACGGTTGCCTTAGAGCAAGCCGAAAGACGAGCAGTCCGGCAACCCAGGGTAAATTGAGGTGTAGTATGGACCACGAAAAAAGAAAAGAAGACCTTCTCAAAGAGATCATCGACGCCGACGATACCGGAATGGTCGCTGAAGAAGCGTTTATTGCCCAAGCCGACACGTGGCCGGTCGTGCCGCACGCCAAACTTCACGCATCGCTTCCTAGAGGACACGTCGCGCATTCGACGATCGATAAGCTCCACGCTGAAATGCAGGCGTCCTCGCCCGATCGCCGCGCGATCGAGAAGCACGTGAGCGACTTGGGTGCGCTGCCCGAGCTCGAAGCGACGATTGCGAACTGGTGGGAGGATCCAACGACGCAGCGCTTTATCGCCAACTTAAGCCAAATCGGACTGTAGCCGCCAGCTTAGGCTGAGCGCGTAACGAGCAGCAGGGCGATAGGCTCCGCGCCCTCGCAGCCTTCCGTTTCTTCGGTCGCAAGGGCGACGGCTTGCTCGGCGCTCGAGAGACCCTCATACGCTGCGATCCGCCGGCCCCGCAACAGATAGAGCGCGGGCAGCGCTCGACCCACATCCCCGAACTGCGTGGCGGCTTCGATTGCCGTCCTAACGCGAGATGCCGTTTCACCGGCATTTGCACGCACGAGAACCGGATCGCGCACGGAGAGACGCACCAGACCGTGCTCGTCGACGACGCGCCAGTCGCACACCGTTCTCGCCCGGCGTAACGAACCGGAGAACGTGGTGCGGCGCTGGTACGCGCTCAGAGCGTCCGTCAACTGCACCCGTCCCAGTTCTTCGGGCGCGCACGCAAGCGACTGCGCCGCCGCCAATCGGCATTCGGCCTCCGAGCACGAAACGGGGGCCGCAGACTCAACCAAGGCGCTCGCTCCCGAAGCCGTCGCGCAGACGCGATTACGCTGCGCATCGATCTCGACTTCGACTTCAACCGAGTCCGGCGATGCGCCGGCGGCGATCGCACGATCCGCTGCCTCGCGACGAACACGTGCAATATCCTGTGGCGTGGGCGAAAACACCGTTCGCTCGACGACGTCGCGAACCAACGCCAGTGCGACGCCGATCGGGGAAATCACCGAAGCATCGCGCGCGATGCGATGGGGAAGGTGCATCGCAGCCGCGACCGCGGGCACGAGAACCCCAGCGCCGCCGCCGCCGCCGACGATAGTGACGTGATGCCTCTCGAGTACGTAATCCGCGATTAGCTCTTCGATGGCACCGCGAAGTTTTTCGGCGGCAATCGCCAGCGCGCTACACGCTAGAGAGAGCGCATCTTTGCCGAGTTGTTGGGCTAATAAATCAAAGGCGATCTGTGCCGAGCCGGCGTTGCCCCGCGCAAACGCGCCTTCCGGTATCCTGCCGAGGAGGTTCGCCGCACACGTCGCCGTCAATGCGACCCGCTCTCCGTGGCGCGTCACCAGCACGACGTAGTCGCGGCGATCCTGCGGTGCCGGAGCGATGCAGTCGACGCGCGCGCCCTGCAGCATTTCCGGCCTGACGAACGCCGCATACGCGCAACCGGCAATGTGTGCGCTGCGCGGACCGACGTCGACGATGCCGTTGCGGTCGATACGCAGCATGCTTCCGCCCCCGATGCCGAGCGTTCGCACGTCGAGCGTACGCAGCATGGTGCGATGGCCACCGATGCGCGCAGGGCGCATCTGGGGCCGTCCGGCGCGTATCGCCGAACAGTCCGAGCTCGTTCCCCCGACTTCGACGAAGATGCCGTCACTCAAGCGTTCGTACAGCAACGCCCCGGCGATGCCGGCGGCCGGCCCGGAGAGCAGCGTCAAGATCGGGCGGCGCTCGATCTCTCCCACGTTCATCACGCCGCCGTCGCTGCGCATCACCATGAGCGGCGCCGGAATCGCGGCGTGCTCTACCGCGGCAGCCGTCATCCGCGCCGTGCGCACCATCTTCGGAAGAATCGCCGCGTTAAGCGCGGCCGTGCGCGTCCGCGCGCGCAAACCGTACGCCGAACTGACGTCGTGACCGCTCGTCGCATCGATTCCACGCTCGCGCGCATAGGCCGTCGCCAGCGACTCCTGCTCGGGGCGATCCACGCCGAAGCTTTCGCTTGCCGCAATCGCTTGCGCGCCGACGCCGATCAGTCGATCGATGCCGCGTCGAATCGCGGTTTCATCATGCGCCGCCGCAAAGGCAAACGCCGGCGCGAAGATCGCGCCCGAACCCAATGCAAACGAACCAAAGCGCATGTGACGTCGCGATAACCATGCCAAGCCATCGAGTAATCCGAGGACGCCGACCCGCGCGAGGTCACCTTCGAGCAGGGCGTTCGTGGCCTGCGTCGTTGAGTGCGCGATGAACGCGATTCTCGACGCATCAACGTTGGCGTCGCTCAACAACCGTTCGACGCCGGTCACAATGCCGGCTGCGACCCCTTCGGGCGCATCGTGCGTCGTCGGAACCTTCACGCTGGCAACCAGCTCCCGCGTTGCGGCGTCGATCGCGACAACATCGGTAAACGTGCCGCCTACATCGATGCCGACTCTCAAGCGACGGGCGGCCATCACGCTCGCCAATCTGCGGTCAACACCAACGTCACGGTAACGAGCCGCACCATGCCGTGGCTCTCGTAGCGATCGAAAAGCTCGTTGAGGTCCTTGCGCAGCGCATCCGCGGCGACGCCGGTGGACGGAAGGTACGACGAAGACGCGGCGCGGCCGAGTAGTCCTTCGCGGTCGAGGCGCTGCGTCGCCGCGTGACCGGTACGCGTGACGCGCGCACTCGGGAAGGCCGCAAACGCTACGAGCGCGCGGGCGCGCAAGCCTTCCGTGTCGTCGGCGGCGTAGGTACGAACGACGTCGCCGTAAGCGGCGGTAAACGAATCGCGCTCATCGCGTTCGTATTGCAAGAGCGCCGCGCGCAGGCGCGCGATGCGGCGAAACTCACGCATGACCTCCAGCGTCGCAAACCAATGGAAGGCTTGGCACGTAACCACCACATCGACGCTGGCATCTTCCAGACCGGTCTTCTCTGCGGTTCCGTCGAGCCACCGCACGCGCGGATGTTGTTCGGCCGCCGCGCGCATTCGTGGGTTGGGCTCCACCGCGATCACCGCAGCTCCGCGCTCCGCCAAGAGGCGCGCAGAGATTCCCGTCCCGGCACCGACGTCCGCAATTATGAGATCGCGCGGCTCACCCAGATCGCGCAGTGCCGCATCGATTGCTTCGCGGGGATAGCTTGGGCGAAACGCCGCATAGGCTTGCGCGCGCGAACCGAAACGCGTGAGGGGATCCATCAGGTTTGCGGCGCCAAAACGAACGGCGTCGTCAGGCGCACCTCTGCAGGGTGGCCGTCGCGCTGGATTTCAAAAACATGAGGACGGCCATCATACGCGCGCTGCTGCGCTTGATATGTGCCGTATCGCCACCAATCGAGACCATCGATCTTTTCGATCACATCGCCGGAGCGAAGCCCGTCTGAATATGCCGGCCCTCCGGCGCGAACGTACGCCCGCATATTGCCGTCGATGCTCGTAAAAAAGGCGTAATAGAAAGAGGGCGGCGCACCGGGCCGGGCCGCGACGCCTTGCGCGAAAAGGTTTGCGCTGCGAACCGGCTCGGATGCCGCCCAGTCTCGCATACGGCCGACGCCCTGTAGCGCCAGAGCGCGCGCTTCTCCGGCTAGCGGAGGCGCCGAAACGACCGCGTGATCGTGCCACTCGTTAACGATCCAACCGCCGCAGTCTTGCAAGCGTAAACCGATATCAACGTCATCCCCTTCGACGAGGTGAAACGTTGACGCCGCCACGCGCACGTACGCCGCGTAGCGTTTGCGCGCACAATCGGTCGCGTTGGGGTTTTCGTGCAGGCGCAAGGTTTGCAAAGCACCGTTGCGGAGCGCAGACGAGACTGCGTCGGCAGCGGCTTTCCCGAGCGCCGTTCCGTCATCGTCGATTGCAATGACGTTGCGCGCGGAAGGTGGGGCGTAGAAACCCGTTAAGGTCTCTTGCGCCGCAGCCGCTCGAAGCGACAACCTGAAGGCAGGCTGCCCAAAGAGTACCGGCGCTGCCACCGCGACCGCGAGCGTTGCGGCGATCGCGACCGCGACTTGGAAAGGCAGCGTGCGTTTTGCGATCGTGTCGATGGGTACGCCGGTGAAGTTCGCAATCCACACGTTGGCGGTGTTCGTTGGGTCGCAAACATTTTGCACTTGCACGACGGCCATGATCGCCGCGACCAGTACGACCGGCGGCAACACATGCGCCGTCAAGAGCACCGTAAAGATGGCAATGCCAACCCCGAAGGGGTTGAGCGGACCGCGATAGAGCACCAGCGGGCTGCCCACGCCGAAGAGCAACACGTAGGCGATCGGATTACGAAGCCATCCTCCGGTAACGAGCGGTCGCAGCGCCGATGCAAGCTGCGGCTGCTGGGTCGCCACGAGCAGCATTCCGATGCCCATAAAGAGCAGCACCGCCGGGGCCACGTCTTCGACGCCGCGGATCGCGGCTCCAACGAGCCGCGGTACGGCTTTGCTGGGTTGCGTTACCAGAACGCCGAAAAGCGCCGCCGCAATAAACGCGGGGACCGCCTCCACGCCGAGCGCATAGTAAAGCAGCAGGGGCAGAAACGGCGTCAGCAGCGCTATTGACGGCACGCGATCCGATCGCTGCGAAGCCGCCGAAACCGCCCAGGTGGCGTAGCCTTTTTCACGCTTGAACGAGATCACCGCGTAAACCACCAGTGCGAGTGCGTCTAGGACGGCCAAGAGGATCGCGTATCGCAACAGATGGCCGGGAGAAACGCCAAAATACTTGGTGTAAAACGTCCAGTTCGCGATATTGAAAATGAAGCCGAGCGCAAAACCCATCAGGAAAGTCGTCGCCGCGATCGTTCGCGGAACGCCGGCGGTCATCATGATCGGCAGCACGATCGACCCGACCATAATGATTCCGCCGAGCCCGGAGAGCGACGTGAACAAAACCGCGACGATGCCGCACAGGACGAGGACGAGCCCGAGCGGCCGCTCTCCGCCGTACTCCGCGGCGAGATTCACGATCGTTCGGGCAATGCCGGTATCGATGGTGACCCGCCCTAGTAATGCGCCAAACACCACGGCGACGTACACCGGCGCGAGTTGCACGGCTCCCGCCGTGATGATGCCGCCGAGGCGTGAGACCGGAACGCCGGCCGCGAGCGACATGACGATCGCCATGCAAGGAACTGCGACGAGCGCGGGCAGCCACCGCAGATACATGAGCACGGCAAAAACCGCGAAGGTCAGGAGAACGAGAGCGGCGCTCAGTGAGAGAAGACCTCGCTGGGGGGCGGCAGCGATTTCGTGAGCGCGTACTGCCGGCTAACGCGATCGAAGGCGTCGCTGAGCTCGATCGCCTTTTGCGCGGCAAGATGATAACGCTCCAAATTGCTGGCTAGGTGACCCTCGCGGCTTTCGTAACGCCACGCGCGCGCATACTGCGGCGCTAGCCGCTCGTACGCGTCGCGTAGCTCCCACATCCAGTACCGGCACCATCGCAGGTCGCGTTGCGTGGTCTCGGCATCATTGGATGCGTGCGCGACTGCGTCGGCATACATGTCACGAACTTCGCGCGCGATCTGAACCTTGCGTCCGAGTTCGTCGTAGCGGCGCGCCGCGAGCAACATCACGAAGGCCGCATTCGCATGCAATGGTGGAGAATCGAAGAAGCGGTCGATCTGCACGGACTCGGCCCCGAGTCGCGCGGCGCGCGCGCTGGCAGCGCTAACCTGAATCTCAAGCGCCGGATCGAAAACGTCGCTCCAAAAGAGCTCATTCGTCTGGCTCGCGTTGGTGTCCGACGCCGGCTCCATTTCTCCTAAGGCGTCCCCGAGCCGCTGCACGTCGTCGCTGTAGCGCACGTCGTCCACGCCGAAAAACGCACTCGGAAAATCGAGCGCGAATTGCTGGGGGGAAACGTCGCCGGTTTGCCACGCCGCGGCAGCCGAATAGATGACCGGATACCAGGTCGTTTCGTAGAACGTTTCACCGTCGTCGTGCCAAACGGTCTCGAAGAGTCCGATCACATGCGCCGCCTTTCCTTCATTGATAAAAAGGCGCTCGTTGGCCAGCGCGCGCACGACGTTCGGAAAGAGCTCGTTCCAGTTGCTCGCACCGGGAGCGACCATTTGCTCGAAGCCGCCGCGTGCGATCGTCTCGATGTACGGGTTAAAGGTCGCCTCGGCTCCATAATGCCAGTTGACCACTACTGCCGAGCGGGGAATCAACTTCATGATGCTTGGATCGTTTTCGATGCCATCGTCCCAGAGCATGACGCGCGCGCCCGACCGCGCGATCAGATGATTCATGGCCTCGATGTGCGCGGCGTAGACTTGGGAGCGGCCGCGCTGCGCAACGTAGCTTTTCGTCTGCCCTAAACCTAGCGTCGCCGTTTCGTCGGATCCGATGTGGAAGAACGGCGGACGTCCCACCGCAGCCAGTTCCTGTGTGACGATACGCCACAGATACTCCAGCGAGGCCGTCACGTTCGGCGAGATCAGGAAGCCGTGCGCCAGTTCCGCCAGATCGGCGTAACGCTCGACCCGCAGGGTGTTGTGCATGTGCGCGAAGGTTTGCTGTTCGGGTATCAGCGCCACGTGAAAGCGGGCGGCGTAGTTTGTAAGCGCACGCAGTTGTGCGGGCGTGATTCCGTCGAGCGGCGCCGGCAGGGGATCCGTCGGGCTGACGAAGACGTGCTCCATGTAGGGCGAGTAGCCGTTCATTTTGAAGGCGGCGATCGTCCTGATTCGCTCTTCAAAGTAGCGCATTGTCGGCAGCGGTCCGCGCGAGACGTCATCGGAGAGTATCCGCCAGCGCAGCGCCGGCCGATCGACGATGCGCACGCACGGCACCGTCCAAGCCGCCCGCGAACGGATCGGGAGCTGCGCGAGCGTCATGGCTGCATAGAACGCCCCCGCAGCGTCGGCGCTTTCAATGAATGCGCGGCCCGACGTTACGGTCAATCGATAGGCTTGCGGTGCGAGCGACCCGTCGTGCCTTACCACGATCGCCGCCTCGCGTGGCGCTGCCGCACGCAGCGAACCGATGCCTAACGCGTTCCAGCGTTCGTCGATCTCGGCTCGCGCCGCCGAATCAAAGCCGGCCGAAATTGTTCGCGGAACGGCGGAAGCTGGGGAAGCACAGTCTGCGGTGTCGATGTGCGCTGGTCGAGGCACGAGATGCAGCAACGCTGCTGCAACCGCGAACTCTACCAATGGCGATTACAACTTCGCTGCGGCAGCACGCATTGAGACCTCACGCCGATCGAGCACGGCGGTCACTTCATCCAGATAGCCCGGAAGCTCGTCTGCGGTAAGGGAGGCGGCGCGATCTGCGAGCTCAACGACCGCAAGGTCGTGCACAGCAACGTCGCCGTCGTACGCCGCCGAGTGCGTACCAGTGAGGGCGTGATGGATCGCGAACGCCTTAGGATCGGCGAACCCGACGCGGAGGAGCAGTGCATCGCCGTGCTCTTGCAGCGGCGGAGGTAACGAGCCGAAGCGGGCAATGAGGTCTGCCAGGGCTTCGCCAAGATACGAGCGGGCGAATTCGTCGGAGCGCCTTCGTTCCAGATCGCCATCGTAACCCGGGAAACCCTCAATGCGCGAGCGCAGCTGTTCCAACGGATCCATCGCGGCACAGGTACGACGCGCCCCGCCGAAGGGCCTCGAAGCATCCCTGGGAAGATACGCCTTGTGAAGCAGACAACGGTATGGCCTGCGTATCTCGTAGCGGCCGCCTGTTTCGCAATCGCGCTGGTCTCGTCGATTGCAAACATCTCGCTGCTCGGCCAGGTCACGCAGCAGCAGCGGGAGATCGGACATCTTTCGACGCGATCCGCGGCGCTCGCTCGAAGCCTCGTCAACGAACGGACCGCACTCTTTGACATTCTGGACAATCACGCGCGGCGCTACGACATCGGCAACGGCGAGGTAATCGCGCGCGCGGACCGCCTTTATCTCGCGCTGCACTCGTTGCCGGAGCCGCCGCGCGGCAAAGTCTACCAGGCGTGGACGCTCGCCCAAGGCGCAACGCGAGCAGCGGCTTCGCCGACGTTCCTGCCGGATGCGCGCGGTGTTGCACTGATTCTTTTGCCCGTCGATGCGCGTACAACCGCCGAGGTGTCGGTCACGCTCGAACCGGACGGTGGAAGCAAACTTCCGACGAGCAAACCATTGATGGACGTATCGCTCGGTTCTCAGTAAGGGTCGACATGCGCATCGAACCGCTTTCCCCAGCGACCTACGAGGCCGCGCTCCAGTACCTTCGCCGCTCGCCCTACGTCAACGTCTTCCTCAGTCACATCCTGCTTCACGATGCGCGGTCGCACGCGGATACCGACGTAGTTGTCGCGGTCGACGCGAATGGCATTCATGGCGTAGCGTACTGCGGACGTCATCTCGCGATTGCGGCGGAGCCGTCGGCGTTGCCGGCACTCGCCGCCTACGTGAAGCGCCATCGCTGCGAACGGATGATCATCGGCGCACGTGAGACCGTGCGCGCGTTTTGGGAGATCGTTCGAGATTGGCGCGGTCGCCCACGTTTGGTGCGGGACCGGCAATTGGTCATGATGCTGGATCGCCGGCACCTGCGCCCTTACGAACGCCTAAGCACAGTACGCCACGCCAGCGCCGAGGAGGCTGGCGCGGTCGCCGACGGGTCAGCGCAAATGGTCCGTCAAGAACTCGCGTACGATCCACGGCGCGGTTCTTCGGATTTTTCCGCCTCCATCCGCCGAATGATCGACCACAAGCTCTGGTGGGTGGGTGTCGCCGCCGGCCAAATCTGCTTCTTTTGCAATATCGGACCGTGGTGCGATTACACCGTTCAGCTGCAAGGAATTTGGACACCGCCGGCATTGCGCCGTCGCGGCTTGGCGACGGCCTCGCTGGCAGCTATTTGCGACCGGCTGCTCGACGCCTCTCCGACGGTCTCACTGTACGTCAACGACTTCAACGAATCCGCGATTGCACTCTATCGGCGCGTCGGCTTCGAGCACGTCGCCGACTTCCAGACCATTCTGTTTTAGCAGCGCGCCGCAGCTAAATAGTCTTCGTCACGACGAAGACCACCGAGGCTCCTTGCAGCACGTAGGCGTCCGGCGTGGTCGCCGGTTGGCCCGGCAACGCGCCGTAGGGAATGCCCCCGCCGACGATCGTGAACGGAGTGCTGTACACGTTCGTCAGATTCGTTCCGTACAGCCCGTACTCGTAGCCGGAACGCCGATAGCCGACGTGCGCGTCGAGCGTGGCGTACGGTGAGCGGTTCAGTTCGTTGTATGTGCCGTCGTAGTTCAAGCGGGCGCCGTAAGCCAGCCCCTCCGCCGGTTCTCTGTCGAGCGCAAGATACGCCTTGTGCAGCGGCTCTCCAAGGGTTTGCTGACCCGGCACGAGCGTTCCATCTTGAATCGACGATGGGATTACCGTCAGGAACGAGCTATTGACGTCCCAGCCGGCGCGCAGATGCACGTCGCGGCCAAACTGTTGATCCGCACGCAGCTCAATGCCTCGGTAGAGGCCGTTTCCGGCATTTACGGGATAGCTGAGCGGACAGGGCGTCGGATTTCGGCTGGTTTGGCAGTTGGGAATCGGTTGGACAACTAGCTGATTTGAGGGCGACCGCAAATTCGTTTGGTAGAGATCGATTGAGAGATGCAGCGGCGTTCGCCGACTGCCGATGATTTGCTCGGCGCCGAGATCGAAATCCGTTGCGTGGTCGGGGCGAAGGTTCGGATTTCCGACAAAGATTACTCCGCCCACCGGAACGCGAGCATTGGGCGGCGGCAGAACTAGTTCGGAAAGCTGCGGCGCCTGAAACGTCGTGCCGACGGACGCGCGGATCGCGGTGCCCCCAGTTGGCGTCCAGACGAAACCCGCGCGTGGGTCAAAACTGCTTCCAAAGGTACTGAAGTTGCTATCGTAGAGAGCTAACGAATAATGGATTTGGCTGGTAGGATCGCCGTTGTACCGTAAAACCGCCGAACGCTGGGTTTGTGCGAGCGTCAGGACCTGCATCGTTGCACCACTAGCGTCCGCACCGATCGGCCTGGCTTCCGCGCTGACCTGACCTTGCACGTAGTCCGTGGCCAGCGTCTCCGTTCCTAGGTCGTATTTGAACGACAACACGCCCGTCGCGAAGCGATGATCGAGCTCGAGCCAATCGTCTCCCAGGAGATCGCGCTGGTTGTACAGATATGGCAGCGAATCGGCGCCCGGGCCGGACACGGATTGCGTCGCCAGCGTCGTTAAGTGGCTGAACTGCAGCAGCGTCGCCGGCGCGCCGTCCACGAGCTGATTCCCAATCGGCACTTGTGCGTCGAGACCATAGTTGGCTTGGTGCGCGCCCAGCAACGTGCCGCTGAAGCTTTGAAAGCCGCCTCCGCCGGCGCCGGGCGGCGTGTATGTCGTTAACAGGGCGGAGTCATCCTTGGTGACGGTCTGGTTGCGGAAATTCAGCTGCACGTAACCGGATCCGTTGGGACCACCGAGCTGATAGCGCAGCTTCGTAAGGATCGAGTTCCCGTTGGAATCGCTGCCGACGTTCTGCAACGTTTCGTTCTCGGACGGCGGCGCCGCGGGCGGCGGCGGAGCAAGAATCGTCTGATTGACCGAGCCAAGAGACGTCGTATCGTGCAGCGAGACTGCGAATCCAAGACGATCCTGCGTTCCGGTCGTCTGTAGCGTTTGCCCAAACGTTCCGTACGAGCCGCCGAAAAGGCGTATCAGCGAGTGCGGCGCGATCGTCGGTTGGAGCGTCACGATGTTGATTCCGCCGCCGATCGTGTTTGGGCCAATCAATGACGACGGCGAAATGCCGTAGACGATTTGAACGTCCTGCAACGCGGCCGGATCGAGCAGCGAAAGATCGAAGACGCCGGTGTTGCCGTTGTTGACTTGATGTCCGTCGATGTCGACGAGCGTCTCCGTCGGATCGGGGCCGCGCACGGCGAACGCGACGGTCGCATTGCTGCCGCCGCCCAATGGCAAGACCGGCGTGGTTGAGAGCTCGTGCCACAGCATGGACGAGACCGTCGTTACTCCCGCACCCGCGGCTGCTTGAGCGTTCAAAGAGACCGTCGGGGCCGACGACGTTGAAACGGTTTCGCCGGCGGAGGCGCGCACCTGACCGATGACCGTCAGCGAGTTCGTCGTCGCCGGCGAGAGAACCAGTGCGAGCGTGGTGCTGGAAGCATCGATCGTTACGGTACGCTGTGAGAGGGCTTGATAGCCCGGCGCCGCCGCGCGGAGGGAGTACGTCCCGGCGGGCACCGCGCGAAGAACGAAGGCACCGCGCGCGTCGGTGTGCGCGTGTTTTGACAACGCTTGCGACGACAACACGACCGATGCGCCCGCAATGGGCGTTCCATCGTTCGCGGTGACCTTGCCCGAAACGTCAAACGCGAGGCTCTGTGCGCGCGCATCGCCAAGCGATGCCGAAGCGAGAACGACGATAAGCGCAAAAGGCGCGCAGGCTGCACGCGCGCATGCGATGGGGCTTCCCATGGGTACTCCTGAGGCGAGTGGTTTGTTTAGGACGAACTACGCAAAGATTGCCCGCGGAGGTCCCCGTTTGGAAAGACGAAATGCGTCCGGCGTGCGCCGGCGCCGTGGCGTGAAGAGCTGTAGGGAGAGATCGTAACTCGATGGACGAACGGCGCCTGCGAGCGGGCGCAACAGCGTTTCGATAATGGTCGCGATCGAATCGCGATGTGAAATGAGCCAGCGCGCGACGCAGTAGACGACCAGTGCCACCAGAGTCGCGCAGAGGACCGTCGTGCCGAGTCCCAACAACAGGGAGCCGCCGAACGCGTCGTCGAGGGCGCGTACCGGTACGCCATCGAGGCGCCCGTCAAACCACTCCATCGCCGGCACGAGGACGGCGCACGCGGCCACCGACGATGCCACGAAGCCAACAGCCTCCCGCCTTCCGGGCACGCGCAACAGAATTCGAGAGCGATTCAGTGAGGCGATCTCGCAGCAGAGCCGTAGCCCGCGAGCCGCTAACACCACGGCGAGCACCAGTGCCACGGCGCTCACCACATCGCGCGAGCCGTGGCGCAGATGGTCGTAGCTGTCGGCCGTCAGCGCGTAATCGCCCACGACGTCAATGGCAACGTGCGCCATCGCCGCGCCGGCGGCCACCGCACATAATGCCAGAGAGACGAGCGTCCTAAATCCGACGCGCACGCTGGGCGCTTCGACGATGCCGGTTTTCATCCTATGAAAAGCAAGGCCCGATCGATCGATCGGGCCTCGTCGCGTTCTTCGCAGCTAGGCTAGTGCGATGGAGCGATCCAGACGGTGCCGCCAGCCCACTTGACTTGAATCGGCATGCAGCTGCTCGTTTGCGCGCCGGCGTAGGTCACATCGTTATACAACGGCAGCGTGTGGCTGATCGTCGCGCCAGGAGCAAACGAACCGACGTCCGAGACACGGCGAAGGTAGTTGTGCTCGGCGTTGCGGTACCCCACCGCAAACGTGATACTGGCCGCCGTTCTCTTGCCCAAATTCACGTAGGTGATTTGCGTACCGCCCGCCATGTGACTGAAGGGCTTAGGTTTGGCAACGGTACAGCTCTTAATAAGGATGGGCGCCGCGGCTTGCGCGGGTCCCGTTAATGCCGTTGCCATCGCTGTTCCGACGGTCAATGCTGCAACAATACGACCAAAAACGCTCATGCGATAATCTCTCCTAAACATACGAAGTAAGCAGGGGGTGGGTTTTCTTCGGAAGCAACCCCAACCCTGCGCGCAAGAACCTTCGATGCGGCGAACGGGAGTAAAGAAGCGGTCGGCGGCGCCCCAAATCTCTAGAAACTTCGTGGTCGCGCCGATCGCGGAGCGGTAGGCTCGATGCGTACCACCGCCGCTCGAAAGGACCGCCAGGATGCTCTCGCACGCTGTCGCCTCCCCGGGCTCCACGCCCCCTCCGTTTCCGATCGCCCTTGCGACCGCCATCGTAGCGTTTCCGGAATGGTTCACGCTACGGGGGCATTCCGGCGTATTCCGCATCGACAAGGTCCGAAGCTACCGCGACGGCCTGATCGTTCTTGCGAACGTTAACGGGCGGGAGGTGGGGCAGTGTTCGGTCGGGGAGCTCGGCGACAATATCTGTGAGGCGGCGAGATGACCTGTTCTATTCAGTATCAACGGGCCGATTCGAGGGCCGCTGATGCTCGAAGTATGCCCGTGAGTACTTTGCCTGGATCGGCTCGAACTTGCGCGGCGGTTGGGTGAAGTCGAAACAATTGCCAATGCTTGTGGCGCGTACGTCGGACGTTCCCAGGTGGCCGAGGTTCCAGTTGTTCTCGATGAATTTTAAGATGCTGCCAAACTCGTACGGCGTGTGCGATACGTAGCCCTGGCGGGAATAGGGCGACACCACGAGCATTGCAACGCGAAAACCAAGGCCGCCCGAACGGTCATGGAATGGGGGCGGCTTGTTATCGTAGAAGCCGCCCCAATCATCCCATACGACGATGATCGCCGTGGAATCCCAATACGAACTTTCGCCGATCGCGTTCACCAAAGCCGCCACCGAAGATGGCCCCGTCTCAGAATGATTGCCCGGGTGATCGGAATTTAGGAGATCGGGAACCAGCCACGACATGGCCGCGAGCCGATGACGTGATATGTCGTGAAAAATTAACTTATCCGACGTGGTTACGTTTGAGCTCCATTCGGGCCCATAGCGTACCGCTTTGATTGCTTCAAAGGCATTCCAAATTGCGCCTGTGGAGCCTTGCACGCGCGGTGAATAGTATTTCCACGAAATGTGCTTTGCATCGAGCAGATCGCGAAGCGTGGGATACTCCAGACAAGGAAACGGTCCGCTCAGAGACAGGTACTTGAGCTGCAAGGTCAGCAGCGATGTCTTGGTACCCTTTGGCGCATCGCATCCCCAAGGCATGCGAGATGGAAAATCTACAAGGCTCTCCGTTGAGTTGATCGCGGTTCCACCGGCGATCAAATCTTGATGTGCTGTAAAACTGCCGCTTCCCTGAGTCTGAAACATGTGATCGGAGAGGACGTACGCCTTTGCGATATCCCAATACGGCGCGATTTGCTTTGGATCGACATATTGGTATGGGGCCGTGCCGGCCTCGTGGCCGTCCCCGCCGCCTTCCAAGTCAAAGCCGTCCATTTTCCCGCCGTCGTAGTCGTCGATGTAGCTCTGCCACGAGTGCGCAAGATCGTAGGGATATTCGAGATTGCTCTTCTTAAGCTTGACCGTTTGCCCGTTCGACATTTTACCTGCCGTCGCTCCGTCGGCACCTGGGAAGGTCGCAAAAAGGTTGTCGAAGCTGCGATTCTCGTGAATAACGACCACAACGTGCTCAATACGCCTTGGCGGCTGCGTGCCGACCGTCGGAAAATAACGAGAATGGTCCGATCCGGCTGAAATTTCGCTACCGCACGCAGTCAACAGCAAGAGGCTGCCCGCGATGGACAAAACGCTTGCTCTGGGTGTTGCAGACATGCGTTCTCCTCCCAAGTCGACTGAATCGTCGTGAGTCCGGGCCGATATCAGTTACACTCCAAACTCCATTGTCAGCTTGTCGGGGAACGGCGTGGCGCAGTATTGCGCCTCCGCTCGGCCACCATTGTACACATAAACTCCCCACGCGCAAAGCTTGTCGTGTATTGTCCAAGAACCGTGTAGGCGGACTCTACCCATTCCTCCGGTCCTCCCCTTGCCGATCACGGGGCCACCCTTTCGGTTGCGGCTTAGCGTAATCAACAGGTTGGCGATCGGCTTACCTTTGAAAAGGGCCGTAATCAGAGTGCTTTGGGCCGCTATTGGAACGACCGCATCTGTGTTGGTAGCACTCCCCGGAATAGTAGCAGTAGCGTTGCCGCCACAGGCCGAGAGCGCGAACCCGAGCAGAGCCGCACTACAAACGCGAACGATACCTAACGTCATAAAGAGACTTTCGGCGTGCGGCGCAGCGGCGCCTAGCTATGGTGGTCGAGCGCATCTCGGGCGCGAACATTGCGCGCCGCGATGCGAGTCCGCGTGATTCGAAACGACTCGATTCATTTCGAGAGTGATTATTTGTGACCAGCCGTGGCTCTAGAGCGTGGTGGCGCCAGACGCCCGTCAATCGAGGGACATCGTAGTGTAGTGGACCGCTCGGGCTACTGGGAAGACTCGTTCAGCTATCGCAGTGTCGCCCTCGCACCATGGTGGGGCTGTCGGATCCAAAGTTAGTTGGTTGTTAGACGACCTCGATCGAATCTGCGAAAGTGCACTGGAACTGGAATAAAGGTTTTTCTTGCCAGCGCCAACGGGAATCGAATCGGTAAACGCGCGTTATGTCGACGTGGGAGGTAAAATAATCGGTATTGGTGCTCTTGAATGCGATCACCGCAACGTCGTCGTTCGCTTCCGCGCGTTGGACTAGCGATACCAAATCGCGCATGAGCTCAGGTCCGAGAAGGTTCATGGGCGGCGCCGTAATACCGGCGAACAGCACCGAGCCGTCGTTTTCCACGGTCAGGGTCTCGAAAACCATTCCTGGCGCTGTCATGTGGTGGTCGCGCATTCGCTAGAGAGAAGCGAGGTTCTCCTGCGCCGGCTTATGCGCCCCAATGTGGGCAAGGAAGGAGCCGCTAGGAAGTTCAGCAGCCGTATCGAACCTCGGGTCGCTTACGAAGGCAGCGCAGCCTAGATCCTCTACCGCCTCTGCCTGACCTGCCGCTCAAAATGCGCTGCCGAAGGCGGTTCCGCGCGGGGCGAAAGGAGATTCAGCGTGAACACGAGTGCCTTCTGGGAACGTTTCTGGCGCGCGAGCGGCGTCCAATTTATCGCCTTGTGCGTTATCGCGTATATCGTCTACGGCGATCAACCCCAAATCGGTACATCGCCCGACGCGCTGGCCGCATTCTACCGCGATCATCAGGCGCGAATACTCATCGCTGCGGTGATCTCCGGCCTAGCAGTGCTTTATCTCATGTGGTTCGCGGCTGCGATCCGGGTCACGCTCGCGGACGCCGGCAAAGACGGCTGGGGGGCCGCGGCGACTGCGTCCAGTGCAGCGGTCGGCGCGCTTTTCCTCCTGCTTACTGCCATTAACGTAGGTCTGGCGTATGCAATTGACGGCCGGGAAATCAAGCGCTTTTATCCGGACTGAACAGCGTGTGGTGGGCCGCCTTTGTGATGAGCTCGTTCGTGCGGGCGATGTTGATCATGTCGGCGGCATTCGGCTTTTGGCGCGCCGGATTGATCTCAAACGCGCTTTTTTCGGTAGGGCTCGCAGCCGTGGTGCTCGCCGTTCTCGGAGGCACAACGTGGGTAAGCGGCGGAGTCTGGGCACCGGATGGAGTGTACTCGCGCCTCATTGCGCCCGGTATCGGCCTGCTCTGGGCTGTCGTCGTGAGCTGGGTTCTTTTGACCAAAAGCCCCTTGGCGCGCGCGGGTTGGTGAGATGCAGTGGCGCACTTTGACTATGACGTAATCGTCATCGGCTCGGGGTTCGGTGGTAGTGTCGCCGCAAAAACTCGCGTGATGATCGGGCTCAGGTAAACGAAACCGGATTCCGCGTCGGAGTTGGAGGGAGTCTGAAAATGCTCAATCGCATTTTTCGAAGAAAACCGCAGCAAACGGTGTAGTGAAAGACATGTCGCGCTGCAAAACGCTGGTAAATACAGCATAATTTAGAGGTGGCGGGAGCGTGTAGGAGGTTCTCCTAACGTCCCCGCCGCTACCCTTTGAGCTTCGAAAGTCCCTGATAGTACTGGGCGTTTTGCGCACAGGGCTACGAAGGCCAATAAAATTGCAGGCCGCTTCTGGCCGATTCCGTGTAGTAAACGGTGTAGTGAACCTCTCATGTTCAATACTGTCAACGGCGCCACGGAGTTGGCCGACGGAAACTCGGCCGCAAATGTTAGACGGCGCGACGCCGAATAGCAGGGGATGGCAGGCGAGGTCACCTTTGCCTTCACGGATATCGAAGGCAGTACGGCGCGATGGGAGCGCGACGGCGTCGCGATGCAAGACGCCGTGCGACGTCACGATGCGATCGTGCAGGCGGCCATTGTTCAGGGCGGCGGTCATGTCTTCAAAACGGTCGGTGATGCCTTTTGCAGTGCGTTCGCAGCGCCTGAGGACGCCGTCGCGGCAATGCTGGCGGCGCAGCAAGGGCTAAACGCCGCATATTTTTCGACGGTCGATGGATTGCGCGTGCGCACGGCTATTCATACGGGCACCGCCGAGATGCGCGAGGGCGACTACTTCGGTCCAGCCCTCAACAAGGTCGCACGGCTGCTGGCAATCGGCCACGGTGGTCAGGTACTCCTGACTGCAGAGACGGCTGCTCTCGTCGACGGCACTTTGCCGGCCGATGTCTCCCTACGCGAACTGGGCGCGTATCATCTCAAGGACTTTACGAGACCGCAGCGGCTGTACCAGTTGCTGGCGCCTGGATTGCCGACTGAGTTTCCACCGCTGCGTTCGCTTGGAACGCTGCCCAGCGACCTTTCCGTTGTCGATGCCGCGGAGTTTCACCAAGTGCCCAGCTTCAGCGGACGCGACGAGGAACTAGCGACGGTGCAGGCGGCGCTAAAGAACGACGGCGCGATAGCGGTCGTCCACGGATTGGGCGGCGTGGGCAAATCTTCGATTGCGCGTGAGTATGGCTGGCGCAACCGCGAGCACTATTCAGTCGTGTGGTGGCTCAATGCCCAGACCGAGGACGGCATCATCGATGGATTGCTGCGCTTGGGCACGATGTTCGCGCAGGGCCTCGATCAGCTGGCCGACCGGCGCGTCGCTGCAGAGCGCGTAATCAACTCGGTGCTGGGCGGGTTCGACAAGCCGGTCCTGCTGGTCTTCGACAATCTCGAAGACGAAGGACTCATTAGGACATGGCTGCCGCGCACCGGGGCGCGGGCGTTGGCGACTTCGCGTGATACCGCGTGGAACGCGGACATTGCGGCGATTCCGTTGCATATTTGGACGCTCGAGATTGCAGTCGAGTATCTTGCGCGAGCGAGCGGGCGCACAGACCTGAGCGACGACGACGCTCGCGCGATCGCGCAAGCAGTCGGCGCGTTGCCGCTGGCACTGGCACACGCGGCCGCGTCGTTGCGCAGCGCGCGGATGGTCAGCCCGCAGCGGTACTTGGAGCACATCACCGAGCGTCTTCACAACGCTCCACGCGGCGCCGAATATCCGCGCTCCGTCTTTGCGACGTTCAGCACCGCGATCGCCCAAGCCGAGCAACAGGCCGCCGGCGCCGCCGCGGTGCTGTGTTTTGCCGCATCCTTTGCGCCCGATGCGATTCCGGACGAGCTCTTTCGCCAGGCGCCCGAGTGTTATGGTGAGGGTCTGCGACCGGAGCTTTCCAACGGCGTCGCACTCGATCTGCATTCCGCAATTGCCGACGAACTGCTCGTTGATGAGGCCTTGGGCGCGCTCGACCGGCTTTCGCTGTTGTCCTTTGCGCAGAGGTCGCAAACCTACAGCATGCACCGGCTGGTGCAGCTTGCGGCTCAGGATCTCGAGGGCAAGGGTGTTCGTGCGTGGGGTGAATGCGCGGTCTCTGTTGCGGACATCGCCTTTCCCGACAAGATCGATGTTGCGGCGTGGCCGCAGTGCGATCGGTTGTTCCCGCATGCGCGCGCGGCGTTGGATGTGTTGGCGGACGACAGCGCGTTTCTGCCCGGCGGGCGCCTCGCATTCCGCTGCGCCTGCTACCTGCGCGATCGCGGCGAATATTCAACCGCCGAACTCGTCGCCAAGCGCGGGCTGGCAATTCAAGAGCGGGCGCTCGGACCGGATCACCCCGACGTCGCACGAAGCCTGAACAACCTCGGGATTGTTTACTGGCTGCAAGGGCGTTATTCAGAGGCAGAGTCGCTTCATCTGCGCGAGCTAGCGATTGAGGAAACGGCACTTGGCCCGGGTCATCCCGACCTTGGGAGGAGCCTGAACAACCTCGCGAACGTCTATCACGATCAGGCGCGTTATGCAGAGGCGGAGTCGCTCCATGCACGCGCGCTGGCGATTTGGGAAAGGGCGCTCGGCCCGGATCACCCTCTCGTTGCGCTCGCTCTGAACAACCTCGCGAATTTGTATCACGATCAAGCGCGTTATGCGGACGAGGAACCGCTCCATCTGCGCGCGCTTGCGATTCGGGAAAATGCGCACGGGCAGGATGACCCTCAAATTGCGTACAGCCTGACGAACCTTGCGCTCCTATACCAAGAGCAAGGGCGTTACGCCGAGGCAGAGCCGCTTAACCTGCGATCGCTGGCAGTTCGGGAGAAAGCTCTCGGGCCGGATCACTCGCACGTTGCCATGAGCTTGAACGTCCTTGCGCTGATGCGCGCGTCCCAGGGGCGCTATGCCGAGGCGGAGAGGCACCACCAGCGCGCGCTCGCGATTCGGGAGAAAGCGTTCGGACCGGATCGGCCCGACGTTGCGCAAAGCCTCAATAACCTCGCGGACCTCTACTGTTTGCAGGGGCGCTATGCCGAAGCGGAGCCATTGCTCGCGCGCGCGCTGCCAATCCGAGAGAATACGCTCGTACCGGATCATGTGGATATCGCTGAGACGCTGAAAGCCCTCGCGAAGGCGCACCGCGGCCAAGGCCGTGACGATCAGGCAGAGCCGTTGCTTTCGCGTGTTCTGGCAATCCGAGAGAAGAGTCTGGGACCCGATCATCCATCGACCAAAGAAGCACGCGACACGCTCGACGCTCTTCGCGCCGCGAAATAGCAACGAACAATCGAATCTAACGAAATGCCGGTTACCCGGAAACTACCTCTCCTCGTACGCCAGGGGTTGGAGGGAGTGTGAAAATGCCGTTGTTTTTAGACGCGCATTTTTCGAAGAAAACCGAAGCAAACGGTGTAGTGAAAGCCACGCCGTGCTGCAAAAACCCGCGTAAATACAGGGCGATTTGAGTTGGCGGGAGCGTGTAGGAATCGAACCTACCAGCCGCATTACGGCGGCCTCAGCGATTTTGAAGACCGTGCGGGCCACCAGACCCGTACACTCCCATAGTGGCGCAAAATCGGTATATATCAAGGCTTTCCGCGCCACCTGCGAGGGCGCGCGCTCTTGGAAAACCTCCAATGGTAGCCATTTGGTAGCCATTGGCTTGTGATTATGCTCCCCTTTCCGTGATGAAGCCATCTTCGAGTGCCACGTCGATCGTCGCCACGGCGCGCGCCTGAAGGTCAGCGATCACGTGGCCGTAGATGTTCAGCGTCGTCGAGGGAACCGAATGCCCAAGGACGGCTTGAACGGAGTGGATGTCGGCCCCTCGGCCAAGCATCCATGTAGCGCTCGAATGTCGTAACGTGTGGAAGCTAGCGTTGCGTATAGTCGCCACACGTGAAGCCCGCGTGAATGCGTCCCTGAATGCATGGAGCCTTGTCGGCCGGCCGCTCGGATCGGGAAAGACCAGATCGTGCTCCTCGCTGTAGCCACCGGGCGGGCAGAGCAGCTTTTCCTGCGCGATTGACGCTCGTTGCCTTCGCAGCAGCTCAACCGCGCGAGGGCTAAGAGCGAACGACCTCGCGCGACCGCTCTTGGTGCATTTCAGGACTACCTTTCCGGTTCGCTCTGAGTACGACGAGCGAATCGTAACAATGCCGCGTTCGAGATCAACGTACGTCCAGGACAGGGCGGCGATTTCGCCTTGTCTGGCTCCCGTGAGGAGCGCAAAGAGAAACCAGACATAGGCGCGGGTCCCTTGCGCTGCACTCAGTAGACGACGAGCTTCTTCGGGGCTGAGCGCCCGCGCTTCACGCCTTGGAGCTATCGGCGTTTCGACCGATTCAAAAGGCGACCGGAGAAGCATATTCATAGCGACAGCCCATTTGAACGCTCCCTTCGCCAGCCGATGAACATGCAAGACTGACTGCGGAGATAGGCTTTCAGCAAGCTTCGTATACATCTGCTCGATCACCAGGGGCGAGAGGTTTTTGATTCCGATTGTGCCGATGCACTTGCCGATGTAAAGCTTCTTCAGCTCCCGATAACGCTTGACAGTTCCGGGGGTGCAGCGAACCTCGCGATGCAAGATGTACCGCTCGATTAGATCGTCGACGCTGAGCTTCTCGACCTCCACGCCGACGCCGTGATCGCGTTCTAGCTCTGCCTGCCGCTCTGCAATCTTGGCGGCGTTTTTTGTCTTGAAGGCTCCCCCTACGTACCTGCGTCGGCGTTTACCATCGAGTCCGACGGGCAGATCGATCGCGACGCAGTATAGACCGCGTCTCTTGTAGATTGCCATTGTTCACCTTTCTGATTTGGAAGCGCCAAGAGGTTGACTCGCTTCTTGAAGCGCCTGTAAGTAGGAGCCACCGGACGAGGGGGAGGCGTAATCGGCCTGCACGGCGGCCGCCATCCTCGGATCGACCCTCCGCGCCCAAGCAGTCAGCACTAACGCCGCGATTTCTCGCCTTGTCCTGGGAGGAAGCCTGGAATCGCGCAGAACCTGTTTGACCGCCGCAAACTCACCGAGAAGCGGCCGATCATTTCGCTTGCCGTCAGATACTTCGTCGGCTTTGGCCAAAGCGTCGAATATGCTTTGGATGATAAAGGCGGCCTTGGCGAAGCCAGAAATAGATAGTCTGGGAGGCGATGGAAAGCACGCAAAGATCACGAGAAACGCCGCAAGCAACCACCTTTGATCGCTCGTTTTGCCGGCCATGAGCGCGAGCGCTGTTATGACCGGGAGTAGTTCTTCGAAATACCCTGCGTGGAGACACGCAAACACGTAAGGCACTCCCCCTGCACGCGCGATCTTCCGCAGCGCCTCCTTTGTTGGCAGACGTCCGCCTTTTAAGTAGCGGTTGAGCCGCTCTGTAGACTCGTCGCCAACCGCGCGTGCGAATTCCGTCTTCGCTTTTCCGCTGTCCTCAATAACAGACTGAAGCCACCGCGCGAAGGCGCGGCGTTCGCCGTCATTCAGCAGTGACGATGGAAGGCGCAAGATTAGAGCGATAGTCTCCTCTTGGCTTACTCGGACACAATAACGGTCTTAATGTGTCCTTACCCATATCATAGCACCAGGCTAAACTTGGTGCAATCCCTATCACCCGCGAGGTACAGGAAGCAATGGTCTTAGCCCAACAGTCCCGCCGTCTTGCCGATCTGCCCGAGGTCGTCTCCGCCCGCCAGGCTTTCGAAATACTGCACGTATCTGCGCCGATCGGCTACGGGCTTTTGAAATGTGGCGCTTTGCGAGGAATTAGAATCGGAACCGTCTGGAGAATTCCAAGGGCGGAGATTTGCAGATTCCTTGGCATCGCTAACCCGGAGTCGGCTGCATGATTGCTGCTACTAACCACATTTACCAATGAACGAAGCCCCGCTCGGTAAAGCGGGGCAGGACGTTGTCAAGCTTCAGGTTCGCGACCGCATTACTTCGGCTCCTCCAATCGCTGAAGATTCGCGTCGTCCTCGGCACGCTAATGGCGTCGGTCACGCTGATTCTGGAACGTTAATACACCCGGACACCCTAGGGGGTGTCTATCGTTCCGCCACGGATATTAACGTTCCATCCGCTACCGAGCTTTGGAGTCTGCTCCACCTTGAGCGAGCCAAGGCGGTGGCGCAATCGGAAGGCCGATATAAGGGCCGGCGCGTCGCGTTCACGCTTGATGACCTCGAGCGACACCTAACCGGCGAGATCACGCTGGCGTTTACCGCGCTGCATTACAAGCGCGCGCTCTTCGTGGCGCTCGATGTGGACGCTTTTTTTCGCGAACTGCTACCGGAAATCGGCAAAGCCGCCCGTGCGATCGGAGGCGAAGACCTGGCCGCCGCCATTTTTTGCACGAGCGGTTCCGACGCCGGACGCGGAAAGCTCATCGTGGCTTTTACCGAGCCGGTCGCAGCGCGTGATGCCCGTAAGCTCGCGCAATACCTTTGCCGCCGCGCCCGCGCCTCGCAGTTCGCCCAGAACCTGCAACGCAATGAGCTTACCGCGTATCCCACGGAGAAATCAGGCGGGGTGGTGCGAGTCCTCGGGCGCAATGCGGGGCGCGATGGGTCGATCGAGCTGGTGTTTTCTCTTGACGCTGAACCCGGCCTATCACACCTTCGTCCCATCACGCCCGCGAAGATTGTGCAATTCGTCGCTAGGCTCGGTGAATCCATCGCCCCGTGGGCAAAGCGGCTAATTGAAACGCCATGGCGGCGCTCTGAGGGAACTAATAGGCACTTTGGGCATATGATAGCTTTGGCTCGTGAAGCCCTTCGCGTTTACGCGCGTGCCGGCGGTAAGACCACCTATGACCTTTGGTTGAACCGCATTAAGGCAAATTCACCGGAGCTCTCACTGGCGTCGATCAAGACCGGTGATCGTAGAAACGTTATCGACCATTCGCGGGAACGCGCCTGGGCGTTCGCTTGCCGAAATCCGAATTCGTGGCGGCCTATCGATCTTGCGCTTCGTAAGGGCGTACCGCGCGGCGCCGCCCGCGTTTATCTTGCGCTCCTGTCTTACGTCGCTAATAAAGGCCTCCGTCCGGAGTCGTTCGCGATAGATTACGAAAGAATCGCCGCGCTCGTCGATAGCAGTAAATCCACGGCTCATCGGTGGGTTCAAGTGGCCGTTAAGTATGGCTACCTAGTCGTTCTCGAGCAGGGCACCAAGCACTCTAAAGGCAAACGCGGTCGATGCACCCGCCTCAGTCTGACGATACATTCTGCATGATCGAGCCGCCGATGGATGGTGTGTGACCAACGCTGTGCAGCGCGTCTGCGGCCGTTTCACTAAGCGGGTAGTCCTCTTAAGGATAGACGCTCCTCCATTGAGGCTCGAACCTCAAGTGGGCACACCGGCAGTCGTTGCACGTTGTGCCGCTAACGCGTCAGAAATTCTAGAGGCCTCGGCGCTCTAGGACTTTCCTGTAATCGGCCACTTCGCACGAGGCCAGATCTGAAGGGTCGATTGGCATTTCGAGTGAGCGGGCAACCGGCGAAATGGCGACGACCTCACGGCTTAGAATCAAGAAAGATGATGAGGTCAGTTGCCCATGGCATCGCGGTAAGGCGTTCAGTAACGCCAAAGCGCTCGTACGTGCCTAATCGACAGGAGTAACAACATGCGAACATTTGATCGACAGCATTATGTGGGCTCTTTACGCACCAAGCAGGGTGAATTCGACTCCGTTTTAGAGCTAGCGGAAGACGTGCGAAGCCGTTTTACGCCGCTTTGGGAACTTCAGCCCTCGGATGCGACCGAAGAAGGTGAAGACCCCAATCAGCCGCTTGACGACGTCATCGCCGAGCTACCCGAGAAGATTTCTGTTGCGTCCAATGGTCTGGAGGGATTTCTTGACTGCAGCCTCGTGGAGCCAGCTCGCCGACATAGCAGTGGCGAGCATCCCTTGAAGTGGCTCTGCGAACAAACGGCGGCACGCGGCACGTCATTAACTCCGGTCGTAACGCTCCAATCTGACACCGAATACCTAAACGCGACGTCCCAGATCCACGACGCTCTAAACAGCGATGCAGCAGTTCGAATCGCTATTCCGGAACTTGCGCAAGTGACGGACATTGCCGCACTCATCAAATCGCTTGGCCTACAATACGATGCGCTGCACTTGATTGTCGACTGCGAGCATCTCGCTCAGTCAGTAGCGAATTTGCTGCCTACTCTATTGCCGCCACTGATCGCGCCAATTCTGGCGCTGGGGCGCTGGAAGACATTCACGTTACTGGCTGGCTCAATACCGGAGGACTATGCCGGTTTTGCTCCCGGGGTAAGCCTTATTCCGCGCCTTGAATGGACTCTGTGGATCGCGGTAGGTGCGGCAATAGCACAAGCGCCGCGGCCGTCGTTTGGTGACTATGGGATTGCGCATCCGATCTATCGTTACATGCCGTGGTGGATGAGAGGCGCAGCGAAGATCCGCTATACGGGGCTCAACGATTACTGTCTCTTTCGCGGCCAATCGCTAAAGATTTCGAGGTATGGTGGGTACAACCAGTTTCGCCAGTTGGCCGCTCAAGTGATTGGCGATCAGGTATATCGTGGTCCTGGGTACAGCGCTGGCGACAAATACATCGACGATTGTGCCAACAATCGGGTAGGCACGGGTAATCTACAGAAGTGGGTTACGGTGGGAACGACGCAACACGTGACGTACTTGTCCCGCCTGGTGACGACGATAGCCTAGTACGCAGCTTGTCCAAAACGCGCCCGTGCAGGTCCTGCCACGGGAGCTGCTCGGCAAGCCGTCGGTAGACCCGCGTCTTCGAAGCAGATTTTAGGCCCCGCGCGATGCCTGTTTCCAAAGCAAGGGTGTAGGCTTCGTCGCGCCACAAAAATTCTAGAAATGACAATTTCGACATGTGTGGGTTCGGTTCGGAATCGCGCACCATATCAAAGAGAATTGATCGACCATTCCGGTGGGCGACCGATATGCCCCACCACTCTGGTACGATTGCGGTCGCCTCAGGTAAGAACTGGTCAACCACGACCAATGTCATGTAATCAACGACCTCGCTAAAGTATTGCGATTGGCCATGAAGGCGAGTGAGCGTATCACGTTCGCTTTTGATTTCAAAGCCGTGTAGTGCTCCGTTCAAGACTGCAAGATCAATGCGAGCGATTCCGCTACAAACTGCGAGTTCATCGACCACCGCAGTCGCCTCACAATCCTCAGTAGCCCGTTCCAATCGCCAGCGCAAGTGCGAACGAATGCTGCGATCGTAGGCCAGGGTCAGTTCGTGGACCGGTAACGACGGACTGGAGAGGCCGGTAAGTGCGGTGCGCACAGTTACAGAGCTTGAGCGTGCATAAAAGAAGCCGGATTGTTCGGAGGCGATTGCCCTAGGCCTCTTGGCCTGAACGTCGCTGGTTAACCCTTGCTTCAGCTCCACTTTCTAAAGTATAGTAGCTATCCCAATGCTAGTAAAGCCTCTTAGTTGACGGTCCCCCGAAAGCGGCCCAGCGACGCTAGAGTCCGGAATGCACTTGACATTCTCGGGCAACGCTGGAACGGCGCCATTCTTCATGCGCTCGTAACTGGCGGGGAACTTCGGTTTGGTGAGTTACGCTCCAAAGTCAGCGGCATAAGCGACAAGTTGCTAAGTGCTCGCCTTAAAGATCTGGAGACGACGGGCATTGTCGCTCGACGAATCGACGCCGCACGACCGCCAAGGGCGCTCTACCGCGTTACGTCTAAGGCGGATGGCCTAGCTGCCGTCTTCGCAGCTCTCGCGGAATGGGGCGGACCATAAATGTACGAGTCGGTGCTTTTTTGCGATCGGCATTAAAGCCCTCGCGCGTCGCGGATTGTCCGTTAATTAGTGACGCGGTTACATTTAAGTCGCCGCTAGCGGGCCTCCGCGGGTGAGAGCGGATACCTTATGCAAGAACGACGCATTCGCGGCGATGACGAGAGGGGCACAACCGTCTCCGACCGCACGTCATGGTTTCTCGTGCACTTCGCTGCTCACAGAAGTCCGCGCCGGTGATGGCGACGACGACGGTGAAGCAGCTGACTCAGCCGGCGCTCGTAGCTGGGAGACCTCGTGGCTGAGATAGGAGGTCGCCGCGCTCCACGCGTGAGCCGTAAGGACCCTTACTTGCGTAATCGTGACATTACAAAAAGCAAAGATCGCGAAGATTATGCCGACAATCCATTTCCAGTCGAGCTTTGATTTGTTAGCGTCCAGCGCAGCGATCTGACGTTCAATGCCGTCCAGATCGGAGCGCATGAGTGGCGTTACGCCTGGAGGGAGAGCTGCGGCGCCCTGCGCCGCGCTGCTTTTGGGTCGGTTATTTCGCGAAGTCGCGGCTCGAATCGATAGACGACGTAGCGATCGTGCGGCCGATCGGAATTGCACTCCGGGCAAAATCCGACGCCCGTCTTCTTGTCCTCAATGACGTTATTGTTTACGTGACCTCGCTCGCAAACGTCGTGATAAACGACGCGTACAAGATTACGGCGCACCACTTTTTTTAGTGCGTCTATCGCCACATCCCCGGTTATCCCGAGCGCGCGGCTAACAAAGGTCGCGGTCACCGAGCCCCCCGGATCCTGAACCGCCTCGTCGTGCAACAGGCTGACGACCCGTTCAGTCGTGGCCTTGTCCGCTCCCGTACGCATTATCGGATCCGTATCATTGCGGTGGTGGGAACAAAGCGATGACGTTTCGACGCAGATTCTCGATCGCCACTTCACTGCTGCGGGCGCCCACACGAAGTGATCCATTGGACAATGTAATCTCGAACGTCGCGGATTCCACATAGCCGTCAAGCGCGTGGACGGTGCGATATTCGTACTCGCGTGTGATCTCATCTGACCCGAGGGCCAGTTCATCCGTATAACGGCGCACCTGGGTCATATCGTTGGCTTCATCAGCCTTTATGGACATCGACTTGGCGCCGCCTCCGCGCGTCCTGAAGCTTACTCCGATGAATCGTGCCTGGAGGGCTTGCTGCAGTGGATCTACGGCAGGGATACCCCTAAGCAAACAAGGCACGTCCTGACCAAACTGAGCTCCAAGATTGCGCTGGAGCACCTCCAGCAGGCTGTCGCGCTTGGGCCCAGTGCCAGCTCGGACCTCCACGCTAAACGGCGCATCTCGAAGAACCACACGGTAAAGATGGTCTACAGTGACGACCTCCCGGTCATAGTCGTGATAGCGCGTTTGATGCCCATCTCGCGCCGCGTATTCCAGAACGTCGAAGCCATCATATCGTATAACCTTATGCAATGTCGGAGGGTTGTCTACTTCGAGTCGAGGGCGTAGGCCAGCGGGCCTCAGAGCACCGGGACGGCGCCTGACTAGGCGGTTGACAAGCTCTCGCGCGGTATGTTCTTGATCGCCGAATCTATGCCATGCGAACGTGCCACCGTTGCCATCAAGATATAAGTTCGGGTAGCTTGTGATAATCCGCGGATCCATAGAAGCCGCCAGATCAGCGCACTGACGGTCCGCTCGCTTTGCGTGGACCTCGAACCTCCCAGCCAAATATAGCCTATGGGCGCGCGGAATCTCGCGCAGTATCTCTACTGCTCGCGGATCTACCGGCTGACGCCGGCCTCGCCGCCCATGCGCGCCGTCCATGCGTAGCTTGGTTCTTCACATGAACTACCGTGCCCCTGGGTGAATCTGCCGCGAGTCTCGGTTTGGGTGAACGTCTATAGCCTTGCGGCTCTACGTAGTCGGAAGCAGCATCGCGAGCCACCACAGTGCAAACACCGATTCCCACATCTGCTCAGTGATAATCCACGGTCCAAACTGACGGCTGATCTGACGAACACGAACATGCCGACGCTGCAGCGATCAATAAGAACCAAAGTCGTTAACAGCCGCATCACTTGCTTAGCGCTCTTCGGAGTATCTCCCGCGCACTAGTCGTGAGGCGCCCAATCGCAAACTCTTCCGACACGCGCCTTATGAGCAGATCGCCCGACATAGGCGTTACTTTGGTTATGTGCTCTGCTATCGTGGTGATCTCGGTTTTGGGCAATTCCTCCGTGGTGCGGGGGCCCCGTTGCCTCGGTACGACTGGCGGTGTGCCAGGGAACCAAACAGTACGTTGCATTTGCGCTGCGCCATCTTCAGACTGCTCTAAGGCTTCGCTTCGTACGGCACGAGCTGCGGCGCGATTAAACGTTGAACGAAGCTGGTGACCTATTCGATGGATGCCGGCAGCTCGAGCATAGAGATGGTACACTCGCGACCAGACGACGGGTCCCTCCGCGCGGATTATCTCTACAAGGCCGCGAGCGATCCCGTCCAGAGACGATGTGCGTGGATCCGGCATTGGCGCTAAGGACCATTCCCTATATTCCGGCAAAGACGATTCTTGCCCCGTTGAGTCATCGAGCCCAAGCTCCAGGCCCGGTGACGGTTGCGCTAAGCGCGAGGGATCCGACAATGCGCTCGACTGAGGATCGTCTGCCGGACCGTCCCGGGCTACGGCATTGTCTCGGAAACTTTCGCTCTGCGCCCGGACGACCGCCGTTTCTTCTGGGGCTACTGATTGACTAGCAGCTGTATTCGACGCGCCATCAGACAGCAGGTCCCAAAGCTCGGCCAGGGAGCCATTTGGGTCGCGATAGAATTCGCTACCTCGCGGTCTGTAGAATCTTAGACCCGCCCGTTCGAGTTCGCGCTGTCGGAATGTATCGTGATCGAATTGCTCCGGCCCGTGCCACGTGTCTCCGTCGCACTCGACTGCGATTCTTCCGTTCATTCCCTCCGCCATCAGATCTACAAAACGGCCCGCGATTTCGTATTGGGAGACGACTCGACATCCATGTTCCATAATGCGAATGCAAACATCGACCTCAAACCAACTATCGAACGGATCGGGCGGCCTTCCTTGTCTTCTTAACGGATTGCTCGCAAGCGCACGCAACTCGTCGAGCTTTAGGCCGGCCACCTCTAAGGGGTCAACTTTGGGGTTTAGGCAGTATTCCAGTAGTTTGTACCGCATGCAATTGGGATTCAAGTCATTGAGCGTAGCGGTATGAAACAGTATCATCTGGTCGCGAGCCCGGCTCGCTGCTACATTAAACCTTCGTTCATCGGTTTGTTTTGACAAGACGCCAATGTGGGCGCCAGCAGTCGGAGCCGATACCATGCTCAAAAGCATGATATCGCGTTCGTCGCCTTGGAATGCGTAAGCATCTCCGCATACTAGTCTGCGCCGCTGCATTTCTTCGGGACCAAGCCGTTTTAAAAGCATCTGTTCAATCAATCTAGCTTGGTCATCGCCAAGTAAACTGATTACGCCGAAGGTCTTTTTTGCATACTCCTTGTCCCTGATGTGGGCAACGATGAAATCTACGAGTGCCTCAGCCTCCGGAGGATTGACAATCCGGCCCGGTCTGCCTTTTTGATAGCCAGAACTGATGTGCGTTGTCGACACTACAGGCATCAAGCGCAATTGACCAAATTGACGCAGCGGGATTAATGGCTCGGACCGATAGCACAGGTTGTTTGAAAATTGTATTATCTCCGGCATGCACCTAAAGTGCTCTCGAAGTCGAACGCGTGCACCATACAAGAGCGCCCCTATTTCAAAAAAGCTCGTATCTACTGCACCGATCACTGTAGAACTGGGAATGTCGGGTATGTACAGTCGCCGTAGTTTTTCGACCGTGTTTTGGTCAATGAACACGTCGGGTTTTATCTGTTTGTCGTCGCCGACGATGATCATTTGGTTGGCAAATTCGAGTAAAAACATCGCTTCCGGCCCGGATTGGCTTGCTTCGTCTATTATTATCACATCGAATCTGTCAGAGTCGACATTTAGCGTGTCAGCTAAGCGATATACTGGCATGATCCAAGCGGGAACTGCTCCCCGCGCCCCGTCTAAGTATTCGCGCGCCTGTTGTCGATGACGCCCCGCGTGTTTACCGGTCCCCTTCCCGAGCTTCTTCATTTCGAGTTGCCAGGCGGTCAAGTGCCTTTGCTGTTCGAGTGTCATGGCGTCGAAACAGCTCAACCATGCCCTCTCGGAGGCAAGGCCTGTGATCGCTTTACGCTCCAGTATCTTGCACCGCTCCATTTCCGAGTCGAGTTTTACTCTTTCTGCGGGATCTGTCACCCGCTGCAGCCATGAACTGGCTTGCGCCCACTGCCAAGCCTCAGAGAGGAGCTCCAAGCGGCGACCTACGTTAAACGTGTCTTTTATCGTGATTATGTATTCCAGGAGCCTCGGCGCCGCAGCTGAGAGACGCGCTGCCAACTCGTTCCTCTGGCGGACCTGTGTTGCGGCAACATCGAGTGAAGCAAGATAGTTATATGCGCGATCGTAGGCCTCAATATCAAGCTCCTCCACGGCATTCATGAAAATTCGGGTAATCTCGTGTGCGTCGGCGTCTGTCGCCAAATGCCGCAGCTGCTGCGCAAGCGCACCTAGGGGTTTTGAGGCTTTGTTCCACTCTCGAAGCGCCGCCGCGTAGTTGAAAGTTTTAACGACGCTGTGGCTTTCGCCAAGATTCGACCACAGCGGTTGAGTGCTTCCGAGCTCGCGCCAGCCGCCATCCATAACGTCAACTAGTCTCTGCAGTTCCATCGCTGCTGCTAGTCTTTCACAGAGCGCAGTAAAGTGCGCTACTTGCAAAGCGATTGTAAGCATTGGCGTTGCAGCGACGTGAGACCACAGGGTGTCGAGATTCTGGAGCTCGCGTTTCACCTCAAGAAAACTGCAAAGGTCCTCGACGGTGTTTTGCGTCGTGCACGACAGTCCGTTCACCTTGATGTTCTTGACTATGTACTGTGCTCGTCTCGCGACCGCAGATCTAAATGGACCGAAGCCTAATCCTTTGCCACTTTGAAAATGCGCCAGAAGCGCCTTTGCGTCCGCCAGTACCGTTGCTTCATCAAGACCTTCAAGCATCGCGACTTGCCGCTCCGTCGCCCACTGCGCTCGGTTGCCGAGGCGCGAAAGATAAAGCTCTGTGGCGGTCAACAGCGCAGCCCAAGTGTGGGCTCTCCGAGCCATCAGATCAACGCGGCATTGATTTAGCCACAGCTCTTCAGAGTCAAGCGAAGCTGCCAGATTAGTTGCGGCGTACACCTGAGATTGCACTTGGAGAAAGGAATCGTCACTCAACTCGGCGAGCCGTGAAACGAGCCCCGGTTCGCCGCGATCCGCCAATGCCTCGCAGCGGCGTTTGGACTCTGTTATTGCTTGAACAGCCGCAGCGAACGCTCTGGGCGCAGGCATCTCTTCCAAACTGGGGCGAACTTTTGCGGAAGCCGCAACCATTGAATCGTCAACGATCGACAGAAGGTCTAACAGTCGGACTGCTTCAACGTCAGCAATCGGAACGGGCTTTGTATCGTCGATAAGCCCCCGGATCCACTCGAATGACGACTCTCGGTCGTGAATCTGTTGAGCAATGGTTTGAGTGGTACCGCGGTAACCTCCGAACATCTCCTCGTGGACAAAGATGTCTGCTTCGCGAATGGATCGCGAGGTGTGCTGACACTGAGCAGCGACTTTTCGTGCTTCATGGAGTTCCTTCTCAAGGGCCGCTATACGCGTGCGACTTCGCTCCTCGTTTCTATCATGGTAGCGTTCGGTAATCTCCCTTACAGAATTTTCCAAACCCTGGAGTGCAGTTAAGTCGTTGCCCAGGAGTTGCACGCAAAGAGCAGAGATCTCTCGCGGCAGCTTGTCGCGAAGTACCTCCAGGGCTCGCGCCGTATGGCTTGTGACCAGAACTCGCTTTCCGTTGGCCAGGAGGTGACAGAGCAAATTCGCGATCGTGTGCGACTTTCCAGTGCCGGGAGGTCCCTGCACAAGCACGCCTTGGCTGCGTTGGATCTTCTCCACAATAAGCCGTTGCTCGTCGTTTGCTGGCAACGGTAGAAGGAACTCTGCGGGCGGCTCGGAGCGCGTGGGCCTTTCAGGGTCGGGCTCACCTTCAGACGGCGCGAGGTTTTCGATCACCGCAACTAGGTGTTCGATACCGGCGGAAGGCTGAGCGCCCGCTTCAAATTTGACTATTAGATCTTTGATTAACCGAAGTATTGTGCGCTCGGTGCGTCGTCTCATGACGATAGCAGGCGCTAGCGAAACGACTGGCTTAGCTTCTGGTCGTGCTCCTGAAGTAAACGCGTCCCTATACTCGCCTTTTGCAGATAACCTGTGTACCCAGCCTCGCAGGACGTCTGGAATGGTCTTGCCATCCCACATGACAAATTCGGAGTCGCGCAGCGTGTCTTCTATATCGTCGACCTGAGGGCAATCATCTACGTCGAGCATGTCCTGCTCAAGCGTCAGGCGAGCACCATCGGCAGCAGCGCCAACTCTTATAACTCCGCGGACATCATCGAATGTCAATGCTGCCTGCGCGGTGGTGATGTGTCTCGCTACCTCGTAGCCCTCCGATCGCCAGGTTAGGTAGCCTAAGCAAACGACGACCTCATAGTTTTCCCCCAAAGCCTTTTGCTTTTGGTAAATGGAAAACAACGTCGCATATTGTTTTTGGATTCGTTGGTGAATTCTATCTTGCTCGGCCCAGGGAAGCCATTGAGTCTGTAGGAAGGCCTCCCATTGCATCCGGATCTCCGGGTGATCTTCGAGCAGCAGGATTTGCGCAGCGGAATCGTCGTCTTCCGGTTGTACCTCGATGATTTCTCGAAGAGATGGTCTCACACTCGAAGAGTCTAAGAGCTCCTCTTCCCGCACCCAGGCTTCTAGGGCAGACGGTACCGCCGGCGCGGGTCTAATTCGTGGCTTCTTGATCTCAACCCACGGTGTCGCTGGATCGACTTCAGAAACAGGCTGCCAACCAATAAAGTGACAACCGGGCTCGTGCGGCAGATCAGATAGCCACCACACAGCATCGTATTCAGCAATGTCACGAACAGTCTTGGAGCGCAGCTGCGACAGGTCTCGGAGAAATTTGAAAACCCTAATCGCCCGGTCTTTGACCAGCGACGCGTGTCCGGTCGGAACTGGATCAGCCGTCATGACAGTCAAGCTAGATTTTGGTAGGTTGCTCCGCCTGCCCTCGCGCCTCAGCGCGGCTAAAGAAGGAATTCCGTTATAATCGTTCGACCGAGGCGCGGAAGGGCAACCCTTCCGCTGAGGAAATTGCGCCTATGAGGCTGCCCATCAACCGTGCGCACAAACGCCCGCAGGCGCTGGGGATGCAGCCGTAGCGCATGGCGCCGGCGTCGTCATCGGCTGCGTGTAGAGCGGCGACGGTTGCACCGGAGGCGGCATCGAGGCGATGAGGCAACCGGGCGGAGCGCACGTCACGGTTTGATTGGCAGTTTCGCCCGGGCCTGGCGTTACGGCACTCGCGATCGCGCTCGACGCCTTGAACGTGACGGTCATGTTCTGCGAGCCCCAGGGTGAGTCGGGAGCGATGAGGATGCAATCGGCGCTGAGCGGAGTGACTTGATACGTTGTGCCGGAGGTCGGAGTAAGCGGCTGCGCCTGAGGCTTTCCAGCTACGGTGCTAATCGTGGCGGGCGTCCAAGAATAGCCGTCGTTCCCGATGTAGCGTCGATTGGCCCCGCACCAGTAACCTGAAACGTGGCCGAGTTCTCCCCCTTGAGATTGCAGGCTCTGATCGGTGCCGAGCCCGCACTGGCAAAGGTCTGCGTGATGGGCCCCATAGCCGTTTGAGAGCTTGCAATTTGGCAATACGATATGGACGACAAGAACAACGCCAGAGCGCCTCCCGCGGGCCAAGCTCTTCGGAATAGACGGGACTTCATTAGCACAATCTTACCAAACCGCTTCCGGCGGTTCTCAAAAAATGTCTCGAGCCGCTGATGACCCAGGATAAAGGCCGCCATCTCTTGCTTTTTGTTCTCGAAATTTTTTGACGTTGGGGTCGCCCCGAATGAGTCGCGTGGACCGCGGCATCGCGTTTGGGGGAACGGGTTAGCGATCGCCGGACGCCCCAATGCGCGCCAAGCGCTCTACCTGCGCGCGCGCAGATGGCGGGGGGCCGGAGATGAGTCAGTGGACGGGGTCGCCCAATGCGACATAAAAGCTCTGTTATCTCGCGTTCGCCCAGTTGCCGTTAGCGTGACGGGCGATGAGTTCGTGTAACGCTACGCAAGCCGGACTCGCGATCGCATGGGCGTGCAGCGGGACCGACGCACTCCTACGCGTGCGGAGGGGGTGGGTACCCCTCAAATGAGTCGCTTTATCCCCGCTTCCCTAGTTCCGGAAGACTGCCGCTAAAGACGTGAATTGGTCCTCCGCGACGCGATAAGTTGTCCTCGCCGTTTTGGACGCGCTGCCGATGTTCATCGCAGAGACGGTCATGCGTGACTTCATGCTTACGGCCCGTTTTGGCGCGAATACCGTTGGGGGTTATGATTTCCTCCGGTGCGGTCGGTCTTCGTATTTCTCCCCATGTTCCGATACATTCACACTGCTTGCCGTCCTCGACCCAGTGACAGGCGTCGCTCGATTCGCTCATGATCGCATTCCTTGTTGACTGCACATCTGAACCCTACCTATACCTGGATTTGTCCCGGCCATCCCAGTCGCGGCGCGGCGCACCCCGCACGCAGTCCGGACGCGCGCGCCCGCGCGCGGGAGAAGGGGGTGGGGGTGCCCTCAGATGAGTCGCCGGCGAGCGCGCACTGCAAAGGTGAATGGGCTCTACGCGCGCGCACAGCCGCGAGGAAGGGGAGGGTGTCGCCGATTTTGAGTCGCGAACGCGCTGCCATCACGTTGGGGGGAACGGGTTAGCGCGATCTTCGCGAGCGTCGGCGCCAGCATACGCGCGCGCGCGCCCAGAGGTGCGAGAGAGGGGAGGGTGTCACCGATTTTAACGCGAGGCGCAACGGTTAAGGAAACGCGGCGACTTCCTGTGATCCCGCCGCACGATCGCTCGTCACGGGTGCACAATCAATGCGGTCGTAATATCGAATGATCTCCATTCGGTAAAAAATCGCGAACGTATCGCGAAGCATCTTCAAGATGGCCTGCAGTTGCAGTCTGCCAGCGACGCGTTGAAAGTTGAGCGTCACCGGTGCGTCGACGATACGGAAGCCGAGGCGATGCGCGTTTGCCAACAGTTCAATATCAAAAGCAAAACGCTTTACTAAGAGGCGCGGAAGGACACGCGTCAGAACCTCACGTTTAAAGAGTTTAATACCGGTCTGTGTGTCACGGACAGGAAGACCAAACATGGATCTAATGAGCATAAAGTAAACGAGACTATAGATTCGGCGTTTAAACGGGTAGTCGATCTTCGAGTCGGGGTGAAACTTGGAACCGATAACTACGTCAGCTCGCCGTTCTTTCATTATCGCGAGGAAACTCGCCAGCTGTTCAGGGTGAAGGTCCATGTCGGCATCAAGAAAGGCGACGTACTCGCCTCTTGCGTAACTTGCGCCACAGAGGAGCGCGTTGCCTTTCCCCTCGTTGCGCCAACAGCGCACCACGCGGACACGTCCGGGCCACGCCCGCGACGCGCCTATGGCGGCCGCATCCGTACCGTCCATGCTTCCATCATCGATTACAATGATCTCAAAGTCTATGCTCAGCTTACGCATGGTTTCGGCTGTCTCGCGAACATTATCAGCGATCGAGGTGGCCTCGTTATAAGCGGGCATCAGGATGGAAAGCATCGCTGTAAGCTTTGCCTTCTAGAACAACCTAGCCTGGGCCGAAAAAGATGACTATACTCATCTTTAGCTGGTGACGCCTAGCGATGAAACCATAGGCCTGTCGCGCCCGAAAATGTTTGCGTCTTAATTCCTGGCTTTCAGGCTTGCCACCCACTGCGCAACTACCTCAGGTAGTCGGTCCAAAACTTCGCGCCCAAAAAGTACCTCATCTACATATCCCATGTGGAGTATGTCAATCATGCGGCAAAGGTATGATCTTCCGTCTTCCCACCATGTCTTGTACGCATCCACCATAAGATAGTGCAGAACCGAAACCGCCTCGTGTTCGTGAAGTTCTTCGAGCTCCATGCCATCCAGGAGAGTTTCGTAGACACCGTCCGCCACGCGACTGCCAAACGTCGTGGTGTAATAGTATTCTTTGATTTCCCAGATAGCAACCGGATTCACCGCACTCGGAAAGGCGCCGTCAACCCGGCGTGCCAGGGTTCGGAGCGGTACTCCATTGGCAGTAAACGTTGTCAGCTGGCGTGGATCGTAGTCACATTCGTGACCTCTCGAATGCGCCTCGACTAGCATATTGATTATTCCGGTAAATAGCGCAGGAGCTTTCATCGGGCCCTTTTGCTTGTTGAAGGGTATCGGGCAAGTCGGGCTCAGCTCTGCATAAAGGCGCTCGAACATCGCTCGTGCCTCGACTAAGTTCATTAGCAGTTGGCGAACATTGTTATTAAGTATGTCCGCGCGATATGTAAAGTATTCCTGCAGTAAGACGCCGAGATCGTTTCCGATCTCCGGCGCATTGAGCACGTGCGCGGGATTCAGTCCAACACTTTGCAAGGCGCTCGCCATTTCCGAAACCGAAGGCACTCTGACTTGTTTGGTCGCTCTGTCTGTGTATCCAAGAATCTGGCTAACGAGCCGGACAGTAGCCCAAAATGATTTAGGCTGCTTTAAGAAGTGGCGTTCAGGCCTCATAAGCTGCGCTCAAACTGGTCTACAAGATCACGAAGAGAGACCCCCAGACAGCGACAAATAATGAGCAGCTCCGGCAAGTCGAGGCGGCGCTCACCCGACTCATACTTACTAACATAAGACTGGGGCTGATGCAGCCGCTCTGCAAGCTCGCTCTGTGTAAAAGATTTCGCAGTTCGAAGGCTGCGCAAAACTCTTCGGAGCACCGATGCGGCATGCTTCCGAGCTTTCTCGTCCATTGAGGGGAATCTACACGGGAGACGAGAATATCCCAAATCAGGATATGGGAGCTGGTTCACCTGCGTTGCTAGACGACTTCGATACTTCGCTTGCGCGAACAACCCCTCAGGGTGGCCTTCTCAAGTGGATTGGAAATAAGCAGCGGTTTGCCTCAAGAATCGTCAATTATTTCCCCTCAACATTTGGCACTTATTACGAGCCGTTCATAGGTAGCGGCGCTGTACTTGCAACCTTAGCGCCGAAGCGTGCAATTGCATCTGACTCATTCCGACCCCTAATTGAGATCTGGCAGAGAGTGCGAGACGATCCGGAAACGGTGAAAACTTGGTACGCCGAACGCTTCAAATACGCTCAAGATGGTAATTATAGGGAACAATACGAATCCATTAAAGCTTCTTACAATGCTTCTCCGAATGGAGCGGACTTACTATTTCTTTGTAGATCATGCTACGGTGGAGTCGTTCGTTTTCGCAAAGCCGATGGTTTCATGTCTACTCCTTGCGGCATACATAAGCCCATAAAGCCGTCCAGTTTTGCCAAACGCGTCGATGACTGGCATACTCGAATCAGCAACACCAGCTTTGATCTAATTGATTATAGGTCGTCGATGCGTTTCGCAAGGCGTGGCGATCTTGTCTATTGCGATCCACCGTATATATTTACACAGCGTATTCTCTACGGTGCGCAAGATTTCTCTTTCCAAGACCTTATAACTGAAATTGTAGCCTGCAAACGCCGGGGGGTTCTCGTGGTGTTAAGCATTGATGGTAATAAACGGTCTGGCAAGGAACGTTTGGACCTCGATCTCCCCGCGGGCCTCTTTGCTAGAGAGGTTTTCATTGCGGGTGGGGCTTCAATGCTAAAGCGTTTTCAGAGCCGCGGCATATCGTTAGATCGCGAACACGTTGCAGAACGATTGTTGTTGACCTTTTGACGCAGGGTTTGATTAGCGTTTGTAACCGCTAAGGTCTGGGATTGGAGTTGACGCGGCCAAGACGAGACGCGCCAGGCCCGCTAGGCTCCAGCCGGGCTCGGCTGCGACCGATTGAAGCCGCCGCGATCTAATCCTCTAAGCTGAGCCAACCCCGCAAAGCCCTTATGCATACCAGCGCGAAATGCCGTATAGGAGCTTGGCTTAGTCGATCCCTGAGAACTGCCGCAAGAGACGGGAAACCCTACTTTGAAACCTAGGAAGAAGCTAGAACAACGGTGGGTAATGTTCCAACTAGAGATTGCCGCACTTCGATCTGCGCTCGGGACTTTGTATAACATTGCCTTCAATGCGAGAAAGGAACATACGTTTTTCCCGGGCAGCGCTCCCCAGCCCAAGGGTGTCCAGGCCATCATGGGCCCTACGATTGGCGAACCTAATGGCATTCCCGATGCTTTAACAAGGGCCGACGGCGACACATATACGGCTCGGACAATTAGTGTCCTTAGTGCGAGTATGATTATACTTTCTTTCGACGCAGTGACGTGCAGCCATGAGTTATGCCGCGGATAGCTGGAGAGGAAGCATGATTTGCAGCCCTCGAGCGAACTCCTCGGGGGTACGGTTTTTTAGGGCCTGATGAGGTCGATCGGTGTTGTAGTCGATTCTCCAAGCTTCGATGAGTAGGCGAGCGTGGCCAAGCGTGGCGAACTGGTGCTCGTTCAAGCATTCGTGACGAAAACGACCGTTGAATGATTCGACATACGCATTTTGTGTCGGTTTGCCGGGCTGGATGAAGTGAAGGCGAACCTTCCGATCGCGAGCCCAGCAAGCCATGGCGATACTGGTTAGCTCGGTGCCGTTGTCCATGACGATGGTTTGCGGAAAGCCTCGCACTGAACCGATTGCATCGAGGACGCGGGCGACACGATGTCCTGAGAGCGATGTGTCCAGCTCATTGCAGAGGTTACTCGCGGCGCAAATCGGGACTGCATCTGCCGACCCAGGCAGATTTTGGAGATAGATGGTAGGCCATTCGCTGCTATCCCTGCCGGAAACAGCACCGACCTGGAAGCACCGAGGAGGTGTTGGCCTTTTGGAAAGACGAGTTCTCTAGCTATGGCCAAGAAGATACAGCATAAATTTTTCATTGAGCCGCGGCCGAGTGGATTCGCAGTCCTACGCCCGGGCGCGAAGAGAGCCAGCGCGATCGAGCCCACGCAAAAAGCAGCCGAAAAGCGTGCCTTGGAAATTGATCCGGAGGCCGGGCTCGACGTCTCACGTGTGCGGCGCACCGGCAAAGGCGGACCCGACCAATGGCGTCGTAAATGACGTTAAACTCGAGAATAGCGAGCTGGCGACAGCGCCGCTCGAAATCGTGCGCACAAAAGTAAGCGACGCTAATCCAACTCCCTTACTCCCTCGCCCCTGCGACCTGATAGGTGAACGCTGATCGTATGAGCTTCAAGACAGAAAAGAACCTCGTGTACGGCGACTTAGGGGGCACTCTTTTATTTTTTCCACGAACGCGAGCCCACGATTTTGCGCAATTCTGCAAGGCGCGGCGTCAAGCTCGGACGTGGGGAGAATTTCGTGGCCTGATGCCGCCGACGCTACTTGATGAGATACGAGATTTTGACGACGACGAGAACCCTCATGCAGACAGTGCTAATTTTGACAAGGAAGACCCGATAAGTATCTGGTGGCCGTTCCCGCAGAGCGATCAGGTCGACTTTCTGCCTGAGAACGTTGTCGCTTTGGGTGACTTCTCTGACACGGGCGAGGGCGACCGTGTGGATTTCTCGACAGCACAAGAGGATGAAATAGTGAGAAGCCTTCGTGAACAGGGGTATGCAGTTGAACGTGATGATGCGTTGGTACGAGCAGCGACGGATTATTGATGAGCGCGCGTGCACACGACTTCATGTCAAGCGAGCCGGACATGGGCAGGGAACGCATCTCGGCCGGGTATGTTGACGAATGCCTTGACTTCACGACATTCGCGGGATCTCTAGCGGCCCTCGTGACCGACGGCGAATGGCTCATCCAACCGTTCACGCAGAAGCGTCTAGCAATCATCGTGGATTTTGCTTCGAAGACGCAGGCCGAAGCGGAAGCAAGTTTGCAACACGGTTGGAATGGAGCTTGGGAGTTTCCGATCGGCTGCGTAAACACAGTTCGTTCGCGCGTCGAGACGAACGAACAGAATGCTTGGATCGAACGCCATATTTCCCTAATTGCTACCGGCGACACGATGCGAGACTTCTTTTGGGATGTGACGGAACGCTTGCTGGACTCACACTCATGCAAGAACCCAGAGTGCCGCGTATGTAAGGGGCGATTTCAGAGGGATCTCGCACTAACGCTTACGATATTTGCAGACCTCGGATTTTCGACGCTGTACCTGTTTTCTCACTGGGAACCTTCGCAAGAGCTTCGCAAGGTCTTGCGAAACGAACAAATCGAGATTCAGTGGAATCCCTTAACTGCGATCCCGCCAGCGGATCTAGAGGCAAATCGGTTTTACACAATTTGGGACGGCACGGAAAAACAGTACGCCGATTTTATCACTCGCTTTTGGGCTCCGAGCTGGCAACGTGGGCAGCAGTTCCCTCTATCTCCTGTACCGAAGAAGCCCGCTACTCCAAGAGCTGGGGTTTTGAAGATTCGCCTGCCGGTCGCGCGGCCCGAATGGCGATCGATCGACACAATGCATTTCGTAGGATTCTACATGATGCAGGCGCCGGAGTTCAATGAATGCGCCCACGCTGCGTTCGTGGAGGAGGCGAATCGCCACTGTCTATCGCTTTTGCATAAGCTGCGGGGAATGACCACGGATCCGGGCGACTTTACGTGGCTTCTTGTGCCGGCGGATATCGCTCCTTCGAGTGCCGCTCACGAGCGCGCGGCTGGTGCCTGGTTGACTGACGTGCGCGCGGAATTTCACCAGGATGATGAGGCTGCCCAATCATTGTGGGAAGCCTGGGGGCCGCGTTTGATCGCTGCTCTTCGCTTCGCGTTGCCGATCGAACCGTCGCCAGCGCAGGATGTTCTCGACGGGGATTCTGGCAATGTTGTAATGCTTACGCACGATTCCACAAGCGTCCATGGATAATTCGATCAGAGTCGAAGGATCCGCTGCAGAAAAGTGGTTTGGATACGGCCGTTGGAGCGCGCCGTATTGGTTCGTCGGACCGGAACCAGGGATGAAGTGGGCTGAGGGGGATAATCTCTTTGCTCGTTGTCAGGCGTGGTCTGACCTGAGCGGCGACCTTCCTGCGGAGTTGATCGATTGCCGGGAGCATCACGAAAGATTTGGCGAGATGCGACTCTTCACGCGAACGATCAGGATGACGAAGCCGGTCGATGGGCGTACTATGCGACCACCAATGCAAGAGACGTGGCGCCGCCTCATCGCGTCGCTACTGGCGTATACTGGCCAGCGAACCGATGACGACATGATCGGCGACTACCAGTGCGAGCAATGGGGTCGCAGGAATGGTCCGACCTGTGTCGTCGAACTGTCGGCGCTCGCGGCGCATAACCTGGGGGTAGAACGGGCGCGGAAGGAGTTTCTTGATGACCGGATTGGCATATTACGGGAACGCCTTTTGGCGAACGTGCCAGAATTTGTAGTGTTTTATGGTTTAGGATCGCAAGGCGCATATCAAGAAATCGCAGGCGGCGGGTTCGACGCGACTGGTTTTCGCTGGTCCGGCGACACGCTGTGCTTGTTTGCCGAGCATCCCGTCGCTATTCCCGGTGAGCCGATGTCGTGGTGGATTGAAAAAGGCCAGCAAATGCGGCAGATGATCGATTCGCGTCACAAATCGGATGAACATTGAACAAGCGTGCCATCGCCATTTCGCCTTTTCGCATTCTGGGTGCTCGAGATTTCAGTGGCTCGAGCGCGGCGGACTGTCGTCGTCTTCGCCGCCTTCGCGCTCCTCAGCCGCGGAACGCGTGAGGCGCGAACGGATTCGGAACCGTCTTTCGTGTTGCTCCGTAGGCCGCCACCGTGGTCAGAAAATCCGATGGAATCGAAGTACGCCAAAGTGACACTTGAATCTCCAGGGCGCGGACGCAGGCCTCGGGCCCGAGCAGGGGTGATCGCTCCGATTTTTAGTCAGAATTTTTTTGGGACGCCGCTGCCCCGCTAATGAGTCACACCGGCCGGCCACGGCCTTGGGGGGAACGGGTTGCGGGAGTCTGCGCATCGGTCTCGATCGCCACGCCGCGTCTCGCTAACGTCACCTACCTGGCCGCGATTGAAGCCCTCGCGCCCGCGCGCGCATCCAGGGGTGGGGCACGCCGCTAATGAGGTCGCGCGTCAGCACAACTGCGCGCTGAGGGGTGGCGCATTGCACTTCGCTTGCCCTAGTGGGTCCCCGCTGGTCGAGGCCGGCAAGCGGTCCCGCCGAGCCAATGCGACATAAGCCCTGTTATCTCGCGCGCTCGCCGAGGCATTACGAAAGCCCGACACGCGATCGCTCGCGCGCGCGCCTGCGCGCGGGAAATGGGGGAGGGGTACCCCTCGAATGAGTCGCGTGGACCGCGGCATCGCGTTTGGGGGAACGGGTTAGCGATCGCCGGACGCCCCAATGCGCGCCAAGCGCTCTACCTGCGCGCGCGCAGATGGCGGGGGGCCGGAGATGAGTCAGTGGACGGGGTCGCCCAATGCGACATAAAAGCTCTGTTATCTCGCGTTCGCCCAGTTGCCGTTAGCGTGACGGGCGATGAGTTCGTGTAACGCTACGCAAGCCGGACTCGCGATCGCATGGGCGTGCAGCGGGACCGACGCACTCCTACGCGTGCGGAGGGGGTGGGTACCCCTCAAATGAGTCATTTTGCGGCTGGTTCGGCTGCTATTCAACGATGGGTCAATTCATCGAAGGGCTCATCCCAATCTTCGGAGTCCTGCTGGCCCATTTGCGCGATGAGGCGCGCATTTTGTTCCTCGAAGAATGCGTCCCAACGATTGCGTGGAGGCGTGATGTACGGGCTCGGTCTCCCTCGGTCGGGCAGGAGCTTTTTATACAGGCGCTGTGCCGGTCGTGGAGGCGTCTGTGGCGCTTCGGAAGACGCGGCAACGGGTTCAACGATCGGAGCTTCGCCCGGATTCACGCCATCGAGCTCGGCGGCGATCTTAGCCTTACGCGCGGCGACCGAAGCGTGGCCACCGAGCCGGCCGATGTCGCGATAGTAATGCGGGTCGTAGCCGAATCGACGTTTTGTAGCGGCTCCGCCCTTGTGCGCAAGCGCTCGCATTCGGTCACAGAGTGTCGCTTCGACTGGGTCGATCTGCATTAATGCATGGTTCCTGTCGTTTCCCTCGACGAAGCATAGCATGCCGCACTTCGCAGATGCCCTTCCTTCCCGTTTCCTTGCCCTCTGCGCATTCCGTGAGCAATGAGATGACGTTCCGGTCATTCGTCCGCGGCAAAGCGTTCTGCGCCTTGCATTGGCTGCTGCGTTGATGTTACGACTCGCGCTGAGCACGTTTCGCCGGTAGCCATTTGGTAGCCATACCCCGTTTGCTAGCATTGCTACGCGTTTCTTCCGTTTGTTCGCAGAGCGTCGAAAAACCCTGATTTATCCGCATAAGATTGCGCAACGTTTTCTCGCGTTTCGCATCACGAGAAGATTTGAAGACCGTGCGAGCCACCAGACCCGTACGCTCCCCCGTGTTGACGAAACTTTCCTTAGGAGGCGTCGTCTAAGATCGCTTGCAATAGGCGTTCCGCCTCGTCCGGAATTTTGATTACGACGCGTCCGACGAGGTGGATTGAGCCGGATGTGTACGCTTTACCGGTTGACGTAACCAAAGTCACCGAGCCGGAGCCGCCTTTCGAGGACAAATGTAAGATCACGAGCGACTTGACGAGACCCTTCCCTCCAAGCGTAACCTTGTAATGTCCCGGCACTATGTTCGGAAAACCATCCGTCAACGCGTTGTAGTCGGCGTAGGGGAAGTCCTCGCCTTTTGTAGTCGCCTCCAAATAGGTACAACCGACCTGCTTGTTCTTCATGGCGTAGGTGCCGTAGTAGAGGTAGTATGCGTAGGGTTTAGGAGTCGGGGTCGGCTTTGGCGTGGGAGTCGGTTTGGGTGTCGGCGTCGGCTTTACTTTCGCCCACTTCTCCAGGAACCACCCTGCCCCCGATTTGCCGGTGATTGCCTTGAACGTCGTTCCTTTAACGTTTCCAGACGCGAAGTAGAACAGCCAGGTTCCGGCACCTCTTTTGTTCGCCTTACAAGGCGGAATGCCTAAGAGCTCGGCTTCCTGGGTCGCCGGAGTTTGTACCGAGTCTTGCGACACAACCGGATTGTAGCCTCCGCCGATGCCGTGACATGCGACGAGCGCGGCCACGATGAAAAGCGTCGCGGTCGCGCTTGGCAGATATAGATTTCTCATAAGATCCTCCGAGCGTTTGCGCCGATCGTTGGCGCGGCCGAGTTGGGAGCACACCCAGCAGCCGGAACGCGAGACTTGCGGGGCGCCTTTATCACGAGTTTTCCTTGTTAAACTGATTTCGCCCAAATGAAAAGTGAACTCAGGAGCGATCGCCTATCAAGCTGCTTAATTCGGTGCAGTGTTGGGCCCGGTCCTACTCGACTTGAACGATCCGACTGGGTCGAATTTGGTTATACGCGGCGCGTGCGTGATGCTGTCGATTTTGAAAGACCACGCATTCTCGCTAGGTGAGCTGTCTTCACTGTCGACAGTCGCCGCTGCGTCTTCAATATGTCCTGTCATGACGATGGAGCCATCCGGCCAAACGATTCTCGTGGAGTTCACACTCTGGGAACACGGAATCGTGTACGAATGCTCGGTGGTAGGATCTTCGCCGCCGAGAAGCACGGGGTCGTCGGTACTCGGGTCCTCGTCCGGCTGAGTGCTAACGGTGCGCTCGATGACTACCGCACATTCGGTTGGATTGTCCGCATTGCCAAGAGCCGTAAGTTCGAGGAATCTAGCGTCGGTGTGGAAGTCATTTTTGCTCGGCGTCCCATTCTCGACGGCCCAGCCTATTACGGGATCGTTGTAGCCAGCACCCTGATGAATGGTGATATGAACCTCGTTGCGTCTCGTTCTCGAGTCAGAGCTCCAGTCGCGTCCGTCACCGCCGCAGGCACCTAGCATTAGGATTCCGCACGTGGCTGCGGATATCCAGGTCGCTAATAACAGGCTTGACCGCGGATTTTCAACGCTCATTTCTTGGACGACGCCGGTGCCGCGTCGGCACAAAACAGCAAGAGCGCAGCAGCCGCTATGTCCAAGGCATATGCGTGCTGCCAGATGTATGTGGCTTGCGATGTTTGCATTGATCTCGTTCGCGTTCTTTTAACGGCGCTGTTCGACGAGATTATAGCATGCCCGGCTGACTGTCTAAAGATAACCCCTAGCGCGCCGGGCAGGCGAGCCCCGTAAACTAAGGTGCGTGGCCAACGGAGTTGACTCTCCTGCGCCCGAAGTGGGATTTAGATGGACAAGCGACTGGTGCGCGAGACCGCGGTTTTCGCCCTCGTCGGAGGACTCTTCTTCTTGCCGGCTTTCGCCAGCGCCGAACCCGCAGTCTGTTCGATCCTCTCGCCCGTACAGGTGAGCTCGATCATCGGTGCTCACGTCGGTTCGGGCGTTGCCATCACTCGATCGGATCCAGCGGCGCCCGGTGCGATAGGGCATGCGTGCGCATATCTGGGGGAGTCGCGTTCTGTGGTGCTGGGCCTCTACCGAGGCTCAAGTGCACAACTCGCGCGCATCAAGCAGATCAACGAGCACGGCGGCTCGGTTACTGCGATGCATGGGGACACTCTCGTCTCCGTGCTGGTCACCGATACCAATTCTGGCGCGCGAACTCCGGATCGGCCCGCCAGTAAAAAGCTCCTCGCAGCGGCGCTCTCGAAGCTCTAGGCCACGTGCTGAAGTAGTAGCTCCCAGAGTGAAAACTCGCCCTGATATCCGCAACGTCGCAATTATCGCGCACGTCGACCATGGCAAAACGACGCTAGTCGACGCCATGCTCAAGCAAAGCGGCGTCTTCAGAGAAGGCCAGCAGGTTGCCACGCGCGTCTTGGATTCCAATCCCCTCGAGCGCGAGCGCGGCATCACGATTCTCGCAAAGAACACGGCCGTGCGACATGGTCCCGTCAAATTCAATATCGTCGACACGCCGGGACACTCGGATTTCGGCGGTGAGGTCGAGCGCGTACTGCAGATGGTGCAAGGCGTGCTACTGCTCGTGGATGCAGCCGAAGGCGTGATGCCGCAAACCCGCTTCGTCATGCGCAAAGCGCTCGAGCTGGATCTGCGCGCGATCGTCGTCATCAACAAGATCGACCGTAAGGATGCGCGCGCGCAGGAGGTCGTCAATGAGACCTTCGACCTTTTTGTTGAGTTGGGCGCGAACGACAAGCAGGCCGATTTTCCAGTGCTGTTCACCAATGCCAAAGCCGGGATCGCGCAACGTTCGCTGGACGAGCCGGGCGACTCGCTCGAGCCGCTATTCGAAACGATCGTATCGCACGTTCCTGAGGCGCCTTCGGAAGAGGGTCCATTTCAATTGCTGATCTCGGCCATCGACCACAACCGCTACGTTGGACGCGTCGGAATCGGCAGAATCTTCCGCGGCAGCTCGCGCAAGAATGAACCCATCGTGAAGATCTCACGCGACGGTGAGATCACCACGGGACTGCGCCTGGCAACGCTGCTGACATTTGCGGGGCTGGAGCGAATCGACGTCGACGAGGCGTCGGCGGGGGACATCGTCTGCGTTTCGGGCATCGAGGATCTCAACATCGGCGATACGATTGCAGACGCCAACACGCCCGAACGGATTGCGGCGGTGGCCGTCGACGAGCCGACCGTTTCGATGTTTTTCAGCGTGAATAACTCGCCTTTCGCCGGCAGGGAAGGGAAGTTTCTCACATCGCGCCAGATTCGGGAGCGCCTCATGCGCGAGCTTGAATCAAACGTCGCACTGCGCGTTGCTGATACCGCCTCCGCCGACACGTTCGAAGTGCGCGGTCGCGGTGAGCTGCATCTCGCGATCCTCATCGAAACGATGCGACGCGAAGGCTACGAACTGGCGGTCTCCAAGCCGCAAGTCATCATTACGGAGCGCGACGGCAAACGCTTCGAGCCGATCGAATACGTGGTCGTGGACGTGCCGGAGGCGTACGCCGGCGCAGCGATCGAGGCGCTCGGGCGCCGCAAAGCGATCATGTCGAACATGCTCTCGGTCGGCGATTCGCAGCGGCTCGAATATACGATGCCGACTCGAGCAATTTTCGGACTGCGTGGCGAGCTCTTGACGCTGACACGTGGGACGGCGGTGCTTTCGCACACTTACTACGATCATCAAGAGTGGCAAGGAGAGCTATCGGGGCGCAACGTCGGTGCGCTCGTAGCCAGCGACACCGGAAGGACCACCGGGTACGCTCTGATGGGGCTCGAACAGCGGGGCCGGTTTTTCCTCGGCCCGGGTGTCGACGTTTACGAAGGCATGATCGTCGGACGGGCCAACGACGAATACGACGTGGCGCTCAACGTCGTACGCGAGAAGAAGCTGACCAACATGCGCGCCGCCGGCTCGGATGAAAACGTGAAGCTGGCGCCTCCTGAGGAGCTTTCACTCGAGCGCGCGATCGAGTTCATCGCCGACGACGAGCTGGTCGAAGTGACGCCACAGTCGATTCGCTTACGCAAGCGAATTCTCGGCGAAGGGGCGCGGTTGCGGCTGCGCAAGCGCGAAGCCGCAAAAGCCTAAGGCCTTACGGAAAACTGCCGGCTGAAGTAGCCCGCGGTCGCCGTGTCGGCCTCCAACCACGCCGCGTAGCGCAAGAACCCGTGAATCTCGTTGGGGATCACGAGCTCCTCAAACGGCACATGCGCGAGACGTAGCCGTGCGACGAGATCGACCATCTGATGGAACTCGACGTTGCGATCGTCATCGCCTTGAATCAGCAGCACCGGTGACTTCCACCCGGCGATGGAGGAATCGGGTGACGATTCCCAGGCCAGGCGCATCAACGCTTTTGTATTGTATTGCTCGAAACGCTTGAGCTGCGTCAACCCCCAGACCGGATTATCGATGTCGAGCGACCAGTCGTGCACGCCGTGAAAATCCACGCCCGCCCTGAAGATATCGGAGTTGCGCGCGAGAGCGAGGGCGGTTAAATAACCTCCATAGGAGCCGCCCCAGATTCCGATTCGATGAGAATTGACGGCCGCGTTGCGCTGCAGAAAGCGCGCTCCGGCAACGACGTCTTGGTACTCCGAGGCACCGGTCGGGCCCCAGCGCGATGGAAAGTTGAAGTCGTGACCGTAGCCGATTCCGAGCCGGTAGTTTACCGAAAGCACGACGAAGCCGTGGTTTGCCAAGTACTGATTCACCGCATACGCATTCGAGTAATAATCCATGTAATGCCACGTCAGCAGCATCTGCCGTGGCGGCCCACCGTGCACGAAGATCACGGCCGGATGCTTTCCGCCGCCCGCCGGAAGAAAGAGCTGTCCGTAAATTAGCCGACGGTCCGCAGCACGAAACGAAACTTCCTGCGGCGTCACGAGCTGGGACGCCGGAAAATCACTCGGCAGCAGGCTCGCGTCCAGCGCGCGTTCCGCACCGCCGGAAAGCACCGTGACGAGCAACGGCTGCTGCGCGGTTGCACGATTGAACGCCACCGCGCCGCCCGCCAGCGCCACCGGTTCCATTTCGCTGCTCGCACCCGTCGTGAGCGACGTGACGCTGGTGGTCCCAACGTCGACGCGAAACAGGTGCCGGCGATCGTCGTCGCCCGGCATAGAACCGGCATTTGCACTGTACACCACCGAGGTGCCATCCGGTGCGACGGAAACGTCTTCGACCATGAACGAACCTGGCGTCAACAGCCGCGCCGCGCCCCCGTTGGCTGAAGCGGCGTACAAGTGAGGCCAGTTGTCTTGTTCGCTGTTGAAGACGAGGCGATCTTGCGCGACCCACTCCAAGAACGGGCCCAAACCGGTCTGCGGTAACGACCCGCGCGGGGCGTTCGGGCTCGACCAGACGAGGTGCGCGGCCGCTCCGTTGGCGTCAGCCACCCAGATTTGCCACGGCGTCGGGTTCCAATTGAATGGATTCTGTGGCGGTCCGCCGTCGCCACCCAATCGGACGAAGGCTACTCGACGGCCATCGCGTGACCAGCGCGGCATGACGTCTTGTGACGTCGTGGGCGCGACGTAGTAAAGCGGTGTGGCATCGTTGCGATAGATGCCGATGAAGCTGTGATCGGTTCGCGTCGAGACGAACGCCAAGGCCGATCCGTCGGGCGACCAACGAAGATCGGAGTCTTGGCCGCGATCGAAGAACAGTCGGCGCGCTGTAGCGCCGCCGTCAATCGGCGCGATCATGACCGCGCCACCGTTCGTGAAGGCAACCCGCCTGCCGTCGCGAGCGATTGCCGGCGCGTCACCGGTGCCGAGCATTTTCGGCGAACCGCCACTCGTTGCAATCGACCAGACCTGCATCTCCGGTTCCGCCGTACTCGAAGCTGGATTGGGTTGCAGCGTTTCGGGCCAGTTTGCATCGTGATCGCCGCCGCGAACGTAAACGACGTGCGCGTCGTCGTTTGCGATGACGAGATTACTCAACTCTTGGCCATCGTCGGCGTCCGACGAAAAAAGCTCGCGCGGCACGAAGTCAGGCGCGCGTGCGAACCAGAGCGTTCGCACGCCTCGCGTGTCCAACGTATACGCGATCGCGGTTCCGCGTGGATCGCGTACCGGAGCGGCGGGGAATGGGTAACCTAAAATCTGAGCGAACGTAAAAGCGGCCAACAGCATGACGCTGTCTTTAGGCTGGCGCGGGAACGCGACCTCCGAGCGTAAACGTCAGCTCCCCGCGAACGTCGTCGAAGCCGATGTCCACGGTGTCGCCCTCGTTGATCTCGCCGGCCAGGATCTTGCGCCCTAGCGGTGTCTCGACTTCCTTCTGAATCGTGCGCTTGAGCGGACGCGCGCCGTAGGTTGGGTCGTACCCGACTTTGACGATGTGACGCTTCGCCTCGTCGGAGATCACCATCGTGATACGGCGTTCGGCCAGGCGCTGGCGCAGTCGCTGCAGCTGGATATCGACGATCTTAAGAAGCTCCTCCTCCGTGAGACCATGGAAAACGATGATCTCGTCGACGCGATTGAGAAACTCGGGCCGAAAGTGTTGGCGCAGCTCGTCGAGCACCGTTGCGCGCATGATCGCATAATCCGCGCCGTCAAACGAACCCTTGTAATCGAGAATGCGATGGCTTCCGATGTTCGAGGTCATGATCACGATGGTGTTCTTGAAATCGACGGTGTGGCCGTGACCGTCGGTCAGCCGTCCGTCGTCGAGGATCTGCAAGAACACGTTGAAGACGTCGGGATGCGCCTTTTCCACTTCGTCGAAGAGAATGACGGAGTAAGGACGCCGGCGCACCGCTTCGGTCAGCTGCCCGCCTTCTTCAAAGCCGACGTATCCTGGCGGAGCACCGAGCAGGCGCGCAACGGTGTGTTTTTCTTGGTATTCCGACATGTCGATGCGGATCAACGCGTGCTCGTCGTCGAAGAGATACTCCGCGAGCGCCCGAGCGAGCTCCGTTTTGCCGACCCCCGTCGGCCCGAGGAAAATGAACGAGCCGATCGGCCGATTCGGGTCCGCCAGGCCCGAGCGCGAGCGTAACACCGCCTCGGCAACGGCGCCCACGGCCTCGTTCTGACCGATGACGCGCTGATGTAGTTCGTCCTCCAGGTGGAGCAGTTTTTGCTTTTCACCTTCGAGCAGCTTCGTCACCGGAATGCCGGTCCAGCGCGCGATAACCTCGGCAATGTCGTCTTGGTCGACTTCTTCTTTGGAAAGCCGCGTGCCGTCTTTTTGCGCCAGGCGCTCTTCTTCTGCGGTCAACTCTTTCTGCAGCTGGGGCAGCTTGCCGTATCGAAGCTCGGCGACTTTATTGAGATCGTACTGGCGCTCGGCTTGCTCGATCTGCACCTTCGCCAGCTCGATCTCCTCGCGCAATTGGCGCAGCTTGATCGCCGCATTCTTCTCGGCTTCCCACTGCACGCGAAGACGCGCTTGAACCTCGCGCAGCTCGGCTAGCTCTTTTTCAAGTTGGTCCAAGCGGCGGCGGCTCGCGTTATCATCTTCCTTTCGCAACGCTTCACGCTCGATCTCGAGCTGGAGTATCCGCCGCGAGACTTCATCGAGCTCCTGCGGCATTGAGTCTATTTCGGTGCGGAGTTTGGCCGCGGCCTCGTCAATCAAGTCGATCGCCTTGTCGGGCAGAAAGCGGTCGGTGATGTAGCGAGCGCTCATCGTCGCGGCCGCAACGAGCGCGGCGTCCTTGATGCGCACGCCGTGGTGCGCTTCGTATTTTTCCTTCAAGCCACGGAGGATCGAGATCGTATCTTCGATGCTCGGCTGATCGATCATCACCGGCTGGAAGCGCCGCTCGAGCGCCGCGTCTTTTTCGATGTACCTGCGATACTCGTCGAGCGTCGTCGCGCCGATCATGTGCAGCTCGCCCCGCGCGAGCATCGGCTTGAGCAGATTGCCGGCATCCATCGCGCCTTCAGCCTTGCCGGTCCCAACGACGGTGTGCAGCTCGTCGACGAAAAGAATGATTTGCCCCTCGGAGGATGAGACGTCTTTTAGGACGGCCTTGAGACGCTCTTCGAATTCACCACGATATTTCGCGCCCGCAATCAAGGCCCCCATGTCCAGCGAAACGATGCGTTTATTCTTCAACCCTTCGGGAACGTCGCCGCGCACAATCCGCTGTGCGAGACCCTCAACGATCGCCGTTTTTCCGACGCCGGGATCGCCGATCAAAACGGGATTATTTTTGGTACGGCGGGACAGCACTTGCATGATCCGGCGAATCTCCTCGTCGCGCCCGATGACCGGATCGAGTTTTCCACGCTCGGCTTCGACCGTAAGATCGCGGCCGTATCGCTCGAGCGACTTATACGTACCTTCCGGATCCTTGGTCGTCACGCGCTGATTCCCGCGAACTTGGCGCAGCGCTTGCAGCAGCTTGTCCTTCGTCACGCCCTCATCGCGCAACAATCGGCCCACCTCACCGGATGACTGCGCCATGGCAAGCAATACGTGCTCGACGGATGTGTAATCGTCTTGAAGCGCCTTCGCTTCGTTCTCCGCGACGCTCATAATACGCGCCAGCTCAGGTGACAGCGTCACCTGGGCGCTCTCCGCGCCGGGGCCGCTCAGGCGCGGGAGCCGCCCGATTGCCTCGTCGACTTTCCGCGCGATCGCTTTCGGGTCGGCCCCGGCCGCCGCCAGAATATCCGGTGCGATTCCGCGCTCTTGCTCGAGCAGCGCGGCCAGCATGTGCTCGGGGGCGGTTTGCGTGTTGTGTTCGTGAAGGGCGCGCGAATACGCGGCATTGAGCCCCTCGGCAACGCGCTCCGTCATTTTTTCTACGTTCATTTACACACCATCCTACAGGGCGACTAAAGCTAAAGGTTGCGCAGAAGCGTTTGGTAGGCGGTAGAGAGTTGGGCGAGCTGCGCTTTGTAGGCGGCGGCTTGCGCGAGCTGCGCAGCGGTCGGAGCTTGGAATGAGGTGCTCATGCGCGAAATTAAATCGAGTACCCGCTCGCGAAGCTGAGCCGGCCCGTTGAGATCCTCGATGTTGTGCGGTTCGTAGGTGAGACGAAGCCTGAAGGCCTCGAGCGCTGCTGCCTCGAGCCGCGGTGCCCGCTTCAGGCGAGCATCGATTCCGTTCAGCATCGTGTCGATGTTGCCCAGCTCGCCGTACAGCTGCGCGAGGAAATCGTAGCGCCGTGAATAGGCGCCGGCAGTGGAATCGCGTGGATCAGCTCTTACCGCAACCGATTGCTCCTTTGCCGTTCCATCGGCAGTCACGCGAACCGTATACGAACCCGGAACGACCTCGGCACCTTCGTCCGGTCCTTGGTTTTCTTTGAGCGTACCGGTCCATTGCACCGGACCATCCTCGTTGAGATCCCAGGACGCGCGATTCAATCCCGCATGCTTCGAAATGTCTTCGGACTTCAAATGCCGGACGATGCGGCCGCGCTGATCGAGAATCTCGATCGCTGCGTGCGTCGTCGCCTTGCCCAGATAATAGGTGATGATTGTGCCATAGGGCGGGTTCGGCCCGACAAACTCATTCGGAGGAACTTTGGGATCGGTGAAAGTGTTCACCGGCGCCCACTGCCACATCCGGTACGCATCGCGCAACGGAAAGAGCGTGAGCTCCGCAGCTTGCGCCGCGGCCCACTGTTGAAGCGGGGTGAGATCGTCGAGTATCCAAACGCCGCGGCCGTGCGCCCCGACAACGAGGTCGTTCGCCGTCGTCTCGATCTCCAAATCGTAAATGGCGGTGGCCGGCATATTTGACCGCAGCGAATGCCAATGCGAGCCGCCGTCGAGCGTTACGGCAACACCACGATTCGTGCCGGCGTAGAGAACGTTGGCGTTTTTCGGATCTTGGCGAATCGCGCGCACGAACTGGTCGCGCGGCAAATCTCCGGCGACCGAATGCCACGTCGCTCCATAGTCATCGGTTCGCAAAACGTACGGACGTTCGTCGCCGAGCAAATGGCGCTCGACCGCGATGAATGCCGTGCCGGCAGAGAAACGTCCCGGATCGAGCCCTGTGATCCGGCCCCACGGCGGCACCATTGATGCCGGCGGCGAGACGTTCTGCCAATGGGCAGGCTGTGCTGAGCTTTTCGAAGCATCACGCGTCAGCTGCACGAGCCCATCGTCGGTCGTCGCCCAGATCATTCCGGCGTCGAGCTTCGTGGTCGCCAAGTAGAGTATCGTGTCGTAGAACTCGGCGCCGGACTGATCGTACGCGATTGCACCGCCGGAGGGAAGCTGTTTGCTCCGATCGTTCCGGGTCAGATCCGGACTGATCACGTTCCACGTTTGCCCCCGATCGGAGCTTTCGAAAACGACGTTCCCCCCAACAAGTGCCTTGGCATCGTCGGTGAACGCGATCGGCGTATCCCAATTGAAGCGATATCGGACGTCGCGCGCGGCCAGTTCGCCATTCGACTCGGCGTCCGGCGATACGTCGTAGGCTTGCTGCGTTCGTTCGTCCCAGAGATAGACTTGGCCGGTATCCGAGTTCGTCGAGGTCGACCAGATGAGATTCCGATCCTTGGGATCGACTAGCGCCCACATGCCGTCCCCCGGCCCGACCTGATACCAATTTCGGTTCATGACGCCGATCCCGTTCGGCGGCGAGGATGGGCCGCACCAGGTATTGTCGTCCTGTAATCCGATGCAGACCCGATAGTTTGCTGGGTCCGAGGAACCCTCACTTCCCAACCCAACGTGATATGGTTGCGCGAACGGAAGATCGTAAGGCTGCCAAAAGTTCTTGCCGCCGTCGGCAGAGATGATCACGCCCTCATCGCTCCCGTTGATGATGCGTCGGCCATCGGCGGACCACCACACGACGTGATAATCCCACCCTCCGCCAGCGGCGATTGCGTGGAACGTTCGTCCGCCGTCGGTGCTCATCGACATGATCAGCGAAACGTTGATCAGCTTATTCGGATTGGCCGGATCGACGAAGATGCTAGTGAAATAAAAGCCACGCGCTCCGAGTAGCGGGCTATGCGGCATCGCTTTCCAACTAACACCACCGTCGTCAGAGCGCCACAACTCTCCCGCCCGCGACTGAACGGCGGCATACACACGCGAATGCGTTCCGGCAGCTAAACCGATTCGGCCGGTCAGCCCGCTCGGCAATCCGTTCCCCGATACTCTGCGCCATGCGTTCCCGTTATCGTCGGAGCGATAGATCCCGCCGAGTGGGCCGCCGCTATCGAGCCCCCACGGCGTGCGCCGAAGTTGCCATACTCCGGCAAAGAGCGTCGAGGGGCGATCGGGGACGCGCACCAGTGACGAAACGCCGCTGGATGGGCCGACGAATAACGTTCGCCTCCAATGCGCACCGCCGTCGCGCGTCACGTACACTCCGCGATTCGAATCCTCGGCCGAAATGCGACCAAGGACACCGACCGCGACGACGCGACGGTCGCGCGGATCGATCGTGATGCTCGAGATGTGCGCGGAACGCTCCAGCCCTGCGCGAACCCAGTGCGCTCCGCCGTCGGTGGAATGGTAAATGCCGTCGCCCGATTCGGCATCGTTGCGCGGATTCGATTCGCCTGTGCCAACCCAGACCTCGCGTTCCTCGTCTGCCGCGATCGCGATCGCGCCAATCGGCGCCGAACCTTCGCGATCGAAGACGGCAAACCAGGAAGAGCCTCCGTCGGTCGTCTTGAAAACGCCACCGCCCGCGCCACCGGCATAATACAGCTGTGCATCGCGATTGCTTCCCGCGACGGCCGGTGCGCGGCCGCCGCTGATCGCCGGCCCGATTTCACGGTACTTCAGGCCGAGAAGCGCCGACGACGTCGTATCGGCGCCGGCCGCGCATGGAAATGCCCCGACGGCAACGGTGAAACCGAGCAAAAACAGTCGACTACGCATCGGCGCTTCTTTAACCGTTCGCCTGAAAAATCATGGCACGTTACGTAATCGCGTTAGTCGTAAACCGCGCGAAGTTCAGCGCGTCGCAGATCGATCCGTTGCGATCGATGTAGAAATCGCGCAGCCTGCCCTCGAAGACGAAGCCGCACTTTTCCAGCACTCGAGCCGACGCGACATTCGGCGCGAAGACCCGGGCTTCAAGGCGACGCAAGCGGCCCGTTCGAAGCGCTCGATCGGAGAGAGTTTTTGCGGCATCGGTTCCGATCCCGCGGCCCCAGTAGTGACGGCCCAGCCAGTAACCAAATGCGGCCGTTCCGCTCCGCTCTCCGCCAAAGGGCTCAACGCCGATGCCCCCGGCCAAAACGCCATCAACTTCGATGGCAAAGTACCTTCTACGCGTGTCGCTCGTCGCAAGCTTTATCCATTGCTCCGCGTCGGATCGGACGTACGGATACGGAAAGCTTCGCGACATCCAGCGGGCAACGATGAAATCGTTCGCAACGGCGCAGATTGCATCTTCATCTCCCACTCGATACGGCCGAATCCGGCAAAGTTTTCCCATCAGATGCGCGTCGTTCATTTAAATGGGATGGTTCTTCGCCCTTCCGGGTCTGGCCTGACGCAGGCGCCGGGAAAGAGAAACGCGCGAGCGGCGAACTGGGACGCACATGCCTGAGGAAAGCCGGGTTCCGATCGTTGGAACGCATCGAAGTATTTGGCCGGGAGCCGCGCCAGCGGCGGACTTGGCGGACGGCGACGTGTTGCTTACCGCCTGGCTGCGGCCCCAGCCCGGCGGCGCGCTCGACGTCGACCGTGCGCGCAGGCTCGGGGAAGCGCTGCCTTCACAGCGCGTCTACGCGAACCGCACCGAGTTAGCGCACCAAACCGCGGCGGATCCGCAAGACGTCGAGCTGCTGCGACGGTACTGCGGCCGTTTTGGCATCGAAATCGTCGAGACGCATTGGCGATCGGTCGTCTTGAGCGGGGGGTTGCGCCAGCTGATTGCAGCCTTTGGAGCGACGGCGTCGATCTACGAACTGCCCGATAAGCGGCGCTTTCGCCATCGCTCCGACGCTTTGCATGCGCCCGCCGACATCGCCGCAATTCTGCGCGGCCCATTTGGAATTCACCAATGGCCGCGCTCGCACGCCATCGGTGCGCTGCACGGGCACACGATGCCATTGCTCGCGCAAGAAGTGCTTTCGCGCTATCAATTTCCCGACGGCGACGGCTCGGGCCAAACCGTCGGCATCTTACAGCTTCGTGGCACGTTCAATCCGGCTGATTTTACCAAAGGCACGCAAAATCAGGGCGTCACGCCGAAGCTGCCGATCGTCAAACGAGTCGACAACGCGGAGCTAGCGCACGCCACCGAAACGGAAAAAGACGTCGAGTCGGCGATTGACACGCAGGTTATTGCAGCCCTCGCGCCAGGCGCTCAGATCGTCGTCTATGCGGCGCCGGATGACGAACGCGGCGTGTTGGATGCCATTCGGACTGCCTTATTCGACGATCAAAATTGCCTCTCGATCCTGTCGATCAGCTTCGGATTTCCCGAATCTCTGTGGACGCCGATCGCCTTGACGATTCTCGACGACCTCTTCACGGTCGCGGCGCTGATCGGCGTTAGCGTCTTCTGCGCGTCCGGCGACAACGGCGCCGAGGTCGACGATGCAGGCCGCGCGCACGTTCTCGCCCCAGCATCGAGCCCATTCGCGCATGCTTGCGGCGGGACGCAGGTTACGCCGGACGGCGCCGGCGGCGAAGCAGCGTGGGAAAACTCCGGCGGCGGTTTCAGCGACCACTTCGAGGTTCCGGCTTGGCAATCCGTGGCGGCGGCATCCGCCGCGGCCTACGGCGTCAAGCCGGGGCGCGGCGTACCCGACGTTGCCGCGCAGGCGATGCCGGGCTATTCTTGTTGTTTTGAAGGGACCACGATGGCGATGGGCGGCACGAGCGCGGTCGCGCCGATGTGGTCGGCACTCACCGCGCGCATCAATCAGCAACTGGGAACATCAGTCGGGTTTTTCGGGCCGTTGCTCTATCGCGCGTCGCCGGCGGCGTTCTTCCGCGATGTGACATCGGGAGGCAACGACCGCTACAAGAGCGTCGCCGGTTGGAATCCATGCACCGGCCTCGGCGTTCCGATCGGCGATGCATTAGGGCGAATGTTGACAGCCCAGGCTTAGCTAAAAGCCGACGCACCCCAGCGCATCGTCGGAGAACGCCTTATGCGCTGCTTTGTATTTTTCAACCGCGCTCGCGAGACGCTGTTTATCGCATCCCGCAAGTGCGGCAAGCTTGTGATGGAGATCGTCGATCGAGCGCCCATGATCCTCGAGGGCGTTGCGCGCGTCTCCCTTTACATCCGACATACCAGCTACTCTCCTTTTACCGACACGATCGCGGCGTCGATGGTACGTTCGTGTATCGCCGCCGCATGAGCGAGCGCCTGCTCTTCGGTCAAGCCGGCGCCGGCATCCAGCCGGCGCGCGAGCTCCTCGCCGGCATAGGTCTGGGTCAAAATTGCCTTGAGGCGCTCGTATCCCCAGCGTTCCGTAGACTGTCGGACCTCCCCGTGGGAAACGTATTGTGCGTCGGTAAAACCCGCCAGCAACGCCGCACGCTCGTGGTCTCCGAGTACGGCGGCGAGGTGCGCGTGGGTCTCAACCACGGTCCCGAGCCAACCCGCGCGGGTCGCTCGCTGCAGCTCGAGCGCCTCGCGCAAATTATTGCGAGCATCCTCGACGTCGTTCGCAGCAAGCGCGTATGCCGCGAGATTCGACGAGACCAGAACCAGATAGATGGAATTGAGGCGCGCGTACGTTGCCTTGGCCCGACGCGCCGAATCGCGCGCAGCGTCAATATTCCCGACCGCGAATTCGAGCTCGCCGAGATTGAGCAACGCGCTCGCATGCGCTTCGCTCGCCGGCCGCTCCAGGGCGACGACTTGCGAGAACCGGCGACGCGCGCTATCGACGTCATTGCGTTGCAGATCGGTTACCGCCCATAATCGCAGGACCGCGTTGGCCGTGATCCGGGAGAGCAGTTCCGGCGCATCGTAAGCCTGCGCGAACGCTAGCTCCGCGTCGTCGAAGCGCCCGGCCGCGCGGTAGCAGGCGCCGAGATTTGCCAGCGCACGAGCGACCTCGTTTGCATCGCCACTTCGTCGCGCAACCTCGACGGCATGCAGGGCGGTGCGTTCTCGCTGCGCGAGCGGCCGTCCGACGAGCCAGTCCAAGCGCACGCAATGCCGAAGAATTCGCGCGGACACGACCGCGTCGGTTTCGGCGTCGACGTAGCCGGCCGCCGATTCGAACCAGCCCAGTGCCTCTTGGGGCGTGACGACAAGCTCCGGCCATTCAACGTCAGCGAGTAGCAACAGACCGATCGCGGGATCGCGCTTTTCGAAGATCGTCCACGCCAGGGCCGCGCGAACGTTGTCCAGTTCCGCGCCGAACAGGCGCTTCCACTCAACGTCCTCAAGGTCGAGCACCAGCGGCTGCAGCCCTCGAACCAAAGTCGCGAAGAACCGCGCATGCTTCGCCGCGATTCGCTCGGCCTCGCCGGCTTCGATCAAACGCTCGCGCGCATACTCGCGGATCGATGCCAGCATTTGAAAACGCTCGTCCGATTCGGTCGCGTCCACAACGATGAGCGACTTCTCCACGAGCGAGGAAAGGAGGTCCAGCATCTCCCATTCGTCGATCGCTTCATCGCCGCAGGTGTCGATCGCTGCTTGCAACGTCCACCCGCCGGCAAAGACCGAAAGCCTCCGGAAGAGCGTGCGTTCGCGCTCTTCGAGCAGATCGAAGCTCCAATCGATCGTGGCGCGAAGCGTTTGTTGACGCGGGAGCGCGCTGCGGTCGCCGCCGGTGAGTACGCGGAAGCGTTCGTTGAGTTTGCTCGTAAGCTGTCCCAGCGAAACCACCTTCACGCGTGCCGCGGCCAGTTCGATGGCAAGCGGTATGCCATCTAAGCGAGCGACGATCTCCGTGACGAACGGCGCGTTTAGATCCGTCAAGGTGAAGTGTCCTTCGGAGGAGCGCGCACGATCGGCAAACAGCGCCACGGCGCCGTACGTCCCCGTCCTTTCCGCGGTCAGCTGCTCCCCCATCGGCGGCACGGCAAGCGACGGCAGGCGAAACGCGCGTTCGCCGGCGATGCCAAAACTTTCTCGGCTCGTCGCAAGAATGCGGACGCCGGGACAGCGTCGCAAAATCGCCCCAGCAACGGAGCGCGTCTCCGCAATCAGGTGCTCGCAGTTATCGAGGATCAGCAAGATATTACGGCGTTCGAGAAACTCGAGCAGCGTTTCGAGCAGCGGGCGATTCGGCGCCTCTCGTACGCCAAGGATTTGGGCGATTTCCGCGGTGACGAGCGACGAATTTGAAATGGGAGCCAGCTCCACGAGCCAAACGCCCTCGCCGAAAGCTTCGAGCAAATCCGCACCCGCCGCAATGGCGCAGCGCGTTTTGCCGGCGCCGCCCGTACCGACGAGCGTCACGAGATGATGCTCTCGCATCAATTGCTTGATCTCCTCGAGCTCGTTCTCTCGTCCGACGAACGAGGTGAGTTGCTGCGGCAAATTGTTCGGAAACTGCTCGAGGGAGCGAAGCGGTGGGAAACCCTCCAGCAAATCGGGCGCAACGAGTTGGAAGACGTGTTCCGAACGGGCGAGGTCCTTGAGTTTGTGAGTACCGAGATCGCGCAGCGTGCCGCGCGGTGGCAACGCATCTTGTACCAACTCTGCGGCAGTCTGTGAAATCAGGACTTGGCCGCCGTGACCGATGCTCAGTAAACGTGCCACGCGATTGACCGCAGGGCCCAAATAGTCGCCCTTGCGCTCCTCCGCGTTACCCGAATGGACCGCCATTCGGACGACCATCCCGTCCACTCGCGAGAAATCCGCCGCGAGCAGTGAGCGCTGCGCATAAAGCGCCGCCGTCACGGCATCCGCAGTTCGCGCAAAGGCGGCGCAGAACGCGTCGCCGACGACTTTGAAGACAAAACCGCGGTTGCTCTCGATTGCCTCGCGCATCAGCGCGTCGTGCCGGGCTAATGCCGACGCCATAGCGTCAGCGTCCCGTTCCCATCGCTGCGTACTTCCCTCGATGTCGGTGAACAAAAACGTCACCGTGCCCGTGGGACGGACGGACATTACGGTGGACGCTTTCTCAGCGTCCGATAGTCGCCGTTGCGGATCGTTACCGAGTGGGAGTCGAGCCACTCGAGCAACGGAACGGCGTATTTGCGCGACGTTCCGAGCATGTCCCGAAATTCGGCGGCGGTCATGCGGTCGCGCTCGCGCAGATGCGTTTCGACGCGCGCCTGGATCTGGCTGATCTGCGATCCTCGATACAGATCGTCGCCGACCTTCACCAAGGCGCCCCGCGCGAGCATCGTATCGAAGGCCTTCGGCATGCCGAAGAGCTGCGAAAGCTTGACCGCGTTGGCGGCGCCGGCGAAGGGAATCGGCAAGAACGGACGGGACTCGTCAACCGGAACGAGGTTATCGAAGAACGCCCGCTGTTCGGTCGTAAATGACGGCTGGTGCTCGACCGCGGCATAGTAGCCGCCGCGATTTACCAGGCGTCCTTCGCCGATGAAGTGCTCCAGAATTCGCACCAGCAACGATTCGTCGATCTCCAGCGTTCGGGCGAGCGCGATTGACGTAACGCCCATCGCCCAAGGCTCATTGCGATGCGCCACCTCGATTTGGACGAGCGCTCGAGCGAAGGCGTCGGTCGCAGCACCGGCTTCAACGTAGGCCTGCGGTCGAACCAGCTCGATGGCATCGCCGCGCTCGACCAGGCGCGCAAGCGCCTCGAGTGCCACCGTCTCGCGAAGGTTTGCGCTAAACGCGACCGCGCCAACATCGACCGCAGCGAGGCCGCGGTCTCGCAGCACCGCGAGCGCCGCTTCGTCTTCTGGAGCAACGCTTTTTACGCACGGCTCCGCCTCGACAAGTTCGACAAACCCGCCTCCCAACACCGTCATCGGCGAGGGGCGCCGCAGAACGAATCGCAAGCCGGGGAAGGCAACGACCGGCTCGCGCAGATGCAGCTGCGCGCGCATCTCTTGCACCCCCGAAGCAAAACCTTCGACGACCAGCGTTCCAAGAATTTCGGCGGATCCAAAGTAGGCGCGGACCGGCGTGCGGCGGCGCAACAGCGGAAGTGCGCTCTGCAGCGGCACGAAGTGTACCGTAACGCTTTGGCGCGCGGATAGTTCTTTCCCGACAATCGCCCTGCCGCGCGCAATCTCGCGCCGGTCGATTCCCGGTACGTTGAGTGCGACTCGTGTTCCGGCTTCGACTCGTTCGCGTGGCGAACCAAAGACTTCGATGTTGCGAACGTGAACCGACTCGCCTCCCGGCTCGACGACGAGCGTATCACCGGCCGCGATCGCTCCTTGCATTAGCGTTCCGGTCACGATGGTCCCGAGCCCAGGCAAGACGAAGACGCGATCGATCGGCAGATACGCCGGTGCATTTCCATTACGTGGAGGCAGTGTAGCGAGCTCTTCGTGCAGCGCGAGTCTGAGCGCGTCTAGATTTTCGCCCGTCACGACGGAAACGGCGAAGATCGGCGCATCTTCGGCAATCGTACCGCGAAGTTGTTCGGCGATTCCCCGGCAAGCGTCGTCGACCCGATCCGAATCGATGAGGTCGACCTTCGACGCAACGACGAGAACGCGGCGCACGTTAAGAAACTGCAGAATCGCCAAGTGCTCGAGCGTTTGCGGCATAACGCCTTCGACCGCGTCCACGACGAGCAGCAGCAGCTCCATTCCGGCTGCGCCGGCGAGCATATTGTGCAAGAAACGCTCGTGTCCCGGAACGTCCACGATGCCCCCCTCGACGCCATCGTCGAAGCGCAAATGGGCGAAGCCGAGATCGAGCGTCATGCCGCGCAATTGCTCCTCGATCCACCGATCGGGATTCGTTCCGGTCAGCGCGGCGGTCAGCGCCGATTTCCCGTGGTCGACGTGTCCCGCGGTTCCGATGATGTGCACCGAGGCTTAAGCGGAGATGCCGGTGCGGCGCTGCGTCAGTGGGTGCTTCGCGGCGATGCGATAGTCGGCGAGTATTTCACCCGCCGCGCGAAAGCCTGAATCGGCGCCGCCCTCCATGAACCCTTGATTTTCGACCGAGGTATGCTCTCCCGCAAAATGAACGCGTCCCTGCGCGCGCGCCTCGTGGCCGGCAATCGTCGTACACTGACCGACTAGCCAGCACGAATAACTGGCGCGAATATTCGGATCGGCCTGCGCGTTACCAAACGTCGCCTTGCCGTTCCAAGCCGGAGAAACGTCAGGCCAAATACGATTCAACTGGTCGAAGAAACGTCGTACGTGGCGCTCAACCGCGTGGGAATCGGCGATGTTGGCGTAGGGTACGGCTGGCGCGTCGGCCATCGCCGGGCCGGCCGCAGTAAAGACCTCGATGAGCCCATCGGGGCCGCTTTGGCCAAGCGAATAGTCGAGTGCGCTCTGCACGCGCAACGTCGTCCAGATCTGCCCGGTGGTCGGCTCGGGCCAAGGATGAGTTGCCCGCATCCAGGCGCGGCGGTCAAACTGCAGATGGAGTTTCGTGTGGTATCCATAGCCGAGATTCTGGATGGCGTTGACCTTAGCGGAGTCGAATCCGGCGCTGGAAAAATCGAGGCTGCGAAGCACGACGAACGGGATTGCCAACACGACTCGATCGGCGTAGACGCTTTCGTCTGCCGCGCCACGCTCGAAGCGCAGCTCGTACGTTCCGCTGCGGAGGCGGCGCAGCGCCGTTAAACTCCGATCGAAGAGAATACTGCCCGGCGGAAGTGAGGCGGCGATGGCCTCGGGAAGCGACTGACTCCCCTGCGCCAAGATGTAACGCTGATCGGAATATCCGAGCACGTTCATCTGACGGTTTTGAGCGTAATGGTGCTGCTGGCCGAGTTGCGCCACCAAGTTCACCGCGCTCAGCTCTTCGATCTCGCGCCCGTATTCGTTGCGGTAGGATTCCTTGATGAGCCGCCCCAGCTGCGAACCCAGACCCCCCGGGACGTGTCGCTCGATCCAGTCGCGCATGCTCATCGCATCCAGCTGTCGCGCCATCGGGGTCGCGTTAGCGTAGGTCGTCGCCGACGAAAGTTGCCCCAGCTGCGACTGCAGCGTGGGATAGATTCTCGCGAAATCTGCGTCGGCCGCGGCCATCGAATAGTAACGGCCGTCGAGGTAGCAGGTATCGCGCGCACCGGGCGGCCGCGCGGCATGCGTGTCGAGCAGTCCGAGCCCGAATCGCCGCGCAAGCCGGTGTATGTTGACGTGAGTCGAATCGACCATCGCCCCGCACCACTCGGTGTGTTGCCCCTGGTCCCAATAGGTTCGCTCCGAATGCATCCGGCCACCGACGCGAGAAGACGACTCATAGACGGTCGCATCGATGCCGGCGTCGCGCAAGTGCATCGCCGTCACCAATCCGGCGATACCGGCACCGACGATCGCGATCCGTTCGCGTTCGCGCGCCTGCGAGCTGCCGCACGCGACGAACTCCGGCATCGCCGCTGCGCCGAGCGCGGCCAGCCCGACGCCATGGATGAACCGGCGACGAATCAAAGCTTGACGCTAAGGTCGGCGAAAAAGCCGAAGGGTTGCCTCACCGACGAAATGCCGACCTCGGTGATATTATAGAACGTGCCATACGGATACCGTAACTGTACCGGCGGATTCTTTACGAAGTTACCGGCCGGCGGGAGAATGTTCGACGGCAGGTTCGAATAAACGCAGGTCACCGAGTTGTCCCAGGCATAGCCGCGCTGGAAGCATTTGTCGTAGAGGTTGACCGCCTGAAACGTCAGCGTCAGCCGCGGCGTGAGATCGTAGCTGGTTTGCAGGTTGAACGTCAGCTGAGCCGGTTGCACGAAGGCGCCTAGGTTGTCGAAACGGCCGCTGTAGGGATCCGGTAGAAAGATCGCACCAATTGCGCCGCCGGGGCACGTGACGCCCGGAGTCAACGGCGTCTTTGCGGGCTGCGCGGCGCAGGATTGCGGTACGTACCCCGGCCATACCAGCGGCGAGCCGTAGTTCGATCCGTCCACGTAATGGAGTGACGGCGTAACGTCGAATCGGCCGTGCCGATAGTTCACGATCAGCGACGCAACGTCGGGCACTTCGTAGCCGTTGGCGGCATTGAAAGGGCTGGGAATAACGTCGTAGGGCGTGTACCAGCCGCCCGTGCTGAAGAGCGGCTGCAGCCCGGCGTTATAGTACGGGTTGGGAATCTTCAGCTTTCCTTGATTGCTCGTACCCGACTGAGAGTTGCGCAACACCGGCGCGGCGTTGCCTGGATTGGCGCCGCTTCCGCAGGCTGCCCAGTTGGCGGAGTTTCGGCTTACTCCGGCGCACGCGGCGGTGTAGGAGTTGTATAGCTCGATCTGCGTGTTGAGCGCGTCGATTACACTGACGCCGTTGATCGGGTTGAACCGGATCTGGTTCTGCGTGTGCGTGTAGGAGAGCAACCCGGAGAGGCCGTTGCGGCTGAAATCGCCATACTGTAACGAGAGCTCGACGCCGTAGGAACGCTGGGTTCCAACGTTGAGTCCGGCCAGGGTTCCCTGCACTGGATTGATCGCCTGAAACTGCAGCTGATTGCTCGTATCGCGATAGAACGGCGTCACCTTGTACGAGAGCTGCGTGCCTTTGACGTGCTTTTCGAGGGAAAGGTCGAAATTGTCCGAGGTATCCGGATAGATGTTGTGGTCGGGCGTATGGTAGCCATCGGGGTAAAACTGCGCGATGAACGACGCCAGGTTCTGCTGGTACGTGTTGTACTGATAGTACGACGAGCCTTCCGCTCGAGCGTACTTTCCAGCCGAGCCCCGGATGACCGTATCCGGATTGATGGTGTACGTGAACGAAAGCCGCGGCTGAAAGACGTTTGCAACGTCCGTCCCGGCGCCGACGTTGTACAAGCCATTGCCCGGAACCGTCAGCGGCGCTAATCCCGGGGAACACGGCCCGAAACTGCCCGTGGAGGAGTTCCAGATCCACTGGGTTGACGTGCCCGGCGCGCCGCAATGCTCGTTGTTGTAAGCATCGAACCAAAACTGCCGCGCTGGATAGCCAGCTTCAAGATTGTTTGTCAAATAGGCAAACCGATCGAATCGCGCGCCGAGGTTGACCACGACGCGATCGTTTGGCTGCCAAAGGTCGGTCAGAGCGAAGGAATCGAAGCGCGGCGTGACGTTGTCGACTTGCGCGCTCTGTCCGTTCTCCGTCATCATCCAGCGCGCGCCTGCCCTGGCCGCCGGAGTTCCCGGGGGCGCGTATCCCGGCGTGAGATTGAACGTGAACGAACCCGTACCGGGATAACAGCCGGTTGCGGTGAGGCAGCCGCCCTGACTGCCGGAATCGAAACAGCTCCACGGCTGCCCCGTGACATAGTTGAAGCACTTGCCGCTCGGCGTGCCGTAGCTCGAAAGGATGGTGCCCAATCCCGTGGGCGCAAGACTGCTGGCGAACGGATCCGTCGAGCTAAACATGGCGTTGTACGTTTGCAGGCGCTGCGTCTCGTACGACCCTTCGGCGGTGATCAGGTTACGCGCCGAGAGCTGATTGGAATAGATCAGGCTTCCGCCGTAGCCATGCTCGAAGACTTCATAATCCGCCGGATCGGAGCCGAAGACCAGCTGCGCGCTGTTCGGGCCGTTGATGAACCAGGTCGAGTATTCGCCGTAGGCGAGCGCGCGCAAATATGAATGCGGATCGATGTTCTTCTGATACTGCGCCTTTTCGATGGAGTACCCGTTCCAGTTGCCGTCGCGATTGCTGAGGTCGATCGGCGCGGCGGCGGCCCGGTCGACGGGGCTGCTCGGAAAGAGGCCCACGACGAGATCCTTCGCATTGGGCGCCTGCATCAGTCGACCCGTGTAGTACAACGAATCGAGATAGGTTATCGGATAACCGATCCCGCTCTTGGCGCCGATGACCGGCGTATAGCCGATGTCGTTCGCCGAGCTGTAAAACTGTGCGGCGATTCCGCCGGTCACGTAGAGCAGTTGAACGTCGTCGCGCAGGTACGAATTTCGGTGTGGAATGCCGATATGCAAATTGACGACGTTCTCCCGATCGAAGTCGGCCGCTTGCGCGTAACTGTAGCCCGGTTGCGCGATAAACCCGTAGCTGGGCGCCTTGCCGCCGGATCCATCGAGAATGTTGTAGACGTTGTTGTTGGTCGGAACCGAGAGCGGATAGAAATAAAGCGGCACGCCAACGGCGCCAAACTGATCCCCGTAGCGAAAGGTTTGGTTGGTCCCCGAGAATCCCACGTAGTACGAAAAGAGCCGATCGGGCGTCGCGCCGCCGGCTTCGACGGTGGTCTGATGGTAGAAGGCCGGCCCCCCTATTCCCAAATCGCCGCTGAGATAGCCGGGGAACGTTCCTGTCTTGATGACCTGATTGATGTACCCGGCGAGGCCGGACGAATTTGACGTCGCCGGCGTGCCACCAGTGTAGACTTGCACTTCCTGATTGCCCAGCGACGACAACGTCACGATCGGCGCGAGGTCGGATTGCCGCGTTGTCGGCAAGCCGTCGAACTCGTAGGCTACCTGATCGACGTCACCGCCGCGAATGTAAACGCTCTGATACCAGCCTTGCTGGTTGGAAGGGATGCTGACGCCCGGGGCGCTCGCAATCGCACCGTAGGCTTGCGTTAACGATCCCGCACCGGAGAGCGTTGCCGCCGCCTTCTGCCCGGCGGAGTTGATCGAGAAGACGTCGCTCGTCACCCCGGAGTGAACGAGCGACTGGGCGGAGCGTGAGGTCGTGCGGGCAATTGTTTTGAGCGCCTTCGCCAGCGCGAGAGCGACGCTCGCCGACTGATCGGCGACGATCGTGATTCCAGCCTGGGATTGTGGCTCGTAACCGGTCTTGCTCGCGCTTACGGTATAGGTGTCCGGTTGTAGCGAAATGAACGAAAACTCTCCGCCTGCGTCGGAAACGGTTTGCGCGGCCTGCGATGGCGATACGGCGCTTACCGCTGCGCCCGCGATCGGCGCGTGCGTCGCGGCGTCGACCACGCGGCCCCGCAGCGTGCCGGTGGTTCCCGCCCTTGCTCCACAGGGCATCGCAACGGCCACCACCAGGACAAGTCCGACGATCAGCTTTCCCATACTAAAGAAGAGCGCCTTTAAACTCGCCGAATACAACTTCCTCGCTTTGCCATGAGAGTACGAGAAAAAGGCTTGCACGCCGTTACGATGGCGTCGCTAGGACGGCGTCGCGACGAAAGCGTCGCGCGGGGCGTCGCGACCGCCCATCCGATTTGGGTCGCGCGGGCGAGCGGCGCAACTCTCTGGGACGTCGAGGGTCGTCGCTATCTCGATTTTGCCGGTGGTATCGGAACGCTCAATACCGGCCATGCCAATCCGAAAGTCGTCGCGGCAATCGCCGAACAGGCGGAACGGTTCACGCACACGTGCTTTCAGGTTGCGATGTACGAAACGTACGTTCGCGTTGCCGAAGAGCTCAATCGCCGCGCGCCGGGCAAATCTGCTAAGAAGACGCTGTTGCTCTCAACCGGAGCCGAAGCCACCGAAAACGCCGTCAAGATCGCTCGCCAATACACGCGCCGCCCGGCAGTGGTCGCCTTCGCGCACGGCTTTCACGGTCGCACGCTGCTCGCGTTGTCCATGACCGGCAAAAATGCGCCGTATAAACAGCATTTCGGTCCATTCTGCAGCGAGATTTACCACGCGCCGTTCCCCTACGAGCATCACGGCGTGACGACGAGTGAAGCGGTCAGCGCGCTCGAGCAGCTTTTTGAGTCCCGTGTCGCTCCGGGCCGGGTAGCGGCGATGATCGTCGAGCCCGTGCTCGGCGAAGGCGGGTTCATTCCCGCACCGCCCGAATTCTTACGCGAGCTCCGGCGCATCGCCGACGCGCACGGCATCGTCTTGATTGCCGACGAAATTCAAACCGGCTTCGGCCGCACGGGTTCGTTCTTCGCTTGCGAGCATTACGATCTAGAGCCGGACTTGATCGCCGTCGCAAAGTCGATGGGCGGCGGCCTGCCGCTGGCGGCAGTCGTTGGGAAGGCCGCGATCATGGACGCCCCCGAACCGGGCGGGTTGGGCGGCACGTTCGCGGGTAATCCGGTAGCCTGCGCCGCGGCACTCGCGGTGTTCGAGATCATGGACGACGCGTTTTTGGTGCGCGCCCGTATCGTCGGGAACCGCATCGCCGCCGCGATGCGGGGCCTGCAGGCGCGCTTCCGGCAGGTGGAGGACGTGCGTGGGCTCGGCGCAATGATGGCCATGGAGCTTTCTTCCGGCGCTCCCGAGATCTTGGAAGCCGCGCGCCGGCGCGGGCTGTTGCTGCTCTTGGCCAGCGAGCGCAACGTCATTCGGGTTCTCGTCCCGCTCGTGGTCAGCGACGACGAACTCGAGGAAGGTCTGGCAATCATGCAAGCCAGCGTCGAAGAGATCTACACGAGGTGATTGAAAATTTCCGGTGATCGCGAACGAGAAGTTTACGAATACACGCAGCGCGTTTTAGACCTGATCGAAAAGCCCGACGTCGTCCCCGTGGAAGCGGAGTGGATCACGCGCGAGACCGTCGAGTCGTTTCGGAATCACATCAACCCCGGTTTCCTGGAGTATCGCAAAGCGACCGACGTGCAGGGCGCCGGCGCCGTGGTCGAATGGTCGGATGCCGGGCCGAACTCCTATCGCGACGTGACCGGCCGAACGTACCTCGACTGTTTGGGGGGGTTCGGCATATTCAACGTCGGGCACCGCAACCCAAAAGTCGTCAAGGCGGTAACGGATCAGTTGCGGCGTCAACCTTTGCACAGCCAAGACTTGCTCGATCCACTGCGCGCGATGCTTGCAAAAGCTCTAGCCATGCTCACGCCGGAGGGTCTCGAATTCAGTTTCTTTTGCAACAGTGGAACCGAAGCGGTCGAAGGCGCGCTCAAGCTGGCGCGCGCGTACGATCCGGCCAAGCAGACGATCGTTGCGGCAACGAAGGGTTTTCACGGGAAGAGCTACGGCTCGCTCTCGGCTAGCGCCAAGGCCGAATTCCGCCGGCCATTCGGACCGATGTTGCCCAACATCGAGCACGTACCGTTCAACGACCTTCCCGCGTTGCGCGACATGATGACGTCGTGCAAAGCCGTCGGCGAGGACGTCGGAGCAGTGTTGCTCGAGCCGATCCAAGGCGAGGGCGGCGTCAACATCCCCGACGACGATTACCTGCCCGGCGTGCGCGCGCTGTGCGACGAGTTCGGCGCACTGCTCATCCTCGATGAAGTTCAGACCGGCATGGGGCGCACGGGAAAGATGTTCTGCTGCGAGCATTACGGCGTCGCGCCGGATCTGATGTGCTTGGCAAAAGCGTTCGGAGGCGGAGTCGTCCCGGCCGGCGCCGTCGTCGGCCGGAAAGAAATCTTCTCCCGCCTCTTCGACAACCCGTTCTTGCACACGTCGACGTTTGGCGGCAATCCGCTCGCTTGCGCGGCGGCCTTGGCCACGATCAACGTGCTGATCGAAGATCGCCTCCCGCAGCGCGCGGCGGTCCTCGGAAAGCGCATGCTCGCCGGTATCCGCGACGCCGTTTTGGGACACGAAGAGCTCGTGGTAGCGGTGCGCGGAAAGGGCCTTTTGATGGCGTTGGAGTTTCGCGATCACGCGGTCGGTTTTGAATTTGGAAAGCACATGCTCGACCGCGGGATTCTCGTCTCCGGAACGCTCGTCAACGCGCGCGTCATTCGGATCGAGCCGCCGCTCACAATCACGGAGGAAGAAGCTGACTATGTGTGCCAAGCTCTGGGCGAAAGTTTACGGTCCATGGCACGATTAACGGGGACAGGAGTGTAACGACATGCAAACCACGGCGGATCCAGCCGCGCGGTCGGAGCAGATTCTTCGCAATCTTCCGCGCATCGGCGGCGTCATTCCGATGTACGTAAATGGACGCTGGACGCTCGCAGCCGAGGGCGGTACGCGGGAGTTGATCGATCCCGCGAACGGACGGCCGATCGCCGTCGTTGCCGAAGGCACGGCGGCGGATGCGGAGGCGGCGATTGCGGCCGCACGTAAAGCCTTCGACGATGGCCCGTGGAGCAGCGTCGGCGCCTCGGACCGCGCCGCATTGCTCTTCCGCGTTGCCGATGCGATCGACGCCAACCGCGACGAGCTCATGCGCATCGATACGCTCAACAACGGCAAGCCGCTGCGTGAGACCGAATACGACGCCATCGACGCCGCCAACTGTTTTCGCTACTATGCCGGTCTCGCGACGAAACCGCACGGTCAGACGTTCGAAGTCCCGGCACCCTCGCAAACATTTACGGTGCGCGAGCCGATCGGCGTCTGCGGACAGATCGTTCCGTGGAACTATCCGCTCTTGATGGCGACCTGGAAGCTTGCGCCGGCGTTGGCCGCCGGCAATGTTTGCGTTCTCAAACCATCGGAGCTTACGCCGCTCTCGGCGATTCGACTGGCGATGATCTTCGAGGCACTAGAGTTCCCCGCCGGCGTCGTCAATATCGTTCCGGGCTCGGGCGCGACGGTCGGCCACGCAATTGCGGCGAGCGGACTGGTCGACAAAGTTGCGTTCACCGGGGGTACCAAGACCGGTCGCAGCATCATGCAAGCCGCAACCTCGAACCTAAAGAAGATTTCGCTCGAGCTCGGCGGCAAATCACCGAACGTCGTCTTCGCCGATGCGGATTTCGATACAGCGGTCGACTACGCGCTCTTCGGCATCTTTGCCAACGCCGGCCAGGTTTGTTCGGCGGGGTCGCGACTGGTCATCGAGCGCTCGCTGCACGATCGCTTCGTCGAGCGGCTCGTCGAACGCGCGCAAAAAATCCGGGTCGGCGATGGATTCGATCCGGCCACGGAAATGGGGCCGATCATTTCGCCGGTTCATCGCGAACGGGTGGAAGGTTACATCGAAACCGGTATCGCTGAGGGCGCAACGCTGCTTTGCGGTGGGGAACGGCTCGGCGGTCCGCTCGCCACGGGCAATTTTATCGCACCGACCGTGTTCGACCGCACGTCCCCGACGATGCGAGTCGTCCAAGAGGAAATCTTCGGTCCGGTCTTAGTCGTGCAAACCTTCGACGACGAAGCGCAGGCCGTCGCCCTGGCCAACGACACGGTTTACGGCTTGGCCGGCGCCGTCTTCACCCAAGACATCGCCAAGGCACACCGCGTTATCCGCAAGATGCGCGCCGGCATCACGTGGATCAACACGTACCACCCGACCTACAACGAAGCGCCGTGGGGCGGGTACAAGCAGTCGGGGATTGGTCGAGAGCTCGGCACCTACGGCTACGACGCGTACACCGAGGTCAAGCAGATCAACGTCAACCTCGACGTCGAGCCGTCGGGCTGGTTTAGCGAGTAGCGGCCGCCGCTCGGGCGGCCGACGCGATCACGGGGTCGTCGCTCTCGGGTGCGATCGTGCGCAGATCGAGAAGCACGCGGCCGTCGTCGATGCGCGCGACGATGGGCGGCGACTCCTCGCGCAATCGCGCGGCGAGAAGTTCGGGGTTTTGCGTAGCGATTGCAACCGCGATGGATGGAATTCGCGCCCGAGGGAGTCCCCCTCCGCCGACGTAGGCAGCGCATTCGAGCGCGACGGCGCCGGCAATGGCCGCAACGTACGCGTCGGCGCGGCCCCGCAGCTCCTCCAAGCTCGTTGCCAGCATGCCGAAGATGGGAATGCGTTTTCGCAGCGCCGGGTCGCGGTGGAGCTCCAGCGTTGCACCCAACGCCGCAAGCGTCATCTTGTCGACGCGCAGGGCACGCAGCAGCGGATTAGTGCGCAGGCGCGCCACGAGATTGGCGCGCCCGACGACGATGCCGGCCTGCGGTCCGGCGAGCAGTTTGTCGCCGGAGAACGTGACCAGGCCGATCCCGTCGGCAATCGCCTCTTGCACGGTCCGCTCGTGTTCGATGCCGTACTCTGCGAGATCGAACAGCGCGCCGCTTCCCAGATCTTCGACGACCGGCACGCCTGCTCGCCGGCCCAGTTCTGCCAACTCGCGACCGCTAACGTCGTGAGTGAACCCTTCGATGCGATAGTTGGACGGATGCGTGCGCAGCAGCAACGCGGTGCAGGGCGAGAGCGAACGCTCGAAATCTTCGAGGTAGACGCGATTGGTCGTCCCTACCTCGACGAGCGTCGCCCCGCTGCGCGCAAGAACGTCCGGGATTCGAAAACCGCCGCCGATTTCGACGAGTTGGCTGCGCGCGACGATGACTTCCCGGCCCTTTGCAAACGTGTCGAGAACCAACAGCACCGCCGCCGCGCAGTTGTTGACGAGAAGCGAATCCTCCGCTCCCGTTACGTCTTGCAATATGCCGCCGACGTGCGAGTAACGCGAGCCACGCTCGCCGGTCTGCAGGTCGTACTCGAGGTTTGAATATCCGCGCGAGACGCTCTCAACGGCGCGCAGAGCTTCCGGCGCCAACGGGGCGCGCCCGAGATTCGTATGCAGGATGATGCCCGTTGCGTTAACGACGTTCGTCAGCGTCTGCAAACGAATCACCTCGAGTTCCGTTGCAACGGCTTCCACGATCTGACCGTACTTCTGAGCTTCGGGCGAGGCCCGAGCGCGATCGAGTACGCGGTCGACGGCACGCTTTGCCCGGTCTCGCCCAACCACTGCCACAAGTGCGGCAATCCGAGGGTCACTCAACAGTCGATGCACCGCCGGAATGCCCCGCCGGGGCTCTGAAACGCCGGAGTTAGGCGACGTGCTTGCTGAGCATCGACGTTACGGCATTTTCGGGAACGTAGCCGACGATGCGGTCAACCGGCTGACCGTCCTTAAACAGGATCAAGCACGGGATTCCCGCGACCTGATATTGGCCGGCAAGGCTAGGGTTTTCGTCGGTGTTCAGCTTGACGAACTTCGCTTTGCCGCTATGCGCCGCCGCGACTTTTTCCACAATCGGACTGAGCATCCGGCACGGCCCGCACCACGGGGCCCAAAAATCTACCAGTACCGGCTGCGAGCTTTTCAGCACTTCGGTTTCAAAATTCGTTTGGGTAACGTCTGGTAATGCGCTCATCTCTTTTTCTTTAACACTCCTAAAGGTCGGTCTGTTGCGGCTCGCCGGTGATCTCGGTAATTTGCCTGGCTTGTTTGCCGAGATTCGTGATCGCGATGACCTCGTCGCCCTCGCCGAGCCGCTGCAGGCGCACGCCTTTTGCGTCGCGCCCGGTCTTACGGATGTCGCGGACTTTCAGCCGAATTACCTGGTTGCCCGAGGTGATCATCAAGATTTGGTCATCGGGCGCGACGAGAATTTGATCGACGACTTGTCCGATGTCGTCGCGCTGACGCGCGAACGCCTTCACGCCCTTGCCGCCGCGCGACGTATGGCGGTACTCCTCGATCGGCGTGCGCTTCCCGTAAGCCAGCGACGTAACGAGCAACACTTCACGACGCTCGTCCTCGATAACGTCCATCGCCACGATCGTGTCACCCTTGTCGAGCGTCATCGCCTTCACGCCTCGGGCGACGCGTCCCATTGGGCGCACGTCCTTCTCGTTGAAGTGGACGGCCATACCACGCGTCGACGCGAGGATGATATCGCGCGAACCGTTCGAGAGATCCACCGCCAGCAGCTCGTCGCCCGGGTCCAGATTGATCGCGATCAGGCCGTTTCGCCGAACGTTCGCGAACTGGTCCAACTTGGTTTTTTTGATGACGCCGTGACTCGTTACCATCACGAGATATTTTTCGCCTTCGAACTTATCGATCGGAAAGACCGCGGTGACTTGTTCGCCCGGCGGAAGCGTGAGCAGGTTGACTAGCGCCGTGCCGCGGGCCTGACGCGTCGTATCGGGAATCTCGTACCCGCGCAATCGGTAGACGCGGCCTTTGTTGGTGAAGAAGAGCACGTGGTCGTGCGTCTTGGTCATGAAGAAATTGCGAACGACGTCTTCGCGTTTGAGATTCGAGATGCCGGTCACACCGCGTCCGCCACGGCTCTGCGTCCGGAACGTGTCAACCGAGACGCGCTTGATGTAGCCTCCGACGGTGTACGTAACGACCACGTCGATGTTGGGCGTAATCTGCTCGATGGAGATCTCGTCTTCGGCCGGTTCGATGCTCGTGCGGCGTTCGTCGCCGAAACGCTTCTTCAGATCGAGCGCTTCGTTCTTGACGATGTGCGCTACGCGCCGCGCGCTGCGCAGGATGTCTTGAAGCTCGGCGATCGTCTTGATGAGCTCGGCGTACTCGTGCTCTATCTTTTGCCGCTCGAGTCCGACCAGCGTCCGAAGACGCATGTCAACGATCGCCTGGGCCTGCACGTCGCTCAAATCGAAGCGCGTGGAGAGGCGCTGCTTAGCCTCATCGGTCGTTTGACTTCCTCGCACGATCGCGATGACTTCATCGATATTATCGAGCGCGATTCGGTAGCCTTCGAGCAAATGCGCGCGCTCTTCGGCCTTGCGCAAGTCGTAGCGGGTACGCCGGGTGATAACGTCCTTGCGATGCTCGATGAAGTGCTCGAGCAGCTGCTTGAGCGTGAGGACCTGCGGCTCGATCGCGATCGATCCGTCGGAGCGCGGTTTTCCGACGGGCACCAAGGCCAGCATGTTGAAGCCAAAGGTCGCCTGCAGCGGCGTGTGCTTGAAGAGTTGGTTTAGAACGATCTTCGGCGTCGCGCTCTTTTGAAGCTCGATGACGACGCGCATCCCCTTTCGGTTCGACTCGTCGTCCATGCGCGCGATTCCGGCGATCCGCTTCTCGGAATAGGCTTCCGAAATCGCCTCGAGGATTCGCCCCTTATAGACCTGATAGGGGATCTCGGTGATGACGATCTTATGCTTGCCGCGCTCCTCGACGATTTCGGCCTTACCACGGATAGCGATCGAACCTCGCCCGGTCTTGTAGGCTTCGCGAATCGCCTCGTGTCCGAGAATCGTGCCCCCAGTTGGAAAGTCCGGGCCCTTGACGATGTCGCAGAGCTCGTCGTCGGTCGTCTGCGGGTTGTCGATCAGGGCAACGACCGCGTCCGCGATCTCGCCGAGGTTATGTGGCGGAACGTTGGTGGCCATGCCGACCGCGATGCCGCTCGACCCGTTGACCAGCAGCTGCGGCAGCCGCCCCGGCAGCACGCTCGGCTCGACTCCTTGGTTGTCAAAATTCTGAACGAACGGAACCGTCTCTTTGTCGATATCCGCCAGGACGTCCAGCGCAGTTCGCGCCAACCGGGCTTCGGTGTAGCGGTAGGCCGCCGGCGGATCGGGATCGATCGATCCGAAATTGCCGTGGCCGTCCACGAGCGGATAGCGCAGCGTGAAATCCTGCGCCATGCGGACGAGCGCGTCGTAGACGGAGCCGTCGCCGTGCGGATGATAGCTTTTAAGCACTTCGCCGATGATGCCGGCGCACTTACGATGCTGCTTGCCGGGATCGAGGCCCATCTCGCGCATCGCGTAGAGTATCCGCCGCTGGACGGGCTTGAGGCCGTCACGCACGTCGGGCAAGGCCCGCGACGCAATAACGGACATCGCATACGAGAGATAGCTCTCCCGCATTTCATCTTCGACGTTGACCTGTGTGACGGTATCGTTGTTCAATACTTACCTGTGCGTTTGATCCTTAACTCCGAAGAGGAGTTCAACAAATTCGCGGCAGCGTTTTCGCGACGTCTTCACCCGGGCGACGTCGTCGCGCTTTCCGGACCGCTCGGCTCCGGCAAAACGACCTTCGTGCGCGCGATCGTGCGTTCGCTGCACGGCGCCGACCAGAGCTGCAGCCCGACGTTCACGTTTTGGCACCGCTACGACGGAGAGCCGCCCATCGACCACATCGACTTTTTCCGCATCGACGATCCTCGCGAGTCCGTCGAGCTGGGACTCGAGGAAGCGCTTAATGGAGGGTCGATCGTGCTCGTGGAGTGGTGGCGCAACGCTCCCGACATTATTCCTTCGCGACGGTACGAAATCGAAATTGAAGGCGCCGGTAACGAACCGCGCAGCGTAGATGTTCGCGAACCGGCATGATCGTTCTTGCCGTGGACGGTGCGTTGGGGGCCTTTTCCGCCGCGATTTCACGCGACGACCGGATCGTTGCTTCGAATCGCGAAGCGGGCGCCGTCGCGCTTGAACGCGGGCTCGCCATGGTAGAGACGGTATTTGAGCAGGCGCGCGTCGCGCAAGCCGAGATCGATCGGGTCGCGGTCGGGATCGGACCCGGAACCTTCACGGGCTTACGCATCGCCATCGCCTACGCCAAATCGCTGGCCGCAGTATGGAGGCGTCCGCTGGTACCGATCTCATCCTTCGATCTGCTGGAATTTGGAGCCGATTTTCAAAGCGTGCTGGCGGTCGTCGAGGGTCGCCCGGGCGTCATTTCGGCCCGTTACCGCAAGGGGCCCGACGTTCGGCGTGCCTCCGGCCGCATTCAAGAGGTTATCGACCAGCTCGCGAAGCCTTCGCTCTGGGATAATGAGACAAGCCCGCTGCGCGTGGTGGGAGCACCGAAGGACGTGCTGCACGCACTCGCCGAACGCGGCATCATCGTGCGCTCCGTTGACCCGGTCGTGACGCCCGCCGCTGCGGCAGCCGCTTTGGCGGCTTCCACGCTTGCTCCGGCGCGAAGCGTGCACGAAGTGCGAGCGGATTACGGCGAGCTCCCAGCAGTCACGATGCCAAAGCGTTAGGGACGGCCGGCACATGAAGATGGAGCTCGAGCGGCCGGCGGAGCGGCCCGACCGGTTTACGATCGCCCCGATGTCAACGGCCGATATCGCCGCCGTGACGCGAATCGAGCGCGCCTCGTTTTCGACGGTGTGGCCGTCCGACGCTTTTTACAATGAGCTGAGCACGAACAGGCTGGCGCATTACTTCATCGGACGCTTTGAAGATCGGGTCGTGGCGTACGGCGGCATTTGGGTAATCTTGGAAGATTCCCACGTCACCACGCTCGCGGTCGATCCGGAATACCGCGGGCGACGCTTCGGTGAGGTACTGCTGCTCAAGCTCATCGATGAGGCGATCGAGCGCGAGGCGGCTTGGATGACGCTCGAAGTGCGGGAGAGCAACACCGTCGCACAAGCGCTCTATCGCAAGTACGGATTCACGACCGTGACGATGCGCACGGGCTACTACAGCGACGACAACGAGAGCGCGCTGATCATGTGGGCCGGCAGCCTCAAGAGCGAGCTCTACCGCAACCGGCTGCACGTCTTGCGGAATCGCTTCGCGGCTTCGTGAACGATCGCGTAGGCTCCACGTTCACTCAGCTGGCGCGCGGGGTTTTCGAACATCTGGGACAGCAAGACCGGTACGCGCACAGCGTGCGCGTGGCTCGCTGCGCCGACGTGCTCGCGCAGCGCCATCGCAGCGATTCGCGCAAGGCGCGCATCGCAGGTCTGTTGCACGATTTGGCGCGCCTCTACTCGCCCGCGCGGCTGCTCTTCGAATGCGAGGCCCGAAACCTGCGAATCGACGATTTCGAACGCTCCCATCCGGTGCTGCTGCACGCGCGCCTCGGCGCCGCAATTGCGCGCGAGAAATTCGGGGTCGACGACGGCGAAGTGCTCTCGGCTATCGAAAAGCACACCACCGCTGCCGGCCAGATGTCGACCTTGGACTGCATCGTCTATCTCGCCGATTCGCTCGAGCCGGCGCGCACGTTCCCAGAACGAGCGGCGGTTTGGGAGCTCGCGCTGCGCGATCTGCGCGCGGCGATGCGCGAAGTGTTGCTGTTGATCTTTCGGCGCCACGCGCGAAAGGGGGTGGCGGCTGCGCCACCGACACTTGCAGCGGCCCGTATTTTTGGCGCGAATCCATCCTACGTCGTAATCCCGGAGGTGAAGGCATCGGCGAGCTAACTGACGTCGTTCGCGATAGCGCGCTCGACAAAAAAGGCGAAGCCTTCACTCTTCTTGACGTGAGCGGGCGGACGATCTTGGCCGATACGTTCGCGATCGTCAGCGGCCGTTCGAAGATCCAGACGCGCGCCATTGCCGACGCCGTCGTCGAAGCCGTCCGGAGCCACGGCTATTCCGTCGGGCGCGTCGAAGGATACGCGGATGGCTCGTGGATTCTCCTCGACCTCGGTAACGTAATCGTGCACGTGTTCACGCCCGAACAGCGCGCCTTCTACAATTTAGAAAGATTGTGGTCATACCCCAATGCTGCAAGCAGCATGGCGGAAGAGCGGAGGGCTCAAGGATCGTGAAAGCGCGCCGGCCGGGCCACCTGACGCGAGCCGCGCGCGCGCGCCGAGAGTTTTGGAAACGCTTTGGCGTGTGGGTCTTCATCATCTTTTTCGCACTCAGCGTCGCGGGAGGTCTGCTCGTCGTAGCCGGGCGTATAGGCCCGCGATGAACCGCTCGACTTTATTGATCGAAGACGCGTCCGCTCTGCACCAGCGTTACGTTCTCACGCCGTGGGTGGCGCAAAGCGGGCGCAACCCGCCCGTCATCGTGCGCGGCGAGGGGTCGCAGCTCTACGACGAACGCGGTTCGCGCTACCTCGATTTCTCGGCGGGTCTGGTCGCGGTGAACCTCGGGCATGCCCATCCCGCGGTGGCTGCAGCAATCGCGGAGCAGGCGGGTAAGATCGCTTACGTCGCTCCGAGCTTGGCAAACGAGCAGCGCGCGAAGCTCGCGCATTCGATCGCCGAGATCGCTCCATGGCAGGAGGGCGCGCGCGTATTCTTCACCACGGGTGGCGGTGAAGCGAATGAGGACGCCATCAAATTTGCGCGTACGCTGAGCGGCCGTCACAAAGTGCTCACGGCGTACCGCTCTTTCCACGGTTCCGCGCCGGGCGCGGGAACGCTGACCGGTGAGAATCGGCGCTGGCCGAACGAGCCCGGCCTTCCGGGCGTCGTGCGCTTTTTCACGCCCTTTCCGTACCGCAGCCCGTTTCACACCCGCGACGCGCGCGAGGAAGCCGATCGCGCAATCGCTCACCTCGAAGAAGTCATCACCTACGAAGGGGGCGACCGGATTGCGGCGCTGCTTATCGAGCCGGTCGTCGGCGCCAACGGCGTGATTATCTACCCCGAGACGTATCTGGCGCGGGTCCGCGAGCTTTGCGATCGCCACGGAATTCTTCTGATCTTCGACGAGGTAATGACGGGCTTTGGACGCACCGGCGAAGCCTTCGCGGCGCAACGTTTCGGCGTGATTCCCGATCTCTTCACGTTCGCGAAGGGCGTGACGTCGGCATACGTGCCGCTCGGCGGGGTAGTCTTGCGCGAACGTCTTGCCAAACACTTCGACGCGCATCCGCTTCCCAGTGGACACACTTTCAGCGGCCATCCCTTGGCCATGGCGGCGGGCGTTGCGACCCTGCAAGCCTATCGAGATGAAACGCTCTTCGCGCGAGCGCGCGAAATCGAGACCTGGCTGCGCGCACGGTTCGACGGGTTGCAGCAAAGGCACGCGGTAATCGGCGAAGCGCGCGGGGTCGGTGCCTTCTTTGGAATGGAGTTGGTCTCCGACCGCAAAACGCGGACGCCGTTGGTCGCGTGGCAGGGCCCAAAAACTCTGCAGGGGTTCTTCAACGACTTGCTCGCGCACGGTCTCTATATCTATGGACGGTACAACGTCGCAATCGTCGCTCCGCCGCTGACCATTTCGGTCGACGAGCTCGACGAAGGATTCGCAATTCTGGATGCGGCTCTCACGCGCCTGAGCAGCGAGGCACACGATGCAACTTCCGGTTCACGATAAGGCGACCGGCGAGCGCATCGGCGAAGTACGGATCGCACAGCGCGACGAAAGCGCGCGCGCCGTGGCGATCGCCTCCGAAGCGTTCGGGTCGTGGTCCCAGATCCCGGTCGTGGAGCGCGCGCGCGCGCTTTTTCGGTACGCGGATGCGTTGGAGCGCCGGCGCGAAGAGCTTGCGCTCTCGGTTTCACGCGAGAACGGCAAGACGCTGACCGATGCGCGTGCCGAGGTTCGCCGCGGAATCGAAGCCGTCGAGTTTGCCTGCGGCATGCCGTCGTTGGTGATGGGCGATGCGCTTCCGGAGGTCGCACGCGGCATCGACTCGGTCTCCGTCCGGTATCCGCTCGGCGTGTGCGTCGGAATCACTCCGTTCAACTTTCCCGCCATGATTCCACTGTGGATGTTTCCCATCGCGATTGCGGCCGGAAACACGTTCGTGCTCAAGCCCTCGCCGCAGACACCGCTCACGTCAGAGCTGTTGTTTTCGGCTGCCGAAGATTGCGGTTTTCCGCGCGGCGTGCTTCGCGTCGTGCACGGCGGCGCTGAAACCGCCGAGGCGTTGATCGAACATCCCGACGTCGCGGCGGTCTCGTTCGTCGGCTCATCGGCCGCTGCACGCAGTGTGCAAGAGCGCGCAGTGCGCGCGCACAAACGCGTGCAGGCCCTCGGCGGCGCAAAGAGTTTCCTCGTCGTGATGCCGGACGCCGTGAGCGACGCGACGTGCGATGCCGTTGTCGGGGCGGCCTTCGGCGGTGCCGGGCAGCGCTGTTTGGCGGGCTCGGTCGTCGTGACGGTCGGTGCCGCCGGCGATGCCTTCGCGCCGATGTTGGTGAATGCGGCAAAAAAGCTGCGATTGGGGCGCGGCGCCGATAACGGAGTAGAGATGGGACCGGTCGTCAGCGATGAAGCCATCGCGCGCATCCGCGGATATGTGGAGCGTGCGCGCAGCGCAGGAGTGAAGATCCTTTTAGATTGGGCCGCCGTACCAAGCGGCGGTTTTTTTGCCGCACCGATCATCTTCGATCGCGTCGATCCGAACAGCGAGCTTGCGCGCGACGAAATTTTCGGACCCGTCCTGGCGATCGTGCGGGCGACGTCGCTCGACGACGCGATCGAGATTGCCAATGGATCGCGTTACGGCAATGCGTCGTCGATCTTCACACGAGACGGCGGCGCCGCGCGCAACTTTGCGGCGCGGATCCAAGTCGGGATGGTGGGCATCAACGTCGGAATCGCAGCGCCGATGGCGTTCTTCCCGTTCGGCGGCGTAAAGGACTCGATCTTCGGCGATCTTCGCTGTCACGGCAAAGACGCGATTGCCTTCTACACCCAGCAGCGCGTCGTGATCAGCCGCTGGCCTTCCTGACGCGCAGGCTAAACCAGAGCCAGCCGGCGGCAACGAACGCCAAGAAGTAATAGCCGAACCAGCGCTGCGGCGGCGCCGGAACCGGATAGAATAGCGTGATTGCCGGAACGATCAAGAAGACGAGCGCGAGCAACGAGACGGACATGTCAATCGCGCGCATTGCGCCAAGCCGCTTGGTGTAGACGAGCGCGGCGATCGCGATCAGCATGTAGATCAGAATGAATCCAAACGAACTCAGCGTTCCGCAATTGTTGAAGACGTCGATCGGCGCCACGCCGAACCATAAAGCAATCGCTGCAACCGCGAGCGTGACGGCGGTAACGACCGTGACCGCAATGTTGGGCGTCCCATGCCGGGGCTCGATCCGCGCAAAGGATGACGGAAGAAGCTGGGCGTTTGCCATTGCATAGGCGATTCGGCCGGCGGTGGTGATGCACGCCAGACAGACGGAGAACGCGCTGAAGAGCGCACCGACCGTAATCGGGATGCGCAGCTCCGGAATTCCGTAGATGTCGACTAGCGTTCCCAGCGGAAAGGTTTGCTGATCGAGCGGCTTCGCCGAGTGCGAGAGCCCAACGATCTCGGCGTACGTGACGATCACAAAGAACGCGCTGGCGAAGAGCACGCTTCCAATGACGGCGCGCGGAATCGTAACCAGCGGGCGCTTCGCTTCTGCCCCAAACGCCGTCGCGCTCTCGAAACCAACATAGCTGAAAACGGCAAAGGCGATCGCAAGTCCGACGTTGCCGATGCCGCCCGGAAACGCGCCTCTGAGATGCAGCTGGTTGGAGTCGAGCGACGGGCCATGGGAGTGCAAAATCAGTGCCACGACGAGGCAAATAATGCCCACCGAGATTGCCTCCAGCACCAACATAACGATCGCGGAAACTTGGACGCCGCGATACGCGGCCTGCCATGCGATTACCGCCAGGACCGCCGCAGTCGCGGTCGGCGGGGCGTGCACCCCGAAGCGGTCCAGCAGCAATCCTACGAAGAGCGCCATCGCGCCGAGGACGGCAGCCGCGACGAAGCCGTAGGCCCATAGCAGCGCCCATCCCCCGATCGCGCCTACCGTCGGGCCCAGATGATCGGCAATGTACTGGTACATCGAACCGGCTGCGCTCGAGCGGCTCGCAAACTGATTGACGCACAGCGCTACGAAGACCAACATCGTTCCGCCGAAGACGTAGGCCAGCCACGTTCCGTTGCCCGCCAGCGCGTACATGTACGGCGCTATCAAGAGCGGCGTCATGCTCGGCCCGATCAAGGCGATCGACGTCGCGAGCACCTCGATAAAGGTCAGCGAGCCTTCCCGAAGGGAGGCGCGCTGCACCGTATGGTTCATCTCGGCCATTCTGAGCCGACCGGTCGCCCAGTTCCCGCAGCGCTCCGAAACTTCGCCGCCGCGACGGGGGTAGGACCCGGCATGAAGTCGATCGCTTCCCGTGGCTTGGTCGTTGCCTGCGGCCTAGCGCTGTTTGCCGGTTCGCTTCCGGCAGCCGCGCGCGACTTCGTACTCGATCAGGCGGGAATGTTCTCCGGCGCTACCCTCGCCCAGCTCAACGAGCGCATCGGCGCGTTCAACGCGCAAACGCACAAAGAGATCGTCGTGGTGACCACCCCATCGCTCGGAGGAGCAACGCTCCAGAATGCCGCGGCCTCGGCATTCGCCCAACAGAACGTCAACGGCGTTCTCATTTTCATCGCGCGCGACGACCGGCGAGACATCATCGTGCCCGACCGCGCCGGCGTGCAGGCCGGCTGGTTTACGCCGGACGTGCTGCGCTCGATTCGCATCGCGATGGAAGCGCAGTTTAAGGCAGAGGCATACGACGCGGGCATCACGGGTGCGGTCGATGCGATCCTGCGCATCTATCAGTCACATCTGCGCGGCTTGCAAACGACGGGTTCGACCGGCGCGGTGCCCGCGGAACGTTCCCCATCCTCAACCGGAGGTTTCCATATTCCGATGTTCTGGCTGATCATCATCGTCATTGTCGGCTTTTTGATTTTGCGCTCGATCTTACGTGCGTTCTCGGCGCCGCGCTACTATGGTGGGCCCCCAGGTGCGGTGCCGCCGGGTGCAGCGCCGCCGGGCGGCGCGCCAGGTTATGGCCCCGGATATGGTCCGGGATACGGCTACGGAGGCTATGGTGGCGGTGGGAGCTTCTGGAGCGGACTGCTCGGCGGTTTGGGCGGCGCGTGGCTGGGCAACGAGCTGTTCCGCGGCGGGGGCGGCCTTGGGCCGACTCAGGCCGGGCAAATTACGCCCGATTCAGGCGGCGGCTTGGGCGGAGCCGACACCGCCGGCTGGCAGGGTGACGCAGGGCAGGCCGATATGAGCGGCGCCAGCGGCGGCGACTGGGGCGGCGGCGGCTTCGGCGATAGTGGGGGAGGCGGCGACCTCAGCGGCGGAGGCGACGGAGGCGGAGGCTGGTAGGCCGGCAACGCTGCGGCAACTAAGAGCAGGCGTCTATGCGACGCCTGCTCTTTTTTGCGCTGTTAGGCGCCCTGTTAATGCCCGCAATCAGCTCGGCCGCGACACCCCAGGCGGGAATCGGTGCCGCCTATTTTGGCGCGGTACAATGGCGCTTGATCGGGCCGTTTCGCGGTGGCCGGGCCCTCGCGGTGAGCGGCGTGCCGGGCGAACCGAATCACTTTTACTTCGGCGCCGTCGACGGTGGAGTTTGGGAATCTTTTAACGCCGGACGCACTTGGAGCCCTATATTCGATCGTCAGGACGTCGGCTCGATCGGTGCGATCGCGGTCGCGTCGAGCGATCCCCGAACGATCTACATTGGCACGGGCGAAGCCGATATGCGCTCCGACATCGCATACGGCAACGGTATCTATAAGTCCAGCGACGGCGGCAAAACTTGGGTGCATCTCGGATTGGGCGACTCGGAGCAGATCGGGGCCATCGTCGTCGATCCGCGCGACGCGAACGTGGCATACGTTGCGGCGCTTGGTCATCCGTACGCTGCCAACGCCGAGCGTGGTGTATTCAAGACTTCGGACGGTGGAAAAACCTGGAGCAAGGTACTGTACAAGAACGCGGACACGGGTGCGATCTCCCTCGCCATGGAGCCCGGTAATCCCAGCGTGATCTACGCCGCTCTATGGCAAACGCGCCGTCCCCCGTGGAACGTCTATCCACCCTCGAACGGTCCCGGCAGCGGCCTCTACAAGTCGAGCGACGGCGGGGCGACGTGGATACAACTGACCAACGGTCTCCCGGCGCACGTGGGTCACATCGGTCTATCGGTTTCCTCCGCCGCACCGCACCGCGTCTACGCCAACGTGGATAGCGCTCCGGGACTCGGCGGAATCTACCGCTCCGACGACGACGGTGCAAGTTGGGCGCACCTCGACCGCCAGCAGCGGATCTGGCAACGGGGATGGTATTTTAGCGGCATCACGGCCGATCCACGAAATCCCAACGTCGTCTACGTAATGAATACGGCAACGTATCGCTCCGTCGACGGCGGGAAAACTTTCGATGCGATTCTCGGCGATCCGACGGGCGACGACTTTCATACGCTCTGGATCGACCCAAGCGATTCAAACCGAATGATCCTCGGCAGCGACCAAGGCGTAATCGTCAGCATAGACCGCGGCCGTACCTGGAGCTCTTGGTACAATCAGCCCACGGCGCAGTTTTATCACGTCGCTACCGACAATCGGTTTCCGTACTGGGTTTACGGAGCGCAACAGGACTCCGGAGCCGTCATGGCGCCGAGCCAGAGCAAATACGCAACGATCTCGCAACAGGACTTCCGGCCGATCTCCGTCGGCGGCGAAAACGGATCGCTCGCGCCCGATCCCAAACGTCCGAGCCTCGTCTACGGTGACTCGAGCGGACAAGGCGGTCCGACCGTAACTCGCGAGATCCCCGCAACGGGATGGGAACAGAATCTCGATCCCGCCCTTGCCCGTCCTGGAACCGTTTGGCGCAACACGTGGACGCTGCCGCTGGCCTTTTCGTCCGCCGATCGAGTTTCGCTCTACTTCGCCCATCAAAACATTTTTCGATCGCGCGACGGCGGCCTAACCTGGAAAATCGTCAGTCCGGACCTCTCGCGTGCCAGCGAACCTATTCCCTCGAACTTAGATGCGACGACGGTCGCCGACGACAACGGCCTCCGGCGTCACGGTGTGGTCTATACCATCGCTCCGTCGCCGCTGAGCGCAGGCGTGATTTGGGCGGGCACCGATGACGGCTACATCTGGTTGACCCGCAACGATGCGCGGACTTGGCATAACGTCACGCCGCCAGCGCTCTCGACGTGGAGCAAAGTCGGAACCATCGAGGCGTCGCATTTCGATGTAAACGCGGCATACGCGGCGATCGACCGCCACCGCCTGGATGACGATCGACCGTATATCTATCGCACGCGCGACCGCGGCGTCAGCTGGACGGCAATCGCCGCCGGTATTCCAAACGGCTCATTCGTCAACGTGATTCGTCAGGATCCGCGGCGCCAAGGCCTGCTCTTCGCGGGAACCGAGAAGGGCGTCTACGTTTCGTTCGACGATGGTGGGAACTGGCGCGCACTGCAACTCAATCTTCCGATCACCTCGGTTCGCGACATCGCCGTGCATGGCAACGATTTGATCGTCGCGACGCATGGTCGAGCGTTTTGGATAATGGATGACATCGCGCCGCTGCGGCAAACGAGCGATGCCGTCGTTTCGAGCGACGCCTATCTCTTCGTACCGGCGCCCGCTTTCCGGATGCAGCCCGGCAGTCAAGAGGGAACGCCGCTGCTCGACGAGCCGGAAGCCGAGAATCCCGCGGTGGGACTCTACATCGACTACTATCTGCGCACGCCGCGCACGCCCGTCGTTATCGAAATTTTCGATCGCGCCGGCAGCCTCGTTCGGCGCTGGTCGAGCGCGGAGCCGCCGAAGCCTGTCGACCCCCGTTCGGTTCCGTACACCTCACGCTGGATCGCGCAGCGTCCGGTGCCTTCCGCCATGGCCGGCGCGCACCGGTTCGTTTGGGATTTCCACGAAACTAGTCCCGACGGACCGCTCGTGCCGCCCGGCACGTACACCGTGCGCCTCAGCGTAAACGGCGCGAGCTTTGACCGGACTGCCGCGGTGTTACGCGACCCCCGAGTCCCGGCCGACGACGCCGATCTGCGCGCGCAATACGAGCTCGCGAAGCAGGTCGTGGCGTTGCGGTCAAAGGTCGCGTCCTCGAGAAGCCGCGCCCAGCAATTGGCGAAGACTGCGCTCTCGCCCGATCGAGCGCAAACGTTGCGCACGCAAATCATCGGCCAAACCTTGCCCGAGAACCCGGATGATTCCGTCGGCGCGTATTCCCAGGACTTCACGAGCCTTCTCTACTTAGAGAACCAGCTCGATTATTTGGAAAGCGCCGTTGAAAGCGCGGATGCCGCGCCGACGCCCGAGATGCGCCGCGCGTACGACGTATATGAGGCATTGTATCGAAAGACGCTCGCCCGCCTCGACGCGATCGCCGCTAAGTAACCGCCTGCTCTAGCGCCCCGCTTGGAGTGTTTCGGCGTACCAGCGCTCTAGATCGTCGTGGAACTGCACCAGCGCTTGGGGATGCAGATAGACCATATGTCCGGATTCGTAGAAGCCGTAGCTGATGTTCTTCTGCAGCTGCGGCGGTAGGGTCAAGTGATTGAGAGTGTAGACGGTCGCCCAAAACGGAGTCGCAAAATCGAAGTAGCCATTTCCTGAGAAGACGCGCAAGTTCGGATCGAACGTCATCGCGCTCGCGAGATCCTGCGCCGTGTTGGTGGGAAGATTGCCGTTGTGCTTCCAGTCCCACTGTTGAAAAACGGCGATCGTCGGGCGGTAGATGAGCGTCGTCTGATAGCCCAGAACCTGCCGCATGAAGTAGTTCCCTGTGGCGACGAACGGCGCATCTATCGCGGCATCGGTCGCGTCGAAATCCGGACGGTCGGCCAAACGATCGAGCATGAAGGAGGTGTAGCGCGCGTCATAGCGTCCGATCGTCTCATCGCGGTCGCGCAACAGCTCGGTATTATAACGCCAGTAGGGAATGCGCAAGTTAGACACGCGGATATAGTGCTCGGAAAGTCCGGTATATCGATGCAGTTTCGCGACGACGTCGTTATACTCGGACGGTGAAAGCCTCGCTCCCTGCGCGAGGGCGTTGACGTACTCGTTCATCGCGAAGCCCTCCACTTGCGGCAAGAGAGCCTGCAGCGAGGCTGTTTGACCGGGAAGGCGATCGTGGTACCACGCCGCAGCCGCTTCGGTAGGAAGGTAGAGCGGGAACGCCCAGTCGCCGCCCCCGATCGCAGTCGGCGTGAAGTTCACGTCCCAATTCAGGCTGAAGTCGAGCACCGATGAGAGCAGCACGACGCCGTTGATGCCGATGTCCTGCCGCTGCAAGTAACGCACGAGTAGGGCCGAGCGCGGCGTTCCGTACGACTCGCCGAACAAGAATTTCGGCGAGTTCCAACGCGCGAAAGTTGAGACGTAGCGTGAAATGAACTGCCCGAACGCACGCACGTCGGGGTCCACGCCGAAGAAGTCACTTGGCTTTCCCGCGCCCACGATTCGGCTGAAGCCGGTGTCCGGCGCATCCACGAAGACCAGATCGGTCCGGTCGAGCAATGAGTATTGGTTGTCAACCAGATTAAACGGCGCATTCGGCGTCGGGCGCGCGTCACCGACTTGCACGCGCACCGGCCCAAACGAGCCCATCCGCAACCAAATCGTCGAGCTTCCCGGGCCGCCGTTATAGAGAAAGGTCACGGGACGCGAACGCGGGTCGGCGCCGTCGAGCGTAAAGGCCGTATAAAACATGCGGCACGTGGGCTGGCCCTTATCGTCCTCTAGGGTGATCGTCCCGGCGCGCGCCGTGTACGGATAGCTCTTGCCGCCGAGTGCGATGACGTGTTTGGTGACGGCATCCGGGGCCACCGCAGTGGGAAGCGGCTCGGCGGCGGGCGGTCGCGGCGTCGCCGCAATCAGCGCCGTCGCGAACATTGCCAGCATTAGGTTACGCATGCGAAAGCGCTCGCGCATACCAGCGCTCCAGGTCGGCATGAAAGCGACTCAGCGCTTGCGGATGGAGGTAAACCATGTGACCCGAGTCATAGAAGCCGTACGAAATGTTTCGCTGTAGCGCCGGCGCCAGATAGAGATGATTGAGCGCGTACACGGTCGCAAAGAACGGCGTGGCAAAATCAAAGTACCCATTGGCCGAAAATATCTGTAGGCGCGGGTTATACGTCATCGCCTGTGCGAGATCGGGCGTGACGTTGAGCGTCTGCACGTTGGGCCCGTGCTTAAAGTCCCAGGTCTCGTCGTCCGAATAGATCAAGTCGTAGATCTGCGCTCGATACAGCAATGGCGTGTTGTATTTGAGCACTTGGCGCAAATAGTAGTTGACCGTCGAAACGAATACCGAGTCGATAGCGGCATCGGTGGCGTCCCAGTCGGGCGAAATCCCCGGGCGGTCGAGCACGTAAGTCTGGAAACGCGAGTCGATCCTTCCTACCGTGATGCCGCGTTCCCTCAGCAACTCGTTTTGAAAGCGATCGTACGGAATGCGCAGGTTGGAGCGACGGATGTACTGCTCTGAAAGTCCGGTGTATTCGTGAAGCTTGGCAGCGACGTCGTTAAACCGGCTGGGGGCGAGCTGTGCCCCCTGCGCCAACGCATCGAGATATTCGGAGAGACCGAAGCTCTCGACTTCCGACACGAACGTGTCGAGCGGGGGCGGGTGGGCGAGTGCGTGATGATACCATGCGGTCGCGGCTTCGGTGGGCAAGTAGAGAATGTAAGCCCAGTCACCGCCGCCGACCGGCGATCCATCGTTGTAATCGATATTCGCGTTCAAGAACGACGAGAGCAGCACGACACCGTTGAGCCCGATGCCTTCGTCCTGCAAATGCTTCGCCAGGGCCGCCGAGCGCATCGTTCCGTACGATTCACCAAAAAGAACGCGAGGTGAATTCCAGCGATTGAAGTTCGTGATGTATCGCTGAATGAACTGTGCGAAGGCGGCGACGTCCTGATCGACTCCCCAAAAATCCTTGCGCGTGCCGACGCCGATGAAACGCCCAAACCCGCTGCCGGGCATGTCGATGAAGACGAGGTCGGTCTTGTCCAGCAGGGTGTACTGATTGTCGACCAGCCGATACGGCGGGGGCCCGGTGAGGGTTCCGTCGGCCGTTACGACGCGCACCGGCCCGAACGATCCCATTCGCAGCCACATGGTCGAACTTCCCGGACCGCCGTTGTACAAGAAAGTCACGGCGCGCTTCGAAGGGTCTGCGCCGTCCAGCGTATAGGCGGTGTAGAAAACGCGCGCGGTCGGTTCGTCGGCGCCATTGCGCAGCGTGATCGTCCCGGCTCGCGCCGTATACGCCAGCGTTCTGCCCCCGACCAGTAAACGATGGTGCGTCACGGCGTCCGGAGTTTGCGCGGGAATTGCCGACGCTTTGGCGCGTGCGCCCGCAGGCAAGCACGTGGCTAGCGCAAGCACCGCGACCGGTAGATAACGCCACCGCCTAAGCGTTTCGAGCAGCTCCAATGCGAACGCCAGGTATCGCCGAGACGGGCTAACGATCCTGCCGAGGCTGCGTTGTGGACGAATCAAAGTTTCGTCAAAGTCTGTCCCGGCGGGGACCGTACAACTCGCTCTTTAGTCGTTTGATTGCGCCAGCCATTGAATCCAGATAAGGCAACATCGAGCTCTTGATGCGCTCGAGACGCTCCTTCCCTTCCGTGGTGATCGCGTAGACGCGTCGCGAGCGCTTGCTGGGGTGCTCCCACGATGCGGTAACGAAGCCGCGCTCCTCTAATCGGCGCAGCAGCGGGTAGATCTTGTTGGTGTTCACCGCGACCAGATCGCCGCACACGCCAACGATTCGCGCCATCAGACCGTACCCATGATCGGGCCCCTGCGAGATCAGGTGAAGCAGCAAGGCGGGAAAGACCGTCTTGCTCTTGATCGGACCGCGGAGCACTTCGTCGAGAGGACGTGCCACGATCGCTAGGCGTGAACCGCCGATTCGGCTTCGTAGGCGCGCTCGATCTCGTGAGCGTGACGCCCTTCGACGACGCGGCGCTTGATCTTCATGGACGGCGACAGTTCGCCGCCCTCGACGCTGAACTCGTGCGGAATGACGATGACCTGCCGGACCTGTTCGTAGGTCCCCAGTGCGTGGGTCTGTGCGCGCACCTCATGCGCCAAAAAAGCCCGCACGTCTTCCCGGTCGGCCAGCAGCTCGGGTGGGACGTCCTTGGGAAGATTCGGGAGCTCCAAACGCAACAGCGTCCAGTTCGGACAGACCAAAGCGATCGGATGCGACCGACCTTTCCCCGTCACCATAACCTGCGCGACGAAGATCGAACGCTTGATGTTGGCCTCGATTCTCGAAGGAGCGATCCACTTGCCGGTGCTGGTTTTGAATATCTCCCCTTTCCGATCCGTGATGCGCAAGAATCCCGCCGCGTCGATCTCGCCGACGTCGCCGGTGTGCAACCAGCCATCCTCGATCGACTCAGCCGTTGCCGCCGGATCGCGATAGTAGCCTTGCATGACGTTACGCCCTCGGACCAAGATTTCGCCGTCCTCTGCAGTGCGCACGTCAACGCCGCTAATGGGGCGCCCCACGGCTCCATACTCGTTCGCCGAGAGCCGGCTCACCGACGTTACGGGCGAGGTTTCGGTCAGGCCGTAGCCCTGCATCACGGGTACGCCCAAGCCAAGCAGCGTCATCGCGGTGTCGACGTGGAGCGGTGCGCTTCCGCTCGTCAAGAACCGCACCCGATCGAGGCCGAGCGCCCGGCGAATCTTGCTCAAGACGAGTGGTTTGGCGAGCGCGTACCGCAGCGCGAGCCATAGCGGCGCGCTGCGGCCGAACGTCTTGGCGCGCATGTACTCGCGAGCGGCATCGAGCGCCCACGGGACGAGCCGGCCCTGCAAGCCCCGGGCGTGCATCGCTTGCCCTTTGACACCGGCAAGAATGCGGTCGAAAATTCGCGGCACGGCGGTCATTTCGACCGGCCGAACGTCGCGGAGGTCTGAGAGTAGCACGGTGGGGTCGTGACAGATGAAGTAGCGCACCCGGGCGATGAGGTAGATGTAGATCAACGTGTGCTCGTAGATGTGCGAGTAGGGCAGGACCGAGAGCACGTCGCGACCCTCGTCCATTCCTTCGAAGCCGCACGCGAGCGAGACTTGGGCGTCGAACCCGAGGTTGTCGTGCGTCAGCATCACGCCCTTGGGCGTACCGGTCGTACCGGACGTGTAGATCAGCACCGCAAGGTCGTCGGGAACGAGCTTCGCCTCGTATTCGGCCGGACGCTCGGGATGCGCCGCTCGAACGTGCGCGCCGCGCGCCTCAAAAAGGCCCAGTCCGTCGGCAGCGGCCGAATCGAAGCGCACGACGCGGGGAAGCGTCGCTCCGGACTCGCGCAGCCGTTCGAACGTTTCGGAGGTGTCGACGAAGATCAGCCGTGCGCCGGAGTGCTCCAGGATGTACCCGACGTGGTCCAAGGCCTGCGTCGGATAGATCGGGACGACGACGCATCCCGCAAAGATCGCTGCGAAATCGCAGACTATCCAGTCGATGCAGTTGTGTGAGACCAGCGCAACGCGGTCGCCGGCAACTAATCCGGCGTCTCGGACCGCGCATGCAACGTTCTCGACTCGTTCGATCAACGTTGCGCTCGAAGTAGGTGTCCACGTTCCGCCAACTCGCTCCACCAGCACTTCTGCCCGGGGCGTGGCGAGCGCCCGCCGGATTATACTGGGAAGCGTCTCCTTGGGAGGGAGTTGCGTAGAGGACACGCTGCTCCCAATGCGAGTCGTGTCGTGGCTAGCCCTTGTGCCAACGGGTTTGTCGAACTAAGGCTCGCGCAAATACGGGCGGGCGCGCTCCAGGCGCGTTTGCGTCATCCCCGCAACATCGAGAAGCTCGTCGAGCGAAGCGAAGCTTCCCTCGCGTTGGCGCAGTTCGACGATACGGGCCGCAATCGATCGCCCAATTCCGGGCACGGCCGCGAGCTCGCCGGCGTCGGAACGGTTGACGTCGACGCTCCCGTTTGGGGGCGCCGCTTGGGAAGGCCGCCGCCGATGCGATGCCGTGGTGAGCCTGCGATTCGTCTCGCCGGCGCGCGGAACATATACCTCATCGCCGTCGGCCGTGCGCTGCGCCAGATTCACGCCCGACGCATCCGCGGACGCAGTGATTCCGCCCGCGAGGGCGACTGCATTTGCGGCGCGGTCACCGGTGCGCAGCTTATACAGGCCTGGCCTGCGGACCGCCCCGGCCACGTAGACGACGAGGGCGTCGCTGGGATGCTCGTCGCGTGGGGCACGGCCCCGGTCGAATGGCCTTGAATGTGCTCCGTCGGGCGGAGCCGCCGGGATCCCGGAGGCTCCGGATACGATCGGCGTGCGCGGCGCCGGGTGCCAGAGCAGCACGGCACCGGCGCAGAGACCGGCGACAACGACGGCAATTCGTGCGATCATGCGGCGACAATCACGCGGATCGCTTCCGTCGCAAAGGGTAGCGAACGCTCCGCGGAGCGTGTACCATGCTCCTCATGACCGAGAGTTACCAATATCGCTCGATCGAAGGCAAGTGGCAATCGCGATGGGAGCGCGACGGAATCTATCGGGCGCCCAACGATAGCTCCGGGCCGAAATACTACGCGCTCGAGATGCTGCCGTATCCGTCGGGCGATTTGCACGTCGGTCACGCCAAGAACTACACGCTAGGCGATTCGGTGGCGCGGATCATGCGCATGCTCGGCTATACCGTCCTCCATCCGATGGGCTGGGATGCTTTCGGATTGCCGGCCGAAAACGCCGCGATCGAACGCGGCATCGATCCGGCGGTGTGGACGGCCGAAAACATTCTCAACATGCGCCGGCAAATCCGACTGATGGGTACCAGCTATGATTGGTCGCGCGAGATTGCAACCTGCGAGCCGGAATACTATCGCTGGAATCAGTGGCTTTTTCTGCGTCTCTACGAGCATGGGCTTGCGTACAAGCGCGAAGCACCGGTGAACTGGTGCCCTCACGATCAAACCGTGCTGGCCAACGAACAAGTCGTCGACGGCCGCTGCTGGCGTTGCTCGCACCTCGTCGAACGCCGACTGCTCTCGCAATGGTTCTTGCGAATCACGGCGTTTGCAGATCGCCTATTAGACGACTTGGCGAAGCTGAGCGGATGGCCGGAGCAAACCCGCACGATGCAGCGCAATTGGATCGGGCGCAGCGAGGGCGTTCTGTTTGCGTTCGGGGTCGAAGGACTCGACGCGAAGATCGAGGTCTTCACGACCCGCATCGACACGCTCTACGGCGCCACGTTTGTCGCCATAGCTCCCGAACATCCGATCGTGCCTTCGCTGCGGGGCATCGTTTCGCACGAACGAGCCGCTGCCATGCAAGCTTTCGCCGATAGCGTGAAATCGAAATCGGAGCTCGAGCGCACTAGTTTGATGGAAAAGCAGGGCGTTTTTACAGGCGCCTACGCCATCAATCCGCTCTCGCACGAGCGAATTCCGATTTGGCTGACGAACTACGTTCTCGCCGAGTACGGGACGGGCGCGATTGGCGGCGTTCCGGCGCACGACGCACGCGACTTCGATTTCGCGAAGAAGTACGGGCTGCCGATCGTTCAGGTCATCGTGCCCTCGAATGCCGCTGCCGTCGAACCGCTCGCTGCCCCTTACTCCGATGATGGCCGATTGATCGCAAGTGATGATTTCAGCGGCATGTCCAGCGAAGGGGCGCGACGCGCGATGGCCCAACGACTCGCCGCCATCGGCGCCGGGGAAGAGAGCGTCCACTACAGGCTGCGCGACTGGCTGATCTCTCGCCAACGGTACTGGGGTACGCCGATTCCGATCGTTTACTGTGCTGCGTGCGGCGAGGTTCCGGTCCCCGACGAGCAGCTGCCGATTCTTCTCCCGACACGCGCACGCGTTGAGGAGTTTCTGCGAACTTCGTGTCCGTCGTGCGGCGGTCCGGCGCGGCGCGAGAGCGACACGATGGATACTTTCTTCGAATCGTCATGGTATTATCTGCGCTACCTGGATCCGCATAACGATCGCCTACCGTGGAGCGCAGAGCACGCGCGACGTTGGATGAACGTGGATCAGTACACCGGCGGCGCCGAGCACGCAGTGCTGCATCTGCTCTACTCGCGCTTCTTCTACAAGTTCTTTCACGACCGCGGGTGGGTCAGCGGAAGCGACGAGCCTTTCGAGCATCTTTTTCATCAGGGCCTCGTGCTCCGCGACGGCGAGAAGATGTCGAAGTCGCGCGGCAACGTCGTCGGCATCGACGAAACCGCCGAGCGCAACGGCATCGACGCGATGCGCCTGTTCTTGCTCTACGTCACACCGCCGGAAGAGACCAGCAGTTGGACCGACGACGGTATTTCCGGGCGAGTTCGGCTCCTGAACCGAATTTGGCGCGCCTGCGAACCGCACTTCGGCACGGCAATTGCGCTGGAGTTTCCCGACGTGGAAAGCGTCGCCGAAAAAGCGCTGCTTCGTGCCGTGCACGTGGCTGCCAAATCCGCGATCGATGAGACGCTCTCGCGTCGATTTCACTATAACGCCACGATCGCGAAGCTCGACGAGCTGGTCAATTTGATGACCGTCGCTTCCGGCAGTATGGCCGAATCACCGGCGACGCGCTATGCGGCCGCGACGCTCCCGATCCTCATCGCGCCCTTTGCGCCGCACATCGCCGAGGAGCTCTGGGAGCGTCTCGGTCATACGACGTCGGTCCATCTCGAGCGATACCTCGAGCCCGATGATCGCGCTTTGGCAATCGACGAGATCACGCTAGTCGTCCAAGTCAACGGTAAGGTTCGGGCGCGCATCTCGGCGCCGCCAGGCGTCACCGAAGCGCAGGCCCTCGCGCTGGCGCTCGGGGACTCCAACGTTCGCGTCCACCTGGGCGGCAAAGAGATCCGCAAGCACGTCTACGTCCCCGACAAACTGCTCAACTTAGTGGCCGCGTAAACTCAAGAGTTCTCTCGTTCGAGCATTTCGCGATAGATTTCGCGTACGCGGTCCAGCGTATCGATCTCCTCCGGCGGTTTGTCGTTGCGAATTCGGACGATGCGAGGAAAACGCAACGAGTAGCCGCTTTCGTGCAGATCGCTCTCTTGAACGATATCGAACGCTACCTCGATGACGATCTTCGGCTCGACGGGAATTTCGTGTGCGCGCGCCTTCTCGCGCTGACGCTCCATCGGCAACCGGTGCGCCAGAAACCACGGCGTCAGCTGGGCGATCTCGGCGTCGGTCAGACCCGAGTAGGCTTTTCCGATTGCGAGCAGATCGCCGTCGTCGCCCCGCACCGCGAACGTGTAATCCGAAAGAACGCCGGCGCGCTTACCGTTTCCCCATTCGACCGCAACGACCACGACGTCGAGTGTGGAAAGCTCGCGTTTGAGTTTCAGCCACCACTTTCCGCGGCGTCCCGGCAAGTATGGAGCGTCGGCGCGTTTGAACATCACGCCTTCATTTCCGCGGCTGCGAGCCGCCTCAAACCGATCGTTCACGGCCGCAGCGCCAAGGCCGGTGATCCGATCGAATGGCGCAAGCACGAGGCCGGGGGCGGCCCCAATGAGCTCTACGAGTTGCTCGCGGCGCGTCTCAAGCGGCGCGTCGATTAGGAGATCTTCTCCCACCGCGAGCAGATCGAAAACGACGTAGGCGAGCGGCACGTCCCGCAGCAACGCCTCGTCGATCGCCTTTCGCTGAAGCCGAGCCTGCAGCAGCCGAAACGGCAACACTCGGTTGCCCTGCATCGCGACGATCTCGCCGTCGAGGATCGCATCGCGGGGAATCGCACTAAGGGCAGAGACGACCTCGGGATACGATGCGGTCACATCGTTGAGCCGGCGTGAAAACAAACGAACGCTGCGGTCATGCAGATGCGCTTGGGCGCGGATTCCGTCGTACTTGTCTTCGACAAACCACGTACCGTCGGAGAGCTCTACGTAGACGTCGCCGTACGGCACCGGCGTGGCAAGCATGAAACCGATCGGGCTGCCGTACGTCACGCGAAGCTCGCGTACCGTTCCATGCTTGGCGGCAACGGCGACGGTGCCCACGTCCCCCGACGCCATCACGGCACGGCGGATCTCGGCCGGTTCGGCGCCGAAGGCGCGGGCGATCGCTTCGAGCACCAGCCCTTCACGCAATCCAACGCGCAGATCTCCCGTGACGATCTTGATCACGTACGTCGCGGTCAGCGAATCCTCACACGCGCGCAGGATGAGTTCGAGCACCGCGGCTCGCCGCTTGTTGGCATGTTTTCCCGACGCGGAAGCGATCTCACCGAACCGTTCCGCGAGCGTCGAAGGCGTCAAGCGGTCGCGAAAGAGCATCGCATCGGCCGGCGGACGCAAGAGCGCACCGAGCGCGGCGCCGAGATCTCCAGACACGCGATAACTTGTGGCCAGCTCGGCATCGTCGAAGCCGTAGACTCGGCGTGCAGCTTCCACAATCGTTCGTCCGCCGACTGATAAGGTTCGGTGATCGCGAGCGGCAAACGGAGTGCCGCTGAAGAAACGCGCGGCCGCGAGCAAATCGGCATCATCGAGCTCGTCAAGATACTCGGCCAGCAGTGCGATTTTGTCGAGCTTGGCGGGATGCTGCGCGATTCGCTGCGCCGTCGCTGCAAAGCCCTCCATTGCAACAGCGGGGGCCTAGCGGGATGCTCTTTGAAAGTATTCGTAGGTCTCTCGAATCCCATCCGTAAGGACCGTCGAAGGAGACCATCCGAGGTTGGCACGAGCTCCCGCCGCGTCGAACTGAGCGTCGCGAGCATCGCCGGGCCGCTGCGGCCCGCGCTCGACCGGAGCGTCAAAGCCGGTCAGCCCAACCAAGGCCCGGTAGATGTCGTTGACGCTCGTACGAATCCCCGTTCCGATAACGTAGCATCCGCCCGAGCCCAGCTCCAGCGCGGCGAGATTTGCCCGCGCAACGTCCGAAACGTACACGTAGTCGCGAGTCTGCTCGCCGTCCCAGTCGATGCGCACGCCTTCGCGCGCAAGAAATTTTGCGATGAAAATAGCGATTACGCCGGCCTCCCCGTTTGGGTCCTGGCGTGGTCCGTACACGTTTCCGTACCGTAGTGCGGTAAAATCCAGCCCCTTGGAGTTTCGATAAAAACGCAAGTAGTGCTCGCCGACCAGCTTGGTTATTCCGTAGGGCGAGGTCGGATGCTGCGCTGTCTCATCTGTAATCGGCAATTTCCCGGGATTGCCGAAGGTCGCCCCACTCGAAGCGAAGATTATCTTGCGGACGCCGCTGCGGACCGCGTTCTCCATCACGTTGAGCAGTCCGATGACGTTGACTTGGGCGTCGTATACCGGATCGCGCACCGAAATCGCGACGGAGTGCTGCGCCGCGTGATGGTTGAGAACCTCCGGCTTGAAGTCGGCGAAGACGCGGCCGATCGCTTCGTCGCGAACGTCCATATGCACCAGCGACACACCGTTACGAACGTTGAGCCGGCGCCCGCCGCCGTGCTCCCACAACGAATCGATGACCAGCACATCGTGTCCGGTGCCGACGTACGTATCCACGACGTGCGACCCGATGAACCCGGCGCCGCCGGTGACGATGATGCGCACTGAACTTCCTCCTCGTGGCCATGACACGTGGCCTAGCTGATGAGCCGAGTCGTCGCAGGAGAACGGCGATGCCATCGTTCGCGATCATACTTTGCGCGATCGCTTCAGTTCTCGGAACGCTGGCCGTGGCGCCGCTCGCACCCGATCTGCGCGCACTTGCCGATGTTGGCCTCATCGCTTTCGTTTTATATGCGGCCTTCGGCCGATGCGGACCGCCGCGATTTCGCGCGCTGCTCGCATTCGCCCTGGTCGGAGCCGCAGTCGACGCGAAATTGCAGGAACGCAACCAGATCGAAATCGTCGAAGGCCGCACGGCTCGATATACGGCGACGCTGTTAGATCGTGTAAGCGCAGGCGACGGCACGACGGAGCTGACGCTGGCACTCGAGAGTGGCCCACGCGTGCTTGCCCGCGTGCGTGGCGTCACGCCGCCGGCCGGCACGCGCGTTATCGTTCGCGGAAGGCTCGAGCCATTTGACGAGCCGCGCAATCCCGATGAACCGAACGAACGCCAGATCGAGGCCGAGCGTGGCCTCGACGGGCAGTTGGAGGCCGCGACGTTACTCGGTGTCGCTGCGGCACACGACTGGAATGCAAATCTGCTGCTGGCGCGCGCACACGAGTGGGCTCGTGCGCGCTTGCAAGAGAGGCTCGGCGAACCGGCTGCGTCGCTCGTCGCGGGAGAGTTGTGGGGAGAGCGTGCGGCGCTGCCGCCGGCGTTGCGCTCCGAGTTTCAGGAAACCGGAACGGTGCACGTTTTGGTAACGGCGGGATTGCACTTGGGCGCGGTGACGGCACTCTGCCTCGCATTGCTCGTGCTGCTCGCGTTTCCGCGATATGCGACCTGCGCATTCGCGATCGCGCTCGTTTGGGCGTTCGTATGGTGGAGCGGGGCGCAGTTGCCGGCCGTCCGGGCCGCGGTCATGGCAACCGCTGCGCTCACGGCGCGTGCGTGCGGGCGCGCAACGTTGTCTTGGAACGCTTTGGCGATCGCGGCACTGCTGATCGTTCTCGCACGCCCGCAAAGCGTTGCGACCACGTCGTTTGCGCTCTCGTTCTCCTGCGTCGGCGCGATCTTTGCGTGCGCGGCACCGTTGGAACGGTGGATCGAAGCGCACCTTTCGTTGCCCGGTCTCGTACGCGAGGCGGTCGTGCTTTCCGTCGCAACGCAACTGGGAATTTGGCCGCTCGGAGCAGCGGTTTTTCTGCAGTTCTGTCCCTATGCGGTCGCTGCGAACTTCGCCGTCGTTCCGTGCGTCGCCGCGACGATGGCATTGGGTGCGGCTCAGCTCGCTCTCGCGTGGTGCGGGCCGCTGGCCCAAGCTTGTGCCAATCTCAACACGTGGCTGATCGCATGGACCTTCAGCGCAGTTCAAATCGTCAGCTCGCTGCCGGGCGCAATCGTCCCGATGACGCCCGCGCCTTTATGGTGCGTTGCGGCATACGATGCGACGCTGCTCGCCGCGCCGCTCCTGTGGCGACGCGGCGGGCAAACGTTTGCGATGGCGGCGGTGCTCGTCGCTGCCGGATTGGTGCTCTGGCCACCTCGCGGCTTGGATGGCCGTCTGCGCGTCACGATCCTGGACGTGGGGCAGGCCGACGCAATCGTCGTGCAGACGCCGCGAGGTCACGTCTTCTTGGTCGATGCGGGTGGGCGTCTCGAACGGGGCGCCACCGGTGACGATTCCGTCGCCGAGCGTGTCGGCGAGCGCACCGTCGTGCCATTCTTGCTGCGCCATGGAATCCACGCGATTGACGCTATCCTCATCTCACATCCGCACGGCGATCATGCTGGCGGGGTAGCGCCGGTTCTCCGGCATCTGCGCGTCGCGCAAATCGCCGACAGCGGGCAGCGCTACGCCGGGCACGCGTACCTAGACGCCATGGCAACCGCGCGCGATGAAGGCGTAGGGATGAATTATCCTCGAGCGGCAACGCAGTGGCGCACGGACGATGGAGTGACGCTGAACTTTATCGGCCCTTCGTTGCCATTCATCGGCGGAGGCAACGCGATTAACAGCAACTCCGTCGCCTTCATCCTCAGATACGGGCGGTTTCGCATGCTTTTTACCGGCGACGCCGGCAGCGAATCGGAGCGGCGGTTTTTAGATTCCGGCGTCGATCTCCACGCCGACGTGCTGAAAGTTGGCCATCACGGATCGGCGTATGGATCCTGTCCATCGTTCATCGCCGCCGTATCCCCGCGGTACGCCGTCATCTCAGTCGGGCGCCACAATCTCTTCGGTCATCCGGCGCCCTCGACGCTCGAAACGCTGCAACGCTTCGGCGCGATTATCTATCGAACCGACGAAAACGGGGCGGTGACGATCCTTAGCGACGGGAGAAGCGAATTGATTTCGAGTATGCTGTCGGATGAGCAGCGTCGAGCCGCAGCGCGAGCTCTTCGTTCTTGGACTGCTGCGACGAAAGCCCGTCTCGGCCTACGCGCTCGATAAGGCGATGCGCGAGCATTCACCGCTCTACCGCAGCTTCAAGCGCGGAAACCTGTACGGCCTTATCGAGCGCCTCGCTGGCGCCGGTCTGCTCGAACCGTGCCCCGCCGTTTCTCGACGCGGCCCTCGAAAGACTAAGATGCTGTATCGCCTTTCCCCCAACGGCGAGCGCCGGTTCATGGAACTGCTACGCAACGTGCTACTTGACGTGCAGGCTGAACATCCCGCGTTGGAAACGGCGCTCGTCTTGCTCGGGCAGCTCGAACGCCAGCACGCGATGGACCTGCTCGCGGAACGGGCCGGTAACATCGCGGCTCACGAAGGGCGACTCTCACGACTGCTGGGGGATATGCGCGAGCGCGCCGGTTCGGCGTATCTGAGCGCTTCTCACACGCTGCATCGCCTGCGCGGCGAGCGGCGCTATCTCACCGAAACGATCGACCTGCTACGCAATCCGAAATGGGAGCCGCAATGGGTTCTCAACGACGGGCCAATCTTGGATTCGTCACGGAAAGTTTAGAAGCTCATCGATTGAGCATCACGTGGCCCACCGCGAAAAATGACACGGCCACGAACGTGACGAGATGCCAGCGCCGTAGCGCTCCACGATAGTCGCCGGGCGACTGAAGATTGCTGCCGACCAAGGCCTGCCAACCCAGCCCTAGCAACGCGAGTGTGGCCAGCCACACGCCGGTCGTATCCGCGCCGGACGTCGCGCCGGTAGAGAGCGAGAGATGTACGATGGCGAAGCAGAGCGCCGCGTACCCGAGGACGTAATGCGGACGCATGCGCAGTCGAAGTCGCCCTTTGATAAAGCGGCGGGTGATCCACCCCGCGGCGCCGGCCAATGGGATCGACGCAAGCGCAAACCAACCGCTCAGGGTGCCGATTTCGGCGCTCATTCGACCCTGACGTACTGAGTCACAACGATGATTTTCTTGACGTCGGCGTGCGACGCGGTCGTCGCAACCGCATAGGTGAATACGACTGCGCCAGGCTTCAGGTCCGACATGGAACCCATAACGAACGGCGTCTCAGCCGGCACATAGAGCACCACGCTCTTCCCCGTCGTTTTGTAGAGGGAGTCGTTCACGCGCTCCAACAGCTCCGCATCGAGCGCCGTGCGTGAAAATCGGGTGACGCGGACAACCAACGTTACGTTTTGACCCGTCGAGCTCGACTCGAACTGCGCGGCCGTCATTGGAATCGGCGGACCCATCTGGGCGCCGGCGCCGGCGGTTATCGCGAAAAATGCTAACGCAAAACATGCGAGGTATTTCATGAGTCGAGCATAGGGCGTAGGGCGCGCGGCAGTAAGGCTTAGCGGTCCCTATATTACTTACCGCAGGAGTAATTTGCGCTTCCCGTTCGGAGCCCCCGCGCCGGCGGCGGCAAAAAGCCGTTGATATGTGGCTCACGCGCTTTTCGCTGAGAAACCCAATCGCGGTAACGCTCTTTTTCGTCCTAGTGGGATTACTAGGTCTCGTCGCCTACGTGCGCATGGGCCGAAGCGTTTTACCGCCCATCGCGTTTCCGGTCATCTCGATCGCCGCACCCTATCCCGGCGCGGCGCCCCAAGAAATCGAACGCCTCGTCATCGCGCCGATCGAAGAGCAGCTGCGTCTCTTGCCTGACGTCGATCGCGTTTCGTCGTACGCACAGGACGGAATAGCGGCGATCGAGGTACGGTTTCGTTTCGGCAGTGGGATTGAAACCGACCGTGCCAACGTGCAACAAGCGGTCGATTCGGCGCGACCGAACACACCGGCCGATCTCGTACCTCCGGTCGTACGCGAACGAGATCCCTCGCTAACACCGGTTTTGCAAGAGTCGGTGACGTCGGCGATTCTGTCACCGCGCGCGATGTCGGACTTGGTCGAAAATCAAGTGGCGCCGGCGTTGCGTGCCGCCGGCGGGGTCGGCGCGGTGACGGCGACCGGGGAATTAAGCCGGCAGCTCACGGTCGCGCCACGCCTCGGCGCACTCTACGAGGTGGGCGGCACGCCGCTCGACGTTTTGAAAGCCGTCGCATCGGCCAACGATGTCTTTCCCGGTGGGCGCTTGCATTCACCGTCGCAGGAATTGCCGATCGGCGTTCGTTCGTCGGCCGATACGGTCGCCGATCTGCGAATGCTGCCAGTCTCTTTTCCTTCAAGCAACGCGATCCGCGTAGCCGACGTCGCGGCCGTGCGTGACTCGTACGACGACCCCAACGTGCTCGTAACGGTCGATGGCGATCCGGCGATCCTGCTCTCCATTTCGCGTGCGCGCGACGCGAGCTCCCTTCAGACCATCGCCGTGGTGCGGCGAACCCTCCGCGGACTCGAGCAACGCTACCCGCTCCTGCGCTTCACCGAACTGCGCAGCGACGGACCGTATACGGTCGCCGCCACCAACGGAGTCTTTCAGACGATTGCCGAGGGTGTCGTCCTGACCGTTCTCGTCATGTTGTTTTTCCTGCACTCCTGGCGCAACGCGTTGATCGCCGCGATCGCGATCCCATCTTCCCTGTGCGCCGCGTTGGCAGCCATGTGGATCATGGGCTTTACCATCGACGTGCTTTCGCTGATGGGACTCTCCCTTACGATCGGCATCCTGGTTGACGACTCGATCGTCATCATCGAAGCCATCGCGACAAACGCCACCCGCGGTTTGCCTGGAGACGATGCAGCGCTGGCCGGCCGCAACGAGCTGGGCGGGGCGGCGTTGGCAATAACGCTGGTGGACGTTGCGGTCTTTACGCCGATCGCTTTCATGAGCGGGCTCGCGGGCCAGTTCATGCGCGAATTCGGATTGGTCATCGTTTTTGCGACGGCTTTTTCACTGCTCACCTCGTTTACGCTAACGCCGCTGCTTGCCGCGCGTTGGGCGCTGCGCGTCCGCGCGCCTCGAAGAATCGGCACGCTTCCCTGGATGCTGCGCACTTCGACAGTGCGCGCGATTGCGAACGCCGTTCGCGTCGCCGTCGCGTCGTTGGTTGAATTCGATCGCAGCATTGGAGATTGGTACGCACGCCGATGGCTGCCCGCGGCGTGGCGTTTCCGGAAAGCCGTCGCCGTCGTGACGGCCACGGCGTGCGCGTCTGCGCTCTGGCTCGTGGCATCCGGCCGCATCAGCACCGAGTTCTCGCCGCCGACGGATGCCGGATACGCCTCGGCATCGCTGACGTTTCCCGCCGGCACTGCGCTCGAACGCAGTCAACGACGGGCTTCAAGGGTGGCGGCGCGATTGCTCGACGACCCGCGTATCCGTCACGTCGTGGTGACTACGGGCACGGCATTTAACGGCGTAACCGACGTGTTTGCCGGTAACGTGGCGCAGATCGATGCGATGCTGGAAGATCAAACGGCGTCGGGCGATCCGGTCGTCGATCGCCTCAAGACCACGCAGCCGCTCGCGCCCGAAGCCCAGATCACCGGGGCGGGACGTGGCATGGGCGGAATCGCACCTGTTAGTTACAACGTCGTTGGCGAGCCGACCGCGGTCGACGAAGCCGCGGCACGCATTGCCGAGGCGCTGCGCGCCAATCCCCTTGCCACGGACGTTCGCACCAGCAATGGCGGTGTCGGCCGGAGAATCGACATCTCGGTCGATCCGGGCAAAGCAATGCTGCTTGGAGTTTCGACCGACGACGCCGCACGGACGGCGCGAATCGCTACCGGCGGCGAGATCGCCGCGAAGGTGCGCACCACCTCCGGTTTGACGAACGTCGTCGTGCGTTCGGATGCCACGGCTCATGGCGACTTGGATGCGGTGATGCGCACGCCGGTGCGGGCCGCCGATGCGCGCCTCGTTCCGTTGAGCGACGTGGCCTCGATCGATTCGACTACCGAACCCAGCATCATCGAGCGAGAAAATGGACGGCGCATCGTGACGGTTACCGCAAATACCGTCGGTTCGGCGCCGATTGGTCTGGTCACGGGGCCGCTCGCGCGCCGCTTGCGCGACACCGGTTTTCTGCCCGCTGGTGCCGTCGTCGAAGCTCGCGGCGACCTCGAGCAATTCCTCGAAACGGCGGGACGAATCGTTGCGACGCTCGGCTTGTCGATCCTCATCGTCTACGTCATCTTGGCGGTTCTGTACCGAAGTTACGCGTTGCCCTTTTTCGTCATGCTGACCGTGCCGCTCGCCTCAATTGGTGCGGTCGGCGCGCTCTTCATCACGAATCAGCCACTAAACTTGTATTCTATGCTGGGCATCGTGTTGTTGATCGGATTGGTGGCTAAAAACGGAATTCTGCTCGTTGAATTTGCCGAACGTGAAGTGCGTCTCGGCGAAAACCCATGCGCTGCGATGATCGGCGCGGCGCGCCGGCGTTATCGACCGATTCTGATGACCACCGCGGCCATGGTAGCCGGCATGCTGCCGCTCGCGCTAGGGCATACGATCGGGGCGCAGTACCGCCAGGCACTCGGCATCGTCGTCATCGGCGGACTTACTAGTTCGCTGCTGCTCACGCTCTTCGTCGTTCCGATCGCGTACATTCGGTATCAGGCCGGGGCGCGTTCCAAGGCCGGGCGATCCCAGCCGGCAAGGTTGGCCGTCGCTTCGTACGTAGAGGTAAAGAATTCTAGAACCGCGGGATCCGGGTCGGGCGAGTTGCGCACGTCGTCGTAGGCCAGAAAGAACTCCCGCAGCGACGCGTTCCACGACGCAGCCTTGGGCAAAACGTTGGCTTCGGCAAAGTGGCTCGGCTCGGGATAGGCGTAGGCATAGAACGCCGCTTCCATCCCTCCTCCGCCGGTCCAAAAGCCCACACTGTGTTCTTCGTGCGAGTAAGCTTCGCGCGTCACCCAGTCCGGCATGTTGGGGAATCCTCCCGGATGCGGCGGCGCGCGACGCCCCGAAAAGCGCGTCGTGGCGAGATCGAAACTTCCCCAGAAAAAATGGACGGGGCTAGCCTTGCCGATAAACGTCGAGCGGAACTCCTTGCACAGGCGATCCGCCTGCAGCAGTACGCACGCAAAGCGTTCGACGTAGGCGCGATCGTACGACGCGTGCAGCGTATCTTGGTCGAACGGAATCGCGTTCGCAATTTCGTTGGGCGTTTTGTTTATGTTCACTTCTATGTCGAGGGTTCGAAGCTCGCCGAGCAGGCGCCGATAAAAGGTCGCGACCGACATCGGCTCGAGATCAAAACCCCTCCGCTTCCCCTCACTCTCGTCGATCCGTAACGTGTGCCCGACAAGGTCGAAGTCAATCGAAAAAGATCGGCCGCGATATGGCATAGCCGACGTGGTTAGCCCCCGCGGCGTGACGTACAACGCCACGTTCCACCAGTGATTGACGAAGTATTCTAAGCGTAGTCGGATCTTGCCAACGATCTGCGTCCACAGATGCAGCGTCTGCTGGGTTTCCTTCCACTCGTCGTATCGCAGCGGCGGCCAGATTTCCACTCCAAGCGCTCCTATGAAAGTCTTGCCACTCAAGCGTTGCGCTGCGTGAGCCGGCTAGTGACTCGGAAGAGCGCTCCAAGCGCCAACACGAACGCAATCGCACCGATGACGTTGGCCGCCGGGGCAAAAGCGTCTCCGACGAGTCCGAGCGGCGACGCTTTGCCGCTAAAGACGATCAACCCGGCGAGTAGCACGCCGAACAGGCTTTCCCCCACAATAAGCCCCGATGCGACTAGGATACCCAACTGTTTTGCACGCTCGGCCAGCGGACGTCGGGCGGCCCAACGATTGTACGCCCATCCCAAGACCGCCCCCAACACGACCGGCGCCGTCGTCGAGGCCGGCAGATAAATTCCCAACCCGACGGCCAACGGAGGCAAAGCAAATCGCTTGGTAGAGCGGAGCGCTTCATCTACCGCGACGATCAGCGCACCTACCAACGCGCCGATTCCGATCAAATGCCAATCGATTTGGCCGCCGATTACGCCTTTCGCAAGCGCTGAAATCAGCGTGGCTTGGGGTGCGGGAAGTGGCTGAGCAACGGTGTGCGCAAGGTTCGGCGCCCCCGCAAACCCGTAGGCGTGGTTGAGGAGATCGAGGATCGGCGGTATCACCAGCGACCCCATCACGACCCCAACGACCAGCGCGACTTGCTGACGCCATGGCGTCGCATCAACGAGCTGACCGGTCTTGAGATCTTGTAAGTTGTCGTTGGATATCGTGGCGACGCATAACAATACGGCGGTCACGAAGAGCGCGTAGGCGACGAGCTGCGATGCGAGCGGTGCGCCGGCCGTGCGCGCAATTGCCAACACCATGAGTGAAGCGCCGATTACCGCTAGGATCGCTAAGCCCGAGACTGGGGAATTCGACGAGCCGATCAAACCGGCCATGTACCCGCACGCGGCCGCAACGAAGAATCCCGCGATCACCACGTAGATGAGCGCGGCCAAGGTCATTGCGCCGGCGAGCGGAGCGAGCGACCCGCCGGAGAGAAAGGTCCAAAATAAGATCGCCAGCGGAATCAAGCATCCCAAACTCACCAAACCGACGAGCGCAATCGGCAGGTCGCGTTCCGTACGCGGGAGCTCCGCCGCATCGGCACCCCGCCGTCGCCGCGAGGCGGCCAATGCCGAACGCATGCCGGTCACGACGGGTCGCATCAGCCTTCCGAGCGACCAAATCGCGGCGACACCGATCGCGCCCGCCCCGATGAAGCGCACTTGATGCGACCAGACGGCGTTAGCGACGTCCGCGGCGGCTCCCGCCGCAGGATGCAACGCCGTGAGCAGCGGGGTCGCCACGCCCCAGGCGATGATCAAGCCCGCGAAAATCGCCAGGCCGACCGAGAGTCCAATCAGGTGACCGGCGCCGACTAACGCCAGCGAGAGCGAAAATCCTAGGCCGGTCGCGGCGTTACCGATGCGAAAAAACGCGGTGAGCTGTGCGGCGAAGAGTCGCGTGGCGACGATCGCCGCAAAGCCCGCCGACGCAATCGTTCCAGCGACGAGTGCCAGCAAACCGGCGGGGTTGCGTTCCGTCGTCGAGCCCGCCGCCATTCCAACCTTCAGCACTTCGGCGGCAGCGACGCCTTCGGGATACGGCAAATCGGAATGCGTCACCAGCGCGCGCCGCAACGGCACGCTGTACATGACGCCGAGGATGCCGCCGATCGCGCAAACTCCAAAGGAATACCCGAAAGGAAACCCGCTCCACCAGCCGATCATCACGAGTCCCGGCAGCACGAAAATAATTGCCGACAGCGTCCCGGCTGCGGAAGCGACCGTCTGCACGATGTTGTTTTCAAAGATGGTCGCATTCTTGAAGACTCGCAGCACGGCCATCGAAATTACGGCAGCCGGAATCGTCGACGCAAACGTCAGACCGACTTTCAGCCCGAGATAGACGTTCGCCGCGGTGAAGACGAGCGTGATCGCGCAGCCGAGAACGAGCCCGCGCAACGTTAGCTCCAAGCGGTGCTCCATGCGCCGTTCTTGCGCTGCGGCGATAACCGTTGCCTTCAGGAATAGTGCAAAGCCCGCGGCATTAAGCTACGGGCTTTGCTGTATCCCCGGTCCATTCTCGCCTGTCTGAAACCGTTTCCAGGTTCCCTACCGACGTTTCGAGCCGGGCTTCGATCGGCTTCACTCGGATTTGTCGCGTGATGCGACGGGTCGTCTACGTGCTTCCGATCGCGGTTCGATACTTTCCGCACTTCGTCATTGGACGAAGTGTTTGCATGCTACCAAAGCAACAGCACGCTTGCAATACGTTTGATGTCGAGTCCACAAGAGCTCCACAAGAAATTGTAGTTACCCACAGTTTATCGACATCGAAACGGGTATTACATCACGCTTACGGCCGCATCGTAGTCATAGGCGTCGGCGAAGCCGATGCCATCGGTGAGCCGCTGGGCATGGGTTGCGCCGTCGCGGAAATCGCAGTCGCACCGGCTACGAAAGCTCCCGCGAGGATGATGCCGACGAACCATCGATTCATAGAATTGGTTCCTCCTTGTCTGCCACGAAAGTGTCGTCACGCGGCTGGTACCCAGGCTGGTGCCGCCTCTAACACGCGCCCTCCCGGCTCCGACACAAAAGGCCGCTCAAGCGAGCAGGCGGCTCCGGCCTCGCAAACCCCCTTCGCGCGGCCGGGTCTGAGCAAGAGGGGAGAAACGGCGCACCGGGCCGCAACCTTTCCAACCGAACTCATGGGCGTCATCGAATTACCTTACAGTAGCAACGTCGCGGCCGAAACCGACCCGATTTTCGAGCGCGTCGAGCATATCATTCCACGCGTGGAATGGACGCTGCACGCGCCGTATGTCGCCGAGATCAACCGCCTCAAACGCGCACGGAATGCCGTCATCCTGGCCCACAACTACCAGGTGCCGGAAATTTTTTACACCGTCGCCGACATCGTGGGCGACTCGCTCGCTTTGGCGATGAAGGCGGCCGAAACGACCGCCGACGTGATCGTCCTCTGCGGCGTCCATTTCATGGCCGAAACCGCGAAGCTGGTCAACCCCGGGAAGACGGTGCTCGTGCCGGACTTGCGAGCCGGGTGCTCGCTGGCCGAATCCATCACCGGCGCCGACGTCCGCCTTCTTCGCGAAAAATATCCCGGTACGCCGGTCGTTACGTACGTGAACACGTCGGCAGCGGTAAAGGCTGAATCAGATGTTTGCGTCACCAGTGGCAACGCGGTGCAAATCGTGGAGGCGCTCGGAGCGCCGCGCGTCATCTTCCTGCCGGATGAATACCTTGCAAAGTACGTGGCCTCGAAGACCAGCGTCCAAATCATCGCGTGGAAGGGGCATTGCGAAGTACACGAACGGTTCAGCGGTGCGGAGGTGCGGCGTTTCCGTGAAGGAGATCCGTCGCTGATCGTCCTGGCGCATCCCGAGTGCCCTCCCGATGTGCTCGCCGAAGCCGATTACGTCGGCTCGACGCAGGGCATGACCGAGTACGTCGGCGAGCTCAGCGCACGGCCGGGGGCGCGGGTACTCCTGATGACCGAGTGTTCGATGGCCGACAACGTTTCCGGACGTTACCCGAGCGTCGAATTCGTTCGGCCCTGCAATCTCTGTCCGCACATGAAGCGCAACACGCTACCGAAAGTGCTGCATTCGCTGCAAGCGATGGAGTATGAGATCACCATCGCGCCCGCGATTGCCCAACGCGCCCGCCGCGCGGTCGAACGAATGCTCGATTACAGTCGCCAGCCGCGGGATTAGTCGCAGCTTGGAGTCCATGGAAACGCAACACAGCGATGCGCTTGTCGTTGGTGCGGGAATCGCCGGTCTGATCGCGGCGCTCAAACTGCAACCCGCCCGCGTATCGGTTCTGAGTAAGACTCGATTAGGGAAAGGCTCGGCGACCGATTGGGCACAAGGCGGGATCGCCGCGGCCGTCGGCAAGGATGATTCACCGCGACTGCACGCCATCGATACGCAGCGCGCTGGAGCCGGCATCAGCGATACGAAGATCGTCGAAATCCTCACCCGCGATGCGCCGGCACGTATCGAAGAGCTGCTCGAGCTTGGAGCCGCGTTCGATCGCACGGACGCCGGCGAGCTCGCGCTGGGGCGCGAGGCGGCACACCAGCGGCGGCGCATCGTTAAAGCCGGCGGCGACGCAACGGGGCACGAGATTCTGAAGACGTTGATCGAAGCTGTAATCGCTCATCCATCGATCGACGTCATCGAAAACGTCATGGCCGACGATCTCATCCTCGACGAAAATGGCGTCGGCGGCGTCTACGCGCATCACGTGGCGACGCGCGAAACGGTTGAGCTTCCCGCGCGCGCGGTTGTGCTGGCGACTGGTGGCATGGGCCGGCTCTACCGCTACACGACCAATCCGGTCGAGGCAACCGGCGACGGAATCGCGATGGCGGCGCGCGCGGGCGCGATGCTTGCCGACATGGAGTTCGTGCAGTTCCATCCAACCGCGCTGGCAATCGGGCGCGATCCGATGCCGTTGGTGACGGAGGCGGTCCGCGGAGAAGGCGCGACGCTCCTCAACGACTTAGGTGAGCGCTTCATGCTCAGCGTGCATCCGGATGCGGAGCTCGCGCCGCGCGACGTCGTCGCGCGTGCGATCTTCGAGCAGCAGCAGCGCGGCCGCACCGTCGGTCTCGATGCGCGCTCGGCGATCGGCGCGCGCTTCCCGCAGGCCTTTCCGACGGTCTTCCGCTTTTGCATGGAGGCCTGCATCGATCCGCGGGTTCAAAACATTCCGGTAACGCCGGCGGCGCACTACCATATGGGCGGCATCGCCGTTGACGAATGGGGAAGGAGTTCGCTGCCGAATTTGTGGGCCTGCGGAGAAACCAGCGCGACCGGCGTGCACGGCGCAAATCGGTTGGCGAGCAACTCGCTGCTCGAGGCACTCGTCTACGGCTCGCGCGTCGCCACGGATATCACTAACGCGCGGCCTCGAAGCTCCACGATCCATTACGACCGGCCGCTGGGGGAGAAACGTCCTCGACGGCCACTCGTCGATACCACGGCGACGCAGGCGCTGAGCGATTTGCGCAACTTGATGTATGCGAACGTCGGTTTGGTGCGCGAGGAGCTGCGCCTGTGCGAAGCGCTCGCGCGCATCACGGAGCTCGAATCGGCGGTGCCCTCGAACGTTGCGGACCTGTGCAATCTGCTCGTCGTCGGACGGCTGATCGCCGAAGCGGCGTTGGCTCGGCCGGAAAGCCGCGGCAGCCATTATCGAAGCGACTATCCCCAGGCCGATGAAGCCTTTGCGAAGCGCTCCTTTACGCGACTACGCAGCGTCGCTTGAGATCGTCGCCGAGCCGATAGTCCGGGCAGCTCTGCTCGAAGACATCGGCCACGGTGGTGATATCACGACCGAAGCCCTCGTTTCTGCAGGTCGCGAGGCAACGGCGCGGATCGTTGCGCGCGAAGCTGGGACCGTCGCGGGACTCAAGCTCGCGTTGCTCGCGTTTCGTTTGCTCGACGAGCACAGCATCGCGACGGTCCTTCTCGATGACGGCGCTCGCGTGCAAGCCGGTGATGCCGTTGGGGAGATTCGCGGGCGCGCGCGAGCGATGCTCACCGGCGAACGCACCGCGCTCAACCTGCTTTCTCGCCTCTCCGGCATCGCGACGGCGACCCGCACACTAGTCGATCTCGTCGCCGGCACTCGGGCGAAGATCGCGGATACGCGTAAAACGACGCCCGGTTTACGTTCGCTGGAACGCTACGCGGTGGCGTGCGGCGGCGGAACAAATCACCGTTTCGGTTTGGATGACGGAGTGCTGATCAAAGACAATCATCTCGTCTTGGCCGGCTCGATCCAGGCTGCGGTGAATGCCGCGCGCGCCCGCGTCGGTCACATGGTGAAGGTCGAAATCGAAGTCGATACGCTCGAACAACTTCGCGAAGCGCTCGCGGAACCGGTCGATGCGATCCTGCTCGATAACATGACTCCGGCGATGCTTGCCGAGGCGGTCCGCATCGTCGATCGGCGCGTATTTACCGAAGCCAGCGGCGGCGTGACGAAGGAGAACGTCGCCGAGATCGCTCAGACGGGCGTCGATCTGATCAGCGTCGGATGGCTGACGCACAGCGCGCCGGCACTTGATTTCGGGCTCGATATGGCGGCGTCGGTTCCGTAGGATCCGTTTCACCGAAAGAAAAGCAGTGCCGTAGCCACGACGGCGCCAATTGCCACGACGAAAAGCGCTACAGCGTAGCCCATTACCGGCGAAAGAGTCACGACCCGGTCCTCGCGCAAGCCGCGATCCGTCGCAGCGTAACGCCAGCCGCCGAGTAGCGCGATGGCTACGCCGAAAAGCGCCGTTGCGGTTCCGAAGCCGGTCGATATGCCGGGTGCCGTCGTGCCCCCGTGAACCAATTCGGCGAATTCGCGCGCAAACAGCGAGAAGCGTGCCACGACGAAGCCGAACGCAATAAAGGCGAGCGCGGTTCGCACGTAAGCCAAATAAGTCCGCTCGTTGGCCAACGTATCGGTGGCGCGAACGGCGCCGCTCTCGGAAACCGTTGGTAGCTCCGATGGCATGACCCATCGAGCCTTAGGCGAATCTTCGTCGAACCATGTCTGCCGAACGAAATGCCGAGAAACCGCTGGATGCAAGCACAGCGAGCCATGACTTCGAGCCGCCGAAGGCCCTCATCGAGTTCATGGCGAGCGGCTGGATCGATCGGCCGATGCCGGTCGAGGTCCATCCGCAAGCGCAGCGCTTTCGACAACGGCGGGAAGTGCTTGGCCGAGCCTATCCGGGCTCGTATCTCCTCGTGCCGGCGGGTCGCGAACGGGTGCGCGCCAACGACACCTTCTTTCGGTTTCGGCCCTCGAGCGATTTTGCGTACTTAACCGGCGGCGGCGAACCGGGCGCGCTCCTCGTCCTCGAGCCCGATGGTGCGAGTCATCGCAGCGTCCTCTTCGTGCCCGCACACAACCGCGGTCAAGCCGAGTTTTTTACCGATCGCGTCTACGGCGAGCTTTGGGTCGGACGACATCGCGGCGTCGAAGAAAGCCGTCGATTTTACGTGGTTGATGAGTGCCGCCCGCTTCAAGCCCTGCCGCCATACTTGCAAGAGTTGCGCGACGGGAATTACTCGCTTCGGCTGCTGCGCAGCCACGACGAGGAGATCGACCGCGGCTTCGAAACCAGCGACGCCGACGCGGAGCTGGCCGAACATCTCGCGGAGATGCGCCTGATCAAGGACGAGTACGAGCTCGACGAGTTGCGCAAAGCCTGCGCGATCTCGAAGCTGGCTTTTGAGGATGCGCTTCGTGCAATGCGCGCCGCCAAGAACGAACGCGAAATTGAAGCGGCCTTCTGGGCACGCGCACGAGTCGACGCAAACGACATTGGATACTTGACGATCGCGGCTGCGGGAGATCACGCCTGCACCTTGCATTGGACGCAGAACACCGGCGCGATGCGGCCGGGATCGCTTCTGCTCCTCGACGCCGGGGTGGAATGCGAGTCACTCTACACTGCCGACATCACCCGCACGCTGCCGATTTCGGGCCGCTTTTCGCCCGAGCAGCAGGTGATTTACGACCTCGTCTGGGAGGCGCAGCGCGCCGGCATCGAAGCCGTCGTTCCGGGAAACGACTTTCTGGAACCGCACCGACGCGCGATGCGCGTACTGGCGCAAGGGCTGATCGATTTAGGGATTCTCAAGGTTTCGCTGGAGGAAGCGATCGATCCGGATCGGCTGCTTCACCGGCGGTACACGCTCCACGGCACTAGTCACATGCTCGGCCTCGACGTGCACGATTGTGCCAACGCGCGAACGACCGAATACCGCTATGGCAAGCTTCGCGAAGGAATGGTCCTCACTGTTGAACCAGGTTGCTATTTCCAACCCGACGATGCGACCGTGCCGGAACGCTTCCGCGGCATCGGCGTGCGCATTGAAGACGACGTCGCGGTCACACGCGCCGGCGCCGAGAATCTTTCATCCGGCGTCCCATCCCGGCGTGAGGATGTGGAGCGCTGGATTGCGGAGCTCTGGTAGTTTTCTAGGCCCTTACGGGATCGGCATCACCGAACTGCCCGGCGGTCCGGGCGGGACGGTTGCGCCGACGTTGGCGCCGCCCTGCATCGCGGCCAGCTGGTCCTCGATGGGCCAACGCCCGAAGGCAAGGATGATGATGCAGATCAGTTGCCCGGCGCCGGGAACGAGGTTCAACAGGGATAGCGCACCGTTAAATCCGGCTTTGGTGAAAATTCGCCAATAGATCCATATCGTAAATGCGATGACCGCAAGGATGACGCAGCCGTAAACGAGCGCCAGCGTGGCAATAACGCTCGCCGCCGCCGCCGAGCTATGATCCATGTTTCTGCCTCCATTTGGCTAGCAAAGTTCGTTTCGATCCCACCGACCGGTGAGTCAATGGATCGTTCAACCGCGTGGTGGTGACCCCCAACCGGACTGAACGTAATTCCCATCAACAACGATAACGGGCACTGTCGGATCGCCGTGGCTCAGTGCCAACATTCGCTCGCGCGCGCCACGATCGTTCTGTGCGTCGTAACGCGTGTACGGCTTACCCACTGATTCGTAATACGCAAGAGCGCGCTGGCAGTACGGGCAACTTGGAGAGACGTACAGCTCGAGCGTTGCGCCCGGAGGTATATGCTCGACGTCGAAGCCTCGTGCCATGCCGCTGATCTTCGTACCAACGCCGCTGGGAAACCTGCGGGACGTCACTATTCGCGCCGTCGACGTTCTGCGCGACGCGGAGCTGATCGTTGCCGAAGACACGCGCGTCGCGCGCAAGTTGTTGCAAGCCCTGGCGCTCGGCGGCCGGGAGATCTGGAGCTACCGCGAGCAGAATGCGGCCGCGGCGACGCCTGCGATCGTCGAGCGCGCGCGCAACGGGACGGTCGCGGTTACGTCCGACGCGGGCATGCCGGGGATTTCGGATCCTGGAAGCTCATTGATCTCGGCCGCGCGCGTCGCCGGGGTACCGGTCGAGGTGTTGCCGGGACCGAGTGCCGCGATAGGAGTTGCGCTGCTCTCGGGTTTTCCCTTGCGCCGTTTTACTTTCGAAGGCTTCCCGCCGCGTACGCAAGGTGCTCGCCGCAAGCGCTTCACCGAAGCGTTGCAAGGTGACGTCACGACGATATGGTACGAATCGCCACGCCGGTTGCGTGCAACACTCGCCGATCTCGAGCACGTCGCGCCGCAGGCGCAGCTCTTCGTCGTTCGGGAGTACACTAAACGTTATGAGCAGCATTTTTGGGGAACGGCACAGAGCGTGATCGCGCAGTTGCCCGACCCGTTGCGAGGCGAAGTTGCGTTTGCCGTGGCGCCATACCGCGCCCCGGAGGGCACCTCGGTCGATAAGGACACGAGCGCCGCGATCGACGCGCTCCTCGCACGCGGCCGCCGCGTCGGCGAGGCCGCGAAGCTGCTGGCAGCGCGCGGCTTTGGGGATCGCCGGGAGCTCTACGCCCGCATCGCAGCGCGGAAGGCTCGCCGCGATGCCGGTGCGAGCGGGGGGGCCGAGAGCTAATCTCGATGGAGCGCGCTTACTACGTTACGACGCCGATCTACTACATTAGCGGTGAACCGCATATCGGACACGTATACACGACGATCGTCGCCGACGTCCTCGCTCGCACGGCGCGAACCTTTCGTCCCACGTTCTTCTTGACCGGCACCGACGAGCACGGGCAAAAAGTTGCTAACGCCGCCGCGGCCGCAGGGAAAACGCCGCAAGAATGGTGCGACGAACTCGTGCCGCGTTGGAGAGCCCTCTTCGCTCGTTACCATGTCGCCTACGACGATTTCATCCGGACGACCGAGGCGCGTCACGTCGAGAAAGTTCAACGCGTCTTCGAGCGATTGCGCGCGAGCGGCGACGTTTATCTCGGCAAGTACGAGGGATGGTACTGCATCCACGACGAGACCTTCTGGCTCGAATCGAAGCTCGTCGATGGACGGTGCCCCACTTGCGGCCGCGAGGTGCAGTGGATCTCGGAGGACGATTGGTTTTTTCGACTCTCGGCCTATCGGGATCGACTCATCGACCATTTCCGGCGACACCCCCGGTGGGTTGCACCGCGCAGCGTTTACAACGAAATGATGGCGATCCTCGAGGAGGGCCTCGACGACCTTTCGATCTCGCGAACGAATTTTGACTGGGGAGTGCCTATTCCGGGCGGCGGCGTCATTTACGTCTGGCTCGACGCATTGCTCAACTATATTACTGCCATCGGCTGGAGCGAAGACAACCCCCGATTTCACACGTGGTGGCCGGCGCAAGTGCAGTTGGTCGGAAAGGAAATTGCGAGATTCCACACGATCATTTGGCCGGCGCTCTTATGGGCACTCGGCGAAGCCGCGCCCGAGCTCGTGTTTGCGCACGGCTGGATCACCGTAGACGGCCAGAAAATGAGCAAGAGCCTGGGCAACACCGTGGACCCGTTCGCGTTGGCGGAACGCTTCGGTCCGGATTCGATGCGGTATTTTTTGCTTCGCGAGGCGCCATTCGGAAGCGATTTTTCGTATTCCGAGGAGAAAATCGCACAGCGCCACAACAGCGAGCTGGCTAACGATCTCGGCAATCTGCTGCAGCGTACGCTTTCAATGGTGCAGCGCTATCGAGGCGGGATCGTGCCGGCGCGCAATGCTCGGAGCGAACTAGCGCAACGCTTTGCATCGCTGCCGCTCAAAGTTCGCGCAAGCATCTTCGACTTGCGCTTTCGTGAAGCTCTGGAATCGGTTTGGGACCTGGTGTCGTCACTCAATCGATGGATCGATGAGCGTAAGCCGTGGGTGCTGCACAAGCAAAACCTCAACGAAGAGCTCGATGCCGTACTGTACGATCTGTGCGAGGGACTGCGCTGGCTCGCGATACTGCTCCATCCAGTGATGCCCGAGCGAACCACCGAGTTGTGGCGCCAGCTCGGCAGCCCGGGAAAGATCGACGACGACTGGTCGGCATCGCTGGCGCGCTGGGGAGGGCTTCCATCCGGCACGCAAACCGCTCCGGCGGCGTCACTCTTTCCCAAGATCGAAGACACGAGCGAAAACGCATAGGGGACCCACCGCATTGATCGATACGCACTGCCACCTTCACGATCGCAAGTTCGATGCCGATCGCGAGGCCGTCGTGGAACGCGCGCGCAAGGCGGGCGTTTCCGCGATGGTGACCATCGGCGAAAACGTCGTCGACAGCGTGCGTGCCCTGGAGATTGCGGAGCAGTACGATCTCACGACAGCGGTCGGCATTCATCCGCACGAGGCGAAGAATGCTCCCGCGGATGTTGCCACCGAACTGCGCGCGCTGCTCGGCGCCGCGCGGGTGGTCGCGGTGGGCGAGACTGGTCTCGATTACTATTACGGCCACAGCCCCCGCGATGCGCAGGCCGCCGTGATGCGTGCTCAAATCCGCGTTGCGCAAGACGCGGCGCTTCCCGTCGTCTTCCACCAGCGCGACGCTTTCGAGGACTTTACGGCGATTTTGCGCGAGGAGTGGACGCCAGGCATGCGCGGCGTCGTCCATTGTTTCACCGGGACCCCGGAACAAGCCCGTACCTACGTCGGCGCGTTCGGATTGTTGCTCGGAATCGGTGGAGTCCTGACGTTTCCGAACGCAGAGCCGCTACGACAAGCTGTGCGCGAAGTCGGCATCGGACAGATCGTCCTCGAAACAGACTGTCCCTATCTCGCGCCCGTGCCGATGCGCGGGAAGCGCAATGAGCCCGCATTTGTGGCGCACACGGCCGCGGCGCTAAGCGGACTTCTCAATATGCCGTTGGACGAGATCGTTGCGAAGACGGACGAGAATGCCGCCGGGCTGTTCGGTCTTCGGGTTTAGGTCGCCGCTCGAATGGCAGCGCCTACGACCTGTCCAAGGAACTTATTCCACACCGGAAATTGGCCGTAGTTGCCCGCCGTGATCATTACGACCATATCGAGCGCCGGGACGATCGCGAGTAGCTGACCGCCGTTCCCGCCGGCATTGACGATCGTGTAATTGCGCCCGTCAATCGTGAGTGTTGGGAGATGCCAGCCATATCCATACCGATCGCCGCCCCCGGCCGCATCCGGGTTCATTAGCGAGCGCTGCCTGATCGAGGCTTGAAGCCAAGAATCGTCGATGATCCGATGTCCGTTCCACACGCCATGGTTCAAGAAGAGCTCTCCGAACTTCAGGAAGTCGCGTGGCCGAAAATAATCGCCGCCGCCCATGTACGCCGCGTTCGTCGGCGGCGGCATCAACCACATCCCATATTGCAGGAATTGCATCGGTTGCGCAAAGCGCCGGTAAAAGTATCCAACGAGTGACTCGCCGGTAGCGCGTGAGACGACTGCGCCGAGCAGATTGATGCCGGCGCTGCAGTAGACCGCTCGCGAGCCCGGTGCGTCTTGCATGGGGAGATCGAGCGCGTACTCATACCAGTCGGGTTGGCGCGTTTGACTCTCCATGGTATCTTCATTGCCCGGTGAGTTGTCGTCATTGTCGTCGCAGGCGAGCCCCGACGACATCGTCATGAGGTTTTCGACCGTCATCCGCTGCTTGCGCGGATCGTCATTGTTAACGGGAGCGTATTGCGAAAGAAATGTCAGCACGGGCGTGCTCGGCGTGAACTCTCCGGTATCCGTGATGGCCCGCCCGACCAAAAGGGTCGTCACGCTCTTGCCCGCGGAACGCACGTCGTGCGGACGCGCGTCGGTAAAACCATAGAAGTACTCGTCCAAAACGAGCCGCCCGTGGCGGACGATCGAAACGCTCTGGATGTATGGCGATCGAATGTCGGGCGATCGCACCGACACGATTGCGCGCATCACCCCGTCAATCGGCGGCTCCCGCAAATTCACGTCAGCCAGGCGCCCCACGTTCCATCCGTCGCCGTCATCGACTGGTTGTCGATAGGCCCAGATACTCGTTTGCCGCGGATAATACCAACGCAGCTCTTCTTCCGTGGGACGGTGAAACGTTAACCTTCCCTGCCCGCCGGACAGGTCGATCGTCAGAGTACCGTCCGGATTCGTTCGCCCGAGCACGTCGGGCTTGCCCGAGGCGCGAAGACGCAGCGCCGTACCGTCGAGCCGTACGGTTCGCATTCCGATCCCCGTCCCTAGGTTGGCTTCCGGGTTGCGAATAAACGCGTGAATCGTGCCGTCGGGCGCGCTCCGTACGACCAGAAAGTAGTGCAACCTTTCGTCGATAGGCGTCACCGCAAGCGCGTATTGTGGCCAAAGGCCGGTCGCCGGCTGAATCCACTGATTTATGACGGGCACCGGCGATTGCGTCGCGGCCCACAGACCGATGATCGTCGCAGGAAGCATGAGATATCTCCGCAGCAACATGATGAAGAAATTCTGAAATCGTTCAGGCAGGCCCGAAGTCCTTCGCGCTGGCCCATTCCGACTCAATGCGGTCGCGCACCGCTTGCACGATCGTTGGATCGCTGCTGCGAAGCCCCCAATCCGGAAGGTTTGAGCGGCCAAAGGCGATCGTCGCATTTGCAGACCCGATCCACGCCCGATCGCCGGCGAGTGCGAGTTTCTCAGTATCGTTGCAATAGGTGTTTACGGAAACATACGGGTTATGCTAGCATGGGTGACGATGCCCAGGAAGCGCATCTCTACCAAAAGGGTTCCAGCCGTCGGGCGCGGTCCGAGGGTTTGGGCGTTGGCCGTGGTGAGTTCCGACAAACAAGCGGAGACGCTTGAGCATCAGCGTGCCTGGGCCGAAGAGGCCGCCGCCGCACAGGGCTGGCACCTCGCAAGGGTCGTCGATGGCGTTGCTTCGGGCAAGGCTGGACCGCGCCAGATCGTGCGAGACCTGATGGCTGATCTTCGAGCACTTGACCCCGAAGCGCGGCCAACGAAGTTGCTCATGATTCGCGCGGATCGGCTCGGCCGCGGCCCGATTGTCGAAAGTCAGATCGTCCTGCGCGACCTGCAGAAGCTTGGAGTCGCGGTGTTCACTCGCGACCAAGGTCACGTAAAACTAGACTCGGCGATGGACGAACTCATTAGCGTCGCCACGCTTGCAGTCGCTTCTCATGAAAACGAAATTCGCCGGGAAAAGAGCCTGGCGGTCTATCGGCGCAAGCGTGCAGCCGGGGAGAGGGTTGGCAATAGACGACCTTACGGGCTGATCGCAAAGGACGGGAAGCTTGTCGCGGACCCTCAGCGGGCCCCAATCGTGCGCGAAGCGTTCAGGCTCCGCCTGGCTGGGAAGGGTTATGACGCAATCGGAAGACGGCTTGCGGCAATCGCGCCACCGCACGTCTTCCTGAACGGCAATGAGCATGTGGTCCGGTGGACCCCCTCTCGCGTCAGAAGTCTACTTGCAAAACGCTCCTATGTGGGGCCAATCGTGGATGAGGCGACGTTTGCCCGAGCACAGAACGTTGCCGCCGTTCTTTCGACCACGGACCGCACAATGGACAGTCGCCGTCGCTACCCATGGCCGTTGGCTGGTTCGATGAAGTGCAACTGCGGACGTGTCCTAATTGGCACAATCTGCGGAAACCAACGTCGGAGGTATCGCTACTACGCCTGTCGCGCGCGTTGGAACCATGACGATGGTATTCGTCTCCTTCCTGCCGAGAAACTTGAAGAGCAGTTCGTTGCCTTTCTGGGCCGCTTGCGTGCTTCGCCCAAGCTTGTTGAACGCTATCGGCGCCGAGCAGCCGGGCCGGTATCACCCAAGCTCTTGGAGCGCACGGTAAGAGACCTGAAAGCAGAGTTGGCGAGAATCGCTAGCAAGCGGGATGCGGTCTGGGAGTTGAACGTTGCCGGTAAAGTTCGGGCGGACGATGTGCAAGAACGCCTCGACGCATTAGCAGAGCGGCGCGACGAACTTCAAGCGCGAATCGCCAACGCCCAAGAACAGCTCGCGATTGAAAAGTCGGCCTCCACCAGGCAGGATGATGTCGAGGCACTCTTTCGCCGAGCGGCCCAAATTTTTGCTAAGGCAACTGTCGCCGAGCAAAATCAAATCGCGCGTGCCGTATCAGTTGAACTAGGCGGGCTTGTCGTCGATGCCGTCGGCAAGCTCAAAGTGGCGGGGGCGCTTAACTATAAATAGGAACGAAATCGAGCAGCATTTGCGGCGTTTGCAAAGGTTGCGCGAGCTGGCGAGACAAGGGGCGACGAATCCGAAGCCCCGCACCGCCGACGTCCAAGCGCCCGTGTCACGGAGCACTGACGTGGACGAGTTCACCAGTGGAGATTCATCGACGGCTCTAGGGCTAGGACACGGTGCCGAAACCTCGGGGTCGAGTGGGATCGAGCGATTCTTTGAGCGGCAGCGCCGCGAGGGGGATGATGCTGCGAGGGCCCTAGCGGAGCGCCAGCGTCTCATAGATGCCGGGGAATTGTCGGACCTCGACAGTGCCGAACGCAAAGCAACGGAACGCGACCCCGTTCGTAGCTCAATGGGCGCACCGGAATCGCTCCAACGCGATCACCGACCAAGTAACTGGAGCACGGGCTCGCGGAGCGGTAAAGTAAAACGTCACAAGCCTGTCTGGCACTGCCCGGCGCGTCTCAGCGATTGCACGAATCGCACATTATGTCCGCATGGAAAAAAGCGGGGGCGTCCTGCATCGGACGATCCAACGGAAAAAAGCCCGCGGACCCTACTACTCGATCCTCGGTTTTACGCGCTCATTGAAAACAGTCGCAAGCTCTCGAAGAAAGATTCACCGAAAATCCGCGTCAGTGACTTCCTGCGGTTCTGGCTCGACATACACCGGTCGCAGATATTGAACCCATCGGCCCAAGACCCGATGGAGTGGCGCGGGATGGTTCAGCATTGGCATGAGGATAGGGAGCGCAACCCCGGCGAACGCGGGGCTCCTTATAAGTGGGGAGAAATCCAAGCAGTTGAATTGGACGAACGCATCCCTGTGTCCGTAATCGAGGAACTCAAGGCTCGGGGAGTTGACGTGGACCGGGGACGGAAAAGAAATCGAACCCTAAGTATCGACGATGTCGCACTGATAGCCTTCGAGCTTTTCATCACACTCCGGATTGCCCTCTTGTCCGCCGATGGATTAGCGTCATCCGTCGAGTTAGAGCCCATTGAGTTTGATGATGATGCGACAAGCGTGACGGAACTTAAGATTGTCGCGGAGAGGGCCAGGGCGTGGCGAGAACCGGCAACCTGAACGACATAATCGCGGAAGAGCGCTCCGACATGTGCCACTAGGTTATTGACGGCTCCGTATGAGGCAATTAAATTAGGCCAACGGGGGCTGCGTGTCTCGTGAGAGTTCCATAAGAAGTGTGGAAATCCAATCCTAGAATGTGTTACGCTAAAATTGTAAGGGGTAACTCCCTGCGGTGTTCTACAGGAGCGCTTTATTATTCGTAGGGAGAAACCGGGATCGAACCCGGAATCGAATCTCGGCAAATCTACAACGCGACAATAACAAATGTGTTACAATAAAGTGGCAGGGTGTTTTCAACGAATGCCTTCTTTTATGTGGGGAGAAATCCCGGCCACCGTAAAGTTTTACGCCTTTTTAATTTAGATGTGACGCTAAAATGTCGCAATTCTTGAAAATGACCGCTATAATATAGATAGGGAGAGATACCCTTGGATTCTCTCCAAGAGGTATCCTCATTTTTTGCGGGGAGAAAGCCCCATCGCGCTCTTCTGTTTCCGAATAAGCCGTGACCACCTCAATGGTGGTCTTTTTTTTGTCCTTCCATTTCTGTACTTCCGTAAAGGGGTTTCTACTATGTTGAATGTTCTGCACATCCGAAGGCTTCGCGAAGCGCAGGGTCTTACTTTGGGAGAACTTGCCCAGCGCAGCAACGTTCCGCTAGCCACTGTTTCCGGATACGAACGGTACGTTCAAAACCCGCGGATCGAATATCTCCTGCGAATCGCACGCGCCTTGCGAGTCGAACTCCGGGAGCTAATTGCAATCGACGACTCCATGGCGGTCTAAGTCACTACCCCTAGAAGGCGGATACCCGACACCGCCAACGCCCGCTTATCCGGCTGATGCCGCGACGAGCGACGTTCAGCATCACGCTGATGCGTGACTAGGTCCTGATGGACCGCCGCGTGGGACCAAACCGACAACAGGAGACGACCGGCAATCGGTCGTTTTTTACTTTGGACCCTATCGCAACCGAGATCGCCGTTGATGGTGATCAGCTCGCGGATGTTCTTGCCGCTGTAGACGCGGCCATTTCGGCAAGACTGGCGGATGATGTTAGCGCCGAGAGGGCGTCGTGACGCCCGTAGAGGCTGCACTTCGATACATCACTGCTGGGGTTATGATCTACCCCGCAGGCGGGGAAAACGGCAAAGAGCGGATCAAGGGCTACAAGAGCCGGCGGGCGATACGGGACGCCGACAAGGCCCGCAACTGCTTCGAGCGCGAGCACCCCGGTGCTAACATCGGAATCGTTTGCGGCGCTTCAGGTCTCGCTGTAGTCGATTGCGACGAACGCAACGGCGGGCGCGAGACGTTCGATGACCTTTGTGCCGACATTGGATGTGACTGGTTTAGGGGCTGCCCTGTTGTCATAACGCCATCCAACGGCCTTCATGTGTATTTCAGAACCGACGGTGTGCGAGTCCCGGGCGGGTCGAACAAGCTCGGCCCGGGTTTGGACGTACTTACTCAACAGTCTGGTGTGATCGCACCGCCCAGCACGCGACCCGATGGTGCATACCGCTGGATATGTGGTTTTCCCGACCCGTTCTCTCCGCCACCGTTTCCATCGGTGCTGCTCGAACGCATTGCGACGCAGAAGCCCGAACGTGCGGCCGCTAAGGCCCTCCAGCGTAAGGTGGCGCGGACGACGCCGCAAATCATCCACGCGGGCAGCCGCAATACCACGCTCACAAGGCTCGCGGGCCGACAGATGCGCTTCATGGCCTCGAATGAAGCAACACTCGAAGCTTTTCTGCAAGCCGTCAACAAGACCCAATGCGAACCTCCGCTTCCGCAATCTGAGGTGACAATGATAGCCCACAGCATAGCCACGACGCACTACGGTCCCAGCGTCCTCCCAATTCTATGGCTTGAAGGGTGGATTCCGGAATTTTCCCCCACAGGCGAAGCAAAAGTGGCGCTCGCGCTCTACGCGATGGCCGAGCGCTCCGGTCTTATGACCTTGACACCGGCCGAAAAAGCCGTCTGCGACATTGCGAAAGTTGACCGATCGACCTACTACCGCGGCCGCGCACGTATGCAGGAGCGGGGAGCGATCCGGGTTACCGAACGCGGCCGCAAGAATGCCCCAATCATCGAACTACTGCCTCGCGCCTCCTAAGCGCATGTATATATATAGTCGCTTCTCAGCGACAAGGCATTTATCGCCTCTTCCGTCCCCGAAAAGCCCTTCATTGGTCGCGGAGATGCGAGGGTATAGTCAGGGAGGAAAGGGAGAAGAAATTACTAGCTAAGTAGGTCTAATAAAATTATGCGCGGCACAAGCCAAAAAATCCGCCGCGAAAACCTCCCGGCAAGGGCGAATGAAGGATCTACTTACCGGCGTTGTTCAGCCTCTTGCAGTCTTCGCAAAGCCGGTTCCCGCCGGTACTTGGGCGTCGTTCGTTCTGGGGAATGTCTCGCCCGGGCGGGCACGCGCTATTGTTGTGGTGGACTCGCTTCCCCTCGGGCTTCTTGTACTCGTTGATCGAGTAGAACGCGGGAGTGCTAGGCATTCTATTCTCTTTCCGCCGCGGTATTGCGGCATTTGATTCCATTAAGAGCGCGGTCGGTTATCTCGACCTTATGCCAATGTTAAGGAAGCCCGCGGGGAGCTACCGGAGAGCCTTTTGCGGCCGAAGCGGGTTTTTGTGCAAAGCCCGTCAGGGTACATAGAGCTTAGGGTCCGCGTGGTCAGGAGTAAGCCGGGTGACCTTCGACCGCCTTTGGGCGCGAGTCAAGGAGAGTTCGCAACGGTACGCGGCGCAGAACCGTCACCTTAACGTTGCAGAGGCGAAGCAAATCGTGAGAGCCCTATGCGAGAGCGAAAGAATATCGGAACTCTCCCAGGAGGCGATTGAATTTTTCGCGCTCGAGCTAATGCGCCTCACCGATGAACGGGAAGGTCGCAGCACTTGACAGCCACCAGCGTCCTTTTAGCATACGCCACTTTCCGGCGTAGTTGCAGATGCTGCAGGCACCGAAGCATCTCCGACAAACTCTAATAACCCCTAGAGACCCGGCACCCCTCATTGCCGGGTCTTTTGCATTTAAGGAACCCAAAGCAATGCCAAGAAGCTGTAGTATCTGCACCCATGACCAGAACGCCATCATCACCAGGGGCCTTACCGCGGGTGATTCGATACGGTCGATATCGTCGCGGTTCAAACTGTCGCCCGCTGCAGTCCAGCGCCACCTGACACGCTGTCTCCGAATCTTCCGACGGGTGGAAGCGTCCAAAAAGTCAGCGCTGGAGGAAACACGGACTAGCGCTGACTTTTCGTCCCGCTTCGCATCCGATGATGGCCGGTGCCGGTCGTGCGGGCAGCTTGTCGGAGAATCCGAAGATGGCCGCCTCGAACCGAAGGACCTAATAAAAAGGGCGGAGCGCACCCTTTGGATGGGCGAAAATGTGGCGGCAAGTGCCCTTGAAAGTGACGATCTGCGTTTGGTGCTGCAGGCGATGGACCGCATTCGATCGTCGCTAGACACACTGCTTCGCGTTCACGGTTTGATGGGCACGGATGCGGCGACGGTGAACGACAATAGGTCGGTCAACGTCTTCGCCGGCTGGGAGCCGGCAGAGGTTCGCAGGGTGCTAGCAGCGCTATCAGGGGGCAAAGACAGTGCCGATTGTACGGTTCCGAGCGGTACCGTACAAAAGGCAATCACCGGCACCACGTAACGCGACGCTTGCGGGCGTTCTAAGCCTGCGCAATGCGGATCAGTGCGTTCGGGGTCAAGACAACCTCACACGATGCGGCAGCGGTCACGGAAAGCCACAAAGAACTGGTACCCCCGTACCATCGGCTAGCACTCTGGTGTTTGCCGTCACGGCCGTGGGCGTTTAGATAATCTCCCCAAAAGCCTGACGGGCGGGTCCTCTTCGAGAATCCGGAAACGGCTTGCTCAACCGCCTCCGATTTTCAGACCCAATTTTCAACTTTGTCCCGTTAACTTTCACGGCCGCCGTACGTCTTCCGCGATGGCCGTGATTCGATCGTAGACGGCTTTTTCTGCTGTTCGACCGTCCGCGATCGCGAGGGGCGGGTGTTTTATCAGTGCGCCCGCCTCTCACTTTTTCTAAACAGCGCCCAACGAAAGATTAGAATATTAATAGCAGCATTGCATTATGCGAGAGTCGCCCAGCGGCTCGCCGACGCCGGTGCATTCTTACAACATTTTGAGGAATTTTATTTATGAAACACCCTAAAGGCAAGGTCGTCGAGTTTTCGCATGACGATCGCGGCTTGTTGATCAGCGCTCCGGATGGCGTGATGTACTTGATCCCACGTGACGCGGTCAACGATGCTGGCCGAGCCGCGATCGCAAAGTTCATGCAGTCCCTTTCGGAAATACACTCTATCGACGAGGTCGCTCTCGACGAGGTCGTTGTGGCGGGGGAATCGAGCACGCTGCTAATCGACGCCTTGCCGACGCAAATCCGCCGCGGACAAAAACTCGATCAGCGCTACGTCATCGAGCGGCTGCTCAGCGAAGGTCGCCGGCTTCTGCGTGCGAGTCCCGAGGCTGACGAGCTTACGAACGAGGAGGTCTTACGGGACGCGATCATCGACGAAAAATACCAAGGTATGGCGGCCAATATCGTCATCGCTAAACGCGTCATGGCAGCGCTAGGATAAAATAAACCATGCTTTTACCAGAATATAAACGCTTCAAAGAAATCAAGATCCTCAACGAGATTGGCCCCACCGAGGGGGTCGTTTCGGCCGAAAGCACCTACACGCTTTTGACACCAAACGGGCTTTCAATGTCGATTTATCCCGGCCAAAGAATCGACCATCGCGATACGATCAAACAGCTCCTTGCCGAGGGCCGGAAACTCGTCAGGGAGCGCTCTTAGCATTGCCCAGACACACATTAAGGATGAAGTGGACTATGAAAATTCCACCCCGCAAAAAGACCGAGGACCAGTTAGCCGCCGAGAAGGCGAAAGCCGAGCTTAATAAGGCATGGAATGCGCCCTACAAACCACCGGGTAAGCTTGTTTTCGACGTGCCAAAGAAGGACGCCGCGGAAATGACCAAGCCCGAATTGCGGGCGGCGTGGGCCAATTCGTACGTTCATCGTGACCCCAACGCCGAGAAGCCGCGATTCGAGAAACCAGCGTCCCAAAACCCCCGAAATTCGTAGATGGGTAAATCTGAAAAGCGTGCGCTGCCCTCTAATAGCTTCGCGACCTTTGAGGAGTTGCTTCGTTACCGCAAGGCGCACGGCTTGGCGAATGCGGATTGCGCGTGGTGGCGAGACGAATGGAACACCCTGCCCGAACGTGCGCAGCTCGCAATCCTGAAGGCCGTTAGTCATGAGGTCCACGTCATCGGTCTACTACTCGCTGAGGCGCAATCGGAAACCGAGCGCATTCGGTTGTTTGAATGGGGCTGGCAAACACGGCTTCCAGAGGTCGCGTCCGCCGAATTTGCTAGATTATCCGATTCGGAAGCCGTCAAGATGGGCGGCTTTTAGTTTCTCACGAGGTCTTTTTAATGTCTCGGCCAGCGAATGCAGTTGTCTACCCGAAGTTTCGCGGCGAGTCTGTTGATTCGTTGCTTCGCGAGCTAAAGAAACAGCTTGCAAAGTCCAACACCATCACGCGCTATAAAGCAAAGTGCGAGTTCAAATCGCGGTCAGAACGTCGTCGGCAAAAGTCCGCGCGTGCTCGAAAGCGAATAGCCAGATCATAGATTTCCCGGCACACCCTCACGCCGGGATGCGGAAGCCGGTTGAAGTGGGACGGCTTCCTGTGGGGTTGACGCATGGGGCTGCGGCCGTGTGCGTCCCCTTTATTTTTTTACATAGAAGCAAAGGAAACAATATGAACTCTGGGCTCCCAACACCAGGCGCTATTTTGGCGTGGATCGATCAGGACACGCTAAAACGCATTCGATGGGGCTTTCAACTTGTCAAGCCAGCGCTCCGGTTCATGGAGTCAGAACGCATAGCGCGGCAGATGCGAGACTCACTCATCACTTGTATAACCTTAAAGGAAAAATCTAATGGCGCAATTTGAACCAAGAGAAGCTGAAGTCACGACGTCAACCGGACGCGTCTTCAAGCTTCGCGAACTGACAGCTTACGAGCAAATGGCCGCCGATGGCTTTGGCGGCGATACGCTGGCGGGCGCAGTCTATGCAAGAACGGCCGCCGCAATCGTATCGATCGATGGCGAGTCAGTCTTCGGGACTATTGGCTCGGAGCTGGGCCTCACTGTCCTGTTGAAGAAATTGGGCGGTAAGGAGTTTGACGAAATCGCGCTGGCCTATGCGACACAGTTCGCTCCGAAACCGGCTGACGCAAAAAACGAGTCCGCGCCCGCCGCCTAAGTGCCGCACTGATGGCGCTGGTGGGAAGTCCCGAATGGGTTCTTTCGCTTAACGAGCGAGAGCAATACGCCTGGCTCATCGCGTTAGGCGAACAGAAGGGCGGCGAGTTCGATTACAAGCGAATGGTCTGGTCCAAACCGCCTCAACCAGAGCCTGTCTTTGCAATACTTGCGGAGGGCGCAACATGAAACTTCTCACATTCGGCAAATTGGCCGATCTTCTCGAAAGTCGCATCGCGCAAATCCCGGTGAAAGTCCGTGAAGGGCTTTACGAAGCCGGCGAACTCGTCGCGAAAGATGCACGCGACAGAATAGGAACCTATCAGTCTGTGGCGGGGCCCTTTGAAGCCTGGGCACCGCTGGCGGACGCAACCAAAGCTGATCGCGTTAGCCAGGGCTTCTCAGCGGATGAACCACTTCTGCGAACCGGGGAGCTGCGCGATGCCATCGAGGTTAAGCCACTGGAAAGCGCCGTAGCGATTGGCGTCTTCGGCGGCGCGATCGCGCAGATCGCGGCTTCGACGGAGTACGGGTACTGGAACGTGCGCGCCGGTCATCCCGTGCGGCCACGGTCATTTCTTCGGGCAGCTGCATTCACCACGTTACCAGCAGCCGGAAGGCTGATATTTTCTAAGGTTGTCGAGGGGCTCAAGGGAGTTTAATCAATCATGGATGCGTTTGAAGTCGTAACACTTCTTAGCGTAAAGGATGAGGCCACTGCAGCATTGCAGCGGTTCGTCGCGATGCTGCGCGAGGTTCAGGCGCAGGTCGATGCCTCGCTCGCGGGATTGCGGGCTATTCGCAATGCCATCGCTCCGTCAACGGCGGCGCTGGCCCGACAACGCGAAGCGCTTGCGACGCAGCGTGAATCGCTTGGGTTAATCGAACGCCAGGCTGTGCTTCAAACGACGATCACAGCCGAAACGACGAAACAGGCCGAAGCCGTGGTTGCGGCACGACGCACGTCACTCGGACTGGCCCGTGAAGAGCTAGGGGTTCAGCGCTCCATGCGTGCGTCGATCGTCCCAAGCTTCAAGCGCCTGGGCGGTAATTTATTCTGGGGCGGCGCTGGCACCATCGGTGCGCTGACCTATGCCACCGAGAAGGCAATGGGGTTCAATCAGACTGCTCTTGAAACGGACATGGCGCTAGGAGGCTACACGCGACCCCCGGCTCAACGCGCCAGGGATATTCTCGCTTTGCAAAACGCGGCGTTTGCAGGTTCCGAAGCAACCGGGTTCTTTGGCGCACAAGACATCCTCGAAGGACTCAAGAAGGCAGCCTCCGCGGGTGCTCGACCGCTCGTCGAAAAGATGGGCATGGGCGTGTTTACTGCGATCGTCCCGGCGCTCTCGCGTTACATGGACGTCATGGGGCGATTGAAAGGCGAAAGTGCAGATCAAGCGGCGATGGAGGCCATTCAAACCGCGCATCAATTCGGCGCATACAATGCAGTTGACATCAACAGAATTCTAAACGCGCAAGCAGCGCTGGCTCTCATCATGCCAGACACGATGTCCAAGGCGGTCACAACGGGCGCGTATGTTGCATCGACCGGACTCACACTCGCTGGCATGGCACCGTCAGCGATCCTCGCGCTCATCGCGACGGCTGACCAAAGCGGAATCGGCAAAGGCAGGGCTGGCGCTCGGCTCAAAGATTATATTGAAGCAATAGCGATCCGCCAGTCGAAAGCACGCGAAAAGGCGAAGACATTACTCGGCACTGGCGGCGCAATCGACCCAAAGACCGCCTCGCTCGACATCGAGAAGTCGTTCGATATCCTCATCGCTGACAGGAAGCGCATGGGCCCGCAGGCATTCCGGGATACCGTCCGCACGGCATTCGGCGCACAGGGTGACATCATCGCGGCGATGTTCGGCGACCCGAAGAAAGTCAAAATGTTCGAGGCGAACAAACGGGTCATCGAACAGAGCCTTGAACGCGGCGACTTGACGACGATTCAAAACCTCTTGAAGGGCGGCCCAGCAGGTCAGCAGGCACTTGCGTGGATACGCCTGCAAAACGACATAATTAAGTTCGGGCAATACGGCATTCCAATCGCGCTCAAGTTTTTCGCCGTCATCAATCCGGAGCTTAAGCGCTTCGGGGACTGGATGACCGCGCATCCGGATGATGCAAAGAGGCTCTTTGACAATCTGTTCCGGGTCGGTGAAGCGATGCTTGCGCTCAGCGCGGCGTTCAAAGTCATCGTCGGCGTGTCGGGTGCGATCAAGATTGTGCAAGCTCTCGGCGGCGCATTTCGAGGAGTGGCGATGGCGGCACGTGGATTATCCGCCGCTGCACCTGGCGCCTCTGCAGCTGTCGGCAATGTTGCGCTTGCATTGCGCGGGCTCGCTGGCGCCGGAGCCGCGTTTCTTGCAAGTCCTTTCGGCAAGGCGTTCTCGGCGGCTGGAGTGCTTCTGGGTACGACATCGTTCGAGCCGCAAGGCGATGCGCGTAAGCAACTCATCCAAATGTACGGCTACGATTACTGGAGATATTTGAAGGGCCGACACCCGGGAACCAATCCGTACAGCTTCAATCGTGGGGATGGCGACCTCACTCCTCAGCAGTATCACGCGCTGCATAGCGCCCCATTGGTTAGACAAATTCTTGCAGTGGAAGAACGCCGCAACACCATAAGTCCCGGCCAACGGTTCGATCAGGAAATACTAAAACGTGCCCTGAATCCGGTCGTTACGTCGCTGACGGGTGGAGTCGGCGGAAGAAGTGTCGTCGATACGATCTCTTATGGTTCGCACACAAGCTCAGACAAGATAGTCAACGCAATCAACGCCAATACCGCCGCGGTTGTAGCCGCACTGGCATCACTCGGAATCAACATCACGATTCCGGCTACTCAGGGCAACCCAGCTCAGACGTTTAGTGGAGTGCTTGGTAAGCCAATTACCAGAACGGGTGGTGGCGTACCGCATCACCCATTCAAACCGGCGTCGTGGAACTCCACGCTTAATGCTCTTGGGATTTAGGGTTTGGCGAGTTGTCCGCGCAGTGCCGCCAGGGCACGCTTCGCGTCCTGCCATTCCAGATTTGCCCGATGCTGAAGAGCAGAGTTTTCGCGGTCAACTGTTAGATCCAGTTGACTTGCGCGGTTTAGGTCTTTCGTGCTCTCGTCGTAGTCGCGAGCTATCTCATCCGATGAACTATCGAGTTCATGTCCATTAATGGCAGCACTTGTGTTGTCTTCTTGGCTTTCCGCCGCCCGCCACCACATATGGAACCCGTCCTCTCGCGCTTCATTGCGTGCCGAAATGTGTTGACGAAGGCCCGCTACTTCTCCTTCGCCATATAGGCCCGAAACAGTGCCCAATAACGCTTGATCGGTTGCATCAATATCGTTCTGTAGCTCTACAAGCGCTTCCACCTTCAGGCGCTCGGTGTGCGCGAGAGCCAATAGCTGGTGGCCTCCCAAAGAATAGAACTCGTCATGCGCCTTGCTGCTCGCTCCATCCGCTGCTGTCATATCGCCAATCATCTTAGTGTAGTCGGAATTAACTCGCGCCCGATCGGCTTGCAGCGTTCGATGCGCCGAATCGAGTTTATTGAAGCGCGACTGAGCGGCCGAAATTTGATCGCGGTAAACCTGTTGGCGATGCAAGGCGACCGCTGTAAGCAATGCTGCAGCGGCTACCACCACAATCGCAACCGAAATTCCAAGCCGTCGATTCATCGTCGAGCGCCCTAGTCGGGCCGGTAGATGTAGTCTGAAATTTTGATTGCTTTCAACTCGGCGAACCAGACCGTGATATCGGTGCCTTCGTATTTGCGAAGTATCTGAAGAAGCTCAGTTAGGTCGGTCGGCGAGTATTCGAGGATAGCCCATCCGCCTTTAATCGCTTCCAGTACCCCGAAGTCCTTAATATCGGAAACATTGAGCGCCAAGACAGTGCATGTGACCCGCCCCGTCCATATCGCGGCGCCGACTTCGTTTTCGACGTCGGTCTCGCCAACGAGGAGGCGACCAGCATCGGTCACGACCTTGCCCTTGAACCACGTGATCTTATTCATTTGCTTTAATGCCCCCAGGCCAGGCGTTCAACGCACCTAGAGGCGGGACCTTAGCTGCACGGCCCTCCAAATTCACCGCCATCGAGCGTGAAAGCGTGAGACATGGCTGAAGGCTACACATCGTCGGAGTTTCAAGCAGTGCGCGAGGCGCTGCTCAACTGCAACAATGCCGATCGCGCGTACTTGCGTCGTTGGATTTTGTCGCCACTATGGGATGAAGTACTTTGAGGGACGCCAACTTGCGGGAACGTGCACTTCGTAGTAGGGGAACATCGGGCCCCATCCAATCCGCGCCTTTTGCAAATCAATTCGGTGGAGTGAGCCATTGATATCTAATGCGACTCCATCTAATCGCACATTTTGGAGGGGGCTGGGCTTTCGTGGATCGGTGAGAAAGTCTGGCATCAAATGAATCAAGAGTTCGCTCCCGGGTAAATCGACAAATGAATCGAGGCGGCCGGACCGCCTAACGCGTTCCATCGGTACAAAAAGCGCCGTGACCATTACCGTTAAATCAGGGTGGTGATTGACTGGGAACCCTAGCTGGATGTTGTACGCCGTGGGCGTCGCCGCCGTTGTCATCGGAGCGCGCGGAATGGATCGAATGCCGATCGTTTCGACCAAGTAATCGACCGAGTTTGAACTCGCGATGAAGCGGCCATGGTGGGAGTCACCATAGTATGGATGTTTTGGAAATGGCGGCCGGTACATTTCGATCGCCAGATCCATACCACGAAGAAGGACGCTGCCTGGGTCTAGAGGGGGAAGCCCACTGAGAACGTCGGCGATGGGGAAAATTGGAAAAGGGACCGTGATGACGCCATTTTGGGGTCGTGCCGCCTTAACTTGCTGCTCGTAATTGGCCTCCATCGATAACAACTTTGCCTTCAACGTCCGAAATTGCGGTTCGTCTATGGGTAAATCCACCTCATAATCTGCAGCAATGCTTGTGAGGGGAGATGCAAGTTTTTCGATTCCCATAATGGAATCCGCCGCTGCGACCTGTAATTGTCTTGCTCGTAACGCGACTGCTTTCGTTTCGTTTCCTACAGTTCGCGTCGTGCCAAGATTCTGCTCGGTGGTAGCCAAGTTCTGCTGAATAGTTGCGAGTATCCGCGCACTCTCCCGATTGAGATGCATCGCGGCACCGTAGGTAGCATCAGCCTTCTTCTGAAGCGCGGAGTTCTGTGACCTCAACGCGACGTTGTCTTCGTGAAGTTGCCGCTCCCGTTGCGCCGAGTTCTGTCGGTCAGCGCCGGATTGGATCCGGGCCCAGGCATCCGCTCCGATACCAAGGCATGCACTCGTACAGATTAGGAAGATGAGGAAAGCTGATCGCCACCCGTGCCTTCGCTTCGCGTCGATGATCACGCCGAAAATTCCGACTATTGCACCAAACAGAATAGGAAGCGCTGTGAACCAAAAGCCCGGATCGCGCACAACGAAGATCTCGACGGCCGTAATCAGCTCTGTCCCGCTCCTTTCATTGGGCGTTTCGGCACGCGCACAAGCCAATACTCGACCCCCTCCAGCGCGATCCGCTGCCGGCGGCGGCTGATCTGCTGCGAGAACATATCCCCGCTGTCTCGGTAGTAGAGGCACAGCCAGGCGAGGAGCTGAGCCCGAGCTTCTGGGCTTAAGCGCTTGATCGCCGCCCTTACGGCCTGAGCGTCGCCCCACGGCTCTTCGGGGCTGGCGTATTGCGGCGGCCTAGCCATAAGGCGAACAGGTGTTCGAGGCAGTGTTTTTTTTCCTGGTACGCTTGGCTGGTTAGCCGGGCTGAACAATTCCATTCAGTATTTGTTACGAAATAGTTGACTATTTGCTACCAAATACTATACTAGTCACTACTGAGTACTAATATTATGACTACCACCATTACGCGCCCCACCAACCGACCGCTCCCCGATGACTATACGCCTCCTCGGGCACCTTCTCTCTTCCGTGGCGAACAGCGGACGCGCCTTCTTCTGCTTATAGCAGTACTTGGAGAGACATATCCAGCCGAGTTGGCCAGGTATAGTGGTTCAAGCATTTCATCGGTGCAACTCACTTTGGATGTCCTCGAAGAAGAGGGCCTCATTTCCACGCGTCAACTTGTTGTGCGCGCTGTTACACTCAATCCAACGTATCCAGCAGCGAAGGAGCTGAAGGCATTACTTTTGCGCGTTGCTGAGGGCTATCCAGCCTATAGAGAAATCGCTGAGTCGATCCGTCGCCGACCCCGCAGGCGCCAAAAGAGACTATGATTGGCAAGGACTCGTCATTGGAAGATGTTTGCTTTGAAGTCGGAGCAGCGCTGGATCGATTCTCTATTCAAGGCGTACTGACTGGCGGGAGCGCCGCGACTGTGTATGCTCCCGACGTCTACACCTCAATGGACGCTGACTTTGTGCTGGCTGACTTTCCACAGCGCGAACAAGTAGAAAAGGCTCTTGCTGAAGTTGGGTATCTACCCTCAGCAGTTCGAGGTATGTACGAGCATCCGCGTACCAACTTTACTATCGATTTTCCCAAGGGTCCCTTAGCCGTGGGCGGCGACTACATCAACGAATTTAAAATCCTTCAGAGAGGCGATATGCGCCTGCGCATACTAACGCCAACGGATTGTGTGCGTGATCGGCTCGCAGCCTTCTACCATTGGGATGACTATACGGGACTAAACGCAGCCGTGGCCGTCGCGCGAGCGCACCGCGATCAAATTGATTTTGCGTGCTTGCACGAATGGACCATGCGAGAAGGCGGTTCGCCACCCGGTCATTTGCCCAAGTATGAAGAATTTCTTAGGCGATTAGAATAGTTCGGCTGCCGCCCCAAAGCATAGCAAAAAGAAGGACGCCCGCCTATAGCCGGCGCCTTCACACCGCCGGACCGGCGACCCTACTTTGCATGACGGCTTACGCTAATGCTCGTGCTCTTACTCTTACTTGGACTAACGCTTATGCTCTTGCTCGGCGATAGCGGGCCGCAACGGACAACGGAATGGATTACCCGACACGTTTCCTGCGTGAGCCGGTCAATGCGCCAAACGACGCCGTGGTCGTCGATTACGTACTCGTAGCGCATGAACAACTGAAAGAGTACGACCAGGATCGCTATAAACGCCAAGGGGCCGAGAACGAAGACGACGATCTTGGTGACGCGACTCCATCTGCGGTTAGCAAGTGAGGTATTGGATTCACTCATGTTCTCGCCAATTGACAGCGCTCTGTCGGGACGCAACTCCTTCCAAACGAAGGACCGCCCTCAGGGAAAGCGGTCCTTGCTCCTTGCTAATTCCCAAGCGTTCAGGAGTAACTGAGGAGCAACTTTGTCGTTCGATTCGCTCTTGTGCCTACCTGTCCTAATTTAGAACAAATCGATGCAAATCGGGGAGTAAGAAATCGAATAGTACAATCGTAATGAGTTGTTTGTACTACATTCGCCCCGTCATTTCTTCAGCACGCGCCCGACGCCACGCATAATGACGCGGTTACGGCCACGTTTGCCAACCGCACGCGGCCCGCGAGAGATCGCCGCACCCCATGCGAAGATGCGTGCGAGTGCGTATAGCGCCGACGCTATAGATTTCACGACGGCATTCCCACGGCTCGCGGTGCAAAGCGAATCACGTTCGACGGCAACTCTTTCGGCGGATCGAGATCGACCTTCCGACGTGCTTCATCAAGAAGCTTGCGGTTCTTATTGCGCTTACTCTCGGCTTTCTTTTTGTCGTCCGCTTCGTCCCAGAAGGTAATCTTAGCCGCAAGGTCTGAAGCGGGTTCCTCATCGTATTTTACAAGGGAACGAAGCGAGGACTCAACCATCCACTCGCCGCCGAATTGGTTGGAGATGCCCTCCGCCTCGATCTGGGCGATAATCGCAGCGCGTAATGCCCTTTCGCGTTCGCTTTTCGGCTCGCTGGTCCAATCTATCTCTTCGGTATCTGCGTCTGCCGCACTAAGGCCGATGGTCTCGGCCTCTTTGAGTGCGGCTTTACCGGCCGGCGCGGATGACTCGACGCAACTGGCATCATCGCGGCAGCCATCGATGTAGTTCAAAAGGGCTATCCGGCGATCATCCGTGCCGCTCAGATCGATGCCGAATAGTCTTTCCATTTGACGCCATATGTCTGCATTTTCGAGGTTCACCGTGTCCCAAAGAAGCAACTTCATTGGCTGGCGATTGGCCGCTATCGTATCGGTGTCTACGGCCATCAGACTTGCGGTGATCTTGGCGGCCTTTCGCGCGTCCCGCACGCTGCTTCGTTCAAACCGCTGAAGCATTAGGATGAGCCGTTTACGATTCGCCTCTTGATGCCGGGCATTACCGGCAAGGGTGAGCTGGTATTTGGTGCGTGGCACCGTAAGGTGTTCTCCTTTCTTGGCGTTGAAGAGTTTAGGCGATCGTCGCTGCTTCAGTGACGATGCGACTACGGAGCACATCGCGGACCGTTGACGCATACCACGCCTTGCCACGGTGCGGGCGAACGTGCTGCTCATCGAAGTAACGCGCGATCTGCCGGAAACTGAAGCCGGACCGATCCATGCGGATGGCTTCCCGAAGAGCTGTTTGCTCACACGTGACCGGCACAAGGGTTTGTCCATCGCGGCGATAGCCGAATGGCGTCGGACCATATGTGAGGCGCTGCCGGCGTTTGTGGGCGAGAGAGGTTGCGGTGCGCTCGCCGATCGCTTCGCGCTCCCATTGGGCAACGACGCCGAGCATATTCACGACCATCCGTCCTGCGGCAGTGGACGTGTCGAGTGTTTCACCGACGGAAACCAAGGCAACGTCATGCTTCGTGCAGAGATCGATGAGTTCGGCCAGATCGCGAACGCTACGGGTAAGCCGGTCGAGCTTCGCAACGACGATGCGCTCGATGCCGCCAGCGCTGACGTATTCAAGGAGTCTCACGATTCCGGGCCGTTTAAGCGTCTTAGCGCTCTCGCCAGCGTCACTAATGACTTCTGACACGTGCCAACCCATTGCCGTGCAATACGCGGCTATTCTGGCCTCCTGTGCGGCCATTGAAACGCCCTCTCGGGCCTGATCTTCAGTGCTAACCCGCACGTAGCCGATGGTGCGTCGGGTGATCGGAGGCTGACGGCGCTTACGATGCGTCATAGTCTATCCTTCCCTGGGCGTATGCCGCCGCGAATTTATGCCGTGGGTCCCTAGGCTATGCTACCAAAAGCCGTGTTTGCTTGCATACGCGCACGCGTACGCCCGCGCGAGCGAGTTGCAACAAAGTATCGCATTCGCGAGCGTTACCACGAAGTTCGCGCTCGCAGACGATCAGACGCGGGTGGGCCTGGCTTCCTGCTAGCGCAGCGAGTGCCGAATAGACGCTGTTGCCGCGTCCGAACGACTCGCTGGCGACGATCACCCCGTCATCGGCGCGCGCCGCGCGCAATAGTCGTCCTTCCTCCTTTAGCGCGCCCGACTTGGTCATTGGAATCGACTTCGCGTCGGTGGGATCGTCGTCGCGCAGCACGAGATCCGGCATATTCCAGTTCTTGTCGTCGAGATAGAGCGTCCCATCGGCACGAATGGTCTTGGCGTGCACTGGATCTGCAAGGCGCGCATCCACGCCGGCGCTGCGCAGGCGCCTCACCAGTTGCCGGTTTTCACGAGCGAGACCGCCGTTTGGATCGTTGTGCGGCCGCCCCTCGAGCTCGACGACGACGTGCGCGCCGTGACTCGCGGCCGCCTCCAGCGCGTGAACGATCGTCCGGCCAAGCGTATAGCCCTGCAGGTCGATCTCCTGGGCGCGGGCCAGCGCGACCAAGACTTCCGGGGTCGAGCTGAGCTTGACCATTCCGGCGCCCATCACGACGAGCGCCGCCGGCGGCAACCAGGCTGTGGACGCGTTGGGGGGAGCGGGACACGATGCTTTGAAGCAGCCCGGTCAGCATGACTACGCCCCGTTTGCCTGCCCTGAGCGGCGCCGAGCCAAGCAAGGCGGAATCGAAGGGGACGTTCGTGCGCGAGATGTTCGCGTCGATCGCGCCCCGCTACGATCTCGCAAACCGCCTCCTAACCGGCGGGCTCGACGAGCGCTGGCGCCGGCGCGCGATCGGGTTACTTTCGCCGGGCCCAGACTCGCGGATTCTGGATTGCTGCTGCGGCACCGGGGATCTGGTCTTTCACCTCTTGCGAGTCGATCCGACCCTCGACGTCACCGGCGTAGATTTTTGTCCCCCGATGCTCGAGCGAGCAGCGCAACGCGCGCGGCGCGCAGCGCGAACGCCATGCTTCGTCCAAGGTGACGTGATGGCGTTGCCATTCGAGGACGAAAGCTTCGACGGCGCGACGATGGGATTTTCGTTGCGCAACGTTGTGAACATCGACGCCACGCTGCGCGAAATTTTGCGCGTGCTACGCGCTGGTGGGCGCTTCGTGAACCTCGACGTCAGCAAGGCACCGAATCGAACGTTCAAGCGTCTCTTCGATTGCTATTTCTACGGGGTGGTACCGTTCATCGGCGGAATCGTCGGAGGGTCGCGCACGGCGTATCGGTATCTTCCGAATTCGCTCACGCATCATCCCAACGCCGACGAGCTGCAAGAGCGCTTTACGCGCGCCGGTTTCATTGCCGCCGGTTACCGGCGTCTGATGGGCGGGGCGATCGCGATCCATTACGGCACGAAGGCATGAGCCTGACCGATTCGGCGCAGGATACGTACGACGAACTCCACGCGCTCGTGGAAGGGTTCTTTCGCTCGACGTTCTCGACGGAGAACCCCGTCATCACCGAAGCTATCAAACGAATGCTTTCGGCGGGGGGCAAACGCTTGCGGCCTCGCATCACGCTGCTTTCAGCCGAGGCGTGCGGCGGCAGCTATCTCGATCACCTTCATCTTGCAGCCTATATGGAGCTCATCCACGTCGCGACCTTGATCCACGATGACGTTGTCGACAACGCGCAGACCCGGCGAGGCGTGAACGCGACGGCCGTCGATTACGGCAACCGGGTCAGCGTGCTTGCCGGCGACTATCTGTTCGCCTGGATATTTAAGAACGTGACGATGAACTATCCGCACCCGGTTCCGAACATCTTATCCGCCACGCTGGCGGACATCTGCGACGGCGAAGTGCTTCAGCTGCAGGCTCTCGGCAATTTGGACCTTCCCATAGAAACGTACGTCGAGATCGCTCGAAAGAAGACGGCTTCACTCTTCGCTGCGTCGGCGGCTTGCGGTGCCATAATGGGCGGTGGAGACACATCCGAGATCGAGGCGCTGCGCGCGTTCGGAGAGTCCTTCGGGATCGCGTTTCAAATGCGTGACGACTTATTGGACATCACAGCCGACGAACGCTCGCTCGGGAAACGTGTCGCAAACGATCTCACCGAGCGTAAGACGACTCTGCCGCTGATCGCCGCGCTCGCTTCGGGCAATGGCAACTTTCGGGCACAAGTGCGGCACTTTTACGACGCCGGGGTTAACGATGCGATACCCGCCATCGTCGACGGAATCGACCGTGAGGGTGGCCTGTCGGGAACGCGCGAGCAGATCGCTCGCTTCGTCGCCCGAGCCAAGGCCGCATTAGAGCCGATTGGTGCCTGCGCGGCGAAAAAGGCGCTGACCAAACTCACCGACGCCCTCGTGGAATAGGGCGCAAAAGGGGACTCGATCGCATGACGGTACATCCGCTTCTCGCAATCATCGACGCGCCGATCATCATCGGCATTTTGATCGTCGGTGCGCTGCTTTTCGGAGCGGAAAAGCTTCCGAAGCTGGCGCGTAGCGCAGGACAGGCAAAGAAAGAATTCCTGATGGGACAGGCCGAGGCCGACGAAGCCGCGGCAAAGGCCCGCGAAGAAGCGCGCCTGCGCGCCGAAGCGCAGCACGCCGACATCATGAACGACGTCGAAGCCGGCTCTATCTCAGGCGAACCCATTCCGCCGCCCACGCCGGGACGCGGCACCCTCAGTTCGTAGCGCCGCGACCCTCGCATAATGTTGGCGCAACGCCCAACGCTGGGCGCCGACGACGAGGCTACGTGGGACCAAAAGGAGATGCCGTTCACGGAGCACCTGCGGGAGCTCCGTGGTCGCCTGTTGGTTTCCATCGCAACCGTCGGCGGGATCGCCGTACTGTTGTTTTGGCCGTCGCAGTTTGCGATTCGCTGGATGATGCACGAGTATTTCGGCGGAATTCAGCTTCACGCGTTCGGGCCGGCCGATGTAATCTTCACCGAGTTTAAGTTTTCTGTGATCGGCGGCATCGTCATCGGATTGCCGGTGTTGCTCCAGCAGCTATGGCTCTTTGTCGTCCCGGCGATTCACCCGCGCACTCGCCGCATGGTCTATGCATTTATCCTACCGTCGCTGCTCCTAGCCGCGGTAGGCCTGGCCTTCGCGCACTTCGTCGTGATCCCGCGTGTCGTCGCGGCCCTGATCCATATCACCGATGCCGTCGCGACGCCCACGTTCGGCGTCGCCGCAACGCTGAATTTCGTGATGATCTTGCTGGCACTTTTCGCGATCATCTTTCAAACGCCGATCGTGCTGATCGGTCTAGCGCGGTTGGGCATCCTTAGCTCGAGCTCCCTGATGCGGTATCGCCGGCACGCGCTCTTCGCGTTCTTCGTTGCCGGCGGCATTGCGGCACCGGATGGGAATCCGCTGACGATGGCGCTGCTCGCGCTGCCGATGTATGTCCTTTACGAGCTTTCGATCTGGATCATTCTCCCACTCGAACGCCGCTGGTCCGCCTACAAGAGGTGATCGCCGCGCGCGCCCTTTACCGCGACTTCATCAGCACGTTCGGCAACGTGCTCTTCGCGGTCACGCTCTTTATCGTCTGGGGCCTCCTTACGCTAATCGGCGTCGTCGTCGAGCAGGGCCAAGACCCAAACTCTTATCTTGAGTCCTATGCGGCGCCGATCGCCCGCGCGATTCTGCGCCTCAACTTCGACAATGTCTACCACTCGCCGTGGTACGTCGGCATCATCGCCTTGATCTTGCTTTCCCTAGCCGTCTGCACGTTCAAGCGCGTCATCCCTGCCCGCTTGCCGCCGCTGCGTCCGGTCAGCGTCGAAAAAATTCCTCTCCACGCCAGCTTTGAGGCGGAGGAGGACGCCGCCGCTGTGCGCGATCGCCTCGAGAGCTTCTTTACCGCGCGAGGCTGGAGGATGCGGCAGCGCAGCTTCGGCGGAACCGAATGGAGCTTCGCCGACAAGCACAACTGGGCGCGCCGCGGCGTCTTGGTCGCACACGCCGGATTCGTCATCATCGCAGCCGGAACCACGCTCTACTGGGCTCGCGGCTTTTCCGGAGAAATGGCGGTGCTCAGGGGAGAAACGTCGGAAGTTGCGCGGACGCGCGCGCTGATTCGCTTGGACGATTTCGCTTATTCGATCGCGCCGATTATGACGAAAAGCGGAATGGTCTATCAGCCGACCGATTACGTCTCGCGAGTGACCGTGACGGGAAACGACGGCGTCCCTAAGGCCATGACCGTTCGCGTCAACCATCCTATCGACGTGGACGGCACGCTCTACTATCAAGCGAGTTACGGCTTCGGCATGCGGTTTCTCGTCACGCGACACGGCAAGCCGGAAACGGCACTATCGCAGCGCACGTTCCTCGAAGGCGACTCCTTTGACTTGCCCGGAACGCAGCGCAGCATCGTCTACGAGCGATTCGCACCGACCGTTGACAAGCAGAGCGGGATGCCCACAGCGGATCCGAGGGTGAACGATCCGGCCGTCGTACTCGCGGTGTCGCAAGCCGGCAACGCGCTGGGTGAAGTGTTGGTGCCGTTGCGCAGCTGGATCGATCTCGGGGACGGATGGCGCGTCGTCCCGCAACGCTACGTCTTGTACAGCGGCTTTCAGTACCGCAACGACCCCGGCGTTCCGCTCGTCGGGATCGGAGCCTTCGTGCTCCTGGCCGGCCTGATCATTTCCTTTTACTTCCTGCCGGCGCGGATCTACGTACGCATCGAGGAGGCCGGCGCCCACCGTTCGCGGGTGGGCGCGGCCGCCACGACCGTCAAAGGGTACGACGTTTTCGAGAGCGAGTTTTCGCGACTGGTGCTATCGTTGGGTCGAGAGATGGAACTCCGGCCGAGCGTCGAGTAGGACGGTATGCACATGCCCTTGGATGAAGCCTTAATCGCGGTCGCGCTGAGCGCGTACACGCTGGGCGCGGTGGCCTTGCTGATCTATTTCTTTTCCCGAGCGCCGTGGCTGCGCGACGTAGGCATCCCGTTGGCGATCCTAGGCTGCGCCGCCCAGTTCGCGCAGCTCATTGCGCGCTTCGAGTTAACGCACGTGTGGCCGTTGCTCAATCTATACGGATCGCTGTCACTTTTTTCTGCGATGTCGGTGGCGATTTACATCGGCTTCGCATTTCGCTATAAGTCGTGGTTTGCCGGCGGTTTCGTGCTGGCTCTGGCGGCGATTTTTCTCGCATACGGCGTCACCTGGTACGAAGGAACGATGCCGCCGGTACCATCGCTACAATCGTATTGGGCAAAGATACACGTACCTATCGTCGTCTCATCGTACGCCGCGTTCCTCGTGGCATTCGTGTTTTCGTGCATCTATCTGCTGAAGTACTACGCGCAGCCGGCGAAAACCGGCGGGCCGATCGCCGTGTGGCTCGCTGCCCTGCCGAGCCTACCGCAGCTCGACGTGATCGTCTATCGCGCCATCGCAATCGGCTTACCGCTCATCTCGATCGGCATCATCACGGGGGCGATGTGGGCGAAGGAAGCGTGGGGCGCCTACTGGCAATGGGACCCGAAAGAAACGGCCGCGCTCTTTTCGTGGATCATTTATCTTGCCTACATGCACTTGCACACGCGACACGCCTGGCGGGGGCTACGCACCAACTGGGTCAGCGTGATCGGCTTCGTCTCGATTATCTTCTGCTATCTGGGCGTAAACATCTGGATTTCAGGACTGCACAGCTACAAGGTATGACTTATGATGCCGGCAAATGAGCCTGCCACCCGCATAACGCTCTTCTGGGAGAACGACTTTGTCTAATTCTGATGCCGACGCTTCCGACGGCGCACGTACGACGTTGAGCGCTCAGGACGTTCCGGATAGCGACTTAGAAGTCAGCCGGCGCACGTTTATGGCGAACGCGACGATTGCGATTGGCGGCATCGTTGGTGTGGTGCTTGCGGTTCCGATCGTCGGTTCGCTGCTGCCGCCAAAAAACGCGTCAGCCGGGAGCTGGGCGCCACTCTCCGCACAAGAGCTCGAGGCGCTCCAAAAGGCGACGGATAAACCCGTCAAGCTCACGTTTACGCTGAAGTTTCAGGACGCATATCTTCCCGAACAAAGCGCCGACGAGTACGTTTGGGGCATCAAAGTCGACCCGGCAAAGTTCCAAGCGGCTCGCCCGGACGTCTTCAATCAACCCGGCGGTAAGCCGAACGTTCCCTACGACGTCGTCAACATGGGGTTTGTGGTTTTCAGCCCAATCTGCCCACATCTCGGCTGTTATTACAACTGGAGCGACTCACAGAATCGCTTCATGTGTCCGTGTCACGGCTCGCAATATACTTTCGACGGCACGCACGTTGCCGGTCCGGCGCCTCGCGGCTTAGATCCGCTGCCGCTTCGCGAGCAGAGCGGGAACGCGGAGGTAACCTGGATCGTCTATCAATCGAACACGCCGCAACGCATCGTCGTCTCATATCAAGCGTAGGTATCGAACATGTTGAATTGGATCGAAGAACGCACCGGCTTCGTCTCGATGACGAAGGATTTCTTGACCGAAGACGTCCCCGGCGGGGCCAGGTACTGGTACGTATTCGGCAGCGCGACGCTGTTTATGATGATCGTGCAGATCGTTACGGGGATTTTCCTAACCTTCTTTTACGCGCCGTCGGCCGCCACCGCGTGGGAATCGACGCGGGCGATTTACCTCAATCCGTACACGCATTTTCTCCTCGCCCTGCACTACTGGGGCGCATCGGCGATGATCGCCTTGGTCTTCCTGCATCTGCTGCAAGTCCTCGTTTGGGGCGCGTATAAATCGCCGCGCGAGCTGCAATGGGTCGTCGGCGTCCTGCTGCTGCTCGTGACGCTCGTGCTCGGACTGACTGGTTACCTCTTGCCTTGGGACATGGACGCATATTTTGCGTCGCAGGTCTCGCTCAACATCGTCGGCCTAGCTCCGGGGCTTGGTCCCATCATGCAGCACATCGCACAAGGCGGCGGCGCAATGGGAACCGCGACGATCAATCGTTTCTTTGGGTTGCACGTGTGGCTGATGCCGGCGGTGCTGGTGCTGCTGGTGGGAGCGCATTTGGCGATTTTTCGCCACAACGGCTCCGCCGGACCCGTCGTCGAGGATCCCCGCACGCTTCGGCCTGGACGCTTCTGGCCGGATCAATTTTTCATGGACGGTGCATTCTCGTTCATCGCTTTCATCATCATCTGCTTCTTGGCGATGGCGTTTCCACCGTACCTCGACGCGAAAGCGGATCCAACAAAATTCTTCGTACCGTATCCGGCCTGGTACTTCTTATCGCTCTTCGGCCTGCTCGCGCTCGTGCCGCCCGAAATTCATCTCGGCCCATTGACGATTAGCATGGAGTTGATCGCGACGATCATCGTGCCGACTCTCTTCTTGTTGGTGGTTCTGTTCATTCCGTGGCTCGATCGCAGCCGCACGCGCAGTTTCGCCGGGCGCGCACGGCTCCTCTGGGGCACGCTGCTCATGGTCGCTGCGATCGTCACCCTCACGATCTACGGACAAGTAACCACGATGATCAAGCAAGGCTCGGCGCCGCCGTCGCCGCCCGAATCGGTCGTTCTCAGCGCCGAGGCCGCAACGCTTCCGCCCGGGGGTTCGCCGCAAGCGGCCGGCTCCGGCGCGGCCGCCACGGGGTCCACGACGAACGTCAGCGGCGCGAAGGTCTTCTCTTCAAATTGCGCGAGTTGTCACGGCGCCCAGGGGCAAGGTTTGCCCGGTACGTTCCCACCGCTCGCGAACAACCCGGTGGTCGCGGGCGATCCGAAGAAGGTGATTGGAATTGTTCTCAACGGCCTGCACGGAGCGATCTCGGTCAACGGTCAAACCTACAACGGCCAGATGCCGGCATGGAAAGTCACGCTTTCGAACAAAGACATCGCGGACGTCATTACTTATATTCGCGGATCGCTCGGCAACAACCACGCCTCGCCCGTAAACGAAAGTCAAGTCGCCGGTTATAAGCTATAACGCCTACAGCCCGAGGCGACAAAGAGCCGGACTCAATCAGGTCTTTCCCTATTTGCAATTTGGCCCGTCGTAGAGAAATAGCGCAGCCTTTCGATCGACCGCAACCACGTGCCGCGATCGCCCGTACGTTGGATCGTACGAAGGACGAATCGCAGGAGCTACGACCCATGCTCGTCGCGCACCGCAGATCACGGTGCGCGGATCGTCGCCGTCGCTTTGCGGATCGCTTGCGGTTGGCGGCGCGAGCACGTGCACGACCGGACGCGTGTAGAAGAGCAGTGCATTGCCTCCCGAGACGCTCTGAATCGCAACGACGTCGCCCGGTTTGCGGACGATCAAGGCCGCCAATCGCGGCACCGGCTTGAAGGCTTCGGCGTGCGGCAAGACCGTAACGGCCAACACGACGACGCCGATCGTCGTTGCCAACGCAAGGGCGTAGGGCGCCGCGCGAACGGTTTTTGCGCGCGCAACCAGCAGCGCGGTCAACACCGAACCTGCGAATATCGCGACGGCCATTCCGAGAAGTGGCGCCACGACCAGCGCAACCTCCCCCGTGAGGCGATTGTTGCGCGTAAACATCCAGATCGCAATCGCCAACGCCCCGATCGTCGCCGGAACGGTTGCGGCCGAAACGATGGCGGACCGCGCACCTCCCCTACGGACGACGGCCTCGAAGTACAGTGCGGTAATGACCGCCAGGGCGGGAAACTCCAACGCGACGTAGTTCGGAAGCTTCGTGCGAGCGAAGCTGAAGAACAGCAACGGCATCGCGCTCCACACAACGCCTAATCGGACAAGCCGCGCAACCTGACGGTCCTGTGAAATGCCGGCACGCAGTTCGCGAACGGCATAGACGATCGCCATCGGAAGAAACGCTATCCAGGGAAAGAACCCCAGGAAAATGACCGGCAGGTAATACCAGACGGGGCCGGATTGGTTCTCGACGATGCCCGTGTATCGCCCGACGGTATACTCGCCGATCAGTTTTTCCAGCGGCAAGAAGTGGTCGTGTGTCACCAGCGCGATCGGCCACGGCGCGACGATCCCTAAAAAGATCAGCAGACCGGCAATCCACGCGCGCGGTGACGGCGCGTACGTTGGTTCCCACTGCCGGTTCCAGAAATAAAACGGCACGATGACCAGCAGCGCAACGACGGGCGCAACCAGACCTTTTGCGAGAAAACCGCCGCCCGCGGCTATCCATCCGTAGATGCTGTATCGATCGCGCCCGGTTTCGAGACCACGAAGCCACCAAAAAATCGTCATTGCCACCGCAAGGTCCAGCAACGCATCCATGATCGCCAAGCGACCGATCACGGCTTGCATCAAACACGTCGAGAGGATAACGGCGGCGTACGCGCCGACCCGAGTACCCGCTTGCCGTGCCACCGCGTAGCCGGTAAGTGCCGAGAGCGCAATCGTCGCCAACGCCGACGGAAGTCGCAGTGCTAACGGCGTTGGCCCCATGATCAGCGAAAACGCCGCACCGAGCCAAAAATAGAGCGGCGGCTGAATGAAGTACGGCACGTTGTTCAGATGCATGATCACCCAGTTGTGCGTGAGCAAGATCTCGCGCGCGACTTCGCCATACGCAGTTTCGCTATTGTCCCAAAGCGTGCCGACGCCTAACCCCGGGACGGTCACGAGGCCCGCGACCACGGCACCCACCGCGGCCGCCAGAACCGGTCCCTTCGGGGCTTGCAAGCGCAGCACGAAAGGCGGCTTTTGACTGCCGGATGGGGAACTCTTTTTGCGTTCGTATGCTCCCCATCTCTCTTCGGCCGAACGGTCGTCGCGCCGTAATCATCGGCGGAGGCGACGTCGCCGCACGCAAAGCCGAATCGCTTGCCGGCGCGGGATTCCCCGTTTTCGTGGTAGCGCCGCGAATCGAGGAACGCTTGCGCTCGTTCCTCGCGGCAAACGGCGGCGAGTTCGCTGGGCGCGGTTACGCGCGCGAAGATTTGTCGGACGCAGCCTTCGTCATTGCCGCAACCAACGATCCCCAAGTCAACGCGCAGGTACTGGCCGATGCCCGCAATGCGCGCGTTCTTGCCTCCGATGCAACGAACGTCGCTCGCGGGGACTTCAGCATGGCCGCAACGCTGCGTGTCGGCGATCTGACGATCAGCGTCGATTCCGGCGGCAACTCGCCGGCGTTTTCGGCGCGGATTGTTCGCGAGCTCGAGCAGAGCTTTGGCGCGCAGTACGGCGATGCCATCCGGACTCTGGCGCGCCTGCGCGCGTACGTCAAGGAGACCTTTCCCGAGCAAGAACGCGCGGCGATCTTGCGCTCGCTCGCGGAGCGGCCGATCCCCGAACTCGCCGCGATGCCGGCCACAACGCTCGTCTGTGCGACGCGGCGAAGCGCGCTGGCGACAATTCAAAGTCGCTGGATCGCCCGGCGCCTGGTCGAACGCGGGATCGCATCGACCTTGCTCGGCGTGACGACCCGCGGCGATCGCGATCGGGTGCGTCCGATCGAGCGGCTCGGCGACGTCAACGTTTTCGTTAAGGAGCTGGAGGAAGCGCTTCGCACCGGTCAGGCCGATTTTGCGGTCCATTCCTGTAAAGATCTTCCCAGCTCGCTGCCCGGCGATATGCGAATTGCAGCCATTTCGCAACGCGAGGATCCGCGCGACGCGTTTTGCAGCGAGCGGTATCCGAGCTTCGAATCGCTCCCTGCAGGTGCCGTTGTCGGCACGTCGAGTCCACGCCGGCGTACGCAACTCGCTGCGTTGCGGCCGGATCTCCGCTACGAAGACGTGCGAGGCAATGTCGACACGCGCCTGCGCAAGCTCGCCGACGGAACGTACGACGCGGTCGTCCTCGCCATGGCCGGGCTCAACCGTTTGGGGTCGGGCGCCGCGCACGTCGTTCCGTTTGCGATCGAAAGCGTCGTGCCGGCCGTTGGACAGGGAGCGCTCGCGGTGGAAACCCGCAGCGACGGCGATTCACTCGCCGCTCTTCTGCACGCCGCCGCGAACGAACCGGCGACCGAACTCTGTGTCGAGTGCGAGCGCGCCGGCCTGCGAGCGATGCATGCCGGCTGCAGCGCGCCGATCGGGATCCACGCCTACTTTGCGGGGGAAACGATGGTCGTTCACGGCGCCTCCGCCGACGACTCTGGGGCGTTGACGCGCAAGCGCCTCGAACGCCGCGTTTCGACGTTGGAAGAGGCGAGAGCGCTCGGGCTCGAAGTCTCCAGCGAGTTGAAATCTTCCGACACCACGGCCGTTATGGGAGTGGAACGCTGATCGCGTTGCGCCCGCGACGTCTACGCCGCGGCGACGTCGTGCGGTCCCTCGTGCGCGAGCATCGCGTGCATCTGGAACAGCTCGTCCAGCCGGTCTTCGTCGTCGAGCGGGCCGCGCAGGCGGGTCCGATCGAAGCGATGCCCGGCATCGCTCGCCTCGAGCTCACGGAAGCTGTCGCCGAAGCTCGCGAGCTCTTCGGGTTGCGCGTCCGCAGCCTGTTGCTCTTTGGCGTTCCCGCGTACAAAGACGCCGCAGCATCGAGCAGTTACGCTTCCGACGGGATCGTGCAGCGAGCGATTCGAGCAATCAAGAACGCTGTGCCGGATATGCTCGTGATCGCCGACCTATGCGCTTGCGAGTACACGGACCACGGGCACTGCGGCATACTCGACGGGCGCGGCGAGGTCGATAACGATGCGACCATCGAGCTGCTGACACGCACGGCATTGACCTACGCCGAAGCCGGCGTGGACATGATAGCCCCGTCAGATATGATGGACGGGCGCGTCGAAGCGCTCCGCTCCGCGCTCGACAGCAAAGGTTACAGCCACGTAGCGATCATGGCGTACAGCGCAAAGTACGCTTCCGCCTTCTACGGTCCATTTCGCGAAGCCGCCGGATCCGTGCCGCGGTTCGGCGATCGGCGCGGCTACCAAATGGATCCGCCAAACGCGCGCGAGGCACTCCGCGAGATTGCGCTCGACATCGCGCAGGGTGCCGACATCGTCATGATCAAGCCGGGACTCCCATACCTCGACATTCTGCGAGCCGCGCGGGATACGTTCGACGTACCGATCGCGGTGTACAACGTCAGCGGCGAATACGCGATGCTCCACGCCGCAATCGAACGGGGCTGGATGGATGGGGCGGCTGCGATCGACGAAACGTTGACGTCGTTCGTGCGCGCCGGAGCGGACGTCGTCGTGACCTACCACGCCAAAGAGTACGCGAAACGCCATGGCTGAGTTTGCGAAGCACTCGATCGCCATCCTCATCCTCGCGGGCGGCCGAGCTCGGCGGTTTCCTCGCAAACTCGAGCATCGAATCGATGGCGCTCCGATGATACTCCGCTGCTACCGCAATCTCAGGCAAGCGATGTGGCCCACGTATATCGCCACGAACGGATCGTTCCCGCGCGAGATCGACGCACAGCTGGACGCTCCGCTGTTGATCGATCGCCGCGCTCACCGGGGGCCGCTGCACGCGTTGGTATGGGCCTGCAGCGCAATCGACGCGGAACGCATCCTTGCCGTCGCCGCGGACCAGCCGAGCCTGCAGCCGTGCGCGCTGCAGCAATTGGCCTCTTCCTGGCGGGAGGGGGACGAAGCGGTCGTGCCGGAGCACGACGGCCGCATCGAACCACTCGCTGCGCTTTACGCCCGGCGCGCCGTTCTGCGCGAAGGCTTCGAACTGAGAAACACGACCGGGGCGATGCATGCGCTAGTCGAACGCCTGGCGGCGCGGTTCATTTCGATGGATTCAACCCAGTTTCACAACGTCAATCGTCCGAGCGATCTGCTCGGCTGGGTCGCGTCACGATGAGGCTAGAACGCTCGATCGCTGCATTCGCGCGCGCACGCCGCGTGATTGCCGGAGGCGTAAACTCTCCGGTGCGCGCACTCGGAAGCGTCGGCCTTTCGCCGGTCTTCATGAAGAGCGGTTCGGGGGCGACGCTCTATGATCTCGACGGTCACGAATATCTCGACTACGTGATGTCGTGGGGAGCGCTGCTGCTCGGACACGCCCATCCCGCGATAACTCGAGCGATCGTGAATACCGCGATGCGGGGAACCTCGTTCGGCACTCCAACCGAGCTCGAGAGCGAGCTCGCCGAGACCATTCGATCGATGATGCCGTCGCTGGCGCGCGTGCGGTTCGTCTCGAGCGGGACCGAAGCGACGATGAGCGCGATTCGGCTGGCCCGCGGTTTCACAGGCCGCCGCAAAATCGTCAAGTTCGCCGGCTGCTACCACGGACACGGCGATTCGTTCTTGATTGCCGCCGGCTCCGGCGCCCTAACGCACGGAACGCCAGACTCGCCGGGCGTTACGGAGGGCACCGCCGCCGACACGATCGTTTTACCGTTCAACGACGTACCGGCAATCGAGCACGCGTTCGACATGAACGCCGGATCGATCGCGGCCGCGATCGTGGAGCCCTATCCCGGAAACATGGGGCTCGTCCTTCCGCGACCCGGATACTTGCGACGCCTGCGCGAGCTGTGCACCAGTTATGACGCGTTGCTGATTTTCGATGAGGTGATGACCGGCTTCCGGGTCGCGCGCGGCGGCGCGCAAGCACGTGAAGGGATCGTGCCGGATCTGACGACGCTCGGCAAGGTGATCGGGGGCGGTTTGCCGGTCGGAGCGTTTGGCGGTAGGGCCGAGGTGATGGCGCAGCTTTCTCCCGACGGGCCGGTCTACCAAGCCGGAACGCTCTCCGGCAATCCGCTCGTAATGGCAGCAGGGCTCGCGACATTGAGCATCGTCGCGGCGGATGATTCGCTCTACGATCGTTTGGCAGAAATGACCCAAAAGCTCAGCCAGGGTTTGGACGAGGTGCTCAGCCGTTACGAGGTCGCGCACTCGTGCAACCATGCCGGCTCGCTTTTCTCGGTCTTCTTTACCGGCGAGCCGGTCGTCGATCTCGCGAGCGCCCTAAAGTCCGATCGCCGGCTCTTCGCGAAGCACTTTGGCGCTATGCTCGACCGCGGAATCTACCTTGCGCCCTCACCCTTCGAATCGAATTTCGTGTCGACGGCGCACACCGAGAGCGACGTGCAGCGCACCATTGCGTCAGCCGATCGTGCGCTGAATCAACTGTTGGCAACGGCATGATCGAAAGCGAGCCGCTCGGGGAGGTTTCGATACCACGGCTCTACGCCTACCATCGAGCCTTACGCCAGGCCCTCACCGAGGGGAATGCAACGATTACGTCACACGGCCTCGCCGCGCTACTCGGACACACGATCGCCAGCACGCAGATTCGCAAGGACCTCTCCGCGCTTGGACCGCTTGGCCGCCGGGGCCAAGGATATGCCATCGAGCCACTGGTCGAACAGCTCGCCTGGGTTTTAGGATTGGAGCACGACTGGCGCATCGTCATCGTTGGTTTCGGGTATCTTGGACGCGCGTTCGCCGGATTCATCACGGCGCGCGAGCAGCGCTTCCGCGTTGCGGCCATCTTCGACCGGGCGCCGTCCGTCGTCGGAGAGTGCTGGCAAGGCATCGTCGTCCAGGACGTCGCCGAGATGGAGCACAGCCTCACCACCACGCGCTGCAACATCGCCGTGATTTCCGTCCCTGCAGACGCCGCGCAAGAAAGCGCACAACGGGTAGCTCACCTGGGCATTCGCGCGATTCTAAACTTCGCACCGATGCCGTTACACCTGCGCGCGCCCGTCATCGTGCGCAACATCGATCTCGCCGGCGAGATGGCCATCTTGACGCATCGACTGAGTCTGGAATCGACCGACTCCAAGATTCCGAAAATCGGATAATGCCAATAATCTGCATCGGCCTCTCGCACCATACCGCGCCGGTTGAAGTCCGCGAGCGGCATGCCTTTCCGCCCTCCCGCATGGCCGAAGCATTGGTGGCGCTGCGCGATTACGAGGCGGTCGCCGAGGCGGTCATGCTGCAAACCTGCGGACGTTTGGAAATCTATGCCGAACTCGACGATTACGAACGCGGCGTCGGACAGATCAAATCGTTTCTCGCGAACTTTCGCCACGGTACGACCGGCTACGACATCGAGTCGTATCTCTACACGCTGCTCGGACATCAGGCCGTCGAGCATCTCTTTCGCGTTTGCACCGGGCTCGATTCGATGCTGATCGGCGAAGCCGAAATCCTCGGCCAAGTGAAAGACGCATACGTCGCGGCCACGCACGCAAAGTCGCTCGGGCGTTCGCTGCACCGGCTCTTTCGCGAAGCACTCGCTGCAGGCAAGACGGCGCGAGCGCAGACGCAAATCGGCGGAGCTTCAGCGTCAGTTGCTACGGCCGCCGTCGCTGCGGCCCGTTGCCGTTTGGGAACCTTGGAGGGGAAGGCGATTTTGGTAGTTGGCGCCGGCAAAATGGGGCGAACCGCGGTCAAGCGATTGCGACTAGAGGGTGCGGCCCGAGTTATCGTCGCGAGCCGAACGCGCTCGCGCTCGCGCGATCTTGTCGCCGACGCCGGCTTTGGCGAAGCAATGGAGATGCCGGAGCTGGTCGACGCAATTTCGCTGGCCGACGTCGTTGTCGCTTCGACGGGAGCGTCCCATTTCGTGCTCAGCGAAGCTCGCGTGCGCGCCGCAATGGAGCGGCGCCCGGGGCGCCCGCTCTTCATCGTGGACATCGCCGTCCCGCGCGATGCGGACCCCGCAGTAACGCAAATTCCCAACGTTTCGTTGGTCGACATCGATGGCCTCAAAGCGCTCGTCAACGAACGGTTAGAGTTACGGCGCGAAGCGATTCCAGCCGTCGAAGAAATCATCGACGAGTACGTCGTGCGTTTCGAGAATTGGTACCGCTCGCGCGTCGCCGTGCCGGTGATCGCGAGGCTGACGCAAAAGGCCGAATCGATCCGGGCGCGGGAGCTGGAACGGCTGCTCGCGCGGTGTCCCGATTTGGACGAACGCGAGCGTATGCTCGTAACCGGTATGACGATGACGATCGTCTCGAAACTCTTGCATTCTGCGATCTTGCGCATTCGCGAGAAAGCGACGCTCGATCGCGATGAAGCGCTCTCGAACGCGCGGGTGCTCGGCGAGCTCTTCGACCTCGACTCCGTCGCCGAGGGCAGTGAATAAGCGCGGGAGCGTCCATCTCGTCGGCGCAGGCCCGGGCGATCCGGGCCTGCTGACGTTACGAGCGGCCGAACTGCTGCGCAGCGCCAAGGTGCTGCTCTACGATGCGCTCGTCAGCGATGCGATCCTAGCGCTGGTGCCACCGTCGTGCGAGCAAATATTCGTCGGCAAACGTGCTGGTGCGCACGCGATGGCGCAGGACGACATCGCGCGGCTGATGATTGCCAAAGCGAACGCCGGAAATATGGTCGTTCGCCTCAAGGGTGGCGATCCGTTCGTCTTCGGGCGCGGCGGCGAAGAGGCCCAGGCACTGCACGCCGCCGGTGTTCCTTTCGAGGTGGCTCCCGGGATCAGCTCGGCGCTGGCGGTTCCCGCGTATGCCGGCATTCCGCTCACGCACCGCGCGCATGCAGCGGCATTCACGGTGCTCACCGGGCACGAAGGCGGGCCGAAGCCCGCATCTGCAATGGAGTGGGCGAAGCTGGCCGACCCCGCGCGCACGCTGGTTCTTTTGATGGCGACCGCGACGCTGCGGGAGATCGCGCGCGAGCTGATTGCTCACGGGCTCTCCGACCAAACACCCGCCGCGGTCGTCCAGGACGGCACGCGGCCGAGCCAGCGCACTGTCGTTGGAACGCTAGGCACGATCGCCGACGAGGTTGCGCGCGCGAACGTCGTCGCGCCGGCAATCGTCATTGTCGGCGAGGTCGCTGGTCTTCGCGAGGAACTGCGCTGGTTCGATATTGCGCCGCTCTTCGGCAAACGCGTCCTCATTACGCGCGCAGGAGATCAATCCGGCGCATTCGCGCGCGCACTACTGGCTCGGGGCGCCGAACCGATTCTGGCACCGACGATCGCCATCGAAGCTCCCGATGAGCCCCGCGCCGCCGAGGATGCGATTGACGAGATTGCATCGTACGCCTGGATCGTTTTTACGTCACAAAACGGTGTGGATGCGTTCTTCGATTCTCTGGCCAACCGGAACGCCGACGCACGGCTGCTCGCAAACGTGAAGATTGCGGCAATCGGCGAGCGTACCGCCGAGCGGTTGCGCGGCTACGGCGTTCGAGCCGACGCGATTCCCTCTACCTTCATCGGCGAGGAAACCGCCAACGCGGTGATTGCGCGGTCCCGTCCGGGCGACCGAGTATTGCTCTATCGCGCCGCGGAGGCACGCGACGCGCTGCCGCGGATGCTCGAAGAGGCGCGACGCCCGACGCGGGTAGTAGCGGCATACAAGACCGTTGTTGCCCGCGACAACGCCTTCGAACAAAAAGTGGCGCGCGCCGACGTGCTGACGTTCACGAGCGCGAGCACCGTTCGAGGCTTCGTCGAGCTGCTGGGAGGCGAGCATGCAGCGGTGTCGGCGGCGTACGGCAAGTCCGTGGCGTGCATCGGACCGATCACGGCGGAGGCGGCGTGTGCGTCCGGCCTAACCGTTGACGTCGTCGCAAGCGTCTACAGCACGGCGGGATTACTCGACGCCTTAGCGTCGCACTTCTCGCGATAAATGCAGCTCGGCATCGGCGCCGCGATGGCAGCCGCCGTTGCGTTGGTCGCACTTCGAAGCCGCGCGCTCTCTGCGGACGGCGCGGTAGCGGCGTTTGTAGTCGGGACGATCGTCTTCGCTGCCGGCGGATGGCCCGCTGCGGCGGTTCTCTTTGCGTTTTTTGTGCCGTCGTCGTTGCTTTCTCGGATCGGCGGATCGCGCGACGGCGCGCGCAGGGTTTGGCAAGTCCTCGCAAATGGAGGCGTCGCCGCGCTCTGCGTGCTCTTGGCGGTGCGCGGCGGAGCGCCGTTTGCGGCGGGTTTCGCCGGCGCCTTTGCGGCTGCGTCGGCCGATACGTGGGGAACCGAAGTGGGACTGCGGTGGGGTGGTGCACCCATCTCGATTCTGACTTTTCGTCCGATTCCGGCCGGACGTTCGGGGGGCATCACGCTTTGGGGCTCGCTCGCGACGCTCGTCGGGGCATTGTGCGTCGCAATCACGGCTTCGCTCGTCCACCTCGCGCCACTGAAGAGCGTCGCGCTGGGTGGAATCGCAGGTGCGTTGCTCGATTCGATCTTAGGCGCGAGTCTTCAGGCTTTGCGCTGGTGTCCCGCGTGCGCAAGCGAATGCGAAACGCAACGCCACCGCTGCGGCACGCCGACCTTGTTGCGGCGCGGTGTGAGTTGGCTGGAAAACGACGCCGTGAATTTAGCTGCTACCTTTTGCGGCGCGCTCGTGGCGGCGTTGCTTATTCGGTAGTCGCCGTTCCCCACGAAGCCCAGCCCGGCGAGGACTCGCGGGCAAAGAGCTCGATTCGTGGACGCTCACCGCAGAGTCGTTCGATCATCGCTCGAAAGATGTCCGGCTTGCGACTATGCTCGGCGCGCGGATGCAGCACGACTTGCGCTTGCGCCAGATCGAGTACGGGAAAGGGTCTCCCCGTCGGCGTCGTCGTGGCGGCCAGAACAAACTCGGTCGTCGGCTTAGTGAACGTTGGCGGGACGCCTTGCCCGCAAATTATCTCACCGCGGCGATTGGTTTTGATCCAGACATAGAGCACCCCGCGAAAGTGCAGCCCCCAACGTGCCAGCAACTCGATAGCGAGATGCAACCGCGGCCCCGTCGCCCAAAGAAAGAGCGCCGCCCGCTTCGCCATGATTTGACGCACCGGCAGCTCGGCCAATGCCTGTTGCGACATCAATGGGTAGTGCTTCGCAGCCGCTGCATCTTTGACGGGACTTCCGTAGTACGACCACGGGGGATCGGCGTAAACGATTTCAAACGGCCCCTTCGGCAACGGCGGCACGTCGACGGCGGCGCGCGCCGGGGCTCGCCGAGCCAACCTCGCCAAATGCTCGAGATTCTTCTTCGAGTACGCCGTTGGATGCGGTTTTATGCTACCCTCGGTCCTTGGCCGGTTTAGAGTACGTCTCTCGCAAATACGCGATGATCGCATCGTCGTCGTCCGCGATCTTAACTTCGCCGTCAATCATCGACGGAATCCCGGTCGTGCCAAACATTTCGCGCAGCAGCGTGCGGTCCGCGTGATTGCGGGGAACGTTGACGTTTTTATAGTCCAGCAATAAGTCGGTGAGCGCCTGCCTGACCCGCGCGCAATACGGACACCATTCCGCCTGGTAGAGGACGATTTTCGTGTCGATCATGAGGGCAAAGAGCGGTCACGAGCCGGGGCGGTTGCACGTTAAAGCCGAAGGAAGTGCACACGATGGCGACAGCGCTCAGCGCACGTACCCGGATGGGCGAAGCCACGGCAGGGTCCGTAGCGCTTCATCTGCTGGCGGCGCTGGCGATCCCCGCCCTTGCCTGGACGAGCTCGGCCGGCGCGCCGGTCGAAACGATCAGCTTTGCCCACATCCTGCACATCCACCTAACGCCTCCCCGTGCCGTTCAACCCCGTCCCCGCGCGGTGGCTCCGCAACACAGCGTTACACCCAACGTCACTTTCGCCAAGGACCTGCATTTGGTGGCCCGATCGCCGCGCCGGCGCGCGTCGCCGGAGCCTATGGTCGCGACCAACGCGCCCGCGGCTCCCACAGTCGGTTCCTCACAGAGAGCCGGCGACGCGAACGCGAACGGTGCTGCCTCTCCCAACGCTACGCCCTCGCCGGAGACCCGGGCCGTCGCAAGCATCGGTACTCATCAGACCGGCGGCTACCTTCCGTTCGGCGCGGAACAACCCGAGCCGGTGCTCGATCCTACAGTCCTCAAGCAGCTGGATGGTTTGGGCGTGCACGTAACGCTGCTGATCACGGTCGGTGACGACGGACGCACCGAAAGGATCCTGTTTCAGCCACCGCTCGATCCGCAAATCGAAACGCGGATTCGCTCGCTCCTTGCGGATGCGAGCTGGGATCCGGCCGTCTGTGGGGGCGGCGTATCTTGCGAAGGCCTCGCCACAATTAAATTGTAGCGCCTTAGCGCGCAAGAGGAGTCGCGCTACAGAATTGACTTTCCGAGCGCCGAACAGATCAGGCCGACGGCGAGCGACGCGGTTTGATTGCGGTCATCGAAAATCGGATTGATTTCGACCATCTCGATCGAACCGAGTTGTCCGCCGTCGTACAGCATCTCCATGACCAAGTGAGCTTCGCGATAGCTTAGGCCGCCTTTGACGGGCGTTCCCGTGCCGGGCGCCTCGCTCGGATCGATCGCATCCATATCGAAGGAAACGTGGATCGGGCGCTGATCGCTTCCGGCGATTGCGCGGGCTTGGTCCATCACGTGCATCATGCCGCGCTTATCCACGTCGGTCATGGTAAACGTCTTTACGCCGAACTCGCGAAGGAGACGTTTCTCCTCTCGATCGACGTCGCGCAAGCCGATCTGCACCGTCGACTCCGCCTGCGCAAAGCCGTTCTTCAACGCGAAGTAGAGGGGCATGCCGTGAACGTTCCCCGTCGCCGAGCTCGACGGACTATTGATATCCGCGTGTGCGTCGACCCAAACGAGGCCCGGAGGCGCTCCGTAGGCTCGCGTCAGTCCGGCTAAGGTTCCCATCGCAATCGAATGGTCGCCGCCGAGCACGATCGGAAGACCGCCCGCGGTAACCGCTTGCTCGACCAACGCGGCAAGGTTGTTGCAGACCTCCGTGATGACGTTGAGAAATTTTGCCGACGCATTTTCGGAATCGGCCGACTCGCGAATTGGAACGGCCAGGTCGCCACGGTCGACGATCGTTGCAATGCCGAGCGCGCGCAGTTTTTCGTGCAGCTTGGCATAGCGCACCGCCGACGGCCCCATGTCGACGCCGCGTCGGCTCGCACCCAAATCCATCGGCACGCCGACGATGTCGACGCGCTGTACCGGCGAAAGCGTCGTGCTCACAAAAAAACTACTTCGTTTCCGGCACTCGAACGACCCTCAGCGCCAGAACGCGTATCACACCGGCAATCGGCACGGCGACCAGCAAGCCGAATAGGCCCCCGAGCTCCGCACCGATCAGCAGCGAAAGCAGAACGACGAAGGCGCTGAGCTTGACCTGCCGGCCCACGATGTTCGGCGCGATCAAATGCCCCTCGATTTCATAGATCGCAACGAACGCAACCGCAACGAGCAACGCGTTGACCCAGCCGTTGGTCAACACGGCCGACGCGAAAGCAGGCACGAATGCGAGCACCGCACCAACGTAGGGAATCAAATCCCCCGCGGCGGCGAGCAACCCGAAGAGAAACGGGTAAGGCACCCGCAACACGAGCAGCGCTAGGGTAATGAGAATACCCACGGACAACGCAACAATCAGCTGCCCGCGAATGAAACTGCCGATTACCTCATCGATGTCGGCGAGGAAGGACAGCGTTGCCTGCCAGCGGCGCTCGGGTACGACCGCCGCGAGACTGCGCTTGAGATGCTCGAGATCCAGCAAAAGATAGGCGGTAACCATAGGGACGACGATAAAGACCGCGATCGCCGCAAAGGTTCCCGCAAGCACAACGAAGACGTGTCCAAATGACTCCAGACCGCGCGTCGTGAGCCACGTCACCAGTTGCGTCGGAGCCTGGGCGATTTCGCTGCGCGCCGCGGCAGGCAGGCGGGACGTGAACGGGTCGCTAGGATCGTAGACGACGGAATGTAGTCGCGCAATCAGGTCGGGATAGCGTTGAACCAGCATGCTGACGTCTTCCATGATGCGCGGAACGATGAAGGAACCCGCAACCCCAATTCCGGCCAAGATGATCGCGTAGACGAGCGCGATCGAAGCGACGAGCGGCATCCGGCGGCGCAGCCGTTGCACGGCCGGATAGATCAAATAGGCCAGAAAGACCGCACCGATGAGGATGTAGACGACCCCGCGAATCCGGACGAGCACCTCGAGTACGAATTGGCCGAGGTAAAAGGCCAGCACGATGACCATCAAGAGCTTCAGCGCATACGTGATGCTCGCATCGGTCAAACCTCGCCAGGGATTGGAGTGCGGTTCCTTCATGCCGCCTCGCCTTCACCGTGCGACCAACCCAGCCCCGTAGCGGCGCTTTGAGGGAGCAGGAGTCGCGTCGCGCCCGAATCGAAGTCATCGTAATGGTGCGACGTGCGGCGTCTCTTGTAGCGTTTGCGCTCTCCGCCGTCACTCTATTTACGTCTCCCGCGCTTGCGAATCTTCCGCCGCCAATCGCGGCGCTAAACCGCGACGTGCGAGTCGTAGCACGTCACGTTCCTGCGGCCATCGGACTCGACGTTGTCGATCTCAATACGGGTTATCACGCCAGCTTCAACGCAGCGAGGAGCATGCCCGCCGCATCGACGATCAAGCTTCCGGTAATGGTAGAAGTCTTCGAGGAGCTTCAAAGCGGCCGTCTCGATCTCGATCGGCGAGTAACGTTAGAGGCCGGCGACAAGGATGGCGGCTCCGGAGATCTATACGACGCCCCCGTGGGCGCGACTTTTCCGGTTTCGCAGTTGCTGGCCAAGATGATTGATGTTAGCGACAACACCGCGACCAATATGCTCATTCGGCTGGTGGGCCGCCGCAACATCAATCGCAAGATGGTCGAGCTGGGGTTGGCCAACACGCATCTGGCTGACGACGTACGCACCGAAGGGTGGTCGATTCGTCAAGCGTTACGCACCTCGGCCTCCGATCTCGTGCACCTGTTGACGCTGATGGCGCGCGGCGAATTGGTCGATAAATGGTCATCGAACGAAATGATTTCACTTCTGGAGGCCGATCGGTACAACACGCTGCTGCCGGAGCCGCTTCCGGACAACATTGCGATTGCGCACAAGACCGGCTCGCTCTTCGACACGCTCAACGATGCGGGGATCGTCTACGCCGGCAACGCCCCGTACGTGATCGCGGTGATGACCACGCGGTTGCCGTCGCAAGAGCTCGGGCGCTCGTTCATCCATCGCATCTCACGCTTGGCGTATGCCGATGAGTTGCGCTTCGCGCGCTGGAGAGAGGCCATGGGAATCGCGCCGGAGTTCGCACTGCAGGGTGTGACCGCGCCCATTACGGCCTCGCCCGACGTACCGTATTGGAACGATGGACCGCCCAGGGGGAACCTGCCCTAAACTCGGACTCCGGCTGAAGCGTACGTTCGCGTCAGCCAAGCTTCATAGCGAGAATCGCGTCCCGTGACGATCCTTTCGTAGAGCTCGCTGAGGCGCTCGGTAACCGATCCCATCGCTCCGTCGCCGACGGTGCGGCGGTCGATCGAGGAGACGTAGCAGATCCCGACCGCCGTTCCCGTAAAGAAGACTTCATCGGCGGAGTACAATTCGCCGCGGTCGATCGACCGCTCCACGATCTCCAAGCCCAGCTCGCGTCGCGCGATTTCCATGATCGCCCTGCGGGTAACGCCTTCCAGAACGTTTTGCGACGGATCCGGCGTGTAGAGCACGTTGCGACGCACGAGGAAAATGTTCTCGGCCGAGCCCTCGGCCACGTGTCCGTCGTGCGACAAGAGGATGGCTTCGTCGTAGCCGTTCAGCACGGCCTCGCTCTTGGCCAGGGCGGAGTTGACGTACAACCCCGTGATCTTCGCGCGGGGCGGAGCCATGGTGTCGTCCGAACGACGCCACGAACTTACGCAGACGTGCAGGCCACGCGTACCGTCGAGGTATTGCGTGAACGGAATCGGAACGATCGCGAACGCGTCGGGTACGTTGTGCAACCGTACGCCGACGTCTTCAGCAGCCTTATATGCGAACGGTCGAACGTAGACGTCCATTCGATAGTCGTTCCGCTGGCAAAGCTCGACGGTAATCTCAGCGAGCTCGTCGACGCTCTTCGGAAGCGTCATGGTCAAGATTTTAGCCGACGTCGCGAGTCGCTCGTAATGATCGCGCAGCAGCACGAGCAGCAGCTCGCTTTCCTCCGGGATCCAGTAACCGCGAATGCCTTCGAAGCAGCCGGTGCCGTACTGCAGTCCATGGGTTAGCAATCCCACCTTGGCGTCCCCATATCGTTGGAATCGGCCCTCGGCATATACCGTGATCGACGAAAGATCCACGCTGCTCGCCTCCCTCTCCCGGCCCGTGTTGCCTTCGGCCCGGAGAACTCCTTTGGCCATACGTCGCGCAGGTATCGGCCCGACGTCGTGCGCCGGAGTGGGAGCGGGTCGATAACACGCGAATTATCCCGCTATGAGTAAACCCTACGTTCGATTGACGCATCCGCTGGTGCGAGATGGTGAAGGCCTACGCCGTGCAACGTGGGATGAGGCGCTCGATCGGGCGGCGTCGTGCCTGCGCGACGCACGCGATCGTGGACCGACCCGCACGTACGGGATGTTCAGCTGCTCCAAGGCGACGAACGAGATGAACTATATCGCGCAGAAGTTCGCTCGCGCCGTCATGGGCAGCAACAACGTCGATAGCTGCAATCGAACTTGACACGCTCCGAGCGTCGTCGGTCTGACGGCGGTCTTCGGGGCGGGCGGCGGCACGAGCTCCTATGAGGAGATCGCGCAGACCGACGTGATCGTTCTATGGGGCTCGAATGCGCGCGACACGCATCCGATCTTCTTTCATCACGTCCTGCGCGGAATTCGCAACGGCGCGAAGCTGTACGTCGTGGATCCGCGCCGCACGTCGAGTGCGCGCTGGGCCGACGGCTGGCTGGGACTCGACGTGGGCTCGGACATCGCGCTCGCGAATGCCGTCGGCCGCGAGATTCTGGCGGCGGGATTGGAGAATCGTGCCTTCATCGATCACTCAACGAGCGGCTTTGAGGAGTTTCGCAAGACCGTCGAGCCCTACACGCTCGAGTATGGCGAAAAGACGACTGGCGTCTCGGCAGCGCTCATACGCGAGCTCGCCCACACCTATGCTTCGGCGGACCGTGCTGAGCTATGCTGGACGCTCGGAATTACCGAACATCATAATGCCGTCGATAACGTTCGCGCGCTCATCAACCTGGCGCTGCTCTGCGGCCACGTCGGGCGTTATGGATCCGGACTCAATCCGTTGCGCGGGCAGAACAACGTTCAGGGCGGCGGGGATATGGGCGCGATTCCAAACAAGCTTCCCGGCGGTCAAGACGTCGAAGACGACGCCACCATCCGCAAGTTCGAGACGGCCTGGGGCGCCACAACCCTTCCGCGAAAGGGCGGTTGGAATTTGACCGACATGTTCCACGCGATGGAGCGGGACGAACTCGACACCCTCTACGTCATCGGCGAGAACCCGGCGCAGTCGGAAGCGGATCAGGCGCACGCGATGGCACTCTTGCGTGGCCTCAAACATCTGATCGTGCAAGACATCTTTTTAACGAAGACCGGCGAGCTCGCGGAAGTCGTTCTTCCCGCCTCCGCAAGCTGGTGTGAGTCGGAAGGCACCGTCACGAGCAGCGAACGCCTCGTGCAGCGTTGCCGCAAAGCCCTCGATCCGCCCGGAGAAGCGCGCGAGGATATCGCCATCATGTGCGCGCTCGCGCGGCGATTGGACCGTGATTGGCCCGATTATTCGGCGCAACAAGCTTGGGACGAGTGCCGCTCTCTCTCAACCTGGCATGCCGGCATGAGCTACGAGCGACTCGACGCGATGGGCGGAATCCATTGGCCGTGTTACGACGAATCGCATCCGGGCGAACAGTTCTTGCACTCGCGATTGTGGGAAGAACCGGTGCGCGGTGAACGCGCCGCATTCGCCGCCGTGGAGCACGACCCACCCGTTGAAGCGCTCGATGAGCAGTATCCGGTCCGCCTCACAACCGGAAGGCGTTTGGATTCTTTCAACACCGGCGTGCAGAGCGGCGGCTATCGCTCGCCCTTGCGCCGAGGCGAGACGCTCGACGTCTCTTCGGAAGATGCACGACGCTATGGCGTCGCCGACGGCGACGAGGTGCGCGTCTCTTCACGTCGCGGATCGATCGTCATACCGGTTCGCATCGATCCAGGGCTGCGCGCGGGCCTGGTTTTTACGACGTTTCACTTCAACGACGTTATCGCCACGAATCTACTGACGATCGATGCAACGGACCCGAAATCCGGAACGGCCGAATTCAAGGCCTGTGCAGTGCGCATCGAGCCATTGCGCGCCGGCGCGGCGGCACCAACATAATGGATCTTCATTTCACGTCTGCGAAGGCAACGCCGGAGGAACGCGCTGCCGTCGACGCGGCGCTGAATGGCAGCCACGACTCTCGTGCCCGCAACGATCGCCGGCATCGGCTGCTACCGGTGCTGCACGGGATCAACGATCGCATTGGCTGGATTAGTCCCGGCGCATTGAATTATGCCTGCGAGCGTCTGGACGTGCCGCCCGCGGATGCGTACGGCGTTGCGACGTTCTACGCGCTGTTCTCGACTACGCCGCGCGCCCCGCGCGTCGTACACGTCTGCGACGACATCGCGTGCCTGGCCGCCGGCGCGGAAGAGCTCTGCACATCGCTCGAAACGACCGTTAGAAAACCGGGAGAGAGTCAGGATGGTGGACGCACGACGTGGCTGCGCAGCCCGTGTCTCGGGTTATGCGACCGCGCTCCGGCGGTGTTGGTTACGGTGGCCGGCGACCCGCCGGGCGCGCATCAAATCGCACCCGTAAGCAGCGTCGAACTCACGGATGCAGTGACGTCAGGCGCGTTCGCGGAGGGCGCACCGGCAACCGCGCAGGTTGGCGGATCCGAGCTGCGCCTTCTGCGCCGTGTCGGGCACGTCGACCCCGGAAGCCTCGACGAATATCGCGCGAGCGGCGGTTACCTCGGGCTGCGCCAAGCGCTGGAGCTGGGACAAGAGCAAACAATCGCCGAGATCGTTGCTTCAAAGCTCTTAGGGCGCGGCGGCGCGGCCTTTCCGACTGGCCGCAAAATGGAAGCGGTGGCGAGCGCGCCGGCGCGTCCGCACTACCTGGTCTGCAATGCGGACGAATCGGAGCCCGGGACGTTCAAAGATCGCATCGTGATGGAGCAGGATCCGTTTTCAGTGATCGAAGCGATGACGATCGCTGCCTACGCTACGGGTTGCGAGCGCGGCTTCATTTACATTCGCGGCGAGTATCCGCTCGCGGCTCGCCGGCTTACGAATGCAATTGCAGCGGCAAGCGAACGGGGATTGCTTGGGGATGACATCATGGGCCGCGGCGTACGCTTCGACGTTGAGATCCGTCGGGGTGCGGGCGCGTATATCTGCGGCGAAGAAACCGCGCTCTTCAACTCGATCGAGGGAAAACGCGGAGAACCCCGCAACAAGCCGCCCTTTCCGGTACAAGCGGGACTCTTTGGCAAGCCTACGCTCGTCAACAACGTGGAAACGCTCGTCAATTTGCCGCTCATTCTACTCGACGGCGGTGCGGCATATGCGCGCGTCGGAACCTCAAACTCCACAGGAACTCGGCTCTTCTGCCTTTCCGGCGCCGTCGCTCGGCCGGGGCTCTATGAAGTGCCGCACGGTACGAGGCTAGACGCGCTGATCGAAATGGCCGGCGGTCTTCCGCCGCAACGCTCGCTGCAAGCGATTCTCTTGGGAGGCGCGGCCGGAACGCTGGTCACGCCGGAAGCCTTGTCTATGCCGTTGACGTTCGAGGACGCGCGCGCCGCGGGAACGACGTTGGGTTCAGGCGTGGTGATGCTCTTCGACGATCGCGTCAATCTAATCGCGATCCTCCATCGCATCGCACGATTCTTTCGCGACGAGTCGTGCGGCCAATGCGTCCCGTGCCGAGTTGGAACCGTTCGCCAAGAAGAAGCCTTGCAGCGTTTGGCCAACGGCACGCAGGGAGAACGCGGCGTGAACCTGGCCTTACTCGACGAAATTGGCCGGGCAATGCGGGATGCTTCAATCTGCGGGTTGGGCCAAACGGCCGCCAATGTCATCGAATCCGCGCGCACGCGATTAGAGCTTTTCTCATGATCGACCTCACGATCGACGGTACGCCGGTCGGCGTCGCCGACAGCTCGACGATCCTCGAAGCCTGTCGGCAAATCGGGATCGACACCCCGACGCTCTGCTTTCTCGAATCACTCACGCCGGTGAATGCCTGTCGTGTCTGCGTCGTGGAGCTCGAAGGCTCGCGAGCGTTGGTTCCGGCATGCGCCCGTCGCGTCGAAGCGGGCATGGTAATCCACACCGACTCGGAGCGCGTACGCCACAGCCGTAAGATGGTGCTCGAGTTTCTGGCTTCCTCCGTCGATCTCTCGACCGCGCCCGACGCGCAACGCTACTGCAAGCAGTACGGCGCCGATCCGGAGCGGTACGGTACTGCTGCCGCAACGGTCGAGCAGCCGGTAAAGATCGACAACCAGCTCTACGTCCGCGACTACTCGAAGTGCATCCTCTGCTACAAATGCGTCGAGGCCTGCGGCGTCGACGCACAAAACACGTTCGCGATCGCCACCGCGGGACGCGGCTTCGAGGCGCGCATCTCGACGGAGTATGACGTTGGTCTCCCAGATTCGGCTTGCGTCTATTGCGGCAACTGCATCGGCGTTTGCCCGACCGGCGCGCTGATGTTCTCGTCTGAGCACGAGTTACGTACGCGCGGCGAGTGGAAGGAAGCCGAGCAAACCGCCACCGATACGATCTGCTCGTATTGCGGCGTCGGATGCACGCTCACGCTGCACGTTCAGGACAACGCCATCGTCAAGGTAACGTCCCCAATAGAAAACGGCGTCACGCGCGGGCATCTGTGCGTGAAAGGACGCTTCGGTTACGCGTACGTACAAAACCGCCCCGACGAGGAGTCGGGACCGGAGTCATCCTAGTGGACACGATCCGCGTGGGCCGAACCGTTGCCGCCGACGTGCTTCTACTGGAGCGGGCAGCTCGGGTGCGCAAGCACGACGACGTCGTGGCGGAAGAGCCGCTCGAGCTGCGCCTCGTTTCGGGCAGCGCGACCCATACGCTCGCGGTAACGATGCGTACCCCGGGCAACGATTTCGAACTCGCCGCGGGCTTTGTCTACAACGAAGCGATCGCGCGCGGACGTGACGATATCGCCGCCATCACCTATTGCATCGATCCCGCGATTGACGCCGAGCAGCGCTATAACATCGTCAACGTCGAACTGGGCAACACCGTACGGTTACAGGACGCCGCTCGCTTCGAACGTCACTTCACGATGAGCAGCTCGTGCGGCGTGTGCGGACGAGCACAAATCGAGTCACTTCGCGACCTCGGCGTCACGCCGATCGACGATGACGTTCGCGTGCCGGCCGCCCTGGTCTATGAATTGCCGCAACGGATGCGCGAAAGTCAGCGCATCTTCGCCTCCACCGGTGGGCTGCACGCTGCGGCACTCTTCAACGAAGACGGCGATGCGATCGTTGTGCGTGAAGACGTCGGCCGCCACAATGCGGTGGATAAACTCATCGGTTGGGGACTGCTCAACGATCGTATGCCGTTTGCGCGCGCCATTCTCATGGTCAGCGGCCGAACCAGCTACGAGATCTTGCAGAAGAGCGTGATGGCCCGCATCCCCATCGTCTGCTCCGTCTCGGCGCCAAGCAGCCTCGCCGTCCAGCTCGCGCGCGAGTTCAACATCACGCTCGTCGGCTTCCTACGCGGCGAACGCGCCAACGTTTACGCTTCAGTTGAACGAATTCTTTAAATCTTTTCTTTCAAGAATTCGCGCAACACCCGGTTGAATTCGGCTGGATTATCCGCGTTGGCGACGTGGCCGGCCTTTTCGATCATCGCCAGTGTCGAGCCGGCGATCCGCGTGGCGATTTCTTCGGAGAGCGCGGGTGGCGCGATCGCGTCGTACTCGCCATACGCAACCAGCACCGGCGCACGGATCGTCGGCAGCACGGCGAGATAATCGCCCGTCCAGGTGGCTTGGGTGGACGCCAGATAACACGGGACCGACTTGCACGCCATCTGCTCGATCGTTTCCGTCATTCGGGCGGGCGGCAAAGCGAGCTGCGCGGCGCGACGCTGCGCAAACTCGCGCATGTTTCCGGCCGCGCCGACCGCGGCGACGATCGAATCCGCGTAACGTTGCCCTTCCGGATAGCGTGCAAAACTTCCAAGAATAACCATCGCTTCGAAGCGCTCCGGGGCGCGCTGCCACAGCTCGAAAGCGACCACACCGCCTAGGCTGCATCCGACCAGCGTGAATCGTTCGACGTCCAATGCGTCGGCGATGCTGAGTACGTCTTGCGCGAATCCCGCTCGCGTGACGAGCGACGGATCGGGATCCGGTCTGATCGCGCCGTTGCCGCGCAACTCGATCGCCGCACAGGTCAACTCGTCGCCAAACGCCGTCAGTTGGGCGTCCCAAATCGCGGCGGTCGAGCCGACGCCGTGCACGAAGAGAAGCGTACGATCGGGCCGACGTCGTTCACCGCGCGCGACGCGCGCGCCGACGATTGCGCCGTCGGGCACGGCGCAGCGGATCGCCGCAATCATGGCGTGTCGCGCTTGCGTGCGACGAACGCGCGCACCTCGTCAAGGCGGCGCGCATTCAAGATGTCGCCCGCGCCGAGTCCAGCCCGCCGCGCCTGTCCTACGGCGAATTCCGTCGCCGCCAAATCGCCGGTACGATGCGCGTCGCTGTCGAGAGCGAAAGTCACGCCAAAGGTTTTGGCTTTGCGCGCGAGTGGAGCGGGAAGGTCGAGCCGAGCGGCTTGTCCGTCGATCTCGACGGCCGTACCCGTTCGCGCGGCCGCCGCAAAGACGGCGTCGTAGTCGAATTCGTAGCCGGGCGAACCATCGAAGCGACGACCCGTCGGATGTCCGATGATGGTCACGTACGGATTTTCGCAGGCCCGGATCAGCCGCGCGGTCATCACCTCCCGGGACTGACTCGTTGCCGTGTGCACCGAACCGATGACGACGTCGAGTTCGGCAAGAACCGTATCGTCGAAGTCGAGCGAACCGTCCGGTAAGATGTCGACCTCGCTCGCACACAACGTTTGGATTCCATATCGTGCGCCCAACTGCTCGATCTCGCCGCGCTGCCGGCGAAGCGCGCTCGGGTCCATCCCGAAGCGACGTCCCCGCCCGTGCGAGTGATCGCTGATCGCGTGATACTCGTAGCCGCGGGCGGCTGCCGCGGCGATCATTGCCTCCAGCGAATCGTCACCGTCGCTCCACGTCGTATGCATGTGAAAATCGCCGCGCAGGTCGCTCAACCCGACGAGCGGTGGAATCGCGCCGGCGCGTGCTAGATCGATTTCGTCCAGTCCGCTTCGCAGTTCGGGGGGAATGAACTGCATTCCCAACGCGTCGTACACGCCGGCTTCCTCGGTGCACGTGATCACGTCGCCGGTCTCCAGATTCAATATTCCGTTTTCACTTACGCGCAGGCTCCGGCGGACGGCGTACTCGCGAAGCTTGATATTGTGCTCGCGCGAACCGGTAAAGTGCTGCAGCAAGTTCCCGTAGAGATGATCGGGCAGGACGCGCAAATCGATTTGCAACCCGCCCGGCAGCCAGATGCTGGCTTTGGTCGGGCCTTCGGCGAGCACTGCTTCGGCCTTCGGCCACGTGACGAAATGCGCGATCACGTCGGCGGCGTGCTGCGACGTGCAGACCAAATCGATGTCGCCGACGGTCACTTCGGCTCTGCGCAGGCTACCCGCAAACGCAAGCCGCTGCAGTAGCGGTCCCTGTTCTACGTAGGCAACGGCTTGTCGCGCAATCGCGAGCGCCCGTGGCAACGGCGTGCGCCGCTGGCGCCCCTTATACGCGAGGATGCCGCGCTTCCAATTATCGATCGTCTTGCTGCCGAGGCGCGGCACGCCGAGCAGCGTTCCTGCACCGATCGCCGCCTCCAGATCGGAGAGCGAAGCGATTCCGTACTCGGCGAAAAGCATCGCTGCGGTCTTCGTTCCGATGCCGCTCACGCCGAGCACTTCCAATAGCGTGGGAGGAAAGCGCTGGTAAAGCGCATTCAGCTGGTCGGCGGTGCCCGTGCGCACGAGCTGCTCGATCGCGGCCCCAATGGATTTTCCGATACCGGGAAGTTTGAGGTGCTCGCCCGCCGCGATGAGGTCGTTCAGGGGCGGCGCGTTTTCCACCGATGCCGCCGCCTTCTCGTACGCCATGTACTTGTAAAACGATTCTCCGGCCATTTCCATGAGCGTACGGATCTCTAGGAGCTTCTGCGCGACTTCGTTGTTAGAAAGCACGATGGAGTAGTGGAGTTGGCCGAGCGCGCCGAATGCTACTGCTGCGATGGCGCTCTTGCGCATGCGAAACGCATCCTTTCTCTATGGCACTTCCTCGGTGGGTCCGTTGACCATGGACGCATGGCCGGGCGAGCACGCGGCGCTTACCCTTGCGTCTGAGGAAGAGGCCGCGATCGTCGCCCTGCTGGCGGCGGGGATCGCAAAAGCCTCGAGCGGTTACGTGCTCATCGGAGAGTACGATCCTCGCGTGCAATCAGTGCAATGTAAACGCATCGCCGCCTTCGTCCCGCACGAGCCCATTTCGCTGCGAGAGGCCGAATTTGCGCGGTACATCGCTTACCGAGCCGCCCTTTGGAACGTCGACGCGCGACGCGCGCTGACGCGCGCGGCGGCTTTACGCGAACGTTTGCATACTATGCACGAAGCTTTCGCGTTTCCGCTCATCGGGGCACTGGTCGGCATGCCGAGGCTGATCGTGCTCGATCGTCCTCCACCGGCTTATGCGGCACAAATCTTTGCCGCAGTCGAAGCATGCGCTGTTTTTACGACGCATACGAGCGCCGCAGCGGCTCAAGTTTTTGGGAAGCGCGAAGGGCTTCGGATAACGCAAGCGTGACTCGACGAGCACTCACCGCGGTTGTTGCCGCGCGCCTGTACGAACAACGGCGCATCGTTCTCTATTCCTGCGCCGGTGCGCTGGTGGTGGGTTTGCTGCAGCCGCAGGGGGCCGCGGGTCCCGTGTTCTTCTGCTCGCTGCTGGGAATCGTGATGGCCCTCGCTCAAACGCCCGGACGCTATCGTCATCTGGATCGGTGTGAGCAAAGCGCGCCGCTCTTCGGCCGCGAACTGGCCCGCGCGAAAGCGCTGGTTCCGTGCATCGCCGCCGTTTTCGCGACAATGGTCTATATCGCCGCCGCGCTCGTGCGCGGAACGACCGACGCTCCGCTCACATTGCTCGTCTCGCTCGCGGCCGTCATACCGAGCACGTTGATCGCGCTTTCGGCGACTATTCGGAGCGGCTCCCCGCGCGCATTGTACTTGCTTCTGGCCGCGGCCGCCAGCGGGATCGCCTATGCCTTAGCGATCGTCATCCATTCGCTTTGGGCAGAACTGGCGTTTTGCGGGATCGCGTCGTTTTTGGCGCTACGCCAGTATGGCGAAGCCCTCGCCCGTTTCGACCCGATTTGAGATCCTTGGTTAAATTACGGGCTGGGCTGGGATCGCGGTGGCGAGTTTCTCCAACATGGCGCGATTAAACTGGGCGAGATCCTCGCCACCGCGCGTCGAGACCCAGTTCGAGTCCGTCACGGTCGGCTGATCGCGGTAGAGGCCGCCGGCGTTGCGAATGTCATCGGCGATCGAGTGCACGCCGGTGACCTGGCGGCCGCGCAACAGCTGCGAAGAGATCAGGACCTGCGCGCCGTGCCCGATCGAGAACATGGGCTTTTTGAGCGTATCGAACTCGCGGACGAAGCGATGAACTTCCCGATCCGTGCGGATCCGGTCCGGCGAGGTCCCTCCTGGAATCAACACCGCGTCGAAATCCTCGGCCGTGCAGTCGGCCACCAGTTCTTCGGCACGCACGCTTTGACCGTCGTCGAGCCCGCGCTTGCCGCGAATCCGCTGGCGAGCTCGCTCGTCACAACCGACGATCGTAACGATGGCGCCGGCCTCTTCCAGGGCCCGGCGCGGCTCCACTAAGTCGATTTCCTCAAAACCGTCGCCGATCAGCGCGGCGACGCGCTTTCCTTCCACTGCCTGCATACCGGCCCGGTGATTCGCGTCACCCCGTAGCGCTCCTACCCGAAGAGCCCGCGTACCAGGCCGCCATCGACCGAGATCGTTTGGCCGGTAACGTAGCGCGCCGCTTCGCTGCATAGAAACACGACCATCGGGGCGAACTCGTCCGGCGAAGCGATGCGCCCAATCGGCACTTCACTTGCCGCATCGCGGAGCTTTGATTCTTCGTTTCCATACAAGGCGCGGAGCCGCGCGGTCTGAACTCGACCTGTCGCGATGCAGTTGACCGTCACGCCGTCGCGCGCGACCTCGCCGGCGAGCGTTTTCAAAGCGGCAACCAACGCCGCGCGAAAGGCATTCGAGAGCACGAGCGTATCGATCGGTTGCTTTACCGCCGTGGAGGTCAGCGCAACGATGCGTCCCCAACCCCGCGAGCGCATGTCGGGAACAAACGCTTGGACCAATGCGAGCATGCTGCGCAGCACAAGCCAATAGGCCGAATCCCAATCGCTCAACGCGACCTCGCTGAAGCGTCCCGGCTTCGGACCTCCGCCATTTAAGATCAAGGTATCGACGTCGCCGAAGGTGCCGCGTACTCCCTCCAACATCTTCTCGATCGAAGCCGGATCGGCGAGGTCTAGCTGAAAAATTTGCGCTTGCGGTGCCCCAAGCTGAGTTGAACGCTGCGCGACGGAGCTCAGTCGCTCGGCGTCACGAGCCGCCAGCGCGAGTCTGACTCCTTCACGTGCGAGCGACAACGCGACCGCCTCGCCAAGTCCGGCGCTGGCCCCGGTAATCAGCGCGGCCCGTTCACGCAATCCGTGATCCATCGGATTGCCTGTTTGGGACGTTTCGACGCTCACCTTGCGCGCGCTCCGTGGCTCTGATATCCTAGGCCGGTCGCCGGGACGGTCGGAGCAGTCTGTCCCCGAGCGAGACCATCCTTGCATAAGGAGCTATCTCAATGCCGCTCACCAAAGAACAAAAAGCCGAAATTAGCACGAAATACGGCCGCGGATCGAACGATACCGGCTCGGCCGAAGTGCAAATTGCCACGCTTACCGCCTCGATCAATGAGCTCACCGAGCACCTGAAGATTCACAAGAAGGACCATCACAGCCGGCGAGGGTTGTTGCTGCAGGTCGGACAGCGCCGGCGGCTGCTCAACTATTTGCACGCCAAAAACCTGGAACGCTACCGCAGTCTCATTTCAGAGCTGGGCTTGAGGCGCTAGCCTCACGCGTTCAAGAGAGTCTGATGTAGCCGGTTCCCTTCGAACGAGGACCGTCTGACCGAGCGCCGGAGCAAGGATTGCGGGAGGCGCGAGGCAGTCGATAGGAGCGCGACAGGAGGTCGCGCGACGAATGTGTCCGAGTTCGAATGGGAACCGGCTACATCACAACTTTCTAAAGTAGTTTGCGCCGGTGAGCACGCCGCACAGCTTGCACGATTGCGGCGACGCCCATGCCATAGTGCTCGATCAGCTCGCCCGGATCGCCGGATTGTCCGAAGCGGTCGTCGACGCCTACGAACTCGATTGGCGTCGGATGGCGCTGCGCCAGGATCTCGGCAACCCTCGAACCCATGCCGCCCTGTTGCTGATGCTCTTCGACGGTTACTATCGCGCCGCACCTACGCGCCGCCTCTAAAATCGCGGCTTCATCCATCGGCTTAACGGTGTGATTGTTCACGACGCGGCACTCGATGCCGTCCTCGCGCGCAAGCCGGTCGGCGGCAATGAGTGCATTGTAAACTAAAATGCCGCACGCGATAATCGCGACGTCGCACCCTTCCCGGAAGATTTGAGCCTTGCCGATTTCAAAGGGTGTTTGGCCGGTCGTGATAACGGCCGACTTCTCTCGCCCGAAGCGCAAGTAGGTCGGTCCCCACGCTTCGGAAATTGCCAGCGTCGCCTTTTTCGTCTGCACGGCATCGCATGGTACGACCACGATCATGTGCGGAATGACGCGCATGATGGCGATGTCTTCGATGGCTTGATGCGTCGCGCCGTCGGGACCGACGGAGACGCCGGCGTGCGCGCCTGCGATCTTCACGTTGGTCTCGTTGAGCGCCATGATCGTGCGCACTTGCTCCCACGAACGGCCCGGATTGAACATCGCGTAGCTTGCGATCCATGGAATCTTTCCCACGGCCGCGAGGCCGCCGGCCATCGCCACGAGCATTTGCTCGGAGACTCCGATCTCGATGTATTGCTCCGGATGGGCTTTCCGGAAGCCCTCGAATCGCGTGGACTCTGAAAGATCCGCGCAGATCCCCAAGACGTTGCGGTTGCGCGATCCCGCCTCAATCAGCCCTTCACCGAATCCATTGCGCGTCGGAACCTGCTTCAAGTCCGTAGCGCGGTAATCGACAAGCTGCATCGAAAAGGCCGCCGAATCCAAACTGCGCGTTCCGCTAGACACGTGCGAGAATGCCTTCACGTTCGGCGGCTAGCTCGCGCAGCGCTTCTTCGGCTTGCTTCGCGTTGGGCGGCTTTCCATGCCAGGTGTAGTCGCCTTCCATGAACGATACGCCCTTACCGGGCACGGTAAGGGCGAGGATCACTTGCGGTTTGCCGGCGGTCTGTCGCGCCTTCTGCGCCGTGGCGATGAACGCGGCGATGTCGTTGCCGTCGCACTCGAAGACTTCCCAATTGAAAGCCCGGTACTTCGCCGCCAGTGGTTCGAGCGGCATGACGTCCTCCGTGCTGCCGTCGATCTGAATGAAATTGCGATCTACGATCGCGGTTAGATTGTCGAGCTTGAATTTCGCGCCCGTCAGGATCGCTTCCCAATGTAGGCCGCATTGATGCTCGGCATCCGAAGCGACAACCCACACGTGAAAATCTTTGCGATCCATCTTCGCGCCCAGCGCCATACCGACGCCTTGTGCCAAGCCCTCGCCCAGCGGGCCTGACGTCGTTTCGACGGCCGGCAGGCTGACGCGTTCGGGATGGCCCTGCAGGCGCGAACCGAACTTGCGCAGCGTCAGCAACTCGTCGACGGGAAAATAGCCGAAGTTGGCCATTGCGGAATAGCGGACGGGCGCGATGTGCCCGCACGAAAGCAGCAACCGGTCGCGATCGGGCCAATCCGGATGCGCGGGATCGTGCCGCATCAGATAACCGTAGAGCGCAGTGAAAACGTCGGACATATCCAGAGGCCCCGCAGAATGTCCCGATCCGGCCGCCAACAGCGAGCGGATAATGCCCTGACGCACGTCGTTAGCCTTGAGCTCGAGTTCCGTCAAGCGCTCCGCGGTAGGCGATTGCATGGGAGCCGTTATACCCGCCGGGTTAGCCCGGAACCTCGGTGCAGAGCGAATTCGACTTTTGTCGCTTGTGCGCCGCGGGCTGCAGGTCGGGACTCGACGGTGCTCGAATCCCGGCGCTTCATCAATATAAGAATAATAGAATTTCGAAATTAGGAGACACCGTGCCCGAATCCGTAAGCTTAACGGTCGGCGGGCGCACGATGGTCATCGAAACCGGCGAACTGGCGAAGCAAGCAAACGGCTCCGCGCTGGTTCGTTATGGTGATCAAAACGTTGTGCTATGCGCCGTCACCATTTCAGACAAACCCCGCGAAGGCATTGATTTCTTTCCGCTGACCTGCGACTTCGAAGAAAAGATGTACGCGGCGGGAAAAATTCCCGGCGGTTACATCAAACGCGAAGGACGCCCGTCCGAACACGCCGTGATTAGTTCGCGACAAATCGACCGCCCAATTCGACCCCTCTTCCCCGACGGTTTTCGTAACGACGTTCAGATCGTTGCGACGGTTCTTTCGATCGATCCGGAGCTCGACGCCGACGTACTCGGCGTTTGCGCCGCCGGCGCAGCTTTGGCATTGAGCGACATTCCGTTCGACAAGACGATCGCGGCGGTGCGCGTGGGCCGCGATGAACGAGGCGAATACATGTGCAATCCGACGCTCGCGCAGTACGAGAGCGGCGGCATGGACATCGTCATCGCTGGAACGGCCGACGCCGTCATGATGGTCGAAGGCGGCGGCAAGGAACTCGACGAGGAAGAGTTTCTCGGCGCCGTTGAGTTCGCGCACGCCGAAATTCGTAAGATCGTCGCCGCGATCGACGAGCTAGCGCGTAAAAGCGCCAAGCCGAAACGGTCGTATCCTGTTGCCTCCGTCGATTCCGATCTCGACAAGTGGGTGCGTAAGAACTTCGCCAAAGACGTCGCAAAAGCGATGCGTACGGTCGATAAGCAGAAGCGCGAAGCCGCGTTTAGCGCACTCAACGTTGACGAAGCGCTCGCGCGGTGTGGCAAAAAAGACGAAAACGTGAGAGCACTCTTGGAAGTGCCGAATACCTCTAAGGAGTTCCATAAGATCGTCAAGGCCATGGAAGAGGAGGAGCTTCGCTCGATGGTCGTCGACGAGAAAGTTCGTCCGGACGGCCGGAAAACCGACGAGATTCGCCCGATTTGGTGCAAAGTGCACTACGTTCCGCGCGTCCACGGATCTGGGCTATTCACGCGCGGCCAGACGCAAGTCTTCACCGCCGCGACGCTCGGTTCGACCAGCGACGCACAGCGCTTAGACGGCATCCTCGACCTCGAAGACAAGCGGTACATGCACTTCTACAATTTTCCGCCGTATTCAGTCGGCGAGACGCGTCCGATGCGCGGACCCGGCCGCCGCGAAATCGGTCACGGTCATCTCGCGGAGCGAGCGATGTTGCCGGTTCTACCTCCAAAAGACGAGTTTCCTTACACGCTGCGCTTAATGAGCGAAGTCCTCGAATCAAACGGTTCTTCTTCGATGGCCTCGGTCTGCGGATCGACGCTGGCATTGATGGATGCGGGGGTCCCGATTCGCGACCACGTTGCCGGCGTCGCGATGGGACTCATCCTCAAAGGGGATAAGTACGCGATTCTGACCGATATCCAAGGGTTGGAGGACGCACTCGGCGAGATGGATTTCAAGGTCGCCGGAACCAGAAAAGGCATTACGGCGATTCAGATGGACATCAAAGTGCAGGGAGTCACGCTGGAAATCTTGCGCGAGGCGATGGAGCAGGCGAAAAAATCCCGCCACTTCATCATCGACAAGTTAGCCGAGACGATTGCGCAGCCCCGCGAGCAGCTATCGCAATACGCGCCGCGCATGATCGTGATGAAGATTGACCCAGCCAAGATCAAAGACGTCATCGGGCCCGGCGGCAAGATCATCAACAAGATCATCGCGGAGACCGGCGTCGAGAAGATCGACATCGAGGACGATGGTAGCGTCTTCATCACGTCGCTTGACGGCGCATCCGGCGACAAGGCAAAGCAGATGGTCGAAAATCTGACCAAGGAAATCCGCGTCGGCGAAAGCTATCTCGGCACGGTCACACGGATCATCACCATCGGCGCGTTCGTGCAGATACTTCCCGGAAAGGAAGGTCTCGTTCACATCAGCCAACTCGCGCCGACGCGGGTCGAAAAGGTCGAAGACGTCGTTAAGGTCGGCGACGAGGTCATGGTTAAGGTGGTCGAGATCGACGGGCAAGGCAGGATCAACCTTTCCCGCAAGGCGTTACTGGGAGGCGTCTCAGGCAACGGGGACTACGCTTCGCGAGCGCCTCGCGCGCCGCGTGAGCCGAGTGCGGCCGGTGCGCCGAGTGCGGCCAATGCGCCGGGCGCTCCACCGACGCGCCGCCGCCGCCGTCCGCATGCACGTCAAGACGAGGAGCAAAATACTTAGAGCCGCTATCGAATTCCGAACCGTAGACCGGCGTCGACAAAGGTGCGATGCATCCAATCCTCGGCGCCGGCATACCAGCGCAAATGGTTCACGATAGGTCCCGAGATCGCGCCGTCGACGTGATAGAAGGGCGCTCCGTTCAGTAGATCCCGCCGGTAGATGACGTCGGCGCGCAGCCCCGCGCCGGCGTCGTACGTCAGCCACAAGGCGTTAACGGTAGGCGCGGCGCCAAAGTACGGGAATCCGCCTCCATAAAGCGGCACGTTATCGGTTACGCGCATCGTCCACGCTCGCACCGCGATCGCCGGCGCGACTTGCCACGTTGCTGACAGCCCCGTCGACGTTACGATGCCGGACCAGGCCCCACTGACGCGCTCGGAAGCGTGCTCGAATGAAACCCGGATGCGCGCGTTATCGGTATAGGTTAACGCTCCCGCCAACAGCGCGTTGCGCTCGTATTGCACGGGCAGCGGTTGTCCCGCCGAGTACTGGTACTGTTCGACGAACGTCGGCAGCGTAAACGAGCCGCTGTCCTGAAGCGTTGCACCCCATTTTCCATTTGGAAAGAGTCGCACGTTGAGAGAAGGCAAGACGAATGCGGTCTTGGCCGGCTGCGAAACGCCGAGGGTGCCGCCGGCATAGTTGATCCAAAACGTCCCGACGCCGGCAACGACATCATAGTCGCGACCGCTGGCGTCAACCCCGCCGTCGACTCGCGTCTGAGAGAGCATCGCGCCAACTCGAGGTAATCCGAGCGGCAGCGCTTGGGCGTCGTAGAATCCGGTCGAAGAACGCACCCCAAGATCGGCAAACCCGACGATGTTGCCGTTGGTGTGAACGCCCGCGCTAAAGCTCGAATCCGACCAGGCCGCCGAGATTGGATAATCGCCCTCGGCCATTGCGTAGTCGCCGCGATCCTCGAGGGCCGAGATTTCTAAGTTGAGCGCTCGGGGATCGTTGAAGGTTGCGTTGCCGAAGGAAAAGCTCCCCGCAAAGGCCGAGGCCGGGGATTGATAGACGCGTCCCTGCTCGCTGCCGAGGGAAACGCCCAAGGACTGATCTGCGGGAAGCTGCCAGCTCGCCGTGACGTCGCCGCGCTGACGCGATTCCGCACTGTTGCTGAACGAGCCGAAAACCACCCCGGCCGCATCCGACCCGGCTTGCGCGCGGACGATGGCATCGCTGCCGATCGTCGCGACCTGCGCGTTGGAGTCCGGCACGAACGGCTGGAGTGCAATCACCCCTCCGGCGGCCTGCGCGCCGTACGAAAAAGCCGTCGTCGCATCCCGAAGAACGGCGCTTTGCTCGTAGTTTGCCGGTATAACCGCGTAGGGCGATTGGCCGTTGACGATATCGTAGTTCGGCACGCCGTCGTCGACCAGCAGCGAGCCGGTGGCGGAAAGCCCCCGATCGCTCAGCATCGAGCCGGGATAGGGCATACTGCTCTGCGAAAGCAACTCGAACGGGCGCAGCGCGATAGCCGATTCTACGTGGGTATACGGCAAGTTGGTCAAGTCGGACTGCGAGGGAGAATCCTGCGCGAGCGCCGAGTAGCGCCGGATGATGACGACGATCGGCTCGTTGGGCTTCGGAGTTAGCGTGAGGGGTTCGCAGTACCGGCACGTGACCCGTAGCGAGACGATCTCCCCCGCTTGTATCGCGAAGGTGCCGGCCGCATCGGTCGTGGTCGAGACGCGACCGTTGCTCGTTTGAGCGCTGACGACCGCTCCCTCGATGGCGTTCCCCTGCCGATCCCGAACGGTCCCTACCGCCAATGGGGCCTGACCGCGCACCGGCACCGCCACGAGCATGATGAACAGCAGCGCCGTGGCGCGGGTCAGGGTGCGATTCACGGATTCTTTAGACTTTCGGCTATGATGGAGATAGTGTCAAGAACCCTTCTCTCCCGCGTGCTCGCTACCGCGCTTCTCGCCGGCGCCTTTTTTAGCGGGCATCTTGCCCTGGCCGGCGCTGCTTCACTCGAAGCGATGCTGGACGGGGCGCTCATACCTTCGGCTGGGCCGGTACTCCTGGGCCCCATCACCTCAGCCGGCCGCGTTGGCTGGGAGTGCAAGCCCGAGCGAGCGGCCGCCTCCGCGCACGCCCACGACGCCGAGCTTCCCGCTAACCCCAGCACCCAGTGAGCGATGCGGGTTCTGCTTATCGTCGCCCTTCTCGCGCAACTCATGGCGACCTCGGCGCCGGCGCAGACTTACGCGCCCTCGACTCCGTTGCCGCGCACGACCTCCATACCGGCGTTACGCGCGTTTGCAACGCAACGCGAGATTGAAGAGCGTTTCAAGCTCGGATTGGATGCCGGAGCCCGGAGCGACTGGAGAGACGCCGCCGGAGAATTCGAACGAATCGTGGCGCTCAATCCGGCCGAGCCAAAGGGTTCGACCGCACAATACGATCTCGCCATAGCATACGCCAACCTGCAACGCAATGACGAAGCGGCGCGCGCGCTGCACGCCGCGCTCGCTCGCGATCCGGAATTCCTGGCCGCGATGGCAAACCTAATCTCGATCGACATCGCTCGCGGAGACCTACGTGAAGCGCGGAAAATCGCCGACCGTTACGTGGCGTTGGATCCGGATTCCGCTCGCGCACTCTACTCGCGTGGAATCGTCGCGTTGCAAACCGGTGACGCAGCGGCGGCCCGCGAAGACTTCGGGAAGCTATTACACGCCAATCCTTCATACGCAATCGCACACTACGACCTGGCACTCGCCGAGGAACGGCTGGGACGCTTCGCCGCCGCCGAGCGCGAACTTCAAACCGCGCTGGAGCTTGCGCCTACGTACGCGCGCGCGCGCTTTGCTCTGGGAGTGGTGTTCCTGCGAGAAGGGCAGCAGACGGCAGCGCGTAGCGCATTTGCTCGCGCAACGCTCGACGCATCGGGAGATCCGGCGCTGCAAAACATCGCGTCGGCGATGCGGGATTCGATCAAGACGCCTTAACGACTCGCGGGCTCGACCCGGCTTTAGACTTTTTTCATAAGCGCCCCGTAAACTGCACCGACATCAACACTCTCTTGGAGGCACTATGTCTACGAAACTAGCAGCACTCGCCGTGGCGCTCGCCGCCGCAGTGCTCGCGTCATGCGGGGGCCGCTACGGCAGCTCGGCTGCTTCAAACGGCAACTCGTTCGCTTTACCTGGGATGCCGGACCTGAGGATGACGGCCACGCTTCCGGATGGATCGCATCCCAAGATCGTCAACGATGCGAGCGGCACAATCGGTGAGGAACTTCCCTTTGAAGGCCTAGGAACGATCAAAGACTCGCACTGGCAGGCGACGCTGGGCGGATATACGCAGCAACAGTTTTCCCAAGCCCTCGGCTTCCCGCCCGGCACCAAGATCACGATCAAAAACCTCTCCTCTAGCATGCAGCACACGCTCAACGTCGTCGCAAAGGTTGCCGGGCCACCGGCCAACTTTCCGCCCAATCCCAGCCTCCCGTTGAATCCGTCCGGAGGTAAGCTCAAGAAAGGCTATGCCAGCGGCGCGATTAACCCGGGAAAATCGGTCATGGTTACGCTAGGAAAGGCGGGAAACTATCTGATCGGCTGCCACTTCCATTATCATGAGGGCATGCAAGACGTTCTGGTGGTCGCCAATGGCGCCACTCCCGGACCGCAGGCAACCCCACCAGCCCGATGAGACCAGCTCGCGCAGCGACGCCACTCTTGGTTCTCATCGGACTGGCGCTCGTTGCGTGCACGAACGGCGGTGGATTGGGCAGCACCGGCGGAGGCGGGGGCGGATCGCCGTCGCCCCTCCCCTCAACCGGCATCGGCGTCGGCATTCCCACCGGAAAGATAGGCGTCGAGACCGATCCTGTGTGGGGCAGCGTGAGCGGTTACACGCAAAGCCAAACGTCACAAGTGTTGGCCTTCCCGCCGGGCGTGAAAATCACCATTACGAACCTTTCCACGACGGACCCGCATACGCTCAACGTGATCGCGGCAACGAAAGGACCGCCGCCCCAGTGGCCCGCCAGCCCAAGCCTGTCCTTTTCTCCGAACGGGAACGGCCAGTTGGGCCCAAACTACGCAAGCGGCTCGCTCAACCCCGGCGCCTCGGTCAAGGTAACTCTCTCGAATCCGGGCATGTACCTCATCGGCTGCGCGTACCATTACGTGGCGCTGAATATGCGAGACGTGATCCAGGTCGTCGCGGGTGCGAGCCCAGGGCCAACCGCATCGCCGGGGCCCGGCGGATACTCGGTCTTTCGCCCGATCTCGCGCCGCGTTGCTCCGTCTATACCGCGGCCGCACCTCGTCGACCAGCAACGTCATTCGTTCGATCTCGCGTCGCTGCGCGGAATGCCGCTCGCCGTCACATTCGTTTCGGCGCGCTGCACCGATGCATGTCCGTTGATCAATGCGCAGTTCTCGGCAGCGGCGCGGCGAATGGAGCGCGAAAAGATTCCGGCCAGATTGCTGACGATTACGCTCGATCCCGAGCACGACTCGCCGCAGACGATGCGCGAGCTCGCGAAAAGGTTCGAGGCTAATTCTCGATACTGGCTGCTCGCCGGTGGTTCACTTCGCGACGTCCACACGATCATGCGCGCCTTCGGCGTCGTTTCGATCGAAAGCAAGCGCGGGGACCACGACCGCCACACGACCTTTGTCTACATCCTCGATGCAAGCGGCAAACTCGCCAAGACCGTGCTCGCGTCGACAGCGCTGAACGACGACCTAATCGACGCTCTGAGCCAACACCGCGAGGTAGCACAACCATGATCCGGCGACCCCTTACCGCGATTGCACTGGGACTGCTCGCGGCGTGTACCGCAGGCGGCGTGCCGACTTCGTCGGGCGGCGGCGGCGGGACCACGATCGACGTGAACCTCACGCTCAACGCTCCGTCGAAGACGCCGTACGGCCAAAGCGGCGGCTTCGCGCCGCCCATCACTACGGTTGCCGTCGGCACCCAAATTCGCTTCGTAAATACCGATAGCTTCACCCACACCGCGACCGAGATTCCCAACGCGACGCAGTTTCCCAGCGGCTCCCCGTTCGGTATCGGCGCGCTGATGCAGCATGGAACGACGTTATCGGGCGGTTTCACCAGCGGCGCCCTCCAGGCCGGTTCTTCGTCGCAAACGATTACTGCCGATCGGCCCGGAACCTATCTCTTTGGTTGCTTCTTTCACTACCCCGCGCCGATGAGGGCCGCAATCATTGCGCAATAAAATTTCGATCGCCGCGTTGACGGTGCTGTTCGGCCTCCTGGCTTACGCGCCGGCATCCGCCATTCCAATCTTTGCCCAGCGTTACCACTTGAAATGTGGGCAATGCCACAGCGTTCTCCCCGAGCTCAATGCGTTCGGAAACTATTTCCGTTCGCATGGCTATCGGCTGCCGTTACCGGAACACGGCACGACGATATTCGCAATTCGTTACCAGTTGGAATACGACGAACACCCGGCCTTGGGGTCGCGCGAATTCCAACCCGGCGGCATACTGCTCGGGAGCGGTAATATCGGCCCCATCACCTTATTTCTGCACTACAACCTCGGTGCCGCCGGCGGTCCGTCGGCCACGTTCCTCGCATTTGCCGCCGGGTACGACGCCCACACGCAAACGCTCGTGCGAGGAGGACTCTTCGAGCTTCCGCTGGCGCAGTCGCCCGGACAACGCCTCGACGATTTGCAGCAATACGGCTATTACGGTGCCCACGTCGGTTTGAACAATCTCCCGCTCTCGTCGCCCCGTTGGGGGCTGATGGTGGAGCGCACGTTTGGCAACCTGCGCGTCGATGGGACGGTGGCGGTCGGCGCGTATCAAGGCTCGGCCTATGGCGGGAAACCGGTCGCGACCGGTGAGACGACGTGGCTCTCGCAGCCTGAGTTCGGTCTATGGCTGCACCAAACGCTCGTTCAAAGTCAGCATGGCGAACTGGATATCGGTGGCACTGCCTTGGGGGGAACGCTCGGCGTCCTTTCGGCGGGAAGGCTTCCCTTCGCCGATCTCTACGAGCGGTACGGTTTGCTGGCGCACGCGACCTACGGCGATCTCGACTTTCAGGCGGAACAATGGTACGGCGACGATCACGATGCCGACGGCTTCCTAACGAATCAACACTCATCCGGCGGATACGCACGCTTGAAGTACTATCCCATTCCGCACGCCTATCTCGGCATCCGATACGATGCCTACGCCAATCCGTTCATCAATCGAGACTTTGTCTATTACGGAGCCGTGCAGATCGCGCCGTTCCGCGTGCTGATGCAAGAAGTTCAACCGCCGGGTCAACATCCGTTCCTCAGCGGCGCGATAACAGTAGCTTTCCCGGGGCCGTTGAAGTACTAGAGAGCCTTATGCGAGTGCTCGTAGTAGAGGATCAGATCCCGGTGGCAGAGTCGATTCGGACGATGCTCGAGTCGCGCAAATTCGCCGCGAACGTCGTCGCCGACGGCGAGACTGGACTCGACCATCTGCTGCGTCGCTGCTATGACGCGGCCGTCGTTGACGTCGGGCTTCCGGGCATGGATGGATTTACATTGGCCCGAACGGCCCGCGCCGAAGGCGTGCAGACGCCGATTCTCATGCTCACAGCGCGCGACTCCGTGGAAGATCGCGTGGCCGGGCTCAACTGCGGCGCGGACGATTATCTCGTTAAGCCATTCGTCGAGGAAGAACTGATCGCGCGGATCGCGGCCATTCTGCGGCGGGCCGAGCGTCCGACGCTTGGCGCCGTCGAGGCCGGCGCGTTACGCGTCGACCTGACGGCACGCACCGTAACCTACGGCGGCAAGCCCATCACGCTGGGCGCGACCGAGTTTCGATTATTGGAGTTTCTCGCGCGTAACTCCGGCATCGCGCTTTCGCGCGCGCAGATCGTCGAGCGTATTTGGGACTATGATTTCGACGGCTCGAGCAACATCGTCGACGTCTACGTCAGCCAGCTTCGCAGAAAGCTCAAAGCGCTCGGAGCGACCGGCATCATTGAGACCGTGTGGGGTATCGGATACCGCTTACGGGCGTGATCCTTCGCACGGCGGCTCTCTATCTTGGAATTTTTGTCTGCGTGCTGCTCGCGCTGAGCGCCGGAGCGTACGAGTTCATGGCGCGCGAATATGCCTCGCTGCTCGCGCCCGCCCTCGGAACGCCCGAAGGCAACGGCGCGCTCGCAACGGCCATGCGCCGCGTCGTCGCAACGATTGCCGCAGTTGACGCACCGCTGGTCGCGGTGGTCGCCGTCGCATCCTACGCTCTGGCGCGGGCGACGATCGCTCCGTTGGAAGCGGCGCGCGAGCGCGAACGGCTCTTCGCTGCGGACGCCGCCCACGAACTACGATCTCCGCTCACCGCAATTGCCGCCATAGCGCAAGCGGCGCGCACCACCGCGACCAACGAAAGCCGCAATGCTTTCGAGGCGATCGTCCGCAGCGCGCTCGAAGCGTCGGATGTCGTGACGGACTTGCTGACGCTGGCGCGCGATCCTGCGCGCCGCGCGCTGCATTGCGAACCCGTAGACCTTGCCGCAATTGTCGCCATCTCTTCGCGCGATACGCAACCGGTCGCGCACGCGCACGGCATATTGCTCGAGGCATCACCCACGACCGCTATCGTCGACGGTGACGAGCGGCGCTTACGGGAGCTTGCACGCAACCTCTTGGAGAACGCGATCCATCACGCTCGAGCGAGCGTCTCGATCGCTTCGCGCCGGAACGGGCAATCCTGCGAGATCGTCGTGGACGACGATGGCGACGGCGTTCCTGCAGAGGAGCGCGAGCGCATTTTCGAACGCTTTTATCGCCGCGGAAACGACGGCTCCGGCACGGGCCTCGGCCTTGCGATCGTGCGCTGGATCGCGTGCGCACACGACGGAGCGGTGACCGTCGCGCAGGCGCCTAGCGGCGGCGCACGATTCGTCGCCGCGATTCCCGCACACACCGAATAATCACAGCTTCTTCCGAGGTTCGCTGGAGTTAGGCGGATACGGCTCGCCTAGCGCGTAAGTGACGACGCCATGCCGTTTGGGTCGCTTGGCGCTTTTGTTGACGCGTTGCGCAGAGCCGGCGAATTGCACGTCGTCTCGACGCGCGTGGATCCGCTGCTAGAGATCAGCGAGATCACGGATCGTGTGGTGAAGGCCGGCGGACCCGCCTTGCTCTTCACCGACGTCAAGGGTTCGAATTTCCCAGTGCTCACAAACCAGTTCGGCACGCATCGGCGAATGGCGCTGGCCCTCGACGCTCCGACTCTGGATGCGGTCGGTCAGCGCATCCGCGAGCTGATCGCCGTGGCGCCGCCATCCGGGTCGCTCGTCGAGAAGATGATCGGAACGCTCCGCCTCGCGCCGCTTGCCAACGCGATTCCAAAAATCGTGCGCAGCGGGGGCGCTCAGGACGTCATCCTTACGGAGCCCGACCTCACCACGCTCCCCATACTTACGACATGGCCACTCGATGCGGGACCCTTCATCACGCTGCCGCTCGTCATCACCAAAGACCCGAAAACGTCGCGCATCAACGTCGGCATGTACCGCATGCAGGTCTTCAACGCGCGCGAGACCGGTATGCACTGGCAGCGCCACAAGCACGGACGCCAGCACGCCGACGCGTGGGGCAGACGAGTTCCCGCGGCGGTCGCAATCGGTACCGATCCGGTTCTTACTTACGCCGCAACGGCACCGTTGCCGCCGTTGCTCGACGAGTTCGCCTTCGCCGGCCTGCTGCGCGGAAAGCCGGTGGAACTCATCCGGGCAAAGACGGTGGATCTGAGCGTTCCCGCCGAGGCCGAGTTCGTGCTGGAAGGCTACGTCGACAACGACGACATGCGCGTCGAGGGGCCGTTTGGCGACCACACCGGCGTATACAGTTTGGCCGATCGTTATCCAACGTTTCGCGTCACGTGCATGACGCATCGCCGAGATCCGATTTACGCCGCTACGGTCGTCGGAAAGCCGCCGATGGAAGATGCGTGGCTGGGCAAGGCGACGGAACGCATCTTTCTGCCTCTGTTGCAGGCGATGTTGCCCGAAGTCGTCGATATGAATCTTCCCGTCGAGGGCGGCTTCCACAATCTCGCAATCGTTTCGATTCGCAAGTCATATCCGGGGCAAGCGAAGAAGGTCATGAACGCGCTGTGGGGTCTAGGACATATGATGATGCTCACGCGCGTGTTGATCGTCGTAGATGCCGACGTCAACGTCCAATCCCCGCGCGAGGTAGCTTGGTTCGTTCTCAACAATCTCTCGCCCGAGCGGGATCTCGTTACGATGCCTGGACCGGTCGACGATCTCGACCACGCCTCGTATAGCGTTGCCTACGGCGTGAAGATCGGCATCGACGCGACGCGCAAGGGCGCGTCCGAGGGCTACGCGCGCGAGTGGCCTCCCGATATGATCATGGATCCCGCAACGCGCAAACTCGTCAGCGAGCGCTGGCGCAGCTACGGTCTCGACAAGATCGATCGCGCGCTACACGCCGACGACTGGTCCGGACAAGGGGCCGCCGCGTACGAGCGACTCCTTCGATCGGTGACGGACGAACAAACGTGAAACTTTTCGGCGTATTCTTGCGCGAGATTCGCATCGAACACACCCTGTTCGCGCTGCCGTTCGCGTACGTAGGTGCAATCCTGGCGGCGCGAGGGATTCCTTCGCTCTCGTCACTTGCTTGGATCACCGTGGCGGTCGTCGGCGCGCGCACGGCCGCGATGGCGGCGAACCGGTTTCTCGATCGGGAGATCGACGCTCGCAATCCGCGCACCGCAAGTCGCGCACTGGCGAGCGGCACACTGCGTCCTGCCGCGATGGTATGGGCGACCGCGGCCGGCCTCGCGCTGCTTCTTTGGGGAGCCCTAAATCTGAATCCGCTGTGCATCAAACTGGTGCCCATTGCGATCGTGCTGCTCCTGATCTATCCGCTCTGCAAGCGATTTACATGGATGGGCCACTTCGTGCTCGGTGCGGTCGATGGGCTTGCGCCGTTGGGCGCGTACGTCGGCATCGCCGGCAGGATCACGCTTCCCGCTGTCCTGCTCTTTGCCGCAGTAACGATTTGGGTGGCTGGTTTTGACATCATCTATGCACTGATGGATTTGGGGGTCGATCGGCAGCAGGGCATTCGTTCGCTGCCGGTACGTTTTGGGGAAGCGAGCGGGCGAAGCTTGCCACTCTTGCTGCACGTCGGAATGTTGTTGCTATTAGCGGGCGCGGGGGTGCTCGCCGGTGCCGGATTTTCGTACTACTTCGGTGTCGCCGCAGTGGCCGTTCTGATCGTCTACGAAGAGTATCTGTTTCGCAGCGGCGCCAATCTTTTCGTCATCAATGAACGGGTCTTCATCTCAAACATGATGTTTTCAATCTTCTTTCTGCTCACCACCGTCGGTGGTTACGTATGAAGCGGCGGCGGTTTATCGCGGCCGCAAGTGCCGCGGCCGCGGCCGGCGTTACGGCACGCGCCGGGGCGCAAATCATTCCGGTTCAGCCGATCCAGCCTCAACAGCAGTTCCTCCAGCAACTGACGATCGCGGTGAACGTCACGCTCAGCGGAACGTTGCAAAAGTACGGCCAGGAAGTCGTCAAAGGGGTTCAGGCCGCGGTCGACGAGCAGAATCGTTTCAACGCGCCGATCTCGCACGTTTGGGGAATACGGCCGCTGGACGATCGCAACGATCCCGGTCTAGCTGCTTCCAACGTCAACGTCGCGGCTTCCGATTCGACGGTCGTCGGCGTCGTCGGCAATCTGACCGCAGCGATGACCCTGATGGCGCTTCCGCGCTATGCCAACCAGAGTTTCGCGGTGATCGTCCCTACGGTGACGGCGGACTCCGTCACCCAACGGGGATATCACAACGTCTATCGCCTGCCGGCGAAGGACAGTTCTGCCGGGAGCCTTTTCGCCGGCGCCGCACTCGAGGGCAAGAAGGGCGTTTCAACGCTAGCCGTCGCATTCGATGGAGATTACGGATATGAGGTCGCGCGAGGCTTCGTTGGGCAGGCCAAAACCAACGGTCATCCCTCGGACCTGCTCCTCTTTCCGCTCGACAAGACCGATCCGGCGGCCGCGGCGCGAACGGTTCTCGACCGAGCACCGGGGTTCGTCTTTCTTGGCGGAAAAACGGCGGAGCTTGGCCCAATCGCCGAAGCATTGCGTCTGGCCGGATACAGCGGTGATTTCGGAGCCAGCGATGGCTTTTATAATACCGACACGATCTCGCGTTACGCGACGACGCTGCAAGGCGCATACGTCGCCTCGTCGATGCCGCCGCTGGATCGAATCCCAAGCGCGATGCAACTCGTAACGGATTTCCAGCGTGAAGTCAGCCAAATCACCGCCTTCTCGGCGTACGGCTACGCGGCCGCGCAGCTCTTTATCGCGGCGGCCCAACGCGGCAACGCGACGAGCCGCATCCCATTGCTCCGCTCGCTGCAAGCGGGCGGCACGTTTACCACCCTCGTCGGACAGTTCGCCTTCAACATCAGCGGCGATCCGCTGATTCCCAACATCTTTCTGTACACCGTCGGAAAAGACGGGTTCAAATACGCCCGCCCCGCCGTCCGCACCGGCTTTGTGCTTTAAAGCGATCCTTCTTCAGAGAAGGCGCCACGTATCGCTGAGACGGCGTGTGAATGCGTGCGGAGCCATGGATGGCGGGAGCACGCAGAGTCGAGCGCAGCGGAGCGCAGGATGCGCGCAGCAAGCGTCCGTCAAGGCGATATGTGGCGCCCTCGCTGACGAAGGGTCAGCGGACGTATTCGTCTTCGGGGACGACGCGGAGGCGGTGGGGCGGACGCACCTTTTCTTTAGGGCGTTCGTCACGTTCCTCGATCGCCAATGAGAACTTGAGTTGCCAAGAGCCTAACGCCAGCGTGAAGCTGGTCCCAACGATTTCCACGATCAAGCCTCCACGCGCTGCCATTTCCAAATGGCCAGCGCACCGTACGCGACGAAGAGAAAGAGTTGAATTGAAAGCCGCAGTGCAAAATTCGAACCAGAATAGGTTAAGAGACCGTGCCCGTCGGGCTCCGCGAACGACACGTAGCTCAGCGGGTCCAACCGAGAGAGCGTCCACGCCACATCGTGAACGAATAGCGCGACGACGTTGTTCGTCGAAATGATCGACAACACGCCGACGAGGATCGCGACCGGCCATGCGAACCCGAGCACGGCCCCATAGGAACGATGCAGCCAGGTTGTCGCCGCGCAGAGCATCGCGTACCACGCCAGCGGACAGGCCAATCCCATCGCGATCGCGCGGGCGTTGATCCCGCTGAAGTCAAGACGAGGCGACTCGAAGAGCAGCTGACAGATGTAAAAGGCCAGCACGGTAAGGATTGATGCCGCAATGATACCCGCGACATCGGCCCCAATGATCCCTAGCGCGAAGCGAACCCGCGAAATCGGTTTCGTGAGGGTGATCTCCAGGTGCCCGTCGATCTCACGCGCGAGCGGCGCCGCCAGGATCGTCGCAACGATCAGCGCGACGATATCGGCCAGTAGCATGTAATAAATCATCGGAACGGCGCCATTTGTGTCGACGACGGTCGTCGTCATGGCTCCGTTTTGCGACTCGATCACGTGGATGCTGCCGACGTTGACGTTCGAGTTTTCCTTGTGCGCCCGGCTCGACGGCTCCGTGATCACGATGTGGCTTCCGCCATATCCACGGTCGTCGATCATCGCGTGCGTCGACTGCGACGGGTCGTCCATAATCGTCCGCTTCGTCCCATCGGGCAGCGTCACGTGAGTCACCTTCACGCCGGGGTGCATCATCGCTTGATGAACCCAAACGTCGGGCGACATGTAGCGCGAAACGGAGATCCGCAGCACGACGGCCAGCACGAGCAAAATCGCCAAGATGATGGCGACGAGCCGCAGCAAGTTGCGAACGCGCAGCCATTCCACGTAGTTCATGATTAGCTTTCCTTTACGACGACGTCGGTGGTCGCAGTCGCGGGCGCAACGGCGTACAAGAAGATGTCCTCCAGATTGAGGTCGAGTACTCGCACGCCGACCGCGCCGGCGCCGGAAAGCCGGGCCGCAATCTCATCCGCGCCGGCCGTTACGAGCAGACGAACGATCCGCTCGGTGCGGTCAGCCCGCGCGACGCGCGCATCGTTAGCGATCCCATCGAGCGTGAACGTTACGTCGGGGAAAATTCCCTCGACGATCTTTCGGTCGGCTTTCAGATCGTCCACGAGCCCTTCCAAGACGAGGCGCCCGCGGTCCATGACCGCTATTCGCTCGGCCGCGCGCTCGACTTGTCCGATCTGATGCGATGAAAAGATGACCGAGTTCCCTTTGGCCGCTTCGTTGATCATTAGGCTGAGCACGTGGCGTTGGTTCACGGGGTCGAGCCCGCTCGTCGGTTCGTCGAGGATCAAGAGGGTGGCGTTGCGCGCAAAGGCGATTGCAATCATCACCGCCGTTCGCATCCCTTTGGAAAGCGCTCGCGCACGCTTGCGCGGATCGACGTTAAACTGGCCCAGCAGCTCGACCGCGCGGGCCGGATCGAATGACGCGAAAGCGCGTCGCGTCATCTCGACGTGCTCGTTGACGGTCATCCAATCGTAGAGGACGCTGCGCTCGGGGACGTACGCAATGCGCTCGAACGTCTCGGGTACCAGCGGTTTGCCATCATAGCGGATCTCGCCGCCGCTCGGCCGCGCCAAGTCCAGCATACATTTGAACGTTGTCGTCTTTCCCGCGCCGTTGGGACCGAGCAAGCCAAAGACGGTAGACTCGGGTATTTCCAGCGAAAACCCATCGACGGCGGGGACGCCCCCGTAGAGTTTTCGTAAGTTCGAAATCGTTATCGTGCTCATGCTTTCATCTCTCAACCGTAGGAAACCAGCGTTCCAAGACCACTTCGAAGAGCTCGCGGACGTCCTCGCGCATCAGGCCTACCGATTTCGCTTCGCGCAGCGCGACGTCGAGTGCGTCGCGGCCGATGTCCGCAGCTATCTTCGGCATCTCCGTTACGCCGTTGGCGCGCACGAACGATCCTCTCCCGGGGGACGTTTCGATCACTCGCTCGCGCTCGAGCTCGCGGTAAGCGCGCGCTACGGTATTCGGGTTGACGGTGAGGTCGATCGCAAGCTGCTTGACCGTTGGGAGCTGTTCGCCCGCCTGTAAGATCCCGAGCGCGATGGATCGCTTGATTTGCTCGATGATCTGAAGGTAGATCGGTACGCCGCTGCGGGGATCGACCGTGAGAACGGCCGGCATCGCAGTTACCTTAGAACTTCGGTCCCCAGCCAGGGAAGAGTCCGGACGGCCGCCGGTCGGGCAGGCGAACGGGAGTGCGGGCTTCGCGGGTGATCTCGGAGTCGGAGCATAGGGTCGTGTGAATCATTTTTCGTCCTTTTCAGAGCCTAGTACCATCGAACTGTCGTACTAGTACACTAGTACAATAACTCAACAGTATGACCCTGTCAAGGCCGGGCCGAAAAATCTTTCCGACTAGGCCGGCTTCTGAGCGAGGGCGGTTCCCGACGCTTGCCGCAATCCCGCGAAACGGGGGTCGTGGGCAATTTCCGTTGCCACGTACTCCCCGCGGGCGCGGCGCAGCAGCGCGAGAGCGGCTCCCCGCTCACCCACCGCGGCAAACGCGACCGCCAGGTCCTCCAGCGGCACGTCCTTTCGATGGATCTGAGCGACGCTGATCTCTGCGCGAGCCGCAGCAAGCCGGTTCGATCGAGCGTAGATGGGAGCGAGCAGTGCGGCCGCCTGCCCGCGGCACTTCGCGCATGTCTCCGCCAGCGCCGTGAAGGCGCGCTCGGCTCGCGACTCGTCACCCAGAGCTTCGTACGAAAGTCCGAGCGTTTCGTAGGCGTCGCTGCGTTCCGGCGAGAGATCGAGCGTCTCCCGCGCGTACGCGATGGCATCGCCGTATCGCCGTTCCAAATAGGCGGCCGTCCCAAGCCAGGCCGTCGTTGCGACGGAGAGCGGGTCGAGCTGCGCGGCTTTGTCCAGCTCCGCATACGCCGCGGCGACGTTGCCCTTTTCCAGCAGCGCAATTCCATACCACTCGTGAGCCGGGCCGCTGCCCGGATCGAGCGCGATTGCGCGACGCAGATCTTTGAGCGCCTGCGTCAGCGCCGGCATGTTGCCGCCCATTTTCTCGGTGTCCAACATTCCGAGCACGGCATAGGCCTCCCCCGAGTCGGGATTGAGCACGAGCGCTTTGCGGGCGTACGCCCGCGCGCGCGCAATATAGATCTTGGTGGGGGCCGCGCCATATCCGTAATCGGCAATCATCGCATTCGCGGATGCAAGGCCTGCATAGCCTCGAGCGTCGCGCGGATCGGTGTCAACGACGCGACTGAAATACTCGACGCTCTTCGCGATGCCGTCGCGCGTGCGCAAATTCCAATAATACCGTCCGATTTCGTAGAGGCGCGTGCCCTCAGCCGAGAGGGTCGAGCGCGCGCCCACCCCACGCGGGATTGCGAACGTCAACGTCAATCCGGTTAGGAGTGCCAGACAGAGAGCTGCGGCCATCGCTAAACCGCGGTGCGCAAAGCGCGGCGCCGACGCCCGCGATGGCCTCACCGGCTGCGGGCGGGGAACGTCGTCGCGCCGCTCGACCGGCGCGATGAAACGATAGCCTCGCCGGGGAATCGTTTCAATCGCCTCGGCGTTCCAGCGCGTGCGCAACGTTTTGCGCAAGACATAGATGTTCTGCGCGAGATTCGCCTCATCGACATAACCCTCGGGCCAGATGCGTTCCAGCAGCGTGCTCTTCGCAAAGACCTCACCGGGGTGCTCGACCAACGCCAAGAGCGTCTCGACGACTTTGGGACCGATCGCAATCGGCTCGCCGCGATCGAGCAAGAGAAGACGCTCCGCGTCGAGCTGAAATGGACCGAATTGATAGAGGCTCATGCTGCGCTCCTCGAGAGAACGTTGATGCCCTTTTGATGTTATATACGCGACGGCGTCGCGAAAGTTTTCGCCTCGTAGCGCTCGGTTGCTTATCTGCCTTCCGCGGCGGGCGCCACGAAGACGCGCAGTGCCTTGTGCAGGACCTCGAATTGGGCCGGGGTGGTTCCTGCCGGTTCGCCGTCGGCGGTGATCCGGTGGGGCCGTTGCGTATGGACGCCAAAGGCGCGGGAACGATAGGTGCGCACGCCGTCGGCCGCCTGACGTTTACCCGCGAGCACCGCGTTCGCCAGCGAAACGAGCCGCGTGAACCGGTCGACGTCAACCGAGTACAGATCCAGCCAGCCGTCGTCCAGGGCCGCATCCTCGACGGTGATGAAGCCGCCAAAGTGATTGCTGTTGGCCACCGTGAGTTGAACGGTCTTGAGGCGCTCTCGCTTGCCGTCGTATTCGATCTCCGCGTGGAAGGGTCGCAGGTAACCTATCGCATTGAAACCGCTTACAAGGATCGAAAGCAATCCAAAGCGTTGCTTGTCTCGCGTTTTTTGAAGACGGGTCAGGCGGCTCGAGACGCCGATGCTTGCCTCATTGACGTAGTACGCGGCGTTGACGCGCGCGACGTCGATGCTTCGGGTCGCGCCGGAGGCGATCAGCGCGCAGGCTTCCCGGATGTCAGCCGGGATCGAGAGCGTGCGCGCAAGATCGTTAAACGTGCCGAGCGGCACGAGGCCGATCGGGAGGTTGCGCTGCAATGCCAGACCGATCGTGCGGGCCAGGGTCCCGTCGCCGCCGGCAACGACGATCGCGTCAAGCGCGGTTGCGCCGGCGTCGTCTACGAACTCGATGCCGCTCCGGCGCAGTTCGGTCCGCACGACGTCGCGGAACTGACGCCCACGGCGTGAGTGGGGATTGAGAACAAGCAACGCTCGCACGATCGCGACCGAGCCTATGGACGTCGCAGAAGTAAGCGAATGTACGCGACCGCCGACCAGGCCGCGAGCGCGGCTAACAGCAGCGTCCCACCGACCATCACAACGTAACCCAGGTAGATGCCGGTCTCCGTCGTCGGATCGACGTATCCGACGGCCTTGACCGATTCGCTGAGGCTGACGTAGACGCCGTGAAAAATCCACCACACCAGCGCGGCGCCCGGAGCGGCAAGCGCGACGATGGCGAGGTGACGATTCAGCTGCTCGCGACGATCCACCGCTTGCAGCTTCGCCGCGCGCCGCTGCAGAAACCCTCCATCGGTGGAATCGCATAAGCGTCGCATTAGGCCGCACAATCCAATGCCGGAATCGCGCTACGAGGTGCTGGCGCTCTTCACCGGCGCGATGGCGGGTTCGTCGCTATGGATCATGTCGACCGGCGCGCTTATGCCGTTCTTCTCCGCCCGGCTTGGAATCGGGCAGGCGCAACTTGGCCTGATTCTTTCGATCCAACTGATTGGGTCGGTTGCAATGACCTCCATTGCTGGGATACTGACCGACCGGTTCGGGGATCGGGCGGTTGTGTTTTGGAGTGGAGTCGTTATGGCGCTTGCGCTGGTGGCCGCTTCGCTGGTCGAAAACTTCTCGTGGCTGATTGGCTGGCTGCTGCTTTATGGGATCGGTTATGCGGCCGTAACGCCGGCGGGTAGCCACGCGATCATCTTTTTCTTCCCCAAGGCCGCTCGCGGTTTCGCAATGGGAGTGCGGCAGTGCGGCGTGCCGATCGCAGGCGTCGTGGGGTCGCTGCTGTTGCCCGCGATAGCGCTGCACTTTCAGTATCGCGGCGCGCTCGCCGCCGCCGGCTTGCTCACGCTGGTCGCATGCTCAGTTGCCTCCGGACTCTATCGCGAACCGCGCGAACTCCACGGCGAACGTCTTTCGGTACGCGCCATGCTGGTCGATATGCTGTTGATGGCCAGGGAACCACGCCTGATCTTCCTTACCTTGACCTCGATGATCCTCATTTGCGCGCAATTTGCGTTGCTTGGGTTCTTCACGCTGACGCTAGTGCATCGCGCCGGATATTCCGTAGCCCTTGCGGTGGGGCTGTTCACGCTCGCGCAAGTCGCCGCTATTTGTGGAAGACTCTCGTGGGGATGGGTGAGCGACCGCATCTTTGCGGGCAGTCGCGCGCTACCGCTAGCGCTCGCCTGCGTACTCGTGGCGGCCGTTGCGTTCGCCGTCGCGTCACTGGGGACGGCAACGCCGCCATCGCTTGCCGCAGCCGTTGCGTTTGCACTCGGATTTACCGCCGAAGGGTGGCTGGGCTTGAGCATCATCGGCTTTGCCGAAATCGGCGGCGAGGAGCGCTCCGGTAGTGCGTTGGGCGTTGGGCTGACGTGGATACTGTTGGCCGCATTCGTGACGCCGACACTCTTTGGAGCATTGGCGCAGACGCAAGGCTACACGGTAGCCTGGCGCGCGCTGGCGGCATTTGAAGTTTTCGGCGTGATACCCGCAATGCTTGCGAGCCGCGCGGTTAGCAGTGCGCTCTCCGCGCAATCCTCCAGCTAGGCGCTAAGCAACTAGTCGTCGGGGTCCTCCATCGAAACGGGCTGCTTCATAAAATATGCCGCGGGGAATCGAGCGGGAATCGTCTGAAAACGAAGCGGCGTTTGGTCGAAATCGAAGCAGTCTGAAAGGTCGTCCGATCGAAGGTCGGTCGTGTTGAGCGATCCTAAGCCGAACGTCGCCTCGACGAACCGCAGGATGCTGCCGAACTCATGCTGCCGGTGCGACACGTAATGCGCTTTCGCGTAGGGCGAGATTACCAGCAGTGGTACGCGGAAGCTAAGCTCGTACGAATTGTATTGCGGCGGCGCGACGTGATCGTACCAGCCCCCCCAATCGTCCCACGTGACGAAAATTACGGTGCTCTGCCAGTACGCGCTTTTTCCGATCGCGTTGACGATCGATGCCACCCAGGACGGACCTGAGCCGTCGGTGATGCCGGCGTGATCGGACGCTGGGCCCGTGGGCGTGACCCAAACGACGTTGGCGAGCCGCCGCTGCGCGATGTCGCGAAGGACCAACTTTGGCGGCGCGACGACATGGCTCGAGAATTCTTTGCTGTTACGAAGATGCGCAATGGCATCCGGAGCATCCCAGAGGCCTGCTCCAGGATGGGCTTGGTAATAACGCCAGCTCAGCGACTTGGCCTTCAGCAAGTCCATCAACGTCAGGCGATCAAAACACGGGTACATGCCCTGATTCTCATTTCCGACCGGATCGATCAGCAATACAAACGAGCCCGGCGGCGAATCGCATCCCCCGACCGCACCTCCAGTGGGCGAAAATGGATTATCGGCGGCACGCAAGTTCGAACCGTTGGCAATCGTTGACGTTCCGCTAATGATGTACTGATGCGCCGGAAGGCTGGGCCCCTCATTGGTTTGAAAGAGGTGATCGGCAAACGTGTAGCGCTTCGCCATATTGAAATACGGTGCAACTTCCGCCTGCGGCACGTAGCCGTAGGCGCGTACGCCGGGTGGAGGGCACGTGTAGCCGAACCGGCACTTAGAGCGAACATTGTTGAAGCCGTTGAGTTTGCCGTTGGCTCGCTCGACTAGGAACGCGTCATGCGCGTGGCTGATATCGAACGGGGCGGTCAACCGAATCGGGCGCAACGCGATCGTTTTTCCCTGCGAGTTCTTCCCGTTGCGAACCGTATCCGCGCCGGGTAAGCCGCTGAAGAGGTTGTCGACGGATCGATTCTCTTGAAAGATGATCACGACGTGCGCAATCTTCGAAGCCGGGCCGCTCGGCGCTCGAATCGGAATGATCGGAACGAAGCCCTGGCTCGGCGCATTGATTGCCGCGCTTCGCGCGCACCCCGCGAGCAGGAGCGTGGTCAGTACGAACCATCGGCGAGTTCTCATTGGCTCGAGGTGGAGTATCGAAAGATGCTTCCGGCGTCGCTTGCGCCGCCCGATAACGTCGTTCCGTAGAGCGCGCCGTTGTTGGAGGTGAGACCTGCCCATGGACTCGCACCGTCGGGTTCACCATTGAACCGGTACAGCACCCGCTCGGTGCCGGAAATCGTCACGGAGAAGAGCGTTCCGCATCCGGTGGTACCACCCGAAGCGCATCCGACGCTCGAGCTACCGCCGTACTCCGTCGTTCCATAGAGCATGCCGTTGACGATCGTGAGGCTTCCAAAAGGAAGGGCGCCGTCAGGATAGCCTTTGAAACTGTGGAGTATTTGTTCGCTACCCGAAGCGCTCAGCCTGAAGACGGTACCGGAATAATTGAAGGCGCCGCCAAATGCGGTGGTGCCGTAGAATGCACCGCCCAGCGCAGTAACGCCGGCGTACGGTACGGCGCCGTCGGGATACCCTTTGAACCCATAGACCACGCGTTCTCTTCCCGCGGAGCTGATTTTGAAAACAGTGCCGTTGTTGCCGATCCCGCCGAAATTCGTCGTACCGTAGAGCGTGCCGTTTACGTCAATAAGAGCGCCGGCCGGACACGCACCGTCGCGCTTGCCGTTGAAGCGATAGAGCACGCGCTCCTTGCCGGATTTGGTCAGCGCGAAGACGGTTCCGCAGCCCACGATGCCCTCGACATGGCACCTTGGATTGCCGCCGGCGTTGGTCGTGCCGTATAACTGCCCAGCGTGGACGACCATGCCGACCAGCACCGGCGTTGCACCGTCGCTTCCACCCTTGAAACTGTAGATAACGCGCTCGGTACCGGAGGGCGTGATTTCAAAGACCGTACCATTGCCCTTGCTCCCGCCGTATTCGGTGGTGCCATACAAAGCGCCGTCTAGCACGACGAGCGTTCCCAGCGGTCCCGACCCGTCGGCGCCGCCTCGGAAGCTGTGAAGAATGCGCACCCTGCCGGAGACCGACGAAACGAAAACCGTCCCAAAGGTTTTCGTCCCACCATTGATTGTCGTACCGTAGAGCCTGCCGCCCAAAGCGGCGAGGCCGGTCGGCGCCGAACCGGACGGATAACCCGCGAAACTGTAGAGGAGTCGGTAGGCGCCGGCCGCCGGCGCAGCCCTTTGCGCCGAGAGTTGCTCTGGCAACGCGCCGATGCTACGCGAGCAACCCGCCAACGCCAGGCACAACAATGCCCAGAAAGGGACTCGAACCCCCACGGTGTTGCCACCACTGGTACCTGAAACCAGCGCGTCTACCAATTCCGCCATCTGGGCATAGAGCTGACCACGATTCGTGCCCCTCCGAGAGGAAACCCGCGCACCGAGGCGGCGGTTTAGAGTGACCGATATGGTTCCTCCCCTCGCAACGATCGACGACACAACCGAGCTCGACCCGTATTCGCAAGCCGTTACGACGGCCGCGGAGCGCGTCAGCCCCGCGGTCGTGAGCATCGAAGTACGCAACGGCGCGCGCGGCGGCAACGGGAGCGGCTTCGTCTTCACGCCGGATGGTTTCGTGATCACCAACAGTCACGTCGTTCACGAAGCGCACCGCATCGACGTTGCGCTTTTGGACGGACGCGAACTACACGCGACGCTGATCGGCGACGATCCGCACTCAGATCTCGCGGTTCTTCGGGTCAACGCGCCCGATCTCGCCTACGCGTCGCTCGGAGATTCGCGTGCATTGCGTCCCGGCCAGCTGGTCGTTGCCGTCGGGAATCCTTTCGGTTTGGCGTATACGGTGACGGCTGGAGTCATCAGCGCGCTCGGACGCTCGCTGCGTTCGCAATCGGGACGTCTCATGGATAACATCATCCAAACCGACGCGGCGCTCAACCCCGGCAACTCCGGCGGCCCGCTAATCACGGCGGGCGGCGACGTGATCGGCGTCAACACCGCAGTGCTTCCAGGGCAGGGGCTGTGCTTTGCGATTGCAATCAACACCGCAAAGCACGTTGCCGCCCTGTTGATGCGCTTCGGGAGGGTGCGACGCGGCTACCTGGGCATTGGCGGACAGGATATTACACTCGCACCATCAGCCGCCCGGCGGCTCGGGCTCGAGGACCGTCGTGCGATCATGATTCTCTCCGTCGAAGCGGGCAGCCCAGCGGAAACGGCGGGGTTGCGAGGTGGCGACGTCCTGCTCGCCTTCGAGGGCCAGCGCCTCAACGGTGTTGACGCGCTGCATACGATTCTAACCAGCATTGATTTGAGCCGTTCGTACAAAATCGAGGTGGTGCGCAAGAGCGAGCGCTTTTCACGCATCGTCCTGCCGGTAGAGTCGTCGACTTAGTCGAATCCCGCCCCAACATGGTCCGCAAACTGCTGCCGATTCTCGGCGTAACGTTCATCGACATCGTCGGTTTCAGCATGCTGATTCCGATGCTGCCGTATTTCGTTACGCATTTCGGAGCATCGGCGGTCGTCGTCGGTTTACTGATGGCAACATTCTCGTTCTGTCAGTTCGTCTCAGCGCCGTTGTGGGGAAGCATCTCCGACCGGATCGGGCGCAAGAGCGTGCTGATCGTAAGCCAAATCGGAGCGACCATCGGTTGGGTGATGTTGGGCCTCGCATCGCCGATCGCTGCGGCCTTGGCCGTCGTGCCGATCTCAGTCGTCTTCGTCGCTCGCATCCTCGAAGGTGTGTCGGGCGGGAACATCAGCATCACGCAGGCCTACGTCGCGGATTTGGTCGCGCCGCGCGAGCGCGCGCGTGCGTTTGGCCTGATCGGCGCCATGTTCGCCGCCGGCATGGTCTTCGGTCCCTTCGGCGGCGGTCTACTCTACGCGCGTTTTGGCTTTGCGACGCCTTTTTTGGTCGCCGCCGGCCTGCAGTTCGTCACGCTGCTGCTAACCATCACCATGCTGCCAGAGTCGCGTGCGAAAAACAAGGACGAAGAGCGCCTCGGCTGGGGCGCATTCTTGCAGGGTTTCCGTAAACCGCGCCTGGCGCGCATTCTCGTGCAGAAGCTCGCTATTTCGCTGGCCTTGTACGGCTGGTTCGCGGTTTTTGCGTTGTTCTTGGCGCGTCAACTCGGATTCTCGCTGACGACTACCGACTATCTGTTCTCGATCTTTGCAGTCTTCAACGTCCTTATGAACGCGGTGTTGGTCGGGCGCATCTCCGCGCGCTTGGGTGACCGCACGATGTCGAACGTCGGACTTGCGTCGTTGGTCGCCGGCTTTGCGATGGTCCCGTTCGTGCACGATCTCGCGCTTCTCGCGGCAACGATGCTGCTCTTCGCGTTCGGGATGGCGCTGACCAATACGGGCATCACCGCGCTGATCAGCAACGCCGCGTCCGATCGCGACCAGGGAACGGTCCTGGGCGCTAGCTCCTCGCTGGACTCGCTCTCCGGAATACTCGCGCCGCCGATTTCTACGGGCATGCTCGGCATTTACGGGCCGCGTTTTGCCGGCGTGGAATCGTTAACCCTCGCCGCGATCGCGCTGATCCTTGGGGTGCGCAACGCACGGGGCGAGCAGTTGGCGGATCGGCACGACGAAGCGGCCCTCGGATTGGCGCACGAAGCAGAAACGGCCACGATCGCCGAGGGTTAAGCCGCCGTCTTCTTGCGGCGGCGCGATGCCGGCTTTTCGGCCCCCGCGCCGCGCCGCTTCTTGCTCTCCTCGAGGCTCTGCGCCAATACGTCCATGAGATTGACGACTTTGGCGCGCGCCGGCGCTTTCTTCGGCTTGGGCAGCTCCTTGCCGGCGGCGCGCGCCTCGATCATCGTCATGAGTTGGTCGTGGTAGTTGTTCGCAAACTTCTCCGCCTCAAACTCATCAACGCTCATCGTGTCGATGAGCATCCGTGCCATCTGCATCTCTTTCTCGGGAAGCTTTTCTTTGCCGGGGATCTCGAGCGTATCCGCGCCGACGATCTCGCTGGCCCAGTGCATGAGCTCGAGCACGAGCGCACCGTTGATCGGTTTCACCGCAGCGATGTACTCTTTCGTGCGGATCACGACGCGCGCAATCGCCACTCTATTGGTGGTCTCGAGCGCCTCGCGCAATAGCGCGTACGCATGGCGTCCCTGTTTGGTCGGCTCGAGATAGTACGGCTTGTCGAAGTACATCGGGTTGATCTTGTCGATTTCGACGAACTCGACGATGTCCACGGATTGCGTGGCCTCGGGATTCACCGCCGCAAAATCTTCGTCGTTCAGCATCACGTACTGCCCCTTCTCGTACTCGTACCCCTTGACGATCTCGTCCCACGGTACGGGCTTTCCATCGACGCTGCAGATGCGCTCGTACTTTATGCGTCCTTCGTCTTTCGCGTGCAGCATATTGAAGGAAAGGTCGTCGGTCTTTACGGCCGTGAAGAGTTTGACAGGAATCGTAACGAGGCCGAAATTTATCGCCCCAGACCAGATTGCATGCGCCATAGGTGGATTATTCTACCCAAGGTTCAGGCCGCCGTCTATCCCGGGTGCGACCAAAGTCGCCGTGCCCTCCCGATCGCCGGTTCCAGCCGCTGCTTTTTCCAGACGCGCGCGCTCCACAAGTCGCCCTCGCGCTCGAAGCGTTTGGGCGCGGTACGAATCGTGTACTTTGCGAACTCGTCGGCGGGAGCGGCCTTCGTGCGCCGGCGAGCAAATGACTCCACCTCCGACCAATGCAGCGGTGTCGAAACCGGCGCCCCATCGCGAGCGCGTACCGAGTACGGGGCAACGATCGTCTTGCCAAGGCCGACTTGGACGTAGTCGAGGTAGACGGCAGTCTGCGGCCGTTTGGCGATCGTCCGCTGCAACGTCACGCCGTCACCAAGCCGTTCCGCCGCGCGCCGAGCGACGATTTCGGCAAAGACCTTCGCGGCATCGTAGGAGTAGCCGGAATGAAGCGGCAGCACGACGTGAAGTCCGTAGCCGCCGGTCGTCTTGACCAGCGCCTTCAATCCGATCTCGTCGAGCAGGTCGCGAAGGCCAAGCGTAACCGTGGCCAGCGTGTGCAGCGAGCACTGCTCGCCCGGATCGAGATCGAAAATCACGAAATCGGGCTCCTCCAACGCGGGAACGCGCGAGGTCCAGACGTGTAGAACGATCGTCGCAAGATTTGCCAGGAATGCGAGCGTCGGCCCGTCGTTACAGAGGACGAACGTGATCTGACCGCGCGATCCGGATGGCGTGGGGACGGTCACTCGGTCGACCCAATCCGGCACTCCACGCGGAATCTGTTTCTCGAAAAAGGCTTCGGCGTCGATGCCGTTGGGGTAGCGCTGCAAGGTGAGCGGACGGCCCCGCAGATGCGTCAGCGCGAGCGGTGCAACTCGCTCGTAGTACGCGATCAGATCGCCCTTCGTGTAACCGTCGCGCGGCCACAAAACCTTATCCAGATTCGATAGCGACAGAGTGCGCGACCCAACGCGCCGCGTTACACGCAGCGTCGCCACTAGACGTGCTCCGGAATTTCGGCAACGACTTCGGCGGCGCGTTTATCCGGCCGAAGTCCAAGAAATGCGGGCTGGCGAAGATATCCGTCTCGCGTCCACTCAGAGAAACGGACCTCGACCACGAGCTCCGGTGACGTCCAATGAGGGTGCGGGCGCACGTCGACCGGATTGACGAAAGGCGACGTCTTGCGCTCGATCTTACGCAGCCGTTCGTACAGATTGCTCAGCAGCTTCGTACTAAAACCGGTTCCGACCGATCCGACGTACCGCAGCGCCTTATCCTGATAGACGCCGAGCAGCAGGGCTCCGAATCCCTTACGGCTGCCTTTCGGATCGGTCCAGCCGCCAACGACGAACTCTTGCTCGTGGCCGGTTTTGATCTTCACCCAATCGCGGCTGCGCCGCTCTTGATACGTCGAAGCCCGGTTCTTTCCGATGATGCCTTCCAAACGGCGTTTTAGTGCGCTGGCATAAAGCGCTTTGCCCCGCTCGACGACGTGCTTGGAATACAATACGAGCCCATCGTTGCGTATTAACCTTTCGAGCCGAGCCTTACGCTCTTCCAGCGGCTTCTTTCGTAAATCCGTGCCGTCGGCGTAGAGTAAATCGAACGCGACGTACGTCAGGCCGGCCGGTTTCTTTTGGGATTCTTGAAGGCGCTGAAACGAGGAGCGTCCGTGCGCGTCCAGACTCACGATCTCGCCGTCGACCATAACGGGAATGCTCGCGAACGCGGTCGCCAGTTCTTCCAGCTCGGGAAAGCGTTTGAGCATGTCGAGACCGTTGCGCGACACGAGAGTTAACTTTCCGTCATCGACTGAGCAGAGTGCGCGATAACCATCCCACTTGATCTCGAAGAGCCACTGCGGATCGTCGAATGGCTCGTCGATCAAGGTGGCCAGCATCAAGGCCTTAGGATTCGGCAGCGGATCGCGCTGGGCGTTCGCGCGCCGGCGTTGCGTTGCGGCGGCGTGACGAGCAGTTGGCTTCGATTGCCAAGTCGGCGCCCGTGGACTGGCGGCAATATCCGCGAGCGTCTTGCCGCTCTTGACAGACTCGGGATGCCCGGCGGGATCGTATTTCGGGTCGGCATACTCGTCCCGGTCCTTGATGAGCAGCCACGGTTCGCCGTGCTCGCCTTCGCGCGCCTTGATCTTGACCAAAGTGAACTCGCCGCGCAATTTCTTGCCGCGTAGAACGAATTTGATCTTGCCATTAGCGATTTCGGTTCCCGGATCGACGCCTTCGGCGAGAGCGTACGTGCCGCGATCCCACACGATCACACTCCCCGCGCCATACTGGCCGCCCGGAATGTTCCCCTCAAAGTCGCGATAGTCGATGGGATGATCCTCGACGTGCATCGCGAGACGCCGGTCTCCCGGGACCAGCGTGGGTCCCTTGGGAACCGCCCATGAGGCAAGCACGCCGTCGGCTTCTAAACGAAAATCGTAATGGAGCCGGGTCGCGCGGTGCATTTGCACGACGAAGCGCATCTTTGGGGCGGCCTTTGCGCGGGGGGCTTTATCCTTGCGGCCGCTTGGCTCGGGCGTTTGCGAGAAATCGCGTTTCTTGTGGTAACGCTCCAGCGAACCGGGCCGAGGGGAGCCCTTCTTGGACGCCATCGCCGTTGGCTTTCGACGACTCATTGGGTTACTCTTAGAGCGATGAACTACACGCTCGTCGGCTTGGCGCTCTCACTCGGTGTGGCCGCATTCGCGTGGCAGAGCAGTCGTTCCGGCGGCTTCTACGATCGCGAGGTCTACGGAATGCACGCTGTAGTGCATCGGCGATTTGCGATTGCCAGTTTGGTATTTGCAGCCTACTTTGCAGCAATCTATGCAATGCGATCGCCGTCGGCAGGCATCGCCGGCCTCGCGCTGTATTCGTTGATCGCCGTTTTCTACGCCACGTCGTTTCTCCAGGGAGCGCACGATCCGGATGAGTGACTTTCGCTTTTCACCGCGACCCAACCGAGCCAACGAAATCGCATGGATGGCCTGGGGCGCCGACGCTTTTGCTCGCGCGGCAGCCGAAGAAAAGCCGATTCTCCTCTCGATTTCGGCGGTGTGGTGTCACTGGTGCCATGTGATGGACGAAACCTCATATTCCGATGAGGGAGTTATCGAAACGATTAACCGCCGCTTCGTGCCGGTCCGGGTCGACAACGACCGCCGTCCCGACGTCAACGCGCGCTACAATATGGGCGGATGGCCGACTACCGCATTCTTGGCGCCGGACGGAACGACGCTCACCGGCGCGACGTACCTTCCTCCACGGCAGATGCGCAACGTGCTCGAGGAAATCGCCCGTTTCTACGCCGAGCATCACGACGACATTGCTACGCATTCGGCTGAAATGCAAGCACGTCGAGCGCCGCGCTTTTCATCGCCGGACGACCAGCTCACCGATGCGCCGATCGTGGCGCTCCTCGAGGCCTTGCGGGAGACGTACGACGCTGAGTTCGGCGGCTTCGGCGACGCGCCGAAGTTTCCACAGCCGGAACTCCACGAATTTTTACTGGCCGAGTGGCGGCGTAAGGGCGATCCGGAGCTCTACGAAATGGTCGCGCGAACGATGCTCGCGATGTCGCGCGGTGGAATGTACGATCACGTCGAGGGCGGTTTCTTTCGGTACTCGACTACGCGGGATTGGGGCGTTCCGCATTTTGAAAAAATGGCCGAAGACCACGCCGGACTGCTGCGTGTGCTTTGCGGACTCGCGATATTCGCTCCAACCGACGAGTTCCACGCGACGCTGACTTCTACCGTGCGATACGTTCGCACCGTGCTGCACGACCCGACAACCGGCTTCTTTGCCGGCAGCCAGGATGCCGACGAACGCTACTACGAGTTACCGCTCGAACAGCGCCGTAAACAAGCGGAACCGTACGTCGACCGCACGTCATACACGAACTGGACGTGCGGACTCGCGGGCGCCTTGTGCCTAGCGGCGCAGGCACTGGACGACGACGCGCTGCTCGCACAAGCGCTGCAAACGCTCGATAACGTACACGCCGTGCTTCTCGACAAGGATGGGCTGGTCTACCACGTCCTGCAGCCCGGCGGCAAGCCCGAGGTGCGAGGTCTGCTCACCGATCAGGTTGCATACGGGCGGGCGCTGCTCGACGCGCACGAAGCCTCGGGAGAAGCGCGATTTCTCGAGCGCGCGCTAGCGCTCTGCGACGCGGTCATTGCGCGCTTCGAAGCGGAAGGGGGCGGATTATACGATCGGCTCCCAACGCAACAGTCGTTCGGGCGGCTTGCGCTGACCGATCGTCCGATCGGAGAGAACGGTCTGTTTGCAGAGGTTCTGCTGCGGCTTGCGGCGCTCACGGGCGCACCGGGCTATCGCGAGCGCGCCGAAGCGGTGTTGCGTTCGTGCGCGCGAACGGCGGAGGGAGCCGGCCCATTTGCAGCGACGTACGCGCGCGCACTCCGGCGATATCTTTCTCTTGCGTTCGCGGTTCGCATCGTCGGCGATCCAATGGAAACGGACGAGTTCCGCGAGGCCGCGGTACGTCTGCCGACGCCGTTTTTGGCGATTCGGACGCTGCGCGGGCGGGCAGCGGCGCAACTCGATCTGCCGTCCGAACCACAACCGGCCGCGTATATATGCACCGATGGAACCTGCGGCGCTCCAGTCCGCGAGCCCGGCTTGCTTCGGGCCGCTTACGATGCGCTGACCGGTCAGGTCCGCACGTAACTCAGCCAATACCAGCAGCCCCAAAGGCCTGCCGCTACGGAATACGCGATTAGCGCACGCGCCCATACTGCGAGGCGCTCGCGCGCGGCGAGCAGCATGAGAGCGACCAAGAATGGTTCGAAGTCGAGTGCGTGTCGCATCCCGAACTGCGCGAAGCCGTTGACGTAATACAAAAAGTTCGGCACAGCAGTCAATAGAGCGGCAATCCAGAGCGCGATCACCCAACGCACCGGCCCGCGCGCAAAAAACGCAAGTATGAGGGCTGGCGACGTCCACGTCACTGCAACCCCCGAGTATTCCGGGCGCAGACCGGGAAAGCCCGACAGCTGCGTCGGCGCCTGCACGAAGAACGACCATAGTTGATAGGGCAGATATTGCAGACGAAAGGGCGCGCCGGTCGGCATTCCGACTTGGTCTTGATGGTACCATTCCGTATAGCCGATGTCGGTCCACGTTCCCCAGCGCGCAACGTTGTAAAGCGTCCACAGCACGCCAACCCCAAGCAGCACAGATGCGAACGACATCATGCGCCTTCCCACTTCGCCCTTCGACTCCGCCGCTGCGCGGCTGCCCTCAGGATCACAAAAGGCCAGCGCGTCGCTCGGTGCGGCCATTAAATAAAGATAGACGGGCAGTGCGGCGATCATTGAGAAGCGTGACTCGAAGGCGCATCCTGCGAAGAGTGCGACGAGCCAGCCGCGGCGTTTGCCGGCAAGCTCGACCAGCGCAAGCATCGTGAAGCAAACCGCGGAAACGTGCGCGAGAAACCAAACGTCGCCAAGCATCGCGCACCACAACAGGTCCGTCCCGGCCAAGAAGAACGCGCAGATCCACACGTTGCTTGAACGCCGTACGCCGAAGCGCTCGCCAAGCTCCCACGTTGCGCCGATCGCGATGGCGGTGAGAACGAGGCCAAGAAGCGTTTGATTCGCCTGCAAGCCGAAGATGGCAACGAAGGGAAGCAACAACAACGCCGGAAGCGGCGCCTCGATGACGTAGTAGTGCCCGCCGTAATGCAGTGCGTCGATGTAGTCGCCGGGCCAGTCGATCCACACGTGCCCGTGCAGCAGCGCTTGCGCTAAAAGAACGAAATTGTTATAGGGCGTCGGATGGAGCCGCGAAATGAGCGCCGTGACGACGAACGCGACGAAGCCGGCGAGATATGCTGGTCTAATACGCCCCGTCACATCGGTGGAAGCGTCGGCCGCACGAGCGGCTCGGGCGGCTGGAAGGTCGAGGGCGGCAAGCTCGCGGGGAAGCGATAGTCGCTCCACGTGATCAGCTCGCGCGCCGGCTTATCTTTGACGCGCGCCTGAGCGGCAGCCAGCACCGGCATCCAGTACTTGCCGAAGGATCCAAACTCGATCGTGGCGCTGCCGGCAACGTCGGTACCGCTGGTACGGAAGCGCACCGCCCGCGGAAGAAAATTCATCCCATCGATGGTCAAGCGATCGATCCAAGCACCTGACGCGCGGCTCAGGGGAGTCGCTTCATAGACGTAATCCAGATGACGGCCGTCTTTTGCGGTTCCCAAGAAGAGGAGCTGGTAGGAATCCGCCCTCGGCGCGAATCTTGCCACCGCGTAGCGATCTTCACGACGCGAAAAGCGGACGATTTTGCGGCGCAGCGCCATCCCGTCAACCCAAAGCGTTTCGTCTCGCATCTCGATGCCGCTACGATAGACGCTACGATAGACGCGGTGACGCTGCTCGATGTTGCTGGGCCCGACTTGCGAAACCGTGTACGAGTACACGACCACTTTTGGAGTAACAACTCGCGCAACGGCAGCAGCGTACCGTTGCAGGACGTATTGCGAGTCGAGCTGCACCGGCGCCGCGCCAAGAAACGCCGAAAGCGTCAAAACGGCGACCGCCGCACGCACTTTCATACCAAGACGGAGTCGCGTATCGCGCGCAATGCCGCGTCCGCGCCCGTCGCGTCGGTGCCGCCTCCCTGCGCCTGGGCGGCCTGACCGCCACCTTTGCCGGAAACCAGCGGCGCCGCCAACTTTACGAGGTTCCCCGCGTGCACGCCGGCCTTCACCAGATCCTCGCTGGCGCTGACCAACAGGCTCACCCGGCCGTCGTCGATCCCGGCCAACGCGACGACGCCGCTGCGTAGCCGGCTGCGAATCGCATTGCTCAGATGCCGCAGCGTTTCGCCGTTCGCTTCTTGAACCACGGCGCCGACGAACGCGCGATCGCCGCTTCGCTGGGCCTTTTCGACGTACGACTCGGCCTCCGCCGCGGCCAGTTTGGCGCGCAGCTGTCCGAGAGCGGTCTGCAGATCTTTGAGGTCGCGCTGAACCTTTTCAACGCGCTCGCTCAACTCATCGGGTGACGTCGCGAGCGACGAGGAGAGGGCTGCAATGAGGTCGTTCTGCTTGCCGACGTATTCCTCGGCCGCCTCGGAGACGCAGGATTCAATTCGCCGTATGCCGCTGCCGATCGAAAACTCGGAAAGAATGACGAACATGCCCAACTCGCCGGTCGTATTCGAATGGGTGCCGCCGCAGAATTCGATGGACGGTCCAGCTTGCACGACGCGGATCCTCTCGCCGTACTTCTCTCCGGCCATCCAAATCGCGCCGGTTTTCTTTGCTTCCTCGAGGGGCAGCACGCGAGTGACCAAGTGCGAGTCGTCGCGAATCATCTCGTTGACGCGATGCGCGACGTCGTGCTTCTGTTCGGCCGTCAGCGCCCCGCCGGGCCACCTAAAATCGAAACGCATCCTGTCGATGCCTACCCACGACCCGGCTTGGTTGACCTCATCCCCTAGCACGTCCTTGAGGGCGCGCTGCAGAAGGTGTGCCGATGTGTGATGCCGGCGAATTTCGCGCCGCCACCGCTCGGAAACGCTCGAGCGCACGCGTTCCCCGACGGCAATTTCGCCTTGTAACATGACGCCATGATGCGCGATCGCCTCACCCATATATTGGGTGTCACGCACCTCAAAGACAGCTTGCATTGGGCCCGTCGAAGTGCCGACAATCGCGCCGCGATCGCCGATTTGTCCGCCGCGTTCGGCATAGAACGCGGTGCGGCTCAGAACGAGCGTTCCTTCTTCGCCTGGCGTCAAGGATTGCGCGCTCGTTCCACTCTTGAGCACCGCTACAAGCTCGCCGTCCGACTCCAGGCCCTCGTCGTAACCGGTAAACTCGCTGCGCACGGCCGGCAATTCGGAGACTTCGACGACGTCGCGTTTAGACGCGGCATCGCGCCGCGCGCGTTCTCGCTGCTCGGCCATCAGCCGGTCGAACCCAATCGTATCTACGACGGCACCGTGCTCGGCCGCAATTTCTCGCGTGAGCTCCAGCGGAAACCCGTACGTATCGTGCAAAAGAAAAGCCGCTTCGCCGCCGATTGACCGCTCGTGACGCGCAATCGCCTCCTCGATGACGCGGTCGAGCATCGCCATACCGCGTTCCAGCGTGCGGTCGAATGTCTGTTCCTCTAAGCGCAACGCCGTCGTTATGCGCCCAGCGCTGTCGCGAAGTTCGGGATACCCTGATTCGAGCGATCGCACGACGGCGGGGACGAGATCAGCGAGAAAACCGTCGGGGTATCCGAGGAGCTTGCCGTTACGGATCGCGCGGCGAATCAGGAAGCGCAGAACGAAACCTCGGTCGGTATTCGACGGGTAGATTCCGTCATTGATCAGGAATGTGGCCGCGCGAAGGTGGTCAGCAATGATGTTCTGTCGCGCTGCCTGCTCGCGTTCCGATAGGGAAGTGCGTCCGATCGGCGGTTGGGCCGCCACCAAAGCGGTGAAGAGATCCGTTTGGTACATCGAGGCAACGCCGTTGCAGACCGCCAGCATCCGTTCGAGGCCGGCACCGGTATCGATGGCCTTGCGCGGCAGCTCCGAAAGCTCGCCGCCCACGCCGCGATTATACTGCTGAAAAACGATGTTCCAAATTTCGACATAGCGGTCTCCCAGGTTCGGTCCGGTGTCGTCAGGGCCGCCGGCATGCGCCTCGCCCGTATCGTAAAAAATCTCCGTGCAGGGGCCGCACGGACCGGTCGCACCCATCGTCCAAAAGTTCTCTTCGTCGAAGCGCGTTACGCGCTGCGGCTCAAGCCCGACCACGTCGACCCAAATCCGCTCTGCTTCGTCGTCGCCGGTGTGCACGGTTACGTACAAACGCTGCGGATCGAGCCGCATCACTTGCGTCACAAACTCCCAGGCCCAAGCGATCGCCTCGCGCTTGTAGTAATCGCCGAAGCTAAAGTTGCCGAGCATTTCGAGGAACGTGCCGTGCCGGCCGGTGCGGCCAACGCTCTCAATGTCGCTTTTTGCCCCAGCGACGCGCAGGCAGCGCTGAACCGTGACGACGCGGGGCGCGGGAGCCGGCTGCTCGCCGAGAAAGACCGGTACGAACTGCTCCATACCCGCGATAGTGAAGAGCGTCGTGGACATCTCGTGCGGAACGAGCGTCGCCGGAGGAAGCAGCTTGTGTTGCCTTCCAACGAAAAAATCGATCCACGCCTGCCGCAGCTCCTGGCTCTTCATGCCGCTATTGTACGCTGACCTCGCTCAAGATTGTACGCTCGAATTCGCAAGCAGCCCATGATCGCTCCGCACCTCACCACCCATGCTGCGAGTCGTCGCGTTCGACATGACGCCTCAGAACCGCTCGTCGCTCCGCCATCCGGGCTCCGCTCCTGCTGCTCCACCTCCTCGCTCTCGCCATCCATGGCTCCGCTCGTCGGTCGGAGCTTCCTCGGCATCACGTCGAACCCAACGACCGCAGCATTTCGTCGGATGAACTCGACCTATGGTACCGTGGCGGGGACTCCGACGCGAGCGCCATTGACAGGATGTCATGACTTCCTTAGCTTTGGCGCGAGCGGGGTGTAGCAGGAGCGGCACAGGACGTGCCGCGAGGAGCGACCCGACATGGTACTGTAGATCGAGTTCATCCGCAAGTACTGCGCGGAGTATGCGGAGCGACGAGCGGTTCCGAGGCGTCATGTCAAGCGCGAACGAGTTTGACGGAAGAGTCGCTGCTATTCGGCGAGGACGATGCGGAGCTTCTCCAGAGCTTTGGCTTGGAGGCGAGAGACGTGCATTTGCGAGACGTTGAGGCGTTTTGCGATCTCCGTTTGCGAAACCGACTCGTAGAAGCGGAGATAGATAATCACTCGCTCGCGGCCGGAGAGCGCGTGAAACGCGCGCTCGAGATTGGCGCGATCTTCGAGCAGCCCTAATCCGGCGTCGGAGACGCCGACGGTATCGGCGAGCGTTTGCGACTTTTTGTCGGTTTCGCCCGAGACTTCGCTGTCGAGCGAGAGCAGATTGTAGGCCTGCCCTAGCTCCTGCGCTTCCAGGATTTCGTCCTCGCCTGCATGGAGATGGTTCGCCAGCTCTCCAACCGTTGGGCTGCGGCCAAGCTCGATTGCGAGTTTGTCGCTGGCGCGGTTGACCGCGAGGTTGAGCTCTTGCAAGCGACGCGGGACTTTTACCGCCCAGCCTTTATCGCGAAAGTATCGCTTGATCTCGCCAACGATCGTCGGCGTAGCATACGTCGTGAACTCGACGCCTCGCTCCAGGTCAAAGCGATCGATCGCCTTGAGCAACCCGACCGTCCCGACTTGCACCAAGTCGTCGAGCGGTTCCCCGCGGTTTGCAAATCGCACGGCGAGAAACCGCACCAAGTTGAGATGCACGACGACGAGTTCGTCGCGCAGACGCTCGTATTCGGGGTCGTGCTTCTGCGGAGACTCGGCATGGCGCACGCGCGCCCGGATGAAGCGCACAAAAACCGAACGCGTCCGCGCACGGTCCGGGCGCGTTTCGTCCCGTTCATGCACTATTATTCGGGCCGATCGCCCAACTTCTTCACCATCAGCAGATCGGTCCCCAGTTGCGGGTGGACGTCATAACTGACTTCGTCCATTAACGTCCGGATGAGAAAGATGCCGAGGCCCGCAATGCGCGCTTCGTCGAAATCCATCTTCGCGCGATCGCCGGCGTGGTTGTCGTGGCGTCCGCTATCGTGGACGCGCACGCGCAACGAGTCCGAGAGCGCCTCGCAGGTGAGTTGAATGAACTCGCCGTGCCTTTCATGCTGAATCACTGCGGTGCAGGCCTCGGCGACCGCAAGCTTTACGTCTTCGATTTCCTCGAGCGAAAAGCTCAACCGGTTCGCCACCGTCGCCGCGGCAAGACGCGCGAGCGCGACCCATTCGGGTCGCGACGGGATGCGCAGCTCGACGAGCTCGGAAGCGGCCTGCTGCACGGCGTGATTCATACCAGGGCTTTCATGGCGGCATCCTCGCTGTCGAAGATGCCGAAGATTTTGACGAGTCCGGTAATGTCGAAGATCTTCTTGATTTGCGGATTCGTACAGACGAGGTTGACCGAACCGCCGTGCTCCCGCACCCGCTTGAGGCCGCCGATCAAGACGCCTAAGCCCGTGGAATCGATATATCGCACCTTTTCCAGGTTGATGACGAGGTGATAGACGCCACGATCGATCAGGTCGCCGATTGCATCTTTCACTTTTGGTGACGTGTAAACGTCGATTTCGCCGCTGAGGTCGACGACGTAACAATCACCCGGCGCTTCACGCACGTTCACCTTGATGTCCAACCTGCTACTCCTCGGCTTTTCGCGTAAGATCGTCGTGTGTTTGATCGGCCGTTGCTTTGCCTTCGGCGACGGCGGCGTCGATGTTCGCACGCGCGCTTTCAACGACTTGGCGTCCCTTTTCGTAGAGTTCGGAGACACTGGACTGCCACTGGGACGTGACATCGGTTACCTTCCCTCTCAGATCGTCCGTCGCGCCCATGGCAAAGTTACCGGCCTCCCGGGCTTTACCCGCGATTCGATCGCGGGTCTCCTCTTGTGCAAGAAGGACCGCCGCGGCGCCACCAACGACTGTGCCGATAAGAAAACCGGCGAAGAATCCACCGCCTCCGCCATTGCCCTTACTCATATTACACTTACTCCCTAGCTGTTGAATCTTTTCCCGTAACCAAGCGACGTAAACCGGCAGTGAGACCCCCGACGACGGCGCCCACGTTTACGATCGCGGGCGCTACCGCTTGTTTCGTCAGCTGGACCGTTTTGGACAGCGTGCCCACAGCATCTTCAAGCGATTTCGCGACGTCGTCCACATGCGTCAACGTGCTCGTTACCGGCGCGCCGACCGCCTCTAGCTGACGATCCACTTCATCCAATGTCACACGGAGCCGGGCCAGCGTCTTCGCCAGCGCCAGCATTCCAATGAGGACGCCAATGCCAATTAACAGGACGCCGACCCCGGCGAGAACATCGAGAATAAGGCTGCCGTACTCGGTACTGCTCAAGCTTCTGCCTCCAGCCGCGCGCGGTTCGTTCCGAACCTATCCATTCCCCTTATCGCGCCCTAGCATGCCGCCGCTGCTGGCGCTCTAAGCCCCGCGACCACGCCCGGGAGCAACTCCAGCACCCGCTCGATTTCGCGGCGTTGCGTTACGCTGCCGAGCGAAAAGCGGATCGCGCCTTTGAGCCACCGCGCTTCTAGCCCGAGGGCGCCCAGGACGTGACTCGGCTGCGCCGCGCCCGAAGTACAGGCGCTACCGGCCGAGACCGCAACGCCGGCTAGGTCGAGGCCGATCAGCAGCGCGACGGAATCCACGTCGGCAAAGCTGACGTTGAGCGTGTTTGCGAGGCGCCGCGCACCGGCCCCATTGATGCGAGTATCCGGGATAACCGAGCGGATGCCGGCTTCCAGGTCGTCCCGCATGGCCGCAACTATAGGGCTGCGCGCGGGTCGCTCAGCGGTGGCGAGGTCTAGGGCGCAAGCCATTCCAGCGATCCCCGCCACGTTTTCCGTCCCCGACCGCCGGCCAAACTCCTGACCCCCGCCGTAAATAAGCGGAAGCATCCGCCGGCCCTGCCGGACGAACAGCACCCCTACACCCTTTGGACCGCCGAATTTATGGGCCGATAATGAGAGCAGGTCGACACCGAGTTCCCCCACGTCGACGGTCAGCCAACTGGGCGCCGCAATCGCGTCGGTGTGAAACGGAACCCCGCGCTTGCGGGCAATCTGCGCGAGGTCCGCAATAGGCTGCACCGTTCCGGTCTCGTTGTTCGCATACATCACCGAAGCGAGAACCGTATCGGTCCGCAACGCGGCCGCAAATACGGCGGGATCAACTCGCCCGTCTGAATCGACGGTAACTAAACTTATCTCAAATCCCTCATCGCGCAACTGTTCCAAGGCGGCGAGCACGGCAGGGTGTTCTACGGTGCTGGCAACCACGTGCCCGCGTTGCGACGCGGCCCGAGCTACGCCCAAAAGCGCCTGGTTGTCTGACTCGGTACCGCTGCTCGTGAAAATGATCTCGGTTCGCAATGCACCGAGTATTGCGGCGATGCGATCGCGCGCCGCATCAAGAACTGCGCGCGCCCGCCGGCCCTCAGCGTGCATTGAACTTGGATTGAAACCGCTGTCAACAAACGCGGCGCGCATCGCATCGACGACTTCGGGGCGCAGCGGACTGGTCGCCGCATGATCGAGATAAATTCGCTCCGAATTCACAGGTCGCTCACAGTTCCGAGTTTTACTATCGGTTCGTGCGAAGCTCCAACGCACAACTCCGAGAAGTAGCAACGGGAAACTGGCGGTCCGAGAATCACTCGGACCGCCTTTTTGTTGCATCGGCGGTTTCCGGTAACGGCGCCTCGGCTCCTCGCGTTCCTGGGCGGTAGTAGCGGCGGTCGCGCAGGTTCGGCGGCAGATTCAATTGCGTAACGTCGTAATCGTTGTGCGCATAGTGGTAGCCCTCCCCGTAACCGAGTTGTCGCATGAGGCCCGTAGGAGCGTTGCGCAGATGAAGCGGCACGGGATCGTTGCGCGTCTCTCGCACGTCTTCCATCGCCGCGGCAAACGACGTGCCAACGCTGTTGCTTTTTGGAGCGGTCGCGAGGTAAAGCGTCGCGTGCGCCAATGCAAAGAACCCTTCGGGCATTCCCACGAAGTGCGCGGCTTGCTGGGCGGCAACCGCGATCTGCAATCCCTTGGAATCCGCGAGTCCGACGTCTTCCGACGCAAGGATCACCAAACGGCGCGCAATGAAGAGCGGGTCTTCGCCGCCGTCGATCATGCGCGCGAGCCAATACAGCGATGCATCCGGATCACTTGCTCGTACGGACTTGATGAACGCGCTGATCGTATCGTAATGCATGTCCCCGGATTTGTCGTAGTTGGCCGTGCGCCGCTGCATCGCTTCACGCACGAGCGCGAGATCGATCGTCCGCGTTTGATCCGCAAGAGGTGCGGACGCCGCCGCAAACTCCAACGCATTAAGCGCCGCTCGCGCGTCCCCATTGGCAAGCCCGACCAGAATCCGTCGCGCATCGTCCTCGAGCCGAACGTGGAGAGCGCCCAGTCCGCGTTCGGGATCGGAAAGCGCTCTATCGACGATCTTCTCGACATCTTCGTCGGAGAGCGGCTTCAGGACAAAGACACGCGCGCGAGAGAGTAGCGCGGAGTTTACTTCGAAGGACGGATTTTCGGTAGTCGCACCGATGAAAAGCACCGTCCCGTCCTCGACATACGGCAACACTGCATCCTGTTGCGCCTTGTTGAAGCGGTGAATCTCATCGATAAACAGCACGGTCTGTTTGCCGGCTCGCGCGCGCGCCCGTGCTTCCTGGACGACTCGGCGCAAATCCGCGACCCCCGCACTGACCGCCGACATGCCTTCGAAATGCGCGTCGGTCGAGCGCGCGACGATTTCCGCAAGCGTCGTTTTTCCACTCCCCGGCGGACCCCACAGGATCATCGACGGCACCGTTCCACGTTCGAGCGTGGTGCGCAGCGCCCGGCCGGGCCCCATTAGTTCCTCTTGGCCGACAAACTCATCCAGGGCACGCGGCCGCATTCGAGCCGCAAGCGGCATTTCTTGACGGGCAAAATCGAATAGCATATTCGCGGCGGCTGCGACCCTGCGAACTCAGGGCGACTCGGTGGGCGCTGCGACCGGTTGCGTTAAGGCATTCTTCGGAAGTTTCAGCGGCCGCGGCGTTGCCAGGTGGCGGTGCATCTCTCCGGGGAACTGCATCGTTACGTCACCCTCCGCGTGCGCGCTTCCGGTCACCGTATTATAGAGCACTTTGCGCGCATTCATGCTGCGCGCCCCCTGCACGATGTGAACGGCACCTGCAAGCAGGAGAGTATGCGCCGCATCGTTGAGCGTACCGGCTTCCGCATCCACGACGGTATCGGCTTGCACGTAGTGAACGTTCCCGGTCGCCTTGTATACTTTCGCGGCGCCGTCGATTTGAGCCTGATCGGCAGTCAGCGTCGACGGGCCCTGAGGGCTGGACGACTCGCCACCCGCGAGACTGCTGGCGCCATTTCCCTGGGAGTCGTGCATCACGACGTGTCCGTTGAGGTAAAGCACCTGCCGCTTGTAGTTGCCGTTCGCCCGATCCGCCGACACGTCGCCACCAACGCGGGTCATCACGAGTTTCGCCGGCGTGCTAAAGTCGCCGCTCTTGAAGTTCGCATCGATCGAACTGGCGTGTACCGTCCAAACCCCGAGATCGAACGAGGCCGGCGGCGCGTTCGGGGATGCCGCCGGGGGCGGGCTCCCGGGACGAGCGCGTTGCGACGCTTTCGGAAGCGGCGAATGCGACGCTTTCGGAAGCGGTGAATTCGGTGGCGCTGCTTGCGCCAATGGCGTAAACAGCGCGATGGCTGCGACGAGCGCGAAGATGAGACGAATCATTGTCGTTGAGTACGTACCTTTACCGTTGGACGTTCGATCGGTCCGAACAACTCAGTGAGGCGCTGCTCCGATACCGCTCCTTCCCGTAGCAGACGCGCGTGGTTGCCGGAGAGATCGACGATCGATGATTCGCTGTCATAGCGCGTCGCTCCATGCTCGATCAACAGATCTGCCGGCGGGAGCATCGAGCAATCTGCGCCGCCTTCGTAGCGAATACCCCCATGCGGGTTTGCCGTCGTTCCGGCGATCGGCCCGCATCGCTCGAGCAAGGCACGCGCGAACGGGTCATCGGGCACGCGGAACGCCAGCGTTTGCAGCCCCGCCGCTAACTCGTCGCTAACGAACGCCGGCTTGCGAATCAATACGATCACCGGCGCCGGAAGCAACCGTTTGGCGGCAAGCACCGCCAATGAATTGTCGCCCGCGTACTCGAGAAACTCTGCCGCCGTCGCTACGTGCATGGTTAGCGGACGGTTATCGGGCCTGCCTTTGGCAGCATAGACGCGGTCGATCGCATCGTAATCGTACGGATCGCATCCGATCAGATAGCTCGTATCGTTTGGTAAGATCACCGTGCCGCCCGAAAAAACGACGCGCGCTACCTCTTCGGCGACGTCGTCGAGTCTTGCCGCACTCGCATCAATTACGCGAGCATTAAACACGCAACCTCGCGCCGGTGCCGATCGCAACGCAAGAAAGCGGATCGTCCGCGACGATTGCCGGAACGCCGGTCACCTCCGAAAGCAGCTTCTCTAGTCCGCGCAGCAGCGCCCCGCCACCCGTCAAAATGATGCCCCGATCGATGATATCGGCGGCCAGCTCCGGCGGAGTTTTTTCGAGAACCGACTTCACGGCTTCGACGATCGCGCCCACGGGCTCGGACAGGGCCTCGCGAATCTCTTCGCTCGTGATCTTGACGGTCTTGGGCAGGCCGTTGATCAAGTCGCGACCTCGAATCTCCATGGCCAGCTCCTGTTCGAGCTTGTAAGCCGATCCGATCTTGATTTTGATCTCTTCCGCCGTGCGCTCGCCGATCATCAGATTGTAGACGCGCCGGATGTACCGAACGATTGCTTCGTCCATCTTGTTTCCAGCGACTCGAAGCGATTGTGACACGACGATCCCGCCGAGCGAAATCACGGCCACGTCGGTCGTTCCGCCGCCGATGTCGACTACCATACTGCCCGACGGGCCGTCGATCGGAAGCCCCGCGCCGATCGCGGCCGCCATGGGTTCTTCGATGATGCCGACGTCCCGCGCGCCCGCGAGCTTTGCGGCGTCTTTAACGGCGCGCTCCTCGACGGATGTGATTTCCGCGGGAACGCAAATCGTGACGTGCGGTTTCGGCTTGACGATCGAGGACCACCACGAACGATCCTTCATCACCTTCTTGATGAAGTACGAAAGCATCGCTTCGGTTACTTCAAAGTCGGCGATTACGCCGTCGCGCAGCGGACGGATCGCTTGAATGTGCGCCGGCGTCTTGCCGAGCATCAGGCGAGCCTCTTCGCCTACCGCCAAAATGCGTCCGGTGTTCATGTCTTTGGCTACGACGGAAGGCTCGCGCAGAACGATGCCCTTGCCCTTGACGTGAACGAGCACGTTCGCCGTGCCAAGGTCGATCCCGATGTCCAAAACGACTCCTATTTAGCGAATTGCGTTATCCGGTTGCCGAAACGCGCGGATATTCGCTTGTTTCGAAAAACCCTGTCGGTTCGACCAACGGCGTCACGCCGCTGCTCCGCTGCACTTGGCCGCCAAGCTCCGAAAGCAGCTCCTCCAGGCGTTCGTAACCGCGGTCCACGTACTCCAAGCCGATGATTTCGGTTTCGCCGGCGGCGGCCAACCCCGCGACCACAAGTCCGGCGCCCGCGCGGATGTCGGGCGCTTCGACCGGTGCGCCGGAAAGCTCTTTGGGGCCTTTGATTACCGCGGCGTTACTTTCCATCGTTACCTTGACGTCCGCACCCATGCGCGCAAGCTCGTTGACGTATGAAAAGCGCGCGTTGAAGATCGATTCTTCGACGACGCTCGTTCCCGGGCAGGTGCAAAGGAAGCCAACGATTTGAGGCTGCAGGTCGGTCGGGAAGCCCGGATACGGTGCCGTCAGAATATCCGTGCCGCCGGTGATTCCGCCGGCTTTGACGCGAATCCAGTCTCGCCCGGCGATCGTAACGACACCGCATTCGACCAGCTTGTCGAGAAGCGCCCGCAGGTGCTCCGGCCGGCAATTCGTGACGGTCACGTCACCGCGTGTAACGGCTCCCGCCACCAACAGCGTGCCCGCAACGATGCGATCGGCGATGATCTCGTACTCCACGCCGTGCAGCTCGGAAACGCCCTCGATCACGATGGTATCGGTGCCGTGTCCGTTAAGCTTTGCTCCCATCGCGATCAAGAAGTCGGCCAGGTCGACGACTTCGGGTTCCATCGCAACGTTTTTCAGCGTCGTCGTGCCGTCTGCTAAGACGGCTGCAAGCATCGCGTTCTTGGTCGCACCCACGCTGGGCATTCGGAATTCAATGGTCGCGCCGACGAGCCGGCTGCTGCGCGACTGCGCAATTAAGTAACCGTGTGCGTTGTGCACGTCGCAGCCAAGCGCGATGAACGCCTGTTCGTGCATATCGGTGGCCCGAGTGCCGAGAACGCATCCGCCCGGCAAGGGCACTTCAGCGCGTCCGAATCGGCCGAGAAGCGCACCAACGACATCGAAGGAGGCGGCGAGCTTGCGCACGAGCGCGTACGGTGCTCGGTACGATGCAGCGTTGCTCGCATCGATCGTGACGGTATTGTCGCCTTCGTAGCGGAGGCGTGCGCCGAGGGCCTCCAGCAGCGACCACATGACCGAAACGTCGGTGATGCGCGGAATCCGGTGCAGCGTCACCGTTCCCTTTGCCAACAACGCCGCCGCCATAATCGGCAGCGCGGCGTTCTTCGAGCCGTGGGTTGCGACCGAGCCTTCTAAACGCGCGCCGCCCCGAATCCGGAGCGTCGTCTCAAGACGATCGAGCATCAGGCCACTACGTTCGCGTAGCCCCCTGGGTCGCCTACCTATGACCGGTTAGCCGTAGCTTGGCGTTCGCGAATTCGATAACGGGCTGTTCGCGCTCGTACGCCTCGCGATCTTCGCCGGCAGCCTTCTGCCGCTCCGTCGCCTTTTCCAACTCTTCGCGCACTTCCATCACATCCACGTCTTCAAATCGAACCGCCTCGTCCACCAAGACGGTGACGCGATCGGGAAGCGCCTGCATGAAGCCCTCGCTTGTCGCCAGCTCCAAACGCGCGCCGGCGCCGTCGCTATGCTGAGCCTGTCGAAGCACGTTGGCGCGCAATACTCCGGGCTTCAACGCCGCAAGAAACGGCGCGTGTTTGGGCAGGATTCCCTCTTCGCCTTCGGTCGTAACGGCGATCACCAGCTCCGCGTCCCCTTCGAACACGATCTGGGTCGGCGTGACGAGCTTGAAGGGAACGGTGTTAGCCACGCGCCATTCGCTCCGCGTTCTCCCGGACCTCATCGATCGTGCCGGCGTAGAAGAATGCGCCCTCGGGCAAGTCGTCGACCTTGCCTTCGAGAATTTCCTTGAACGACGCGATCGTTTCCGGAAGCTTCACGTATTTGCCGGGGCGCCCCGTGAACTGCTCGGCCACGAAAAACGGCTGCGAGAAAAAGCGCTGGATGCGACGCGCCCGCGCGACTGCGATCTTGTCTTCCTCGGAAAGCTCTTCGACGCCCAGGATTGCGATGATATCCTGCAAGTCGCGGTAGCGCTGCAAGACTTCCTGAACGCCGCGAGCTACGGTGTAATGCTCTTCACCGATAATTTGCGGATCCAAAATGCGCGACGTAGACGCCAGCGGATCGACGGCGGGATAAATTCCCAACTCCGAGATCGGGCGCGAAAGGGCCGTCGTCGCGTCGAGATGGGCAAACGTCGTTGCGACCGCCGGGTCGGTGTAATCGTCGGCCGGAACGTAGACGGCTTGCACCGAGGTGATCGAACCTTTGCGCGTCGACGTGATACGTTCTTCCAGAACGCCCATATCGCTACCGAGCGTTGGCTGATAGCCAACCGCCGACGGCATGCGGCCCATCAATGCCGAGACTTCCGAGCCGGCTTGCATGTAACGGAAGATATTGTCGATGAAAAGCAACACGTCCGCACCCAACTCATCCCGGAAGTACTCCGCCATCGTGACGCCGGTTTGGGCTACGCGAAATCGCACGCCGGGCGGCTCGTCCATCTGCCCGAAGACGAGCGTCGTTTGCGCGAGCACGCCTGACTCTTTCATTTCCAGCCAGAGGTCGTTGCCTTCGCGCGTCCGTTCGCCGACGCCGGTAAACACCGAGAAGCCCTTGTGAACGTAGGCGATGTTGCGAATCAACTCTTGAATGAGAACGGTCTTGCCGACGCCGGCACCGCCAAAGAGACCGACCTTTCCGCCGCGCGTATACGGCGCCATTAAGTCGACGACTTTGATTCCCGTTTCGAAGACGCGTGCGGTCGGCTCCTGATACTTGAGCTCCGGCGGAAGCCGATGAATCGGCCAGCGCGCCGCGGCCTTCACCGGGGCGTCGCTATCGATCGTTTCACCCAGCACGTTGAAAAGGCGCCCCAGTGTGCCTTCGCCCACGGGAACCGTGATCGGGCCGCCGACGCTGCGTACCGGCGCGCCGCGCACCAGTCCATCGGTCGAACCGAGCGCGAGGCATCGGACTTGGTTGTCCCCCAACTCGTCTTGCACTTCGAGCGTGATCTCGCGCGCCGCCATCGCCGTCCCGCCGAGATTGACAGCCGATTTCGTCGCTGCGGAAGCGCCGTTGCTCAACGAAACCTCGTTCACCCCGACGCGCAGCGCATCGTTGATGTGCGGCAGGGTCTCCGGCGTGAACTCGACGTCCACGACGTTGCCAAGTACTTGGACGACTTTCCCGGTATCAACAGCCATTTTCTAAACGTTCCTTACTCAATGGGTCGTTGGTTACAACTTTGGTCTGGAGTGACGTCATATCACTCCACCCCCAATGCTTCTGCGCCTGCCACGATTTCCAGCAATTCCTTGGTTATTGCGGCTTGGCGCGCGTTGTTCATTGCGATCGTCAGTTCGTCGATGAGATTGGATGCATTGTCGGTTGCGTTGGTCATCGCGACGAGCTGAGCGGCGAAAAACGCTGCGTCGGTCTCCAGGATCGCAGAGTAAATCGTAAACTCGAGATATTTTGGAAGCAGGCGCGAAAGCACGAACTCGGGCGAGGGCGCAAACTCGATGGCGCCCCGGGGCGTCGCTTTGCGATCTTTCTTGTCTTCGCCGCGAAGCGCCGCCACGTCTTCGGCAAGAATCGGCACGAGCTTACGCGTTTGGGGGCGCTGCGACAACATCGTAATCAACTGCTGCGAGACGAGCACGATATCGGAAATGGTTCCGTTCCTGAAATCGTCGGTGACGCGGCGCGCGACCTCGCGAGCCGTGTCGATTTTCGACGCCGCCCCCAGCGGCCACGCCGGACGATCGGACATGCCCATGCGTCGCACGGCGTTGCGCGCCTTGAGGCCGACGGTATAGTAGCGTGCATCGCCTTGCCGGCGAGCGAACTGTTCGGCGGCGTGAATCACGTTGGAGTTGAACGCGCCCGCCAAGCCTTTGTCGGCACTGATCAGCAGGACCCCGGAGGGCGCGCCACCCTTGCCGGGTCTCATGAACGCATCGTCGACCGTCGAAACGGCGCCGATGAGGTCGCCGAGCATCTCAGCGAGCGCGGCGGCGTAAGGGCGAGCTCGCTTCTGCGCCGCTTCGGCGCGGCGTATCTTGGCCGCGGCGACCTGTTTCATCGCCTTAGTGATCTGCTGCGTGTTCTTCAGCGACCGGATGCGATCGCGCAGATCGCGTACTGACGGCACGTCCTAGTTTCCTTAGAAGCTCTTGTTGAACTCTGCGAGCGCTGCGTCGAGCTTCTTTTTCGTATCGTCTGAGAGCTGACCGCTTTCCGCGATGGCCGCCGGGATCTCGGGATACTTGGCGTGCAGAAAGCCGATGAATCCCGCTGCCCAGCTTTGCAGCTTCGCGGTCGGAACTTCGTTCACGAATCCGCTCGTTGCCGCGTAGATGATCGCCACTTGATCTTCGGTTGGTTGGGGCTGATATTGCGGTTGCTTCAAGAGTTCCGTCAGCTTTTCGCCACGCATGAGTTGGTTTTGCGTCGCCTTGTCAAGGTCGCTTGCAAGTTTGGAAAACGCGGCGAGATCGCGGTACTGCGCAAGCTCCAGTTTCAGCTGACCGGCCACCGACTTCATCGCTTTCGTCTGCGCGGCGCCCCCGACGCGTGACACGGAAAGCCCGATGTCGACTGCCGGGCGAATCCCTTGGAAGAATAGCTGCGGCGTCAGGTAGATTTGCCCGTCGGTAATCGAGATGACATTTGTTGGAATGTACGCCGAGAAGTCGCCGGCCTGCGTCTCAATCACGGGCAGCGCCGTCATCGATCCGGCCCCCATGTCGTCGGAGAGCTTCGCCGCACGTTCGAGCAGGCGGGAATGCAGATAAAAAACGTCGCCCGGATAGGCTTCCCGGCCCGGCGGACGGCGCAGCAACAGCGACATCTCTCGATAGGATTGCGCGTGCTTCGTGAGATCGTCGTAAACGATCAAGACGTCCTTGCCCGCATACATCAGTTCCTCGGCCATCGCACAACCCGCAAACGGCGCGATCCATCGCAGCGCCGCGGCCTCCGACGGGCTCACGGCGACGATCGTCGTGTACGCCATCGCACCTTTCTGCTCGAGAATTTGCGCCAGCGCTGCGACCGTCGAGTTCTTCTGTCCGATCGCGACGTACACGCAGAAAACGTTGCGACCCTTCTGATTGATGATCGTGTCGATCGCCATCGCGGTTTTTCCGGTCGATCGGTCGCCGATGATGAGTTCGCGCTGCCCCTTGCCGATCGGAATCAGCGCATCGATCGCGCGAATTCCCGTCTGCAGCGGTTGTTTGACCGGCTGACGCTGCACGACCGTCGGCGCGATGTTCTCGACCGTTCGAAAGCGCGTCGTTTCGACGCTGCCTTTGCCGTCAATCGGCTGGCCGAGCGGGTTCACGACGCGGCCCAGCAGCGCGTCGCCGACCGGAACGGAAGCGATCCGCCCGGTGCGACGAACGCTGTCACCCTCCCTGATCTCGGCGTCGGAGCCCATGAGAACGACGCCGACGTTATCCTCTTCAAGATTGAGCGCGACGCCTTGCAGGCCATTGCTGAACTCGACCAGCTCCGACGAGCGCACGCCGCGCAACCCATAGACCCGCGCGAGATTCGCTCCGACCTCGATTACGGTACCGACTTCATCCTCTTGGATCCCGGCTTTGAATTGCGCGATCTGCTGCTTCAGAATACCGGCAATCTCATCTGCGTTAATCATTCGTCAACTTTCTAAAGGATGGTGCTCGTTGAACAAGGCGCTCAAGCACTCAAGGTCAGCTCGCGGGCGAGGTTGTCAAGGCGGCCGGAGATCGTCGCGTCGATTCGGCGATCGCCCATCATGACGCGCACGCCGCCGATCAGGCTCGGATCGACGATTTCGGTAACCTCGAACTTTTTGTCGTAGAGCCGTTCGAGCCGCTCGATCAGTTTTTGGTACTCGCTGCGATCGAGCGCACGGGCCGACGTCAACGTTAGCGTTTGCGCTCCACGCGCGGCGCGCTCGAGCGCTAGGTACTCGCTGACCAAGGCGGCGAGAAGCGTTTCGCGCCGCTTGCGAACGAGCAGGAGCAGCGTGTGGAGGGCGATAGCATGAATCTTTTGTTCGAACACCTCGGCCAGCACGCGTTCCTTTTCCGGCCGCGCGATCACAGGCGCCTCGAAAAAATCGTGGATAGGTCCGTGGGCTCCGATCGCGTCGGCGACCATCGATAAGTCCGCTCCGATTCGATCGGTGACTTGTTGTTCGTGGGCCAGCATCGAAACGGCCATGGCGTAGCGGCGCGCCAGCGTCTGATTAACCACGCGCCCGTTCCAAGGAGCCGACGAAGGTATCGATCAAACGCTCGTCCACCGCGGGACCGACGCGTCGGGAAGCGTCTTCGCGAGCAAGCCGCAGGGCGCGAACCACGAGCTCGTCGCGGAGCCGTTGCCACGCCGTGGCTCGAGCGCGATCGATTTCTTTGGCCGCGTTCTGCAGCGCGCGCTCGCCGGCGTCGGTGTTTTCGTTTAGCAATGACTCGCGTTCGTGCTCGGCGTGCTCGGTCGCACGTTGCAAGATCAGCTCCGCGTCATGGCGCGCGGTTTCGATTTCTGCCCGCAACGTCGCCAACGCCGCCTTCACTTCGTCCCGATGGCGTTCCGCTTCGGCAATTTGTCGATTGCTGCGCTCCTGAGCGCTGAGAAAGACCGGCAACAGCCAACGAGACCACACAAAAACGAGCGCAGCGATGAAAACGATCGACGAGACGACTTGGCTCCAAATCGCAATCTGCAAATAGAGCTGCGACGCGTTCACTGCGCCGCCTCCGGGATGACTCGCTCGAGCATGAAGTCGGCGACTCGCCGGACGGCTTCGTTTTCGCCGGCGCGTGCCGCATCCAGCTCTGCTTGCGCGGTCCGCTGCGCCTCCTCGATGATGCTCTGCGCTTGTCGCCCGTAGCGAGCCGCTATCTCGGCGACTTCGTTCGAGGCTCGCGCGCGCTCCGCAGCGACGCGGCTCTCGGCTTCGCGTCGAGCCTCGGCGCGGACCGACTCCGCCTGCGCTCGCAGATTCCGCGCCTCGGCTTGATAGCGATCGTAATCCGAGACGAGGCTATTGATATATGCGCGTCGCCTTCCGATCGCTGCGGTAACCGGTCGCAAAAAGACAACGTTCAACAGGGCGAAGAAGATCGCGAAGTTGATCAGCTGTACGACCAGCGTCCCATCAATCGAAAGGAACGACACGCCGTTACTTCACCAGCGCAGAGATGATCGCCGGCACCTTCGCGACGACGAGCAAGATGTAGAACGACAAGGCGATCGCGATGAACGGCACCGCCTCTAGAACGCCGACGCCCAAGAACATGAAAAGGAAAATGTTCGGGCGAGCCTCGGGTTGCCGCGCAATCGATTCCACGGCCTTGGCGGCGACGGTACCGTCACCCACCGCCGAGCCGAAGGCAACGCCCGAGATGATGATGCCAAAGCAAAGCAGCGCGGCGGCTGCAATCAACGATTCTGAACTCACTTAACTGCCTTTCTAATGTTCGTCGGCAAGCGCCAGCGATAGGTAGACGATTGCCAGCAACGTGAAGACGAAAGCCTGGATCGTTCCGACGAAAAAGTTGAAGAATTGAATCAAGATCGGAACGACGGCGACGCCCAGCGAGAGGTTGAAGAATCCGATGCTGATGCGCGCCAGAATGATCGATGTGACGATGACGAAGAGCAGTTCCCCGACGAAGATATTGAAGAACAGCCGAGCGGCCAGCGTCACCGGACGAAGGATCTCATCGAGAATATTTATGGGAAAGAGAGCCGGAAACGGTTTGAAAACGTGGCCGAGATACGCAAGCCCCTTCTTGCGAAACGCCACCACTTGAATCATGCAAAAAACGACCAGCGCGAGAGGCACGACCGTGTTTAAATCGGCCGTGGGCGATCCTCCAAAGGGCAAATCGAACGCTTTGAACGGAAGCACTCCGAACTGGTTCAGCAAGAAAATGAATATAAAGAGCGCTACGAAAAATGGAACGAACGGCTCACCACCCTCGCCTAAAACGCTCGTTACGAGGTCGGCGATGTAGTTGAAGACCGATTCCAGGACGACCTGTCGCTTGGAAACGTAGGGAGAGCGATAACTAGCTCCGATCCAACCGAAAAACAGCAACGCTACGATCATGACCAACCAGGTCGTCATGATCGTGTCGGCATGCACCGCCCCAAGCACCGGCAGATGCCATAGAATGTGTTCGCCGATTTGTTCGTGCAAGCGCTATTGGTCCGTCATGGTTTCGTGCGAAAAACCCGCCACGCGCCCAGCGCATACGTAGCGAGCGGGAGAAAAAAACCGGCGAGGAACGGCCCGAGCGCCCACCAGGGCCCCCGAACAGCCAACGCCGCGGCTACTATACTAAAGGCCGCCAGCCGCAGTAAACTACTTAACCCGAAGAATGCCCGGTTCCGTGTTTCTAGCAAGCGCTCGCTTCCTCGCATGATGGCGAGCATGTTGCCGACCCCACAGGTGACCCCGACGGCGAGCGCGAGGCTCGCGTACCAGGCCCAGGGTATCAGGGCAATCGCGACAACGCCGGCGATCAGGATGCATCGTCCGGCGACCGACCACGTCAGCCGATAGGCCGTCGGCATATCCGAGCGGCTCATCGCATGGATTTCGCCAGCACCTGGAAGGCCGAATACGCGCCGACCGCCGCACCGAGCAACAGTCCGAGCGGGGCCCAGAGCGGATCGCCGCGCCGGCCTCCCACGAGCACGCCACAGATGAGCCCGATTACGGCCGCGGCGGCGAAGGCGCTGCCGGCGACGACGACCGGCAGCACGCTCTTCACGTGCCTGCCGTCGCGGCGCCCGCCGGCGCGTCGCTGAACGGTTCCGGATACGCCTCGTTGCGCAAACGCGCCAAGAGCCAAGCCACGATGCGGGCCGCAGCGTGCCCGTCGCCATACGGATTGGCCGCCCGAGCCATCTGCGCATAGGCGGCGGCGTCGCCGAGCAGCCGGCTTGCCGCTTCGACGATGCTGGCCCGATCGTGTCCAACGAGCGAAAGCGTTCCGGCAAGCAGACCCTCGGGCCGTTCGGTTTCCTCGCGCATAACGAGGACCGGTTTTCCCAGACACGGAGCCTCTTCTTGGAGGCCGCCGGAATCGGTGAGAATCAAGGTCGACGCTCTGACGGCGGCGACCATTTCGGCATAGTTAATCGGATCCACTAGCACGACGCCGGGCATCCCATCCAGCATCGAGTGTGCGACGGGAGCAACGCGCGGCGACGGATGAACGGGCCAATAGAGCTGCGGTCGCTCCGGCAATTTGGCGATGGCACGGAGCGCCTCGCAGATCTCGCGCATGTGCCCGTGGTTCTCGCGCCGGTGCGCGGTGACCAGGATGATCGGGCGCCGCGAATCGAGCTCCGTCCACCGCGGTGGGACCGGAAGGTCGTTGCGCGCCGCCGTTTCGAGGAACGCATCGATCACCGTGTTCCCCGTGACGAAGATGTCTCGCTCGGCGACGTACTCGAGCACCAAATGCTCGCGCGCGAGCATCGTGGGCGCAAAATGGTATGAGGCAATCGTCGCGGTCAACCGACGATTCATCTCCTCCGGATACGGCATCCAGCGATTGCTCGTCCGCAGCCCCGCTTCGACGTGGCCGACGGGGATTTGCTGATAAAAGGCCGCGAGCGCGGCTGCCGTACTCGTCGTCGTATCACCGTGTACGAGCATCACTTCCGGGCGGGCGTCTTTCAGAACCGGTTCCATTCCGGTCAAGACGCGGGTCGTGATCTCGGTCAGCGTCTGGTCTTCGGTCATCACGTCGAGATCGTAATCCGGCGAAATCGAGAACAGCTCCAGCAGATCGTCCAGCATCTTTCGATGCTGCGCCGTCACGCAGACGATGTGTTCGATTCCGGGATGCGCGCGCAATGCGCCGACGACCGGCGCCATCTTAATCGTATCCGGCCGCGTTCCAAAGACGCTCATGACCTTGAGCCGATCCGGCATCAGCAACTCACGTGGTGTGGCGAAAGACGTGCGTGAATTCACCCGAGAACGCCAGCGCGACGGCTCCGAGAACGAAGCAAACGGCGTACAGCAGGAGCACGGCCTGGCGGACGTTCAGCCCGAAGCGGAAGATCAGCTGGTGATGAAAGTGCCCACGATCGGCCTCGGTGATCCGCTTGCCGCTGCTGGCGCGGCGCACGATTGCGGCGGCAGTGTCCAGCACCGGGAGCGCAAGGACGAGCAACGGCACGACGACGCTGATCGCGATCGCCGTTTTGCTGGCGCCGATGATTGAAACGGTCGCAAAAACGTATCCAATGAACAGCGAGCCCGCATCTCCCAAGATTATGCGGGCCGGATTGAAGTTATAGGGCAAGAATCCGAGCGCGGCACCGGTCAACGCGATGACGACCAGCGCTACGACCGGATTTGAATGCAGGACGGCAATCACGAAGAGGAAGATGCTCGAGATCGCAGCCACTCCCGCCAACAGCCCATCCAAACCATCGAGAAAATTTATCGCGTTCATCATCCCGACGTACCAAAGGAGCGTCAACGGAACGCCGACCCAAATCGGAAAATCGATCCAGTTCGTCCCGGGGTTGTGGTCGAATGGATTGGTGATGCCGGGAATCACGAAACCATAGAGCATTGAAATCAGCGCGACCACGATTTGGGCGATCAGTTTGTTACGCGGACGCATGTGCATGACGTCGTCCCAGACGCCGACGCCTAAAATCAGCAGACTTCCGAAGAGCAATCCCACGAGCCGGTGAATCGCGTCGATTTGATCGCTCGACGGCAACAGCGCGAGCGGGGACCATTCCAGCGATACTCCGAGAACCGCGAAGAGCGCAAACGAAAACCCAAAGAAGACGGCGATGCCGCCGACGCGCGGTTTGGGTAGATCGTGCATGCGTCGATCGGCGCCGTCCTTGTCGACGATTCCGAGATGTATCGCAAGGCGCACGACCAAGGGCGTCGCAAAGAGGCTCACGAGGCCGGCAATCACAAACGCCGCCGCGTACAGGATGCCGGCGCTGAGAGGAATCCGGCTCATCCGCGCACGCTTTCGAGCGAAGCGTAATGCACCAGTGCGACGCCGGCCTCAGCGAGCAGTTGGCTTGCAACGGCGTCCGGATAGGCTTCGTCGTAGACGATCTTCGTCACCCCGGCGCTAATGAGCAGCTTCGAGCAGTTCACGCACGGCTGGTGCGTACAATATGCGGTCGCGTGTTGCAAGCTCACGCCGTGCAGCGCTCCCTGCACGACGGCGTTCGCTTCGGCGTGTGTAGCACGCAGACAATGTTCGTTGAGCAGCGTGCATCCCACCTCGGTGCAGTGAGCGACGCCGCGGGGAGCGCCGTTGTATCCCGTCGTCAAGATACGATGGTCGCGCATCAACACGCACCCGACGGACGCCCGAGGACACGTAGCGCGCGTGCCCACGGTGTGGGCGATCTGCATGAAGTACTCGTCCCAGCCTGGACGCATCGCTCTGTTTAGCGTAATTAGGGTACGTCGTAACGCGAGGTCAATTCGCGCACGCGTTCCCGCAGCCGCGCAGTTTGCGTCCGTTCTTCAACGTCGCCGAAGGCGTCGCAAATAATGCGTGCCACTTCGCGGCACTCGTCGCTGTCAAAACCTCGCGACGTTATCGCCGGAGTGCCGATTCGAATGCCGCTGGCGACCATTGGCTTCTGCCGGTCGAACGGGATGGCGTTCTTGTTAACGGTAATGCCGATCTCGTCGAGATATGCCTCGACCGCCTTGCCCGTGAGCCCCTTGACCGAAACGTCGACCAGGATCAGGTGCGTATCGGTGCCGCCCGCGACCAAACGGAGCCCAGCTCGCACGAACTCATCGGCCATCGTTCGCGCGTTCGCGACGACCTGGCGCTGATAGTCCTTGAAGTCGGGCTGCAGCGCCTCGCCGAAGGCGACCGCTTTTGCGGCAATCGTGTGCATGAGCGGGCCGCCTTGAATTCCCGGAAAGACGCTTTTGTCCAGCGGCTGCGCCCACTTCGCGGTGCAGAGCACGAAGCCGCCGCGCGGACCGCGCAGCGTCTTGTGCGTTGTCGACGTGACGAAATCGGCAAACGGCACCGGCGTAGGGTGAAGCCCGGTCGCGACGAGACCCGCAACGTGGGCGAAATCCACCATCAGCGCCGCGCCGATTTCGTCGGCGATCTCGCGAAAGGGCTCGTATTCCATCAGCCGCGGATAAGCGCTTGCGCCGGCGACGATCAGCTTCGGCTTGTGCTCGAGCGCGAGCGCACGAACCTGGTCGAAGTCGATTAGCTCCGTATCGGGTTTCACGCCGTACGCGATGGCGTTGTAGAGCTTTCCCGAAAAGCTTACCTTCGTTCCGTGCGTCAAATGGCCGCCATGCGCGAGCGACATTCCGAGTACCGTCTCTCCCGGCTGCAAGAGCGCCATGAACACCGCCATGTTGGCTTGAGCGCCGGAGTGGGGTTGCACGTTGGCGTGATCCGCGCCGAAGAGCTGCTTGGCGCGATCCAGCGCGAGCGTTTCGGCGAGATCGACCCACTCGCAGCCGCCGTAATATCGTTTACCCGGATACCCTTCGGCGTACTTGTTCGTCATCACGCAGGCCATCGCTTCGCGCACGGCGCGGCTCGCGTAGTTTTCGGACGCGATGAGTTCCAAATTTTCTTTCTGCCGCCGTTCTTCGCCGGCGATGGCGGCAAAAAGCTGCGGATCCTGAGCTTCGACGCGACTCAGCGCGAGAATATCCACGATGACGGGGCCTTCTTTCTATCGCCCTATGGCTTGCCGACGAGTTCTTCTGGCGTCTGCGCGTCGGTAACTTCTCCGCGCTCCAAATCTTTGAGCGTACGCGCGCGTTGCGTGTCGCCGAACTCGAACAACTGCTCGGTTCGATACGCGTGCCGGCCTCCGTCGAAGGGCGTCTCGAGGAAAACGTCCAGCATTCGCTCGACCATCTCCCAGCCCGAGAGGCGCTCCGAAAACGCGATGACGTTCGCGTCGTTGTGGCGGCGCGCCAGCTCCGCCGAGTACGGCTCGGAAACCGGGGCGCATCGGACGCCCGGAACCTTGTTCGCGGCCATGGCGATGCCGAGGCTCGAGCCGCAGACGACGATACCGCGGTCGGCTTGACCCGTCGCGACGGCCTCCCCAACCGCGTAACCGTACTGAGGATAGTCGACGGGCGTCGCGTCGTGCGTTCCGTAATCGATTACGTGATGTCCGCGATCGCGCAGAATCTGCGCGATGCGATCCTTGTATTCGAAACCGGCGTGATCTGCGCCGAGGGCGATTTTCATAGTTTCTTCGGATATCCAGTGGGCGAGGGTGAGTCGGAACGGGCGGTCGAAGGTGCGACGCCGATGAAGCTTGCTTGCGCGAGCGGCTCGTTCCACCGCACTATCGAGAGTGGCGAGCTTACGCAACTGGAGTTTCTCGACCTGTGCGCGCGCGAGCTGGCTTGCGACGCCGCCGTTTTAGACGTGCGGCATTTTCCGCGCATCGACGACGACTACCTCGCGCAAATCAAGAAGATGGCTGCCGACCGGGGACTGACGCTCGCCGCATTGGCCGATCCCGCCTTCTTCGGCTCGACGCGGGAGCATATGAACGACGTGCTTCGCCGAGCGGCAATACTCGGCGCTCCGCTCGTTTCGAGTCCACTGGCGCGCGACGTCGACTGCTCGTGGAGCGAGCAGCTAGTGCTAATCAACGTCGCGACCTCGCTCGCGAAATCGCTCAACGTTACGCTGGCGGTTCGCAACGCCGCTGCGACGTTTGCCGCCAGCACGCACGACTGCAAACGCGTTGCTAAGGAGGCCGATTCGGCATGGCTGCGTTTCGGTCCGGAGCCGCAGGAGCTCGACCCGGCGAGCGATCCACTAACACTGCAGGGGAACAGCGTGCTTCTCTGGAGCGACGTCGGGGCGCAATCGGCTGACTCGATCGCCGCGACAATAAAATCCTTCGCCGGATTTCGTGGACATCTCGCGCTCGACGAGCGCGACGGCGGCGCGGATGCCGCGAAAATGAGCGCGGCCCTTCGTGGCTGGCGCCAGGCGCTGGCGCGCGCCGCATCGGAATAAAAAATACTCAACCGCAAATAGCGTCTTGCCCACGTGGTCTTCGAACCTGCTTTCTCGCAGGTGGGTGCGGCCCGGGCGCCGATTCGGCAGGCATCACGCCCAGCCGGTCTCGTCGTATCCGGAGCTGGTGCTCCCTAGGTCATCTAGTCGGTTCGGCACCTACGTGCGCTGCGCGCTATACGCAGTCGAGCCTCTCTACCGTATCACCGCCGTCAAGCGGCTAGCGCTGCGAGGAAGGCGCACTGACCGGTGGAAAGCACAACGGCTCTAGTGTCGACGCTCTCCGTTACCGTTACCCCCATCGAATTGCCGCTCGTGCATCCTTTTAAGATCGCGCGCGGGGAAGAACTCGTCGCGCAAACGGCGGTCGTTCGGGTGCACGGCGACGATCGCGAAGGCATTGGCGAGGCGACGCCGATCGAGCGGTACGGAGAATCAGTAGCGAGCGTCGTCGCATACTTTGAATCGCATGCGCTCGCTAGCCACGATCCTTTCGCGCTCGAATCTTTGCTCGACCCCAAAATCCCAGCCGCGGCCCGTGCCGGTCTCGACCTGGCCCTGCACGACCTGATCGGTAAGACGCTCGACAAACCGCTCTACGCACTGCTTGGTTTGGACCCGTTCGCAACCCCGACAACCTCCTTCACGATCGGCATCGCGGATGCCGATACCACCCTGCAAAAGGTCGCTGAGGTCGGCGATCATCCCATTCTCAAGATCAAGCTCGGCCGCGGCTCGCCGGCCGAGCAGGTTGAAACCATTTCTGCGATCCGCTCCCGGTATGGGGGCATCCTCCGCATCGATGCTAACGAAGGGTGGGACGTCGATACGGCCGTGCGAATCTTGCGCGACCTCGAGCGCTACGATATCGAATGCTGCGAGCAGCCAATTCCGGCCGGTTATCCCGAGCAGCTTCGAGCCGTTCGCGATCGCGTTTCGATTCCTATCGTCGCCGACGAAGATGCGCTGGTTGCCGCAGACCTTCCGCGTCTGTACGAGTGCGTCGACGGAGTCAACGTCAAGCTCGCAAAAACGGGTGGCATTCGCGGCGCCCTTGCGATGATCCACACGGCGCGCGCCATGGGCTTCAAGGTGATGATCGGGTGCATGGTGGAGAGCGCGATCGCCGCCACGGCCGCGGCGCACCTTTCGCCGTTGGTTGACTGGGCCGACATCGACGGGCCGTTTCTCGTCGCACGCGATCCGTTCGAAGGCGTGACGTACGCGCGGGGCAAGCTGCTGTTGCCCAACGCGCCGGGGTTGGGCATTCGCGAAACTGCATTGGCATGAGCCGCCGCTACGCGATCCTCGCACCGCAGCGGTTCGAAAGCGACGCCAAAACCGCGCACGGCGTCATCCGCTATGCAACCGACGAGGTCGTTGCCGTTATCGATCCAGCGCACGCAGGGAAACGCGTGCGTGACGTGCTCCCGTACCTCGAGAGCGACGTGCCAATCGTCGGCAGCCTGCGAGAGGCCTTAGAATTTTCACCGACGGCGTTGCTCATCGGAACGGCGCCGAAAGGCGGCGGGCTTCCACCGGAATGGCGTGGCGCCGTTCTCGACGCGATCGCGTCGAGGCTGGAAATCGTGAGCGGATTGCACGATATGCTCGGCGAGGATCGAGAGTTTCACGTAGCGGCACGCGCGGCGGCAACGACGATCTGGGACGTCCGCCAGCCACCTGACGTTCCGCTCTTTTCGGGTGAAGTCTACGACATCGCGCCGCCGGTCGTGCTGACCGTCGGCAACGATTGCGCCGTCGGAAAAATGACGGTTTCCCTGGAGATAGTACGCGCGGCGAGCGCCTCGGGCGTGCGCGCGCGTTTCGTGCCAACCGGACAGACCGGCATCATGATCGCAGGCTGGGGCATTTCGGTCGACCGCGTCATCGCCGACTTCGCCGCCGGAGCCGCCGAACAACTGGTTCTCTACGCGGTCCACGAAGGCGCCGATTTGGTCGTCGTCGAGGGTCAGGGCGCCCTCAATCATCCGGCGTACGCACCGGTGACCCTGGCCTTGATGACCGGCTGCGCACCGGACGCGCTCGTGTTGGTCTGCGATCCGCGTCGCACGTCGATTGAATCGTACGATACGCCGATCCTGGGGTATGCCGAATCCATCGAAATTCACGAGCGGCTGCTGGCAACGCTCAAGCCGGCCAACGTCGTGGGCATCGCGCTAAATACGCGCGGCCTCGCTGAAGAGCGCGCGCATGCGGAAATTGCCCGAGCGCGTCGCGAAACGGGGCTGCCCGCCGACGACGTCGTGCGCTTCGGGGCAACCCGTTTCTATGCCGATATCGCGCCGAAGATCGTCAAACGCCCGCCGTTGCGAACCACGACGCCGGCGTGAACGTGGTACGCTTGGTCGTCACCGCGCTCGTTTTGGTTCTCGTCGCCGCAAACTGCGCGAGGCTCAAATCCGGTGGCGCCGGCGGCGAGCGGAACTCTTGGACGATCCCGGGCGTTCTGCGGATCGGCGAAGACGAGGAACCCGACAGTCTCAACTTGATGTACGCGCACACGTGGGCCACCGACTCTATCGCGGGACTGCTTTCTTCATTCCTGCTTCGATACGATGCGCACGGAAACTACGTTCCCGATCTTGCGACGGAGGTGCCGACGCTGCGCAACGGCGGCATTAGTCGCGACGGCAAGCAAATCGTCGTGCACCTGCGCAAAGGCGTCGTTTGGGCCGACGGTGCACCGCTGACGGCGGCGGATTGGCTCTTTACCTATCGCGCAGTCATGAATCCGGCAAACGCCGTGAAGACGCGCTACGGATGGGATTCCATTGCTTCGGCACGCGCGCCCGATCCGTACACGCTCGTGATTCGGCTCAAGCGCCCGGATGTGGCCGTGCTCGGCATCCTGGCGATCGGCGGAGCGGCCTATCCTCCGATGCCCGTGCACTCGCTGTCGGGAGTGCGCAACCTCAATACCGCCTCGTTCAACCAGCGTCCGCTTTCCAGCGGTCCCTATTCGCTCAAGGAATGGAATCACGGGACGTCGCTCGTTTTCGTGCCAAACCCGCGCTACTTCCGCGGCGCGCCGAAGCTCAAGGAACTCATCTGGAAAGTCATTCCGGACGTCAACACGCTCTTCAACGAGCTTGCGACGCATGAGATCGACGTCTATCCGAACGTGAACGCCAATGCTATCGCGCGCCTTTCCGGCATCGACGGAATCGCCGTTACGCGAGGCTTGATTGCCAACTGGCGTCATCTGGGAATCAACATCAGCCGGCCGCAACTGGCGGACCCGCGCGTTCGCCGTGCGATTGCCGAGGCCGTCGACTGGCAACGCATCGAGCAAACCGTTTTCCACTCGCTCGATCAGCTCGCCGTCTCCGACATCTTTCCGCAGTCGTGGGCCGCTCCTTCGCTGCCGGCGTATCGCTACGATCCCAAGGACGCCAAGCATCTGCTCGAGCAGGCCGGATGGCATCTCGCCCCCGACCACGTGTTGCACAAGGGTCCGCTCGCAATGCACTTGACGATCTACGCGACGACGGGTCACGAGGAGAACACCGAATCGCAGGTGTTGATTCAGTCGATGTTACGCCAGGTGGGAATCGACGTCGCCGTCCGCAACTACCCCGGAAGCTACTTGTTCGCGATGGACGGACCGCTGTACACGGGTAAGTATGACCTGGAGTGGTCGATCGAGACGAACGGCCCGGATCCGGACAACTCTGGCAGCTGGAACGGGGCGTTCCTCCCCCCGCACGGTGCAAATACCTCGTGGCTCGACGATCCCATCGTCAATCGCACCAGCGCCGCCGCGGCGAGCACCTTCGATACGCGGGCGCGCAAGGCGCTTTATCAGCGGGAGGAGGAGCGCATTCGCGAGCTCGTTCCGGCGATATTCTTTAGCTGGCAAACCGATTACACGGCATCGAACCGGGATCTCAAAAACTATGTCCCCGCGGCATTTATCGGGGACACCTGGAACGCGTGGGAATGGAGCATCTAAACGCGCCCGCATTCACGCAAGTCTTGCGCGCCGAAGGAGCTGCGCGGCTCTCATTCGAGCCCACGCGCAGCGGCGTATTGAGTTGGAACGCTCACACACCTAGCGGACGCCTCACCTTTCGCTTGCTCCGCGCGGGACACGCGGCCGGCGACTGGCTCGATCACACCGAGTGGCGCCCGACCGGTGCCAAATCGTTCAGTCCGGATCACGACGGCACGCGCGTCGACGTCGACGTCATACGAGCCGCGCTTCCGTTCGACGGCATCGAGGTACGTGCGCGCGACGTGGAGTTCGAGCTCGTTGCCTTCTCGTCACCGGTGCGCTCGCGTCCGTCGCTGCCGTACGCTAGGGAGGCGCTGATACTGGACGTTCCGCGCCGCTCGCAGTTCCTCGAAGCCGGAAACGAGCGTGGATGGTGCAGCCCCGCTAGCCTTGCGATGATCCATGCGTACCACGGCATCGACCACTCCGTAGAGGAGACGGCGCGTGCGGTTTTCGATCGCGCCTATAACGGCACGGGCAACTGGTCGTTGAACGTGGCATTTAGCGGCAGCCTGGGTTTGCGTGGCGTCGTCGCGCACCTCTGCAATCTCGATCACGCGCAACGCCTGATCGAACGTAATCTCCCGCTTGCTATTTCCTACTCTTGGAGCGCCGGCGAACTGCCGGGCGCACCGCTGGAACGTTCCGATGGCCACCTTGCAGTTCTCTGCGGCTTTACGCGCGACGGCGACTGCGCGATCAACGATCCGGCTGCACCGAACGTTCGGGTCGCCTATCCTCGTGCGGCGCTGGAGTACGTTTGGCAGCGCAACGACGGGATCGCGTACGTGATCGCACCGGTTGGGATCGAGTACGCAGACGTGATCGCCCGGCCATGAAAAGCCTCAACGACATCGAGAGCGCGGTCGTGCGTTGCCGGCATTGCCCCGAGCTGCGTGCCTACACCGCACAAGTTGCGCGCGAGAAAAAACGCGCACATCGCGACTGTACGTACTGGGGAAAACCGGTTCCCTGCTTTGGCGACGCGCGGGCCCGAATTCTACTGGTTGGTCTGGCGCCCGGAGCGCACGGAAGCAATCGCACGGGGCGTCCCTTCACGGGAGACGCTTCGGGCGCGTTCCTCTATCCCGCGCTCTACCGCGCGGGCTTCGCGTCGCAGCCGCACGCAATCGATCGTAACGACGGCTTGGCGCTCCGCGATTGCTTGATCACGGCAGCAGCCCGGTGTGCGCCGCCGCACAACAAGCCGACACCCGACGAGCTGCGGAACTGCTTTCCATATCTGCTCGACGAGTTCGATGCGCTCGGGCGCGTGCGCGTGATGATTGGTCTGGGCGCGATTGCCTACGCAGCGGTCCTGCGGGTCCTACGAGAGCGGGGGTTTTCGGCCGATTTCGCGCGCGCGCCCTTCGCTCACGGTGCCGAGCTGCACGCCAGCAACGGCGCTCGAACGATCACGGCGGTCGCGTCGTATCATCCGAGCCGTCAAAATACCAACACCGGAAAGCTGACCGTTGCGATGTTCGATGCGATCTTCACACGGGCGAACGAGGTTTTGCGGCGAGACGCAGGTGCAGGTCGTGCAGGACCTGCTCGGGGACGGGACTCGGAGCGTCCATCATGACGTCACGCGCCACCTGATTCTTCGGAAAGGCCGTTACCTCGCGCAGGTTCTCTTCGCCGCACACGATCATCACGATCCGGTCGATGCCCAGCGCCATCCCACCGTGGGGTGGCGCGCCGTATTCCAGCGCCCGCACGAAAAAGCCGAAGCGCTCCTCCACTTGCTGCGACGTGAGGCCGATCATTTCAAAGATCTTGCGCTGCTCCCGAGCTTTGTGAATCCGGATTGATCCGGATCCGAGCTCGTAACCGTTGAGCACCATGTCGTAATGCTGCGCGCGCATCTCCATAGGCGCGCGATCGATCAAGTCCCAATCGCCGGGCGCCGGAGCCGTGAATGGATGATGCGCCGGAACCGGCTGACCAGTCTGCTCGTCGATTTCGAGGTACGGAAAGCCCGTCACCCAAGCGAACGCGTATGCGTCTGGGTCGCGCAGTTTGCAGCGCTCCCCGATCTCGTTGCGCATCTTGCCGGCAACCGCATGCGCGAGTCGGCTTTCGTCGGCGAAGAGCAGCACGGCATCGCCTTCCCGCGCCGCCGTCGCCACGCGCACGGCAGCGAGGTTATCGTCGGTCAAGAATTTTGACGCCGACGACTTCGTTCCGTCGCTCGAATACGCGATCCAAACCATCCCTTTGGCCCCGAACTGCTTGGCAGTCTCGATAAGGCTGTCAAAATCCCGCCGTGAGGATGCCGCGCCGCGGGGATAGCGCAGCCCGACGATTGCGCCGCCACTTTCGATCGCCGAACGAAAAACCGCGAACTCGGAGCCGGCGAAGATCGTGGTCAAATCGGCGAGCTCGAGGCCGAAGCGCAAATCCGGCTTGTCGAGACCGTATTTCGCAATCGCTTCCTGATGCGTTAGACGCGGAAACGGCGGCAGCTCTATTCCGAGCACTGTGCGCCAGACGTATCGCATGCCGGATTCCATCGTCTCGAGCACGTCCTCTTGGGTACAAAACGAGAGCTCGACGTCGAGCTGAGTGAATTCCACCAGGCGATCGGCGCGCGGGTCTTCGTCGCGCATGCATCGGGCGATCTGCATGTACCGCCCGAAGCCGGCGATCATCAAGATCTGTTTGAGGAGCTGCGGCGACTGCGGCAGCGCGTAGAACGAGCCGGGATAAAGGCGGCTCGGCACGAGGTAGTCGCGCGCGCCCTCGGGCGTCGATTTAATCATCATCGGCGTCTCGATTTCCAAGAAGCCGCGCGAATCGAAGAAATCGCGCATCGCTTTGACGATCTGGTGGCGCACGGTGATGTTGTGCTGCATGCGAGGCCGGCGAAGATCGAGATACCGATATTCCAGCCGCAGGTTTTCGTCGACAGGCTCGTCGACGTTAATGGGAAACGGCGGCACGAGCGAGCGGTTGAGTATTTCGAGCTCGGCAACGGCGACTTCGACGTCGCCGGTCGCCAGCCGCGGGTTCTCCGTGCCCGCGGGGCGGCGCCGCACGGTACCCAAGACCCGCAGCACGTCTTCGTTGCGCAGATGCTCGGCCTGCGCGAAGCTTTCGTGCTGGGGATCGAAGACGATCTGCGTAACGCCTTCGTGGTCCCTCAAGTCGACGAAAATCAGTCCGCCGTGGTCTCGCCTGCGGTTGACCCAACCGTTCAACTCGACGCCGGCGCCTTCGCCATCGCGGCGCAGCGCGCCGCACGAAACCCTAGACATTATGAGCACGGGCTTCCTTTATTCCGGACACGTAGTGATACTGCCAGAGCAGCTCGCGAGCCAGACGCGAGCTCCGCGCACGACGGTCGATGTACCGCAGCACGCGCGGGAAGCGCGCGAGCACCGAGTGCAGCCCCAAGGAGAGCGGGGTCATGCCGAGGTTAAGCATGACCGCAAAGTCCGGATGCTTGCGGTAGAAGAGCGCCGTCGATCGCCCGGCGAGCCGCATTTTTGTCTTTTGGTCTTCGTACGGCACGGCCTGGCAGTGGTAATTCACAGCTGACGGTTCGTAGAGAATCTCAATCCCCATTTTCTGCAAGCGGTAACCCAGCTCCAAGTCCTCATGCCCGTATCCCGTAAACGCCTCGTCGAAACACCCCGCACGAACGAGATCCTCACGCCGAACCGACGCGTTGCCGGTAAGGAAGTAGAGCCAGGAGAGTTTTTTTCGCGAAGGCGGGTGCAGATGCCCGCGCGCTTGCGGATGTTCGCGCTTATACAGATACTCCTCAACGTCGTTGACCTGGACTTCCCATCCCACGACGGCGATGCCGCGACGTTCTCGATGGCGGCGGAGATGGGTCGAGAGCAGATCGGGTGAAGCGAAGATATCTGCGTCGTTAAAGAGAACGACGTCGCCGCGTGCCGCGAGAATCCCCGCGTTGCGCGCCGCCGCGCGGCCGCTGTAACCGCCAGGCAGATATCGCACGTTGGCATGCGACGCCTGCATTTTAGAAAGATACTCCGCTGTGCCGTCGCCGGAGTTGGAATCGCATACGATTATTTCGTACTGCGCTGGGTCGAGCTCTTGGCACAGCAGCGTCGGCAGCACGCGCGACAGCATCTCTAGACGATTGTAGGTCGGAACGACGACGCTGATATCAGGCATGCGAGCCTTCGAGCAAACCTACGACGCCGCTCACGATCTCGCGCCGAAATCGCGATAGCGAATCCTCGTCTTCGCGGGCGGGCTTGCGCACGAGCACGTGCGGCACGCGATACGGCGACCACTCTTGGGAGTTCAGCCGGAAATAACGGTGCTCGAACGCGACCAGAGTAGGGCGCCGCACCGCGCTGGCCACATGCGTTGCCCCGGTATCGACGGTCACGACGACTCGGGCATGCTCCAGCACGGCGGCCCACTGGTGAAAGGGCAGCGCTCGCATTAACCGCGCGACGCTCTTGCGCTCTTCGAAGGCCGGCGCATTCGCCTCGCTGTCACGCGCGCAGGTGATGACGACGGGCGCGAGCGCAGCCAACTCGTCAACGATGGAGAGAGTGGAGTCGAGCGTGCTTCCGTCAGAGAACCAGCGCTGCCCTAAATGGAGCAGAATCGGCTCGTTCGGCAGAGTCTGCGCAACCACTCGGTCCTGCGCCGTGAGGTCGAGGCGAAGATCCCAGATTCGGCGACGAGCACCCGCCAGCTCGACCAAATCGAGCAGTTGGACGACCTCGTGGCGCACGATGCGCCCGGGCTCGCGATCGCACAGTTCCGGGTCGGCCTCGGAGACCATCACTCGATTAACGTACAAAGCCGCGGTAAGACGCGCCAACCAGCGGCGCTCGTAGGTGTAGCCGACGCGCAACGCGGCGCGCGTGCCGCCGACGAGCCGCATGTCTACGGCTCGGGGCGCGAGCGCAACTGCGATGTCGTAACCGCCCAGGCGAGAGCCAAAGCTGCGCGCCGATGTTCCGTTCGGCAAAATGATGAGCTCGTCTATGTCGTCGTTGCGCTCCACAACGACGCGGTTGTATTCGCTCGTGACGATTGCGAGGTGGGCATCGGGAAATGAGGCACGGACAGTCGCAATCGCCGGCGTAGAAAGCACCAAATCGCCGATGCGGTCGGTACGCGAGAGCAAGATTCTCACGATCGGAGGGCGCGCTCCAGCTCCTCAAAATAAGCCGCGCTTGCCAACGCGCGTGCCGCGCGCAACTCGCGGCGCCCCAACGTGCGGTCGCCACTCAGCCCATCCACCCGGCGGCGAAATCGCTTCGCGAAGCCCGCGCGGCGCAGAATCCCGTGAAAGCCGCGATGCACCGGATTGATTCCCGTAGCAAGGTATGCTCGCCAGTTGGGGTGCAGCCGGACGAGACGGGCCGCCGTGCGCGCTTGAGCGCGAGCTTGACGCAACATTTTTTCTACTTCATCGCCGCGGAGGCGCGGCTTGTAATGGTAGACGAGCGCGGCTGGGTGAAAGACTGCCTTGACGCCGCGTTTGCGCAGCCGCAGTCCGACGTCGATGTCCTCCCAACCGTACTCCGAGAACGACTCGTCGAAGCCGCCGACGGCGCGAATCGTCGCCAGCGGCACCGAGACGTTGGTCGTCCAAAAATAGTTGCCGCTGTAGTTGCGCAGCGTCCAGACTGGCGGAGGGAGGTAGTCGAAACTTTCAACCTCGATCGCTCCGCCGCGCACGATCGCCTCCGGATGACGCGCGTGGGCTCGCAGATGCTCGGCTACGAAGTTCGGAAGCGGCAAAACGTCGTCGTCGATAAAGATGATTTGCTCGCCTACCGCCCGCGCGATTCCGGCATTGCGTGCCTTCGCCAGCCCCGCGTTGGGTTGCCGCACGGTCGTAAGCGCACAGGGCGCCAGGCGTCGCGCGCGCTCGAGGACGTCGGGAGTTTGGTCGCTCGAGCCGTCGTCAACCACGACCACTTCGTACGACTGATCCGGAACGGCTTGTTCGAAGCAGGCATCCAAAACGCGCTCGAGGAGCGCCGCTCGATTATAGGTACAGAGCTGAATCGTAGCGCGAATCATGCGACGAGCGATCCGAGCGCCGCGAGGATTCGCGGGACGTCGAGCCCCGCGATGCACGCGTAGTCGGGGCAACTTTCCTTCGTATCGCCCTTGTGGCATGGATACGACGCGCGTACGACGGCCGTGCGCGTCCCGAGCGGTGACCATCGTTCCGGAAAATCGGATTGAAACGGAAAGATTCCGACCGTCGGGCAGCCCACAGCCGCCGCGACGTGCATCGAGCCGGTCGTGATGCCCACAAACGCGGCGGCTTTGCGCGCGAGCGCTCCAAATCCGCCAACGCTCGTCCGTCCGGCAATCGAAACGATTCGCGGGTCGTCGCCGGGCGGCGCATCGCTATCGCGGAGGGCCGCGTGAAGGATGCCCTCGGCGATCGGTGCGTCCGCCGGGGAGCCGGTGAGGAAGACTCGCACCCCAAAACTTTGGCTGAGCGCGCGAGCCAGCGCGGCCCACCCCTCGAGTGGCCAGATCCCTCGTAGCGATGCTACGGCGTTGCAGGGATTCAGAATGATAAGGCGCTCGGGCCCGGCAAGAAGCGCGTCGGCTTCTTTTTCATCTTCGGCGGTCGGCACGAACCGATAGACGCGGTCCCGCGTATCGCAACCGATTGCCCGCGCAAAATCAAGCAAAATCTCCGCCCAGTGAGATGTGACGTCGCCCCGCTCGCTGCGTACTACGACGCGATCGGTGAAGCGAAAGGAGTAAAAACGTCGCGCCTGACCGACGCGCACCGGGATTGAGGCTAGCGCGGGAACGCGCGCGGTTCTTGCCGTCGCCCAGGTTACCACGCAGGCGTCGTAATCGCGCGACGCGAGACGCCTGGCCAGGGCGCGCTCCTCTTCGCCGTCATCGGAGATGACCTCATCGATGTCCGGAACTCGTTCGAGCAGCGCTCGGTGACCCGGCAACGTCAGCGCGTCGACCGACGCAAAACGCTGACGAAGGGCCCGTCCGGCGACCGATGCGACGAGTGAATCGCCAATGCCGCCGCCCGCACAGTACAGCAGCGCGCGATTGGCAACCGGCTCCTCAGCTGACACGTCTGGTATCGAGCGCTCGAGCCAACTCGCGCGTATAAATTCCGTCGAGTAGTCGCGCGCGCATCATGGTGGTGAGCCACCGCGGAGCGCGAGCGCTCGTCGAGAGCCCCGCGTAGAAAGCGAGCAGCCAGTCGGGAAGCAAGAAGCGCGCCCGAAGCAGATTTAAGCGATAGGCTCCGGTCGCAAATCGCGCGCGCGGCGAAGGATGTTTCGCGAGAAAGCGCCGCGCCATGCGGGCTTTTTCCACCGCCTTGCGGCTTTCGACCGCGAGCGCATTTTCCTCGGGCGGTTTGATGTGCCACAGGTACGCATCCCAAGCAAACCGCCATGCTAATCCGAGCTGGCGTAAGCGGACGCCCAACTCCGTGTCCTCCCATCCGTAGAGATTAAACGTTTCGTCGAATCCGCCCGCGCGCGCGAACGAACGTTTCGAGAGCGAAGCATTGCAGCTGCACAAAAATGCGCGCGAGTAGTTGAACGGTTTGGGCGACGGACGGTGCTGCGGCGCGGCTACGTTCAAGATCGGACCGTTGACGACATACTCGTCACCGTCGTGCGCGCGCGCATGTGCGGCGATCCAGCCCGCCGGCAGCAGCACGTCGTCGTCGCAGAAAAGCACATACTCGCCCAGCGCAGCCTCTACCCCGCGGTTGCGCGCCTTGCCGCGATTGGGATCCGGCTCGAAAAGGTAACGGACCGGGAAAGAATCGTCGACGTGCGATTCCACGACACTTTTTGTCCCGTCTTGCGACCCATTGTCCACCACGATCACCTCAAAGGGCGCCGCGGCGACCTGCGCTCGGAGTGACGCGAGCGCCTGGTCTAGGTACCGCTCGCGATCTTTCGTGGCGATGACGACCGAGATACGCATTGGCAGGCTCAGGCGGCCAGCGCCAACAGCGATTCGGCCATTCGATCCGACGCGCCAACGTGATCCGCATACAACTGTGCTAAGCGTTCGCCGGTGAGCGCGCACCACGCGCGATCCTCGTAGCGCTCCAGTGCGACGCGAGCAATTCGTCCGGGCGTGACGGTACCGTGAACCTCGTGAATCAGCGGCGCGCGAGCGTCCATGTTGGGCTGCGTGTGATAGGTGAAACTGCGCTCGACTGCAACCGCAGCCGCGCGCTTGAGCGGAATTCCGATAAGCGGAATGCGGTCGAGATAGGTCAGCGGGCCGTTGATCGTAACGACCTCCGGCGCGTTGAGCGGAGTGATGCTCACCACAGGCTTGCCGAGGATCGCTAACTCGATCGTCTTCGTGCCCGGAAGCGTCAGGATCAATCGCGCGCTTCGCGCCGCCGCCATGGCGTTGAAAAGGACGGGAAGACGCACGTCGCCGGTCTCGGTTGTAAGATAGTGCCGGCCGCCTTCGCTCACGAAACGTCCTCGTTGTGCGAACATGCGTGGGTGACCGCCGCCCTCGATTGCCGAGCGCACTTGCTGCGGCGGCGTGAACGGCGAAAGCCCAAATGCAATTCGCAGCTTAGGCTGCTCGCGCAACATGCGCAGCGCGACTGAAAAAAAGAACGGCACGAGATTTTCAACTTCGTAGGACCGGGAACCGGGCATGACGAGGACGCCGTCGACCGGCGATCCGGGCTCAGGCGGGAGTTCGGCCTCAAAGAGTGCGCCGTCAATGGCGAGGTTGCCGACCCGCTCGATACGCTCGCGCGGCACTCCCCAATCTGCCAGCTGCTCGACGTTCCGTAGGTCTACCGCGAAGGCTCGGTCGAACAATCGGCGATACGGTCGGCGTGAAAATTTATAAGTGGCGGCGCGTCCTTTCAAGCGGGCATGGAGGCGCGCGGCGTGGAGCAGATCTCCGCCGGCATATTGCAAGAGGTCTACCGTACTAGGGACTCCTTCGAGACGCCCGCCAAGCGCAAACTTCACATAACTCTTGGGATCGTAGACGTGCGCTCGTGGGAAGGCTTCGCGAGCCATGGTGGATTCGAATCCGGTCGCGTAGTCGTCGGGAACGAGGAAGACGTGGGCGTCAAGATCCGGTGCGAGACGGTAGAGTGCTCGCAGCAAGGGTCGTAGCCAGCCGGCGACTTCACCCGGTCCGTTAGCCGTGAGCGCTATACGCATCTAGGATACGCGCGATCGTTTCCGTGGTGCTGGCGCCGGTGACGTGCGGGGCGAGCGCGATTCGGCCGCCATGGCGCAGGACGACGCTGCGTTCCGGCAATTCCTCTTCGCGATACTGATCGCTCTTGACGTGGACGTTGGGACGGATCCGATCCAGTAGCACCTCCGGCGTCCGTTCGCCGAATCCAACGACGACGTCGACGCTCCGGAATGCCAGCAACACGGTAGCTCGTTGTGCGAACGGAACGATCGGTCTCGCATCGCCCTTGATCCGTCGCACCGAGTCGTCCTCGTTCAGACCGACGATGAGCGCATCGCCCTGCTCTCGCGCCCACGCCAGATACTCGACATGTCCGGCGTGCAGAACGTCAAAACAACCGTTGGTAAAAACGACGCTGCGATTTTGGGCGCGCAAGCGGTCGCGCCATGCGACCGCTTCATCAACGTTCAGCAGCTGGCCGAAAAATGGTCCCTGGCTCATCCCATGCCCGTCGCCGGGTCGACGAGCGCCAGAATCTCCTGTGGAGACGCGGTCGCCGTGCCGAGTTTTTCAACCACGGCGCCCGCGGCGAAGTTCGCCAGCTGCATCGCTTGCTCGACGGATGCGCCCGCCGCCAGCGCCAGTGCCAGCACCGCCGTCACGGTATCGCCCGCGCCGCTGACGTCGTAAACGGTGCGCGCGACCGACGGAATCTGCAAGCGCTCCCCGGCGCTGCCAAAAAGCGCCATTCCATGCTCGCCCCGCGTGATCACAGCGTAACGGCAATCGAGCATCTCGATCAATCGCATGCCCGCCCGTTCGAGGCTCGCGTCGTCGACGATCGGACTGCCGGTCATCGTCGCCGCTTCCGCGACGTTTGGAGCGACGCAGGTTATGCCGGAATACAGCGCAGTGTTTTGCGGTTTCGGATCGGCCAGTACCAACGAACATCCGGACGCAGCCTCGACGATTTCTCGACAGAGCAGCCCCTTCGCGTAGTCGCTCAGGATCACCGCATCGCATTGCGGCGCGCGCTCGCGCACGAATGCGGCGAGCCGTCCTCGATCCACGTCCGATAGTGTCGCCGTCGATTCCCAATCCGCGCGAACGACTTGTTGATTGTGCGCGACGATTCGCGTCTTTCGCGTCGTGGGCCGATCCAGGATCGTGAACACCCCGGAGTCGTCGACTTGCTCTCCGCGGAGCAAATCCCGCACTTGCGAGGCGAATGCATCGCTCCCGACGGCTCCGGCAAAAACAACACCCGCGTGCAGGGCTCTCAGATTGTTGGCCACGTTTCCGGCGCCGCCCAGGGTAAACGAGTGATCGGCGACGGCTACGACCGGAACCGGCGCCTCCGGCGAGATCCGCGTCACCGTGCCCCAAATCCACTCGTCGATCATCACATCGCCGACGACCATGATGCGGAGGTTGCTCGCGCGCTCGAACACCGTCCGTGCATCGGGAGCCATCAACGTCGGAGTCACCGGATGCCTCCATCAAAGATCAAGCGCTGTTCGACGAGATCGCAAACGATGTGAGCCATCACTTGATGCACTTCTTGAACGATAGCGGCATAGCCGTCCGGTCCGATCAGTGAGTAATCGGCGATTTCCGCAACCTTGCCGCCGCCATTTCCGGTAAATGCGACGGCGACCGCGCCGCGCCGTTTCGCCGCTTCCAAGGCCAGCACGACGTTGCGCGAGCTGCCGCTCGTCGTCATGCCGATGACGACGTCGCCGGGGTGCGCGAAGGCCTCGACCTGACGCGAAAAAACATGCTCGTAACCATAGTCGTTACCGACGCAGGTCAGCGTCGAGGAGTTCACCGAGAGGGCCTCGCTGTGCAGCCCAGGCCGCTCGCGTAAAAACCTTCCCGAAAGCTCCGCAGCCATGTGTTGTGCCTCGGCGGCGCTACCGCCGTTGCCGCACCACAATACCTTCTTGCCGTCGCGCAACGCGGTCACCAACGCATCCACGATGGCTTCCACTTGGCCGCGATAGTGCTCGCCGTCGAGCAAACCTCGGCGGTCAGCCATCAGCTCGGCAAAATCGCGCCGGCCCTGATACGTCATTGCTCGATCCAAAAAAGCTCCTCGCCCTGCGAAACGAGTTCGCCGTTGCCGGGCACGATCCGCACGATCGTGCCGGTATCGTCGCTCTGTATTTCGTTGAAGAGTTTCATCGCCTCGAGCACGCACAGCACGTCGCCGGTCTCGACGCGATCGCCGACCTCGACGTATGGCGCTACGTCGGGCGACGGGGCGCGATAAAAGACTCCCGTCAGAGGCGCTAGGACCTTGGTAACGTTCGCGCCCGCTGGAAGCTGCGCTTCGTCCGAAACCGCCGCCGATGCCGGTTGCGCAGCTGAAGACTGCGCGGGCTGGGATTCGCGGCGCGAGAGCTCGTAGGTCGCGTCGCCGAGTTTGACTTTGAGCGTCTCGATGTCGTGCTCTTGCATGAGGGCCAGCAACTCGCGCAAGACCTGCGTTTCCTCAGCGTAGCGTTCTTCCATCACGTCGCCGTTTCTACGAGGAGATCGGCAAGGACTCCGCCGGGCGCCAGCGGGAGGCGGCGGTCGCTGCGGCGCTCGAGGTCCCGCAACACGAGTTCACCGGCCGCCAGTTCGTCCGTTCCCAGAATGAGCGCGTAACGGGCTCGATTTCGATCGGCAATCTTCAGGTGTGCGAGCAGCTTACGCTCCTCATAATCGACAAAAGTCGGCGCATCGAGCCGGCGCCGAAGCTCGGTCACGATCGGGACGAGCGCGGTACGCGCCTGCGCACCAAGTGCAATCGCCTGAATGCCGCGCCGCGGCGACTCAGATTGCTTGCCCTGCGCCTGTACCACCATCAAGAAGCGCTCGAGCCCAAGCGCGAAGCCCACGGCCGGTACGTCCGGTCCCCCCAGCGAACGGACCAGCCCATCGTAGCGGCCGCCGCCGCAGACGCTGCTTTGCGCTCCCAGCACGCTCGACGAGATTTCGAAGACCGTTCGGCCGTAATAATCCAACCCGCGCACGATGCGCGGGTTGACGACGAACGGGATCTTTGCCAGATCGAGATATGCCTTGAGCGCTTCGAAATGTTCGCGGCACTCCGCACAGAGATACGATTCAAAAACCGGCGCGCTCTCGATGTACGGAAGGTCCGCCTGATCTTTGCTGTCGAGCAACCGCAGCGGATTGCGCGCCAAGCGCCGCCGCGCATCGTCGCTGATCGCCGCAAGGTGTGGCTGAAAGTGCGCTAAGAGGGCTTCACGGTATCGCGGCCGGCAGCGATCGTCGCCGATCGAATTGATGTTGAGCGTCGCATCGCTAATATCGTACTGCGCCACCAGTTCCCAAGCCAGCGAAATGACTTCCAGATCGGCTTCCGGTCCCGAAAAACCGAAGCACTCGACACCAAACTGGTGCGACTGACGATACCGGCCTTTCTGCGGTCGCTCGTAGCGGAAAATCGGACCGATATAGTAGAGGCGCAACGGTCCTTCCGAAAAAAGGCCGCGTTCGAGCAGCGCGCGTACGACCGGAGCGGTCCATTCCGGACGTAACGTCAGGCTGCGGTCGCCGCGATCGGTAAACGTGTACATCTCTTTCTCGACGATGTCGGTTTGCTCGCCGACGCCGCGCACGAAAAGATCGGTCGATTCAAAAATCGGCGTACGAATCTCGCCGTAACCAAAGCGGGCCGCCAGACGATGGATCCTCGCTTCCAGCTCACTCCAGCGCCCCGACTCGGGAGGAAATATATCCGCGGTCCCACGCGGCGCACTGAGTTTTTCGGGCATCCCAATGGGTTTCGGTAGCCGCAGCGCGTTTCCGGCGTGACTGTCGCGCGTGCGCGCCGTGCTGTATGGAGGCGCCATGCTCTCCATCGCAATGCTATCGTCTCCGGATACGATTCGCTCCGCGCTTGCCACCGCGGCGGCCGCGCTGCTCGAAGCGACACCGTTTTTGTTTGCGGGCATCGCGGTCGCGCGTCTGCTCGGCGGACGCAACGTAATCGCACATCTCGGATGCGGCTGTACGAGCGGTCCGTCGGCGTGTTCCCTTCCTGCCACCGCAGCAACCTGGCTGCTCTTCGGACCACTCGTCGCCGTCGCCCGTTACTGCGCCGCCGTGCTCGTCGCGAATCTGCTCCGCCGCACCGCATCACCCGCTTGCGACGAACGAGAACCGCTGCAAGTACTCGGCGAACTCGGCGCGCTGCTCCCGTCGGCAGCGCTTGCGGGTGGAGCGACTCAGCTTCTCGCGCGTTTCGACCCGTCCCACTATACGCCGATCCAGCATGCAGCAATCGGAGCGGCACTCGCGTTCATTTGTGCTCCATGCGGGCTCGGTGCGATCGCGCTTGCGGGAGCTCTGCGAATTCACGCTCCGGCGGCAGCGGCCGCGTTTCTTTGCGTCGCGGGGATCGCGGATCTTCGCGCGTTGCGTTTGCAACGTTCCCAACGGCGGCCGGATCACGACGCGTTAGCGTACGCGATGCTCGGCGTCGCAGCGGGCGTCGTCGCATGGCGCCACGGCGATGCGCTGGTGCATCCTGCGTTTGTGTTTGTGTTGGGGGTCTGTTCCGCCGCGGCATTTTTCTTCGCCTTCATGCATCGGCGGCGGCAATCTCCGGCCGCTCGAATTGCGCCCGGCGTTATGCTCGTCGGTGCGCTCATCGGCGCGCCGCCACCGCTATATCATGCGACAGAGACCACGCTGTCCGACCTCTTTGCCGGCGAACGCCTCAGCTTCACCGGCACGCTAGCGTGCGACCGAAGCGTCTGCGCGGTGGTACGTTACGCGATTACGTGCTGTCGTGCCGATGCCGCGCCGGTCGTGATGCGCCTCGATCGGATGCCGCCCTATCCGCCGGGCGCGTGGCTTCGGGCCGATGGACGCATCGATAGCGTCGGGGGCGAGCTTCGGCTCGTCGCGCAACGAATCGAACGCGTCGCTCCGCCGAGCGACCCGTTTATCTATAGATAACTCGCCGTTGCAGCGGGTTCGCTACATCGGCGCTATGACAAGCTCTTTTCTTTTCGCGGCTCGAGCAGTTCGACGGGAATCCCGTTAGGATCTTCGACAAAGGCGATCGCCCGCGTGCCGCTGGGCGACTTGTACACGTCCTTGAGAATTCGAACGCCCTTTGCCTTGAGCCTATCAACGTAGGGACGAAGGTCGCCGTCGCTTTCGATGGCCAGGTGCTCGTAGCGATTGCCGAGTTGGTACGGCGGATGCTCTTCCAGGTCGTAGACTAACTCGATATAAGCGTTCCAATCCCGACCGACGAACGCCATATCGGCGTTGCCCGGATAGTGATACGGACCGTCGAGCAGATGCAATCCGAGCTTTTCCGTGTAGAATTCAATCGACTCGTTCATGTCGTTGACGAAAATCGAAGTGTGTAAGAATCGCGGCATATAGACACCTTTTTAATGCAAGAAATAGCGGTAGGTCGAAAAAACGAGGGCTACCCCTAGACGGTCCGCGGCCGCAATCACTTCCGCGTCGCGCACCGAACCGCCGGGCGCGATGATCGCGCTGCAACCGCCGTGCGCGGCGGCTTCGAGGCCGTCGGCAAAGGGAAAGAATCCGTCGCTGGCACAAGCCGAGCCGCGTGCGCCGTCGCCGGCCCGCTGCGCAGCAATCTGCACCGCGGTGACGCGGTTGGTTTGTCCGGCGCAAATTCCGCGCGTCGTGCCGCCCTTGACGATGACGATGCCGTTACTCTTCACGTGCCGTACGACATCCCAGGCGAACGCGAGGTCGTGCCATTCCTGTGGGCTAGGCCGCCGGCTGCTCACGACATTCCACTCTTCGGGTGCAGCCGTGGGATCGTCGTCCTCCGCGAGCACGCCGCCCAGCGCGCTTCGCAGGCGCAACTCGTGCGCGAGTTCGTCGGGCAGCGATCGCGCAAACTGCATCACGCGCAAATTCTTCTTCCGGCGAAGAATCTCGAGCGCTTCGGGCTCGAAATCGGGCGCCGCGACGATTTCCAAGAAAAACTCGTGCAACGCGAGCGCCGCGTCGCGATCGAGCGGCGCGTCCGCGGCGACGATCCCGCCGAACGCCGAGATTGGATCTGCGTTGAGCGCTTCACGCACGGCTAATCCTACCCGCGAACGCTGGGCGACGCCGCAAGGCACCGCATGTTTGACCACGCCGGCGCGAACGAAGCGCTCGTTCTCGCTTCCGAACTCCGCGCCCAGCGGCGCGCGCGAGAGCAGGCGCAGCGTCGCATCGAGATCGAGCAGATTGTTGTAGGAGAGCGCCTTACCATGCAGCTGTTCGGGCAACCGTTCCAGACGGTCCAGATAGAACGCGGCTCGTTCTTGCGGGTTCGTTCCGTACCGTAATCGTTTGGCCAGGGGCACCGTCAGCGCGAGCGCTCCGGGGAGTTCGCTCGGCAAAACCTCGCCGGCGGTTGCCAGATAGTGGGAAATCGCCGCGTCGTACTCGGCCGTCCGTTCGAACGCCGCGATGGCGAATTTTCGGCGCAGCGCCACGGAGACGTCACCTGCCTCGAGCGCCGCGCGATACTCGGCATACTGCGAGGGATGAGTCAACACCACGACGTGCTCGAAGTTCTTCGCCGCCGCGCGCAGCAGCGCGACGCCGCCGATATCGATCTGTTCGATTGCTTCGCTCAGCGTAGTGCCGGGACGCGCGACGGTTGCCTCAAAGGGATAGAGGTTGACGGCGACCACCTCGATCTGCGGAATATCGTGCTCTTGGGCTTCTTGCCGATGTTCCTCATCGGACCGGTCGTAAAGAATCCCGCCGAAAACTTTGGGATGGAGCGTCTTCACCCGACCGCCGAACAGCGCCGGCGATCCCGTTACTTCGCCGACGTCGCGCGCCGGAATTCCGTGCTCTTTGAGAAAGCCGCGCGTCCCGCCGGTGGCGTAGATTTCGACCCCGCGGTCGTGCAGCTCGGTGGCGAGTTCCGCGACACCGGTCTTATCGAAGAGTGAGAAGAGCGCCGCCGTTCGAATTTCCGGCCGGCTGTTAGGCAAGCGCCGCCTCTTGTGCGGTAAGCTCAACCGAAACGACCGCGCTTGCTCCCGCGTCAATCGTGGTTACGCCGTAGATCCGGTCCGCGATCTCCATCGTTTTCTTGTTGTGCGTTACGATTAGCATCTGCGACCCGGCCGCAAACTGGCGAACCATCGCACAAAACCGGTCGATGTTGGCGTCGTCGAGCGCCGCATCGACCTCATCGAGAAGGTAGAACGGCGCCGGCTTCGTGGCAATCAGCGCGAAGATCAATGCCGCCGCCGTCATCGCACGCTCGCCGCCCGAGAGCGCCGCCAGCGGCATCGCTTTCTTGCCGGGCGGCTGTACGGCGATCTCGATTCCGGTTTCCGAAAGATTGTCCGGCTCGGTCTGCCACATCTTCGCTTCGCCGCCCGCGAAGAGCCGCGCGTACATCGTCGTAAAGGCGTCGGCAACGCGCGCAAACGTTTCGTTGAATTGGACTTGTGTTTCGCGCTCGATCTCCTTGATCGACTCGAGCAGCGTTTCGCGCGCCTTGGCCAGATCGTCGAGCTGAGCCGCGAGAAAAGCGTGCCGCTCTTCGAGTTCGCTGCGCTCCGCAACCGCGTTGAGATTGACGTTGGCTTGCAACCGGGCCAGCTCGTCGCGTAAACGCGGTAGTTCGTCGACGACGGCATCGGGCTCGCTCGCATAGCGGCCTTCAACCTCCGCGCACTCGTCGCTGGCTGCCGGGTTTTGAGCGAACTGCGAGACCAGCATGCCCAGCTCGGCCTCGACTTCAGCTAGGCGCGTCCGTTGCCGCTCGCCGCTCGCCGCGGTATCGCGCTCTTCTTGTTCGGCCATGCGCAAATCCGATTCAAGCTGGGTCTGACGCGCAACGAGCGATTCGCGTTCGCGGCGAGCCGCATCGAGCCGCGCGTCGAGCGAGACGACTCCGCTCCGAACGCCCTCGGCGTGGGCGTGCGTCGTGCGCGTCTCCTCCATCATCGACACGATTTCGGCCAGCATCGCTTCCCGGGCGGATCCGGCGCGCTCGCTATCCTGATCGAGCATTCCCGAACGAGCCTTTGAGGCATCCCGTTCGGCCGCGAGTGCCGCCGCGCGCTCGCGCAGATTGGCAGCTCGCGCGCTTGCCGCAATCTGCTCGGCCTCGGCGCGTGCGATTCCTTGACGCACGAGCGCGAGCTCGCTCTCGAGTCTCGCTCGCTCTTCGTCGCTGCGCTCGGCCTCGGGCTCGGGTCGCTCGTACTCGTGCTCGCGTTCGCGCGCTTGCACCGCCTGCACGCGCAGCTGCATAGCCACGGCCCGCGCCGCTTCCAGTTCGGATCGCGTCCGTTCGACGTCGCCAGCGAGCGCTGCGATTTCGGCGCGCACTCCGACCAGCTGCGATTCGGTTTTCGTTTGCTGCTCTCGGGCTGCGTCGCGCGCCGCGATCGCCGCATCGGCACGGACGTGAGCCGCGCTCAACTTCTTCTGCGCATCTTCGAGTTTGGCGCGCATACCGGCAAGCGCGTCGCGCAGACCCTGGGCCTGGAATCGACGCGATAGAATCGAGCGTTCGCGCTGAAACCGGCCGCCCGTAATCGCGCCACCGCCGGTGATCTGCTCGCCGTTCAAGGTCACGATCGTATCGCGCAAGCCGCGCCCTCGAACGAGTTCGATTCCGGTCTCGAGTCTATCGACGATCAGCACGTTACCGACGAGGAAACTCACGATTCCGGCGAAGCGCGGCGCCGAGCGCACCAGCGTGTGGGCGTACCCCAAGATGCCGGGGACGCCGTTGAGTTCGGGATCGAGGCGGCGCCCCATACGATCCGCGAGCGTATCAAGCGGAAGAAACGTGGCACGCCCGGCTTCGCGACGATTGAGAAATTCGACCGCACGCTCCGCGTCTTCCGACGTGGTCGTCACCACGTTCGAGAGTCTGGCCCCGAATGCGACGTCCATCGCGCGCGCGTATCGCTCTTCGGTCGTGATGAGGTTCGAGACGATTCCCTCGACGCCGCGGAGCTCGCCGCGCTGCCAAGCATCGACGATCGCGCGCGTGCCCGGAACGTGCCCTTCCAAAGAGTTTTCCAGTTCTTCGATGGTATGAAGCCGCGATTCGGCAGCTTTCACTTCGCTGGACTGCTCGTGCACGAGCGAGAGCGCATGAGCAACGCCCTCTTGTGCGATCGCGGCTTCGCGCGTCGCATCCTCGGCCCGTCCGCGCGCATCGAGCGATGCTTCCTCGAGAATGTCGAATCGACGGCGTCGCTCGCCGTGGCGATGTGCTGCGCCGCCGGTTGCTATCTCGACCTCTTCGGCCCGCTGCCGCGCGTCGCGCTCTTCCCGCTCGAGACGCTCGGCTTCGGCACGCAGGCTCTCGGCTTGCACGCGCCGTTCGGCTTTACGCGCGGCGTGCTCCGTACCGGCTGCTTCGATTTCACGCAAGTTCGTAAAGACCGACTCGAGTTTGCCGCGCGCTTCCGCCAGCGCCGTCTGAGCCACAAGCTCCTGCTCGCGCGCAGCCTCTATTTCAGAAGCGAGCGGTAAGATTTGCGCTTCCAATTCGGCAATCGCAGCGATGAGCGAGGCGCGCTCCTGCTCAACTCGCGCGGCATCCTGTGACGTTTGGGTCGATTGCCGCTCGAGGGCTTCCCGTCGTGCGAGTGCGACCGCGTACTGCGCCTCGACCGTTGCGAGCTCGCTACGCTCGCTCTGTACTTGCGAGCGAAGCTCTTCCAACCGCAGCTCGGAGCGGTAGACTTGCGTTCGAACTCCCGCGAGCTCGGCACTCAGCGACGCTGCTTTCGCGGCAGCCAGCGCGCGGAGCTCTTCGTTCTTCTCTAATTCGCGGCGCAGGCGCTCGCTCTCCGCGCGGCGCGTCGCGCTGGCTCGCAAGTAGCCGAGAATTTCCAGGTCGCGTACGCGCGTGCTGACGCGCCGATACCGCTTGGCGCGGCGCACTTGGGTATCGAGCTCGGGGATTCGCCGTTCCAGCTCCGCGATGAGATCGCTGATGCGAATCGCGTTCTGCTCGGTACGCTCGAGCCGGCGCAGCGACTCGTTTTTACGCGAGAGGAATCTGCCGATGCCGGCGGTCTCTTCAAAGAGCGCGCGGCGCTCGACGGGCTTGCTGGTCAGAATCGCATCGATCTGGCCTTGTGAGACGATGGCGTACGAACCCGGCCCGAGACCCGTGCCCATGAGCAGATCGAGGATGTCGCGCAAGCGCACCTGGGTGCGGTTGATGAAATACTCGCTCTCCCCAACCCGATAGGCTCGGCGCGTAATCTCGACTTCTCCGAACTCGATCGGCAACTTGCGCTCGGCATTGTCAAAGAGTATCGAAACCTCTGCCAAGCCCAGCGGCTTGCGCACTTCGTTTCCGGCGAAGATCACGTCCTCGAGCCGCCCCGATCGGAGGCTCTTGCTGGACGTCTCGCCCAAGACCCAGCGGAATGCGTCGACGAGGTTTGATTTTCCCGAGCCGTTGGGGCCGACGATCGCCGTAATGCCGTTGCCGAATTCCAGCCGCGTCGGTTCCGCAAAAGTCTTGAAACCAAAGGATCTGATGCTGCGCAGCTTCACGCTCGGACGCCGCCCGCCGCCGAGGGATCCTTAGCGGACGCGATCGAGAGCAGCGCGGCCTCGGCGGCGGCTTGTTGCGCGGACTTTTTCGATGGACCGTCGCCCCTCCCCAAGATTCTGCCGTTAACGCTCACGCGCGACTTGAAGGCAGGGCGTTGAGGCGTGCCGCGACTCGTCTCACGATAGACGGGTGTCGCGGCGAGATGCTCTTGTGCGTAATGTTGCAGGCGCGTCTTTGCGTCGAGCAGCGCGTTTGCCGAGTGATCGAGCTGCTCGATATGTTGCGCAACGACAAACTGTCGAGCTTTTTCCAGCCCGAATTCGAGATACAGTGCGCCCACAAAAGCTTCGAACGCATCGGCGAGTACGGAGGTGTTTTCGCTTCCGCCGGCGGTGCGCATTCCCGCTCCCAGCGCAACCAACGCGGAGAATCCGAGCCGGCGCGCCGTCTGCGCGAGCTGTACGTCGTTCACGATCGCGGCCTTGCGAAGCGTCAGCAAGCCCTCCGGTTCGTCGACGTAGCGCTCGTAGAGCCAGGCGGCAGTGATGCATCCCAGCACCGAATCACCGAGAAACTCCATGCGTTCGTTTGAGAGTCCAACCCGTTCTTTTGCATAACTTTGGTGAACGAAGGCCGTTGCGAAGACGTCTAAACCCTTCGTCCTGCGAATGCCCGCAAGGCGAAGCAGGACGCGCAAGCGTCGCCGATACGCTTCGCCGCTCATTTGGAGAACCTCTGATTATCTAACCTTGCCGAAAACGATGACACTGTTGTGTCCGCCGAACCCGAACGAGTTCGAAAGGGCAACTCGGATCGGCGCGCTGCGTGCGATGTTGGGAACGTAGTCGAGCGTGCACTCGGGATCGGGAAACTCATAGTTTGTCGTCGGGGGCATCACGTCGTTGAGAACGGCCAACGCCGTCGCGACGCCTTCGATGCCCCCGGCAGCGCCAAGCGCGTGACCGTGCATCGATTTCGTCGAGCTGACTCCGATCCGGTAGGCGTGTTCGCCAAACGTTTTCTCAATCGCCCTGGACTCCGCCGGATCGCCGACCGGCGTTGAGGTGCCGTGCGCGTTGATGTAATCGACGTCGCTTGGCGAAATGCCGGCGCTCGCGAGCGCGCGCGCAAACGCCAACCGCACGCCGTTGCCGTCCGGATCCGGCGCGACGAGGTCATACGCGTCGGAGGACTGGCCGTATCCGAGGATTTCGCAATAGATCGTGGCGCCGCGAGCCCGGGCGTGCTCGTACTCCTCGATGACGAGAATGCCGGCGCCTTCTCCCAAAACGAAGCCGTCGCGTTCCTTATCGAACGGACGGCTGGCACGCGACGGATCGTCGTTGCGCGTCGACATCGCGCGCATCGAACAAAAGCCGCCGATGGCGAGTGGCGAAACCGTCGCCTCGCTTCCGCCGGTAATCATCGCGATGGCGTCGCCGTAGGCTACCGCATTATACGCGGTGCAGATCGCGTCGTTGGCGCTCGCGCAGGCGCTTGCGGCGGCGAAGAACGGTCCCTGGTAACCATACGCCATCGAAATGTGCGCCGGGGCCGCGTTTGCCATCAGCATGGGGATGAAGAACGGCGTCACTTTGGACCAGGTTCCGTTCTCATTTGCCTTGTCGGAGTTCAACCAGAACGTAATGATCCCACCGATTCCGGTGCCGATCACGCCTCCGACCCGCTGCTTGAACTCCGGATCGTCGGGAAGTTTGGCATCACCGATGGCTTCGCGTGCCGCCACGAAGGCAAACTGCGTGAAGCGGTCCATCCGCCGCGCTTCCTTGCGCCCGATCAGCTCCTCAGGCTTGAAGTCCTTGACTTCACCCGCGATACGCGTAATGAAGTCGCCGGCATCGAACGCCGTGATGGGAGCGATGCCCGACTCGCCGGCAACCAGACGTCTCCAGAACTCATCGCGGGTATTGCCGATCGGAGTAACCGCACCCAGCCCCGTGACGACAACCCGGCGGCGGGCGGGCGGCTGCATAGTCGAAACGCTCAAAACTTCACCAAGTTACGGCGGGCCCGGGGTGCATCCCCGCACGAGCGTGCACGCCCAACGCGCAGCCGTGCGCCAAGGCCGCTTGCGCTTGCCCTCATCGCTGGAATATAATCAGGGGCTGTCTGCCACCATGGTGTGGGGCATTACTCTTCGCTAAAAGGGACGTTATGAAGCGGACTTATCAGCCGCATAATCGGCGCCGCAAGCGCGTGCACGGCTTCTTGGAGCGCATGAGCACCAAGCAGGGACGTAAGGTGCTGGCTCGCCGCCGGAAGAAGGGGCGTCATCGTCTCACGGTCTAATGCGCCGCTTTGCCAGTCTGCGCCGGCAAGCGGATTTCGCCAGTTTGCGCCGGCGGGGCCGGCGCATTTCAACCCAGAGTCTGGTCATTTATCGTAGCGATCCGCTTCCCGGCGACGTTTCGACGCTCGTCGGAATCACCGTAAGCAAGACGATCGGAAAGGCCGTGGTTCGCAACAAGCTGCGCCGCCGTCTGGCGGGAATCGTTCACGACGCGCTCGCGCACCATCGTGCCATGCGCCTGCTGCTTGTCGCGCGCCCGCTTGCGGCGCAGGCGACGTTCCAGGATCTGCGTGCCGAGCTAACATCCGCTCTGGGGCGGGCGTAGTACATCGCATGCGCCTCGCGATCGTCGGACTCATTCGCTTCTACCAGCTCATCGTCTCGCCGCTGCTGCCGCGGGCTTGTCGCTTTTATCCGAGCTGTTCGCAGTACGCGCTCGTAGCGATTCGCCGGCATGGCGCGTGGCGCGGGGGCTGGTTGGCGCTCGCGCGCCTGGCACGCTGTCACCCTTTGAATCCGGGCGGGGTCGATTTCGTCCCGGATTCTCCTAACCGCCGCGCCGTGCCGCACAGCGCATTGAGGTAGGACGTTGCACCTTCTTTTGGCCACGTCGTGGCTCGATCCGATCGTCAACGCGTTGTCGTGGACCGTCATGACGATCGACAAGCCCATCCACAGTCTCGGCTGGAGCCTGGTGATCCTCGCGGCGCTGATTCGACTCGTCTTTTGGCCGCTCAACACGGCACAGTTCAAGGCATTTCTGAACATGCAGAAGATTGCGCCTCAGCTCAAACGTCTGCAGGCTCGCTATAAAGACGATCGCCAAAAACTTCAACAGGAGACGATGGCGCTCTACAAGGAGCACCGCGTCAATCCATTCGCCGGCTGCTGGCCGATGTTGGTGCAATACCCGGTGATCATCAGCGTGTACTACGTTGTACTGAATCACAAGGCGCTCTTCGCAAACCAAAACTGGCTGTGGATCGGCAGCGCGATCTCGCACGCAGCGCCCAGGCTTTTCAACACGCCGACGATCGCAGCGAGCCTGGCGCTTCCGGATCTTTTTTTGATCCTGCTCTACGCTTTTTCGATGTATTTGAGCGTCCGATACGTCAGCATGCCCGCAACGGATCCGCAGCAAGCCCAAACGCAGCGCATGATGGCGGTGATTTCACCGCTGCTGCTCGGCTTTATGGGATGGAAGTATCAGTGGCCATCCGCGATGGTTCTCTATTGGTTTTCCTACAACGCCTTTACGATGGGACAGCAGTTTTATATGCTGCGCCGTTACCATCAGCCGCTGGCGCTGATCGATAGCGAGCACGTGATTACCGAGGACGCCGCGCGCGGCGCGGGATCGGAAAAAGTGCCCGCCATCAAAGGAGCTCCGAGCGGCAACGGCGTTGCCAAGCCGAATCCGGCGAGATCCGGACGCGGCGCGCGATCGAAACGAAAGAACAAAAAAGGCGCATAGAGGTTCAAGGTGTTATACGAAGACGATTTCGAGTTTGAGGAACAGCCGGCCGACGTACGCGACCGTGCAATCGGCGGCAAGACCGGTGGTGGACGCGGCGGCGGCCGGCGCACCAGTGAGCCGCGGCGCGCCCCCCCGCAGGCCAGAGTCCGCCAGGAGATGCCCGAAGACGCCAAACCCGCCCACGATCTCCTTCGCGAAATCCTGGAGGGTATGGGTGTTGGACCAGTCGAGATCGAGTACATCGGTCGTCCTGAAGGCGAGTATCTGGAGATAAGCGGCCCCCAGTTGGGGATGCTGATCGGCCGTCACGGCAACACGCTTGAGGCACTCAATCTTCTCTTCAACAATGCGTTCAACGCCGGCGTTCGCGCGAATCGGCGTTACTATACGATCGACGCCGAGGGCTATCGCGCACATCGAGCCGATCAACTGAAAAACCTCGCGCTCGCAGTGCTCGAGCGTTGCATGCGCGAGCACAAGCCCCAGAAGCTCGAGCCGATGCTTCCATCCGAGCGCAAAATTATTCATCTCGTTCTCGCCGATTCCGAATTGGTGCGGACAGAATCAGAGGGAGAAGAACCGGAGCGGCGGGTCGTCATTTTCCCCCGCGACTGAAAAGGCAGCCCAGCGATACCTGACACCATTGCGGCGATTGCGACGCCTCCTGGAAAGGGAGCGATCGCGGTCGTGCGCATCAGCGGCCCGGCCGTGCCGGGTCTGGCACGACATCTGCTGCGAACGAAGTCTTTGCTGCGCCCGCGAATGGCGACTCGGGCTACGATCGTCGACGAAAGCGGAGGCGTGTTAGACGAGGGGCTCGCGATTCAGTTCGCCGCGCCGCATAGCTACACCGGAGAAGACATGCTGGAGCTGCACTTGCACGGCTCGCCGGTGGTCGCGCGCGAGGTGATGCGTGCGCTGCTCGCGTGCGGCGCACGCCTGGCGCAGCCAGGCGAGTTCACGCGGCGGGCCTTTTTCAATGCGAAGATGGACCTGCATGCCGCCGCCGCGGTCGCCGACGTCGTCAACTCCGAAACGAAAGCGGCGGCACGCGCGGCGCTGGCCAATCTGGGCGGAGGCTTACGCGATGCCGTCCGCGCGGTTCGCGCCACGCTCGCGCAGATCGTCGAGGAGCTCGCCGCTTGCGTCGACTTTCCCGATGAGGTTCCCGAACCCGATCGCGTGAGCTTGGAACGCCGGCTTGCCGAGCCCTACGCGGCGCTCCAGCGCCTACGCTCTGACGGCGAACTCGGGAGGCTCGTACGCGAAGGCGTAAGCGTTGCGATCGTCGGACCGCCGAATGCCGGGAAGTCGTCACTGCTTAACGCGTTACTCGGAACGGAGCGGGCGATCGTTTCGGAAGTTCCTGGAACCACCCGCGACACGATCGAGGAGACGATCCTCATCGAGGGGGTCCCGGTTCGGCTCGTCGACACAGCCGGAATTCGCGCGCACGCCGATCGGCTGGAAGCGGCCGGCATCGAGCGCACCGAGCGCGCGCTGGCCGCCGCCCGAATCGCCCTTGTCGTTATCGACGGGTCTCAGCCCCCGGGGGCCGATGCCGCCGCGCTGCTGAAGCAAACCGGCTCGCACGAACGCATTCTCTTTCTCAACAAATCGGATCTCGGAACTCGAGCTGCGGGCGAGCTGCTCGAGCCCGGTGCCGTCGTCGGAAGCGTTCGCAATGAAGCGACACTGATCGAGTTGCGACGCGTCATCGCCACGCTCGGGTGGGGCGGAGAGCGCCCAGACCTCGCGCGGCCGCATTTGGTCGCCCTGAACGAGTTCGACGCTGTCAACGGCGCACTGGACGGAGTCAGGCGCGCCCGCGAGGCCCTCCGCGCCGGCGAGCCGATCGACTTCGTCGCGACGGAGTTGCAGCGTGCCTTTTCGACGCTTGGGCATGTAAGCGAGCAGGTAGCCGCCGAAGACATAATCAACGGCATCTTTTCTCGTTTTTGCATTGGAAAATAGGAGGCTTCGGGAATGCAGCGTGCTCTTCGGGCGCTCGTCCTCCTTGCGATTCTCGTGGCGCCCACGATCGCGCAGGCACGAATCGTTTCGCGTTTCGGCGTAACAATCATCAGCTGCGTCGTGAACTCGAATGGCGCCGGTCTGACGAACGGCATCAACGTCGTCTACTACAATTCGCACGACTCGCCAGCCATCGAGGTGGACTTCCTCGTAAACTATCTCGGGCGAAAGTACCTCCTTATCGACCGAGGCACGTTCACGCGAGGCGCTCAGATCAATCATAACCTGACCAATGCGCTGACGGGGCAACCGTGGAACGGTTCAACACCTAAGCTCTGTAGAGTCGAACGCGTCTATCTCGCAAACGGAAGGACTTTTTAAATGATAACTTCTTTGGCGATTAACGCTCTAGCGCGCAATTGGTGGTTGTTTCTTATTCGTGGGCTCGCGGCCGTGGTCTTTGGACTTTTGGCGTTCTTGTGGCCTGGTGCGACCATTCTCGCGATCGGCATTCTGTTCGGTGCGTATGCCTTTGTCGACGGCATTTTCGCCTTCGCCGCTGCAGTACGCGCGGCCGAAACGCATCAGCGCTGGTGGCCGTTTCTCCTCGAAGGCATCGTGGGGATATTGATCGCCGCGATCACCTTTTACGATATCCGAATCACTTTGTTCGCACTGTATTTCACGATTGCGGCGTGGGCGTTTCTTACGGGGATTCTGGAGATCGTCGCAGCGGTTCAGCTTCGCAAGCACATTGCGAACGAGGTTTGGCTGATCATCGGCGGCATCGCCTCGATCGTCTTCGGCGCTTTGATGATCTGGTTTCCGCTTGCCGGCATTTTGGCGATCATCTGGCTGATTGGAGCTTACGCGATCGTCTTCGGCGTCATTATGATCGCATTTTCGTTCCGGCTGCGCGGACACGCGGAGCCGCCCGCGGCCGTTACGACCTAGAAAACCTGGTAGATGCGCGGCGACGCCGGTACGATCGTCGTCGGCGGCGGTCATGCCGGCGTCGAAGCCGCTTTGGCGTCGGCGCGGCTTGGCGTTCCCACGCTGCTGATCACCGGGGATCCGGAGAAAATCTGCACCCTACCGTGTAACCCTTCGATCGGCGGAAGCGCGAAGGGTCAGCTGGTTAGAGAGATCGACGCCTTGGGCGGCGCGATGGGACGCATCGCCGACCGCTGCAGCCTCCATGCCCGGTTTTTGAATGAAAGCAAAGGCCCGGCGGTCCGCGCGTTGCGTCAGCAGATGGACAAACCCGCCTACGCCCGCGGCGCCGTTGAGGCGCTGACCGGCCAACCCAATCTCGCGATCGAGCGTGGTTTTGTTGAAGAGCTGATCGTCGAAGCCGGGTCCGTGCGGGGCGTGATCTGCGCCGATGGCCGGCGCCACTACGGGGCGACAGTCGTGCTGGCGACTGGGACTTTCCTCGGCGGCAAGTCCTTCCGCGGCGACGACGTTCGACCCGAGGGCCGCTTCGGCGAGGCGCCCGCCCTTGGCTTGGCCGAATCCCTGCGCCGGCTCGGCTTTCCGACAACGCGCTTGAAGACGGGTACTCCGCCGCGCATCGACAAGCACAGCGTGGACGTCGCGGCGATGTCGATGCAACCGCCCAGTGAGCGCCCGCTGCTCTTTTCGTACCGCAGCGAGCCGCGCTTCGGAGGGCCCCAGCTCCCGTGCTACGTGACCGAGACTAACGATCGCACGCACGCGCTCGTGCGCGATAATCTACATCTCTCGCCGCTGTACGGGCTGGATTTAATTCGTGGAATCGGCCCGCGGTATTGCCCTTCGATCGAAGACAAGGTCGTTAAGTTCTCGCATAATCCGTCGCATCAGATCTTCATCGAACCTGAGGGATGGGAAGAGCCGACGCTATACGTCGGCGGCTTCTCAACGTCGCTGCCGGCGCAGATTCAGCTTGCGATGCTGCACACGTTATCCGGTTTGGAGAACTGTCGCATGCTGCGCGCGGGATATGCGGTTGAGTACGACATGGTACCGCCGACGGAGCTGCGAGAAACGCTCGAAACGCGCCGCATCGCGGGACTCTTTCACTGCGGACAGCTCAACGGCACGTCCGGATACGAAGAAGCGGCCGCCCAGGGATTGCTCGCCGGAATCAATGCGGCGCGCAGCGTCCGTGGCGACGAACCGCTGCGTCTGGCACGAAGCGAAGCCTATATCGGCGTGCTCGTCGACGATCTCGTAACCAAAGGGGTTGACGAGCCGTATCGGATGCTGACCTCGCGAGCCGAGCATCGGGTCGTCTTACGTCACGACAACGCCGATCTTCGTCTCACGCCGGTCGGCCGCGCGATCGGACTTATCGACGACGCCGACTGGGAGGCGTTCGTGGGTCGTCGTAGCGCATTGGAAGCAGCTCGAGGCCAGGCGGAAACGGCGCGCCTCGGGCGCTGCGAAATCGGCAACGACCGCTTCGATCCCGCCAGCACGCTGGCGGATGCGCTCCGCCGGCCTCAACTGGCTTTCAACGACGTGGCGGGCCGCTTCACGCCGCCGCTCGATCTCGAGATTGGCGAGCGTCTCGCAATCGAACTCAAATGCGAGGGGTACGTGCGTCGGCAGGAACTGGCCATTGAGAAGGCCCGCAAAGACGAAGAGGCGCGGATTCCGGAGGACTTCGACTACGCGTCGCTGGACGCGCTCTCTCGCGAGGCGCGCGAGAAACTCGCCCGGCAGCGCCCTCGCACGCTAGGGATTGCCGGCCGCATCCCCGGCGTCACGCCATCAGACGTGGCAATCGTTGGAATCTTCGTCCACAAGCGGGAGCGAGAGCGCGCGAATCGTCCTGCGTCAGAAATTCGTGTCGGTTTTTGAGGCGATCGAACGTCTAGTCTCCAGAAAGGAGAAACCTAGAAATGAGTGAGTTCATTTACTTGTACCGCGGCGGACGGCGGGCCGAATCACCAGCTGAGGGCGAGAAACAGATGCAACAATGGGTCAGCTGGCTGCAGGAGCTCGACGCCAGCGGCCACATGAAGGATCGGGGCCAGCCGCTCGAGGCCGAAGGCAAAGTCGTGCGTGGCAAGCAGCGTTCGATCACCGACGGGCCCTATCCCGAGTCCAAAGACATCGTGGGCGGCTACACGCTGATCGAAGCCAAAGACCTCGCGCAGGCCGCGCAGCTTGCCGGGGGCTGCCCCATCTTCGAGTATGATGGTCTGGTTGAAGTGCGACCCGTAATGAAAATGTAAATAAACGTGTAGTGGAGATCGGCGAGCAGCTATTCCGGCGAGAGTCCGGACGCATCGTAACCGCACTATCTAGGCTGTTCGGTCTCGATAACATCGCGTTGGCAGAGGACGTCTCACAAGACGTCTTCTGCCGCGCTTTGGAGGTTTGGAAGCTGCGCGGCGTGCCTCAAAATCCGTCGGCGTGGTTGATGCGGGCGGCAAAAAATCGCGCCATCGATGTGTTGCGCCGGGAGCGAGTGGCGCGCAATCGTGCGCCCCAACTGGCGAATCTGCTTGCAAGCGAGTGGACGATGGTCGCGACCGTCGATCGATTCTTCAGCGCAGAAACGATCAAAGACGACCAGCTCAGGATGACATTCACGTGTTGCAATCCGGGCCTCTCCGAAGACGCCCAGATCGCGTTGACCCTCCATCTGCTCTGTGGTTTCACGGTCGGTGAAATCGCCAGCGCGTTTCTCTGCAAGCGTTCAACGATTGAAAAGCGCATTGCGCGTGGAAAGAAGGTCTTGGCCGATTCCAAGGAGCTTTTCGATCTCGCCGATGCGGCCTTGCAAACGCGCTTGTCCGCAGTTCAGCGCGCGGTCTACTTACTCTTCAACGAGGGATACCATAGCGCGTCCGCCGAGAGCATCGTGCGAGCCGAACTCTGCCGTGAGGCGATGCGGCTGGGCGCGCTGCTGCTCGACAATCCGCTCGTTTCGACCCCCGCGTCCTACGCGCTCTGCGCGATGATGTGGCTGCACGCGGCCCGATTACCCGCACGACTGGACCAACGCGGCGAACTGTTATTGCTCGCCGATCAAGATCGTTCGTGCTGGGACGCCTCGCTGATTGCACGAGGAAACGAGTTGCTTAACCGCGCGGCCAGCGGCAACGAGATCACCGAGTATCACTTGGAAGCGGCGATCGCGGGCGCACATTCTAACGCGTCTCGGGCCGTAGACACGGACTGGACGCGCCTTGTCTGGTTATACGATATGCTCGTGCGCATTCGGCCGTCGCCGGTGATCGCGTTGAACCGCGCGATTGCCCTCGCGCACGTGAACGGCCCCGAATCCGGAATTCAAGCGATTCGTGCGATCGCCCAGAGCGAGCAGCTGCAATCCTATCCGTTCCTACCGGCGGCGCTCGGCGAGCTGGAGTTGCGCGCCGGGCATGCCGACCGTGCCCGCAAGCATTTTGAACAGGCCGTCGCCCTCGCTCGCAATCCGATGGAACGCCGGCTCCTGCAACTTCGGGTCGAGGCCACGATTGCGTGAACGGGCGCCGGGCCATGCGTTTGAGTCGCTACTCGAACGCGCGGGTGTCGCTAACTCGCTCCGGACAGCACTCGCGCAATACGGGACGCTCGTGCTGGAGGCCAATCGAGGCTTCAACCTGACCGGAGCGAAGTCGCCGGAGGCGCTCGTTGCGCACCTGGTAGACAGCTTGACCGCCGTACCCTACATGCGCGAACCCTACGTGGACGTCGGGTCGGGCGCGGGCTTTCCCGCCATTCCGATTGCAATCGTGACCGGCGTGCCGGTCACATTGATCGAAGCGACTGCCAAAAAGGCCGCCTTTCTCGAATCGACGCTCGAGCGTTTGAATCTGCGCGGGACGGTCGTCCCACAGAGAGCTGAATCGGCGGGGCAGGCCGGGGACTTCCGCGAGCGGTTCGCAAGCGGCACCGCGCGAGCCCTGGCAAGCGCCATGACAGTCGCCGAGCTGCTGCTCCCATTGATCGCGGTCGGCGGCATCGCGGTACTCCAGCGGGGCCGCATCGACGACTCCGAGCGCGGCGCGCTCGAGGATGCCGCGCTGGTGCTCGGCGGCCATATTGAATCGGAGTCAACGCTGGATGGTGAGCGCCGGATCATCCTGGTGCGCAAAGACCGCGCCACGCCGCCGCGCTTCCCGAGGCGTATAGGCATTCCCGCAAAGCGCCCGCTCTGCACGTAGCGGTTCAGCGACTCCAAGGGCGCCTAGGTTTCACGGAGAACATCGCGGTGAAACAATGGGGAGGGTAGCGTGAGCGACGATCCGGGCGGCCTAACGGAGTTTGAAAAAGGGTTGATCCTCGGCGTGCTGATCGGCGACGGGCACTTTGGCGGCGATGGCAAGCAACCTCAGATCACCCTGAAGATGAACGTAAGGCACGAGCAGCTGCTCCTCTGGCTGAACGAGCGCGTCCGCTGGTCACGCTTGTACGGTCCCTACCATCACGACAACCGGCACTATCTGCAGCTGATGATTCGGGGGCCGGCGCTGCGTGCGGAGCTCGGCCCGATTCTCTTTGGCCTCCCCTGGGCGCAAATCGACGATCACTCCTACGCCCGGTTTGTCAACATGCTAAAGCGCTATGGGGTCTATGATGAGATTGTTTCACGGAGTAGTTCTCCGTGAAACTCTCCTGGCTGGATGACGAGCTGGCGAGCGCCCTGCCGAAGGGTACCCTATACGCCGTTGGCGGGCGGGTTCGGGATGAGCTTCGCCGCGAAACGGAGGGCTCGGCCGCTCCGATCGACTCCGACTACGTAGTTGTCGGAGTTCCGTTCGAGAGGCTTATCGATCGGCTTCGTGCCCTGGGTCGCGTCGATCTGGTCGGCGCTTCCTTTTCGGTCATCAAGCTGACGGTCATGGGACAGACGGTCGATGTAGCATTGCCGCGGCGGGAATGGTCGGTCGGTCTCGGGCATCGGGACTTTACGGTCGAGAGCGGTCCTGACGTTCGGCTCGAAGAGGATTTGGCGCGCCGAGATTTTCGTATGAACATGCTCGCTCGCGCGATTCCCTCGGGCGAACTGGTCGATCCCCATGGCGGCGAAGCCGACATCCGGGCGCGGCGCATCGACATTCTTACGCCGCAGACGTTTCGCGAAGACCCGTTGCGGATGCTTCGGGGCGCCCAGTTCGCGGCGCGCTTCGAGTATGAGGTGACGCCTGCCCTCCGCGACGCGATGCGTGACGCCGCGCCACTGGTGACCTCCGTTTCGGGGGAACGAATCCAGGAAGAGTTTGCAAAACTCTTGCGGCAAGCAAACAAGCCATCGGTCGGCCTCCAACTCTTATGCGAGACCGGGGTACTGGCGTATCTCTGGCCCGAGCTTTTGGAAGGCATAGGGGTCGAGCAAAATCAGTGGCATGCCTACGACGTGTGGCAACATAGCCTGGCCACGGTCGATGCCTCGCCGCCGGGCGATCTCACGCTCCGCTTGGCAGCCTTGCTCCACGACATCGGCAAGCCGCGGACGAAGTCTGGTCCGCACTTCTATCGCCACGAGATCGAGGGCGCGCAGATGACCAGGGCAATGCTCGAGCGCTTCCGCTTTTCCAACGACGTCGTCAAAGCAACCGAGCACCTGGTCCGTCAGCATATGTACTCCGCCGACCCGGATCTTAGCGACGCCGCCTTGCGCCGCTTCCTGCGCCGGATTGAGCCGCCAAATATCGAACGCCTGTTCGCATTACGTCACGCCGACATTCGCGGGAGTGGGTTGCCGGAGCGCGACGGCACAAATGCGGCTTTTGAGGCGCGGGTCTGGGCCGAACTCGACCGAAAGCCGCCTTTCTCCGTCCGCGATCTCGCAATCCGCGGCGATGACGTCGTCGCGATGTTGATTCGTTGCGGCGAGGCGCCCGCGGATTTCCGGGGCGACGAACGAGTCGGGGCGGCTCTTGGCTGGCTCTTCGAGCAGGTCACCGACGAACCGGAACGTAACGAGCGCAGCTTGCTGCTGCAATTACTCGAGCAGTATTTCGCACGCGTTGCGGAACAGGCCCCGGCGGATTTCTAAATGGGTCGTATCATCGCGCTCGTCAATCAAAAAGGTGGTGTCGGCAAGAGCACGACCGCCGTGAATCTTGGTGCTGCGCTTGCCGTGCTCGGGCGACGGGTGTTGGTCGTCGATACGGATCCTCAAGGAAACTCTACGACGGGACTCGGCATTGAAAAGTCGGCCCTCACGCGCGACATCTACCACGCGCTCTTGCAAGAAGTTCCGCTCGATAACGTGATCGTCGCCACGGAGATCGAAAATCTCCAGCTCGTTCCCGCCACGATCAATCTGGCCGGCGCTGACGTCGAACTCGTCGCGGCACTTTCACGCGAGACGCGCCTGCGCCAAGCCCTGGGCCCAATCGCGCCAGGTTACGACTTCGTGCTGATCGACTCACCGCCGTCTCTAGGATTACTCACGATCAATGCGTTGACCGCCGCGGACGACTGCATCATCCCCGTGCAAGCGGAGTTTTATGCCCTCGAAGGGCTCGCGCAGTTGACCAACGTGATTTGGCGCGTTCGCGATGCTCTGAACCCAACGCTGCACGTGAGCGGCGTGCTCGTCACGATGTTTGACGGCCGCACCCGTTTGGCGCTGGAAGTCATTCGCGAGCTGCAAAAATATTTCCCCGAACAGATTTTCAAGACGCAGATTCCGCGCAACGTGCGAATCTCAGAGGCGCCTTCTTATGGGAAGCCGGTGATTCTCTTCGATCTGAAAAGCCGTGGCGCGCAAGCCTATCTCGCCGTCGCGCGCGAGATGCTCGAGCCCGCGCGAGCGCCGGCATGAGCGCACCGAAGCGCGGCCTGGGCCGAGGTTTGGCGGCGCTGCTGGGCGAGGCCGCGGTCCCGGTATCGAGCTCACATGAGGTCGTACGCGAAATTCCCATCGGCGAAATTCGACCCAATCCGTTTCAGCCGCGAAAAAGCTTCAGCGCCGAAACTTTGAACGAACTCAAGGCTTCGATCTCGGAGTACGGCGTGCTCGTGCCGATTATCGTACGGCGTCGTGAGCAGGGATACGAACTCATCGCCGGAGAGCGTCGTTGGCGCGCCTGCGCGGCGCTGCTTCGCCCTACGATTCCGGCCATCGTTCGCTCGAGCGACGATCGTCAAACCCTCGAGTTTGCCATCGTCGAAAACTTGCAGCGCGAAAACCTCAATCCACTCGAAGAAGCGGCCGGCTTTGCGTACCTGATCGAGGAGTACGGGCTTACACAAGAAGAAGTCGCGCGCCGGCTCGGCAAGAGCCGCCCCACGATTGCCAACACGCTGCGGCTTCTCGGCCTTTCGGACACGATTAAGGCGCTGCTCTTTGACGGACGGCTCTCGGCGGGGCACGCGCGTGCACTTTTGGCAGCGCCGGAGCAGGCTCGCGACGCCTTGGCAAATCGCGCCGTCAACGAAGGCACGACCGTGCGTGGGCTGGAGCGAATCGTCTCCGGGCTGACGACGCAGCCAGCAGAAAGACCGTCGCTGCTTCGTCCACTCTCACCGGAGGAGCGCGATTTCGAAGCGCGATTGCGCGAAAAGTTGGGAACGCACGTCGCCGTGGTGCGCTACGGACGCGGCGGTCGCATCGAGTTGCGCTTCAGCAACGACGAGGAGCTGACGCGGCTCGGCGACCTCCTGCTCGGCGCGGAAGAATAGTGACTTTCCCGCTGTCGCGAATCATTGCGGTGCTGATGGCCGGCGTGCTCTGTTTCGCACTGCTCGTTCCGATGGCGCTCGCTCGTCACAACACGCCGCTTGCGATCTTCATCGCGGTCGTCTTCACTGCATATTTCATCGGAAACGTCGCACTATGGCAACGCATGCGACCGCGCGGTTAAGACGCTCCGCTCTCCTCCACGGCATCTACGTCATTCTCAACGAAGATTGCCGCATCGTGGAACTTGCGAGTGCCGTACTCGAAGCGGGCGTTCGCGTCGTACAATATCGCGCCAAAGCAGGGATTGTCGCGGACGACCTTCGTCGCTTGCGAACGCTGACGCGCGAGCGCGACGCGCTACTCATCGTGAACGACGAGTGGCGGGCCGCAGTGGAGTTCGAGTGCGACGGCGTCCATCTGGGCCCCGGCGACGACGGCTTCGCGCAGATCGGTCCGGTTCGTGCGGCGCTGGTGGACCGGCTCATCGGTCTTTCCTGCTGCACGCCGGAAGAAGTGCAGCGCGCCAACGCCGGGGACGCGGACTATCTAGGAATCGGCTCCGTCTACGCGACGTCGTCGAAGGGCGATGCCGGCGCGCCGATCGGATTGGACGGATTGCGGCGTTTGGCCGCCGGCACCGCGCTGCCGGTTGCGGCGATCGGCGGCATCACCGCGGAAACGCTCGCCGGCGTGCGCGCCAGCGGCGTAGCGATGGCCGCCGTCATCTCGGCAATCGCCGGAGCCGAGCAGGCCGCGCGCGCCGCAAGCGATTTGGTATCGCGATGGAACGACGGCGAATAGCTGCGGGCGCCGTATGACGTCAATCGTTCTTTCGATCGGCACGAGCCATCCCTGGAACGTTGCCGGCGTCGGACGCGACCTAATCGTTGGAGCAGAGTTCGGCGCGCGCGTCTTTACCGCGATTGCCGCCGTCAGCGCGCAGGACCGTGGCGGCGTTGCGGCATTGCATTCCGTTCCGAGGGACGTGCTGGCAGCGCAGCTTGCGACCTTTCCGTGGGACTCCGCAGGCGCGGCGCGCGTCGGCGCGCTGCCCACGCTGCACGCCGTGCACGTCGTCGCGGAGGCGCTGCGCGCGTATCCATGGCTGCCGGCGGTCGTCGACCCCGTCTTTACCGCGAGCCGCGGCGGCGAACTCGCCGATTCGTCCGCTCGAGCCGCCGTCCGTGACGAGCTTGGCGGCTTGCCCAACGTCATTCTCACGCCGAATCTCCAGGAGGCTGCGCAGCTGCTCGCGAGCGATAGCATTGCGCGCGATGCGCTCGCCGATGCGGCGCTAGCGTTACGCAATCGCGGAGCACTCGCGGTGCTCTTGAAAGGCGGCCATTTGGACGGCGAGCCGGCCGATGCGCTCGCCACTGCGAGCGGCGTCGAGATTTTCAGCGACGCTCGCATCGCGGGAAGGATGCACGGCACCGGCTGCACGCTGGCCATGGCGCTGGCGTGCGAGCTTTCGGCCGGAAAGTCATTGCGGGACGCGGTCCGCGCGGCTCGCGCGTACGTTCGCACCCAAATCGCAAGGCATTGACCCGCACTTGGTAACATTCAGGCGCGAATGACTCAAACCGTCGCCAAACGGCCTCGCGTCATGGCCGGCATGCGGCCGAGCGGATCCGTCCATCTCGGTCATTTGGTCGGCGTGCTGACGCAGTGGGCGAACTATTGCGAAAGCGCCGACGCGTTTTTCGAGATTGCGGACCTCCACGCGTACACCACCGATTTCGACAATCCGGCGAAGATCCGGGAGGCACGAGAGGAGATGGTCGCCGCGTGGCTTGCGGCGGGAGTCGATCCCGAGAAATCAACAATCTTCTTGCAGTCCGGCGTACCGGAGATCGCCGAGCTGCAAACGCTACTCGCAATGATTACGCCGGTCTCGTGGCTCGAACGCGTGCCGACCTATAAGGGTCAAATCGAAGCGCTCGGACAGAAGATCGCAACGTATGGATTCCTCGGATACCCGCTGCTCCAGCTCTGCGATATCGCGATCTTTCGCGGCGAATACGTTCCGGTCGGGCGCGACCAAGTCGCGCATCTCGAGCTCGGCCGCGAAATCGTCCGCCGATTCAACTACATCTATGGCAACGGGGAAGAAATCCTCGTCGAACCGCAGCCGACGCTCTCGGAATTTCCCGAAGTTCCCGGCATTGACGGACGCAAGATGAGCAAGTCGTACGACAACGCGATCTTCATTGGCGACGACGAAAAAACGACCACGGAAAAAGTTCGCGCGATGGTCACCGATCCTCAGAAGATCCGGCGCGGCGATCCGGGCCGCCCGGAGATTTGCCCGCTCTTTGCGTTGTGGCGCTTCGTCAACCCGCTAAAAGTCGACGGCGTCGCCGCGGCGTGCCGCTCGGGCGCACTCGGTTGCGTGCAAGACAAGACCGATTTCGCCGAACGGCTCAACGAATATCTCCGTCCGGTGCGCGAGCGTTACGCGATCTATCGGAACGATCCAAGCCTCGTCGATCGGATCATCGCCGAAGGCACGCTGCGAGCGCGCGAAATCGCCACCAGCGTGCTGGCCGACGTCAGACGCGCCATGCGCTTAACGTAATTTTCTGCGACGTTCATCCCTTGAACTTTGGCAGCGTGTCCGCGATGGATTGCAGCGCCCAGTCGATATCCTCGAGCGAGGCCGCGTAGGAGAAGCGCAAGTAGCCCTTTCCGGCAGCGCCGAACGACGAACCGCCTCCGCAGGCAACGCCGCCCTCTTCCAAAAGGAACTTCGCGAGCGCGCGATCGTCGTGCGTGATCGCGGACACGTTGGGAAAGGCGTAAAACGCGCCTTCCGGGAGCAGGCACGAAATGCCGGCTATATCGTTCAGGCCGTTCACCAAGCGGTCGCGCCGCGTCCGGAAGATCTCGTTCATTCGCAGCACGGCTTCGTCCGGCCCGGTGAGCGCCGCGATGCCGGCCATTTGCACGAACGTCGCAACGCAGCTGAAGGTGTTGTTGTTGAAGAGAGTCACCGTGCGCGCAAGCGACTCGGGCATCAGCGCGTAGCCGAGGCGCCAGCCCGTCATCGCATAGGCTTTCGAAAAACCATCTACGACGATCGTCCGGTCACGCATCCCGGGGAGCGAGGCGATCGACAGGTATTCGCTGTTGAGATAAAAGTTGCGGCTGTAGATTTCATCGGCCAGCACGAGAAAGTCGAAGCGCTGCGCCAGCTCCGCGATGCACTCCAGATCGGATCGCGTAAGCACGCCGCCGGTCGGGTTGTGCGGCGAGTTGATGACGACGACTTTCGTCTTTTCCGAAACGCGCCGAGCCAGCTCGTCGAGATCCATGCGCCAGTTGCGCGATTCCAACAGCGGAATGGCGTGGACGGTCGCCTCCAAGTAATTGGCGCACGAAGCGTAAGCCGGATAGGCGGGATCGAAGTACACGAACTCGTCGCCGGGGCCCAGCAGGGCGCTCAAGGTGTTCCAGATCACCGGCTTGGCGCCAGGCGCGATCACCACATTTTCGGGATGCCATTCCGGCGTCATGTGGCGAAAACGGCTGGCATAGCCGGCAATCGTCGCGCGCAGTGAGGGCAACCCGCCCGACGGCGTGTAGTGCGTGTGGTTTTCGTACAGGGCCTCGACGGCCGCTTTCTTGATTTCCTCGGGCGTGTCGAAATCGGGCTCGCCGATTTCCATGTGCACGACGCGACGCCCGCGCGCTTCCAGTTCTCGTGCCCGCGCGAGAATCTCAAAGGCGTTTTCCGATCCCAATCGCGCAACCGCGGCAGCCAAACGGTCTTCATGAACTGCGAGCATCCCAAACCTACCTCTCTGAATTATCTGGAAAAAGTTTCGCCCGACCGCGACTTAGAACCTGGAACGTGCGCGTAGCTGACGCGCGTTACGGTTTCTTGTTGAAATACTTGACGAGGATTTGCCGCGCGATCGGCGCGGCAACGGTTGCGCCATAGCCGCCGCTGCGGTCGACGAAGACGGCGAGTGCGAGCCGAGGATGATTGGTCGGCGCCCACGCTATGAACCACGTAGTGTTTGGTCCGTTGCCGCCGGCGGTCTCGGCGGTCCCCGTCTTTCCGGAGAACGGCAATCCGTTGATTGCGAGCCCATAGGCCGTGCCACCCGGGTCGGTCACTTTCGCCATTCCGGCGCGCACCGCGGCAAGCGCTTCTTCCGTCACGGGAACGTGGCGGATAATGCGCGGGGTAAAGCGTTCCACTGCGTCCCCGCTGGGGCTACGGATCTCACGAACGATCTGGGGTGTGTAAAGCGTGCCGCCATTGATCACCGTCGACGCGACGTTAACCATCTGCAGCGGAGTTGCTTGCATCGCACCTTGTCCGATGCCCAAGAAGCACGCTTCGCTCGGTTCCATTGGAACGCCGAACGCTCGCATCTCCCAGGCGTTCGTCGGCCAGTTGCCCTCGTTCTCGCCGGGGAGATCGATGCCGGTCTTTGCATCCAAGCCAAATGCAAGCGCATATTTGCGTAATCGCGCATTGCCGAGCCACCACGAAAGGCGGAAGAAGTAGCCGTCGCTCGATGCCGCCAACGCCGGAACGAAGGTCGTATCACCCAGACCGCCCGCCGCGATATCCCTCGCGTAATATCCGCCGCAGTTCCAACCCCCGGTGTCGTCCACGACCTGATCGACTTTGACGACCCCCTCCGTCAGCGCCGCGGATCCCGTTACCATTTTGAACGTCGAACCGGTCGGCGTTGCGGCGGCGATTGCGCGGTTGAATAACGGTTGTGCCGCGTCGGTCAAGTCGAAGGCGATGCGCTTCCAGTGATTCGCAGCGAAGTCGTTGGGATCGTAGTTCGGATAACTCGCAAGCGCGAGAATGTTTCCGGTCCAGGGATCTTCCGCCACGACCGCACCGGAGAGCGTGCGGCCGCGGCCTAACGCGCGAATCTCTGCTGAAAGCGCGCCTTCAACGATCTGCTGCAGCCTCCAGTCGATACTGGTGACGAGGGTATCGCCCGGTACCGCCGCCTTTGAGGGCAGCTTGACGTTGGAGACCACGGCGCCCGTCGCGTCGACCACGACTCGTTGGCCCCCCGGCGTGCCGCGCAGATACGAGTCGTATGCGAACTCCAATCCGTCTTTGCCGATAACATCATTGGGCGAATAACCCTCGTGTTTGAGGCGCTCGTACTCTTCTTGCGTGATGGCGCCGACGTAACCGATGAGATGCGAGGCCAACGCTCCGTGAGGATAATCGCGAACTGGCTGCACCTCTAGATCCACGCCGGGAAGGTTGGCCAGCACTTCGGAGACGCGGGCTACGGCCGCGACCGGCAGATCGGTCGCGAGAATCACCGGTCCGTAGGGCTCGTTTTGCGCGACCTCCTCAAACGTCGCATAGTTGATGCCGCGATGGTGTAAGAGACGGTACCACAGCGCGCGCTCGTCGACTCCCAGGATTGCAGCCAGCCCCGCGAGTTCGGAATTGGCATTCGATACCTGCGACGGGATCAGTCCGACGACGAACGAGGGCCGGCTGCGCGTGATCACGGCGCCGTGCCGGTCGAAGATGACACCGCGCGGCGCAGCAACCGGAATTAACCGAACCTGGTTGGCCTGCGCGGCAGCGCGGTACCGGTCGCCATCGACGATCTGAACTGCGATCAGACGCCCGATCAATGCCAGCAACGCTGCCGCAACAATCGCGATGAAGGCTACGAGGCGCCACGTCGGCAGCCGCCACGGAACGCGGCGTGGCATCCCGCGCGGCGGGGTCATTCCCGAGCCTGCTCGACACGCCGTACGATCACCATTGCAACCACCATCGCGATCGCATTGAGCGCGCTCTGCAGCGCGGCTTCATGCAAGTGCATCGAACCGAGGCCGGGCGGGTAGCCTTCCAGCGCCGCGACGATCCAGAAGAGCAGCGCGCGCACGAGCGTTGCAAGCACGGTGATTCCGATCACGAGCGGTATGGAATCGGCAAAAAAACCGCGCGAGAGTACACTCGCCAGCATGGCGGCGAGCGTCGTAGCGATCGTCCAGGCCGCTCCGGTCTGCGCCGCCAGTGCGTCTTCGCAGAGACCCGCGACGAAACCATAAAGCGCCGCCCGCCGCAGGTCGACGCGAAGCGAATACCACACGACGACGACCAAGACCAGGCTTGGAACGACGTTGCGAATCGCAAGATAGTGCACGATCGTCGACTGCGCCAAAACCGCCAACGCCAACCATGCCGCGGCGACGTACCACGCGGGGCCGACGAAGGGTGCGGTGTGCGGTTTACTGCGGAACGACGACAACGCGGTCGAGTGCGCCAAGATCGACTGATGTCTTGAGCACGGCAGTTTGGTAGAGCGTTGCGTCGCCGCGCTCGATCGCGGTCACCGTTCCGATTGGGACGCCTGAATGAAACGACCGGCCTTCACCGGTGACCACGACGTCGCCGACGCGCAGCGGAGCGTCTTGCGGAATGTATTCGACGATAACGCTGCTCAGATTGCCGCGAGCTATCCCCCACCAACGTCCCCGTTGCACGACCGCCGGAATGCGGCTCGCATAATCGGTGGCCAGCAGCACGGTACTGGAAAACGGCGCAGCGGAAATGACGCGTCCGACGACGCCGGCCGCAGCCATGACGCCGGCGTCAAGGTGCACGCCCGAGCGATAACCTTTGTCGATCGTCACCGCACGGGATTCGTTTTCAGGCGGAAAACCGATGACGCGCGCCTCGATGCCGTGATAGAGGTTGACGAGGGGCCGTACGTCCGACTCGGCTGCGTACGCCGCCGCCAGCTCGTGAAGCCGGGCGTTCTCTTCGATCAAGTGCGCGTTGCGCGCGCGAAGCGTGCCGTTTTCACTTTTGAGATGCGGGAGCGAAACGATCGTCGTTCCAACTGCTCGCGCGCCGCCGATTGTCGCCGACACGGCGGTTTGCGCAATCGCAAAAATGGAACTTGCCACCGTGGTAATGGGACTGACCGATCCGGCACGCTGAGCGCCGATCTGCAGAAGCGCCAACAACGCTGCCACGATGATAATCGCGATCAGCGCAAAGAGTCTGCGTTCGTCTCGATACGTAAAGATAGTGACCCCCAGGAGGCGCTCATTTCGGTTTCGGGAGGGTAAATCCCAACCGTCGCAACGCCCGCACGACGCGTGCCAACGGCAACCCCATCACGGTGTAAAAATCGCCATCGATGGCCTCCACCAGAGCTGCGGCACGCCCCTGGATTCCGTAGGCCCCGGCCTTGTCGAGCGGCTCGCCGCTCGCGACGTACTCGGCGATTTCGTCCGGCTCGAGCGGATAGAATCGCACGCGCGTCGTCGAGCGTTCCCGCGTCTGCTCTGCGCGTCCCGGTACCGTAAGCGCGAACGCGGTGTGAACCAAGTGCTCGCGCCCCGAAAGCCGCTCGAGCATACGCTCCGCCTCTGCCGCGTTTGCGGGCTTTCCCAGGGGAGTGCCATCGAGGTCGACCACCGTATCCGCCGCGAGGAGCGGTGCATCGATTCCCGCTTCGCCGCGGGCGTAGAGGACGGCGCGGAGCTTTTCGAATGCGTGACGGGTCGCCAGCTCCGCGGGAGACTCGCGTCCCGTCGACGATTCCTCGTAGCCGCTGGCAACGACCTCAACGCAGAGGCCGAGCGAGCGTAAGAGCTCGAGCCGGCGCGGCGACGTGCTGGCGAGAACGATGTGGGACAGCGGCACGCTCATTCGTAGAGTCGGCCGTTAGTCTGGATGTATCCGCCCTCGTGACGCCCGCGCGGATCCCGATGAGTCCAGTGCACGACTCCGCCGCCCGGGTAATATTCGTACTCTCCCTTGACGCTGACGCGTTGGTTTTCAGCCAACGGAATTGGTCCGGTAAAGTCCGTGTTCGCTTCGACTCGCATGACCAGGTTGCACGCCGAGGACAGCCGCATCAGAAACCCTTCGTGCGGGCTGACGCGCCCAGGCGCCACGCCTAAGAGACGCGTCACGGTCCCGTCGGCCACTACTTCAACGTGCGAGCGCGCCGCGCCGTAAGCATCGCAAACCGCACGGTCGTCGGGTGCTTGGGTCGTCGTGCATCCGGCGAGTAAGAAGATCGAAACCAACGATATCGCGTTGATGCTGCGCGTTGCCATTACAGTCCGTAGAGGTGGTGCGCGACGATATACTCCCACACCGGTTCCGCAACGAGATAGCGAATGCTCCGTCCTTGCGAGATGAGCGTTCGTATCAACGTCGCCGATTCGGGAATTTCCGGCAGATTTAACGTCGTAACGCGATCGCGCACCCCTGGCGGTACCGCCGCGATGACCCGTGCCAGCGCATCCGCTCCCACCCCCGCGCGCGGCGCAATCGCAAAGCGCTCCAGCGATTCCAGCACCTCGTCGAAACGCACCCAGTTGGAGTTGACCAGCGAGTCCGCGCCGATGATGAAGGTAAACCCCGCAGCGGGATACTTGCGCCGCAGCCGCGGCAAGAGATCCGCGGTGTAGCCGGTCGCGTTCTCGCGGAGATCCGTTTCGTCGAGCCGGAATGCGGCGTTGCTTTCGATCGCACCCAAGATCATTGCGCAGCGGTGCGCCGCGTCGGCCTGCGGTTTATCCCGGTAATGCTGGTTGCTCGTCGGAACGAAGAGCACGCGGTCGAGCCGCTCGAGTATTCGTGCAGACTCCGCAACGAAAAGATGCGCGTTATGAATTGGATCGAAGGTTCCGCCGAAAACGCCGATTTTCATGAGTACGTGAACTCGTACGGCCCAATGCGGACCGTATCCCCTTCTTTGGCTCCGAGCTCGCGCAGCTTTCGCTCCACGCCGATCTTTCCCAACGCGTGCTCGAAACGCGCCAGTGCCTCATCCGAGTCGAAGTTCGTCATGGCCGCGAGCCGCTCGATGCGCTCGCCGGAAACGACGAACGCGCCATCGGCTTCGCGCCGCACTTGGAACGAATCCGGCGCGAGCAGCTCGATGCGAGCCGGCGGCGGCGTGACGATCTCGGGCGGCGGCGCGGAATCGATCGCGCGCGCGACCGCCAGCACGACGTCGCGCACCCCCTCGCGGGTCGCCGCGCTGATACCGCGAATTTCTGGAAAACGTTCTCGCAACTCCGTCAATGAATCGCGCGCATTCGGCAGATCTATCTTGTTGAGTACGAGCAGCGTCGGCTTCTCTACGAGCTTCGGATTCCAAGCGGCGAGCTCGGCTTCGATCGTCGCTTTGTCTTGGAGGATCTCGTCGAGCGGTTTCGCACCGTCGAGCAAGTGCAGGAGGACGCCCGTGCGTTCGACGTGCCGAAGAAATTGATCGCCTAAGCCCGCTCCAGCATGCGCTCCCGCAATCAGTCCCGGGACGTCAACCATCACGAACGATTCATCTTCGGCGATGCGCACGACGCCGAGCTGAGGTTCCAGCGTAGTGAAGGAATAGTCGGCAATCTTTGGACGCGCCGCCGTAACGGCGGAGAGCAACGTTGACTTTCCGGCGTTGGGTACGCCGACGATTCCACAATCGGCCAAAAGTCGAAGCTCGAGGCGCAGTGTGCAGTGCTCGCCCGGCTCGCCGCGCTCTGCAAAGCGCGGCGCTTGGCGCACGCTGGTAGCGAAGTGCTGGTTACCAAGCCCCCCGCGCCCGCCCTTTGCCGCCAAGACGCGCGCTCCGGGCTCCTTGAGGTCAGCCAGCAAAACCTCCGGACTTTCCTCGCGTCTTCTAAAGACGAGCGTCCCCGCCGGAACGGCGATCGTTAAATCGTCACCGCTGCGCCCCGACTTCCGTGAGGTACCTCCGGATTTGCCGGCCTCGGCCAAAAACGAGCGTTTAAAACGGAATTCAACCAGCGTCGAGAGTTCCGGGGTCGCTTCCAGGTAGACGCTTCCGCCGTGACCGCCGTCCCCGCCAGCCGGGCCACCCTTCGGAACGTATTTCTCGCGACGCCAAGCGACGATACCGTCGCCGCCGTCGCCGCCGGCAACCGAGATCTCTGCCTCATCGATGAACTGCACCGCTTAGCCGCGCCGCATAACGAAAAGGGGCCGATTCGGCCCCAAGTACTCCTGCTCCCTACGGAGCCTTCAAGCTGCCGGAACCACCGAAACCTGCTTGCGCTCGCTTCGCGTGCTGAACTCGACCGTGCCCTCGATAAGGGCGAAAAGCGTATGGTCGCGTCCGATGCCCACATTGGTACCAGGATAGAAACGGGTGCCGCGCTGCCGCACGATGATGTTGCCGGCGATCACGCGCTCGCCTCCGAAACGCTTCACGCCGAGGCGCTGGGCGTTCGAGTCGCGTCCGTTCCGAGTCGAGCCGGCTCCCTTTTTCGAAGCAAAGAGCTGCAGGTCCAAGTCAAACATAGCCGGCCTATTGTAGCAAAGCCGAGGGAAAATGCAACGCGAGACGTGTGGGGACTCGCCGTTTCGACCTTTATCGCAGGTGCCGGTCGCCCGACTTTAATAACTGCCTCAAACCATGGGCCTGCTCGAAGCACCTGCATGGCTCTCGGCCGTCCGCCGATGGTTTAACGTCGAGCCCGTGCCCGTTGCCTCCGACGCCGAGCGGGCCGACTGGGCGCACTACTTAAAAACCGACAAAGACGCTCAAGTAAACGCGACCGAGGTAACCGAGCTTCTGTTACGTGAGGTTCGGTATCTCATCGATACGAAGATCGACCTGATCAAAGGCACTGACGGTAAGGCCGCAATGGCCGTCACCGTTCTGGGTGGCGGAGTCGGGGTTGTTTCAATTCTCGGCGCGACGCAATCGGCGCTCGTCTTGGCCAGCAAACCCTGGCTTCTCGGGCCGGCGCTTCTGCTCGTCGTGCTTGGGGTTGTCTTAGATCTCTTATGCCTCGCGCGGGGGTATCGTTATACGTCCCACATGCCGCGCATCGACGTTTATAACTCGCAGGCTGTGCTGGATGAGCCCCTGATGGCTGGTCACGTCAGTACGAGCATCGTCGAGGGTTATCTGACGTATTCAAACGAGTTGACGGCCCTGAGCGCGCGGAAGTCCAGGCTCCTAGAAGTCGCGACGATTCTACTCATCTGCGGAGTCTTTCTTTTTACTATCAATGCCGCGTGGGCAAACACTCACGTTGCTCGGGCTTCCGACAAAGCCGACTGTCGCTTTGCAACGACTTCGATAAGTTGTATAATTGAGCGCTAATGATCGTTCGAAAGATTAAGCCTCCCCCGGGAGACGAAGACGGATTAAAGTAGGCGGCCTTCTCGGCCCCTGCTAGTCAGCCTGATCTTTCGCGAACGCTGCAGCATCCAGCGATCTTTCATCGATCGTCATGCGCCGCATCCCGCGCGGATAGCGATCGCCCCGATTCTTCGCTAGCGATGTTTCACAGATCACGGCTAAGCACCGCGATTGCCCTCGCCGCAATAACGACAAAGGTACCAAAGGAGGCGACGATACGCCACGCCTTTAGTGACATAAAAATGGCGCAAACACGGGGTTCCTAATTAAAAAGCCTCACCAAAACTTCTCACCCTTTGCGATAATGAGCGCGCTGAATGCCGCCAACCATACAATCGCCCAAGCGACGAGCACCCAGGGGCGCGTTCCACCAACCAATGGCATAAGCGCGGTGACCCCTCCAACCGCGATTGCGACGAAGAGGAATGTGGCAATCCAGCCTTCTCGTGAGCTCGGCGCGAGCCCCCATCCGAAGCGCTTTCGCCGAAACCAATAGTGCGGAGGATCCATTTTATCGCTCTCTCCACCTGGTCATGGCGGCGTTCCTGTCACCCTCAGCGGCACTAGCACCGCAGGGGTCCTTGCCTCGGACGCGCTCCACGGCTCGTTGTGTTGCACCGGCCGCTCGCCGGCTTTGCCGAGCTCGAGGCCCAAACGGCGACCTGCTCCAAGCTGACTCACTACCTGGAGCCCGCCCTCCTTTCGGTAGTGGTCTCGTTTGAATGAGGCCTGCCTGGCGGCTTGAGAGCCTACGAGTGGTGGGTTGCCCAGAGAAAAGAGGCGAGGACTACCAGAAGAACGGTGCCACAGATCATTCCAGTTGCGACGACTATCGCGGTCGGCAAGCTCATTAAGGACCCTTTCTTTCAGCCTACCCCCTCCATACGAATCGTCGGTCTTTCAGGTTTCGGACAAATCCGCCAAAACAGACGTTCGGCCCCAAACGAGACCACTACCCTCCTTTCCACACCTGTGGACAAGCTTGTGGAGAAGGCCCTCCTGAGCACCCCAATCCCGCCCCCGGAAGCCTTATTTTGCCGAGCAATTCGGGCTTGCGTCGAACCAGAATCGGCTACGTTCATAAACCGGAAAAATCCCCGAAATACCGTTCTTATCGGCCTGTGGATAAGTGTATAAAGTCGTGCATAGATTCCGCAGGAGCAAGACTTCATTAAGCCAACTGATTGCGCCCTCACGGGGGTGGCACAGTTCGATTGTCTGATAGCAGCCGGCTGCGCAGTGCTATGTCGAGTCGCTAAAGAGGATGCAGAGGATGGCGCTTGCGATGATCAATTCAGACATCTCCAATGAGCTCTGGCAATCCGCACTCGACACGCTCGAGCGAACCTTTTCAAAACCGGTTTTTGAGATGTGGATCAAGCCGATCCGTTTCATCTCCCTGCACGGCAACGAGCTCCATCTGGCGGTCCATAGCAAGTTTGCACAAGACTGGGTAGGAAGCAAGCTCCGCGGCCAGATGATCGGCGTCTTAAGCGAGCTCTTCGGCACCAGCATCGAACTGCGGCTCTCGGTTGCCGAGCCCGGGGAGGGCTCTCGGACGGCTCCGTACTTCCCGACCCGGCCGCTTGAAGAGTTCCGTACCGCCAATCTTAATGTTCGTTATACTTTCGAACAGTTTGTCGTCGGCAACTCCAATCGCTTCGCACATGCGGCCGCGCAGGCGGTCGCGGGCGCTCCGGCCCACGCATATAACCCGCTCTTTCTGTACGGCGGCGTCGGATTAGGGAAAACCCACCTAATGCACGCGATCGGGCATCGCGTCATCCAAGACAATGTGGCCGCCAACGTCGTCTACGTCACGTGCGAGAAGTTCACCAACGAGTTTATCATCGCGCTTCAGAACAATCGCACGCCCGAGTTTCGCAACCGGTATCGCCAAGTCGACGTGCTGCTGATCGACGACATTCAATTCCTCGCCGGCAAGGAGACGACCCAGGAAGAGTTCTTCCACACTTTCAACGCGCTCCACGAATCCGGACGCCAACTCATCATCTCTTCGGATCGGCCGCCCAAGGAAATTCAGACGCTCGAGGCGCGCTTACGATCGCGCTTTGAATGGGGCTTGCTCACCGACATACAAGCGCCCGACCTCGAAACGCGCGAGGCAATTCTTCGCAAGAAAGCCGGCAGCGAGAACATCCCCGTCCCCGACGAAGTCACGTCGTTCATCGCCAAAGTTATTCCATCGAACATTCGCGAGCTCGAAGGGGCACTGATCCGTGTAATCGCATATGCTTCGCTCACGAAGGCTCCGATCACGACGGACCTCGCGGCCGACGTTCTTAAAAGCGCGGTGGCGCAAGCACCGCTGCACCGCATCACTATCGCCAAGATTAAGGAAACCGTATCGGGCGCGCACGGTCTGACGGTCAAAGAAATGGACAACGGACGCCGGGATCAGCGGCTCGCCGCACCGCGTCAGATCGCGATGTATATTGCGACGGAGTTGACCAACTACTCGCTGCCGCAGATTGCCCGAGACTTTGGCAAGAAAGACCACACCACGGTCATGTACGCCCGGGATAAGATCAAGGACCAAATGCAGCGTGACGAGGCGTACCGCAACAAAATTCGCCAACTCATGGCGATGTGCCAAAATTCCTAACTACCATCGTCCCAGCGCGACGACCGCGCTCCTGCCCGTTTTCAACAGGCTTGCGCACAGAACCGGACCGGCGGCGAGCATAAAGTCCCCGCTCCTGTCACGCCGGTGGATGAGTGGATAATCCGTACCAATCCATCCACACGGTTATCCCTAAGCAAAACCCCACCGGGCACAGGCAAAAACGGACTTTCCCGCAGAATACACCGCTCTACTACTGCTACGGCTCTGGTTATATATTCCCAAGGGAAACGCTCGCTCACGCCCAACGGTGAACACGATGAAGTTTAGTTGCACGACGAAAGACATAACGACGGCGGTTGGAGCCGCCAGTAAAGTGGTGAACGCTCACACCACGGTACCTATTCTTTCAAACGTCCTGTTGCAGGGGGACAACGGCAAAATCTACGTTCGCGCGACGGACCTGGAGCTCACACTGGAGCACGCGTTTCCCGCGCAGGTTGCTGAGGGCGGTTCGGTAACGGTGCCGGCCAAGCTCTTTGCGAGCTATCTGGCTAATCTCGGAGCCGGCACGCTCGAGCTGACCGGAACGCCGACTCGCGCAAGCGTGAAATGCGAACGCAGCAACTATGATTTCCACGCGCTCCCGGCCGACGAGTACCCGCCGCTGCCGGCGGCGACACGCGGCTCGCAGTTCGCGATCGGGGCAAAGCGCTTCCGTGATGGGATCGATGCAACGATCTTTGCAGCCTCAGGGGAGGAGGCGCGCGGCGCCGTGTTGATGGGGACGCTGCTCGAGGTCGAGGGCAACGCCCTAACGATGGTCGCCACGGATGGCTACCGGCTCGCCAAGTTTGCCACGACGCTCGATGACGGGGCCTCCGCGAACGAAAAGTTTATCGTCCCATCCCGCGCGCTTGCCGAAGTCGCCCGGAACCTTTCCGGCGGTGACTCGATCGCGGTCAGCGCCCTAGGCGCTCAAAGCAATCAGTTACAGATGACCAGCGGGGACGTCTCGATCACCGTTCGGCTGGTGGATGGCCAATACCCCAACTACCAGCAGGTGATTCCGGCGAAGTTCGACCGCTCGGTCACCGTCAGCACGCCCGCGCTGATCGGCAGCCTACGGCGCGCGGAACTCGTTGCCGGCGATCGCGCCAGCATGGTGAAACTGGCGATCGCGAATCAAACGCTCATCGTAACGGCAAGCTCCGACATCTCAGGCAACGCCTACGAAGAACTCGAAGTCGAACAGACCGGCGAGGACCTAGCCATCGCTTTCAACGCGCGCTACTTGGTCGAAATCCTCAACCATATCAAGAGCGAGAAGGCCGTCATCGAATTTCTGGGCCCCCTGTCGCCGGCCGCAATCCGGCCGCTCGAGCCGCTGGACACGGGCCAGCAACTCTACGTGCTCATGCCGCTGCGACAATAATGTGTTCCTCCGGCGGGTAGAGTTTTCGGATTTTCGAAACTATTCGAATCTCGAGCTCGAGCCTTCAGCGGGGCTGAACGTCTTCGTCGGTGCGAACGCGCAGGGAAAGAGCAATCTGCTCGAGGGAATCGCTATGCTCGGCACGGGCAAATCGTTTCGCACGGCTCGCGATGCCGACACCGTCCGGGCGGGTGCGGAGCGCGCCGTCGTGCGCGGGGAAGCAACTGCGCGGGCCGGCAACGTCGATCTCGTCTGCGCGATCGAAAAAAGTAGTCGCGGAACGCGCAAGAGCTATACCGTCAACGGTCACGGCGTGCGTTATGCAAGCTATCTCGGCCGGATCCGGATCGTCACGTTCGTGCCCGCCGATTTACAGTTGGCAAGCGGAACGCCGAGCGCACGCCGCGCGTTCTTGAACATCGGCCTGTCGCAAAGCGAACCGCGCTATTACTACGAGCTCGCGCGCTATCGCAAAGCGCTCCAGCAGAAGAACGCCTTGCTGCGCGGCGCGGTCGACCCCGACCCGGAACTGCTGGACGTCTACGGCCGAACGCTGTTGGACGCCGGTACGCAGATGATGATTGCACGCGCGCAATTCGTGGAGTCGCTCGCGCAAGGTGCAGCCCGCGCGCACGCACGCTTTGCCGGCGGCGAGAACCTGCAGCTGCGTTACGAGCCCAATGTCGTTTTCGAGGAGCCCAGTGCCGATGCGATTACCGCGGCGTTCGAAGCGCGGATGCGGCACGTGAACGATGCTGAACGGACGCGCAAGACCACGCTCGTCGGCCCGCATCGCGACGACTTCAGCTTAACGCTCGACGGCACGTCGCTAGCGGCCTATGGATCCCAAGGACAGCAACGCACGGCGGTACTTGCGCTAAAGGTTGCCGAATATACGGTCATGCGTGAACGCTCGAACGAGGCTCCATTGCTGTTGCTCGACGACGTCCTTTCAGAGCTCGACGAAGCGCGCGCGACCGCCTTTCTTGCGGAGATCGGCGACTATCAACAAGCTTTTGTGACCGCGACTGAAGTGCCGCCTCGACTCGGATCGAGCGCGCGCGTCGCGCTGGTGTCTAACGCAGAAGTCCGCGAACGCACCGCATGTTGAGGCTGTCCGCCGCACTGTCGAAATGGGAACCGAGCGAAAGCGCCAGCGCACGAGAACCGATAGTTTTGCTGGAGGCGGCCTGGCCCGACATCGTCGGTCCGCAGGTCGCGAAGAGTTCCTTTCCCACGCGCATCGTGGACGGAACGCTTTTCGTCACGACCCGATCCAGCGGGTGGAGTCACCAACTGAGCCTGCTAGCCGAGCACGTCCTGCGCGCGATTTCCGCCCGGCTGCCAAACGCCGGCCTCACGCAACTTCGCTTTCGCGTCGGCACGCTGCCGCAACGGCGTCGTCTGGCGGGCGGTTCCGCGGCAACGACGCGCAGCCGTGCCGTCGTGGCCTATCCACCAGCCGAATCCGCAACGGAGGCGCTGGCACGCTTTCGAAAACAGGTCGAAGGAAGCAATCGGGCCAAGCGTTCGGAGGGCTGGAAAGAATGCGCCGAGTGCGGGGCGCTCGTCGCACCCCGGGCGCAACTCTGTCCGGCCTGCGTCGCGAGTACCGCACAACGGCGTGCCGAGGCAACGGCGCGCTTGCTTTTCGAGGCGCCATGGCTTGGTTACAACGGAACGGCTGCGCTCGTTGACGGGTTACAGGAAGGGGAGTACGAACGCGTCCGCGCCCAGCTGCTTACACGCTGGTGGGGTATGCTCGTGCAAGCCCGCGCGGCGAACCGGCTCTCTCGAGATGGCCGCGAGCGGCTCATCGCGAGCTCATACGTACTGCTGCGCAGCAAAATTCCGCCGGAACAGATTATTCCGGCAACGGTGCGCAGCATTCTGGGCGACGACCTTCACGACCTGATCTATGTAGAGCAACAAGAAAAGTAATGACGACGAATTATACCGGCGAGCAAATCGAGGTTCTGCGCGGGCTGGAAGCCGTGCGCAAACGCCCGGGCATGTACATCGGGAACACCGCGGAGCGCGGGTTGCATCAACTCGTCTACGAGGCGGTCGATAATTCGGTGGACGAGGCCTTGGCCGGATACGCTCGCACCATAGGTGTCGTCCTGTATAAGGACGGCTCGTGCTCGGTTGAGGACGATGGCCGGGGAATCCCGATCGACACGCACGCCGAAGAGAAACTTCCCGCGGTCGAAGTCGTAATGACGATTCTTCACGCCGGCGCCAAATTCGGAAAGGGGGGATACAAGGTATCCGGCGGCCTTCATGGGGTCGGCATCTCCGTCGTAAACGCGCTCTCCGAATGGATGATCACGGAAAGTAAAAGAGACGGCTTCTTGTGGCGCATGAAGTTCGAGCGCGGCGTTACCGTCCAGAAGCTCAAAAAGGCGGGACACACCGAAGGGACCGGAACGCTCCAGTGGTTCAAGCCGGATCCGGAAATCTTCGAAGTTAGCGAGTTTCACTGGGACATTCTCCAGAAGCGTCTGCGCGAACTGGCTTTCTTGAACCGAGGCTTGTCGATAACGTTGCGCGACGAGCGCGGCGAAACCGTCCGCGAGCGCACGTATACCTTTGATGGCGGCATCGTCTCTTTCGTCGAGTGGCTCAACGAAAAGAAAGATCCGCTGCATCCGATCATCTCCACGCACGCGGAGCGCGACGGCGTCGACGTAGAGGTGGCGATGCAGTACACGGACACGTATGCCGACCAGATTTTTTCCTATGCAAACAACATTGGAACGATCGAGGGCGGAATGCACCTTCAGGGGTTCCGTCAGGCGGTTACCAATGCCGTGAACGGGTATGCGCGGAAGCGCGGCATGCTCAAAGAAGCCGAGAACTCGCTGTCGACCGACGACATCATGGAAGGGCTCACGGCGGTCGTCTCCGTGAAGCTGCAGGATCCGCAGTTCGAAGGCCAGACCAAGACGAAGCTCGGCAACGCCCGCGTCCGCAGCATCGTTTCAGGTCTGGTCTCCGAGCGCCTGGACTTCTTCTTGGAAGAGAACCCCAAGTACGCTCGCGTGATCGTAGATAAATGCATGCAGGCGCAGCGGGCTCGCGACGCCGCAAAGAAAGCGCGGGATCTCTCTCGCCGCAAAAATGCCCTCGAAGGGTCCGGCTTGCCGGGCAAACTCGTCGACTGCAAAAACGGTAACGCCGCGGAGTGCGAGCTCTTTTTGGTCGAGGGCGACTCGGCCGGCGGCACGGCCAAGGGCGGCCGCGACCCCAACAATCAAGCGATCCTGCCTCTGCGCGGCAAGATAATCAACGTCGAGAAGGCGCGACTCGACAAGGTGCTGGCGAACGAAGAAATCCGAACGATGATCACGGCGCTCGGCACGGGTTTTGGCGACGAGTTCAACGTCGGGAAACTCCGGTACCATAAGATCATCATCATGACGGATGCCGACGTCGACGGCTCCCATATCCGCACGCTGCTGCTGACGTTTTTTTACCGCCAGATGAAGCCCCTCGTCGAAGAAGGCCACGTCTTCATCGCTCAGCCGCCGCTCTATGGAATCCGCAAAGGCAAGAAACAGTGGTGGGCCTTTACCGAAGGCGAGCTCAAAGCGATCGTCGGCGAAGACGGCAAAGACTTTACGATTCAGCAGTACAAAGGCTTGGGCGAGATGGACGCCGAGCAGTTGGCCGAGACGACGATGGAGGTAGGGCACCGCCGGCTCAAGCAGATTACGGTCGAGGACGCCGTTGAAGCCGAACAAATCTTCACCGACCTGATGGGCGATAAAGTCGAGCCGCGTAAGCAGTACATCTTCGAATACGCCAAGAGCGTCAAGAATCTCGACTTGTAAAAGTTCTCTTTAGAACATCCTTAGGTCGGCGGGGCGCGCGGCAGCGCACGAGGTATAGAACTCTACGTGCGCACGCGGATCGCGATCTGCCTGCTGGCTGCGGCGACCGTTCTGGGGCTGATGGCCGCAAATCGTCATCTGCTGTTGCGCGTTGCGATCCAAGAAGGCGCTGGGTTAGCGACTGGTTACGCGCTCCATCTCCAAGATTTTCACTTCGCTCGCGACGGCGCCGTCTTTCTTGGCGTTCGCCTCGAGCGCGGCGGCAAATCGCTGCTGGACGCAAAGCGCATCGCGGTACGCTACTCGCTGCGGGACCTGTTGCCGGGCAGCCGGCATCGTTTTGGCCTGATCGCCCTGGACGTGATCGGCCCCAGCGCGACGCTGACGCGATTTGCCAATGGGAGCTTCAGCATCAACGGACCGGGAGCGCCGGCGCTGCCGGGACCTCCGCACGTGAATCCGGTTCCGCTACGATTTCGGCTGAGCGTGCGCGACGCGCAACTGGATCTACGGGAGCCTTCGGCTTACGATGCGAGCGCGAAGGAGATTCGCGTGCGCGGCATCGACGTCGGCGCCGAGATCGATACGGCGCGCGTCACGCGCTATCGCGTGCACGGCGAGTTCGAGCGACGAAGCGACGAACCGTTCACGGTTGCGGGAAGGGTTGACGCGCTGCGGGGCTATGCGATTCATCACGCGCACGCGGCCTATTTCCCCTTGCGCGGCCTTGCCAACTACTTCGCCGACACACCGGACGTCCGGATCTTGCATGCCACCGCGCGAAACTTCGATGCTCGCCTCTATGCCCTCGACGTACTTCCCAACGTCGAGCCGGCCTATCACGTCAGCCTCCGCGTGGACGTGAGCGACGGACGCCTTGCGCTGCGCGCCCTGGCCGCACCGATCGAAAACATGCGAGCGCGGTTGGAGGTGATCGACAATGCCTTTTACGTCCACGCTGCGCGCGCGACGCTCGCCGGCCTGGGGCTGCGCATTGAAGGAGGAGCGTACGACTTCACCGGCGCGCTCACGGGAGCCGCGCGGCTGCGGCTAGGCGTCGACGGTATCGGCGATCTCTCCGCGCTGCGCCGCGCCTTTACGTTCGCGCAGGGTCAGGCGATTTCGGGAAGGGCGCGTTTTGGCGTGCTCGTCCACGGGCCGATCGACGATCCGGTGATCGTCGCGCGCGTCAACGCCGCGCATGCCTTCTACCGGAGCATGCCATTCGACGCACTTGCGGCCGCAGTCGTCTATCATTCCAACGTCGTGGCGCTCACGCCGCTAGAGGCGCGTTATGGCGGCATCGGCATTGGCGTTCGCGGCACGATGCTGATTGGCGAACACGTCCAATCGCGCTTCGCGCTGCACGTCGAAGCGCCCGCAAGTCGCTTGGCGTACCTCGACGAGATGCTCGGCGACGAGCCGATCGTCGTCGACGCTTCGGCCACCGGGCGAGACCTGCTCTTTCACGTCGTAGGCAGCGCCGCCTCGATGCGGGGTACGCAGCGCGTTGCGGCGCTGGTCGAGATGAATCCCAACGGTACGGCAACCGTCGACCCGTTTTGGTTCCACACGGCGCGCGGTGACTTCGACGGCGCCTATGTGCTCGACCGGCCCCACAGCACCAGTGCCTTTTGGTTGTCGGCAAACAATCTGCGGATGCGCGCACCGCGCTATCCGGCCTTTCCCGGGCTGGAGCTGCCGCGAATGCCGCCCATCGACGCACGATCGGTTGGGATGACGTTGGCGGGCGGCGGCGCCGCGCAAAACATCGTGCTGGCCGGCACGGTGCGCGGCGACGACGCGTCGATTGCCGGAGTGCGTTTTTATGGCGTCGATGCGGCGTTTGCGGGCAATCTCGAACACGCGTCGATGAACCTGTTGCACGCGGCGGGGCCGTGGGGAACTTTCGCGGGCGACGGCGAGTTTTCGTCGCAGCGGTTCGTTGCGTACGGCGCGTATCGCGGAACGTTTGAAGGTTTGCAGCCATTTCTCGGCAACGCGATTCCTGGGCACGGTAAGATTGCCGGCACCGTCGCGGTCGGCGTCGAGCCTGCGCGGATCGTGGTTCAGGGCACGGATCTCACGTTGCAGCGCGCTACGCTCCACGGCATTCCGTTGAGTCACGCCAGCCTGACGCTCGCGATCGAAGGAAATCGCTTGCGCATCTATTCCGCGCAGGCGCGCGCCGCCGGCGGCAGCGTCGTCGCGGCCGGCACGTTCTCACTCGCTTCTCCGGCCGCCGGGAGGGCGAGCTCCGACGGGCTCGCTCTCGTGGCGAATCGGTTGCAGGCCGCGGGGCTTCGCGGAATCGGATTGCCTCTCGACTCGGGAACGTTGTCGGCCACCGGTACGTTGGGGGCGGGAGCGCCGTTGCCGCGATTCGACGGCGCGGTTGCCGTGATTGGTGGGCGCCTCGCGCACTTTGCGATCGCCGGGGACGGAAACGTGCGCCTTGCCGGCGATGCGGTTTCGCTGCGTCGCGTCGTGGCCAGGATCGGCGATACCAACGCTCGCATCGACGGAAGCATCGGTTCGCTGGCCTCGGGCACACCGGCGTACGAACTCGATGCCGACGTTCCGGCGGCGCGAGTTGCACGCGCGTTGCACGACTTCGGCATTCCCAGCTACACGGCCGACGGAACGTTCAACGCTCGGCTCCACATCGGCGGACGTAGTTTGCAACCGAGCATCAGCGGCCACATCGGCGTTCCCGCCGGCAGTGTCAACGGTCTGCCGTTCGTCGAGGGCAGCGCGATGCTCGCCGCCGATCCGAGCGGAGTCAGCATTCGGCGCGGCGCGGTTCTCGTCGGCACCACGGCCACGCACTTCACCGCAGTCGCGCGTCCCGGGCAAAACGCTATCGATCTCAGCGCGCTGCACGCAAATCTCGCCGACTTCAACAATTACTTCGACACGGGCGATACGCTGGCGGGAACCGGCAGCGTAAAGCTGGATGCTGCGTCGCAAAATGCTCAAATAACGTCGAGCGGAAGCGTGGACGTGCGCGGATTTCGCTATCGGAACCTTCCAATCGGCGACACGCGCGCGGTGTGGTCGAGCGCACGCAACATAATTACCGGCACGCTGGCGGTTGGTGGACGGCAAGGCCGGCTGAGCGCACACGGCTCAATCGGGTTGACGCCTCGATCGGCGTGGCAGACGACGCTGATGCATTCGCGCTTCGATTTGGTTACCGGCGTCAGGGATCTCGACCTATCGCTCTGGATGCCCGCGCTCGGGATGCAAAGTGTACCGATTACCGGCTACGCATCGGGCAACGCAACGATACACGGCCGATTTCCGCAGCTGGACGTGCGCGGAGAGGCCCAGGTTCTCAATGGAACGTTGGGCCCGCTCACGCTCGACAGCGCTCAACTTGCGTTGCACGCCGCCGGGCGGCGTATCGTAATCGACCGTGCCAATCTGACGACGCCCGAACTCACTGCGTCGGCAGCCGGCAGCCTCGGTTTGGGAAAGGACGATCCGCTGGACGTGCGAGTGCACGCCGCTACGAATCAGTTTGACAAACTGGTGTACGACGTGTCGCGCGTGCGGGTTCCGGTCACCGGAAACTTTGAGACGACCCTCAACATTGCCGGAACGTATCGAGCGCCGGCGCTTATAGCCGGCTTCGATGCGACGGGCGTCCATGCGTACGGAATTTCCATCGCGTCGCTCTTCGGCGAGGTACGGCTGCAGCGGCGTGCGCTCGTGCTCTCGAATGCTGGAGCGACGTTCGATCGGGGCGAGGTTACGTTAGCGGGTTCGATGCCGTTTTCGCTGGCGCCGTTGCGTTTCGCCGCACCGGATCAACCGGTGAGCTTCGATCTCGACGTTGTCGGACTCGATCCCGCCATCTTCGACGATGCGCTGCGAAATAACACTAAACTGGGCGGTATCATCGACGGCCACATCGGGCTCTCAGGAACGCTGCGTCAACCCTTGATCGTCGGGCGGCTCTCACTCGCGCGCGGTTCGTACGAGAGTGCACTCGAGCGTGCACCGATCACCCAGATCGCGGCGGCGCTCGCCTTTAACCACACGTCGGCGTCGATCGAACGCGCCGTGGCGCGCGTTGGAGCGGGAACCGCACAAGTCTCGGGGCGCATCGATTTTCCGGCCGGTTTCACCGGGGGCGAATCGTCGATGCATTTCAATGCCGCGACTCGCGGCGCGCAGCTCGATCTTCCCGCATACGGCAACGGGACGCTCGACGCACGGCTCACGCTCGAGAAGCAACCAAAGTATGATGCGCTGCTCTCAGGCAGCGTCACGCTCAGCAACGCAACGCTGCCGTTCGCAACCTTTATCAAGGCGGCGCAGGGGTCGGCCTCGGCCGCACTCCCGCAGCTGCCCTTGGCATTCAACCTGCACGCCACGGCCGGCAAAAACGTGCGCGTGCGCGGCAGCGGTTATGGTGCCGGGCTCGATATCGGGGCAACTGGATCCGTGACGCTAAACGGTACGCTGGCTGCGCCGACGCTGGCCGGCGAAATCACGTCCACCGGAGGAACGCTAACCTATTTCGATCGAGCGTTTCGCGTTCAGCAAGGAGGCGTTCGTTTCAACCCGGTAGACGGCGTGCTTCCGACACTTCATGCCGTCGCCACCAGCAGCGTCGTCAATCCGGATCCGGACCGGGCTCGCAATCCCTACGGCAGCGCGGAGATTACGATCACGGTGGACGGCCCGATCCAGGGTCTCAAGATCGGCCTCACGTCAAACCCACCGGGGTACGGGCGGGACGAGATCTTAGGGTTGCTTGCTCCGTTCGGCGGCTTCGTGAGCGGGATCGGCTTCAGTCGCCAGTCGATGCTCGCTCCGGTGCAACCCGGCGGGATAACGCCGCTCGGCGCGCTCTCGCCAATTCCCAACGTGACTCTGCAGCAGCGCAGCACGATAACGGTCGGCCAGGAAGCCTTCAATATTCTCAACGCGCAGTTTACCGCCGGCCTGCTGGCACCGGTGGAGAGCACCTTAGGTCAAGGACTCGGTCTTTCGAGCGTTAACCTCACCCTTGGATATTATGGAAACGTTGGCTTTACAGCAACGCGGCTACTCGGCAAAGCGGTCAGCGCTGTTTACGCGGTCACCTTCGGCGTTCCGCAGATTCAATCGTTCGGGCTCGTGGTGCAACCGAATCCGGTTACGTCGGCGAACCTGAACTTTTTCTATCAGAGCGGCCCAACGCGGCTCCTGCAGCTGCCGAACTCACCGGTTGGGTACAGCGCAGGCTACTTTGTTGGCCAACCGCTGATTGGTAACACCGGCTTCAGCCTCACCGTTCAGCACTATTTATGGTGAATGAGCCTTTGATTAAGCACACGTTCAGGCTTCCGGCACGCGCAAGGACACGGGGCAGGCCGGGCGGAACAGGGCGTGCCGGGTCGCACGCGATATGCTTGCGCGCACCGGCCCTTGGCCGCAGTCCGGCAGCACCTCTTGGCAGATCGAGGACGACTTTTTCGAATGACCTTTGACCCCCGGTGGCGTTTGGGCGCGTTGAAGTGGTACCCCGGCATTCTTATGCCGCTCTTTGCGTTAATTGGATTGGGCCTCGCTCCCGCGTTGGCGCAGAGCGCCCCCAAGATCGTCTCCGTGGACGTAACCGGAAACCTGCACGTTCCGACGCAAACGATCATGGCCGTCGTCCAGGCGCGTCGAGGACAGCCCTACAACCCAAAAGTCGTGCAGGAAGACCTGGCGCGCATCAACGCGCTTGGATACTTCGCCGACATTGCGCCACCGTTGGTGCGTCCGCGCCCGGGCGGCATCGCGATCACCTATCGCGTCATCGAGAACCCGGTCATTACGAGGATCCTCTTCACGGGTAACCAGAAGGTCCCGAGCGATACGCTGCTGGCGCTGATGGACCTCTCGGTCGGGCAAGTCTTCAACACGAGCACCTTCCGGCAAGACGTCCTCAAGATCAACAATTACTACGAGCGCATCGGCTACGGCGGTCAGGTTCCGACTCACGTCAAGGACATCAACCTCGATTCAAAGACCGGCTCCCTTACGTTGGTCATTCAAGAGGGTTTGGTCGTCAAGCACATCGTCATCGGCGGCGATCCGCTTCTGCCCGCGCCGCTCATCCTGCCGGCGCTCACCCTGAAGTCCGGCAGCGTCTACTCCGACGCGGTGCGGGACGCCGATTACAAGGCGCTGCAGAAGCTTTACGAAGACAAGTTCCATCTCGAGGTCGGAAACTTCGAGGGCGGCATCGTGCCGTCGTCGATCGATTTACAGGCCGGTACGGCGGACGTCAAGTACGACATCTACGTCGCTCGCATCGTGGTGATCGAAGTCACCGGGAATTCGCGTACTAAGGATCAGGTGATCCGGCGCGAGTTGCGTGAACGCCCCGGCATGGTTCTCAATACCGACGCGATCAAGCACGACTACGAGCGCCTCAACGCGCTGAACTATTTCTCCAAGGTCGAGCCCGACGTCCGCCCGGGACCCGATCCGAAGAAGCCGCAAGACGTCACGCTCGTGTGGCGCGTCACCGAACAACGCACCGCGTCCGCCTCGCTCGGCTTTGGCTACTCGGGCGGCTTGACCGGACAGGGGTTGTACGGGACGCTCGGCCTTTCCGATAACAATCTTCACGGCACCGGAAACTCCGCCGGCATTCAGTTCGAGGAAGGCGCGCGTACCGGCGTGGCGCAGCTCACCGCGTCGGTTCCGTATCTGAGCAATTCACCGCAAGGCCTAAAGTATACGGCCGGCGGCTCGATCTTTACCAATCACTCGACGTACTACTATCCGGTCTACGGCATCGCGGGCACCGGAAGCGGGATCGCGAGCCATGGCCAGATCCCGATCCCCGTGACGCTCTATCCCAGTTCCAACGCCCAACAAATCTCAAACGTCGTCGCGACGAACTCGTCGAGCGCTACCGGCGCCTCGGGAAATGTCGGCCGCCGTCTGAGCGACTACACGATTCTTTCACTCTCTCTCAGCGGGCAGAAAATCAAATACGACACGACGGTACCGTCGCCGTATTACTTCCAAGGGAACCAACCGAACATCTTCGTCGGGCCCACGCCGGGACCGATCAGCTCGAACAACAACAACTACGGCGGATCGTTCGGCATCGCAGCATCCTCGATCGCCAACGTCAATACCGGCGCTCCGTACAACCTCGTCACCGCGGGCCTCACCTTGCAGACCATTACGCTGGACGATCCGTTCAATCCGCGCAACGGAACCAAGGGGCTTTTCAACGCCGCGGTCTCGGAGCCGGCGATCGGGTCGAATTTTTCGTTTACGCAAAGCACGCTCGACCTTGCAAAATTCTTCCCGGTGTTACGGAGCGCTACGATTGGCGTCCACGGGGTCGCATATAATTCCACCGGAGTGATCCCGCCGAGCAACCTGTTCACGTTCTCCGATCAGCAAATGCGAGGCTACAATCAGGTCTTCTATGCAACCAACGCGTATCTCGGGCAAATCGAGCTGCGTCAGCCGTTGGCGCTGGATCGACGCATTACGCTTGCAGTTTTTGTGGACGAACTCGACTATCACATCCGAGGTGCGGCTCCGCTGCTCAATCCGTACACGAATCGCATTACCGGATACCCAGCGGCTTGGGCGCTGTACGGGGATGCCGGCTTCGGCGTACGCTTCGACGTCCCTCAGCTCGGTTTGCGTACGGTGCGCATCGACTTTGCCAGGGGACTATACGGCACGCACACGAGCTTTGGAATCGGCCAGAGCTTTTAGCCGTCTCAAAACAGGACGCTAGCACTTCATGGGAGTCCATACGAACCAGATGAACGTCCGGTCAGCGATTATTTTCGTCGTCGCGCTGCTTTTTGGGGTTTGGATCGCGCCGGGGGCCATCGCCGCCGATCTTAACGACGTCGGATACGTCGATCAAGCCGATCTAGCCAATCTGCCCGTCTTCGTCAACGCTAACCGGGCGCTGGCCGGCTACAAATCGCAGTACGACGCTCAGTTCTCGAACCAGATGCGACGAGCTCGTAACGACGCACAGAAGCAGCAGCTTGCGATGCAGTTCCAACAGCTGTTCAACGATAAGCAACGCGAAATCGTCGGGCCGCTCTTCCAACGCGCGCAGCTTGCGATCGCCGCGGTGAGCGCGTCTCGGAACGTCTCGATCGTCGTCGACAAGCGCATCGTGATCTACGGCGGTCAAGACATCACCAAGGACGTTGAAGCCGTCTTCTCGAGCCAACAAGCGATTGCCCAACCGGCTGCGACGCCGCCGCCGGCGGAGATCGGTTACGTCGATCAGACCGTCCTCGACACCGTGCCGAAGGTGCAGACCGCCAACAACACGATGAACCAGTTCGAAACGACGCAGCGCCAAATCTACGCTGCGAAGCTCGCGCAGTCGAGAAGCCCGAGCGATAAACAACAAATCCTCCAAGAGTACAACAAGCTCGTCTCCGACAAGCAGGATCAACTGCTCAAGCCGCTCGTCGATCAGACCAAAGCGGCCACGGCCGACATCGCGCGCAAGAAGGGTTTGATCGTGGTCATTGACCGCGCGGACGTGATCTACGGGGGCACGGACATCACGGCGGATGTCCAAAATGCGGTCGGTAAATAACGTCACCGGTTTTGTCCGTGTATCGATGGCGTTCGTTTTTAGTTGCGCGGCCGCGTCGTTGGGAGGCTGCGCTCCCAACGTGCACTCGTCAACGGTTCGCGGAACGGGCTACGTGCGTGTGGACGACGTCGTCAAGCATCATCCGCTCTACCCGCAGCTTTCGCAGCTCGACGATGCCATCGCGGCCATCAACCTTCAGTATGCCGGTCCGCAGGTTCCGCTCGGCGCTCGCCAAATTGCGTCCCAAACCGCCGAGCTCAATCGCGAGCTGCGGGCCGCCCAAGTGCGCGCGAACAAGATTCTCGCCCAAAAGCAGCGGGACTATGCGCAGCGCGAAGCCCAAGCGGTGCATGCGGCGCTCGCAGCTGCCGGGATCCACGGTCAGGGTGCGCTGGCAGCACAGCAGATGAGCAGCCAGTCAGCGCAGCAGGCGCAACAAGCGGCGCAAGCCGCGAACTCCGATTTTATGGCGTACCAGCAGGGCATCGTTGCCCAAGACAACGCCGCGAGTTCGTCGATCGTGCGGCAACTGCAGACCCAAGCCGAGCAGAAGTACCGCGCGAAGGCCGAGCAGCTGCAGCAGAATGAAACCGACCTGTCATTGCGGCTGACGCAGCAGGACGCGGCATCGCGCCTGGCCATAAAGATGCGCCTCTCGAACTTGGCAATGGACCCAGCCGCGCGCAAACAAGCGCAAACGCAGCTCGCCTCGATCAACGAGAAAGAAGCCGCACAGCTCTCCGCGCAGCGTCAGGCCGACGCCGCGACGCTTCGAGCCTATCGCGCGCAGCTCGATAGCCAGACCGCCGGCGCGATTCGCGCCCAGGTAGGGGCGATCCAAACGCAAACTCGAGCCAAGCTCGAAGAGCATCGCAATGAAGTGAGCTCGCAGTTACGTAGTCTCGCGCCGGCGGCGGCGCCGCCGAATCTTTCACCGGACGTTCAGGCGCAGATAGCGCGCATTCATCATCAGTTCGTCGGTCAGTTCCAAGCCGACGCTGGGAAGACGATCCAGGAGTACAACGCGACCAAAGCCGATCTCGACCGGCAGTTCATGGCCCTGCACGGCGCTGACGTCGGTGCGACGGGGGCGGCCGCCAAGGAGCTGGGATCGCTGCAGAAGCGGCGCACCGACCTTTACCAGCAGATCGTCGTGCAAGTCCAGCGGGACGCCGCGCGCCTCGCGAAGGACCGGGGTTTCAGCATCGTTTTCGTCAACGTACAGGCTGCCGCAGGCGGCTACGATCTTACTAACCAAGTTATCAAGGACGTCGAAAGCCAACACGAGTGAAAACCTACAAAAAACTATCGCTCTTTGCCATCGTTGCAATCCTCGCCGGATGCGCGGCGCATAGCCCGATCGGTCTCGTCGACATGCAACGCATCGTCGCGAATTGGCCGGAGTACCAGGGCTATCAAAATCAGATGCTGAGTGAAGAGCGCTCGATAACGTCGAGGAGGGAAAGCAACGCGCGTAAACAGCGCGCGGCGCTCGACCTGCAGCGGAAGTACGCGAAGGTCACCGATCAGCTCTCCCAGCAGATTCGTGATGCGGCCGGCAAAATCGCGACGCAGCGCCAGCTGAAGCTGGTTTTGACCCGCGAGGGCATCGGTTACGGAGGGGTCGATATCACCGGTGACGTGGAGAAGGCTCTCAACATCACGGAGAAAGCCACGCCCACACCCGGTAGGTAGCTACTAGCTTCTTATAAAGGAGCGCTCATGCTCGGTACGCTGGACCAGCTGGCCGCGCGAGTCGGTGGACGCGTCATCGGCGACGGCAGCGTTTCCGTCGCCGGAGTTAGCACCGTGGCCGAGGCCACGCCCGGCGCGTTGACGTTCGCGACCAGTGAGACGTATTTGTCTGACGCGCTCGCGGGACCGGCGGCGGCGATTCTGGTTGAGGCGGCCCTCGTGCGCGACGAGGCGGCGAAGCCGTTGCTGGTGGTTGAAAACGTGCGCCATGCGCTCGCGCATTTGCTGAAGACGCTTCAGGTGCCGCGACCGCGGGGCCCGTACCGGCACCCAACCGCGGTAATTGAGCCCGACGCACGAGTCGCCGGTGACGTTCACATCGGCGCGCACGCCTACATCGGCAATCGCGTTTCGATCGGAGGCGGCAGCGTCGTCGGACCGGGTGTTTACATCGGCGAAGGCGCATCGATCGGCGAGTCTTGCTGGATACACCCAAACGTTACGCTCGCATCCGGTTGTGCCATCGGCAATCGCGTCGTGCTGTATAGTGGTTGCGTGATCGGAAGCGACGGCTTTGGATGGGCGTTCGTGGATGGCCGTGCGGAGCGCATTCCGCAGATCGGGAACGTCGTGCTCGAAGACGACGTTGAGGTCGGCGCTAATACGTGCATCGACCGCGCGCAGGTCGGCAGCACGCACGTGGGCTGGGGTACGAAAATCGACAATCTCGTACAAATCGGGCACAACTGCCGGATCGGCAAACATTGCGTGATCGCCGCATTGACCGGACTAGCTGGCTCGACGGTGCTTGGGGACAACGTAAAAGTCGGCGGGCAGGTTGGCTTTCGCGGGCATATGACCGTCGGATCCGGCGCGACGATCGCGGGAGGCACCGGCGTCTGGGGCAACGTTGCGGAAGGTGCGACGGTTTCCGGAAGTCCGGCGCAAGATCATCGCGCCGAACTGCACAAACAGGTCATGATTCGAAGACTGCCAAAGCTGTTCGATCGTGTCGAAACTCTGGAGCGCTCGCGCCGGAACGAATAACGCCGCATGTTGATGCAGGCGACGCTCCGCAACGCTCTGTACTTCGAGGGAATCGGTCTCCACACCGGAGAGCACGCTTCCGTTGAGGTCCAACCCGCGCAACCGAATGACGGTCTCTGCTTCGTTCTCGGAACGACACGAATTCCGGCGAAGGTAAAATACGTCGTGGACACGTCGCGTGCTACGGTACTCGGTCGCGATGGAAAAACGGTTTCGACGACCGAGCATCTGCTTTCCGCGCTCTTTGCAATGGGCGTAACCAATGCCGAGATTCTCGTCGATGGACCGGAAATACCCGCGCTGGACGGCAGCTCGGCCGAGTTCGTCGCGGCCATCCTGGCGTGCGGCCTCGAGACGCAGCCGGCACCGCGCAGAACCTTCCGGCTATTCGATCCGTTCGCCGTTACGTCCGGAGATCGGGTGATGATCGCGCTTCCGGCATCGGCGTTTCGCGTGCGGTTCGTCGCGGATTTCGCTCCGCCGATTGGAACGCAGTACTTTTGCGCCGAGATCGATCCCGAAACGTACCGCAAAGAAATTGCAGCTGCGCGCACCTTCGGCTACCTGCACGAAGTGGAAGCGTTGCGGGCTCGCGGTTTGGCGCGCGGCGGCAACCTGGAGAACGCGCTGGTCTTCGCGCCCGAAGGACCGATGCAGCCGTTGCGGTGGCCCGACGAAGCGGTGCGTCATAAGGCGCTGGATGTAATCGGCGACCTCGCATTGCTGGGGGCCTGGCCGCTCTGTGAGATCGTGGCAATCAAGAGCGGTCACGAATTGCACGTATCCCTCACGCGCGGACTGCGCGCTCGCGCTATCGTACCATCCGCATAGGAGAACGAACTTGGCCGAACTCGATATTCGCGCGATCTTTGAGATCTTACCGCACCGTTATCCGATGCTGCTCGTCGATCGTATCCTCGAATTCGAGCACATGGTGCGCGTCCGCGGCTATAAGAACATCACGTACAACGAACAAATCTTCGCCGGACACTTTCCCGGCAACCCCGTGTTGCCGGGAGTCTACATGCTCGAGGCGCTGGCGCAGCTCGGAGGCGCGATGATCCTCGAGCCCGGTGAGTTCTCCCGCAAGACTCCGTATCTGGCCGGTATCGATAAGGCGAAATTTCGCCGCCCGGTCGTTCCGGGAGATCGTCTGGATATGGAGGTAAAAATGCTGCGGCACAAGCGCAACATCGGATGGTGTAGCGGGTATGCCGAGGTCGACGGGCAGTTCGCGTGTTCGGCTGAGCTGATGTTTTCGATCGTTTCCGACCCGCGCATGTTCGGCGCCGACTCTACCGTGCTGCACGCCTAGATAAGCGCGTCCCTGATGCTGCATCCCACCGCAATCGTGCATCCTGGCGCGGAAATCGGCAAGAACGCCGAAATCGGGCCCTTTTGCATCGTCGGAGAGCACGTTTCCATCGGCGCGCGCACCGTTCTGCAGGCGCACGTGGTCGTCAACGGCTGGACCGAGATCGGCGAAGATTGCCTGATCTATCCGTTTTCGACCGTCGGCGCCGCGTCGCAAGATCGCAAGTACGCCGGCGAACGCGCGTACACGCGCGTCGGGAACCGCACGATCCTTCGCGAGTACGTCAGCATTCAACGCGCCACCGGTCACGACGAAGTGACTTCCGTGGGCGACGATTGCCTTTTGCTGGCCTACGTCCACATCGCTCACAACTGCGTCTTGGGCAACGGCATAACCATGAGCAACTTGGCGCAGCTCGCCGGTCACGTTGAAGTCGGCGACTTCGTGACGATCGGCGGCCAAACCGGAGTCCATCAATTCACGCGCATCGGCCGTCACGCAATGGTTGGCGGCATGAGCAAACTGACCAAAGACGTCCCGCCGTTCTTCCTGGTTGAGGGCAACCCGTGCCAGCCGTACGGCCTCAACAGCGTCGGCTTACGCCGCGCCGCGTTCTCCGTCGAGGAGCGCACCGAGATCAAAAAATTCTACAAGCTCCTCTACAATCCCAAGCTCAACGTTTCGCAAGCCATCGAAGCAATGAAGGCCGAAGTCTCGACCGGCCCTGGGCGCGAGATCATCGCCTTTCTCGAAGGGCCCTCAGAGCGCGGCGTCCTCAAGTGACGGAGTAGTCGCGCGGCGACAGTGTGAGATACTTCTTCTCGACGGGCGAGGCTTCGGCAGAAGCAAGTGCGCTGGCGTTGGCGGAGGCGATTCGTGCGATCGATCCGGACGCGCAGTTTGAGGGCATCGGAGCCGAGCGAATGACGGCGGCGGGATTCCGCCTGTGGCGGAATCATACCGGATGGGCGAGCATGGGACCGGCCGCGGCGATTCCGCGGATACCAAAACTTCTGGCGGCGATGTTGCTGACGGCGCGGCATCTGCTGGCGTCGAAGCCCGACTTGGTCGTGCTCGTGGATTTTGGCGTCTTCAACTTACGGTTGGCGTCGACGCTGCGGCGATTCGGTTACCGCGGTCCGATTCTCGATCTGTTTCCGCCGGGAACCTGGCTGGATAGCCAAGAGAAGGCGCGTCGAGTAAGCGCGCTCACCGTGCCGGTGACCGCATTTGCACACCAGTACGAGTTCTATCGAAGCCTCGGGTGCCGTATCGAATATTTTGGTCATCCGCTTGCGAGTAACTATCCGTTGCGAACGCAGCGCGCCGCTCCGGATCACGATGCCGGAGTCGTGGCGATGCTTCCCGGCAGCCGTAGTGGCGAGTTGCGCCGTCATTTACCCGTTCTGGCGGCTGCCTATCGCGTGTTGCAGCGGCGACGGCCCAAGCTGCGCGGTATTTTTGCAGCGGCCGACGCGCGCGCCGGCGCTACGATCGCTCGAACGATCGAGCGTGAAGCGCTCGCCAACGTTACAATCGTGAATGGCGTTCGAGCCGCCGTCGCGCAGGCCGATGGCGCCTGGGTCGCATCCGGCACGGCCGTCCTCGAAGCGGCGCTCGCCGGCGTCTCCGTCGTTGCGCTGTACGTGATTCCGCCGGCGCTGATCTGGTATGGCCGCAGAATGATTCGGCATCGTTTCATTACGCTGCCGAATTTGGTCTTAGGCCGCGAGGTCGTTCCCGAACTGTTGCAGGAGCAGGCAACTCCGGAGCGTCTCGCCGATACGCTTGAATCGCAGATGGAAGATCCGGCGCGGCAGTACGCGGAGTTTGAGGAGCTGCATCGTGCACTTGGATCGAGCGATGCGCTACAGCGATGTGCGAGCTACGCCGTGGCGCTGGCTCGCAGCGGTGACGCGCCCTAAGATGGTTCGCATTTATCACACCTCGGATCTGCACGATCGTCGCGGCGTTGCCCCGCGCCTGCGAGAATTGCGTCAGGAGCGGCCGGGCTTGCTCTTCGACTGCGGCGATTCACTGCGGGGAAGTCAAAGTCTGTATTATTCCTCGGAACCCATCGTCGAAGAACTCGACGCGGCGGGCTACGATGCCCAAGCCATCGGCAACCGCGAGTTTCACTACGTCTTTTCGTTGCTGCAAGCCCGTGCGTCACGTATGCACCATCCGTTGGTCTGCACGAACTTGCGCGACACTAAAGGACGCGCGCTGCCGTTCTCCCCGGCGTTGCATTTCGACGTTCCTCCCAATGGAATGCGCGGCGTCCGCGTTCACGTGCTGGGCTTGCTCGTCACGCAGTATCGCGTCGGAAGCCCGTGGGAGCGAGTTTTCGGGTGGCGCTTTCTGGACCCGGCTGAAGCGATTGAGCCGTATGCGAAGAGCACACCCGACGGAGACATGCTCGTCGTGCTCTCGCATTTGGGCCTTTCCCTTGACTCCAAGCTGGCCGAACGCGTGCCGCGCATCGACTTGATTCTCGGTGGGCACAGTCACGACACGCTGGAGGCACCGCGCTACGTAGGCGACGTCCCGATCGTGCATGCGGGGCCGTATGGACGCTTCGTTTCACGCAGCGAGCTCGCGTATCGGCCGGATCGTGGACGCTTTGGATTAGAGGATTTTGCGCTCGTTCCGTTGTTGCGCTCACCCTGATGCGTGTGTTGTTCGTCACCAACGGTCACGGCGAAGCCGCCATCGCAGATCGAATTGCTTACGAACTGCGCGCAATCTCGCCCGATGCGCGACTCGATCATCTCGCACTCGTCGGCGACGTCGCATCGGAAACGATGCACGAAGTCGGCCCCCGTCAAATAATGCCCAGCGGCGGCCTCATTGCGATGGGTAACCTGCGAAACATCGCCAAGGACCTGCGGGCCGGCTTGGTTGGGCTCACGCTTTCTCAGCGCGCCTTCCTGCGAGCGGCGCGTGGATCGTACGACGTGGCGCTTGCAGTCGGTGACGTGTACGCGCTTGTGATGACGTTTGCGCTGCGGACGCGCTCGGTTTTCGTCGGTACCGCGAAGAGCGTTTTCGTCGCGCCATACGGTCCATTCGAACGACTCTTTCTTCGACGAGCGTCGGCGTGCTTCGTGCGGGACGAACCAACGGCACGCGCGCTACGCGAAAATGGCGTAAAGGCCGAGAGTGCCAACGCGATCGTCGATCTCTTCGCGATGCCGGACGACCCGGCCGCAGCGCATGCGGTGCAAGGATTCACTCCAGCGCTGGCGCTCTTTCCCGGCAGTCGAGAGAAGGCGTACGACGATGCCGCATTTCTGCTCGAGGTCGCGCGTGAGGTCGCGCGCTCGTGGCCGACGCTCGGCGCAGCACTCTCGATCGCGCGTGGCTTGGATGGCGAACGCTTTGCTTTGGAGGCGGAGCGCGCCGGCTGGCAGGTTCGTGCCACCGGCGACGACGCGATACCATTTGTCTTGAGCGAAAACGGACGGGAGATCGTGCGCGCGTGGCGCGGAGGGCTCGGTCCACTGCTCGCGCGGGTTGCGCTCGTCCTCGGACAAGCCGGAACGGCGAACGAAGCGGCGGCCGCGGCCGGCGTTCCGATCGTCGCCTTCGAACGCGATGGCGACGGCAATGCGAGTTGGTACCGGCGGCGCCAGCGCGGACTGCTGCGCGACGCATTGGCGGTTCTTCCAGGAAACTTCGCCGATGCGGTACGCGGTGTGGGTAGCATCTTGGAAGATTCGGCCCAGCGGCGGCACATGAGCGAAGCGGGCCGCGCTCGGATGGGCGAAGCCGGCGGGGCGCAGCAGATTGCCCGGCGTGTAGTTTCGTTGGGAGTGGGCGCGTAATGCGGCGGCTCATGCCCGCGGCTCTCGGTCTCGTCCAGGCGATGTTGCCGCTCTTTCCGAGTTTCATCGCGCTGACCGCCGTCGCATTTCCGGGCGTTTCACTGCTTCCGCGTTCGGCTACCCTCGCGGTGTTTGGCGCGTGCGGCGTGCTCGCCGTATACGCGGTACCGATGCTGATCCGCTATCCGGTGCGGGGTGGGCAGCCCTTGTTGCTTCCGCTATTGGCTGTTTTCGGCGCGGGGGTTCTGGCGGGTTGCCTTGGGTTCGATCCACGGGCTGGGTTGATCTTCACCGCGATCGGCGGCCTGGGGATCATCTGGCACTGTGCGATCGTCCGATTTTACGACGACCGGCATGCGGCAGTGACGCTTTTATCGGCATATCTGATCTCGGGCACGATCGCATCGGCGGTAGCAATCGCGATGGTCGTGCTGCGCGAGCCATCTTCGCTATTTGCGATCCAACACGGGCGCGCGACCGGCACGTTCATTTTGCCGGGCGAGCTCGCGGGGTATCTCATCGTGCTGTTGCCGGTCGCGTATGCCGTGGCTCGCGTCGCGACGCCGGCGTGGTTGCGCGCGGCCGGTTGGACGACCCTGGCGGTGGGTTTGGTCGCGCTTTCGCTCACGTACTCGCGGGCCGGGTGGATGGGGTTCGCCGCCGCGGCTGCCGTCGTCGCGAGCATTCGAACGCGCCACGGGGTACGCGCCGCGGCGATCGTCATCGGCATCGGCGCGATCGTCGTGCTGCTGCTTTTCAACGCTCACCACGATCCGAGCGAGGATTATACGCGCCTTTCGATTTGGCAGGCAGCCGTGCAAATCGTCGATCGTTTTCCACTCACAGGCGTTGGTCCGTTTAATTTCTCTCGCGTCTACGCCATCGTGCGCGGCCCGGATGCCGACCCGACTGCGTTCCACGCGCACAGTCTCTACCTGACCTTCTTTGCCGAATTCGGAATCGTGGGGGTGACCTGCGTCGCGTGGCTCTTTTGGCGTTTCGCGATTGAGCTGCGCCGGCGGCTGCGCACTGCATCGGGCGCGCAGCGGATGCTGGCATTGAGCGTAACGGCGGGACTGGTTGGCGTCGCCGTGCAAGGGCTCATCGATACCGTGAGTGTGGTGATTTTTGGATTGTGGATGCCGACGTTGGGCTTGGCTCTTGCCGCGGCCGGGCGCGGCGACGGTTCCAGTTCCGAGGCGTAATGCGATTCGGTGCGTGGTGGGCCGCGATTTGGCTGGTTGCAATCGTCGGCTGTAATCCCCAGCCGCCCAAAGCCACGCCGCCGCCTTCCACGCCCGCCGCTCATGCCGCCAGCACCGCGACGCCCCTAGTGCTCCAGATCCGGGGAAAGGGGACGGCGAACCGGCCCGTCCACCTTATTCAGGAAGTCCACAACCGCATCGATTACGATCTGCTTGCAAGCTCGTACGAGAGCAAAGGCCCGCAGGGTGCCGCACGCGCCGTCTTCCAGAACGCCCGAGTCACGTTTCGGGACCAGCATGGAGCGACGATACGGGCGACCGCCCCGCAAGCCGTCATCGATCAAACGGCAAACACCGTCACGCTGCTCAACGGGGTAAGCGCGCGTACGTCTGCCGGTATGACGCTGCACTGCACGCAGCTCGTCTATAAACGAGCCGTTGGCATGCTGCACGGCGACGGTAACGTCGTGGTGACGGATCCGAAGGGCTTTCGCGCGACCGGATCGAGCTTCGATTCCGATATCTCTCTCACACACATGCGGATGCAATGAGCCAACACCCGGCAATTAAACTACGCGGACTCGTCAAGCGGTACGGCGAGCGAACCGTCGTCAACGGCGTCACCGCGGAAGTGGAGACCGGCGAAGTCGTCGGCCTTCTTGGCCCCAATGGCGCCGGCAAGACCACGACGTTTTACATGGTGGTAGGTCTGGTGAAGCCCGACGGAGGCACCGTGGCGCTCGTAGGCGGAGAGCGCGAGATCGACTTGACCGCGGCGCCGATGTATGCGCGGGCGCGCAACGGAATCGGCTACCTCGCGCAAGAGAACTCAATCTTTCGCAAGCTCTCCGTCGGCGATAACATCCGGCTGATCTGGGAGCAAAACGGCGTGCCGCACGACGAACGCGAGCGCCGGTTGCCCGGACTTCTCGAAGAGTTCGGATTACGAGCCTTTATCGACGCGCGTGGAGATAGTCTCTCCGGCGGCGAGCGGCGCCGCGTTGAGATCGCGCGGGCCCTCGCGATCCAGCCCGGCTTTCTGCTGCTCGACGAACCGTTTACCGGCATCGATCCGATCGCCGTCGCCGACATTCAAGCGATGATCCGCCAACTCCGCGATCGCGGCCTCGGAATTCTCATCACCGACCATCAAGTGCGCGAAACCCTCGCGATCGTCGACCGCGCCTACATTCTGAACAACGGCCGCATCGAAGTCTCCGGTACCGCCCAAGAAGTCCTCGACTCACCGATCGCGCGGCAGTTCTACCTCGGCGAAGGATTTAGGTTGTAAAGCCGCGTGACTCTTGGCTCAGCGCGGTGACATCCCGCCTCGGAGACGCTCGCTGCGGACGTCCTGTCCTTCGCTCGCTCGACTCGATTTTTGAGAGAACGAAGTTTTGAAGAACACGTCCTGTGTTGCTCAAAAATCGAGACGCTCCTCAGCAGAACGTTACCGCGCTGAGCCAAAGCCCCGGACTCTTGGGTGATGCGGTTTACGATTCTCGATCGCTACATGCTGACGGAGCTGACGGGTCCGTTCATATTCGGCTTGTCGGCGTTCATGCTAATTTTTGCGGCGACCGAGATCCTCAACATCGGCAAGCTGGTCAGCAACGACCACGCCCCGCTCTGGGCGGCGGTGCTGGTTTTTGCATGGTCCATGCCGGGATACATGGTGCTCGTTATTCCGATGGCGCTGCTGCTTGGGACCCTGCTTGCGGTGCAGCGGCTCTCCGGAGAGAGCGAGATCATGGCGATGAAGGCGGCGGGGATTACCTTCTCGCGCATCGTTGCGCCGCTGCTCCTAGTCGGCATCATTCTTTCGTTCGTCACGCTCTATCTGCAAGAAGGCCTCGTACCGTATGCAAACGATCAGCTTACGGAGATCGAGAACGGCGTCATCAATCACGTCAGCGCCTTTAGTCGGGACCTGACGGTGTCGGCGCCGCTTCCGGGCGGTGGCCGCCAAGTGACCATCGCCACCGCTTACGAACCCCACTCGCGCGCCCTCTTGCACGTCACGCTGATTCAGTACGATAACCACAACGATGCCCGGCAAATCGCCTTCGCCGATCGCGCCGAGTTTACGGCGAACAAATGGACGCTGGAAAACTCCAGCGTCTATCGTTTCAACCCCGACGGCTCCACGTTGGCCGAACCCCGGATCGCGCAGCAGGAGGTCGAGATCGGGGAGAACCCGAGCAATTTAGTGAAGCGGATGAGCAATGACGATCCGGAAAACATGAGCCGCTCGGAGATCGCCGACGTCGTGCGCTCGGGTCAACTGACGCAGAACGAGGTGCGCAAATACGTGACGACCTACCAGGAGAAGCTGGCACGGCCGTTTGCGTGTTTTGTCTTCATTCTGATCGCGATACCGCTGGGTTTGCGCTCGATCCGCTCGAGCGGCAGCACCAGCTTCGGCTTCGGCCTCTCGCTGGCGATCGTTTTCGTCTATTACGTCGTGATGACCATCTGCTCGTTCGCCGGAGAAGCCTTTCTGGCGTACGCGCCGGTGTGGGCCTGGATGCCAAACCTTCTGTTCACGGCCATCGGCCTGGTGCGATTGCGGAGAGCGGCCCTGGTATGAACGTCGTGGAGGTCGTGCGCGGAATCGGAAACGTTGCCGCGGTCATGGCGCTGGCCGGCGTCGTAGCATACGTCGGCGACCGCGTCGGACATCAAGTCGGGCGCAAGCGGCTGAGCTTATTCGGCATTCGGCCACGCTATACGTCGACGATCGTCGCGATCGCGACCGGAATGATCATCGCGCTGGTCGTGACGTTGGGCGCAATTTTTGCCTCCGAGCAGGTGAAGACGGCGTTCTTCAAGCTCAACGCGATCAATCAGCAAATTGCCGAGCTTCAGGCCCGCCAGCGCGATCTCGAAGCCAAGGTCAACAACGGCAAATTGGTCTTCCCGGTAGACACGCTGATGGTACCGTTCTATCGGATCATCCCGCAAACGGCTAGCTCCAACGGACGGCTTTCAACCATCCGCGCCTATTATTTCTTTGCGGTCAAGTACGTGAACGCGACCTATCCGCGCCTCGGGCTTCGGCCGTACGCCGTACCGCCGGACGCCGATAAGAAGCTTACCGGGTTGGCCAACGATCTGTCCACGGCAGCGAAACTCTCGCAGGCCAACGTGATGCTAACGGTTACGTCGGACCAGAATCTGTTCGAAAACGATCAAATTCACTTTGCGATCAACGTCACGCCGGATATCCGCTACTTCCAGAAAGGCCAGGTGATCGCGCAGCTGGTCATTCCGGGCGGCAGCGGCGCAAGCATCAACATCGCACTCAGTCAGCTGCAAAACTACGTTTCGATCACCGCTAGGCGCTACCACCTGCCGCCCTTTCTGGCCGACATGTTTCAGCCGGTGCAGCTCATCCCTGATGCGCGACAGATGCAGCAGCAGATCGCGAAACCCGGAACCTATCTCCTGACAGCCTACGCGGCCGAAGACTTCTACCCTCACATCGGCGGGATTCCGATTGTCATCGTGCTGACGCGCCAGCCGTGACGCAGGTCGTGCTGGGGGTCGATCCGGGCCGGAGCAAAGCGGGTTACGCGCTGGTTGAAGACTCCGGCCAGGTTATCGTGGCCGGCATCGAACCGATCGACCGGCTGCAGGCGCGCGTGGTGGAGCTCCTGTCCGGACGGCGGGTTCGGGCGATCGCGCTAGGGCGTGGGACGAATGCCCGCTCCGTCAAGACCGGGCTTGACCGATTGGGACCGCCGGTCCACCTCGTGGACGAGCGGGACACCAGCCGCCTCGCCCGGGGCCTCTACTTTGTCGACCATCCCCCCCGGGGGTGGCGCCGCCTGATCCCGATCGGCCTTCAGCTGCCGGCGCGCCCGATCGACGATTACGCCGCGATCCTGATCGCGCGCCGCTTCCTTGCAAGGGGAGTCGAGCCCCGAGCTCCAAGCTAAGAAGCCCTGCGTAGCGCGTCCTGCGCACGAAGGGTAATTGCTTCAACGATTCGGGAGGATGCGTGCGTCGAGTCGGTGTCCTCGTGACCAGTGCGCTGGCGGCAAGTCTGTGCTGCGGCATCGCGTCCGCGGCGAGCATGCCGTTCGGTTCGGTGCGACACGATTTAGGCTCCGAGTTGATGCTGCGTCTTTTCGGCGAGACGAGCGACACCAGCGCCTCGTTTGCGGCGGCGCGCGGCGATCGTACGAGCGAATCACCACTGCGCGATCTTGCGCTGAATATTCCCTCCGCCGCTGGCAACAGCGCGGCGTTTTCCTCCACCGAGATCGTGCCGCTGACGGCCCTGCGCGCTCCCTCGACCGGGGCGCCGGAAACCACTAATGTGACTCAGGCGTTCGATCGCAGCCTCATGCGCAACGAGGCGCACTTCGCCGCGCCGTTTCAATCCAACGACGACGTGACGGTGATCCCGTCGAGCGCGTTGCTTACCGCGAACTATCAGCCGGTCGCACCGGTTGCCGCGATTTCACCCGCCCCTGGTACGCTTGCGTTCGACAGCGTGCCGGCGGCGACGCAGTCGGCCACGCTCGCTCCGCTGACGGTGCACTTGGGCGGCGCTCAGTTCGAGGGGAACGTCCAAGGCGGTTCGTCCGATACGCCCGCGCTCTCGTTGCACGATAGCACCTACGGTGCTGGGGCGAACCTGCAGCTGCGGGCCGGCAAGCGGGACATCAACCTGAATCTGACGACGCAGTACGAGCAGCTGCTACGTAACGATAACAGCGGCTTTGCCGCAGCGGTGGGTTCGCCGTCTTCTTGGCAGCTGCCCGGCGATGACGTGCCTCTGGTCGTTCCCAACTACGCCGATCTCAACCGGCTTTCGCTCGCCGCCGGCATTGCGGTGCCGGTCGTGCGCGGATTGACGCTGAACCTCAACTACGGTGCGGAACGCCTGTATGGCGGATACGGATTGCCCGGTCTGGTGAACCTCGATGCGGTGAACAACACTTACGGCGGAAGGCTCACCTTCGACATACCGGACGCATCGAAAACGCTGTCCATTTCCGCATACCAAGAACGGTTTTCCGATAGCGTCCTGCCGACCAACGGATCCACGCAAACGCGTGAGGACGTAAACTTCACCGTTAAGTTCTAAGAGAAAAAACGGTTTCGTCTTGAGCGAGCGGCGTTACGCATTCATGCGATGGTGCGTCGCCGCGGTCATCGCCGGGATGGTTGTGGCCTTTGGCGCGATACAGATGGCCTCGGACGCCTTTGCTTCAAGCGCGGCCGCGGCGGGAACGCTGCCCACGCGCATTCCACCGCGTTTTGGTGCGGCCGTATATGAAGTGCTCGATCGCATCGCGCCGGCCCCCTACGTCGAAGCCACTCTCGCCCAAAGCGCGCTCGCGCGCGGTGATTCGATCGCGGCCCAGCGCTATGCGGTGCGCTTGCCGGCCTCGCCGATGCGGGACGAATTCCTGGGAAAGATCGCGGCCGCGTCGGGTGAGCAAATGCTCGCGCTCGAATACTTTCTGGCCGCGCCCGATGCGGTCGCCGTCGCGCGTGCGGCCGAAGCCCGTGCGGCGCGCAATCCTGCCGCGGGCTATGACCTCGAGCGACTGCTGCGCAATCGGCTAGCGCTCCTGACCACGCATCCCGATGCCGTCGCCGAAACGGATTGGCGCATGGGACGGCTCGCGAATCGAACCGCCTGGATTCAAGTTCCCGGCAGCCCCTTGCAACGCGCGTGGCTGTATCGCGGATTGCGCGCTTTCGAGGCCGCGGTAGCGCTCTCGCCGCTCTCCGAACGATACGTCATCGCGGATGCAAATCAAGCCGATTTGTTGGGAGAGCATCACCGTGCGGCGCAGCTGTTTGCGCAGGCGGTCGAAATCGATCCGGGAAGCGCCGACGCGACGGCCGGTTTGGGCGTCGTCGCCTTACAGAGCGGAGACCGAGCGGCAGCGCTGCGCTATTTGGTGCGCGCACGTAGGCTGGACGCGCACGCGTTGATGGTCCGCGCGCTGGAACGCCAGCTTCAGTGAAGGTTGCGCTCGACGCGCAACTGAGTGTTGGGACGGCCACGGGAATCGGCGAGTACGTGCGGGGACTCGAGCCGGCCTTGCGCCGCCGCGGCGTCGATGTCGCCAGGCTTTGCGAACCGCGGCTGGACCCGTGGCGCTTCGACCGGCGAGTGCTCTGGGATCAAGTGCTCTTGCCGCTTCGCGCCAAAAACAGCGGAGCGACGCTGCTCCACTGCGCTGCGGGTACCGTGCCGCGCCGGATCGGTTTGCCGATCGTCGTTACCGTGCACGACGTCGCGTGGCTCTCCGTGCAAGAACATGCACGCGCTTATGCGCGCTATTATTTTGGAACCTTCTCGTTACGGCGGTACCATCGCGCGGCCAGCATCGTCGTGGATTCGCACTTTTCGCGCAATGCTTTGCTGCCATTAATGCGCGACTTCGACCCGCGGCGCGTGCAGGTGGTCTATCCGGGCGTTGCCGACGACTTTTGCACGCTCGTCCGCAACGCGGGCGATGGCCGCACGATCCTCGTGGTCGGTACGATCGAACGCCGCAAAAATCTCGAGCTGCTAGTTCGCGCGCTGCCGCGGCTCGACCGCGCGCGCATCGTTGCCGTTGGGCCGCACACCGCATACGCCGGCGAGTGCGCCGAGTTGGCGCGCCGGCTCAACGTCGCCGATCGATTGGAGATGCCGGGCTATATTTCGCGAGAAGCGCTTCTGCAGCTGCATCGCGAGTGCGGCGTCGTCGCCGTGCCCTCTCGCTACGAAGGCTTTGGATACGCTGCGGCGCAAGCGCTCTGCGCGGGCGTGCCGAGCGTCGTTTCCGATCGAAGTGCGTTGCCGGAAGTTGTCCGCGGAGACGCGCCTGTCGTTGCGCTCGGCGACGTCGACGCCTGGGTCGCGGCGCTCGGCGCGGCGTTACGAGGTGACGATGATGCGCGAGCGGCGCAGGTGCGCGCGGGCGCAATCGCGCGTTTCTCGTGGGACGCGAGCGCCAAGCTGATGGAAGCGATTTACGGCGCGGTACCTCAGTAAATCGGCGAGCCGGGCGCACCCGGCGCAACGCTGCCGTCATCGGGTGCAAAAATCAGTCGCAGCGGGAGGCTCGAGCCGGCCTCCGGCATCGTGACGATCGTCACGCGTACGAAACCGTGCGCCGGCACGACGTACTGACGCACTTTATAGCGTGAATACGGCGGAACTTGATGCGATTGCACGAGCACGCCGTCGATCAAATAGCTGCCGGTAGCGCGTCCGCCGCGAGGGTTCTCGTAGATGGCGACGGTTTGCGGCCTCGACAGCGGGTTCTCGAGATTGACCACAAACGACTGTAAGACGCCGTAATCACCGGCCAGCGCTTGTCCAAGCAGGTGGTTCGGCAACGGAAGCTGTCCGATCTGCAGCTCCAGGTAATCCTCGTTGACTTTCCACTGCGTTGCGAAATGAAACTCCGCGATCGGGTAGATGCCGCGCGCGTGCTTGCGTGCGCTCTCTAACAGCTCCGTTCCGGCAACGAAGTCGCTGGGATTCTCCGAGGCGTCTTGAGCGAAGAGCGTGAGGTGCACGTTTCCGCCCGAGAGAACCCGCAGCTGCAACAGGTTGCAGACGACGTCACCGGCGGGGAGATCTTGCTCGACGATGTTGATCGACGTGTTGCCACCGATCGTCAACAGGCGTCCTTGATTCTGTGCGATGTTGACGAGAAACCGTTTGGTGGCCGAATGCCCAACCTCCATCTCGTTGGGTGATGGCCCCCCGCGACCGCTGATGAACTGCACGATGGAGGGCTCCCGCGAAAGATTTTCGGCGCGCAAGACGATTCGGCGGTCGGGCTGACCGCGCGGGTTGTAGTGGAAGTAGAGAAAACGCGACGGCTGTTCGTAGCGCAAATCCGCGGTGAAGAGCGAGCCGTCCTCGGTTAGGCGTTCGGGATAGTCGCTCACCATCAGTGAATTGGGCGAGATCCGTGGGACGGCGACGTTTTGCACGTCGACGCGAGTGGAGCCGTCGACTTCGAGCTCGTTGCTCCCCTGAATCAGCACCGGCACGTCGAATGCGGTCACGTTGTCCTGCTCGAGGTTGCCTCGGAACGGGACGTCGTCGGACGTCACCAGCACTTGCGCATCGGGCCGCCGCTGCGCCGCTTCTTTGACGGCGCGCACCACCTGTTCGCGAACGAACTCGGCCGAGGCGGGATCGCCGGTCAGCGCGAGGGTGACGTGCGGCGCGATCGTGCCCGCATAAAAAGCCACCCGTACCGGCACGTCCCGGGTCAGACCCCGCGCATCGCTTACGCGCACGACCGTGACGCCGGTAGTCTTGCCGGTGATCGTTACTCGCTGGGACGCCTGGTCAACGGTCACCATCGCGATCGATGGATCGGTAACGACCGCGCCGATCGGGCTGATCGCCGAACCGACGGTTAAATCCAGCGAGTTTCCTACCCCTACCGTCACGGCCGCCGGCGCGATGGTGATCGGTGGCGGAGTGGGGCCGGGTGCAAGGACCGGGGAGGTTGAAACGGCCGGGGCGGGCGGTGCGGCCGGTGTAGCCGGTGTGGCCGGTGGGGCGGAGGGGGAAGCGGACGGGGACGGCGTGGCTAGCGGAGCGGCAGCGTAGAGCGCGGCGCACGCCGCGATCGGAAGAATCGCTCTATGCAATTTGTGCTTCGGCGCGACTAACGGCCGAGGCCAACAGCGTTTTGTACCCCACGCTCGGGAACAGCACCGTCACGAGATCTCGCTCGGCCCGTTCGACGGTGCCCGTTCCGAACTTGGTGTGATGCACGATGTCCGTGATTCGGAAGCCGCCCGTCGCGGCCCGCTCGTCCACGCCACTGTGAATCGCTCGCAGGCAATTGTCGCACGCCCCGCAGTTGACCTTATCGAAGTCTTCCCCGAAGTAGTTCAGGATGAAGCGACGCCGGCACGACGTCGTCTCGGCGTACTGCAACATCATCGCGAGCTTGCTCTGATCGTACGACTTCTTCGTTTCATAGTTGGCCAAGTTGAGCATTAGAGCCCGATGCTTCCGGACGGCTTCCGTCAAGCCATACGCCGATTTCCCAATGTGTTCGATGTAACCAGACTTCTTCAGAAGCGCGATAATCACTTTGAGCTTCGTAAGCGGGAGCTGCAGGATCTTGCGAAGATCGATCATCGAAACGCCACCGGCCTGATCGCAGAACACCTCGATCGTCCCAAAGACGCGTTGTACCTCTTCCACGTCGGGATACTTGCCGGTGAGAAAGTAGTTCTGGACGCGCGTGTCGCTCATCCGGTAAATGAGAATGCAATGGGATGGTATTCCATCGCGGCCGGCGCGGCCCGCCTCCTGCGTGTACGCCTCCAAAGAGCCGGGCAGATCGTAGTGCACGACGAAGCGAATGTTTGGCTTGTCGATCCCGAGCCCAAACGCGTTGGTCGCGACCACCGCTCGGATCGTTTCGTCCATGAATAGGTTATGGACCGAGGTGCGGTCTTCTTTATGGAGCTTCGAATGATAGACCGCCGCCGGAACGCCAAGCTCGTGCGTCAAGTAGTGCTGCACTTCCAGGGCGTTTTTGATGGTCGCGGTATAGATGATGCCGGTGCCTTCGAGGGCATCTTCGCCTGCGAACAGCGTCGTGAGGATCTTCAGTTTGTCGGCTTCTTTGTCGGCCTTGCGCGATTCGTAAATCAATTTGGGCCGGTCGAATCCGCGAACGATAGGTTTGACTTGTTCGATGCCGAGCTGATGCAGAATGTCTTCCCGGACCGACGGCGTAGCGGTCGCCGTCAGCGCGAGGACCGTGGGGTGCCCAAGCTTGGAAATAACGCCACCCAGTGCAAGGTAGGCGGGACGGAAATCGTGGCCCCACTGGCTAATGCAATGCGCTTCGTCGACGACGAAGAGTGGCACGCGGATCGATTGCAGTAAGTTTAAGAAACCTTCATCTTCAAGTTTTTCCGGCGTCGTGTAGACGATGCGCAGCGTGCCCGAGCGGATGCGTTCGCGGGCCCGCGCTTCCTGATCTTCTGACAGGGTAGAGTTGAGTGCCACGACGTCGGTGATTCCACGCTCGCGCAGCATGTCGAGCTGATCCTTCATCAGCGCGATCAGGGGGCTGACGACGACCGTGGTACCCTCCAGCAAGAGTGCCGGCAGTTGGTACGTAAGGCTTTTGCCGGCGCCCGTTGCGAGGATCGCCAGCGTATCCTGCCCTTGCAAAACGCGCGAAACGACCTCTACCTGGCCTGGGTAAAAGCCGGCGAATCCAAACTTTTCTTGGAGCGCTGTATGCAGATCCACGGATATTTCTTATACCGATCCCAAAATTAGCCAAGCCCCGCTGCTTGGGAAGCAACTAGCATAACCGGTCCTCCTGGCCGTTCAGTTGCAGTCTTACCCTCCGGCAGGCGCCGCGAAACGACCTGCTAAAGTGTCAGCGCCTGTGTCCCTCTATCGTACCTGGCGCCCCTTAACGTTTGCCGAATTGGTCGGTCAGGACGCCGTCGTGCGCACGCTCACCGCGGCGATCGAAAGCGGAAAATTGGCCCACGCCTATCTCTTTTCCGGGCCGCGCGGCTCGGGGAAGACGTCCGCTGCGAAGATCCTGGCGCGTTGCGTCAACTGCGTCAACGGCCCGACCGCCACGCCCGACAATACCTGCGAGAACTGCAAAGCAATCCTGGCCGGCTCGGCGCTCGACGTACTCGAAATCGACGCCGCGAGCAACCGGGGGATCGACGAGATTCGAGCCTTGCGTGAGGCCGTAAAGTTTGCGCCCGCTACGATGCGGATGAAAGTCTACATCATCGACGAGGCCCACATGCTCACCAAGGAAGGTGCGAACGCATTTCTCAAGACGCTGGAAGAGCCGCCGCCTCACGTCCTGTTTATTCTGGCGACGACGGAACCCGAAAAGCTTCCGGTAACGATCCTCTCGCGCTGCCAGCGGTACGCTTTCCGCCGCATCGCCGTTCCGGTGATGATCGAAAAGATGCGTGAGATCGCATCGCGCGAAGGAATCCCGATCGAAGACGATGCGCTGGCCGCCATAGCGTATCGCGCCGAAGGCGGACTTCGGGATGCTCTGACGATGCTCGAGCAGCTCGCGGCATTTTCCGGCGACGCGGTCGCCAACGTTGAGACGCTGGAACTTGCATTTGGCGCAAGCGGACATAACTACGCGCGGGGGCTCGTGGATGCCGCAGCGGCACGTGACGCGACGGCTGCGCTCGGGATCGTCGAAGAAGCCAGCGATTCGGGAGCGGATCTTCTGGTTCTGATTCGTTCGCTGATTATGGAGTTCCGCAATTTGTTGGTCGCGCGCATCGACCCGCGTTTGCTCTCGCGTGACCTCGCGCCGGAGGATGCGGAGCGCGCCGCGCGGCAGGCCGCAGGTCTGACGCAAGCGATGCTGGTGCGCGCGCTGCGGAGCTTCACCGAAGCCTTTTCGCTCGCGCGTTCGGGCGGCAACGCCCGGCTCGAACTGGAAACGGCGCTCCTGCGCTTCATCCTGGCCGGCGAAGACCCAACGCTGGAGGCGCTGGCTGCCCGCGTCGGCACGTTGGAAGAACGAAGCGGCGACGTACCGCGTGTGGCGCCCGCGCCTCCCGCCGGCGAGCCCATTGTGGATGCGCCGGCGAACCCGAAAGGGTCGGAGGCGGAGGTTCCGTCGTTGCAAAAAGTGCGCGCGGCCTGGCAGAGCATTCGCGGCAAGGTTGAAGGCGGACGCCAGTCGTTACGGGCGCCGCTCTCGCGCGCCGTCATCGATTCGCTGGAGCGTGACGTGCTCGTTCTCAAGCTCCCCGATAAATGGAGCGCCGACGCTTTGCGCGATCACGCGAAAACCATCGAGGCGGCCATCGCCGATGTTCTGGGCGTGCCGTTACAAATACGGCTCCGCGTCGATGCGAGCGCATCGCGCGGGAAAGGCTCCTCTCCCGGCAGCGTCGCTTCGATGTCTGAAACGTCCCCCAACCCGAGCGATGCCGACGTGCTCTTCGATTATGCAAACGAACGGATACGGTAGGTTTCCAAAATGAATCAGGCACATTTGATGGCTCAGGTCAAGAAGATGCAGGCTGAGATGACCAAAGCTCAAGAGGAGCTTGCCCAAACGATCGTGAGCGGAAGCGCGGCCGGAGGAGCCGTTACGGTTGAGGTTAGCTGCGATCAGCGCGTGAAGCGCGTGAAGATCGCTAAAGAAGCGGTCGATCCCGACGATCTGGAGACGCTGGAAGATCTGGTGACCGTGGCGATCAACGACGCGTTGAGCAAAGCTGGCGAAACGTCGCAGAAGCGAATGGCGTCGGTAACGGGTGGCATGCGCATCCCCGGACTGATGTGACGACGGTCGCAAGCCCCATCGCTGCACTGATCAACGAACTGAGCAAGTTGCCGACGATCGGGCCAAAAACCGCCGCGCGGCTCGTGTTTTACTTGTTGAACCGGCCGCGTCATGAAGCCCAGAGCCTTGCCGAAGCGATTCTGGCGGTCAAGGACAACGTGTGCTTCTGCTCGATCTGCTTTTCGCTGGCCGAGCACGATCCGTGCGAATTTTGCAGCGACGACCGGCGCGATGCGAGCACGATTTGCGTCGTGGCGGAAGCCAAGGACGTCTATGCGATCGAACGCACCGGTGCGTTTAAGGGCCGCTATCACGTGCTGGGCGGCTTGATCTCGCCGATGGACGGCATCGGCCCGGCGCAGCTGCACGTCAAGGAACTGATCGAACGAATCGGACGCGAACGGCCGCACGAAATTATTCTCGCCACCAATCCAAACGCCGAAGGCGAGGCGACGGCGCTCTATCTTTCGCGATTGTTGCTTCCGCTGGGCGTTGCCGTGACACGCTTGGCGTACGGGCTTCCGATTGGCGGCGACCTCGACTACGCGGACGAGATGACGATCACCAAAGCCCTCGAAGGCCGCCGCGCCCTTTAGGACAATTGGCGATGCCATTTGGCAGTGGCAAATGGTCTAGTTGATCTTAGCTAGAGAGCGGCGCGGCGTTCGGCGCTACGCTTGGGTGCGTCGGGTGTGGGCCGAGGCGCCGTTTCAGCGGCGCCTCGTTATTTCTCACCCTGATGTGACCGAGTCACCCACGTGCACGGCGCCCGGCTCCAGCACGTCGCAGTAAACGCCCATCCACGCGTTGCGATGTTGCGCGAGGAAACGCAGGATGCGTGGATCGCTCGCGGCTCCGTTGGGATGATAGGTTGGCGTAACGCAACGCTCGGTCGCGCAGCGAACGCGCAATCGCACCGTGCCCAGCTGCAGCTCGACACCGATCAGCCCCTCTTCGGGTCGATCGAACTCCGGCGCGGCGCGCACGAAGAAGTTGGGTCGAAAGCGTTCCCACTCGACCGCGTATCCGAGATGTTCGCTCAGCGGCTCGAGCCAGCGATCGACGAGCAGCGAAATTGGCGCATCGTCGAAAAAGTGTTCGCCGCTCTCGAGCGTGACGAGCGTTCCGCGTTCCGCCGCTGCTTGCCGTGCAGCTTCTGCCGTCGTCATCAAATGGAGCCGTTCGTGCTCCTTGCCGCGGTAGGTTTTTCCCGTGCGCGCGTGCCCCGAGCGCACGATCAGCGCGCCGGCGCGGTCGCCTGGAATGCCGGATTGTCCGACCTCGACCGAATCGAGCGTCTCGCCGCGGAGACTCTTGACGGGATAGCGCCGGATCGCGTCAAGCGTGCCGATCAACATCGCGGAAGCGCTTCCCGCGGGGCTTCGAATTCGCCTGGTCGCAACGTTCGCGGGAGTACCAGCGGCCAGTTTCGTAACGCTGTCGGTGCTTACCGCCTGTAACAACGTCGCGACCGTCCCCGCGACGGTCTGGGTACCGGACGGCCACGCCGCCAGGCTCCGTACCTATCGCACGCGCTTCCCGCTTGCCGAAAATCCGATCCGCTCCGCATCACCGGATACGAGATCAACTGCAGCGTCAACCTGAGCGATCCGTATGCGCAGGTCGTCAAATGGAACGGTCCGCTGGCCAATTTGAGGCGATGGTTACCGGGAAGAACGCTTCGGCGATTTTCGAGCGAGCGCATCTCCGCCGGGGTTTTCCAATCGCCTTGCCAGAAGGCGCGCGCGATGGAGCTTCGACCGCTCGGCTTCGGCGAGATCTTCGACCGAGCCGTTACCCTCTATATCCGCAACTTCATCCCCTTCGCGGCCATCGTCGGGGTGTTTATCGTGCCGCTCGCGATCTTGGAATATATCGTCGATCTCAGCTCGCAGCCGCAGTTCGACGCGATGTTTCAGATCTTTACTCATCCGGAAAGCGCGACTACCGCACACATTCCACAAGCGTTCAACTCGCCGCCGGCAGTGATCGCGCTGGTTCTCTTGCTCGTGGTCACCTATGCTATTTGGCCGTTCGCGCTCAACGCCGTTGCCGTGGGTGTCGCGCGCCTCTATCGTAATCGCCCCGTGGAGTTTCGGGCCTGTTACGAAGCGGTGCTTCACCGCTGGCCTCAGATTTTGGGGATGATCGGCATCGATCTGGTTGTGTTCCTGGGATGGTATCTGATCGCCGTCGTGGTCATCGTGGTGTGCGCGGTTCTCATCGGGATATTCTTTGCGGCCGCACCCGGCGTTGCGTTCGGATTCGGGGTCATTTTCGGCCTCATAGGATTCCTCGTGTTGCTTCCGTCACTGGCGCCGCTCCTGGTTGCGCTGATGTTTTCGATGTACGCGGTCGTGATCGAGGAACGCCCCGTGATTGAATCGCTCGTGCTCGGCTTCTCGCGGGTCTTTAATCGCGCCGAATTTTGGCGCGCGCTGCTCTTCGCGCTTGCGGTCTTCGCCGTCATGCTGGGAGCATCGGCGATATTCAGCTTCATTGCGCTCGTGGCGGCCTTTGCGCACATGCCGCTTCTGGAAGCGACGATCGATTCGATCTCCCGCGCGGTCATCACGCCGTTCGCGGTGATACTGCTGGCAATCTACTACTTCGACGTGCGAATTCGGCGTGAGGCGTTCGACCTCGAAGCCAGCCTCGAGCGCCTGACTGCCGCACAACCGGCGTGATCGTCGCGGCCGCGGCGGCGGTTGCACTCGCGACTCCATCGCGAGAGGCGTTGATCGAACGCTGGCTGCGCGCAAACCGTACCCACTCCGCCGCCCGCCTCGAGTCTGCATCCGGCGTTCTATCATCGCAATCGGCGCCTGCACCACCCGATCTGCACGCGCTGGCGCAGCGCGAGTTGGGAACTGCCGGACGCTATCGGCTGACGGAGTCGCCGCCGCTGCCGGTAAGCGAACCGTGGTGGTCGGGTCCCTGGCGCTGGGTGAGCGACCGCTGGAACCAATTCTGGCACGCAATTTTCGGGCGAGTGCACGTCGGTAAAGAAGCGGCGGTGCGCGTCGGCGACGTTCTGCTCGTCATCGTCGGGCTGCTCTTACTCTTCACTGCCTTGCGTTTGTTAAGAAATCTCCAGTTTGCGCGCTCCACGTCGCGCTCCAATTCTTCGCCGCTCGCAACGCCGCCCGATCCGCACTCGCTCTATCGCGATGCCTGCGATGCGGCCAGCCGCGGCGAGTATGGCACCGCGGCGTTGCTGCTCTTCGCCGCAAGCATTGCGCTGCTCGACGGCCGCGGCGCCGTCGTAGTGCGCCGGAGCGCGACCGTAGGAGATTTACGGCGCGAGCTGCGCGCGCACGATGCCACGCTGATCGCGCCCTTCGATGCGATCGCGGCGCCATTCGTTCAAAAAGCCTACGCCGAACGCAGCGTCGACGAACCCCAGTGGCGTCGCGCCCGCACCGCCTTCGATACGCTGGATTATCATCGATGATCCGGCCTCGCCTCGACCTTGTCATCCTCGCGGTATGCGCTCTGCTGCTCGTGCTCCTCGCGTACGAGCGCAGCGCGATCGATAAACCGCGGCCGCCCTCGGTCTACTCCACGTACGACACCGGGCCGAACGGATATCGCGCGCTCTACGAAGTGCTGCGCTCGGCGGGGCTGCCGGTGCGGCGATTCGAACGCGAGCTTGCGACGCTCGACCCTTCGACGCGAACGCTGATCGTTACGGGCTATGAAAACGATCCGTCGGCCAAGGGGCTCGACGAACACGATACGGCGCTGCTTCGCGACTTCGTCGTGAACGGTGGCCGGCTTATCGCGATCGATGCCGAGTTCGCGGGCAAGCAGGACGTGACGCCCGGCGTCGGCACGACGCTGCGCAACGGCGGCGGCGACGCCATTGCGCTGGCGCGCAACTCGTACACCGCGGGCGTCGTGCGAGTGGGCGGCCCGATCGACTGGATCTTTCCCTTCAAAGAACCGCGCGGCATCCCGCTGCTCGCCAACACTCGCGGAATGGTTGCCGTCGCGTACCGGTACGGCCGCGGCGAGGTGGTTGCGATCACCGCGCCGGCGCTCTTCGGCAACGCACGGCTGCGCAACGCCGACAACCTTCGCTTTGCGTACAACGTGATCTCCGGCCGCGGCCCGACGGCCTTCGACGAGTACGTTCACGGTTACGACGATAATCTAACGATGTGGGCGGTGCTGCCCGGGCCGGTGCACGCCGCGATCTGGACCGTCCTCGCGCTCGTTGTGATCGCGCTCATCGGGGCGAACGTGCCGTTTGCGCCGCCATATTCGCCCGATCCGCCCGACGAGCGCGACTCGTCCGACTACATCACGGCGATCGCCGAACTGATGCGGCGCTCGCGCCGCCGTCCCCCCGACAGCGACGTGCTGCGGCACGCAGCCATCGATTTCAAGCGGCGAAAGGAACACCCATGAACACTCCAACATCGGAAGTCGCCGGACGGCTCGCGGCCGGCATGGAGCGCGTCTTGGTCGGCGCGGATCGCCTGACGCTCGGCCTGACGATCGCGCTGCTGGCGCGCGGTCACGTGCTGATCGAAGGCGTCCCCGGCACCGGCAAGACGCTGGCCGTGCGCGCGCTGGCGCTGTTGTTGGGCTTAGATTTTCGGCGCATCGCGTTCACGCCCGACTTGATGCCGTCCGACGTCGTGGGCACGACGGTCTTCAATCCGCAGACGGCGCAGTTCACGACGCGCACCGGCCCGATCGTCGCCAACGTCGTGCTCGCCGACGAGGTGAACCGCACGCCGCCCAAAACGCAGTCGGCGCTGCTCGAAGCGATGGAAGAGGGACGCGTCACGATCGACGGCGTTTCGTATCCGTTGCCGCAGCCGTTTCTGCTCTGCGCGACGCAGAACCCGATCGAGTACGAGGGAACGTATCCGCTTCCCGAAGCGCAGCTCGACCGCTTCATGGTCAAGGTCGAGTCGACGTATCCGCAAGAGGCCCAAGAGCTGGAGCTGCTCGCGCGCACGGCGGCCGGTTTTGACGCGCGCGCGTTGGAAGCGTCGGATATTGCCCCGGTGACGAGTGCGGCCGAAGTTCTCGAGGCGCAGCGCGCCGTACGGCAAGTGCATCTCTCCGACGGCGTGCGTGACTATACGTACCGCATCGTGGCGGCGACGCGCGCGCACCCGCGCCTGACGTTGGGCGCCTCGCCGCGCGCCGGCGTCCAATTACTGATGGCCGCGCAGGCGACGGCCGCAATTGAGGGCCGCGACTTCGCAACGCCCGACGACGTGAAAGAGGTCGCCGACTTCGTGATTCCGCATCGCCTGATCGTCACGCCGGACGCCGAGATCGAAGGCATTTCCGCGCACGACGTGCTCCGCGAAATCCTCGCCAACATCCCGGTACCTCGTGGCTCCTTATCACCCTGAGGTTCGCGGCTGGCTCACACCGCGCTTCCTTTGGATACTTGCGGCCGTCGCGGTGCTCCTCGCGTTGTCCCCCGGCGTCGCGCTCTTCGTGCCGCTCGCCATCACCCTGAGCGTGGCACTCGTAGTCGCAACGATCACCGACGCGATCCTCGGCCCACCGCGATCCACGTTGCGTATTACCCGCATACCGCCCGAGCACTTCGCTCTCGGCGTGCGCGCCGACATCTCCTACGCGATCGAAAACCGCTCCAAGCGCGCCGTCCGCAGCGGCATCATCGAAACGCCCGCGCGAACGTTGCGCTACGAAACGGACGAACTCGTCGCCGACGTCCCGCCGCAGAGCCGCGCAACCGTCGCGCGCCCCGTGATCCCAACCTCACGCGGTGCCGACGAACTGCGCACGCTCTACGTCTGGTACGAAAACCCTCTCGGCCTCATCCGCCGCCGCCTTCGCATCCCCGCCGCGCAAGCGATCCGCGTCTTTCCCGACCTCGCCGCCGTCGAGCGCTACGGCAAACTCCACCTGCGCAATCGCGTGATCGAAGCGGGCCTGCGCCGCATGAAACTGCGTGGCACCGGAACCGAGTTCGAATCGCTGCGCGAATGGAGCGACGGCGACGCGTTTCGAACGATCGACTGGAAGGCCACGGCCCGTCGCGGGAAACTCATGGTCGCGCACCACGAAGTCGAGCGCAGTCAAAACGTGATGCTGCTGCTCGACTGCGGGCGGCTGATGACGCCGCGCATCGACACCGGCCGGAAACTCGACTACGCCGTTACCGCCGCGCTTTCGCTCGCCACGATCGCCGGCCTCGCCAGTGACCGCGTCGGCCTCGTCGCCTTCGCTCACGACATCCTTACCGCGAGCGCCCCGCGCTCGACGCGCTCGTCGATCGCACGCCTCGCCGACACGCTCTATGGCCTCGAACCGCGCTTCGAGGAGTCCAACTACACGCGCGCCTTCGCCTATCTGCGCCATCATTTGCACAAGCGATCGCTGATCGTCTTTCTCACCGACGTGATCGATCCGCTGGCGCAGGCGACGGTGATGGCCGAGGTCGGATCGCTGGCGAAGCACCACTTGCTGATCTGCGTCTTCATGAACGACGCCGCGGTGAGCGCGGCGCTGTCGGAAGAGCCTCATAGCGTAAGCGACGCCTATCGCGCGAACGTCGCGCTCGGATTGGCGAACGAACGGCGCCTCGCCAAGGCCATGCTGGAACGCGCCGGCGTCATCGTTATCGACGTGCCGGCGAAAAAACTCACGACGTCGCTGATCGACGAGTACCTGCGCGTCAAGCGGCGCGGCTTGTTGTAGCGCCCTCGGCGCGCCGTCCGCCGCTAGTTTACATTCGCTATTTCTTTACTGGAATATTCGTCAACGGGCCTTCGCCGCCGACCTGTTCGATGGTATCGCCTTTGGCCATCGACCAGTGATGGACGCCGGTGGGGACCATGATGAACGAGCCGGTCGGCAGCGTCGTCGCCTTTGCCTTGTTGACCGTGTCTCCCGTCCCAAACAAGAGCGCTCCCTTCAGCACCGTGATAAATTCGGGATGCGAATGGTAATGCGGCTGATTGGTGTACCCGTCCGGCATTTCGACACGCACGATGGCGTTACCAGATTTGTTCGGGTCGCCGAGCAGAACTGCCAACGTACTGCCCTTGGCGGGACCGGTGCCGGGCACCCAGTGGAGGCTATCGGGAGTCATCAAAACGGGCGTCCCCATCGACGTGGCGATGGCCACACCCGCGCTGGCCGTCAGCAGCAGCCCAACGAAAAGCCACGAGAAGAACTTCATAGATGCAATCCTTTCCTGAAGTCAACGAGATAATCTTAAAGACTCTATCACACTACTTTAAAAAAGGAACGTTGTTTGGCGTAATGATCCTGGCGATATCGCGAAACATGGCGTTCGCCACGCCGGGAAACGGCTTCTCGACTTGGCTGTTGACGAATACGATGATCGTCGCGCCGGTGTCCGGCATATAGTAGGCTCCGGTATTGTAACCGGTGATGCCGCCGGTGTAACCGTACCAGCCGGCCGAACAACCGATCCCGAGGCCGAACGAGAGGTTTCCCTCACCCGTCGGCAAGCACGTGAGCCGCGCTTTCTGCGTCGCGGCGCTATTGGTCGTTCCGGTCACGTAGGCTTTGACCCATTTCTTCATGTCGGCCATATCGGAAATCATCGCTCCGGCGGCCCACGAAACCGATGGTGCGAGCGCCGCCGATTGATCGATCCACTGCTTCTTTTCGTTTAGCGCGTAACCGTGCGCGTACGGCGCCGGCATGCCCCAGTCCGTCGTCGGAAACGACGTCTGGCTCAGGCCCACCGGAGCCAGTAGGCGGTTGTGGATTTCGGTCTCGATCGTGTGATGCGTGACCTTCTCGACGATCAAGCCCAGCAGGAACCAGTTGGTATTGCTGTAGTTGTACTTCGCCCCGGGGGCGAACAACGGCGGCTGCTTGCCGGCGATCGTCACCCAATCCCGCGGCGTCTGTCGCGTCCACCACGCTGGACCCTCTTTTTGCACCCAGGGAATCGAATACACGTCGATGATTCCGCTACGCATCTCCGCCAACTGGCGCAACGTGATGCGCGTCGCGTTCGGTAGCGCAATCCCGAGCTTGAACTGGCTAATCGTGTCGTTGAGATTGAGTTTCTTCTCGTCTACGAGCTGAAGCATGACGGTCGCGACAAACGTCTTCGTGTTGCTGCCGATCCGAAAGTGATCGTCGAGCGCCATCGGCGTTTTCGGCGCGAGATTCGCATAGCCAAAACCTTTGGTGAACTCGCCCTCCCCAGGCGCCCACACGCCGACGACTGCCCCGGGTATCGGCTGAGAGGCGCCGTACGCCGCAAGCTCTTTATTGACCGCCGCAGCGATTGATTTTTGAGTATCGGGACTGAGTTGAGCGGCAGTTGGGGCCGCAGCGACGCGGGCTCCCGCGTTGCCCAACAGCGAAGCAATCAGCGCGAGAAGCGCGACATTCATGAGCTTCATGACGAATCGCTTTCTCCCTTGAGGCGCGAGCTCCGCTTGCACGTCAGCCAGTTCTGTCTGTTGTAACGTCCCCAACGCGCCGGCCGGCCTGGCTGAAATACAGTATCAGCATAATAGCGGTCAACAGCCCAACTGCTTCACGCACCGAGGCCGGTAGACGCCGCGGCGAAACGAACGCTTCAATCGTACCCGCGACGACTAGCATGGAGGCGACGCCGATGATCAGCGTCCCGGCGCGCCGCGCATTGGCAACGATCAGGTCGCGGCGACGCATGCGCCCGGGATAGATGGCGGCCGCAGCGATTAGCAGTCCGGCCGCCCCGGCGATCTGGATTGCGGTAAGTTCGATGACGCCGTGCGGCGCCACGGTCGCCCAAAAATCGCCGCCGAATCCCGCATTGGTAAAGAGCGCCCCCATTCCGCCGAGCATCAATCCGTTAAAGGCGATGATGTATACGGTCAGCGCGCCCAGCGTGATCGAGCCCGCGAATGCGATGATCGCGACCTTGACGTTATTGGTGATGATCAGCGCCGACATTGCCGGCGCGAAGCTCGGATCGATGGCGAAGTTCGAATCGTGCAGGCTCTTCCGAATTTCCTCGGAGACGAGGAACTTCGGTAGCAGCGCGTAGGCATCGGCCGGATGGTTGCGGACCAGCACGTACGCGACCACCGCGCAAGCCACCGTGATCGCCGTGCAGATCGCGAAGTATGGCAACGACCGGCGGAACTCTCGCGGGAAGACGCGCCCGTAAAAATCGGCAATGCGCCGCAGGCTGCTCTCAGGGGCCCGCGCGTAAACGTGAGCGTGCGCGCGGGCGACTAAGCGGTTTAGATATTCGAGCAGCGCGCGATCGTAGCCGCGTCCTTGAGCGTAAGCGAGGTCGCTCGTCGTTGCGCGGTAGAGCCGTCCCAGCTCGAAGATCTCGTCCGGCGAGAGCGCGCGCTCGCCGCGCTTAAGCAGCACATCGAGCTGCTGCCACGTACCGGATCGGCGCTCGACAAAAGCGGTTTGCGTCAACGTCGGAGGAGTTAGCGAGCCGCGACCGTCGAACCTGGCCGCTGTGGATCGCACGCTTGAGGTTCGAACGCCCGAGAGCATCGCGTTTAGCTACGAACTGGCCGGTTTGGGTAGCCGCTTTCTCGCGCTCGTCGTCGATCAGGCGATCCAAATCGTTACATTGATTGCCATGTTCGGCGGAATCATTCTGGCGGCATCGCGTGCGGCAAATCAACCCGTTGCGACGGCAATGTCTTCCAAAGTTGCCGAAAGCATCGCCATAGCGCTCATCGTCGTTATCGTATTCGTTGTGTTGTTCGGCTACTTCATCGTCTTCGAAGCGGTGTGGAACGGGCAAACTCCCGGCAAGAAGCTCCTGGGTCTTCGCGTCGTGCGCGATGGAGGCTATCCGATCGACTTCGGCGCTTCACTTATTCGCAACCTGATTCGCATCGGCGAACAACTTATCGGCTACTACGTTTTCGCGGCGATCAGCGCGCTGATCTCGCCCGAGAATAAGCGGCTCGGCGACCTCGCCGCCGGTACCATCGTCGTGCGTGACGCACGCCTGGCCGCGCCCCGCGATGCGGGGCAACCCCGGGACGAACCGGTATACGCTTCAACCGCCTACCTCAGCGGCGAAGAGCGCTCGCTAATTAAACGTTTCCTCGAGCGCCGCGACACGCTGAGCGCCGACCGCCGCGGGGAGCTCGCGGCGGAACTCGCCGCGCGCGTCCGCAACCGCGTGCCGCCCGAGCTGGCGCGCCTGGACGACGAGTCGCTTCTCGAGCGCCTGTAGCTCGCCCCGTTGTCAAGGGCCGGCGCGCGGCCTGTTCGACCGCACGCCGGTGCGCATTCTTACGACGTTCGGGTTACTTCACGACGAGCGGCGTCGATGCGATGCCACGCGGATCGGGGATCCCCGTGATGGTCGAGAAGGGCGTGGATTGGCCTTTCTTATAGCCGATCACGTTGCCGTTCTGATTCGATTGGAAGTAATAGTCGGATTGCGTCAGTCCGTTCAACGTCGGCGCGGTGAGGCCGCTGGTGATCGTTCGCGACGGGGTCGTCGTGCCGTAGGCGTAGACCTGCACGTTATTGCTTCCGAAGTTGGAGACGTACATCTCGTCGTTCTGGCCGAACGCGACGCTGATGGTTCCGTTGAGGCCCGTGAGACCGGCGTTCTTCGGAGTCGTCGAACCGGCTGGAATCTCGTAAACTGCGCTCGTCGTATCGCTGCCGATCCAGATGTTGTCCTTAGCGTCGATGCCGACGCCCAGCGCTTGGCCGAAGGAGCCGAAACTGATCGTCTCAAACGGCGTCGTCGCCCCCGCCTTGTATCCGACGATCGTGTCGTTGTTGAGCATGGCGGCGAACATGTCGCCCTTGGAATCCACACCGATGCCGTAGGGTGCGGCGCAGCCGTTGGTAATCGTCAAGCTCGGCGAAGTCATGCCCTTGGGATAGACGGTGATCGATCCGCCGCTGCCGCCGAGCAGGTTGGCGACGTAAAGCGTTGCTTTCTTGTCGACCGCAAGCCCGAAAGCATAGTCGATGCCGTTGGTGATGGATCCCTCGGACTTCGGGTTGGGTGTCTTGGGGTTGTACATCAGTATTTGATTGTTCTGAGGGTCCGCGACAAACAGTACTTGTTTCCGATGCTTCCTGTCCGGCCACACGTGAGGGAGCGCCCACGGATGCGGGACGCCCGGAACGAGCAGTAGGCGCTCGACGGCCGCTCCTCGTGTGAAGCGCGTGGCTCCCGGTGCAAGCGATCCGGTGTTGCCCGAGCATCCGGCTACGAAGACGATAACGGCCGCTGCGGCGATCGCGCGGCGGGGTGAACTTTCGAACATTCGATTACCTCCGCAACAGGTGGTGAAGTAAGGGCCGAGCCCTTTCCATCCACCACGTCGCGTGCCCTGTGCGATTACCGTTGGGCTCGAAAGATGAAGTGGTACGGAAAGCGCGCATCGCGAATTCGCTGGATGCGTCGCAGGCCGTTGTGCGCGAGGCGATCCCGTGCTTCATTCGGGCTATGAGCGTGTTCGGCCGGCGGCCCGGTGGGACGATCGATGCTTGCGTCCCAGTCGATCACGAGGACGTTCCCTTCAGCCGTCAGCATTAACGCGAGCCGATGGAGCGCATCGTTATCGATCTCGTGGAGCACGTTGAGCGCCAGGATGCGATCGTACGGTGCTCGACGCTGCGCGACCGCCCAATCCGCTACGTCGAAGTTCTCGATCGGTAAGCCCGCCGTGCGGCGGCGAACGATCTCCAGCATTTCGGGTTGCACGTCATAAGCGACGACGTGGACGTCGGGTCGAACCTGCGCGAGCGCAAGCGCATAACGTCCGGTGCCGGTACCGAAATCGAGGACGCGCGCGCCCGAAGGGGCGTCGAGCAACTCGATAATCGCGGCGCTCGGAATCCAGCCCTCGCGTTCGGGCTCGTCCAGCCAAGCGCTGCGCTCGTGCGAGAAGATATAGGGCTGCTTAGCGCCCTGCCCCGGCTCGTGTTCGATCTTGTACCCTCCGGAACGGAATCGAATAGGTTCGCGGTTTCCGCCATGCGAACTCTAAACTCCATGCGTTATGGTGCGTTGCTTGCGGTTCTGTTGTTTGCTTCGGGATGCGCCTCGAGCGTCACGGGAAGCAACGCCTTAATAGCACCTGCCAATACCAGTCTCGTGCAGGCAATCTCCGGGGCGTCGCTTTACGCCGGCGGCCCCAACGTCAACGAGGTCGACGCCTACCCCGCCTTTACGAACAATCCTCAACCCGACGAGCGTATTCTCGCGGGACTCGACGCGCCGACCGGTATCGCCGTGGACCAAACAGGCAACGTCTACGTTTGCAACAATGCCGGTCAAAGCGTGCCGGGGAAGGGCGTGTTCTGGACGGTGACGGTCTACCGGCGCGGACAGACGAGTCCTTTTCGCACGTACACGGACGATGTGTTTTCTCCAGTCGACGTTGCGGTCGCTGCTGATGAAACCGTCTACGTCGCGAACTTCAGCTCGGTCGTGACGGTCTATCCGCCCGGGCACTTGCGTCCTTCGCATATTCTGCGCGCACCCCCGGGCTATGCGCCGCTGGGCGTCGCGGTCGACGCCGCGCGCGACGCATTCGTAAGCTACGTCCCGCGGTCGGGTGGTGGAGGTCGCGTCTACGAATACGCACCTGGGCGATCGCACGGGAGCGATCTTGGGATTACATTTAGTGCAAGCCCGCACGGATTGGCAATCGATGGCCACGGCGACCTCATCGTCGCGGTGAGCAATGCGCCAAACTCAGGATCGAGTATCGAGGTCTTTGCCCCGGGCCAGAAGCGCCCCAAACTGACCATAACCGGACCCTTCCAGCCGTTCATGGTCGCGCTAAGCCGCAGCGGCCGGCGGCTTTTCGTTGCGGATTACGGAACGGGAAACAACGACGGCGGCGTTTTCGTCTATGCGTATCCCGCGGGCACGCTCCTATTCAAAGATACTCAGGGTACCGCAGCCGGCGCATACGGCGTCGCCATCGATCCAAGCGCCCCGTAGGGGCTCTATTCGGGAAACAAGGGCGCTACCGATCCCGTATATGCGGCGATGGAACTCCAGATCGATGCCTTGAACAAGCGCTACGGCAGCGTGCATGCCGTCCGCGATTTCACGCTGCGGCTCGAGCCTGGCATTCTCGGGCTGCTCGGCCCCAACGGCGCCGGGAAGTCGACGCTGATGCGCATGCTCGCCACGGTCACGAAGCCCAGCAGCGGGACGATCCGATTCAACGGAAGCGACGTCGCCAAGTCTCCCGATGCGCTCCGCCGGACGCTCGGGTATCTGCCCCAAGACTTCGGCATCTATCCGCATCTCTCGGCGATTGAGTTTCTGGAATATATCGGTGCGCTCAAAGGCATCCCTCGTCGCGATCTGCGCGCCCGCATCGAGAACCTGCTCGAGCTCCTCAACCTTACGCACGCGGGATCGCGGGCCTTGGGCGGTTTTTCCGGCGGAATGCGTCAACGTGTCGGAATCGCGCAGGCGCTGCTCAACGATCCACGACTCTTGATCGTCGACGAACCGACGGCGGGCTTGGATCCGGAGGAGCGGGTTCGGCTGCGAACCCTCTTGCGCGAAATGGCCGGCGACCGCATCATTGTCTTTTCGACACACATCTGCTCCGACGTCGAAAGCATCGCGACGCGCGTCGCGATCGTCAATCACGGAGCCCTTCTCGCCGACGGGCATCCGTCGGCGCTGGTGCGCGGCTGCGCGTCGCTGGAAGAAGCGTACCTGCAGCTCGTCGCCGGCGCACGAGCCGCGGCGTGACGCGACTTTGGGCGATCTACGCGCTGGCGCGCGCGGATCTGCTGGAACGAACCCGCCGGTATCAGTACGTTGCGACGATCGCCGTCACGCTGCTGGTCGGCACGCTGTTGGTCCCGGCAAAAAACGCCGGATACGAGACGTTTCTCGTCGACGGCTATCGCGGCATCTACAACTCGGCCTGGATCGGCGCGACCTTCGCCATCCTTGCAACGATGCTGCTCTCGCTGTTCGGCTTCTACAACATCAAGAGCGCGGTCGAGCGCGACCGGCAAACCCGCGTGGGCGAGATCGTGGCCGCGACGCCGGTAACGCGACTCGACTATTCGCTCGGCAAGGCGCTGAGCAACTTCCTCGTCCTGGGATCGATGGCGGCGATTCTCTTCGTCGTCGCGATCGCGATGCAGCTCGTGCGCGGCGAGAACACGGCATTCAACCTCGGTGCGATCGCCGCGCCCTTCGCCCTCGTCGTCCTTCCGACCATCGCGATGGTCGCGGCGATCGCGCTGCTCTTCGAAATGCTTCCGTGGCTGAGGGCCGGCCTAGGCAACGTGGTCTATTTCTTCCTTTGGATGTGGTATTTGATCTGGAGTTTCCAGGCCGAGGCGCGCCACGTCCCGTGGTGGCGAGACATGCTCGGCGGAAATCTCGTCATGAGTCAGGTCTGGGCGGCGCTCGTGAAAGTCGATCCGCACGCACGCTTGAACTCGGTCGAGATCGGTGCCGGCGGCGAGCGCGCGCGTCACCTCTTTACCTTCCACGGGTTTGTCTTTACCGGAGATGACGTGATCGGGCGTTTGATGTGGTTTGCGGTAGCGCTCGGCGTAGTCGTGTTGGCTGCGTTGATCTTCGATCGTTTCTCCAAGCCCGCTCGCAGCGCCGAACACGCGAAGCGCAACGGCGTCGCGGCTCGCTGGCAATCGGCGTTCGCGCGATTCAGCGGCCCGCTGGTCGACGCGCTCTTCGGCAGCGACTTCGGTGCGATCGTGCTCGCCGAACTGCGGCTGCTCGTGCGCGGCTTGAGCTTCTGGTGGTACGCCGTGGGCGCGGGCTTCTGGATATTCCAGCTCTTTGCGGATGCCAAGGGGCAGAGCCTCGCCGTCGGATTGGCTTGGATCTGGCCGATGTTGGCGTGGTCGCAGTTGGGCACTCGGGAAGGCGTCTACGCGACCGAGCAGTTCATTTACCCGACGCTGCATCCGATTCGCCGGCAGTTCGTCGCGCAGTGGTTCGCTGGTGTCCTTCTCGCCGTCGCGACGGCGGGCGGTTCGCTCGTGCATTGGGCGGCCGCTGGAAATCCGAGCGGCATCGAAGGCATTCTCGTGGGTGCCATCTTCGTTCCGACGCTCGCGCTCGCGTGCGGCGCCCTCTCCGGCACGACGCGGCTCTTCGAAATCGCCTACCTCGTGCTCTGGTACCTCGGGCCGATGAACCGCACGACGTTCGACTTCACGCAGGGCGCGTACGCGCCGGGCTTTGCGCTCGTCGCGTTCGTGCTGTTCGTGATCGCCGTCGGCGCGCGAAAAGTCCGGCTGCAGCGCGCTTAACGCATCGAAAAAGGGAGCGCGATTGTTATCGCACTCCTCTCTCTAGCTTGCTACGATTCTAGGTTTTGTTAGGCGTAAGCCGGCACGCGATGGGGAACCGTTCGACCCTCTTCTAGGTCGAGCAGGTCCGACCACGACACGATATCGGTGCGGCTAGGAGCGATCTTGTGCCGCAGTTCTTCAAAGTGCTTCAGCGATTCGCCGGACGGCACGGTGGAGAGCCACTTTCTGTTGAACTCCTCGATCGAGCGCGAGTCTTTCTTCGAGACGTATGTCTTCGCGTACCCTTCGATCTCAGAATCATTCTTCGCTTCCCTCACGACCTGAAGGAATGCCTTCGGGTCCATGCCGAGGTAGTCGAAGAGGCCTTGGTCCATCGGGCAATCGTACTTGTATTCGCCAATGGTACCGTGCGCTAACGCCTTCGCTTTGTCGGTCGCGCGAGCCAGCTGTACGATGCCAAGCATCGTTTCGCTGACGCTACGGGGCGAGGATTTGGTTAGATCCATCATAAATTTTCAACTTTCAATTGAGTTTCTTTTTCCTGACTTCTCTAAACCCAAGAGGTTGAATAAAGTTGCACGAACGAATCGATCGCCGACGTGCAGGTGTTTCGAATTCTTTAGCGGTGCCGTGCGTAACTCATAAAGCGATGCATTAGTGGCAAAAACAACAACGAATACCGCCGGCGCGCGTTTTCACCGAACGAATGCGTGTATGAAGCGCTTGGTGCGAGGCGAGCTTCTGCGACCAGCAAGGTCGCACCGGAGGTCGTCCCTAAACGTTGTAGTTCGGAGGTCAGATATGATCGAACGCCGGAGTTTCTTGTGTGCCCTCGGGGCATCCGCGCTGGCGCTGCCGCTGCTCGGTGCATCCGCCGCTAACGCGACGGACCAGCCGCTGGAGCGCGCGCTCGTGCTGAGCGGCGGAGGGGCGCGCGGCGCGTATGAGGCCGGCGTCATCGGTGCGCTCGCGGCCATCGGCGCCGTGAGTGATGGTTCGCCGTTGCTGCCCTATGAAATCGTCTGCGGAGCGTCGATCGGCGCGCTCAATGGCTGGTTCGTGGCGACGGGCCAATACGCCAAGCTGCGCGAACTCTGGTACGGCATCGCCGGACAAGATATCTTGCGCGCGAAGCCGCAATACGCGCCCTTGCGCGACCCCGAGAGCGGATTATTAGATCGCGCGGCTGCGGCAGCACGCTTGATCGGCTTGCTGCGAGATCAGCGCGCGATCTTGCAGAGCCAGCCCGTCTACGACTGGATCTCTCGCAGCATGGACCCCGCGACGCCGCTGCTGATGCCGCTGGTCTTCTCGGTGACGAATCTCACGCTTCAGCGGCCCGAATACTTTTACGTGCGACCGCAGAATCAGGGCGAAAACCTGCCGCAAAGAGTCGTGCACTCGCTGCAGCTAACCCTCGGGCCGCACACGGTCGTACGCGAGGCGACGCCGGGCCTGCTGCACAGCGCACTGTTTGCGTCGGCGGCCCTTCCGCTCGCGTTCGATCCGGTTTTGATTCCGAACCCGGATGGAACCGTGAACGAGTATTGCGATGGTGGCGTCGCGAGCAACTCGCCCGTCGGCATCGCGCACGCGGTTTCGAGCGGAGCCGACGTCGTTTTGCTGGACCCGCCGTTCGAGCCGGAAACCAGCTACGGAGATGCCGTTGAGGTCGTCTTCGGCGTCTACGGTACGATGCAGCGAAAGATACTCGAAACCGAGATGCGCAACGCGTACTTTCAGTCGATCGGCAAACGCACGTTCGCGCGCCTCGCACCGCAAGAGGCGGCCCGTGCGGCGCGGGAAAACCCGACGCTCGCGAAGCTCATGCATACCGTTCCGGTGACCGACCTGCGGTATATTCGGCCGAAGGAAACGCTTCCATTGAATGTCGTTGGATTCAACGACGAGGTAAGCATCGGCAAGGCCTATCGGATCGGCTGGGAAGATGCCGTAAAAGGCTTCACGCCGTACGACTGGCAAACGTTCCAGCTCTAAAGATCGAAAAACGCGAGCGGACGGATAACGATCGCCGTGTGGTCGTCATCGCTCCAAATGGCGCGACTGACGTAAGGGCTCGTCAGCCATGTAAAGGCCGCGTCGATCTCTTCGGGCACAACGCCCTGCGCGCTGCCTTCTCTAGTCAAGCGGTCGTCCAGGAGGCTAAGCGCGACGTCTCTCGTCAGGCGCGGCCTTGCGATGCCATCCTTGAGCTGTTGCGCTAAGCGTTGTTGCGCGAGCCCGACCTCAACTAACAACGACGCAACAACACGTAGCCGCTTGGCGGGCCCGTGAATCTGCGCCCAGGCCACATCGCCGAGCGTATCGACGGCGAACCCTTGCGCAAGCAGCGGTCGCATCTGCGAGCAATCCAGGCGCAGAATTGCGGCCCGAACGAGATCTTCCACAGTCCAAGCAGATACCGCGTGGGCGTGCAGCTCCGCGGCGAAGACGGGCTCCGCGTTGATCGCCGGTGCGACGAGCGCGCAGGAGACAGCATGATAAGTGTCGCGGTAGCGGGACGCTTCAGCCGCCGCATTTGACTCCGCGAGATTGCGATGACCTAGGAGCTTGCACTCGATCGTGACTCGAAATCGAAGTTCGCCGAGAAGGGCGTCAGCATAACCATCGGGCGCGCCGCTGCCGCCGAGGTGCGTAGCGGCAAAGCCAAAAACTGTGAACATATCGCATACGGCTCTCTCAAACGCGACCGAGTCGGTGCCGGAAGCTGCTTTTCGCAACGCCGCAATGGCCGGCGCGGCGCTTGCAGGCGGCTCCGTGGGGATTGTCAGCGGGGCGAGTCCCGTCGTGTCCGTCGCTGGCCAGTCGTCGATCGGGCGATTCAAGCGGAATCGGTGGTCGGGATCCTCGACGATCGTAGGCTTGCGCCCGCGGAACGACTCTCGTTCAATATAGCGTGACAAGGCCCCGTTGACTTGCTGCGGAGTCGCGTCTGAAGGTAAGAGCCGGTGCAGACGGGCCGCGGCCAAAATCTCAACGGTCGATCGCGGCTTGCCGTCCGCTAAGATCGAAAACACGACGTCAAGCAGCGTTCTCGGGTGAGCCATAACCAGCCCGTCCATTCCAAGGTGGGTACCCAGGCCCACCAAATTTGGGCCATGGCCCACCGTCATATTTTCCGGGGAACTACGGCGGCACAATCGCATCCCTTTCGGGAACGCCGATCGTCTTCGTCAACCATCCCAACGGAGTCGACAAGCAACGCATTTTCCACGTAACGACCGTTCCGCTGAGCGTGGACAAGCTACTGTGGCTGATCCACGCGAAGTATGCGATCGAGTTTTACACCTGGGCGCCGACCCTGCTGGACGTCGGAGCGCTCCGATTCGGCCGGATCTTGCTTGAGGCGCCGCAGGGCGTAGATTTTGTGACGGTCAAACTTGCGGGGCTGGCGATGCGCTCGCTACTCTTCGACGTTGCCAAACTCGAAGCAGTTCCGCTGCTCGACGGCGGCAAGGGCATCGCGTTATGGATTCCCTTCGCAGACACGCCGCAGGCAGAGCCGTTACGCGCGTGGCTGCACGCTTTATGCAAGCGCGCCGTCGCGCTACACCCAGATCTCGTCTCAATGGCATACAACACGCATCATGACGGGCGCGTCCACTTGCACGTTGAGAGCAACGCCGCCGGCCGATACAGCGCCGTGCCATATAGCCTTCGCGCACAAGGCCTCACAGTCTGCACACCGAGCCACTGGGAGGAACTTGGCACGTTCGCGAGCGCGAAGGCGTTTCGCTCCGACGCGATTCCCGGGCGGCTGCAAAGCATCGGCGACGTTTTTTCAAGCGAGGTCAAGCTGATCGGCGAACAATGTTTTGCGGGCGCGCCGGCGATCTAAGGCTACTCAAGCAGTACAGATTGAACGACGCCCAGGTTTCCAGTGCCACTCTCGCCGCCTGAGTCGCGCTGACGAAGGGCTCGGCCACAGAAAAATCCACCAGCGGGCTGAACACGGGTAGAATATCCTCTCGTTCATAACGCCCCGGTCGAACGAAGCGCAATAAGCCCTGGTCGCGAAGAATTTGTAGGCTTTGCCGTATCTTGGCATCGATGAAACGATTATTGGGAAAATGACGCTTTAGCTCATCGTGGTACGCGAGCACGTCGGCGAGCGTAAACTCTCGCGGCAGCGCCTGAACGATGCCGCGAATGGTTTCCTTCCATGTCTGCGTTTGCGCCATTCCTCCTCCGAACGCATCGAACTTTAGGAGGCCGTTAGTGAGAACTAGGCTCTGGTCCTTGAGCAAGTCCTTAGGTCTAAGGAGCCTTGACTGGAGTCCGGCGGCGCGCTGACGAAACTTCAAAAGGATGCCGCTTGTCCTAATGCAACGCGCGTGGCGCGATGGTCCAAAGTATAAGGATACCGAGTTTATCATTTACCATTACCCACAGCAGTACTTCGATCAGATAGGTGGTGGCGAGAAGTTCGTCTACTACCGGCCTGCAAGAGATGCAGAGGCCGGCGAGGCGAGCACATATTTCGGGTGCGGAGAGTTGGGAGACTGGTGGACCGATCCCGCCGACCCAACCCACCGTTTTGTAGGGATTCGCAAGCCGATTCGATTCCCGAGTCCCGTGCCGCACGTCGACCGGGAGGGTCGCATGTACGAATCGACGTTCTCGAGTCGAAGCGCCTTTCAGGGCCGATCTGTTCGTTACACCGATGATTTGGATTTCCACCGGATCCTCGATGCTGCCGGTCTCACGGGCGCGGCTTGGCGTGAGGCGCCGACGGTTGATGACGTCCTTAGCGGCTTTGTGGTTCCGGGTCTCTCTTTGGACCCGCCTCGCGACGCCTTCCGGCCGCTGACCGTCGTTCCCGATGGGACGGGCTATCGGCCCACCGGAAAAATGATCGACGTATTTGAGTCGGCGGCCCTTCAAGAACGAGCACGCGGCGACCATCAGCAGACGCTAAAGCTGGTCAAAGCGATGGTCGAGGCGCGCGACGGACATTGTTTGTTCAACAACAATGTCGACCTTCTCGCGTCATTCGCATCGCAAAAGTTGCTTGTCGAAGCAAAGAGTTTGAACGTAAAGAGTGCCGCGGTCGACCGCATGCGCTATGGGATGGGGCAGCTTTTCGATTACGGCGTACGTTATCGTGCCGAGATCGGCCGAGCGCAGCCCGTGCTGGCTTTCGGAGCGCTTCCCTCGGATGAAGCTGGCTGGATTGCAACGATACTTCAGGAAAACGGCATCGCGTTCATCGCCCGGCAACGCGGATCACTGCTGCCAATGAACGACGCCGCTAAAACGCTGCCGATATTTTGCTGAGCATTGGCACCACAATTCGCCAGAAGGCTGCAACAGGGAAGCCGCTTCGCCACCGCGCATTTGCCGCACGTGGCGGCCAGCCTTCAATTCGGAGTCGCAACTGCCGACCATCAATGCGAGGCTTACGACGGACGCGACGACATTCGCGACGTTTGGGAGCACGTGCGCGGGCTCGTTCCACGCGGCAAAGCCACCGACTTTTGGAATCGCGATCGCGAAGATGTCGAGCTCGCGCGTGGCCTGGGCTGCACCGTCTTTCGGCTTTCGCTTTCGTGGGCGCGGCTCGAGCTCGAGCCCGGCGTTTGGAGCGATGAGGCTTTCGCGCACTACCGCGCCGTACTGCAAGCGATCCGCGACGCCGGAATGTCGCCGATGGTCACACTGGTGCACAACACGTGGCCGCTTCACGTTCAGGCCGCCGGTAGCGGTGCGGGACTGCTCGACCCGGGCTTTCCGGATCGCCTCGTACGCTTCGCAACGGAAGCTGCTCAGCGTCTCGGCGATCTCATCGACAGCTATGTGACGCTTAACGAACCCAATCAGCTCGTCTACGGCTGGATCAAAGGCTTTTGGATGCGCGCCTACGCGATGCCGCCGGGTCAGCCGCCGTACGAAAGCGGCGATGCGCAAATGAATGACGTGCTCACGCTCATCCCAAATCTCTTCCGCGCGCATGCGAAGGCGCGCGACGCGATCCGGCGCATCCGGCCGACCGCGCGCGTCGGAACGAACCCACTAGTCTTGGGCCTGCCGCAATGGCTGCAGCGCTGGGTCGACTGTAACGCAACGCACTTGCAGTCACCGAAAGATGCGAAGCGGCAGGCGGCGCGCATCGCGCAATCCGCTTTCGTCGAAGGCGGGCGCGTCGACTGCTCAATCGCGCAGCTAACCATGACGCCCGAGCGCGGGCAGCACTCGTTTTTCTCCGAGCCGTACTATTGCGCGCACCTTGCCGCGCTGCACGCGACCACGTTCGGGCTTCCGGAAAACGCGCATGCGTGGCGCGGCCGCATCGCGGTGGTTGCCGATACGCTGCCGGCAGCCATCGTCGGCAGCTGGCTCCCCGGGGCGACGATTAGTTACGTGAGCGCGATGCCCGATGCCGTTGATGCCTTGCGGCGCGGTGAGGTCGACGCGGTCTTCGACGACGACGTGGCGCTGCGCGAGTACGCCGGCGATACGCTGGGCCTCACGCCGCTTCCTGGTTCGGAGCAGTACTTTGCCGTCGCGCTTGCGTTCGGCAGCCGCACGTTGCTCAACATCGTCGATCGTGCGATCCGCGAGCTTCGGAGCGAGCATCCTGAGATTCCGGATTCGTTCAACCGCAAGACGATCGCGCACATCGGGCGCGAGAAAGAGGCCGCGGCCGATGCGGGGAGGCCCGTTCCGGAAATGGACCGCTCGATCAAGCGCATCCGGCGGCGCGGCCTGCTGCGCGTCGGTATCCATCCGGGTGTGGCGGAGTTGTGCACCGCATCGTCCTTCGACTCCGCTCCCGATGGTCGCTTCGCTCGGGATGACATCAAATATGTCGGGCTTGAGCCGGAGATTGCGCGTCGCGTCGCGCAGCTCATCTTCGGCGATCCCGATCGCGTCGAGTTCGTGCCGTTGCACGGCACGCAGCGTTTGAGCGCGACGCGATCGTGGCTGCATGCGTTACTCGCGTTTCGCAAAAGCTTCGCGATCTTTGGAACGCTGCTTGGCACGAACTGGTGGAACCTCGGCATGGCCGGCAAGCTGCCGGAGTTTCTCTGCCCGCGCGAGTGCGTCGGCACGCTCGACTACGTCGGCCTCGACTACTACTGGGGCGTGCCGTCGTTCTGGCCGGGCGAGCTGCATCGGCTCAGCGCCGCCGCGGACTTTCAATACGCGAGCGCCCCGGTATGGCCGGGCGCGCTCAACGCGATCCTTAGTGAAACCGCAAAAGAGTTTCCCGGAAAGCCGATCATCGTCATCGAGAACGGCTGCGTCGGACGCGCGTCCGGCGTTGCCCGCGCCGACTATTTAAAGGCGCACGTGAACGAAGTGCGCAAAGCCGTCGCGCGCGGTGTTCCGATCGAAGCCTATCTTTGCTGGAGCATCACCTCGAACCGCGAGTGGGGGTTGCCCTTCGACGACGGCAGCGATTTCGGTCTCTACCACATCGACCTCGACTCCGATACTGAGCTGAAGCGCACGCCGACCGATGCGAGCCGCATGTATGCGAGCCTGATAGCGGAGCCGTAAAATCTACGGTTTTGCCGTCGGCAGTGGAACCACCAACACGTGAGGGTTGAAACCCGCCGGCGGCGCGTCCGACGTTCCCGGCGGCGGCGCGACCGGATTAACGCCGATCGAACGGCACGACCACGAGCTCGGAATCGTTCCAACGATTTCATCGGGAATGACCGCCGAAGCAGCCGCAATCGGTGGTCGATCGCCGCGCAGTCGTGCCGCGTCGAAGCCGCCGGACAAGTCGCCCGTCACGTCGCTTGCGTCGCGCGGCCCGAACGGCGCAAAGCGCGCCTCGTCGGGAAGCCGCGCGAGCGGCGTCCGATTGAAGAGCTGCTCCACAAATTTGATCACCGACGCTTGATCGTTGTATTCGTGCACGACGCCCGTGCGCGCGTAAGGAGAGATGAGCAGCAACGGCACGCGCTGCCCGTTGCCGCACGGATTACCGTCGGGGCAGACGAGCCACTTCGGCGGCGGGACGTGGTCCCAAAAGCCGCCCGGATCGTCCCACGTGATGACGATCGCCGATTGGCTCCAGTATTTGCTGCGCGCGATGAGGTTGACCAATGCCGCAACGTCGGCCTCGGCGATCTGCGAATCGGACTCGCCCGGATGATCGTCGTCACCTGAGAAGGTGTGCGGCGCGGCGTTCGGAGGTTTCAAGCCTTGATTGCTCCCGAATCCGCCCTTCAGATAGAAGAGTCCGCCGGAGCCGAGCTTGGCCTGTTCGACGTCGGACGCGAACTGCGTGATATCGGCAACGTGGCGGTCCATCGACGCGTTCTGCGCGATGTAGCCGAAATAGTGCGGTGCCAGATGGTGCGTTACCAGCGTGAGGCGCCCGGGATCCGCTGGATTGGCGTAGCCTTGCTCGTACCACGTCCAGTTCACGGGCGCGTCACCTTGCCCGCGAAGAAAGGCGATGTCATCTCCGATGTCCTGCGTGTAGTTCGTCAGGCGCCCCGCTTCAGCGCCTTCGAGGTTCAGCAGCACCGTGGCGTAGGTTTGGTCGACCTGGCGTTGCGCGCTGAAATCAACGGTGTTGTACGGTCCCCACGCCGGGTCGAGATCGACGAACATCGGCACGCCGCGCCCGCCGACACCTTTTGGCTCCGCCGTGTAGGGCGGCCCGGCCGCGCCGTAGCGCGCGTATTCCGTCTCGCCGTTTTGCGCCGCGATGATCTCCACGTTGCTCGGCGCCGACGGCGCCCGCACGCCCTGGAAGAACGAATCGTACAGCGCGAAGCGGCTCGCGTACATCCACAGATAGGGAATCGTGTCGCAATCGACGTGCGCCAACGCCTCGTCGGCAACCGAGGCGGCCTCGGCAGCATCCGTCATGCCGAGGCCTTTCCGGGCGTCGAGTGGGAGGCTTTGGGCCCACTTTGCTTGTGCGCCGGCGAAGCCGTCCATCGCGCCGCCATGGATCCCGGCATCCACCAACGTGCGCGCGTTATTCAGCAGGCCCAGCTCCGGCGCCACAACGCGAAACGCCTGCGTCGCGCGCTTCGCGATCGGGTTGTACTGCGAAAAGCCATGTGAGCGTGCCGCGACAGTGTAAATCCCGTCCGCGCCAGGAAACGTCCCAAAATAATGATCGAACGACCGGTTCTCCTGATAGATGACGAACACGTAGCGAATCCGCTGACGGATCAAGTTCTGCAGCGATGGTTGCGGGTTCGGCGCCACGGCCGCGAGCAACGCTAGGGCTCCGATAAAGATGATGAAGCGCATGGGTTTACATCCAGCCCAGCTGTGCGGCGATCCATTGCGCCGCTTGAGCGCGGGTCATCGCTGTCGCAGGCCAACTGAGAGCCCGCCCGAGATTGCTATCCACGGCGGCCTTAGCCGCATCATCGAACGGATCGTTGGGTTGAAAATTCATCGAGCTGGTCTCGCCGCTCATGATCCCCGCGACGCCGACCAGGTGGGCGGCGGTAAACCATGGGTCGCCGAAATGCACGTCCGTCCACCAAAAGAGCGGAACGCCACGAGCCAAGAGCTGCTTTTGAAACGCACGGAGCGAGGCTTCGTTCGCGGCGACGCCGCGGGGCGTCAAGTTGGAAGTCAGCGCGAAGGATGCGAGCATACCAGCCGCTTCACCGACGTTCCACTCCACGGGGTGAAGTCGGTATGCGCCGTTGGTGATGTGCGTCGTCCCGATGTTTTTGCAGGCCGGCAAGAGATTGGTGACGCGAATTGGGATAAGGGAGCGAAGCGGTATCTCAAATGGTTTTATCGGAATCCAGTCACTCGACATTCCGACGCCCCGAAGTCCATGGATATCGAGTGCCCCGTAATCGCCGATGCCGCACGAATCATCGTAATTCTTGGCCCGGGGCCCCGGGTTGAAGCTTTGGTCCAGGTCCTGTTGCACGATCGTATACTGAGCCTTAATGCGGCGCGATTCTCTAATGTAAGGCTGCGCCGACGTGCCGTCGGGCGTGCCGAACTGATCGGGCCGAACTTTGAGGTTTGGATATCCAAGCCCGGGGCCGTCGTCGCGCGGAAGCTCAGTTTGCAACCAATACACGTAACCCAGCGACGCTTGGCGAGCGGCCTCGATGATTTGTCCGTCCCGAGCCGAATCGCCCGACGGAAGCGTCGCCTCTTGGTAGTCGTTGGCGCCCATATTGAGCATGCTCAAATCGCAAGGAAAAGCGGGATCGTCGAAATTCGATGCGCGAATGTACCTGCGGTAGCCCCACATATCCACCGGCTGAGCGAACATCTTCTTGATGTAGCCATCGACGATCGTGTAGTTCTGCTGAGGCTTCATTGTATCGTAGGTAGCGGGCTTCGGGATCGTATGATTCTCGCCGGCTGGCCTTCGCTCGAGTGCGACGACCATCGTGATCGGCTGAATCCAGTTGGGATGCGCAACGTCGGCTGCCTTTGGTTCGTTAGTGTCAGCCTTGGCTTCGGCACCGATCACGTGCTCTACGCCGGCCATGTCAATTAGATCCCCTAAGTCCGTAGCATCGAGAAAATACTTTGCTGTGAATGCGGTCGAAACGCCGTTCGGATCGACCGCCGTAATGCTTTGCAGCGCATCGCCGGCCGAGTTCGCAGCCGTGACGCGGAGATTCAGCCGCACATGGACCGAGGGTAGCGCTTGGAGTTGTTGCAACAGGACTTGATGCACGACCAATGGTTCGGCTGAGAATCCCGGGTAATCACCGCCGGGATCGAACGTGGGCTGGGCGGCACCGGAAGACGAAAGCCGGTAGTTGTTTCGGTAGAATGCCCGAACGGCGTGCTGGAAAGCCCGGTACGTCGCCGTGCTGCCGACCGTCGGCGTATATATGGTTTCGTCCGGTTTCGTCACACCTTGCGCCGAGTATTGGCCGCCGAGCCAGGCGGACGACTCGATTAAACAAACGGAATGGCCGGCGGCTGCCGCCGCTAACGCCGCCGCACAGCCGCCGAAGCTTCCGCCGGTTATCAGAATGTCGTAATCCAATCGCTGGGGCTCCTTGCCGCTTTACAACAAGCCGTTCGTAAGGCCGCACGCACCTTCCAGCGTGAGCTGTTGCGCCGAGCCGGGGGTCATCCATACAAACCAGGTGTCGTCGCCGACGACTCCGTCAATCGAAACACCGGCCCAGCTCTGCAGCGCGCGAACCGCAGCATCGGTCAGTGGGCCGAAGATGCCGTCGATCGCGCCGGAATATGGTGTGAAAAGGATGGCGACGTCGCTGCCGGCGAGCGCTTTTTGAAGCCAGGCCACGCCTGGCCCATTCCAGCCTTGCTCTAGCTGCGGCGATGCTTCCCGATAGGGCGGCAGCGCTGCCCAGGTCGTCGGGCCAACGACGCCGTCTATCGTCAAACCGTTGGCTTGCTGAAAATTCTTTACGGCGGTTTCAAGGCCGGCGTCGAACGTGCCGGTAATGGGACCGAACGGATTCCAAAGCAGATGCCGGGCCAAGACGCGCTGCAAGCGCTTTACGTCGTCGCCCGTAGAGCCGAGAGAGATCGTAGAAGGCATACCATCATCCTCCGAGCCGAAAGCCGGACCATTCGATGCCATCGTGACACCTTCCGCGGTTCCAACCCACAGCTAGTGCGGCGAGGCGAAGACCGACGGGGAGACCGTTGCGTTCGGCTGATACTTGGTGAACGTCAGCGTGCCGTCGACGCTGTAGCCGGGGAATCGCGCGGAAATCGTTGCCTTGGAAGGTAAGCGATAGATGCCGACGTTCTCGTACGTCTGGGCGAACGAGAGCGTGCCGCCGTTCGTGTAGTTCCATTGCGCGTTGCTGAAGAGCGCGGATCGGTCGTCCACCGTAACGACGACGTTCTTCACGCGTCCGCCGGTCTTCTTAGGAACGAGCGAATATTTTGATGCCGTTCCGTCGTCGGCAAGCGGCGTAATGCTGTATTGCTGCGTTGCCTGCTCGTAGGTCGGCGTCGTCGACACGAGGTCTCTGAATCGCGCAAGCGAGTTGGGGACGTTTTGAAACTCGATCTTTCGGTTCGGTCGCAGGTAGTAGACGGTGCCGCCGAACGTCTTGTGGACAGGAATGACGACGTGCAACAGCGCCGACAACTGCGCCGAAGCGGTATATGAGTTGAGCGTCGGGTTTGGATTGGTCGCGCGCGCAAGCAGGTCCAGCGACGCGGTTTGAGTGCCCGCGGCGGCAATCGCGCCGACCCAAACGAGATAGCCAATTGCGAAAATTTTCATTATCGCCTCTTCATCCTCATCCTCATCAACCGGATTCGTTGCCCGGCAAGCGAACCCCTGATGCGCTATGACAGAGGTTAGCGCGACGCTAGCGGTTCTCCTGATCGCCGTCGCGGGCAATCCGTGCAATCAAGGGACGACCTACGATATGCGGACGTGCTGGAGCAAGCAAAGCGATGCGGCCTCCTCCGAATTGACGGCCACGTATGCCAAGGTTGCGGCGAAGTTTGCCAAGTCCGGCGTGAGCACCGTAGCGGTCGCCGCATCGCAGACCGCATGGGTAACGGCGCGCGACAAGACGTGTGCCTTTGAATACGAGCTCTATCTGCCCGGCACGATCGCGCCGCAGCTCGGGGTCGAGTGCGACGTCCGAATGACGCGCGCTCGCACGCAACGTCTCGCGTCGTTGCTCGCGAAAAGCTCGCGGGCGCACGAGCAGCCGGTCTCGCCGGCAGCCGACGCCGCGCTGAATCGCCTGTATCGCGACTATCTCAAGCGTCTGACCAAGACCCAGCAATCGTCGCTCGTTGGCGCCGAGCTTGCGTGGAGCGCCTATCGCGACAAGGCGTGCGCGATCGAGGGCGGTTCGTGCTTGACCGAGCTAACGAACGAACGAGCGACGGAGCTCAAGGCGTCGTGGATCGGCGAGGCATTTTGGCTCGGATCTTAGACACGACTACGACGGCAGTCGCGCGAATAGCGCTTGGTGCGCGGCCAAGATGCGGGTTTGCGTAGCGAGATCGACGTTCGTCGACCAGTTTCCGCGTTCGAACGTTCCTCCCAGCACGATCCCGTCGGATCGCGGAAACATGTAGAGTGGTCCGGGGGCCAAATACGTGTAGTCGACGCCGGGTTGGGGCTCGAGAATCGTTAGTTGCCCGCGGACCGGCTCGAGCACGGCGTCGTTAAAGAGCGCGCGCGAGCCCAAGCCCGTACAGTTGAAGACGACCGGCTCGTGCAGCGTCGCAACGTCCGCCGCGGTATGGAAGGTGCGCACGACGATGCGTCCGCCCTGCAAGAGAAAGTCGCGCTCGACCGCGGGCAGAAACGTGTTCGGCTCCATCAGCATCGTGGCGAATCGCCGGATGTTCTTGAAGCCGATGAACGGCAGCGTGGCGGGATCGATCGTCTCGATGTCGGCATAGAGGTCGGCAATGCCGGTCGTTTGCATGTTATCGAGCTCCCCGCCGGTCGGGTTCGCATCCCGCTTTAGGTCGTAGTTGTCGATCCAGCGAACGCCGTACGTCGGCCCGACCATCAGCTGAAACGCGCGGTCGGCGATGCGCGCCGCCTTGCGGAAGGTATCGAGGAACGCGGGCGTCGCGGCATTCCGTGCGAAGACGGTCGTCGGCGTCCACTGCGCGCCGGCGACGTTCGACGTCGTCGCGGGAGGAAGATCCGCGGCGTAGATCGTCACCTGCCACCCGCGGTTCTGCAGTATGCGCGCCGTCGTCAGACCGATCACGCCGCATCCCAACACGGCGGCCCGCGACGGCGAGCGCTGCGCCGCCAAGTCCGCGGCGAGCGTCGCGCAGCCCCACGATAGGCTAAATCCGCCCCCGCCGTGACCGTAGTTGTGCACCAGCATCTTCGCGCCGAAGGGTTCTGCACGAAGCACGAATCCGGTGGAACGAAACGGGCGCAAGCCGACGGCGGTGCGGATGACGCGCCCCGCATCGATGCGCACGGGAACGATCGATGCGTCGGCTGCCGCGGCGAGCGCCGCCTGCGGCATGCGCGCGACCGCCAAGGCGGAGATTCCAAGCGACGAGCCGATGAACGCGCCCCGCGACAATCGCATGGCGCGCACGTTGGATTGACGCTCGACGATGACCTCCGATACGCGCCTGCCGCTAACGCGGCGAGCGCTTACGGCGGGTACGCGTGCGAAAGCGTGACGCGCAAGCTCGAATAGGATGAAGGTTTGGGTACGCCGACCCCGCGCGAGAGATACGCGCCCTCGACACCCGCAAGGCGCAGGTCGAGCTCCGGCGAGAACGGCAGCATGATGCCGGCGTAGGCTTCGGCGTAGTTGTTTCCGTACTCGCGGTGATCGTCGAAAGAGACGATTGCGCCAACCAGCGTGCGCAGCGAGGCCGCCACGTGTGCGTCGGAATAAGCGTTGATCGAACCGATGACGTTTCCGGCAAAGCGTGAATAGGCTACCAGCTCGGCGTTGACCTGGGCGTGCGGGTATGCACTCGAGAACGACGAGCCGTAATCGCGCGAGTAGTCGAAGCCCCAGCGCGTCTCCGGAAAGCTGAGCTGACCGTGCAACCCAAAGCTATAACCGCCTTGTACGAACACTTCGGCGTACCGGTCCGCGCCGAAAGGCGCGCGAAAGCCGATCGCTGGTATGAGCGCGTCTTCGTTGTAGATCTCGCCGAGTCCGGGGACGCCGGAGCGCGTATCGTAACCGAGGATGAGCTTCGCGTACGGAAATACCGCCCCGCGCCGCGAGAGATCGTAACGTGCGGACGTCGCCACGATGACGTCGGCGAATTTGGATTCGTACACGAGGCTCGCATCGATTAAACTGCGTGCGGCGTCCGGGCTCGGCGAGGGCGTGCCGAAAATGGCGGGCGGCGGTGACGCGCACGGCATGCGGCGGTGTTTCACACGAAAAAGAGCCGAACTCCTGGGGCGAGAACAAACGACCCATGTTTCGATTCACGACCGCATTTTTACGCTGCGCGCTCGCCGTTTGCGCCGGGCTCATCTTTCTTGGAAGTGCCGCTAGCGCGGCCCCCTCGGAGGGCCTTTCCGTAACGCGGGCGACGTTGCCAAACGGCCTGCGCGTCATCGCCGTGCGCGATCCGCTGGCGCCGGTGGTGCTGGCAATGCTGAACTATCGGGTCGGTGCGAACGAGCAAGACTTTGCCGGTCAGGCGCACGCGCTCGAGCACATGATGTTCCGCGGCAGCGCGACGCTCTCGCAGTCGCAACTCGCGGACATCGCCGAGCTGCTCGGTGGCGACTCGGACGCCGACACGCAATCCGAGGTCACGCAATACTTCTTCATGGCGCCGTCACAGTACCTGGATCTCGTGCTGCGGATGGAAGCGACGCGCGCGCAAAACCTTACCCTTGCGCAATCCGATTGGGCCATCGAGCGCGGCGCAATCAAGAACGAGGTGACCCAAGATTATAGCGACCCGCTCGGTCATCTCTTCATCAAAGCCGATCTCGCTATGTTCGCCGGCACGCCGTACGGCAACGACGGTCTCGGCACGCTGCAGTCGTTCGACACGCAGATCAACGCGCCGCAACTACGCGCGCTCTACGATGCGTGGTACCGTCCGAACAACGCCATCTACGTCATCGTCGGCGATATCGACGGACCGTCGACGATCGCGCTCGTGAAGAAATACTTCGGCGCGATTCCCGCGGGCAAGCTGCCGGCACGCCGGCCCGTTCATCTCGCGCCCCTGCGGCCCCAGACGATTGCCGTCGACAGCGATCAGCCGTACACCGCCGTCGTCCTCGCCTACCGGTTCCCGGGCTATCGCAGCCCGGATTATGCGGCCGGCCAGATCCTCGAGAGCGTGTTGTCGAGTCAGCGGTCCGATCTGTACGGATTGGTCGCCTCGGGCAAGGCTCTTCAGGCAAACTTTCAGGATTTCGACACGCATCCGCTTGCCGGTTCGGCTGCTGCTGCGGCCGTCGTTCCGGTTACGACGACGCCCGCCGACGCGCTGGCGACGTTGCGTGGCGTCATCGACCGCTACCGGAAGAACGGCGTTCCGCCGGCGCTCGTCGATGCGGAGAAGCGACGCGCGATCGCGCAGGCCGAGTTTAAGGCCAACTCGATCGAGGATCTCGGCTTTCAGTGGAGCCAGGCCGTTGCGGTCGAGGGTCTATCCTCGCCCGACGACATTATCAGTGCGATTCGCAAGGTGACCGTCGCCGACGTGAACCGCGCGCTGCGCACGTATGTCGTTCCGCAACATGAAATCGTCGGCATCGCCGCGCCGAAGAACCTTGCGGCCACCGCCGCTGCGGCCCCCGCCGCTTCAGCTGGGAACGAAAACAAGCCGACGTTGTTGCACCACGATCCGCTGCCCGATTGGGCTCAAGCCGCATTCGCAAACGTGTCGGTGCCCGCCTCGACGATCAACCCGGTCGACACGACGTTGCCCAATGGTGTTCGGCTCATCGTCGTGCCGCAAAGCGTATCGCGTACGGTCGTGGTGAGCGGCTCGATCGATACGAACGAAGCGATGCAGGCGCCGCCCGGCAAGGACGGCGTCGCCGACATCACCTCCGGATTGCTGCCGTTCGGCACGACGGCGCACGACCGCCTGGCGTTGCGCGCCGCGCTCGACGCCATCTCGGCCGAGGTCACCGCCGGAACGAACTTTTCGCTCACCGCGTTGTCGAAGGACTTCGATCGCGGCGTTGCGCTCCTGGCGGAGGAAGAACTGCATCCGGCGTTTCCCGCTGCCGGCTTCGCCGCGCTCAAAGAAGAAGAGCTTGGCTCGGTGAAGGGCGAGATCGCTTCGCCCGAGCACCAGGCGACGGTCGCGCTGAATACGGCGCTCTACCCGCCCGACGATCCCGCACAGCGTTTCGCCACGCCCAAGAGCGTGAGCTCGATCGCGCTGGCCGACGTCCACGTGTATTATGCTTCGGTCTACCGACCCGACATGACCACGATCGTCGTCGTCGGCAACGTCGATCCGCAACACGCCGCCCGCGTGATTGCGAACTACTTCGGCGGTTGGCACGCGATCGGCCCGAAGCCCGACGTCGCCCTGCCCGCGGTACCGAATAATGCCGCCGCGAGCGTGGTCGCGCCCGACAAGGAACGCATTCAATCGCAAGTGCAGCTCGCCGAAGTGCTTTCGATCACGCGAACCGACCCGGACTATCCCACTCTCGCGGTGGCGAATGAGTCACTCGGCGCGGGCGGAAGCTCCATCCTGTTCCACGACGTGCGCGACGTGCACGGTTTGGTCTACGACGTGCACACCGAGGCCGATTTCAGCAAGCATCGCTCGACGTTTGCGGTACATTTCGAGTCGGATCCGAGCAAAATCGAACAAGCAGACTCGCTGATCATGGCCGATCTCAACGCACTCTCGACCACGGGGTTGCAGGCGGATGAGCTCGCGCGCGGCAAGGCATCGCTGGTCTCGGAGGTCCCGATACGCGTCTCCAGCTTCAGCGGCATCGCGAAACAGTTGATCCGCTTTTCCGAGTTCGGATTGCCGCTCGATCAGGCCACGACCGACGCGCGCAACGAGATTGCGGTCACCAACGAGCAGATCGTTGCTGCGGTGCACAAGTGGCTGCGCCCGAATGATTTCGTGCGCATCATCCTGGGGCCGGCGCCCTAACCAACTCGTGCACCGAAGCGACGCGCGAACGACTCCGCGCTTAGGGGTGAGTTATCAGTAATCCCGTCGGCTGCTTTATTCCATTGGTCAACGTCGCGTAGGAGGTGTATTGACCGGGTTTGTACGCGAGGACCTCCGCATGGTTGATATCCGATGAAACAACCTCGCCTTTTGGCTTGCCAACGTTCTGTAAGCCAATGGCATATGGGAAGCCGGTGCCGGCGATCGTTTGGAACGGCGACGTCTGCCCCAGCTTGTACACGTCGATCTTGTTACCCGAACCGTCGGTGACCCATAGGTAGTTGTGCACCTGGTCGACCGCGACGCCGAGCGGTTCGCTGAGACCGGTCAGGCCGAGGTCCGCGACGGTCGTCGTGCCGGCCTTCACTTCGAAGACCTTAGCGGCGCCGAAGTCCGCGATGTAGAGATTTCCACTGTTGTCGAGTGCGAGGCCGAAGGGATCCGTCATCCCGCCTCCGGTAATCGTCTCAAACGGCGTCGTGCTGCCGTGCGCGTAGACGGTGATGGACGCCGGATAGTTGCTGACGTAGAGATTTTGGCTCTTGTCCATCGCAAGGCCGAGCGGATTGCTGATTCCGCTGGTGATCGACGTCGTCAACGTCGTGGAGCCCTTTGCGAATTCCTCGACATCGTTTCCGCTGCAGTTGTCAGCTACGTAGATCGTGCCGGATTTGTCCGCAACTAGGCCGTATGGACATCCCTTCGAGACCTTGATCGACGCAATGGGTGCTGGATTGCTTGGTAACTTGCTGGTCTTATAGATGTTGACCGCGGCGGCAGTCTGGTCGCCTTCGAACACCAAAGAACCCTTGGTCGAATAGGCCGCTTGAATCAACTGGCGTGCGCCAACGTGCTGCAGCGCCGGAGCGACCGGCACACCTCGATGGACGTACGACGACGAACCTTGCGATCCCGACGACAACGGCGGCGACGACGTTGCGCCGTTGCACGCGGCAAGGGCAAAGAGCGCCGCCACAAAAAGCGCGCGGCGTGTGTGTAGCATGGGCATATGAAGAGCGCCTCCTCGAAGCAAAGTGACAGGGAAACGGGGGCTTCCGCCCTCCGATGCCTCTTCCTACCCGCTCTTAAGCAACATAAACTTCCAATGGTCACTCACGCGCTTTTTTCACTCAACTTGGCCGACCACGTTCGGATGACCGCAACGCCTGCGGCCGATTCGGCTCGCATCGTCAGCGTTCTCCCGAGCGCATCCTCGCGAAGATCGAGCAGCATCCACTCGCAACACGCGGCCTCGAGCTTCATGAGCTCGCGGAGCGTCTGAAGTGTGGCGTCGTCGCACGCCAGTCGTATCGCCACGCCATCCGGCAGCGGCCGCACGCCGGCCGCTGCGCGGCCCAGCACGTCGAGCCATCGGTCACCGCGCCGCGCGCGTTCCCGGGCGGTCAGCGTACAGATAATCGGCTTGATGCTTCGCACTGTTGATCCTTTGACGAGAGTTTAGGGTCGCACTTTAAAAATCGTTCCGCAGCCGTTTCCGCCGCAACCCGTGCCGCCGCCCTGCGTCGTCGTGCCGTACAGCGTACCACGCAGCAGGTGTACGGGCCCCTGCGGGTCCGAGCCGTCGCTGCCCCCTTTGAAACTGTATAACACTTTTTCACTGCCGGAGGCGGTCACTTTGAAGACGGCGCCGACGCCGGTGGTCCCGCCGCCGACGGTCGTGCCGTAGAAGTTTCCCTTCGAATAAATTAACGTCGCGCCCGGGAGATTGCCGTCGGGAATGTCTTGGAAGTTATACAGCGTTTTCAGCGTGCCCGACGTCGTCACGGAAAAAAACGTGCCGGAGTTCTTGTTGCCGCCGCCTTCCGTCGTACCATAGAGCACCCCGTTGACGGCGATGAGGCCGTTTGGGTACGCGCCGTCGGACGTGCCGGTAAACCGATGGAGCACGCGTTCCTTGCCGTTCAAGCCTACTTTAAAGATGGTTCCGCACCCGGTGCTGCCGCATCCGGCTCCGCCGCCGAATAACGTCGCGCCATAGAGGGTGTCGTGCAGAACGGTGACCGGCGCGTAAACTCGATAACCGTCGGAGCCGCCCTTGAAACTATAGAGAACGAACTCTTTGCCGATCGTCGTCAGCCAATAGACGGTGCCGCAACCCGCACCTCCGCATCCGGTACCGCCGCCGTACAGCGTCGTCCCGTACAATCTCCCGGTGAGGGCGGTGAGCCCGGCTTCGGGAGCCTCTCCGTCGGAGCCGCCCATAAAACCGTAGAGCACGCGCTCCTGCCCCGACGTGCTCACCGTATAAACGGTCCCATGCCGGAGCGCTCCCGCGCTCGACGTCGTCCCGAACAACTGGCCGTTCAACAGAGTTAGCCCGGCAAACGGCCACGAGCCGTCTTGCCCGCTGTTGAAGTTGCCCTGGAAGTTGTAGATGACGTGTTCGTTCCCGGATGAGTCCACCGAAAAGATGGTACCGCAGCCGAGATAGCAGTTGTTTCCGCCACAGCTTTGCGTACAGTAGTGGCTCGAACCGTTCAACGTCGTTCCGTAGAGCGTGCCGCTGACGGCGATCAGCCCGGCGTATGGGCTGGCGCCGTCCGGAGTTCCCTTGAAGGCGTAGAGCGATTTGTAGCCGGCCGCCGAGGCGTCGGCCCCGTAAGCGCGCGAGGCCGCACCCGCGATGTTTCCGGTCGTTGGATTCAGCGTGCCGCCGCCGCACGCTGCTAATAGTCCCGCACTCAAAAAAACGATAACGAAACCTCGCATATGTCTCATCCGCGCGCCCGTTCGACGGCGGGCCGAGAAATCGTGCTTATCGTGAGCGGCGAAGCACCGCAAACAGTTCGCTCACGGGATACGAGAATTCGGGTAAAGCCCAATGTTCGATCGCGCCCGTTTCATCGAGGCGCCCCGTTGCGTCACGGTCGTGCAGCTCGACGGCACGCTGCTGCGGATCGACGACGATCACGAGCGACGAACCGGCCCGCAGGTACACGTCGATCTTGTCGTCGACGTCGGCGCGCCGGTCGTCGGGCGAAAGAATCTCAACGGCGACGTCGGGCGCCAGCGGTGGAACCTCCAACTCTGTATCGCTGAGCGTTCGGAGGCGTTCGTTCGAGACGTAGGCAACGTCCGGAACCAGCGGTCGGCGAACTTCGCCCCGCGGCGCGACGCGGAAGCGCCACTCCGGGCCTACCTCTCCGCGACCCGTCGCCCAGCGATCCAGGCGCATCGTGAGCGCGCCTTGCAGGCGCACCCACTCCGTTTCGGGTTTCGTCTCCGGCAGCACGATCTCGTATTGCGCCATGGCGTCGCACCAGTCTATCACGCCGCCGGAAACGGCAGCTATTTGCGGAGTTTTGAGATGAGGTCGCGCGTGAAGCGGAGCGCGTCGGCCTTGGTGCGCTCGTAGAGCGCGGAGGCTTGGCCCTTCGTCATCGTGTGGCCCTGCTCGTGTAACAACGTGACGCCTTCGCCGACGACGATGGTGCCGGCATATGCGATCGCGCCCTTGATGGCGATGCCGGCGACCGGAACGAAGCCTGCGAGCTCGCGCGCCAGCGCACGCCAGCCGAAGCCGCCGCCGATGACCGGTAAAAGTTGCCACGTCCGCTGCAGGTCGGGATCGCGACCATACGCGGCCTCGATATGCAGCATCAGCATCACCTGAATGCCGGTAATCGCAACCATGTCGCCGGCCGAAGCGAAGGCGCCGAGCACCACGCCGACGAGCGGAATGTGATCCACGACCGCGCTGGCCAGCGCGACCTTTAGCGCGTTGTTTGCCGCATCCCGCGTGAGTTTTGCGGCGACGGTTTCGCGCAGCACCGGCAGATTGCGCCCGACCGCGATCTCGACGCCGCTCGCGCACTCGACGAGATGCGGGAAGAAACGGACGCGCAGCGTCTCCCGAGTAATTGCGGGCACGACGTATTCGCTCCACTCGCCGGCGGCAGGCGGCGCGGATGGTCCCGACGGCTGCGCCGTGGGATCGACGGTGAGCGCAAGAATCGGAACTCGCAACGAAGTCAGCGGCGTCAAGTCGGCGCCGGCGACGTCGCCGTGATGACCAACGAAGACGATCGCGCGGACTTCACGGGGATTCGTCACCAGCGGCGCGCCGACCGGTATCGTTTCGAGGCATGCCGCCGCTAAGAGCGGCAAGCTCTCCTCGTGACCCGATAGCAGCAGCGCTCGCAGCTGCGCGATCAGGGCGGGATCGCCACAGAGCAGGAAACGAAACGGCTTGCGTACGTGCACGTGAACCGCACGGACGTCGATGCCTTTGCGGATCAGCGTGAAGATGCGACGCGCGTCGCCGGCAACAGCCATTAACTCTTCCTACAATCCAAGCTTGTTGAGATCGATCGCGAGCGTTCCGTCGGCCTTGCGCAGTTCCTTGATCGGGTCGTCGGTGTAGTCGAGGTAGACGAGGCCCATGAATATCTCGAGCGGCCACGCGTGCATCTTGTGCGCGTTGGCGACGTCAATGACCGTCAGACCCGACGTTTTGGCTTCCGCGATGACGCTCTCCGGCGTGCTCTTGATGTCCGCGGCGATGATCGTTGCCGCGGCGACGTCACCCGGCGTCAGCCCGTCGTGCAGCATCGTGCGATAGTCCACGCCGTTCATTCCGAACCGCTGCTGCAGGGCGTACCTCAGGGTCGAATAGAGTTGGGGCGAGGTTCCCAGTCCGAGCAGCGTGATGCGCGTCGAAAGCTGGCGCGACCGGGCGAGGTTGAACAACTGCGCGCCTTGCGACGCCGCGGTGGCGGCCGTATTGAAGTCGTCGACGGTTTTCTTCATCAAAGGCGCCAGGTTGTCGTATTGGCTGAGGCTGACGTCGCCGTTAAAGCTCAGCTGCTCGTGATCGAGCGCCTTGAGGAACTCGTCGAGATCGCCGAGAGACTGATCGAGCATCGTCAGCGAGGCGCGTGCCGCGTCTACCGAGCGCAGCATCTCGCCATCGGCAAGCGACATAGCGTTGATCATTTGCGGATAGGAGGGAAGAACCGCCAGCGATTGCGTGGGGATGGGTGTCATCGAAAATGGCGCGAGCATCTCTTGATAGATGTCGGCGCTCTCTTTGAGTAGGCCGCTTTCCTTATTCTTTTCGAGCGATCCGATGGCGCCGATCGGGCTCGTGTCGCCGCCGGCATCCTGCAGGGCGCTGTTAATCGAGCGCGTCATCGAGTTCAGATTCTTGAATATGGCTTCGACCCGCGAACCGTGACGGACGTTGATGCGGCTCAGGTCCGGCACTTCGTACTGCAGCGTTTCGATGCGGCTCTGGACCGACTTGACCTGATCCTTGCCTTCCTGTACGCGAGCCTGAATCTCGCTCGCGTTTTGAATGTGCGACGCTTGCGCGGACGCTACCGCGCTCTGCAGTTTGGGCAGGTTCGGTTTGCTGAGGGTTACGCGTTGCGCTTCCATTTGCCGCAGCGCCGCAATCCGCTGGTTCGCGGTCGCGCGGGTTGCGGGGGTGCCGAGCTGCGCGGCTTCGGCCAAGGTTTGCTCGCTCTTGCTGGGAAGGCCCAGCGCGAGTTCCGATTGTCCGAGGTCGAGCAGCGCTTCCGAACTTTGGGGATCGGTCTTGAGGAGCTCGTCGAGACGCAGCCGCGCGAAGTCGTAACGAGCACGTTCTTCGTCGCTCGACGCCTGGACGAGTTCTTGCACCGGAGTGACCGTCGTGGGATCCAGTTCGGGGTAGCCCATCAAATGCGCCACGCGAGCCTGCGGATCGGGGTGATCTTCCAGGTACTTACTGACGGCGTCGTTATGCTCGCTCTGCAACACGCCCAAATGCGCCATCATCGTGACCATCGACTCGGGGTCGTACCCCGCGCGCGACATCAACTGCAGGCCGTAACGGTCGGCCTGGATTTCGTCTTCGCGCGAAACCTTGGCCATCAAACCCGCCTCGGCCAGGCCGCCGAACTCGTAGATGATCGGTGAGAAGATCGAAGCGATCCCAAACAGGATGTTGAGAATCTCCGCTTTGGAGTAGGTCGTTAGCACGTGGCGCCGCTCGATGTGCCCCGTCTCGTGGCCGATGACGCTTGCCAGCTCGTCGTCCGACTGGACGAAGTCGATCAGGCCCTCGTTGACGTAGACGAAGCCGCCCATCGTCGCAAAGGAGTTGATCTGACTGTCCTTGATGATCTTCACCGAGTACGGGACGTCTTTGCGCGACACCTGATTCCAAAGGTTTCCGGCGATGCCTTGGACGTAGGCGTTGAGCAGCGGATCGGTTTCGATCACGCTGCTGGCGACGATCTGCAGATCTTCCGACTGGCCCAAAGCGATTTCGGCCTGCGTAGACATCGCCGACACGCGGACCGGAGTAATCGCGGCCAGCAGTGAGACGATCACGAAGAGCGGAATGATGCGACGCAGCATGCGACTTAGTTACCTCTGTGTATTATATGTGGAGAACGTGAAGAAATTGCGAGTCGTTTGTGGACAACAAGGGGGATTCACGGGGTACTTCTCGGAGAGGCGCGCGTGACACTCTTACGAGGAAGGCGCAATGGCCTTGAAGTCACGTTATCGGAACGCGACTTAGAGGAGGCCTGTGACGAACTGGAAGCTCGCCTCGCCGAGCAGCCCAGCTTCTATCAGGGCTCATTTGCAGTTGCCAACTTCGGCGCCACGCCTCCCTCGTCCCAAGCCATTGCTCGGCTGCGTGCCGTGCTGGACAAGGCCGGAATCGCCTTGCGCGGGATCAGCGGCAGCGCGGAAGGGCTCGAGGAGCTCGCACAGGCCGAGGGGCTGACCCTCGAGGTCACCGCTCCCGGCACGCAGATTCGCCTCTCTGAATCGGCCCGGTCGCTGGTAGCGGACTTCGCCGGCGCCCGTACCGACATCGCGCAGCGGCGGCAGCGTGGGGAAGCAAGCGTGCCGCGGCTCAAAGCCGAGTCTAAGGTACACCGCATCGCCGCACCCCCGCTGCACCTCGTCGAGGCGTCGCCCGGCACGCTCTACCACGCGGCCACGCTGCGCGGCGGTCAGGTGCTTCACCATACCGGCAATATCGTGGTGGTCGGCGACGTAAACCCGGGCGCCGAGCTCGTCGCGACGGGCGACGTCGTCGTCTTCGGACGCCTCGCCGGAATCGCGCATGCCGGCGCGGGCGGCGACGAACGCGCGCGCATCTACGCGCTCGACCTGGTCGCCACTCAGCTGCGAATCGCGACGTTCATCGCGGCCGAACAAGATAAAAAACCGCGAAAAACGCGGGTGCCCGAAGTGGCCGTGGCGCGCGACGGCCGTATTCTCATTCTCGCGCTGGATCTTCTGGATTCGCTCGAGGGCGCGGGAGCCTCGCCGGCATGAACGCACGCAAGATCGTCGTTACATCCGGTAAGGGCGGCGTCGGCAAGACGACCACGACGGCAAACCTCGGAGCCACGCTCGCAAAACGCGGAAAGCGCGTAATCCTGATCGACGCCGACATCGGTCTGCGCAACCTCGACTTGGTGCTCGGTTTGGAGAAGCGTATCGTTTTCGATTTGGTCGAGGTTGCGGAAGGACGCTGCCAGCTTCGCCAGGCGCTGATCAAAGACAAACGCTTCGAATCGCTCTCAATCCTTCCGGCGGCACAAACGCGCGAGAAAGACGCGATCACCGAGGCGCAGTTTATCGCGATCGTGGACCGCGCCGCGGATCAAGCCGACTACGTGCTGATCGATTGTCCGGCCGGAATCGAAACCGGCTTTCGAAACGCCGTGGCGGGCGCCGCCGAAGCAATCGTCGTCACGACGCCGGAGGTCAGCGCGATTCGCGACGCCGACCGAGTCGTCGGAAAAATCGCCGCCGCCGGAAAACCGATGCGCTTGATCGTGAACCGCCTGCGACCGGACATGGTACGCAGCGGCGACATGCTCTCCGTGGATGATGTTTGCGACGTCCTATCCGTCGAACTTCTCGGAATCGTTCCCGACGACGAAGAGGTGATCGACACGACGAATCGCGGGGAGCCGATCGTGCTCAGCGAGGCCAGCCGCCTGCGGGGCATCTACGACAAGATCGCACGACGACTCGAAGGCGAGCTCGTGCCATTCACGAGTTTTGACGGTCAAGGTTTCTTCGGACGGATCATCGACGCATTGAAAGCGGGGTAACGGCGTGCATCAAGTAGAGCCCATCGCGACCGAAAGCGAGCCCACCACGGCGGCCGTGAAGCGTGGACGCGCAATCGTTCTGACGTCTGGTAAAGGCGGCGTCGGAAAAACGACCACGACGGCGAATCTCGGCACCGCGCTCGCAAATCGAGGCGCGAGCGTCGTGATGATCGACGCCGACGTCGGACTGCGCAATCTCGACATCGTTCTTGGTTTGGAAAGCCGCGTCAAGCATCATCTGCTCGACGTGCTCGAAGAGCGCGCGACGCTCGACGATGCATTGATTCCCGACAAGCACACCGAGCAGCTCTTCCTCCTTGCGGCGGCGCAGTCGCGCGAGAAAGACGAAGTAGACACCGAGAAAATGCAGGCCTTGGTTTCGAGCCTGCGCGAGCGGTTCGATTACGTGTTGATCGATTGCCCCGCGGGCATCGAGCTGGGGTTCAAGAACGCCGTCGCCGCCGCCGACGAAGCGATTGTCATCTGTACGCCCGAAGTTGCGGCGGTGCGCGACGTCGACCGGGTCGTCGGCTTGCTCGGCAATCGTTTTCGCCCGCAACTCGTCATCAATCGCCTCCGGCCCGCGCTGGTTAAGAAAGGCAAAATGCTCTCGGTCGAAGACGTCAATGCGATCCTGCGCCTGCCGCTGCTCGGCGTCATCGCCGACGAACCGGAGATCATCGTGACGACGAACCGCGGCGAGCCGCTCGCGTTGCGCAAAGAAACTGCAACGGGTGCGGCATATCATGCGATCGCGGCGCGCGTGGCCGGCGACGACGTTCCTGCGCCGATGCCGCCGGCGGCAAAAACCTCGCTGTTGGAACGGATCGGTTCGCTCTTGGGGAGGAATCGCGCGTGATCGAGTTTCTCAAACGGCTGCTTGGCTATCAAGGCTCCAGCGCGACCGCGAAGGAGCGTTTACGACTCGTCCTGATGACCGATCACCTCGAGCTCGCGCCCGATATGATCGAAGCGATGAAGCGCGATCTCGTGGACGTGATTTCGCGGCACGTCGAGGTGGATCGCGACCGGATCGAAGTGAACTTCGAACGGCAAGACCGTACGTTGGCGATGCTGGCGAACATCCCGATCCTTTCGGTCAATCGCCCCAACGGCAACGGCAGCGTCAAAAGCGAGTCCGCGGCGGAATCGAAACCAAAACACAAGCGCGCGGAGGACGGCGCGCCCCCCACGCGCAAGCGCCGCCGCCGCAAGAAGGCGGCGAGTCCGGCTTCATCGCCGGCCTAACCACTCATCGGCATGGCGGTCCTGGCGCTAAGCAGCGCGCGGCGGTACGCTCGCAACTTCAACTGGTTGCTGGCCGGCGCGGGTTTGCTCGTCGCGTTGATGGGTCTCGTCTGCATCCGCTCGGCCGGGTTGCACGCGACCGGCGGAAGCAGCGAATTTCAAAAGCAAACGCTCTACCTAGTGCTCGGCCTGGCACTGATGGTCGCGCTTTCGTTCGTCGATTATCGCACCTGGCAGCGCTGGGCGCCGGCGCTGTACATCCTCAACCTGCTCTTGCTGCTCTTCATCCTGCGCGGCGGCCACAGCGCGATGGGTGCGCAGCGCTGGATCTCACTTGGACCGCTGGGGACGTTCCAGCCGTCCGAGCCGGCGAAGCTGGTTGTCGCGATCGCGCTGGCCGCGGTGCTCTGTCGCGGAACGTTCGAGAATCTTCAGGATCTTTGGAAACCGCTGCTCACCGTCGCGATTCCGGCGCTGGTAATTCTCAAGCAACCGGATCTTGGAACCTCGTTGGTTCTGCTCGCCATCTTGACCGTCGAGCTCTTCTTCGCGTTACCTAAGCTCGGCGATTTTGGAATCTATTTGCTAGCCGTGCTCGTCGTTGCCGCCGGAGCGATCGGCACCAATGCGGTGCTCAAGCCCTTTCAGCGCGCGCGGCTTTTCGTTTTCCTCAATCCCAAATCCGATCCGCAGGGAACCGGATACAATCTCAATCAGTCGAAAATCGCGGTCGGAAACGGCGAGTGGTTCGGCCGCGGAATCTATCACGGAACCCAGACTCAGCTGAACTTCGTGCCCGAACACTCGCGCGACTTCATCTTTACCGTGCTGGCCGAAGAGTGGGGGTTCGTTGGGGCAGCGCTCTTGCTATCGCTGTACGCAACGATTCTTTACGGTGGAATTCGAACGATGCTGGTCGCGCGCGACCGCTTTGGTTTCCTGCTGGCGGCCGGACTGGTCGGGATGCTCTTTTTCCACGTGCTCATCAACGTCGGAATGACGATCGGCATCATGCCGATTACCGGCATCCCGCTTCCTTTTATGTCGTACGGCGGCTCGGCGATGCTTACGGATTTCGCGGCGATCGGGATTCTGTTGAACATCTATTCGCAAAAAGATCGTGGCGTGCTGGGGAACGCCTAAGCCGGACGATCAGCCCCGCGGCCGATTCGTGGATTGTTTCGCCGGCAAAATTGGCGACGACGTCCTTATGAACCGGCACGTGATAGAGCAGCATCACGTCGTCGCTCGGCGATCGTGACGCGAGGATCCGCTCGAGCACCGTCCGCAACACCACCTCATCGAAAGGGTTGAAGAGAAAAACGACGAGGTTCCCTTTTGGAAAGCGCTGCCGGCGAGCGTCGCCGCAGCGCAGCCGAACGTCGCGGCAGCGCGCCTTGACGTTGCGCGCGCCGGCGATGTTTTCGCGCGCGATCGCGTGAAGCGCCGCCGACAGCTCGATGCCGACAACTTGCTTGAAGGGATATTCGGTTGCCAGCAGGACCGCCCGGCCCATGCCGGACCCGACGTCCACGAAGGTCGACCCGGCGATGAACGATTCGGAGACGCGTGAAAGCAGCGCACCCAGCGTTTCGACGGGTACGGGTTCGTAGTGCGTCGCGTGCGCGTACGCCTCGCCCGTCGCACTTCCGAGCTGGCTCAGAAAAAAGAGTGCCTGCGTCGTCACGCCGCGATCGCGATCGAAGCGCCGACCCGAGGCACGCCCTGCGCTGGCCACAAGCGACACTACGCAACGGAGCGGAGGCTGCCTGCAACCTGGGCAGGTCCGATGCCGCTCCGACCGGAACCAGGAAAGACAGCGATATCGGCAGGCTGCGTCGAGGGACGAATCGCCGCCGAGCAAGCGTTGTTAAAAGTTTTTTGTTCGAGAGCCGGCCTCGGCGGCCAAAAGGTCGCCCGCAAGCATCGGTAACACGAAGCGCGGTGGAATGCAGGCTCCATAATTGAGGAAAAATTTGTCGAGCGAGATATTGATCTCGAGCGACCCCTGGGAAAACCGGGTCGCAATACTCGAGGACGGCGAGTTAGCCGAACTCTACATCGAGCGCGAAGAGAAGGTCATCGGCTCGATCTACAAAGGCAAAGTGCAGAACGTGCTCCCGGGAATGGGAGCGGCGTTCGTCGACATCGGTCTCGGCCGAAATGCCTTTCTGTACGTTGACGATATCAACAAACAACCGCTGAACATCGGCGACGTAGAAATCACGCAAGGCCACAGCGGCTTTACCATCAGCGAGAAGGTCAAGCGCGGCGATGACGTCTTGGTGCAGATCGTCAAGGAGCCGCGCGGGCTCAAAGGGGCGCGAATTTCGACCAACATCTCGCTGCCCGGGCGGTACCTGATCCTAATGCCCACCGGCAAATACTCCGGCGTTTCGCGCAAGATCGAGTCGGCGGACGAGCGCAACCGGCTCAAAAGCGTGATGAAACGCATCCGCCCGGAGGGCATGGCGACGGTCGTGCGCACGGCGGCGGCGAACGTCAGCGAGGCCGAGCTCATTGCCGACCTCGGGGTGCTCATCCGCATGTGGCATGGCATCTTGGAGATGTATAAACGCGCGGCATCGCCCTCACTGCTCCATAAAGACATGAACCTCGTCTACAAAGCGGCGCGCGATTTCATCACGGCCGACGTCGAGCGAGTTCTGATCGACGACGAAGAAGAGTACCGCAAGGTTCGCGACTTTCTGCAGCTGCTCGGCCCGCAATACATTAGCCGGCTCGAATACTACAACTCCGGCCGATCGCTCTTCGACGATTATAAGATCAGCGAAGAGCTTGCGAAGCTGATGAAACCCAAGATCAACCTGCCTTCGGGAGCCTCGATCGTTATCGAATCCACCGAAGCGCTTACGGTGATCGACGTGAACTCCGGAAAGTTCACGGGCGGGCGCAACCTCGAAGATACGATTCTCAAGACGAACATGGAGGCGGCTGAAGAGATCGCGCGTCAGGTGCGCCTGCGCGATATCGGCGGCATCATCGTCGTGGACTTCATCGACATGGCCTCCGACGCGTCCCGCGACAAGGTCGTCAAGAGCATGGAGCAGAGCCTGCGCCGGGATCGCACTCGGGCGACGATTCAATCCTTCTCCAACCTGGGTTTGCTCGAGTTTACGCGCAAGCGAATCGGCAGGGACCTCGGCGCGCAGCTGCGCGGCGCTTGCCCCACGTGTATCGGAATGGGCAGCGTCATGTCGTCGCAGTCGGTCGCAATCGAAACGTTCCGGCGGATTCGCGCCGACGTGCGCGATGGCGCCGCCGGCGACGTGGTCGTGCACGTCGCTCCAACCGTTGCGGTGCAAATGGAGTTTTGGTACGACCAGGAGTGTGAAGAGCTGGCGCAGGCGATCGAACACCCGATTCACGTTCGCGTCGATCCGATGATTCATCCGGAAAAGGCGCGGATCGAGGTCGTCGTCGGCTTCAAACAGATCAAGTCTCACGCCGTCCGCGTCGGCGACGAACACGAGGTCGAGCTGCTCCCCGGACGACTGCCCAATCCCACCTCTGCGGCGGCGGTGATCGACGGCCGAATCGCGGAGGTCGAAAACGCCGCCAATAACGCCGGAAATTTCGTTCGCATTCGGATCCTCGACGTCGACGACGATCGGGATCGTGTGCTGGCCGAGCTCGTCACCGCGGACGCGAAACCGCGGAAGCGCCGCCCGGCGCGCCGAGCCGAGCCGACCGCTGCCGAACAAGCCCGTCAGCTGCGCGAGCTCGCCGAAGACGCGGCGCGACAATCCGCCTCACGCCCACCGATCGGGATTTCGTCGGTCAGCGAGGAGGAAGAGGCGCAAGACAAAGCCCTCAGTGCCGAGCGCAAAGGCGAGGCCCAACCCGACGCGATCATCATCGCCGAGGGCGCGGTGCAGCATGCCGTTGACGGCGATGGCCGGCGCAAACGTCGTCGCCGCCGGCGCCACCGCGGGCGCGATGAATCCGAGGAAACAACGACGTTCGTGCCGCCGCCGGTTGAAACCGCGGTAGCTCCACCTCCCGATGGAGCCGGGCAGCAGCATCGCCGCCGCCGTCGCCGCCGAGGGCGTCGCGGGCGAGGCGGAGGCTTACCGGCGGGGGATCGTCACGTTTTTGCGGTCGCCTCCAACGGTGTGGCTCACGCTACCGGAACCGGCGCTCCGGAGCCGTCGCGAGCCATCACCCCGAGGGTCGAAGCGCCCCCACCTGCGGTGGAAGCGCCGCCGCCGAGTCTAACCGCTCCCTCCGAGGAGCCGAAGCGTACCAAACCGGCGCGCCGTCGTCGGGCGCCGCGAAGTGTAGCTACCACTGATTCCATAGAGGGGACGGCGAGCGCCCTAGCGTTGCCCGCCGCCGCCGAAAAGCCGAAGCGCAAACCGGCCTCGCCGAGTAAGAAGGCAGCGACGACCGCCGCGAAGCCGTCGACGAGGCGCAAGCGCTCGCCGACGGGCCGGAAAAAATCGTCCTAGACGCCGTTTTCTTGGCTGAGGTGCGCAAGCCGATCGTCTAAGTACTGGATCGCGCGAGTCAGTTGTTCGTCGCGGGCAGGCTGCCCGAACTGCGGGTGCTTGTTTTCGCCGACGACGATGTCCGGCGTGATTCCGAGGTGATTGATATCGCGGTTGCGCGGCGTGAGATAACGCGCGGTCGTAACTTTTATCGCGCTGCCGTCGGGAAGCGGATAGATCGTTTGAACGACGCCTTTTCCGAACGTCTTGGTGCCGACGATCGCGCCGACGCTGCTGTCCTGAATCGCGCCGGAGGTGATCTCCGAAGCCGAGGCCGTGTAGCCGTTCACGAGCACCGCGAGCGGAATCGGCGGGATCGCCGTGTTATCGGCATCCAGCGTGGTGATGTTTGAAGCGCGCGACTCGACGGAAACGATCGGTCCGCTCGGAATGAACTTCGAGCTTACCGCAACGGCCGCTTCGAGATAGCCACCGCCGTTGTCGCGCAGGTCGAGCACGAGCGCGCGCGCCCCTTCGCGCTGCAGACGATCGAGCGCCGTCGTGAGCTCCGTGCCCGTATCCCTGCCGAACACCGTCAACGCAACGTATCCGATCTTTCCAGGCAACAGCTTTTCATAGACGCTGAGCTGATGGATCTTGGCGCGGGTAATCAGGATCGGCGCGGGCAGCGTGGCGGTGTCACGCTGAATCGTCAGCGTCACGCGCGTGCCCTCTTTACCGCGCAGCTTTCCGCTGGCTTGCGCTAGGCCCATTCCCTTGGTCGACGTTCCGTCGATTGAAATGATCAGATCGTCTTGCTGCACGCCGGCTTTATCGGCGGGGCCATTGGGCACGACGTTCTCGACCGAAATGTACTTCGTCTTGTCGTCCACTTGAATGACGATACCGGTTCCGCCGAAGTCCCCGCCGTCGAGCCCCTGGTTGAGCCCGGCAAACTCCTTCGGAGTCAAGAACACGGTGTAGCGGTCGTTGACCGAACGCAAAATGCCATCGATCGCAACGTAGCTCAGATCGTGCAGGCTGAACTTGGTCTTCGCTTCGCTCGCCGCGTCTTCGATCTCTCGATCGATTTCGCGGACGTTGCCCGACGGCGTCCCGGCCGAGTGCATGACCGGAAGCGAGATATGCTTCACGCCCGCCGTCCGCATGGCTTCGAGCAGCTGCGCGCGCACCGAGTCCAGGACGACCTGCGCGTCGACCTTCTTATAAAAGTTGTCCGCGAGGTACGTGTAGCTGGTCGAGACCTCTCCGGCGTCCACCATCGAGATATGGACTACCGGCGCGGCCGAAGCGGCCGGAATCTGGAGCAGCGTTACGGCCAGCCCCGCGGCCAGCCAGAGCGAGATATTGCGTTTCATGACATCCAAATCAACGAATGAGCTTTTGTAAACGTGCCTTGGCGGCCGCAAGTTGCTTGTCGGCCGGCGTGTCGATGATCGATGGGTTGGGGTCTTGGTCCACCACGACGTCGGGTTGAATGCCGTGGTGCTGAATATCGCGTCCGGCCGGCGTGAGATACCGGGCGGTCGTGATCTTTAGCGCTCCCTGGTCGGGAAGCGGGTAGATGCTCTGCACGACGCCTTTGCCGAACGTGCGGGTTCCGACCAGCGTCGCGAGATGGTAATCCTGGAGCGCACCCGAGGTAATCTCCGACGCGCTGGCGGTATATTTGTTCACCAGCACTACGACCGGTTGCAAGCCGCCGATCGCGTCGCCGAGGGCTTCGTCGGTCGTGCGTTGACCGTCACGGCGAATCGTCGAGACGATCGTTCCTTGCGGAATGAAAAGACTGGAGATCTCGACTGCGGCATCGAGCAAGCCGCCACCGTTGTCCCGAAGGTCGAGAATGTAGGCGCGCGCGCCGTTGGCCTTCCCTTGGAGCAACGCCTTACGAACCTCCTCGCCCGACGTGGTGCCGAAATCTGAGAGCCGAATGTAGTCGATCGGCCCCTCCATCTTGGCGCGCACGGTCGGAACGTGAATGATTTCACGAACGATGGCGTAGGTGCGTTCCGCGGAGGGAGATTTGTACGTGTGTGCCCGCAGGTGGACGACCGTCCCGGCTTCCCCGCGGATCATCGCTTCGACGCGATCGATCGGCAAGCCGCGAACGGGATTGCCATCGACGGTGTCAACGACTTCGCCGGGCTTCATGCCGGATCGCGCCGCGGGCAGCGCTTCGATCGGCTGGACGACGATTCGCCCGTCCTTGAGTTGATAGATGTAAACGCCGATGCCGCCGAAGTTACCGCCCGAAAGCGATTCGTTTAGTCCTTGTATCTCGCGGGGCGAAAGATAGACGGTGTACGGATCCCGCACGGAGTTCATAATGCCGCGCAGCGCCGCGTCGGTAAGGTCGTCGCGGCCGTTCGCACCGACGTCCGCAGCGTAATGCTGTTGCGCGTACGCCAGCACTTCCGCCGCGCGCGCGCCGTCTTGGTCCGGATTTCCGCTTGGCATTTCGCTGGGCAACTGCGGCTTGGCGATCTTCTTGGCAGTCAGAAAACCACGCAAGGCCGTGATCTCGCCGTCCAGCGGCGTCTTCGCTTCGATCGGTTTGTAATAGGCGTTCTCGAGCCGGCGCACCGCGAGATCGGCGACGACGGCGTCGGGCGGATCGTGCGGAGCGAATAGATCGCGCACGTCGCCGGTCGTCGCTACCTGGAGTACCGATTGGCCGGCGATGATGCCGGTGCGGTAACCAATGGCTACCGCGGCCACCGCGGCGACGGCGATGACGAGCAGGGCTGTCAGGAGAAAACGAATTGGTAGGGGCATCTATCCTCTTTATCAGTACCCGACTTAGGCGGCTGCGAGTTTCTTCTTTTGAGAGTATTGGCTAAGTCTTAATGAAGCCGGGGAGCCGGGTCAACCGGTTTACCGGCAATTCGAACCTCAAAATGAAGGTGGGGGCCCGTGGATTGACCGGTGGAACCGACCGCACCAATCGCCTGCCCGCGCTGGACCGACTGTCCGTTCGAGACGTAGATCGCCGAAAGATGACCGTAACCGGTGGAGTAGCCGCCGCCGTGATCGATCAAAATATAGTTGCCGTAGCCGCCGTACCACTGGGCCATGATGACGGTGCCGCCCGCAGCGGCCGTCACGGCCGTGCCGCTAGGGGCGGCGATGTCGAGGCCCTGATGGAACTCGGGCGAGCCGCCGAAGGGGTTCGAGCGCCAACCGAAGGGTGAGGTTATCGTCCCGGTGACAGGCCAGGAGAACGCGCCCGCGGCTCCTTCGCTTTCGACCCCGCCGGCAATCCCGGCCGCGCGCCGCTCTGCCTCCATCTCGCGCTCGCGTTCGAGGATCAGCCCCTCAAGCGACGCTTCCTCGGCGGCCGACAGGCTCTCGATTCCGGCCACCTCGGAGGCGACGCTCCGCCGGCGCACCGAGGCGAGCTCGACGAGGTTACGGCGTTCGTCGGCAAGCGAGCCTAGTTGGCTGCGAGCCTGTTCCTGCGCCAGCTCTTCTTGCTGAAGCTCCAACCGCGTTCGTTCCAACTCGGCTTCGAAGGCCGCAACGCGCGCCTGTGCGGCTTTACGCGCACGAACGGCGCGCTCGTTAGCAGCGATGAGCAGCCGCAAATCCTCCCAACGCTCTACGAACTCGCTGAAAGAACGGGCCGCTATCAGAGCACCGAGGTAGCTGAGGTTGCCGTATTCATAGATATTGACCAGGCGCCGCTTGAGCAGCGTATCGTGCAGGCGCAGCGACCGTTTTGCGGCGTCGAGCTGCAGCGTATTCCAATCGATCCGGCGCTGCGTCGAACTCTGCTGGCCCTGCAGCGAGTCGATTCGGACGTTGACGTCGCCAATCGCGGCGTTCGTCTCACCCAGCTGATGCTGAAGATCTTGATAGCGCATCGTTACGGCATTAAGTTCGGCGCGCTTGCCGTGCAGGCGCATCTGAAGTTGTTGCGCTTTGGCGCGCTCCGCGGCGATGCGTTGTTCGAGCGTAGATCCGCGCGCGTGCGCGAGCGCTGGAACCAGTGACAGAGCCACGGCAAGAGCGATGAAACGGCGCAGCACGACTTTACGTCCGCAGATGGCGACCCACGGAAATCCACGATGCGAGGATTCCGATGGCCGCGCCCACGAGGATGAGCTCGGCGGCCAGCAGGCGCGGGTCGAGCGGCGCCGCGGCGAGCTGCGCCCACGGGAGTGCCTCGAGCAGCCGCGGCCACAATGTCGCTCGCGCGATCGCCAGCAATGCCACCGCCACGATCGCTCCGATCAAGCCATCGAGCAAACCTTCGCAAATGAAGGGAAGGCGAATGTACGTATTGGTCGCGCCGACGAGCTGCATGATCGCAATCTCGCGGCGGCGTGCGAATACCGTCAGCCGAATCGTATTCGAAATAATGATGCCCGCGACCGCAAAGAACACGACGATCACGGCGATGCCGATGCGGCGCAGCACGGCGCCGAGCTGCAACAATCGCTGGACGATCTTCTGACCGTAAACGACGTTATCGATGCCGCTCAACCGGCGCATGTTGGCCGCGACTGACGGCACGTCGTCGGGATCGCGAACTTTAAGGCGGAACTTGTCGGGCAGGGGATTTTCCGTCAGCAGCGCGGTGTCGATCGTGCCCTTCGTGCGTTCGCGCAGCTCGGCCAGACCCTGTCGCTTCGGCACGAACTTCGCCGTGGCGACGCGCGGATCTTGGGCGAGAAAGCGCGCGATCGCGGTGACTTGCGCGCGCGTGGCGTCCGGCCGCAAATAGGCCGAGATTTCGATTTGGTCCAGCAGGCTCGCGCCGACGCCGGCGACGGCAGCCCGCACGAACAGGAACAGCCCGAGTAAAACGATCGTGATCGCGACGGTCCCGATCGCCGTCATTTGCATGGCGGTGTTGCGCGAGAAGTTGCGCAACACCTCACCCAGAAAGAACTTGACTTTGCCCGAGTCCAAGATAGTAGTAGCCCCGTTCTTCGTCGGTGGTAATGCGGCCGTCGTCCAGACGCACGACGCGGCGGCGCATCCGGTCGACCACGGCTTGGTTGTGCGTCGCGACCACAACGGTCGTTCCTTTGAGGTTAATCCGTTGCAGCAGCGCGGTGATCTCCGTCGTGTTGGTGGGGTCCAGATTTCCGGTCGGTTCGTCGCAGAGCAGAATCTTCGGATTGTTGACCAGCGCGCGAGCGATCGCCGTGCGCTGTTGTTCGCCGCCGGAAAGCTCGCTCGGGTACATGCGGCTCTTGTGCGAGAGCCCGACGAGATCGAGCACGCGCGGGACTTGACGCATCACGTCGCGCGTGTGGGCGCCGGTTACTTGCATCGCAAAGGCGACGTTCTCCCAGACCGTCTTGTCGATGAGCAGCTTGTAGTCTTGGAAGACGACCCCGAGATGACGGCGCAGCGCGGGAATGCGGTTTCGCCGCAAACGATCGACGCGGATTCCGTCCACCGTGATCTCGCCGGTGGTGCATTTCGCCTCGCGGTACAGCAACCGCAGCAGACTCGACTTGCCCGTTCCCGAATGGCCAACGAGGAAGACGAAGTCACCCTTGGCAATCTCAAGGCTCACATTGTCGATGGCGCGCACGCCGTTAGGATAGACGAGCGAAACGCCGCGCAAGGAGATCACTGAGAAAGGAGTTTTCCTGAACCTGCGGGCTATACCTTCGGTATGGACTTCGATCTAACCGACGAGCAAAAGGCCATCCAGAGTCTGGCGCGCGAGTTCGCGCGAGAAGAGGTCAGTCCGCGCGCCGAAGAGATGGATCGCGAAGAACGCTTTCCGTACGAACTCATCTCGAAGATGGCGGAGCTGGGCTTCATGGGGCTGCCCTTTCCCGAAGAGTACGGAGGCGCCGGCGGCGACACGGTCAGTTACGCGCTCGCGGTGATGGAGATCGCGCGAGCCGACGCGTCAACGGCGATCACGATGGCCGCGCACGTCTCCTTGGGCGCCACCCCGTTTTTTCTGTTCGGGACCGAAGCGCAAAAGCAGCGGTATCTCGTTCCGCTTGCCCGCGGCACGATGTTGTGGGGCTTCGGCTTGACCGAGCCAAGCGCCGGAAGCGACGCGGGTAACGTACAAACGAAGGCTGCCCTGCGGGGCGGCTCGTGGGTCATCAACGGCACCAAAGCATTCATCACCAACTCCGGCACCGACATCACCGGCGGTACGACGATCACGGCCGTCACCGGAAGACGCGCCGACGGTTCGCGCGAGATCTCGAACGTCATCGTGCCGCAAGATACGCCCGGTTTCACGCGCAGCAAAAAGTATCGCAAGATGGGGTGGCGCGCCTCCGACACGCGCGAGCTCTCGTTCGTAGACGCGGCCGTACCGGAAGAGAACCTGCTTGGCCCGCGAGGCGAGGGCTATCGCCAGTTTCTCTCGATATTGGATGGCGGGCGCATCTCCGTCGCCGCCCTTTCCATCGGCCTCGCAATGGGCGCTTACGACCAGGCGCTGGCCTATTCGAAGGAACGTCAGGCGTTCGGTCAGCCGATCAGTAAATTTCAGGCCATCTCGTTCAAACTGGTCGACATGCTGACGGAGATCGAGCACGCCAAGCTAATGATGCTGCGCGCGGCTTGGGAGAAGGATCAGGGACGCGATTACGTGCAGTCGGCGAGTTTTGCGAAGCTCTTCGCGGGCGAGCTTTCGCATCGCGTCGTAAACGAGGCGCTGCAAATCCACGGCGGCTACGGGTTCATGGAAGAGTATCCGATTTCGCGGATGTACCGGGATCAGAAGATCAACGAAATCGGCGAAGGCACGAATGAAGTCCAGCGCCTGGTACTGGCCCGCTTGATGGGGCTTTAGGAGCTTGAGCGGTCGGTCGTGAGCGCCGAGCAGGTCTTTGCGGCTGCATCCGTCGTCGTGTCACTGATCGCGCTCGGCCTGTCGTCGGTGTTGCTGACGCGCCAAAATAAGCAACTGGAGCACGAACGCAACGCGCTTGCGATCTTGGACGCCATCGGCCGGCTTACCGATCCGATCGTCATCAACGCGTTCGCTCAGCTCGAAGGCATCGACCAGCGCTACCCCGACGACGAGTCGCTGCTCCGCGATTTCGACGGTTCCGCCGACGACCACGCGTTAGTGCTCGTCGCGCAGTACGTCGAGACCGTTGCCTGTCTCGCGCGCCGCCGGGTGCTGGATGCGTCGCTGCTCGTCGATGCCGTCGGATTCATGCTGCGCTCGCGCTGGCGCACGATACTTCCGTTCGTGCAGCGTTTGCGGCGGGTCAGGGAGAACGAATTTCTCTTCGAGAACTTCGAGTGGATCGCGATGTTCAGTTCCTGGTGGAAGGAAACGCCGCGCCCACCCAACGATCCCAACTTTGATCCAAAGCAGTTTGCCGACGTCGAGTTCAAGGTTTAGAAAGGACGATACACATGACGGTTCGTTTTTGGGCGGCATTCGCGTTCGTCGCGATGGCGCTTACCGCTCCGGCCTGGGCGGCGCTGGCTATCGGCGCGAAGGCGCCGCAGTTCACGTTGCAAGCCACGCAAGGCGGGGATGTCTTTACGTTTAATTTGACGGACGCGCTCAAGAAGGGCCCGGTCGTGCTCTACTTCTATCCGGCGGCTTTTACGACCGGCTGCACGATTGAAGCGCACGAGTTTGCCGACGCGATCGATCAATACAAGGCTCTAGGAGCGACGGTCATCGGCGTTTCGCACGACCAACTGCCGACGCTGCAGAAGTTCTCTACGAGCGAGTGCCGCTCCAAGTTTGCCGTTGCCGCCGATACCGATCAGCACGTGATGAAAGCCTATGACGCGATTCTGCCGCAGCATCCGCAATACGCGAACCGAACGTCGTACGTAATCGCGCCGGACGGGACCATCATCTACGCCTACACGAGTCTCGATCCGTCGCTGCACGTGCAGAACACGTTGACCGCGCTCAAGGCGTGGCAAGCCGATCACGCTTCGAGCGGCACGCCGTGAGTTTTACCTCAGCCTAAACCGCGTCGTCTTTCGCGAACAGCTGTTGCGAGCGCGGGAGACGCTTCGGATGCTCGGCGACGTCTAGCGCGGTAACGTCGCGCGGCACCACGTCGATCGGCGGTATTTCGGCGAGCTCGTCGCCGCTCAAGGAGGCTTCGTCCCGCAGCTTGCGGCCCTGGGGCAGCAGCTTCGTTTCATAGGAAGCGACGGCGGCGTTGAACGCATTGACCGAGCGCTCCAGATGTTTGCGCATCTCCGCAAAGTGTTCGGAAAATTTGAGCGCGCGCTCGTAGAGCACTCTCCCGATCGTTGCGATGCGTTTCGCATTCTCCTCTTGGCGCACCGCCTGCCATCCCATCGCGAAAGTGCGCAGCAGGCTGATCAGGATCAGCGGGCCGCTAACGAGAACGCCCTTCTCGAACGCGTACTCGATGAACGCCGGATCTTCACTGCAGGCTGAGCTCAAGAACGATTCACCCGGTACGAACATGACGACGAAGTCGACGGAGCCTTTTGCGGTTTGGTAGCCCCGCCGCGCGAGGGCGTCGACGTGATCGCGCAGCGCTCGCGCGTGCTGCTTCACGAGAGCCTTTCGAGCATCGTCGTCGGTCGCGTCGAGGGCCGCTTGCATCGCGTCGGTCGGGGCCTTGGCGTCGACGAAGACGCAGCGTTCCCCGGGCAAATTGACGGTCATGTCCGGCCGCCCACGCGCCTCTTCCAACGCGACCGTCTGCTGCTCCGAGAAATCGCAGTAAGGAAGCATCCCGGCCTTTTCCACGACGTTGCGGAGCTGCATCTCACCCCACTTGCCGCGGGAAGAGGGGTTGCGCAGAGCGGAAACGAGCGTTGAAGTTTGCGTCGTCAGCGAGACCGTGGCACTTTCCAGCTTGTCCGTGCGCCCCAAGAGCTCGCCCAGAAGGCGATCGAACTCGACGAGTTTTTGGGCCACCGGCGAGACCAATTCACCGACGCGTTGGCTGGCGCTTGTGGCGGTCGTCTCGCGCAGCTCGTTCTTCGCGCGCTCCAACAGCGATTCGACGGCTTTTTCACCCGCGCGCTCGGCGTGTTGCAGTGTGGCGCGCAGCGCGGCGTTTTCGGTTCGCGCCGCCAGCCACGCGATTGCCGCACCAATCGCGCCGCCGAGCAAAAAGACGGCCAACGCTTCTGCGACGATCATGCCGCGCCCGCGCCGAGGTACTTGCGCAGAAACGCGATCGTGCGCGTCCATGCGTCTTCGGCCGCCGATGCGACGTACGAGGCGCGGTGATTGTCGCAGAACGCGTGGCCGGCGTTGTCGTAGATGCGAAAGTCGTTCGGCACCTTCAGCGCCGCGGCGAACGCGCGGACGCTCTCGGCGGGAATGCCGGTATCGCGCGCGCCGTAGCTGCCGCAAAGCGGAACGTGAATTGCGTTTGGATCGGTGCCCTCGACCGAACCGTAGAAAGCGGCGGCAGCCGCGAAGCGAGCGCCGTCGTCGACGATTTCATTCAACACAATTCGGCCGCCCATGCAAAATCCGATGATCCCAACCTTTGTTGCGGGGAACCTACCGCCAAGCCAAAGCGTTGCAGCGGTCACGTCCGCGCCGACCTGACTGCGCTCCAGGCGCTGAGCGTAGGGACGAAAGATGCTGGAATCCGTCGCACCGTCGCCGCTCGGTGCGTCAGACCTGGCATACAAATCGGGAGCGATCGCGGCGCATCCGTCTTTCGCCAGCCGCCGCACCGCCTCGCGAATTGATGTATCGACGCCCCACACGTGCATTATCACGACGACCGACGGCGTGCCGCGCACAGCCCCGACGGGCCACGCGGCATAGGCGGGAACCTCGACGCCGTCACTCTTCAGCTTGACGTGCTCGACCGAGATCGCAGGATCGTCTTCGGCCACAGACGGTGCATTGCTATCGGCGGCCGAGCCTTGGGCGCCGAGGGCGATCGCCGGTCCGGTCACGGTGGCCGCGGCGGAAATTCCGACGAAGAGGCGGCGGTTCAACTCTGCGGAAACCGCCTGCGTCGGGTCGAGCTCCGGGGCCGTCATGCGTATTTAACCTTTTCGCAATGGTGCGAGCCGGTCCTCGGCGCGAACTCCTGGGATTACCGTCGCTTGCAGAAAAGGGACTTTTAGTGAAATGACCCAGGCCCGCATCGCGTTTTTGATGCTAAGTCTGATCGCCGCCGTGGGATGTGCCGGCGAGCATGCCCGCACCCCAAAGGATCTCTACGATCCGCGAGCCTTGCCGACCGGACCGGTCGGTCAATCGATCGCGTACGGTTATGCGGTGATCGTCAAGACGCACCGGCTCATGAAGAACGACGTGCGAGCCGATTTGACGTGTGCGGATTGCCACGTTGCGGCGGGAATGCAACCGCGGGGCGGCAGCTTCGTCGGCACGTACGGACGATTTCCTCAATGGAATAAGCGTTCGCATCGCGTGATCGCGCTCCAGGATCGCATCGCCGAATGTTTCCTCTACAGCATGAACGGCACGCCGCCGGCCTATAACAGCAAGGCGATGATCGCCGTCGTGGCCTACATCGCGTGGCTTTCGCGCGAAACGCCGGTCGGCGCGCCGCAACCGGCCTCGGATGTTTACATCGGACCGTTACCGAGCGCGTCACCGGATTCGGCGCGCGGGGCCACGCTCTACGCGCAGCGATGCGCCGCGTGCCATCAATCCAACGGCGAAGGCATCGCCGGCATCTATCCACCGCTCTGGGGAAGCCGCTCGTTCAACAACGGAGCCGGTATGGCGCACATCGATCGCATGACCGGATTCGTGCGCTACAACATGCCGCAGGACGCGCCCGGCTCGCTTTCGCTCGCGCAGGCATACGACGTCGCGGCGTTCGTGCTGAGCCATCCGCGCCCGCGGTTTCATAAGAACGCGCTCGTCGTCACGCCACGGCTGTCCGCGAAGTTCTTTTAAGAAATTTCGGCGGCCGCCGGCTCGCTTGAGCGATTGGTCCTAGGCGTCGGGCGTGCCGAAAGATAAAATGAAGCGGTCTTGGAAAGAACCGTCGTCAGCGTGACGCTCCCCGAGATGGGCGAGTCGGTTACGCAAGGCTCCATTGTCGAGTGGCTCAAGAAGCCCGGCGAGTTCGTCGCCGAGGGCGACCCGCTCGTCGAGGTGACGACCGACAAAGTCGACGTCGAAGTTCCGGCGACCGCATCGGGCCAAATCAGTAAAATTCTTGCGCGTGAAGGCGAGACGGTTGCCGTCGGCTCGGTGCTGGCCGAAATCGACACCGCAAAGAAAGACGGAGCCGTAAAGACCGCGGTTACCACCGGCAATGGCGCGCCGGCGGCGAGCACGCCTGCCGTGCGAGAAGCGCCCTCCGCGCAGGAAGCACCCGCCCGCGGCGATGCGGTTGCAGATCACCCCGCAGAGCGTCTCGCTCGACAGCTCGACGTGGATCTGTCGCGCGTTCGCGGCTCCGGTCCCAACGGGCTGATCCTGCGCTCCGACGTCGCCGCGCAAGCGCAGCTGGCCCGGCGGCGGGAACCCTCCCCGGCAACGCCGGCCTTGCCGATCCCGTCGAACGCGAAGGTCTCTCCGCTGAAGGGGCCGGCCGCGGCACTTTCCAGCTACATGGAACAGAGCTTGTCGATTCCAACCGCGACGAGTTTTCGCAGCGTGCCGGTTGACGTACTCGACGCTCGGCGCAAGGAGCTCAACGGCGCAGTTAAAGCTGCTGGGCGCAGCGAGCGTATCTCGTTCACGCATCTGATTGCGTACGCGATGGTACGAGCGGCCCACGAACTGCCGTTCATTACGTGGTCCTTCCGCCGCGATGAAGCGGGCGCGCCGATTCGCATCGAGCCGGGGATTCATCTCGGGCTCGCAGTGGACACCGAACGCAAAGACGGCAGCCGCGCGTTGCTCGTGCCGGTGATTCGAGACGCCGACGCTCTGGATTTCGCGAGTTTTCGCGAGAGCTACGAAGAGCTGGTTAAGCGAGCCCGCGAGAACAAGCTCGTGCCGGACGAACTGCAAGGTGCGTCGTTTACGCTGACCAATCCGGGCGGCATCGGGACGAACGCGTCGGTGCCGCGTTTGATGCTCGGTCAAGGCGCAATCATCGCGACCGGCGCAATCGGTTATCCGCCGGGTTTTGGAACCGCCAACGAGCAGTCACTGCGGCTGCTCGGCGTTTCGCGCGTGATGCAGCTCACCAGCACCTACGATCACCGCGTCATTCAAGGCGCACAATCGGGTGAATATCTGCGTCGCGTCGACGAACTTCTGCAAGGTAAGGAAGGCTTCTACGAGGCGATCTTTGCGTCGCTCGGATTGCAAGCCGCGCCCGTACCACAGGTTACGATGGCGGCCGTTTCGCCGGCCGCCGCGGCACCCTCGGACGAAATGCTGCGAGCCGCCGCCGCGGGCATGGCGATCGTATCGGCATATCGTCGCCACGGCCATCTGGCCGCGAATCTCGATCCGCTCGGCGCGTCGCCGGTTGGCGATCCGTCGCTCGAGCCGCAGACCTACGGGCTCACGCCGGCCCTGCAAAGTGCGATTCCCGCCAGCGTGCTGCAGGTGAAAGTGCCGGGCAACACCTTGGCCGAGGTCTTACCGCGCCTGCGCGAGACCTACAGCTCGACGATCGCGTACGAGATCGAGCATATCTCGGATGCCAATCAACGCACCTGGCTGCGCGACTATATCGAAGCGGGACGCAACAAAGTCAAGCAATCGCCGCAGCGGCAAATCGACGTTCTCTCCCGGCTAACGAAGGTCGAAGCGTTCGATCGTTACGTTCGCAAGACGTTCTTGGGTCAGAAGACGTTCTCGGGCGAAGGCCTCGACGTCATGGTCCCGATGCTCGAAGAAGTGCTCGATATGCTGGCCGACGACGGCGTCGCCAACGCCGTGCTCGGCATGGCGCACCGCGGGCGCCTCAACGTGATCGCGCACGTCGTTAATATGCCGTACGAAGACGTGATGACCGAGTTCGAAGCGGCGCAATACCGCGGCAGTTTGGGCGACGACGACGTCATGGGTGATGTGAAGTATCACCATGGGGCTACCGGTACGTTCACGACGTCCAAGGGCAAAGCGATCGCCGTTACGCTCGAACACAACCCGAGTCACCTGGAGGCCGTCGATCCGGTCGTCGAAGGGAGCGCGCGTGCGTTGCAGACCGATCACGCGCACGGCGTTCCGTCACAGGATCACAAGCGCGCCGTTCCGATCCTGATTCATGGGGACGCAGCCTTTCCCGGCCAAGGCATCGTTGCCGAAGTCCTGAACTTGCAGTCGCTTCCGGGTTACGAAACCGGCGGTACCATTCACCTCATCGCGAACAATCAAATCGGCTTCACGACCGATCCGGCCGACGCGCGCTCGACGCGGTACGCATCCGATCTGGCGAAGGGCTTCGACATCCCGATCGTTCACGTCAATGCCGACGACGTCGATGCTTGCATCGCCGCGGTCCATCTCGCGATCGATTTTCGCCGGGCGTTCGGCCGCGACTCGCTGATCGACTTGATCGGCTATCGCCGCTTCGGCCATAACGAGCAAGACGAGCCGGCGTACACGCAGCCGCAGATGGACGAGCGGATCAAGAATCATCCGACGGTGCGCGAGCTCTTCGCAAACAAGTTGGTCAATCAGGGGCTGATCACGGCAGATCAGGCGCGCGCCATGGTGGAGCAGGCGACGGAGCGTTTACAGGAGGCGCGACGAGCCGTCAAAGGCGCCTTGGCATCCCACATCCATGGCCGCAAGATTTCCGGAAGCAACACCTTCGACGGCACGGTATTGGCCAAGGTGGAACGATCCGAACTGGTTGCGTGGAGTCACGCACTAACGCAAGTCCCGGCCGGTTTCGAGCTGAATCGTAAGCTGCGCAGTCAATTCGAACGGCGCAGCGCGACGATTGCGGAGAAGGGCATCGTCGACTGGGGTACGGCCGAATCGCTCGCATTCGCATCGCTGCTCACTAGGGGCACGCCGATTCGGCTGACGGGGCAGGATACGGAGCGTGGTACGTTCAGCCACCGTCACGCCGTCTTTCACGATCCGGGCAAAGCAGCGGCATGGATTCCGTTACAGCATCTTTCGGAAGAACAGTCGTCCTTTGAAATTTGGAACAGCCCACTCTCGGAATACGCCTGCATGGGTTTCGAATACGGCTACTCGACGCGGGAGCCGGGAGCGCTCGTTTTGTGGGAAGCGCAGTATGGAGACTTTTTCAACGGCGCCGAGATCGTGGTAGATCAGTTCATCGCCGCCGGACAAGCGAAGTGGGGTCAAACCTCGCGCTTGACGCTGCTGCTTCCCCACGGCTACGAAGGCGGGGGTCCGGAGCACTCGAGTGCGCGTTTGGAGCGCTTCTTGCAGCTCGTCGCCGAAGGGAACTTGCGCGTGGCATCGCCGTCGGTCGCCAGCAACTACTATCACTTGTTGCGCATGCAGGCTCGGTCGCCGATTGCTGTGCCGCTGGTGGTCATGACGCCGAAATCACTCTTGCGCGCCGAGAGCGCCGCCGGAACGCTCGACGACATGGCCGGCGGCAGCTTTGCGCCGGTTATCGACGACCCGCGCCCGATCGATCGCGAAAAGATCGAGAGGCTGATTCTCTGCAGCGGAAAGATTTATCACGATATGGTTGCGCATCCGTCGTACGGTTTGCTGCAGCGCACCGCAATTGCGCGTATCGAGTTGCTGGCTCCGTTGCCCGTCGCGGAGATCAATCGCGTCATCGGACAGTACCCCCAGCTCAAAAAGATCGTTTGGGTGCAGGAGGAGCCGAAGAACATGGGTGCGCGCGCGTTCGTACGGCGCCGGCTGCTCGAAGGCAAGCGCCTTGGCTTCGATATCGAGTACATCGGCCGCGGTTATCGCGCAAGCCCGAGCGAAGGGTACGCCGGCCAGCATGCGGTGGAGCAAGAGCGCATCGTCACAACCGCGCTCTCGGAGTAGCTCCCCTAGGGCTGGTTCTTCTCCTCGAACATTTCGGTCAACAATCGTTCGATGGTGTCGGCATCCGTGAAGAGGCGACGCGTATGCGGTCCGATGAAGCCTTCACGAACCATCGAGTCGAAGAGCGCGAGCAGTGCGTCATAGTAGCCGCGGTAGTTCAACAAGCCGATCGGTTTGTCGTGGATGCGAAGCTGCCGCCAGGTCAGCATTTCGCAAAATTCGTCCATCGTACCGTAGCCGCCGGGAAGCGCGATGAAGGCATCGCTGACGTCCTCCATCAGCGCCTTTCGTTCGTGCATCGTCGTCACGACGTGCAGCTCGGTGAGCCCTTCGTGAGCGATCTCCGTGCGGGCCAGCGTCTGAGGGATGACGCCGATGACTTCACCACCGCAAGCCAGCGCGGTATCGGCAACGATCCCCATCAACCCGATGCTTCCTCCGCCATACACGATTCCATAACCGGCGCGCACGATCGCCTCGGCCGCTTCCCGCGCGATCCGCGCGTACGAGTCGTCGTTTCCGACATGAGATCCGCAAAAGACGCAGATTCGCTTCATCGCCCAGCGGCGTTGGTCGCGTGAGTGCGAGCCGCCTGCCCCTGAAGGTCATCGGGTGGGCTACGGTCGAGTTCGCGCTCCTGACGGCGCTCGCGATCGTGCGCGCCAAGCTGTGGACGTACGGGTCGGATACGGGCACGTTTGCGCAGATCGTCGCCGATGCGTTCGGGGGGATGCGCAACGGCGTCGAAGCGGGATCGCACTTTCGGTATCATTGGTCGCCGTCGCTCGCGTTGCTGTGGCCGCTCGTTGCGCTGACGCACAGCGCGCTGCCGCTGCAGTTGCTGCAAGCCGCGGCAACGGCCGCGTGCGGACCCCTCGTCGCCGTGCTTGCGCGGCCGTATGCCGGCACGAGGCTGGCCAACTTGCTCGGATACGTAACGCTGCTCTATCCGCCGTTGCTGGCGCTGGGCTTCGATGAGTTTCACGAGCTCGGACTCTTTACGCCGTTGGTGCTCGGGCTGTTCGTCGCCGCGGATCGCACGCGTTGGCTGTGGTTTGCGTTTTGCGGCATCCTTGCGGTCGGGTTGCGCGAAGACGCCGCCCTGACGCTCCTCCCGTTCGGCATCGTCTTGATCGCGATTGCTTGCCGATCGGCGGCGCAGGGCCGCGGTCTGCTCGAGGGATTTACCATCGCGCCGCGCGCGCTCGCCGTTGCCGGTGCGGGGCTTACTCTGACCTCGGCCGCGGCGCTCGCTGCATACTACGGAATCATCACGCCGAGGCTCGGCGGCTGGCTGCCAAGTCACTTTTACGTCTATTCGTTTGCGGCCGGCCCCATGGCGCTGGTGGCGGCACCCCTAACGCACCCACGCGAGTTCGTTGCGGCGATCTTTACTTTTGGGCGTTTCACGTACGTGCTCGAAGCGCTCGTGCCGCTTGCGTTTCTACCACTTCGATCGCGGTGGGCGTTGCTCGCGTTGCCGGGCGCGACGATCGTGCTGCTCGCCAACTCCGGATACGTTTGGCGGATGGGCGACCATTATGCGGCGCTCTGGATTCCGTGGCTGCTCGTGGCCGGTGTCGTGGGCGTCGTCGCGCTGCAGCGCCGCGCGAGCGAAACGGTCGCGCGCAAGTGGGCCGCAGCCGCGGCCATACTTTGCGCGATATTCCTGGTTGCATTCGATCCTTTGCATCCGCTGCATTATCTGCATTCCTACTATGGCGATCTGGCCGACGCGCGGCGCGCCATCGCATGCGTGCCGAAAAACGCGTCGCTAGGGACCTACGACGAGTGGTTCTCGGCGATTGCCGCACAGCGCGCGCGCGCGACCATCGACGTAACGTCGGGGACCGATTACCTCGTCTACGCCGACGACTTTCCGAGCACGGCGAATCAGCTGCGCATCCGCCCTGCAGTCGCTGCCGCGGTCGCTCGTGGGCAATACCGCGTCGTTTGCCGCTTCGGTCAAGTCTCGGCCTACGAAGCGTCGGGCCGGCCTTGATTACGGGTCCGAGCCGCTGGACGACGCTGCGGCGACTGCTTCCGGTCCCGTTTCGACGCTTTCCGGAATTTCTGACCGAGATGACGGCGCGTTACGGCAACCTCATCGCGTTTGCGCTGCCGTGGAGATCGTACGTTTTCGTTAACGAGCCGGCGCTCATCAAAGATATTCTCGTCACGCAGCAGCACGCGTTTTCGAAGTCGTTGGGAACCCGAGTGCTCCGAATGCTCCTCGGCGAAGGACTGCTCACCAGCGAAGATCCGCTCCATCGGCGGATGCGCCGCATCGTCCAGCCGGCCTTTCATCACAAGCGCGTCGCGGAATACGCGCGCATCATGGAGCGTGATGCGCGTGAGTTTACGGATCGCTTGAGGCCCGGGGAACACCTCGACGCGCACGCGGCGATGACGGAGCTGACGCTGCGCATCGCAACGGAGACGCTCTTTGGCAGCGACGAAAGCGAATCGGCTCACAGCGTCGGCGATGCGCTGCGCTTGATGATGGCAGAGTTTCCATACATGTTGACGCCGCTGAGCGCGCTGCGCCAACGCTTGCCCTTTCCCAACACGCTGCGTTTTGGGGCGGCGCGCAAAATGCTGGATGAGATAATCTACGGTCTCATCGCCCGGCGGCGCGCCGGCGGAGTCGACCGCGGCGACGCGCTCTCGATGCTCCTGGCTTCGCAGGACGCCGAAACGGAACAGCAGCCGCACGACGAGCAGATTCGGGATGAGATCATGACGCTCTTTATGGCGGGTCACGAAACGACCGCCAATGCCTTGACCTGGGCGCTCTATCTCCTGGCCCAGCATCCGGCGGTCGACGAGCGTACCGCCGTTGCCGCGCGCGCCGGCGATGCGGAATACGTCGGGCGCGTCGTCAAGGAAGTCTTACGCCTCTATCCGCCTGCATGGATCATCGGACGGGAGGCGCTGCGCGACGTGACCTTGGCCGATGGCAGCGTCATCCCGCGCGGAACGACCGTTTTTGCCGCACCGCTGCTGCTCCACCGGCGGCCGGAGTACTTTGCCGACCCGGAGCGATTCGATCCGGACCGCTGGCTAGGGCCCGAGCCCGCACCGTTTTCATATATCCCGTTCGGCGGCGGCGCGCGCCGCTGCATCGGTGAAGAGTTTGCTGCGCGTGAAGCGGCGATCGTACTGGAGCAGCTGATGCAGCGTTACCATTTCGCGCTCGCGCCCGGCGCGCGCGTCGGCGTGGCCCCTTTGGTGACACTCCGTCCAGACGGCCCGGTGATGATGATAACTAGTGCTCGAACGCGGTGATGCTTTCGTCCGGCGCGGCCGGCTCGACGCGTCCGCCCAGATATTTGCCGAGAAAGGCTTCCACGGCGGCGTCGAAGCGGCGACTATTCTCCGGACGCGCGAACCCGTGTCCCTCATCCGGAAAAACGATGTATTCGACCGGTTCGTCGTTCTTGCGCATCGCGGCAACGATCTGGTCGCTCTCGCGTTCGTTGACGCGCGGATCGTTGGCCCCTTGCCCGATGAGCAGCGGAACTTTGATCTGATCGGCCTTGAATAACGGTGATTGCGAATTGAGGAACGCAACCGTGTCGCCCATTCGGATTGCAAACGTCGCCCGGACCGTCGACCAGTACGGAGGAATCGATTGAAGCAAGGTGTTCAAATTCGAAGGCCCCACTATGTCGACGCCCGCCGCGAAGGCATCGGGTGAGAATGCAACGCCTGCGAGCACCGCGTAACCGCCGTAGCTGCCGCCCATGATCGCCACCTTCGCGGGATCGGCATAACCCGCAGCCACGGCCCAGTTCTTGGCGTCGATGAGATCCTGGTGCATCGTGCCGGCCCATTGCCGGTTGCCGGCGTTAAGAAAGCTCTTTCCATAGCCGGTCGAACCGCGGAAGTTCGGTTGCAGCACTGCGTAGCCGCGATTCGCCAGCCATTGTACCTGGCCGTTGTAGCCCCACGAGTCGCGCGCCCACGGGCCGCCGTGCGGGAATAAGACCATCGGCAGATTCTTCGGCGCAACGCCGACGGGCAGCGTCAGGTACCCGTGAATGGTCAGGCCGTCGCTCGCCTTGTAGCTGATCGGCTGCATCGACGCAAGCTTGTAGCTTAACAATGCCGGGCGAGAGACGAAAAGGAAGCTCCCGTGCTTTGTGGCCCGATCGTAAGAATAGTATGCGATTGGGCCGTTATCGACGAAATAGGCGACGATCAGCCGTCGACCGTTTGACGTACTGCTGAGGAACCCAATGTCTCCATCGTGCAGTTTCTTGAGAGCATCGAAATCCGGCCGATACGCCGGATCGATGACGTCCCACTGCGTTCGGTCGCGTTCGAACGCAACCGCGACGAGCTTCCTGGTTCGCGCATCGATCAGCGGGGCTCCGACATCGTACGTCGGATCGGAAGCCACGACCGAATACTCGCCGCTGGTCAGATCGTAGCGAAGCAGGCGCGCCGAGTTTGCGCCTATGCTCGACGAAACGTACAGCGATCGATTGTCTGCGCTGAACGCGACTGGAGCGATCTGATCGTCGGGCGATGCCTTCAAGAGCGTGTGCCACGCGACGGTCGGATTCGCGCGAACCAGAATTTCGGTGAAGCCGTCGGCGTCGTTCTGGGTTGCCGCTCGGACGACGAGGTTGTTGTCCTCGGTCCATCCCCCGACCCTTCCAGGATTGCGCGTGTCGAGCGTTGCCGCGCCCGTCCGCAGATCTACCCGATAGACGTCGAAGACGTTCGGGTCGCGCTGGTTGGATGAGACGAGGATCACACTGCGAAAACGCGGGTCGACGTTTTCGATGTCTGACCGCACCTTTTCGCCGAAAGGAGTTAGATCGCGGTTCGATCTCGTCGCGATGTCAACCTGATAGACGTGGAAATTTTCGTTGCCGCCTTTATCTTGTTCGTAAAGGACGTGCTTTGAATCGGGCTGCCAGACGACGTTGCGGATGGGGCGCGAAGGATCCGTCGCCACGACGCGATCGTCACTTTGACCCACGGTCCGCACCCAGATCGAGAGCACTCCATTAGACGGGGCGAGGTACGCGAGCATCGCTCCGTTGGGTGAAATTACCGGCGACACATTCCGCGGGTTTCCGAAGAGGACGGCGCGAGGAATGAGTGGTGGGAGATCGGCTCGGACCGCGAGCGGTGCCGCGAATACCAGCGCTGCGGCGAGCGCTGTCAAGAGTTTCGCGTGAAGCCGGCCGTTCATTACGCCACCACCAGCTGTTCGTCGCCGAGCCCGGCCTTGCGGATGGCGTCGTGAATCATTTCATCTTGGATTTCGCGCACGTTCCAACGAGCTTGGGCTTCGGGCGTGAGTTGATCGATTGGATCGAAGTAGAGAAACGCCTTGCCGGGCTTGACGCTCGGCGCCGCATAGACCGCGATCCCGTTTTCGCGATCGTAGTATTCGAAGGAATGGACGTCGCGCTTGCCGCCGCCGCCGGGCGCATCGCACACGAACGTGGGCGTGTTAAATCCGGCCGTACTGCCGCGGACGAACTTTTCGTCTTCGACCGCCGTGGCGATCGTCGTACGCAGATCCTCGACGCCTTTGACCATGTCGTGCATGTAAACGTAGTATGGGTGCACGTTCACGTGGCCGAGCCGCTTCACGAGCAGCTGCATGCGCTCTCGCGAATCGTTCACGCCTCGAATCAGGACCGATTGATTGCGCGTAAAGATGCCGCGTTCGAAGAGCACCCGCATCGCCTTTTGCGTAATCCACGTGATCTCTTCGGGGGCGTTGAAGTGCGTGTGTAAGACGACCTCTTTGCCGAGGGTGCGTCCCCGTTCCACGATCCCCGTCAGCGCGTCGAGCCACTCGGTGTGCGTGAGCAGCTTCATCGGCATGATCGCCGGCCCTTTGGTTGCGAATCGCATGCGGCGCACGTGGGGAATGTCCAGCAGGGCGTTACCGATGAATTCGATGTTTTTGGGCGGGAGCTGGTAGACGTCGCCGCCGGAGATCACGATATCTTCGAGTTCGGGCCGCTCGGCGATGTACGCAAAGGCGTCCTGCCACTGCTTGGGCGTTTTAGCGAGCGAGACTTTATCGACGTTCTCCGTGTCGGGACCGATTGCGTAGCTGCGCGTGCAGAACCGGCAATAGACCGGGCAAACGTTGAGCGGAAGAAAGAGTGCCTTGTCGACGTAGCGGTGCACGAGTCCCGGCACGGGCGAATCCTGCTGCTCGTGCAGCGAGTCGAGCGTCAGACGCGGATGATCCGGCAGCAGGGTGGATTCCAGTGGAATGAACTGCCGTCGAATCGGATCGTTGACCGGATCGTTCCAGTCGATCAGCGCGATGGCATACGGTGAAACCCGCACCGCCATCGGCGCGCGACGGAATCCGGCCTCGGCATCGCGATAGAAATCCGCCGAACAGACCTGGCGAATCGTCTCCAGCAGCTCTTCCGCCGTCTTTACCGATTTGCGTTGCTGCCACAGGTGGTCGAGGAACGTTGCTTCGTCTACCTCGGCGTAGGCGGGAATATGCCGCCAAAACTCTCCCTGCTTGAGGTTCTTGTATTCGAACTGTTCGGGCGGTGCCGGCGGCTTGAGATGGGGCGTGAGCGTGAGCGTGTCGATCATGTACTTTTCCTCGCGTACTTGTGATTAAAATAGGCGTGCAAATCGGGATGGTCCCGCAGCGTCTGCAATGCGGTCTGGGCGTGACCTTTGGTATAGCCGTTGCCGATGATCATGGTGACGTCGCGGCCGATGCCCTCGGCGCCGAGCGCCGCGGCCGTGAACGAGGTGGACATCGAAAAGAAATAGACCGTGCCGCCGTCCCGGGCGCACAGAATCGAGGCGAGCTCGGTGCCGGGGACGTTCACGCAGTTGATCACGAGGTCTGCCAGCTCGGGCGCGATCGCCTCGAGTTGCGCACTTGCATCCAGCGCTCGCCGCGCGTCGGCTACGATGAGGTGATCCACCAGACCGGCGCGCTGCAAGAGCTGCGCCGACGGCGTCGTCGAATCGGGCACGAGTCCGATCACGCGTCCCTCCGAACCGACGCAAGCCTTGGCTTGCGCGCACGACAACAAACCGCTCTTGCCGTCCGCACCGATGATTGCGACGATCTGTCCGGGGGAGCATAAGCGCCGCACCTGCGCCGGCGCACCGGCAACGTCGAAAACCGCGAGCGCGACGCCTTCGTCGATATCGCCCGGCAGGCGCGCCCAAAGCGCGCTCTCAAAGAGAATCGCTTTGCCGCGGACCCAAATGCGGCCGGTTGCGACGTCGACGTCCTGGACCGTCTCGATGTGCAACGGCGTCAGCGTCAAGGAAACGAGTGAAGCGATCCGGTCGCCTACGTTGAGATCCAACTTGTCCTGGAGCGACGCGCCGATCTCGAGCACGCGTCCGACGAACATTCCGCCGCTTCCGGTAACGGGATTGTGCTGCTTGCCGCGTTCGCGAACGATCTCGGCGACGCGCTCGCCGATTTGCCGCGCGTCGAACCCGCACGCTTCACCGAGCTGCCGGAACGAGGCGGAATCGATGTTGAGAACTTCAACCTCGCACAGCACCTCGTTTTCAGCGGCTACCGGCGTATTGTCGATGCGCCACGCATCCTGCGGCATCGCTCCGGCCGGTTCGAGTACGCGATGCGCGCCCAATGGATGGCAGCGCGAAGCTACCGTTTGCTTCACGAGCGCACCGTCACGCCGCCACGGTCGAACGGCATGCTGAGGACGATCGTCGTGCGCGTCCGCGCCATTCCGGGGGTCGCCTTGAGGCGCGCCAGCAGCTCGTCGAGATGCTGCGTCGAGCGCGTGACGACTTTGCAAAGGAAGGTCTCTTCGCCGGCAACCGAATGCACTTCGCAAATCTCCGGCATCTCGCTCAACCGACGGGTGAATTCGTCATACGCGCAATCCGGCGACGTGTAGCAGCTGACGAAGGCCGTCAAGTTCATTCCGAGACGAGTGGCGTCGAGTTGCGCCGAGTAGCCTCGGATGTAGCCACGCTGCTCGAGCCGCTTGACTCGGTCGTGGACCGCCGGCGCCTTGAGACCCACGGCTTGACCGAGTTCGGTAAAGGTAGAGCGCGCGTTGCGTTGCAACGCGTCCAAGAGTCGGAGGTCTAGCTCGTCGAGCTCTTCGGTCAGCAGCACCATATTCGACACAGGAGGGAGAATTGCCGAACAATTTTCGGCATCCTCAGCATAACACCACTAATCCATTCGGCGCAAGCGCCTCTCTACCGCTAACAATCCTCCTTGGCGTGGTGGCCCTCCTGAGCGCCTGTGCCGCTCCCTCAAGCGAGCGAGCTAAGGCGACGGTAAGGTTCGACTTAGCAGCCGATCCCCGGAACCTCAACCCGCTCTTCTCGAATCCCGACGCCGCCTCAGTGGAGCAGCAAATCGCTCGCTTGGCTTTCGAACCGTTTGTCGATTTTGACGGACGCGGCCGCGTCCGTCCCGAGTTGCTCCAAGAGATTCCAACCGTCGCCAACGGCGGGTTGTCGAAGGACGGCCGTACGATCCGTTATCGCCTGCGCGGTGGCGTCGTGTGGAGCGACGGGCGGCCGGTGACGGCGGCCGACGTGCTTTTCACGCTGCACGCAATTCTCGACCCGCATAATCCCGTTCGTTCGCATGAGGGCTACGAGCTCATCGATCGCGCCTACGCGCTCGACTCCCGAACGGTTCTGTTCCATCTCCGCCGCGCCTGGGCGCCGGCGGCCACGACGTACTTTTCGTACGGATTCTCGCCGCAGTTCGTTCTGCCGGCGCACGTGCTGGCCGCGCAAACGCGGCTCGACCGCGCGGCATTCAACGCTGTCCCAAGCGTCGGCGACGGCCCGTTTCGCTTTCTCTCGTGGAAGCGCGGCGAGGGTTTACGATACGTCGCGAACTCCCGGTATTGGCGCGGCCGGCCATCCGTGGAGGGTCTCGCGATTCGCACGATTCCGGATCCGTCCACGAACCTGCTCTTGCTCCAATCCGGCGAGCTCGACTGGAATCTCATCGCTCCGGCGCAACTTGCGGTCGTCCGCGGGAACCCGAACCTCGCGTTCGTAACCGTACCGACCGCCGTAGTCGCCGGGCTCGCGTTCAACACGTCGCATCCTCCGCTCGACGACGTCCGCGTGCGCCGCGCGTTGGCGACGTCGATCGACCGAAACGCCATCTCTCGGAAAGTCACGCTGGGGCTGTATCCCGTCACCGATATGATTCAGCCACGTTTTTCGTGGGCGTTCGATCCATCGGTTCGAGAACCGCAGTATGACCCGACCGGCGCCGATCGACTCTTCGAGGCTGCGGGATGGCTGCGCGGTTCCGACGGAATGCTGCGGCGCGGCGGAGCGCTCTTGCACCTTACGTACGTCCAATTTCCGGAAACCGCGACCGGCGTTCGCGTCGCCGCGGCCGTTCAAGCGGCGTTGCGCCAACGCGGGGTTGACGTCGAGATCAAGGCGGTCAGCAACGCACAGCTCTTTCTGCCTCGGACGGGTGTTCTCGCGAGCGGAACGTTCGATCTGGCGTACGTGCCGTGGACGATGGGGGCCGATCCCGATGACTCGTCGGTGCTCGGATGCGGCGGAGCCTCGAATTACATGCGTTGGTGCGATACGCGGGTGGAGCGGCTCGAACGTGCCGCACTCAACACGATCGACACCGCGCTGCGAAAACGTTTCTACGCGCAAATCGGGCGGCTGGTCGCGAGTGAGGTTCCGATCCTCTACCTCTTCAATGCGAACTATGTCTATGCATATCGCAAGCGCCTTTCCGGTTTTGCGCCGAATGCTTTTTTGCCCACGTGGAACGCCTATCAATGGAAGTTGGCAAAGTGAGGATTTTAGCGGGCGGCGTGCGAACGCCCGTTTCGTAAATGAGCGCCAATCTTGTGAGAGCGGCCTCGTGATCGAGTTCTTCCTTCGGCGGCCGCTCTTTGCGGGCGTCTTGAGCTTCATCGTGCTGCTTGCCGGCCTCATCACGATACCGAACCTGCCGATCTCGCAGTATCCGCAGATCTCTCCGCCGACGGTTACCGTCACGTCGCAATACCCCGGCGCCAGCGCGGCGATGGTGATGCGCTCGGTTACGACGCCGCTCGAGATCAACATCAACGGGGCCGACGGCCTGCAGTACATGCAGTCGTATTCCAGCGCAAACGGCACCAGCGTCATCACCTTCACGTTTGCGTTGGGCACCGACCCGACCACCGATCAGACCAACGTCCAACACGGTGTCGACTTGACGTTGGCACAGCTGCCCAGCGCCGTTCAAAACCAGGGCGTCAGCGTCCAGAAAAGTTCCGGCAACATCACGATCGCTGTGGCGATGCTCTCTACCAGTTCGGCCGTTTCCGACGTGGCGGTGAGCAACTACGCGGACCTCAACGTTATCGAAGAGCTCAAACGGGTTCCCGGCGTCGGACAGGTCGCGGTCCTGGGCGATCGCACGTACGGCATGCGCATCTGGGTCGACCCGCACAAACTGCAGGCCAATAACATCTCGCTCGATACGCTGCTCGGCGCGATTCGCCAAAACAATGCCGACGTCGCGCCCGGTGCGATCGGCCAGCCGCCGACCACGGGTTCGCAGCCGTTCCAGATTCCGATTCAGATCAACGGACGGCTGCAAAGCGTGGACGAGTTCAAGAAGATCGTCGTAGCGGCGCAGCCCAACGGCGGCTATCTGCGGCTCGGCGACTTGGCCCAGGTGCAGTTGGGCGCGCAGAACTACGTGACGTCGGCCCGCTATAACGGCGAAACCTCGGTGGTCCTCGCAATCGAGGGAGAACCGACCGCAAATTCGCTTCAGATCTCGCAGAACGTCCGCGCGACGATGGCCAGGATCGCCGAGCACATGCCGCCCGGCATCGCCTACAAGATCGCCTTCGACACCTCCGATTTCGTGCGCGCCTCGATCAAAGAAGTCGTCGTAACGCTGCTCATCGCGATCCTGCTGGTCGTTCTCGTCATCTTCATTTTTTTGCAGAACTGGCACAGCACGATCATTCCTTCGATCACGATACCCGTCTCGCTCATCGGGACGTTCGCGGCGATGAAGCTGCTCGGCTTTTCAATCAATACGCTCACGCTCTTCGGGCTGACGCTCGCGACCGGGCTGGTCGTCGACGACGCCATCGTCGTGCTCGAGAACATCGTGCGTCATATCGTCGACGATAAGACCAATCCGTTCCAAGCGACCGCACGCGCGATGCGCGAGATCGGCGGCGCGGTCGTCGCCACCTCCCTCGTCCTGATGTCGGTGTTCGTACCCGTGGCCTTCTTGCCGGGAACGACCGGACTGCTCTTCCAGCAGTTTGCATTGACGATGGCGGCTTCGATCGGCATCTCGCTGTTTACCGCGATGACGCTCGCCCCGGTGCTCACGTATAAGTTCGTGCACGGGGCCGAGCCTACGACGAACCGCTTCATGCTCTGGTTCAACCTGCGCCTGCACGCGATGACCGTGTGGTATCAAGGCTTAGTCCCGAAACTGATCCGGCGCCAGCGGCTCATGATCGCCGTCTTCCTGGGCGGCATCGTACTGCTCGGCGTCATGTTCAAAATCACGCCGCAAGGCTTTCTGCCCAACGAAGATCAGAGTTTGCTCTATGTGTTGGTGACGCTGCCGATTCAGTCGTCGATGGATCAGACCACGGCCGCCGTCAAAAAGCTCGAAGGCGTCATGCATTCGATGCCGCAGGTCGAGGCGGTCACTTCGGGGATCGGATTCGGCTTCGCCAACAACAGCTCGAATCAGGCCACGATCTTCGTCCAGCTCAAACCGCTCTCCGAACGCCACGGCGTGCAGAACAGCTCGCTGGGGCTTCAGTATGCCCTGTACACCCGGTTTGCAAAAATTCCGGGCGTTACCGCTCTCCCGGCGAATCCGCCGGCGATCCCCGGCCTGGGCTCGACCGGCGGTTTTGCGATCCAAATCGAAGACATCAACAACCTCGGCTTGCCGACGCTGAACAAAGTCGGGAACGCGATCGTCGCACAAGCCAAAAGCGATCCCACCCTGTCGCAAGTGCGCATCCCGACCACGTTGACGGGCACGTATTTGGTAACCAAGTTCGACCGATCTAAAGCCCTCGCGTTCGGCGTAACGCCGCAAGCCTTCTTCGACACGATCAACGCGACGACCGGATCGACCTTCGTGAATTTCTTCGACTATGGAACGCGCTCGTACCAAGTCATCGTTCAGGCCAAGAGCAAGCAGCGCACGACGCCGCAAGATTTCTCTCGGATCTACGTCGCGAATTCCGCGGGCGCCATGATGCCGGTGAGCCAGTTCCTCGATACGACGACCGCTCAGGACAACGTCGCGATCATGCGCTTCAACGAATATAATGCTTATGAGATCGACGGTTCACCCGGCTCGAGCGCCAGCTCCGGCGACGCGTTGAACGCGATCCAGCGACTCGTGCTCAAGAACATTCCCAAAGGCATGAGCTACGAGTGGAGCGGCATCGCGCGCCAGCAAGTTGAAAGCGGCCCGCAGACGATCGCCGTCTTTGGCATGGGGCTGCTCTTCGTCTTTCTGGTGCTGGTCGCGCAGTACGAGAGCCTCGCGACGCCGTTCGTCATCATGCTGGCAGTGCCGCTCGCGCTGCTGGGTGCGATCGGCGCGATTTACATTCGTCGCCTGGTCGAGCTCGCCAGCCAAATCATCCATTCGGTCCTCGCCGGTCACCCCGTCCCGATTCCCATCACCTCATCGGACATCTACGCCCAGATCGGTTACGTCATGCTGATCGGCCTTGCGGCGAAGAACGCGATCTTGATCGTCGAGTTTGCAAACCAGCTGCGCGAGCAGGGGCTCGAGGCGGTCGACGCGGTGGCGCACGCGGCCGCAACGCGTTTGCGTCCGATCTTGATGACGTCGATCGCGTTCATCCTCGGCATCATCCCGCTGGCCTTCGCGCACGGCGACGGCGCGCAATCGCGCATTTCACTGGGAACCGCGGTGTTGGGCGGAATGCTGATTTCGACGATTCTCAATCTGGCGATCGTGCCGGTGCTCTACGTCGTCGTGATCGAGCTCACCGAACGCACCCCGCCGCTGTCGCCTCCGCCCTTGCCGGGTGGTGCTACAACGCTTTGACGGCGGCCGCCAACGCATCCACCGAGGCTTTGGCGTCACCAAAGAGCATCGAAGTGTTGGGCAGCTCGTAGAGCGGATTCTCGATACCGGCGAATCCCGAACGCATCGACCGCTTGAGCACCACGACGTTGGATGCCTTATCCACGTCCAAGATCGGCATGCCGTAAATCGGCGAACTCTTCACCGTGCGCGCCGCGGGATTCGTCACGTCGTTGGCCCCGATAACGAGGGCGACGTCGGCCGTGGGAAACTCCGGATTGGCATCGTCCATATCTTGCAGCTGATTGTATGGCACGTTCGCTTCGGCGAGCAGCACGTTCATGTGTCCCGGCATGCGTCCCGCCACCGGATGAATTGCGTACAACACTTTGACGCCGCGCTTTTCGAGCTGGTCGGCGAGGGCCTTGACGCCGTGCTGCGCCTGCGCGACCGCCATGCCGTATCCGGGAACGAAGATGACCTTCCCGGCGTATGCGAGCATGACCGCGACGTCGTCGGCGCTCGTGCTGCGGATTTGCTGAACGCCTCCGGCGCTCGTGATCTCGGTGCCGCCGGCGGCGCCGAACGCGCCGAAGAGCACGTTGGTCAGCGGACGGTTCATCGCCCGGCTCATCGCGACGGTCAAAATCGTTCCGCTCGCGCCGACGAGCGCGCCGCAGATGATCAGCAACGTCGAGTTGATCTCGAATCCGGTGATCGCCACCGCGACGCCGGTGAACGAGTTCAGCATCGAGATCACGACCGGCATGTCGGCGCCGCCGATCGGCAAAACGAAGAGCACTCCGAGCAGCAGAGCACCAACCAGCAGTCCGGTGAACGCCGACGTCGGAATCGCTCCGAGCGTCGCAACGAACCATATCGCCAAGCCCAGGATGGCGAGTAGCACGATGCCGTTGACGATTTGCTGCCCCGGATAGGTGACGGGGCGTCCGGTCATCAGCTCCTGCAGCTTCAAAAATGCGACGATCGATCCGGCAAAACTAATCGAGCCGATGATAGCGGAGAGCACCAACGAAACCGCGACCACCTCATCCAAACCCGTTCCCGGAGTCGCGATGAAGTACTGAATTGTCGAAATCAGTGCCGCCGCGCCGCCGCCGGCGCCGTTATAGAGCGCCACCATTTGCGGCATTGCCGTCATCTTCACTTTAACGGCGGCGTAGATTCCAATCAGCGCGCCGAGCGCGATCCCAGTTGCCACGGCTGGCCAACCGACCCCCCCGGTTCGCAGCAGAATGCCGACTAACGCGATCGCCATGCCGAGCATCGCGAGCCGATTTCCGCGCCGCGCGGTGGCCGGTGAGTTCAGCTCGTGAAGGCCGTAAATGAAGAGTCCGATCGCGAACAGATCGGCCAGATCGACGGCGACGTTCACTTGCGGTCCTCGCGCCGCCGGAACATCTGCAGCATGCGTTCGGTCACCGCAAAGCCGCCGAAGACGTTAATCGCGCCAAGCGTTAGCGCGGCAACGGCCAGCACGGTCAAAATCGCGCTATGGCCCGCGCCGAAAAGCGCCGCGACGATGACGATTGCGCCGGCAAGCACGATGCCGTGTATCGCGTTGGTCGCCGACATCAAAGGCGTGTGGAGCGTCGTCGGGACTTTTGAAATTACCTCGAATCCGACGAATATCGCGAGCACGAGCACGGTCAGCGGTGCGACCAAATGGGCCAGTTCGTTCACGCGGAGCTTCCTCCGATCGATACCTTACCGTCCCGCGCGATAACCGCTCCTTTGGCGACGTCGTCCTCCATGTCGATCGTCAGTGCGCCGTCTTTTATCCACGGCGAAAGCAGCGCGTAGACGTTTCGCGAGTACAATCGGCTGGCGTCTGCGGGCATCGTGCTCGGCAAGTTGGTGGTGCCGACGATGGTCACGCCGTTCGGGGTCGTTACGACCTGGTCGGTAACGGTTAGCGCGCAGTTGCCGCCGGCTTCAGCTGCCAGATCGACGATGACGCTGCCGGGTTTCATTGCGGCGACGGCAGCTTCGCTGATGAGAATCGGCGCTTTGCGTCCGGGAACCAGTGCGGTTGTGATGACGACGTCGTTCGCGCCGATTTGCTCGACCATCCAGGCGCGCTGCCGTTCCTGTTGCTCCGGAGTCAGCTCCTTCGCGTATCCGCCCGAGCCCTCGGCGTCTGCGCCGAGATCGAACTCGAGAAAGCTTGCGCCCAGCGATTGGATCTGTTCCTTGACGGCCGCACGAACGTCGTAGCCACTGACGACGGCGCCGAGCCGCCGCGCGGTCGCGATCGCCTGCAAGCCCGCGACGCCCGCGCCCAGGACGAGGAGTTTGGCCGGAGCGATCGTGCCGGCCGCGGTCGTGAGCATCGGAAAGAACTTCGGCAGTGTCGCTGCGGCGAGCAGGACGGCCTTATAACCCGCGATGTTGCTCTGCGACGAGAGCGCATCCATTGGCTGCGCGCGCGTGATGCGCGGAATCATCTCCATTGCGAGCGCGGTGAGGTTGTGCGCGGCAAGCCGTTGCGCGTAACTCGGGTCTCCAAGCGGATTGAGAAAACCGACGACCACGCTGCCCGGCCGTAACGCCTCCAGCGCATCGTCGCTCGGGCGGCCCACCGTGATCAACACGTCGGCCGCGCGTGCGAGCGATTGTACGTCGTCGGCAAACGTCGCCCCGGCCGATTCGTACGCCCGGTCGAGAAAGGCTGCAGCGTCGCCCGCACCGCGCTGCAAGCGCACGTCGACGTTCGATTTGCGCAATCGCGAAACCGTTTCGGGCACGAGCGCTACCCGGCGCTCCTTTACGGCATTCTCGCGAGGAACGGCCACGATCATACTCTACGCATACGTCCCGCTAGTTGCGGCGCCCTTCGTTGCGGGGATTGCTTATTCGATCCTGACGACGTTGCGCAGAACGCCGATTCGCTCGATTTCCACTTCCAGTACGTCGCCATCGGCGAGAAACTCGGGCGGATTACGGGCGAATCCGACACCCTCCGGCGTTCCAGTGGCGATGACGTCGCCGGGAAGCAGCGTCATTCCTTTGGAGAGCTCGGCGATGAGGCGCGGCAGCTTGAAGATCATGTCGGACGTGTTGGCGTGCTGCTTTTGTGTCCCGTTCAAGCGGAGTGAGAGCTGTAATGATTGCGAGTCGCCGATCTCTTCGGGAGTGACGATCCACGGCCCGATCGGGCAGCTTTCATCCAGGCTCTTTCCCTTGAACCATTGGCCGTGCCGCCGCTGGAGATCGCGCGCGGTGAGATCGTTGAGAGCGGTATAGCCGAAGACGACGTGGAGCGCTTCGGGTTCGGGCACGTTCTTGCACGTTGCGCCGATCACAACCGCCAGCTCCGCCTCAAAGTCGTATTCCTGCGAGATTCGCGCGTCGAAGTGCAGCGCGGCGTTCGGCGCAGCAATCGCGGTTGACGCTTTGGTAAAGAACGTAGGAACGTCGGGAAGCCGGAGCTCGCGGCCGGCGGCGCGCGCACCTTCGCGCGCGTGCTCGAGGTAGTTGCGCCCCACGCAAAACACGTTGCGGGCCGGCCGTACCGGGGCATCGAGTACGACGTCCGAGAGTTTCACGAGCTCGTGCCGCATATGCCAGGCGATTCGTTCGTGCGGCGCGAGCGCGATGTACTCGCGCAGAGTTGGGGTGGCAATGGTGCGGATCGCGTCGCCTTCGAGCACACCCGGCCGCGCCTCGCCGTCGGCCGGCCGGTAGGTGACGAATCTCAACCTGGCGGTAGTGTCGGGGGCTTCGAGCTCGGGGTGGGCGAAACGCCGCGGATTTGATTGAGCGACGGCAACTTCGCGTTTCGCTCTTGCTGTTTTTTCTGTTCCTCGATTGCCTGTTTCTGCGCTTCGAGCGCTTGTTTGTGGGCGATGCCTATCATGACGTTGGCGGCGCCTTCAGAGTTCGCCCAGCTTCCGCCGGCCGAAACTAGCGAAATGCGGCGAGTAACCTGGGTCGTCTTGGGATTGTAGTCGTACGTCACGCGGTAAAGCCCGACTTGGGCCGTGCCGTCGGGGCGGCGAATCCACATTTGCAACGCATTGCCAAACGTTTGAACGTTGAAGGATTGCACTTTGCACGGCTTAGTCGATTTCACGCGGACGACCTGGCCCTTCTTGTTAACCTCAACGACCACTTCGGTGTGCAGCGGCATCGGCGGAAACTTGATCGCCGGCGGCGTGTGCGCCGGATGAGGCGCCGCGCTCGGCTTGGGCGTCGTGACCGCCGGCGCAGCTACGCTCGTCCCCACGACAAATGCGGCGCAGAGAGCCGCCGCCCGAAATGCTGAGCGCACCAACGCTAGTTACGCGAAAGGACGGCGAATGGATGGCCGCAAGAGCCGCACGCAACGACGACTTGTAAGTGCGGTTTCTCACGCACCGCTTGCGCCTCGTCGGGGTCTTCTTCGAAACCGCAGAAGCGACACCGCGTCGTGGTGGGTCGTTCTCCTGCCGCCTGTTCGTCCACGGTACTGCGCTTTACGCGGGCCTCGCACTTCGACCTGCCGAAGCAGCGGGCAAGGCATGCACGTTAGTCGCTTGTTCGTCACCGCGCTCGTGGTCGTCGCCATGACCGTCACGCCCGTCCAAGCCGAGCGCCCGATCGTCGATCTGCACCGACTGGACGCGTACTTCGAACTCTTTGCCGGCGATTCGAGCGCGCCGTGGAAGCCGACAACAGTTCGCTTGGATACCTATTCAAGCGCACCGGTCGCGTTTTCCGTTTATCAAGTCGATCCGGCCGACGTGATAGTTGCGGGTTCCAACTGGCGTTCGCGCGCGATCGTGACGTCCGGGCGCCGGCCGGTAGTTTCGTTCAGCTTCACGCCGCCCGGCGGTTATCAATTCCAATCGAATGAAGTGAACGTACCGCTTGGCTCGCGCGAGGGGTTTTTCGTCATCGAAGCGCGGCGCGGCAACGTCGGCGAACAAGTCTGGGTCAACCGGTCTCGCATCGGCATCATCTCAAAGGAAACGCCGAGCGACGTGTTTGTCTACGGCGTGGATTTGGGAACGGGCATGCCCCTCGCGCGCATGCGCGTGCAGTTCGTCGTTAACCGATCGTTCGCAACGACGGTGAGCAACGGTGACGGTGTCGTGATCTGGAAGCGTTGGCCGCGCCCGGTCTTCGTGCTCGCACAATGGGGGAATAGCTACGCGTTCTTGAGTCTGCTGCCGCAAGCGCCGCTTCCGTTGACGATTGTCGGGGTTCGGACCGATTCAGCCGTCGTGCATGCCGGCGAGGTCGTGCGCGTTATAGGCTTTGCGCGAACGCGCTCGCGCGGCATCTTGCGTCCAAGCAGCGGAAGCGCGCTCGTCACGCTGCGATCGGGAGCGCGCGCGATTGCCGAGCGGCGCATCCCGCTCGACGACGCGGGCGCCTTCACCACCTCGTTCGACTTGCCGGAAAACGCGGCGGCCGGTGAATACGCAGTGATCGCACAGGCCGGCGGCGGCGTCGGTGGCGCGACTGTGCAAGTCGATGCCAATGCCGGCGGTCTCTCATTGAGCGTTGCGACAACCTGCAGCGGTCCATGTGATTCGCGCCTAGACATTCCGTTGCTGGTGCATTCGTCGCGCGGCGGAGCGACCGTTCGGCTCACCGTCGCACGATCGCCGCACGTCTACCTTGGGAACGTGCCGGAGAATGTGCCGTGGGCGACGACGCCGTGGTTTGACGGCTCCGTCGTCACCGATCAAAACGGTAATGCGACCGTGACGATTCCACGTCCCAACGACGAGCTCGCGTCAACCTATGGCGTGCACGTCGAGTCCGGCGGCGCGACGGCCGACACGCGGATCGTCGTACCGACCGCACAAGCCGCGATTCGCGTGCACGTCGACCGGGAAGAACAGGGTCTCGGCATGCCGGTCAGCTTCGACGTTTATGCGGACGACCTCGATGGAAGACCGCTAAACAACGCGACGGTCACCGTCCAGATGTTGCACGGCGCGTCGATCGCGCAACAGCAGCTGCAGCTCGACGCCGGCGGCCACGCGCGCGGAAGCTTCAGCTCGCCGGATCTCGGCGCGAACTTGATCTTCGCTGCCGTCGATCGGGGTGGACGTGCGATGGACGCCGCGCAAGTACAGGTCGATCCGCAAGCGCCCGCCGACACAACCGACGGTGGCAGCGCGGACGTCCACATCACCGTCGACAAGAGTGCATATCGCTCCGACGAGGACGTCGCCGTAAACGCTGATGCCGCAGGATCGCAAGGTGTCGCGCTCATCACGTTCGAGAGTGCCCTCGGGATTCAAATGCGTGTCGTACGGACCAGCGGGGGTCGCGCCGCGGCGCACCTGCGCGCGGTCGACGCCGCGGGTGAGCTGAACGTCGGCGCCGCATTCGTGCGCGACGGAGCAATCGAGTGGAACGCCGTGCCGCTAACGCTGGCCGCACCCGGCCGTCCGCACTTTGCACGGGTTGCCCTTGCGAAGACCGAGTTTGCCCCGGGTCAGGCCGCGAAGATCGCGCTCGACGATGCATCGGCCAATCGGGGAACGTTTGTCGTTCGGATCAGCCGAGCGGAGCCGTCGGGCAGTGCGCTCTTTTCTTCGGCGCCGATGCTGCTGGCCATCGGCGTGACGACGACGCAGAACAGCGCGCCGCAGACGGTGACCTGGCATCCATGGGTGAATTCCACCGGCGAGCACGCGCAGGTGCTGGGCTTCGTGCGCCACACACAACCACCGCCGGAGGCGTCGCTCGCGCAAGCCGACACGCAGGCCGTCACGTGGAACGTCGCCCGTGCCGGAGCCGAGGGGATTCCAATCGCCCTGCCGGCAAGCAGCGGACGGTACACGCTCTCGGTGCTCGACATCTCCGACGATGGCAGCGTGACCGAGGGGTCGTCCACGGTCGTGGTGCGTTAGTGATCGGACATTACCAATGGCATTGATGCTGCTCGATACCTACGGGTTGGTCTATCGCGCTTTTTTCGCGCTTCCCGGCTTGACGACTAGCCGCGGCGAGCCGATCAACGCCGTTTACGGCTTTACGATGATGCTCAATAAGATCGTCGCCGATGAGAAGCCGACGCACATAGTGGCGGCGTTTGACAAGGGCATGCCGGTGGATCGTGTTACACTCTTTGCCGAGTACAAGGCGCAGCGGCGCGTCATGCCGGACGAGTTGCGCAGCCAGTTTGCGTTGGTGCGCCGAGTGCTGGACGCGTATGGCATCCCGATCGTCGAAATCGACGGGCAAGAGGCCGACGACATTATCGCAACGCTCGCGCAACAGGCCGAAGAATCCGGCGAGCAGAGCCTCGTTGTGACCGGCGATCTCGACCTCTTACAGATCGTTGACGAGCGCACCACCGTGCTGACGACGCGGCGGGGCATCACGGAGCTCGGGCGCTACGACCCGGCCGCAGTACGGGAGCGCTTCGGCCTCGAGCCGTCGCAGCTGCCCGATTATCGCGGACTCAAAGGCGACCCATCGGATAATTTGCCCGGCATTCCGGGCGTGGGCGAGAAAACGGCGAGCCGCCTATTGCAGCGCGCCGGCTCGCTTGATGCCTTGGTGGAGAACCCTTCCTTGGCCGGCAATCCCAAACTTGAGAAATTGATCGAGCAATACGGCCAACAGGCATGTCTATGCCGCGCGGTCTCCGTGGTGCGCCGCGACCTTCCGTTGAGCATCGATTGGGATAAGAGCCGTTACACGGTGCCGTCCGACGCCGTTCTCTATCGCCTCTACAGCGAGCTCGAGTTCAAGACGTTACTCTCAAAGCTGCAGCCGCCATCCGATCTGCCGCTCTTTGAAACCAGCACCAAACTCAGCGGAAACTATCGCAGCTACGTTCCATCGGTCGATCCCTCGGAGTTCAGGCGCTTAGCCGAAGAGCTGGTCGCGCTCGCGCCGCGCCGGCCGCTGGCGTTTGCGCTGCACGGCGAAGCGATCGGCGTTAGCGCGCAGGCCGGCGAAGCTCTGAGTTTCGCTACCTCGGCAACCGCGCACGAGAGCGTACGCAGCGCGCTCGAGCGGTTGTTTGAAGCCGACGGCCGCATCGGAGCGTATGACGCAAAACGCCTCCTACATGCCCTACATGCCGCGGGAGTACGCAGCGCCCGCTTTTCCGACGACGGTATGATTGCCGTGCATCTGCTCGATCCGGCCCGCGGATTCGGCCAAATCGAAGATGCCGCCGCGCAATTTCTTGGAGCCGAGCTGGCCGGCGACGCGGCAGCCCATGCCGACGCGGCGTTTCAGATCATCGAAAAAGCCCGGGCCGAACTCGAAGGCCGAGATCAGCTGCGGCTTTACGAGGAGGTCGAGGTGCCGTTGGCGCCACTCCTGACGAAGATGGAGGCCGCCGGCGTCACGATCGACACGCGGCAGCTGGCGATAGTCGGCGCGGAGGTCGAGGCGGCGGGCGCGCGTTTGCAAAAGCAAATCCACGATTTCGCCGGTGAAGAGTTCAACGTTGGCTCGCCCCAGCAACTCGGCGCGATTTTATTTGGAAAGCTTCAGATACCGGGCGGCAAGAAGACCAAGACCGGATGGGCGACCGGCGTCGAGGTGCTGCAGGGCCTGTCGCGCGAGTATCCGATTTGCGCCCTCGTGTTGGAATGGCGCGAAGTGACGAAGCTGAAGAACACGTACGTCGACGTTATTCCACGATTGGTGGACGCGCGCGATGGGCGCTTGCGCACGGAGTTCAATCAGACGGCTACCGCAACGGGGCGCCTTTCTTCGACGAATCCAAATCTTCAAAACATTCCGGTTCGCGGAGATCTCGGGCGGCGCATTCGCCGCGCCTTCGTCGCGCGCAACGATGAGTACGTTTTGTTGGCCGCGGATTACAGCCAGATCGAGCTGCGCCTGATGGCGCATCTGTCCGGCGACGAAGCGATGCGCGCCGCATTCAACGAATCGGCTGACATCCACGACTTCACGGCGCGGCAGATCTTCGGCATTCCGCCCGAGCGCGAGGTGGACGCCAATCAGCGGCGGATGGCCAAGAGCGTCAACTTTGGGCTCTTCTACGGTATGTCGGATTTCGGGCTCGCGCAACGCTTGGAGATCGGTCGCGCGGAGGCCAAGGAAATTACGACCGCCTATTTTGCGCGCTTTCCTCAAGTGCGCAGCTATATCGAACGGACGATTGAGGAGGGCCGGCGCGCCGGCTACGTTTCGACGATCTTGGGGCGCCGCCGGTACATGCCCGGCTTGGTCTCCGGAAATTACATGTTACGCGCGGCGGCCGAGCGTGAAGCTACGAACGCTCCGTTGCAAGGCAGCGCCGCCGACCTCATGAAATTAGCGATGGTTTCAATCGATCGAGCGCTCGCAGCGGCAGAACTGGACGCGACGATGTTGCTGCAAATACACGACGAGCTTATTTTCGAAGTCCGAAAGAACGACTTGGCGCGGGTGGCGGCGCTTGTCCGCGAACACATGGAAAACGCAATCGCCTTGTCCGTTCCTCTGCAGGTCACCCTCAAAGTCGGCCACAGCTGGTACGACGTCGAGCCGATGGGCGAGGAAGCGTTCGAGCGTGTTTAACGCTGCCGTGCTGCTCGCCGCGACGATGTCGACAATCGTCGTGCACGCGCCCCGCGCCGATCTCACGCTCGAAGTCGCACGCACCGAGCCTATCCGCGAGCACGGATTGATGAACCGTTCGGTGCTTGCGCCGCACACCGGGATGATTTTCGTTTTCGACAGCGACGGCCAGGTCGCGTTTTGGATGAAGGACACGCTGGTACCGCTCGACATGATCTTCGTCGGTGCCGACGGCACGGTGCGCCGCGTTTTCGCGAACGTCGCGGTCGTAGCGCCGACTCTCCCGGACGATGAGATTCCACGCGAAGCAGCCGACGCGAAATACGTCATCGAGCTGGGAAGCGGCGAGGCGGCGCAAGACGGCATCGTTCCGGGCGTCAAGCTGGATCTTCACGGCGTTCCGCCCGCGGTGTAGGCTTGCCGGAGCTCCCTGAGGTCGAAACGATCGTGCGTGGCTTAGCGCGGACGATCGTCGGAACCACGATCGAATCCGCCGAGGTGCGGCTTGCAAAGATTGCGGTCGCGCCGTCACGTCTGCGCTTCGAGCAGGCGGTGGCGGGAGAACGGATCGTGGCCATCCGGCGGCGTGGAAAGTACGCCGTTGTCGCCCTGGGCTCTGGACGCTCCTTGGTTACCAGCCTACGGATGACCGGTCGACTGGTCGTCGCGTCGGGCAATGCGCCCGAATTTCCAGGGACCCACCTGATCTTGCGCCTAACGGACGGACGGCAGTTGCGCTTTTCCGACGTTCGGACCTTTGGGCGGATGCGGCTCGTCGCACCGGGCGAAGCGTGGGACCAGGAGCTCGGCGTGGAGCCGTTATCCTCAGACTTTACACAAGAAGCCTTTCTGAGTATGCTTTCGGGGCGGACGACGCCGATCAAGGTATTGCTCCTGGATCAGCGGCGCATCGCAGGCATCGGAAACATCTATGCGTGCGAAGCGTTGTGGGAGGCTCGGATTCGACCGGGCCGGCCCGCACGGGCACTGACGAAACCGGCGATGCGCCGCTTACGTCACGCCATCGTCGACGTTTTGGACCGTGCGATCGCAATGCGCGGAACGAGCGTTGACGACTACGTGGATGCCGACGGACTGCAGGGTGGCTTTCAAAACGACCTCTCGGTCTACGGCAGAGGCGGAGAGCATTGCAGACGGTGTGGCACGACTCGGATCGTTCGAACGGTGCTGGCGCAACGCGGAACGTGGTGGTGCCGGCGATGCCAACGATAAAACTATGAAAGTGGGAAATTTCTAATCTCTACAACTGAAGTCGCTCCAAATCAATACGAAGAAGACCAACTGGCGCTCGAACAGCGCCTCTACGAAGAATCGCTCCGGGTGCTAGACGAAGGCCAGGTGCTCATCGGCACGATCGTTCAAAAGGATAAGGACGAAGTGCTGGTTGACGTCGGCGGAAAATCCGAGGGCGTGCTTCCCTTCCGCGAACTTTCGCTCGCCATCGATTCCAAACTGCTCAAGGTCGGTGACACGCTGGAAGTGATGGTGCACCGCATCGATGAGATGGACGGGACGCTGTTTTTGTCCGAGCGCAGAGCGCGCGCGCTGAAGACCTGGGAGAAGGTTATCGAGGCGCATAATCGGGACGAAGTAATCGAAGCGACCGTGACGCAAGTCGTCAAAGGCGGCGTGCTCGTCGACCTCGGCATGCGCGGCTTCGTGCCGGCTTCTCAGATCCGGCGTCAGCCCGTCGGAAATCTCGACGAGCTCGTCGGTCAGCATCTTCGCCTGAAGGTAATCGATCTCGATCACAAACGCCATCGCGTGGTGTTGTCACAGCGCCTGGTGCTCGAGGAAGAGCTTCAAGCCAAGAAGCAGGAGCTGCTCGACACGCTCGAAGTCGGGCAAATTCGTGAAGGGGTCGTCGTAAGACTGGCGGACTTTGGCGCCTTTGTCGATCTTGGCGGCATTGACGGCTTGATCCACAACAGCGAACTCTCGTATGCGCGTATCAAGCATCCTTCCGAGGTCGCGAAGATCGGCGACGTGGTGCACGTCGAGATCATGAAATTCGACCCGGACGCGAAAAAAGTCAGCCTGTCGCTGAAGCATGCGCTACCGGATCCGTGGGATCAATACGCCGACCGGCTGTATGAAACCAATAAACTCACGGCGCAAATCGTCAAGGTAACGCCGAACTATCTGCTGGTCGAAGTGATCCCCGGCATTCTGGCCATGGTGCCCAAAGGCGAGTTCGACGCATCCGCGCAGTTTAGCGCGGGTCAAGAAGTGGAAGTGACACTCTTGACGATCAACCACGCGACACGCCGGATCACGGCGTCGATACAGCACGTGGCCGATGTGCCGTTGGAAGAGATCGAGCTGTATGCGGTCGACGAAGAGATCGGCGTCATCGGAAGCCCCACCGACGCGGTTTCGGAGCCTTCCCCCCAAGGTTCCTAAGATAGAGCCGTGCGCGTTGGTTTGACCGGCGGCATCGGAGCTGGAAAAAGTGAGGTAGCGGCGATCTTCGGCGGGCTTGGCGCCTTCGTCGTCGACACCGACCAGATTTCGCGCGAAGTCGTGGCGCCGCAGAGCGACGGCCTGATGGAGATCGCGCGAGTTTGGCCGCACGTCGTCCGCAACGGCGCCTTGGATCGCGCCGCGCTCGCGGAGATCATCTTTAGCGACCCCCTAGCCCGGGAACGGCTCAACGCGCTGCTCCATCCCCATATTCGGCGGCGCGCACTGGAGCGAGAGGCCCGCGCCAAGCCGGGCCAGATCGTCGTGCACGTCGTGCCGCTGCTTTTCGAAACGGGGTACGATCGTCTCGTGGACAAGTCGGTTTTGGTCGTGGCTCCGCTCGAGCAGAGAATTGCACGGGTCGTCGAGCGGGATCGCATCGACGAGGCCCGCGTGCGTGCGCGCATGGCGACGCAGATACCGCCCGAACAGGCACACCCGCGCGCCGATTTCGTGATCGAAAACGATGGCAACCTGGATCACCTCCGCGCTCGTGCGCGTGCGGTTTACGAGGCGCTCTCTTAAGAAAATTTCATCTAGGGCGTTCAGAGTCTAAGAGTTTGAGGCCTTAAGCCCCAATTCTCAGCAAATCCTGAGTTTGCCGAGCGCTTGTATGGGAAAGAGTATTTTCTACCTAGACCATAGAGAGGATCAGATATGGCACAAGATGGACAAGCCGGTGGCATGAGCGTTCGCGAAGCGGGGCGCCGCGGTGGCGAGCGCGTCAAAGCAAAGTACGGTTCCGAATTCTACGAAGAGATCGGCCGTAAGGGTGGGGAAGCCACCAAGAGTAAGTACGGCCCGTCGTTCTACGAAGTGATTGGCCAGAAAGGCGGGCAACGCCCGAAGCGTAAAGCCGCAGCGTCGTAGCCCGATCGTTTAAGTTAGAACAGACCGATGGCTGAAAAACCCGACAATCCGGCCAAGCGGGAAATGTCCGTGCGCGAGGCCGGCAAAAAAGGCGGCGACACCGTGCGCGACCGGTATGGCTCGACGTTCTACGAAGACATAGGGCGCAAGGGCGGAAAAGCGACGCGCGACCGTCACGGCGTCGAGTTCTACGAAGCTATCGGTCAAAAAGGCGGGAAAGTCGTCAAAGAAAAGTACGGTTCCGATTTCTACGAAGAGATCGGGCACAAGGGCGGTCAGAAGGTCAAGAAGCTGATCGCCGAAGCGAAGAAGAAGCTGGGCGACGAAAAGAGCTGACCGCGCGTCAGTGCTGAATGTTTACGGCGCCGCTCAACTTTCCAAGGTGGATCGAATTCGCGTCGAAATCGACGGTGATTCCGTCGATGCGTAGTGTTTGATCGCCGGAGTGAATGTAACTCGGATGCGTCATGCGAAGCAGTTTCGCGTCGTTCGTCCACGTGACGAGGTCCGTATCGAAGGCACGACGTTGCGGGTCGTTGATGCGTTCGATGTGGACCTTTCCCACGGCGGTAAAATCCAACGACTGGATGTTGAGCCGAACGTGCTGTGCGGAGATTCGCAGATAGGGCTTTCCTTTGCGAAAGACGATTCCGTTTCGCACGCCGTCAACCGTTCCGCTCATCCCGTCGGGTGAGAGGTGGGCGCGATCGTAATCGAAGCTCCAAGACTTCGTGCTGATGTGATTGTTCATGACGTGGCCGCCGTGCAAGTCAATCGGCGATTGGCCCGGAGGCAGCGGCGGAGTGCCCCGTCCGGCCAAGACGACCTCGACCACGACGTAAGCCAGGAATAACGCCCCGGCAACGATGCCTAGCCGGCGCCAGAGGAGCTTTCTACCACTCATCGGCGCCTACGTCGGACTCGCGTGTCGGCAGCGGCAGCAGATGGAGTAACGGCAAGGCATAGAGTAGCATCAGCAACAGCGCGATTTTCGTTGGGCCGATTCGCGAAAAGAGCGTCGCCACCCGTGGCCCGACGCGTCCGCTGACGACCGTTTGCCGCTGTAAGGCGCTGCGTGCCTGCCACGTTCCATCCGGAGCGATAATCCCGCTTATTCCCGTTGCGGCGGCACGCACGACGTACGCGCCCGTCTCGATCGCGCGTAGTTGCGCGATTTGGGCGTGCATGTACGGGCCCGAGGTCGCTCCAAACCATGCATCGTCGGTGCTTATGACCAGCAGCTGGGCCCCTCTGCGCACTTGCGCGTAAGCGAGATCGGCGAAGGCCGACTCCCAGCAGATCAGCGGCGCGATCGGAAGCGCGGTCGTCGGATATACGCCGTCGACGGTGCCGGGCGTCAGGCCGCCGTTGAGCACGCCGATGTAAGGCAGCCACGAAAGAAACGATCGTCCCGGAAACCATTCCGCAAACGGCACGAGCTGACGCTTGTGGTACACGTCATACGCGCCGCTCGGCGAGAACACGTACAGCGCGTTGTAAATCGAGGGGCCGGCCACGTCCAGACTTCCCGCCACGATCGTCGTATGGATCTGTCGCGCGAGGTTCTCAAAGCGCCTCAGCAGCATAGGATCGCCCTCGAGATCGGTAGTAATGACCGTTTCGGGCCAAACGACCAGCCGAGGATCCGCATTGCTCACCCTGCGCGTCATCGTCGTGTAGCGGCGCACGGCGAGCCTCAGCGAGTTCCACTTAAATGATTGCGCGATGTTGCCTTGAACGGCGGCGACCGGAATGGTCGGCGGCGGGAGACGGCGCGCGGGCCACGCGATCCAAGCCACAACCGTTATGGCGATCACGCCCGCGGCGGTAATGACAAGCGGCCGCCACGTGCGGCGCCGCAACGCATCGGCCAGATACGCGCCGAGCGCGCACAATGCGAACGTCACTCCGTACGTTCCTACATAAGCGGCGAGAACTCGTAATGGCGAGTCGGCCTGGGTGTAACCGAGTTGATCGAACGGAGAAGCGAGTATGCCGATCGAGCGCAGCCATTCGCAGATCGTAAACGCGGCTGCCGCGCCAAGTGGTGCGACGTTCGGGTGCATGCGTGCGTATGCCAGCGCGGCAAGCCCACCCGCCAACGCGAAATACGGCGCTTCGATCAATGCCGGACCCAATGCGAGAAACGGGCCAAACCAGCCGATAAAATGACCGACCGTATGACCGACCCACGCGAAATCGAGCGTAAAGAAAATTACTCCGGCTAACCAACCGAGGAGCGCCGCGCGCTTCCAGGAAGCGCCTTGCCAAATCCAGAACAGCGCCGCAGTCCCGAACGGGACGAGCCAGGCCGCGCCGATTTTTGGGAATGCCGCCGCTAACGCAACGGCCCCAAGAGCGGCAACGCTTACGTCGCGCCTGGCGTAAGAGGAGAGCATGATTCGCAGGTTGAGTTTTGGTTTTATCGTCGTATTTGTAACGGCGTTCATCGTTGCGGCGTGCGGTCGTCAGGTAACGCCGAACCCGCCAGGGTTAGGACCGGGCGGCGCACCTCCGGGATACCTTGCCATACACTTTGACGTCGCGGCACCATTCAACTTCAGCAACTACCGATACATGATCGTGTTCAACACGACCGGCAGCGGCGTGACGCCCTCTACCGATACCCTCCAAACCAACTGGGCCGGATATTCCTTTTCCGCGCTCGCGCTGGGCAACGGATTAACCTCCTCTGCCGAGGCCGTGCAGTTCGTCCAAAATCAAAACCCGCACATCCCGCCGAATTGGCTCACCTTGGGCACCACGCCGCAGACGTTTTCATACGATCTGAACAGCAACGGAACCGGCACCGAATTCTCGATCCTCGCGCAAAAGCGAGTATTCCACGGCATTGCGTCGCCCTCGCCATCTCCCAGCGCAAGCCCGCCGGCGATTTGGACCTTCAACGCGTTCACGACGCAGGCCGGCAATCAAGGTCAGTGGTTCTTTTTAGATTCACTTGGCCCCGGCGGACCCGTCGATCCGCAATTCGTTTCACCGAAGCTCAACATGCTGACATGTTTCGATAACACCTACTTTGCATTCTACACGCCGTCGGATCCGGCGGCGCAAATCGTAAGCATCGAGATATCTAACAATCCTATCGGGTCGCCATGTTAGTCATAACCCATGTACGAATCCCCGGTTGAATGCAGCCACGATCTGTGTAACTGCTCGGTCGTCGGATCGATCGATGGCGGCGAGACCTACTGCAGCGACTTCTGTCGCACCGCCACCGAAGACGGCCTCGAAGCTGAAACCTGCGCCTGCGGCCACCCTCCCTGCGACACCGCCTAATTCCACCTTCAACGCTTGATCGCCGGGCTTATCGCTACGATAAGAAAAACGATCAGAAGTTGAAGGTTGTCGGCACCACTGGTTGCGGCGAGCCGATGTTGAAGACCGCCGTTTGCGTCGGGAACGCGAGCAGATTCAGTCCGACGTTGATGGCTTGCTGGGATTCGTTGTAGAGCACGAGCAGCTGATAACAGTTGCCGATCGTGCGCGTGTAATAGATGATTTTGTCCGCGATGAGTTCTCCGGGCCCTTTCCAGTTGAGATTCGTGACGAACTGCACCGCCGCGTCCCGTCCGAATGGCGTTGAGAGCTGAAGATTGGTGGTTACGAAGCCCTGGCCTGGCCCGGGAATGAACGATCCGCTGAGTAGCACGACTGAACGCGGCGATGGCCGCGCCGAGATCTGATAACTCAGCGGTTGCGCGACGCCGTCGAAGTTGGTCGACCACCCCAATGCGAGCGCGTAGACGTCGTCGTTGAAGATGCGAACCATATCCTGGGCGTTCTTGGTGTTCATCGTCGGCTGCTGATCGAGGTATTGAAACGGCACGAGCGCCGGGCCGTTATAGTTAGCCTCATTGTACGTTAGCGAGTTAACGATGTGCGAGCTGATCGGCGTCGTCAGGCTCAAGTCTTGCGCGATCGCAGCCTTGAGGTCGCCGGTTCCGTAGGCGTATTGATCGACCGTTACCGTCCCTTGGAAATCGCTGCCGAAGACCTTGGCCTGGGCCGGCCCTACGACCAGATTCGCGTCGCCGCGCCAGGTAGCCAGGCTCTGGGGTTGGCCCGCACCTGAGGGCTGGCTGTACTCGCCGACGGTCAGCTGCGCCGAGAGTGGAATGATGAAATGTTGAAAGAAGTTGCTGGGGCGAATTTGGAACTCCGGAATCTTATCGATTCCGGCGGCTTCCAGCGCGTAAATTTTGTCGAATTCTACCTGATAATCGGCGCCGGCGGTCGTGTATTGCATGAGGTAATCGAATTCCGACTGATTGCTGAACGACGTCAGGCCGCCGAAGCTTGCGCTACTATCGGTGTGATTGTACGTCGTGGTCTGGTTGAGATTCTGATTGAATTGGCGCGTGTCGGTAACGGTCAAACTGTTGCTGCTGGATTGGCCCCCCACCGAGCTGTGGCTAAAGCTGTAGTTTTGCGAGGTTTGCGCGGTCTGATGCACCAGCGCTTCGGTGATCGACTCATTGGGCGGGATGCTGATCAGCGGCCCGTAGTTGGATTGGTACGAAAATTGAAAGTTGCTGCGCAAGTGCTGTGAGATGTTTTCTTGTTCTTGCAGCGACAGATTGCTTTGACGGCCCCCGCCGGTTTGGTTGTTGATCGTATAGATGTTGACGCTCGCGCTTCGGCGGCCCCGCTTGCTGGAATAGAATCCGACGTAACCGAGGCCAAGGCCCAGCTTCGAAAAATAGTTTACGATGTAGTAGCCGTAGTAGTATTGGTCTTTGCCGAACGGGATTTGGATTTTGATCCAGGCGCCTTCGTACGAGTCGTAGCCCACCTCGGGGAACCAGTGCGCTCGCGTGCGTTGGTTTTCGAGGCTGCGCAACGGGATGATCAGCAGCGGGAGGTAGAAAACTGCCGCCAAGCCGAGCCACAGCACGGCTTTGTGAATGACGATCTTGTCACCGGGATAGACTTCCATGTCCTTGCCCGTAATGTGGTAACCGCCGCGTGGATTTTCGCACGTCGTTACGTACGGATTGAGGCCGTGCGCGGTGCCGTCCGGATCGGTGTGCAGGTCGGAGGCTTGAAAATGCACTAACCCGCGCTGCACGCCTTCGTCGCTGGCGCCTTTGCCGTTAGTCAACTGCGCTGTCTGCGCCACCGTATCGAAGGTTATGACGTCACCGGTCAGCACCGAGTCGTGCTCGTGGTTGACCAGGAAGGGATGGCCGGTGATGGTGATCGTTCGTTGACCGTCAAAATGCGCTTTATCGCCGACGATTTCTTCGTCACCATAGTAAATGTGAACGTTGCCGATGGCGTCGCTCGGCTTGCCTTGCGCACGATTTCCACGCCACGAATCCGAGATGACCGCAACGTATCCCGGTGCGAGGGTTGGCGCGCCCGTCGGTTCTGGCGTCGGCGCCGGCGTGGCTTGCCCGGCCGGGGGTATGGGCGGCGGCGTTTCGCCTCCCCGGATCAAGAAGATCGGTTCCTGCGATACGGTGGGATTCGGTGTCGCGGTGGGAATCGGGGGCGGGCCGACCTGCGGGGTCTGCCCGGGAAATGGGTGCGGCGTCGGATTGAGCGTGTAAGTCCCGTTGCCGACGCCGGCGGGCACGTTCGGCATTCCCGGCGTCGAAGCCGGACTCGCCGATGCGCCTGCAGCCGGAGTGCTTACCGGCGCTGACGTTGCCTGCGCGACCGGTTCGGGAGGGTCGACGTAGTGCTGCGCGCAGGTTTGCTTGTTGAAGAGTTGCAGCGCGAGTTGCTGCTGGTCTTCTGTCGCGGCGGGCGAAGCTATCGGAAAGGCGCCGGTCAGAAACGTAGCGAGAGCCGCGATCGCGGCGATGCCGCGATGGCTTCGGTTCCAAAGGGGCACGCGGTCAGCGCTCTTCCAACAAGAGCAAAATCGCACCGGCGCTCCCTATCACGATGTTCGGTAACCATGCGGCAAGATAGGGATTCAGCGCTCCATTGCGGCCGAACGCGGAAGCCGCCGACACCATGAGGTAGTAGATGAAAAACGCGATAATCGAGAGCGCGATGCCGAGCGTTCGGCCGCGCTTCCCGAACCGTAAGGCGAGCGGCACGGCGACGACGACGCCGATGATGCATGAAAACGGCCACGAAAGCTTATCGGCAAGGTTGATCTGGAGATTCCCCATCGCGGTTCCCCCGATGCCCTGGGCCTGCAGCGCGTTCACTTGCGTGCGCAGCGACTTGCTGCTCATCGTCCACGGATCGTTATTCACCTGGCTAACGAACTGCGATGCGGTCTCTCCGAGCGGCAAACCGATCGAGACGTTCTTGACGCGCTGCTGATTGGTCAGAAAACCGTCGCTGTTATAGCGCGTGTCGATGACGTCACGCAGCAGCAGCACGCTGCCGCTTACGGAAGCCGTCTTTGCCTGAAGCGTTTCGTTCCAAACTCCGTACTTGGCGGGCTTAAAGATTTGCACGTCCATCATCGTCTTGTTATCGGGGGCGACTTGCGTCACGTAGAACGTATTGCCGGTATCCGGATCCTTACGGAAAAACTGCGGTTCGACCGGCAGCGCATCGGTATGGTAGATGATTTGGTAAAACGTCCGAGTCGACAGATCGACCGAGCGCGGTGCGATCCACTCGTTGATTGCATACGAAAGAAGAAACATCCCGACGCCAAAAATAAGCGGGGATAGAGCGATGCGCATGACCGGAATGCCGGCCGTGCGCATCGCCGTCACCTCGTTGTCTCCCATCACGCGGCCCATCGCCAGCAAGGCCGCAAAGAGAGACGCGAAGGGAAATGCCATCGGCGTGGCTTGTGGGATGCGAAAGATGACGAAGCGCAATACGAGAAAGAACGGGGCGTGCTGATTGATGATGTAGTCGGCCGCCAGAAAGAAAATGTTCAAGGCCCAGAAGAGCAAGAACGCACCGAGGGCAAACATGAACGGACCGAACATCTCGCGCAGCAGATAGCCGTCGAGAATCGGCAGACGCAACATCGCGCTGCCGACGCGCGGAAGAGGCTGTCGGCGAGTCAGCGTTGCCACGTATAGGTCGGCTCGGAACTAGTAGTTGCGGTACGCATTGAGCACGCGTACGACGTACGCGCGCGTTTCGGGATATGGAGGCACACCATGGTAGCGATCGACCGCTCCCGGGCCGGCGTTATACGCAGCGACGGCGAGCGTGACGTTGTTGTGATAGTGATGCAGCAGCGAGTGCAGATAGCCGGTGCCGCACTGCACGTTCTCGGTCGGGTCAAAGGGATTGTTGATTCCACAGCCGGCCGAAGTGCCGGGCATCAACTGCATCAGCCCTTGGGCTCCGGCGACGCTGATCGCCGACGGATTCCCTGCCGACTCCGCCATCAGTACCGCGCGCACCAAACCGGCCGGGACGCCGCCCGACTGCGAAGCGCCCATAACGAGTGAATCGATCGTGCCGGGGTCGAGTGCATGCGAAGCGTACGGCAGGTAGCCTCCACCGGCACATCCGTAGAGTAGGCCGAGAAGGCTGCATATCCCAAGCAGTCGGCTCATCGCACCTGCGCCTTTCTTCCCGTCCCGGAGGTAGGCCTGGCAGGCAGGCAACTCCGCAACTTTCCGATGGTTTTCCGGCTCGTGCATCGCTAAACTCGTAGTCATGTCAAAGAAAAACCCCTACGCCGACCTGATTCGCGATGTCTGCCGGTTTGTCGAAGATCATAGCGATGAAGCCTTGACGCTGGCTGAGCTTGCCTCACGTGCGGCGATGAGCCGGTTCCATTTCGCTCGCACGTTCAAAGCGGTCGTAGGCGTCACGCCCAAGCAATATCTGGCGTCGGTTCGCCTGAGCAAACTCAAGAATGGTTTGGGCACGGGCGTGCCGATCGATCGCGCCGCCCAAGACGCGGGCTATGGCTCGACCAGCCGAATTTACGAGCAGGCGGCTTCGAGCTTGGGAATGACGCCCGCGCAGTATCGGCGCGCCGGCGAAGGCGTTGCGATCTCGTACGCTTCGCTTCCAACGCCACTTGGGCTGATGATGATCGGCGCGACCGACCGCGGCATCTGCTTCGTCGGATTCGGAGATTCGTCGCAAGCGCTGCTGCTGCGTCTTCACGCCGAATATCCAAAGGCCAACATCGATCCGATGCGCGAGCCGTATCACGCCGACTTTCGCGCGTGGATCGCTGCAATTTCGCAGCACCTGGCCGGTGAATCCCTGCGGCCGGACTTGCCGCTCGACGTTGCCGCCACGGCCTTCCAGTTGCGCGTCTGGAAATACCTCCAGTCCATTCCTCCCGGCGACGTTCAATCGTACGGTGAAGTCGCCGCCGCAATCGGCGTGCCCAACGGCGCCCGCGCGGTGGCGCAGGCGTGCGCTCGAAATCCGGCCGCCGTGCTGATTCCCTGCCATCGCGTGATTCGCGGCTCGGGACAGCTCGGCGGATATCGCTGGGGCGCGGCTCGCAAGCGTAGTCTCATCGATGCCGAACGCGCCGCGAAGGCGCGAACGCCGCGAGATTCGGCGGTACGCAATTGATGCACTTTCTTCCGATTCCGGCCGAAATTGCTAACGAAGCGCGGGCGAAGCGACGGGACCGCTTCGGCCACCGGCTCTCGATCACAAAAACGCAGGCGCCGTGCCGTCTTTGCCTGCGCATTTCAACGGCGGCGGAGGATCTGATTTTGCTTTCATATCAGCCCTGCGCCGACACCGGTCCCTACGCTGAAATCGGGCCGATATTCATCCACGCGGATCCTTGCACGCCATATTCGGCTATCGGAGTCTTCCCCGAAGACTTTTCAACTCGTTCGCTGGTATTGCGCGCTTACGGGAATGACGGTCACATCGTTGATGCCGCGGTTGTCGGCCCCGGCAAGGCCGCAGACCGGGCCGCGGATTTCTTGAGCGACGCGAACGTTGCCGAGGTGCACGTGCGACACGTCTCCTATACCTGCTACGATTTCAAAATCGTCCGCGGCTCTACCGCATGAACGAGTACGATCTCGTCGTGATCGGTACCGGCGAAGCCGCCGCTGACGCCGACCGCTCGCGTCGAGGGTGAGGTCGATTTTTCTGGGCTTGTGACTTGCCATTCGCGTGGGGATTCCGTCGGCTAAGCTCCAGGGCGTCATCAAGAAAATGGCCGAGGCCGAGCTGATACGCTGCGGCTGCGCTTCGGAACGGGCGTGAAGGGGTACCCTTCAGGCGCGTTTCCGCGCGCCGCTTTGGCTCACTCCGTAGATTAGGCGCCATAGCGCCCCCCAATAACCGAGAGTCCGAAATCTTGCCTTCGCCCTTCTCGGGGCGTATAGTGGTGGGAAGTAGTGTCTAGTGGTGCTTTTCGGAGGACTTTGTGCACGCGGATCTCCCGCGTTTTGCGGGTTCGGAGCAGCATGCTCTCGACCATAAGGGGCGTCTCATCGTGCCGGCCCGCTTTCGCGAGCGCCTGGGTCCCCAATTTGTCCTGACGATCACGCCACCCGATCCGTGTCTCGCACTCTATCCCAGCGCTACGTGGGTCGAGTTCTGTGAGCGCCTCGAATCGGTGCCGGTCAAGGACGAGGCGTATCGGCGCTTCATTCGGTATCTTTTCGCGCACAGCGAGGAGGTCGCGTGCGATGGCCAGGGCCGCATGCTCGTCCCAGCCTTGCTGCGATCCTACGCCGGAATCGAACGGTCCGTCGTCTCCGTCGGGCTGCTGACGCGCGTCGAAATCTGGGCTAAGGAACGGTACGCCTTCGAAACTCCACCGGCCGGCGACGTTACGCGCTTCATGGCCGAGTTTGGACTATAGGCCGGCAATGACGTGGTGCTGCCGTGATGCATCGTTCGGTCCTGATCGAGCCGGCCTTGGAGTACTTGGCGATAAGGCCGGATGGCATCTACGTGGATGCCACGTTCGGCGCGGGTGGGCACTCTCGGGCGATCTTAGACCGGCTTGGGGCTGGACGTTTGATTGCTATCGATGCGGATCCGCACGCCGTCGCGCTCTCCGAGCACATCGCGGACCCACGCTTCTGTTTCGTTCGTGCGAACTTTCGAGAACTCGACGGCGTCCTGACTCGATGCGAAGTGGATGCTGTCGACGGAGTTCTTTTCGATTTAGGAGTTTCGTCGATGCAACTTGACGATCCGCAGCGCGGTTTCTCGCTGGTCAAACCGGCGGCGCTGGATATGCGGATGGACCCGCATGCCGGCCGGAGCGCCTACGAAATCCTTGCCACGGCTACCGAAGCCGAGCTGGCCGACATTTTCTTTCAATATGGTGAGGAACGCTCCGCGCGTAGAATCGCTCGCGCGATCGTGCTGCGACGCGCGAACGGTGTGCTGCCGGATACTACGGCCGAGTTCGCACAGCTGGTCGCCGGCGTCGTACAGCGAGCGGGGCGACGCGAGCGAATCCATCCGGCCACACGCGTTTTTCAGGCGCTGCGGATTGCGGCCAACGACGAGCTCGATGCCTTGCGCGACGGCCTACAGAGCGCCATCGCGCACCTCTCCACGGCCGGACGGGTCGTCGCAATCAGCTTTCACTCGCTCGAGGATCGCATCGTGAAGCGAACGTTTCGCGACGATCCGCGGGTCGACGCATTGACGAAACGGCCGATCCGGCCGAACGAGCACGAGGTCGCGGAAAACCGGCGCGCGCGAAGTGCCAAACTGCGCGCCGCGCAACGGAGGGCAAGCTGAGATGGTTCAGCCGCAATTTCACCACGCTCGCCATCGCATCACGAATCCACGCTCCGTACGGGCGGCGACGCAACGGCGCATCGTCCGTAAGGCACGGAATCGTTACCTCGGCGTCTCTCGCACGTTTTCGGTGGTGATGGTCGTGTTGATGCTGCTGATGAGCTACGTCGTGCTTACATCGACCTTGACCGGCTTGAGCTATGCGGTTGCAACGGCGAGAGCCCACCGAGAAGCGCTCCAGGAAGAGAGCATGCGCCTTGACGACCGGATTGCCGCGTTGCGCTCCGACGACCGGCTGCTGCAGCTGGCGACTCGCTTGGGGATGAGGGAGCCCCAGCGTTTCGCCGTCATCCGAATCGCACCACCGCAGATCGCGCGGGCGCGGCCGGCATTTCCCGTCCTCTCCTCGCTGGCCGGATTCTTCGTTCCCGCAGTGACGCGGCAGCAGTAGCGGCGTTCGGCATGCATCGGCGTACCTTTGCGCGCGTCGCCCCGATGCGTGCGCGGTTCTTCTTTTATGCGTGCATGATCGTCGCGCTCTTTCTCACATGGCGGCTCGTCGAGGTTCAAGCGCTCAACGGTGCGCTCTATGCAAGGGAGGCGTTGGCCCAGCGTTCCGATACCGTCGAAGTCTTTGCCCGTCGCGGCAGCATCCTCGACCGCAACGGCAACGTTCTCGTGCGTTCGTCGCCCTCCGAGAGCGTCTACGCCGTGCCGCGAGAAATCGCCGACGCCGATGCGGCTACCGCTAAGCTAACGAAGATCTTCGGAAGACTCGATCCATCCGCCGCCGCGGCCTTGCACGATCGTCATCTGTGGTTCGTCTGGATCGCTCGCAAAGTGCCGCACGACGTGGCGCAGCGCATCCGGCGGCTGGGTTTGACGGGCATCGACTTAAAGGAAGAAGACACGGGGCTGCGAGTCGATACGAGCGGCCGGCTCGCATCGACGGTACTCGGCTTCGTCGGTACCGATGAAAACGGTTTGGACGGAGTTGAATACGCGTACGACGACGTGCTGCGCGGCCGATCCGGTCGCGTCACGCTGGAAGCCGATGAGTTCGGGCGCCCGATTCCATTTGGGCGCGAACGAGTCATCACGCCGGCTCAACCTGGGTCGAGCGTGCAGCTGACGCTCGATCCCTACCTTCAATTTGTAGCCGAGCAGACGCTCGCGAAGCAAGTGAGCGCCTTTCACGCTTTGGACGGCAGTGCGATCGTCATGGATCCGTGGTCCGGCGATATCTTGGCGATGGCGAACCTTCCGAATTTCGATCCGAATCGTTTCTGGAAATTTAGAGACGATCAGCGCCGCGACCGTGCAGTCATGGACGCTTACGAGCCGGGCTCCACGTACAAGCTGATCACCGCGGCGGCCGCGCTGGAATCCCACAAGGTTTCCTTGAGCAGCCGCTTTCCGGCGCACGACCGGCTAGAGATAGGCGGTCGAACCATCCATAACGCGGAAGATGGTTTCATGGCTGGAACGGGGGGCAGCGAGACGCTCGGGGAGATTGTCGAATACTCGCATAACGTCGGTGCCGCGGAAGTTGGCTTGTCAATCGGTGCGAAAACTTTTTACGCAATGGAACGCAAGGCGGGCTTTGGGTCGCCAACGAGCGTTGGACTTCCGGGGGAGAATCCGGGCATCGTTCCGCCGCCCTCGCAGTGGAGCGGTTCGTCGTTAGCAACGATGTCGTTTGGTCAAGGTGTTTCGGTGACGCCGCTGGCCATGGCTCGCTATTACAGCGCAATTGCCAACGGAGGACTGCTGATCCAACCGCGCTTAATCCGCGCGGTCTACGACCAAGAAGGGAAACTATTGCGACGTTACTCGCCCAAGGTCGTTCGGCGCGTCTTCTCGCAGCGTACTGCCGCGGAGTTGCGCACGTTTTTGCGCGCCGTCGTGCTGCACGGCACGGGCGATCCCACCGCGCAGATTGCGGGTTATGCGACGGCCGGCAAGACCGGCACCGCGTCGATGGTCGTTGACGGCGTGTACCGAGCCGGCTATTACGCCGCGTCTTTCATCGGCATGGTACCCTATCCACGCCCGCGTTACGTGATTTACGTGAAGGTAGAGCGCCCAACTGGTTCATACTATGGCAGCGTGGTTGCCGCTCCGGCTTTTGCTGCGATTGCACGCGCCGCCATGCTGCACGCCGGAGTGTTGCCAAGCGCAAACGTTGCGCGCAATGCGCGGTGATCGTACCGTCGCGTTGGCGACCCTGCTCGATAGACTGCCCGACGCGCACGTCACCGGAGATACGACGCGGCTCGTTACCGGAATCGAAAGCGACTCGCAGGCGGTGCAGCCCGGCGCCCTCTTCGTGGCCCTGAAAGGAAGCCACACCGACGGGCATCTCTACGTGCAAAACGCGATCGCCAACGGCGCCGGAGCCGTCGTCGTTGAAGCGACGCATCCGCTGACCGGCGTCGTGGACGCGACGCTGGTTCGTGTTGCCGACACTCGGCGCGCGCTTTCATTGCTATCGGCGGCTTTTTACGGAGATCCGTCGTTGGCCCTCGACGTCATCGGGGTCACGGGGACGAACGGAAAGACGACAACGTGCCGAATGATCGCCGCAATCCTCGACGAAGCCGGCGTGTCGTGCGGCGTGATTGGAACGGTCGGCGCCGAATTCCGGGCACAAACTTGGCAGCTTCGCAACACGACGCCCCTTCCGCCGGAGCTGCAACGGTTGCTGTCGAGCATGCGCGGCGACGGGGCGTCGGCGGTCGCGATGGAGGTAAGTTCGCATGCCCTCGCGCTGGATCGTGTCGACGACGTCCGCTTCCGGATTGGAGTGCTAACCAACGTTACGCGCGACCACCTCGATTTTCATCAAACGCTCGAAGCGTACGCGGCAGCAAAACGACGGCTCTTTTCCCTGACACGCGCATGCATCCTCAACGTTGACGACGCCTACGGCGCGCAGTGGGAAATTGCGTTGCGGGGAGAAGGCCTCGACGTCGTTTCGTTCGGAATCCGCAGTGACGCGACGCTGAGACCACTGGATATCGCGCTCGAACCCTACGGAAGCCGGTTTACCGTTAACGGACAACGGTACGAGTTGCACCTTCCGGGTCGGTTCAACATTTGGAACGCGCTGGCCGCAATCGGCGTCGCCCAGCAGCTCGGCATCGCCGATGCGACGAGCGCGCGAGGATTGTCGGCGCTCGAACGCGTCCCCGGGCGAATGGAGCATTTCACCGCCAACGGCATCGACGTCGTGATAGACTACGCGCACACGCCGGACGCGCTGGCGCAGGCGCTCGAGTCGCTGCGCGAAACCGCGACCGGCGCGCTCGCAGTCGTTTTCGGATGTGGCGGTGACCGCGACAAAGGTAAACGAACCGAAATGGGCGCGGTTGCGGCGCGCCTTGCGGATCGCCGCTACGTTACCAGCGACAATCCCCGCAGTGAGGAACCGCACGCGATCGCCGACGCGATCGTTGCCGGAATGGGACCGCGCGATTACGTCGTGGAGCTCGATCGCCGGCGTGCCATCGAGCGCGCGATCTCCGAAGCGCGCCCTGGCGACGTGGTGCTGATTGCGGGCAAAGGTCACGAAACCTATCAGATTCTGGGCGAGCGCATTCTGGCGTTCGACGACGCGGCGATCGCGCGGGCGGCCCTTGCGATGCGCAGCGTGCCGCAATGAACGTTCCATTGGAGACGGCGGTGAAAGTCACCGGCGCGACGCTCGACAACCGCGACGCGGCGCCCGCGGCACTGCAGGTGAGTACCGATACGCGGACGCTCCAACCGGGAGACACGTTTCTGGCGTTGCGGGGAGAACGCTACGATGGCCACGACTTCGTCGCGCAGGCGCTTAGCCGCGGCGCGGCGATGTTCGTGGTGGAGCACTCGGATGCGCGCATTCCCAAAGTCGCGACGATGCTCGTGCAAGACACGAAAGCCGCCTATATGGCCCTGGCGGGCGCGGCGCGGACGCTGTTTGGGGGGCGGGTCATCGCGATTACGGGCAGCACCGGGAAAACGACGACGAAGTCTTTCTTGGCTGCGTTGCTCGCGACGAAGTACGGCGATCGTGTGCTCGCCGCCCCGGAGAACGAGAACAACGAGATCGGCGTGAGCAAACTGCTTCTGAACGCGTCCGATGCCGAGCACGATGTCCTCGTCGTCGAGATGGGCGCGCGCCATTACGGCGACGTCGCGGCGCTCGTCGAGATCGCGCGGCCGCAGATCGGAATCATTACCAATATCGGTGAGGCGCATCTCGAAATCATGGGCTCGCGCGAGCGCCTGGAGGAGACGAAGTGGGGCATCTTCTGCGGCGGCGCGCGGTCGGTTCTCAATGCCGGCGACGAAGCTTCTCGCCGCCGGGCCTCCCTCTTGACACGGCCGCCCCACTGGTTTGCGGCCGAGCCGCCGTCGGACGGCGCCCAGCTCGAGACGCTGACGACATTGAAGGGCGATTGCGTCATTCATCGATCCCGTGGTCGCAGCGTCGAGGACGCCGTCGAGGTGCGCGTGACGGGGCGGCACAACCGTGAGAATCTCGCCGCCGCAATTGCGGGCGCGCTGGAACTCGACGTGCCGCTCGAACGGCTCGTATCGGTGATCCCGAACGTAGAGCTGCCAAAAGGACGCTACGATCGGATCCCGGTTGCCCACGGCGTTCAGCTCATTTACGACGCCTACAACGCGAACGCGAGCGGGATGATCGCCGCGCTGGATGCGTTCGCGTTGGAGCAGGCATCGCGGCGCATCGCGATGCTCGCTAGTATGGCGGAGCTCGGCGACGAGTCGAGCGCCCTGCACGAGCGCGTCGGCGCGCACGCCGCGGGACGAGTCGACGTGCTCCTGGTTCAGGGCGAGTTCGCCGACGAACTCGCGCGCGGCGCGCGCCGCGCGGGGATGCGCTTGGAACAGATCGTCAGCGTTCCGGCGAATGCCCACGCAGCGCGATGGTTACGCGAACACGCGCGGCAGGGTGACGTCGTGCTGCTGAAGGGCTCGCGCAAATATAAGCTGGAAGAGATCGTTGAGGAGCTGCGCCCGTGAGCCTCGCCGCGCAAACGCTGCTGGTGACGCGCCCGGAGGCGCTGGTTGGGTTGGTGGCCATCCCGGTGCGCACACCGTTGGTGCATCCTGGCGACGATCTTCCGGCGCTGGTTGCACGTGCGGTCCAGGGCATCGCCCGGACCGGCGACGTCGTTGCGATCTCGGAAAGCGCCGTGGCGATCGCTCAAGGCGAATTCATTGCGGCCGAGCTGATTCGTCCATCCCGGCTCGCCTACGCGCTCTCTCGCCGAGCCGGAGCGCTTGCGACGATGAGCCAGCCCGAATCCGTGCAGCTCGTTATCGATCGCGCGGGGCAATGGAAAGTGTTGTATGCAACGCTTCTGCACATTATATCCCGAGCAGCCGGCCATCGCGGCGCCTTTTACGAGGTGATGGGCGAAGCGGTCGCGGCGTTCGACGGTTACACCGGCACGATGGAACCCTACGAACGCGCCATCGTTTTCGCGCCGCACGATCCGCAAGGCGTCGCTGCCAGCTTGCGCGATCGAACCGGCATTGCGTGCGCCATCGTGGATGCAAACGATCTGGGGAAAGCTAAAGTGCTGGGCGCCTCGGACGGCGTCTCCGTAAAAAACGTCGAAGCCGCATTACTGGACAATCCACATGGCAACAGCGACGAACAGACGCCCGTCGTCGTCCTCAAGTGGCGCGGCCGCGGGCCGAATCCACTCCTTGGCGGCGCATGAGCGTGGCACTCTCCGGTCTGGCCTTTTGGACGCTCTTTGGTTTCTCGATAGCGGGATTAGCCGGACTTCTGCTGCTCGTCGCATTGGGCCGGTTGCAGGTGCGCCAACATGCGTACGAAGATGCACCTCAGACGCACCGAGGCAAAACCGGAACGCCGACGATGGGCGGCATCGTTTTCGTCGTCGTACTTATCGCCGCGCTCGCCCTCGCGCGGATTCCGTCGCTAACGGACCTCGTCTGGCTCGTCGTCCTTTGCGCCGCAATCGGCGCCATCGACGACATCATAAAGGTTCGTCACGGCGCTAACCGAGGTTTGCCGGCGCGAACCAAGTTGTTGGCAACGGCCCTGGCTGCGGTGATGTTTCTGCGGGCGATCGACGCCGCGTGGGGCCAACACGTGCTTCTCCACGCTGGGACGTTCTGGATTCTGGCGCCGCATTGGCTCTGGTTCGTACTCGGTGTCCTCGCGATCACGGGGACGATCCATGCCGTCAACCTAACCGATGGCCTCGACGGTCTCGCGGCCGGAACCATGATCCCGCCGTTGGCCGCACTTGCGTTGATCGCCGCCGCCATGCAGGTTCCCGCCGCGGCGATTGCGGCGAGTGCCGGCCTGGGCGCATGCGCAGCCTTCCTCATTTTCAACCGTCATCCCGCGAAGCTCTTTATGGGCGACACCGGTTCCTTGGCGCTTGGCGCGCTGCTCTCCGGCGTCGCGATTCTGAGCGGCGAAATGTTGCTGCTCGTCGTGATCGGCGCGGTCTTCGTCGCGGAAGCGCTTTCGGTTATCCTTCAGGTGTCGTATTTCAAGGCAACCGGCGGTAAGCGTATCTTGCGCATGAGTCCGCTGCACCATCATTTTGAAATGGGCGGCTGGCCCGAGACGAAAGTGACGGTTCGTTTTTGGCTTGCATCGGCACTATGTTCGTTGTTAGGATGGGCCATCGTGCGATGAGCGAGATGTTTCGGTTCGACGCCGGCGAAAATATTCTCGTCATTGGGCTTGGACGCAGCGGATTGGCAAGCATCGACGTCCTGCATGAGCTTGGCGGCGCACTCTTTGCAACCGATGAAAAACCTCGGCACGAGCTTAGCGACGCCATCGCCGCGGCGCAATCGTTCGGGGCCCGATTCATCGACCCAGCCGACGTCGACAACTTGGCGAAAGAGCTCGACTGCGCGGTGCTCTCGCCGGGCGTTCCGCCGACGTCGTCCGTCGTGCGAAGCATGCATCGTGCCAACGTTCCGGTCATCGGCGAGATCGAGCTCGCCTATCGGCTGTGCAAGGCGCCGATCATTGCCGTCACCGGCACGAAGGGGAAGTCGACGACCACGGCGCTGATCGGACACCTGCTTCGCGGCTGTGGACTATCGGTACGCGTCGGCGGGAACATCGGTAACCCCTTGATCAAAGAGGTCCGCGCTGCCGGCCCCGACGCGTGGGTCGTGGCTGAGGTATCCTCGTTTCAGCTCGAGACGATTCGAGCGTTCAAGCCGCGCGTCGCCGTGCTGCTCAACATCTCGCCCGATCACCTCGACCGATATCACTCCATGGACGAGTACGCAGAAGCGAAGTATCGGATCTGCGCCAATCAGTCGATGAACGATTGGTTCGTCGGGAATCTCGACGATCCCAAGGTGCGCACGCTTCACTGGCGTTACGGCGAAACGCGCGTGCAGGCCAAGCAGCTGTGGTTTAGCATCGATGACGGCGATCAGGCAACGATGTATTTGCGCGATGGGGTGCTAAGCTACGCTCCAATTGCGGGCGATCCGCGTCCGATCCCGATCGTTCCCCTCGACGAGATTCCGCTGCCGGGCCGGCACAACGCGCAAAACGTCATGGCGGCCTTGTTGGCGGCGCTCGCGATCGGCTGTCCGCCCGAAGCGCTGCGCGCGGCGACGGCAACGTTCAAGCCGATGTCTCATCGGCTGGAAACGATCGCGGAGATCGACGGCGTGCGCTACGTCGACGACTCGAAGGCTACGAATCCTGCGTCGGTTATCGCCGGACTGCGTAGCCTCGAGCGGCCGATCGTCTTGATCGCCGGCGGCCGTTCGAAGGGCGGCGATTTTCGTGCAATGGGTGCGGAGATCCGAAACCGTGTCAAAGCGATGGTCGTGATCGGAGAGGCGGCAGAAGAAATTCTGCAGGCCGCCCGCGGCGTCGCCGGCGCGGAAGCATTCTCAATGGAAGAAGCCGTGCAGCGCGCCCGGCAGTTCGCCGATCCTGGCGACGTCGTGCTGCTCTCGCCCGGCTGTGCGTCGTTCGACATGTTTTTGTCGGCGGACGACCGGGGCGAGCAGTTCACCACCGCGGTCAACGCACTGAGGCAACCGGCCGGTGCATAATTTCGCGACGCTGCGGGCCGGAGAGAAGCCGCGCTCCGGGAGGCTTCCGTCATACGCGGCGGCTCCGCTCGATACGGTGCTCTTCGCGGCGGTCGCGGCACTCGTCGGCATCGGCCTGGTGATGGTGTTTTCCGCCTCGAGCGCCACGGCGTACGCGCAGCACGGCGATATCGCTTACTACCTTAAGCGGCAGCTGATTTGGCTCGCGGTTGGATTGGCGGGCGCCTATGGGCTCTACCGTTTCGACTATCAGCGGCTCAAACGTTTCGCCCCCTACCTTCTGCTCGCAGCCATCGCGGGTCTCGCTCTGGTCTTCGTCCCGCACGTCGGGCTTGGCGTAAACGGCGGGCGGCGGTGGATCGGCACCGCCAACCTGAGCCTCGAGCCGTCGGAGTTTGCCAAGCTCGCGCTCGTGATTTACCTGTCGGCGGTATTATCGGCGCGCGGCGAACGGATCACGTCGTTGGTGCGCGGCCTCGTGCCACTTTGCATCCCCGTTGCCATCATGGCGGTGCTCGTGCTCAAAGAGCCCGACATGGGAACGGCGAGCCTTCTGGTCTTTACGGCGTTCGCACTCTTCTTCGCTGCCGGCGCGCGCGTCGTTCATCTCGTCGCCGTCACGCTCGCGACCGTTCCGTTTGCGGCGCTTACGGTGCTTGCAAGCCCATATCGGCGGGCGCGTATCTTCGCGTTCGTGGATCCGTGGAAGGACCCGTTGAATACCGGTTTCCACATCGTGCAGTCGCTTCTGGCGCTCGGGAGCGGCGGACTCTTCGGGGTTGGTTTGGGGGCTTCTCGCGCAAAGTTCTTTTATCTGCCCGAGCAGTATACCGATTTCATCTTCTCGGTGCTGGGGGAAGAGCTCGGATTGATCGGTACCCTGGCGGTCATCGCGCTCTTCGTCACGCTGGCCTACCGGGCGATCAGGATCGCGCTCGCCGCGCCGGATCGCTTCGGCTTCTTTCTCGCAATCGGATGCGCGGCAATGATAACGATCCAGGCGTTTGTGAACATCGGCGTCGTTTCGTCGTCGTGGCCCGTTACCGGCGTGCCGTTGCCGTTCATATCCTTCGGCGGCAGCTCGCTGGTCGTCAACCTCCTCGCCGTCGCTCTCATCGCCAACGTCGGGCGTCATCGAAGAATTAACGGGTGACCGTCGTCTTTGCCGGCGGCGGCACCGGAGGACATCTCTATCCCGCGATTGCCATCGCCGACGCGCTGCGCGAACGTTCGGTTAGCGTAGCGTTCATCGGCACGGCGGACCGGCTTGAGGCCACCATCGTGCCGAATGCCGGATATCCGCTGTATACGATCGCGAGTCACCCATTGGCCCGTCGCGCGTCACTCGACGTATTTCGTACGCTAGTCGCCAACGCGAAGGGAACGCTTCAGAGTCTGCGTCTCCTTAGCGCGCAGCGGCCCGACCTGATAATCGCGACCGGCGGCTACGTCAGCTTTCCGGTCGCGCTGGCGGCCCGCATTCGACGACTGTTGGGTCTCTCGCGCGCACCGATGGTACTGCTCGAACCCAACGCGGCGCCCGGTTTGACACACCGATTGCTCGCTCCGATCGTCGACGAGGTTTGGCGAAGTAGCCCGATACGTTCGTCCTTGCGGCGTCTGCCCTCGCGTGACGAGGCAATGACGCGGTTGGGTCTGGACGCCTCGCTGCGTACACTGCTCGCGATGGGAGGAAGTCAAGGAGCTCGCGCGATCAACGACGCGCTGCTGAGTCTGATCGCTTCCGAAGCGGTGCCGCGCGGCTGGCAGGTGCTGCATCTCACGGGCAAAGGCGACTACGAGCGAGTTGCCGTGCTGCGGGCTAGCTCGCCTTCTTCTTCGTTTAGTATGCGCTACGCGGTGCGATCCTATCTCGACGATATGGTTGACGCCTATGCGGCAGCCGATCTCGTCGTTACGCGGGCTGGCGCCTCGACGCTGGGCGAGTTGAGCGCCCTTGGAAAGCCGGCCATTTTGGTGCCCTATCCGTTTGCCACAGAGGCTCATCAGGCGACCAACGCGGCGCGGTTCGAGGCTGCCGGAGCCGCCGTGGTGATCGCCGATTCGCAACTCCGAGCCGGCGAGCTTCCCGGGGTGCTGGCCGAGACGACACGCCCGGAACGGCTCGCGGCTCTCAGCGATAAAGCGCGCGAACTGGAGGGAAGCGATCCCCTCACCGCGATTCTCGCGCGGATCGATAACTTGGTACCTCGAAAGAGCAAGCCGTGACGGCTTTTCATCTCGTCGGCGTCGGGGGGATCGGCATGAGCGCGCTCGCGCGCATTCTGCTCGCGCGCGGCGAAGTCGTTTCAGGCTCGGACGTCAGCGTAACGCCGCTCGTGGAGCAGTTGCGTCACGAGGGCGTGCGCATCACGATCGGCCACGGGGCGCACAACGTCGGGGATGCCCAAACCGTGGTAGTCAGTTCGGCGATCGACCGGCGCAACCCGGAATGTGTTGCGGCCGCTCGGCGTAGAATCCCGGTGCTGCACCGCGGCGAGATGCTCGCGCGGCTGCTCGAAGGACGCCGCGGTATCGCGGTTTGCGGAACGCACGGCAAGACCACGACGACGGCGATGACGCACGCCGTTCTGCGTTCCGGCGGCATCGACGCCGGCCTCGTTCTCGGCGGCATCGATGGTGTGCTCGGGACGAATGCGCACGATGGCGGCTCGGAATGGTTCGTCACGGAGGCCGACGAGTCGGACGGCTCGTTCGCGTTGCTCGAGCCTGAGATTGCGATCGTCACGAACCTCGAGAACGACCATCTTACCAGCGACGATGAGCTTCCAGGATTGGCGCGCGCCTTCGGCGAGTTTCTCGGAAAGTTGCCGGAGCACGGACTGGCGGTGATCGGCATCGATAATCCGCTCGCGGCTTCGCTGACGTCGCACGATCTGCGCGCTCGCGTCGTCACGTACGGACTTTATTCGCGCGCGGTCGTGCGCGCCGCGAACGTTGCGTACGCCGGCTTCGGCTCGCGCTTCGACGTCCTTTTCGAGAACGCGCGCATAGGTCGGATCGAGTTGCGCGTCCCGGGCGCGATGAACGTTCAGAACGCGCTTGCTGCCGTCACGATCGGACACGAGCTCGGGTTGAGCTTTCAATCCATCGCCGGAGCGCTTCAAACTTTCCGCAACGTTCGCCGCCGATTCGACATCTTGGCGTGCGACGAGCGCCTAACGGTCGTGGACGATTATGCCCACCACCCTACCGCGGTGCGTGCAACGATTGCGGCTGCGCGTCAGTACCATCACGGCGAGCTGGTCGTGGCATTCCAGCCGCACCGGTACACGCGCACGGCTTTTCTCGCGCGCGAGTTCGCCGAAGCATTGCGGGGCGCCGACCGCATCTATCTGGCACCGGTTTATGCGGCCTCCGAGCCGGCCATCCCCGGCGTTAGCGAACGGTCGATCGGGGAATCGCTGACTGCGTTGGGCGGTCGAGTGAGTTACGTGGCGCGCGTCGAGGAGTTGGAGCAGCGCATTCTGGACGAAGCGACGCCCGGCACGATGGTCTTGATGCTCGGTGCCGGCGACATTACCGAGGTCGCCGCGCGGCTGGCGAGTCGCCTGCAAGCAGCCGCGGTGCCTCGCGCCACTCAGGCCACCGCATGAGCCTGACTACCGTGCAGGCTCTGCATACGCTGCTCACGCCGAGCGACCGCCAGAGCCTGCGCGAAATCTTCGGTCAGCGAGTGCGCTTCGACGAACCGCTCGCGCCCTACACGTCGTGGAAGATCGGTGGGCCGGCCGACGCGTTCGTGACCGCCAACGACGAGGCGGAGCTGGCCGACCTGATGCGCTTTTGTTTGCGGCGGCGCATGATTTGGTGGATCTTGGGCGGCGGAAGCAACGTGCTGATCGGCGACGGGGGCGTGCGTGGAATCGTCGTGCGATTGGCGGGTGAGTTTGCCACGGTCGCCGTGCGCGAAGATGGGGAGACGATCATCGTCGAAGCCGGCGGTTCGGCCGGCATGGCGCTCGTTACCGCGAAGGCGGCCTCGGCCGGCGCTTCGGGGGTCGATTCACTCGCCGGCATTCCGGGAACGGTCGGCGGATCGTTACGAATGAACGCCGGCACCGACCGCGAGATCGGGGAATTCGTTCAAAACGTTTGGGTGCAGTCGCCAAGCCGGCCGGAGCCGCATCCCGTCAGCGTGCGTTATCTCTACCGGCATTCAACGCTCGAACGCGACGTGGTCGTCTCGCGCGTCACGCTGGCGTTCGCCAGCTCCAGCGCGACGGACGTGCGCGACGAAATGCGCACGCGCCTGGTCCGGCGCAAGACGACGCAGCCGATCGCTCTGCCCAACGCGGGATCCTGCTTTCGTAATCCAAACGGTGAAAAAGCAGCACGTTTGATCGAATCGGTGGGCGCTAAGGGATGGCGCGAGGGCGGCGCGGAAGTCTCGCCGCTGCACGCCAACTTCATCAACAACGTCGGCGGCGCCACGGCGAAGGACGTCGCGACGCTGCTTGCGCGAGTCCGGCGCGCGGTGATGGACCGCCGGGGCGTCGAATTGCAGCTCGAAGTGCATTTAGTCGGAGTTTTCATCGATGCAACGTAAAGCCATTGTCGCGGTCGTGATGGGTGGGAGCAGCCTCGAGCGCGAGATCTCCCTTCGTTCTGGGGCGGAGGTGATGCGCGCGCTCCTCTCTCTGGGTTACGATGCGCGGTCGCTCGAGTATGACGACCGGTTCTTCGACGGCTTGCGTCAGCTCAAACCAGACGTGGTCTTCATCGCGCTGCACGGGCCCGGCGGTGAGGACGGACACGTTCAAGCACTGCTCGAGTATCTGTCGATTCCGTACACGGGCAGCGGCTTGGAAGCCGCGGCCTTATCGATGGACAAGCATCTCACCAAGAAACTCTTGGCCGCGGAAGGCTTGCCGACGCCCGTCTGGGATCTCTTCGACCTCACCGGCGGGACGCTGCCGCTCCTGCCCGGCTCGCTCAATCTCCCCCTCGTCATCAAGCCGCGCTTCGAAGGCTCGTCGGCCGGCATCGCAATCGTGCACACGCACGAAGAGTGGACCAGCGCGATGCTCGAGGCCTCGAAATCGTACGCGCAAATCCTCGCCGAAGAGTACGTCTCGGGCCGCGAATTCTCGTGCGCGGTACTCGGTGAAGAGGCTTTGCCGATCGTCGAGATCGTGGCAAATCGCGACGGCTTCTACAGCTACGAGGCGAAATACGAGGCCGGCGGCAGCACGCATATCGTTCCTGCGGCAATCGATGAAGATCTCGCCGCTCGGCTTCAGATGCTCGGCTTATCCGCACATCGGTTGCTCGGGCTGCGCGATTATTCTCGCAGCGATTTCATCGTCACGCGCGACAACCGGCCGTACTTACTGGAAGTCAATTCGTTGCCGGGCCTGACGCCGGTGAGCCTCGTTCCGGATGCCTGCGCAGCCATCGGCATCGGATTCGAAGCATTGATCGAACGTCTCGTAGGTTATGCACTCGCGCGCGCCGAGCTGCGCGATGCCGTCGCTTAACGGCCGAACATCTCCTCATCGTCGGCGATGAGCAAGTCGAGCCTCGACGCCGTCGGCGAAAGTCGTTGGGCGAGCGGATAACGCGCGACGAACTCCGGATCGCTGAGGCGTTCGCCGATCGATAGCCGCTCGTACTTGGCGTTGATCTCTGGGTACGTCGCAGGATCGCTGTGTGCGCGGATCCAGTCGGCAATCTCGGCGTCCGATTGAGCTCGCGAGACAACGTCGCGCAAGACGGCTTCGGCGATGCCCAGTTTCTCGAGCAAGCGAGAGCTAAATCCGGTGATTTGGTACGAGCCGATGTTTCCGCCGGGCAGCGTTGCGCGCAACTTATCGACCGTTCGAGCCATCATAAAAAGATCGAGTCCCGCTAAGGGCTCGCGCGGGCTGCGCGGTGGGCGAAGGGACAGATCAAGCGCGTCCATTCTTGCATCTTTCGCCAACCAATGTGGATGCCTCCGTCGCCCCTGGGGTAAAAGTAGCAGCGGCGGCTGGCCTAAGATGCTGCCATGGGAGTCGGATGCTTTATCGCCGTCGAAAGGACCGCATGGAGCAGCGGCACCTTCTGGGAGCGTCCGCACGTTATATGTTTGCCAGTTAATGGAGGGAATCGTTGCCTACCGTTGTCGATCGTGGTCTCGAAGGTGTCGTCGTCGGGTCCACTCAGCTCAGTAATGTCGAAGGAACCATCGGGCGCCTGACCTATCGCGGTTACGACATTGACGATCTCGCGCCCAACGCGACGTTCGAAGAGATCGTTCACCTTTTGCTCTACGGTCATCTTCCGAATCGCCACCAGCTTGACGCGCTAAGGCGTGAGCTCGGCGCGCGACGCTCGCTTCCCGAACCGCTGGTCAATGCGATGCAGAACGTTCCGAAAACCGCCTGGCCGATGGACGTGCTGCGCACCGTGGTCAGCGGCCTGGGGCTGTTTTCGCCGGTCAATGCCCACGGCGAGCACGTCTCCGACGTGCACACGGCGATCGAGCTCATCGCGAAGGTGCCGACGATCGTGGCCGGCTGGGATCGGATTCGCCGCGGCCTCGACCCGATTGCACCTCGCACGGATCTCTCGCAAGCCGGGAACTTTCTCTACATGCGCACCGGCAAAGTGCCGCACGCAATCGAGGAAGACGCGCTCGACACGTATTTCGTGCTGCTGGCGGATCACTCGTTCAACGCATCGACCTTTGCGGCGCGCGTCGTTGCCTCAACCCGCGCCGACATCTATGCGTCGGTAACGGCGGCACTCGCAACCCTGCAAGGCGATCTGCACGGCGGCGCGGCAAGCGCGGCCCATCAGACGCTGGCCGACGTGAAGACGCCCGACAATGCGGAACGATACGTCCGTGACACCCTAGATCGCGGACAGCGGATCATGGGGATGGGGCACCGCGAATATAAAGTTCGCGATCCGCGCGCTCGGCATCTTGAGGCGATGGCGAAGGAGCTCTCCGAGCACGTCGGCGGAAGCCCGTGGTACGAAACCGCACACGCCGTCGAAGACGCGAGCCGCAAAGTCCTGCAAGAGCGCAAGCCGGGCAACACGATCTACGCAAACGTCGATTTTTACACGGCACCGGTCCTTGCCGACTTGGGGATTCCCGGCGATGAGTTTACCTGTCTCTTTGCATGTGGACGCATCGCAGGATGGTCGGCGCACGTGCTCGAGCAGCTCGCCAACAATCGCCTGATTCGTCCGCAGGCTACCTATGAAGGACCGGCGGCCGGTCCCTACGTGCCGATCGACAAGCGCACGACGAACGGCGTGCGAGCCTAGGCGCTTTTCAGCGATGTTCGTCGTGCCGGCGATCGACTTGCGTGGTGGAAAATGCGTGCGCATGAAGCAAGGCGATCCCTCGACGGAGATCTCCTACGAGGGTGATCCCGTCGAGCGGGCAAAGGCCTTCGTCGAGGCCGGCGCTTCGCGCTTGCACGTTATCGATTTGGACGGAGCGTTCGGTTCGGGTGAAAATCTCTCGGCGGTCGAGCGCATCTGTCAAGCCGTCGACGTGCCCGTGCAAACGGGCGGCGGCCTGCGCGCCGAGAAGCACGCGGAGACTGCTTTTGCGGCCGGCGCTTCAGAGATCATCCTCGGCACCCTCTTGGTTGAGGACGAACGTCTGGCGCGGAACATCATCAGCCGCTTTGCGGGGAAAGTGATCGCCGCAATCGATGCTCGCGGCTCTCAAGTCGCCATCCACGGATGGCAGGAGCATACGCCGGTCGATCGTGACTCGCTCGTCCGGCGCGTCGCGCAATGGGGCGTTTCACGTATCATCTTCACGGAGATCCGGCGTGACGGCATGGGCGAAGGTTACGACATCGACGCACTCAACGCGATCGCAAATGCGGCGGAAGTCAGAATAACGGCCAGCGGCGGGGCACGAAACATCGACGACCTAAAACTGCTCAAACGCTCCGTTCCCGTCACCGTGGATTCGTGCGTCGTCGGCAGCGCGCTTTACAACGGCACGCTCGACCTCGAAGCAGCAATCGCCGCAATCGCGTAACCTCGAGCAGGCGCCGCCGTTAGGAGTCGACGTACTCGCGAGGCAACTCAGCCGGTAGCCGCGCCACGATCTCATAGTTGATCGTCTCCGCCCAGTTCGCCCAGTCGTCGGCGCCGACGACGGCATCTCCATCTCGGCCGATCAGCGTTACCGTTGAGCCGACTCTCGCGCGCGGCGCGCGCGAGAGATCGATCTCCGTCATGTTCATCGCAACGCGGCCGACGATTGAACAGAGCGCGCCGTCGACGACGAACGCGCCGCGGTTAGAGAGCGCGCGCGGGACGCCGTCGGCGTAGCCGGTCGGAACGACTCCGATGCGCATGTCGTGCGGCGCGTGAAAGCTGCCGCCGTACCCGACGGACGCACCGGCTGCAACGGTCCGCACCACGACGATTTGAGATCGGTACGAGAGCGCCGGATGTAAGTCGAGCGCCGAGCCCGCCAGTGCCTCGCGCGTCTGCGGCGATGGAATCAATCCATAGAGTGCGATACCGAAGCGCACCATGTCGAGGCGCGTTTGCGGCCAGAGCATCGCAGCAGCGGAAGCGGCGATGTGCCGTAGCGGCGTTAAGGAACGGCGCTCGAGCAAGGGTGCGGCGTGCGCCAGCGCCCTTTCGAAGGCTTCGAGCTGGTGCATCGTATACGGCGAATCGAGTTCCTCGGCGGAGGCCAGATGGGAGAAAATCCCGGCAATCTCGATCTCGGGCAGTCGCAAGAACTCTTCCAGTGCGTCGACGAGCTCGTGGGGTTCGAATCCGAGCCGGTTGAGATCCGTATTCACTTTGACGTGAACGACCGCAGGCGTCTGCCGCTTCCGCGCGGCGGTGCAGAGAAGCCGGGCGAATTCCTTGGTGCTCCAGAGTGAAAGCTCGACGTTTGCCGAGAGCGCATCGTCGATCGCCGCCGGTGGAACCGGGCCAAGCACGAGTATCGGCACGGTGACGCCGCCGGTCCGCAGCGCGAGCGCTTCCTCTATAGTGTAGACGCAGAGACGCGTGGCATACGATTCGACTGCGAGCGCCGTCGGGACCAAGCCGTGGCCATAGGCGTTGCCCTTGACGACGAAGGCGGTGCGCTTTCTCCCGACAAGGTCGCGAAGCACTCCGGCATTGTGGCGAAGGGCGCTCAAAGAGATTGACAGGGCGCCGATCATCTCAGCCTCCTTTCGCGCAGGCGCCGAACGAGCCTAGCAGAACTGCGCGGCATGGATGGCCTTGACGCCCACCTGCGTTGGGTGGTTGCCGCGCCGATATATGCCGCCGCGTACGTTCTCGCTGCATTCGTCTTTTGGCAGATGGCGCGCCGCCGTGGCATGGCCGGCGATGTAACCGCGCGAATCATGGCGGCCGGCCTCGTCGGCGGTTTGGCGGGCGCAAATTTGTTGCAGCTCGTCGCGACGGGTCTTCCGGGTAAAACGATCGAGGGCGGAATCGTCGGGGGTTGGCTCGCGGTGATATGGATGAAGCGCCGCTTGGGCATCGTGCGCCCGACCGGAGATCTCTTCGCGCTGGCGATTCCGGCCGGCGAGTCGATCGGGCGCATCGCCTGCTTCGTTGGAGGCTGTTGCTACGGAAAAGCCGCCCGCGTTGCTTGGGCGGTTCACGACCACGGCGCAATGCGCCACCCGGCACAACTCTATCTCTCCCTCGCCGCTGCGATTTGCTTCGCGGTTCTGCTTTTCGTCGAGCGGCGACGCATGCTGCCTGAGAACGGCCTGTTCTATCTCGGCGGGATATTGTTTTGCATCGATCGTTTCGTCGTGGAGTTCTTCCGCGACGTCTCTGCACCGGCGCTCGGTATGACGCTCGCTCAACTCGGATGCGTTGCCGGCATGCTGTTCTTCGCATACAAGCTCGTCGAACTGGTGGCGTACGTGCCGCGCATCGCCGTATCGACGCTCATACAAACCGACGGCTAACGGCAAAACGTGGCAACCAAGCCTCCTCGGGCCGGGCCGTTCATTGCAGGCTTGTTCTGCGGATTCGTGGTGGGCGGGGTCATCTTGATGCCCGTCGCGGTGCTGACGCTCACGACCCTTGTCGATCGATTCTTTAGGGGTGCGAACCTCAACTATGGGTTTGCGGCGATCTACGTTCTTGCCGTGGCGCTGGGAGTCTGGGCGTTTTTGCTCACGCGCGTGCGGCTAACGTTTTTGGCTGGTCTCGTTTTTGGCGCCTCGGCGGGTTTGCTCGGTCTGACCGCGTTGTGCAACTCGCTCATCGGCGGCCTGGGGAACATGCACTAGATGCCGTTACCAGTTTACGACTACACGGTTCTCAAGAGCGTTCGGGCCGTCTGCCCACGATGCTTTGCCGAAAAAGATGCCTTCGATCCGGAATATCCAACCGATATTTGCGACGGCCATCTCGTCGAACGCGACGGTGCCGTGTATCTGCGGCGCTGGTGCCGCCGCGGCCACGGTGAAGTCTGGTCGCTCTACGAAGAGGATGCCGCGCTGTGGCGCTACCTGCAGCAGTGGCGCGTTCCCACGAAAGTGATCAATCCCGACACGGCGGCGCTCTTTCCGATTCCGATGGGATACGAATACGGGCTGGGGCCGGCTCATCTTCAGCATTCGTGCATTTATCTGCTCGACGTGACGACCCAGTGCAACCTGCAATGCCCGGCATGCTATACCAGCTCCAGTCCCGCGCTATCGCACTATCTTCCCGCCGATGACGTCATCCATGCGGTGGAAGCCGCGATCGCTCGTGAGGCCGGCCGCCTCGACGTCGTGATGATCTCGGGTGGCGAGCCCACGGTGCATCCGCAGCTCCTCTCGCTCCTCGAACGGCTCACCGCGTTGCCGATCACGCGCATCTTGATCAACACCAACGGCGTTCGTTTAGCCAACGAGGATGCGCTGTTGGAGTTTATTGCGGCCTTGCGCGATCGAGTCGAAGTCTATCTGCAGTACGACGGCCAACGGCCTGCGACGCAGCAACATCTGCGCGGCCTGGACCTCTGTGAGGTGAAATCGCGCGTCGTCGAGCGACTGAGCAGCGCCGGCATCTTCACGACGTTGGTGATGACCGTCGTGCCGGAGAACGCCGATCAGATCGGCGAGGTGCTCGATACGGCCTTCGCCACGCCGTACGTCGGCGGCGTAATGTTCCAGCCGCTTTTTGCCTCCGGACGCGCGCCGGTGTTGGACCCGATGTCGCGCATCACGACGACCGGCGTTCTCGCTCGCCTCGCCGCGCAGTCGCGTCACGGCGTCACGGCCACCGACCTCATCGCCTTGCCTTGCAGCCATCCCGACTGCTGCTCGATTGGCTATTTTCTCCGCGGGCGCCACGGCAAGGTTGTGGGTTTGGCGTCGCTTCTCGGCGAGCAGGCGCTGCGCGAACATTTAAGCGTTTTCGGCAATCAGATCGCCTTCAGCGAAACGCTCGAACAGGTCCGCGACGCCCTCACCAGCGTGATGTCGGAAACCATGACGCTCTCGCGCCCCGAGCTCGCGCGGCATCTTCGCACGCTCTGCGAAACGTGCGGCCTCGGGGGAATAGCCGATCTCGTGCGCGCCGCATTTGCTAAGGATGCCACAGCGCGTTTTGTCGGCGAGCGCGTCAAGCGAGTGACGATCAAGCACTTCATGGATGCGGATACGCTGATTACCGAACGGCTCGAACAGTGCTGCGTACACGTGGCCGGAGCCGGAAACGATCCCGTGCGCATGCCGTTTTGCGCGGCGCGGCTCTTCCCGAAAGTCCGGGCGCGAGCGATGAAAGGAATGGTGAAGCGTGGAGCACTCAGCGAAGCCGCAGGCCGGCCGGGAGATTGAAGGGTATGCCTTCACGTTCTGCAAGGCGGCCTTCCTCGCGCTCCTCTTCGGCAAGTACGCCGTTCTGGTGCTCTCGATTGCCGCGGTCGGTCTCTACCTAACCGCGTATGCCCTCGGCGTGCGCGAATGGCGCTGCTGGGTCAAGCCGCCCTGGGTCGTAATCTTCTTCGCGATCGTGGCCGCTGTCCAGGCCTACCTGCTCCTCTGGAGCCCATCGCATCTAGTGATCTGACGGGCTCTTGCTTGTCCGCTCGTGCGACGCTCGGGTTTTGGCGCCTACCACGGCAAAGCTGGAATCGGGCGAGTCCAAAGAGCGTTATAATGCGAGGGTGACCGGCCACGCGATCTCCTTCCACCCCTGGGCTCTAGCCGTAGTGGTTGTCGGAGCGGTCGTTGTCATTTTCGTGCTTCTTGCGCGGCGACTCATGTAGTCCACAAGGCTGCAGAAATTACGGCACTCGGGACGAGTGCAACTGACTCTAAGCAAGCAAGCAATTCATTTCCGTGTCGTGAGGGGATAATCGCCCGGGTTTTAGGGTTGCACTCTTCACTGGACTCTGCTAATATGGCACGGCTAGCGCTCTCGCGCTGAGAGTGCTAAATTGTCCCAAAGAACGTAACTAGCAAGCTGTGGAGGTTTACGTGAATCTCAAGCCCCTGTTCGATAACGTCGTTATCGAACACGTAGAGCAGGACGACAAGACGACCGGCGGCGTGTTTCTCCCCGACACCGCAAAAGAGAAGCCGCAAGAAGGCGTGATCCGCGCTGTTGGCGACGGCCGAGTGACCGATAAAGGCACCAAGGTCGAAATGCACGTCAAGGTTGGCGATCGTGTGCTCTATCGCAAGTACTCCGGTAGCGAAGTCAAGATCGACGGCACCGAGTACCTTATCATTCCTGAAAAAGACATTCTCGCCATCGTCACCAAAGTGCCGGCCGGCGTTTAAGGAGTTCAAGTTTTTACATGGCTGCAAAGCAACTCGTATTCGATGAAAGCGCGCGTCGCGCGCTCGAGCGCGGTGCGAACATCCTCGCCGATGCCGTGAAGGTAACGCTCGGCCCGAAGGGTCGCAACGTCGTGCTCGACAAAAAATTCGGCTCGCCGACGATCACCAACGATGGCGTGACGATTGCCAAGGAGATCGAGCTGCCCGACGTGTTCGAGAACATGGGGGCGCAGCTCGTCAAGGAAGTCGCATCCAAAACCAACGACATCGCGGGCGACGGTACGACGACTGCAACGGTTCTCGCGCAGGCGATTATCCGTGAAGGTCTGCGCAACGTTACCGCCGGCAGCAACCCGCTGCTGATCAAGCACGGCATCGATAAAGCCGTTGAGATAACGGTCAAAGAGATGGAGTCGTTCAAGAAGGACGTCGATACCAAAGAGAAGATCGCACAAGTCGCATCGATTTCGGCCAACGACCCGGAGATCGGTCAGTACATCGCCGAGGCGATGGAGAAGGTCGGAAAGGATGGCGTCATCACGGTCGAGGAGTCGAGAACGCTCAAGACCGAGGTCGAGACCAAGGATGGCATGCAGTTCGACAAGGGCTACATCTCGCCGTACATGGTGACCGACTCCGAGCGCATGGAAGCCGTGCTCGACAATCCGTACATTCTCGTAACCGAGCGGAAGATCTCGGCGATCGCCGACATTCTACCCTTGCTCGAGAAGGTCGTCCAGGTCCAGAAGCCCCTGCTCATCATCTCGGAAGACGTCGAAGGTGAGGCGCTTGCGACGCTCGTCGTCAACAAGCTGCGCGGCACGTTCACGTCAGTCGCGGTGAAGGCACCGGGCTTCGGTGACCGCCGTAAGGAGATGCTCAAAGACATCGCCACGCTCACCGGAGCGACGGTGATTTCCGAAGAGCTCGGTCTGAAGCTCGACAAAGTTACGCCGGATCAGCTTGGCCAGGCCAAGCGCGTGACGGTTACTAAGGAAGAGACGACGATCGTCGACGGCGGCGGCAAGCAGGACGCGATCAAAGGCCGCATCGAGATGATCAAGAAGCAGATCGAGGAGACCGACTCCGACTTCGATCGCGAGAAGCTGCAAGAACGTCTCGCCAAACTCTCGGGCGGTGTCGCGGTCATTCAAGTCGGCGCGGCGACCGAAACGGAACTCAAAGAAAAGAAGCACCGCATCGAAGACGCGCTCTCAGCGACGCGCGCCGCGGTTCAGGAAGGCATGATTCCCGGCGGCGGAGCCTCGTTAATCCATGCGATCAAGGCGATCGACAAGTACGAGCCTCCCAAGGCCAACGGACATGCGACGACGTGGGCCGACGAAAAGATCGGCATCAGCATCATACGCAAGGCGCTCGAGGAGCCGGCGCGTCAAATCGCCGACAACGCCGGATTCGAAGGCTCGGTGCAGGTGAACGCGGTTCGGACGAAGAGCGCTCCGTTCGGCTTCGACGCGATGAGCGGCGAAGTCGTTGACATGTTCAAGGCCGGCATCGTCGAGCCACTCAAAGTGACTCGCGCGGCGCTGCAGAACGCCGCGTCGATCGGATCGATGATCCTGACCACCGAAACCCTCATTGCCGACAAGCCGGAACCCAAGAAGGAACCAGCGATGCCGGGCGGCGGTGGCATGGGTGGCTACGACATGATGTAGCCGCGGTAGCGCGACGACATAAACGAAAGGCGCGTCATGAGACGCGCCTTTCATTTAGCCCCTTTTTTTATCCCGCGGACGTTCTCCACAGTTTCGGGCAAAGCAGCGTATCGACGGGATCGCCGGCGAGTGAGTCGACCATCTCCTCGGTGACGTTGAATTGAATGCTCTGAGGCCAGCCGCCCCACGGAATCGGGAACGGAATCGGCACGCGCACGTAGTGGTGCTGATGCGTCGGCGTTCGCAGCCTCAATGCGAGCTGCTGCGAGCCTGGGGCGGCCGCAGCGTCGCCGTAGAGCCACGTATAGTAACCGTCTTGGTCGTTCTCGACGACGATCTGCGTCGGCAGCGATTGAGGGACCGGTTTATTGCACGCGACTTGGCTTTTGTCGAAGAGCACGAACGTTGGTTGCACGTAGAGAAACGACTGCGGCGCGGTGCCCGAGAGCAAGACGGGTTGAGGCGGCGACGCCGGGCGATCGCTGAGCGTTTCGGCGATGCTGCGTTCGTGCCCGGCAATGAAAAAGAGGTAATCCGTCGCCGAGCACCGGTATTTTGGAGCATCGAGATCGAGCCGGTAAATGCCGAACGCGCTATCGAACTCGACGATCGCTTTCGGATCGTCGCCCCGCTGAAAGCGGTAGATCCGGTCGACCTGCGTCCTTCCGGTCCGATCGGCCACGTGCACGTGTAACGCCACGGTCGTGTTGGGTGACGTCCGAGCAATCGCGGCGCAAAAAGCAACCTGCAGGATGACGTGAGCCGGTTCCAGCATCGCGGCGTCGTTCTTGCGGGCGGTTTCGCAGGCCTCTGGAGCCACGCGAATAATCCAACAGTTATGCCCGCGCGTGCCGTCAATGACTTCACGATCCGCGTGGCCACGGTCAACGGCTCGGGAAGCCAGTCCTCGAACCTCGTCCTGACCAACGCCATTGCGCGGCTCGGAATTCCTGTTTCTCCCAAGAACGTCTTTCCCTCAAACATCGAAGGCTTGCCGACGTGGTTCGACGTTCGCGTCACCTCGCGCGGTTATCAATGCCGATCGCGCGAGGTTGACGTGCTCGTAGCGCTCAATGCAGCAACCTGGCAGCAGGACGTAGCCGGCGTGAAGCCCGGCGGAGCGGTCGTGCACGAAGCGACGTTCCCGGTCAGCGGCGAAACGCTGCGAGGTGAGCTCGCGTATTACGCCGTCCCGTTCCTCGCGCTCGCAAAGGAGCACTTTGCCGATAAGGGCGACCTTCGCAAGTACTTGATGAACATGATTTACGTCGGCGCTCTCGCGCAGCTTCTCGAGATTCCGGCAGCGGTCGTCGAAGATGGTCTGCGCGCGCAGTTTCGGAGCAAAGCCTCGGCGGTCGAACTCAACATGCAAGCAGTGCAGGTTGGCATCGAGTACGCGCGGCAGCATCTCGAAAAACAAGACCCGTACCGTCTGGAGCGGATGAACGGCAAGATCGACGGACTGATGTTCATGGAAGGTAATCGGGCGGCGGCGCTCGGATGCGTCATGGGCGGGTGCACCGTCGCCGCCTGGTATCCGATCACCCCTTCGTCATCGCTCTGCGAATACTTCATTCAGTACTGCGATCGCTACCGCGTCGACGAAAGCACCGGCGAACGAAACGTCGCAATCGTGCAAGCGGAAGACGAACTAGCTGCGGCCGGCGTCGTTTTCGGCGCGGGCTGGGCCGGTGCGCGCGCGATGACGTCGACGTCGGGACCGGGCATTTCGTTGATGGCAGAATACGCCGGGTACGGTTATTTTGCCGAGGTTCCGGGCGTGATCTTCGACGTGCAGCGAGCCGGGCCGTCGACCGGACTCCCGACGCGAACGATGCAAGGCGACGTCGCTTTTGCCTACACGCTCTCGCACGGCGACACGAAGCACATCGTTTTGCTGCCGGCGACGGTCCGGGAAGCGTACGAGTTTGCGATGGAAGCGTTCGACCTTGCGGATCGTTTTCAAACCCCGGTCTTCGTGCTCAGCGACCTCGATCTCGGCATGAATTCGTGGCTGACGCCGGCACTTCCGTATCCGGAAAAACCGTTCGATCGCGGAAAAGTGCTGGGTGTGGACGACCTCAATTCGATGAAAACGTGGGGGCGTTATCGCGACGTCGATAAAGACGGCATCGCGTACCGCACGCTTCCGGGAACCAAACATCCCAACGCGGGCTTCTTTACGCGCGGGACCGGACACGACGAGGAAGCGCGTTATTCGGAGCAGCCCGAGGTATGGCAGCGTAATCTCGATCGTCTCACCCGCAAACATGATACGGCGCGAACGTCCGTACCGCCGCCCGTGGTCGAAGAGAGGGGCCGCAAGATCGCGATCCTGGCCTATGGCACGACGCATCACGCCGTCGTCGAGGCGCGCGATCGCTTGCGTGAAGGGGATATTGAGGTCGATTACATGCGCGTTCGGGCCCTGCCGCTGTCGCCGGAAGTCGCGACCTTCGTCAAACGCCACGAACGCGTTTATGTGATCGAACAGAACCGCGACGGACAACTCTACGGAATACTGCGGGCCGAACTGCCAACCCACCTCATCAGTCGGCTCGAGTCGATTCGGCACTATAACGGCGTGCCGATCGACGCTCACGCGATCATCGATCCCTTGCTCGACGCCGAGCGCCCTCCCGCGGTAGTTGCGGAATAAGAAAGTTATGACTGCAAATCTCAACATCATTGGATTGACTCGTGAAATTTATAAAGGCCTGCCGACGACGCTATGCGCCGGCTGCGGCCACAACTCGATCACGAACCACCTGATTAAGGCGCTCTTCGAGTACGGCGTTGAGCCGCATAAACTGGCCAAGATGAGCGGCATCGGATGCTCGTCGAAGACGCCTGCGTACTTCGTGGAGCAAGCTCATGGTTTCAACAGCTTGCACGGGCGAATGCCGTCCGCGGCAACGGGCGCCAAGCTCGCGAACCGCGAGTTGCTCGTGCTCGGCATCAGCGGCGACGGCGACACGGCGAGCATCGGCCTAGGGCAATACTGCCACATGATCCGTCGCAACGTCGATTGCACCTACATCGTCGAGAACAATGGCTGTTACGGGCTGACCAAGGGTCAGTTTTCGGCCACCGCCGATGTCGGATCGACCCTCAAAGGCGGCAAAGTGAACGAGTACTCGACGATCGACATTTGCGGTCTTGCGATCGAGCTTGGGGCGACCTTCGTTGCCCGTTCGTTCTCGGGTGACGGCAAGCAGCTCGTGCCGCTGCTCCAAGCGGCCTTCTCGCATCGCGGTACCGCGATTCTCGATGTCATCAGTCCCTGCGTTACGTTCAACGATCATGAGGGCTCGACCAAGAGTTATGCGTACGTGAAGGATCACGACGTCGTCCTTCACACGGCCGATTACATCGCCGGCGGACGCGAGATTACGGTTGACTACGAGCCGGGTACGGTTCGGGACGTCGAGCTCGAGGACGGCTCGCACGTGTTGCTGCGCAAACTCGGTACCGACTACGATCCGACCGATGGGATCGCGGCACTGCGAACGATCCACGAATCGAACCAACGCGGTGAGTTCGTCACCGGCCTGCTCTTCGTCGATACGAACGAACGCGACCTTTGCGAGCGCGAGCACCTCACGCACACACCCCTGGCGCAGCTGGACGAGACGGCGTTGCGGATTGGCCGCGAGCAGTGGGAGAGCCTCATGACGAGCGCGACGGGGTCGTGACGAGGAAAGCATCCCGACTCGCTCTCCTTGCGTTTCTAATATCGGCACAAGCTCTTCCGGCGCCGGCGGCCGTGATGCACGGCCTCGTGTGGCAGGCAACGTACGTTGCCGCGTATCAACCGACGTTCGGTCCGGCGCACGTCCCGTATTCCGGTACACTCAAGCTCAACTTCAACCACGGGATCGTCAGCGGTACGTATCGGTCCGAATCGGTGCGACCCGATCCTTTGTACGGGCGGATCATCGCTGCCAGCGGCGGAGTCAGCCAAGGTCACATCACGCTCACGCTCCAAGCGCCGGGCGGATTCACCGTTAGAGGTACGATTGCGGAGGATGGCGAGATTTCCGGAACGGCGACAATCCGGGGTCAGTTCTACAATTTCCTGGCCAAAGTCAAATCCTCGCCCTAACCGGCTTGTCATGGAGCGGCTCGTCGCGGCGCTCAAAACTGCTTCGGCGGTCTTCGTTTTGACCGGCTCGGGCATCTCGGCCGAAAGCGGGCTTCCGACGTTTCGCGGTGTCGGCGGGCTGTGGCGGACGCATCGCGTGGAGGAGCTTGCGTCGCCCGAAGGTTTTGCGCGCGATCCAGCGCTCGTGTGGACGTGGTACAACGAACGAAAGGCGGCGCACGAGCGCGCGCAACCCAACGCCGGACACCACGCGCTTGCCGACCTGGAACATATGATCGTGGACTTCACGCTCGCAACGCAAAACGTCGACTCGCTCCACCTGCGGGCCGGCACGCACAACGTGCTCGAACTGCATGGAAGCCTGCGCGAGGCGCGTTGCACCGGGTGTGGCGCGCGCCGTGCGCTCGATGCAGACGGTTTGCCAATCGAAGAAATCTCCCATCGCTGCGGCGGCCGATTCCGGCCGGACATCGTCTGGTTCGGCGAACCGCTTCCGCAACGAGCGTGGCAGCAAGCGCAAAGCGCCGCGACGCGCGCCGACGTAATCTTGGTAGCAGGCACGAGCGCGGTAGTCTATCCCGCCGCCGCGCTGGCGACGCACTACAATCGCCGGGCGTTCGTGGCGGAAATAAATCCGGAAGCTACCGCAATCAGCGACCGCATCGACTGCGCCCTGCGCGGCTCGGCAGCCGAGCTATTGCCGCTACTCGCCCGCGGGTTGCGGGCCGCGCGCGCGCAGTAGCGAAGCGCGCCGAGCGAAGAGCGCGTAAACCGGGAGACCGGAGAGCAAAATCGCGATACCCCATGCGGTATCGCGCGGTGCCTTCAAGATGGTATCTCCGACGATATACCATGCGGCCGCGAGAAAGAGCAGCGTCGTATACGGATGCCCCGGCATGCAAAAGCCCGGCTTTGGCGCGTTGGTATCCTGTGCATCACGTCTGCGGAAGACGATGAGCGCGATCGCGGCGAGACCGAAGAAAATATAATCGTTGCAAGTGACGTAGTTGAGGATTTGATCGTACCGGCCTGACATCGCGATGACGGCGGCAACCAGCCCTTGCACGACGATGGCGATCACCGGTGAGTGCGTCCGCGAATTGACCGACGCAAGCGCCTTGAAGAATGTTCCGTCCGCAGCCATCTGAAAATAGACGCGCGGCGATGTGAGAATCTGATTGCTCAAGAACCCCAGGGTGGAGAGCGAGATCACGATCGCCATTACCGATCGGCCGATCGGACCGAAGGCCAGGGCGGCAACGTCCGAGGCGGGCGTATTCGTGGCTGCCAAACCGCCGATGCCCAGCGCGTGCAGACACGTGGCGTTGACGGCAAGATAGAGAACAACCACGACGGCGACGCCGGCGATCAATCCCCGCGGCAGCGTGGAATGCGGCTCGTGCAGCTCGGCCGACATGAAGCTGGACGTCTGCCAGCCGCTGTAGGCGAAGAGCACCGGCACCATTGCGAGCCCGATCACGGCGAGAGGATTGCCGAGGACGACGGGCGCGGATGCCGAGATCGTTCCGGCGGTCCCGTGGACGACGAAGAGACCGATCGTTGCGAATCCGGCAATCGCGAGAATTTTTACGACCATGAAGGCGTTCTGGGTCGTCGTGCCGGTGCGAACGCCGAGCGCGTTTACCGCCGTAAAGACGGCGATCGCGATCACCGCGATCGCAACGATCGCTTGGGGAGACGTGTGATAGCCCGTTAATTGCGTGAAGTAGTTCGCAAACGTGACCGCGGCAGCGGCCATTCCACCGCTCTGCGACACCAGGAGCAGCGTCCAGCCGAAGATGAATGCGAGCGCCGGATGAAAGGCCTCGCGCAGATAGGCGTAGAGTCCGCCATCTTTCGGACGGCGCGCGGCCAGCTCGGCGAAAATCCCGGCGCCGAGCATTGCTATGACACCACCCGCGACCCAGACGGTCATAACGAGCACGTCGCTTCCGACGAAGCGCGCAACCACCGATGGGTTCATGAAGATGCCCGAACCGACGATGCCGCCCATCACGATGAGCGCAGCATCCCGCGTGCCGAGGCGCCGCACGAGTTTGGAATGTCGCGACGTCACGATGCGTTCGTCATCGCGCATGGTGCGGGGCATCGACGCGCGAAGAGTGCAGCCATGTTAGCGATTGCGACGTTCCTTCTGACCGTTCTGGCTACCGCCGTGGCGCAGGTGACGCCTTCCCAGGGTTCGGCCCCGCTCGTGGCCGCCCAACCCCCGCTCGAAGATGGGCCGTGCCTAGACTCAGCCCGCGCAGTGCCGCAGGTTCTCCAGGCGCCGCTGTCGCGCGCGATGCAGGTCGTGCGAATAGACGAGGTCATCTCGACGGCAACGATGATGCCTGGCGGCGTCATCGGCTTCCTCTACACAACGCACGACGGCTCGACCTGGCTCGGCGAGCGAAGCGCTCAATATACGTCGCCGGCGAGCGCAACCGCGATCAATCAAGTCCTCGCCGCAACGCATGTTACGGCCAAAAATCTAACGAGCTTCCCCCCGCAGACCCGCTACGGCGTGGCCACGAAGTACCCTCAATTCTTCGCGGTACGGATCCCGGCGGATGCTTTTGGGCCTCTCCGCATCGCCCTCGAGCCATGCATCATGTGGCCGCCCGGTCGTGCCCTACCCGACCCAAGCATGTAAGTAGCAGCCGTCGAATCCGAGTGCTAAAGTAGGGGGTTATAGAGGCGATGGAGTTCGTCGTGCGCGCTCGCGTGGGGACATTTCAGCCCAATGCCGACGTCTTTGTCGACGAAGAGCGGGGACATGTGGTTGCCGTGATCGAGGTCGCCGGCGCCGATGCGGAAACGCTGCGGATCGGCTTCGACGGTCGATATCTCGTCATTGCCGGCAGGCGTGTCGAGGTGGCGCGCGCGCGTCGTGGCTCATTCGTGCAGAAAGAGATCGCGCACGGCGAGTTCCTCAAACGGATCCCGCTGCCGGTCGCCATTGAGTACGATCGGATCTCGGCTACGTATGAGGACGGCTTGCTGATCGTCGTCGCTCCGATCGCGGTGACGGCGTACGTGCCGACCGCACGAACCGAACTGCAGGTCATGGTGAAGAGGACACATCGTTAAGAATATGGCTCAAAAGCCAAACCAATCCGTGGTACCCGCGAACATTATCGGCATTCTGCCGTTGCAGGAAGCGGTGCTTTTCCCCCACACGGTCATTCCGCTGGCAGTCGTGAAGAAGCCGGGAATCGCGTTGGTTGAGGAAGCGCTGCGCGAAGGCAAGCCGATCGGACTCACCGTTTTGAAAGATCGGGAGATTGAGGATCCGGGTCCGGAGGACGTGCACCGCGTCGGCACGATCGGCGTGATCCAAAAGATGCTGAAGGTTCCCGACGGGACCTTGCGCTGCATCGTTGCCGGACAACAAGTCTTTAAGATCGAGCAGTTCACGCAGGTTTCACCGTATATGGTCGCGGCGTACACCGAGCTTCCCGATTCAACGGTGGAAAACGAAGAGCTCGTCGCGATGCAGCGCAATCTCGCGGGGCTCTTTCAGAAGTTGCTCTCTTATCTGCCGCAAGCGCCGCGCGAAATGGAGATGGAGGTCGCGAATATCACCGACCCGGTGGTGCTCACGTACTTCGTGGCCTCGACGATGCGCCTGGAAACGGCCGATCGCCAGGCGCTGCTCGAAGAACGCGATACGGCCAAGCGCATGCGCAGGTTGACCCTGCTGTTGACCAAGGAGCTCGAAGTCGTCGAGCTCGGTCATAAGATTCAGAGCGACATCCAGCGCGAAATGGAGAAGAATCAGCGCGAGTTCTATCTGCGCCAGCAGTTGCGCGCCATTCAGGAAGAGTTGGGTGAAGTCGATCCGCAGCAAGCCGAAACCAACGAGCTGCGTTCGAAAATCGACGCAGCGTCAATGCCGCCGGACGTGAAGAAAGCGGCGGATCGCGAGCTTGACCGTCTCTCCAAAGTTCCGCAAGCCAGCCCCGAATACAGCGTGATCCGCACCTACTTGGATTGGCTGGTTACGCTGCCGTGGAACGCCGAGACCGCCGATCACATCGACATCAAGGCGTCCCGCGAAATTCTCGACAAGGACCATTACGATCTCGAGAAGATCAAGGATCGGATCGTCGAGTATCTGGCCGTCGGCAAGCTCAAGAAGAAGTTGACCGGCCCGATCCTTTGCTTCGTGGGTCCCCCGGGCGTCGGTAAGACTTCGCTCGGTCAGTCGATTGCCCGCGCGATGGGCAGAAAGTTCGTGCGGCTTTCGGTCGGCGGCGTCCACGACGAGGCCGAGATCCGAGGGCATCGCCGCACTTATATCGGCGCGATGCCGGGAACGATCGTGCGCGCGATTCGCGACGCTGGAACGCGTAACCCCGTAATGATGATCGACGAGATCGACAAGGTCGGGTCGGATTTCCGCGGCGACCCGCAATCGGCGCTGCTCGAAGTGCTCGATCCCGAGCAAAACAACAACTTCCGCGATCACTATCTCGATCTTCCATTCGACCTGTCGCAAGTGCTCTTCATCTGCACTGCGAACGCGCTCGACTCCATCTCGCCGCCGTTGCGCGATCGTATGGAGATCATTACGCTCTCCGGCTACACCGAGCTCGAGAAGCTTCAGATCGCCAAACGCTACTTGGTCAAGAAGCAGCGGGTGCACAATGGGCTGCGCGAAACGCAGGCACAAATCAGCGATCAAACGATTCGTGCGATCATCAACGATTACACCCGGGAAGCCGGCGTTCGGAACCTCGAGCGCGAGATCGGCACGGTGTTCCGCAAGATCGCCCGAAAGATTGCGGAGAACGCCCGCTACAAGGCGCGCGTGAAGCCCGAGAGCCTCGTGGAGTTTCTCGGCAAGCCGCGCTTCTTCAACGAGGTACGCAAGCGGGTCGCATCGGTCGGGGTCGCGACGGGTATGGCGTGGACGCCGGTCGGCGGCGACATCCTGTTTATCGAGACGCAATCGATGCCGGGCACTGGGAAACTCGTGTTGACCGGTCAGCTCGGCGACGTGATGAAGGAGAGCGCGCAGGCTGCCGTCTCATTTTTGCGCTCGCGCTCGGCCGAGCTCGCGCTTCCGGACGATTACTTTGCTAAGCACGACATCCACATTCACGTTCCCGCCGGAGCCACCCCGAAGGATGGGCCGTCGGCGGGCATCGCGCTGGCGACGTCGATCACTTCGATGCTGACGGGAATCAAAGTCGATCCGAATCTTGCGATGACGGGCGAGATTACGCTGACCGGACAAGTGCTGCCGATCGGCGGTTTGAAAGAAAAAGTGCTTGGCGCAAAACGGGCCGGAATCAGTAAGATACTCCTACCACGGCGCAACGAGATGGATCTCGACGACATTCCCAAGGAGGTACGCGAGAGCATGACCTTCGTGCCGGTGGACGAGCTATCTGAGGTGCTCCATCACGCGTTGGGCAAGCGCCTCATCTCACCTGTTCCGCTGGGCGCCGAGCAACTCAAGGGCAACAACGTCGTACACCTTCGTCCTTCGACTAGGCTGCGGACAGGGCAAGCGAAGCGGCGCAACGGCGTCGTCAAGCGCGCCGAGCGCAAGCGTTCCATCAAACGATCCTAAACGGGGCTAGCCTTTCCGACCGCTGCGGTGGACGGCCCCAACGCGGTGTACTAGACGATCAACGGACTTCGATGCCGGCGCCTTCGCGGACGTCTCCAACAACTGCCGCGAGGGCGCCGCACGCGAGCAAGTCGCGCGACAGCTCTTCAAGACGATCGGATGCGACGCTGATCAATAAGCCGCCGGAGGTTTGAGCGTCCGAGAGTCCGATCCGCGTCGCTTCTGAAACTGATGGCGCAAAATCGGTGAACGCGGCATGCGTCTCGGCGTTGTGACGCGTGCCGCCCGGTACGGTTCCCTGTTCGATCAAGTCGAGCACGCCGCGCATGAATGGCACGGATCGCGAATCGAGATGCAAGCGCACGTTTGACGCTCGCGCGATCTCTCCACCGTGGCCGAGCAGGCCGAACCCGGTGATATCGGTTGCGGCATGCGCGCCGGCCGCGAGCATCGCTTTCGAAGCGCCATCGTTCAGGGTAGTCATCGCTGCGACCGCTTCGGCGAGATCGGCATCCGAAATCAGGTCGCGCTTCCGTGCCGTCGTCAGAATTCCGGTGCCCAATGGTTTGGTGAGCACTAATGCGTCGCCAGCGCGCGCGCCTGCGTTCGTGACGACCCCTTTCGGGTCGACGATCCCGGTAACCGCCATGCCGTATTTCGGCTCCGCGTCCTTGATCGTATGGCCGCCGACCACTGCGACGCCGGCAGCGCGCGCGACGCTCGCGCCACCCTCCAAAATCCGGCTCAAAATCTCAAGATCCAGATCTTCGGGGAACGCGACGACGTTGAGTGCGGTCAACGGACGGCCGCCCATCGCGTACACGTCGGAGAGCGCGTTGGTCGCGGCGATACGGCCGAAGTCGTATGGATCGTCGACGATCGGCGTGAAAAAGTCCACCGTCAAAACGAGCGCAAGATCGTCCTGCAGCAGGTACACGCCGGCGTCGTCGCTACTGCCGTAGCCGACTAGGACGCGATCGTTGGTGGCGGGCGCGACGCGTTCCATCACGCTGCGCAGCTCGGCCGCGCCGAGTTTGGCCGCACAGCCCGCGCACGACGAAAGTTCGGTTAGGCGGATGCTCGCCACGTCCATCGAAGCAGTATTCGATGCCGAGGCAACTCTTATTCCTCCCAGGGCCAGTGAGCGTTGCGCAACCGGTGGCCGAGGCGCTGGCGCGTCCGATGACCGATCATCGCGGAGCAGAGTTCGCGCAAATGCTCCAACGAATCACCAACACGCTGCGGCCGGTCTTCGGCACGGCGAGCGACCTCGTGTTGCTCGGCAGCTCCGGCACCGGCGCGCTCGAGACCGCCGTCGCGAATCTGTTCTCGCCGGGCGACCGAGTGCTCTCGTGTGCCGTCGGCCTTTTCGGGCGGCGTTTCGCGGCGATCGCCGAGAGCTATGGATGTGTCGTCGAGTCGCTCGACGCGCCGATGGGATCCGCGCTCGACCCCGAAGCGCTCGACGCGCGCTTGCGGCGCGATACGGAAAACGTCATCAGCGGGGTATTGCTGACGCACAACGAGACTTCCACCGGCGTGACGAACGACATGGCGGCTATCGCCCCGAGCCTGCGGCGTCATGGCGCGATCACGCTGGTGGACTCGATCAGCGGGCTGGGTGCGTCGGAGTTTCGCATGGATGAGTGGGGCTACGACGTGGTCGTCGGAGCATCCCAGAAGGCTTTTGCTGCGCCGCCCGGCATCGCCATGGTCGCTGCCAGCGAACGAGCCTGGAACCGAGTAGCACGTACGCGCCAGCCGCGCTTTTATTTCGATTTGCAACGCGCACGTGACGCCGCGCGAGAAGGCCAGATGCCTTGGACCCCTCCGATTCCGATTCTGTTCGCACTCGACGTGGCGCTCCAGCGTTATCACGAAGGCGGTGCGTCAACCGCGCACGCGCGCCACGCGCGTTATGCTGCGGCGGTACGTTCCGCCCTCGAGGCCCTGGGCTTTACGCTTTTTTCGCAACCGGGTGCGCATTCGCCAACGGTCGTCGCCGCGTATCCGCCAACGGGTGTCGAGATCTCCGCGTTGGTCAAACGGCTGCGCGAGGAGCACGGGGTCGTGCTCTCCGGCGGTCAGGGCGAGCTCGCCGGAAAGATCCTCCGGTTTGGCACGATGGGCGACATCGCTGAAAAGGATTTGATCGGTGCCATCGGCGCGATCGAGCTCGCGTTGCTGGCTCTCGGCGTCACGGTGATGCCAGGCGCGGGAACGACGGCGGCCACGGAGTCGTTATCGGGGCGCGTCACAAGTGGTGTCGCCTAAAATACGGCAACACGAACGGGCGCGCAAACCACGGGATCGTTGAGAGCACCGCATCGTCGATTAGTGCGTCGTATGTCACCAAATAGGGTGCCAGCCGCGATTGATGCAGACCGTCGCGAATGTCGGGAGAGAGCGGGAAGAAGAGCGCGATAAAGAGCACGAGCCATAACAGGATCGCGCCTTTGGCGAGACCCACGAACGCCCCGCCCAGCGCATTGCCAAGGCCGAGGACCGGAAGCTTTGCGACTGCCCCCAATACCCGAGCGACGATGAGTATTGCGACGTAGGTCAAAAGGCCCGTTCCGAACATGCCGATCACGTGCGCCGATCCCGGCCCAAGGTTGGTAATCGCTTCGATTTGTGAATCCAGGCTGCCGTTGTAAAACCAGGGTGTTACCAGCGCGGCGGTAACGGCCACCGCACCCCCGAGCTCCGAGACGAAACCACGCGAGTAACCCTTATACGTAGCGATGGCCAGCACGATGAAGATCACGACGTCCGGCCAAGCCACACCGCCAATCACGTTCGGATCGTCGCTCCAAACTCGGCGCTTACCGCGTCGACCACCCCGTTCACGGCGACGTCGGCCTCCTCGTCGGTGATCGTTGCGTCGAAACGCTGCATCGTCATCCGCACCGCAAGGCTCTTGCGTCCTTGCCCGACTTGTGGTCCGCGATACTCGTCGAAGACGCGAACTCCTGTGCCAAGCGGGCCGAGAACCTTAGCAATGACGCATTCGATTTCACGGGCAGTTACGCCGGCGTCGACCACGAACGCGACATCACGGTAAGTCGAGGGATACTTCGAAGCCGGCTGATAATGCGGCGTTTCGTAGGCCGGAAGAGCGGCCAAGTCCAGGATGCCGACGTAGGCGTTGCGCTTTAAACCGAAGGCTTTGCTCAGCCGCGGATCGATGCAGCCGAGTCGTCCGATCTCAGCGCCATCGATTGCTAAACGCGCGCTCTTTCCCGGGTGAAGGCCGGCCCACGTGCCGGCCAACGTGTCGACGTCGCGGCCGGTGATGCGTCGTACCAGTACCTCGCAGTCGCCCTTGAGGCGCAAGAACGATGGATCTCGCCACGGTTCGTTGCCGCGGTCGGCAATGAAGCCGAACGCGATTGTGGTCGTTTCGGCAACTTCACCTTGACCTAAATGAAACACGTCGCCGATTTCAAAGACGCGCACGGCTGCGTCGTTCGCGGCAAAATACTCGAGTAATCCGGGTATGAGTGACTCGCGTAGGAAGCGCTGCTCCTCGGAGAGCGGATTGCGAACCTCCACCGGCGCGTGGTCCGGCACCACGCCGGCCCGGCGAAAGCGTTCGAGATTCACCGCTCCGTGGAGCGAGTAGGTGATCACTTCGCGATAGCCGAGTGCGGCCAGTTCTCCCGCAATGCGGCGGTCGAGCTCGAAGGCCGCGCTCGAAATCTCGTGCGGCGGTATCGTCGGAACGGCGGCTTCGATGCGTTCGTACCCCTCGATGCGCGCCACTTCCTCAATCAGGTCCGCTGCGATCGTGAGATCGCGTCGCCAAGGCGGCGGTGTAATGGCGAGCACGTCGTCTTTGGCCGGCGCCACGTTGCAGCCGAGCGCCTCGAGATGGCGCCGGACCCGCTCGGCTGGAATCGCAATGCCCAACAATCGCTCGACCTCGCGAACGGCCAACGCGATTGGTTTCGCCGCGAGGATCTCGGCGCCAAATGCGTGCGGGCGATGCGCGGCGGCTCCAAACTCGCATAAGAGCTGCGCCGCCCGTGCGGCGCCGATATCGGTCAACGCAACGGCCAACGACTTCTCGTGGCGCGCGGATGCTTCCGTGCGCAGGCCCAAGGCATTGCTCATGCGCCGCACGCGCGCGCCGTTGAAGTTCGCGGCTTCAAGAACGATCGCTCGCGTGGCGGAATTCACCTCGCTCGCCGTGCCGCCCATAAGACCCGCAAGGCAGAGCGGCGTCGTGTCGTCGGCGATGACGAGGGCTTGGGGTGTGAGCGAGCGCGTGACTCCGTCGAGCGTGACGATTTTTTCATCGTCGCGGGCGCTGCGCACGATCAGCTTTTTGCCGTGAATCGCAGCCGCATCGTAGAAGTGCAGCGGTTGACCCGTCTCCAGCATCACGTAGTTCGAAACGTCGACCAGGTTGTTGATCGGGCGCTGTCCTGCGAGTGCCAGGCGAACCCGCATCCAGGCCGGCCCCGGACCCACGTGCACGTTGTCGAAGCGTTGAGCAACAAACCTGTGACAATCCGGCGATTCGAGCACGACCTCAGGGGCGTTGCCGGGCGACTCCGCGTTTTCCGCTGGATTGACGAGCGATGGGAGACGCAACTCGACCCCGTAGGAAGCCGCCAGTTCGCGCGCGAGTCCGATCACCGATATCGCGTCGGGCCGATTGCTCGTAATTTCGACGTCAAGCACGTCGGTAGCGAGGCCGTAAAGCTCGACCACATCCATGCCGAGCGGCGTCGTTGCGTCGAGCTGTAAAATTCCATCTTCGAACCACTCCGCCGGCAACGCGAGCTCGTCGGCGGAAATCATCATTCCGTGTGAGACGACGCCGCGCATCGTACGCCGCTCGATCCGCAGCGCGGGAAGCTGCGCACCGATGGTGGCAACCGCGATCGTTTGTCCAACGGCCACGTTCGTGGCCGCCGTTGCGATCGTAAGCAGGGCATCGGCTGCGACGTCCACCTGAGCCACTTGCAGCCGATCGGCATTGGGATACTTCTCGAGCACGACGATCCGGCCGGTTACGACTCCCGTGATGAGCGGACGCTTCTGGATCTCCGCAATCGGAAACCCCAGCATCGCCAGACGGTCGGCGATCGCCTCAACCTCGGCCGGCAGCGCCGCGAACTCACGCAGCCAGCTTACTGGTACGCGCATCTGTCCGTGCTCTCGATCAACTCAGCTGCTCGAGAAAGTTCGGATCGCTGTTGATGAAGCGCCGGATGTCGTCCACACCGTAACGCGCCAACCCAAGCCGTTCCACGCCGAAGCCGAAGGCCCAGCCGGAGTAGACGTCCGAATCGTACGCAACTTCTCGCAGCACGTTCGGATGGACCATTCCGGCTCCGCCGAGTTCGATCCACTCGGAGCCGCCGCACATGTTACAGGTGCTTTGCCCCAAAGCGCTTCGCGCGCCGGGGACCCCTCGACACTTTGGGCAGGTGGTATCGACTTCGGCGCTCGGTTCGGTGAACGGAAAATACGACGGGCGGAAACGCACGCGCTGGTGTGGCCCGAAGAGCTCGCGGCAAAGTCCGGTGAGCATGCCCTTCAAGTGACCGAAATGAATCCCCTCGGCAACGAGCAGTCCTTCGACTTGATGAAACTGAAACAAGTGGCGCGCGTCTACGGCGTCGCGCCGAAAACACTTACCCGGTGCCACGATGGCGATCGGTGGACGATGCCGCTGCATCGTACGAATCTGCATCGGCGAGGTATGCGGGCGAAGCAATTGCGTATCCGTGAGCCAGAACGAGTCGAAGCTCTCGCGCGCCGGATGGTCGCTAGGAATGTTTAACGCGTCGAAGTTGTAGTAATCCGGCTCGGCTTCGGGCCCTACCACGACGGCAAATCCGTGACGCATGAAATAGTCGCAGCTCTGCTCGATGATGCGGCGCACCGGATGCGTCGAGCCCACCTGCGGACGAATCGCCGGAAACGTTACGTCAATCGAAGCGGCGAGGTCGGCGTCGAAGCGGCGAGATTCTAGCACGGCCTGGGCTGACTGCAATCGAGATTCCATTGCGGCGACGGCGTCGTTGATGGCCTTTCCGGCGTTGGGGCGCTCTTCCGGCGGCAGCTTGCCGATCGTGCGGCGGATCGTCGTCACCTCGCCGTTTCTTCCGAGATACGCGATTCGCACGCTCTCAAGCGTCTGCTCGCTATCCGCGGCATCAGCCTCGGCTGCGAGACGCGCTTCTAAGTCCGTAAGTTGTCGCGACAAATCCGTCATAATTTTTTTCCAAAACAAAACGCCCGGTGTTCTGTTCTACCGGGCGTTTCCAAATTTTTGCCGTGAGTCGCGTTGCGGACTCTCCCCTTGTCTTTAACTGCTCGTGGGTGCCGCGTACAACCTTCGGTAAGCCAGGTAGGCGTCGATCGAACCCGTTTGGGCGAAAAGCCTCCAGAAGAGGTAGGACGTTGCCATAGCGCTTGCAGTCTCCTTCTGAGCCGTCGGCTCCGGGGCGGCCCGCATCGCGGAATGGATGGAGTATACCATGCGACTTTTACCAACGGTAGTCTTGACTTTTTGCGTCGATACCACTCTATTGACAAGGCGCGTTTTGCGTGCGGCTTGCTTCGTAAAGCGCGATCGAACCAGCAACGGCGGCACTCAAGCTTTCGGTTGGTCCGCGCATGGGGATACAGAGAATTCGCTGGCAAATCGCCTCCCAAGCGCCTAGGCCGTGCCGCTCGTTTCCGACGACGAGGGCCACCGAACGCCCCCATTGGGCATCGCCAAGGCAAGCGCCATTCGCTGCCAGTCCCTGCAGCGCAACGCCTGCCGCGGCGCTCTCGGCGGCCACGTCGGTGGGCTCGGCAACCGCCAGGGGCAGGCGGAACGACGCGCCCATGGCCCCGCGCACGACCTTGGGATGATACGGATCGATGCCAAGGCGCCCAAAGACGGCTCCCGCGCAGCCAAAGGCCTCGGCAGATCGCAATAGCGTGCCGGCGTTGGCCGGATCGTTGAGGTCTGCCAGTACCAGAAACAACGTCCCTCGCGCAAAGATCCGGCGGAGGTCGCCTAGCTGGATCGGGGCGACCGCAACCAGGCCGCTGGGCGTGCGAAGATCGGAGATTTTCGCGGCGCTGGCCTCATCCACGACGTAGACCGGAGTGCCGCCGGCATCCAGTTCCCGCACGAGCGGCGTGGCCTCGTATGCGGCTTGGGTGGCGTAGATCTCTTCGATTGGAAAGCCGGTTGCGTGCGCTTCTTGTAACAGCGTCGGCCCTTCGAATGCGAAATGCCGCTGGGTCCGGCGGCCCTTTACCGTCTGCAGCGCGCGCACGCCGGCAAGCCGATCGGCGTGAACGCCGAGATGCGTAGCCACTCGTTACCGCGCCTTCATCCGCTTGGTGAGCCAGGCGCGCGTGAAAATCATCATCAGCCCCGCGAATATGGCCGCCAGCACGATTGCGATTTTATCGTTGAAGTGGTGCGGCACGAGGGATCGCACGAGCAAATATACCGCGGCCACGAAGACAACCAGAAAGAACGCGAGCCAGCCGATTTCGCTTGCGATGGAAGACTTAGCCACACGGCTTTTTACGAGGCTTGGTACTGCCGTTCCGCCAAAGCCCGCCTATGGAAGAAGCGCCGCACGTCATTGCCTCCCGTCGTTGCTTCGAAGGGCGCGTTTTCAGCGTTCGAGTCGATGAGGTGGGCTTCTCAGATGGCGCGCAACACCGCATCGACGTCGTCGAGCACGGGGCGTCCTTGGGGATCGTTGCCACGCCCACGCCAAACGATCTGGTTTTGGTGCGCCAATATCGCCATCCGGCAAATTCATCGGTTTGGGAGATTCCAGCCGGCACGGCAGAAGATAACGAGAGCCTGGCCGACGGCGCACGCCGCGAGTTGCGCGAAGAGACCGGCTATCTTGCGGGACGCATTCGACCGATCGGTTCCCTGTGGACGACGCCCGGCTTTTGCTCCGAAGTCATGCACTTCTTTCACGCTGACCAGCTCGCCGGCGGTATGCCGGATCTCGATGAAGACGAACGTATCGAGGTTGGCGTGTTCAGCCGCGAGGCGGCATGGCGCCTGGTCGCTGGGGGGACAGCCGATGCAAAAACCGTGCTTGCCCTGTTTTGGCTGCAGGGCGGCGAAGGTGAATTTGGAAGAGAGTTTGGTCGATAGTTACTATACGAGAGAAACGCTGCGTCGTCGTTGCTACCGACGTAGCGGAGTCGGTCTTGGAGGTAAGTCGTGGAGATACCTAGCGACATTGATTCCGTGCTGAAGCGATTGCTTGAGACCGGGATTAACGGAGATCCGTCGGTCTTGACGCCGGAAGACGAAGCGTATTTGAGCTCGCTGATCTCAGCGGTACGCGGAGGGCGACGTGCGGTGCTCATCGTCGAAGATGCCGACGAACGCTTGCGATACATGTTTAGTAATGCGACGCGGGCCGAGGCGGTGACGATGTTGGGAAAAGTCGTCGAGGCCACGGGACGCCGCCTCGCCGACGGGGAGGAGTAACGCTCTCTTCAGGCCATCAAGGCAAGTTCGTTGATCTTTCCGTCGGACGTAACTTCAAACTCGTAATGGTATTGGGCTCGCGGATACCGCACGAGGAACTCGTACAGCGTATCGCCGTTTGATTCGCTGGTACTCGAGATTGGCGCGATCGCTTGCAGCGGTCCCAGCCCCGCAAAGTTTTCCCGAGCCACCAGCTCGTCGGTCAGATAGGCGCTGAACGAGGGCGTCAGCTCGGCTCGATTGAGGTGGCGCGACGCCAGACGTTGGAGCCACTCTTTTGCCCGCTCGACGATTGCATTATCGAGGTGTGCTGAGGTCGGGGGCACCAAAATGTCGAGAATGCGCGCACCCAGTTCTTCCGGAACCGTCACCGCGCCGCCCTGAAGCGGACTGGCGTTTGAAAGAACGATCACCCCGATTTGCTGCCCGGGCAGGAGCGCGTTCATCGCACGATAACCGGAAATCTCGCCATTAGACCACACGAAATCCTTGCCGCCCCGCCGGTCGATCACCCATCCCATCCCGTAGTGTGTCGGACCGTTGCTCGCGCTGGGAGTAAACATCGTTCGAACGGAATCGACTCGCAGGAGAACCGGCATTTCGATATCCCATTTGGCGAGATCGTAGATTGTGGAGACTAACCCGGACGCTCCACCCAGCCACGCCGGGTCCCACGTGGGCGCTACGGCAAAGCCCCTCGAGGTTGGCGTGTATCCGGTCGCGTGAGACGGCGAGATGCCGTTGTCGCCGGCGAGAAACGTATGATTCATCACCAGCGGGAGGAAGATGTGCTGCTCCAGGTAGTCTGAGAGCGTTACGTTGCTGACGCGTTCTACGATCAAGCCCGCAAGCAGATAGTTGAGAGGATTGTTCGCATAAGTCGTTCCGGGCGGGGCGGTGGGCTTGAGCCCATCCACCAACGCCAAAAGATCGTTGAGTTTGATCGTGCGGGTCAGATCGGATGCGATGTTCGGCATCGTAGTGTAGTTCGGAAGCCCCGAGGTTTGAGTCAGGAGCTGCTCGATTGTGACATCGCCGCCCAATCGAAACTCCGGGACGTATTTCGTGACGTGGTCGTCGAGACTCAGCTTACGATCTTGGGCAAGCAGCAAGATTGCCGCCGCGGTAAACTGCATCGTCAGGCCGCCGGCAAAAAATTCCGTGTCGGGCGTCATCGGAACGTGTTTTGCGAGCGTCGCGAAGCCGAAACCGCGCGCGTAGACCAGCCGTCCATCCTCGACGACGCCGATCGCGATACCGGGCGTTCTACCGGCGTGAACTTGGTCTTTTGCGATGCGGTCGATCCGGTCAGATACCGCCGGCGTCAAGGCCAGCTCCGTGTCGGCGCACACGGGACCCGTCAGGGCACGCGCTAAGCCGCCGACGACGAGAGCCGTCGCAAAGACGGGGCCCCAAAGCCTCATTACTTTGTTAGGGTTATATATTCGGCCGTTTGCGGCCTGTGCGGTCCCCTACTTGTCGGAGGCCTGCCGCGCCAAATTCAACAGCATCCCGAATGCCTTTTGATCGGTAACGGCGAGATCGGCCAGCGCCTTGCGGTTTAGACTGACGCCCGATTTTTTCAGGCCGTGCATGAAGACGGAATACGAGAGGCCTTCGCGGCGCACGGCGGCGTTGATGCGGCTGATCCACAGGGAGCGAAAATCGCGCTTCCGTACGCGGCGATCGCGGAATGCGTACGCCAGCGATTTTAGGAGCGCTTCGTTCGCGACGCGGTAGTTGCGGCGGCGCGAGGCGCGAAAGCCCTTGACCAGCTTCATGACCTTGCGGCGGTGCTTTATCCCATGTACGCCGCGTTTGATGCGTGCCATATTAGAAAGTCTCCGTTACACCAGGTAGGGAATGGTCGGCGCTAGACGCTTCAAGTCGCCTTTGGCCGTCGGCTGATCCTTGCGGAACTTGCGCTTACGCTTGCGGGACTTCTTGCTGAGAATGTGGCCGCAGCCGTCGAACTGATGACGATGCAGCACCTTACCCGTCGCGGTGACCTTTACGCGCTTCGCGGTTCCTCGGTGAGTTCTAATTTTAGGCACTGGTTGTCTCCTTCGCTGGCGTCTCGTGCGCGATCGCCTTGGTCTCGCGCTCGCGCGGTGTCGAAAACTTCGGCGGTCCCGTCGGCGTCATGCGGGGCGCCAAAATCATGAACATGTTCTTCCCTTCGAGCCGCGCTTCACGCTCGACCGTTGCCAGCGGCTCCATGTCCTCCGCCATTCGGTCGAGCAACCGGCGACCGAAGGACGTATACGTAATCTCGCGCCCGCGGAACATGATCGTTACTTTAATCTTGCTTCCGTCGAGCAATAAACGCTCGGCCATTCGGGCCTTGGTCTCGTAGTCGTGCGTCTCGATCTTCGGCCGAAGCTTCACTTCCTTTAGCTCGAAGTGTCGCTGTTTTTTTCGCGCGTCTTTGTCCTTCTTCGATTGCTCGTATTTGAGCCGGCCATAGTCCGCGATCTTGCATACCGGCGGTTGCGCGTTCGGCGAAACCTCGATTAGATCGAGTCCGGCGGTTCGTGCGCGCGCCAGCGCATCTTCGGTTGGGAGAATTCCGAGTTGGAGACCGTTTTCGTCGATCACCCGAACCGCTCGAATTCTGATTTGGTCGTTGACGCGCAGGGGTCGTGCTATGAGCTCATCTCCGAATAAAAAAGGCGCTGCCGGAGCAACCCCACCACGGAACCGGCCGAGAGTTCCTTAAGTGAAGACCGGATAGCCCGTGGGCATCCGGTGAGCGGGACGACCCGCTGCTTCGGCCCGCCCACCATATCACGCCCCGCCGGGGGAGTGTCAAGGGTGCGTGCCGACCGCCGCGATGGCCTCGCCGAAGCGCGCGAGGAAATACTCTGTGGCGTCCTCGTCGATCACCAATGGGGGCGCGATTCGAAGCACGTGCTCGCGGCAGTCCTTTGCCGCCACGCCACGCTCGAGCAAGGCCTCCGAAACCCGCTTCGCCGGTACGGTAAGCGCGACGCCGATCAACAGTCCGCGACCACGAACCTCAGCGATCAAGGGCGAGGCGACCGCGCGAAGCCCCTGCATGATGCGTGCGCCGGCGTACCGCGCACAGGATGCCAGATTCTCGGAAACGGTCACGTCCAACGCCGCTTGTGCCACGGCCGAAGCGAGCGGGTTGCCGCCGAACGTGCTGCCATGATCGCCGGGTTGGAACAAGCTCATGAGATCGTCGTTCGCGAGGATCGCGGAAACCGGATAAAAGCCGCCGCCGAGCGCCTTCCCAAGGATCAAGACATCGGGTTTGATGCCGTCGTAATCGCAGGCGAAGAGCTCGCCGGTACGGCCTAAGCCCGTTTGTATCTCATCGGCAAGGAAGAGCAGCTCGTGCTCGCGGCAGAGCGCCCGTGCGCGCTTTAGATAGCCCTCGGGTGGTACGTTGACGCCGCCTTCACCCTGAATCGGCTCGATGAGCACCGCGCACGTATTTTCGGTAATCGCGCGCTCGAGGGCATCCGCGTCGCCGAATGGGACCGCAACGAATCCCGGTACGAAAGGTCCGAACCCGGAGCGATATTCCGGCGTCGTGCTGGCGCTGACCGCCGTAATCGTGCGGCCGTGGAAATTGTTTGAGAAGACGATAATCTCGGCGCGATCCTGCGGTACGCGCTTCGTGGTGTAAGCCCACCGTCGCGCGAGTTTAAGAGCAGTCTCCACCGCCTCGACGCCGGTATTCATCGGCAGCGCTTTGTCGTAACCGGCCAAACGCGTCAACTTTTCAAGGAATCCCGGCATGCGATCGTTACGCATTGCACGCGAGGTGAGCGTGACTTTCCCGGCTTGTTCCACCAGCGCGGCATAGATGCGCGGATGACAGTGCCCCTGGTTCAACGCCGAATACGCGCTTACGCAGTCGAGGTAGCGCTTGCCGGCGACGTCCCACAACCAAACACCTTCTGCCCGCTCGACGACCAGATCGAGCGGCGCGTAGTTGTGCGCGCCGTAGCGATCTTCTTCGGAAATGAGTTCGCGTCCGCGCTCTGAAAGGAAATGCATTTAGTGCCTCTTAAGGACTTGCCCTTGTCCACCTGCTTTTCATTGCTCGAAGGACTTTTGGCCCGCGATCACCCCGGCGTTTCGGCGAATGGGCGCACGATTTCGTACGTCCACGCAACGCGCCGCGATCGCGCCGTCATCTTGTTGCACGGAATGAGTGCGACGCCGGCTCAGTTCGATCGCGTCGCGCGCGACCTCTTCGATCGTGGTTATAACGTTCTCGCGCCGCGTTTGCCTCGCCACGGCCACGCCGATCCGCTTTCGACCGCGCTCGGACGACTGCGTACCGACGATCTGTACGAGGCCGCAAGCGAGTACGTTGCGATCGCGCGGGAACTCGGTGAACGTGTAACGGTCGCCGGATTTTCACTCGGCGGCTTGCTGGCGGCGTGGATCGGTCAGCACTATGCCGTCGAACTATGCGTTCCGATCTCGCCCTTCTTCGGCGTTTCGTTGATTCCCAATCGCTTCATGGGGGCGGTCGCAGAGCGGTTGCTGCGCGTTCCAAATCGCTTTCATTGGTGGAATCCCATTTTGCGAGAACGTCACCGGCCGTCAAACGGCTATCCGCGCTATGCGACGCACGCGATCGCGCATTCGTACCGAATGGCGCGCGCGCTGCTCGACGAAGCGCGAACGACGCGTCCCGCCGCCGAGCGCGTCACCATCGTTACCAACGCCGCCGAAGTTGCCGTGAACAACTACGCAATTCGCACCCTATACAAGAGCTGGCGCCGTCATCATCCCGACGCGGTCAAGCTTTCTCGCATCACGGGACTGCCGCTATCCCACGACATCGTCTCGCCGTTGCGCCCGTGGCGGCTCGCCGACCGCGTGCATCCGCATCTCCTCAACGCGATCGATCCAGATCTCTCGTCGTCACGCTGAGTGCTTCCAGTGTCATCCTGAGCGAAGCGACCGAAGGGAGCGACGTCGAAGGGCGAAGGACGACCAAGCGGCTGAGATGCCGCACTGAAGATGGAGTCGGTTATGACAGATCGTACCGCGGAAGTGTCGCCGCAGATTTATGCAAGAGTCGCCGGAGCGCTATATCTGTTTATCATAGTCGCCGGCATGTTTGGTGAGTTTTTTAGAGACAACCTCATCGTGTCAGGAGATGCTACAGCCACAGCCAATAACATCATGGCGCATGAGTCGCTCTTTCGAATCGGTGTTGCCGGCGAGCTCATATCTTACGTGTGCGATGTTGCGGTAGCGGTCATCTTATATATATTGTTTAGGCCCGTAAACAAAACCGTTGCTTTGCTTGCGGCGTTGTTTCGGGTGGTAACCGACGGTATTTGCGGCATTAACAAGGCAAATCTTTTTGCGGTATTGTTTTTCTTGGGAGGCGCGGGTTACCTAAACGTATTTAACCCGCAACAGCTACAAGCTCTAGCGTATTTTTCGCTCAAGTTGCATACATACGGCTTTGCCATTGGCCTCGTGTTTTTTGCCTTCTGTCTGCCGCCACTTGGGTATTTGATTTTCAAGTCGGGCTATTTACCGAAGATCATCGGCGTTCTGCTGACAATCGCTGGCGTGGTCTACCTATTGAACAGCTTAGCGTTGTTCCTCGCCCCGACATTGGCAACCCTAACCTTTCCCCTGCTGGTCATTCCCTTTGTTGCGGAATCGTCACTTTGCCTGTGGCTCCTCATCAAAGGCGTGAACGTCTCGAAATGGGAATCGCATCAAATATAGTTGCGCAGATTCGGCCAATACGCCGCAAGCGGCGTCGTGATTCCTCTGCAGATCGAAATAGGGAAGCCGTTCTCAAACGGCCTGCCCCAGGGATTGTTAAAATGCGCGACGATGCGACGATCGCGAAAGAGATGCGCATCGCATTCGCCGTTTACGTCGATGATCACGTCGCCGCTGTAGCCGCGCGTCCCCCACAGCCAATATTGGTTGTGACCGGAAAGCACCGGCGGAAGCCCGTATTGCGATCCAAAGAAGTCGATCGCAGCCGCCTCTCCGTAGTTGCTGGCTAGAATTGCGGCTTGTGCACGGTCGTGCGGCGGCAGCGACTGGTAGATTCCGGCGACGGCCGTTGCAAGCTCCGGCCAACCGTGCATATCGGCCCAGTCCGGTGGCAGGTTGCCGACCGGTCGAGGATCCGTGCGAGCCAGATTGACCTCGCGTTCGAGCATGCTTTGGGCGATCCAATCGTACCTCGACATAATCCGCTCGGGAAGAACCGGCATGAGCAGTGGCACGAGAACGATCCCCGCGACGAGCGCGTAAGCGCTCAGAAGTGGACGCCACCAAACCGCGCGTGCGGTCCACGCCTCGATCGCAACGGCACCGGCGGCGATCGGAATGGGGTAGACGTTTCCCGGGTAATAGTGCTTGGCGTGCAGCGCGACCATTTGCGCGATCAGCACGATGTATGCGACGCCAAGAAATCGTGCATCCGTACGCCGCAGCAGCGCTACCAAGCCGACCACCCAGATGGGCATCAGCAAAGGGTACGTAATCAGCAATTGGGCCGCTATGTACTGCAGCGGCGAGAGCGACGCGTTCAAGTGGGCGATCGCATCGTGCAGCAGCGTCCACATCGGAAACCCGTGCACGGCCTGCCAGAGGAAGTTCGGCAACACCAAGATCGCGGCAACCAACACACCGCCGAGAAACCAAGGCGTGAAGAGCGCGCGGCGCTGTGGAAAGAGCAGCAGCGCGACGACGATCGCGGCAGCAAAGAAGATCGCGCTGTACTTACTCTCGACCGCGATGCCGAGGAGGGCTCCAACCGCCAGCCACCAGCGCGGGTCGGCGCCCTTGACGATGCGCAAGACGCAGAGCGCCGCAAGCGGCCAGAGGACGAGGCCAACGACGTCGGTTGTGACCTTCGAGCCGAAGCTCATCAACACGGGCGTCAACGCCGCGACGAGCGCCGCGAACGCCTGCGCGAACGCGCCGCCGCCCAATTCGAGCGCGAGCAGACACGTCACGTACACCGACGCCGCGGCACAGAGTGCCGGAATGGCTCGCAGCAGAAAGAGCGAGTGTCCGAAGAGTTGCGAACCCGCCGCCAAGAACGGCACCAGAGGCGGTTGGTCGACGTATCCCCAATCCGGTCGGAATCCGCAGATTATGAAGTAGAGTTCATCGCGAAAGAAGCCGTAATGTGGGTTGCTTAGCAGGTGGACGATCAGCGTCAGGATGGCGGCCGCGGGCGGCACGTATTGGGCGGCGCGAGGGCGCATGCGCTGATTCATAGAGTATTCGGACCGTGTCACCCTCTGCGCCACCTTGGGGAAGCTAGGAGAACAGATGAAGAAGCAAGCGTTGCCGCGACGCTGTCACTGGGCGAGATCGGAACCGATGATCGCCTACCACGACCGGGAATGGGGTGTGCCGGCTCACGACGACCGGACGCTCTTCGAGATGCTCTGCCTGGAAGGCGCGCAAGCCGGGTTGAGCTGGGAAACGGTGCTTCGCAAGCGCGATCGCTACCGCGAGCTCTTTGCGAACTTCGATCCGGCGTTGGTCGCGCGCATCACCCCGGCGCGCGTGGAGAGAATCCTGAAGGACCCCGGCATCATTCGCAATCGCGCGAAGGTCGAATCCGTGATCGGCAACGCGAAGGCGCTTCTCGAGATACGCCGTGAATTCGGCTCGTTCGACGCGTATATCTGGGGTTTCGTCCATGGCAAGCCGATCGTCAATCGCCCGCGCAAGGGCGAAGACGTCCCGGCGACGACCGAGCAATCCGAGGCGATGAGCCGCGATCTTAAGAAGCGCGGCTTTCGCTTCGTCGGTCCGACGATTTGCTACGCGTTCATGCAGGCCGTCGGAATGGTCAACGATCATCTCGTCGCTTGCGCCTGGCACGATCGTCGTTAGCCTCGACGTTCATATATAGAAGCGCAGCTTTGGCCACAGGACCCCAAGTGGCGTTCGAATGCCGGTGCAGAGCATGATTGGGATATTCTGTTCGTACGAGATCACCCACGGCGGATTGAAGCGCGTCACGAGCCGCGCCGTGCGAAAGAGATGGTCTGCGGCGCCGCAGTCGCCGTTAACGTCGATGACGACGTTTCCGCTGTAGCCGTGCGTGCCCCACAGCCAATAGTTGTTGTGGCCCGAGAGCGCCGGCGGAAGTCCGTAGCGCGGTCCAAAGAAGTCGATTGCCGCGGCCTCGCCGTAGTTGTTGCCGACGATCGCCGCCTGTGCGCGCTGCACCGGCGGCAGACCCTCGTAAATCCGCGCAACGGTCGCCGCCAGCTCCGGCCAGCCGTGCATGTCGGCCCAGTCTTCCGGAAGCGTCGAGGTTCGGTTACGTTCGGTCTGCATCGTGGTCTTCTTTACGTGCAGCACGTCGCCAACAAACGTTCCGTACTCGACCATCGCTCGCTCCGAAAGCACCGGCAGCGAGAACGGTAGGAAAAAACATCCAGCCGCGATCGCGGCGATGGTTATCGCACCCTGCAACCATAGTCTTCGTGTTGTCGCCGCTTCGATCGCCACACTGCCGCCGGCGATAAGGATCGGGTAGACGTCCCCGGCATAGTAGTGCTTGGCGTGCAACGCGATCATCAAGACGGTCAGAAGGATGTACGTGTACCCCAGAAAGCGTGCCGTAGAATTCCGCAGCAGCCAAATCAGTCCCACGATCCAAATTGGTGACAGAAATAAATTCGTGAGCAGAAGCTGTTGGAAAAAGTAGAGGCCGGGGCTCGCGACGAGGTTCTTTCCCTGTTGACCGTTGCGCAGCAGCTCCCACATCGGAAAACCGTGCACCGCCTGCCAGAGGAAATTGGGAAGCGCGATGGTCGCCGCGAGCGCGGCGCCGGCGAGGAACCACGGCGACATCAGCGCGCGGCGCTGCGGCGTCAGTGCCAACCCTATCGCTAACGCGACTGCAAAGAAGGCGACGCTGTATTTGCTTTCAAGGCTCACGCCGATTGCCGCGCCGGCGGCTAGCCACAGGCGAGGATCGCCACCCTTGGCGAGGCGGAGAACGTACAACGCCGCTAACGGCCAGAGCCACAGCCCGACCATATCGGGACCGACCTTCATCCCGAAGCTCATCAACACGTTGGCGAAAAAGAAGGCGACCGCGGCTAAAATCTGCGCGAAGGCGCCGCCGCTCAGCTCGATGACGAGCAAACACGTGATGTAGGCGCCGGCCGCAGCGAAAAGCGCGGGAACGGCGCGCAGCAGGAAAAGCGAATGGCCGAACAGCTGCGAGGCCGCCGCTAAGAGCGGCACGACCGGAGGCTGATCGACGTAACCAAACGCCGGATGGAATCCGCAAATAATGAAGTACAACTCGTCGCGGAAAAAGCCGTAATGCGGATTGCCCGCCAGGTGCAACGCCAGCGTGACCAGCGCCGCGAGCGCCGGTAAGCGATTAGGTTGGATCAAATGCGCCGGTCAAGATCATTTGCTCGGAGATCGCGCGAGCGCGGCGATAGCGAGTGCGTGTGGCCTCGGAGGCGTCGGCCGGAAGGTCGCCGAGAAGTCGGTCCAGCTCTTCTTCGAAGAGCGTGCTCAGCGAGCACGGCGTGTATTCGCCCGGATAGCGCAAGCGCTGTGCGATCATGAGCCGGTAGATGCGGTCCGTAGCAAGGTCTTCCATGTAACCGTCCAAGAGGCTTGCGCCTCGCCCTTCCAGCACGCCGTGACGATAGCGAATCACGGTCCGGACCGCCGCCCGCGTCCCCGCCAGTGTCGTCGTGCCGACGCCTGCGGGCGAGGGCCGCAGATCGGAATGGGTCGTTTTTAGCGACGGGCGCCGGTCGAGCTGGTTGGGATAAGGGAACTGCGCGACGGCGATTGCGTTCTGATCGGGATGCCCGGTCCATGCGCCGTCCATCAGACAGGCCGCTTCGTTGTGCTTGTCCCGTTCTAAGACCGCTAGCGCGCGCGCGTTAAGCTGTGCATCTTCGCGGCTCGGATAGAGCGCCGTCATTCCGCCGATCGCGAGTGCGCCATGCTTGTGAGTGAGCTCGGGTAAGAGCGTGCGAACTCGCTGGAAGAACGGAACGTCGATCGGGATCGTGTTGCGATCCGGCAGCAGCCATGCGGGGTCGCCGATATTGTAGTGAATGAGACTCGCCATGTAATCCCATCGCCCAAGGTTGAGCCCGACGATGTAATCGCGCAAGTTGAATAATAACTCTTCGATTTCGTAAGCGATCGGATGCGACTCTATCAGCGCCATCGCCTTTATCGAATCGCGCTGCCAACCCTTCGCTTCGATCAGGGCGTCGAAGAGCTCTTTCCACCAGATCGCTTCCTGCGCCGATTCCGACTTGGGAATGTAGATGCAGAGTGGATGCCGCAACCTCTCGTACTCGAGACGAAAAACGAGCAGCGCAAGATCGAAAAGCGACGCACTGGTCACGGCGTGTTCGATGACGCCGGCTTGCGAGAGATGCAAACCGCGGATGCGATTCCAGACGACGGTGCTGCTTGGCGCGATTCCAACAGTTCCGCCGCGCCTGGCATCGGCGTAGGTCAGCTCGCCATAAAGCGCCGAGATGATGTTGTCGTGACCGCGCATCAAATGCTCCCACGTGTTGGCCATCGAATCTTCGAGATCGAGCATTACGCCCTGGGCTCCCGAGTTGAGCATCTTGACGCAGAGTTCGGCATCGTCGGCCGGACCCGTCATCTGGTTGCGCTGGTCCGAGCACCAGTCGGGCAGGTCGATGCGCCACGACCCAACCGTCGCCTCCGATGGGGGCAGATACGTCGGCAGATCGCCGGCGTGCGCGCGGGCGAGCCGGTCCTTGCGGGCTTGCACGAGACGTTGCTGCTCGCGGATAAATTGCCGGTGCAGCGGCCAATAAAACTCCGCGAATCCCGGCGGGAGATCGCGTTTGAGCGTGAATCCCGCCGGCGCAACGTTCACCGCAGCTAAGCCGTTACGGCAGAGCGGCCTTCGTAAAACTGTTCCGCTTCGGTCGATCCTGCTAATGCCGTAGTTGAAACGCGCCCTTCGCCGATCACCGTGGCGACTTCGTCAAAGTATCCCGTTCCGACCTCGCGCTGGTGGCGTGTCGCGGTGTATCCGAGCGGCTCGCTGGCAAACTCTTCGGCTTGAAACTCGGCATAGGCCGTCATGCCGCGCCTTTTGAAGTCGTGCGCCAATTTGAAGAACGAGTGGTTGAGCGCGTGAAAACCGGCCAGCGTAACGAATTGGAATTTATAGCCCATGCCGGCCAAGCGACTCTGAAACGCAGCAATCGAGACGGCATCGAGCTTCTTCTTCCAATTGAACGACGGCGAACAGTTGTAGGCTAGGAGTTTGCCCGCATAGCGCGCGTGAATGGCATCCGCGAACCGCTGCGCTTCTTCGACGTTCGGCTCGGAGGTCTCCATCCAAAGCAAATCGGCGTAGGGCGCGTAGGCAAGACCGCGGGCAATGCATGCCTCGATGCCGCAACGAGTCCCGAAGAAACCTTCGGGCGTTCGTTCCCCGGTGAGAAATTCGCGATCGTTTGCATCGACGTCGCTAGTGACCAGTTTCGCGGCGTTGGCGTCGGTGCGCGCAATCAAGATCGCCGGTACGTCCATAACGTCCGCGGCCAAGCGCGCGGCGACGAGATGGCGTACAGCTTGTTGCGTCGGAATCAGCACCTTACCGCCGAGATGGCCGCATTTCTTCTCCGAACTGAGCTGATCTTCGAAATGCACGCCGGCCGCACCAGCCCGAATCAAGCTCTTCATCAGTTCGAAAACGTTGAGCGCGCCGCCAAATCCGGCTTCGGCGTCGGCGACGATCGGCAAGAACCAATGCGCGCCGCCGCGCCCTTCCAGCGCCTCCACCTGGTCGAGCCGCGCGAGCGCGTTGTTCAGCCGTTCCACCAAGGCCGGGACACTATTGACGGGATAGAGGCTCTGGTCGGGGTACATCTCGCCGGCGACGTTGGCGTCCGCGGCGACCTGCCAGCCGCTGCAGTAGATCGCGCGGAGCCCTGCGCGGGCAGCCTGTACGGCCTGGTTTCCGGTCAGCGTCCCCAGCGCCGTGGTGGGCTCATCGGCTTGCAGTTCGCGCCACAGCCGCTTGGCGCCCATTGCGGCCAAGGTGTGCTCGGGCACTACGCTGCCCTGCAAACGAAAGACATCTTCGGCCGAATAGCGGCGCTCGATACCCCGCCAGCGAGCCTGCGTCGTCCAGCTGCGCCGCAGTGTCGCCGCGCGCCCGTTCAAATTCACCACTCGAACCTCCATCATTGAAGAATGGACTGCCTTGGCCTAGTCCTTGGCGCCATTTGGATGGCACCGTGAGGAACGTTGGACTGTATACCCCATATACAAGATGCTTAATCGGAATGTCAAGCAATTTGGTCGTTAAACTCACGCTACGGTTGTACGGCGAACAGTTCGTGATAGGCATCCAACGCCGCGAAGTCGCGCGCGCCGGGCAGCGCGTTGACGTTGTGCGGATCGACCAACACGAAGACTCGATGTTCTTTTGCCCAACGGCGGTAGACCTGGACGCGCAACGAGTCGTCCGACACGATGATTCGCGCAGGCAGCGAGTGGTCGACGTACGCGCCGTACGCGAGCGAGGTGGCGTCGAGCCACCCCGTCACGATGATGCCGTCGCGCGGAACGTACGGCCGTACGGCATTGATGACCCAGCGCCCACCCTCGCCGGGCTGGCGATTGAAAAAGCCGCGCTGCCGATCGAATGTGATCCCCGCGCTTACCCCCAAAATCACGACGAGCGCCGTCTGAAGGACGACGGCAAGCGCACCCCGCGACCGCGGCGTCAGCGCGCCGAGGAACGGTACGGCGACCCACGAGACGAGCAGCCGGTAGCGCTCGACGTCACTTTCGTTGGGATAGACGACCGAAAAGATTAGCCCGGCCGTGCCGGCGATTGCGAGCACCAGCGTCGTTCGCCAATCGCGCCACGCGGCGGCTACGATTCCGGCAAAGACGAGAACCGTCCCTATGGTTCCGTACTGCGCGTGGATTCCCGTGACGAAAGCCGCAAGCGCGGCTTGCAGATGCACCGGATTCAGCGATGCCAAAAAGTACGCCGGCGTTTGCGATTCGCTTCCCGTGAGCTCGAGCCAGAGACCGTGCGGCGTGCGGGGATCGTTGTAGTTCCAGAAGATCCCGCCGCCGGCGCCGGCAAGTGACGCAACGGGGTCCATGTGATGCGCCACGATATAGGCGGAGCGAATCGGGAGGTACGCGTAAAGCGTCAGGCCCGCGATCATTAGGAGCAACGACGCAGCGACGAGTCGCAAGCGAGGGCGTCTCTTTGCCGTCGCCGCGCCAATCGACAATGCTGCAAGCACCCACATCGCATTCGGGTGCGCCGCCATACCCAGCCCGCAGAGGGCAAAGGCGGCTATGAAGTAACCGTCCGTGCCTGAACGCATCCATCGCACGAACGCGTAAATCGCGAGCACCGAACACATCACCGCGAGGACCTGAGCTTCCGCGCGCACCGCATGCGAGAAAATGTTGGGCGTCACGGCAAACCACAGCGTGGCCGCGAGGGCCACGACGCGGCTTGCTCCCAACTCTCGCGCGACGCCATAGGCGGCCAAGCAGACGACGGCCATCGCGATGGCGCTCAATGCGTTCATCCGCCACGCGATCGAGTCGATCGGGATGAGGTGCGACCAGAGATGGCCCAGTATGACGTAAAGCGGAAATCCCGTCGGATGCGAGATTCCGAGAAGATACGGAACGCCTTGAAGTTCGGCGGTATCCCAGGAGGCCGGTTCGTGCGAGGCGCCGGCGATGTAAACGATCGCCGGCACCACGAACGCGACCCACTTCACGCCAGGGTTGGCAACGGCAGGGACGGACGAGTCGAGAGATCGGGCCGCACTTCCTGGTAGCCTTCCAGGGCTTTCTCCATCAGCTCGAGCGCGACATCCAGCTGTGGATCTTTACCGTCGCGATATTGGTGCGGCGCGATGTCGACGTCGTAGTCGGGGTCGGTGCCGTGGTTTTCCACTCCCCATCCGACGTCGACAAACCAGAACGAGAACTCCGGCTGAGTCGTCAGCGTGCCGTCAACGAGATGATGATACGGATCGATTCCGATCACGCCGCCCCACGTGCGTTTGCCGATCAGCGGACCAAGCTTATACAACTTGAAGCAGTGGCTGAAGATGTCGCCGTCAGAACCCGCGAACTGATTCGTGAGGGCGACCATTGGGCCGCCGACGGACTCCGGCGGATACGGAATCGGCGCGCCGTACCGCGGCGTGTCGTAGCCGACCCGCCGCCGCGCGAGTTTCTCGAGCAAGAGCGGCGAAACGTGACCGCCGCGATTGTAGCGAACGTCCACAATCAATCCTTTGCGATCGAACTCGCTGAGATACCCGCGATGGAACTCCGAAAACCCCCACGGCCCCATGTCGGGAATGTGAAGGTAACCGACGCGCTCGCCGGTGCGTTCGTGGACGCTGCGGCGGTTCGCTTCGACCCAGGCGCGATATCGCAACGCGGCTTCGTTCTCGAGGGCTTTGACTAATACGATCCGTTCCTCGCCCTTCTTGTTCCGGAGCGTCACCGAGATCTGACGTCCGGCGGCGTTAACGAGCAGGCGATCCGGTGAGGTCTCGCGCGAGAGCCTCTTGCCGCCGATCGCGACGATGCAATCGCCTTCGTGAACGTTCTGACCGGGTTCGGCGAGCGGCGAATCGCTCTCGCGGTTCCACGAGTCGCCGCGATAGATGCGCTCGATGCAGTAGCCTTCCCGCTCCTCGTCCCAGCGCAGGTCCGCGCCGAGAAAGCCGCGCTGATATTGTGGCGGCTCTCGATAGTCGCCCCCCCATTCGTAGGCGTGCGACGTCCCGAGTTCACCCTGCATTTCCCAAATGAGATCGGAAAGCTCGCCGCGCGTGCGCACGCGCGGCAGCACGGCCGCGTATCGATCGTACACGCGATCCCAATCGATATCGCTCATGTCCTCGACCCAAAACTGTTCGGTTTGCAGACGCCAGGCTTCGCGATACATTTGCGCCCATTCGTCGCGCGGCACGATTTCGACGCTGGCGCGGTCGAGCTCGAGCCATCCGCTCCGCCGGCCGGGTTCGGTGGGCGGTTTTTGCTCTTCGCCTTCCTCCGGCAGCTCGTTGAGTGCGTCGATGGCGCGCAAGCGGTCGTGCGAGCGGTAGACGAGAGTCCGGCCGTCTCTTCCCAATCGAATTTCATCACATTCCGTCGCGATGGTCGCAACCCGCTGTTGATCGAAATCGTAGGCCAAGAGGCTGCCGTGGCCCTCGCTATCGAGGTCCTCGCGGCGAGTCGGTTTGATGCCCTTCACCGGAAAACGTGTGAACAGCACGCGCTCGCGCGTCGCTACGATTTGGTTGTAGTCGCCTTCGTCGACCGGAAAACCCAGCACGCGGCCGGTGATGCCGTCGAAGTCGATCTCGACGTCCACTGGTTTCTGTGGCTTGTTGTTGCCGCGTTCTCGTTCTCGCTCGCGTTCGTGATCGTGGTGAATCGGCTTCGGCTTCGGGACGAACGGCGACTGAACGTCGCCGCGCAGCGTGACGACGAACGGACGGCTCGCTTGGGGAAAGCTCAAGTCGAACTGCAGCGCATCGTAAACCGGGTTGAAATCGCGCGTCGATATGAAGTAGAGATACTTCCCATCGGGGTCCCACGCCGGGGATTGATCCATTCGCAACGCCGAAGTGACGTCGTGGACCTTACCGGAGCGAATTTTGACGATGCGAATGATCGACGTTCCGTGCGCCGGCCACCAGACGTATGCAAGGTAGCGGCCATCCGGTGAAAATGCGAGATCGTCGATGCGGTGCGACGGGCAGCTGTCGAGTACGCGCACCTTTCCATCATCGACGTCGAGTACGCACAACTCGTGACGGTGATTCGCAAAGGCGACGATGCCGGTGGTGGGCGAGCAAACCAGATCGGTGACGCGGCCGATGTCGCCGCTCGTAACCAAGCTCGGCTCAGCTGGCGCATCGGTGGGGCCGAGGGCGATCTGCTCGTAGCCGTTGACGTCGGTGACGGAAACGAGCTGTTTGCCGTCGTGAAACCACTGCGTCAGGCGCGTGCGGGCGCGACTGCCCGTCCCATACCTGACCACCGCTCCTTCAAAAAGCGGCATCGTAAACTGTTGCCCGCGCGCATCGAACGCAAGCTGCGTTCCGTCGGGGTGTGGCTCGAAGTCGGCAAGGGATTCGGCCGCGTTCGCAAATCGCCGAGCCGTTTGCGGCGCGGGCGAGTTCGTTAAGACGTCGACTTTTCGCGCCGTGTCGCTTGCAACGTTGTAGAGTCCAATTTCGGCGCCGGCCGAGTAGACGATGCGAGCGCCGTCGGTCGAAGGAAAGCGCACGTAGTATTCGCTTTCATGGGTGTGGCGCCGGACGTCACTTCCGTCGGGCAAACACGAATAAATGTTTCCAAGTCCCTCGTGATCGGACAAGAAGAAAATCCGGTCGCCGATCCACATCGGCCAGCACGGATTGCCCGCTGGCAACGGCAGCCGCGTAAACTCTCCGGCTCCGGATTCGTCGACCCAAACTTCGCCCGCGGTGCCACCACGATAGCGTTTCCAGCGTGCCGGATCGGCGGCGTTCCGCCCGATCGCGATGCGGCCTTGCGTTCCAAACGAGAGCGCTCGCGCGTGCCCGAGATTCAGTTCGCGTGACGTGCCGCCGTTTCTTGAAATTGCGAACGGTCGCGTTTCGCCCTCGTACCATACGGTGGGGTTCGCGACGAAATAGATCTCACTACCGTCGTCGTTCCAGCCGCATGTCCAAGCGAGCGTCGCTCCGAGAAACGTTAGCCGCTGCGGTTCCCCGCCATGTGCCGGCATTACGTACAGCTCCGGGTTTCCTTCGTCGGTTGAGATGAATGCGATCGATTCACCGTCGGGCGATATTCTTGGGAACGAGCAGCTGCCGAAGCTGACCGTGAGGCGAACGCCGTCTCCGCCGGCCGCGGGGACGCTCCACAAATCGTCCTCGCAAACGTAAACGATTCGATCGTGCGCTATCGATGGATAGCGATAGTAACCCTGGTCCATAGGCCGGGAGGTTTATTCATGCGGCATCGTTCCACCCGTCGCGTGCAACAGGCGGCCGAGCGTTGCGTTGAGTTCTGCGGTGTTTTCGAGCTGCGTGAAGAACGGCACTAATACCGGCGTCGTCGAGCGGTGCTCGAAGGGGAGAATGGGACCGCCCCACGCAAACTGCGTCGCCGGCTCGCCGGCGAGGCTGCGGAAGAAGAGTTCGGCGCCCAGCGCGTTCGCCCAGCCGAACTCGGGCCGCGTGTAACGCCAATATCCGTCCGGATAGAAGCTCTCGTGGATCAGCCCGCTCTCTCCATCGGTTTCCGCAAGCGTCGTGATCGCCGTCGCGACCTCGGCGGAAGAGGTCGCGGTGATGGCGCGCCCGATGATGCCGAGCGGCCAGACGTAGCCGTATGGCGTATGTGGGCTTCCAAGACCCTGCGCGTAGCGCCCCGTGAAGTAAAACGGATTGTCCATGCTGAGCGTAAACGCGCGCGTCGCCAAATACGTCGCGTCGAACGACGAACACCAATCGATGTATGGCAACGTCGTCAAGTTCGGAATGTTTGCATCGTCCATGAGGTTGTAGTGGTCGGAGCCGTCGGTTTCGTAGGCGTACGTCCAGAGCCGCCGGCGTTCATCGAAGAAGCGGCCATACAGCTCCACCCCAATCTGCACGCGAGCCGCCAGCGCTTGCGCCTGTTGCGCGAGGTCCGAATCGCCATAGCCGTCGATCGCCAACTGCCGGATGTCGTGGAGCGCGACGACCGCCATCGCATTTTGGGGAATGTTAAAGCGATATTCGACCGGGTCGTCAGAGGGGCGAAAAGCGCCCCAAATCAATCCCGTTCCTTCATTATATGCATCGTTGGTGTAGACGCGCTCGGAATAACGGTAGTGGCTGCAGCTGCGATGGCGCTCCTCGCAGCTATAGGTCGCCACGATCTGCTGCAGGGCGCGATGGAGATCGGGCGTGAAAACCGTGCGATCCCGGATCGAGCGCCAATATACGGAAGCAAGCACGACAGGCCATGCCAGCGAGTCGATTTCCCACTTGCGCTCCCAGACGCCGTAGCCCGCATCGAATGCATTGGCATACGGATCGGTGAGAATGTTTCGCGCATTGCGCTGGATCACGCCGACGAAGCGCGCGCGCAACACCGGGTACGAGCGTTGGAATCGAATGTACGGAATCGTCTGAGCCGAGGAGTCGCGGAGCCACATCACCGGGATGTCGCCGGTTTGGACGTACGTGGTGTTGTCGTCTTCCAGAAAAAAGTCGTGCAGCAGCGTGTGAAAAAGCTGATCGGCCTGGATGTCGCGAACGCGTTTGCCCGTCAGAGGCACCACCAGCGTCTGCCCGGCAGCGGATAAAGAGAGAAGAGAGGCGAGGAGCGCGGCGGTGGTGCCGATCGCGGCATAGCGTGCAATAAACGACCGCACTATGGGGATATCGCCTTCGCCCTGGCGCTGTCGAGACCTCGCAGAAGGTTCGCTCTCACCGCGAGCCGCAAAGACGTTAGCCTTGAGCGATCAACCGGCTCACGCCGAACTTTTGCGCGATTTCGAACGACATAAGCCGCGCGCGCTAGCGCGGGCGATCTCTTATGCAGAAGCGGGACGGGGGGGCGAACTCATCCGCGCCCTCTACCCGAAAACGGGTCGCGCCCTAACGATCGGACTTACCGGCCCTCCCGGTGTCGGCAAATCGACGCTTGCATCCGGACTCGTCCGCAAGGCTCGGTCGTTGGGCAAGCGCGTCGGCGTCGTCTCGGTCGATCCGAGTTCTCCGTTTTCGCATGGTGCGCTACTCGGCGATCGCATTCGTCTTGCCGAACACTTTACCGACGAGGCGGTGTTCATTCGTTCGATGGCGAGCCGGGGGCATTTGGGCGGGCTCGCCGGCGCGACGGCCGACGCCGTGGTGCTGATGGATGCTTTTGGCTTCGACGTAATCGTAATCGAAACGGTTGGCGTCGGGCAGAGCGAGATTGCGATCGCGGAGCTTGCGCAGACCACGCTCGTCGCGCTCCAGCCCGGCAGCGGCGACTCAATTCAGGTACTCAAGGCCGGCATCATGGAGATCGCGGACGTTTTTGTCGTGAACAAAGCCGATCATCCCATGGCGGATCAGCTGCGTCGTGAGATCCGTTCGACGATGGAGATGTTGCAGTGGTCGGGCTGGGTGCCCGAACTGGTTGCGACGCAAGCCCTCGCGGGCGACGGCATCGACGAACTGTGGAATGCGATCGAGCGGCACATGGCCTACCTCAACGAAACGGGCGAGATCGAGCAGCGTCGGCGGGAAGCGTTCCTGCATCAAGTCCGGCAACTTGCGATGGGGCGGTTGGAACAGCGCCTCGATCGAGCGCTGCACGCTGAAACGTTCGACTGCGTCGACCCGTATGAAGCCGCCGATAGCATTCTGTCGACCTTCCGCCCCTAGCTCGCTTTTAGGGAGAATCAGCGGCCAGCGTCGAAAGGCTCGGCCCCTATGGCCCTTCGACAAGCTCAGGACAAGCTGGCAATGATCGAACGCGCGAGCGGGCTCGGGGCGCAGCCGACTGCGGAGTTCGAGGAACAGCGTCGCCGCTGGGCCGAGGCTTCGGCAAAGCGCCGCCCGCGCAAAGGCCCTGGCTCGGGTGCTTGCGACCGAACGATCTCGGACGTAGCGTTGAAGAAGGTTTACGATCCGCAGGACGTCGCCGATCTCGACCTTGCGCGCGACCTCGCTTGGCCCGGCGAATATCCATATACGCGCGGAATTCATCCCAATGGCTACCGCGATCGCCTCTGGACGATGCGGCAGTTTGCCGGTTTCGGCACGCCGGCGCAGACGAACGAGCGCTACCATTTTCTGTTGGAGCATGGGCAGCACGGTCTTTCCGTTGCATTCGACATGCCGACGTTAATGGGTTACGACTCCGACGCCCCGCAATCGCGCGGCGAAGTCGGCAAGTGCGGCGTCGCGATCGATTCGCTGGCAGACATGGAGGTGCTCTTCGACGGCATCGATATGGCGGAGATCACTACGTCGATGACCATCAACGGACCGGCGTGTATCGCCCTTGCGCAATACATCGCCGCGGCCGAAAAGAAAGGAGTTCCGCGCGCCAAGCTGGGCGGAACGATTCAGGCCGACATTCTCAAAGAGTACATCGCGCAAAAGGAGTGGATCTTTCCGCCGCGCCCGCACATGCGCATCATCGTCGATATGATTGATTTCTGCACGCGGGAGATGCCGAAGTGGAACACGATCTCGATCTCGGGCTATCATATTCGTGAAGCCGGTTCGACCGCGGCGCAAGAACTGGCCTTTACCCTTGCGGACGGCTTCGCGTACGTTGAGGCTTGTATGGAGGGCGGAATGGACGTTGATTCGTTTGCGCCGCGCCTCTCGTTCTTCTTCAACTCGCACATCGACTTTTTCGAGGAGATTGCCAAGTTTCGGGCGGCCCGCAGAATCTACGCGCGGCACATGCGCGAAAAGTATGGGGCGAAAGACCCGCGCTCGTGGCAGCTTCGCTTTCATACGCAGACTGCGGGCTGCAGCGCAACGGCTCAGCAGCCCGAGAACAACATCGTCCGCGTCGCCTTCGAAGCTATGGCTGCGGTGCTGGGCGGCACGCAATCGTTGCATACGAACTCAATGGACGAAGTCTTAGCGCTGCCGACCGAAAAGTCGGTCGAGATAGCGCTGCGAACGCAACAGGTCTTGGCGTACGAGACGAACGTGACCAATGTCGTCGATCCGCTTGGGGGCTCGTACTTCGTGGAGGCACTGACCGAAGAGCTCGAGCGACAGGCCGAGGCCTACTTTGCGCAGATCGCCGAGTATGGAGGCGTGATCGAAGCGATCGAAGCCGGTTTTTTCCAACGCGAGATCGCCGACGCTAGCTATCGCTATCAGCGCTCGATAGAGACCCGCGACCGGATCATCGTTGGCGTCAATGCCTTTGTGAAGGATGAGTCGCCTGAAGGCATCGATCTGCTGAAGATTACTGAAGAGATGGAACGCGCGCAGGCCCGGGCGGTGCAAGACCTTCGCGAGAAGCGCGACTCTGCGGCAGTTCCACTCGTGCTGGAACGCCTGCAAGCGGCGTGCGCCGATCCGAAGGACAATCTCATGCCGCACCTGATCGATTGCGTCAACGCCTACTGCACGGAAGGCGAGATCGTCGAAGCGATGGCGCAGGTCTACGGGCGATACACGGAAGCGGCGGTGCTCTGATGCCTGAAGAGCGCCTTCGCCGGCAGACCGATATCGAGCTGTATCGCGTGCGTCGCACCCTGACGGCGGTCAAGCTTAAACTCGAAGAAGCGCTGAGTCTGAGCCGGCATAAGGACGAGCAACACGATGAACAATCGCCCTCTTCGCATCGTCATCGCTAAGGCCGGGCTCGACGGACACGACCGCGGGGCCAAGGTCATCGCGCGGGCGTTGCGCGATGCCGGAATGGAGGTCATCTACACCGGACTCTTTCAGGCGCCCGAGCAAATCGTTCAGACGGCAATTCAAGAAGACGCGGACGGCATCGGTCTCTCAATCCTCTCAGGCGCGCACATGACGCTCTTTCCGCTCGTCGTCGATCAGCTCAAAGCGCAGGAGGCGGGCGACATCGTCTTCTTTGGTGGCGGGACTATCCCGGCGGAAGACGCGCAGCGGCTGCGCGAGCTTGGCGTGCGCGAAATTTTCACCCCCGGCGCGCCCCTGCAGAATATCATCGACTTCGTCCAGCGCGAGTGCGGTAAGCGTAGAGCGCTGGTCGGTTAGCGTTAGGTAACGCTGATGCCGCCCGTTCGAACGCGCGTCGCGCCGTCGCCGACGGGTGATCCGCACGTGGGAACCGCATACGTTGCGCTGATCAACTATTGCTTTGCAAAAAAACACGGCGGGGAGTTCGTTCTGCGCATCGAGGACACCGATCAAGCCCGCAGCACCCCTGAAAGCGAGCGGGCTATTCTGGAGACGCTTCGCTGGTGCGGCCTCTCCTGGGAAGAAGGCCCGGACGTGGGTGGTCCGCACGGACCGTATCGCCAAAGCGAACGATCGAGCATCTATCGGGAATACGCTGGGAAGCTGATAGCGAGCGGTCACGCCTTCAAGTGTTTTTGCACGGCACAACGTTTGGACGAGATGCGCGTCGCACAACGAGCTGCGGGGCAGCCGTCGCGGTACGATGGTCATTGCCTTCGGTATTCGCAAGAAGAAGTCGCACGACGCGAAGCCGCCGGCGAACCCTACGTCGTTCGGCTCCGCGTTCCCGATGAGGGTGTCTGCGTCGTCGAGGACTTACGCCGGGGCCCGATTGAGTTTGACTATAAGAGCGTCGACATGCAGGTGCTGGTGAAGTCCGACGGCATGCCGACATATCATCTCGCCAACGTCGTAGACGACCACTTGATGGAGATCACCCACGTCTTTCGCGGCGAAGAATGGCTCTCGAGCGCGCCCAAGCATCTCTTACTCTACTCGTATTTCGGCTGGGAGCCGCCGAAACTGATGCACCTTCCGCTGCTGCGAAACCCCGATAAGAGCAAGTTGAGCAAACGCAAGAATCCGACCGGGATTCTGTTCTTCCGGGCAATGGGGTATTTGCCCGAGGCTTTGCTCAACTTCTTGGGACTGCTCGCGAATGCACCGCGCGAAGGCGAAGACGAGGTGATGGATCTCCCCGCGCTGGTCGGGCGTTTCGAAATCGAGCACGTACCGATCGGCGGGCCGGTCTTCGATGTTGCGAAGCTCGATTGGCTCAACGGGCGCTACATTCGCGAGCGTCTCGACCCGGACACATTCGTGCAGCGCATCCGGGAGTGGGCGATCTCGCCGGAGCGCCTGACGCGCCTTGCGCAAGTTGCGGCGCCGCGGATCGAGCGGTTTAGCGATCTCGGGCAGCTGTTGGCGTTTCTCTTTGCAGGCCGCTTGCCGCTGCGTGCCGACGACTTTCGCAGCGCGAAGCTCGACGAGCTCGAGATACGCCGCGCGTTCGCGCTGGCCTTAGGGGAGCTTGACGCGCTGCCGGCGTGGGACGCCGCCGGCATGGAGGCAGTGCTCAAACACGTTGCGGAAACGTTGGGAAAGAAGACGCGCGACGTCGCACGGCCTTTTTACATCGCGATCACCGGGAGTCCAACCTCGATTCCGCTCTTCGATTCGATGGAGCTGCTCGGACGAGACATGGTTCGCGAGCGATTGCGCAATGCGCTGGCGCTCGTGGGCGGCGCGGTATGATTCGCGGGATCGTCCTCGCTGCGGGAAAAGGCAAGCGCATGAAGAGCGTTCGCACGAAGGTGATGCACGAGCTTTGCGGACGCCCGATGCTGTGGTACGTGCTAGCGGCGCTGCGCGGGAGTGGAATCGACGAAGTTATCGTCGTCACCAACGACGAGCTGCAGGCTCAGGTCGGCCGGTTCAGTGTCGCCGGCGTCGTACAGCAGGAGCAGCTCGGGACGGGGCATGCCGTCAGGATCGCGCTGGAGCGGCTGGAACCGCACGCCGGCGGCAAGATCGTCGTCGCCTGCGGGGATATGCCGCTGGTAACGCCCCAGCTCTTCGCCACGATGGCGAATTCCCTCGGTAACGGCGGACAAAACGGCGCGGTGATGGCGTTGATAACCGCCAAGATGCCGCTGCCTTCGAATTTCGGCCGCATCGTGCGCCGCGGCCTGGCGGTCGAGCGCATTGTCGAGATCACGGACGCGACACCCGAGGAGCTCGAAATCGATGAAATGAACGCCGGCATCTACGCCTTCGACGAGGATGCGTTGCGTGAGGCTGTGACGCAGCTGCGCAACGACAACGCCCAATCGGAATACTATCTCACCGATACGGTCGCGTACTTCGCCGATGCCGGAAAACCCGTACGGCCCGTCCCGGCGGCGGATTATCGGCACGTGCTCGGAATCAACGATCGCCTTGAGTTGGCGCGGGCGCGAAAGGCCATGAACGAGCGGCTATGCGAACAACACATGCGCGACGGCGTTACGATCGTCGACCCCGACACGACCTACCTCGAGCCGGAGCTGCAGATTGGGAACGATACGGTCATCTATCCTAATACGACCATCTCTCGGCTCTCGCGGCTCGGCCGCGCATGCGTCGTCGGACCGAACACCCGCCTCTCCAACGCAACGCTTGGCGCACGCGTGACGATCCGCGAAAGCGTGGTGAGCGATTCGGCAGTCGGAAACGACGCCTCGATCGGCCCATTCGCTCATCTTCGGGAAGGGACGTTGCTGGGCGACCGGGTGCACGTCGGCAACTTTGTTGAAATCAAAAAATCCAACTTGGCGCGCGGCGTTAAGGTTGGCCATCTTTCTTATTTGGGTGACGCAACGGTCGGCGAAGAGAGTAATATCGGAGCGGGAACGATTACGTGCAACTTCGACGGCGAGCAGAAGAACGAGACGATCGTCGGCCGCAACGTCTCCATCGGTTCTAACACGTCGCTGGTTGCCCCGGTATCCGTCGGGGACGGCGCGTTGACCGGTGCCGGCTCCGTTGTCACAAAAGACGTTCCTCCGGGCGAACGCGTTGCCGGAAATCCCGCGCGCCCGCTCCCCAAAAAGTAGCCGAATGTCACCCGCAAATCGGCGAATCTGGTGCTGCGTCACGCTGGCAGTGGGGGTTTTGCTCGCCGGCGGCACGATTGCGTGCGCAGCCATCGAGCGGCCCAACGCGCTGGATCGGCGCGTCGATGTACTTACGCCGTCGCAGCTTATGACCGAGCCGGCGATCCGGCTCGTCGATCCCGGCAGACAGGCTGCTGCGACGCGCCGCGTTCATTGGACCGTACTCGGATGGGTTTTCATCGCGGTCTTTGAAGCGACTGCGCTCTTTTATCTGTGGAGTTCCGGCGCTGCGGCGGCCCTGCGGGATTGGCTTCGTCGCCGCGTTTCATCGCAATGGCAGGTGCGATTCCTCTTCGGAGCCGCGCTGGCGCTCGTTGCGCGCCTCGCGGCGCTGATTCCATCGTTTTATTTATTTCGTGTCGATCGCGTCTTGCAGGTAACGACGGACCTCACTCGGATCTGGGCGCTCTTCTGGATCTTTCACACGCTTGTCGGCATGATCGTCGCCGGATTGATCGCGGCCGTCGTCTTGTGGCTCGCGGAGCGTACCCACCAATGGTACGCGTACGCGATCGTCGCCATTTTAGCGGCAAGCGTCGGTTGGGCGTATGCGAGTCCGTACGTTCGAGCGGCAACGCGTGCGACGTCCCCGGTAGGGGGCGACGTTGGCGAGCAGCTTCGCGCAATGCTCGTACGCGCCGGTCTCTCGCCGGTTCCCGTGCTCGCAAGCACTGGGAATGCTTTCTCCGACGACGTCGCCGTTCTCGGCGTGGGGCCGTTGCGCCGCATCGTTTTGAGCCATAACCTGATCGTCGGAGGTACCGAGCCGGAGATCGAATACCGGATCGCTTACGAGATCGGGCGCATCTCGCACGGCGCGGTGCTCTCCGTCGCGCTGATCGAAGGCGGGGTCATCATCATCTTTGCGGCGATTGCCATCGTGATCGCGGATCGAGTGCGGTTTCGGCGCGACGACGATCCGCTTTCACGGTTGGCAATCGTCGGCGCGCTCCTCGCTCTGGTCTATCTCGCCGCCGTGCCGGTTAGGAACGCAGCTCTGCGCTCGTACGATTTTGACTCCGACCGGTACGCCGTGACCTTGACCGGTAACCCCTCAGCGGCGGTGCGAGCGCTGGTGCGCGCAAGCGACCAGCGCATGGAAGAGGTCTGTCCCGAGGCCGCGGCTTCGCTCTTTCTCTACGCCGCGCCCGGCATCGGCGAGCGTGTCGCGGCGATCAATCGCGTTCCAAGCACGTGTAGCCATTGACGAAGCGCATTGCCGCCTCAACGTCACCGTCGATCCAAAGGATCACGGCGTCGGCGGCGGCGGCAATGAGCGCGGGCAGCGGCTTTCGCTCTTCGTCGGTAAACGGTCCCAGCACGTGATCGACGCCGTCGAATTCGGGGCGCCCAACCCCGACCCGAATTCGTGGAAATCCTTCGCCGATCGTCGCGATGATCGAGCGCAAGCCGTTGTGACCGCCATGCCCGCCGAAGCGCCGCATTCGGAGTTTTCCGAGCGGTAGATCCATGTCGTCGCTGACGACGAGCACGCCTTCGGGCGGCACGCGATACCAGGACGAGATCAAACGAGCCGGCGTGCCGGACAGGTTCATAAAGGAAGTCGGTTTGACGAACACGATCCCACGCTGCGGATCGATCGCTTGTGCGGCACTATCCTTTCGCTTCCAGGTCGTAACGCCAAAACGGCGCGCCACTTCGTCGACGACCATGAAGCCGACGTTGTGGCGCGTTGCCGCATATTCTTTTCCCGGATTGCCAAGGCCGACGACGAGTCTTCGGCTGAGCCCTTGCGCCAGGCTATTCCGTCTCCGCGGGCGTGGGTTCGGCGCCGATGACTTCGGGTTCGGTGATCTCCTCGGCGGCCGGCGCGGCCTCCTCGAGCTCGCGCGCCGTGCGCGACGGCTCGATCGAAACAACGATCGTTTCGGGGCTGGTGAGAAGCTTAAATCCGGCCGGCAGCGGAACGTCTGCGGCGGTGACGTGCTCGTAGACGCCGAGCGCCGTCACGTCGACTTCCAGGTTCTCCGGAAAACGGCTCGCGGGACCTTCGACCTCGAGCTCGTGCGCGACCACATCCATGACGGCGCCGGAGTTCCGCACGCCTTCGGCGACCCCAACCGTAACGATCGGCAGCCGCGTGTTGATCGTTTCATCGGCCGAGACGCGTTGGAGATCGGCGTGAAGTATTCGGCGCGAGACCGGATGGAGTTGTATTTGGCGCAGCAGCGCCGTCTGGCGTTTTCTTGCGCCGTCCGTTAACGTTATGATCGAATTCCGTCCGCCGTGGTGCAGCAGCTCTTCAAACTCATGCGCATCAACGGCGATGTGATCTGGGACGTTGCCGTGGCCGTAAACGACCGCGGGGATCTTGCCGGTGGCGCGAAGCGCGTTCGCACCGGTGGTGCCCACCTTAGCGCGCGGTTCCACGGACAGCTTTAACTCTTTCTTTGGCACGAGGTCCCTTCTTAAAGCGCGGGGACGGGTTCGGGAGCCACGCCCAGAACGCCGTTGGCCGCTTCGTCACCGGCGAATAGCTCGGAGACGGAGCGATTGGTCGTGATTCGGCTGATCGCATCGGCGAAGATCTGCGCGATCGACAACTGAATGAACTTGGGATGGCTTGCGGCATCAGCAAACGGAATGGTGTTCGTGAAGAGCACCTTCTCGATCTCGGACTGCTCCAGCACGTCCACCGCATCCCCGGCGAAGATACCGTGCGACGCTACCGTGAAAACCCGCGTAGCGCCGCGCGCCTTGATTGCGCCGGCCGCTTTTGCGAGCGTTCCACCGGTCGAGATCATGTCGTCCACGACGACCGCAACCTTTCCAGCTACCTCACCGACGATGTCCGTGACTTCGGCAACGTCTGGCTCGGGCCGGCGTTTGAAAACGATGGCGAGCGAGCTGTTGAGTCGCTTGGCGAAGAGCTCGGCCCGATGGACGCCACCAGCGTCGGGTGAAACGATCACGATCTTATCGTCGCAGAGCCCTTCCTTCTTGAGGTAGTTGCAGAGCACGGGCATCGCCATGAGATTGTCGACCGGAATGTCGAAAAAACCCTGGATTTGCGCGGCGTGCAGATCCATCGTAACGATTCTGCGTGCGCCCGTCACTTTCAAGAGGTTAGCGACGACCTTGGCCGAGATCGGCTCGCGCCCTTTGGTCTTCTTGTCCTGCTTCGCGTAGCCGTAGTATGGAATCACCGCCGTGATGCGCGCGGCCGACGCTCGGCGCAGTGCGTCGACCATGAGGAGCAACTCCATCACGGAGTCGTTGACGCCGTTGCCGTTGGAAGCTTTACAGATCGACTGTACGACGAAGACTTCGGAGCCGCGAACGTTCTCGCCGATTTCCACGCGCGTCTCTTCGTTTCTGAACTCGGAAACGAGCGCCTTGCCGACGTGCAGCCGCAGCCGCTTGGCGATCTCTTCGGCCAGCGCAGGATTAGAGTTTCCAGAAAAGAGAAGCGGAGCGTTGTTCACGGTTGGTCTGTCCGTTCGCTAGCTGAATCGGTCGGCCCTCGGGGGCTGTTCTAAGGAAGGCAGTGGCTCAAGAATTTACCTTAAGTTCCCCTTTTGCGTTGGCGGGGGATCAGCCAAAGGCGACGGAGGCGTTGGCCCGTGGGGTCCTGCGCGGGGATCGCGCTCAGACCTTGCTGGGCGTGACCGGCAGCGGCAAGACCATGGCGATGGCGCGAACCATCGAAGTCGTGCGCAAGCCGACGCTCGTTCTGTGCCACAACAAGACGCTTGCCGCTCAGCTTTGCGCCGAGTTCCGCGACTTCTTTCCGAACAGTGCGGTCGAATACTTCGTTTCGTATTTCGACTACTATCAGCCCGAAGCGTACGTGCCGTCGACCGATACCTACATCGAGAAGGACAGCTCGATCAACGACGAGATCGAACGGTTGCGGCACTCGGCGACGCAATCGCTGCTGACCCGCCCGGACACGCTGATCGTCGCCTCGGTGTCTTGCATCTTCGGCTTGGGCTCGCCGTCCGACTACATGGAGATGTCGGTCCGCGTGCGCGTCGGCGAGGAAATCGACCGCGACGTATTGCTGCGCAAACTCGTGGACATGCAGTATCGGCGCAACGATCTCAACTTAGTGCGCGGCACGTTCCGCGTACGCGGCGACACCTTGGAGTTCGTGGCCGTGGACGAGGAGCTCGTCCATCGCATCCAGCTCTTTGGAGACGAAATCGAAGCGATCAACGTCGTCAACATGCTGACCGGAGAATATCTCGAAAGCAAGGACGAGTTGCTGATTTTTCCGGCCAAGCACTTCATAACGCCGGAGGAAAAGCTGCGGCGGGCAATCGTTTCGATCGAGGCCGAGCTCGAGGAGCGTCTAGCCTATTTCAAGCGCAACGGAAGCCTGCTGGAGGCTCAACGGCTCGAGATGCGAACGCGCTATGACCTCGACATGCTGCGTGAGGTCGGCTATTGCAACGGCATTGAAAACTACTCGCGTCACCTTACCGGGCGCGAGCCTGGTTCGACGCCTTGGTGCTTGATAGACTTCTTTCCGAAAGACTGGCTGCTCTTCGTCGACGAATCGCATGTGACGCTGCCGCAAGTGCACGGAATGTACGCCGGAGACCGCTCGCGCAAGGAGGTTCTCGTCGAGCATGGCTTCCGTCTGCCCAGCGCACTCGACAATCGACCGCTGACGTACAAAGAGTTCGACGAGCACATCAATCAGGTCGTGTACGTTTCTGCAACGCCGGGCACGTACGAGACGGGGCGCAGCTCTCAAGTCGTTGAGATGATCATTCGGCCAACTGGGCTGGTCGACCCTGAGGTTGAGGTGCGGCCTACGCGCAATCAAGTCGACGACCTGATGGAAGAGATCGCGCTGCGCGCGGCGCGCAAAGAGCGCGTGCTGGTGACGACCTTGACGAAGAAGATGGCCGAAGACCTCACCGACTATCTATTGGAAAATGGGCTGCGGGTGCGGTATCTGCACAGCGAGGTCGACACGCTGGAACGCGTTGCGATTCTGCGAGACCTACGCGCTGGGGTCTTCGACGTCTTGGTCGGGATCAATCTGCTGCGCGAGGGGCTCGACCTCCCCGAAGTGTCGCTGGTCGGCATCCTCGACGCGGATAAGGAGGGCTACCTGCGCAGCGGGACGTCGCTGATACAGACGATCGGCCGCGCCTCGCGCAATGTTGATGGCAAAGTGATCATGTATGCCGACGTCGTGACCGAATCGATGGCTCGCGCCATCGGGGAAACCCACCGCAGGAGAGAAAAGCAGATTACCTACAACAGCGAACACGGCATCGAGCCCAAATCGGTGCGCAAGGAGATTCACGACATTCTGAGCATGGTCGGCGCGACCGTAGAGAACACCGCAAGGCTCAGGCTCGAGAAGCTGCCGCGTGACGCCGCGATGCGAATGGCGCGGGACGTGGAGCGCAAAATGCGCGAGGCCGCCGCGAATCTGGAGTTCGAGAAGGCCGCGGCACTGCGCGACGAGCTCATTGAGTTGCGCAAACAGGTCGGCGGGAACGAATCCATCCTTTTTGGAGGGAAGGCTCCTAAGATTTTCGACAAGGCCTTGGCCGAGCTCGTCGGCGGCTGACGCGTTGGGCTCGGGAGTTTTGACCCGTTCGATCTTGAGCGTTCCTCAGCTCGTCGCGGAGCTGGCGATCGTTGCCGTCGTCGCTGGGTGCTTCGTCGCGATCCACGCGTTTCTGCAGCGCCGGCTCAAAAGCGAGGTGCTTCGGCGCCACAACGACGTCGCCGGCTATCTATTCTCCGCCGTGGGCGTTCTCTATGCGGTCGTGCTCGGTTTCGTCGTCGTCGTGGTTTGGCAAAAGTACGACGTGACGGTTTCGAACGTCGAAAACGAAGTCAACGCCGTTGCAGACGTATACCACGTCGTGGACGGGTTTCCGGGTCCCCAGCGTTCGGAGATTCGGAGCGACCTTCGCCAATATGTGGAAACGGTGACTCACGTGGAATGGCCGGCGATGGCGCAAAAGCAGCCCATTTCCGCCGTTGGCGTTGAGCTGCTCGACGACGTTTTTTATCGCGTGGATTCCTTTTCGCCGAGCAATCCGCGTGGATTGGCTGCGCTTCAGTCGGCGATGTCTGCCGTGCAGCGGCTTGTCGACGCACGGCGCTCGCGACTAATCGAATCGGTGCCGGCCGTTCCATCGGTACTCTGGTTTGCTTTGGTCGTCGGGGCGTTGGCGATGGTCTTCTTTTGTTACATTTTCGGTGTCGAGAACCGTCCGGCTCAGCTGATGATGACCGCGATATTGGTGGGGTTGATCGGAATACTGTTCGTCGTTATCGGCGCGTTCTCGACGCCGTTTGCGGGCTCGGTGAGGATCTCGCCCGACGGCTGGCTCTATCTGCAGCAGCGCCTGCCGTTAATCCGATAGGATGCTCGTGACGCGCCGCATCGATCTGGTGCTCTTTGATTTGGACGATACGCTGCACGACGACACGTACGCTTATCAGAGCGCTGCGGAAGAGGTGGCCCGCGAGATCGCGGCCGAGCACGGGATCGACGCCTTGGCGCTCAAGGCCGCCTATATCGCCGAGGCGGAGGGATTTTGGAAGCGGCTGCGTGCCGAAGATTTAATGGTAAAGTTGGCAACCGTTCGAGCCGGTATGTGGCAAGCGGCATTGGAACAGGTCGGAGCCGGCGAGAACCCAGAGCTGGCGCAGCGCAGCGCAGAGCGCTACAACGCCTATCGGGTGAAATACTACACGCTCTTTCCGGGGGCGATCGATCTCCTGCGGTCGCTGCGCCAACGCGGCAAGAAACTCGGCATCGTGACCAACGGCCTCTCGGAAACGCATCGCGACAAGATCGCGTTGCTGCGCCTCGGCGAATACTTCGACGCGGTCTTTCTCGCCGACGAAGTCGGCATGGTCAAACCGGATCCGTTGCTGTTCGCGCATGCCTGCCGCACCCTAGGCGGCTCGCCGGCGCACGGCGCGATGGTCGGCGATCGCTACGATCGCGACATTCACGGAGCGATCGAAGCGGGACTGTTCACGGTTTGGCTCAACCTCCGGGCTGAGGAGCTACCGGCCGGCGCAGCACCTCCCGATGCAACCTGCAGCTCGATAGCGGAAGCCGGCCGCATACTTCTGGGCTCGCCCGCGGTTTCGTAAATGACATGTCGCTAGACTCGATCGTAATCAAGGGCGCGCGGGAGCACAATCTCAAGAACGTCGATCTCGTCCTGCCCCGCAACCGGTTGATCGTCGTCACCGGGCTTTCCGGCTCGGGTAAATCGTCGTTGGCATTCGATACCATCTACGCCGAAGGGCAGCGTCGATACGTCGAGTCGCTCTCCTCGTACGCTCGTCAGTTTCTCGGACAGATGGAGAAGCCCGACGTTGATTACATCGAGGGCCTCTCGCCGGCGATTTCGATCGACCAAAAGTCCACCTCGCGAAATCCACGTTCCACCGTCGGAACGGTGACGGAAATCTACGATTATCTGCGCCTGCTCTATGCTCGAGTGGGAACGCCTCACTGCTATCAATGCGGACGCGAGATCAGCACGCAATCGAGCGAGCAGATCGTCAACTCGATCATGGAGCTGCCGGACGGGACTCGGCTGACCCTGCTTGCACCGCTGGTGCGCGGACGCAAGGGTGAATACACGAAGCTGTTCGAGGAAATTGCAAAGGAAGGATTCTCGCGCGTACGGATTGACGGCGAAACCAGGAACCTGGGCGAGAAAATTACGCTCGATAAGAAGCGCAAGCATACGATCGAAGTGATCGTCGACCGGCTCGTGATGAAGCCGGAGGTTCGAAAACGATTGACCGATTCGGTCGAAACGACGCTCCGGCTCTCCAGCGGCATCGTAACGGTGCTTACCGACGGGGGGACGGCCACGCGAGAACTGACGTTTAGCGAGGCTTTTGCGTGCGTCTACTGCGGGCTCTCATTCGAAGAACTGGCGCCGCGACTGTTTTCCTTTAATTCACCCTATGGCGCGTGCCCGGCGTGCAGCGGCTTGGGTGAAAAGATCGAGATCGACCCGTGGAAAGTGATTCCCGATCGCAGCAAATCGATCGCCGACGGTGCGATCGTTCCGTGGAGCCGCACGCTTGGAAGCGGGCGTTATCCCTCGATGAATCCGTACTATCTGCAGCAGCTCGAGCGCGTGCTTCGGCGGTACCGTGCCAAGATGACGACGCCGGTCGAGCAGCTCTCCGACGAAGTTCTCGACGTCATTCTCTACGGGACGGATCGGGAGCAAACGTTTGCGTACACGTCGCGCGGCGGCAAAACTTGGGAGTACCGCGCATCCTTCGAGGGCGTCGTCAACAACTTGCAGCGGCGCTACAGCGAGACGTCGAGCGAATACGTCAAGGAAGACATCGAAAAGTTCATGTCTGCGTCGACCTGCCCGGCATGCAAAGGTGCGCGCCTCAAGCCGGAGGCGCTGGCGGTGACGGTCGGAGGCCGTAACGTCGACGAACTGACGCGAATGTCGATCGAGCAGCTCGAACTCTTCTTCCGAAACCTAACGCTGACGCCGCGACAAGAGCAGATAGCCCACCAGATCGCCAAGGAAATCCGGGCGCGTTTGGGATTTCTCACTAACGTTGGCCTGAACTATTTGACGCTGTCCCGTTCGGCCACGACGTTGGCCGGGGGCGAGTCCCAACGGATTCGTCTCGCGACGCAGATCGGCAGCGCGCTCGTTGGCGTCTTGTATATTCTCGACGAACCGTCCATCGGCTTGCACCAGCGCGACAACGACCGATTGCTGGCAACGCTCAAAACTTTGCGGGATCTTGGTAACACGCTGATCGTGATCGAGCACGACGAGGATACGATGCGGACGGCCGACGTCGTCGTCGACATCGGTCCGGGCGCCGGAGCCGAGGGCGGAGAGATTCTCACCTCTGGGACGCTCGATGACGTAATCGCCAATCCGCAATCCGAGACCGGGGCGTACTTATCGGGGCGCAAGTTCATTCCGATTCCACGCCGCCGGAGGGAACCGCGGGGCTGGCTCGATGTCCGTAACGCGCGCGCCAACAACCTGCGCGGAATCGACGTGCGCTTTCCACTGGGCGTCCTCGCTGCGGTTACGGGCGTGAGCGGCAGCGGAAAATCTACCTTGGTAAACGAGGTGTTGGTGCGGGCGCTCAATCAGCATCTGCACCGCCAGCCGCCCGGCGGTACCTACGGAATGGTTAAGGGCGCAGCTGCGCTCGATAAACTCGTCGTGATCGATCAATCGCCGATTGGCCGGACGCCGCGCAGCAACCCGGCGACTTACACCGGCACGTTCGATCACATTCGCGAGCTCTTTTCGCTGGTTCCCGAATCGCGGATGCGCGGCTACACACCCGGACGCTTTTCGTTTAACGTCAAAGGCGGCCGGTGCGAGGCCTGTCAGGGCGACGGTATCATCAAGATCGAGATGCACTTTCTGCCGGACGTCTACGTGCAGTGCGAGGTCTGCAAAGGCCGTCGTTACAACGCTCAGACGCTCGAGGTAAAATATCGAGGCAAGACGATCTCCGACGTGCTGGAGATGCGCGTCGACGAGGCGAGCGAGTTTTTCACAAACATCCCTCGTATACATGGCAAGCTGCGCACGATCTGCGACGTCGGCTTAGGATACATCAAGATGGGACAGCCGGCCACGACGCTCTCAGGGGGCGAAGCGCAGCGCGTCAAACTCGCGACCGAGCTCTCGCGCCGCTCGACGGGGCGAACGTTTTACGTTCTCGACGAGCCGACAACCGGGTTGCATTTCGCCGACATTCACAAGCTGCTCGAAGTACTGCAACGCCTCGTAAAGCTCGGCAATTCCGTGCTGGTGATCGAGCATAACTTAGACGTGATCAAGACGGCCGACTACTTGATCGACCTCGGGCCCGAAGGGGGCGATCGGGGCGGCATGGTGGTTGCGACCGGCACACCTGAAGAGGTTGCGGCAGACCCGAGCTCTCACACGGGCACCTATCTCGGTCCGGTGCTCGAAGACCAGCGCGCCGTCGGACATCACCGTCCCGACGATGCGGAACTCGAGCGCTTGGAGCAGGAGAACCTGCTGGTGCTCAACGATCTCGCGAAGAGCGGTAGAATCCCGGTTGAAGCGTAGCACCGTTCCTGCTCGGGTTGCGGCCCGCGCGCAAGAGTTGCGGGTGCAAATCGACGAAGCAAATCATCGCTACTATGTGCTCGACACGCCTGAGATCAGCGACGCGGAATTCGATGCGCTGCTGCGCGAGCTCGTCGAAATCGAGACGGCGCACCCGGAGCTTCGAACGTCCGATTCACCGACGCAACGCGTCGGTGCCGTCGCCTCAGAGCGCTTCGCTCCTTACGAACACGCGCGGCCCATGCTCAGTTTGGCCAATGCGGTTTCATTCGATGAGCTGCGCGCTTTCGACGAGCGCGTGCGTAAGATTGCCGGCGGACCGGTCGCATACGTCTGCGAGCTCAAGATCGACGGCCTCGCCATCGCGCTCGATTATCGCGACGGTTCGCTCGTACGCGGCGGAACGCGCGGCGACGGCCGCATCGGGGAGGACGTGACCGCGAATCTTCGCACCATAAAGACGATTCCGCTGCGCCTGCGCGGGCGGGCCTTCCCTTCATTCGTGGAAGCACGTGGTGAAGTCTATCTACGTAAAAGCGATTTCGAACGGCTCAACGGCGCGCGCGAGCGCGAGGGGTTGCCCGTTTTTGCGAACCCGCGCAATGCCGCTTCGGGCGGAGTGCGGCAGCTCGATCCCGCATTGACTGCGCGACGCCGTTTATCGTTTTTCGCATATCAACTCGTCGTAGCGGAAGCCGACTCGCAGTGGGAGGCGCTGCGCCGGCTCGAGAGTTTCGGTTTCCCCGTCAATCCAAATATCGCGCGGGCGCAAACGCTCGAAAATGTTCTCGACTACTGCGCGACGTGGGAGGAGCGGCGCGACCAACTCGATTACGAAATCGACGGCGTCGTAGTGAAGGTGGACGACCGCGCGCTTCAAGAACGCTTAGGCGTCGTAGCCCGCGACCCGCGCTGGGCGATAGCGTTCAAGTTCAAGCCGCGTGAGGCGCGCTCGAAGCTCGTCGATATCGTGGTGACGGTGGGGCGCACCGGCACGCTCAATCCGAATGCCGTGTTAACGCCGGTGCAGATCGGCGGCGTTACGGTAAAGAGCGCGACGCTCCATAACGCCGACTACATCAAGAACAACGACATTCGAATCGGCGACACCGTGCTGGTAACCCGCGCCGGTGACGTGATTCCACGCGTCGTCGGGCCCGTGCTATCGGAGAGAACGGGGCGAGAGCGACGGTTCAAAATGCCCGTGCGCTGCCCGATTTGCGGCTCGGACGTGGATCATCCGCCCGGTGAAGCGATGTCGCGCTGCACGAACGCGGCGTGTCCCGCGCAAGTTTACGAACGCGTGCGCCATTTTGCCTCGCGCGGTGCGATGGACATCGAAGGGCTCGGCGACGTAATGGCGCAGCAGCTCACGGAACGCGGCTTGGTTAGCGACATCTCCGACGTCTATCGGCTCGACGAAACGGCGCTTGCACAAATACCCCGCACCGGAAAGAAAAGCATCGATAGCCTTCTGCGCAACATCGCCGCGTCTAAGGAACGAGGTCTCGCGCGATTGCTTTACGGGCTGGGAATCCGTTTCGTGGGAACGCAGACCGCGCAGATCCTTGCCGGCGATTTCGGAACGATCGACGCGATCGCGCAGGAGGACGAAGCGCAGCTCCAACGCAGCGAAGGCATCGGCCCAGAAGTGGCCGGTAGCGTCGTGCTCTTTTTCAAACAGCCGGCCAACGGTGAAATGCTCTCGCGGCTCAAAGCCGCCGGCGTGCAAACGAGCGCGCCGAAGCGTGCGGCGCGTGCCGCCGGGAAGCTCGCAGGTAAGACGTTCGTCTTGACCGGGACGCTGCCGACCCTTACCCGCGATGAGGTGAGCGAGCTGATTCTGGCGGCCGGCGGCAAAGTGACGGGCTCCGTGAGCAAAAGGACCGACTACGTCGTCGCCGGCGACGAACCGGGCAGCAAACTCGACAAGGCGCGACAGCTCGGCATTTCGATTTTGGATGAACCCGCGCTACGGCGACTGCTCGCTGTGTCACCCTGAGGAGTCGAAGGGTGACAAATGCCGCAGTCCGAGTCATACCCGCCGACGTGCTGACGCCAATCGGCGCGTACCGAGCGCTGGCGCAGCCGCAAGCCTCATGTTTGTTGGAGAGCGTGGAGAGCGGCGGAAGAATTTCACGCTACTCTTTCATTGGGCTCGACTATCGCGCGGCTGCGGCGTTCGATTCCGACGAAAAGCTGTACGATCGCGTGCGGGCGTACCTGTCGGCGCATCGCGCGCAGGGCGCCAACGCCGGTCTCGGCGGCGCATTGCTGGCGTTTTCGTACGATGCGGCTCGCTGCGATGCGCGCCTGCCGCCCCGCGTGAGTTCGTTGCCGGCGATGCCGGCCGCCTACGTCGCCGTGCCCTCGACGTGGCTGATATTCGACCATTTCACCGACTTGCTTACCATTTGGACGAGCGATGGCGATACGGTGGAGCTCAACCGCCGAATCGACCGCTACGTCGAGCGGCTCATCGGCGCTAAGCCGGCATTTTCCGAGGCGGTGCGCGCGGAAGGTCCGGCCAGCCAATCGATGGATCGGGCGCGCTATCTCGAGCTGGCTAAAGAGGTAAAGCGGCACATCTTCGAAGGCGACGTCTACCAGCTGCAGCTGGGCATTCGCTTCGGCGCGCAGCTGGGGGGCGATGCGTTCGATCTGTATCGCGCGCTGCGGCGGCGTAACCCGTCGCCGTATATGTTCTACGTCGACACGGAGTTCGGACAGCTCCTCGGCGCGTCGCCGGAGTTTCTCGTCCGTTTGGAGGGGCGCCGGGCCCGCATTCGGCCGTTGGCCGGAACGCGTTCCCGCGGTACCCACGACGACGAGGATGCGCGAATTGCAACCGAGCTCTTGGCGAACGAAAAAGAACGCGCCGAGCACGTCATGCTGGTCGATCTCGGACGCAACGATCTCGGTTCCGTCTGTGAGTACGGCAGCGTAAAGGTAGACGAGCTACTGCAGATCGAGCGGTACAGTCACGTGATGCACATCGTATCGAACGTCGTGGGCCGGTTGCGCGAGGACCGCGATGCGCTGGACCTCTTTCGGGCCGGGTTTCCGGCGGGCACCGTTACCGGAACGCCGAAGATTCGTGCGATGCAGCTCATCGATGAACTCGAGCCCGTCGCGCGCGGTTTCTATGCGGGGAGCATCGGGCGCTGGTCGTTCGGCGGCGACTTCGATTCGTGCATAACCTTGCGCAGCGTGCACGTGCAGGATCGGCATGCGTGGTGGCAGGCCTCGGCCGGAATCGTCGCCGACTCCGATCCTGCGGCGGAGTATCAAGAAGTGCTCGATAAAACGCGCATCGCCCGCGAGGTGCTTGGAATCGAGTGACTGCGCGGGTTCGTCGAGTGCTCTTCGTCGACAATTTCGACAGCTTCAGTTATAACGTCGTGCACTTGCTCGCGTCGCGTCACGCGGCGCCCGACGTGATGCTCAACGACGACGTCCGGCTGCAGCCGGACGTTTTAGATGGGTACGATGCGCTCGTCGTCGGTCCCGGCCCCGGCCGCCCCGAGCACGCGCCGCAGATGCTCGCGGTGGTGCGCGCGGCGATCGAGCGCGGCACGCCGGTGCTCGGCATCTGTCTCGGACTGCAAGCCATTGGAGAAGCGTTAGGGGCAACCGTCACGCACGCGCCACGCCAAATGCACGGCAAGACGTCGCGCATCGACCATGACGGCAGCGGAATTTTCTCCGGCGTGCCGACGCCGCTTACCGCGACCCGCTACCATTCGCTCTGTTTGGATCCCGCAACGATTCCCGAGGCGCTCCGCGTCAACGCGCACAGCGAAGACGGCGTCGTGCAGGGCATCGCACATCGTGAGCGTCCCGTGCACGGCCTCCAATTCCATCCCGAGTCGGTGCTGAGCGAGCACGGCGAGAAACTAATCGAAAACTTCCTCTCCCGATTCTTGTCATCCTGAGCGAAGTCGAAGGACGACGGATGACTGAATTCATCACCCTGCTTCGTAAATTACTGGATCATAACGATCTTTCCCAAGCCGAAGCCGCCGCGTTCGTCGGCGAGGTTATGGACGGCACGTACACACCGGTCCAAGCCGCGGCGCTGCTGACGGCGTTGGCGTCGAAAGGGGAGAGCATCGACGAAATCGTCGGTGCCGCGCGGGCCATGCGGCAGCGAAGCCTTCACGTCGAGCATGAACTTCCAATGGTCATTGATGTCGTCGGTACCGGCGGCGATCACGCCAACACCATCAATATCTCGACGATGGCCGCACTCGTCGTAGCAGCGGAAGGGATGCCGGTTGCAAAACACGGCAACCGTGCCGCGTCGAGCGCATGCGGAAGCGCGGATCTCTTGGAGGCTGCAGGCTTTCCGCTCCAGATTCCACCGGAGCGAGCAGCGATGATGCTACGCCGGTGCTGCTTCACCTTTATGTTTGCGCCGCACTATCACCCGGCGATGCGGAACGCCGCACCCGTGCGGCGAGAACTCGGCGTTCGAACCATTTTTAACTTGCTCGGACCGTTGACCAATCCGGCGAGCGCAACCCATCAAGTCGTCGGCGTCGCGCACGAATCGCTGGTGGAGAAGATCGGACGCGCGTTGCAGGGCCTTGGCGTGCGTCGGGGCGCGGTGGTTCACGGCTTCGGCGGTGTTGACGAAGTCGTCGCCAACGGCCCGACGTCAATCTACTCGTTCGACGAGGAGCGCGGCCGATTGTGGACGATCGATCCCGCCGCGTTCGGTGTATCGTCGCCGCTGGAGACGCCGCTGGGCGGATCCGTGGCCGCGTGCCGAAACGCCTTCGTTGAAATTCTTGGCGGCGCGCGTATTCCGGCCGCGGACGTCGTCGCGCTCAACGCTGCAGTGGTTTTTGCCGTCGTCGAAGGCGACGTCAACCTTCGCGATGCCTTCGAGCGCGCGCGCAGCGTGCTGCACAGCGGCGCAGCCTGGCGCACCTTCGAAGAAGCGAAAGCGGTTGCGGCCAATGGCTGACGTGTGGACGAAGCTTTGCGGCTGCACGCGGTGGACCGACGTCGAGATGGCAATCGACGCCGGCGCGGACGCATTCGGAATGATCTTTGCCGCCTCGCCGCGGCGCATTGCGTGGAGCGAGGCGGAGGCCATCGCTGCGCGCGTACCGGCATCGATTATGCCGGTCGCCGTCTTAGTAAATCCGACACCGGACGAGGTGGATGCCGTGCGGTCGCTTTTCCCGCGCGCGCTGCTGCAGTTTTCGGGTGATGAATCGCCGGCGCTCGTCACGCCCTACGGCGATCGCGCGATCAAAGCGATCCACGTCGACTCGCTAGGAACCGGGCTTGCCGCGCGCGCCGCGCGCTTCCCAGATGCGTTGCTGTTGTTTGATTCGCGCCACGACGTGCTTGCCGGCGGTACCGGACAGAGCTTCGCGTGGAAATATGCCGCGCCGATCGCGCGGACGCGGCGCGTCGTCATTGCCGGCGGTCTGACCGCAGAGAACGTGAGCGAGTGCTTGGAGTGTGCGCACCCCTTCGGCGTGGACGTTCGCAGCGGAATAGAAACCAAGGGACGAAAGGATTCGAAGAAGATGCGTGCCTTCGTCCGCGCCGTGCGAGAGTCGCAATGAATCCCGACGCGCGCGGCTATTACGGCGCCTTTGGCGGGCGCTTCGTTCCGGAAGTCTTGATTGCGGCGCTCGAAGCCGTGGAGGAGGCGATGCGGGGCGCCTTCGCCGATCCGGCCTTTTGGAACGAATACCATGCGGTGCTGCGTGATTTCGTCGGGCGGCCGTCGCCGCTCTATCGCAGCGAGCGCTACGTCGCCGACGTATCACCCGCGCCGCTCCTGCTCAAGCGCGAAGACACCAACCATACCGGAGCGCATAAAATCAACAACACCGTCGGACAGGCGCTCCTCGCGCTGCGAATGGGCAAGCGGCGGCTGCTGGCGGAAACGGGAGCCGGGCAGCATGGCGTTGCGACGGCCACGGTCGGCGCGAAGTTCGGGCTTCCCGTTGACGTGTACATGGGCGCGCGCGACGTCGAACGCCAAGCTCTCAACGTTCACGTGATGCGGTTGCTCGGCGCCGAAGTCCATGCCGTCGAGAGCGGAACCAAAACCCTCAAAGACGCGACCAACGAGGCGTTTCGCGTATGGGCCGAACGAGTCGACGACACGTTCTACGTGATCGGCAGCGTGGTCGGCGCGCATCCCTATCCGTACCTCGTGCGCGAATTTCAGAAGGTAATCGGCGTCGAGGCGCGTCGTCAAACGCTCGAACGGTACGGACGGCTCCCCAGCGACGTCGTCGCCTGCGTCGGGGGTGGCAGCAATGCGATGGGCATCTTCGTGGGCTTTCTGGGCGATCCGGGAGTCAAACTGTGGGGCGTCGAGGCCGGCGGCGAAGGAACAGAGAGCGGTAGGACCGCGGCCTCACTTGGGGCGGGAAGCATCGGCGTGCTGCATGGTTCGCGCTCGTATCTTTTGCAAGACGACGACGGACAAGTGCGCGAGACCCATTCGATCGGCGCAGGTCTCGATTATCCCGGCGTCGGCCCGGAGCATGCCTTTCTCAAAGATTCCGCCCGCGCAACATACGTGAACGTTACCGATTCCGAAGCGGTCGATGCCTTCCATCGCTTTGCCCGTTGCGAAGGAATCGTGCCTGCGTTGGAGAGCGCGCATGCGCTTGCGTTCGCGCGCAAGCTTGCAGGCCAGCGGACTGCCGACGATCTCATCTTGGTCAATCTCAGCGGCCGCGGCGATAAAGATCTCGCGCGGTGGTAGATCGAGCCTTCGTTCGAGCCAAGCGGGCGCGCCGTTTAGCCTTCGTTCCGTACGTCATGGCGGGCGATCCGGATCTAGCGACGACAGAACTCTTGCTCGACGCATTGAGCGCGGCGGGCGCGGATGCGATCGAACTCGGGGTTCCTTATAGCGATCCCCTGGCCGACGGCCCGACTATCGCGTCGGCGGGTGCGCGGGCGCTCGCGAACGGAACGCGGTTGAGCGACGTGTTGGCGTTGGTGCACCGTTCTCACGCGCGCTGCGTGCCGCTCTTGCTTTTTACCTATTTCAATCCCGTCGACCGTTTTGGGATCGCGCGCTTTGCGCACGAGGCCGCATCGGCTGGCGCCGCCGGGGCGATCGTTCCCGACGTCGCGCTCGAGGAAGCCGGTGAGTTGCGCCGCGCGCTGCACGCAAACGAGCTGGTAATGCCGTTGCTGGTGGCGCCGTCAACTCCCCCGCAACGCGCCGAGAGGATCGCTGCGGCTTCCACCGGCTTCGTCTACGTCGTTTCGCGCTTGGGCGTCACGGGTGCTTCGCGCGCACCTCAGATGGAGTCGCTGCGACGACAACTTGAAGTCCTGCGACAGCTCACGGCCAAACCGCTGGCAGTCGGTTTCGGGTTGCGAAATCCACAGGATGTGCGCAACCTCGCTACGATTGCCGACGGAGTTGTGGTCGGCAGTGCGCTGATCGACGCGTATTCTGGTTACACCGGCGCCGATGCAGCGCGACGCGTCAGCGAATTCGTTGCACCGCTGATTGCGGCGACGGCGTAGGTAGGGCCGCACCGAGCGCCTCGATGATATCTCCGGCGACGACGCCAATCCGGCGCTGCAGCGCCGCCTGGCGACCCGCAAGGCCGTGCCAATACGCGCCGGCGCGGGCCGCATCGACGGGTGCAAGGCCCTGGGCCAGCAGCGTAACGACGATCCCCGTCAGCACGTCGCCGGTTCCGGCAGTCGCCAGCGCATTGGTTCCGGTCGGGTTGATGTGGACGGTGGTTCCGTCGTAGATCAGCGTGTCGGAACCTTTGAGCAACGTCGTGATGCCGGTGCGGTCGACGAACTCGCGGAGACGTTCGACGCGCGTGCCGGGCGCAATCGTTCCGCGTCCCGAAAGGCGCGCAAATTCGCCGGCATGCGGCGTAACGACGCACGGCTTACCGCGGAGCAGCTCGAGGCGTTTGCTCAAGTGAAAGAGCCCGCTCGCATCGACGACGATCGGAAGGCGATTGCGTTCGAGAAAGCGGGCGAAGATTGCGCCTGTTCGATCGTCCAGCCCTAAACCGGGACCGATGGCGACGGCGCCATTGTGCTTCGAGATGTCGACCAACTCGTCTGCGATGTCTTCCGGGCTCGAGTCGTCAGAGAGCTCGACCACGACCTGCTCGACGAGATGCGAGCGCAAGGTGTTAGCAGCGGAGCTCGTTGTTGCAACCGTTACGTAACCTGCGCCGGCGCGAGAGGCGCCGCGCGCGCACAGGACCGCGGCACCGGGGAACTGTGCCGATCCGGCAACGATCAGCGGCGCGCCCGCCGCGCGTTTATCGGTATCCGCCGCACGGTGCGGTAAGAGCGTTAAAAACGCATTGTTGTCGAGCGCGGCGAAGATGCGCGGCTGGGCCGCGAGTATGGCATCGTCGATGCCAATCTGAGCGCACCAGAGTTCGCCCACGTATTCGCTCGCGGGCTCGAGCAGCAATCCCGGCTTTACCGCCGCTAACGTCACCGTCGCGCTTGCGCGAACGGCGTCGTCGGTCACCGCTCCGGTCAGCGCATCGATGCCGCTGGGAATATCGATGGCGAGGACCAGCCGCTCGCGCGCATCGAGCACGCGAACCAGCGGGCGATATGCCGGCGGCAACGGCAAACGTGCGCCCGTTCCAAAGAGACCGTCGACCGCGATGCCGTCGCCGAGCAGCTTACGCGCTTCGCTTTCGTCCTGCGGCAGCTTCCGAATCTGCACGCCCGCCCTCTTGGCTCGCACTTCGGCGGCGGCGCGGGCCTGTGACGCGTGCGGTGCGCTCTCCGTCGCGACGGTGCAGTCGTATTCGAACGCGAGCTCGGCTAGCGCCGCGAACGCGTCTCCGCCATTGTTGCCGGGCCCAGCGAAGGCGACGATGCGCGTCCCTCGTCCCGCCATCGCTCGCAGACGCTCCGCGACGCGCAAGCCGGCATTGCGCATCAGCGCGTCCTCACCGAGGCGCGCGACCCCGGCAGCATCGGATGCACGCGTCTGTTCGGGCGTCAGGACGTATATCATGATTCCAGGATAACCAGCGCGGCGGCGGTCGCAGCGGTGTGAGTGATGCTCAGGTGAATCGCGCGCACGCCGCGGGCCCGCATCAAACCTTCGGCGCGATCGCGCAGCTCGATGATCGGCTTGCCGCTACGGGCGTGCCCGACGCCGACGGAACGCCACGGAATCGCGTGCCCGAACGCTTTTCGGGTGGCTTCTTTGGCGGCGAAGAATCCGGCGAGGCGTTCGTGCCAGTTGCGCTTGCGCATCGCATAGGCCATCTCGTCATCGGTGTAGATCTTCCGCGCAAACCATGCGAGCTTGCTTTCGTCGAAGCGATAGCGCGCAACGTCCGCCATGTCAATGCCTACTCCAACGATCATTACTTAACATTTCTCCACCATCGGCAAGTGTTCCGTCGCGGGACGGCGAACTGCGCTCGACGAGATGGACAAGATCCGTATCGTGCCGATCAACAACGTTGACGCTACGTTCTTGGATCGTCTCGGCCCCTGTCTTGAAGAACGCTTTCTCGCCGGCGTCGAGCAGGAACGTTCGATCGCCGTGCCGCGCAGCTCGCTCAACGCGACCCGCGGGCAGCTGTTCGTTTCGACCCTTACCGCAAAGGTACAGCGAATGCTCCCGGAAGCCGATTCGGTCTTGCTGGCGATCACGGACTTCGATCTGTACAAGACGTCGCACCGCTTCGTTTTTGGCGACGCCGACGAAGCGCAGAACATCGCCGTAGTATCGGTTCATCGGCTCCGATCGGAGTTTTACGGCGAGCCGGCCGATGCAAATCTGCTTTTTCAGCGGACGCTCAAAGAGAGTATTCACGAGCTCGGCCACGCCTTCGGGCTCAAACACTGTTACAACGCCCGCTGCGCGATGTATCTCTCCAACTCGATCTTCGAAACCGACAACAAGATGCCGCACTTCTGCGAGATTTGCGATCGGCGTCTCGGTCGCGCTCGCAACGAGCGATAGGAGCCCGGGTTAGCGCAGCACGCGCGCGTCGGCGAGCGAAATAGTCTGGGAGGTTCCGTCGTCGCGGATGACGTGCAAGCCTCCGCCGTCCGCAAGCCCCTGGGCTGAGGCGTCAAAGGCCGCGCCCCCGGCATCGGGTTGGATGCGATAGCGCTTCCCCGGAAGTTCAGCCGCCGCGTTCCATTCCGCACTCAGGCGCGCGGGGTCGTCGAGCATCGAAAGAGTGCGCTGGTATTCGAGCAGGATGTCTCGGAGCAGGGTTCGGCGGTCCACGTTGGCGAGGTCGTCGCAAAAGGCCGGCGGCGGAACGACGAGCGTTTCGGCATCGATCCAGCGGTAAACGTTAATTCCAACGCCGCAGGCGACGCGCGCCGTAAGGCCGGTAACGCTCGATTGACAGAGCACGCCGGCGATTTTGCGGTCGCCGAGCATCAGATCGTTGGGCCACCGCAGCGTCGTCGTGACGCCGCATTCGCGCAACGCATGGCGTATCGCCAGCGCGACCCAAAATGGAACGACCCAGAGCCTTTCGGCACCGATCTCGCGCGGCAGAGTCGTGCTGAAGAGCAGCGCCGTACCAGCAGCCGCCTCCCACGAGCGGCCTTTTCGCCCCGCGCCGTGGCGCTGATACTCTGCGACGATCGTATGCCCCGCAAAGCGCGCGTCACCGAGGAGCGCGGCCGCATCGGCGTTCGTACTCGCCGTTTCTTCAACGTACGAAATCGAGCCGAATGGCGTGCCGGCAAGCTCACGCGCCACGTCCGCGTACGGCCCAGCCTCCCTGGTCATCGCAAATCTCCCTTGTCGCCGTCGTGTCACCCTGAGCGGAGTCGTGTCACCCTGAGCGGAGTCGAAGGGCGATGCGACGTAAGCCGCCCCTATGGCGATCGAACGTACCTTAATTCTCTGCAAACCCGATGCGGTTTCCCGCGGCCTTATCGGGGAAATCACCGCGCGGATCGAACGCCGCGGCTACGTGATCTCGGCCATGAAGCTGATGCAGTTGGACGGTGAACGCGCTCGCGAGCATTACGCCGAACACCGCGGCAAACCGTTCTTCGACGCTCTGGTGAGCTTCATTACGAATGGACCGCTCGTTGCGATGGCGGTCGAGGGTGAGGCTGCGATCGAGGGTTGCCGGCAGATGATTGGCGCGACCGATCCGCTGCTTGCCGCGCCCGGCTCGATTCGTGGGGACCTCGCTCAGACGATCGGACGCAATCTCATCCACGGCAGCGACAGCGCCGCGAGCGCCGAACGGGAGCTGCGCCTGTTCTTCAACGATAACGATTTCGTTTCACGGCGACACGATCTCGAGCGCTGGATAAAAGAGTAGGCGTGTCGCTCGAATCGCTGCGCGGCGGCGGCAATCCGCTCATTGAGGGAGTGCACGCGCGCGAGGTGCTCGACTCGCGCGGAAATCCCACTGTCGCGGTGACGGTTGCTACGAGCTTCGGCGCCGTTGAAGAAGCGATGGTACCGTCCGGCGCGTCGACCGGGGCAAATGAAGCCGTCGAGCTTCGCGACGGCGACGATAGCCGGTATAACGGCAAAGGCGTCCGCAAAGCGGTTCAGGCGGTGAACGAGCTGCTCGGGCCGGCAATCGAGGGCCTCGACGCCACAGCGCAACGCGAGATCGACGAAAAGCTCATCGAGCTCGACGGCTCGCCCAATAAAGCCAACGTTGGAGCGAACGCGATGCTCGGCGTTTCACTGGCGGTTGCGCGCGCCGCGGCGGTAAGCTTATCGATACCGCTCTTTCGGTATCTCGGCGGCCCGGCGGCCGCAACGCTTCCTGTTCCGATGATGAACGTGGTCAACGGGGGCAAGCACGCCTCAGGGGCGCTGGAGTTTCAAGAGTGTATGATCGTGCCGGTAGGTGCGCCCAGCGAAGCCGAGGCCGTTCGCTATGGCGCCGAAGTTTTTCATGCGTTGGGGCGCCTCTTGCAAGATCGAGGCCTTCCGACACTGGTCGGGGACGAAGGCGGATACGCTCCGCCACTAGAGACACCCGCGCAGGCGCTCGATCTCATCGTCGCCGCAATCGAGTTGGCCGGATACGAGCCTGGTCCAGAGGTTTCAATCGCGCTCGATCCAGCGTCCAGCGAATTTTATCGAGATGGCAAGTATTATCCGTTGTCGCGCGATCGCGGCGTGGACATTGATGAAATGATCGCGCTCTATTTGGACCTGTGCGAGCGCTATCCGATTGTCTCGATCGAAGACGGACTTGCCGAAAACGACTGGGCTGGCTGGCAGAAGCTGACGGCGGCGTTGGGCGATCGCGTACAACTGGTCGGTGACGATCTTTTCGTGACCAACGTCGGGTTTCTTGAACGGGGCATCGCCGAAGGCGTCGCGACCGCGATTCTGATCAAGCTCAATCAAATCGGAACGCTGACCGAAACGCTCGATTGCATCGAGATGGCGCAGAAAGCCGGCTATGGAACGGTGATCTCCCATCGTTCCGGCGAGAGCGAAGACACAACGATCGCGGATCTGGCGGTTGCGACCGGTGCGGGCCAGATCAAAACCGGTTCGCTTTCTCGCAGCGATCGCACGGCGAAATACAATCGTCTGATGGCTATCGAAGAGCAACTTGGGCAGGCGGCCCACTATGCGGGCGCTAACGTTTTCCATGCGAGGGGCCTGTAGCTCAGCGGTAGAGCGGCCGGCTCATAACTGGTTGCGCGTAGGTTCGAATCCTACCAGGCCCAATACGAAATGCGAGTTGACTCGGCACGCGAGGGGTGGCGCATTGCGCGGGGGAGCAGATCGCCAAGTGCGACATAACTACGGTAATCTCGCGCAACTATGCAAGAGTCGCGATTCGGGATCGCGCTCGGGCGCAACCGACGCCGACAAACGCTTGCCAGTGTACGCGCGCGTTCGCGCGAGAGGTGGGGGGGTACCCGCAGATGAGAAGCGGTACTTTGTGGAAAGACGTTGGGAAGCACTCTAGAGTCTTTATCGTTGCAAAGCAGCATCGAATGAAAAAAGGCCTCGCTGCAATGTCATTAGGTGCGCTCAGTTGGTGGTTGCTGCTTGTGCCCGTCATTCCGACCAATTGTCTGGCCGCCGAAATCCCTGAGAGTATTCACCGCGAGTACTTGATGGGCGCGCGAACGGTACGACTGGCGACCGATCCCGCCAGGATTCGCCTTTCGGGTACGGACTGGTTTGGCCATTATCGGTCGCCTTACGTGCGAGTTTTTGTCAACGGGCGAGGACCGTTCACATTCCTGTTCGATACCGGGTCCAACGTAACAATCCTTAGCACGAAAGTGGCGAGGGCCGCTTCGGTCGCAATCATCAATCACGTACCTGGGCACCACGCTATTGCCCGCGCTAACGAAATACGAGTAGGGAATATTTCGATGCGCGATTACTACGCTGTCATCGCGGATGGTGACGACCTGGATGGAATTCTCGGTTTTAATTCGTTCGGTCAAAACTACCTTACGTTCGACGTTGCGAACAAAACGTTGCTCGTAAGCAGTCGGCCGGTACCCCTGCCATTGGCATTTTGGGTGCCGTATCTTCTGAAAAAGCATCTACCCCTCATAGATCTCTTCGCGGACGGACGCAGACTTCCAACGCTGATCGATACCGGTGACGATGCGTATGGCTGGGAGGGAACCTCGGCGGACCTGAAGGGGCTACTGTTCGATCATTCACCCGTTCCCGCCGCGACGGTCTTCAACGGCCAAACCGGAGCGACGAAAACCCTGATAACCTCGATCGATGGCTCGTTGGAGCTCGGGCGAGTGCATTCCGAAAGACCGGCCGTCGCGATCAACGAGGCGCTTCCCGTGCCAGACATCGGGATTAGTATAGTTGACCAGTTCATCATGGAGTTCGATCGCATCCATCATCGCGTCGGTTTTCAGCCGCGTTTTTCCGGATCGGAGTTCGTCGTATCCGGTGAGATTACGTGCGGTTTCTACGTCTCGTTCCGTCAACCAACTCGCCGCGCTCGAGAAGTCTTGCCTGGCCTGGCACCAGCGCGCGCTGGAATACGCGCAGGGGACCCGATTGTGAGCATCAACGGGAGACGCGCGGCGTCGGTCACTTACGAGTACTGGGATCGATTGCTTCGAAGTCGGCAGTCCGTTACGGTCGTTTGGGAGCACGGCGGTCACATTCTTTCGGGCACATTCCCTGTCAATGAGCTACGATGAGTGCCATTAAGCGCGGACTCTAGACTTTCGCCGTGTACGCGTACGAGTGGGCATAATGCACCTCGTGGTAGGCGATCAGGGAAAATAATGATAGTGCCCCCCGGAAGCGTCAAGCGCGGCGAGCCCTAGTCCGTCCCCTCTTGTTCAGCCGTTCCAGACTAACTCGGATTTTCTGTAGAGTTATTAAGGACCCCGGTGCAATCCGCCAGTCGCGGCGGATGGCGCCCGCGCGGCGAGAACGCGGCGAAAAGCCTACGGAAGGCGGCCGCGTGATGAGCGCCGTTTTCGAAGCGTTCTCCTGCGCGCGCGAGGGGCGGTGAGTATCTCGCAAGTGACGCGCGTGAGTTGTGGCATCGCATTAGGGGGAACGGGGTTGCGCGATCTTCGCCAGCGTCGGCGCCAGCATACGTTCGCGCGCGCCAGGCGCGAGAGGGGGAGGGTATCACCGATTTTGAGTCGCGCGGCGGTACGCAGCCGATTTGGGGGAACGGGACGCTGCCGTTTGCATCGCGCGCCTGAGAGCGGGTGGCGTATGCCGCAAATGAGTCCCCGGCGCCCGCGCACTGCAACGGGGTGAACGGGTTTTCCGCTTTACGCAGCGCACCGGCTCGCGCAGCCGCAAAGCCGTAGTCGCGCGGCGCGATCACGGGTCGCTTAATCGCGTAGCGTTCCAGCTCGACATTCTGCCGAAGCTGCAACGCTTGCCGGTGCGCGGATTGCTAAGGCAATGGTCCGAGCATCTCGCACGGGTCAAAAGTGCGAGGCGGTAAGCTCGTACCGCATAAGCGGCATTGGAAAGCGTTGAATCAGCTTCCATAGATGGTGGCGATAAATCGGTATAACAAAGGAGGCCGAGTGGGTTGCGCCCGGTCTCCTTTTCACGGAAGTGTCTCGCCACGAGTTTATGCTGAGATGCGCCCTACGGAATGAGCGGTGGGATAACGGCGACTCCATACGCCGCGTCGCTGTTGCTGATACTGCTTTCAAGCGGGCCACCCGCGGGGTAGTCGTATTCGCTAGTCGTGTAGCTGCTGACACCACCACTGAAGTAGAGGTCGCGACCAGATGCTAGAAACGCGAATTCGATGCCATATGGCGCAATTAGCGTAGTACTCGTAACAGGGCTGCCGAGAGAGCCGTTCTTGGGAGGGTTGTACGCGTCGATAACTTGCGCGCTGGAGCCAGGGCTACTGTCGTAAATAGCGATTCGACCGGCCTTATCCATGTGAAGCGGTGCGGAGTAAGGAAGAGGAGAGGTTGTGGTGAGCAGCGCTATCTTCTTGGCTTGGCAACCGCCCTTGATTTCGCCAACGCCTGGCGTGTAGTTCGGGGCAGGCCCTTGTCCCCCGATGTAGAGACTCCCTTTTTCGTCAAATGTGGCGCCCGCCACAGTTGAAAAGTTTGGCAAATCAACAATCGTCGCGCATGGCCGCGTCGAATTCTTTGCGTAGAAGGCGACGTCGTTACCGCTATTTGGGCCACATCCGCCGCTGGGGCCGAGTACACAGTTCGCTGCGGCGACGACACCCGCCGGGGAGACCGCAATAGCGTAGGGAAAATAACCGCTGTCGTCCAGTGTCAACTTCGGTCCCTTCGTGTAAGGAGGGGCATAGACGAGGATGTTCCCGAGTTTGGTGTTTATGTTATAGCTAGAGACATACATGTCACCGCCTGTGCCGGTTGCAAGCGCATCGGGTAATAGGATACCAGTAATCTGGCCGACCATCTTGTGGTTCTTGCCTTGCAGATAGATGTCAACAACGTCCTTCAGTTCGTCCGTGACGAAGATGAGCGGCTTTCCCGTGGCGTCGGGGCGGAAAAAACTGGGCGTTTGCACCGGATGGCTAGGGAACGCGCCCCCGGGTGTGTCCAGTCCGGCAGCGCTAGCGTTCGGGCCGTGAGTCCCGGCGCGCCACGCTGCCCCGCACACGGCTTCGCGATCGCGAGGCCGCGTTGCCTTGCGGCTTGGCTCTGCATCGAGATGCGCAACGATGCAGCGTGGCAGCGCCGATCGCATAGCGCATTGTGCATCGCGTTGCGCTGCGGCTTCGACCGGAGCCAGCTGCGCAGCGACGAGGGGCCGCCGATCGGCGATCACGGCCGCGTCTCGCTCGTGTGCAAGCGCTTCGTAACGAGGTCACGCTCGTCTCGCCGGCCGAGCAGCAGCCGCCGTGACCATGGCGGCCGGGCCATGTGACCGCCTCGCTGGGTGCGCGTGACCAAGAAGCCGTTTGGCTACAGGGAACAGGCGACTTTAGTCACAATTTAAGCTCTCCTAGCCCGAGCACCCGTCAAGGTTCTCGCAGAGCTTGATCCAGGTCACGGTTATGAAAGGAGATTGGAGCAATGAAAATCTCGAGTTTTGCCGCCCTCGGTTTAGCAACGGGCGTGATGATGCTTGCTGCGTGTAGCGGCGGGCCGCCATCGTCGGCCACAAATGCCGTCGGGCTGCCGCAGAGCAGCGCACTCAGCCGCCATTACATTTTCCCCAGCAGACGCCTCATAGCGATGACGAATGCCAGAGGTTTTGTAGCGATGCCAAGCCGCCATCGCGCGAAGTCATGGGTCAGCCCCGTGGCGAAGGATACGCAGTATCTCCTGTACGTCGCTGACACCGGCGGCACCGGCAACTACGACATTTACAATTATAAGTCGCAGGCGGGTAAGCTATTCGGAACGCTCCACCCGGGCTCGTTTGGCTTCAGTATGCCAACGGGTTCGTGCGAAGACACTGCAGGCAACGTTTACATCGTAGACGCTGGCTCGGGTCTTCTCTGGCAGTTCCCGCACGGCTCGTCGAGTGGCATGTCGGTGGCGATTACCAACGCGATGATGCCGCTCGGCTGTTCGGTCGATCCGACAACCGGGAATATCGCGGTTTCGAACTTTGGCAACTCCACGATGAACATCTTCCAAGGTGGCTTCAGTGGAACGCAAATACTCAGCACAGCACTGGAGCCCTATATGTGGAGCCCGGGCTACGATCCTAGCGGCAACCTCTTCGTCGAATCGGACTACACAACGTTCACCTCGATCGAGCTCGAGGAACTCCCCGCCGGCAGCAGCACCTGGCGCGTCATCTCGCTGCCGAATCAGGCGTGCGGAAATCCGTTCTGCTTCCCGGACTCCGTCCAATGGGACGGCACGTACCTCGAGGCCGGTGATCAGAACTTCGGCACGACCACCAATAGCACTCCGTCGGACATCATGGGTGCCTTTCGAATCTCCGTCTCGGGTTCAACCGGAACCGAGATCAGCTCGACCACATACAAAGGCAACTGTGCCACCACCGCCCCAACCGCCGACGCGCTCCAGATCTTCGTCGGTGGTACGACGCGTGCCATGAACGGAGCCGTTTTCGGAAACATCGATTGCGCTGGCAACGTCAACTACTATAACTACACCGCGGGCGGCGCTGCGAAGAGAAGCCTTCCCGTAAACATCGCCCCGGTACAGGCGGGTTATGGCATTTCCGTCAGCGCGATGAAGAACTAGGCTTGGTTCATCACGCTCAAAAAATCAGACCAACAAGCTCGCTTCGGCTTACGCTAAGAACAGCACACGGTTTCGCGAAAGCGAGGCCGTGTTGCTTCTGTAGCTTAAGTTGCATTGCGACCGCGTAGTATTGCGGCTTAGCACCTCGCAGCCCGGCGCCAGGCAGAGGGGGGCCTCGTTTTGAAAGGCCTTCGCTCCTATCCCAGTGTCATGGTTACCGCTTCGAGCGGATGACGCATCACCTCAGCGGATATGCTAGTTCCCCAAGACCCCATGACAGTCGTCGGAGTTGACGAGTCGCGCATGCTACGTGATCGCGATTTGTGACCGCTTAGGGGCGCGGCGAAAGAATCGCGGTGTACCCCTCAAGGGCGATTTGCACGCCGATGCAGAGCAAGATGAACGCCGAAAGCCGCAGCAAGACGTTGATGCCGGTTGGCCCTAGCTTTCGTAAGACGCGTTCCCCTTGGCTGTAGCAGAGATAGATCAAGGTGGAGATGCACGCCAAGCCCGCCAAGGCGCCAACGCCATCGAGTAGGATCGAGTTTCCCGGAGCGGCGAGCAAACTGCTGCCGACGGTCACCATGATCGCGATGGATCCCGGGCCGATCGTCAACGGCAGCGTCAGCGGATAGAACGCGCCGCCGAGCACTTCATCCTCAGAAGCGGCCGGCGCGCGATGCTTCGAGTCTTCCTGTCCCTGGCTGAGCAGCCGCCACCCCGCAACGGCGAGGACCAGGCCTCCGGCGACACGCACCGCTGAGAGGCTTAAACCGAAGAACTTCAGCGCCAGCGGACCGACGATCAAGGACGCCGCCGTGAGAATGAAGGCGTTGATCGCGACGCGCCGGGCGAGGCTTCCCGCAACGGCATCGTCAAGGGACTCCGTATAGTTCAAGAAAATGGGTGCCATGCCCGGCGGATTGACTATCGGGAACAGGGCCAGCGTCACGAAGAGAAAACCGTGGACGAACGGCCACGTGGCCACGGTCCTAAGTAAGTCCACCGTAACGTTATCTCACGCCGCAGGCTACTCTCCCTTTCGCGACCGGCTAGCGCGCGAGACTGTGGACCGGAAGCTTGAAGGCCTTTATGTAGTATCCCTCCGCGAATCTCACCGTATCCATGAGGCACTGATTCGTCAGCACCTGGACGCAAAGCCACCTAGCGGCGCAAAAATGCGGGATCTGCATTCGAGCATCGAAGCAAGGTCCGCGCGCGCTGTTTGAAATCGGCCGTAGTGTAACTCCTTGGTTGCACGGAACCGAGCGCCAAAGACCGAACGTCCTTAGCCGCTGATTCGTTCCTGGAGCGAGGAGCAAGGGAGATGAAGAGCTTGGGTTTTGGCCGCCATGCCTTCAGTGCCGTTGTAGCTGCAGCGATACTCGGAGCTTGCGGAGGCGGCGGCGCTTCGTCGTCCGCACTTTCGGGTAGTGTCTCACCTCAGCTGGGATCGCCCTCGTCGGGCTCGCCCATCCAGCACGTCGTGATTATGATCCAGGAGAATCGCACCTTTAACGATTTCTTTGCGACTTATCCGGGCGCGGACGGAACGACGACCGCTCAGGTCGTCGCGGCGCCTAACTGCAGCCCTCCGATCAACGCGGGACCAATTACGCTGAAAGAGTCCAATCTCGACGTTACGGGAGATCTGAATCACTCATATGGCGGATACGCTACGGCCTGGGACGCCGGCATGCTCGATGCCTTTGACTTGGTTCAAAATCACAATGGCATACCCGAATGCACGTATCCCTATCAGTACACGAATCCTTCGCAGATCCAGCCGTACTGGACGATGGCCCAGCAGTACGTGCTCGCCGAGCACATGTTCACGACGCAAGGCAGCGATAGTTTCACCGCGCACCAAGATCTCATTCGCGGCGGGACGATCGTCGAGCCGGGCCATTCGATGGTCGACTTTCCGACCTGTTCGGGACCGAAATGCAAATGGGGATGCGATGCTCCGGCCGGAACCCATACATCGCTCATTACGGCGGGCGATCAATGGCGGCACTTCCGTGGTAAAGGGCCGTACCCATGCTCGAATCAATTTACATCGACCTACGCTACGCTGCGTGACCTCCTTGACGCCAAGGGCGTCTCCTGGAAGTACTACGTTCCGCCACAGAGTACAGTGGACGGCAAGCTCTTCAACGCGTTCGATGTCATCTATCCGGTGCGCTACGGGCCGGAATGGAAGACGAACATCATTATCCCGCAGACCCAGATCTTCAACGACATCTCGAACGGCGCGCTCCCGGCCGTTTCCTGGGTAATACCCGACGCGCAGTACTCCGACCATCCGGGGTATTCGACCGACCAGGGTCCTTCCTGGGTGGCCAGCGTCGTCAACGCAATCGGTCTAAGCTCGTACTGGGAGTCTACGGCGATCATCGTCGTCTGGGACGATTGGGGTGGGTTCTACGACAACATGGGCGACCTCAATCCGAGCAAGTATGGATACGGCGGATTAGGCCTCCGCATACCCGCGCTCGTCGTCTCCCCTTACGCCAGAGCCCGTTACATCTCGCCGACGCACTACGAGTTCGGCAGCATTCTCAAATATATCGAGAACAACTGGAACCTCGGACAACTCGGCACGACCGATCAGCGGGCCACGAGCATCATCGACTGCTTCAACTACCTGCAGACCCCGATCCCGTTCCAACAGATTCCGTCGTTACATTCGGCGGCGTACTTCATTCACAAGAAGCCGTCGTACTTGCCCGTCGACACGGATATGTAAGTCCGTGAGAATGCTAGGCGCGGCTGCGGCGCACGAAAATTGGAGAACACGGCAATTTCATCGGAATTCAAAATCCTATCCGAACGCGACGTCGAGATCCTCGACAACGTTGCCGAGAACGTCTTCGACGCGCCAATCGAGGCTTCTTACAGCGCCGAGTTTCTGCGGGATCCGCGGCACCATCTCTGCGTAGCGTTAATTGACGGTGTCGTGATCGGCTTCGCGTCAGGAATGCACTACGTGCATCCGGATAAGCCGCCGCAGTTTTGGATCAACGAGATTGGCGTCGCGCCCGCGTACCGAAACAAGGGCATTGGCAAGGGAATTCTTACGGCAATGCTTGCCCACGCTCGGAAAATCGGCTGCAGCGAGGTTTGGGTCCTCACAGACGACGAGAGTGAAGCTGCAAGAGCGTTGTACCGATCGGCCGGAGGTCGCGAAACGCTCGGGGTAGTGATGGCGACCTTCGATCTCGGCGGCCCAGCGGGCTAGGACTCGAATCCCGCGCTCACGAGTTGTGGCGCCACTTTGCCTCTACCGCGCTGCACTGCCAGTTCGGACTACGAATGGTTCGGCTGCGGGGCGCGAGTTACGGCGGCGAGTGCGGAAGCGGTTTCCGAGCCGTCTCGCGACGACCAGATAGAGCGTCGGTACGACGAGCAACGAGAGAACGGTCGACGCGATCAGACCGCCGATTACGACCGTTGCGAGTGGTGCCTGCGTCGAGCTGCCAACCTCGATGCCTAGCGCAAGCGGCAGCATCCCGCCTAGGGTCGCGAGCGTCGTCATCAAAATCGGCCGCAGCCGCAACGGGCCGGCTTCAAGCAGCGCCTCGCGGACGGGCTTGCCGTGCTCGCGTAACTGTTTCGTGAACTCGATCACGAGGATTGCATTTTTCACCGCGATTCCGACCAGCATTAGCGAGCCGACGAATGCGGTCAGTCCGAACGCACGGTGCGTGATCAGAAGCGCCGAAAGGATCCCGACCAGCGAGAGCGGCGCAGAGACCATGATTACGAGGGGATCGATGTACGACTCGAACTGCGCGGCTAGCAGCATATAGATCAACAATGCCGCGAGTCCGATCGCCAGCCACAGCGAGGCAAACGCGTTCCGGCCGCGCGCGATCTCCGGCCCAAACTCCCAACGATACCCCGGCGGGAACGGATAGGCTTGCATCGCCACCGCAGCATCGTCGAGCACCGGCCCGAGGGGTCGCCCAGCGAGCGGGGCGTTGATCTCGACCCGACGCTGGCGATTCTCACGGCTTATGGCGGAGGGACCATAGCCTTGAGTGATCTGCGCAACGCTGCCCAGCGTAACCTGTGGCGGTAAAGCCCCCTCAGTTAAGCCGGCCGGCCTCAGTGATGCCCCCACTGTGGTCGTGCGCGCGCTCGGCATCGCGAACTCCAGACTTTGCAACGAGCTAAACGAACGCCGCTGGCTCGGCGGAAGCTCGATGAGAATCGGATACTGAATCCCGTTGATCTGGTAGTAGCTTGCGGTCGAGCCGTTTGTCGCCGAATTGATGACTTGCGCGACATCGCCGGTACCGAGGCCGAGTTCGCTCACGCGCGTTCGATCGATCGCGATCCGCACCTCAGGTTGTGAGTTCGTGACGTTCTTGTCTGGGTCGCCGACTCCGGGGATCTTTGAAATCGTAGCCATGACACCGTCCGATACGCTCTGCAATGTCGCGAGATCGGGTCCGTAGATTTCGAGTTCGAGCGCAGTCTGACCCTGCGAGATCTGTTGCTGCACGATGTCGATCGTCTGACCGCGCGTGATCGCTCCAACCATCGCGCTCCTAAGACGCATGGCGTCTTGCGGCGCGAGCAGTCGGTCGCCTTCGTTTACGTTTCCGCTCAAGCGTCGACGCCAATCGCTGATGAACTTGGCCGCTGCGACGCCGTCGGTCCCACGCTTGAGCGTAATCTGCAAGGTTGCGCGATTGGTGATGGAGCGCGCCGTTCCGCCCGAGCCCACCTGACCGACGGTCGCGCCCACGACGACTACGCGCGGATCTTTGCGAAGCGCGTCTTCAACGACTTGTGAAACGTGGTTGGTGACGGCAAGCGCCGTTCCGTTCGGCGTCTGGAGCCCAAGCTGAACAAAACGGGAATCGGACGGCGGGAAAATCTCCGTCGGTACGATCCCGAGCCGCATGGCGATCGCTGCAATCGCGATGAGCGCGAAGGCTGAGCCCAGGACGATCGCCGGCCGATCGAGCGAGGCTTCCAGAAGGCGACGATAGCCGCTCGCCAAGCGGCCGTATGCGCGATCGAACGCCTCGCCGAAGCGACTCACGCGCGCGGCAACGGGCGCCATCTCATCTTGTCGATGCAGCATCTCGGCGGAAAGCATCGGCACCGCCGTGACCGCGACGAGCAGCGAAATTGCAACCCCGCTCATGATCATGATCGCAAACGGTCCAAAAATCAGGCCTTGCAGCCCGGGTATGAGCAATACCGGGAAGAAGACGGTGACAACGGTGATCGACGAGGCGATGACGGCGCCCATGATTTGCGCGGTCCCGCCTTCGGCCGCTTCCTCGGACGACATTCCCATCGCATGGAAGCGCGAGATGTTCTCGATAACGACGACGGCGTCGTCGACGATGAGCCCCACCGCCAGCGCCAAGCCGCCGAGCGTCATCACATTGAGCGTCTCTCCGAGGGCGTGCGCAATAAAGAGCGTTCCCAAAATCGAAACCGGCAGCGAGACCGCGACAATCAGCATCGCGCGCCAGGAGTGCAGGAACAGCAGGATGATCAAAACGGCGAGAACCGCGCCGTAGACGGCCGTGTGCTCGAGCGCTGAGACCGCGTCCAGGATGAACTCACGCTGGTCTAGGAGAGTCGAGAACTCCATGCTGGGATAGCGGGCTTTGATCTGGTCGATCTTCTCGCTCACGCCGGTCGCGACGGCTACAATGTTGGCGTTGGGTTGGGCCGTAATCGTTAGCAGAACGGACGGCGATCCGTTGAGGCGTGAGAACACACGCTGTTCCTGGATAGAGTCGCGAACCGTCGCGATGTCCCCGAGGCGAACGATCGCGCCGTTGGCGCCAACGGCAATCACGGTGTTTGCGATTTCCTTCGGGGCGGTGAAGAGCGCGCTGGTACGAATACCATATTCGTTTTGCCCGATCTGGATGACGCCGGCCGGCAACTCGACATTTTCGTTGTTGATCCGTTGCAGCAGCGTATCGATCGGCAGGCCGATCCCCGCCAACTTCCGCTCGTCCGGTTCGATGACGACCGCTCGCTGGGTGGCGCCCGAAACCGCGAGGCTGCCCACGCCATGGACGGACGCGAACTCGTCTGAGAGCGAGTTGACGATGAGGTCTGACAGAGCACTCTGGGTCATCGATGGATCCGTGACCGCCACCGTGAGCACGGGCGTCGCATTCGGATCGGCCTTTGCGATCTGTGGTTCTTGCAACGCTGGGTCGTTCGGTAGCGTCGCCCGGATGCGCGCGACCTGCTGCTGAACGTCCACCGCGGCGACGTTGATGTCCGTTCCGAATTCGAACTGGACGCGTACGGTGGAAAGACCTTGGTACGAGTTCGACTCGATGAAGTCGATGCCGGCGACGCGGCTGACCGCGTTCTCGATCGGCCGCGTAATCGTCGTCTCCATCGTCTCCGGCGACACGTTGCTGTACGCGACCGTAACGGTTACGACCGGCGGTGCGAATGATGGCAGAAGTGCGACGGCAAGCCGCGGCGCCGCGAAGAGGCCAAGCACGACAATCGCGAGCGAAAGCATCGCTACGGCAACACGACGGTGAACGGCGAACTCAGCGATCCGCATCTGTACGTTAGGCTTTCCCGGTAGTTTTGCAAGAGCCCCGCACGCCGAAAGGTCTCTCATGAAGAGGCCTGATTGCCTGAACGCGCCGAAGCGCTCCAGCCCCTTGCTGCCGCGATAACGGCACGTGAAAGGACCGCCGAAGTTTAATGTACAGTCATCGGTTACTCGCCCTGCTCGGTGTCGGCTGTTTGGCCGCCGATCGTCGCGGCCGGTACCGACTATTACGGCAAGCTCGAACGCATGCCGGATGGAACGAAGGAGCCCGTTGATGTGCAGTTGATCACGCTTCAGGCGTTCTCACCCAAGACGCACCACCTTCGCACGATCGGCATGATGATCGCCGGCGCCGTCGCTGGCCACGTAGTTGCCAGACGTACCGGTAGGCGGCATGGCGCGCTGCTTGGCGCCGCGCGCGGATATGCGCTCTCGCAGACGCTGAAGACCGATATCGCCGTACCCGCCGGTACCGTCCTCGAAGTGCGGTTCAAGTCGCCCGTAACGGTATGACGCCGAATGAGCGGGATGAAGGCTATCTCCTCGGCAACACGGATGCAGAACACGAGCGCCTTATCCGGCAGGGCATGCGGCTCGCGCCGGTCACCGAGCGATTTTTTATTGCGCTCGTGTCAGCCCGGTCCCGCAAGCCTGACTGATGCGCGGTGCTTTGTGTGCACCGCGAAAAGCGCCGCCGCAAAGATGCAGTTGAGGACGAGGCCAATCACACCAACCTCAGCGCCATACAGGCTGGTCTGCGTGACACCGAGCAAGCCGATCTTGGGGCCCTCCCCGAAGAGTGCATACGCAATCGCGTTCCACACGCTGTGACTGACCGATGAGACCACGATCGAACCGGACATCAAACGGAGCAATCCATATTGCACCCATCACGGCGGCATTGGCGATGAAGATCGCGACTTGAGCGGGAGGGAGTACGTATCCTTTCGCAAGCGTGGCGTACGAAATGTGCCACGCGGCAAACGCGAGGCTCGTTACGACGAGAACCCGGTAGCGCCCGACGTTGGCCGACTCGAGCGATCCCCACAACCACCCTCGAAAGAAGCCTTCTTCAGTCAACAGCACCCCCAGGATGGCTACCGAGGCAGAAATCAGAACGCGATTTATGACCGGCCATCCAAGCGTGCTGGGGTGAGCGGCGCCGCCGAAGATCGCGATCGACGCGCCAAGCCCGAGGATTATCAACGGATACGCAACGGCGCGTACATAGTCGACCGGTCGACCCAGCGTAAGGCCAATGCCTATGCGCGAGAGGCGCTGAAACCACCAAAGGCCCAACGTAAGCGGAATGAGCGGGAGCGCGCTGAACATCGTCAGGCCGTTTGCATCCATCGGAGCCGTAATGGCAATCGCTAGGACGAACCCGAGAATCGAATAGAGCAGCGCTTGAGGCTTCATGTCAGCCATACAGCTGGTCGACGCGGATGTTTCAGTCCTAACTGGTGTTCCGGGAGGGGTGAGGTTAAAATAACCAATGCGTAGCGCGTCGTCCTTCTCAGCCACGCGTAACGTTCGGTTCGGTCTCCCTGACGTAGCAGTCGCGCTGGGCGTATTGACGCTGCTGGCGATTATCGCAAAAGTGGGCGCCGGCGCGTTCGTACCGTTTACCGCGAAGATCGCTCCGCACGTCGACCTCGATCCGCGCAATCTCCCATACTACGCCGCACGTTCGACGTTGCGCATGTTCGTGGCGTTGATCTGGTCCACGCTCTTCACGCTTGTTTATGGCTATTTCGCTGCGCGCAGCAAGCGCGCGGAGCGAGTGCTCATCCCATTGCTCGACATCCTGCAGTCGGTGCCCGTACTCGGCTATCTCTCGGTGATCATCACGGCCTTCATCGCGCTCTTTCGCGGCAGTTTGCTCGGCCTGGAGTTCGCGGCGGTCTTCGCGATATTCACCAGCCAGGCATGGAACATGACGTTCTCGTTCTACCAGTCGCTCAAGTCGGTGCCGTACGAGCTACAGGAGGCGGCAGCACTCTATCGCCTATCCGGATGGCAACGCTTCGTTCAGCTCGACATTCCGTCCGCGACGATCGGACTCGTGTGGAACGCCATGATGAGCTTCGGAGGCGGCTGGTTCTTTCTGGCCGCAAGTGAGGCGATTACCGTTTTGAATCACAACTACACGTTACCCGGTGTGGGTTCGTACGTGGCAGCCGCCATCGCGGCGCAAGACGTTCGCGCACTTGGCTGGGCAGTCGTCACGATTGCGGTGGTCATCGTGCTCGTTGACCAACTCTTCTGGCGTCCCGTCGTCGCTTGGGCGGATCGTTTTCGCTTTGAGCAAAGTGCGGCGGCCGAGGCGCCGCGCTCGTGGGTCTTCGATGTAATTCGCGCGGCGGACGTACCCGCGCTGGTGGGACGAGCGTGGGCACCTGCCGCCGAGAGTATCAGCCGGCTGCTCTCTGCAGTCACGGACGCCCGATTCGCGTCGCGGCCGAAGAGTGAGGGTACGCAAGCCGACCGGGTTCTCAACGCGGCGTTGATCCTTGTCGTGATCGTGCTCGCAGCCACCGCTTTGCGGTTCATTTTAACGACAGTCGGATTCGCGGAAATCTTCAAAGCCTTCGGGCTTGGCCTCGCTACGATGGCACGCGTCGCCGTCCTCGTTATCGTCGCGACCGTCGTGTGGACTCCAGTTGGCGTCGCGATCGGTTTCAATCCGCGCCTGGCGCGCCCGCTTCAACCCGTCGTTCAGTTCCTCTCGTCGTTTCCTGCGAACTTCATCTTTCCGTTTGCGACCTTGGCATTCATCCGGCTCGGCGTGCCGATCAACTTCGGAGCGATTTTGCTCATGGCGCTCGGCTCGCAGTGGTATATCCTCTTCAATGCAATCGCGGGCGCGCAGAGCATCCCAACGGAGCTTCGAGAGATGTGCGACGATTGCGATTTGCAAGGCTGGCGTCGCTGGCGACGGCTGATCGTTCCGGGCATCTTCGCCTCGTTGGTAACCGGAGCGATAACCGCGAGCGGCGGCGCTTGGAACGCTTCGATCGTCTCGGAGATCGTTTCTTGGGGCAACACAACGCTGACGGCGACGGGCCTCGGAACCTACATCACCGAAGCGACGACCAAAGGCGATTGGTCGCGCATCGTCCTCGGGGTCAGCACGATGAGCGTCTTCGTCGTGGCCGTCAATCGGATCGTCTGGCGGCCGCTTTACGGTTACGCCCAGAAACGGTTTGCGCAATGAGCGAGCAGTTGATCCGCTGCGAAAACGTCTACAAGCGCTTTCCACTTCCCGGCGGAAAGGGCGAGTTCACCGCGCTGAGCGACGTTTCGCTCTCGGTATGCAGTGGTGAAGTGTTGGCGCTGCTCGGGCGGAGCGGCAGCGGGAAGAGTACGCTGTTGCGAATTATGGCTGGTCTCATCCCGCCAAGTTCCGGAGTCGTAACGAGCGGCGGCGAGCCGGTTGTGGGAGCGAACCCCGACGTAGCAATGGTCTTTCAAACGTTCGCGCTGCTGCCGTGGTTGACGGTTCTCGAAAACGTCGAACTCGGGCTCGAGGCGCGTGGCATCCGCCGCACGAATCGCGTGCGACGCGCGCTTAATGCGGTCGACCTCGTCGGGCTCGATGGTTTCGAAGGAGCCTATCCAAGAGAACTCTCCGGCGGAATGAAGCAGCGTGTTGGCTGCGCGCGCGCCTTCGCCATTGAACCGAAGGTGCTCTTCATGGACGAACCGTTCAGCGCGCTCGATGTTCTCACGGCCGAGAACCTTCGAAGCGAGATCGACGAGCTGTGGAATACCGGGAACTTCCCGTCGAAAAGCATCCTGCTCGTCACACATAACATCGAGGAGGCGGTCCTTCTGGCCGATCGCGTGATGGTTCTCGGTTCGAATCCAGGGCACGTTCGCGGCGAGGTGACGATCGAGCTTCCGCGTCCCCACAACCGTTCCGACGCGCGTTTTGCGGAGATCGTCGACCGTCTCTACACGGTCATGACGAACCCGGACATTACGTTTGATACGACCGGCTCAGCCCGGGCGGCGCCCAGTACGACGACGCAAAGATCGCCGTTTGCGCAGCCGTTGCCGCACGTGCGCACCGGCGGTATCAGCGGGATGCTCGAGTTGCTGGCGGAGCACGGAGCCGAACCCGAAGAGATCGCCCATCTCTCGGAACGACTCTCAATCACCCCGGATGATCTCCTCGCGCTCCTCGAAGCAGCCGTCTTGCTTGACTTTGCCAAGATCACCGACGGTAGAGTCGCGCTAACCTCGACGGGACGCGCCTTCGCCGCGTCGACCATTCAAAGCGGCAAGGAGATCTTCCGCAAACAGTTGCTGGAACGCATCCGCCTCTTTGATTCGATCGTGCGCACGCTCGAAGGGAAGAGAGACAGAACGATGCGTGTTGACTTTTTTCTCGACCTGTGGGACGAATATTTCCCCGCGGCAGATGCGCAGCGGCAATTTGCAACGGCCGTCGACTGGGGGCGGTTTGCCGAACTCTTCGAGTACGACTCGCTGGAGGGCGTCCTGCGGCTCGATGAAACGGCCGCGGAGAAAGCGTTGCGGTCGGGCGCCCCGCTGGCCTAACGGGAGGCGGGACACGGCTTGGGAGATTCGAAGTCCCGGGTACTAAGGTAAGCATCGTGGCGCCATCGTCTATCGGTTAGGACATCGCCCTTTCAAGGCGGAAAGACGGGTTCGATTCCCGTTGGCGCTACCAGAAATCGCCTGTATTTGCAGGCATTTTTCGATGGGCATTCCGCGACGGTTGCCATTCGGTTGCCGTGCCGAACGCGCCGACCGCCGCCGGCCTCGTTGGTTTGGAAGGCGGCGTCGGTCGGCGCATTGTAAGACAATGATCTAGTGGACGAAGTGCACGCACGCTGGGGTGGCCCGGCGACGATTACGGTCGTTAGCCCGTCCTACTCGAATCCGCCGGTAATCGAAACCAGCCTCGCAGTTCAGTTCGCCCCATTTAGCGAATGGAACGTGAGCCTGCTCGGAGCGTTCGGAGAGAGGATCGCCTCGCGCTACCCACAGTTCAATGCGGCCGCGGCAGTCGTCCTAAAGGGCAAGCTGCCGTTCAGCCTTTCGGCGGGTGCAGTCCCGCGGGTACGGGGGTTGTACGTAAACGGAGCCGCGGGGCGGTTGGTGCAGGTTCAAGATGACATGTTTGCGGTGAACTGGCAGCGCAAACACTCGTCCGACGAGCAGTATCCGCGGTACGCTAGTCTACGTCAAACGTTCGTCGAGGAGCTTGACGGATACTTCAGGTTCTTGCGCGATCGTGGCATAAGCAGCCCGACAATAACGGGGTGTCAGGTTACGTATATCAATGTGGTTGACCCGAGCAGTGGCCTCAGCTATGCTGATGTTTGGAACCTCATGGCAAGCCCGACCCGGCGCGACCTCACCGATCCGTTTCACCTGACGTCGCTCAACGTCACGGCTATGTTCGCGGAGGAATCGGTAGAGCTGACGTACAGCGTTACGCCAGCCTTGCGGATGCACGATAATGCTTCGGTGATACAATTCAATTTGGTGAGTGCTGAAAGCCAAGTGGAAGCCAGCGGCAATGATTTGTTAACAAAGATGGACCGTGCGCATGATCTTCTTATACGTGCGTTCGAAGGCATGACAAGTGACCTAGCTAAAGAGGTATGGGGTAGAATCACGTGATTTCCTATGAAGTCTTTAGTGGCCACGACTTTCGAGTCGAGCCGAGGCCTCAAGTCGGTATCGTAGGGGCTTTTTGTGATACGGTTGCTCCGGCCGGCGACGAGTTGAAGCTAGTTCTCGGCGAGCTACAACGTTTATGGAATGTTCGGACTGAGCGAGATCTTCCGCGCTCACCAACCGCTTGGAGCGCGGCGCGTGAGTTTCTAAAGCATGCGCTAGTACGCGATTACGTTGCGACTCCAGACATCTTTCCACTGGATGATGGCGCTATCTTGCTGGAATGGAAGGAGCCTAACAGCTATACCGTACAGTTCGAGCTTCGCCCAGATGGAACTGCAGAACTAAGTGGGTACGATTACATTGGACGTGAATTTGACATCGGAGTACTACCGGGGATTTATCTTGCACAGCCTTACATATACGCAGGAGTGCAGATCCGCTGACTTGCGTCGTGCCAAGTCCGCCGCTCGACGCGAACGAGCGGCTTTGGCGATTCCTCGACGTACAACAGAATCAAGTCAAGTTTGAGAACGGCGAGTGGAAGGCTAGAACACCAGCCTTTTTCTCAAGAACGTCGCTGAATAGACCCGAGGAAGGTGTTTCCGTGTTCCTCCCGATGTTTTCGAATTGCGATCGCGTGCGTGCGAAATTCTCGGATGCTGCCATTGCCGAGGTCCTCGTGTCAGAGGTCTTAGAACAAGGCTTCACGATATGGGAAGTCGCGTCAGAGGACTTGGCACAAGACCGCCACTGCATCATACGCCCGAATGACAGCTGGACGCCTAGCCGTTACAAGACGCGGGCCGGTAAGCTGGCGGACAGTGCGCGCGTCGTGTACGTGCCCCCAGCCTACGCTCGGCAACAGTAGCTAGGAAATGTGCTATAGAGCCTTCTTGTGTAGCATCTCCAATCGCTCTCCGAGTCGATCAACGGCGTCGCGCTGCGCTTCCGGCATTAGATGCGCGTACGTTGATAGCGTGATTGTCGGAGAGGCATGACCGAGCACGCCGGCAGCAGTGCGAACGTCAACGCCTGCGAGGAGAAGCGTGGTCGCGGCGGTATGCCGGAGATCGTGCAAGCGCGTCGTGGATATTCCGGCCTTGCGCGCGATGCGATCGAAGGCGCACGTCGCTGCCATTGGGGTCATGCGGCGACCGAGCTCGTCGGCGAAGATTGCGCCGTCGTCGTTAACGTAAAGACGGCCGCTTGCGAGCCGTTCGCGGGCCTGTAGCGCGCGCTGCGACCGCAATGCGTCGTTGGCTACCCGCGAGAGGGGCAGCGTGCGCGTGCGACCCGTTTTCGTCGCTTTAAGAGCGATTCCGTGACGCGTTTGTGAGAGCGAGTGTCGGATAGTAAGCGTGACGTTTTCTACGTCGTAGTCGTCCCACGAGAGGCCGCAAAGCTCGCCGCGGCGTGCGCCGGTCGAAAGCGCGAGCGTCAGAAATTGCTCCCAACGCGTGCTTTGCGCGGCGTCGAGTAGCCGCGTTACCTCATCGGCACTGAGCGCCTTCGCGTCGGAGCGCTTGATGCTGGGGCGCGTTGCCGCTTCGCAGGGGTTGCGCCCAATAAGCTCCATGCGGAGCGCGAACCGCATTGCCCCGTTCAAGAGCGTAAAGGCATGATAAACGCTCTTCGCCGACAATGCGCGCTCAACAAGTTTGCCGTCTGCGTTCTTCGCAGACTTCCCACCGCGCTTCAGAAGCGTCGCAACCCATTCGGCAATGCGTGCTGGCCTAAGTTTTGCGAGTGCAATGCCGCCAAGGTGCGGCCGAATGAGGCGGTCGGCGCAACCGCGATACTCTTGCAGCGTCTTTGCGCCGCGTTCGAGCGCTTCACGGTCCGCAAGGTAGCGATCGAGAAGCTGCGCGACGGTCACCGTCTTTGGCGAAAGGTCGATTCCGCGATCGCGCGCTTCGAGCGCTTTGCGTTCAGCAGATTCGGCTTCCTTGCGAGTCCGAAAGGTACCGGCGCTCTTGCGACGTCGGCCGCCGAGCGCGCTTGGTTCGAGGTCTATGAGAACCGCATAGCGACCGCTCTTGCGCTTATAGATGCTCACTTCCAGCCTCCTTCTCCATGATCTGACTTAACTGCTCGATAAGGGGACGCACAGCACTCGAAATGCCTTCGAGAAGCTCCGCGCGCTTTCGACGATTTTCGATCTCTGGGCCAATTAGGTTCGCAACACTCGCATAAAACCGCTCGTACGCAATTATCACTTGGGCGTCTTGAGTAACCCTTAGCCCGCCTTTTAGCGATGGACTGTGACGTTCGATGATCGCGATGATCTGATCGAACCGACTGTGCATCGGAAACTGCCACCTAGCCAAGTCGAGAAGAATTAGCCGGAGCTCAACGAGTAACTCGAGCCCGAGCTTAATAAGAACGCGACGCTGTGTCAGCGTATTGCTCGCGGAACTACCGATAAGCGAATCATACGCTCTTTGCACGTCGTGGGGTTCCAAGTATGCTTGCATAAAACTGAACCCAAGCTCTAGACCTTTGGCTGCGGCTTCAAGGTCAGCACCGGATTCACGAGCGGCGACCGCGCCCAAGTAAACTCTAACGGCAGCTCTCGGCACTTTGGCGGGACCCATGGGAAAGAACGGCGCGACGAGACTTGCCACCGCCTTGTTGACCTTATTGATCGTTTGTTTCGTAGGACGGTGAGCCTTGTCGAGGTAGCGATGCACTCTCGCTCGGTCGACGTCAAGCTTCTTGGCCAGCTCGGCCTTGGACAGACCGCTTTCGGCTAACAACGTCTTCACTTCAGATTTCCATAACAACTGAAGGTAGTGGCGCGTTGTCATGGAGATATTGTATCACAGAAGGGTAATGCAGAACAATCATAACCCTTTGCAACCCACGCTTCTTCGCCGGCCAGAGGCATGGAGATTACTCGGGATCGGCCCAAGCACTTACAAAGCCTTAGTTGGCAAGGGCATCTTGCGCGAAGTAGCGATCGGTCAGCGCGGGCGAAGGCTGCCCTATAGTGAGATCGAGCGTTACGTTTCCGAGCGACTCGCCGAGGCGGCAGCGGCCCAATGAGGGAAGCGCCGTCCCTTAGAAACGGCGCGCGATTCGAAGCACAGATAGCGTTCGCCAAGCCAGATTGTTACCCTTCAGCGGCTCGCGTTCGTTCGACGAAGACTTCCGTAGTCGAACGTCTTACGATCGCTCGCGTTTACGAGCTCGCCGCGCCGGGCCAACCACTTCGCAGGTATGGACGCAATGCTTTGGTTCGTTGCCCGGTTCGCGATCATCCTGACCGGCATCCGAGTTGCTTGCTCGACGAAACGAGGAATCGCTGGAAGTGCTTGGGATGCGGCGCTAAAGGCGGCATGCTGGACCTTGTAGTCGCGGCCGGTCATGCCATCGATCGCGCTGACGCCGCGCGCTGGCTCGAGGAGCGCATTCGATGAGCGCTTTCAGGCGAGGAAACGTGGTCGCTTCGTTTATCTACGCTGAAAACGGCAATTCGATCGCGCGCGTTGATCGTGTCGAGCCGGGCCCAAACGGTGAGAAAAAGGCCTTCTACCCGTACCTCGCGTTACCGGAGGGCGGTTTTGCCAAGAAAGCGGGGCTCGCAAATCGGTCGCTCCCGCTATATCGCATCGACGAAGTGCGCCCCGCTATCGCTGCGAACGAAACGGTGTTCTTGGTCGAAGGTGAGCGCAAGGCCGACCGTCTTCGAGAAGCGTTGCGTAAATCGGCATTCGACGATGCAGTAACGACGATCCAGGGCGGAGCGAATGCCGAACTGCGATCAGAGTACGTTGCGGCATTTGGCTGCGCGAAGCGTGTAGTCGTCCTCGCCGATAGCGACAGCGCCGATAAGCCAGGCCGACCTGCGGCTCGTACGCGCGCACAGCGGATTGCGGTCTCCCATCCCGCATGCGATGTCAGGGTCATAGACTTATTTCCCGACCGTAACGACGGCAGCGATGTCGAGAATTGGTTCGACGAAGGCCGCACGCTTGCGGAGCTCCTCAGGCTCGTCCGCACTCAACGACGTGTCGGCGACGATCCGAACCTCCTTGACGACATTTGCATGCTCATTCGTCGATTTGTGGTCCTAAGCGCCGAATCATTAGTGGTCTGCACGCTTTGGTTGCTCCACGCCTATGCGATCGAAGCATTCGACTTTACTCCGTACCTGAACATATCGAGCCCGGTACGGGAGTGCGGAAAGACGCGGTTGCTCGATGTGCTCGAGATCCTGTTGAAAAACGTCTGGTCGACGAGCCGGTCCACAGTAGCCGCGCTGGTTCGCAAGATCGCCCGCGACAAGTGCACCCTGCTGTACGATGAAACCGATGCGACGTTTAAGGGGCCCGATGAGTTCGCACAGGCTCTACGCGGCATCCTGAACGCTGGCTACCAGCGCGGCAAACCCGCGACCGTTTGCGTAGGCAGAGATCATGAGCCAAAAGACTTCGAGGTCTTCGGGCCCAAGGCGTTTGCCGGTATTGGGCAGTCCCTACCCGATACCGTGTTGAGCCGCTCGATCCCGATTGAGATGCGCCGCAAACTCAAGAGCGAAACCTCTCAGAAATTCCGCTTGCGCGATATTAAGCCTGAAGCGCACGCGCTACGCGAGCGCCTCGCCGTTTGGGCCGCGACCCACAGCCAGGGCTTGCGTGACAGGCGGCCGGAGCTGCCCGAGGGCCTCAGCGATCGTAGCGAGGACATTTGGGAACCGCTGATCGCTATTGCGGATTCGTTTGGTGACGCTTGGCCCACGTGGGCCCGCATCGCAGCCGTTAGGCTCTCCGCGAAGGGCGCGTTGGCGGACGACTCGACCAAAACTCGACTTTTAAACGACCTTCGTTCAGCCTTTAGCGACGATGAGCGGCTTCACACGGCAATCCTTCTGCAACGCCTCAACGGAATGGAAGAGGCGCCCTGGTCGCGGTTTCATCACGGTGATAAACCGTTAAGCGCTAACGGCCTCGCGAGGCTGCTCAACGACTTCGGCATTAAGTCGCGCGAACTCAAGATCGCTGGGACGAATCGGAACGGCTACGAGCGCGCCGATTTTGCCGACGCATGGGGCCGCTTTCTTCAAGCTTCCGCCGTTGTAGAGTCTACTGCCTCTACCAGCCTTATAAATCAAGGCTTCGAGCTGAATTTGCAGACTCTACCTAGTCCCTCGGGTAGAGTCCGCGAAACCGGTGAAAAAGCCCGTCAGATCGTGAAAGTAGAGACGGTAGAGCCTAAAACCGCCGATGATCCCGGGTCAACCGCCGAGGCGCGAGCCGACGAAGGTACCAAAGGCCTTCTCGAATACGCTCGACTCCATCCGCGTTTGCAAGCCGATGCCCGGCCCGCGTCTCGCAATGTGGACGCGCCGAACCTGTTCGACTGGGTGGCGCGAGACAAGCGGTTTCGGATCGTACGTGTCGTGGATGGCGTTCTCACCAAGTTTCGAGCGAGGTGCATCGTGCGCCTCAGAGCGCACGAGGTTGTTGCCATCCATCGTCAGGCGGCTTAATCAAAATCGGGCTCTCTATCCAAGCCGACGCATGCGCATTCCACTGGTGGGCGTCGCGCGAGCGCTGCCATCAATGTAGGGTGATCAGCATCCGCGAATCTAACCGTTACGTGAGCCTGAGCGGAAATCGAGCATTTCGTTCAACACGCTCAAAACATTTAGACGCGGACGCTTCGTCGCAGGCAAAGAACCGCGAGAAACTAATTCGTAGCGTCAAGCTCTAAAAACAGCCTGTTGCGGGATGAACAGTTTACCTCGAAGAATCGTGCCCATGATGAACCGTGCGGCGCGAACAAGGCGCAACTCTCCTGTTATCGTCAGGAATGAAGCTACTCAGTGGTTCGCATGAACCACATCCGTAGCTTCTCATCACGGCTGGGCGGGCAGCCGCTCCAAAGAGTCCTGGAAGATGCTCCGGCATCAATGCGGCCAGAACTGGTTGACGCTTTTTACTATGTTGCGAGCCGAACCACAGGCCGGTTAGAAGTTGACCGAGACTTGTACTTCATCATCGAGCAATCTCTAGGGTGCGACGCGGCGGGGAGTCCTGCCGCTGGGAAAAGAGAGCGCATCGGGCGCGACATGTCACAGGCGGGCTGGCAACGAATATACGATCTGATCGAGCGACTGTGGCCTGAGTTTCAGCGCGTTGGAGCTCAGGAAGATTATCGTACGGCGGTGAACCGCGTGCTCGCCGCTTATGATGTAGCATGGGACCTGGGCTCCGATGGTAAATTGCATCGGGTACTGCCGAAGGCCATAGAAGAGCAAATCGGGGCCGCCTTTGAGGAGCTCTTGGATCCCAGGTACGTTGCGGCTCTTGAGTTGTATAAGGCCGCGACTCATGCGTATGATAGTCGCCCACGACGGGATCGCGACGCATGTGCAAATATGTTCGACGCTTTAGAGTCTGTGGCAAAAGAAGTCTTTCACTCGTCGCAGGCGACGCTTTACGACGTATTGTCGCAAGCGAGAGAGCGACACAGTTTCACCCCCGAGATTATCAGCACGCTAGAGGCGATAAATACTTTGCGTAATCGCCAATTCGGTCATGGAATGGCCGCGCCGTTTCAACTGGGTCCCCCAGAGGTGGACTTCGCGTATACAGGTTGCGTTGCCGCAATTCTCCTCTTCGCGCGCAACGCACGCAGCTCTTCCTCTCCACCTTTGGTAGTCTAGTTCATCATGGGCCGCACCTCAATCGAATGGACGTCATATACCTGGAACCCCGTAACAGGCTGCACTAAGGTGAGTCCTGGATGCGACCATTGCTACGCAATGACGTTCGCCGAACGCTGGCGGGGAGTAATGAACCATCCGTATGAAAATGGCTTCGATCTTACTCTACGCCCCGAGCGTCTTGAGCAGCCTCTCGGGTGGAAACGGCCCAGCACCGTATTTGTAAACTCGATGAGCGACCTCTTCCACGCGGGCATCCCGGAAAGCTACATTGCAGAGGTCTTCGGGGTCATGCAGCGAGCGTCTTGGCATCAGTTCCAAGTGTTGACCAAGCGCGCCGAACGCTTAGAGCGCGTCCTTCGCAACGTAGTAGTTCCATCGAATGTGTGGATCGGCGTTAGCGTGGAATCACCGCTCTACTATGGTAGGATCCGGCACCTTCGCGCCGTTCAGGCCAAAGTGCGCTTCCTGTCATGTGAACCGCTGTTGGAACCTCTGCCCGAGCTCCCCCTCGATGGGATCCATTGGGTTATCGTCGGCGGCGAGAGTGGACCGCATGCGCGCCCGATGGACCCCAAATGGGTTCGGATGGTTCGAGCGCAATGCAAACGGGCGGGCGTCGCGTTCTTTTTTAAGCAATGGGGCGGCGTAAAGAAGACGCGCAACGGTCGCGAGCTAGATGGTCGCACTTGGGACGATATGCCGCCGATCGCCCCGTTTAGTTCAAAGGCCAATCATCAAAGAGCTTCATCTCAGGTTACTTAGCCTGCTTTCGATACTTATCGAAAATTTCTCGCACAATTCTGGAAGCAACAGGCTTTTGGCAAGCAAAGAACAGATAGTAGATCGTCGCCCCTCTCGTATTTTGCATCGGAATCGGCTTCGGGACGTACTTGAAGCCTGCTACGTTGCGTAACCTCTCTTGAAACGCCTCCGCGACCGTTTCGTTGTCGGTCTTTGCCTGAATCTCGCCAAACAATCCGGGATTACTTTCGTAACTCACTTGTTTCCAAGAGTCGTCACCCCAAAATGCAGTCATCCGCGCGGCTTGTTCGGGATCTACCTTTTGTTGTCCGGAGCGCCATAACACGTTCATGTTCATATCCATGACGGGGAAGTTGAGAAATATCTCGATGCTTCGCATGTCAGCCGCGGCTTTCATTACTGTCCAGTTTAAATGGAGCCCGTAAGGGTCAAGGATGCACAGCGCCCTCTTGTACTCCGCGAAATTGACCCTCGGAAATACGCGCGAGAGTAAAACCTCATTACAGTCGCCATTGTATAAGAACACGTCTACACGGCCTGTAACTGCCTTCTGAAGCTCTTCTAACTTCTGCTTGTCTATGTCGATCAGATGGTATTCTTTAAACGGTGGTTCCACAGCGAGGGCATTAAGAGGACTGCCAGCAATAAAGTTTCCCGTCTGCCGCGAGATGTGCTTTCCGGCGCCCGCAAACGCATCGATGTAGATATGAGAGAAGGATGGGTCGCTCTGGCGGGATAGAATGGCGGAGTACGCTTGAGCATACTTTTTGATAATGTCGAGCTTAATCTCGGACCAATTGCCGACTTGATCGTACTTCAGTGCGTTACGTCTCCTAAGGTGCCCGGTCTAGTTGCGGCTTGATGTTAACTGTCCCATGCCGAACGCGGCCCCTTTTTCTGCGTCTTTGACCGGAGCCAGCTGTACAGCAACGAAGGGCCGCCGATCGGCGCCGTGGCCTCGGAGCCCTAGCCCGAGGCTACCCTGCCAATCGCGGCCGCCGCGATGACCAGGACACGAGCAAAGGAGGTTGCACACACTCCGGTATGCTTGCACGGTTGGCTTGCGGTATAGCTGCGTTGCGCCTAGCGACTACGCTTCTATCGATCCTCGCGCCGGCCGACGTATCGCAGCTGTCGGCAGCACAAAAGAACGCCATTGTAGCGGAGCTGCGTAAGTATGCCCACCCATTGTCCTCTGCATACCCCGTCAAATCTCAGCGTGATTTGGCGCCCGTGCTGCATGCAGTTGGTAGTGCCCAAATAATAGCGATGGGAGAAGCCTCGCATGGCACAAGTGAGCTCTTTTCGCTCAAAGACCGCTTCTTTCGTTATTTGGTCGAGCACGATGGAGTTCGCATTTTCGCGATGGAAGCCAACTGGAGTGACGGTGAACAAATTGATCGATATTTGCAGACCGGGCAGGGAAGTCTCCGAGATATTCTCGCCAGCACGTGGGATAGCCGAGAAGTCCTAAGGCTAATACAATGGATGCGCTGCTACAATATCTCTCATCATCGTGCGCTCCACTTCTTTGGGATGGATATGCAGCAGCCAAACACAGTGATAAGCTACCTCGTTGACTTTTACAAAACGTATGAGCCCACCCAAGCTGCCGGCATTAAGTATGACGAGGCCTGCATCGACAAACCGACAATGCGCCTATTCAAAGATTCACTAAGCGATGGCCCTAAATGTATTGTGGCCACACGCTTCGTAGTACAAGAACTCGCGAGCGATAGCAACGTTAGAAGATCAGCCGGGCGAGCAGCGTATCTTGCAGCGTTCCATGCTGCAGAGCTCGTGGAAGAGGCTGCTATTGAATATAGCTATAAAGACATTAAGAAAAAAGCAGCCGCCCGCGATCTGGCAATGGCGCATAACGTCCAATGGCTTGTCAGCGTTCTGTATCCATCGTCAAAGGTTTTTCTTTGGGCGCACAACGGGCATGTGGGGGTCGGCCTCGAGGCCTGGCCCTCAATGGGTACCATCCTACGCCAATCTTACGGCTCTGACTATTTCGCGATCGGTCAGACGTTCGACCACGGGAGCGTAAGCCAACCTGAGGGGGAAACCAAAATTCCACCTGCAATTGGCAACGCGAGCGAGGTGATCTTTCGAAAAGTCGGTATGTCGCCGTTCTTCTTAGACTTCAGGGAGGTTCCCCGGCACTCCCAACTGGGGCGTTGGCTCTTTCAACCCAACGGAATCCGCTCTCTCGGTGCAGGAACTATTGGCGCGGCGGAGGTCCAAAACGAAATCGCAGCCACACTTCCCTTGTCGTTTGATGCCATCACGTTTATCGACACCGGCCACCCGGTACAGTGGCTTCACTCACAAGTGGTGCGACGGGTCTCCGTCCCGCCTGAATATTCGGGATGGCTCAAAGCGATGGACTGGAAGCTCCATTCTTTTGCTGCGGAGGATGCCAACGCCGGGATGCGTATGCTGCCCGACAGTAAGGTAGCATTGTTTGTGACCGCCAGGCCTGAGGAACGCAGGCTCTTTGCTTACCTTGACGGGCGTCTTAATGCTGAGCCTTACCGCGGAAAGAGTGTCACCATTAGCGGCATGATTGCGACGTCGAATGCCGAGCCAGGTGCGTCACTCGGATTTGCCGCTTACGGAAGCGACAATGCATCGCCACTAGTTTATCAGACAGTACCCCAGCCAATACTTTCCGGAACGACTGCTTGGACAAGACTTTCAGTTACCTTGATCGTTCCTCAGGCAGCTAAGACGCTTTCGAGTGCTCTGGTGTTAAATGGTGGAGGTACAGCTTGGCTAGAGAACCCTACGATCAAGGTTTCGCCGTAAACGCAATACGAAAAACTCTGTGCTGCTCTCGCGCGCTGCATCAACCATCGCTTACACCACGACCTTCAACTCCACACTAGACCCGCCCCACATACAGCTCTGCGATCGCGAGCCCGTTGTTGCTTTGCGGGCCCGCTCGCATTGCAGCTGCAAGCGCTTCGGACCGCGTCAGCGATCGCATTGAGATTTCTAAAGACTTGGATTCCCTTAGGCCTTGACCCGAGGTGGCTGGAAGGGGTAGTCGCCTTGCGCACGCCAACGTCTATACCATGAGCACTCTTATCGTCGAAGGTGTTACCGGAACGGGCAAAACTTCCACAATTAGTGCTCTGAAAGCAATCGCAACATTTGAGTTGATTGATGAGGAGGCCACATTCGATAATTTTATGGCTGAATTCTTCGCCGATCCGGATACCGCGGCGCATCGAGCGCATAGCCGGATGGCAGCAATCCTTGATGAGATCGAAGCGCATAGACCTTCAAAACGTTATCTATTGGAGCGCTTTCATTTCTCCCAACTAGCGCTGGGCAGCAAATGGAAATGGTATTGGGATCTCGATCAACGTTGCGCAGAGCTTGAATCCAAGGTCCTCGTTCTCGTTCTTCCTGCCGACGAAATCGCAAGGCGCTCACTATATCGGGCTGAGCACGGTGATAGAGACTGGCAGAATCTGATCGGTCGCTACGGATCCGAAGAGCAAGCACTAGCGGCTATCAAAGACTCACAAGCGACCCGCATTAAAGCCGTCGAGCAGAGTCGTCTTGAACATCGCGTATTGGACACAAGCGAAAGGACGTGGAAGCGTTACGCGGTCGAGATCGCGGATTGGGTTGGCTGGCCAACGCGATGCTAGAAGCAGACCCACCGGAACATTAGTTTGAAGCACCGACCGCCTCGCAGCGGCGGTGGCTTAGCTCGCAGATAGCCTCGCGCGCTAGACCCAGGTTGCTTTCCGGGAAAGGCTTGGCCGCTGCGCTGGAACTGAACGCCACCGCAGCGAACATGGACGCTGAGGAGTTCACAGAACATGGAGCAAAACCAATGAGAACTTTAGATTTTAACCGCTATGCGTTTGGCATTTGTGTGGCCGTTGCGGCGGGTTGCACCTCGACCGGCAGCTCAAGCGTGCCAAGCCCAACCCCGGCGCCGGGACATTCGATTCAGCACATCATCGTATTGATTCAGGAAAACCGCAGCTTCGACAATCTTTTCATGGGCTTCCCGGGCGCCGACACGACCACGTCGGGG